>Ga0190274_10000001_pt1 | contig 848817 bp, 727 predicted proteins | sample Popmic531T_FD_133002 | JGI IMG/M metagenome (GOLD analysis project Ga0190274, IMG submission 133002) | Populus adjacent soil microbial communities from riparian zone of Yellowstone River, Montana, USA - 531 T | ecosystem: Environmental > Terrestrial > Soil > Riparian zone | place: USA...
AGCGGCTGCGGGCCGCTGACGCCACGGGCAATCTACTTAATTGGTTGGACCGTCGCTGTCACTTCGACCACCACTTTGCGATCGCTTTTCGGATCGGCCGACTGCGAGGCCACCATCGGCTTGCCGTCGAGGACCACGAGGCTCAGCGACTCGCCGAAGCCGGCCACGCGGCTCGATCCACTCTGCTGCGTCTGTTGAGGCGTCAGCTCAGGACGGTATTCGATCGTCAGCTGCACCCAGATGCGTCCGTCGCCGCGCACGGTTGGCTTCGCGTCGATATTGATCAAGCCGTCGTCCGCCTGTGATCGCACCTGTCCGTTCTGGCCATCCATGCACACGATCGTGACGGTCTTGCCGCCGTCCGGATTGACCGAGTCGGAAATCTTGATGTCCAGACGCACGTTCTGCCAGCTGGACCCCGGCATGCTCGGTGTCCATCCCGGCGCGGGCGGCGCTTTCTGGCCCGGACGCGGTACCTCAGGCGGTGTCGTGCGTGGCGGCGCTGCCTGCGGTGTGGTCGTGGCCTGCGCGCTGACCGTTGGCGCCGGGACGTTTGGAGGGGATGTCCGCGGAGCCCTGGCGACGGGAGGCCGCGTCGTCGGTGTGGAGACGGGCGGCGGCTTCGTGCTCGGCACGGCTGCAGGCGACGGGGTGGTCGCCGGCGGTGTTGCGACCGGCGGCGTCGGCTGCTGCGCGGCCAGGCTGATGACAGAGGACGCGACGGCGGCCGCGACGAGTAGTGCAGTACGCATGGGACTCCTTCTTGGTAGCGCGGCGGCCTATCGTCGCGCGCGCGAATCGATGGCGGCGAGCGCGATCGGATCCGGCGGCGCGATGGGCTCTACGGTGATTGGAGCGATCGACAACGGGTTTGGTTGGATGCGTTCCATCACCAGCGGGTCGGCCGACACCAGACGGGGGATTGCGCGCGCCCGCCAGGCGGGGTCTTCGACAGGTACGTCAGGTACGTCTGGTACGACGGGTACGACGGGTACGGCGGGCTTGCCCGCCGAAGCCTCGGCGAAGGCGGGTACGAGAGCGGCGGCCGTGAGCGGGGCGGCGGGGTTGCTGAATGTCGGCCCGAAGCTCCGATGGGCGTTGGCGCCGGCGAGCCAGGCGATGGTGCCGGCGAGCACGGCGGCGGCCATCGGGGTGGCGATGCGCGGCCGCCGCGAGCGGAACTCACGAGCCGGCAGGGCGGCCAGCACGCGCGCGCGGAAATCCGCGGATGGATCCGCATCGGTCATGGTCCGCGCGGCGACGTCAATGCGTTCGTCGATGTTCATGATTGCGCGGGGTCGCCGGGCCCCGTCTCCAGTGCGATGCGGGCTGTGACGAGGCGCCGCGCTTCGGCGACGCGCCACTTGATCGTGCCGACGGGTGTGCCGAGCATGGCGCCGATTTCCTCGTACGTGTGCTCGCCCGAGGCGGCCAGCAACAGCGTGTCGCGCAACGTCGGTGACAGCCGCGCGATCTGGTGGCGCATGCGCTGGCACGCGTCGCGCGCGATGGCGGTGCGCTCGGGATTCGGCAGCACGCCGGCGACGTCGTCGAAAGCGTCGCCTGAGGCGACAGCCGCGGATCGCTGCCACCAGCGCTGCCGGGAGCGTCGCCGGTCGAGCGCCTTGCGCCAGGCGATCGTCAGCAGCCAGGTGCGAAAGCTGGCCTCACCCCTGAACGAAGGGAGGTGCCGCCAGGCCTGCAGGAACGCTTCCTGCGCCGCGTCTTCGGCATCTTCGCGGCGGCCCAGCGCGGCGAGCGCCGTGCGAAACACGACGCGCTCCGACGCCCGGATCAGCTGGCCGAACGCGGCTTCGTCGCCCGACCGCGCACGATCGAGCAGGGCGCGGGTTTCCGGCGTCTCCCGATCGTCCGCGACCGCGGCGCCTGGCTCGGCCGCTGTGGCCGGGTCGTCTGTCCGCGGGGTCTGGCGCGGCAGACCCAGGACATCCGCGATGGGATACGCCATCGCGGGGATAGACGATGGGGCTGCGTGCCTGGTTGGGTGGAGCATGGACCAAAAAAGACTCTAACTAACAACTGACAACTAACAACTAACAACTAACAAGTTAAGGATTCGACAAAGGCCCTGGGGATGCCCGGGAGCCGATACTAAATGACTACACTACCGACAATGCTTTCTGACGACGACATTCTCAAGCTCATGCGGGAGCGGGTGAACCACCCCGCGACGGCCAAAGAGCTGCTGCAACTCCTCAAGATCGGCCGCGACGAGCGGCCCGCGTTCAAGCGGCGCCTGCGGGCGCTGGTCGCGTCCGGCGCACTCGTCGAGATCCGGGGACAGCGCTATGGGCTGCCCGATCTCATGAACCTGATCGTCGGGAAGGTCTCGACCAATCCGCGAGGGTTTGCCTTCGTCGATCCCGAAGCGCCTTCTGACGCGGTGCCCAAGAGCATCTATATCAATGGCAACAACCTGAATCAGGCCATGCACGGTGACCGTGTCGTGGTGCGCCTCGAGCATCAGCACGGCGAACGTGCCGAAGGGCGCATCGTCCGCATTCTCGAGCGCGGCATGAAAACCGTCGTGGGACGGTACGAGCTGGACCCGGCCGGCCAGGGATTCCTGGTGCCGTTCGATCGCCGGCTGACGACTGACGTGCAGATTCCGAGTGGTGAGGCCCGGAACGCGGCGTCTGGCGAAATGGTGACGGTCGAGATCACACGATTTCCGACGGCGACGCGCCCGGCCCTGGGCCGCGTGGTGGAAGTGCTCGGTCCGATTGACGCGCCCGGCGTGGATACGGCCGTCATCATCCGGAAGTACGGCCTCGAAGACGCCCATGGGGCCGCGGCGATTGCCGAAGCCCAGCGGCTCGGCTCGCTGGTGCGCGAGAAGGACATTCAGGGCCGCACCGACTTCCGGAAATGGGCGACCGTCACGATCGATGGCGAAACCGCGCGCGATTTCGATGACGCGATTTCGATCGACCGGCTGCCGAACGGCAATTACTGGCTGGGCGTGCACATCGCCGACGTCTCGCACTACGTGCAGGAGGGCAGCGCGCTCGATGCCGAGGCCTACGACCGCGCGACGTCGGTCTATTTTCCGGAACGTGCCGTCCATATGTTTCCGGGTGATCTGTCGACGGGGCTCTGCAGCCTGAACCCGCACGTCGATCGGCTCGTGCAGTCGTGCCTGATGGAAGTCGATCACCGCACCGGCGCGGTCGTGCGGTACGAAACGCACGACGGCGTGATCCACAGCGACGAGCGCATGACGTACACCGGCGTGAACGCGATCCTGACGGAAAAAGATCCCGCGGTGATCGAGCGGTACCGTCCGCTGATCCCGATGTTCGAGCGGATGCACGAGCTGTTTCACGTCCTGCACGCGCGGCGGCGGCGTCGAGGCTCGATCGACTTCGATCTCAAGGAGCCGCAGATCGTGCTCGATGAGCAGGGCATGGTCGAGGCGATCATCGCGTCGGAGCGCAACGTCGCGCACCGGTTGATCGAGGAGTTCATGCTGCTGGCGAACGAGACCGTCGCCGCGCACCTCGAAACGCACGACGTCCCCACGCTGTATCGCGTGCACGAAGAACCGGATCCCGCCAAGGTCGAAGTGTTCGAAGAGTTCATCGCGACGCTGGGCTATGCGTTGTCGGGCAAGGGCGAGGAGCTCGTGCCGCGCGATTTCCAGCGCCTGGTCGACAAGATTGCCGGCAAGCCCGAGGAAAAGCCGATCGCGTTCCTCATGCTGCGGACGATGCAGAAGGCGCGGTACGACGCGCAGAACCTCGGGCACTTCGGCCTGGCGGCGCGCAGCTACACGCACTTCACGTCGCCGATTCGGCGCTACCCAGATTTGGTCGTGCATCGCAGCCTGCGCGAGTCGCGCCGCGGCCTGGATGCGGATCGCAAGGCCGAACTGATCGAAGACCTGCCGGAAATCGCCCGGCACACGTCGGAGCGCGAGCGTCGCGCCAACGACGCGGAGCGCGAGCTGGTGCAGTGGAAGAAAGTCCGGTTCATGACCGACAAGGTCGGTGACGAGTTCCAGGGCTACATCACCGGTGTCAGTGCGTTCGGCCTGTTCATCGAGCTGGTCGAGCACTTCGTCGAGGGCATGGTGCACGTGTCGACGATGGCGGATGACTACTATCGGTTTGTCGAGCGTGCGCACATCCTGCGCGGCGAGAAGAACAATCGCGTCTATCGGCTGGGCGATCGCGTCGACGTGCAGGTCATCCGCGTGGACCTCGAGCGCCGGCAAATCGATTTGGGCCTGACCGAGATCCTCAACGCGGTCCGCCGGAGCGAACGGCCCCGCGCCGGAGGACCCACGCGCGGCAAGCCCCGGCGCGACGAGCCGCGGCGCGATCAGCCGCCGCGCGGCCGGTCGAGCGGGCGGCCGGGCCGGCGCGAGCGTCAGCGGCGCGGGCGCTAGGTGTCCTGACGCGCCATGCTGACGGTCGTCATCGGCACCGCGGGGCATATCGACCACGGCAAGAGCGCACTCGTCCGTGCCCTGACGGGCATCGACCCGGACCGCCTGAAAGACGAGATCGCGCGCGGCATCACCATTGATCTGGGATTCGCGCACACGCGTGAGGGCGACGTCCAGATCGCGTTTGTCGACGTGCCCGGGCACGAACGCTTCGTTCGCAACATGCTCGCCGGGGCCGGCGGCATCGACGCGGTGCTGCTCGTTGTGTCCGCCGTCGAATCGGTGAAACCGCAGACCCGCGAGCACTTCGACATCTGCCGCCTGCTGGCCGTCGATCGCGGCGTGGTGGCGTTGACCAAAACCGATCTCGCCGATTCGGCGGCCCTCGCGCGCGCCGAGCGGGACGTGCGGGCGCTCGTCGCCGGATCATTTCTCGAGCACGCGCCGATTGTCCGGGTCTCGGCGGTGACGGGCGATGGCCTGCCCGCGCTGCGCGCGGATCTGGCGGCGCTGGCGGGCGGCCGGTTGCGCCTGGGCCGGACCGGTGTCGTGCGCCTGCCGGTGGATCGCGTGTTTACCGTGAAGGGATTCGGCGCCGTCGTCACCGGCACGCTGACGTCGGGCGCGATCGCCGTGGGTGACGAACTGACGTGCCTGCCGAGCGGTGCGGACGTGCGCGTGCGTGGGCTGCAGGTGCACGGCGCGACGGTGACGCGGGTCGAAGCGCCGCAGCGCGTCGCGGTCAATCTCGCGGGCGTTGACGCCGCTGCGCTCCATCGCGGCGTGACGCTGGCCACGCGCGCGTCGCTGGCGGTGACGACGCGCGCCGATGTGCGCGTGCACATCCTGGCGGATACGCCACGGCTCGCGCACGGGGCGCGCGTGCGCGCGCATCACGCGACCAGTGAGGCCTTCGCGCGCGTGTCCGTGGCGGCCGTGCGATCGCGCGGCACGGCCGCGAACGAGAGCGCCGGCTTCGAGTGGCGGGCCGCGCAGCCGGGCGACGCGCGGCTCGACGTGCCCGGCGGCGCCGACGCGTTCGTCCGTCTGCGGTTTGAAACGCCCGTGGTGCTGACCCGCGGCGATCGCCTCGTGCTGCGGGGCGGTTCGCCGGTCGCGACGATGGGCGGCGCAGTCGTGCTCGATCCCGAACCGCCGGCGGGCGGCATTCGACGCGCCGCGTCGCTCGAACGGTTTCGCGAACTCGACGATGCCGATCCGGCGGTGGCGACTGGTGCGTTTCTTCGCGAAGCCGACGTCCACGGCCTGACGGCTGAGTCGGTCGTCCGCCGCGCAGGTCTCGATGCGGGCCAGGCGCGGGCCGTGCTGGCGTCGCTTATTTCAGGCGGCCAGGCGCGGACGATTGGCGAGCGCACCGTTGGCGCGCCCGTCATCGCCGTGCTTCGCGCGCGCGTGCTCGACGAGCTCGCGGCATTTCACCGGCGGCAACCGGGTGAGCCCGGTGCGCCGCGCGAAACGCTGCGCGAGCGGGCGGCCGCACGCGCGCCGGTGGCGGTGTTTGACGCGGTCGTCGCCGACCTCGCCGGCGAGGGGCTCATCCGACCGGGGGAGCGGGTGGCGCTCGCGTCCCATCGCGTGGAGGCGTCGTCCGAAGATGAACAGCTGGCCACAGCGGTCGACGCGCAATTACGCGCCGGCGCGTTGACGCCGCCTGATGTGGCCGTGATCGCGGCTGGACTACGGGCGCCGCTGCCGTCCGTGCAGCGCGTGGTGCAAGCCCTGGTTCGCCAGGGGCGCGCCGTCAAGACCGGCGACCTGGTGTTTCATCGCGAGGCGCTCGATGCGCTTCGGGCCGCGGTCGCGGCGCTGCGCGACGGGCAGCCGCCGGCCGCGCGCGTCACGCTCGACGTCGCGGCGTTCAAGGCGCAGCACGGCCTGACGCGGAAGCATGCGATTCCGCTGCTCGAATGGCTGGATCGGGAGCGCGTGACGAGGCGCGTGGGCGACGTGCGGATTGTTCTGTAGGGGCCTGGACGGCCCCTGTCAGGGACGGGACGACGCCGGTGAGTGCCGCTGCGACGGGCCCTCAGACTTTCTTGTCGTCGCCTTCCTTGACCGCTTCCTTGAAGCTCTTGATGCTCTTGCCCATCCCCTTCGCGAGTTCCGGCAACCGGTTCGCCCCGAAGATCAGGATGACGATGAAGAGGATCACGAGTAATTCCGGAAAACCTAATCCAAGCATGTTGTGCTCCTGACTCGTCGGCGCGCCGCCGCTGATTCTAACACCCGCGACCGATCGGCCGATTAACCTGGTCAATTCTGCAGGGACTGCGACCGCCGGGTGACAGCCAGCGTCCAAATGGGTGGAATGCCACCGCGATTGTCGAGACAGGGAACCGTCGGCTGCGGGCACCCGTCTTGCAGATCTGAGGGTGTACGCGGCGGGTGGGCCGCCGGAGCTATACTAACGTGAGCACCACTCTGCACATGATGCCAAACCAGGCGACGCTCCACAGTCCCGCTCCGGACTCGCAGCCGAATCTGAAGGCTGTCGTGTCGACGGGCTGGCTCGGCGCGGACGGCGCGTTCGGCTCGCAGAACAAGCGGAAGATGAGCGGACCGATGGTCTCGTCCATCGTCTTCCACGGCGCGCTCTTCGTGTTTTTGATCCTCGCCTACGCGGTCGTCACCAAGCCCCAGCCGAAGGCCGAGCCGATGGAATTCAAGGTCGCGGCGTTCGTGCCCGAAGAGGGGCGCGGCGGTGGCGGCGGCGGCAGTCCGGCGCCCGCGCCGAAAAAACCGACCGAGATTCCTCAGCATCAGGCGCCGGTGACGGTGCCGATTCCGGTGCCACAGCCGGTTGTCGATCCCCCACCATCGCTCGTCGCGCCGATTCAGACGAATTCGGCCGCCGTGCTGCAGGCGACCGGCACGAGTTCCGTCTCGTTAGCGACGTTTGGCGGCGGCGGAGCGGGCGGCGGCCTCGGGCCCGGGCGCGGCAATGGCGTTGGACCTGGCACCGGCGGCGGTTTCGGCGACGGCGCCTTTGCGCCCGGCAACGGCGTCACCTGGCCGCGTGACACGTATCAGGAAAAGCCCAAATACACGCCCGACGGCATGCGCGCCAAGATCCAGGGCATCGTCGAGCTCGAGATCGTCGTGCTCGCCAATGGCACTGTCGGGTCGGTGCGCGTGACCAAATCGCTCGACCGAGCCTCCGGGCTCGACGACGCGGCGGTCGAAGCCGCCAAAAAGTGGAAGTTCATCCCCGGCACCAAGGACGGCGTGCCCGTCTCCACCAGGGTGCCGATGCAGCTCGAGTTCAGACTGCATTGAAGATTGATCTGGGGGCTTCGCCCCCAGACCCCCTACTCGCTCGCTTTGAAGCTTCGTTTCCCGTGTCGAACGCGCACACCTGTGACGCAGAGTCACAGGGTGTACGGTCTCATCTGGTTTAGTATCAACAAGTTAGCTGATGGCTCGAGTGTTGCTCTTACGGGCGCTCATGAAAACCATTGCCTTGCTCGTTGTCCTGCTGTTCACGCTGGCGTCCGCGGCCAGTGCGCAGCAAACCGAACCGCCCGATGGCACGCGGATTACCGCGGCGCAGGTGTCTGGACTCGAACTCAGCCGGCTCAGTCCCGGGCTGCAGGAGGCCATCGGCAAACTCGCCGGTACGCCGCTCGATCGCGCGCAGTTGAAGGAACTGACGGCGCGCATCGAGGGCGAGCAGCCGCGGTTCGCCGCGGCGCTGCGGATCACGGCTGAGCCGGACGGCACCGCGCGTGTGGTGTTCGTCGTCGCACGCCTGCGCGATGCGGAACCTCAAGCCAACGTCAACACGAAGTACATCGTCGAGCACGCCGAGATCCGGGGCATTCCGGACAAGGACATCACGGCCGAACTGCGCGCAGACGTGCAGGCGCTCACCGGCAAACCGCTGGATGCCGATCAGGCCGAGAAGCTTCACGCGCGGTTGAAAGCCGCGTTCCCTGACTACGAGGTCTCGCGGCAGACGTCGCGAGGGAGCCAGACGGGGACGATCAAGGTGGTGTTCTCGCTGCAGAAGGGGGAATGGGCGCGGCCCCTGCGCTTCGAACCGATCAAGTCGAATGCGCTGTACCACTCGGACCAGGGATGGGGCGCGTTCTTCGACGTGGGGATTGGCGACCGCAACATTCGCTTCACGCCGATTTTTGCGCTCGACACGGCGGACGACCTGCCCGAGGAATACTCCGGCGCGGGCTTGCGGTTCGAAACCCGGAAGCTCGGCACCGATCGGCTCGGCGCCAGTCTCGAGTGGACCTGGTTCACGAACAGCTGGCGCGGGCCCACGCTGGCCGCGCTTGCGCTGAACCCCAGCCTGCCGGGGCTCTATGACGACCGCACGTCTCTGACGCCGCTCGTGAAGTTCGCGATCACGCGCCAGCTGTGGATGAGCGGCGGGGTCAGCATCGTGGAACTGGATCCGCTGGAGCCCCTGGATTCGCCGTTCGGCCTCTCGCGTTCGCAAATGGCGAACGCGTTCGTCGGATCGATTGGCTACAACCTGGTGCCAAGATCCAAGGACCGTCGCCATCATGTGTTCGACGCGGTCTTCAACGTGCGGTCCGGCATGCGCGAACTGGAGAGCGACGTCGAGTACACGCGATCACTGGGTCAAGCGGGATACTCATTTCATGAGGGGCACCACCGCGTGCTGATTTCCGGCATGGGTGGCGTCATCAATGGCGGCACGGGCGGCGGGGCGCCGCTGTTCGAGCGATTCACACTGGGCGATTCCCGGACGCTGCGTGGCTGGAACAAGTACGACATCGCGCCGGCGGGCGCGGATCGCATGGTGTACGGGTCCGTGGAATACCGATACCGGGCGTTCGCGCTCTTCCTGGATTCGGGTTCGGTCTGGAACAACGGCACGGAGCGGAAGGTCAGGGTCTCGACCGGGTTCGGGATCATCAGCGGTCCGTTTTTCATGACGGTCGGGTTTCCCATCAACACGCCCGAACTGCGAGCGGTGTTTTCGATCGGTGTGCATGCGCCTTTCGGCTTTCATCGGGACTGAGCGCCGCGGCCTGACCGGCGCCGTCGTCGGTGCCCTGCTCGTGCTCTGCGCGTCGCTGGACGCGCAGTCGCAGTCGGTCACCGTCAACCGTGCGGGTGACGCGGTCGTGGCGCGCGCACCCGGCTTCACGTTCATCAAGGGTGAACCGCTCGCACGGTTGAAGGACGGGCGCACGGTGCGTGTCGACCTGGCCCTCGCGATTCTGGCGAAGGCGGGCACCGTCGCGGTTACGCAAACGCGGCAGACGTTCCTCCTCAGCTACGACCTGTGGGAGGAACGTTTCGCCGTGACGCATCCGGGGACTCCGCCCCGGACCGCCGCGTACCTGACCGCGGCCGCGGCCGAAGCCTGGTGCCTCGACCAGGTGACCGTGCCCGTGAGCGCCATGGGCGTGCTGGCCCGGGACCTGCCGTTCTGGATCCGGCTCGAGTACCACATCCTCGACAGCGACGCGGCGCCCGCAGACAATGGCGCGGGGGGCGACACGCTGCAGGGGCTGATCGAGTCGCTGAGCCGGCGCCGCAAGGCCCAGGAGTGGACGCACACGATTGAAGCCGGGCCGTTCCGGCTTCGGCCGTAGCGGGGCGTGAACTGGCCATCGCATGAACCGACTCCGCACCCGGCTGATCCTCGCGTTTCTGGCGGCCAGCGTCGTGCCGCTGGCGGCGACGGTGTGGATTACGACGTCGCTGCTCGATCGCAGCCTCGGCTACGCGACCACCGGCGAGTTGGATCGGCTGTCGCGCACGCTCGAATCCACCGTGCGTCAGTTCTACCAGCGCGAGCGCGATGCGCTCAAACAGGATGCGCTGGCCGGCCGGTTATCGCCGACGACGTACCCCGTGACCTACACGAGCACCTGGCCGGAGGCGATACGCGCGTTCTGGGAGAGCGGGGAAACCGAGCGCTTCGGTCTGTCGGGCACCGGCGGCGATCATCTCGACTACTTGCGCCGGCGCCCTGAAGAGCCCGCCATGGCGTCGGCCGCGGTCGTCGCGAGCGGCGTGGAAATGTTCACGCGCGATCTGCGCGGCCTGCACATGGAGCAGCTGTCGGCCGAGCTGCGCGCTTCACGGCAACTCGTGGAATCGATCGACGGCCGGGATCTTCGGCGCGGGTTCACACTCACGCTGCTGATCCTGCTCGGCGCGGCGTGGGTCGTCTCGCTCGCGCCGCTCGTGTTCATCGCGCACCGGACCAGCCGGCCCATTCGCCAACTGACCGCGGGGCTGACGGCGTTTGCCGACGGCGACTGGACGCGCCGGCTCGAGACGGGCCGCGATCCCGGAACGCCCGCACGCGATGAAGTGGGACGCGCCGTGGACGCGTTCAATCGCATGGCCGACCAGCTCCGCCAGAACCGCGAGCGCCTGGTGTACCTGACGCAGGTCGCGAGCTGGCAGTCGCTGGCGCGCAAGACGGCGCACGAACTCAAGAACTCGCTGACGCCGATCCGCCTCACGGTCGAGGAAATGCAGGCGCGGCTCGGCCCGAGGGACGCGGCCGATCGCGCCTTTCTCGATCAGGCCGTCCAGATCGTCGTCAGCGAGATCGACGCGCTCGAACGCCGCGTGCGTGCGTTTTCCGAGTTCTCGAGCGAGCCGCCGCTCAATCCCGAACGGCTCGACGTGAATGCGATCGTCGGCGAGCGCGTGGCGCTGCTGCGGCCGGCGCACGCGGCCACGACGTTCGATCTTCGGCTTGATGCCCGCGCGCCGCGTGCCTATGCCGGCGCGGATGTCGTGAAAGGCATCCTCACCAACCTGTTGCAGAACGCCGCCGAGGCCGCCGGGCCGGGCGGATCGGTGCGCGTGGTGACGCGGCCGGAAGAGGGGCGCGTGGCGATCGAAGTCCACGATTCGGGGCCAGGGCTGAGCGCGGATGCGGCCGCGACTCTCTTTGAACCGACCATCACGTTCAAGAAACAGGGCATGGGGCTCGGCCTGTCGATCGCCAAGCGGCACGCGCTCGCTTCCGGCGGCGACGTGACGCTCATTGCCGGTGAGCTCGGCGGCGCGGCCTTCGGCGTCACGCTGCCGGACGTCGCCGCCACGCGCCAGGAGCTGACGTCATGATCCGCCCACGCCACGTCGTGGTTGTCGACGATGAGCCGAATATCGGGCGATCGCTGCGATTGATTCTGGAGGGCGAGGGCTACCGGGTCACGGTCTGCGATACGGCGGCGCGCTTTCAGTTCGAGCGGCAGAAAGGCCGCGCCGATCTTTATCTGCTCGACGTGCGCCTGCCCGACGGCAACGGCATCGAGCTGCTGCGAGCCCTCCGGCAAAGCGATGACCAGACGCCGGTGGTGATGGTGTCCGGGCATGCGACCATTCGCGACGCCGTCGAGGCGACGCGCAGCGGCGCCTTCGACTTCCTCGAGAAACCGCTGGCCCGCGATCGCGTCCTGCTCGTGGCCCGGAACGCCGTCGAACGATCCGATCTGCAGCGCGAGAACCAGCGATTCCGCGAGCTGGTGGGCGACGCCCCGAAAATGATCGGCAGCAGCCCGGCGTTCCGGCAGGCGGTCGAGCAGGCGACGCAGGTCGCGCGGTCCGATGCCGGCGTGCTGCTGCTCGGCGAATCCGGGACCGGCAAAGAGCTGCTGGCGGCGCACGTGCATCACGAGAGCCCGTTCGCGGCGGGCCCGTTCATCAAGGTCAACTGCGCGGCCATCCCGACTGAACTGATCGAGAGCGAGCTGTTCGGGCACGAGAAGGGCGCGTTCACCGGCGCTGCGGCGTTGCGGCGCGGCCGGTTCGAGCTTGCCGACGGCGGAACGATTCTGCTCGACGAGGTCGGCGACCTGCACGAGGCCTCACAGGCCAAGCTGCTGCGCGTGCTGCAGGACGGGGAAGTGCAGCGCGTGGGCGGCGAGCAGGCGATCCGTGTGGCCGTTCGCGTCATCGCCGCGACGAACCGCCGGCTGGACGAACTGGTGGCCGCTGGCCAGTTTCGTGCGGACCTCTACTACCGGCTGAGCGTCGTGCCCATCCGCGTGCCGGCCCTTCGCGAGCGCCGCGAGGACATCAGTCTGCTGGCCGCGTACTTTCTTTCGGAGTTCTTCTCTCGCAACAACCTGCGGCCGCGCCCGATGGAATCCGACGTCGTGCCCGTCCTCGAGCGCTACGGCTGGCCGGGCAACGTGCGCGAGCTGCGCAACGTCGTCGAGCGCATGGCGATCCTCACGCGCGGGGACCGCATCACCGTGGATTCGATTCCGCTCGAGGTCAGGCTGCCCGCATCGGCCCGCCCGACGACCGGCTTGCAGGACGTGCGCGATACCGCCGAGCGCGCGCGGATCCGTGAGGCGCTGGACGAGACCGACTGGAACGTCTCGAGCGCCGCGCGCCTGCTGGGAACTGAGCGGACGAGCCTGCACAAGCGGTTGCGAGCGCTGGGGTTGAGAAGGAAAGGAAACTGAAGGAGCGCATTGACATCATGATGTCTCATTAGTAGCATCAAGGTGTGCGGACAACCCTGACGCTGGATGACGATGTCGCCGCCAAGTTGAAATCCAAATCCCGTCGGACGGGCCGGGCGTTCAAGGATGTGGTCAATGAGGCCCTGAGGCATGGGCTCCTGGTCGCTGAGCTTCGCGGCGCACGCGCCCCGTTCCGCGTGACGGCTCGTGACTTGGGCGGCATGAAGCCGGGGCTGAATCCGGACAATGTAGGCGAGCTGCTCGAGCAGGTGGAGGGTCCGCTTCACCGATGATCCTGATCGACGCGAACCTTCTCCTCCACGCGTACAACCCGAGGGCGGTCGCACATGACGCCAGTCGGATCTGGCTGGAATCGGCGCTGTCGGGTGCCGAACCGGTGCGCTTCGCGTGGCTGACGATTTGGGCCTTTCTGCGAATCTCGACAAACCCGCGGGTCTTCGACCGTCCGCTCTCGACTGTCGAAGCCGCCGCGATTGTGTCGGCATGGTTTGCGCAGCCGGCTGTGGGGATCCTCGAGCCTGGCGAACGCCATTGGGAGATCGCGCAGGAAGTCGCCGTCGCCGGGCAGGCGTCGGGACCGCTGATCATGGATGCGGCCATCGCCGCATTAGCCATCGAACACGGCGCCACACTCTATTCAACAGACAGGGACTTCGCCCGTTTTCCCGGATTGAACTGGGTGAACCCGCTCGATGCGCGCTAGTCAGCGCGTCCTCGAGCGCGCAGGAATTGTCGCCTTCGCTGCCCCGATTTTCTTGCTAGACTCGCCCTTTCCGCACCTGTTAGTTGCTAGTTGTTAGTTGTTAGTTGCAAGTTGTTAGTTGCAAGTTGCTACTTCTCCAAAGGAGCCGCCATGCGGTCCAGTCTTCGAGTGATTGCTCTTTGCGGCGCGGTGTTCGCGCTTGCGTTGTGTGGTCTGCGCGCCGGCCTCGGCGGGACCACGGTGCTCGCGTCGGCTGAACTCGCCCAGTTCGGCGGCGCCGTGCTCGTCGGCGATGGGGAAGTCTTCGCCGCGGAATCCAACAACCAGTTCCGATCCGGCCTCGTGTACGTCTTCCGCAAGACGGGCGCCTCGTGGGTCGAGGTGATGCAGTTGGCATCGCCGAAGACGGCGGTCGGCGATGGCTTTGGGTCGTCTCTCGCGCTCGACGGGTCGACGCTGTTCGTCGGCGCCGGCAATTCGGCGGTGCATGTGTTCACGAAAGAGGGGACGCGCTGGACGTTCGCCTCGACGGTCGAAGCGGCCACGGTGCCGATGCCGCCTGCAGCCGCGCCGCCGCCACCCGCGACACCGCCCGCGGCCGGTGCGGCGCCTGCCGCGCCACCGCCGCCCAACGTCGCGCGCTTTGGCGCGATTTCGGCGTCGGGTGACTGGCTGCTGATCGGCAAGGAGGTCGCGGGCGGCCGCGGCCGCGGCGGGGCTGGTGGGGGTGGGCAGGGAGGCCGCGATGGCGCGGCGCCTGCGCAGCCGGCGGGAGCCGTCTTCGCATTCAAGCGTGGCGCTGACGGCCAGTACGTCTACCGTTCGACGATCGCGTCCGCGGCGGAGGCCACGGCGACTGCGGGTGATCGATTCGGCGCAGCGGTCGCGGTGACCGGAACGACGGCGCTCATTGGCGCCAGCGGCCAGAACGCCGGCGCGGGTGTGGTGCACGAGTTTGCCGTGGACGCGGATGCCTGGAAGTCGCTCCGCACGTTCGCGCCAATCGGCGCGCAGGGCACGACGGCCGCGTTTGGTTCGCTCATCTCGATCAACGGCACGCAGGCGCTCGTGTCGGCGCCCGGCGATGCCGGCGGTTACGGCGCGGTGTATGTGTTCGGCAAGGTTGCGCAACAAGGCGGGCGCGGCGGCGGTGCTGGCGGCGGTGCGGCCGCGGCTCCACCGGCCGCGGGCGCGACACCACCGCCGGCCAACATTCAGTGGGTGGAGATGAACCGCCTGGCGGCACCGGCCGCGGGCCGGACGGATCGTTTCGGCACGTCAATCGCCGCCAATGAGCGCGAGGTCTGGGTTGGCGCACCTGGCGCGGGCGGCGCGGGCCGCGTGTTTGTGTTCAACGGCGGCGCGACGGGCTTTCAGATTGACGGGCTCCGTCTGCTCGGACCGACGTGGACCGATCCCATTTCCGCCGGTGCGTCGGTGTCCGTGCGCGGCAATGTGGCCGCGGTCGGCGCCACCGGTGCCAATCGCAACGGCGGCGGCCTCTTCATCTACGAGCGTGATGGCTTCGGTAACTGGCGCGAGCAGCCGATGATGACGACACCGCTCGATGAGCTGCCGGCCATCACGGGCGGCGAACGCCGGTGCACCAGCAGCGGCAAGATCGAAGTCTTCGACTGCGGCGCCGCCGACCTGCAGTCATTCATCCCGCCGTCCCACATGACGCCGGATGGCCATTACGTGGCCTTGTCCAGCTTGTGGGGATGGACCGACACGCAGACGAAGTCGGAATGGGCCCTGGTCGGGCTGCGTGACGGCACGACGTTCGTGGACATCACGAATCCGACGCAGCCGCGGGCGGTCGCGTACCTGCCGCTCACTGAAGGCGCGCGCCCGAGCTCCTGGCGCGAAATGAAGACCTATAAAGACCACGCGTTCATCGTCTCGGACGGCTCCGGGCCGCACGGCATCCAGATCTTCGACATGGGCCGGTTGCGCACGATGAAGCCCCAGCCGAACGGACGGCCGCAACTGGTCGCGGCTGATCTGATTTACCGCGACGTCAACAGCGTGCACGACATGGTCATCAACGAGGAGAGCGGCTTCGCGTATCCCGTGGGATCGAGCGGCGGCGGCAACACGTGCGGCGGCGGGCTGCACATGATTGACATCAACGATCCGAAACATCCGAAATTCGCCGGGTGCTTTGCTGATACCGAAACGGGACGTCAGCGCACCGGCTACATCCACGATGCGCAGTGCGTCAATTACAAGGGGCCCGACAAGCGCTACAAGGGCCACGAGATCTGCATCGGCTCGAACGAGACGATGCTGAGCCTGCAGGACGTCACGGACAAGAAGGCACCCAAAGTGATTTCGCGCGCGGCCTACCCCAAGGTGGGCTACACCCATCAGGGCTGGCTCACCGAGGATCACAAGTACTTTTACCTGGACGACGAGCTGGATGAGACCGGCGGGCTCGTGGACAAGACGCGGACACTGATCTGGGACTTCACCGACCTCGAGAATCCGAAGCTCGTGAAGGAGTTTTTCGGTAAGGAAGGCGCCTCGGATCACAACCAGTACGTCAAGGGCGACTTGCTCTATCAGTCCAACTACCGCGCGGGCCTGCGCGTGCTCAGCATCAGGGACCCGCTCAATCCGAAGGAGATCGCGTACTTCGACACCGACCCGTTCCGGCCGAACACCGCCGGATTCAACGGCGCGTGGAACATCTATCCCTTCTTCAAGAGCGGCTCGATCATCATCAGCAGCATCGAGCAGGGCCTGTTCGTCGTGAAGACGGCCGACAGATGAGAATCGTCACGCGTCTCGCGATCGGTTTCGCCTTCGCGCTTGGACCCATCTGGAGCCCGGGGGGATCTTTCTGGAGCCCTGGGTCTTCAGACCCAGGGGCCCTTTCGGCCCAGCAGCCGGATCTCCTCTACGTCTGCGTCCAGGACGATGCGAAGGTCGCGATCGTCGACATGGCGGCCAGGGCTGTGGTCCGCACGATCGATTTTCAGGCCCTGGGTTTTCCCGCCACCGCCAAACCCCACTACGTCGCCGTCGAGCCGGATGGGGCGCACTGGTACCTGTCACTCATCGGCGCCAATCGGGTCGTCAAGATCGATCGCCAGGACAAGATCGTCGGGCAGTACGAGATGGAAACACCCGGCATGCTCGCGCTGGCCGGCACGAATCAGCTGATCGTCAGCCGCTCGATGAGTGCCGTGAATCCGCCGAAGCGCATCGCGATTCTCGACAGGACGTCGATGAAGGGGGACGAGGTCGAGGTGCTCTTTGCGCGTCCCCATCCCGTCGCGGCCACGAAGGCGGGGTACGTCTACACGGGCAGCCTCGGCGTGAATCAGATCGCGAGCGTCGAACTGGCCAGCCAGCGCGTCGGCATTACCAACCTCGAGGGCCCGACGCACTCGCTCGTGCAATTCACGACGTCGCGCGACGGCAAGACGATGGTCGCGAGCGGGGACGTGTCGGGCAAGGTGCTGGTGTTCGATTTGTCCACGCCGGCCACGCCGAAACTCACGAGGACGATTGATGTCGGCAAGATGGCGTTCGACCCGGTTTTCACCCCAGACGAGCGGGCGGTCTGGGTGCCCGTGAAGAGCACGAATGAGATTGTCATCGTCGACATCGCGAAGGGCACGGTGACGAGCCGCATCGCTGACACGAACCTGAAGCAGCCGCAACAAGTCGTGTTCTCGGCCGATGGGGCGACGGCCTTCGTCACGAACAACAACAAGATGGATCACATGGCCGACCCGGCCATGGCGGGCCACGCCATGCCCGGCATGGACGGAACCGCGTCCCTTGTCGTCATCAACGCGAAGACCGGCAAGGTCGAGAAGGCGATCCCGCTGGGCAAAAACCTGACCGGGATGGGAACGAGGGCGCGCAAGTAAGGTGCGTGTCGTCGTTCTCGCCGCCGTGCTCGCCGCCGTCGTTGGCGCGCCACAGTCACCGTCTTTCGTACGCGCCGTCGCGCCGTTGGTCGTGCTCGACGAAGCGGGGAAGGCGTTCGACCTGCCGTTTCTAGGCGGCCTGGACGTGCCCCGGCCGCAGTTCGCCGACATCGATGCGGACGGCGACAACGATCTGTTCCTGCAGGAGTTCCGGAACGAGGTCTGGTTCTTCGAGAACACCGGCACCGCCAAGGTGCCCAAGTACGAGTGGCGCACGGATCGGTATCAGGATCTCGACGTCGGTGAGTGGTGCCGCTTTGTCGATCTGGATGCGGACGGCTATCTGGACGTGCTGGCGGAGCAGCCCTTCAGCAATATCCGGTTCTACCGCAACGTCGGCACGCGGCAGGCTGCGCGCTTCGAGCCCGGCGGGACCTTCGTCGACACCGACGGGAAGGACATCTACCTCGATCGCCAGAACATTCCCGCGATCGTTGACATTGATTGCGACCAGCGGTTGGACCTGTTCATCGGCCGCGTCGAGGGCCTCGTCATCCATTACGAGGCCGACGCGCCCGGATCGCTGAGGTTCGCGTTCCTCACCGATCACTGGGAGGACATCGAAATCATCGGCCGGGGAGGATCGCCGGGGCCGTCGATGCGGCATGGCGCCAATGCCCTGGCGTTCGCCGATTTCGACGGCGATCGCGATCTCGATCTGTTCTGGGGCGATTTCTTCGAGCCGGGCGTGCTGCTGATTCAGAACATCGGCGCCACGTGCAGCACGCCCTCCTTCCAGGTGGACCCGGTCCAACTGCCGTTTGCCGACGCGCGGACCAGCGGCTACAACGCGCCGGTGCCGGTCGATCTGGACCTGGACGGCGACCTCGATTTCCTCATGGGCGTCATCGGCGGTTCGAACAACCCGGTCACAACCGCCGCCGACAATTTCTATTGGTTCGAACGGACGGCGACAGATCGATTTGAACTCCGGACGAAACGTTTCCTGAACGGCATCGACCTCGGCAGCGAGTCCGTTCCCGCAAGCGGCGACCTCGATGCCGACGGCGATCTCGATCTCGTCGTGGGCAGCAAGATCGACGCGTCCGGTGATGCGGGTCGCTTGACGATCTTTCGGAACGTCGGCACGAAGGGCGCACCTTCGTTCCGGCAGGAGCCGGCCCTGAAGGTCTTCGACGCGTTTCATCTGGCGCCGACGCTGGGAGACCTGGATGGCGACGGCGACCTCGACATGCTCGTGGGTACGTGGAACCAGGACATCCGGTACTTCCGCAACCAGGGCACGGCACGTGAGGCGAGGTTCGTTGAGGATCCGGCGCTGGCGATCAAGCCGCCGAAGACGAGCCTGGTTTCTCCCGTGCTGGCCGACATCGACGCGGATGGCGACCTCGACCTGTTCGTGGGCACGGCGACCGGCGCGATCGTGTTCTACCGGAATGACGGCTCGGCGAAAGCGGCGAAGTTCGTGGTCGTGAGCGATCGCCTGAACGACCTCAGTCCCGGGCGTCGCAGCCGGCCCGCGGTTGTCGACCTGACCGGCGATGGGGTGCTCGACCTGCTGGTCGGGCGAGAGTCCGGCGGCGCGGTGCTGTATCGCAACGCCGGTACCCGCACGGCGCCCCGGTTTGCCGAGGATGCCACGCTCAGGCTGGCGCTGCCGCCCATTTCGACACCCCTGGCGATCGACCTCGACGACGACCGGCGCGTTGAGGTCTTGTCAGGGACGGTGAGTGGCGGGCTGGTGATGTGGAAAAGCCGGTAGCACGAGCTTTCTGTAACAATTGACCATTCTTCCGGTACCCAGCTGGTCAGAGGAGTCCCCATGAGGATCCGTCCGCGATTCCGCGTGTTCGCCGTCATTGCCGTCCTGATCGCCGCGCTCGGCGTGGTGGCCGGCCGCCAGCCCATCGTCGCCGCGGCACCGCAGGCCACCGCATCGGCGCAGCGCATGCCCGTCGATCCCGCCATCGCCATGGGCCGGTTCACGAACGGCCTCCGCTACTACGTCCGCAGCAATCCGAAGCCAGAGAAGCGCGCGGAGCTCAGGCTGGTGGTGAAGGCCGGATCGATTCTCGAAGACGACGACCAACTGGGCCTGGCGCACTTCGTCGAGCACATGGCGTTCAATGGGACCAAGAATTTCCCGAAGAACGAGATCGTGAAATTCATCGAGTCGCTCGGCATGCGTTTTGGCGCCGACCTCAATGCGTACACCAGCTTTGACGAAACCGTGTACATGCTGCAGGTTCCGACGGACAACCCGGCGACGCTCGATCGCGCGCTGCTGATCCTCGAGGACTGGGCGCGCAACGTGACGTTCGAGCCGGCCGAGATCGAGAAGGAACGCGGCGTCATCATGGAAGAGTGGCGCCTGGGCCGCGGCGCCGGCGCGCGGATGACGGACAAGCTGTTCCCCGTGCTGTTGAAGGGGTCGAGATATGCCGACCGGTTGCCGATCGGCAAGACGGAGATCATCCAGGGCTTCAAGCCGGCGCAGCTGACGCGGTTCTACAAGGACTGGTACCGGCCCGACCTCATGGCGGTCGTCGCGGTCGGCGACTTCGATCGGGCGGCGGTCGAGACGCTCGTCAAGAACCACTTCAGCGGCATCCCCGCGGCCGTCTCGCCGCGGACGCGCCCGGTCTATGACGTGCCCGATCACGCCGGCACCATCTATGCCGCCATCACCGACAAGGAAATGACCGGGACGATGATCGAAATCGACAACCTGCTGCGCTCGCGCGAGCAGGGCAGCGTCGAGGTGTACCGGCAGAAGACCGTGGATCGGCTGTTCTCCAGCCTGCTCAACGCGCGTTTTGCGGAGATCGCGCAGAAGCCGGACGCGCCATTCATCATGGCGTTCGTCGGACGCGACAGCTTTTTCGCGCGCACGAAGGACCAGGCCTCGCTGCAGGCGATGGTGAAGGACGATGGCATCGAGAAAGGCCTCGACGCGCTGGTCGCGGAATCCGAACGGGTCTCGAAATTCGGGTTTACGCAGACGGAGCTCGACCGGCAGAAGGCGGCGATCCTGCGCAGCTACGAGACCATGGCCACCGAAAAGAACAACCGGGTCTCGTCGAGCCGTGCGGACGAATACATCCGCAACTTCCTCGAAGGCGAAACCCTGCCGACCGCCGAGGACGAGTACGCGCTCCACCAGCGATTCGTCCCCATCGTGACGCTCGACGAGATCAACAAGATCGCGAAGGAGTGGTTCACCGATCGGAACCGCATGGTCGTCATCACCGCACCCGAAAAGGCCGGGGTCGTCGTGCCGGACCAGGCGAAAGTCGATGCGGTCATCAAGGCCGCGGCGGCCAAGCCGCTCACGCCATATGTCGATGCGGTCGCCGGCGTCGCGCTGATGACGTCGCCGCCCGCGCCCGGCGCCGTCGTGAAGACCTCGACGCGCGAGGTGGCCGGCATTACGGAATGGGAGCTGGCGAATGGCGTCAAGGTCGTGCTCAAGCCGACGACATTCAAGGAAGACGAGATCCTCTTGCGCGCGACGAGCCCGGGCGGGACGTCGCTGGTCAGCGACGCCGACTACATTCCGGCGAGCACGGCGACCAGCCTGGTGTCGGCCGGCGGCGTCGGCCCGTTCAACGCCGTGGACTTGCGCAAGTTCATGACCGGTAAGGTCGCGTCCGCGAGCGCGTCGATCGGCGAACTCGAGGAGGGAATCAGCGGCCTCAGTTCCCGCAAGGACCTCGAGACGATGTTCCAGCTCGTGTATCTGCGGTTCACCGCGCCGCGCGCGGACCAGGCGGCCGTGACGGCGCAGCAGCAGCAGACCAGAGCCTTGCTCGCCAACCAGACGGCAAGCCCCGACTATGCCTTCGGCGCGGCCCTGACGGAGGTCCTCTACCAGAACCACCCGCGCCGCCAGTTGACGACGCCGGCGACCCTCGACAAGTGGAATCTCGAAAAGTCGATGGCCTTCTACAAGGATCGCTTTGCCGACGCCAGCGACTTTACGTTCTTCCTCGTTGGCAGCTTCGACCCGGCCACGATCAAGCCGCTCGTCGAACGGTACCTGGGCTCGCTGCCCTCGACGCACCGGAAGGAGACCTGGAAGGACATCGGCGTGCGCATGCCCTCGACGACGGTGAAGAAGACGGTCGAACGGGGCATCGAGCCGAAGAGCGAAGTGGAAATCGTCTTCAACGGTCCCATCGACTACACGCAGACGCAGCGTGTGGCGATTCGGTCCATGACGGAGATCTTGAGCAACCGCCTGCTCAGCTCGATTCGCGAAGAACTCGGCGGCACCTACGGGATCAGCGCGAGCCAGACGGTGCAGAAGATCCCGCGGTCGGAGTACTCGATCTCGATCGACTTCGGCTGCGATCCGAAGCGCACGGACGACCTCATCAAGCGCGTCTTCGAGGAGATTGAGAAGTTCAAGACCGGGGGCCCGACCGAGAAGGAGCTGACGGACGAACGCGAAACGCTGCTCAAGGAATTCGAGGCCAACATGAAGCAGAACAGCTACCTGATTGGCCAGTTGAAGCTGAAGTATCAGTACGGCGACGATCCGGCGACGCTGTGGAGCGTGCCGGACTACTACCGCCGCCTCGATGCCGCGACGGTGCAGCAGGCCGCGAAGGCGTACCTGACGACCGGGGCGTTCGTGCAGGTCGTGCTGATGCCGGAGAAGAAGTAGGACGAAAAAAAAACGGCCCGTCGGCAGTGCCGGCGGGCCGTAGGTCTGAGCGCGGGATGACTAGCCGATCGTGAACGTGACGTTCGTATCGTCGAGCGTCAGCGTCTTCAGGACCGCGACACCGCTGCTGTCGGTCGGCAGTTCCATGGCCGTGCCCCGGACCTTGGCGTCGAGCGCCTTGACGGCCGTGCACGTGACGACGACGGGCTGTGCCTTCATGTCGTACACCCAGATGCCGGGGTAGGCGACATCCTTGATCTGCCGACGGAACGTGAGTTCGTTGCCCTTCGAGGACACCTGATAACGCCCGCTCTTGAGTACGGTCGAGCCGACCTTCACATCCTGGGAGAACGTAATCTCGCCCTTGACGTTCTTGACGGCCGGGGCCTTCGCCTGCGCCGCGACGAGCGCGCTCGCCAGCACCAGCCCCACTGCAACGGAAAACAGCTTCTTCATACGGTTCTATTCGCCTCCAAAATGCCCCAACGAGCAAACGTTAGGCATATATGATCGATACGACAGAACCCGTTCTGATGTTTCGCCCGGCTGGCGGGGCCAATTCACGCAAAAATGGTTGATTTTGCGCAAATATGTCGGGAATAGGGCGCGAGATTCGTGCCATCGGCAGACCGGCGACCTCATACCTGAGATATGCGCGTTCTCATACCACAGGTATAGGGCCAAAAGTGTCCGACAGGTTCATTTCAGCAGGGCCTGCAACAGCCGAATGACGTTCTCGCCCAGCACCTTCCTGATCGTCGCGTCGTCAAAGCCCGCCTGCAGCAATGCGTCCGTGATCTGGACCACGCCGGTCGTCTCGAACGGCTCGACGACGGCGCCGTCGAAGTCGGATCCGAGCGCGACGTGATCCGCCCCGATGAGGTCCACCGCGTAGCGAATGCTTCGGGCGATGGCGGCCGCGTCCATGCCGCAGGTGGCCGTCTGCCAGTAGCCGATGCCGACAAGCCCGCCGGTCGCGGCGATGCCCCTCAATTGGTCGTCACTCAGATTGCGGGCATTGTCGCAGGCGCCTTTGACCCCGGTGTGTGAGACCACCACGGGCCGGCGCGCGATGGCCAGCACGTCCGCGATGGTCTGCGACGAGGCATGCGCCAGATCCACGAACATGTGCGTCTGCTCGATCCGCGCGATGAGGCGCCGGCCCAGGTCGGTCAGGCCGCCCTGGTCCACGCCGTGCGCCGAGCCACTCATCTCGTTGTCAAAGAAGTGGGCCAGGCCAATCATGCGAAAGCCGGCGTCGTACAGGCGGGCGAGGTTGTCCAGATCGCCCGCGAGGGCGTGCGCGCCTTCAAGCCCGAGGAAGCCGGCCACCAGGCGGCTGTTCGTCTGGCGTCGCGCCAGGAACTGATCGAGGTCGTCACGGGTCTGCAGAATGACGAGGTCGCCGTTCGATCGACGCGCGGCGTCGTGGAGACGCCGGGCCTGGTAGAGCGCGCGCTCGGTGAGGTTGGTCCAGGTGGCCAGCGGCCATCGTTCGGCCATCGCCAGGAGCGTGATGTTGTCGGTCTCGCCGGTGTTGCGCTCGATGTTCATCCCGCGTGGTGTTTTGGTCACGACCGTGAACGCCTGAATCCCGACGTTGCCGTCCAGCAATCGCGGCACATCCACGTGCCCGTAGGCCGATCGTTTCAGGAGATCGCGATCCCAGAGCAGCGTGTCCGCATGCAGATCGGCGATGCGCAGTCGGGCGTGGAGCGCTCGAGCGGCCGCTGAGGCCGCATAGGGCGGTGGATGGATCACGCCGTTGCGTCCCTTGTCGACCTGCGCGGGCACGACGAACCAGAACACGCCGAGCGCGATGACGAGGAACGCGGTCACGCCGACCAGGGCTTTCTTCATGACGTGGTCTGTGAGTGATTCTAATCAGTCGCGGAATCCCGCGGCGCTCGGCGGCTCCACGAAAACCGCATACACTGTGCCCGCATGTCATTGACCGCGGGCACCAAACTGGGCACCTACGAAATCATCGCGCCGCTCGGCGCGGGCGGCATGGGCGAGGTCTACCGCGCCCGCGACGCGAAGTTGAACCGTGACGTCGCCATCAAAGTGCTGCCCGAGCGGCTGGCGCAGGATCCGGCCTCGCTCGCGCGGTTCGAGCGCGAAGCCCACGCCGTGGCGGCGCTCTCCCATCCGAACATCCTCGCCATTTTCGACTTCGGCACGCAGGCCGGCACGACCTACGCGGTCACGGAACTGCTCGAAGGATCGACCCTGCGCGCGCGGATGGGCAATGGCGCGTTGCCGGCGCGCAAGGCTATTGAGTTTGCCGTGCACATCGTTCGCGGCATCGCCGCCGCCCACGAACGCGGCATCGTCCATCGCGACCTGAAGCCGGAGAACATCTTCATTACGAATGATGGGGTGGTGAAGATCCTCGATTTTGGATTGGCGAAGAGCAGTCAAGGAAGTGAAGCGAGTCAAGGAAATGAAGGGGGCGCCGGGGCCACGCGCATCGCGGAGACGACGCCCGGCACCGTCCTCGGTACGGTCGGCTACATGTCGCCTGAGCAGGTGCGCGGCGGCACGCTCGATCACCGCACGGACATCTTCTCCTTCGGCGCCATTTTCTACGAGATGCTGATCGGCCATCGCGCGTTTCGCGGCGACTCGCACGTCGAGACGATGAACGCGATCCTGAAGGAAGACCCGCCCGAGTTCACCGCGGCGACGCCGAACATTCCGGGCGCACTCGAGCGGGTGATTCGCAGGTGTCTCGAGAAGCAGCCGTCCGACCGGTACCACTCGGCCCATGACCTCGCGATTTCGCTGGAGGCCTTCTCGGGTTCGTCGAGCACGTCGAATGCGAGTGCGGCATTCGCGGCGGTCCCGGGGTCTAAAGACCCCGGGCTCCAGAATGCTGCGCAGCGCCGGAGGATGATGCCGCTGGCCATCGCGGGCGTCGTGCTCGCGGCCAGCGCGGCCGCCTTTGTCGCCGGGCGCTTCACGTCGCAGCCGGACGCACCGGCGCAGCCCGACATGAAGCGCCTGACGTACCGCCGCGGCCCGGTACTGTCGGCGCGCATGGCGAAGGACGGCACCACCTTCGTCTACTCGGCGTCGTGGGACGGCTCGCCGCGCCAGATCTACGCGGCGCGCAGCGACAGTACCGAGTCGCTCTCGCTCCCGTACCTGAACGCCGACGTGGTCTCGGTCTCGAGCAAGGGCGATCTCGCGATTATCCAGAACCGGCGCCAGGCCAGCGGCTATTCCCGGCCCGGCACGCTGGCGCGCGCGACGATGACAGGGGGCGCGTCACGGGACGTCCTGGAAGACGTGCAGGACGCAGACTGGCTGCCCGACGGTTCCGGCTTCGCCGTCTCGCACGTCGTCGACGGCAAATACCAGGTGGAGTTTCCCATCGGCAAGGTGGTCTACAAGTCCGATGGCTGGATGAGCCATGTCCGGGTCTCGCCGGATGGTCAGAAGGTCGCGTTTCTCGATCAACCGATCACGGGCGATGACCGTGGCACGCTGTCAATCATCGACGGCTCGGGCAAGAAGTTTTCGATGTCGATCGAATGCGAAAGCACGCAGGGGATGGCGTGGACACCGGCGGGGACGGAAGTGTGGTTCAGCTGCGCGGCGAATGGCCAGTCGCGCGCCGTCATGGCCGGTTCGATGGATGGCCGCGTCCGGACGGTGCTGCGCGTGCCGGGCAGCCTGTATCTCGGGGACATCGGCGCCGACGGCTCGGTGCTGGTGTCGCACGACAACGAGCGCATGGCGGCGGTCGGCCTCGCGCCGGGCGAGACGCGCGAGCGCGAACTCTCGTGGCTCGATTGGACGCAGGTGAACATGCTGTCCGACGACGGCCACACGGTGCTGGTGACCGAGGCGGGGGAGGGCGGCGGCAAAGGCTACAGCGTCTTCATCCGGAAAACCGACGGATCGCCCGCCGTTCGTCTGGGAACCGGGCAGGGACTGGCGCTGTCGAAGGACGGCAAGTGGGTCATCGCTCAGAAGATCGAGACGTCGCCCGAGCAGCTCGTGCTGATGCCCACCGGCGCCGGCGAGGCGCGCGCGCTCACGCAGGACGACATTACGCACGTCAATGCGCGGTTCCTGCCCGATGGCAAACGCTTCATGTTTAACGGCTATCAGCCGGGGAAACCGCCGCGTGCCTGGGTGCAACCGCTCGCGGGCGGCGCGCCCGTTCCAGTTTCTTCGGAAGGTGTCGTCGCGGGCCTGCTCACGCTGGACGGAACGAAGTTTCTTGCGCGCGACCTCGACGGGCAGCGCAAGTTGTTCCCGATCGATCCGGGCGGTGGTGGGCCGGAACCGATTCGCTTCCTGGAGCCGGCTGACGGCATCGTGCGGATCCTTGACGGACGGACGGCTTTTGTTCGTCGTCCGGCGCCGGGGAACGCCGCGCAGATCACGCGTGTCGACCTGCTCACGGGCGCGCGCACGCCGATGCGCACGATTGTGCCGTCGCCGGAAGTCGGCGGGGGAGGTTTCACCCTCGCCCTGTCGGCAGACGGCAGCGCGTACGTCTACAACTTCTCGGCAACGAATTCGGATCTGTTTCTGGTCAAAGGGCTCCGATAACTCGCGCGGCCGAACGCGCGTTACTGGACCCTGAACGTCACGTCCCGCCGCGCGGTCGCGCCGCCGGCTGACGCGTCAATGCGCAGCAGGTGCAGGCCGGGCGCGCGTTGGCGGATGGGCACATCCACCGTGACGTCGGCGCCCGCGCGCGGGCAAACAAGTCGGGCGAGAGCGTCGAGGCCTGGTCGTACACGGTGGCGCCCGTCTCGTCCAGGATCCGCAGCGTCAGCGCGACAGGGACGGCCTTCACCGAATTCCCCTGATAGACGCGGAGGAACGCGCTTACGCGATGGGCCGGCGTAAACGTCCGCTGGGTAGTCGGGGCGAGGGGTAGCCCGGCCAGGATGTCGCTCGCGCCAAACACGGTCACTGGCGGCGGCGTCACCTGCAGCAGCACTCCGGACAGCGACAACGGAGCCTTCGCAAAGTCCGGAATCTCCACGTCGGCGTACACACTGCCTGCCAGGCCAAGCGTCGCACTGTCGGCCGAACAACGGAGCGCATACACACCGGGCTTCAGCCGCAACTGCACGACGACGTCGAACCGCGCGTCGGGACGCCGGGTCGCGGCCGCGATCGTATCCACCTTGTGGATAATGCCCGCGCACTGGTCGCCACTCTGTGTGAAGGCGCGGGCCTGAATCTCCAGTTGCTCCATTCGCCGCGTCACCTCTGCCGGTTCGGGAACCCCGATGCCGATCGCGAGGAGCGCCTCGGATGAGCCCGGCACGGCGAACGGCGCCGCGGTCACCGTCAGCGCCAGGTCGGTCTTGGGCAGAATGCCCTGCAAGGCGGCAGTGGCCGGCGGCGGCGGATGGCGATCCGGTTTCGGCGGCTCGGTCGCGATGTAGCCGCGATGCGTTTTGATCGTCAGGCCCGGCCGATTGACGATCACTTCGAGTTCGCGAAAACCGTCGAGCATGTTGTAGCCGGTCTTCGCCTTCGGCGGCGCTTCGAATCCCAGCAGATAGTACGAGCCTGTCTCAGTGATGATCTGCTCGACGCCGGCGACGAGATCTTCGGGGTGCGAGACGACGAAGCCCCCGGTCTCCGCGGCCAGCGATCGCGGGGGTGCGGTGAAGCGAAGTCCCGCGGGCACGTCGGAGGGTGGCCTCGCTCCGGCGATGTCGTCGATCGGGCTTTCCGTGCCGAGGGCGTGCAGGCCCCGCAGGTCCAGGCCGTAGACGGTGATGCCCGAGCGCATCGCTTCCTCAAACGTGCGGAGAATCTGTTGCCCGTTGATATTTTCGTTGCCGCCCCACGTCCCGAAGTCGCCGCCCATGGTGGACCGCAAGATCGGCGGTCCGCCGCCGGCCGTCGATCCGCTGCCTCGACAATCGAGCGTCGGGTCGATCGCGGACGGAGCCCAGCACGAAGGCCGAATGGGCATTTTGGGCGTGACGTAGATGATCGATCGTCGGCGCCCCTGTTCAGTTTTCAGGTACTTCGCCATGCTCTGCGTCACGCCGGCCGACACGCGGAGCGCGATGTAGGCTTCCTTCGGGTTGAATCGCGCGATCGCGGCCTTGAGCCGCCCGTGATCGTTCGTGAAATCCTGGTCGCACCGGTTGTCGTAGGTGCAGATGACAGCCGTCACATCCTGCGGCCCCATGCGATCGATGACCTCGTCGGTGACGCGCGTGACCGTCTTGATCCAACTCGCCGTCTCGAGCTGGTACGGCGTCTGGGCGTCATCGAGGATGAACACCAGCACGCGTCCGTCGAGGGCGCTGCGGACGTCCGGCCGCACGTCACGCAGCCACGGCGGACTGCTCGAGGCATCCGGAATATTGACCTCGCCGAAGCCGAGAATCTCGCGCGGCTTGCCGTCCTCGATCAGCGTGAAATCCTCGCGCGTCAGTCCTCGCACGGGCTTGCCGTCCGGCCCCAGCACGGTCACGTCGATGCGGACGATGTCTGTCCTCGCCCGAAAGACTGGCGGCGGTGGCTGCTGCTGCTGCTGACTGGCCGTGGGCGCCGTCACCAACAGGCCGAGAAAGGCCAGTGCCAGCAGGGGCGCGGTCGGCAGGCGGGACATGATCTGGGCGAACCCACTGGAGTATCGCCCAGACCGGCCGAATCGTCACACGACGGTCTGACGTTCCGCGAAGAAGCGCAACTGGCCGTCCACGGCGAGACCGACGACACATACCGTCAAGCTGTGAAGCAGTGGAGCCTTGCAGGTTTTCCCAACCCCCCTCCACTCCTTCACTTCTTCACGGTTATCTCTCTACAGGCCGGCCGCGAATCTCGTCCGCGCGCCCGCGACAATCACGCCGTACTTCGCCTGGGCCAGCGCCCAGTCCGTCTGCAACAGCGAGACGCGCGCGTCGTTGAGCTCAGACGACGTGATGGCGCCGTTCTCGTACGACACCTCCGCAATCGACAGACTTTCCCGCGCCAGCTCGACGGCCTTGCGCTGGACTTCGACGAGCTCACGCGCCGAGGCCAGTTCCTGAACGGCCGTGGTCAGCTCGAGGCGCGCGGCGTCGAGCGTCGCGTTGATCGCGTGCACGGCCTGCTGTTCGCGCGCGGTGGCCCCGGCCTTCTGGGCGTTGACCTTCGGCGCCGAGAAGAGCGGCATCCTGACCGCGATACCGGCCTGAAAACTGCGGTTCTCGCCATTCCAGAACTGGCTCACGCCATCCTGCTGATACTGGAGGCTGCCGGCAAATGCGACGGTGGGTTTGAGATCCGCGGCGGCGAGCTTTTTCAGTTGGATCGCGGTCTCACGCTCGGACGACAGGGCCTTGATATCGGCGCGCTGGCGCAGGGCCGCAACCAGTTCGTCCCGCTCAGGCACCGTCGTCGTCTCATCGAGTGAGCCCGTCAGAAACAACGGTTCCGGATCGTCGAGGGACATGACGGCGCGCAGGGCCTGCCGCGCCGTTTCGGCCGCGCTCCGCGCCCGAATCAGCAGGGCTTTCGCGTTCGCGACTTCAACGCCGGCGCGCAGCACGTCCAGCTTCGCAGCGCTGCCCGCATCGAAACGCGTCTGCGCCAGTCGCTGCTGGGTCTCGGCGCGCTGCAGGCCCTCCTCGGCCACGGCGATGCCTTGCTGCTGCAGCAGGGCGCCGTAATAGGCCTGCACCACCTCCAGGGTCAGTGCCTGCCGCGCCCGTTCGAACTGATGCTGCGCCGAGGCCGCCTGCGACTGCGTGGCTGCCAAGCCGTACCGCAGCCGGCCGCCGGCGTAGATCGGCTGGGTGACGTCGAACGAGAGCACATTCTGACGCGTGAAGTTCGCGCGAAACACCTGCTCGTCCTGGCCGAAGATGCCGGCGGGAATCCGGAGCGCCGCCGCCTCCTGAGCCGGCGTGAACAGGAAGCGCATATCAACGCTGGGCAGGATCGACGTCCGGGCCTCGGACACGCGTGCATCCGATTCACGCACGCGGGCCTCGGTCACCTTCAGCGATTCGTTGCTCTCCAGGGCGCGCTGCAGGGCCTCCTCGAACGTCAGCGGACGGCCGGGCGCCTGGATCGTCGCGGGCGAGGTCGTCTGTGCGTACGCACGGGTCACGGCGAAGATGCCCCCGGCGAGCGCCATCAACAGCAGCACGGTCGTCACGCGCACGGCTTTCGCCATCGCGGGCGTCGCCGCCTTGCGCCAGTGGCGGATGCGTTCGAGCAGCCGATCGAGCAGCAGATACGCGACCGGCACCACGACCAGTGTCAGCAGGGTCGACGTCATCAGCCCGCCAATCGTCGCCAGCGACATCGGCGCCCGGAATTCGCCGCCTTCGCCCACACCGAAGGCGGACGGCAGCATGCCCAGCACCATGGCGAGGGTCGTCATGAGAATCGGGCGCAGGCGCACCGGGCCCGCCTCCAGAATGGCGTCGATCACGCTGAGCCCCTTGTCGCGCCGCAACTGGTTGGTCAGGTCGATCAGCAGGATGGCGTTCTTCGTCACGAGCCCCATCAGCATCACGATGCCGATCATCGCGGGCATGCCGAGGTGGTGCCCGGTCACGAGCAGCATGAGCAGGGCACCCACCAGCGCCAATGGCAGCGCGAGCATGATGATGATGGGCTCCGTGAACGACTCGAACTGCGAGGCCAGCACGATGTAGATGAACGTGACGGCGAGGAGCAGCGCGAGCATGAGCCCCTGCGCCGACTCCTGCATCAGCTCCACGTCGCCCGAAAAGCCCACCTGGAACGTGGCCGGAATCGTCATGCCGGCCAGGACCTTCTCGATGTCGGCGGTGACGTCGCCCAAGGCGCGCCCCTGCAGGTCGACACCGACCTTGGCTTGCCGCACGCGCTGTTCGCGGTCGATGGAACTCGGGCCGACGCCCGGCTCCAGTCGAACCAGGTCGCCCGCGCGCACCACGGCGCCGCCCGCCGCGTGGATGGGCGCGGCCGACAGGGCCACGGGGTCGTTTCGGAACTCGGGCGCCAGGCGCACGCGAATGTCGAACTCGTGATCCTTCTCGCGCAGCTTGCTCGGCACGAGTCCTTCCACCATGCTGCGCACCTGGAGGGCGACCGATCCGACGCTGAAGCCCAGATCCGCCGCGCGCGCGCGATCGACCTGCGCGACCAGCTCAGGCTGGCCCGACACGAGCGTCGTGCCCACGTCCACGGCGCCCGGAATCGCGCGAATGCGCGTGACCAATTCGTCACTCAGGCGCTTGAGCTCCTGCATGTCGTTGCCGCGCACGTAGATGTTGATCGGCGGCTCGTACGGCGCGCCCTGCATGAACTCGGGATCCGCCACCTTGATCTCGGCAAACGGAATCGCCTTGAGGCGCGTCCGCAGGTTCGCCTTGATGTCTTCGAGCTTGATCGTGCGCTCGTCCTTGCGCGTGGTCTGCACGCGCAGTTGGGATTTACGCGTCTGGCCGCCGGTGCCGATCGTCGTGAACACCTGGCGGACTTCCGGCGTGTCGATGAGCAGGCGTTCCACCGCCGAGACGCTCTTCACCGTTTCATCGAACGCCAGGCCCGGCGGCAGGTCCATCATCACGACGAACTCGCCGCGATCCTCGTTGGGCACGAACTCGGTGCCGATGAGCGACAGCGTGGAGAGACTGGCCACGAACACCAGCACGGCGGTCGCCACAATCTTGATGGGATGCGCGAGCGCCCAGCGCAGCACCTTGAAGTACTGGCGATCGAGCCAGTCGTAGGCGTGCCCCCACCGCTCGAGGAGCCGGCCCATGCGCGTGCGGACGCGCTCTTCCGGCGGCACGAAGCGCACGAATCGCGACGACAGCATCGGATCGAGCGTGAAGGCGATCACCAGCGACATGGCGACCGCAAACGCCACGGTGAGCGCGAACGACTTGAAGAACTGGCCGACGAGGCCGGTCATGAATCCCACCGGCAGAAACACCGCGAGGATCGTGAACGTGGTGGCCATGACGGCCAGGCCGATTTCCGCCGTGCCCTTGCGGGCGGCGGTCATGGGGTCGTCGCCCTGCTCCATGTGCCGGTAGATGTTCTCGCGCACGACGACCGCGTCGTCGATCAGGATGCCGATGACGAGCGAAATCGCCATCAGCGTCATCATGTTCAGCGTGAAACCCGCCGCCCACATGAAGAAGAACGTCGCGATCACCGACGTCGGCAGGGCCAGCGCCGTAATCAGCGTCGACCGCCAGTCGCGCATGAACACGAACACGACCAGGACGGCCATGATGCCGCCGAAGATGATGTTCAGCCGCACGTCTTCCAGGTTGGAGCGGATGAAGCGGGCGTCCTCATGGATCGGTTTGATGGTCAGTTCCGGAAACGCGCCGGCGTTCTTCGCCAGCACGGCGTTGATCCGGTCGGTAATCGCGACGGTGTTGCCGCCCGCCTGCTTCCGCACGCCGAACGAGACCGCGTCCACGCCGTTCAACCGGGTGGTCGTCGTCCGGTCCTCGTAGCCGTCGACCACTCGCGCGACGTCGCGCAGCCGGACGGTCGACCCTGCGGTGGAGCGCAGAATGACGTTGCCGATCTCGTCGATGCTGGTGAACTCGCCTTTGGTGCGCAGCACGACGTCCTTGCCGCCGGCCGTGAGGGTGCCGCCGGGCACATCCAGGTTGGCCGCCGCCAGCGCGTCGCCGACCACGGAGATCGGCAAGGACAGGGCCTCGAGCCGGCGTGGGTCGAGGTTCACCTGCAGCTCGCGCACGAGCCCGCCGTTCACCTCGACGCCGGCGACGCCGTCCACCTGCTGCAACAACGGCTTCACCTGGTCTTCGACCAGCAGGCGCGTCTTGTCGGCCGGCAGCGTCGACGAGACGCCATAGGTCGCCACCGGCAGCGCGGCCACGTCGAACCGCGCGATCGTCGGGTCTTCGATCTCCTTCGGCAGCCGGAACCTGATCGCGGCGACTTTCTCCCGCACCTCAGCGGCCGAGCCCTGGGGATCGAGGCCGAGCTTGAATTCGATTCCGACCCGCGAGAATCCCTCACTCGAGTTCGACTCGACGCGCTTGACGCCCTCGATGCCGGCGACCGCGTCCTCGATGGGCTTGGTGACCAGCGTTTCGACTTCCTCGGGCGACGCGCCGGGATAGATCGTGGAGATGTTGACGAACGGAAAGTCGACCGCGGGAAACAGGTCGATGCCGAGCCGCGTCATCGACACCAGCCCCAGCACGACGAAGCTGAGGATGAACATCGTGGCAAACACGGGACGCTTGATGGAGGTATCTGAGATCCACATACGGCTACTCGATTCAGTCAGTCAGGAAACACTTACGCACTGGAGCCCGGGGTCTTCAGACCCCGGGGCTCGTGAACTGTTAATGACTCTCGATCATTCGGACGCGGCTCCCGTTCACGACCTCGCGTCGCGCGTCGGCGACGATCGCGTCGCCGCGCTGCACACCGGAGGTCAGGACCACGCGCTTGCCGTCGGTCGGGCCTTCGGTGACGGTCACGATCGAGACGGTGTCGCCCTGGACGCGGTAGACGGCGCGGCCGCCGTCGCGATCGAAGACGGCCTCGCGCGGCACAATCGGGCCTTCGGCCGTCGCGGTCGGCAGGCGCGCGGTGGCATACATCCCACTGAGCATCGCGCCGCCCTTGTTCGTGACCCGGATCTCCACGCGGAAGTGCCGGTTGCGCGCGTCCACTTCCGGCGCCACTGCCGCCACGCGCCCTTCGAACACTGCGCCGGGCTGCGCCTGTACGGTGACGTGCGCGAGCGCGCCCGGCTTCAGGCGGCCGGCTTCGAGTTCAGAGACGCCGGCTTCGAGCCGGAGCGTGCGCAGGTCAGCCACGGCCACGATCGGATCGCCGCCCGGCCCGACCAGGGAGCCGGCGTCGAAGTTGCGCGCCACGATGACGCCCGCCATGGGCGAACGCAGCGTGGCATCCTGCTGGAGGTCGCGGGCGCGGCGCAGCGCGGCGCTGGCCTGTTCCACGTTGGCCGCGGCCAGATCGCGCTGGGCCTTGGCGGCGCGCCACTGCATTTCGGCCGCTTCGAGGCGCTGCTTCGGAATCGCGCCCTTCTCGTAGAGTCCGCGGGCCCGTTCCACTTCGTGCCCGGCATTGTCGAACGCGGCGTCCGACGCATCGACGCCCGCACGGACGACGGCGACGGCCGCGACTGCCGCGTCCACCTGCGCGTCAATCTCGCGGCGATCGAGCGTGGCCAGCGTCTGGCCTTCGGTGACCAGGGCGCCGAGCTGCACGAAGACTTTGTCGAGCGTGCCCGGGAGCTTGGACCGGATGTCGACGCGCGTTTCCGGCGCCAGGTTGCCCGAGAGCTCGATCGCGGTGTCGAGCCGGCCGATCTCCGCGCGCACGACGGCGACTGCGGGCAAGGCCGCGTCCTTGTCAGTCGCAGCGGCGCTCGACGCACGCCCGCTCGCGCAGCCGGACGTGCCGGCCGCTGTCAGAGCCGTGGCAGTCGTCACGGCAAGAATCCACAACACTCTCGAACTACGCATCGGTCTTCTCCACGTGAACGCCGCTAACGGACGAGGGATGGCACTGGGATGGCGTGAACGTCGTCTGAATGCCCGCACGCAGCCCGGCGATGGCGGCCTCCAGGGTGTCGCGCGCCAGCGCGTCAGGGTTTTCGTCGGGCGCCAGACGGTCGCACACGGCGATTGTGGCGGGACCGTGGACGGCCGCCCAAAGGATGTGAAACGCCACATCCGGATTCGTGTTGGCGGGGAACACGCCGTCGTCGATGCCGCGCTGAATCAGGGCCCGGACTTCATCGATCATTTGTTGCACGAACCCGAAGCGTTCCCATTCGTGGCTGATCTTCGGCACGCTGCGGTCGACGAACATCAAGTCGAAATACTCGGGATGCGTGCGGCTGAACTGGTAGTAGCGCAGGAAGCCCTGGCGGATGGCGGTCAAGGCATCGGCGGCGATGACCGCCGGGTCGTTCGTGAACTCAAAGAGCTTGCGAAAGCCTTCCTCGGCCAGCGCGAAGAACAGGTCGTCCTTGCTGGGGAAGTAGCTGTAGAGGGCAGCGGGGCTGTACTCGACCTTTTCCGCGATCTTGCGGATGGACACGTTGCGGTAACCCTCGGCGACAAACAACTCGCGGGCCGCGTCCAGAATTCTGGCCCGCAGCTGCTCCCGGTCCCGTTCGTGACGTTCCTTGACACCCATTGCCAGCGTCCTTCTGCCGGTCACTTTGTTTGACCGGACACTGTTCACAAGTCTAACAGTGTTTAACGTCAGTGGGTGCCAAAAGGTTCAGTGCGTTAATAAGTGGTTATTAGTCAGCATGTTACGTAGACATATCAAGCCTGGTGTGACGCGCCTTGTCCCTTGGGGCGGCCGTTAACCGTGACCGTACTCAGTCGTAATAAGATATGTCGTAATGAAACATATGGTCTCCGGTCCCTCGGCCCGCGAGCTGAAGAAGGGAAGCGCGGAGTTGCTGATTCTTTCGCTCGTCGAGGACCAGCCCAGGCATGGCTACGACCTCGGACGGTTGATCGAACTGCGCTCGGAAGGCGCCCTGCGATTCAACGTCGCGTCGCTTTATCCGCTGCTCTACCGCCTGGAGAAACGTGGCTGGATCGAAGGGCGGTGGCTCGAGCAAGCCGGCCAGCGTCGCCGGCGCATGTACCGTTTGACCGCCGACGGGCGGCGAGTGTTGGCCGCGCAACGCGGCGGCTGGCTCGCGTTTGCGCGGGCCGTGAGCCGCATCGCCAAAGTCGAAATCTGACGCGCAGACGGAGGGGGAGGAGGCCGCGTGAACGACTGGCATGACGAACTCCGACGACGGATCGCCGGAGTACATCTCCGGCCGGAGCGCGAAGCCGAAATCATCGACGAGCTCGCGCAGCACCTGGACGATGAAGTTCGTGCCCTGACGAGCGGCGGCATAGCGGCAGAGGCAGCGCGCGCGACGGCGCTCGCCGAACTCGATGCTCCTGGCGAACTCTCGCGCCGCCTTTCCGGTATCGAGACACGGCCGCCCCTCGTGTTGCCGCCCCCGGGGACGCCAGCCCGTGGCCGCTGGCTGCACGCCGCCGTCACCGACCTCCGCTATTCGCTGCGCGCGCTCCGCCGGTCGCCCACCTTCAGCCTCGTCGTCATCGTCACGCTGGCGCTGACGATCGGACCGACGACGGCGATTCTGAGTGTGGGCAACTGGCTGGTCTGGAGGCCGATTCCCGGTGTGTCCAACCCGGACCAACTCGCGGAAGCGCAATCAGGAGAGTGGGACGATCGCGGCGACGTCACCGTCGTCAGTATTTCCGACGCCAATTTGCGGGACATCCGCGCCCGCGCTAAGACGTTCACCGGTCTGGCCGGCATCCAGGAAGGCAACGCCCACCTGGCGGGCGACTCGCTTCCTCCGGTCGACGTGAGCGCGAGCTGGGTCTCCGCTGACGCATTCGCGGTGCTCGGCGTGCGGTTCATGGCTGGCCGTTCGTTTCTGGCGGAGGAAGATCGCGAGCCGGCTGGCGAGCCCGTCATCATTGTCCGCGAGAGCGTCGCCAGGCGCGCGTACGGGTCCGCGGAGGCGTCCATCGGCCAGCGGCTGACGCTGAACGGGCAGTCGATGACGATCGTCGGCGTGGTTGCGCCGGAATTCCAGGGCATTTCACCCACCAGCCGCGTGGATGTCTGGTACCCCGGATCGGCGTATGGATTCGTGAATCATTTCAGCAACAACAGCCGCCTGGTCTCGCGCAGTGGCGGTCTGTTCAACAAGTTCGTCATCCGGATCGCACCCGGATCGAGCGCTGAAGCCGCGCAGGCCGAACTCGACGTGCTCGTGCCCGGACTCGCCGATCGATATCCGACAGATAACAACAAGTTCAAGGTCGTGCGCGCGAAACTCACGCCAGGGTTGGGAACGAGCGTTCGGCTGCGGTACGCGAGCGTGGTGAGCACGCTTGTGACGATCGGCGGTGTGCTCCTGCTGCTCGGCTGCGCCAATGTGGCGAACATGCTGATGCTCCGCGCCGTTCGCACGAATCGCGATCGAGCGATTCGACTCGCACTGGGCGCCAGCCGGGCCAGGCTCGCGGCATTGCAGCTGACCGAAAGTGCGACGCTGGCCGTGTGTGGCTCGATCGCCGGCGTTCTGCTGGCCGTGTGGCTCAACCAACTCATTGTCGCGCTGCTGTTTCCGGGCCTTCCGGATGGCCTCGACTTCGGCCCGCCGCTCGACACGCGCGTCCTCTTCATGATGCTGACCGTCTCCGTCGCGTGCGGGCTGCTGGCCGGCTTCGTCCCGGCGCTCGTGAGTCGTTCGGCGTCGCCCAGTGCCGTGATGTCAGCAGGTGGTGCACGGACGACCGTGGCGATGCGATGGCTGAGGGGCGGGTTGACCGGCGCGCAACTCGCGCTGTCGCTCGCGCTCGTGACGGGATCGCTGCTCCTCGTCACGACGCTGCATCATCTGCACGCCGTGGATCTGGGGTTCGATCCGGCGAACACGTCGTGGCACGTCATCGATCCGTCGAGACAGGGCTACAACCGCGCGCGAGCCGCCGTGTACTTTGAGGATTTGTACCGGCGGCTTCAGCGGCGGCCAAGTCTGGACGCCGTGGCCCTCGCCGGGCAGGCGCCGTTTTCTTCGAGCTTCCGCGTGCGCCTCCAGGATTCCGGCGGCAAGGATCGGCGGCCGCTCGAGGTCAATGCGAACAACATCACCGCCGAGTACTTTGATGTCTTCCGGATTCCCATCGTTCAGGGACGCGCGTTCACCGATGCCGAAGCACGCCTGCCGGCGAATGCCGACTACCCGGTCGTCGTCGATCAACGGCTGGCGAAGCGCTTGTTCGGCGACGAGAATCCGATCGGTCGAACGGTCGTGATTCCGGCCGCGGGCGATAGCCCGGAACTGCGTGCGCCCGTGATTGGCGTGGCGGGCGACGTTCATTGGAACAATGTGACGGGCGAGCAACCCCTGCTCATGTATCAACCGCTGCCCGCGCTCCGTGGCGCATCGATGGTGCTGGTGCGATCGCGACTGCCGATGCGTGATGTGGCCAACGAAGTCGACCGGGCGGCGCGGGAACTCGACGCGTCGCTGCCTGTCCGGTTCTCCCAGCCCATCACCAGCCTCATCGATCGGAGGCTGGCGCAGCAACGCGTGTTTTCCTGGATGCTGTCGTTGCTCGGCTGGCTGGCGTTCGCGCTGGCGGCAGTTGGGCTCTACGGGCTGCTCGCCCAATCGGTGACGGAGCGCACGCGCGAGTTTGGCGTGCGGATGGCGCTCGGCAGCGGACGAGGGCGGATCTTCGGGTTGGTGCTGCGCCAGGCGGCCTGGATCGCCGGAATCGGCGGGCTCGCGGGCCTTGGGCTCGCCGCGTATGGCACTCGGCTGATCGAAGCGCAGTTATACGGGGTCACGCGGCTCGATCCGGGGGTCTATGCGGCCGCGGTCGGGGCGCTCGTCACCGTCGTGTTCGCCGCGGCGCTCTGGCCTGCACGGTCCGCGACGCGCATTCAACCTGTCGACGCCCTGAGAGCTGACTAGGCGGCGCAGAGAAGAGCCAGACGCCGCCGGTTCTGCCTCGGGGTGACGTACGATCCGGATCGTGACGCTCACTGTCCCCCTCGAACGCCTTCGTGCCCGGCTCGGCACGCGCGCCACCGACGCCGCCGCCGTGCGCGAGCATCACAGCCATGGCGAGTCCTACCATCGGCCCGCCGCGCCGGACATCGTCTGCTTCCCGGTGACGACGGCTGAGGTCGTGGACATCGTGCAGGTCAGCCGCGAATTCGGTCTGCCGATCGTGCCGTTTGGCGCCGGCACGTCGCTCGAAGGGCATGTGCACGCGATCCGCGGCGGCATTTCGGTGGATCTGACACGCATGAACCGGATCCTGCGCGTGAGCGCCGAAGACCTCGACGCGACGGTCGAAGCCGGCGTCACGCGGCTTCAACTCGCCAAGGCCCTGCGCGACACCGGATTGATGTTCCCGATCGATCCCGGCGCCGATGCGACGATTGGCGGGATGGCGTCGACCCGCGCCTCGGGCACAACTGCCGTGCGGTACGGAACGATGCGCGAGAACGTGCTGGCGCTGACCGTGGTGCTGGCCGATGGACGTGTGATCCGGACCGGTACGCGCGCGCGCAAGTCAGCGGCTGGTTACGACCTCACGCGGCTGTTCGTCGGGGCGGAGGGCACGCTCGGCGTCATCACGGAAGCGACGCTGCGACTGCATCCCGTCCCCGAATCGGTGTCGGCGGCGGTCTGTTCCTTCGCCACTCTGGAGGGCGCCGTCCGGGCTGTCATCGCCACCATCCAGCTCGGCATTCCGGTGGCGCGCATCGAATTGCTCGACGCGGCGCAGATTGACGCGATCAACCGTTACAGTCGCACCACGTATCCGGTCGCGCCCACACTATTCTTCGAGTTCCACGGCCAGGACGAACGTCACGTGTCGGATCACGCGGCCGCGGCCTCGTCGATTGCGGCCGACCATGGCGGGCATGGATTCCAGTGGGCGACGCGACTCGAAGATCGCGAGCGGCTGTGGAAGGCGCGCCACGATGCGCTGTATGCGGCCCAGGCGCTGCGTCCGGGATCGCGGGCGTGGACGACCGACGTCTGCGTGCCCATCTCGGCGCTCGCGGACTGTATCCTCGAAACCGCGCGGGACAACGACGGCGCGTCGTTTCCCATCTGCCTCGTCGGGCACGCCGGCGACGGCAACTTCCATCTTCTGTATGTGCTCGATCCGCACCAGGAATCCGAACTGGCGGAGGCGCATCGGCTGAACGACCGGCTGATTGCCCGCGCGCTTGCCGCCGGCGGCACGTGCACCGGCGAGCACGGCATCGGCACCGGCAAGATGAAGTTCCTGGCGGCCGAGCACGGCGAAGGCGTGGCCGTCATGGCGGCGATCAAGCGCGCGCTCGATCCCGACAATCGCATGAATCCGGGAAAGGTCGTAGACGGCGGCCCCAAACTAACAACTGACAACTAGCAACTAACAAGTGAGGAACGGAGGGTTCCTCGGTTGTTAGTTGCTAGTTGTTAGTTGTTAGTTACGGCTTACTTAGCCTCACACATCTGGGTGACGTCGATCTCGCGCATCCAGTGGGTGGCGTCGACCAGCGTGCGGCCGGTGCCCGGATCGCGCGTGAACGTCTTGCAGGCTTCCTGTTTGCGCAGGTTCACCTGGTCCTGCTCGCTGCGAGTGAGCGGGGCATAACTGACTTGTCGCGTGTCCCCCCAGCCGTAGCCCCAACGCACGCGCGAGGGAACGCCCGGCAGGCCGAACAGGCTCACGGCGGTGTACATCAGGCCGCCGACGACGTGATTGCCGACGAGGTCGTTGCCGAGCACAGGCGTGCCGGTGACCTCGGCCACGCACTGTTCGAGCGCGCGATCGGCTTTGCGCCGTTCAGCCGCGGTGCCGCCAACCCAGTACGCCATGTCGTGGACGTAACAGCAGCCAAAGGCGTTGCCGTCGGGAAACACGCTGCAGCCGTTGCTGGTGAAGGCCGGCAGTTTCGGCACGGCATTGGGCACCGGGCCACCGACGGTGGCGATGAGACCGGTGATGGCGAGCACGGCCCGGACCAGGCGCTCGCCGAAAAATTCCTTCAAGATCTGTATTTTAGCGCAGGCGTCTGGATTCTCAGCCCTGCAGCGCCGCGACGATGTCATAGATCAACCGCAGCGGCCCGCGGGTGGCCGACGAATTGGTCTGTACCGCAATCGTGATGCCCAGATCGGGAAAGTGGGCGAGTTCGGTCTGGTAGCCCGGAAAGAAACCGCTATGTCCCCATGAGCGGCCGGCTGGCGTCGTGGGCCGGACGATGACGCCGAGGCCGTACTTCGTGTCGGGCCCGAGCCGGGCCGGTACGGCTTCGGCGATCATCAGGTCGCGCATCGCCGGTGAAATCGCCTTCGCGGTGTACAGCGCGTGCCCCCACTGCGCCAGGGCGCGGGCGCTGGTTGCATAACCGCCGCCGGTCCATTCGAATTGCGGATTGATGACGAACGCACCGTTGACCATGACCTCATCGGGCAGACCCAGCGGATCGCGCGCGCCGGCATAGCCCGGCGCCAGACCCGGAATCCGGCGGCTCGTCGTCGGCGTGACCTCAGCGATTTTCAGCGGCGTCAGGAATCGCGTTCGCACTTCGTCGTACAGCTTCGTGTTGGTCAGGCCTTCCATGATCACGCCCAGCACGATGTAGTTGGTGTCGGAGTAGTCCCAACCCTGGCCGGCGGCAAACGGCGGAGGCGCGTCGAGGAGGTAGGCAATTTCTTCGTCGGGCGTCCACGCCTTATCCGGCGCCGCGCGCAGATCGGCCGTGAACTTCGGGTTCATTTCGTACCGCACGAGCCCGCTGGTGTGGGTCATCAGCATGCGCACGGTGATGTCGTTCGCGTTCGGCAAGCGGGCGAACCACGGCTTGCCACTCAGGTACTTCGAAATGGGCGCGTTGAGATCGAGGCGGCCGGCTTCGATCAATTGCAGCGCGACGGCGGCAAAGAACGTCTTGCCCGTCGATCCGGTCATCAGCAGATCCGGGGGCGCAAGGGCGCGTCCCGACGTGCGATCCGCCACGCCGGAGGTGAGCGCCTGCACGCGGCCATCTTTCAGGACGATGCCGACCGAGACGCCGGGGACGTTGTTGGCCGTGCGCCACTGATCGACGACCGCCTGAACGCGGGTCGGAAGCGGAGTCGCATCCGTCTGCTGAGCCCGCGGCACGTGCGTGAGGACCGTGAGGGCGAGCATCACGCCGATCAGCCGGATCTTCGTCATAACCGCGAGGATACTCCGACAGAACTGAAAGTGGCCAAGGACGACTCCGGGAATGGATTCCGGGCCAACTGTGACGAGTTGGGACAGCTTCGGCAGGCATGAACGGCCCGGTGAGTGCACCACCGGGCCGTTCGTTTCATCAGAACGTGATGTTGAACCTGCCGATGATCGTCCGCGTTCCGGTCGCGCCCGTGCCGGGCGTGGCCGTCAGCACGATATTGAACGATCCGGATGCGCCGGTTGGTGACACGGTGGTGAGCGTGACCGTGCCTCGGCCGATCGCACCGCCGGCCTGCCAGGTACGCTTGCTGCTCGCGTCCGTGAGCTGCGCGGTCGCCAATCCCCTCTGCGGCTGAGTTGAATCGAGAGTCACGGAATAGACGCCCGCTCCGTTGGTGACGTTCACGCCGAGTCCGAATGCGTACTTCGAGTCGGACGCCCCAATCGCGAAAATGGGTGTGCGAGGCCCAGTCGCGGAGATCGCCAGCTTGCCAGTGAGGCCGACAGCCGGCTTCCAGCCCGGATTCTCGCCATCGATTGAAATCTCGAGCGTGCCTTTGACCGGATACCCCGGATCGGGCGGCGCGGCGTTCACCGGCTTGGGTACGGCCGGTGGCTGGATCGGCCCGGTGCAGATCACGTCCATCGTCTGAAACGTCATCGTCGTCGTCGAACGACCCGCCGGCGTCACCCACTCCTGCAGCAAGGTGTTGCCGTTCTGGTCGAAGGTCTCCTTCATCACGGATGTGGTCGTCGTTCCGCCGGTCGGAACCGTGACGTAGGTCGTCATTTGTGTCAGTGCCACATCGTCGTAGAGCATCGTGATCGTCTGGCGGAAATCCGGCGTGACGATCGATCCGCTGGTCGGGCGGCCCACGCGATCCCATGCGGTGTAATCAGTTGCGACTGGCTTGGTCGACCCGACCGTGTTGACGAATCGGGTCAGGCGGCCGGCGGCATCGAACGAGTTGACGCTGGTGATGGGCGTATCGCCGGTCAGTTTGGTGGTCTTCGAGAGCCTCAGCGGCGGGATCGTGTTGATCGACCAGTCGACGCGATCAGACTTTTCGAGCGCGCCGGCGCCGCTGACCGTCAGCGTGGTCGGTGACAGCACATTGGCGACGGACCGGTAGGTCTCGCTGAACGCGGTGCTGAGATACAACCCCCGCCCGACGTCCGACCGTTCGAAGAACCCGGGTGTGACGATGAACTGGTTGAGGCCCGGCAAGACTTGTCCGCGATACCCGGATGAACGAACGACCTCGTTCACGAAATCTTCGATGGTGTCCCACTGCGTGGCGGTCTTGTACGACGTGTGCGTACCCAGGTTGTCGGTCATGGTCGTGTCGCCCTCGATCCGAACCTGGTATCGGTCGAAGTGCGAGGTGTAGGTGACGACCGAGCGCGCGATGGGGGAGACGGTGACCTGAGACCCTGCGGTTGGAAAGATCCGGCATCCAGGCCGGCCTGTCGTGGGGCGCACACTGGCGGGCTGGACTTGCCCGATCATCATGAGGACTGCGGCGGCGGAGACTCCGACTTTCAGATACACAGGCACCCCCGCGTGAGTATAAGGACAACTCCGGGAATGGATTCCGGGAATCCATTCCCGGAGTCGTTTTCGCGCGACGGCGGTACGGGAACGGATCTTGTAACGGTGCGGGCCATGCCACATCGAAAGATTCCGCTCCTAGCCGGAGTTGTGTTTCACGTCATGAACCGTGCCGTCTGGCGCTCACAGCTCTTTGGGCAGGACGGTGACTACCGGCTCTTCCGGTCCCTGCTTGCGGAGACGCTCGAACGCACTCCGATCAAGCTGTTCGCCTACTGCATCATGCCGAACCATTTTCACCTGGTCTGTGCGGGGAACCACGACGGACAACTGTCTGATTACATGAGACTTCTGACGCTCGTCCACAGCAAGAAGTGGCACGCTGCCCGCGGGACGACAGGAACCGGAAGCGTGTATCAGGGGCGGTTCAGGGCCTTCCCGGTCCAGTCAGACGCGCACTTTTTGACTGTCTGCCGGTACGTGGAACGGAACGCGCTGCGGGCGGGGTTGGTTCCGCGAGCTGAGGATTGGCCCTGGGGGAGTCTGTCCGACCGTTGCAGAAATTTTACAGACATCCCCCTGTCGGGATGGCCAATTTTGCAACCTGCCGATTGGCTCAGCATGGTCAACGGCTCAGAGCCTGAACTCCACGAGGTCCGGGCCGCTATACTTCGCAATCGGCCGTTCGGCAGCCCAGCCTGGATCGAACGGTCCGAACGACTCCGGGAATAGATTCCCGGAATCCACTCCGGGAATCGTTTTGGAGAAGGTTCGGAGGAACCCATCATGCGGCTAGTACGGTCAACGACGGTTCTCAGTATTGTCGCGCTCACCATTGTGGTTGGCGTGTCGCTGTACGCGCAGGCCCAGGGACAAACCGGGGGGCAGGCGCAAGGTCAGGCGCAAGGGCAGGGACGACAGGGGGGCCGGGGCGGACCGCCGCAGAATCTCCAGGTGCTGCCCAAGGATTGGACCGGCCAGCAGGTGCAGGCCTACATGCGCACCTTTACGGCGGCGCTGGGCGTGGAGTGCACGCACTGCCACACCGGCACGATGCAGGAACGCGCGAAGGACGACAATCCCAAGAAGGGCGTGGCGCGCAAGATGATCCAGATGGTGAACGCCATCAATGGCGATCTGCTCAAGGACATCGGTGAACCGCCGGCGCCGGGCGCGGCCAAAGTGACGTGCTTCACGTGTCACCGCGGCGCGATCAAGCCGCTGACGGCGCCGCCGTCGGGCGGCGGGCACTAGGCCGGCGAGCTCCAGTCCACTTCCCCCACGACTGGCAGGTGATCGGACGCGACGCGCGAGGCCGGGCTCTTGTGCGCCGTGACCTTTCGCAAGGCGGCCGCCGGCCGGGCCCAGATGCGATCGAGGGACAGCACCGGCCAGAACACGGGAAAGGACCTGGCGCGGATCGATCGGCCGAGGCGGGCGTCGAGCACGTGCGCGGCCGATTGCCCGGGCAGCCAGTCATTGAAGTCGCCCAGGACGACCACCCGTTCGTGGTGAATCGAATCGAGGTAATCAAGAATCTGGCGGACCTGGAATCGGCGTTCCTCCACATGCAGTCCGAGGTGGACCGACATGACATGGAGAGGCTCGCCGTCGAACGTGATCGTCGCCGCCAGCGCGCCCCGCGGCTCGCGGCGCTTCATCGACAGATCGAGTCGATGGACTTCCACGATCGGATGCCGTGACAGCAGGGCGTTCCCAAAACACTGGACGCGATCGCTCCTGGCTGGCCCGAGCACGCATTGATACGCATCGAGCGTGGTCAGCACGACCGGCGCACGTGTCTCGAGCGCCACCTCCGCGGGGTACGTAAACTCCTGCAACGCGACCACGTCCGCATTGAGTTCGGCAATCACCCGGGCTATTCGCGCAGGATCGTGCCGGCGATCAGCGCCGACGCAGGCGTGAACGTTGTACGTCGCGATCCGAAGGACCGCTGGCATCAGCCAAACTCCGCCCGCCGGCGATGGGCCTTCACCGACGGCGCAAATTGACGAATCAGGAAGAACGCCCGCACCAGTGACGCGACCAGCATCAACGCCAGCGCAGCGCCCATCGTCACCGCGGCACTCCGGGGCGAGGGCTGGAGCAGGGTGTAGCGGAAGAGCGCGCCCAGGGTGGTGAGCGCCGCGAGGGCCGGGATAAAGCCGAGCAGGCTCCCGATGAGATAGGACGCAAACGGAATTCTGCCGGCGCCGCAAAGCAAGTGAAGCGAGCCCGCGCTGCCGACGGCCGCCATGCGGAGCAGCGCCACGCCGGCGATACCCTGCGCACCCAGTTGGCGGCCCGATCGATACGACTTGCGGCTCATCCACCGCGCCAGCCCCGCGGGGCCGATCGCCCGACCGGCGGCGTACCCGATCGCCGCCGAAATAGTCGATCCGATGGCCGAGACGACCGCGCCGGAAGACGGACCCAGCGCCAGCCCCGCGGCGATCATCAGCAGTTCGATTGGCACGAGGGCCAGGCTCGCGAGGACGAACACGCCCACCGCGAGGCTGATCGACGCGCTGGACGGAGTCCACGACGTCAACCACTCCTGGAGCGTGCGCAGGTGCAGGCCGCCGGGCGACTCCATCGACGCCAGCGCGACGATCGCTGCGGCCGCAATCGCCGCCATCGGGAGAATCCAGAGGCGCAGCGGGCTGCCGCCGCCGCCGGTTTCGACCGGCGGAATCATGCGTTCGAGCGCGCCGCCAAAGCCCCAGGGCTCGTCCGGATCGGCCGCGGCCTGGAGCGTCTCCGTGCCGGTCTCCTGCGGCTCTGCGTCGAGATCGATCGGCGCGAGACACCGCTCGGCCGCCTGGCACCCGTCGACCAGCGCGCGCAGCGAGCCGGCGCTGCCGAGCGCACGATCCACGTCGTCTACGTTCATGCCGAGATGTTCGCCCAGGAGCCGGTGCCGGATGCGCAGCACGCCCGAGCGCGTGCGGTCGGTGCTGGCTTCCACGGCGAGATCGCATTCCGTATCCACGCCCATCGATCGATGCGAGCAGTTGGCGGACCCAATCCGCACGAACGTGTCGTCGACAATCATGACCTTGGAATGCACGAAGGTCGGCACGTCCTTCTGGCGCGAGGCGAGCGGGTAGACCACGCGCAGCCGCTGGTAGGCGTCGGCCGCGGCCAGCTGCCGGAGCGCGGCGCCGCGAAGCGCGCCAATCGTGGCCTGCTCGAGCCAGCCGTGGCAGACCTTCGGCGTGACCAGAATCACTTCCGGGCCGGAGGGTTCTCTCAACCGCGCCGCCAGTGCGTCCGCGATCGGCGCGTCGCTGAAGTACTGGCTCTCGATGTAAATCGACTGGCGGGCCCTGGCAATTGAATCGATGAACAGGGCCTCGCACTCCCGCGTGGCCGGCTGATCTCCCGTCGCCGGAATCGTGCGCGCAATCGCCACGTCCGCATCCGTCATGTCCGGCTGCACGGAGTCCGGCCAGATCGTCTCCGTCGAGGCCCGCACGGCGGGCACGTCGTCGACACCAACCATCTTCCACCGGTCGCGCGCCAGGTTCCCGAGGGCCACGGCCGCGGCGCCGTCCACCATGGCCTGCACCTCGTGATACGGCTCGTACGGTGTGTTGAACCAGTCGCGACGGGCCGGTTCCTCGACACGGTGCGCCGACGTGTCCCACCGATGTGACGTCAGATCGATGCCGCCGCAGAATGCGAGCGCATCGTCGACGACGACGACCTTCTGATGATGCGAGCCGCCGATGGGATGTCGATCGTCGTAGCCGAAGCGGACGCGTCGCGGTGTCCGCCAGCCCAGACGGATGCGCGACCAGGGATCGCGTTCGAGCGTGTAGAGAGAGCCGTAGTCCCAGATCAGAATGTAGCAATGCAGTTTGGGATTGCGCCGCGCCGCGTACGCGATCAACCGGTCCAGTCGGACGGGCGCGCCGTCCTCTGGCTGCCCCGGCACGAGATTGATCCCGCCGGCGATGTCCCAGCCAAGAATGAAGATCGACTCACGCGCCCGAAGGATGGCCTCTCGCACCAGCCGGAAGTAGTCGGCGGCGTCCTGAATGGCGTAGAAGGCATTCGCCCGCGCCACCTGCCAGCAGTTGCGTCCGGGTTCAAGGATGGTGTGGGACATGGTGGTGGCGGCGCTTCAGCGCCTGATTGGTGAACCAGGCGATCGCGAACGGGAACGCGAGCAGAAGCGCCAGAGCCAGCAGCGCGCCCGGCGTGGGATGCTCCAGCGTTTGCATGAGCTGATGGCCGAATCCGGCCAGGGCCAGGACGAACGCCCCCAAACCGAGGAGCGTGCCGAGGACAAAATCCCGATAGCGCACGTGCGAGGCTCCCGCAACGATGTTGGCGAGCAGGAACGGTGCGGGGATCTTGCGCAGCAGGAAGATGGCCAGCGTGCCGTTGCGCTCCAGCGCATGGCTGATGCGCACGAGGCGCGCGCCGCCCAATCGTTCGACGCGATCGCGGCCGACGAGTCTGCCCAGGGCAAATCCCGTGGACGCACTGGCGAGGCATCCGGCGAGCGCGTAGACGGGTCCGAGCCAGGGACCGAAGGCGATGCCCGTCGCCGCGACCAGCAGCAGCACAGGCACCAGCGCCAGGCCGAGCACCGTGAACATCGCGACCACCAGGGGCAGGCCGTACCACGCGTGTCGATGCGGTGCCAGCCAGCCGGAGACGTTCGTCAGGTTCGCGACGGCGCGGACCGGCAGCCAGTGCCAGGCCGCGACAGCGGTCACGACAATGGTCACCGCGACGACGACGCGAAACCCGGAGGAATGTACCAATCTCATGAGACAGGGCTGCCGCGACTGGCGCGGGCCGATTGTGGCGTTCTTGTGCCCAATCGGACCGCTGCCAGGGCTCTGCGTACCCTGCAGGGTAACTAGAGCAAGGTTGGTACCGTGAGCGCCCGGTGATCTGCGGAGGCCGAAATGGAAACGGCCCGGTGAGTGTTCACCCACCGGGCCGCCTGGGTCATTTCGAACGAGGCGAGGTCGGGCGTTAGATCACGCCACGCTTTCGGCCGACGGTCATGCGGTAGATCGCCAGCACGGCGACCGCGCCGACGATCGACATCAACAGGCCGGCCGGATCATTCGGCCCGTACATGTGCAGCGCACGGCCGATCCAGCCGCCGACGACCGCACCCACAATGCCCAACAGCATGGTGACGATCGCGCCACCCGGATCTTTGCCCGGCATGAGCAATTTGGCGACGACACCGACGATGAGACCAAACACGATCCATCCAAGGATTCCGAACATGAGCAGGCTCCTTTCGTAAAGCGTCACGCGAGAGGCACAAACCACGCCTCGCGCGCGTTCTACCCCCTATAGGAGCAACTCTCGTGCCGCGATCCCAGGACGACCGTAGAATTAGCCCAGATGCCCTTGATTGATGAGGCCGCGTTCGGCGGGCGAGCGCTGGCGCGAGTGTTCCTGGCCGCGACGGTATCCGAGGCGCGCCGTGTCGAAGGCGTGCTCGACGGGCACGGCGTCGACTATTGCGTTCGCGTCGAACCCTGCGGCCGGACGCTGTTTGGATCGACGCGCCAGGGCGCGGCCTTCTTCGTGGACGAAGCCCAGGCGGAGTCCTGCGACGACGCCCTCGCGCGTGCCGGGCTCTCGGCCGGCACTGTGCGCGAGAACCCTCGCGCCGAATGAATGCGCAGGCCGCGACCGGCGGTCGTCACTCCGCGCGAAGTGTCACAGCCGGATCGGTCCGCGCCGCGCGCGCGGCGGGCACGAGTGCCGCCACCACGGCGACGACGAGCAGGCCGATCGTCACAACCGCAAGTGAGACCAGCCCGCTCGACTGCCAGCCAAAGGACCTTTCGTTCTTTTGTGGACACCGGCTTCCAAGACCATAAATTGTCGGCGGAACGATGTGGTGACTCAGCGGAACTCTGTTTCGATCGTGCTGGTCGCGGTGGCTGTTGCTCTGGCGATTGGCCTTGGGGCGCAGGCCCCGCAGCCCGACGGCGCGGGTGTGCAGCGGGGCGTGTTGCCAGATCGCTGGCAGGTGAGCGGTCGCGACTGCCCGCCGGATCCCACGTTCCAGGTTCACGAGTACAACGCTGACCTTGTCATTCTGCGGGAGTCGGGCTGTTCGAATTATGAGAAGCCGTTCCTCTATCTGATGTTTGGCTCAGCCAAGGTCCTCATGCTCGACACCGGCGCCGGTCGGACCGATGTCGCGCAGGTGGTGGATGGCGTGATTCGCAAGTGGCTCCAGCGCAACGGCCGTGAGTCGATCCCGCTCGTCGTCGCGCACACCCACGCGCACGGCGACCACATTTCGGGCGACGCGACGTTGAGGGCGCGGCCAGACACGACCGTTGTTGGCCTGAAGCCCGCGGACGTGCAGGCGTTTTTCGGATTCACCTCCTGGCCAGACGCGGCCGTGTCGTTCGACTTGGGCGGCCGGGTTCTGGACGTGGTCGCGATTCCCGGGCACGAGCCGTCATCCATCGCGGTGTATGACCGGCAGACGGGTGTGCTGTTCACCGGCGACACGCTCTATCCAGGGCGGCTGTATGTGTCCGATGGCGCCGCGTTTACGCGAAGCATCGCGCGGCTCGTGGAGTTCACGCGTACTCGAGTCGTGACGCACATTCTGGGCAATCACATCGAGCAGGCCAGGACGCCCTTCCTGGATTACCCGGTCGGCACGAAATACCAGCCGGATGAGCACGCGCTCGAGCTGGGCCGCGCGCATCTGATCGAACTGAACGAGGTCCTGCAAACGATGACCGGCGCCGTGACGCGAATGGCGATGCGCGACTTTACGATCTGGCCAACGCGGTGAAGAGCTGACTATGGCAGTCGGGGAACGTTTCGGAGGAAGTTCGTCACGCCCTGGTGCTCCACGAAGAAGCGATGGTGCAGCAGCCGCAGGACGGAGCCGAGATCGCGCCACTCGGACAGGAAGGACTCCCGTCCGGTGATGACCTCTTTGGCTTGATGCAGGCTCGCCTTGATGTAATCGGCCTCGCTCAAGGTGATCACTTCGGTTTCCAGGGCTTCGATAATCTTCGCGAACTCGCCACGGTCGAGCCAGATGCCGCGGGACGCCGGGCAGCAGTGCACGTCGAACGGTGTGTCGCCGTACCGGACGACCACCAGAGACAGTCCGCAGTCGGGGCATTTCAGGTGGTGGGGATCGACCCTGAAGCGCTCCGGATGTCTCCACAAGTCGATGTCAAGCCACTGAAGATCCCGGTCCGTGGCGTCCTTCGCAAGGCGGAGTTCATCGTCCTGAAACCACATGCCCCGACACTGCGGACACTCGTCGACCTGAACGGGGCCGACAGACGTTTCGGTCATCGACACGCCGCATTCCGGGCACGTGCGCATCGGGCGAGGATATCCCAGGTTGCTGCGGGCCGGCGGCGCTACACCGACCGCCGTGGTCGCCCACACCGGGACATCCTCTACCGGCGTCTATCCCACGGTGCTCGGGCGCGCATTTGACGCCTTGCATCCCCACGTCCGTGAAGCGCATGTCGCGCCGCTCCACGCACGGGGCGCCATGAACGTCGAGCACGGTTCTCACCGTATGACTCGTCTGCTCGTCGGCCTCATGGGTGTGCTGGTCGAGCGCAGAGGGCCGGGAACTATCGTGTATGCGTTGCGCGAGCAGGGAGGCTCCCTCCTGTACGAACAGAAGGGGATGCAGGCTTTTCGTCGGTAGCGACCTCTGTTGACATACCAAATATGCATCGATAGTATTTTGGTATTACATAGAGGTTATCGACCATGGACACGGTTACCATCTCGCCAAAATTTCAAGTCGTCATTCCCAAGGCCATTCGCGATCGCCTGAAGCTCAAGGCCGGGCAGCAGGTGCAAGCCATCGCTTACGACGACCGAATCGAGCTGGTCCCCGTGCGGCCCGCCCGGGCGTTGCGCGGCAGTCTGAAGGGCCTCGACACGGCGGTGCCGCGGGAGCCGGATCGGGCATGAACGTCGTGGATTCATCCGGGTGGCTCGAGTACGTCGCCGGCGGTCCCAACGCCGGCTTCTTTGCCAAGGCGCTCGAAGGGCCGACGGACCTGGTGGTTCCGACGCTCAGCATCTACGAAGTGTTCAAGCGCATCCTTCAGCAACGGGGAGAAGGGGACGCGCTGCAGGTGGCCGCGCTCATGCATCAAGGAGCCGTCGTGGATCTGTCGTCTGCCCTGGCGCTTCGGGCGGCGCGAATCGCCATCGAACTGCACTTGCCCATGGCCGACAGCGTCATGCTCGCCACCGCGAGGGCCTTTGACGCGACGTTCTGGACGCAGGACGCGGACTTCGAACGGGTGCCCGGCGTGCGATACGTCGCGCGGAAGAAGTAGCGCCGGGCGATCGGCGGTCGCTGCGGCCTCGGCCGTGCTAGGCTGGACAGCTTAATCCCGAGACCGCCATCGCCAGTTCATCATCTCGCCCGCTATTGGCCGCTGGCCGTAGAATCTCTTTCCCGCGGCTCGTTCGGCGCGGTTCCTCGATTGCGGGATGGGGCGTGTTCGCGGCCTCGCCGATTTCCAAGAACACGCGTGTGGCCGAATACATCGGCGAGCGAATCTCGCATGCCGAGAGTGCGCGTCGCGAGCGCCGTCAGCTGAAAGCCGGACGCATCTGGTGCTTCACCGTCAATAACCGCGTGGTCATTGATGCCGCGGTCGGCGGCGGCATCGCGCGGTTCATCAATCATGCGTGCCGCCCAAACTGCTACGCACGCGTCGTCGACAGCCGCATCTGGATTTGCGCGGCCAGAAACATCCGCCGTGGCGAGGAACTGACGTACGACTACCACACGAAGGCGGCGGCGGGCATTCAGTGTCGATGCCGGCCGGGGTGTGACAGGGTGCTGTGAGAAAGCACTCGACCCCTGGGTCAGTCGTGGAACAGGCAGACCGCCGCCACCGGCTTCGGCCCGAGTTATCACGGCTTTCCCGCGTGGATGCTGCTGGCGCTGTCGCTCGGCGTGGGTGCCTCCGGCGTGCGCGATCTGTTGGCCAGCGTGACCGCGGGACCGTCACCGAGCTCGGTGGATCTCACGTAGATCGTTGCAACGTCATCGATTGACATGAGTGCACTGGCCAACTACCGCGTGTGGTTCTTCGCAGCCTGCGCGTACAACGCCATCTGGGGCGTGGCGATCGTGGCGTTCCCCGAGCGGCTGTCGCGTCTCGTCGGTCTCGACGTGCCGAATGCGATTCCACTCGTGCAGGTGATCGGCATGATGGTCGGGGTCTACGCGTACGGCTATTACCTGCTGGCGAGAGACCCGTTGCGGTACAGCGGGCTGATCTGGGTGGCGATCGCAGGCAAGACCCTTGGGCCGATCGGCTATGTCTGGGCCGCGAGTTCGGGCGCGCTCCCCTGGAGCTTTGGTTGGACGTGCTTGTTCAACGACGTGATCTGGTGGCCGGCGTTCTGGAGTTTTGGCCTGAGATACGCCCGGACGCCGCTCCGCTAGCGGCGGCACCAGACCCTATTTCCGAATCACGATCCCGGCAAAGAAGCGGAAGCCGGCTGCGGAGCCGTCAATGTGCACCGTGGCCGGCACACTCACCGCGATCTGCGCGCCGATGTGGTCGGTGGCCATGATTTTTGCCCCCGCCTCTGGTGTGACGGCCCAGGAGAAGCTGTTGCCGTAGGTCGTGATCATGGCCACGCCTGTCAGCAGGCGGACGAATGGCACGACGCGCCCGGTCGGGCCAGAGAATTCGACGCCGCCCTGAAAGGTGTGCACCTGCCGCTCGGGGTCGTAATACTCCACGAAGTGATCGACACTGAAGAATTGGTGTTTGACCGGGTCTCCGTAGTTGCCGCCGACCTCGGCGACAAACTTGACGCGATCCTTGCCAACGGCGACTGACGCGCCCCAGCCTGTGGGCAGCTTGTCGCTGTAGTAACCCACGAAGCGAAAGTACTGATACCCGGCCGTGAAGTCGACCTTCACGTCCTGCGCGGCTGCCGGCCTCGCGAGCACGAGAACCGAGAGCGCGCCGACAACCAGGCCGACCGTTGTTCGAATTCGCATGACCCTCTCCCCGAGGGTATGCGCCAAGCGCCGGGAATTCGGCTCAGCCGCGCGCGTCCGCGCCTACTGTTTCAGGGGCGCGATGTAGGTCTGCCGCGCGCGGACGGTCAGGCCGGGCCGTGTGACCGTGACCTCGATCCGGTGGGTTTTGCCGTCATGGAGCGGGGGCACGAAGCCGAGCCAGTACTGGCGGTGCAGTTCCTCGGCCACGCGCGTGAACAGAGGACCCAGATGCTCGGCATCGGTCACTTCGAAGTAGCCACCGCCGCTGTCGTCGGCCAGCTTCCGCAAGCTGGGGTCCGGCCGCCGACGCCGGTCGTCCGTGAACGCGAGCGCGTACACCATGACGTTCGCCCGGCGCACGCGCTCCAGGACGTCCTGCACTTTCACCGGCACCGGTGCCGGCAGCGGCTCATTGTGGCCATCCGTGAAGATGACCACGACGCGGCGGCCCGTCTGGGTGGTCAGCGCCGAGATCGACTGATCGATCGAGTACCACACCGGCGAATTGCCGCCCATACCGACAGGCTTCTGGAGCACTTCGACGAGGTCGTCCTTGGTCGCCGTGAATGCCGGCGGACTGATCAGGACGGTGTTGCCGGGGCGATCGCCGAAACTGCCGATGCGCGCCTGGTCATCCGGCAGCAGTCGCACGACGAACGCCATGGCCGCGTCGCGAATGACGATCTGGTGATTGAGCAGCGAGCCGCTGCGATCGAGCATCACGACGACCGAGAACGGCGCGATGTCGTTGCTGAAGAACGTGATCGGTTGTGCTTTCCCGTTGTCGGTGATGGAAAAGTCGTCCTTGGTCAGGTCCGGTACCAGCCGCGTCGCCGGATCCTGGACGGTTGCGTAGACCGAGACCAGCTCGGTCGTGGTTCGGAACTGGGCGCCGTGAATCCGGCTCAGTGACAGCACGGCGAGCGCGAACACCAGCGGCCGCACGGGTTTCATGCTTCCACTATTATTACGACGATCGGGCGAGGGGGGCGGCATCGCGGTTGCCAACTGAGGTGCGGCGGATGCTCAAGGTAGGCGTCCGGCCTCACAGGTGCGAGACCGTGGCTTCACGTGGCGGCCATGGCTCGTTGTTTGCACCAGAAGCGCTCAGATCATCCTCGGCTCACTGGGAGGCCCCTGTGTCATTTGCCCTCTACACCATCGGATTCATCATCATGATCGCCGGCCTGATCTATGGCGCGACCTTGCTGCACATGCCCACGCGCTGGATCGTCGTGGGAACCGTCGTCCTGCTGGGGCTCGGGATCGTGAAGGCCGTCACGGCGACCCGTCAGCGAGACCCGTCAAGTTAAGCGTCGTTCCGCGCCCGACGTCCACTCGCAGATCGATCGGGCACGGACCGGCGCCGTTCGGACCCTTGAGCAGGCCTGCTTCATCCAAACCTGACACAACGACCATGCCAATCTGATGTGGATGTCTATAATCCGCATCGGCTTCATGCGTACCCGCTGGGCGCCCCGCTCGTTCCTGACGGTCGCCCTCGCGGCGATTGCCGTGCTGATCGGCGCGATTGGCTGGCTGGGGTGGCGGCTGATCGAACAGGACCGCGCGCTGGCGCGTCAGCACATGACGGAGCGGCTCGACTCGGCCGCCGACCTGCTGGTGGCCGATCTCGTCCGGCAGCTGGCGGTCATGTCAGATCAGCTCGCGCGCATCGCGACCGCCGCGGATCCGTTGAAGGCCGCCGCGTCCACGGCGGAGTTTCAGGGTGATGATGTCGTCGTGCTGCAGGCCGACGCGCGCGGCGTGCGGTCATCGACGTCCTTGCCGTTCTATCCGGATCTGTCTGATCCGATAGACGCCACCGGGATCCGATTCGCAGAGGCCGAAGCCGCAGAGCTGGCGGGCCGGGATCTGCGTGCGGTGCTCGCCGCCTATCAACAGCTGGCCGCGTCGGCGGACCCACCCGTGCGCGCCGGTGGACTCGTTCGTGTTGCCCGCGTCGCGCGCAGACTCGACCGATCGGAGATGGCGCTCTCGGCCTATGAGGGGCTCGCGCGGCTCGGCCCGGTGCCCGCGGCCGGACGCCCCGCAGATCTCGTCGCGGCCGTCGAACGGTGCGCGGTGTTCGAGGCGAGCGGTCGCCGCGATGAGCTGCGCGCCGAGGCCGCCGGCCTCGAAGCATCGCTGCGATCGGGTCGCTGGCGTCTGTCGCGAGGGGAGTACTACGCCTATCTCGATCGCATCCGGCAGTGGCGGCACGAGGGTCCACCTGCGCCGCCGACGCTCACTCCGGCTGAGATTCTTGCAGAAGGCGCGGCAGCCGCCTGGCACGATCGGCCGGCGGCCGGAGTCACGGGGAATCCTTCCAGCTGGCGCGTACTCGCGACGCCAGGGTCGTCGGTCCTGGCCGCCTCGTATCGTACGGTCGACGGCTCTCTTGCGGTCGTGGTCACCCAGCCCTATGCCGAACGCCGCTGGTTTCGCGAAGCCACCAGCCTCAGCTCGCGTCAGCGGATTCGAGTGATGCTGACCGGAGCCGGCCAGGTCTGGTTCGGCGCAGCCACGCCGGCAACGGTCGCGGTTAACCGCGCCATCGCGGATACCGGGCTTCCATTCGCCGTCACCGTGACATCCGACGATCCGACGGTCGATGCCGGCCGGCGATCGCTCTGGATCGCGATGTTCGCGACACTCGGCCTCCTGCTTCTCGCCGGTGGATACGTGGTCGCTCGCGGCATCGGCAAGGAACTCGAGGTCGCGCGGCTGCAATCTGATTTCGTGGCGGCCGTCTCGCACGAGTTCAGGACGCCCGTGGCGTCGGTTCGTCAGTTGAGCGAAATACTCGACGAGGGCCGCGTTCACGACGAGGCACGCCGCACGCGCTACTACGGGCTGCTGCGCCGTGAGAGCGAACGTCTGCAGCGCCTGGTGGAGGGGTTGCTCGACTTCCGGCGCATGGAGTCCGGCGCCGCCGAGTACCGGTTCGAGGTCCTCGACCCCGGCGTCGTCGTGCAGGAGGTCGCCGACGAGTTCAGCGGCGAGGCGCGACCGGCCGCGGCACGCGTGTCGGCCACGATCGCCTCCGGGCTGCCGGCCGTGCGCATGGATCGCGAGGCGATCGGCCGGGCCCTCTGGAACCTGCTCGACAACGCCGCCAAATACTCGCCACCGGACAGTGCCATCTCGCTCGAGGCCGCCGCCGACGATGGGCAGGTGATGATTCGAGTCCGGGATCAGGGACCGGGTATCCCGACGGCCGAGCGCCGCAAAATCTTCAAGAAGTTCGTGCGCGGCGAATCCGCGCGCGCCACCGGCGCCAAGGGCACCGGCCTTGGACTCGCCATGGTGGCGCACATCGTCCGCGCGCATCGCGGAGACGTTCGCGTGGAGGGCGGGCCCGGCGCCGGCTCGACGTTCGTGATCGTCCTGCCTGCCGAAGGGCCGCGCGCATGAAGCGGGCGCGGATTCTCGTGGTCGAGGACGAAGAGGCCCTGGCCATCGGGCTGGAAGATGACCTGAAGGCCGAGGGGTACGACGTAGTCGTCGCACGAGATGGGCTGACGGCGCTCCGGCTCGCGACGACCCAATCGTTCGAGGCGATTGTGCTGGACGTCATGCTGCCGGGTCGCGACGGCTTCGACGTCTGCCGCGATCTGCGGCGCGCGGGCAACCGTACGCCCATCATTCTGCTCACCGCCAAGGCGCAGGAGTCGGACAAGGTGCTGGGTCTCGAGATCGGCGCGGACGACTACGTCACCAAACCGTTCAGTCCGCGCGAGTTGCGGGCCCGCGTGAAGGCCGCGGTTCGGCGCAGCAGCCGCGACGCGCCCGCTATTACGAGCTTTGCGGACGTCGAGATTAACTTCGAAGCCTGTCAGGTCCGCCGCGCCGGCGTGCTCATCGACTTCACCACGCTTGAGTTCAAGCTGCTGTCCCTCTTCGTTCGCCGGCAGGGACACGTCCTGACCCGGTCGCAGCTCCTCGATGACATCTGGGGCGCCGGCACGTTCGTCACGGACCGCGTCGTCGACACGCACATCGCGAACCTCCGAAGAAAGATCGAGCCGCAGCCTGATCGACCGCGTCACCTGGTGAGCGTTCGAGGCATCGGATACCGCTTCGATGGCTGAACTTCACGCGATCCTGACGCCACGCCCGAACGGCGTTGGCATTGCGGGCGCATCCTCTCGCCTGAGAGGTGCGAGATGACAATGCGACGCTTGATCGTGATCGTGGGACTGGTACTGGCATGCAGCGGGCCGATCGGAGCCGGCCAGCGGTCTCCTGATCCAGAAGTGCTCTTTCAATCCGCTCTTTACAAGGAGCAGGTCGAACTGAAGCTGCAGGACGCGATCGCCGGGTACAAGGAGGTCCTGTCTGCCGCCGGCCCCAACAGGACCATCGCGGCCAAGGCGCTGTTGCAGATGGCGGGGTGTTATGAACGGCTGGGAGACCAGGCTGCGCTGCCGACGTATCAGCGCATCCTCGCCGAATACGCCGATGCGGGCGCGGCCGCCGCGTCGGCCCGTACGAAGGTGGCGGCATTCGAGCAGACGCGGACTGGTCCTGTCTCACGTCAGATCTCGGGCAATTTCACTCCTGACTATGCCGTTTCTCCGGACGGCAGGTACATGGCCTACCTCGACGATCATAACGACGTCGGCAGACTCGATCTCGACACGGGCCGACGGCGGCTGCTGACCACCAAGGCACAGACGACCGAGAGTTTCGCAAGCCGTCCCGCAGTGTCACCCGATAGCAAGTGGATTGTGTATGGCTGGTACGACAGCGATAGCGATGCGAATGATTTGCGCATCGTGTCGAGCGAGGGTGGCACGCCTCGTACCGTGCGGACGTACGGCGGCGACGGGGCCGTTCCGTGGGGATGGACGCCGGATGGCAAGTCGATCCTTGTGAGAGTGTGGCGCGGCACGGTTGGCAGTACGCGGACGAGCGACCTCGTCTTGATGCCGGCGACCGGTAGCGGCGATCGGGTCCTTCTTCATCTCGACGACAACCAGACGTTCAGCTTCGCCGTTTCACCGGACGCCCGCTTCGTCGGGTATGACCGGCCATCCACCGCCGGGAAATCCGAGCGCGACATCTTCTCGCTCGACGTCGAGACCGGCCGTACGCAGACGCTGTTGAAGCATGAAGCCGACGACTATCTGCTGGGCTGGCATCCGGACGGCGCTCGCATTCTGTTTGCCAGCGATCGCGGCGGTGACTTCGGGATCTGGCAGGTGCCTGTGGTGAATGGGCGCGCGGTCGGCTCAGCCGTGTCTGTCAAGCCTGGGACCGGCCGAATCCAGCCGCTGCGGTTCACGCGCAGTGGCGATTTCTACTATGGCTCGTTTGCGGCGAAACGCAATGTCATGATCGCGACACTGGATCCGGCGACGGGGAAAGCCGTCGGTGCGCTCAAGCCGATTGAAGGCCGCTACGACGGCGGGATGAATTCGGCGGCCTGGTCGCCTGACGGCCAGCGGCTCGCGTACGTGCAATTCACGAATCCCCGGTCTGCCCTCGGTCCGGCCGGGTTTCCGCAGAACCAGGACGTGAGACTGGCGATTCAGCACGTCGCGACGGGCCAGGTGCGGCTGCTGGCGCTGCCGTTCTCCGACATCGGCACGCCGATGTGGTCGAGCGACGGGACGTCCGTCGTCATCCTGGCCAAGGCGCGCGCAGCGTTGGTGCGTGTCGATGTTGAGACCGGAGAAGCCTCCACGGTCATCGACACGTCTGCGGAGGAACGTCCGTTCACCTGGGCGATTCTCACACCGGATGGCGCGCGGCTGTTTGGTGTCAGGGCGCGCAGTGTACTCGCAGAACGCGGCAACGAACGGGGCGCGAACGTGCGGGTTCGCGATCTCCGGTCGGGTTCGGAGCAAGACTTCACAACTGAGCCGGTCGGGGGATTCTTACTGTCGCCTGACGGACGTTGGCTGGTGACGACGCGCTTTACCCAGCCCGATCAGAGCGTGTTTGTGATGCCGTCGATCGGCGGCGAGAAGCGCCTGCTCACGACGACGGGCAGTTGGCCACTCCCTCCCACACCGATTGGCTGGACGGCAGACAGCCGGGCGGTCTTCGTGTCAAAGGCCAATATGGATCGGCCCTTCGAGATCTGGCAGATCCCGCTGGATGGATCCGCTCCCCGAAATACAGGCATCACCTCCGATCGTCCGTTCAACCGCATTAGTGCCCATCCGGATGGGCGGCAGGTGGTGCTGAGCCAGGTGGGTAATCAGTTTGAGACCTGGGTGCTTTCCAGCATTCCCCGGATCGCGGTGAAATAGGGGAGAAAACAAAACGGCCCGACTGGCTCTCGCCAATCGGGCCGTTCCTTCGTGCTCGTTTCGAAGTTCGACTTCTGACTTCGAACTTCTAACTTTCTAGTACATCCCGCCCATGCCGCCGCCCGGGCCGCCGGCCGGTGATTCCTTCTTGTCTTCAGGAATCTCCGAGACCATGGCTTCGGTCGTGAGGAGCAGCGAGGCGATCGACGCGGCGTTCTGGAGCGCCGAGCGCACGACCTTCGTCGGGTCGATGACGCCGGCCTTCACCATGTCTTCGTAGGTGTCGCTGGCCGCGTTGTAGCCGTACGACGCGTCCTTCGAGTCCTTCACCTTCTGGACGACGATGGAGCCTTCGACGCCGGCGTTGGTCGCGATCCAGCGCATCGGCGCTTCGACCGCGCGCCGCACGATGTCGACGCCGACCTGCTGGTCGTGGTCGAGCTTCAGGCCTTCGAGGCCCTTCGCGCAGCGGAGCAGCGCGACGCCGCCGCCGGGGACGATCCCCTCCTCAACCGCCGCCTTCGTCGCGTGCATCGCGTCCTCGACGCGCGCCTTCTTCTCCTTCATCTCGGTTTCGGTGGCCGCACCGACCTTGATGACGGCGACGCCGCCGACGAGCTTCGCCAGCCGCTCCTGCAGCTTCTCGCGGTCGTAGTCCGAGGTCGTGTCCTCGACCTGCGCGCGCAGCTGCTTGACGCGGCCTTCAATCGCGGACTGCGCGCCGGCGCCCTCCACGATCGTCGTGTTGTCCTTGTCGATCGTGATCTTCTTGGCCTTGCCGAGGTCTTCCATCTTGATGTTCTCGAGCTTGATGCCGAGATCTTCCGTGATGGCCCGGCCGCCCGTGAGAATCGCGATGTCCTCGAGCATGGCCTTGCGGCGGTCGCCGAAGCCCGGGGCCTTGACGCCCGCGACCTGCAACGTGCCACGCAGCTTGTTCACGACCAGCGTCGCGAGCGCTTCGCCGTCCACATCCTCCGCGATGATGACCAGCGGACGCCCGCCGCGCGCCACCTGTTCGAGCAGGGGGAGCAGGTCCTTCATCGAGCTGATCTTCTTCTCGTGGATCAGGATGACCGGGTTCTCGAGCACGCATTCCATCCGCTCGGGATCCGTCACGAAGTAGGGCGAGAGGTAGCCGCGGTCGAACTGCATGCCCTCGACGACGTCGAGCGACGTCTCCATGGAGCGCGCTTCTTCGACCGTGATCACGCCGTCCTTGCCGACCTTCTCCATCGCTTCGGCGATGATCTTGCCGATCGTGTCATCGCTGTTGGCGGAGATGGTGCCGACCTGGCCGATCATGTGGCCGCTCACCGGCTTCGACAGCTTCTTGAGCTGCTCGACGATGACTTCGACCGCCTTCTCGATGCCGCGCTTGAGCTCCATCGGATTGGCGCCCGCGACGACCATCTTGATGCCTTCGCGGTAAATGGCCTGCGCCAGCACCGTCGCCGTGGTCGTGCCGTCACCGGCCGTGTCCGACGTCTTGCTCGCGACTTCGCGAACCATCTGCGCGCCCATGTTCTCGAGCGGGTTCTTGAGGTCGATCTCCTTGGCCACCGTGACACCGTCCTTGGTGATGGTGGGGGAGCCGAACTTCTTGTCGATGACGACGTTGCGGCCCTTGGGCCCGAGCGTGACCTTCACCGCGTCGGCGAGTGCGTTCACGCCGCGGAGGATCGCCTGGCGCGATTCTTCACCGTAAATAATCTGCTTTGCCATGATTTCTCCTCCGCCTACTTCTCAATCACGCCGAGAACCTCTTCCTCGCGGATGATGAGGTAGTCGGTGCCGTCGATCTTGATTTCCTGCCCGGCGTACTTGCCGAACAGCACGGTGTCATTGGCCTTCACGTCGAGCGGGGTGATCTTGCCGTCCTTCTCGATTCGTCCCTTGCCGACCGCGAGGACCTTGCCCTGCTGGGGCTTTTCCTTCGCGGTGTCCGGGATGATGATGCCGCCGATCTTCTGTTCGCCCTCGTCGATGCGCTCGACGATGATGCGGTCGTGCAGTGGTCTCACTTTCATGACTGTCCCTTTCCACGGGGCGGGAAGCCCCGGTCTGATGTCTGGTATCGATCCCCGAGGCTGGCAGTCCGGCTGATGGACCGTTAGCACTCGATGAGGACAACTGCTAATCGTAGCGGGGAGGGTGGGAGGTGTCAACAGAGGAGTCGCAGACGGTTCACACGGAGACACGGAGATCCACGGAGAAGAGCACAGCAAGGATGAGAACGTACGGGGCGGGCAACGATGACGAGCGGCGCGTAAGCGGGGACGGAAGGGTCAACCAAAGGGTCGCGGATCTATAGAGTTCGTCTTGGCCGACCCTTCGGTTGACCCTTCCGTCCCCGCTTACGCGGCCGATGGCCGCCGGGCGGCGTGCCGCCCGGCGCCGCTCGTCATGCGCGACCGCGTCTTGTCTCCGTGGGGCTCCGTGTCTCCGTGCGAACCGACCAGCGCTTTACGCGCTCTTGCGGATCTTGTAGGCGCTCATCTTGCGGCTGAGCGTATTCCGGTGCAGTCCCGTCATCTTCGCGGCCTTGCAGACGTTGTAGTTCGTCTTGGTCAGCGCGCGCGCGATGAACGTGCGTTCGAACTCGCGCTGGGCCTCCTCGAAGCGGATGCCGCGGTCGATCATCTGTTGCACGAGCGAGGCCAGGTCGTCACGCATCATGAGTTTGACACCACGTGCAGCTACACCACGAGGTCCGCGCCGGTAATCCGGCGGAAAGCTTCCACATACTTCTCGCGCGTCCGCTGGACGACATCGTCCGGCAACGACGGCACGGGCGGCTGCTTGTTCCAGCCGATGCGCTCCAGATAGTCGCGCACGAACTGCTTGTCGAAACTCGGCGGGCTGCCGCCGGGTTTGTAGTCGGCCCGCGGCCAGAAGCGCGACGAGTCGGGCGTCAACACCTCATCGATGAGGACCAGCTCTGCGCCCTCCGCCGGTTCCAACCCATCGGCCGTCGCGCCTTCGGCGCTTCGGCGGGATGAGTGCGGCTTGTTGATCACGCCGAACTCAAACTTCGTATCCGCGATGATGATGCCGCGCGTTTCGGCGTACGCGACGCCCCGCGAGTAGATTTCGAGCGTCAGCGACTTCAGGCGCGCCACCAGGTCGTGGCCGACGATGTCCCCGGCCTCGCGTTCGCTGATGTTTTCGTCGTGGCCGGATTCCGCCTTCGTCGCAGGCGTGAAGATCGGCTGCGTCAGGCGGTCGGCTTCGATCAGGCCCGAGGGCAGCGGAATGCCGCACACCGCGCCGGTCTTCTGGTAGTCCTTCCAGCCCGATCCCACCAGAAACCCCCGCGCCACGCACTCGATGGGCAGCGGTTCGGTTTTTCGCACCAGCATCGAGCGCCCACGCAGGATGTCGCGATGCGGCCGCGTGACGGCCGGAAAGTCATCGACATCGATGGACACGAGATGGTGCGGCACGAGGTCGCCGATGCGGCCGAACCAGAACGCCGACAACTGCGTGAGGACTTTGCCCTTGTCCGGAATGCCGGATCCCAGGATGTAGTCGAACGCGGAGATGCGGTCGGTCGCGACGATGAGCAGGTGCTCGCCGAGGTCGTAGACGTCGCGCACCTTGCCGCGCCGCTGCAGCGTGAGACCGGATAGTTGTGTTTCAGTGACGATCATAAGCAACGCGGAAAAAAACGAAGCCGGAGCTCATTTTTTTGGCAGCGCCTCTGAAAAAAATGAGCCCCGGCCTCTTAGACCGCGCAGCCTATCACTTGCGAACGCCGATCACAATATCTCCACCGCTGTTGCGCAGCACGACGCGCGGCCCGCCGCTGCCGACGGTGGCGGTCAGTCGGGATTCGCGATCCTGGCGCGTCGGTTCCGCGGACAGATCCGTCACGCGAATCGCGCTGCCGTCACTCGCGATCGCGTCAAGCGCCAGCCCTGGTGGGCCGGTGAGGGACAGATTGAGCGTCTGGCTCGTGGTCACGATCGTGGCGGCGACGGGCGTGACGAGCGTCACCTCCACGGTCATCCGGCGCACGTCAATCGCCAGGTCCTTGCCTGGCGCCACCACGCGCAAGATGCCCTGTTCGCCGACCACGCGGACCGGGCCCGCCTGATCGGTCACGGTGAAGTCCACGTTCTGCAGCGTGGCCTCAACCGCGCCCGTCGATTTGGCGATCACGCAATCGCCGTTGCGGGCCGTCAGCGTGATGGGGCCCCCGATGTCATGGAGCCGCGCCTGGGACGAGACCAGCGTCAGTTCAATCCCGCCGGCGTGGTTCACGTTGAGTTCGCCGGAGCGATGGCTTCCCGTGATGCGCTCCTGGACATTCGTGAAGGTCACGTCACCCGTGAGGTTTCTCAGGTCAAGTGCCCGAACATCGCTGGCGGTGACCCGGCCTGACCCTTCGATCCGGACAAGCAGACGGGCAGGCACCCGCACGGTCAGCTCGCCGTTCTGCTGGCCCTCCTCCGGGAAGGTGAGGCCGAGCTTGAGCGCGGTGTTCAGGTCGTCGCTGGTGAACCCGACTTTGGCCGCGTAGGCGCGGGCCGTCGCTTCGTCAGGCCCCGTCGACGTCAGCGCCGCCTCGTACGCGATGTCGGCGCGTTTCTCGCCGACGATCGTGAGCGAGACGGTGCGCATCGCCGCCAGTCGAAGCTCGGTGACCCCAGGGCCGACGGCCGTCGTGCCGGTTTTTGTGACCGTGGCCGAAGCGGAATTGGCCCGCATCCCGCGGTGGATGCCGCTGAATATGTTGGTCAGCGAGAAGCGACGCTCACCGGGCTTGGGAGCCGGTGCCGTCAACTGATAGGCCACGGCGGCAATCAGGATGAACGCGGCGGCGATGACTAACTCTCGCTTTCCCATCGATTTGCCGAGAATCTTATAGTATTAGGGCGCGGTGCGACGGCGCCGGCCGGTAACTGACGCCTATGAGCGCACCGCCCACTCGTTTCCGAATCCCGTGGCACGCCGTCGTCATTGCTATCCTGACGATCGGACTCCTGTGGCTATTCTTCCGCAACGTTGACCTGGCGGCCGCCTGGGCCGCGGTCACCCGCGCCCACCTGGGGTACATCGCCGCGGCGGTGGGCGTCATGTTCGCCGTGTACTCGCTTCGAGCGCAGCGCTGGCTGATTCTCCTGCAGCCACTCGGACCCGTCCGCTGGAGCACCGCGTTCCGGACAACGGTCATCGGATTCACCGTCATCTTTCTGTTGCCGGGTCGCGTCGGCGAGATTCTGCGCCCGTATCTGTTGGCGCGGCGAGAAGGGCTCAATGCGGCGTCGACCTTTGCCACCGTCATCGTCGAGCGGCTGCTCGATGTGGTGACGGTCTCGTTGCTGTTTGCGGGAGCGGTATTTTTCTCCGATATCGATGTTGGCGAACGGGTGAAGTTCGCCGGCATTGTGGCCGCGGTCGGATCGGGCACGGCGCTGGCGATCTTGTGTGTGCTGGCCGGCCACCCTGAACGGCTAGGCCGGTTTGCAGGACGGCTGAGCCGCCGGCTGCCGGCGAAAGTCGCCGATGCCGTCGCGCGCATCGTCCGGACGTTCACCGAGGGGCTCGTCGTGCTGCGGAGCCCGGCGCGGCTGGGGATCGCGGCGATTTGGTCAGTCGGCGTCTGGGTGACGATTGGTCTCAGCATCTGGTTGACGTCGCGCGCCTTCGATTTGACGCTGTCAGCCATCGGGACGTTCATTGTGGTGGGGTACCTGGCGGTCGGCGTGTCCGTACCGACGCCGGGCGGCGTCGGTGGATTTGAGGTCCTGTACAAGGAGGCCGTCACGACGTTCTTTGGAGCGAATCCGGACGTGGCGGCCGCCGCCGCGATCGTGCTCCACGCGGTGTCCTTCGTGCCGGTCACGATTCTGGGACTGGTGCTGATGTGGCAGGACGGCCTCACGCTCGGCGGCCTGAAGAACATGCGCGCAGAAGCGAAAGCCGCGGAGCAGCCCCCCGTATGAAGTGCCCGTATTGCGCCCACCTCGGCGACAAGGTCGTCGACTCGCGCGAGAGCAAGGAAGGCGAGGTCATCCGGCGGCGCCGCGAGTGCCTCGAGTGCGGCCGGCGGTTCACGAGCTACGAGCGGATCGACGAGATTCCGTACATGGTCGTCAAGAAGGACGGCCGGCGCGAGCGGTTTGAGCGTCAGAAGCTCGTGGCCGGCCTGCTCAAGGCGTGCGAGAAGCGGCCCGTGAGCATTCCGGCGCTCGAGGCCGTGGCGGATCAGATCGAAGCGCGGTTGCAGGAAACGCCCGAGCGCGAAATTTCCACGGAGGCGATTGGGGCCAGCGTGATGACGGCGCTCAAGCAGCTCGACAAGGTCGCCTTCGTGCGGTTCGCGTCCGTGTATCGCAACTTCCGCGATCTCGATGAGTTCAAGGACGAACTGAACGCGCTGCTGAGGACGCGCGAATGAACGGGCTCCGGCCCTGGCTGGTTCTCTGGTTCGTCGTCGCGAGTTCGGTGGTCGTGTTCGCGAGCGGCAACATCACGGTCACCCCGATTCAGTCCGGCACCGGAGTGGTTCTCTCGTTCAACGCGCGCGATACGTGGACGCTTGCCACGCGCCAGTTCCTGCAGGCCGGCACCACGGTCATCTTCGATTATGTGGTCGAATTGCGTCGGCCGGGGTCACTCCCGTTCTCGCTCAGCGATTCGGTGCTCGCGCGCACGCTGGTGACCACCACGGCGAAGCTCGACACGCTCGTTCGCAAATACAGCGTCTCGAAAATGCGAAGCGGCTCCGTCTTTGTTTCCGATTATCTGACGCAGGAGACCGAGGTCAAGGACTGGCTCACGACATTTGCGCGTGTCGAACTCGAGCCCACGTCACCGCTCGAACCGAACGTTGAGTACTACGTGTACGTCGGGCTGACGATCCGGCCCAAGAAGAGCGTGCCCTCGCTGTTCTCGTTGCTGCTGCCATTCGGCCGTGAAGAAAACTCCGGCCGCGGGTCGATCACCTACATTAAGTAGCGCGCCATGTTCCGCACGTCCGACCCGGATTCGCCTGCGGCCGTCCCGGCCCCGCGGCGGCGCCTGCTCGACAACCCGCGCATCGTCACGCTGATCGTCCTCCTGCTGATCGCGGTCATGGTCGGCCTGTTCTGGCTCTCGGGCCAGAGCGCCGACATCGAGACCGAACTGCTCACCGACGTCGTCCTCTACGCGCTGCTCTCGCTCGACATGGCGCTGATCGTCGCGCTCGTCTTCGTGCTGGCGCGCAATCTCGTCAAGTTGTGGGTCGAGCAGCGGCAGGCCGCGCCGTTCTCCCGGTTCCGCGCCAAGCTGGTGGGCGCGCTGCTGGCGATGAGCATCGTCCCGGCCGTGCTCGTGCTCGTCAGCGGCAGCGAGATTCTGCGGAACAGCGCGGCACGCTGGTTCACGCAGGACGTGGACAGCGTGCTCAAGGGCGCGAAGGACATCGCCAGCCAGTACTACACGGAGCAATTCGCGACGCTGGGGCTCCGCGCCGATCGCCTGGCACGCACCGTGCCGACGGCGGCCGTCACCGGCGGCGACGAGGCCGCCCTCAATGCCGTGCTGAAGGACGAGCTGTCGACGATGCTCGACGGCATGATTGAGCTGTATCGCGCCGTGCCCGGCCCGGCCGGCGCGACCGACGCCGCGCTCGTGACCGCGTCCGAATCACCGAAGCTGTCGGGCGAGAGTGTGCGCGCGTCCGCCGACCGGCTGGCGTCGCGATCGATCGCCACGGCCAAACCCGAAACCGCCGACGAGCCGCTCGACAAGGGCGTGCTGCTGCGGGCCGTGGCGCCGATCTATGGGCCCGATCGACATCCCATTGGCGCCGTGGTGGTCTCGCGCCACCTGGGCGCGGAGTTCGATCGCGAGGCCAACGCCGCGTCGAAGTCGTTCGAGAAGTACAAAGGGCTCGAACTGCTCAAGGATCCCATCCTCAGCAGCTACCTCAGCATTTTCCTCACGGTCACGCTGCTGATTCTGATTGCGGCGACCTGGCTCGGCCTGTATCTGGCCAAACGCATCACGCGGCCGGTGCAGCAGCTGGCCGATGGCGCGCGGGCCATCGGCGCCGGGCGGCTCGACGTCCGGCTCGAAGCCGAGACGGGCGACGAACTGGGCTCGCTCGTCGAGGCGTTCAACATGATGGCCGCCGAGCTGCAGACCAACCGCGCCAAGCTCGATCAGTCCCGGCTCGATCTCGAACGGAAGAACCTGGAGGTCGACGGCCGCCGGCGCTACATCGAGACCGTGCTCGAGCGCGTCGCGACCGGCGTCATCTCGCTCGACGCGTCGGGCCGGATTTCGACGATGAACGGCGCGGCGCAGCGGCTGCTCGGCGTCGATGGCGCCAGTCTCGGCCAGCCGGCGCGCGCGGTGCTGAGCCGGGAGGATCTGCGCCCGCTGCTGCCGCTCATCGACGCCGTCGAGGCCCGCACGGAACGGGCCGTCGTCCAGGAAGTGACGCTGGCGCGAGAGGGACGGGAGACGAACCTGGCGACGGCCGCGACCGTGCTCGGTGGCGACGGATCGGAAGGCGCGGTGGTTGTGCTCGACGACGTGACGCCGCTGATTCGCGCGCAGCGGGTCGCGGCCTGGCGCGACGTCGCGCGGCGGCTGGCGCACGAGATCAAGAACCCGCTGACGCCGATTCAACTCAGCGCCGAACGCCTGCGGCGGCACTTCGCGGTGGCGACACCGGCCACGCAGTCGCTCGTCGGCGAGTGTACGGATGCGATCATCACGGAGGTCGAAGCCCTGAAAGGCCTGGTCGACGAGTTCGCGCAGTTCGCCCGCTTGCGCGGCCCGCGCATGATCCCCGTGGATCTGAACCGGCTGGTCGACGATGCCTTGAAGTTGTACGCGGGCGTGCTGCAGCAGGGGACCCTGCGAATCGAACGGCAGCTCGGCTCGGCGCTGCCGGCGGTTCGCATCGACGCGGAACAGATCCGGCAGGTGATCATCAATCTCGTCGACAACGCGATGGAAGCGCTGGGCGGGCCGAATGCGCCGGCGCGGCCGAACGGCGAGCGGCCGCTGATTGTTGTGCTGACGATGCACGACGTGCGCAACAGCCTGGTCCGGCTCGTGATCAGCGACAATGGGCCCGGCGTGCCCGAAGCCGATCGCGACAAACTCTTCATGCCGTACTACTCCACGAAGGGCCGCGGCAGCGGCCTGGGGCTGGCCATCGTGCGTCGCATCATCGTCGAGCACGGCGGCGGCATCGAGGTCAGCGGCGCGCAGCCGACTGGCAGTACGTTCACCGTCGAGTTGCCGGCGGCCTGATTCATGTCGAGCATCCTGATCGTCGATGACGAAGCCGGCGTGCGGGCGTCGCTCGGAGCGGTGCTCCGCGACGAGGGCTACACCGTGGACCTGGCGGACAGCGGGGAAGCGTGCCTCGAGGCCGTCACGCGCCGGGTGCCGGATGTCATCCTGCTCGACATCTGGCTGCCGGGCATGGACGGCATCGCGACGCTGGAGCGGTTGCGCGAGCGGCGTGTGGACACGCAGGTCGTGATGATCTCGGGCCATGCCAGCGTCGAGGCCGCGGTCCGCGCCACCAAGCTCGGTGCCTTCGATTTCATCGAGAAGCCCCTGTCGCTCGAGAAGACCGTGCTGGCCGTGCGCAACGCGCTCCGGCAGCGCCGGCTCGAAGTCGAGAACCGGCAGTTGCGCGCGCGCATGGACCGGCCGCTCGTCATCGTCGGTGCGAGCCGCGTGATGGACCAGTTGCGGGCGCAAGTCGCGATGGCGGCGCCGTCGAACGGCCGCGTGTTGATTTCGGGGGAGAACGGCACGGGCAAAGAGCTGGTGGCCCGCCAGATCCATGCCTCGAGCCATCGGCACGCGAGCCCGTTCATCGAGGTCAATTGCGCCGCGATTCCCGAAGAGCTGATTGAGTCCGAATTGTTCGGCCACGTGAAGGGCGCGTTCACCGGCGCCGTGGCGGACCGGCGCGGCAAGTTCGAGATCGCGAGCACCGGCACGTTGTTCCTCGATGAAGTCGCCGACATGAGTCTCAAGACCCAGGCCAAGGTCCTGCGGGCGTTGCAGGAGCAGGTGGTCGAGCCGGTCGGCGGCCAGAACAGCGTGCGGGTTGACGTGCGCGTGATCGCCGCGACGAACAAGGAGCTGGCTGCCGAAATACGGCAGGGCCGGTTCCGCGAGGATCTGTATTTCCGCCTGAACGTCATCCCCATCGCCGTGCCGCCGCTCCGGGAGCGCCAAGGCGACATCCTGCGCCTCGCCGAACATTTCGTGACGGAGTTCGCGCGCGAGTACGGCCGCCGGCCGAAGGCGTTTTCACCGGAAGCGCAGGCGCTGCTCGAGGCGTATCACTGGCCCGGCAACGTGCGCGAGCTGCGCAACACGATCGAGCGGCTCATGATCATGGCGCCCGGCGACGTCGTTCGCGCCTACGACCTGGCCTTTCTCGAACTGGCGGGCACGCCCACCGGGCAGGTCGTGCCGCAGGCCATCGGTCCGCTCTTCGAAGCCCGCGACGCGTGGGAACGCAACTACATCCTGGCCGCGCTCAACGCGCACGAGGGCAACATTTCCCGCACCGCCGACGCGCTGGGCCTGGAGCGGAGCAATCTGTATAAGAAGATGCGGGCGCTGGGAATTGGACCGAAGCACGAAGAGAGTAGCAACTAACAACTAGCAACTAACAACAACTAACAACTAACAAGTGCGGAGGCGACGGGCGCGCCGAGTTGACCACGGACGCACCTCACTTGTTAGTTGCTAGTTGTTAGTTGTTAGTTGTTAGTCACTCACTCCCCCTGAGCTTGTTCTCCAATATCTGATCCCCGCTGAAGCCCTCGATCTGCAGATACCAGGCTGCCGCATTCGTCAGGGCAGCGGAGGGGATCAGGCCGACAATCTCGCTCTCGAGGATCGCGACGCCGTCGCGGGCGGCTTCGCGCTTGACCAGTTCGAAGACACGCGCGATGGGCGTCTTCTCGAAGTTGGTCAGGTTCATCGACACCTGCACGATGCCGCGGTCGTTCAGCGCGAGGCCCATGGCCTTGACGTAGCGGAGCCCGCCGGAGCTGTGGCGCACGGCCGCAGCGATCCGCTTGGCGACCTCGAGCCGGTTGGTGGCCAGATTGATGTTGTAGGCGATCAGCGGCATCCGGGCGCCCATGACGACGGCGCCGGCTGAGGGATGCGGGGTCGCGGGGCCAAAGTCAGGCGCCCATTCGGGGCGCTGCAGTTTGGCCGCGAGGCCCTCGAACTCGCCGCGCCGGATGTCCTCGAGGTTCCGCCGGGCCGGCTGGCGCGCGGCATCTTCATATAAGAAGACCGGCAGGTTGTGCCGTCGCGCCACTTCCGCGCCCACCTCGCCGGCCAGCGCGACACACTCCGCCATCGTCACGCCCTCGATCGGCACGAACGGCACGACGTCGACGGCGCCCATCCGCGGGTGCTCGCCCGTGTGCTGGCGCAGGTCGATATGGCGAATCGCCGTATCCACGAGCGCCAGGACGGCGGCCGTCACCTGCGCGGCGTCGCCGGCGAACGTGTAGACCGCGCGATTGTGTGTGGCATCCGGCTTGACGTCGAGCAGCCGCGCGCCCGACTCCCGGACGGCGCTGGCGCAGGCCTCGAGGACCTCAGGCCGGCGGCCTTCGCTGACGTTTGGCACGCACTCGATCACTGCCATGGCGAGTGTTCTACCACACCGCGCATGATCCCTCTTGTACTCTTCATCGACGGCCGATATAATCCACGACGCCCGCACATGGCCGATTTCAAGCGCCTTACGTCCTCATCAGCAGACGAGGCCGCCGTACGCGACGGGCAGATCGACGCGCTCCTCGACGAGGGCCTGGATCGGTACTTTGCCGGCCGCTACGAGGACGCCATCCACCTCTGGACGCGGGTTCTCTTCCTCGATCGCAGCCATGCCCGTGCGCGCGCCTATATCGAGCGTGCCCGCACCGCGGTGTCGGAACTCCAACGGCGATCGGACGAACTGCTGCAGGCCAGCCGTGACCTGCTCGAGCAGGGGGAGACCGAAGCGGCCCGCCGGCTGCTGGCCGAAGCCGTGGCCGGCAGCGGCGACGATGTGCAGGCCTCGACCCTGCTTGTGCGGCTCGAGCGCATCGAGCGCGTCCGGGCGCTGACCGGCGGACTCGAGACAGAGTTACCGGCCGCGGTTCCAACACGGCGCGGCTTCTGGCGCCGGGTACCTGTGCTGGCGGCCGCGACCGGCGCGCTGATCGTGCTGATCACCGGCATCTTCACGGCGACGCAGAGCGGCCGGCTGACCGAGGATTCCACCGACGCCGCGCTGGCAGCGACGCAGGCCGCCGCGGTCGTGCCGGCGCCGAGCCGGCTGGCGGTCCTGTCGAGCTCAGAAGTCGCGCTGATTCGCGCGCGCACGTCGGCCGGGCACGGCCGGCTCTCCGAAGCCCTGCTCGTGCTCGATCGCATCGCCGCCGACAGTCCTGAGCGGCCGGCGGCCGATCAACTGCGGATTGATATCCAGCAGTTGCTCATGGCGAGTGCGCGCAATTCGTCGTCAACCCCGCTCACGGAGCCTGTCCGGCGATGAGATGTCCAAAGTGCCACTATCTCAGCTTCGACCCGGAACCCCGGTGCAAGAACTGCGGGTATGACCTTGAAGTGGATGACGCCGACCTGGCGATGCGGGCGGCCGAGCCGGTCGACGAGGCCCTGCCCGATCTGACCTTGCATGAGCGGCCCGCGGCGTCCGCGCAGGCGCCGGTCACGCTGGCGATCCGGCCGGCGGCGCCAGAGCCCGACTCGCCAGAACCACACTGGGAGCCCGACCCCGAGCCTGAGTGGGAGCCGATCGCGGAACCGATCGTCGCGGCCCCGCCTCGGCTGCTGGCCGTTGAGCCCCAGCCTGCGGCTCGGCAAAACCGCGGCCCGATGCGCTCGTCGACGGCCCTGGTCGATCCGCCCGCCCGGATGTTTCCTCCGCCGGTCGAGCCCGCCGCTCGAGCCGTGGAGCCGCCTGTGATGCGGACGCCGTTCCGGGCGCCGAACACCACGGCGGAACTGCCGCTGTTCGTGAAGGGCATCGCCGAGTCCGAAGCCCTCCTCGACGAGGCCGATTTGCGGCCGTCGCCGGACCCGGTACTCCCGCCGGCGCGCGCGCCGCTGGCTGTTCGCCGATCAGCGCCGGAGCCGCCGCGTGCGCGGCCGCACCAGCCGGCCCGCCGTGTGGGCCCGCTCGATCACGATCTGCTCGAAGATCTGCAACGCGTCGAGCGTGAAGAGGCGATGGCGCGTGCCTCCACCGCACCGGCCGACGCACTGGCGCCGGAAGAGGCCGTAGAGCCCGCGCATCGTGCGGCCGCCGCGGCCATCGACGCCGCTGTACTCGGCGGCATCGCGCTGTTCGTGTTCTGGGCGACGCTGCGGCTGTGCAACATCAGTCTCTCCGGACTCGGCGTCGGCGCCCTCGTCCCGCTGCTCTTCTTTCTGGCGCTGATGGACGTCGGCTATCTCGTGATGTTCACGGCCGCCGGCGGACAAACGATCGGCAAGATGCTCATGGGTATCCGCGTAGAAAGCGCAGACGAAGCCGGCGGCCTGTCGCTGGGCCGCGCGGCGCTTCGTTCGCTGCTGACGTTCGTCTCCGTGCTTGGTCTCGGCCTGGGCTGGCTGCCGGTCCTGCTGGGGCACGGCACGCTGCACGATCGACTCGCTCGCACGCGCGTCGTTCGCGCATGAAGCGGCTTGCGCTCGCCATCGCCACCGCCGGTGGTCTCGGTTACGCCCCCATTGCTCCCGGGACCGCGGGATCGGCGGCCGGCGTTGCGATCTATCTGCTGACAGCGCAGTGGTCCGTGACGGCGCAGATCGCCCTGGCCGCCGGCGTGACGGTCGTCGGCATCTGGGCCGCGAGCCTCGCGGCCGTCCATTTCGGCCGATCGGATCCTTCGCATGTCGTCATCGACGAGGTCGCCGGGCAACTCGTGACCTATCTGGGTACCGGTGTCGGCTGGAAGGGCGCGCTCATCGGCTTTCTGCTGTTTCGCGGTCTGGACATCGTCAAGCCCTGGCCCGCCAATCGCCTCGAGGCCCTGCACGGTGGCCTGGGCATCGTGGCCGATGACGTCATGGCGGCGCTCTACGGATGTGCGATGCTTCATGTCCTGATATGGCTGGTGCCCGCGATGCGCTGACACCGACGATTCGCACGGCCGAGATTCTCGCCGTCGGCACCGAGCTGTTGACGCCTCATCGCATCGACACCAACTCCCTCTACCTCACGCAACAACTAAACGACCTCGGCATCGACGTGCTGATCAAGTCCGTCGTGGGCGACGACGCCGACGCGCTGGCCGATCGCCTGCGGCACGCACTCACGCGCGCCGATCTCGTGGTGACGACCGGCGGCCTGGGCCCGACATCCGACGACCTCACGCGCGACGTCGTGGCCGAGGTTCTGGGTGTCGAGCTGATCGAGGACCCGGAGCTGGTGCAGCAGATTCAGGGCCGTTTCGAGCGCCGCGGCCTCCGCATGCCCGATGCCAATCGGCGGCAGGCCGCCGTCCCAGAAGGCGCCACGGTGTTGCCCAATCCAAACGGCACGGCACCGGGCTTGTGGATGACGGCCCTCGATCGCGTGGTCGTCCTGCTGCCGGGGCCCCCGCGCGAAATGCAGCCGATGTTCGAGCAGTCGGTCAAGCCAGGCCTGGCGGAGCGGACCGGTGCGCGGCGCGTCTACAGGCGCGTCCTGAAGGTGGCCGGCCGGGCGGAGTCGCACGTCGAGGAAATCGCGCAGCCCGTGTACTCGACGTTGACCACGGGCGGCGATCCGATTCAGACGACCATTTTGGCGTCGCCCGGCATCATCGAACTCCATCTCTCGGCCCGCGGGACAGACGGTGCGGCGATTGAACGGTCGCTCGACGACGGCGTCCGGCAATTGGCGGCTGCGCTGGGTTCGCCGGTCTTTAGTGTGGACGGGCGATCGCTCGAGCAGGTGGTCGCCGACGCGCTGCTCGGTCGGGGACTGACGCTCGCCGTCGCGGAGTCGTGCACCGGTGGGCTGGTCAGTGGCCGCCTGACGGACGTCCCGGGCAGTTCGTCGTGGTTTCTGGGAGGCGTCGTCGCGTACGCCAACGACGTCAAGATGCAGTTGCTCGGCGTCACCGAGGCACTGCTGGCGGCGCATGGCGCGGTGAGCGAGCCGGTGGGACGCGCGATGGCCGAGGGCGTGCGCGCGTCACTCGGCGCCGGCGTCGGCATCGGCATTACCGGCATTGCCGGTCCGACTGGCGGCACGCCGGAAAAACCTGTGGGGACCGTGGTCATCGCCGTCGCGACCAACGCCGGTAGCACGGCCCGGACACTTCGGCTCGCCGGCGATCGATCGATGGTGCGCCAGCATGCGGTGGTCGCGGCACTCGAGGCGCTTCGCCTGGCGCTGAATGGCTCGTCGGGGTAATAGGGTGCAAAGGTGCAAGGGTGCCAAGGTGCCGCACCCTGGCACCTTTGCACCCCTGCACCCTTGCACCCTGACCCCGCGGATTAGAATGAGCCTGCATGTCCGCGGGTACTCCACATCGAGCCGCCGTCCTCGGCGCGGGCAGTTGGGGAACGGCGCTCGCCATCCATCTCGCGCGTGTCGGGCATGACGTCACGCTCTGGGGACGCGATCACGGGCTGATCGAAGAGATGCAGGCCCGGCAGGCCAACCCGACCTATCTGCCCGACATCACGTTTCCATCGTCATTGCTTCCGGTGGCGTCGCTCGAGGAGGCGCTCGCCGGCGCGCGACATGTGATCGTCGCCGTACCGTCCCACGGTCTGCGCAGCGTCGTGCGCGCGGCCTCGTCGTTCATTCCGAGGGGCGCGGTCCTCGTCAGCGCGACGAAGGGCATCGAGGCCGAGAGTCTTCAGCGCATGTCCGAGGTGATCCACGACGAGACCGCCGGGGCGCATCCCGTCGTCGTGCTGTCGGGCCCCAGCTTCGCTGCTGAGGTCGCGCGGCTTCTGCCGACGGCCCTGGTCGCGGCTTCCGGAAGCGTGACTGCCGTGGCCTCGGTGCAGGACGCGTTCCGTGGACCATCATTCCGCCTCTACGGTTCCGACGACGTCGTCGGAGTCGAGGTCGGGGCGGCGCTCAAGAACATCATCGCGATCGCCGCGGGCGTCACCGAGTCGATGAGCCTCGGGCACAACGCCATGGCGGCGCTGATCACGCGCGGGCTGGCGGAGACGTCGCGCCTGGCGTGCGCGATGGGCGGGCGGCGCGAGTCGCTGGCCGGGCTCAGCGGCCTCGGCGATCTCGTGCTGACGTGCACCGGATCGCTCAGCCGGAATCGTCATGTCGGGATTGAACTGGGACGCGGACGGCCGCTCGACGAGATTCTGGCGGGCATGCGCATGGTGGCGGAGGGCGTCCGCACGACGACGGCGGCGCTGGCACTGGGCGCGAAGTACGACGTGGAACTGCCGATCGCCGGCCAGATCGCGGAAGTGCTGGCCGGGCGCGTCACGCCGCGCGCGGCGGTCGGCAACCTGATGCTGCGGCCGCAACGCGGCGAACACGACGCGGTCGTATCCTGATCGCATGGCATCCGTCTTCGATCGTATTCGCGCCGGCCTGGCCAAGACGGCGCAGCAAATCCGGCAACGTCTCGGCGCCGAGACCGCCGCGACGTCGTCGTCGCCCGCCGTCACCGGTGCCGGACGGGCGCTCACCATCGACACGCTCGAGGCCGTCGAGGACGCGCTGCTCGCCGCGGACGTCGGGCTCCCCGCCACGCGGCGCATTATCGAAGCGGTGAAGGCCGACACGCAGGGACGGCTGAGCGAGCGGGTGGCCCGCGTCGTGCTCGGGATTCTGCGCGACGTGAAGCCCGCGCCGGTGATTGGCACCTTGCCGCACGTGATTCTGGTCGTGGGCGTCAACGGGACGGGAAAGACGACCTCTGTCGGCAAGCTGGCGAATGTGTATCGGGGGCTCGGACGATCCGTGCTGGTGTGCGCCGCGGATACGTTTCGGGCCGCCGCGGTTGAGCAACTCGCGATCTGGGCCGAGCGTGCGGGCGTCGACCTCGTGAAGGCGCAGTCGGGCGCCGACCCGGCGGCGGTGACGTTTGACGCGGTGACCGCGGCGAAAGCCAGGGGCCGTGAAATCGTCATCGTCGACACCGCCGGCCGCCTGCACACGCGCGCCAACCTGATGGCGGAGCTGGACAAGATCCGCCGCGTTGTCACGAAAGTCGTGCCCGATGCGCCGCACGAAGTGCTGCTCGTCGTCGACGCGACCGTCGGACAGAACGGGCTGGTGCAGGCCCGCGAGTTCATGGCGGCGAGCGGCGCCAACGGCATCGTGCTGACGAAGCTCGACGGCACGGCGAAGGGCGGCGTGGCCGTCGCGATCGCCAACGATTTGAAACTGCCGATTCGGTACGTCGGTGTGGGCGAAGGACTCGACGATCTCGTGCCGTTCGACGCGCCTACGTACGTCGACGCGCTGTTCGTCGACAAATGGTAGCGGCCGACACCGGCGGATCGTCGCGCCCTCCCGGCCCGATGATGGAACGCGCGCTGTTCCTCGCCGAGCGAGGCCGCGGGCGCACGTCTCCGAATCCCATGGTTGGCGCCGTCGTCGTGTCACCGGCCGGCGTCGTGGTCGGCCAGGGCGCGCACCTGCGGGCGGGGGAGCCGCACGCGGAAGTGATGGCGCTCGAAGCCGCTGGAGACAAGGCGGCCGGCGCCACGCTGTACTGCACGCTGGAGCCCTGCTGCCATGTCGGCCGAACCGGGCCGTGTGCGGAACGCATCGTCAGCGCGGGCGTCGCTCGGGTCGTGGCCTCGATGATCGATCCGAATCCGCGCGTGGCGGGCGGCGGGTTCGCCTATCTGCGCGCGCACGGGATCACCGTCGATGTCGGTGACGGCGAGGTGGACGCGCGGCGTCTGAACGCGCCGTTCCTGACCTGGGTGGCGCGGCAGCGCCCTTTCATCATTCTGAAAACCGTGCAGTCGGCGGATGGCTACATCGGGCGCGCCGACGCGCCGGTGCGACTGACCGGCGAGGCGGCCGATCGCTTCTTTCATCGCCAGCGTGCCGAAGTTGATGCGATCGCCGTGGGGTCGCGGACGGTGCTGATCGACGATCCCCTGTTGACGCCACGGCTCGTGTACCGCGAGCGGCCGCTTGTCCGCGTGCTCTTCGACTGGCGCCTGCAGATTCCCGCCTCCGCACGCGTGTTCTCGACCCGATCCGCCGGCCCCGTCATAATGGTGATTGGCCAGGCCACCGCGGCGCAGAGGCCGCAGGAGATCGAGGCGCGGCGGGTATCGGGGACGGAGGTTGAGATCGTTCCCGATCGCGACATAGACGCCGCATTGCGAAGGCTTGCCGACCGGGGCGTGTTATCGCTGCTCGTCGAAGGCGGGGCGGTCCTGCAGTCCGCATTTGCCGGCCGGGGACTGGCGGATCGCATCCAACACGTGTTGACGCCAGTCCACCTGGGCTCGGGCATCGCCGGGCCAAAGCTGCCGGGCGCGCCCGCGGAGAGTTCGCCGCGTGTCCGGATGCTGGGAAGCGATGTATTGACGGAGTGGGATGTTCACGGGACTGATTGAGGGCACCGGCAGCATCGAGCGCGTGGAAGCACGCGAGTCCGGGTGTGTGCTCAGTGTGGCGACGCCCATCGGCGCCGAGTTGGCACCGGGTGACAGCATTGCCGTCAATGGCGTCTGCCTCACCGCGACGACGCCACGCAGCGACGGGTTCGTGGTGGATGTGTCACCCGAGACGTTGCGCGTCACCACACTGGGTGCGTTCGCGGCTGGACGGATCGTGAACCTCGAGCGGCCGCTGCGGGCCGATGCCCGGCTCGGCGGGCACTTCGTGCTCGGACACGTCGATGGCGTGGGGCGCATTCGGGCGCTACGCAAGGACGGCGCGAGCTATTGGTTCGACATCGAAGCGCCGGCGGGCATCGCGCGGTTGCTGATTGAGAAGGGCTCGATTGCGGTGGACGGCGTCAGCTTGACGGTGGCGAAGCTCGATGGAAGTGTCTTCGGCGTGCAGATCGTGCCCTTTACCTGGCAGCACACCGCGGTGGCGTTCGCCAAGCCCGGCGATCCGGTGAATCTCGAGGCGGATGTGCTGGGCAAGTATGTGGCGCGGCTGATGGACGAGCAGGCGGCGGCGCGCGGTGAGACGAGAACTGGAACCCCATGACCCCCAGAACGACCAAGAGTCCGAAGCTGAAGCTGGCGAAGGGCAAGGCGCCGCGCTCGCCATTTGCTTCGATTGAAGACGGTGTCGCCGCCATTCGTGCCGGCCAGATGATCATCGTGGTCGACGACGAAGATCGCGAGAACGAGGGCGATCTGACGATGGCGGCCTCCAAGGTGACGCCGGAGGCAATCAATTTCATGGCCCGGTACGGGCGCGGACTCGTGTGCCTGGCGATGACGCCCGAGCGGCTGGACCGCCTCGAGATTCCGCTCGAAGTCGCGGACAACTCGTCGCGTGGCGACACGGCCATGTGTGTCTCGATCGACGTGAAATCGGGCACGACCACGGGGATTTCCGCGTCTGACCGCGCGAGAACGATCAAGGCCGCGATCGCGCCCGACACGACGCCGCGCGACCTCGCGCGGCCCGGGCACGTCTTTCCGTTGCGCGCGCGGCCGGGCGGCGTCATGGTGCGGGCCGGTCACACCGAGGCCGCCGTCGACCTGGCGCGGACCGCCGGGTTGTTCGAGGCCGGCGTGATCTGCGAAGTCATGAACGAAGACGGGTCCATGGCGCGCGTGCCTGAGCTGGCGAAGTTCGGGCGCAAGCACGGGCTGCTCATGATCACGATCGCGGATCTGATCCGGTATCGCATGCGCACCGAGGGCCTCGTCCGCCGCGTCGCCAACGCCAACATGCCGACGCTCAAGGGGCGGTTCCACATTCACGCGTTCGAGAGCCTGATTGACGGGCAGATTCATGTGGCGCTCGTGTGCGGCGACATCAGCAGCGGCAAGGACGTGCTCGTGCGCGTGCACTCGCGCTGTCTTACGGGTGATGTGTTTCATTCGACCCGGTGCGACTGCGGCCCGCAGCTTGACGCCGCGCTCGACAAGATCGAGTCGGAGGGGCGCGGGGTGCTCCTGTATCTGCATCAGGAAGGACGCGGCATCGGTCTCGTCAACAAGATCCGCGCCTACGAGTTGCAGGACGGCGGACTCGACACGGTCGAGGCCAACGAGAAACTCGGCTTCAAGCCCGACCAGCGCGACTACGGCATCGGCGCGCAGATTCTGCGCGATCTCGGCGTCCGCACGATGCGGCTGATGACCAACAATCCGCGCAAGTTCATCGGCCTCGAGGGCTACGGATTGGCGGTCGTCGAGTCCGTGCCGCTCGAAGTGGCGCCGGCCACCGATTTCACGCGGCGCTACATGAAAACCAAGAAAGACAAGCTGGGCCACACGCTGAAAGGGGTCTAGTCGCCGCCGGCGCCCCAGCCGCGCACTGATCTAACGTACGAATGCACCTTGGAGCGTTGGGGAGCCGTGGGGAACAGGCCTGGCGGCCGCCCTTCGGGCGGCCGGCGACGGAGAGGAGCGGCCGCGCACACAAGAGCAAAGCGCAATTCAGTTCAGCTCTTGTGTGCGCGACCGCTCCTCTCCGTCGCTACGCCCGGCGAAGCCGGGCTACCAGGCCCGCCCTTACGATGACCGTGCGCTTCCCCCATGGCTCCCCATGGCCCCCCAAGGTTCAATCTTTCTTTTCGTCAGTACGGCAATTGACAGGGTCTGGCGTAAGTGCTACAAGATGTAGCACTACAATGACTCGCACACGACAGGACCGGCCGAAGACCCTCGGCGAGGCTGAGCAGGCGGTGATGGATTACGTCTGGGCGCACGGGCGCGTCTCCGCCGATCAATGCCGCGAGGCCCTCAGGCCGCACCGCCCGATGAAGGAGTCCACCATGCGGACCGTCCTGACGCGGCTCGAAGAGAAGGGCTACCTGACGCACGTCACCGAAGGTCGCACCTACATCTATTCGGCGGCCGAACCGCCGACGGCCGTCGCCACGCGGGCCGTCCGGCACATCATCGATCGGCTCTGCGGCGGGTCGGCCGAGGCGCTGGTGGTCGGCATGGTGAAGCACGACGTGCTGAGCGCGCAGCAGCTCGAGCGTCTCGCGCGGCGCGTGGCGCAGGAACGAGCGCGAAAGGCGGCCAAGTCATGATGGCCGGCGTGCTGGTCTTTGTCATCGACGCCGCCCTGCGCGCGCTGGTGGTCGCCGGGGCGACGGGCGCGGTGCTGATGTTCATCCCGCGCGCCCGCGCCACGTTGCGTTTGCGCGCATGGACCGTCGTCCTGTACGGCCTGCTCGCGCTGCCCGTGCTGGGGTTCGTCCTGCCGGTGTGGCAGTGGCCCGTGTCGCCGCCGGCGCTGTTGGCGTCCTGGGCGCCCGCGCCACAGGGTTCAATCGACGTTCCGCTGGTGGGAACAACTGCAGGACCGGCGGTCAGCGTGTCGCAGCTCCCGGCCGGCGTCTCTGTTCCCGCCATCGTGGCGACGGTCTACGTCGTTGGCGTCCTCTGGTTTGTGTTCCAGGCCGCTCTCGGCTGGCGCGCCGTCAGACGTTTGCGCGCGCGCGCTCGGCCCGTCATGGACGCGGCTGTCCTGGCCCAACTCGAACGGCAGCGCCAAGCGGCTCGTCTCGCGACGCCGCCGCGCCTGACCGAAAGCGCGCGTTTGTTTGCGCCCATCACGGTATCGGTACGACGACCCATGATCGTTCTGCCGGATGACTGGCGCACGTGGCCGGCCGAGCAGATCGACGCCGTGCTCGCGCACGAAATCTCGCACGTCGCGCGCCGTGACGCGTTGACGCAACGACTCACGCTGTTCTACCGCGCCGTGTTCTGGTTCAGTCCGCTGAGCTGGTGGCTGCACCGCGAGCTGGCCAGCCTGGCGGAACTCGCCAGCGACGAGTCCGCACTCGGCGCCGGCATTGAGCCTCTGACTTATGCCGACGCGCTGCTGGCGTGCTTCGTCCGTGCGCACGAGCGGCCGCGCCGTGCGTCGTGGCATCTGGCGATGGCGCGCGTGGACGACACCGATGCCGCCTGCCGTCTCGAGCGAATCCTGTCCTGGAAAGGTGGTCCCACTATGACGCGTACGAAATTCCTTATGACCGGTGTCGCGGTACTCGTGATGCCGTTGACGGTCCTCGCCTCATCCGTGCGTTTCGCGCCGGGGAACGCACCGCCGATCGTGGCGCCAGTTTTCAATGTCGGTGCTGCCGTTGCCGCGCCGCAACCGATCCCAGCCGCGGACATCGTCGTTCCGCCGCCGGTCGCGCGGCCCGTGACGACGCCAGCGCCCGTCGTCGCTGAAGTGGCGCAGACACCGGCGCCTGAGGCGCCCGCGGAACCGCAGAAGCCGGAAGAGGACGACTTCCTCAAGGGTTCGTACGAGCTGAATACCCCGGGCCTGGTCAAGCCTGAGGTGGTTCGCATGGAGACACCGCGGTACACGCCAGACGCGATGCGGCAGAAGCTGCAGGGGTCGGTCGTCGTGGACGTCATCGTGGCCACCGATGGCCGGGTGAGCAAGGCGCGTGTCAAGGTCTCACTGGACAAGACGACCGGACTCGATGAGGCCGCGCTGGACGCCGCCAGGAAGAGCGTGTTCACGCCCGGCATGCTCAAGGGCGAGGCTGTGCCGGTTCACGTGATCGTGACCCTCCACTTCCGCCTGCACTGAGCGTCCGAACGTCCGGGCGCGTCAGTAATTCTTCGCGCCCGGCGTGACGTCCCACTTCTTGTCGAGAAACGCGCCGCGCATCAGCGCGACCGCCGAGGTGATGCCGGCGGCGTTGCCACGCTGGGTCTCGTTCAGGGATTTGACCACGGCCGCCAGCGCGGCCAGTTCCAGATCGGCCATCCGCTGCGAGACCTCCGCATAGCTCTTGACGGCCGCATCGATCGCGTCAGCCGCCGCGCCGCGCTGGATGGCCGCACCGATCGCGGCGTGCGCCAATGTCAGGGCCAGCCGAGTCTCCGTCGTGCTCGCGTTCTGGCTTGCCTCGCCCAGAATCGTCTTGATGGCGGCCGCCTGCGCCTTGTCGAGTCCGAATGTCGACGTCAGCAGGGCCATCCGGGTCGGCATCTGAACGCTTCCGCCTCCACCCCCTCCGCCACCGCGGCCCTGAGCCGCGACAGCGGTCGCAGACAGGATCACGATTGCGCCCGCGACGCTCCAGGTTCCCCAGTGCGTCCAGGCCACGGCGCGGCGGATCACTGGCCACCTCCGACGCGGCCGGGGCGCGGCGATCGCGCCTGCGTCACGAACAATCCGGCCATCAGGGCAAACGCGTCGGCCGTTTTTGCCTGCTGGTTTGGTTTCAAGAGCGCATAAACCCGGGCGTAGGCGCCGGTTTCAATCGCGGTCATCCTGGCGGCGGCCGCGACATAGGCCGCCTTGGCCGCGGTGAGGTCGTCCGCGTTGCCAGACAGCTGCGCCGCCAGCAGTTTCTCCCGGGCCTTTCCGATCTCCAAGGCGACCGGCGCAGCCGCCCGCGCGGCCTCCGTGAAGATCGTCTCCACGGCTGGAATCTGCTTCTTCTCGTCCAATTTCAGCGTATCCGCGAATAGCTGAAGTGTGGCAGCCTGGCCGGTCGCGGACCCGCCCTGGGCCACCACCACGGCCGTCAGCAGGAAAAGGACACAGACGGTCTTGTACATGGGCCGGAATTATGGGGGCAGAAGGGGTCAGACGGGTAGTGGCGGGTGACGACCTGCCGAACCTGCAGGTGACCCCAACTTCGTGTACCATAACCGTTTGCGCCTGTGGCCTTTGGGGCCACGGTGCGTACACCTGTAGATGTTCGAATCCCTCTCCACCCGCCTCCAGGACGTCTTCAAGACGCTCCGTGGCGAAGCCAGACTGACCGAAGCGTCGGTCGACGCCGCGCTGAGAGAGATCCGTCTCGCGCTGCTCGAGGCCGACGTGAACTTCCGCGTCGTCAAGGCCTTCGTCGACCGCGTGCGCGAGAAGGCGGTCGGCGAGTCCGTCCTGCGCAGCCTGACGCCCGCCCAGCAGGTCGTGCGAATCGTCCGCGACGAGATGCTGGCGATGTTCGGCGACGCGCCTGGCGGGCTGTCGGTGACCTCAACTTCGCCGCGCGTCGTGCTGATGCTCGGCCTCCAGGGGTCCGGCAAGACGACGACGACGGCGAAGCTGGCGCGCCTGCTGTTGAAGCAAGGCCGCCATCCGATGCTGGTGTCGACCGACGTCCGGCGTCCCGCCGCGATTCAGCAGTTGTCCGTGCTGGCCGAACAGGTCGGCGCCCGCGTCCACGATCCGGCAGGTGAGATGGATCCGGTGGTGCGCGCGACGGGTGCGCTGGCCGCCACCAAAGCGCTGGGGTTCGACACGCTCATCGTCGACACGGCCGGCCGCCTGCACATCGACGACGAGTTGATGGCGGAGCTGGTCGCGATTCGCGCGGCCGTCGAGCCGAGCGACTTGTTGTATGTCGCCGATGCGATGACGGGCCAGGACGCCGTGAAGAGCGCCGGCGAGTTTCACCATCGCATGGGCGTCTCGGGCGTCGTGCTCACCAAGATGGACGGCGACGCGCGCGGCGGCGCCGCGCTCTCGGTGGTCGGCGTCGTCGGCGTGCCGATTGCGTTCGTGGGCATGGGCGAGCGCGTGCAGGATCTCGAAGCGTTCCAGGCCGATCGGCTTGTGTCGCGCATGCTCGGCATGGGCGACGTGCTCTCGCTCATCGAGCGCGCCGAAGAGGCGATGGACGACGAATCCCGCGCGAAGCTCGAACAGACGCGGCTCGACAATCTCACGCTCGAGGATTTCCGCGATCAGCTGCGAACCATCAAGAAGATGGGCCCGCTCGAGCAGATCATGGGGATGATTCCGGGCATGGGGGCGATCAAGGAAATGAACGCGCAGCGGGCCAACATCGATGACAAGCAGGTCGGCCGCGTCGAAGCCATCATCAACTCGATGACGAAGGCCGAACGGCGCGATCACACCCTCATCAATGGCAGCCGGCGCAAGCGCATCGCGCAGGGGAGCGGGACGACCGTCGAGGACGTGAACCGGCTCCTGAAGCAGTTTCTCGAGATGCGCAAGATGCTCAAGTCGATGGGCGGGTTGGCCGGCGGCGGGTTCAAGAACCAGCGCCGGCTCATGGGAATGTTGAAGGGTCAGCGGTAAGTAGGCAGTAGGTGGAGGTCGCATGCTCGTAATTCGTTTGCGGCGGGCCGGGTCGAAGAATCGCCCGTTTTTCCGCGTGGTGGTGACAGAGAGCAAGTCGGCGCGCGATGGCCGGTTTGTCGAAGTCATCGGACATTACAACCCGCGCACGAAGCCTGAAACGCTCGTGCTCGATCAGGACCGTGTCGCGCACTGGATGAAGGTCGGCGCGACGCCGTCCGACACCGTGCGGACGCTGATCGATCGGATGCCCGCGCCGGTCGCGGCGCCCGCCGCGTCGTGAGCCGCGCGCGCAACGTCGTCGAGGTCGTGGCGCGCGCGCTCGCCGCCACGCCGGACGAGGTGCACGTGACGGAGTTCGATCGTCGCGGGACGACGATCGTCGAGCTGTCGATGGCGCCGGGCGAGCTGGGCCGCGCGATCGGGCGGCAGGGGCGGACGGCGACGGCCGTGCGCGCGCTGGCGTCGGCGGCCGCGTCGCTCGACGGCGGGCGCGTGTCGGTCGAGTTCGTCGATGACTAAGAGGCCGGGGCTCGTTTTCCCGGGCGACAGTTCGGAAAACGAGCCCCGGCCTCCTGATTCCGCCTGGGACTCCATGGTGACCGTCGGCCGCATCATCCGGCCGCACGGGCACAAAGGTGCGGTGGTGGTGGCGCCGGAATCGGATTTCGCCGCCGAGCGCTTCGAGCCGGGCGCGGAACTGCAGTGGCTCCGGGAGGGCGTCCCGACCGCCGTGCGGATCGCGTCGAGCGGGGCGCATCAGGGCCGCTGGATTGTCGTCCTGGAAGGCGTGACGTCGATGAATGACGCCGAGACGCTGCGCGGCTTGGAATTGCGCGTGCCGGCTGGCGCGCTGCATATGCTGCAACCGGGCGCGCACTACGTGCACGACCTCGAGGGATGCGCCGTGTTGACGTTACAGGGCGAGGACGTGGGCCGTGTGACCGGCGTGCAGTTCGGATCGGGCGCACCGTTGCTCGTCGTGGCAGGCGGGTTGGGCAGCGAGGTGCTGATCCCGCTCGTGGAAGGCATTTGCCAGGTCGTGGACCCGGCAGCGAAGCGGATCGTGATCGATCCGCCGGCGGGCCTGCTCGAGGTCAACCGGCCCAGGGGCGGCAGAGACGCGGGATGATCGTCGACGTCATCACGATTTTTCCGCGGATGGTCGAAGCCGCGCTGTCGGAAGGCGTGATCGGCCGGGCGCGCGAGGCCGGGTTGGTGGATTTGCGGGCTCGCGATTTGCGCGAGCACACCGACGATCGGCATCGGACGGTTGATGACGAGGCGTACGGCGGCGGGCCGGGGATGGTGATGAAGCCGGGCCCGATCGTCGCCGCGGTCGAGGCGATTGGCGCGTTGCGCGGGCCGGCGTCGGCGGTGATCTTGATGACGCCGCAGGGCCGGCGGTTTTCGCACAGCGAGGCGGAGCGGCTCAGCCGGCTCGAGCGCCTCGTGGTGATCTGCGGCCGCTACGAAGCCGTGGACGAGCGCGTGGCGGAAACGGTGGTCACTGACGAGTTGTCGATCGGCGACTATGTGCTGACGGGCGGCGAACTGCCCGCGCTGGTCGTGATCGACGCGGTCGTGCGGCTCGTGCCGGGCGTCGTCGGGGACGCGGACTCGGTGGCGGCCGATTCGTTCGTGCGGGGGTTGCTCGATTGCCCGCACTACACGCGGCCGGCGGTGTTTCGGGATCGGGCGGTGCCGCCGGTGCTGCTGTCCGGGCACCACGCGGAGATCGAGCAGTGGCGTCGCCGCGAGCGGGTGCGGCGCACGCTGGAGCGGCGGCCGGACCTGATCGCACAGGCCGAGCTGGACGTCGAGGAATCGCGCGAGCTGGAACGGCTCCGCGCAGAAGTGAAGGAGAGTCAGTGATGAAGGCGATGGAACTCATCGAACAGCCGCACCTGGTGAAGCGGCCGGCCATGCGGTCCGGCGACACCGTGCGCGTGCACGTGAAAGTGCGCGAAGGCGACAAGGAACGCATCCAGATCTTCGAAGGTCTGATCATCGCCATGCATCGCGGCGGCAGCCGGGCGAGCTTCACCGTCCGGAAGGTGTCGTTCGGCCAGGGCGTCGAGCGCATCTTCCCGCTGCACTCGCCGACGGTCGACAAGATCGACGTGCTGCGCGGCGCCAAGGTGCGGCGCGCCAAGCTCACGTTCCTGCGCGATCTGAAGGGCAAGGCCGCGCGCATGAAGGAACAGAAGCGCGCGTAGACGGGGTCAGGCGGGGGTCAGACCAGGGTCAGACGCGTGTCTGACCCCCGTCTGACCCCGGTCTGACCCCGGTCTGACCCCATGTCCCGCCCTCGCGCCTCGCGGACGGTCGAGAACGAAATCCGGCGGCTGGGCTACGTCCACGTCGCCGGCGTGGACGAAGTGGGGCGGGGCTGTCTCGCCGGTCCGGTCGTGGCCGGCGCCGTCGTGCTCGAGCCCGATCACTACGTGCCGGGCATCGCGGATTCCAAAGTACTTCTGCCGGCCGAGCGCGAGCGCCTGTTCGATCACATCACCGGCGCCGCGGTGGCCTGGCAGGTCGCGATCATCGAAGCGGACGAGATCGACCGCATCAACATCCACCGCGCGTCGCTCAAGGCGATGCGCGAGGCGGTGATGGCGCTCGTGCCGCTGCCCGGCTTCGTCATCGTGGACGGGTTCCGGATCCCGGAGTTGCCGATGGCGCAGCGTCACATCATCGGCGGCGATCGGCGATCCACGGCGATCGCCGCGGCGTCGATTCTGGCGAAGGTCACCCGCGACCGGATCATGGCCGATCTGCACGCGGTCGATCCCCGCTACGGCTTCGACAAGCACAAGGGCTACGCGACCCGCGCGCATCTGGACGCCGTCGCCGCGTTCGGGTATTCGGCCCGGCACCGGCGGACGTTCAGGCCGCCGACGCTGTTTGATACGATCACAGACTGACATTCCGTCACTGGCGCGAGGAGACTGCTCATCCAATCCGTTGTCCGTCTGCTTGCCGCGGCCTACCTCATCTATGCGGGACTGGTGCTGGCCATCGCGCCCTGGACGCAGTTCTGGGTGCACAACTATTTCGGGCAGGCGTGGCCGTGGCTCGGCGCGCTGATGGGGAGTGCCTATGTGCGCGGCGGCGTCACGGGCGTCGGGCTGATTACGATGGCCGCCGGACTGCGCGATCTGGCCGGCCGCCTGAGTGCGGGCGGTGCCTCGACGCCGCCTGACGCCACCTCGCCGAGGTTGTGATCGCGCTGCCGCGCCCGTGCCTGTGCCTCGTGACCGACCGCCGTCGCGCGGCGCCTGGCGCCCGGACGACCGCCGCGGCCCTGCGGGACCTGCACCAACAGCTCGATGACGCGATCGACGCCGGTATCGACCTGATTCAAATTCGCGAACGCGATCTCGAGGCGGCGACGCTGTGCGCATTCGTTACGGCCGTCGTCGCGCGCGCGCCAGCCGCGACGCGCGTGGTCGTCAACGACCGCGCAGACGTGGCGATCGCCGCGGGTGCGGCCGGCGTCCATCTGCGGGCGGACGGGCCGGCGACGGCCCGGATGAGGCCGCTGCGGCCGGCGGGATGGATCGTCGGGCGGTCGGTGCACACGGTTGAGGAAAGCGCGGCGGCGGGCGAGGCGGACTATCTGATCTTCGGCACGGTGTTTCCGAGCGTGTCGAAGCCGATCGACGCACCGGTTGCGGGCCTCGACGCGCTCCGAGCCGCGTGCGCGGTGTCAACGGCGCCCGTGCTGGCGATCGGCGGCATCACGCCCGACAGGGTGGCGGCGTGCCGCGACGCAGGTGCGGGCGGCATCGCGGCGATCGGCGCATTCCTGCCAGGCCCGGCCCAGGCGATACGAGCCATGCGCGCGGCCTGGAACGACGACGGATTTACCTTGGAGCGCATGTAGGGCCATGTAGGACAGGCGTGGCGGCCGCCTGCGGCGTAGCCGGGCAACCACGCCCGAACTCACGACTTCAGGCGCCGCGCCGTGGGTCTGTGAGATGCGGCCTTACTCCATGGCACCCCATGGCCCCCCAAGGTGCAATCTTTCCTTCTGCCGGAAGCTGTTAGAGTTACCGGCGTTCCATGTCTGATCTGGGCACACGGCTGAAAGAGGCGCGGCAGGCGAAGGGCGTAACCCTGCGCGAGATCGAAGCGAAGACCAAGATCTCCGTCACCGCCCTCGAGGCGCTCGAGCGGCACGACTACTCGCGTCTGCCTGGCGGCATCTTCAGCCGCGCCTTCGTGCGCGCCTATGCGCTCGAGGTTGGTGTCGAACCCGAGACGGCCGTCAATGAGTTTGTCGCGGATTTCACGCGGTGGGAACGCGAAGCCGAACGATCGAAGAAACAAGCGGAAATCACGCCCGACGATCGCGAGTTCGCCGAACGCCAGCGCGCGGCGATTCGAACGCTGCGCGTGGTGTTGCTCGTCGTGGGACTCGCTGTCGTCGGGACGGTGGCCTACTTCGCCTGGCTCTGGACGAGAAAGCCGTGATTCGACCTGTTAGTTGTTAGTTGCTAGTTGTTAGTTGCTAGTTGCTAACCCTTCCCACTCCACTCACTTCGCATCTGCGACAACCCGTCCATATAGACCGCGACCTTCTCGCGCTCCTCGTCGGTCTTCATCGCCTTGAGCAGATCGATCGCGCGCGCGACGTCCTTCTTGATCGTCGCTTTGCTCGCGTTGTAGTAGAGCTTCCGGATTTCGTCAGCCGCGTCCATGGCGTCGCCTCACGCGCGGACCAGCGTCAGGCCGCGCGAATCGATGGTGATCGGCAGCACCGCGGCGCCCGTGCTGGCCAGGGCGGTGGCGACGGCGGTCTTCCGATCAGGCTCGACGAGACAGAACAGGCACCCGCCGCCTCCGGCGCCGCAGACCTTGCCGGCCGTCGCGCCGGCTTCCCGCACCCGCGCGAGCATCGCGTCGATCTCCGGCGTGGTCACCGACGGCGCCAGCTGTTTCCGGTGTTCCCACTCCGCGTTGATGCATGTCGCCAGGTCTTTCCAATTGTGGCGCTCGAGCGCGGTCCGGACGCCCACCGCGGCGTCACGAATGCCATCGAACGCACCGATGACCGTCGGATCGCCGCTGATCCGCCGCATCATGACGTTCCAGTTGTTGATCCCCGACTGCCGGGACGCCCCCGTGTAGCCGAGGACGATCCGCCGGCCCAGTTCGTGTGGATCGACCGACAACGCCGTCCGGCGGACGCCCGTGACTCCCAGTTCAATTGCCGAGGTGCCGCCGTACATCGCGGGCCGATAGTCCTGTACCCCCGTCGGCACCCCGATCACCTGCGCTTCGATGTTCATGGCCACGGTCAGCAGTTCTTCGGGCTCCATGGTCCGTCCCGCCCAGGCCGAGAGCGCGCCTGTCACCGCGACGGCCATGGCCGACGACCCGGCGATGCCCGCGCCGACGGGCGATTCCGACCGCGTGTGCACGTCCAGACCGCGCGCGCCGAAGTGCCGCACGAGCCGGCCGACCAGCGGCAGTTGCGCAATGTCGAGCTCGCCAGGGTCCGCGGCCTCAATCTGGGCGCCCGTGTCCTCCGAGATGAGACGGATGCGGTGATCGCGCCGCGAGGTCAGCCGGCAATAGGCGCGCAGGCTGATAGCGGCGTTGATCGTCTGCGCACCGTCGTGAAAGAGATACAGCGGCCAGATGTCGTACGTGCCGCCGGCGAGATCGATACGCATCGGCGCCGAGCAGTCGATGTCCACCGGCGCATTATAATGGCGACGAATGTCGCTTCGTGATCTCCGCCGCCAGGCCGGACGATGCGTGATTGCCGGGTTCAGCGGCCACACCGCGCCCGACGACCTCCGCAAGTTGATCGCCGAGTTCGATCTCGCCGGGGTCATCTTCTTCGCCAGGAACATCGTCGAGCCGCGCCAGGTGGCCGAACTCTCGCGCGAGTGCGCGTCGCTGGCCCGCGACTGGCCGCTCTGGGTGAGCGTGGACCAGGAAGGCGGCCGGGTCGCCCGGCTCAAGGCGCCGTTCACCGAGTGGCCGCCGGCCGTCACGCTCGGGCGCAGCGGGGACGAGGCGCTCGCCGAGCGCTTTGCCAGCGCGCTGGCCGCGGAGCTGCGCGCCGTCGGCATCAATCTCGACTTCGCCCCCGTGCTCGACGTCCACACGAATCCGGCGAACCCGGTCATCGGCGACCGCGCGCTGGCCGACGATCCCGAACTGGCGGGCCGGCTCGGCGCCGCCGTCATCCGCGGCCTGCAGAAGGCCGGGGTCGCGGCGTGCGGCAAGCACTTTCCTGGCCACGGCGACACCCACCTCGACTCTCACGAGGCCCTGCCCATCGTCGAACACGATCGGAAGCGGCTGGATGCGATTGAGTTCGTGCCGTTTCGACGCGCGATTGCCGAGGGCGTGGCGACGATCATGACGGCGCATGTTCTCGTGCCGGCGATCGACGAGCACCACATCGCGTCGTTTTCCACGCGGGTGGTTACGGGACTCCTCAAAGAGCATCTGGGTTTCCCGGGTGTCGTCATCAGCGACGACCTCGACATGAAAGCGGTCTCCTCGACCACCGAGTCGGCTGAGGCCACCGTTCGTGCGATACAGGCCGGGTGCGACGTCGTGCTCCTCTGCAACTCGACGCCCGAGGCGCAGTGGCAGGCGATGGAAACGCTGATTCGTGCCGTCGAGCGCCGCGAGATCTCCTGGTCCCGGATTGACGACGCGATGCTCCGGCAGAAACGAGTCAAGGAGCGCTTCGCGTCGTCGATGGCGGCGGGCGCTACCGCGGCATCCGGCCTCGATCAGGTCGGCCGCGCCGAACATCTCGCGATCGCGCGAGAGATGTCGGCATGGCGATGACGACCCAGGCGCGAACGGCGGTCGAGCGGTTCCGGCCGGTTGGCCCAGGCAGCCGTATCGGCCTCGTGGCACCCGCGAGTCCATTCGCCCGCGAGTCGTTCGACGCCGGGGTTTCGGAACTGTCACGGCTGGGATTCGTGCCGGTATTCGACGACCGCGTCTTTGCCCGCGAGCCCATCGTCGCCGGCTCTGCCGCCCATCGGGCGGCCGCGCTTCAGGAGTGCTTCGAACGTCCTGACATCGACGCCGTGCTGACCGTCCGCGGCGGATACGGCAGTGCTGAAGTGTTGCCGCTGCTGGACCCGGTCCGCATCCGCGCGTCACGCAAGGCCTTTATTGGGTATAGCGACGTCACGTCCATCCACACGTTCCTGACATGCCACGCGGGCCTGGCGAGCGTGCATGGACCGATGATCGACGGCAGGCTCGCCATCGGTTCCTCAGGTTATGACGCCGCGTCATTGCTCGCCGCGTTGTCATCCCAACCCGTGGGCCCACTCGAACCGGAAGGCCTGACCGTCCTGCGCGTCGGCGAGGCCGCCGGTCCGCTCTATGGCGGCACGTTGTCGCAACTGTGCGCGTCGTTCGGCACGCCGTTCACGTTCGATCCGCCGCGCGGCTGCGTGCTGCTGATCGACGAAGTCGGCGAACGGCCGTACCGGATTCGGCGGATGTTGACGCAACTGGCGCAGAGCGGCGTCCTCGCGCGCGCCGCCGGCGTCGTGATCGGACAGCTCCCGCGCTGCGATGAGCCGGGCGGCGAGGTGACTGGCGTGTCCGTGTTTGCTGAACTGCTGCGAGAGTTCCCCGGTCCGGTCGTGGCAGGGTTTCCGACCGGCCATTCGATCGCGCCGCTCATCACCGTGCCGCTGGGCGTGGACGCGCGGCTCGTCGGCCGTGGGCGCGCGGCGCTGGTTTTCGATCACGCCGCGGCGCACTAGCATGGCGCGCATCCATTTCATCGGGATTTGCGGCACCGCGATGGCCACGCTCGCCGCGATGCTCAAGGCGCGCGGGCATGACGTGCAGGGCTCGGATCACGGCGTGTATCCGCCGATGAGCGACTTTCTGGCCCGCGAGGGGATTCCGGCCTTTGACGGCTATGACGCGTCGCACATCGCGCTCGATGTCGATCGGGTCGTCGTCGGCAACGCGATCTCGCGCGGCAACCCGGAACTCGAAGACGTGCTCGACCGCAAGATTCGATACGTGTCGTTGCCCGAGGCCATTCGCGACGAATTCCTCTGGCAGTCGCGGTCGATTGTCATCGCGGGCACGCACGGCAAGACGACGACGACCGCACTGGCGGGGTGGGTGCTGACCGCGTGCGGCCAGGACCCGAGCGTGCTGGTCGGCGGCATCGCCCTGAACTTCGACGGCAGCTACCGCCTCGGATCCGGCCGCGACTTCGTGATCGAGGGCGACGAGTACGACAGCGCCTTCTTCGACAAGACGGCCAAGTTCCTGAAGTACCTCCCGGACATCGCAGTCGTCGGCAATCTCGAGTACGACCATGCCGACATCTATCCGGATTTGGAAGCGCTGCGCGTCGCGTTCCGCCGGTTCGTGAATCTCATTCCGCGAACCGGCCGCTTGATTCTTGGTGTTGAGAGCGAGGAAGCCGCCCGGCTCGCCACGTCCGCCAGATGTCCGGTCGAGACCTTCGGCGTGGACGTGGAGGCTGACTGGCGCGCCTCGGCCGTGCGGCCCGACGCCGGGCGCATCACGTTTGATTTGACGGTCAAGGGCGAGCCGAGAGGCCCGGTGTCGGTCCCGCTGTGGGGTGCGCACAACGTGCGCAACACGCTGGCCGCCATGGCCGTGGGTGCCGCCACGGGCCTCGCCGTCGAGGACATGGCGCGCGGCCTGGCCGGATTCAAGGGCGTCCGCCGGCGCCTGGAACTGCGCGGTGTCGCGCGGGACGTGTCGGTGTTCGACGACTTTGCGCATCACCCCACGGCGATTCTCGAGACGCTGAGGGCTGTGCGGTGGTCGTATCCGGATCGGCGGGTGTGGGCGATTTTCGAACCGCGATCGGCGACGTCGTGCCGCCGGATCTTTCAGGACGACTTCACGCGCGCCTTCGACGAGTCCGGCGCCGATGAAGTCATCCTCGCGTCGGTGTTCCGCGCGTCATTGCCCGAGCACGAGCGCCTGTCGGTCGACGAGATCGTCGAGCGCCTGCGCGCATCGGGGCGACGAGCGCGTCACATCGCTACGGTACCGGAGATTGTGGACACGGTCGCCGCCGAGGCCGGGGCCGGCGATGTGGTGGTTGTCATGTCGAACGGCGGCTTCGACGGCATCCACGACAAGCTGCTCGCGGCGCTCGCATCATGACCACCGAATCATTGTCCGCGCGCCTCCAGGCGCGCGTTCCTGGCCTGGCGGTGCTCGAGCACGAACCCCTCTCGCGTCACACGACGCTCCAGGTCGGCGGGCCGGCAGACTGGTTCGTTGACGTGCGATCGGTCGACGACCTTGTCGGCGTCCTCGAGGTGGCCCGCGACGCGAACGTGCCGATCACGCTGCTTGGCGGCGGGTCGAACGTCATCGTCTCGGACAGCGGCATTCGCGGCGTGGTCGCGCGGCTTCGGCTGACCTCGGTGTCGCGCGCGGCGGATGGGCTGGTGCGGGCCGAGGCCGGCGTCACCATGAACGGCCTGGTGCGGTGGACGATTGGCCGGGGACTGGCCGGCATTGAAGCGTGGGCCGGGACGCCTGGGACGGTCGGCGGCGCGATCTATGGCAACGCGCACTATGGTGGCCGCAATATCGGTGATCTGGTCGCCAGCGTCGTCGTGGCCTCGCGCGTGGGCGCGCTCACGACAGTGCCGGCAGACGAGATGGGGTTCGCGTACGACACGAGCCGGCTGCAGCGCACGGGGGAAATCCTCGTCTCCGCCGATTTCGCGGTGACCGTGGGGGAGCCGGAGGCCCTGCGAGAAACCGCGCGCGCGTCCCTCGCGCATCGTAAACTGACTCAGCCGCTGGCGCTGCCGAGTGCCGGCTGCCTGTTTCAAAACCCCGACCCGGGCCGCGATGCGCTGCCGCCGGGCATCCCGGCTTCGGCCGGCGCGTTGATCGATCGCGCCGGACTCAAGGGCCGGCGGGTGGGCGGCGCGTCGATTTCGACGGTGCACGCGAATTTTCTGGTCAACGACGCCGGCGCGACGGCGCGTGACATCTGGCAGCTGGCTGAAGCGGCGCGCACGGCGGTGCGCGATCGGTTCGGTGTCGAGCTGCGCAACGAGATTGTTTTCCTGGGGCAATTCTGACCATGGCGCATCTGGTGATTGAAGGCGGCCGGCGGCTGAACGGGCGCATCAGCGTGGAAGGCAACAAGAATGCCGCGCTGCCGATTCTCGCGGCGTGCCTGCTGACGGCCGAGACGTGCGAGATCCGCAACGTGCCGCACATCCGCGACGTGGCCGTCATGGTCGAACTGCTGCGATCGCTCGGCGCGGAGATCGACCAGATCGACGAGACCACCTGGCGCGTGACGTGCCGGGACATCCGCGGCGCCGAACCGGACGCGGCGCTGGTCGGGCGGTTGCGGGGATCGGTCCTGCTGCTCGGCGCTCTGCTTGGGCGCGTCGGCCGCGCGAACCTGGCGCCGCCCGGGGGCGATTTTCCGGCCCGGCGGACCATCACCACGCACCTGCATGCGCTGGCCGCGCTCGGCGCGCGCGTCGTCGACGATGGCGCGGGGCACCGGCTGGAGGCGCCGGACGGCCTGACGGGCGCCTCGCTGTACCTGGTGGAAGCGTCGGTCACGGGCACTGAAACGGCGCTGCTCGCCGCCGCGATGGCGAGCGGCCGCACCGAGATCCGTCACGCGGCCTGCGAGCCGCACGTCGTCGAGCTGTGCGAGTTCCTGGCCGCGATGGGCGCGGAGGTCCGCGGCGCCGGGACGTCAACGATTTCGATTGTGAACACCGGCGCGCTGCACGGCGCCGTGCACACCCTGCGCGGCGACTACATCGAGGCCGGCTCGTGGGCGGTGGTCGGCGCGGTGACGGGCGGAGAGCTGGAAGTGGTCGGCGCCGAGCCGCACGACCTGGAGCCGATCGCCGCCGTGCTCGCGCAGATGGGTGTCGATCTCCGGCTCGACCATCTCTCGTTGACGGTGCGCCCGTCGGCGCTGGTCGGCGCGAGGCGCATCACCACCGGCCTCTGGCCCGGTTTCCCGAGCGACATCGTGAGTCTCGTGACCGTGCTGGCGACGCAGGCGCGCGGCCGGACGCTGCTGCACGACTGGATGTATGAGCTGCGCCTGTTCGCGCTCGAGCAGTTGAGTTCCATGCGCGCGGACCTGTTTCTGTGCGATCCACATCGCATCATCGTCACCGGGCCGACGCGCCTGCGCGGCCGGGTTCTCGACAGCCGCGACATCCGCTCGGGCATGGCTCTGGTCGCCGCGGCGCTGGCCGCGGATGGGGAGAGCACGGTGCTGGAGATCGAGACCGTCGAGCGCGGCTACGGCGGGCTGGTCGAGCGGCTGACGTCGCTTGGGGCGCAGGTGGAGCGACGGGAATAGTAGAGAGCCCCGGTTAACACGGGGGCACGGAGACACGGAGGCACGGAGCAATAGGGGGATCAGGCCCCATTCGTGACTGCGACGAGCGGCGCGCGAGGACAAAAGAAAACGCGTGGAAGAGTGGCCCCTCTTGACCAGCCTGGCCACTCTTCCACGCGTTTTCTTGTGTCCTCGCGCGGCCGTTGGCCGCCTGGCGGCTAGCCGCCAGGCGCCGCTCGTCGCAGTTCTCCTCGTCTCCGGCCCTCCGTGTCTCCGTGTGAAACGACCATCGGCAGGGGAGCCTGTCTACTCAAATCTGAGCGCGTCGATCGGATCGAGGCCTGCGGCCTTTCGGGCCGGATAGAAGCCGAAGAAAATCCCCACGCCGGCCGAGAACGCCATCGCCGTGAACGCGGCGTCCGGCGGGACGAGCGTCGGCCAGTGCTGGTACAGCCGGAAGAACTCTGACGTCCCGTAGCCGAGCGCGACGCCGATGGAGCCGCCGAAGACGCTGATCACGACGGCCTCGATCAGAAACTGCATGAGCACATCCGACCCGCTCGCGCCGATCGCCAGGCGCAGTCCGATCTCGCGGGTGCGCTCGGTCACCGACACCAGCATGATGTTCATGATCCCGATGCCGCCCACGAGCAGCGACACGCCCGCGATGCCGGCCAGCAGTGACGACATCGTCTGCGTCGTCTGCGTGCGCGCGGCGATCATGTCGTCCTGCGTCATGACCATGAAATCGTTGTCGGTGTCTTCGTCGAGATTGTGGGCATTGCGCATCGCGTCGGTGATGGCCGTCGCTGTCCTGGGGATGTCGTCGGCCGTGCGCGCGGAGGCCATCATGTAGCTCAGGAATTCCGTGCCCTGCAGTTTCTTCATGACGGTCGTGAAGGGGGCCAGGATTTGGTCGTCCTGATTCGTGCCGCTGGCCGACGCGCCCTTCGTCGCCAGGACGCCCAGCACCTTGAACGTGTAGTTCTTGATCCGCAGCTCCTGTCCGACCGGGTCGTCGTCACCGAACAAGGTCTGCGCGACGTTCGATCCCAGGATGCAGACGCGGTTCGCATTGGCCACGTCGAAGTCGCTGAAGAATTCCCCCGACGTGACCGGCCACGTCTTGATCGTCGGGTAATCGACACTCACGCCCACGATGCTGGTGCGCCAGTTCGTCAGGGTGGACACGACCTGCTGCTGACTTTGCACCATCTCAGAGACGGACTCGACCAGGGGCACGTCACGAAGCGCCTTCGCGTCGGTCGGCGTGATGCGACTGAAGGTGCCGGCGCCCTGCCTGACGCCGCCGGCGGTCATCGCGCCGGGCATCACGAGGATCATGTTCGTGCCGGCGCCGCGGATCTGGTCTTCGATCTGGGTCTGCGCGCCATGACCCAGCGCGACCATCGTGATCACGGCGGCCACGCCGATGATCATGCCGAGCATCGTGAGCGCGGTTCGCAGCTTGTTCCGGCCGAGCGCCTTGAAGGCAATCCGGACCGTCATCAGGATGGACATGATTAGCGGCTGATCGCCGTCCCCTTCGGGAACGTGAACGCGAACGCACTGTCTGCGATGCCGGTGTTTTCTTTCAGGTTGGTGAAACGGATCATGTTGGTTCCCTGCGCGTCGGTCGTCTCGAAGCCGAGCAGCGCGAGCGACCGCCGATCGACGAAGAGTTTGAGCGTGTCGAAATCCGCCTGCTTCGCAGCCGGGACCAGCCCGAGGTGCCATTCCGCCGGCGGGGCGCCGTCTGCAATCGCTGGCCGGAAATCGCGCGCGAGATTCCCGCGGCCAGCCAAAAACATCAGGGCCGTTGACGCCTCATTGTCTTTGGGCAGCGGGTACTCCGAACCGGTGCTGTCTTCCTTGGAATAGCTCTTGAACGTCGTGCCGTCGGAGACGAACACCTTGTATTCGGGCGACTCGTACGTGAATCGCACCCGATTGGGCTTCTTGACGAGGACTTTGCCGCGCCCGGTCGCGGTCTTGCGCTGCAGCACGCCGCGATAAGTCTGCGTGAACTCAGCCGTGAAATCACGGATGGACTCGTAGCGCTTCTGCAGCTGCGCCGCCAGCTGCGGCGCGGTCGGGGCGCCGGTCTGGTCCGCTCGCGGCGCAAGGCCGCTGACACCAATCGCCGCGACGACGAGAAAGGGAAGTGCAACCCGCATCCAGACTCAATTGTACCCGACGCTGTATGGCTCGCTCGGCGTTGTGGTTTTACCTTGGGGGCCATGGGGAGCCATGGGGCTCAGGCGTGGCGGCCGCCGTTGGCGGCCGGCTACGGAACAACGCGAGCGCGATCGCAAGAGCCCCGTAGCATTGTTCCCGGCTCTTGCGATCGCGTTCGCGTTGTTCCGTAGCTCGCCCGGCGAAGCCGGGCAACCACGCCAGGTACCCAGGACGAACACGCCGTCCTGCTGAGGACAACGCATTTCCCCATGGCCCCCCAAGGTTCAATCTCTCGGGATCAGCGCACTAATTCATCTGGCAGCTGCCCGGTCCGCGCGGAGCGCCGCAGGCGCCGCAGGAGCCCGGTGCGGGAGCGACCGACGACGAGGACTTGGCGGAGACGGCGAAGACCGACAGTTGCTTGTCCAGCGCCTCACTGGCACAGGCCGGACAATGCGGCTGACGCGACGCGGAGACGAGCGTCTCGAATCGATGATGACAGCTGCGGCACTCGTACTCAAAAATAGGCATGGCGTCGCGCCGGCTCGTGATTGATCCACGTCCAGCATCGCCATTGTAACTGGAGGATGTGATGAGCAACGAGACCAACGCCCTGCTGGCGTTGAAGAACGCCTGGAACGGTGCGATTGCGGCGTCCGATCGACTACGGGAGCTGGCGCCGGCCTTGGGCGCGCTCGCCGAGGACACCGACGTGGCCACGATCGATCTCGAGACCTACCGCCAAGCCACGCTCGCGCACGCCATCGCGGCCGAGGCGGTGCGCGGCCTGGTCGAGCAACTCCAGCGCCACACGGCTGTCGCTCCTCAGGGAACGTAGCGATGCGCCCGTTCCTTGCGGCGGCGATCGGTCTGCTGCTTGCCGTTGTCGCCGCCGACGTCGGTCTCCAGTCCGCGTCGGCTATTCAGCCCGCGACCCAGGCCGCCGTCGTCACTGTCGACCGAAACGCGAGCGGCGCCACGCGCGCGTTCAAGTTCGCACGCGTGCCCTCGCCGGTGGCTGACGATGCGGCGGCCAAGGCCAAGGTCACGCTGATCGATGGTGAGTTGGATGGGCAGGCGGGAGCGGTGGGGTCGGTTAACGATGGCCTGTTGCCGCGCGACGAGGACGAACCGGGCGCGAACTTCTTTTTCAATGCCGCGACGGCGGGCGGACGGCTGGTCATCGACCTGACCAGGCGCGTGAGCATCGCCCAGATCAATTCCTATTCGTGGCACCCGAACACGCGCGGGCCGCAGGTGTATGTGTTGTTCGCGAGCGACGGCACCGACGCGAAGTTCAACGCGGCGCCCAAGGCTGACGTGGATCCCGTCACGGTCGGCTGGGTGCGCATCGCCGCCGTCGATACGCGTCCATCCGGCGAGGATCAGGGCGGCCAGTACGGCGTCAGCATCGCCGGTCGATCCGGCAGCGTGGGGCAGTTCCGGTACTTGCTCTTTGAGTGCTCCGCGACCGAGTTGCAGGACGACTACGGCAATACGTTCTACAGCGAGATTGACGTGATCGCCGCGCCGGCAAGCGCGCCTGCGCCGCGAGTCATCGGATTGGCGGCCCCCACGTCAGGCCGCCCGGCGCGGCGTTGACGGAGCCCGTCAACGGATCGATGTCCGGCGATCGATTGCCTGGTTTCCGCTGAAACGCGATCAGGCACGCCTGCTGGTCGAAGACGTTCGGTTCCAGCCTGGCAGTCGAGTTCATGACCGACGCACGGCCGGTCACGTGGTTGTAGCCCATGGCGTGTCCCAACTCGTGCGCACGCAGACTCCGGTGAAACGGGCTGCTGCTGCGCTCGAAGTCGCGATCGAGCACGAGGTTGCCGGCCACGACTGTCCCGTCGCCCTGCGTCTGCCACCGCCCGTAGCCCCAGAAGCCGGTGGCCGCCGTCAGGCCCGCGACGCGCGCCACGGTGATCTGGCTGCCATTGAGGAGCACGACCGTCGCGCCCGAAGCGGACCCTTGCCGCTGGGTCGTCGCAAATCCAGGGAATGTCGATCCCGACAGGATCGGCAACGCCCACGCCAGATCCGCCGCCAGGCTCTGGTACTCCGCGTCGGACATCTCATCGTCTGTGGCTACCGCGCTCGAGGCGTTGACGTCCGTGAACTGCAGAGTCCGGGTCTCAATCAGCAGCGGTGGCGCCTGAACCCAGCGCCGCAGGAAGGACGCGCGGAACATCTGATCGAAGCCGACGAGGTCGAACGTGCCGGGAATCAGCGAGGTCGGCGCGTCCGGGCCCGGCAGCCGCAGCCAGGTCTGCCGTGACACGACGCCCGCGCCGGAGAAAGTGATGGCGCGTGGGGTCGGGCTGCTGGTCGGGCCGAACAATGTGAAGAAGCCGTTCGCGTCTGAATAAGCGGTCAGGCCGTCGCCGATCAGACTGACGTTACTGAGGGATGCCTGCGACGCGACGTCGAATACGCGACCTGAGGTGCTGAACGGTCCGGTGCTGGCCGCCCGGAACGCCGGGCCCGCGCCACCGCCATGACCGGGCTCCGTCGGGGTGACGGCATCGCACGCCGTGACCACGACGACGAGGGGCAACGCGAGAATCGCTCTTCGAAACGACGGCGAGAAGGTCACAGAGCTCCGATGATGACCAGCGATTCGTCGCGCGCGGCGATGACGAGGCGTGCATCGAAGGCGAGGAGACCGTCCAGAGATTCGCCAAGGGACTGCTGCAGCCAGAGCGCGCTCGCCAGCTGGATCGCGTCGCCACTTCGGAGATGGTGGCGCCCCAGGCAGCGACGCGCGATCGCCGTAATGTCGGCGGTCAACTCGACGACATACCAGGACGTGAAATCGGCCGCGAAGGCCGTCAGGGCACGGTCGCGCGCCCGAGCGGTCAGCCGCTCCTCTCGGCACAACCGCGCGAGTCCGGACGACACTTCGACCTCAGACAAACGACTCACGGCGACTGGGCCGGCCGCGAGCCGCCGCCGTGTCGGGGTGCTGTGCGGCTCGCGAACATACCGCTTGATGAGTGCGCTCGCGTCTGCGAAGAGCATCAGCCGCGCTCGTTGCGATCAGCAACCACCGCGGCTGAACCCGATCCGCCTGTCAACGGTTGGGCGGGGAAGCGGACCTGCGTCGCGCGTGTCGGCAGGGTGAGTCCACCCCTGGCCGCCAGTCGGGCCAGCTTGGCCGCACCGGGATCGCGAGGGTCCCCGATAGGACGGAGTTCGGCAACCGGTTCCGCCCGGTCCGTGACGGTGATGGTGTCTCCACGGCGCACGCGCGCCAGGTACTGGCCGAGCCGCGTTTTCAGTTCCCTGGCGCCGACGAGGGTTGGGGCCTTCATGTGGTCATTATGACCACATCCTGCCGGATCGGTGCAATGCGGGCAGTCTCTGGGCAGTTCCAACGGGACGCCTGGCGGCACCGCGATCGAATCCGACGGACTGTCGAGGAATTTTGGTGGACGCCGCGAGGCTCGAACTCCAGACCTCCGCGTTGCGAAGGGAAAGAAAGAGTGACGCGATCAGGCTGCGTCGTCGAGACTTACTTCAGATTAGGGAAGATTCTCTGCACCGCATGAATTTGCGGGAAAAGGCGAGCACTGTGCGAGGTCGTACAAGGCGTCTGAGCACAATATGCGTCACAGGGCGCCTGCACGGTGCCTCCGGAAAACGCCGGTTCGATGCACCTATCGCTTGACCGGTTCATAGTAGCCCGACCTGGCCTGCACCTTGCCCCTGAGGCCGGGGCGCAGAGACACCTTGATGTCGTGCCAGCCGCCCTTCTGCTGTCCTACGTTCGTCGGCGTGTAGACCAACACGTAGCTTTCCCGAAGCGTGGAATAGCGAGTTCGCAATTTGGCCGCGAGGGAAGGGTCTTTTGCTTCAAAAAACTCCCCATTCGTGAGCGCTTCAAGCGGTCGGAGGGATACGTCGCCGAACGCAAGGTCAGCGTCGCCGAGACCACTGTAGTCGGGACTAAGTTGAATTCCATCAAACGGCAAGCCCGTTCGCTGCAGGCGCGTGAATGCCTCGCGGCGCGCAAACCAACTCCCGTTATCAAAGCCGTCCGAGATGATCGCCACGAAGGCCCGGCCAGGGGCATCTGCTACGAGAGCAGCGGCAGCTAGCGAGGCATCCCAGATTGCCGTGCCGGTGCGGGGCTCGGACCGAATGCCGGCGAATAGTGCGGTGAGCGTAGTGGGGTCACGGATGAGATCGGCCCGGAGCGATAATCGATCGGAGGCCGTCACGATCGATAAGAGATCGCCCGGCGCCATGGCAGTTCTCAGTGCTTCTGTAGCATTTCGGACTTGCTCTTGGGCACCCGGGACGCTCACACTTTGGCTGGTATCGAGGACGAGCCCCAGTGACAGCATCCCGGCCGTCGCCGCACTCGAAACAGTTTGACGACGGCCCCTGTCTGTCACAACAAAGTCCGCTGCAGACAGGCCTGTGACGGGACGACCCGCGTTGGTAACGAGGGCATCGATGCGGATGCCGACTGTTGTGCTTCGAAACAGTGGCCGATCTTCGACCGGAAGAACAGTCGGAGCATCGGCCAGAGGGGTTACGTCGTTATTCCGCGGGGCCAATTCTGCTCTCGTGACGTCGGCGGCGTTCGATGCGAGCGGGGTCTTCGACACCTGGAGGCGCATGGCGGCCAGCCGCTGTGTCACTCGACCATAGTTCGCAACGGGAAACCCGACCCATGGGTCGGGTCGCGAGGGCCGCGTTTCAGCCCCAAACACCGAACGACTCGCCGCTAGGCCATCGACCTGCCTCCCCAAAGCGACAAGCACTTGGCCTAGGGCAATGCGTGCCACTACGCCGAAGGGGTACCGTCTGATCGCGTCCTCATAGCTGGTCTTGGCGTCCGCGAGTCGATGGGCATCCTCCTGAATCCTTCCGAGAAATACGCCCGCGAGATAGAGGGTCAGGCTGTCGGCCGAACCCTCAGCCGCGAGGATCGACTTAAACTCAATCTCCGCAGTGCTTCTGCGGTTTGTCAGTTGCAGGACTCGCCCTAAACGCAGGCGAGCCTCTGCCAGGGAAGGATCCAAGCCCAGCGCTTTGCGCAACGCAGTCTCGGCATCGCGAACGTCCTCGGCGTTGTAGGTCTCCCCATCAGCCGTGAGCGTCGGTATCCGGCGACCCTTCAAGTCAAATTCGTGACCGACGGCGTACGGCCCGTCTCCGATCCGCCACGGACCCATGGCACTGGCGCTTGAGGCGCCATTGAAAAGGTAGACACCGGAATCGCTGCCGAGGAGGCGGCGGATAGACGGAAGGAGGTCACTCCGCCCACCCCACCAACCGCCCTTGCCCTGCGAAACAGTCTCAACCGCCAAATACCAATCTCTGCAGAAGGTCAGTAGATCGCGGTCTCCGTCCCGGCGCGCCAAGGGAATCATCCGCTCAATGAGCGTCGCACCAACCTGGGCATGGGCCAACAGCGAACGACCAGCCTGTAAGCCCCTATCATCTCGCCTAAAGCCAGCTGCCGCGAGCCCAGCCTCAAGGTGCAACAAGGATGCGGCCGCCATGGACCAGAGGTCGTTCTCCGGAAACCCGACCTCCCGGAGAACCTGCGCATCGGGCCATGTAGCGAATTCAAGAACGGCTTGCTCAGCATTGAGTCCGCGGTACATGGTCAGCAGGCGAGCGAAGTCGGGATTCTGCTGCGCGCCGACCGAGAGCCCGAAAATGGCCACGACCGAACCGAAGCAGAATCCCAGACCACGCATGCCGAGCTCCTTCGATTACGAAGGTGCACAAGGAACCGCGACCGTCGCTAGGCTAGCCGCCTGATTGAAACGACCATCGCTTCTGACAAACCGGCACGTCATTGTCCGGGTCTGCGTCCGGTAGCAACGCGCACTTTTCAGTAGCGGTGCAAATTAACGGGGTATGCGCGCATTCCAAGGTCTTTGCCTTATTTGGTCCGCAGCAAACATAGTGTGTCACATGCCAGGTGCATACGTCGTTGACACAATCCCAGCCCTCGGGGCATTCGGCGCCGAAGTTACCGCAATAGTCGCCGGAGAAGTTGCAGTCTTCCGGGCAGTTAGCGCCGTCCTCAGTCGAGCCACAGATCTCGTCGCCACACACATCCTCTTCCGGCTCGTAGCAGTCCAAGGGACAGGTTCGAAATGTCTCGCCAACTTCGCAGTTATTGTTGCCGCAGACGGGCGGAGGGCTGGGCGGGCATCCACAGTCCTCCTCGCAGGTCGAACAGTTTTCGCCCATTGCAGGATTGCAGTAACCATCCGTACATATCCCGAAGAGGCCGTAGTCTTCGCACGTGGATTCCTCGCCGTTCCACCAGCATACGTCCCCGCCGGCGGACCACCAAGAACACTCGGTCGCGCATCCGTCGCCGTCGCAGTGGTCGTTTGCCGGGCCGCCATCGTAGGTGCCGCAGGTGTACTCGTGCACCGGGTCTTGCCCAACCGCCCAGAGGCAGTGAGTGCCGCAACTCGCTTCTTCACCGCAAGTCACGTCACACCAGTCCAATAGGCGTGGCGCGGCATCAATGGGTTGCTGGTTGCGGCCAGCGTATATCAGGAACCCGACCAGTACGAGCACGTAGCGCAATCGCTTGTCCACAGCTTCAGCTCCCTTCGTGAGTTCGTGACTACTTGCGGGCCGACAGCGGAACGGCCAAGGCCTTGTCGATTACTGCTTCGAAGTCGGCCGTCGGACGGGCGCCGACAAGCCGTGCTGAGACTCTGACGTGCCCGTCGGGTTGAATGGCACCCACCAAGAATGCCGGAGTTCCCGTGACACCGAGGGCCGCACCGCTGACGGCGTCGGCCCGAACCTTGGCGATCGTCGACGCGCTCATGCAGCTTTCGAAGGCGCCGCGGTTCAGGCGGAGTTGGTCTGCATACCCAGAAAGGTCGTTCGCGGCGAGCTGTTTCTGGTTGTTGAAGAGCAGGTCGTGCATCGGCCAGAACTTTCCTTGGTTGCCCGCGCACTCGGCCGCCTCTGCGGCGCCCAATGCGAAGGGGTGAATGGCCTCGAGTGGGAATTGCCGGAATGCGACCTTCACCTTGCCGGTGCCGACGTATTTGCTATCCAAGGCAGGCCAGGTGTCGTGTGCGAAGCGGCCGCAAAAGGGACATTGGAAATCGGAGTAGATGATCAACGCCACTTTGGCGTGCGCATCGCCCTTGAGGACAGCGCCGTCGAGGGAAATGGGCTCGGCTGGGATGGGCGGCTCCGGCGGCGCAGGTGGTCGGACCGTGCGCGAGGGTACTCGCGTCGCGGCGGCGATGCGCGCGGGTCCGGCGACAATATCCCGGACAATCCAGACGGTAGCCGCCGTGCAGGCCACGATGAAGAAGACCGTCGCGATGGTGTCGAGGTGGATTCGGCGTCGCGGCGACGAAGACGTGTTCATGGTTGGACTCTCGCTCTTCGCGATGCGCGGAGCCTATCCGGTCGCCGGTCGACAGCCAAGGTAGGAATCGATGTAAGTAGCGCTGTAAGAAGCCACGTAAATCGAGTGGCCGAAACCAAGGACCCTACGTGCCCGCGTCATTCGTCCCTTTTAGGCGGTCTCGCGCTGCGGTCAACCGCAAGACCTCGGCCGGGATCTGTTTGTGGGCGAGGAACGCCTGACAGGTGCAGTAGTCCTCGACTGAGATCGGGTGCCCTGCATCGCCGAGCGGCCCGCTCCTTCTGACAAACTGCTGGGTGGATCGTCGCTCGGCAAACTGCAGAAGATCGCCGGGAGCGGCCTGCATGGTTCTAGCCCAATACACAGCCCAGAAACCTCGGGCGAAGCGCACCACATCGTGCGGCGGAAGATTCAGCGCCCGGCTCCACATCTGGACGGTGCTCGACGCCGCATGGGCGCCGCGACCCAGATCCGCCAGTGTGCACGGCGGAGAAGACGCATCGAGACAGTTCACGATGGCAGTGGCGATCCGACACACTGGTCCCACGAGGTCCTCCCAGGCAGGCAGGCAGGCAGGCAGGCAGGCAGGCAGGCAGGGCTTTGCCCTGACTGTCCCCCAAGACCTTCCGCGAATTAATTGCTGGCGGTCGCAGACTAGCCGCGACCTCGACTTTTGTCTATGCGTACGGGTACGGACAGGCACCGGTCTGGCGGCGCCCGAACGCGAAGATCGTGATTCGCAGTGTCACGTGGACGGATGAATTTTGGTGGACGACGCGAGGCTCGAACTCGCGACCTCCGCGTTGCGAACGCGGCGCTCTCCCAGCTGAGCTAGTCGCCCACTACAGGACCCAGAATTCTAGCATGGGCCGACCTGTGCAAGACTTGGCCACCCATGACTCCTTCAGTGGCGGTCCGGTTCGCGTTGACGGGTTGCCTGACGATCGGCATCCTCGCGGCATCGCCGACGCCGGCGCGGGCGCAGGCACGGCCGCAGACGCCGGGCAAGGTTGGCGTGCTGAAATGGGAGTTCGAAGTTCACGGCGCGTTCGCCACCGGGTACTCTGCGCCCGAGGGTCAATCCAAGGCGCCGCCCGAAGGGCCGTCATTTACGCTCGGCGATGGCACGACGCCGAGCCGGGCCGTCACGTCCTGGTACTTCGGTTCGGGCGCATCTTTCTTGAATCAAGTGCTCGCACTGCGCGGAATCGGAATCAACGACCGGTTGACCGCCCTCGACTCCGCCGGCTGGCCAGGTGCGGGGCGCCGACCCGGCGTGCAATTCGGGGCGCGCATCGCGCGGCGCGTCACCAGCACGGTCTGGATCGAGGTGTCGGCGGATCTCGGCCTGGATCCGCTCGGATTCGACTCCGACACTTCGTCCCGGATTGAGCAGACCCGGGCGGCGTTCGTCACCGCGTTCACCGCGCTGAACAATTCCACGCTGACGCTGATGCCCAACCCCACGGTGACCTCGACCGCCACCGTGCAGTCCGGCGGCCGCCGGGTTGTGACGAGCGGGGTGGTGCAGTATCGCGGAACAGGTACGGGCCTGCGGCCGTACGTGCTCGCCGGCGCCGGCTTCGCGATGCCGATCGGCGGCGCGACGTCACTGACACTCAGCGGCCGCTATCAGCTGGCGACGCCCGGAGGCGCGGTGTTCGACGAAACCGATGTGATGGTCCTGCGGTATCGCTCGACCGCGTCGTTCGTCACGGTGGCCGGGTTCGGTTTCATGCGCGACACTTCGCCGCGGTCAGGCTATCGCGTGGAAACCCGCGTGATGTTCGGGACCGCGCATCAGGACATCCGGCTCGACACGGAGCCGACGGTCGCAGTGACGACGCCCACCGGAGCGGCGATCCTGAATGCGACGAACCCCGGACTGCAGTTCGCCACCAATGGACTGCGCACCAACCTCAGCGCGCAGGCCACGCATGATTTCGCGGCACTGACCGCGGACGGCAAGAAGCTTCAGTGGGTCGTCTCGGGCGGCTACTTCTGGCGCTTCTAGATCACCGAGAAGAAAGATTGCACCTTGGGGGGCCATGGGGAGCCATGGAGCGTCGGGTCTAGCGGCCGCTGTCGCGGCCGGTGATGAAAAAGAACGAGGCCAAACACAAGAGCCGGTCCGACTGCTGGGCTCTTGTGTTTGGCCTCGTTCTTTTTCATCACTGGGCCCGGCGGAGCCGGGCCACTAGACCCGACGATCGATCAACTCTGTCCGCCAGTTGAACTTCCTCTCCATGGCTCCCCATGGCCCCCCAAGGTAAATCTTGAATTCTGTTTTACTTGTCGCCGACGTCGCATGCGGATCGGCTTGAGGCGATCGCGGCCTGCGTGCGCAGTAGCCAGGCGAACGTCGTCAGGTCGTCCGAACCGGAGCGCTCGGCCAACTCGGCGAGGGCCAGCAGGATTGAGAGCTTGGCTGAGCAGACGGCAGGGGAGTCGACATCGTTGATTGCCGGCGCGACATCCGTGGTCGCGAACGAGTGGCCGCGGACGACAACGGTGGGCGCCGTCACTGGTTTGGCGTGCGTCGGGCCGACCGAAGTGCGCGGCGGTGGCGCGGCGGATTGGCTCCTGGCGCTCCGCCGGGGATCCGCGTCGCTCGCGCTGCCCGGCAGCAGTGTGATCGTCGCGGCGAAGGAGTTGACGCCGCCGATCGCATTGGAGACGCGCGCCCAGTAGAGCGACCGTTCGGACCAGATGCCGTCGCCGCCCGGGACGAACGCATAGGCGGGACCCGTGGCGCCGGTGATCGGAAAGAGCGTCCCGGGACTCTGGCCCCGGTACCACTGATATGAAAATGGCCCGAGCCCGCTGGCCGCCACTTGCAGCGTCACCGTCTGGCCGCGTGGCACCGCCTGATTCACCGGATGGCCGACGATCGAGGGCGGCCGCGACGTGGTGGCTTGACGGAAGTTCGCGACCGTTATTCCCGTGTTATTGAGCACGCGCCGCTCATCGGCATCACACGACATGTTCAGGGCGTTGCCAGTGGGACAGGCGGTATTGGTTCCCCCAGCCACGCCCATCGGGACGCCGAGGTGCGTGAGGTCGGGATTCGAGAACGCCAGCAGTCTCGTGCAGACGAAACCGAGCGACGTGCAACTGTCGGGGTAGGACATGATCGTCCGGAACCGCGCGGGAATGCTGACGTAGCCGTGGGCATAGGTGAACGGCGACACGCCCGCATCCATGTACCAGTCATGGCGCAGTCCCATGTTGTGGCCCAGTTCGTGGGCAAATGTGCCGCCCGGGCTCACGCACGGCGCATCGACGACGCTGAAGCCATTCGGCGCGAACGCCGTGCTGACCGCGGCCATCAGGAACGCGATGCCGCAGGCATCCGGCGACGTCGGCCGCACGATCATCGACACGAGGTCGGCTGCATAGGCTTCGCGTAAGGCCGCAACGCCGCCCAGCCCCGGCGCAGATCCACCGCGGAGACTCGTGAGGTTGGTCGAGAACGAACTGACTTCGGTGTACGACACGCGCTCGGCATGCAGAAGCTGTACGCGCTGAGTCACGCCGCTCGTGGCGTAGGCGCTGTTGGTTTCGCTCACGCCCAGATTGATCCAGTTGACGATGCTGGCTGGCCCGCCGGCCCACGCTTCCGCCGCTCCCGTATAGACCACCAGCAATTCAATGATGTCCGCGGAATCGGCCATGACGACGTCCGCCGCCGCGTCGAGCGCGATTTCCGGAATCGCCAGCTCCAGCGGCGCAGCCTCCCGCGGCAACCCGGCCGGGTTGATCTCGGCCAGTACGTAGAGCGGCACCGCATCCGGCAGTGCGGGGTTCAGGGGATCCACAGACACCGGCCGGATCGTGTACGACGCATCGGGCAGCACGATGCTGGCGGCCATGGTCCCGCCGCCATATACGAGCGTGACGCGGCTGTCAGGAGATCCGGGAACGTTCCCGACCCATGTGACCCCGGACGCATTTGGATCGAAGCGCTCGAACACGGCCCGGACCGACTGGCCATCGAAGAGGTCAATGCGGACTTGTTCCCCGATCGCGGGCGCCGAGCCGGTCGTCGCGCGCTCGGGCAGGCCGGTGAGATCGACGGTGACGAGGCGCGCGCGGGTTTCCCAGCCTTCACGTGGCGCCTGCACGCGTGGCGCGGCGATGGCGGCGGGCCGGGTCACACTTGGGGTCGTGCGTTGGTGGACCGCAGGCTCGACGCCGCCGGCGGTGCCGACGGCGTGTGACGACAGGACGACGAGCGCGATGATCAGGGCCGGCCGTCGCTGGCGCATGGGGGTGAAATCCGCGCTGAGCCTACCATGGGTCCGGTCCTGTAGACTGACGGGCCATGCCTGCTTCGATTCGCCGCATAGGCGTTCTCACCGGTGGTGGCGATGCGCCGGGCCTGAACGCCGTCATCCGTGCCGTCGTCAAATCCGCGTACTCGGCCGGCGTCGAATGCGTCGGTCTGGAAGACAGTTTCGACGGCCTCATCTATCCCGAGCGCTCCCGGCTGCTCACGCTCCGAGACGTCACCGGCATCCTGCGCATCGGCGGCACGATTCTCGGCACGACCAATCGCGGTAACCCGTTTGTCTATCCGATCGAGACGTCCGACGGGCCCGTCGACTACTCGCATCGGTGTGTCGAGAACTTCAAGAAGATGGGCCTCGATGCGCTGGTTGTGATCGGCGGCGACGGCACCCTGGCCATCGCGCACGAACTCTACAAACTCGGCATCCCGCTGGTCGGCGTGCCCAAGACGATCGACAACGACATCGTCGAGACCACGATGACGTTCGGCTTCGACACGGCGGTGGCGTTCGCCACCGAGGCACTCGACCGGCTGCACACGACCGCGGAGTCGCACCATCGCATCATGGTGGCGGAGGTGATGGGGCGGTACGCGGGGTGGATCGCCCTGTATGCCGGCATTGCGGGCGGTGCGGACGTCGTGCTGATTCCGGAGATTCCGTTCCACGCCGACCGCGTCGCCAAGCGAATCCTCGAGCGCGAGCAACTGGGCGCCCGGTTCAGCATCGTCGTGGTGGCCGAAGGCGCCTGCGAGAGCGGCACCGATCGCACGCTGCTGGCCGCCGGATCGGCCGACCGGATGGAGCGGCTCGGGGGCATAGGCGAACAGGTGTCGAAACAGCTCGAGCGGCTCACCGGGAAGGAATCGCGGCACGTGGTCTTGGGCCACCTGCAGCGGGGCGGAGCGCCGCTGGCCTATGACCGCATGCTGGCCACCCGTTTTGGCAGTTTCGCCGTCGAACTCCTCTTGAGGGGCGAGTTCGGCGTCATGACCGCCCTGCAGTCTCCGGATATCGTGGCGGTGCCGATAGAGAGAATAGTCGGCCGCACACGGAACGTTCCGGTGGCTGGCGACGTAGTCCGTACAGCGCGAAACGTCGGGATCTGCTTCGGGGATTAAACCTGCCACCTGAACGCGCGGCCCACGCCGCCCGCCGGGCGGCGACGGCCAGGAGCGTTCTATGGTTCGGAGGGTGTTCACCGCCGCGCTGATCGCCACCGCGATCGGGCTGGTTACCGCCAAACCCCACGCGGCCCCGCGCCCGTTGGACGACCGCGAGGGCTATGAGCTCTGGTCGGACTGCCGGAACCTTCCCGACTCCATCGAGTTTCTCCCCATCTACCTGCCTTCGGATTCACACGGATTCATCGACCTCGGCCGCAGCGAGACGATCGGCGTCAAGAACTTTCGCGCGCTCCAGTACACCCGTGACAAGGATTTCGGGCAGTGGCTGATACGGACGGGCCGATGGTACGGCGGGCTGCTGGCGGAGCGCTGGCCGCTGCACACCGTCGATCCCGGCCGGCTGTTCGAACACCTGCGCGTATCGGCGTGGGAAATCGACGGCACGCTGTATCAGGTCGATCCGGGTTGCGTCTGGACGCAGGAGACCGACGAGCAGTCGGTCGGGCTGTTCAATCTGTGGGTGCGGTTCACGACGGCCGGCACGCACACGCTCCGGATCATGTACCGGCAGGTCGCGCCCTTTCCATTCACCGATCCGCTCGTGTTGTCAGGCGGCGCCGACCCCTTCGGCCTCGACGGCCGGCGCGTGCTGGTGAAAGGCGAAGTGCTCGGCGAGGTCATGGACGAGCAGTTCGTCCATAGTTATCAGTTGGTCGTGATGAAGGACGATAGTGGGGGCGAGGGGGGCGATAGCGGCGTAACTAACAACTTGCAACTAACAACTAACAAGTAGGGAAGAAGGGGCCGCGAACCTCACTTGTTAGTTGCTAGTTGTTAGTTGTTAGTTAAGTCACACCATCGCCGCGATCGTTCTTCGAGCCGCGGCGACGTCTGGATCTATCCCCAACACCACCATCTGCAGCAATCTGGCCTTGGCGCCGGAGAGATCTCCGGCGAGCACTGCGCCCAGTTTGTGCAGCTGCATGCCACCGCCGTCGTAGCCGTAGCGGGGGCCGACGCGGCCGGCGATCGATCGCGATGAGATCGTGACGAGTTGTCCCGCCCCGATGGCCCGGCTGATGGCGCCGACGACCGACGGCGGGACGTTGCCGCGCCCGAAGGCGATGACCGCCAGCCCGCGCGAGCCGCGGCGCGTGCTGTGTTCGATCCACGAGTCGTCCATGCCGGTAAATGTCTGCACCAGGTCCACGCGCGTTTCGAGCCGCGCCACGCGCAGCCCTGGCTCGGCGGACTCGTCATGCCACACGGGCCGCGGCGGCGTCTGTCGGCTGAAGCGGACGTGGCCCCCATCGACGTGTCCGAGCGGACCAAACTCCGGTGTCGCAAACGACGACGACGACTCGGTGTGGACCTTCCGCACCTCGCGCGCGGGCAGGATGTGGTCGTCCATCACCACGAGCACGCCCTGGCTGTGCGCCGCGGCCGATGCCGCGACGCGGACGGCGGCCAGCAGGTTGGCCGGGCCATCCCAGCCGACATCCGACACGGTGCGCATCGCTCCCACCAGCACGACCGGTTTGGTCGAGAGCAAGACGAGGTCGAGCAGATAGGCCGTTTCTTCGATCGTATCGGTGCCGTGCGTGATCACGACGCCGTCGATGTCCGGGCGATCGAGCCAGGCCGCCGCGCGCCGCGCCAGCCGCCACATCTGTTCAGGCGTGACGTGCGGCCCGGGCAGGCGCGAGAAGTCTTCGACCTCGATGTCGGCGATGTCTCCGAGCCCCGGGACCTGCGCGAGGATATCCGCGGCACTCATGGCCGGCACAGCGGCGCCCGTCGCCGGGTCGAGCTTCATTGAGATGGTGCCGCCGGTGAAGAGCAGGCCAATCATTGGGGTGACGACGGGTGACGGAGGGTGACGACGGGTGACGACGGGGACGAGGAACGACGCTTCGCCGTGCCATCTGTTCTTAATAAAAACGATCGGTTGGCCCTCGTCAGTGCATTCCGCGGACCCGTCGTCACCTGTCGTAACCCGCCGTTACCCGAGAACGTCCAGATACTTCAACGCCCCGCCCGTGTTGAACAGCACCACGCGGTGCTCGGGCCGGATCCGGCCGGCCGCGACGAGGACGCGCAGGGCGTGCAGGGCGGCACCGCCTTCGGGGGCGGCGCTGATGCCTTCGAGCGCGCCGAGGTCGCGCATGCCGGAGACCATGTCGGCGTCGTCGACTGCCACGGCCGCGCCGCCGCTGTCGCGCACCGCGCGCAGCACGAGGAAATCGCCGATCGCACGCGGCACACGCAGGCCGTCGGCGATCGTGTGCGCGCCTTCCCAGGGCGCGGCTTTTTCCGCGCCCTCGTCGAACGCGCGGACAATCGGCGCACAGCCCGAGGCCTGCACGGTCACCATGGCCGGACGCTTGACGGGGTCAATCCAGCCGAGCGCCGACATCTCGTCGAACGCCTTCCACATACCGACCATGCCCGTGCCGCCGCCGGTGGGGTAGATGATCCAGTCGGGCAGTACCCAGTCCATCTGCTCCGCGACTTCGTAACCCATCGTCTTCTTGCCTTCGATGCGGTACGGCTCTTTCAAGGTCGAGACGTCGTACCAACCGCGCGCCTTGCCCTGCTCGGCGGCCATCTTGCCGGCGTCGGTAATCAAGCCGTCCACGAGCGTCACGGCCGCGCCGTACAGCTCGCACTCGCGGATGAACGGCGTCTTGACGTCGCGCGGCATGAACACGTGCGCGTCGAGACCGGCACGCGACGCATAGGCCGCCATGGCGTTGCCGGCGTTGCCGGCCGTGGGAATCGACAGGGCCGTGGCGCCCAGGTGAAACGCGCGCGTCACGGCGGCCGACAGGCCCCGTGCCTTGAACGAGTTCGTAGGATTGAGGGATTCGTCCTTGACGTAGAGCTGAGGCAACCCGAGCGTGTCACCAAGCCGTTCGGCGTGGATGAGCGGTGTCCAGCCCTCGCCGAGCGTGACCGGCTGTTCGTCGCCGAGGAGCGGCATCAACTCGCGGTACCGCCACATCGACGGCTCCCGCGCCGCCAGCGACTCGCGCGACCAGCCCCGGGCCGCGTCCATGTCGTACCGCGCCAGCAAGGGCGCGCCGCAGGCGCAGAGATGAGCGACTTCGTGCGGATCGCGCGGCGGCGCGCCGCACGGCACCGAACACTCGAGCCGGGTCAGGAAGCTCATTTGCCGAGCAGTTCCTGGTCCTTTTTCTTCTGCAGGTCGTCGATCAGGCCGACGTGCTGGTCGGTAATCTTCTGCACGTCCTCGAGCCCGCGCCGTTCGTCGTCTTCTGAAATCTGGTGGTCTTTGAGCAGCTTCTTCAGCCGCTCGTTGGCGTCGCGCCGCACCTGCCGGATGACGTTGCGGCCCTCTTCAGCGTATTTGTGGACCAACCGCGACATGTCTTTCCGGCGCTCCTCGGTGAGCGGTGGAATCGGAATGCGGATGACCTTGCCGTCGTTGGCGGGGTTCAGGCCGAGGTTGGCTTTCGAGATGCCCTGCTCGACGGCCTTCATCAGCGAGGGATCGAACGGCTGCGCGACGATGAGCGTGGGCTCGGGCACCGACAGCGACGCGACTTGATTGAGCGGCATCATGGCGCCGTACGCCTCGACGTGCACCGGATCCAGAATCGCCACGGTCGCGCGCCCGCTGCGCAACCCTGACAATTCCTTGCGCACGTGCTCGATGGACGTGTCCATCCGCTTCTTGACTTCGGCGTTCAGGCCTTTGAGGTCAGTAACGTCCATTGCTTCTCCGTCGCTCGCTAGTTTTTTATCCTCACGCCAGTCTGACAGTCGTGCCGATCGGGTCGCCCATAATCACGCGCCGCAGGTTACCCGCCTGCAGCAGCTTGAAGACGACGATGGGCAGTTTGTTGTCCATGCAGAGGGAGATGGCGGTGGCGTCCATGACGCCCAGGCGCTGCTCGATCACCTGCTGGTGCGAAATGGAGTCGTACCGCTTGGCGGATTTGTCCAGCATCGGATCGGCCGAGTAGATGCCGTCGACTTTCGTGCCCTTCAGAATGACTTCGGAGCGCATTTCCATGGCACGCAGGGCGGCGGCCGTATCGGTCGTGAAATAGGGGTTGCCGGTACCGGCCGCGAAAATGACGACGCGGCCCTTCTCGAGGTGGCGGAGCGCACGCCGCCGGATGAACGGCTCGGCGACAGCGCGCATTTCGAGGGCACTGACGACGCGCGTCGTGACGCCGGCCTGTTCGAGCGCATCCTGCAGGGCCAGCGCGTTGATCACCGTGGCCAGCATGCCCATGTGATCGGCGGTCGACCGTTCCATGCCGCGGGCGCTGGCAGCCAGGCCGCGAAACAGGTTGCCGCCGCCGATGACGATGGCGGTCTGAATGCCGAGCGCCTGCACCTCGCCGACTTCCTTGGCGATCTGCGTGGCGACGGCGGGATCAATTCCAAACGCCTGCTCGCCCATCAGGGCTTCGCCCGAGAGCTTCAGCAGGACGCGCGCGTAGGCAGGCTTCGACACCGAAAATGAATTATAAGTCGCCGACCTTGAATCGCACAAAGCGGGCGATGCCGATGTTCTCGCCGAGCTTGGCGATGGCGGCCTGAACCAGGGCGCCGACGGTCAGCTTCGGATCGCGAATCGACGGCTGATCGACCAGGCACACCTGCTCGAAGAAGGCGCCGAGCTTGCCTTCGATGATCTTCTCGATGACCTGCGGCGGCTTGCCCGAGTTCTCCATCTGGGCGCGATAGACGGAGCGTTCGCGGTCGAGCACGTCGGCCGGCACCTCGTCACGCCGCACGTACTGCGGGCTGGCCGCCGCGACCTGCAGGGCCACCTCGCGGAGCAGCGTCTGGAAGTCGTCCGTGCGCGCGACGAAATCCGACTCGCAGTTGAGTTCCACGAGCACGCCGATTTTGCCGCCCATGTGGATGTACGAGCCGATCAGGCCTTCTTTCGTGGCCCGGCCTGATTTCTTGCCGGCCTGCGCCAGGCCGCGCTTGCGGAGGATGAGCTTGGCCTCCTCGAGGTCGCCGTTGGCTTCCTGGAGCGCGGCTTTGCACTCCATCATGCCGGCGCCGGTCGCGTCGCGCAGGGTCTTGACGAGGGTTGCGGAGATGTCTGCCATGGATACCTCGGGGTCCGTCCCGCCGAAGCCCTGGCGTAGGCGGACTCCGGCAGTGAGACGAGTCGTGCTGGAAAATTTGCGAATCTAGCTTTTAAGCGGTCGCCGGGGCCGCCTGATTGCGTGTCTTGGCGTCGGCGGCTTCCGATTGCGCGGCCTCGGCCAGTCCGCGGCCCGAGAGGACGGCGTCGGCGATGCCGGCGGCGAACAGCCGAATCGAGCGCAGCGCGTCGTCATTGCCAGGAATGACGAAGTCGACCTCGTCCGGGTCGCAGTTCGTGTCGACGACGCCGATCACCGGAATCTTGAGCTTGCGCGCCTCGTCGACGGCGATCTGCTCGAGCCGGGTGTCGATGACGAACACCGCGTCAGGCAGCCGGCTCATGCCGCGGATGCCGTCGAGGTTCTTCGCCAGCTTGCGGCGTTCTTTGTCGAGGCGCGCGATTTCCTTCTTCGACAGCGTGTCGTAGCGGCCGTCGGTCGTCATCGCTTCGAGCTCGCGAAGCCGCGCGAGACTGCGCTGGATGGTCGTGAAATTCGTGAGCAAGCCGCCGAGCCACCGCTGATTGACGTAGAACATGCCGCAGCGCTGCGCCTCTTCGGCGACCGCGTCCTGGGCCTGGCGCTTCGTGCCGACATACAGCACGGTGCCGCCCTGGGAGGCGACCGTACTGATGAAATCAGCCGCCTCGCGGTAGAGCTTGGAGGTCCGTCCGAGGTCCAGGATGTAGATCCCGTTCCGCTCGCCGAAGATGTAGGGCTTCATCTTCGGGTTCCAACGCTTCGTCTGGTGTCCGAAGTGGACGCCAGCCTCGAGCAAATCCTTCATCGCGATCGCGTTCAAGCTCTGTCTTCTCCTGTCGACTCGCCGCCGGGTTACCGTTTACTGAACTGGAAGCGCTTGCGTGCGCCGGCCATGCCGTACTTCTTGCGTTCCTTGGCGCGCGGATCGCGCGTCAGGAAGCCGGCCTTGCGCAGCACCGAGCGAAAATCGGCGTTCGACTCGACCAGCGCGCGGGCGATGCCCAGGCGCAGCGCACCAGCCTGGCCGGACACGCCGCCGCCGGCCGTCGTCGCCCGGACGTCGAAGCGTTCGGCGGTCTCGGTGAGGACCAGCGGCTGGCGGATGACGAGCCGGAGCGATTCGGCCGGAAAGTTGGATTCGAGTGAGCGGTCGTTGACGGTGATCTTGCCGGAGCCCGGGACGAGGAAGACTCGCGCCGTGGACGTCTTGCGCCGGCCGGTGCCGTAGTGCTGACTGAGAGCCAAAGTTATGCGACCTCGAACGTCTTGGGTTGTTGCGCGCCGTGCGGGTGCTCGGCCTGCGCGTAGACCTTGAGCTTGCGATACATCGCCTGGCCGAGTTTCGTCTTCGGCAACATGCCGTGCACGGCATCTTCCACAAGGCGAATCGGATGCTTCTCGCGGACGATCTTCGCGCGCGTCTCGCGCAGGCCGCCTTCGTATCCGCTGTGCTGCCGGTAAATCTTCTGTTCTTCTTTGCGCCCGGTCAGGCGCACGGTGGCCGCGTTGATGACGACGACGTGATCGCCATGATCAATGAACGGCGTCCACGAGGGCTTGTGCTTGCCCTGGAGCAGGCGGGAGGCACGGCTCGCAATGCGGCCGAGCACCTGACCCTTCGCATCAATAATGTGCCACTGCCGCTCGCTTGGAACGGCCGCGGGCGTTCGCGTACTCATCGTCTTGACTTGTCCCCAGTTGCACGAGGGTCCGGATTGGTGACGCCCGGTTCTCCCCGACGACCGACATCGTTCAGCCCAATACGCTGAACGGCAAACCAAAATAATAGAGGCGGGTCGCAGAAATGTCAATCTCGGCCCCCCGATCCTTGGCGATTTCTGCCACGTGGGTGCGCACGCTCGATGTGCGTATGAACCCTTACAGTTCCGTAAGGAATTCCGACAACCGTGGAGATCACTTCGGTTTTTGGCCTGCGTACTTGCGCAGAACGCCAGTCTCCTGACGCGATCTGTCCCCAACCGGCGCTGGCATCGGCCTTGCCCTACAACCGGCTGTCATGGTGCTCGGTTCGTTATTTCGTCCTCCCACGGTCGGTGTCGACATTGGGTCCAGTGCAGTGCGCGCGGTCAGCATGCGCCAGAGCCGGAGCGGATGGTCGCTCGTGGCTGCTGGCGAGGCTCCCGTTCCGGACGGCTGTATTCAAGACGGCGCAGTCACTGACCCCACGCTCGTCAGCCAGACCGTTACCCAGCTGCTCGATTCGCTGGGGTTGCGGCGCGCTTCGATCAACAGCGCGCTCGCCGGTCATGCGGTGATCGTCAAACGGCTCTCGATGCCGGCCATGACGACCGCCGAGCTTACGGAAGCGATTCCGTGGGAAGCCGAGCAGTACATTCCCTTCGATCTCGCTGACGTGCAGCTGGACTACCAGGTGCTCAGCCAGACCGAGGGCAAACCCGGCGCCGATGGCGAGAAGCCCGGCCTCGAGGTGTTGCTCGTGGCGGCGCGCAAGGACCGGATCGATGACCGGGCCGGCGTGATTGCCCAGACGGGCCGGCGGCCGGTCGTGGTCGACGTCGAGGCGTTCGCGATCGCCAACGCCTATCAGATGAATTATCCCGAGCGGACCGACCCGCTGTCGGCGCTCATCCACGTGGGCAGCAGCATGACCGTGGTCTGCCTGCTCGAACGCGGCGAGCCGATTTTCACGCGCGACATTTCGATTGGCGGGCACGTGCATCTGGCGGCGCTCCTCAAGGAGTACGGGCCGTCGGGTGTCGACGAACTGTCTGCCAAGCGCATGCTGCACGGGCAGTATCCACCGGAGATCAGCGCGGATCAGGTGGCGGCTGTCCTGCGGGAGGCGAGCGCCCAGCTGGTGCTCGAGGTGCGCAAGACCGTCGACTTCTATCGGGCCACGTCCCCGATTGACCGGTTGAGCCGCGTGGTGCTGTCGGGCGGCGCCTGGCAGGCCGTCGGCCTCGTGGATCTGCTGGCCAGCGAATTCGGTGCGCCGGTGGATGTGTTCGATCCGTTCCGCCGTGTGCAGCGGTCGGGCAAGGCCGCGAGCATGGACGTCAGTGGTCCGTCCTACGCGGTGGCGGTGGGCCTGGCGATGCGGAAGGAAGGCGACCGATGATTCGCGTCAATCTTCTCGCGGGTGGCTCGCACGTCGCGCCGCCGCGCGTCTGGGTGCCGGCTGAACAGAAGTCCTCGGTCATCGGACTGGGCATGCTGCTCGTCACCGGCCTGGCCGTCGGCGGCTGGTGGTACTACCTCAACAGCCAGCGCACGGCGACCGAGGATCACATCACGCAAGCCGAAACGCGCATCGAACAGCTCAAGGATGCGGTGAAGCTTCTCGAAACCTCACGCACGCAGAAGGCGGAGCTCGAAAGCCGCCTGGCGTTGATCGACCGGCTGCGCGCGGCCAAGCACGCGCCGGTCCGCATGTTGAATCTGCTCAACGCCGCCGTGCCTGAGGGCGTGTGGCTGATGGAGATCAAACAGGCCGGCGCGGCGGTGACGCTCGAAGGCCGCGCGATGTCGCAGACCTCGGTGTCCGACTTTGCCAAGTCCCTGCAGGACTCGGGCTTCTTCAAGATGCCCGTCGAGGTCGTGATGACGCTGATGGAAACCCTCGAAGATAACAACGTCTTCCGCTTCCTGCTCAAGGCTGAGCCGGCGGCGGGCATCCCGACCGCCATCGGCGCCGCGACGCCGGCGGCTGCGGGCGGAAGGCCGGGAATCTAGCCATGGCGAAAAGCTTCACTAACCTGACGCCGCGCACGCAGCTCATCATTTTCGGGTTGCTCTGTCTGCTCGCGGCCGCCGGCGCCTGGCAGGTGTCGATTGGCCCGAGCTCGGCGGAACTCGACACCCGCCGCGCGCACCTGGCCAGTCTTGAAACGGAAATCATCCGCGTGCAGGCGATTACCGACAAGCTGCCGCAGCTGCAGCGTGAAGTGAAAGCACTCGAGGTGTCGCTGCGCGAGACGACGGCCGCGATTCCCGAGGAGAAAGACCCGCAGGACGTGCTGCGCAGCCTGTACGGCGTCGCCAGCGACTCGTCCCTCGACATCGCGAGCTTCAAGCCGAACGCGATTGTCGACAAGGCCCAGTACTCCGAATGGCCGATTGCGCTGACCTTCGAGGGCGGCTTCCATGACCTCGGCCGGTTCTTCGACCGGCTGGCCGGCATGGCGCGGCTCATCTCGGTCAGTGACCTCGATATCAAGACGAAGACGAAGCCCAACGGTCGCGGCAGCGTGACGGTCACGTGCGTCGCGACGACGTTCGTGTTCCGCCAGGACCTGGCGGGGACGCCGGTTGCGCCGGGTACGCCTGGGGCGGCCGGTGCGACGGGGACGGCAGGTACTAAGGGCGTGGCCGGCACGAGTGCGCCGGGCACCTCGGGAGGTCGGCCATGAATCTGGTAAAGACGCCGCGACTGATGACGGCCGGGTTGGTGTTCGGCGCCGCGCTGGTGGCGCAGGTGGCCGCGCAGGTGCCGGCGACAACGATTCCAATCGGCACGAAAGTGGGGGAGGCCTCGACCGGATCGTACGAGAGCCTCGGTCGGCGCGATCCGTTCGTCACGCTGATCGCGCCCCGGCGGACCGCCAGCCCATCGCAGCCGCGACTGGGCACGGGCCTGGCCTCGTTCTTCGTCAACGACGTCAACGTGACCGGCCTTGTAAAGGCGCCGGGCGGGATGATGGCGATTCTGCAGAGCGTCGACAAGCAGTCCTACGTCGCGAAGGTGAGGGATCGTCTCGCTGACGCGGTGATCAAGAGCATCGATGCGGCGGGCGTCGTGTTCGTCGAGGTGCCGGAACCTGGGAGCTTCGCCAAGCCGCGGGAGATCCGCAAAGTGTTACATCCGCTAGATGAGGTCAAGCGATGAAGAAGATGCGTCTGTGGGTGGTGACGGTCGCGATGGCCCTCGGGGCCACGCTCGTAACCGTGGGTGCGCAGCAGCCGGCGCCGGCCTCCGGCCAGGCGGCCGATCAGACGGCGCAGGGCCTCAAGCAGTACAGCAAGACGCTGATTGACGTCGATTACCAGGCGGCGAACCTTCGCACCGTGTTGCGAACGCTCGCCGAGATTGGCGGCATCAATCTCGTCATCGATCCGAGCGTGCCCGCCGTGGCGCCGGTCGACCTCAAGCTGACGCAGGTGCCGTGGGATCAGGTCATGGACGTCATCCTGCGCAGCGCGCAGCTGACGTACGAGCTCGAGGGGCCGGTGCTCCGGGTCCTGACGCGTGAAGCCATGACCAAGGAGAAGCAGTCCGAGGTCGATCAGAAGAAGGCGACGCGCCAGGCCGCTGATCTGATCACCAGCCGCGTGCGGCTCAACTACGCCAACGCGGCCGAGGTCAAGAAGCTGCTCGAGACCGCGCGCCTGATTTCGTCGGAAGGCACGGTCGACGTCGACGAGCGCACCAACATGCTCATCATCAAGGATTCGCCGCGAGTGCTGGCGGACCTGCAGGACGTCATTTCGGAACTGGACCGGCCGGAACCGCAGGTCGAAATCGAAGCGAAGATCATGCAGACCAACCGGGACACGGCCAAGGCCCTCGGCGTGCAGTGGGGCCTGAACGGCCGCGTCGCGCCTGATTTGGGCAACACCACGGGCGCCGCGTTTCCCAACAACGGCACCCTCACCGGACGAGTGTCGGACCAGGGCCCGGTCACCCAGGGCCCCACGAAGGCGGCCACCGCCGTCAACCTGCCCGTCACGGGCGCCACGTCCGCGCTCGGCATCTCGATGGGCGCGATCAACGGCGCGTTCGGCATCGACGTCGCCATCACGGCCCTCGAACGGCAGGGGAAGGTCAAGATTCTGTCGACGCCGCGCGTGACGACCCAGAACAACAAGCAGGCTGAGGTGACGCAGGGCTTCCAGATTCCGATTCAGACGACGCAGAACAACACGGTGTCGGTGACCTTCAAGGACGCGGCGCTCAAGTTGCTCGTCACGCCGCAAATCACGGGCGCGAACACCGTGATCATGAAGATCATTCTCGAGAACGGCCAGCCGGACTTCAGCCGCGCCGTCAACGGCAACCCGTCCATCAATACGCAGCGCGCCGAGACGCAGGTGCAGGTGGCCGACGGCGTGATGACCGTCATCGGCGGCATCATCCAGAGCACCGACACGAACAACGTGGACTCGACGCCCGGGCTTTCGAGCATTCCGATCTTCAGCTGGCTGTTCAAGCGCACCGACACGCGCAGCGAGAGCCAGGAACTGATGATCTTCATTACTCCCCGGATCATTCGATGAGGCCTGACGCCATGCACACCACTTTGGGCTCGAAAACCTTGCGACGGACCGCGGCCCTGGCCGCCACCCTCCTCGCCGCCGCGGCCGGCGTGTCGGGCTGCACGAGCGTGCAGCGCAATGCCACGGCCCCGTCGTACCTGATCGTCGAGTCGTTTCAGGCGGCCGCGGGCGTTGACCCGTCGAAGCTCAGCGGGTCGCTGGGATCCGACGTCCTGACGAACAACGTCCGGTACGAGGATTCCGGACAGGTCGTCCTGCGTCTCGCCATGGTCGATCCGATCTCGGTGACGGGGCCGACGTCGACCAACTTCATCACGGTGAACCGGTACCACGTCCGCTACATCCGGAACGACGGCAAGAACGTTCAGGGCGTCGACATTCCGTTCGAATTCGACGGGACCGCGTCGATGACGATCGGTGTGGCGGTCGGCACGCTCCCGATCTCACTGGTGCGCGCGCAGGCGAAAGGGGTGGCGCCGCTGTCCGACCTCATCGGCACGAACGCACACATTCTCACGCAGGCAGAGGTCACCATATTCGGCACGGACCAGGCGGGGAACGCCGTCCAGGTCGTGGCGCATATCAGCGTGGACTTCTCTGACTGGAAAGATCCGTCGTAGCGCGGAGGCCGTTTTCACGTACAGGAAATCCCGGGCATGGCCTCAACGTCCGCATCGAAGCCGAAGAAGGCGCAGCCATCGGCGGAGGACAAGTCGGCGTTTGGTCCCATCGCGGAGCGGTTTCGCCGCGCCGGGGATCTCGAGCGCGCCGTCAGTCTGTGCCGTGAAGGCCTGCACAAGTTTCCCGACAATATCTCCGCACGCGTGACGCTCGGCTGGGCGTTGCTCGAGCTCGGGAAGTTCGATGACGCGAGAGTCGAACTCGAGCAGGTGCTGCGCCGGCGGCCCGACAATCTCGCGGCCATTCGCGCGCTTGCCGAGCTGCACGATCGGGCCGAGCACACCATGAACCTGCCGATGGACGGGCCCGGCCAATGGCCGCCCTCCGCGGATGAAGTCGACGAGATGGCCGGCGGCATGGTCGCCGATCACTTCCGGTCGGTCAGCGGCGAAGACTCCGTCGACGCCGGTCCCGACGAACCGGTCGGCGGACCGGCCGTGGTTCCACCCGCGGAACTCGGGCTCGCGATGTGGTCCGCGTTGCCAGCAACCGAGGCCCCGGTTCAGGCTGAGCCGGCGCACCTCTCCATTTCTCCGGCCTCCGTTCCCGACGGCCTCGACGTGAGCCCGGCACCCGTTGCCTTTGCCGAGGTCGATATCGCGGCGCTGCTGGCCGAAGTCGAATCACTCGAGGCCCTCGAAGACGTCTCGCCCGTCATTCGCGGCAAGGGCGCGCGCGTTGAGGCGCCGGCGACAACGCTGATGGACGCGGCGTTTGCCGCTGACCCGAACATCGAGACCGCAATCCTGCTCGACGCCGAGCCTGACCTCGCGGTGTTCAACGAATTTCAGCCCGAGCCAACCAGTGCCGTTGAGGAGCTGACGGCAGGGTCGGTCGAAATCGCATCCGTCGAGGAACTCATCGCTGCGCCCGCCGCCGTGCCGGCCGACATCGTGGCCGTTGAAGAACTGACGGCCGGAATCACCGTCGAGCCGGTCGTCGAGGATCTGACCGCGGGGCCGGTCGAATTCAGCGCCGCTGAGGAACTGACCGTCGGGCCCGTCTTCGAACTCGAGAGCGTGTCGGTGGCGGCGGCCGAAACAGCGCCCGACGTCTTGTCCCTAGAAAATGATCCGGAAGCGATGGCCGGTGTCGTTCAGGACGACGACACCCAGCCGATTCTGCGGTTTGACCTCGAGCCGGTCGCCGAGCCAGTCGCTGAGCCCGTCGTCGTCGCGCCAGAACTCGCCGTCGTCGAGACGTACGAACCACCCGCAGTCGCCGCGATCGCCCTGGTGGCCACCGAGGCCGTCGTCGAATCAGCCGTCATTTCGTCGGTGCAGGCGCGCATCGCCGAGGTCGTGGCGATGGCGCGACAAGCCGAGACGGCACCAGCGGTTCCGAACCCGTCGATCATCCATTTGGAGCGCTTTCTGTCGCAGGTGCAAACCCGGCGACGAACGATGGCAGAATCAGTCGCCTGATGGGCGGCACCGAACGTCCGGACTGGGCCGGACGACTCGACAAGACCTGGCGGGCGCTGGGCACCCACGCCTGCGCCCTCGTCGTCTCGACGCCAACCAACCTTTATTACCTGTGCGGCTTCGACGGGTCGCAGGGCTATCTGGTCCTGACCCCCACGGATCGCTGGCTCCTGATCGACGGGCGCTACCGCCTCGCGGCGGAAGCGGCGCTTGCCGACGATGGGCTGGGACCGGTTTCGCTGGTGGGGGTCGACGGTGGATTCGACAAAGCCCTGGCGGCGCTGGTCGGTCGACTTCCCGCGGGCGCGATTGCCTTCGAAGCCGAGCGGGTGACCGTGGCGGCGCAGATCGAATGGCAGCGCCGGATCCCCGAGCGCACGTTCCACCCAACGTTGGGGCTTGTCGAACGGCTGCGTCTTATCAAGGATGAGGTCGAACTCGCGGTCATGCGGCGCGGCTGCCGGCGGCTGTCCGACGTGGCCCGACATTTGGGCGAGTGGGTGGCGGCCGGACGCACCGAGCGCGAGGTCGGCGCGGACATTCAATACGCCTTGTTGCGGGCCGGTTTTTCACAACCGGCCTTTCCGCCCATCGTCGCGTCCGGCCCAAACAGCGCGCTTCCACACGCGCGGCCGACCGATCGACAGATTCGTAAGGGCGAGCTTGTCGTGCTGGACTTCGGCGGGGTGTTAGACGGATACTGCGGCGACCTGACAAGAATGGCAGCGGTCGGTCAGGTACAGGCAAATGCCCTAGGTTTGGTTAACGCGGTCCGCGCCGCGCAGGACGCAGCGCTCGCGGCCGTGCGAGCCGGGGCATTGTCGTCAGATGTGGACGAAGCCGCTCGCCAGGTCCTGACGGACCACGCATTGGGTGACGCGTTTCTCCACGCGACCGGACATGGGTTGGGACTCGATCTACACGAGGCGCCGCGCATCGGGCGGGCGTCTGAAGAAACGCCGGGTCGGGCCGTTCGGCTCGAAACTGGAATGGTCATCACGGTCGAGCCCGGCGCGTACGTGGCGGGGCTCGGTGGCGCGCGCTGGGAGGATGATGTCGTGGTGACGGCAGAGGGCTGCGAGGTGCTGACGGATGCGCCCCGCGACCTGATCACCGTCTGACGTCCATATGGATCTCGAAGACATCAGGCAGATTCTCGATCTCGTTCGCGAGCACGAACTCGCCGAGTTCGAACTCGAACGCGACGGACTGAAGGTCAGGATTCGGAAGGCCGGCGGCCAAGTCACGTTCGTGGCGCCTACCGCGCCGCCCGTGGCGATGGCGGGCTCGCCACCGGCGCCGGCCTTGTCTGCCGGCGGTCTGGGTCCGGGCGGTGGTCCGCAGGCCGAGCCGGCCGACTCCGTCGACCTGGCCATCATCAAGTCGCCGATCGTCGGCACGTTCTACCGCGCACCGGAGCCGGGGGCGCCGAACTTCGTCGAAGTGGGCCACCAGGTCCGCAAGGGCCAGGTGCTCTGCATCATCGAAGCGATGAAGCTGATGAACGAAATCGAGTGCGACACGGACGGGGAAGTGACGTCGGTGCACGTCGAGAACGGACGGCCGGTGCAGTTCGGTGAACGGCTGTTTTCCGTCAGGATCGCGGGCCGCTGATGTTCAACAAGATTCTGATCGCCAATCGCGGCGAGATCGCCCTGCGCGTGATTTGCGCGTGCCGCGAACTCGGGATCAAGACAGTCGCCGTGTACTCGGAAGCCGACGAGCACTCCCTGCACGTCCGGTTCGCCGACGAGGACGTGTGCATCGGCCCGGCGCGCAGCATGGATTCGTACCTGAGCGTGCCGGCCATCATCAGCGCCGCCGAGATCACGGGCGCCGACGCGATTCACCCGGGCTACGGGTTCCTGTCCGAAAGCGCGTACCTCGCCGAAGTGTGCGAGGCGTGTCACATCAAGTTCATCGGGCCGTATCCGAACGTCATCCGGCTGCTCGGCGACAAGGCGCGCGCGCGCCGCGCGATGAAGAAAGCCGGCGTGCCGTGCCTGCCGGGCAGCGACGGCCCGGTCCAGGGCGAGGACCAGGCGATCAAGGTCGCCAAGGAACTCGGCTACCCGGTCATCATCAAGGCCGTGGCCGGCGGCGGCGGGCGCGGCATGCGCATCGTCCGATCCGGCGACGAACTGGGTAAGTCACTCAAGACCGCTCAACGCGAAGCCGAAGCGGCCTTTGGTGTCGGGGACGTCTATCTCGAGAAATACGTCGAGTCGCCGCGCCACATCGAAGTGCAGGTCCTGGGCGATCACCACGGCCACGTCATCCACCTGGGCGAGCGCGAGTGTTCCATCCAGCGCCGCCACCAGAAACTGATTGAAGAAGCGCCATCCGTGGCGCTCACCGACAAGCAACGGCGCCGTCTGGGCTCGACCGTCGTCGAAGCCGCCCGCGCCGTGCAGTACACGAACGCGGGCACGTTCGAGTTCCTGATGGACCGCGAGGGGCACTTCTTCTTCCTCGAGGTGAACACGCGCCTGCAGGTCGAGCATCCGGTCACGGAGTTCGTCACGGGCGTGGACATCGTCAAAGAACAGATTCGAATCGCGGCTGGCCACCGCTTGTCGGTGAAGCAGAGCGATATCGAAGTGCGGGGGCATTCGATCGAATGCCGGGTCAACGCCGAGGATCCGGATACGTTTACGCCGAGTCCGGGCACCATCCATGCGTTCAGCGTCCCGGGCGGACCGGGCGTCCGCGTCGACACATTCGCGCACTCGGAGTGCGTGGTGTCGCCGTACTACGACTCGCTCATCGCCAAAATCATCACGTACGGACGCGACCGGAACGAGGCCATCGCCCGCATGCGGCGGACGCTGGAGATGACGGTCGTTGACGGCATCAAGACTTCGATTCCGCTCCATCTCAAGATCCTGGCCGACCCGGACTTCATCGCCGGCCGGCTCAGCACCAGCTTCATGGAGCGCTACATGCCGGACCAGACCAAAAAGAAGACCAGCGGCTCGCTGGCCGAATCGGCCTGAGGAGTCACACCATGAGCCCAACCCCGATCGTTACGGCTGTGTTCATATGCGCGATCGGGGCGCTGGCCATCCCGGCCAAGGCACCCGTCGTCGACAAGGTGACCGACGCAAACGAGCTCGCGGCGGTCCTGTCGATCAGGACGATCATCACCGCGCAGGTGAATTACAACGCGACGTGCGGCAATGGCGGATACGCGCCAACGCTGGTGGTGTTACACACGCCGCCGCGCGGGTCGAGTGACCGGTTCATCGACGCGTCCCTCGGCTCATCGCTGAAACCTGAGAAATCAGGGTTTACCTTCTCCGTGACCGCCGGCGCCGGCTCGGCCAAGGGCCCGATGGACTGCAACGGCACGCCGACGGTCACCAAGTTCTATGCCTCGGCAGTCCCGGTGACGCCGAAGACCGGGACGAAGTCGTTCGCCGTCAACCAGAACAACGTGATCTGGACGATGAAGGGCAGCACAGCGCCGCCCGAGCCGTTCGGACCGCCAGCCCAGCAGATCACGATCAAATAGCCGCGTTGCTGCCTCGCCTTTACGCGATCCTCGACGTCGATACGGTCGGGGCGCGCGGACTGGAGCCCCTTACTGTTCTGCGCGACTGGCTTGATGCCGGCGTGCGCGTGATTCAGGTGCGGGCGAAGCACCTCACGTTCGGCCCGCTGCTTGCCCTGGCAGGCGAAATGGCCGCCGATTGCCGGCGTGCCGGCGCCATATTCATCGTCAATGACCGCGTGGATGTCGCGCAGCTTGCCGGCGCGGACGGCGTCCACGTGGGGCAGGACGACCTCTCGCCCGAACAGGCGCGGGCGCAAATGCCCGACGCGCCCTGGATCGGTCTGTCCACCCACTCGGACGCCCAGCTGGCCCGTGGTCTGGCGTCGCCGGCGACCTATCTGGCGATTGGACCCGTGTTCGCCACGACGAGCAAGGAGCGGCCCGACCCTGAGATCGGGCTCGGCGGCGTCCGGCGGCTGTCAGCCGCGGCGCGCGGCGGCGGCCGTCCTGTCGTGGCGATCGGCGGCGTCACTCTGGCGACGGCTGCCGACGTCCTGGCGGCCGGCGCGGATTCAGTTGCCGTGATTTCGGATCTGTTGGGGCCGAGCGGCGACGTAGCGGCCCGGGCCCGGGCGTTCCTGCGCGCGGTGGGGTCGTAAGAGGCCGGGCCTCGTTTTCGTGCTGGCTCATTCCGAAAACGAGGCCCGGCCTCTTTTCGATATAATCGCCGAACTTTGCCAGTCGCGTGATCGATCCGTCAACGGAGGGGTACCTAGTGGCGAGCGCATTATTCCGAACCAAATCGATCGACCGTTTGATGTCCGACGGCGCGACGACTGGCGAAGGCGCCCTGAAGCGGACGCTGGGAGCCTGGTCTCTCGTGGCCCTGGGCATCGGCGCCATCATCGGCGCCGGTCTTTTCGTCCGAACGGCGGCGGCGATCGCGGATCGCGCCGGCCCATCGGTCGTGCTCGCGTTCCTGGTCGCCGGCGTGGGCTGCGCGTTTGCCGGCCTCTGCTACGCCGAGTTCGCGTCCATGATTCCGATCGCGGGCAGCGCCTACACCTACTCCTACGCGACGATGGGTGAGTTCGTGGCGTGGATCATCGGCTGGGACCTGGTCCTCGAATACGCCGTCGGCGCGGCGACCGTGGCCATCGCCTGGAGCCAGTACTTCAACCGCGTCCTCGGGTTCGCGAATCTGAATATCCCCTGGCAGTGGTACCACTCGCCCATGCAAGTCATGCCGGGCACCGGTGGCGACACGGCCGTCGCCGCGGTGCACGGCATCATGAACGTCCCCGCGGTGGGCATCCTGTTCCTGCTGACCCTGCTGCTGATTCGCGGCACGCAGCAATCGGCGCTGGTCAACAGCCTGATCGTCATCATCAAAGTGGCGATCGTCCTGATGGTGATTACGTTCGGCTGGGGATTCATCGATCCGGTCAATCACTCGCCGCTGATTCCGGAAGCGACGATGCGCGGCCAGCACCACTTCGGTGGGCTGATGGGTATTCTCGGCGCTGCCGGCGTGGTGTTCTTCGCCTACATCGGCTTCGACGCGGTTTCGACGGCGGCGCAGGAAGCGAAAAACCCGAAGCGGGACATGCCGATCGGCATTCTCGGCTCACTCGTGATCTGCACGGTGCTCTACGTGCTCTTCGCGTGGGTCCTGAGTGGCTTGGCGCCAGTATCGTTCTTCCAGGATCCGACGCTGGGCGGCGAGGCCTCCGTGGCTGCGGCGATCACGCACCAGATGCCCGGATTTGAGTGGCTGTCGAAACTCGTGACCGTCGCGATTCTGGCCGGGTTCTCGTCAGTTATTCTCGTCATGCTGCTCGGCCAGTCGCGCGTGTTCTACTCCATGAGCCGGGACGGACTGGTACCGAAGATTTTTTCCGAGGTTCACCCGGTCTACAAGACCCCGCACAAGTCGAACTGGCTGTTCTTCGTGTTCACGGCGCTGTTCGCGGCGTTTCTGCCGGACGACATCGTCGGTGAGATGACCAGTATCGGAACGCTCTTCGCATTCATGCTGGTGTGTGCGGGTGTGTGGATCATGCGCGTCCGCCGGCCCGATCTCGAACGCGGGTTTACGGTGCCGTTGCTGCCCGTCGTGGCGACGCTCGGCATCATTGTCTGCGGCGCGATGATCTACGGCCTGGGTTGGGAAACGTGGCTCCGACTGATTGCCTGGCTGATCGTCGGCATGTTCATCTACTTCGGTTACAGCGTGAAGCACAGCAAGCTGAGGCAGGAGTAGGCGCGTCACGTCCAGGCTCCTAGACGGCGTCGCCTGCGCCGCCGCGATTCGTAGCGAACTTCGGCCGGCCATCGGGACCTTCACATCCCGGGCCGGCCGCGCACCCGCGCTGCACATCCTGCTGGTCGGCGACGATCCGGCGTCCCAGGTCTACGTTCGCAACAAGGAAAAGGCCGGTCGCGAAACCGGCCTCACCGTCGTCATCCACCGCCTGGCTGCGACGTCGTCTCGTGACGACGTGCTGGCGGTGGTGCGACAGCTCAACGCCGACCCGGCGTGCGACGGCATCCTCGTCCAGTCGCCCCTGCCACACGCACTCGGCAAGGACGCCGAGCAACTCGTCTTCGACACGATCGATCCAGCCAAGGACGTCGACTGTTTCCATCCGGAGAATGTCGGCCGGCTCGTGCAGGGACGCGCCGTGCTCGCGCCTTGCACGCCGTCCGGCGTGATCGAACTCCTGCGACGCGAGCAGATTCCGCTGGCCGGCCGCCGCGCGGTGGTCATCGGCCGCAGCGACATCGTGGGCAAGCCGATGGCGTTGCTGCTGTTGCAGCGGGACGCCACGGTCACGGTGTGCCATTCGAAGACTGACGACCTGGCCGCACGCTGCCGGGAGGCGGACCTGCTGGTTGCGGCGATCGGACGGCCGGCGTTCGTCACTGCCGCATTCGTCAAGCCCGGTGCGGTGGTCATCGACGTGGGGATCAATCCGCTGAAATCGCGCGATCACGCCGTGCAGGTATTTGGCGAGGGCAGCGCGCGCGTCGCGTCATTCGAGGCCAAGGGCACGGGCATCGTCGGCGACGTGCACCCGGAGGTCGCCGCGATTGCGTCGGCGCTGACGCCGGTGCCGGGCGGCGTGGGGCCGCTGACGATCGCGATGTTGCTCAAGAATACGTTGATCGCGGCGGAAGCAAGAGCCGGTGTTCGCCGGGTCTGAAGACCCGGCCTCCTAGGAGGCCGGACCTTCAGGTCCGGCAGGCAGGCGCCGCCATACCTCGAGCAGCCGCGCGTCCGTCTCCTCGAACGATCCTGACGTATCGATGACGTGGCCGGCCTTCCGCGTTTTCTCTTCCACCGGCATCTGGGCGCCGATGCGGCGCAGGGCCTCGTCGCGTGTGAGCCCGGACCGCGCCATCAATCGCTCAATCTGCTGACCCGGATCGCAGCTCGTGACGATCACGACGTCGAAATCTGCTTCGCGACCGGTTTCATAGAGCAGCGGGATGTCCGCGATGCCGATCCGGCTCTGGCCCGCATGGCCCAGTGACCGAAGCCAACGGTCGATCGCCGCGTACACGGCCGGGTGCACGATGGCTTCCAGCGCACGGCGCGAATCCGGGTCGGCAAAGATGATCCGGGCCAGCGCCTTGTGGTCGAGTCCGCCCTGCACCGAGACCACCGATTCGCCGAAACGCGATCGCACCGCGTCGAAGCCCGCCGTGCCCGGCGCGATCGCCTGATGAGCGAGGACATCCGCGTCGATCGTGGCGGCGCCCAGCGCCGCGAACTTCGCCAGGCAATACGACTTGCCGGTGGCAATCCCGCCCGTCAGGGCCACGCGTAGTGGCCGCGGTCCGGCCTCGGCAGCCATCGGGTCAGCCGGCCACCACCGGAAGGTCGGTTTCCTGATCGGTGGCAGGAGAGATGCGCTCTTCGATGAACGTGTTCCACTCGTGGCAATGCGGACACTGCCAGAGCAGCTCGGTACTGCGATACCGGCAGCGCACGCACACGTGGGGATCGAGATAGAACACCGACTGGCGCGTCACTTCGATGTAGCGCGCGACCAGCGGGCGGGGCAGGTCGAGCCGCGAGAGCGTGTTCCAGATCGCCTGGTGGATCGCCAGCGCGTGCGGGTTGTGCTCGAGCCCGTCGAGCAGGAGTTCGAGCGCTTCGTGCGGGCGGTCCTCGGCATTGAGGTGGCGCGCGAGGGCCAGGCGCGCGCGCCATTCGCGCGGCGACGCGGCGGTGAGGCGCTGGCACAGTTCGGCAAAGCGCGACGGCTGATTCAATTCCAGATACGCCTGCTCGAGCCGATCCAGCGTCAGGTACGCGCGGTCCGGCGTGACGTCGATGGCGCGCTCCCACGTGCCCACCGCGGCCGGCAGATCGCCCTGCCGCCGGCGCACATCGCCCAGATGAATGAACGCCGTCACGATGGTGCCATCGGCGTCGATCGCGGCTTCGAATCGCCGGGCCGCTTCGTCGAGACGGCCTTCCCGCAGGGCCTGCAATCCGATCTCATTCTCGAGAAAGGCGAGGATCGACTGCGACTTCGGCTGATCGGGCGGGCCCGCCAGTTGCGCCAGGCGCTGGCGCGTGACGTACGCCTCCTGCCACTGGTGCTGGTCTTCCTGCAGCTTTTCGAGATTGACCAGCGCGGCTTCGCTGTTCGGATCGAGCTTGAGGACCTCGGTGAACGCCGCCGCGGCGCGATCGACGAAGCCGCCGCGCCGGTAGTCGAGGCCGAGACAGAGCTGCACGTTGGCGTGCTCGAGTTTGCTCAGGCGCGGGCGCTGCAGCAGCGACTGGTGTTCGTGGATCGCACGGCCCACCTGGCCCTTCTCGCGGTACAGATTGCCGAGCACCAGCCGGAGTTCGAGCGCGCTCGTGTCGAGCCGCGCCGCCTTCTCGAGTTCTTCAATCGCCAGATCGACCTGGCCCGACACCAGGTGATTGAGGCCCAGGATGAAATGCGGCGACTGCCGGATCTTGCGGCGATCGACCCAGCGGCCTTCCTGCAGCTTGTAGCGCTCCCAGGCCTTGCCGCCGGCGAGCCCGACGAGCAGCGCGAGCAGGATGCTGAGAAGCACGCCATAGTCCCCCATGGCGTCAGTCCCGATGGCGGGCGACGATCGGCTCCCACGCGCCGCGCGCCTTGAGCACGAGCTCGATGAACTCCCGTACGGCGCCGCGGCCGCCCGGCTGGGTCGACACCCAGTCTGCTTCGGCCGCGACCTCCGGCACCGCATCCGCGGGCGCCGCCGCAAGGCCCGCGCGCGCGAGCACCGGCAGATCGACCAGGTCGTCGCCCATGTAACCGACGTGCTCGGCCTCGATGTGGCGGTCGGCCAGCAACTTCGCGAACGCCTCCCGCTTGTTCGGGCCGTCCTGAATCACCAGATCGATCCCGAGTTCCGCGGCGCGGCTCGTGGTCGCCTCCGACGCCCGGCCGCTCAGCAGACCGATGTCGAGGCCGCTTTGCTTCGCCCAGACGATCGCGGCGCCGTCGCGGATGGAAAACGTCTTGCTCTCACGGCCGCCGCCGCTGACGACGACGGACGCATCGGTCAGGACGCCGTCGACGTCGAACAGCAACAGCCGAAGGCGCCGCGCGCGCGCGGCCAGGTCAGGGGGCGTCAGGCCCATGGTTCAGATCATCTCCGTGCGCCAGAGGTCGTGCAGGTGCACGACGCCCTCGATCGCGCCGTCGGTCACCACGACGAGCGCCGTGATCTTGCGCTCTTCCATGATGTGAATGGCCTGGGCGGCCAGCGCCTGGCGTCCGATCGTGACCGGGTTCCGCGTCATCACGTCCACCGCCCGCGACGTGAGCAGGTTCGGGCGCGTGAGCATGTGCCGCCGAAGGTCGCCGTCGGTCACGATGCCGGCCAGCTTTCCCGCGCCGTCCGTGACACACGTCATGCCGAGGCGCTTGCTGGACATCTCATGAATCACGTCCGGCATCGTCGTCGCTTCCGCCACGCGCGGTACAGCGTCGCCGGTCTGCATGAGCGCCTCGACGCGCATCAGCCGTCGGCCAAGGCGGCCGCCCGGGTGGAGGTCGGCAAAGTTCTCGGGCTTGAAGCCCTTGCGGGTCGACAACGCCATGGCCAGCGCATCGCCCAGAGCCAGCGTCGCCGTCGTGCTGGCCGTCGGCGCCAGGTTCAGGGGACACGCTTCCTCGGCCACGTGGCAGTTCAGCGTGACGTCGGAGGCCTGGCCGAGCGTGGACCGCGGATTGCCCGTCATCGAAATCAGCCGCGCGCCGATCCGGCGGATGGCCTCGAGCAGGCGCACGAGTTCTTCGGTTTCGCCGCTCGACGACAACGCGATCACGACGTCGCCCTCCTGGACGATGCCGAGATCGCCGTGCAGCGCTTCGGCAGGGTGGAGAAACGTCGCGGCCGTGCCGGTGCTCGAGAGCGTGGCCGCCAGCTTGCGCGCGATGATCCCCGACTTGCCCATCCCCGTGACGATGACGCGGCCCTTGCAGTGCTGCAGCAGGTCGAGCGCGGCCGAAAACGTCGGCCCGAGCTGGGGAATCAGCCCCAGAATCGCCTGCGCCTCGGTCTCGAGCACCTGCCGGGCCAGGTCGAGGGAGTCGCCGTTCGGAACGGGTTCACGCATTATTCTTTGGCAATCGCATTGATGCGCACGAGCCGATCGAGCAGCGGCGCGAGCTTGTCGAGGGCGAGCGCATTCTGGGCGTCGCTCTTTGCCCGGGCCGGCTCTTCGTGCACTTCGAGGAACACGCCGTCCACGCCGGCGCCGACGCCGGCACGGGCCAGCGGATCGATGTACTGCGCGAGGCCCGCGGTGACGCCGTCGCCGCCGCCAGGCAACTGCAGGCTGTGCGTGACATCGAAGACGACCGGAAGGCCGAGCTCCCGCATCATCGGAAACCCGCGCATGTCGACGACGAGGTTGTTGTAGCCGAATGAGAAGCCGCGCTCGGTGACGAAGACGCGATCGTTGCCCGATTCGCGGACCTTATCCACGGCGTGACGGATATCGCGCGGCGCCAGGAACTGGCCCTTCTTCAGATTGACCACGCGCCCGGTGCGGGCGGCGGCGACGATCAGGTCGGTCTGGCGCGACAGGAACGCGGGTATCTGGAGAACGTCGGCGACTTCGGCGGCCAGTTCCGCCTGACCCGGCTCGTGAATGTCGGTGAGGATCGGCACCCCGACCTCGTCGCGCACCCGGCCAAGGGCCGCGAGCCCCGCCTCGAGTCCCGGGCCGCGAAATGATGACAGGGACGTGCGGTTGGCCTTATCGAAGGACGCTTTGAAAATGTACGGGACGCCGGCGCGCCGGGCAATCTCCGCGACGGCCTTGGCGATGCCGAGGGCGTGATCAGGACTCTCGATGACGCACGGGCCGGCGATCAGGACCAGGCCGGTCTGGCCCAGAACCACTTCGTCGGTGATGCGGACCTGACGGACACCGGACGGCGCGGGCGGGGACACAGGGGTCAATATATATCGGGTACGACAGGTACGACGGGGACGGCTTGGTCAGCGAGGCGGGCGCGGGTCGGCTCGCCATTTGTTCACCAAGTCGATGACCGCGGCCGTGCAGCACCGGCAGGACCGAGTGCCGCTCCTACCTGCGTCGTTCCCCGATCGCCGTTACGTTGGTCGCCAATCCTTTGACGGTCTGCTGGCGCTTGTACGACGCTTCCACGAAGCCGGCGAACAGCGGATGCGGGCGCAACGGCTTGGACTTGAACTCGGGGTGGAACTGGACCGCCAGAAAGTACGGGTGGCTCGGCAGTTCGACGATCTCGACGAACTTCCCGTCGAGCGAACGGCCCGTGATCTTCAGGCCGGTATCGGTCAGGGCCTTTTCATACAGGCAGTTGAACTCGTAGCGATGCCGGTGCCGCTCGTGGATGATTTCCTCGCCGTAGAGCCGGAACGCCAGCGAGTCCGGTGACAGCCGGCACGCGTAGCTGCCCAGCCGCATCGTGCCGCCCATGTCGTCGATGCCGAGCAGGTCGCGCAGCTTGTAGATGATCTTGTGCGGCGTGCTGTCGCTGACTTCGGTCGAATCGGCGCCTTCGAGACCGGCGACGTTGCGGGCGAACTCGACCACGGCCCACTGGAACCCGTAACAGATGCCGAAGTAGGGGATACGACGCGTGCGCGCGAACTCCGCGGCCGCCATCATTCCGCGGCTGCCCCGATCGCCAAACCCCGGAGCCACCAGGATGCCGACGGCGTCCTCGAGCAGTTTCAGGCCGTCCGGCTGTTCGAGCGCCTCGGCTTCGACGTACTTGAGCTTCACCTTCACCTGATGATGAAAGCCGCCGTGGTACAGCGCTTCGTTGATGCTCTTGTACGAGTCCTCGTACTCGATGTACTTGCCGACGAAGTGAATCGTGACCTCGTCCTTCGGATGCCGCACGCGCTCGACCAGCTCGCTCCAGTCGTCCATGTTCGGCTCGGTCTGGGGCAGCGACAGCCGCTGCAGCAGGATACGGTCGAGGCCCTGCTCGGCCAGGTTCTGCGGCACCTCGTAGATGCTGGCGACATCCTGCGCCGTAATCACGGCGCCCTCGTCGACGTCGCAGAACAGCGCGATCTTGCGCTTCATGTCGTCGTCGAGCTTCCGGTCCGTGCGGCAGAGCAGGACATCGGGCTGGATGCCGATCGATCGCAGGTCACGGACGCTGTGCTGGGTCGGTTTCGTTTTCAGTTCGCCGGCCGACGCGATGAACGGCACCAGCGTCAGGTGGATGTACATCGTGTTGTCGCGGCCGAGATCCTGGCGCAGCTGGCGGATGGCCTCGAGGAACGGCAGGCTCTCGATGTCGCCGACGGTGCCGCCGATTTCGACGAGGAGGACGTCCACGTTCTCCGCCGCCAGCCGGACCGCATCCTTGATTTCGTTCGTGATGTGCGGAATGACCTGGACCGTTCGGCCGAGGTAGTCTCCGCGGCGCTCCTTCTGGATCACCGAAAGATATATCTTGCCGGTCGTCCAGTTGTTGTCGCGCGTCGCGACCATGTTCGTGAACCGCTCGTAGTGGCCCAAATCGAGGTCCGTCTCCGCGCCGTCGTCGGTGACGTAGACCTCGCCGTGCTGGTACGGGCTCATCGTGCCCGGGTCGACGTTGATATACGGGTCGAATTTCTTGAGCGCGACTTTGTAGCCGTGCCGTTCGAGCAGGCAGCCGATGGAGGCGGCGGCCAGGCCCTTGCCCAGCGACGAAACCACGCCGCCTGTCACGAAGATGTATTTCACCGGCCGCTGACGGTCGCTATGTGCCATGTCTGATGTCAGGTCGAGGCGCCGGCAGCGACGAGTTGCCGGACCCGTTCCAGATCCTCCGGAGTGTCGACGCCAATAGTGTCCGCCTGCGTTTCGGCGGTGCTGATGCGGAAGCCGTGCTCGAGCGCGCGGAGCTGCTCGAGGCCCTCCGCCTGTTCGAGCGGAGTCGGCGTCAGGGCCGACAGGGTCGCGAGGAACTCGCGACGATAGGCATAGAGGCCCAGGTGCCGCCAGTAGGTCGGCACCGGCTGGCCCGGGCGCACGAATGGGACGGCGCTCCTGGTGAAATAAAGCGCATATCCGGCCGCGTCCGTCACGAGTTTGACGACGCTCGGGTTGCCCAGGTCCGTGAAATCGGTGACGCGCCGGCGCAGCGTGGCCATGACGTCCGTCGGACGCGACGCCAGGAGCATGACGGCCGCATCAATCGCGTCGGCGGTCATCAGGGGCTCATCGCCCTGCACGTTCACGACGATGTCGCCCTCGAGCGCGCGCGCCACTTCCGCGAGCCGGTCGGTGCCGGTCGCGTGATCGCTCCGCGTCATGACCGCCGTGCCGCCAAACGCCGAGACGACCTCCGCGACCCGGGCGTCGTCGGTGGCGACGATCACGGCGTCGACGTGTCGGGCTTCGGCCGCGCGTCGATGCACGTGTTCGACCATCGTGGTGCCGGCGATCAGCGCGAGCGGTTTTCCGGGGAGACGCGTCGACTGGTATCGCGAAGGGATGACAGCGACAACTCGAGCGGAGCGAACAGCGGGTGGGAGCCCAGCAGGCGAAACGACGGGCACGGGGAATCTTACACCGGTTTCGCCGGCGCGAAAAAAATGCTGCGCAAGAAAACGAGGCCGGGGCTCATTTTCTGTTTCTGATATCGGAAAATGAGCCCCGGCCTCTTATAATGTCTTGTTCGGCGTGGCTGAAGAGTCGCACCATCTTGGTGCAAACCGCAGCTCCGCCGGGTTTGCCGAGGAAAACACGGCGGGCGCCGGAGTTTTCCACAAGGTTTTCCACAGAAACTGTTGAACGCCCGAACGGATCGCCGCATGTCCCAGTCTGCCGAAGCCATCCAACGTCGTGACGGCGCGCTCGTCGTTCCAAATTATCCAATCATTCCATTCATCGAAGGTGATGGGACCGGACCCGACATCTGGCGCGCGAGCGTGCGCGTGTTCGACGCGGCCGTCCGCGCGGCGTACGGTGACTCGCGGCGAATCGAGTGGCGCGAAGTGCTCGCGGGTGAAAAAGCGTTCACCCAAACGGGTCAATGGCTTCCCGAAGAGACGTTGGCGGCCTTCCGCAAGTATCTCGTGGGTATCAAAGGGCCACTCACGACGCCGGTGGGCGGTGGCATTCGCTCGCTGAATGTTGCGTTGCGTCAAGAATTGGATTTGTACGTCTGCCTGCGGCCGGTGCGGTACTTCCATGGCATGGAAACGCCGGTCAAGCGACCTGACCTCGTCAACATGGTGATCTTTCGCGAGAACACGGAAGACATATATGCCGGCATCGAGTTCCAGGACGGCACGCCGGAGGTCGAGGAGTTTCGGCGCGTCTTCGCCGCGTCGTTCCCGAAACTGTTCAAGAAAATCCGGTTCCCCAACACCGCCGGCATCGGCGTCAAGCCGATCTCGCGCGAGGGGAGCGAGCGGCTGATTCGCGCGGCGCTGGATTACGCCGTCGCCAACGGCCGGAAGAGCCTGACCCTGGTGCACAAGGGCAACATCATGAAGTTCACCGAGGGCGCCTTCCGCGACTGGGGCTACGAGCTGGCCCAGCGCGAGTACGGCGCCGTCGAGTTCGACGGCGGGCCCTGGTGCCGGCTGCCGGGCGGGCTCGTCGTGAAGGACGTGATCGCGGACGCCTTCCTGCAGCAGATTCTGACGCGGCCGGCCGATTACGACGTGATCGCCACGCTGAATCTCAACGGCGACTACATTTCGGACGCGCTGGCCGCCCAGGTCGGCGGCATCGGCATCGCGCCGGGCGGCAACATCAATTACATGACCGGGCACGCCGTGTTCGAGGCCACCCACGGCACAGCGCCCAAGTATGCAAACCTCGACAAGGTCAATCCCGGTTCGGTCATCCTGTCCGGCGAGATGATGCTGCGGTTCATGGGCTGGACCGAGGCCGCCGATCGCGTCATCGCGTCGCTTGAAAAGGCCATCGACTCGAAGCGGGTGACCTACGACCTGGCGCGCATGATTGCCGGGTCCACGGAACTCAAGACGTCCGAGTTCGCGGACGTGATGATTGAAAAGATGTAAGCAGAAACAGCGAGCGCGCGGGCAGCGCGCGAAGCCACGCGAACGAGTGAAACGCGTGGATCAATGAACTCCGACGCGTTTTCACGAGTGAGCGTGCAGGGGGTCGGGGGCAAAGCCCCCGAGGAGATCGAATGAATCGAAAAGTAACTGTCGTCGGGGGAGCAGGCAACGTCGGCGCCACGGTGGCGCGCGCCATCGCCGTCAAGGAATTGGCTGACGTCGTCATCATCGATATTGCGGCGGAAAAAGCCCAGGGCATTGCCCTCGACATCTACCAGGCCTGTCCGATCGACGGGTCGGACACCCGCATCATTGGCACCAGCGACTACGCGGCGACCGCCGGGTCGGACGTGGTGGTCATCACGTCTGGCGTGCCCCGCAAGCCGGGCATGAGCCGCGACGACCTCCTCCAGGTCAATTACAAAATCATGCAGTCGGTTACAGAGCAGGTCGTGAAGTACTCGCCGAACTGCATCATCGTGCCCGTCGCCAACCCGCTCGACGCCATGTGCCAGGCCGTCTACCGGCTCAGTGGCTTCCCCCGGGAGCGCGTCGTGGGGATGGCCGGGGTGCTCGACTCGGCCCGGATGCGCACCTTCCTCGCCATGGAACTGAACGTCTCGGTCGGGAATATCCATGCATTCGTGCTCGGCGGGCACGGCGACACGATGGTCCCGCTGCCGCGCCTGTCGACCATCGCCGGCATCCCGCTAACCGAAATGGTGGCCATGGGCATGCTGAGCCAGGCCAAACTCGACGAAATTTGCGTCAGAACGGCCAATGGCGGCGCAGAAATCACGAAACTCGTCGGCACGAGCGCGTGGTACGCCCCGGGTGCGGCCGCCGCGACGATGGTCGAGGCCATCCTTAAGGACACCAAGGCCATCCACCCCTGCTCGGTCTTCCTTCAGGGCGAGTACGGAGTGCGCGACCAGTTCCTGGGCGTCCCGGTGAAGCTGGGTAAGGGCGGGGCCGAGCAGATCATCCAGATCAAGCTGACGTCAGACGAGCAGGCGGCCCTGGCCAAGTCGGCGGCGGCGGTGAAAGAGCTGACGACGGTCATCGGCGTCTAGAAAACGAGGCCGGGGCTCGTTTCCTGCGGAGCCCTCAGGAAACGAGCCCCGGCCTCGTTTTTTCCGGTACACCGCTTGCACTAGTTCGTGGCCGGAGAAGCCGATGGCCACGTTTGCAAGCATTCTGGGGTGCGCGTTTATCGCGGTCGGGCTACTGGGCTCGATGACAACACTCTGGAAAGACGCTCGATAAACTTCGAAAGCCTGTCCCACGAAGCCCGGCGAAGGCGGGTCAGACCTTCATCACCGCGCGCCAGAACTCGCGATTCATCGTCGCGATGTGGCGGAGTGAGATGCCCTTCGGGCAGACGGCTTCGCACTCGCCTTCGTTCGAGCACGACCCGAATCCCTCATCATCCATTCGATTGACCATGGCCACGACGCGGGTCCGTCGTTCGACCTGACCCTGCGGCAGCTGCGCCAGGCTGGAGATTTTGGCCGAGGTGAAGAGCGCGGCCGATGCGTTCTTGCAGGCCGCCACGCACGCGCCGCACCCGATGCACTGGGCTGCGTCCATCGACACCTCGGCCGCGTCCCGGGGAACGAGGATGGCATTGCCGTCCGGCGCCCCGCCGACGTTCACCGAGGTGTAGCCGCCGGCGGCGATGATGCGGTCGAACGCGCCGCGATCGACGACGAGGTCTTTGACCACGGGGAACGCGCCGGCGCGCCACGGCTCGAGCGTGACCGTGTCGCCGTCGGTGAAGTGGCGCATGTGCAGCTGGCAGACGGTCGTGCGCGGTTCCGGGCCGTGCGCAATGCCGTTGATCATGAATCCGCACGCCCCGCAGATGCCTTCGCGGCAATCCGAATCGAAGGCGATCGGCTCCTGTCCTTTCTTGATGAGGTGCTCGTTGACCACGTCGAGCATCTCGAGAAAGGACATGTCCGGCGAGACATCGTCGGCCGTGAAGATCTCGAGCTTGCCGGGGGCCTCGGGGCCGGCCTGCCGCCAGACGCGGAGGTGGATGCGCATCCTACTTGTAGCTCCGCTGCGAGGGCTTCACGTATTCGAACGTCAGCGGCTCCTTGTGGAGCGTGGGCGGACGGCCGACGCCTGTGAACTCCCAGGCGGCCGCGTACGAGAACCCGGCGTCGTCGCGCAGCGCTTCGCCCTCGGGCGTCTGGCTTTCTTCGCGGAAGTGGCCGCCGCACGACTCGGTGCGGTGCAGCGCGTCGAGCGCCAGGAGTTCCGCGAATTCGAGATAGTCGGCCACCCGGCCGGCATATTCGAGGTTCTTGTTCATGTTGTCGGGATCCCCGGGGACCGACACGTTCTGCCAGAACTCCTCGCGGAGCTGCGGGACGCGGGCCAGGGCGCGCCTGAGCCCGGCGTCGTTGCGGGACATGCCGACTTCGTCCCAGAGCAGCCGTCCCAGTTCCCGGTGCAGCTCGCGTGGGGTCTTGGAGCCGCGCACGGTGAGGATGCGGGTGAGGCGATCCTGCACGGCGGTCTCGGCTTCGGCGAACGCCTCGTGATCGGTCGTGACCTTCGGCAGCGGGGTGGACGCCACGTAATGGGCCAGCGTGTACGGAATGACGAAGTACCCGTCGGCCAGTCCCTGCATCAGGGCGCTGGCGCCCAGACGATTGGCGCCGTGGTCGGAGAAGTTCGCTTCGCCCAGCACGTGCAGGCCCGGCACGTTGCTCATCAGGTTGTAGTCGACCCACAGGCCGCCCATCGTGTAATGGATGGCGGGATACATGCGCATCGGCTCGCCGTAGGGGTTCTCGTCGGTGATCTTCCGGTACATGTCGAACAGATTGCCGTAGCGCCCGGAGATGACATCCTTGCCGAGTCGCGCAATCGCGTCGCGGAAGTCGAGATACACGGCCAGGCCGCTGTCGCCGACGCCCCGCCCCTCATCGCAGACGGCTTTCGCGTTGCGCGAGGCGACGTCGCGCGGGACCAGGTTGCCGAAGCTCGGGTATTTGCGCTCCAGGTAATAGTCGCGCTCGGATTCCGGGATCTCGCTGGGGCGCCGATGGTCGCCCGGGGCTTTCGGCACCCAGACGCGCCCGTCGTTGCGCAGCGACTCGGACATCAGCGTTAGTTTCGACTGGTGTTCGCCTGACACCGGAATGCACGTCGGGTGGATCTGCGTGAAGCACGGGTTCGCGAACAGGGCGCCGCGCTTGTACGCCCGCCACGCTGCCGTGACGTTCGAGTTCAGGGCGTTGGTCGACAGGTAGTAGGCGGTGCCGTAGCCGCCCGTGGCCAGGCAGACTGCGTCGGCCACGTGGCGCTCCAGCTCGCCGGTGACCAGGTTGCGGCAGATGATCCCGCGGGCGCGGCCGTCGATCACGACCAGATCGAGCATTTCGCGCTGGGTGATCAGGTCCACGGTGCCGCGTTCAACCTGTCGCATCATCGACTGGTACGCGCCCAGCAGCAGCTGCTGGCCCGTCTGTCCCCGGGCATAGAACGTGCGGGACACCTGCGCGCCGCCGAACGAGCGGTTGTCGAGCTGCCCGCCGTACTCGCGGGCAAAGGGCACACCCTGCGCCACGCACTGGTCGATGATGTTGGTGCTCAGCTGCGCCAGCCGGTAGACGTTGGCTTCACGGGCGCGATAGTCGCCGCCCTTGATCGTGTCGTAAAAGAGCCGCTGGATGCTGTCGCCGTCATTCTGGTAGTTCTTGGCCGCGTTGATGCCGCCCTGGGCGGCGATGCTGTGGGCGCGCCTGGCGCTGTCGTGGATGCAGAAGGCCAGCACCTTGTAGCCGAGTTCGCCGAGCGACGAGGCGGCCGACGCCCCCGCCAGACCCGTGCCCACCACAATCACCGTGTGGCGCCGGCGATTGGCCGGGTTCACGAGCTTTGACTCGAACTTATGCCGGTCCCATTTGTCGGCCAGCGGTCCCGATGGCACTTTCGATTCGAGTGTCATGGTCAGGCGGGCCGGATGAACAGGTAGATATAGACCGGGATCAACACAAACCCGGCGCCGATGGCCAGCGCCACCGCGAGGCATGTGGCCAGCACGACGCGCGTCAGGGCTGCCGGAATGAGGCCCAGCGACTGCAGGCTGCTCGCCACCCCATGGCGGATGTGCAGGCCGACGATGACCATGGCGAGGACGTAGTAGACCGTGTAAAACGGCGACTGGAAGACGTCAATCAGCAGCCGGTACAGATCGCGCACGCCGGGCTCGCTGGCCGCGTAGAACGGGCCGTACTTGAACGTCACCAGGTGCAGCGGCACGAACAGAAAGATCATGATGCCCGAGAAGATCATCGTCACCGATCCCCAGGATTTCCGGCTCGGGCCGCCGGCCCACTTCTTCACTTCGTACGGCCGGCCTCGGGCGGCGCGGTTGTCGAAGTAGTTCAGCACCGCCTTGATGGCGTGCAGCAGGAAGAGCGCGATCAGGCCGAGCTCGGCGGGAATGACCAGCGGGTTCGAAATCAGGTGGTGCGCGTGCTCGTTGTACTTTTCACCGCCGAAGAACAGCAGCAGGTTGCCGTAGAGGTGAAAGGCGAGAAAACCGACCAGGGCAAGGCCGGTGAGAGCGATAAGCACTTTGGTGCCGACCGTCGTGTTGAACGCGAAGCGCGTTCGGGTCGCCATCTCCCAGGGATTGTATACCGGGGTCAGACTGGGGTCAGACTGGGGTCAGACACCAAGTCGTGCATCAACGATCGTCACGCACGCGTTACTTGGTGTCTGACCCCAGTCTGACCCCAGTCTGACCCTAGTCTGACCCCGTTTGATAGAATCTGCGCCGCATGAAGATTCACGAGTATCAGGGCAAGGCGATTCTGAAGACCTTCGGCGTGGCGGTGCCCGAGGGCGACGTCGCGTTCACGTCAGACGAGGCCCGCGCGATCGCCGAGCGCCTGGGCGGCGGCGTGGTAGTGGTCAAGGCGCAGATTCACGCAGGTGGTCGCGGCAAGGGCGGCGGCGTCAAGGTCGTGAAAAGCGCCGCGGAAGCCGCCGAGGCGGCCGCGAAGATGATCGGCATGCGTCTGGTGACGTATCAGACCGGCCCCGAAGGCAGCATCGTCTCGCGCGTGCTCGTCGAGCAGGGACTCACCATATCTCGTGAGCTGTACTTGGGCGTCGTGATCGATCGGTCCACCCAGATGCCGGTCGTCATGGTCAGCCAGGACGGCGGGGTCGAAATCGAAAAAGTGGCTCACGAGACGCCCGAACGGATTTTCAAGGCCTTTGTGAATCCCGCGCTCGGCCTGCAGCCGTTCCAGGCGCGCCAGCTCGCGTTCGACCTCGGACTGGCGGGCGATCAGGTCGGCAAGGCCGTCAAGATGATGATGGCGCTGTACCGGGCGTTCCTCTCGACCGATTCGTCGCTGCTCGAGATCAATCCGCTGATTGTCACCGGCACGGGCGATCTGCTGGCCCTCGACGCCAAGATCAACTTCGACGACAACGCGATCTTTCGTCACGCCGAGTTCAAGGACCTTCGCGACCTCGGCGAAGAGGCCCCGCTCGAAGTCGAAGCGTCGAAGTTTTCACTCAATTACATCAAGCTCGATGGCACCATCGGCTGCATGGTCAACGGCGCCGGCCTCGCGATGGCGACGATGGACATCATCAAGCTGGCGGGGGGCGAGCCGGCGAACTTCCTCGACGTCGGCGGCGGGGCCAACGCGGAACAGATCAAGAACGCATTCCGCATCCTGATGTCCGACACGAGCGTCAAGGCCGTGCTCATCAATATCTTTGGCGGCATCCTGCGCTGCGACGTCCTGGCGCAGGGCGTGATCGCCGCCGTCAAGGACCTGGGCGTGCCCGTGCCGATCGTGATTCGCATGGAAGGCACGAACGTGGAGCTGGGCAAGCAGATGCTGAAGGACAGCGGCCTGAATTTCACAACCGCAGACTCGATGGGCGAGGCCGCGGATAAGGTCGTAGCCTTGGCTGGCACCGCCACCGCGAGGCCCCGAGCGTAGCGAGGGCGCCGAGCGTCCGAATATGAGCGCGCGCGGGTGGAGCCCAGTCGGCCACCGCGAAGCCCCGAACGTAGTGAGGGCGCTGAGCGTCCGGATGACAAGGCGTGGGGGTGGGGCCCCACGCCAACTAATTAACAGAAGGCACAGAAACCTCCATGTCCGTCTTAATCGACCGTAAAACCCGTCTCCTCGTCCAAGGCCTCACCGGCCGCGAGGGCACCTTTCACGCGAAAGCGGCCCAGGCGTACGGCACGACCGTCGTCGGCGGCGTCACGCCCGGCAAGGGCGGCACGACGCATGAGGGCTGGCCTGTTTTCAACACCGTCGCCGACGCGGTGAAGCAGACAGGCGCGAATGCGACCGTGATCTTCGTCCCGCCGGCCGGCGGCGCCGACGCCGTGATGGAAGCGGCCGACGCCGGCCTGCCGCTGGCTGTCTGCATCACCGAGGGCATTCCGGTCATCGACATGATGCGCGCCATGACCGTCGTGCGCGCGCGTGAGATGACCTTGATTGGGCCCAACTGCCCGGGCCTGATTACCGCCGGCCAGGCCAAGGCCGGCATCATCCCCGGGAACATCTGCAAGCCCGGGCGCGTCGGCGTCGTCTCGAAGAGCGGCACGCTGACCTATGAAGCGATTCACCAGCTGACGCACCTCGGTCTGGGCCAGACGACCTGCATCGGCATCGGGGGCGACCCGTTGATCGGGACGTCGTTCATCGACGCGCTCCGGCTGTTTGGCGAGGACCCGGAGACCGAAGCCGTCGTGCTGATTGGCGAGATCGGCGGCAACGCCGAGGAGGACGCCGCCGCGTTCATCCAGGCGTCATTCAAGAAGCCGGTCGTCGGCTTCATTGCGGGGCAGACCGCGCCGCCCGGACGCCGGATGGGCCATGCGGGCGCCATCATCGCCGGCGGAAAGGGCACCGCCGCCGAGAAGATGGACGCGCTCACGGCCGCCGGCGTGCACGTCGTGAAGAGCCCGGCGGACATCGGCCGTGCAGTATCCCGCGCCATCGGTGGCCACTGACGACTCCGGGAACGGATTCCGGGAGTCCATTCCCGGAGTCGTGTGCCGTGCGCGATATAATCACGTGAATCCACGGGCGGGCCGCGCCTGGCCTGCCCCTAGACTGGCAAGGACAGGATGAGTTCACTTTCTTCGAGCGTCGAACCCGCGCCGGTTGCCCCCCAGACCCACGTCATCAACGACTTCACCATCCAGGTCGCGACGGTCAACGGGTCAGGGAGCCAGACCGCCAACATCGTCATCCTGAAGGCGATCTTTCAGATGGGCGTGCCCGTCTCAGGCAAGAACCTGTTTCCGTCGAACATAGCGGGGTTGCCCACGTGGTACACGATTCGGGCGAATCACAAGGGCTACATCAGCCGCAAGAAGGAAATCGATTTCTGCGTCGCAATGAACGCCGAGACGGCGAACGAAGACGTCATGTCGCTGCGGCCCGGCGCGGCCGTCGTCTATGACGAGCCGCTGAAGCTCAATGCCCTGCGCACCGACCTCATCTTCTATCCGGTGCCGTTCGACAAGATCGTGAATGCGGTCACGACCGACGCGAAGCTTCGCCGGCTCGTCCGCAACATGGTCTACGACGGCGTGCTCTCGCATCTGCTGAATATCGACCTCGGCGAGATGGAGAAGGCGTTGTCCAAGCAGCTCGGCAAGAAGCCGAAGGCCCTGCAGCTCAACATGTCGGCGCTCGAAGCCGGCCGCCAGTTCTCGGTCGACAACTTCCAGATACAGCATCCGTTCAAGATCGAGCGGCTGAACAAGACGGCCGGCCAGATTCTGGTCGAGGGCAATGCGGCGGCGGCCATGGGCTGCATGTTCGCCGGTGTCACCGTCGTCGCCTGGTATCCCATCACGCCATCGTCGTCGTTGCCGGAGTCCCTCATCGGGTACATGCGCAAGTACCGCATGGACAAGACGACGGGGAAGGCGACGTTTGCGATCGTGCAGGCCGAGGACGAGATCGCGGCCATCGGCATGGTGATCGGCGCGGGCTGGGCCGGCGCGAGGGCGATGACGTCGACGTCGGGTCCGGGTGTGTCGCTGATGGCGGAATTCGCCGGCCTGGCGTACTACGCCGAGGTTCCCGCGGTCATCTTCGACATCCAGCGCGTTGGGCCGTCAACCGGGCTGCCAACGCGTACCGCTCAGGGCGACATTCTTTCGACCGCGGTGAACTCTCACGGCGATACCCAGCACGTCCTGCTGCTGCCGGGTTCCGTCGAGGAGTGCTACACCATGGCGGCCGAGTCGTTCGATATCGCGGAACGATTGCAGACGGTCGTGTACGTCATGAGTGACCTCGACCTCGGCATGAACACCTGGATGTCGCAGCCGTTTCCCTACCTCGACAAGCCGCTGGATCGCGGCAAGGTGCTGAGCGAGGACAAGCTCAAGGAATTGGGCGGCACGTGGGGCCGGTACAAGGATGTGGACGGCGACGGCATCCCGTGGCGCACGCTGCCGGGCACGCCGATGCCGGCGTTCTTCACGCGCGGGTCGGGCCATAACGAGATGGCGCAGTACACGGAGCGGCCTGACGATTACGTCAAGAACCTCGACAGGCTCGCGCGCAAGTTCGACACGGCCAAGACCATCGTGCCGGCTCCGGTGATTGATCAGCCCGCCGGCGCCAAGGTCGGCATCATCGCGTATGGATCGAGCGATTTCGCGGTTCTCGAATCACGGGATCAGCTGAACGCCGAGGCCAGTCTCGAGACGTCGTACCTGCGGCTGCGCGCCTATCCGTTCACGCCGGCGGTGGAGGAGTTCGTCCGCCGGCACGATCGCGTCTACGTGGTCGAACAGAATCGCGATGCCCAGATGCTGAAGCTGCTGCGCATGGACCTCGACCCGGCGTTGCAGACCAAACTGCGCAGCGTGCTGCATTACAACGGCCTGCCGATCGACGCCCGTAGCATCAGCGACGGCATCACCGCGCAGGAGTCAGCCTTCGCATGAAGCTTCGGCTGACAAGCCCTCCTTCGCCTGAGGCTTCGGAGGACACGTCCGCCGGTTAGCAACTCAAAGGAACCCTATGTCTGACGCGACTGCACCCGCTCCCGTTCCGCCGAAGAAGGTCAACCGCATCAACCTTGATGTCGCGTCGTATCGCGGCAGCAAGACGACGCTGTGCGCCGGCTGCGGGCACAATGCCATCACCGAACGCATCATCGACGCGTTCTACGAGATGGGCGTGGATCCGAAGCGCGTGATGAAGTTCTCCGGCATCGGCTGCTCCAGCAAGAGCCCGGCGTACTTCCTGAACCCCTCGCACGGGTTCAACTCTGTCCATGGGCGCATGCCGTCGATTGCGACGGGCGCGTTGCTCGCCAACGCCAGCATGCTGGGCATTGGTGTCAGCGGCGACGGCGACACGGGCGCGATCGGCATCGGCCAGTTCGTGCACCTGATGCGCCGCAACCTGCCGCTGATTTACATCATCGAAGACAACGGCTGCTACGGCCTCACCAAGGGCCAGTTCTCGCCGACCGCCGACCTCGGCTCCAAGGCCAAGAGCGGCGTCGTCAACGACTTGCCCGCGATTGACACGTGCGCGCTGGCGATTGAACTGGGCGCGTCGTTCGTCGCCCGGTCGTTCTCCGGCGACAAGAAGCAGTTGCAGGCGATTCTCAAGGCCGCCATCGCGCACCGGGGCACGTGCATGATCGACGTGATTTCGCCGTGCGTGACGTTCAACGACCATGAGGGCTCGACCAAGAGCTACGCCTACGCCAAAGACCATGACGACCCGGTCGGCGAGGTCCAGTTCGTGCCGTTCTTCGAGGACATCACGGTCGACTACGAGCCCGGTTCGACGACGGCGGTGACGATGCACGACGGGTCGCACTTGTATCTGCGAAAGGTCGCCGAGGACTACAGCCCGTCCGACAAGATGGCCGCCATCCGGCTGCTGCACGAGAGTGCCAGCCGCGGCGAGTTCGCCACCGGCATGATCTACATCGCGCCCGACCAGGACAACTTCCTGGACACCCTGCACATGGTCGAGAAGCCGCTGGCGTTCCTCGGCGAGAGCGAGACGAGGCCGTCGAGGGCCGTCCTGGACGAGTTGATGGACGGGTTGCGATAAGAGAGATCGAGTCGATCGAATAGCTCAATCTGTCCGCTTTCCAGTACAATCGTTCGCTTATGACTACCGAGCGAACGTTTGCCATCATCAAGCCGGACGCCGTGAAGGCCCGGCAGACCGGACGCATTCTGGCGCGGATCGAAGAGGCGGGGTTTGCCGTCCGCGGCCTGCGACTGGTGCATCTGTCGAAGCGTGAGGCCGAGGGGTTCTACGCCGTCCATCACGCCCGGCCGTTCTTTGCCAGCCTGACGGATTTCATGTCGTCGGGCCCGTGCGTCGTCCTGGCCCTCGAAGCCCCGGATGCGATCAAGAAGTGGCGCACGCTGATGGGCGCGACCGATCCGGCCAAGGCCGACGCCGGCACGCTGCGCAAGGACTTCGGCACGTCCATCGAGTTCAATGCCACGCACGGATCCGACGCGCCCGAGACCGCGGCGTTCGAGCTGGGATACTTCTTCCGCGGGATGGAGTTAAGCAACTAACAACTGGCAACTAACAACGAACAAGTGTGGTGGTCGCCGTCGGCGACATCGATCGCTGTGTCCCGCGATCCCCACCTGTTAGTTGGCAGTTGTTAGTTGTTAGTTATAGGGAACAGACCACTATGTCCATCAAACCCGACCACTGGATCCGCCGCATGGCGGTCGAGCACAAGATGATCGAACCGTTCGTCGACGACCAGGTGCGCGCCGGGGTCGTGTCGTACGGCCTGTCGTCGTACGGCTACGACATCCGCGTCGCCGACGAATTCAAGATCTTCACGAACATCAACAACACCGTCATCGATCCGAAGAATTTCGATCCCCGGTCATTCGTGGACATCAAGGCCGATGTCTGCATCGTGCCGCCGAACTCATTCGCGCTGGCGCGGACGATCGAGTACTTCCGGATTCCACGCGACGTCCTGACGGTGTGCCTCGGCAAGTCCACCTACGCGCGGTGCGGCATCATCGTGAACGTCACGCCGTTCGAGCCCGAGTGGGAGGGCTTCGTCACGCTGGAGATTTCGAACACGACGCCGCTGCCGGCGAAGATTTACGCGAACGAGGGCATCGCGCAGGTGCTGTTCTTCCAGGGCGACGAGGCCTGCGAGCGGTCCTACAAGGACAAGAAGGGAAAGTATCAGGCGCAGACGGGCGTGACGCTGCCCAAGATCTAGACGACGAGTACCTCACATGAAGGCCTGAAGGCTTGAAGGCCATTTGTGGGTCGGGGCCTGGCGGCCGCCGAAGGCGGCCGGTGACGAGAGGGACGATGGCCAGGCGTGAGAAGAGGTTTTACGCGAGCCCTTCTCACGCGTGGCCATCGTCCCTCGCGTCACTAGCCCGGCTTCGCCGGGCCACCAGGCCCGTCTCCTTCACTCGTTCCTTCATTGCTTCAGTTCTTCATGTGAGATACGCGCTCTTCGATTTCGGTAAGGATCCCTTCCGCTTTGCCCCGCACCGCCACATCCACCGCGCCTGACGCGGCCGTCTCATCCGGGTTGATTTCCACCGTCAGCGCGCCGCGTCGTTTGGCGTGGTGCACGAGCCCGGCGGCCGGATAGACGACGGCCGAGGTTCCGATCGTCAGAAACACATCGCACTGCGTGGCGCGATCGGCGGCGGCCAGGATCGCGGGATCCAGGCCTTCGCCGAACCAGACGACGGCAGGTCTGGCGAGGCCATGGCAGTGTGGGCAGCGCGGCGGCAGCGTGGGGAGTGGCGTGGTCTCGTCGAGCCAGTCCGCGCGGCCGGCGGCGCAGCCGGACCAGCAGCGCAGGCGCCAGATCGATCCGTGCAGGCGAATCAGCGCGTCCGCGCCGGCACGTTCGTGGAGGCCGTCGACGTTCTGTGTGATCAGCGTGGTACCCGGGCGGGTGCGCATCCATCGCGCCAGCACGTCATGTGCGGCATTTGGATGCGCGTCGCGAATCATGCCGCGGCGCCAGTCGTACCATTCCCAGACAAGTTTCGGATCGTTCGCGAACGCTTCCGGGGTCGCAAGCGTCTCCGCACGGACTTTCTTCCAGAGCCCGTCGGCGCCGCGAAATGTCGGAATGCCGGACGCGGCCGAGACCCCGGCGCCGGTGAGGACCGTGACGCGGGCCGCCGCGGCGATGGCCGCGGCGACGCGCGCGACGTCGTCGGACACTACTGCCGTTTCCACGAGACGACGAGCGCGACGGACGTCGTCGTGTCGGTCTTCTCGAACGTCGGCGGCGGGAAGTTCGAATGGCGCACGAGGCTCGAGACCTTGAGCGCGAGGATCGACGTGAGCTTGGCCGTCAGCGAGATCGAATGGGCGACGCGCCAGTTGCTCGAGTCGTCGAACGTCGACAGCACGCGAAACTCGTCCGTGAGCGTGGCGTTGTCCGACATCTTCCAGACGTAGTGCGTGCCGGCCAAGTAGGTGCCGCTCGACACGTTGTCGCCGGCGAGGCGCTGCTCGTTCAGATACCCCAGGCCGCCGTCAGCCGAGAACGTGTGCGCCGGCCCGGTCGCGATCTTGAACATGAGGCCGCCCGTCACCTGGTTGCGGCTGCTCACGCCGGAGAAATCGTCGTGGAAGAATCCGTACTCGCCAAATGCCGACGTGCGCGTGTTGAGCGAGCGTTCGGCCCGGAACGCATACAGGACGGATTCGACCGTGAGCACGCCGTCTTCCGATCCGCGGATGGCGGCGAACGTATCCTTGAAGAGCCAGTTGGTCGTGCGCATGATGTACTGAGCGCCGGCACTGAGCGTGTTGGTCGAGGTGTTGCCCGTGACGCCGACGAAGGCCAGATCGGCGGTGGCTTCGTGCTTCGGTGGCGGCGGGGGAGCGGCCTGTGCGGCGGCGACCGCCGGCAGAGCGACGAACGCGAGCGCGGCGAGCAGGAATGAGGTGCGGCTGCGAATCATGGTCATGGATCCATCCTATCGCGGTGCCTGCGCGGGAATGGCCCATTGACGTTGACCGCGAACCACATACCCGCTACGATGACTGTTCGTGGCGGGCGCAATGGCCCCGCCAGTCTCACTGTCGCGGGGTGGAGCAGTCCGGTAGCTCGTTGGGCTCATAACCCAAAGGTCGGGGGTTCAAATCCCCCCCCCGCAACCAATATTGATCCGGGGGCTTCGCCCCCGGACCCCCTACACACTCACTCGTCCGACTCGGCGCGCAGAGAAAGCACTGCGCCAAGTCGGACTCCGTTCGTGTGGCGCGCTCGCTGACCGCTCGCGCGCTGCTCAGAGCGGGGGCTTCGCCCCCGGCTCGTCCGGCCGAAACGGCACGCGACGCGTGCGGTTGCGAAGGCGGAACCCCCTGCACGCTCACTCGCACAATTCGGCTCCACACTTCGCTGGCCGAATTGTGCTCCGTTCGCGTGGCGTGCTTCGCTTGATCGCTCGCGCGCTGATCAGAGCGGGGGCTTCGCCCCCGGCTCGTCCGGCCGAAACGGCACGCGACGCGTGCGGTTGCGAAGGCGGAACCCCCTGCACGCTCACTCGCACGATTCGGCTCCACACTTCGCTGGCCGAATTGTGCTCCGTTCGCGTGGCGTGCTTCGCTCACGGCTCGTACGGTCGAAGAGCACGGGCGTGAGTTGCGAAGGCGGGCTTGTCCGCCGAAGCGACCCGCAACGTGTACGGTCGCCCCCGGATTGTCCGCTGAGGCGGCATGCGATGCGTGACGCGGGCCTGAGGCGCGAGTTCGATCGTGGGTCAGTTTGGAGGATCGGTGTCCGGCCGACTCGGACTGGCGCGATAACGCAGTGTCGAAAACTGCGTCGGAGCCCGCGGTGTCAAACGTGGGGATGGGGGTCCCCACGTCGCACTGAGAATCCGAAAACAGGGCGCAGACGCAGTTTTCTCGCGTCAGCTCCGTGGAGGCCGGACAGCGATCCTCCAAGCTGACCCACGATCGGGCCGCCCCCCGCGCCGACCAGGATCTACTTGTGCAGCCCGCCAGACGCGCACATGTCCGGCGAGTTCAGGCGAACAAGCCGGGCGTAGAGTTCCAGGCGCATCAACCCCAGCTCGGCGCGTCGCATATTCACGTGCTTCGCGTCGTCCATCGGGGCCACGTCGAGGGTCTTCCCGCTCGTGCACTCAAGTTGCTGGCCGTAGAGCTGATGCTTGCCCTGGTCTCGCTGCGTCCGGTCGTACACCATCGCGTACGCACCCGGCTCGCCCTGGCCGGCGTAGACGTTGGCCTTCAACTTCGGCAGCACCGCGGCGCGAAACGCCGGCGCCTGATGCTGCACCATGATCACGAAGTCTTTGGCCGCCTGCACACCCACCATATCGTAAGTTGGGACGCCGTATCGATCGAAGATGGTTGTGAGCGGGCCCGCAGTACGCCGGTCCGCCTCTTCCATTCTCTTGATGTCGAATCCGCTCTTCTGTCGAACCGCCTGGTCGTCCTTCAAGAGTCGAGTGATCTGATCTCGCAGGTCGGGGTGTGACGGGATCTGTGTTGTGTAACGCACGTCGATCTCGGTCTGGCGACGTCGCGCTTCCGCGAAGGCCAGCGCGTCTTCAGGGAGCGCGTGACGAGCGGCCGCGGTCTGCACGCTCGCGAAGAACTGCGACCGAAAATCAGGCGGCTGTCCGAGCATATTAATGAGCACGAACCCGTAGGCCGCGGCATCGCCCACCTGCGCCACGCTCGGTATCCCTTGCCGTTCGAAGATGGCTCGAGCGTCGGCGAGCACCGCGGCGTTCTTGCCATCGTCGTCGGACGTCAGGAACGCGTCGACGAGGCGTTCGATGCGATCCGCCAGAGCGGTGTCCTTCTCGACGATGGCGGTCTCCCGCACCCCACAGCTTCCGAGAACGGGCAGCAGGGCCAGGACGAGCCACAAGGGACCGGGGCATCGCCTCATGAGCGAAGTCTAAGTTCCGGCTTGCGCTGGATCAAAGCTTCCGGGACTCAGGACAGGCGTGATCGGTCGACGGTTCCGTAACCCGCTGATAGCCTTCGGGATGCCCAGCTGCGGCACGTCGATTGCACTGTTGGCGACGCCGACACTGCTGTCGGACGTCGTGCGTGCCCGTGGTGAGCTTTGCTGGAAGAAATAGCCGTCTCAAGCGTCCACCGGGGACAGGGCAGGTGAGGGATCCACATGGGCGCCCTCACCCTCGGCCGTCAGTGACTTCCAGCCGGCTGTCACCGGCATTCCGGCTGCTCGTTGCGACCATCCTCTTGGTAGGGCTGGCGGGCCACACTCGTCTGGCAACCCAGCCGCTCGCGGCGGTGGTCAGCGGGCAGGCGGTCGCGACGATGGCCAGCCCGCAGACGGTCGCGACCATCGCGAGCGATCTGCCCGACTATCCACCGGGCCGCACGGTCACGCTCACCGGCCACGGCTGGGCTCCGCACGAAACCGTCACCATCGTCCTGCATCGCGATCCGTTCGTGCACGCAGACGAGGTGCTGACGTCGGTGGCCGACGCGACCGGCACGATCACGAACACGCAGTTCAAGCCCGCTCAGTACGACCTGGGCGTGAAATTCTTCGTGACGGCCACCGGATCGAAGTCAGGCCGGACAGCCACGACCACGTTCACGGACGCCAACAAGACGTGGACCGGCACGACCGACACGAACTGGAACACGCCGACCAACTGGAACAACAACACGGTCCCCGCGGCCGGCGACGACATCATCATTCCCGCCGGTATGCCGAACTATCCAGTGATCACCTCGGCGATCTCGGCCAAGACCCTGGAGCTCACGGCCGGCGCCGGCGCGGCGCCAACCGTGACGGTGTCTGGCGGCGCGCTGACGGTGAGCGGCAACCTCAAAATCGCCGCCGTCAACGGCACTGTCACGCTTTCCGGTGGCGCGATGAGCGTGACGGCGGGGAATATCACGATCGACGGAGCGCTGAACATATCCGCCGGCACATTCCTCACCTCTCGCGACGTCGTCGTTGACCCTGGCGGCCGAGTCAACGTCTCCGGCACCGGCACGCTCCACCTGGCGAGTGCCATCGGCACGAACCCGACCAACCTGCTCGAGATCACCGCCGGGGCGACGGTGACTCAGTCCGGCAGCAGCACGATAGGCGCCAGGGACTTCGAGACGATCCGCGATCGGAACAACAACGTCGGCGCCTTCAACCAGTCGGGCGGCACCCTGAAGATCTACCGCAGATTCCTCAACGCCGGGGAGTACAACGCGACGACGGGCGGCACGCTCATGTTCGCGGCGACCGGCGACGGCGACGCGTTCAAAGCGCCAGGCAAGAACCAGTTCTTCAACGTCACCGTCAACAGCGGCGTCAGCACCGACTTCTCCAGCGACGTGGATGCGCAAATCCTGGTGGCCGGCAACTGGACGATGGACGGCGCGGGGGACCTGATCCAGAAGAACACCAAGGTGACGTTCAATGGCAACGGCGCGCAGACCATCGGCGGTGCGGCGCAGACCACCTTCCGCAATTTGTATGTGAACAAACCGGCCGGCGCTGTCACGCTAGCCCGCTCGGCACTGGTCACGAGTGGCGACGTGATTGTCCAGAGCGGCACGCTCGATCTCGCCACGTTCACCCTCAATCGTTCGTCACTCGGCGGGGAAATCGGGGTCGTCAACGGCGCGTTCCTGAAGATCGGCGGCACGAATAGCATGCCGGTGCTCTACCAGACACACTCCTTCAACCCGACCAGCACCGTGGACTACTACGGCACCAATCAGACGGTGACCGCGGAGTTGTACGGACACCTCAGGCTCAGCACCAGTGGCACGAAGACCATGCCGGCGACGGCGATGACGACCCAGAGCAACTTCACGATGTCGGGCAGCGCCTCCGCCACCGCGGGCGCGGCGCTCACGGTCAACGGCAATTTCACCCTGGGTTCGGGCACCACGTTCGGCGCGGCGTCGTTCAGCCACAGCGTCAAGGGAAATTTCAGCAACAGCGGCACGTTCACGGGCGGCACCAGCACGTTCACGCTCAACGGCACCGGCACGCAGACGATCGGCGGCTCGAACTCCACCACCTTCAACTCGCTGACCATCAACAACCCGGGCGGCGTGGTCTTGAACGGCGTGAACACGACCGTGAACGGGATCCTCACGTTCACCTCCGGCAATGTCACGACGGGACCGAGTCAGTTCATCGCGACCTCGGCGACCGGCACTGTGTCGCGCACGAGCGGCCACGTGGTCGGCAACTTCCAGAAATTCGTCGCCACCGGCGCCCCCACCCTGACGTACGAAATCGGCGACAACGGCGCCTACGCCCCGGTGACCGTGGCGTTCGGCAGCGTCTCCGGCGCGGGAAATCTCACGGGTAGCACGACCCCAAGCGACCATCCGAACACAGGTACGTCACCCGTCGATCGGCTCAAGAGCGTGAACCGCTACTGGTCGTTTACCAACAGCGGCCTGTCATTTACGACCTACAACGCCACCTTCAACTTCGTCGCGGGCGATCTCGACGCGGGCGCCAACAGCAGCGTGTTCATCGTCGGTAAGTTTGTCGGGGGCGCGTGGACGGCGCCCACGGTGGGCGCCCGGACTCCCACGTCCACGCAGATCACCGGTGTCACCAGCTTCAGCGATTTCCAGATCGGCGAGTCGGCGAATATCACGACGCTCGGTACGGGCGCCGATCCCGGCAATACGACCATCGCGCCGGGCGGCGCCGCGACGACGGCCGGCACGTTCACCTTCCAGACCGATGGCGGGACGGATACGGTGACCGCCGTCACGGTGACACTGGCACCGGGTACGTTCGCCAGCTTGTTGCAGCTCCAGATCACCGACGACGCCGAATCCATCATCTACGGGTCGATTAACCCGTTAAGCGACACGCCGTCGATCCCGCTGACGACCCCGATCACCGCGACGACGACGCTCACGCAGTACAAGATTCGCGTCAGGCCGGAGAGCCACGCGCTCATGCCGGCGCCCCCGGGATCGGCCTACGCGCTGACCGCGCGTGTAACGTCATGGACCAGCTCGAACTTCAACCATGCGGGCAGCGATAGCGCCGGCACCACCGTCACCATCGACAATCTGTCGCCTGGCAACGTCACGGGCGGCACCGCAACGGCCGGGAATACGCAGGTCACCCTGGCCTGGACCAATCCGGCGGCCAGCGATCTGGGCACGATCCTCGTGCTGCGGCGGGCAGGGTCTGCCGTCGGCGACGTGCCAGTCGAAGGCGCGACCTATACAGCCGGCAGCGTCATCGGATCGTCAACCGTCGCGTGCGTCGTCACGGCTCCGGCCACCGGCTGCACCGACAGCGGGCTGACGAACGGCACGATCTATTACTACAAAGTATTCGCGCAGGACACCAACGGCAACTACGCGCTCGGCGCCATCCCGACGGGTTCCCCCGTCACGCCGAGCGTGACCACGCTGGGCAACGGCACCGATCCGGTCAACGCGACCGTGTCGCCGGGTGGCGCGGCCGCGCTGGCGGATGCCTTCACGTTCCAGGCCGGCAGCGGCACCGACGCGATCACGGCCGTCACGGTGACGCTCGCGCCCGGGACGTGGGCGGGCGTCGCGCTCGTCGAGATCACCAACGACGCCGGGTCCATCGTCTACGGGTCGGTCAGCGACCCGTCCAGCGACACGGCCGCGATCCCGCTGACGACGCCGATCACCGCAACGACGACCAGCACGCAGTACAAGATCCGCGTCACGCCGAAGAGCGATATCGCGATGCCGGTTCCACCCGGGGCCAGCTACGCGCTGACGGCCTTCGTCAGCGCGTGGACGGGCACGAACGTCCAGGCCGGCAGCGATAGCGGCGGTACCACGGTCACGATCGATAACCTGTCGCCGGGCAACGTCACGGGCGCGACCACGACCGCCGGCAATGCGCAGATCACGGTGACGTGGACCAATCCGGCCGACAGCGACCTCGATCAAGTCATCGTGCTGCGTCAGTCCGGTTCCCCGGTCACCGCCGTACCGACCGAAGGCGTGAACTATTTTGTCGGTGACACCATTGGCTCGGCCCTCGTGGCGTGTGTCGTCACGGCGCCCGCGAATAGCTGCACGGACGACGGCCTGGACAACGGCACGGTCTACTACTCCAGGATCTTCACGCGCGACGCCAATCGCAACTACGCGTCCGGTGTCGTCCCGGCCGGCTCGCCTGTCATACCGACCGTCACGACACTTGGGGACGGCACGCCCGTCAGCAGCGCGACGATCGCACCGGGCGGCCCGGCCACGATGGCCGACGCGTTTGCCTTTCAGACTGCCAGCGGCACCGACACCATCACCGCGATCACAGTGGTGCTGGCAGCCGGCACGTCGGCCGCGGTGTCCCTCGTTGAGGTCACCGACCCCGCCGGCGCCATCGTCTACGGATCCGTCAGCAATCCGGCCAGCGATACCTTTGCGATTTCGCTGACGACCAACATCACGGCGACGACGACCACGACCCAGTACCGGATCCGCGTCACGCCAAAGAGCCATGCGGCGCTGCCGGCTCCCCCAGGAACAACGTACGCGGTGGCCGTCCATGTCAGCGATTGGACCGGCACGAACGCGCATGACGGCAGCGACAGCGGCAACACCATCATCACGATCGACAATCTGTCGCCGGGCAACGTCACCAACGCCGTCGCAACCGCCGGCAGCACGCTGGTCATCATCACCGGGACCAAGCCGGCCGATATCGACCTCGATTCGATCATCGTGCTGCGCCAAGCCGGGTCCGCGGTCACCGACACGCCGGTCGAGGGCGCGACCTATGTGGTCGGGAATACCGTCGGCTCGTCCACCGTCGCGTGCATCATCACGTCGCCGACGAATTGCAACGACAGCGGATTGACCAACGGCACGGCCTATCACTACAAGATTTTCTCGAAGGACACCCACGGCAATTATTCAGTCGGCGTCGTGCCGGCCGGTTCGCCCGCGACGCCGTTCGCCGGCATCACCGTCACGCCGACGAGCGGCCTGACGACGACCGAAGCCGGCGGCACCGCCACGTTCACCGTGGTGCTGACGTCGCGGCCGGTGGCGAATGTGACGATCGGTCTGAGCTCGAGCGACCCGACCGAGGGCACGGTCAGCGCCTCAAGCCTGATCTTTACCAGCCTCAACTGGGACATTCCCCAGACGGTCACCATCACCGGCGTCAACGATGACGTAGACGACGGCAACATCGCGTACTCGATCGTCACCGCACCCGCCACGAGCGCCGGCGGGTACAACGGGGTGGACGCGAGCGACGTCGCGGTGAGCAATACGGACAACGACACGGCGGGCATCACCGTGCAGCCGACTTCCGGGCTGTCGACGACCGAGGCGGGCGGGACGGCGACCTTCACCGTGGTGCTGAAGACCCAGCCGACCGCGAATGTGACGATTGGCTTGAGTTCGAGCGACACGACGGAGGGCACGGTCAGCCCGGTGAGCGTCACGTTCACGGATGTGAACTGGAATACGCCGCAGACGGTCACCGTCACCGGCGTCAATGATGTCGTCGCCGACGGAAATATCGCCTACACCATCGTGACGGCGCCGGCGACGAGCGGTGATGGCAACTACAACGGCGTGAATCCGAGCGACGTCTCCATCACCAACATCGACACCGACACGGTCGGCATCATCGTCAACCCCAGCTCCGGCCTGACCACGACCGAGGCGCTCGGGACGGCCACGTTCGCCGTGGTGCTCAATTCACAGCCGACCGCCGACGTGACCATCGGATTGAGCTCGAGCGATACGACAGAGGGCACGATCGGGGTGTCGAGTATCACTTTCACGATCGCCAACTGGAATATTCCGCAGATCGTCACGGTCACCGGCGTCAACGACGCCGTCGATGACGATGACGTCGACTACACCATCATCACGGCGGCGGCGACGAGCGGCGACGGCAACTACAACGGCCTCAATCCCAGCGACGTCTCCGTCACCAACACGGACAACGACACGGCGGGCATCACGGTCACGCCGACGTTCGGCCTGACCACGACCGAGGCGGGCGGCACGGCGACGTTTACAGTCGTGTTGAATTCGCAGCCAACCGCGGACGTCACGATCGGCCTCAGCTCCAGCAATGTGCTCGAGGGCACCGTCAGCCCGGCCAGCGTGACCTTCACGGGTGCCAACTGGAACACTCCGCAAACGGTCACCATCACCGGGGCCAACGACTTCCGGGACGACGGCGACATCGGCTACCAGATCTTCACCGCCCCGGCGGCGAGTAGCGACGGGAACTATAACGGCCTCAACGCGAGCGACGTGTCGGTCACCAACACCGACAACGACACGGCGGGCATCACCGTCACACCGACGTCCGGCTTGACCACGACCGAAGCCGGGGGCACGGCCACGTTTACGATCGTACTGAATTCGCAGCCGACCACGAACGTCGGGATCGGGTTGAGCTCGAGCGATACGACCGAGGGCACCGTCAGCACGCCGAGCGTGACCTTCACGTCCGCCAACTGGAACATCCCACAGACGATCACCGTCACTGGCGTTCCCGATGCCATCGACGATGGCAACGTCGGCTACAGCATCCTCACGGCCGAGGCGGCGAGCGGCGATCCGAACTACGACGGACTCGATCCGAGCAACGTGTCGGTGACCAATACCGACGATGACACGGCGGGGATCATCGTGACCCCCACCTCCGGCCTGATCACGTCCGAGATCGGCGGCGAGGCCCCCACGTTCACGGTGGTGCTGACGTCGCAGCCCACGGCCAACGTCGTGATCAATCTGAGTTCCAGCGATACGACCGAAGGCACGGCCAGCCCGGTGAGCCTGACGTTCACGAGCGCGAACTGGAACACGCCGCAGACTGTCACCCTCCATGGCGTCAACGACGTCGTCGACGACGGCGACATCGTCTATACGATCGTGACGGCGCCGGCCAACAGCGGCGACCCGGTCTATAGCGGGATGAACGCGAGCGATGTGTCCGCGACCAACATCGACAGCGACGTGGCCGGCTTTTTCGTCAACCCGATCTCCGGCCTGACCACCACCGAGGCCGGCGGCACCGCGCACTTCACAGTGGTGTTGAACACGCAGCCGTTGGCCAACGTCACCATTGCCCTGGGTTCGAGCGACCCGTCGGAGGGCACCGTCAGCCCAGCCAGCCTGACGTTCACGAGCGCCAACTGGAACATCCCACAGACGGTGGATGTGATTGGCGTGAACGACGCGCTCGATGACGGCGACATCCTCTTCACCATCGTGACTGCGGCGGCGACCAGCGCCGACCCGGGATACAACGGCCTCAACCCGTTCGATGTCACGGTGACCAACATCGACAACGACGCCGCCGGTATTACCGTCAGCCCGGCCTTCGGCCTGACCACCACGGAAGCCGGCGGGACTGCGACTTTTACGATTGTGCTCAATTCGCAACCGACGGCGGACGTCACGATCGGGCTCGCGTCGAGCGCGACAGCAGAGGGCACCGTCAGTCCGGCGAGCGTGACGTTCACGGCCGCGAACTGGAATACGCCCCGGACCATCACCGTCACTGGCGTCAACGACCTGTTTGATGACGGCGACATCATCTACACCATCGTCACCACGGCGGCGACGAGCGGCGATGTGACCTACAACGGGCTCAACGCGGTTGACGTGTCAGTGAGCAACACCGACGACGACACCGCCGGCTTTACGCTGACCCCGACCTCCGGTCTGATCACGACCGAGGCCGCGGGCACCGCGACGTTCACGGTGGTGCTGACGGCCCGGCCGACCGCCAATGTGACGCTCGGACTGATCTCGTCCGACGTCAGCGAGGGCACGGTCAACCAGGCGAGCGTGACCTTCACCAGCGACAACTGGAATACTCCGCAGACCGTCACCATCACCGGCGTCAACGATTTCCTGGACGATGGCGATATCGGCTACGACATCGTCACGACGCCCGCGTCGAGCAGCGACAGCAGCTACAACGGCCTGTCCACGGGCAACGTCTCCGTCACCAACATTGACAACGACGCGGCGGGCATCGCGGTCTCGCCGACCTTCGGCCTGACGACCACGGAAGCGGGCGGCACCGCCACCTTCACCGTCGTGTTGACATCGCAGCCGACGGCCGACGTGACGATCGGAGTGAGCTCGAGCGATACGACGGAGGGCACGGTCAGCGTGTCGAGTCTCACGTTCACGGCCGCCAACTGGAACACACCGCGGACCGTGACCGTCACCGGCGTCAACGACGTCGTCGACGACGGCGACATCTCCTACGCCATCGTCACCGCCGCGGCGACCAGCAGCGATCCCAGCTACAACCTGTTCGATGCCGCGAACGTGCTCGCCACCAACACGGACAATGACGTCACGGGCATCACCGTCACGCCGACCGCCGGCCTCACGACGACTGAAGCGGGTGGCACCGCGACGTACACGGTCGTCCTGACATCGCAGCCCTCGGCCGACGTGACGATCGCGCTGAGCTCGACCAACACGGCCGAAGGCACGGTCAGCCCGTCGAGCCTCACGTTCACGCCCGCCAACTGGAATATTCCGCAGACCGTCACCGTCACCGGCGTGAACGACGCCGTCGATGACGGTGACATCCATTACAGCATCAACAACGCACCGGCGACCAGCGCCGACGCCAGCTACAACGGGGTCGATCCCCTCGACGTCGCCGTCGTCAACGCCGACGGCGACACCGCCGGCATCATCGTCACCCCGACCTCCGGGCGGATCACGTCCGAAGCCGGCGGCACGACCACCTTTGGGGTGAGGCTGCTGACACAGCCGACCGCCGACGTCACGATTGGCCTGAGCTCCGACAATCCGGCCGAAGGCACGGTGAGCGCGTCGAGTCTCACCTTCACGACGGTCAATTGGAACACGCTGCAGATTGTGACGGTGACCGGCGTCAACGACCCTCGTGTCGACGGAGACGTCGCCTACTCGATCGTGACCGCCGCGGCGACGAGCACCGACATCAACTACAGCGGGTTCAACCCGAACGATGTGCCGGTGATCAACACCGACGACGACGTCGCGGGAATCACCGTCACGCCCACGTCGGGCCTGGTGACCACCGAGGCGGGCGGCACGGCGACGTTCACGGTGGTCCTCACGTCTCAGCCAACCGAGAATGTGACGATCGGCCTCAACTCGAGCAATACGGCCGAAGGCACCGTCGGCCCGAGCCTCACGTTTACGAGCGCGAACTGGAACACGCCCCAAACCGTCACCGTGACTGGCGTCAACGACGCCGTGGACGACGGCGAGATCGCCTACACGATTGTGACGGCCGTGGCGACGAGCGCGGACTTGAGCTACAACGGCATCGACGCGGCTGACGTCGCGGTCACCAACACCGACAATGACGCCGCGGGTATTACCGTCACCCCGACGGCAGGCCTGACGACCACCGAAGCCGGTGGCACGGCGACCTTCACCGTCGTGCTCACCACCCAGCCGACGGCAGACGTGACCATCGGGCTGAGTACCAGCGATGCGACCGAAGGCGGTGTCAGTCCGGCGAGCCTGACGTTCACGCCCGTCAACTGGAACACGCCGCAGACCGTCACCATCACGGGCGTCAACGACTTCCTGGACGACGGCGATATCGCCTACACCATCGTGACCGCGGCGGCGACCAGCGCTGACGGCACCTACGCGGGTCTGGTGGCGAATGACGTCTCCGTGACGAACACCGACGACGACAGCGCGGGGATCACAGTGACGCCGACGTCGGGCCTGGTCACCACCGAAGCTGGCGGCAGCTCGACCTTCACGGTCGTGCTGACGAGTCAGCCAACCGCCGACGTGACCATCGCGCTGACCACGAGCGATGCGACCGAGGGCACGGTCGCACCCGCGAGCCTGACGTTCACGGCGGCGAACTGGAATGTCGCGCAGACCGTCACCGTCACCGGCGCCGACGATGTCCTGGACGACGGCGATGTCGCCTACACGATCGTCACCGCCGCGGCGACCAGCACCGACCTGACCTACAACGGGATCAACGCGGCAGACGTGGCGGTCACCAACACCGACAACGACGTCTCGGGCATCACGGTTACGCCGACGACTGGCCTGACGACGACCGAAGCGGGTGGGGCAGCTACGTTCACCGTCGTGCTCAACACCCAGCCGACGGCGGATGTGACGATTGCCCTGAGCACGGGCGACGCGACCGAAGGCACGGTCGCGCCAGCGAGCCTCACGTTCACGGCGGCGAACTGGAACGTTCCGCAAACGGTCACCGTGACCGGCGTGGACGATGCCGTGGACGACGGCAACGTGGCCTACAGCATCCTCACCGCGGCCGCGACCAGCGGCGACGGTCTCTACAACGGGATCAACGCGGCGGACGTCACGGTCACCAACACCGACAACGACGCCGCCGGCATTACCGTCACGCCGACGTCCGGCCTGACCACGACGGAGGCGCTCGGCACCGCGACGTTCACGGTCGTGCTGACGAGCCAGCCGACCGCCGACGTGACCATCGCGCTGACCACGAGCGATGCGACCGAGGGCACGGTCGCACCCGCGAGCCTGACGTTCACGACGGCGAACTGGAATGTCGCGCAGACCGTCACCGTCACCGGCGCCGACGATGTCCTGGACGATGGCAACGTCGCCTACACGATCGTCACCGCCGCGGCCGTCAGCACGGACCTTGTCTACAACGGGTTCAACGCCAATGACGTCGCGGTGACCAACACCGACAACGACGCCTCGGGCATCACCGTGACACCGATCGCCGGGTTGACGACGACGGAAGCCGGCGGCACCGCGACGTTCACCGTGGTGCTCAATTCTCAGCCCACCGCGGACGTGGTGATCGGCCTGACCTCCAGCAACACCGGCGAAGGCACCGTCGTCCCGACCCTCACGTTTACGAGCGCGAACTGGAACACGGCCCAGACCGTGACGGTGACCGGCGTCAACGACGCTCTGGATGACGGCGACATCGCCTACACGATTGTGACCGCCGCGGCGTCGAGCGCCGACGGGCTCTACAACGGCATCAACGCGGCCGATGTCTCGGTGACCAACACCGACAACGACACCGCGGGCATTACCGTCACGCCCACGTCCGGGCTGACGACCACCGAGGCCGGCGGCACCGCGACGTTCACGGTCGTGCTCACCACCCAGCCCACCGCGGATGTGACCATCGGGTTGAGTACGAGCGATGTGACTGAAGGCGCGGTCAGTTCGCCGAGCCTGACGTTTACGAGCGTGAACTGGAACGTGGCGCAGACGGTCACCGTTACCGGCGTCAACGACTTCCTGGACGACGGTGATATCGCCTACAGCATCGTCACCGCGGCGGCGACCAGTACTGACGTCACCTACGCCGGGCTGGGCGCGAGTGACGTGTCCGTGACCAACACAGACGACGACACCGCCGGGATCACGGTCTCGCCGATCTCCGGGCCGACGACGGAAGCGGGCGGCACCGCGACGTTTACCGTGGTGCTGACAACGCGGCCAACGGCCGACGTCACGGTCGGCTTGAGTTCGAACGACGCGACCGAAGGCACGGTCGCCCCGGCGAGCCTCACGTTCACGGCCCTCAACTGGAACACGCCGCAGACCGTCACCGTGACCGGCGTCAACGATGTGCTGGACGACGGCGACGTCGCCTACACGATCATCACCGCGGCGGCGGTCAGCACGGACACCGTCTACAACGGGATCAACGCGACTGACGTCACGGTCACGAACACTGATAACGACGCCTCGGGCATCACGGTCACGCCAACCTCCGGTCTCACCACCACGGAGGTGCTCGGGACGGCGACGTTCACGGTGGTGCTCAATACCCAACCGACGGCGGACGTCACGATCGCCCTGAGTTCGAACGACACGACCGAAGGCACGGTCGCGCCGGCGAGCCTCACGTTCACGGCGGCGAACTGGAACGTCGCGCAAACGGTCACCGTGACAGGCGTGGACGATGCCGTGGATGACGGCGACGTCAGTTACACGATCCTGACCGCGGCGGCGACCAGCGCCGACCTGCTCTACAGCGGCATCAATGCCGCGGATGTCACGGTCACCAACACCGACAACGACGGCGCCGGGATTACCGTCACGCCGACCTCCGGTTTGACGACGACGGAGGGGCTCGGGACGGCGACCTTCACGGTCGTGCTGACGAGCCAGCCGACCGCCGATGTGACGATTGCGCTGAGCACCACCGATGCGACCGAGGGCACGGTCGCGCCGGCGAGCCTCACGTTCACGGCGGCGAACTGGAATATCGCGCAAACCGTGACCGTGACCGGCGTCAACGACGTCCTGGACGACGGCGACATCGCCTACACGATTGTCACCGCCGCAGCCGTCAGCACGGACCTGATCTACAGCGGGTTCGACGCCAACGACGTCGCGGTCACCAACACCGACGACGACGTCTCGGGCATCACCGTGACGCCGACGGCGGGCCTGACCACGACCGAGACGCTCGGGACCGCGACATTCACGGTCGTGCTGACGTCGCAGCCGACAGCCGACGTGACCATCGCCCTGAGCACGGGCGATGCGTCCGAAGGCACCGTCGCGCCGGCGAGTCTCACGTTCACGCCGTCGAACTGGAACGTCGCGCAAACGGTCACGGTGACCGGGGTGGACGATGCCCTGGACGACGGCAACGTCGTCTACAGCATCATCACGGCCGCGGCAACCAGCGGCGACGTGCTGTACAGCGGCATCAACGCCGCGGACGTCACGCTCACCAACACCGACAATGACACGGCTGGGATTACCGTCACGCCGACGTCCGGCCTGACCACGACGGAGGCGCTCGGCACGGCAACGTTCACCGTGGTGCTCACCAGCCAGCCGACGGCGGATGTGACGATCGGGATCAGCCCGAGCGATCCCACCGAAGGCACAGTGAGTGCGCCGAGCCTGACGTTCACGAGCGTGAACTGGAACATCCCGCAGACCGTCACCGTCACCGGCGCCGACGATGTCCTGGACGATGGCAACGTCGCCTACACGATCGTCACGGCCGCGGCCAACAGCGCCGATCTGATCTACAACGGCATCGACCCGGCCGACGTGTCGGTCACCAACACCGATAACGACGCCGCGGGCATCATCATCACGCCGACCTCCGGGCTGACGACGACGGAAGCCGGCGGCACCGCCACGTTTACGATCGCCCTGGCGAGCCAGCCGACGGCGGACGTGACCATCGCGTTGAGCACCAGCGACGCGACCGAAGGCACCGTCAGTCCCGAAAGCGTCGGGTTCATCGGCGTGGTGAAGTTCACGGGCGCTAACTGGAACACGCCGATCACGATCACCGTGACCGGTGTGGACGATCTGCTTGATGACGGCAACGTCGCCTTCACCATCGTCACCGCGGCGGCCGTCAGCGCCGACCTGACCTACAACGGAATCGACGCGGCCGATGTCGCGGTCACGAACACCGACAACGACGTCTCGGGCATTACGGTCACGCCGACGACTGGCCTGACGACGACCGAAGCGGGTGGGGCAGCGACGTTCACCGTGGTGCTCAACACCCAGCCGACGGCGGACGTGACCATCGCGCTGAGCACGGGCGACGCGACTGAAGGCACGGTCGCGCCGGCGAGCCTGACGTTCACGCCGGCGAACTGGAACATCGCCCGGACAGTCACCGTGACGGGCGTGGACGATGCCGTGGACGACGGCGACGTCACCTACAGCATCATCACGGCAGCGGCGACCAGTGCCGACGTGATCTACAACGGCATCAACGCCGCTGACGTCGCAGTCAGTAACACCGACAATGACGGCTCGGGTATCACTGTCAGCCCGATCTCAGGCTTGATCACATCGGAGGCGGGCGGTACCGCGACGTTTACGGTCGTCCTGACGAGCCAGCCGACCGCCGATGTGACGATTGCGCTGAGCACCACCGATGCGACTGAGGGCACGGTCGCACCCGCGAGCCTGACATTCACGGCGGCGACCTGGAACATCGCGCAAACCGTGACGGTGACCGGCGTCAACGATGCCTTGGACGACGGCGACGTCGCCTACACGATTGTTACTGCGGCCGCGGTCAGCTCGGACGTGGTCTACAGCGGATTCAACGCGGCCGACGTCGCGGTCACCAACGCCGACAACGACGCCTCGGGCATTACCGTCACACCAACTTCGGGCCTGACGACATCGGAAGCCGGCGGCACCGCGACGTTCACGGTCGCGCTGACGTCGCAACCGACCGCCGACGTGACCGTCGCACTGAGTTCCGCCGACGCCACCGAAGGCACAGTCAGTCCGGCGAGCCTGACGTTCACGCCCGCCAACTGGAGTACGCCGCAGACGGTCACCATCACTGGAGTCAACGACGGCCTGGACGACGGAGACGTCGTCTACAGCATCGTCACGGCCGCGGCGACCAGCGGCGACGTGCTGTACAGCGGCATCAATGCCGCGGACGTCACGGTCACGAACACCGACAACGACACCGCCGGCATAGTCGTCACGCCGACCTCCGCCCCGACCACGACGGAGGCGCTCGGCACGGCGACCTTCACCGTGGTGCTCACCAGCCAGCCCACGGCGGATGTGACCATCGGGATCAGCGCGAGCGACCCGACTGAAGGCACGGTCAGTGCGCCGAGCCTCACGTTTACGAGCGTGAACTGGAACATCCCGCAGACCATCACTGTCACCGGAGCCGACGATGTTCTCGACGATGGCAACGTCGCCTATACGATCGTCACGGCCCCGGCCAACAGCGCGGATCTGGTCTACAACGGCATCGACCCGGCCGACGTCGCGCTCACGAACATCGACAACGACACCGCGGGCATCATCATCACGCCGACCTCCGGGCTGACGACGACGGAGGCCGGCGGCACCGCCACCTTTACGATCGCGCTGGCGAGCCAGCCGACGGCGGACGTGACCATCGCCTTGAGCACCAGCGACGCGACCGAAGGCACGGTCAGCCCTGAGAGCGTCGGGTTCATTGGCGTGGTGAAGTTTACGGGCGCGAACTGGAACACGCCGATCACCATCACGGTGACCGGGGTGGACGATCTGCTGGACGACGGCAACATTGCCTACACGATCGTCACCGCGGCGGCCACCAGCGCCGACGTGACCTACAACGGGATCGACGCGGCCGACGTCGCGGTCACCAACACCGACAACGACGCCTCGGGCATTACCGTCACACCGACGGCCGGCCTGTCGACGACCGAAGCCGGCGGAAGCGCGACATTCACGGTCGTCCTCAACACCCAGCCGACGGCGGACGTGACGATCGGCCTGAGCTCCAGCGATGCCACCGAAGGCACGGTCGCACCGGCAAGCCTGACGTTCACGCCGGCGAATTGGAACCTCCCGCGGACCGTGACCGTGACCGGCGCCGGGGATGCCATGGACGACGGCGACATCGCCTACACGATCGTCACCGCAGCGGCGACCAGCGCCGACGTCATCTACAACGGCATCAACGCGGCCGACGTCGCGGTCACGAACATCGATAACGACGCCGCCGGCATCAGCGTCATCCCGATCTCCGACCTGACCACGACCGAGGCGCTGGGGACCGCGACCTTCGTCGTGGTGCTCAATACACAGCCCACGGCGGACGTCACGATTGCCTTGAGCTCGAGCGACACGACCGAAGGCACCATTGCGCCGGCGAGCGTGACATTCACGGCGGCGAACTGGAACACGCCGCAGACGATCACCATCACCGGCGTCAACGACGTCCTGGACGACGGCGACGTCGCCTACACGATCATCACCGCCGCGGCGGTCAGCACCGACCTGGTCTACAACGGGATGGACGCGGCCGACGTCACGGTCACCAACACCGACAACGACGCCTCGGGCATCACCGTCACGCCGACCTCGGGTCTGACGACAACCGAAGCCGGCGGCACGGCCACCTTCACGGTGGTCTTGACGAGCCAGCCGACGTCCGACGTGACCATCGCGCTGAGCACGGCCGATGCGTCCGAAGGCACGGTCGCGCCGGCGAGCCTCACGTTCACGCCGGCGAACTGGAACCTCGCGCAGACCGTCACCGTGACCGGCGTGGACGATGCCCTGGACGACGGCGACGTCAGTTACAGCATCCTCACCGCCGCAGCGACCAGTCTCGACGTGACCTACAACGGCATCAACGCCGCGGACGTCACGGCCACCAATACCGACAACGACGGCTCCGGCATCACCGTCACGCCGATCTCCGGCCTGACCACCACCGAGGCCGGCGGCAGCACGACGTTCACCGTCGTGCTGACGAGCCAGCCGACCGCTGATGTGGTCATCGGCCTCAGCACAAGCGACGCGACCGAGGGCACGGTCAGTTCGCCGAGCCTGACGTTCACGCCGGCCAACTGGAATATCGCGCAGACGGTCACCATTGCCGGCGTCAACGACGTGCTGGACGATGGGGACATCGCTTTTACGATCCTCACGGCCGCAGCGGTCAGTTCGGACGCGATCTACAACGGCTTCAACGCGAATGACGTCGCGGTGATCAACACCGACAACGACACCTCGGCCATCACGATCACGCCGACCTCCGGCCTGACGACGACCGAGGCGCTCGGGACGGCGACGTTCACGGTCGTGCTGACGTCGCAGCCGACGGCCGACGTGACCCTTGCGCTGAGCACAGGCGATTCGAGCGAAGGCACGGTCAGTCCGGCGAGCCTCACCTTCACGGCGGCGAATTGGAACATCGCGCAAACCGTGACCGTGACCGGTGTGAACGACTTCCTCGACGACGGCGACATCGTCTACAGCATCATCACCGCGGCGGCGATCAGCGGCGATGAGGCGTATAACGGGATCAACGCCGCCGACGTGACGGTCACCAACACCGACGACGACGGCTCAGGGATCACGGTCACGCCGACCTCCGGCCTGACTACAACCGAGGCCGGCGGCACGGCGACCTTTACGGTGGTCCTGACGACGCAGCCGACCGCCGACGTGACCATCGCGCTGAGCACCAGCGATGCGACCGAAGGCACGGTCAGTCCGGCGAGCCTGACGTTCACGGCCGCCAATTGGAACCTTGCGCAGACCGTCACCGTGACCGGGATCAACGATGTCCTGGACGACGGCAACGTGGTCTTCACGATCGTGACCGCAGCCGCCATCAGCGGCGACGTCCTGTACAACGGGATGAACGCCACCGACGTCACGGTCACCAATACCGACGATGACGTTTCGGGCATCACCGTGACGCCGACCTCTGGCCTGACGACCACCGAGGCGCTCGGAACCGCGACGTTCACGGTGGTGCTTAATACCCAGCCGACGGCCGATGTGACGATCGCGTTGAGCTCGAACGATGTGACCGAAGGCACCGTCGCGCCGGCGACCCTCACGTTCACGGCGGCGAACTGGAACATCGCGCAAACCGTGACCGTGACCGGCGTCGACGATGTCCTGGACGACGGCGACGTCGCCTACATCATCGTCACCGCCGCGGCGGTCAGCACCGACCTGACCTACAACGGGATCAACGCGGCCGATGTCGCGGTGACCAACACGGACAACGACGCTTCGGCCATCACCGTCACGCCGATCTCTGGCCTGACCACGACCGAGGCCGCCGGCACGGCGACGTTCACGGTGGTCCTGACGACGCAGCCGACCGCCGATGTGACCATCGCGCTGAGCACGGGCGATGCGACCGAGGGCACCGTCGCGCCGGCGAGCCTCACGTTCACGGCGGCGAACTGGAACATTGCACAAACGGTTACCGTGACGGGCGTGGACGACGCGTTTGACGATGGCGACGTGGCCTACACGGTCGTCACGGCGGCGGCGACCAGCACCGACACGATCTACAACGGCATCAACGCCGCAGACGTGGCTGTCACCAACACCGACAATGACGCCGCGGGCATCACGGTGACGCCGACCTCAGGCCTGACCACGACGGAAGCGCTCGGGACGACCACGTTCACGGTGGTGCTCAATACCCAGCCGACGGCGGATGTCACGATCGCCCTGAGCTCGAACGACACGACGGAAGGCACGGTCGCGCCGGCGAGCCTCACGTTCACGGCGGCGAATTGGAACATCGCGCAGACCGTCACGGTGACGGGCGTGGACGATGCCCTGGACGATGGCGACATCAGTTACGGCATCATCACGGCCGCGGCGACCAGCGGCGACACGATCTACAGCGGCATCAACGCCGCGGACGTCACCGTCACCAACACCGACAATGACGGCTCGGGCATCACGGTGACCCCGACTTCCGGCCTGACCACGACGGAAGCTGGCGGTACCGCGACGTTCACGGTCGTGCTGACGAGCCAGCCGACCGCCGACGTGATCGTCGGGCTGAGCGCCAGTAATGCGACCGAAGGGACGGTCAGTTCGCCGAGTCTGACGTTCACGCCCGCCAACTGGAACATCGCCCAGACGGTCACCGTGACCGGCGTCGACGATCTTCTGGACGACGGCGACGTCAGCTACACGATCATCACCGCCGCGGCGACCAGCGGCGACGTGACCTACAGCGGGTTCAACGCGAATGACGTCGCGGTGACCAATACCGACAACGACACCGCGGGCATCACCGTCACGCCGATCTCCGGCCTGACGACGACCGAGGCGCTGGGAACCGCGACCTTCACGGTGGTGCTCAATACGCAGCCGACGGCAAACGTCATCATTGCGATCAGCACCAACGATGCGACCGAGGGCACGGTCGCGCCGGCGAGCCTGACGTTCACGGCGGCCAACTGGAACATCGCACAGACCGTCACCGTGGCGGGCGTGGACGATGCCCTGGATGACGGCGACGTCAGCTACAGCATCATCACGGCCGCGGCAACCAGCGCCGACTTGATCTACAACGGCATCAACGCCGCCGACGTCACGGTCACTAATACCGACAACGACGGTTCGGGCATCACCATCACCCCCACGTCCGGCCTGATCACGACCGAAAACGGCGGTACAGCGACGTTCACCGTCGTCCTGACGAGCCAGCCGACGGCAGACGTGACCCTTGCGTTGAGCACGGGCGATGCGACCGAAGGCACGGTGGCACCGGCGAGCCTCACGTTCACGGCGGCCAACTGGAACATTGCGCAAACGGTCACCGTGACGGGCGTGGACGACGCGTTTGACGACGGCGACGTCGCCTACACGATCGTCACCGCCGCGGCGACGAGTGCCGACGTGATCTACAACGGGTTCAACGCGAATGACGTCACGGTCACCAACACGGACAACGACGCCTCCGGCATCACCATCACGCCGACCGCGGGCCTGACCACGACCGAAGCGCTCGGCACGGCGACGTTCACCGTCGTGCTCAACGCGCAGCCCACCGCGGACGTGATTATCGGGCTGAGTACGAACGACGCGACCGAAGGCACGGTCAGTCCGGCGAGCGTGACGTTCACGCCCGCCAACTGGAACACGCCGCAAACCGTCACCGTGACCGGCGTGGACGATGCCCTGGACGACGGCGACGTCGTCTACAGCATCATCACGGCGGCAGCGACCAGCACGGATGTGCTGTACAGCGGCGTCAACGCCGCAGACGTCACGATCACCAACACCGACAATGACGCCTCGGGCGTCACCGTGACGCCGGTGGCAGGCCTGACCACGACCGAGGCGCTCGGGACCACGACGTTCACGGTCGTCTTGAATTCGCAGCCGACCGCGGATGTGACGATCGCGCTCAGCTCGAACGACGCAACCGAGGGCACGGTGAGCCCGGCGAGCCTGACGTTCACCAGCGGGAATTGGAACGTGGCACAGACGGTCACGGTTACCGGCGTCAATGACGACCTGGACGACGGCGACATCGCGTACACGATCGTCACCGCCGCGGCAACCAGCACGGACGTGCTCTACAACGGTATCAACGCCGCCGACGTCGCGGTCACAAATGCCGACAATGACGTCTCAGGCATCACGGTGACACCGACGACGGGCTTGACCACGACCGAGGCGCTCGGGACCACAACCTTCACGGTCGTCCTGAATTCGCAGCCGACCGCGGATGTGACGATCCCGCTCAGCTCGAGCGACTCGACTGAAGGCACGGTCAGTCCGGCGAGCCTGACGTTCACGAGCGCGAATTGGAACGTGCCGCAGACGGTCACCATCACCGGCGCCAACGACGACCTGGACGACGGCGACATCGCGTACGCGATCGTCACCGCGGCGGCGGCCAGTACGGACGTGGTCTATAACGGGCTCAACGCGGCCGACGTCACGGTGACCAACACCGACAACGACGCGTCGGGCATCACGGTGACGCCGACGGCGGGCCTGACCACGACCGAGGCGGGCACCGCGGCGACGTTCACCGTGGTGCTCACGAGCCAGCCGACCGCGAATGTCACGATCGCGTTGAGTTCGAGCGACACGACCGAAGGCACCGTCAGCCCGGCGAACCTGACGTTCACGAGCGCGAATTGGAACGTGCCGCAGACCGTCACGATCACCGGCGTCAACGACGCCCAGGACGACGGCGACATCGCGTATTCGATCGTCACGGCGGCTGCGACGAGTACCGACATCACCTACAACGGCGTCAATGCGAGCGATGTCACCGTCACCAACACCGACGATGACACGACCGGTATTACCGTCACGCCGATCACGGGCCTGACAACGACCGAAGTGCTCGGAACGGCGACGTTCACTGTCGTCCTGAATTCCCAGCCGACCGCGGACGTCACGATCGGGCTGAGTTCGACCGACACGACCGAAGGCACGGTCAGTCCGGCGAGCCTGACGTTCACGAGCGCAAATTGGAACGTGCCGCAGACCGTGACGGTCACCGGCGTCAACGACGCCCTGGACGACGGCGACATCGCGTACTCGATCGTCACGGCGGCAGCGACGAGTGCCGACGCCACATACACCGGCGTGAACGCGAGCGATGTCACGGTCACCAACACTGACGATGACACGACCGGCATTACGGTCACGCCGACGTCAGGCCTGACCACGACCGAGGCACCGGGCACGGCAACATTCACCGTCGTCCTGAATTCCCAGCCGACGGCTGACGTCACGATCGGACTGAGCTCGACCGACACGACCGAGGGTACGGTCAGCCCGGCAAGCCTGACGTTCACGAGCGCGAATTGGAACGTGCCGCAGACGGTCACGGTCACCGGCGTCAACGACGCCCTGGACGATGGTGACATCGCGTACGCGATCGTGACCGCCGCGGCGACCAGCACGGACGTCACCTACAACGGCGTCAATGCGAGCGACGTCACCGTGACGAACACCGACGACGACACCGCGGGCATGACGGTCACGCCGGTAACAGGCCTGACGACGACCGAGGCGGGCGGCACGGCGACGTTTACCGTGGTGCTCACCACCCAGCCGGCGGCGGATGTGACGATTGGTCTGAGCTCGAGCGACACGACCGAAGGCACCGTCGGTCCGGCGAGCGTGACGTTCACGGCCGCAAACTGGAATGTGCCGCAGACGGTAACCGTGACTGGCGTCAACGACGCAGTCGTGGACGGCAACGTTGCCTATTCCATCGTGACCGCCGCGGCGACGAGCACGGACACGAACTACGCCGGCCTCAACGCCAGCGACGTGACGGTGACCAACAACGACAACGACGTCGCGGGCATCACCGTGACGCCGACCTCCGGCCTCACGACGACCGAGGCCGGCGGCGCGGCCTCGTTTACTGTCGTGTTGAGTTCGCAGCCGACCGCAGACGTCACGATCGGTCTGACCTCGAGCAACACCGCGGAGGGCACGGTCAGCCCGGCAAGCCTGACGTTCACGAGCGCGAACTGGAATGTGCCCCAGACGGTGACTGTGACCGGCGTGAACGACGCGGCGGTCGACGGCAGCATCGGCTACACAATCGTGACGGCTGCCGCGACGAGCACGGACCCCATCTACAACGGCGTCAACGGGAGCGACGTCGCCGTCAGCAACACCGACGACGACGTGTTCGCCGACCTCAGTGTCACCAAAACGAACGGGGTCAGTGGCGTGACGGCCGGCAACTCCACGACGTACACGATCGTGGTGTCCAACGCAGGGCCCGGCAGCGCTTTGGGCGCAACGGTCACCGATCTCGCGCCGGCCAACGTCACCTTTGGCACATGGACTTGTGTGGCGTCCGCAGGTTCGTCGTGTCCGGCCACCGGAACGGGGAACATTGCGGCGACCGTCAACCTCCTCGCCGGCGGCACGACGACGTTTACCGTGCTGGCCACAATCTCCCCGGCGGCAACCGGCACCTTGACCAATACGGCGACGGTGTCGAGCCCGTCGGGCGCCGTCGACCCGACGCCGGCGAACAACACGGCGACCGATACCGACGCGGTGAGCACGACGGCGGACCTCAGCGTGACGATGACGAACGGCACCAGTAGCGTCACCGCTGCAGGGCCCACCACGTACACGATCGTCGTGGCCAACGCCGGCGCGAACGCCGCCGCAGGCGCGGTCATCACGGACGTCGGGACGGGGCTGGCCATGACGTCGCTCGGGTGTGCCGCCGCCGGTGGTGCCGTGTGTCCGATCACGCCGACCGTCGCGCAGCTGCAGGCGGGTTTGACGATACCGGCGCTGCCAGCCGGAGGCAGCGTCACGTTCACGCTCGTCACGATTGTGACGGCCGCGAGCGGCACCGTGAGCAATACCGCGACCGTGACACCGCCGGTCGGAATCTCGGACCCCATCCCTGGAAACAATTCGGCGATTGACACGGATGCGGTCGTCGCGGCCCCGGCCGTTGCCGATGTGGCCGTGGTCATCACCGACAACATGACCGAGTTGGTGACCGGCACGGGCACCGTCTACACGATCATCGTGACCAACCAGGGACCGAGCGCGGTGGCGGGCGTCACCGTGACCAACGCGGCGCCGGCGGGCCTGACCTTCGGTGACTGGACGTGCGTCGCCAGCGCCGGCTCGTCGTGTGCCACCGGCGGCACCGGCAGTATCTCGACCATCGTCAACCTGCTGGCTGGCGGAACGGCGGTCTTCAGCGTGCCGGCGACCGTGACCGTCGCTGCGCCGGCGTCCGTCGCCAACACGGCCGTCGCGACGGTGCCGGCCGGCGTGCTTGATCCAACCCCGGCGAACAACACGGCGACCGACGTGAATCAGACGACGCCACCCCAGAGCGTGGGCCTCGCCATCCGCGTCGGCTCGATGACGGCCGTGGGGCCATCCGCGTTCGAGGTGCCCTTTACAATCGACGTGCGGAACACCGGGCAGAATCCGCTAACCAACCTGCAGGTTGCCGATTCGCTGTCTGAGGCGTTTGGTCTGGGTTCACCGACCATCACGATCGTCGCGCCGCCGACGGTGAGTGGACAGAACGCGAATGCGTTGTCAGGCCAGGGCAGTGCGGCGGTCACGGCGACATCACCCTGCGTGGGCAACAGCGGCTTTACGGGCATCGGCGCCCCGTTTGACCCGGGAACTCAGCTGCTCAGCGGATCCCCGCCGCTCGCCGCCGGCGAGGGCTGTACGATCGATTTCCGGGTGCGTCTGGCGTACGCCAGTGCCGCGGACGTTCCGACGTCGCCGCAAACCAATACCGCGGTGGCGCGCACGACCAGCGGCGCCGGGAGCATCACCATTGCGAGTGCCGCAAGCGCGGCCAGCGTGGATCTGCAGCTCCCGCGCGTGGATGTCACCAAGATGGTGACGCGCAGCGTCGTGCAGGTCGGCACGGAGCCGGTCTTCGATGTCAGCTACGCCATCGCGCTGCGAAACACCAGCCAGGCTGCCGCGCCAAACGTGCAGGTCATCGACAATCTGGCGGAGACGTTCGCGCCGGGCGCGCCGGCGATTTCCATCGTGTCCGGGCCGACGATCGAGAGTGGGAATGCGTCACTCACGCTGGCGACCGGCGCCCAGGCGTTCAACGGGACCACGGCGACCGCCATGCTGGTGGGGTCCGACACGATGATGCCGGGCACCGAGGGCCGCATCGTCTTCACGGTGCGCCTCAGCTACGCGAGCAGCATGACCGTTCCGGTCGGCATTGACCTGAACAACACCGCCGTCGCGACGACCAGCGGGACGGCTGGCGGCGTCATCATCACCCGGGATGAATCGACCGACGTGACGGATTCAGGCGCGCCGCCGCAGGCCGACGATGTGCCTGACCCGACGCCCGTGCGCCTGATGCCGCAGACACAGTTGACCGTGCAGAAAATCGCCAACGTGCTCGTCGCTGAAATCGGCGACGCGGTGCGGTATGCCGTGCGGGTTCGCAACATCGGCGGCCCGACGCTGCCGGCGGTGTCGGTGACCGACCGGCTGCCGCTCGGCTTCCGCTACATCCCCGGGTCGGCACGCCTGGCCGTCGGAGGCGAGGCGCAGGTCCTGCCGGATCCGGCGGGGGGCGTTGGGCCAGTGCTGACGTTTGCCATTCCCGCGCAAGCCGATCGCGACGAAGCGCTGATCTCCTATCGGGTGCGAGTCGGGCCCGGCGCGCTGCAGGGCGACGGCGTCAATCGCGCCGATGCGGCGAGCGGCGATCTGAAGTCGAACACCGCGGCGGCGCGGGTCCTCGTGTCGGGCGGTGTCTTCACGACCGACGCCTGCGTGGTCGGGACGATCTTCGTGGATCGCAACGGCAACGGCCTCCAGGACGCCGGCGAGCCTGGCGTGCCGGATGTCGAGTTGCACTTCGAAGAGGGCACGTCGCTCGTCAGCGACCACGAGGGTAAATACAGTTACTGCGGCCTCACACCGACGACCCACGTCCTCAAAGTCGATTGGACGACCGTGCCGGCCGGCGCCAGGATGACCACGAGCAGCAATCGCAATGCGGGCGACGCGGGCAGTCTTTTCGTCGACCTGAAGTTCGGCGAAGTTCATCGCGCGGACTTCATCGTGGACGGCAGCGCGGGCCCGAGCGTGATCGAGGAGATCGGCAAGCGGCAGGCGCGCGCGGACGTCTGGGTGCCGACGTTCGACGAGCCGGCGCGGGCGACGGTTGGTGGAGGTCGATCGACGGCGACCGGCCTTGGCGCCACTTCTCCCGGGGGAGTGGTTGTCGGGGGAGTGGGAGCCACGGCGACGCCGGGCCAGATATCGCCTGGCGGCTTTCAGCCGATCCGGCAGGCCATGCTCACGACCGCGAACTCCAACGCGCCCGAGCCATTGCCGGCCGCTGTCCAGCCGGCTGGGGTGATCGAACCGCCGACACAGGGTCCGATGGCGCCCTCCACGGCCCTGCGGAGGATGCTGGCGGTCGGTCTGCTCGACGGCGCGGTGTCGTTCTCGCGCGTCACGGGTGGCTCGCTGGCCCCGGCGCGGCCGGAAGCCGTGTTCGATCGGGAGTTCATGCGCTTCTCGCAATCGTTCGACGGCGGCCAGGGCCAGTACGGCGGGCGTGCCGCGCTGTTCGTGAAGGGCACGGTCGCGACGCACTACCTGATGACGTTCGCGTACGACTCGGACAAGGACGTGCGCGGGTCGCTCTTCCGCGACATCCAGCCGGACGCGTTCTATCCGGTCTACGGCGATTCGAGCGAGAAGCGTTTCGACGCGCAGACGTCAGGCCGCTTCTACGCGCGCGTCGACCGCGGTCCGAGCTACCTGATGTACGGCGACCTGCAGACGTCGAGCTTCGGTCCGGAAGCCCAGGCGCTCGGCGCCTACAATCGTTCGCTCACGGGCGTGCAGCATCATTTCGAGAACTCGCGGGCGATGGTCAACGTGTTCGCCAGCCATGACTCGCTCCGGCAGGTGATTGACGAATACGCGGCGCGCGGCATCTCCGGCCCGTACCCGGTGAGCAATCCGAACGGCGTGTCGGGGACCGAGCGCGTCGAAATCATCACGCGCGATCGCAACCAGCCGGCGGTGGTGTTGAGCGCCGTGCCGCTCACGCGATTCACCGACTACGAGTTCGAGCCGTTCAGCGGCCGCTTGCTCTTCCGCATGCCGGTGCCCTCGCTCGACGAGCAGCTGAACCCGGTGTCGATCCGCGTGACCTACGAGGTCGATGCCGGCGGCGACAAATCCTGGGTCGGGGGCGGCAACGTGCAGATGAAGTTCGGCAGTGCGGTGCAGGTCGGCGGCAGCTGGATCGAGGACGGGACGCCCGGATCGCCCTACCGGCTCCGCAGCGTGAACTCGACGCTGCGCCTGGGCAACTCTTCGACGATCGTGATCGAAGGCGCCCAGTCCACCGGCACGATCAACACCGGCATCGGCGGAACGGCGCCGCCTGTCGCGGCGGGCGCGGATCCCGAGGGATTTGCCGCACGGATCGAGTGGCGGCATTCGTCGAATCGACTCTCGGCGCGCGCCTTTGGCGCCATCGCGGATCTGGGCTTCAACAACCCGGCCTCCACGCTGGCCGGCGGGCGCACCGAGGCCGGCGGACGCGCGCGGTTCACGATCACCAAGGGCGTGAGCCTGATCGGTGAAGCGATTCACTCAGAAGATCGGCTGACGGATGGGCGTCGCGACGGCGGCCTGTTTGCGGTGGAGACGAAGTGGAAGCCGCTGGTGTTTGAACTGGGCCTGCGACGCGCGGTCGAAACCGGCGCGCCGGCGCAGGGCACCAGCGCCGGCTTCCCGCTGTTCGGTTCCGCGTCCGCGTCCGGATTTGGCTTCGGCTCGACCGACACGCGAATCGATCCCGTCACCGGCCAGCCGATCGTGAACGCCGGCTTCGGACCGCAGCTCTCGGCGGGAGGAACCCCCCCGGCCAGCGTCCCGCCACCCGATCTGATGACGGTGCGCGCGAAACTCACGTTCCTGATCGGGAAGCGTGCGGACATTTATGGTGAAGGCGAGCAGGACCTGCGTTCGCCGGATCGCCGCCTGGCCGCCGTCGGTACGCAGTTCAAGATCAGCGACAAGCTGAAGCTCTACGCGCGACACGAGTTCATCTCGAGCCTCGACGGCCCGTACGCGCTCCGGGACGGACAGCGGACCTACTCCACGGTGTTCGGCGTTTCGTCGACCTACATGAAGGATGGCGACCTCTTCAGCGAGTACCGTCTCGCCGACGTGTTGTCGGGCCGCGAAGCCGAAGCGGCGATTGGCTTGCGGAATCAGTGGACGATCGCCCGGGGCGTGCGGTTGTCCACCGGCTTCGAGCGCCTGCAGTCGATTGCGGGCGAGAGCCGCGAAGCCACGGCGGTCTCGGCCGGCCTCGAGTACACCGCGAGCGCGCATCTGAAGGGCACCGGCCGCCTCGAGTGGCGCCGGGATTCGTCCAGCGACAACTGGCTGTCGACGGTCGGTGTGGCGCAGCGACTGTCGCGCGACTGGACGCTGCTCGCGAAAAATTACTACCAGCTGACGATGCCCGAGATCGCGCCGAAGCTGGTGCAGGATCGGTTCTCGATCGGCACGGCGTACCGGGATACGACGAAGAACCGGTTCAACCTGTTGACGCGCTACGAGTTCAGGGTCGAAGACACACCAGGCCTCACGCCCGGCGCCGCGACCGATCGGCGCGTGCAGGTGGTCTCGACGCACGCCGACGTCCACCCCCTGCGTGCGTGGAACGTCTCGGGCCAGTACGCGGCGAAGTTCGTCGACGACCGCATGGAGGCCAGCGAGGGCAAGTTCGGCATCCATCTGATCTCGAGCCGCGTCGGCTACGACATCGCACGACGGTGGGATGTCGGCGCGCTGACGAGCGTGATGTGGGGCGGCGAGGGCGGACGCCGGAGCGCCGTGGGCGGGGAAGTCGGGTTCCAGCTGCGAGGCAACCTCTGGCTGTCGGCCGGCTACAACTTCACCGGCTTCACCGACCGCGATCTCGTGTCCTCGAATTTCACGACGCGCGGGATGTTCGTGCGGCTCCGGATGAAGTTCGATGAGTCGATCGTCCCGGCGTCGGTTCGCGGCGGGGGTTAAGGCTCGTTCAGCGCAAATCCGCGGATCCCAGGTCGCGCCGTGCCTAAAAAGACCCACGCGTTGTCCAATCATGGAAACGCAGTGCTTACGGTTTTAGTCACCGGCACGGTGTCAGGCTAGCGCGCCGAGCCACTGGACTTTGACCCTGGTCGCCCTCGGTGCTGCCCTCAGACTGATGGGTTAGACTGCTCGTTCCCCCACATCGCGCCAAGGGCCGGTTGAGGGTCTCGATGTCCGGTCGACGCACGTCCAGAGCCCGAGACGGTCAATGCAGACGATTCTCGTAGTCGATGACTCTCCCACGATTCGCCGGATGGTGAGGGCCGCGCTGGGGTCGCTCGCCGACGTGGCGTTCGCCGAAGCCGGCTCCGGTCTCCAGGCGATCGAGACGCTCGCCGTGCAACCCGTGCAGGCGGTCGTGCTCGATCTGAACATGCCCGACATGCACGGTCTGGACGTGCTGAAGTTTCTGCGCTCGCACGCCCCCTATCGCGACCTGCCCGTGATGATTCTGACGACCCGGGGTGACGAGTCCAGCCGCGATGCCGCCTTGAAGGCCGGCGCATCGGCGTACATGACGAAGCCCTTCTCGCCGACGGCGCTCCTATCGTCCGTCCGGGATCTGCTCGGTGCAGCCAGCCCTTCGGTGTAGGCGATGAGCACGCACGAGCCGACCAGTCCCTTCGCGTCCGGTTTCATGGACGACTATTTCGCCGAGGCCGAGGAACACATCATCGCCGTGCGGCGCAGCCTGCTCGCGCTCGAGCCGGCGCTGGGCTCCCGGCTGCCGCTGCCCGTGATCGAAGAGCTGTTCCGAAGTTTTCATTCGCTCAAGGGCCTCTCGGCGATGGTGGAGTTGCGCGAGGCCGAGTTGCTGGCGCATCAGATGGAAAGCTGTTTGCGCGCGGTCCGTGACGGCCACTTCGTGATGACGGCCGCCAGTTTCGAGACGCTCGTCGACGGCGCCAAGGTGCTCGAGAGCGTGATTGCCGCGCATCGCGACGGCCAGCCGGTTCCGGCCGTGGGACGCCAACTCGAGTTGCTCGCGGAGATGTCGGCCGAACAGGCGTCGAAGACCGCCGCACCGGCTGACCGGCTGTCCGCCGCGGCCTCGGCCGGCAACGTTCAGCGCGTCACCTTCGTACCGTCGCCTGAGCTCGTCGCGCGCGGGGTGAAAGTCGATACGATTCGCGCGCGCCTGCTGGGCATCGGCCAGGTGCTGAGCGTGACACCGAAAGTCGTGGCCGGCGGTGGGGTCTCGTTCGAGTTCGAGATTGAGACTGACGACGAAGAGCAGTTGGCCGCCTGGAAGGCTGACGGCGTGACGTACGAACGCGTGGCCCGGCCGGTCGCCGAGGCGCCGGTGGCCGGCCTTCGCCCGGACGCCGCGCGCGCGACCGGCGCGACCGGGGCCGCGACGCCGGCCCCGGCCAATTTCGTGCGCGTGGATCTCGCGCGCCTGGACGACCTCATGCGCCTGGTCGGCGACATGGTGGTCACGCGGGCGCGACTCGAAGACACCCTCCAGCGCGTCGAGCGGCACGTGCCGTCCCAGCAATGGCGCGCCCTGCAGGAACACAGCGCGAGCATCGAACGGAATCTGCGCGATTTGCGCGAAGGCGTCATGCGCGTGCGGCTGGTGCCGATTGGCGAGATCTTCCGCCGCATGCCCTTCGTCGTGCGGGATCTGGCCCGTGACACCGGCAAACGCGTGCGGCTCGAAGTATCGGGGCAGTCCACCGAGATCGACAAGTTCCTGATCGAGCGCGTGATGGACCCGATCCTGCACCTCGTGCGCAACGCGATCAGCCATGGGATCGAGCGGCCGGAGCAGCGCGTGGCCGCCGGCAAGTCGCCGGAAGGCGTGATTCGCCTCAACGCCACGACCGCGGGTGAATCGGTGGTGCTCGAGGTCTCAGACGACGGCGGCGGCGTCGATCTGCAGGCGGTCGCGCGGCGCGCGCACGCGCGCGCGATGACGCTGCCGGCCGGGCCCATCGAAGCGCGAACGCTGCTCGACATCATCTGCGCCTCGGGATTTTCGACGCGCGATCAGGCCGATCGGGCCAGCGGCCGTGGCGTCGGCATGGCCGTGGTCCGCAGCACGGTCGAAGACCTCGGCGGCACCCTCGCCATGGAGACCGACGCGAAGCGGGGCACGACGTTCCGGATGACGCTGCCGCTCACGCTGGCGATCACGGACGCCATCATCGCGCAGGTCGGCGATCACACGTTTGCGGTGCCGCAGTCGGCCGTGCGCGAAGTGATCGAGGTCGAGGTCGGGTCTCTGCGGTCGATTGAGAAACACGAGTTGCTGACGCATCGCGGCGGGACGTTGCCGATGATCCGGCTCTCGCAGCTGTTCTCGATTCGGGGGCGTGATCGCACACGGTTTCACGCGTTGATTGTCGGCGCCGGTCTGGCCGCCGTCGGCCTGCTCGTCGATCGCATCGCCGGCCAGCGCGAGATTGTCGTCAAGACGATCACGGATCCGCTGATTCACGTCAACGGCGTGTCGGGGGCGACCGAACTGGGCGACGGCCGGTTGGTGCTGATCCTGGACGTGGCGGCGTTGAGTCGGACCGTGCGCAGCCAGGCGCACCTGGGGGAAGGGGTATCGGCATGACGGAGACAGCGTCCGCGGTGGCCGGTTCGACCACCGCAGCCGCCCCGGTGCGGCAGACCTATATTCTGTTTCTCGTGGCCGGCACGACCTATGCCGTGCGCAGCCACGAGGTGCTCCACATGGAAATGCTGGAGCACGTGACGCCCGTGCCGAACGCGCCGGCGTGCGTCGAGGGCGTCGTGTTTTCGCGAGGGCAGGTCGTGCCCGTCGTGAATCTTCGTGCGCGGTTCGGTTTCGAGCGCCTCGAGTTGGATCTCCGGAGCCGGCTGCTCGTCGTCCAGAGTCAGGGCCGTCAGATCGGCCTGCTGGCCGACGAAGCCCGTGAATTCATCACGCTCGACGAGGCGGCCATTCAGCCGCCGAACGACGCGATCGGCGGCTTGAGCGGCAATTACCTGGAAGGCGTGGCAACGATCGGCAATCGGATCGTCCTCATGCTCAACATCCGCGAAGTGGTGGAGAACGTTCCCACCGCGGCGGCCTAGCGTGCAGGTGGCACGCATGTCTCCAAAAGGAAAGACCATGGCAGTCAGCAACGGCAACGGACGAAGCGCGAACGGGGCGCACGCGATCGATCACCATCTCCTGCGCGGGGAGGCGACCCACATCACGGACGCCGTCTCTCGCATCGTCGAGATGACCGATCAGGTGTCGGCAGGTGCCGACGCGCAGGTCCAGTCCCTGGAAGGCGCGCTCAGCGGGCTCAACCAGATGACCGCGTCGCTGAAGGAGACCGCGGCGCAGGCCGGCGCGGTCACGTCGTCGACCGACAGCCTGGTCTCGTCCATCAATGAGGTGGCGGCCTCGATTGAACAGGTGACGAAGAACTCGGAAAGCCTGTCAGGGTTCGTCCGGCAGACCGCGACCGCCATTCAGGAGAGCCACTCGTCCATCCAGCGCGTGACGGGAACGGCGCAGGAGATGGCGACGGCCGCCCAGCAGGTCACCACGTCCATGACCGAGATGGCGGCCTCGATCAAGTCGACGACCGCCGATACGGATGCGCTCGCGTCGTCGGTGAACGAGACCGCCGCGGCGATCGAGGAAATGACGCGATCCATCCAGGGCGTGGCGACCAATGCCGACGATCTGGCCGCGGCCTCAGAGGAGACGTCGTCGGCGATCAACGAGACCGCCGCGTCGATCGAGGAAGTGACGGCGCAGATGGACAGTCTGGCGTCGACCCTGGAACAGAACGGCGCGGCGACGGAACAGCTCGCGCGGTCGGTGCAGAGCGTGGCGCGGAGCGGGCAGAGTATCGACGACGCGGCCAGTGCGGCGGCGGTGAGCGCGACCGAACTCGATCGCGCCAGCCAGTCGGTGTCGGTCCTGGCGAAGGAAGCCGAGGAGATCACGCGGCGCGCCAGCCAGGAAGCGAAGGACGGCGGCGCGAGCGTCGAGCGGTCGATGCAGGGGTTCAGCCGGGTCAAGGAGTCGATGTCGCAGTCGGCCACGGTCATCCGCGAGATGGGCAAGCGGGCCAATGAAATCGGCAGCATCGTCGACACGATCAATCTGATTGCCGAGCGCACGAACCTGCTGTCGCTGAACGCCTCGATCGAGGCCGCGCGGGCGGGCGATGCCGGCCGCGGCTTTGCCGTCGTGGCGGAGGAAATCCGCAATCTGGCCGATCGGTCGGCCAAGGCGACGTCCGATATCGCCTCGATCATCAAGGCCCTGCAGGAAGTGACGCGCGAGGCGGTCGACGCGTCGAACGAGGGACTCAGGCTGGCCGAGCAGAGCGGGACGCAGGCCGAGGACGGCGCGAAGGGACTGGGACGGATTCTCGAGGGTGTGACGGAAGCCACGAAGATCGTCGCGCAGATCACGCGCGCGAGCGACGAACAGCGGACGGCGACGCGGAACGTGTCCTCGGCGATTACCGCCACGGCCGAACAGGCGCGGCTCGTGGCCGCCGCGACCGACGAGCAGGCGAGGGCCGTCACGTCGCTCGTGCAGGCCAACGGCCAGATCCGGAAGACCGCCAACGAGGTCAAGAAGGCGATGGCCGAGCAGTCGCGCGCCGCGCGCGACATCCTCAAGGCGGCGCAGAGCACCCGCGAGCAGGCGTCGCATGTGCGCAGGGCCACACAGGAGCAGGCGCGGACCGCGGGTGAGATCACCCGGTCCGCGGACGCGATGCGCCGGGGCGGCGCGACGACCGCCCGGGCGTTGGCGGAACAAGCCACGGCCGGAGAGCAGATCACCCGGTCGGCCGTCGAGCTGCAGCAACTGGTGGCCACCGTCACGCGCGCGATGGTCGAACAGACGTCGGGGATGCGGGACATTGCGGCGGCCGCTGACGGAATGCGCACGCAGTCGGACCAGGCGGCGCGAGCCCTGGCGGATCAGGCTACGACCATGCGCGAAATGACGGGCGCGGCGCAGGCCACGGCGAAACAGATCAAGCACATTACCAAGGCCAACGTCGAACACTCATCCGCCGCCGCGGCGCTGTTGACGTCCGTCGCCGAGATCCGCCAGATCACGGACCGGAATGCCGTGGGAGCCAGGCAGACGCGCGGGGGCACGGATGACCTGCTGCGCCGTGCCCAGGCGCTGTCGGCGCTCGTCGATCAACCGGCGCCCGCGCGTGGTGGCAACGGTCGAGCCCCGCGGTCGAATCGCTAGGCTGCGGCGTCTCATGATCGGCGAACGTCTTCCACTCGGCATTCTCACGACCGACGACCGCCTGATCGTGCGGACGTGGGATTCGTGGATGGCCCGGGCAACCGGAATCGAACCGGCGGACGCGCTGGATCGGCCGATCGCGGAGGTGATTCCGGAAATCGACCGGCGAGGTCTGCTCGGCGTGCTGGAAGGCGTGCTGACGCGGGGCACGGTCGAGTTGCTGGCGCCGGCGCTGCATCACTATCTCATCGCCTGCGCGCCGACCCAGCCGTCGCGGATGTTCGACCGCATGCAGCAGCACGTCACGATCGGCCCGCTCCGTGAGGACGGCCGCATCGTGGGGCTTGTCATCACGATCGAGGACGTCACGGCGCGCGTCGAGCAGGAGCGGCAGATGTTCGACGGCCTGAAGGGGCTGGCGCCGCCTGCGACGGCGCCGGCGACCGATGCGTCGAGTGAACCGGTGGACGACCTGACCCGCCGGCTCGGCGAGCCCGACTGGCGCGTGCGCCGCCTGGCGATCGCCTCGCTCGCCGGCCGGGGCCAGGCCATCGTCGACGCGCTTGTCAGTACCCTGCGTGAGCAGCACCACAACCTGAACATGCTCACCAGCGTGCTGGATCTGCTCGCGATGACCGAGATCGACGTCATCGAGCCGTTGATTCATTTCCTCGACGACGACGATGTGAACCTGCGCGTGCAGGCGGCGTTGATCCTGGGTGATCGTCGCGATCGCCGGGCCATTCCCGCACTCATCGCGCACCTCGGTGATCCGGACGTGAACGTGAAGTTTCATGTCATCGAGGCGCTCGGCCGCGTGCATGCGACCGAGGCCGGCGAGGCGCTGACAGCGATCGCGCTGGAACGCGACTTTTTCCTCGCGTTTCCCGCGCTGCAGGCGCTGGGCAAGATCGGGACGCCGGCCATTGCGCCGCGTCTCGTGCCCCTGCTCGGCGACGACCTGTTGCGCGCGCCCGTCATTGAGGCGCTCGGCGAGCTTGGCGATGAGGACGTGTCCGTGCCGCTGGTCGAGCTGCTCAGCGCGGCGTCGGCGCCCATCGAGGTGATCGCGGATGCGCTGGCCGGTCTGTACGATCGGTACGAAAGCCGTTACCAGGGCGGCGAGCACATCGCGGATCTGGTCCGGCGCCACATCACGGCGGCGGGCACGCAGCAGATTCTCGATGCGGTGCAGCGCGTCGGACCGGATCGGCTCCCGGGACTGGCCAAGGTGTTGGGATGGCTGGAAGGGGAGGCGGTTCAGCGGGCGCTGACGCGCCTGCTGGGCCACGGTACGGTGCGCTCGCAGGTCGTCGAGGCGCTCGTCAGGAACGGCGCCGGTGTCGTGTCGCTCCTCACCGAGCAGCTCAAGGCCGAAGATCTCGAGATCCGGCAAGCCGCCGCGGTGGCCCTCGGCAGAATCGGTGATCGCCGCGCGACGCCGGCACTGGTGGACGCACTCGACGATCGGGAACTGGCGGTCTCGGCGGCCGGTGCATTGGCCAGGATTGGCGATGGCGGCGCGTTCGAGGCCCTCATCGGCCGGCTCGGCGAGCCGGAGACCGCGACGCGTCAGGCGATGATTGCGGCGCTCAATTCGATCGGCCATCCGGAGATGCGCCGGCGCATCCTCACCGTTCTCGATAGCCCGGATCCACGCGCCCGCGACTCGGCGCTGCGGATTGCGGGCTACTTCGGCTGGGCGGAGTGCCTCGACCGCGTGCTGGTGTGCTGCCGTGACGCCAGCGAAGCCGTGCGCCGGACCGCCGTCGAGCAACTCGCGTTCTTCGATGACCCGCGCATCCCGGGCGCGTTGCTGGCGGCGGCCGATGATCCGGTGGCGCCGGTGCGCGCGGCGGCGATCGCGGCGTTCCCGCGTGTCGAGTTTTCCTCGCGAATCGACGCCCTGCGGCGCGCGCTGAACGACGCCGATGCCTGGGTTCGGTACGTCGCGCTGAAATCACTGGGTGCCATCGGCGAGCCCGACGCGCTGCCGGCCGTCATGGCGTGCCTGCAGCACGACCCCGCGCCTCACGTTCGGCTTGCCGCCATCGAAGTGGTCGGACGCCTCAAGCCTTCGGAGGCGCTGAACATTCTCGAACCGCTCTTGCGCTCGGGCAACGAGGACATTGCCCGCGCCGCGCTCGCGGCGCTGGCACACGTTGACCAACCCGAGGCGCTGGCCACGCTGGAGCAGGCCGTCCGGTCGACGGCGCCCTGGCAACGTCACGCGGCCATCGACGCCCTGGCCTCGAGAGCTGAAACGACGATTCCCCGAACCCTTCAGTGGGTCGCCGCAGCCGATGGACAGGCCGACGTCGCACGTGCGGCCGTGGACGCCCTCGCGCGACTCGGCGGACGAGACGATGGCCAGGGCCTGGAAGCGACGCGGGCTCTCCTCAACCTGACGGCCGAGCCGGCGCAGCGGGAATGGGCGATCGCCGCGCTCGGCGCGCTGCCGGCGCGGCGGACGGCCGACGTCGCCGAAGGTCTTCGCGACCCGTCTGCCGACGTCCGCTGCGCGACCGTGGAAGCGCTGAGCCGCATGCGGCGTCAGGACGCCTCACGCGCCCTGGAATCGGCGTTGGACGATCCGGCGCCGCGCGTGCGGTTTACCGCGGTGGAGGAACTCAAGCATTTGGGAAGCCGCACCTCACAACGAAAGCTGATGGCCCTGGCGAGAACGGACCCGGATACCGGCGTCCGGCATGCCGCACTCATGGCAGTCGCCCGGTCCGAGGGCGCCGGCGAATTCAACGCGTCGCGGTAGCGGGACGATCGCATGCACGACCGCTCAGACGCACTGGGTCTCTCTGGCACCGTCACGACGCTGCTTCGCGATCTCATCCATGAACAGCTGGGGTTGATGTACGAGCCGTACCAATTCGACCAGGTGGCCGATCGCCTCGCGCCGCTCGTCGTCGGCCGGGGCCTCGGATCCTTCATGGACTACTACTACCGCCTGAAGTATTCGCCCGAGCCCGGCGACTGGTTGGGCGTGATGGACGCGCTCGCCGTGCAGGAGACGTACTTCTGGCGGGAAATCGATCAGCTGCGCGCCGTGGTGACCTGTGTGGTGCCGGGGCTCGTGCGCGCGCTCAGGGGGCGCACGCTCCGGATCTGGAGCGTGCCCTGCGCGACCGGGGAGGAGCCGCTCACGATCGCGATGCTGCTGGCCGAGGCGGGGTGGTTTGGCCGCGCGCCGATTGAGGTGCTGGCCAGTGACGCCAGTCCGCGGGCGATCGAACGGGCTCGAGCGGGCCGGTATGGCCGACGATCGTTTCGCAATCTGCCGCCGGAGTTGCGCGAGCGGTACTTTGTTCCGCACGAAGGCGACTGGAGCGTCGTCCCTGACTTGCACCGCCGGGTCAACTACGACATTGTGAATCTGATGGCTGACGATCAGGTGTCCCGGCATGCCACCGCGCCGGTCATCGTCTGCCGCAACGTTTTTATTTATTTTTCCGATCGCAGCATCCGCCGCGCCGTCGGCGTGTTCGAACAACAGATGCCGTCGCCCGGCTACCTGTGCATCGGAGCCGCAGAGTCGCTCCTCCGCCGGACGACGACGTTCGAGTTACAGGACATCGGCGGCGCATTCATGTACGTCAAGGGCGGAATCCCTGACGATGACTCGAGACCGGTCCCCAGCGTGGAAAGCGTGTCATGACCTCACCGATCCGAGTGCTCGTCGTCGACGACTCCGCCTACATTCGAAAAGTCATCACCGAGATGCTCTCCCGCAACCCGGGCATCGAAGTGGTGGGAACGGCCCGCGACGGCGGGGAAGCCCTCGAGCAGACGGAGCGGCTCAATCCGGACGTCGTCACGTCGGATCTGATCATGCCGGGCGTTGGCGGCGTGGAGTTCATTCAGCGGCAGATGGCGATTCGGCCCGTGCCGATTGTGATCGTCAGCGTGGCTTCCGAGTCGAGCGAACAGGTCCTCGCCGCCCTCGACGCCGGGGCGGTGGATTTCGTGCAGAAACCGACGGCGCTGGCGACCGAGCGGGTCTTTGACGTCGCCGAGGACCTCGTGGCGAAGGTCACCGCCGCCGCCAGAGCTCCGGTGGGCCGCATCAGCCGCGCCCTGCTCGAGGTGCCGCCGCCGGTCACCACCATCTACCAGAACCGCTATAGTGTGCTTGTTATCGGCGTCTCCACGGGTGGGCCGCAGGGACTCAAAGCCGTGGTCCCGCGGTTGCCCGCCGACTTTCCGATCCCGGTCGCGATCGTGCTGCACATGCCGATGGGCTACACCGAGGCCTACGCCAAGCGCCTGGACGACACCTCAGCCTTGACCGTGACTGAGGCGCGTGATGGCGAACCCCTGCGCGCGGGTCTGGTGATGGTGGCACCGGCGGGGCGCCATCTGACGTTCTACCGGACTGGTGAGGGGAAGGTGGTGGCGCAATTGGGTGTGCGGCCGCTCGACACGCCGCATCGGCCGTCGGTGGATGTGATGTTCCAGTCAGCGGCGGGCGTCTACGGCGAACGGGTGATGGGCGTCGTGATGAGCGGCATGGGCGCGGATGGCCGCGAAGGCGCGGCGTGGATCAAGGCGCGCGGCGGTACCGTGCTGACGGAGTCGGAAGAGACGTGCGTGGTCTACGGCATGCCCCGCGCGGTCGTCGAAGCGGGGCTCAGCGACCAGTCCGTTCCCTTGCACCTGTTGAGCGCCGCGATTCTGGAACGAGCATGAAGACCAAGGTCCTGATCATCGACGACTCCGCCCTGACGCGCCGGAGTCTCCGGCAGATCCTCGAGAGCGCCGGATGCGAGGTCGTCGAGGCCGAGGATGGCCTCACCGGCCTCGAGCACTACTACCTCGAGAAGCCGGAGGTCGTGATGCTCGACCTCGTCATGCGGGGCATGTACGGCCTGGACGTGCTCCAGAAGCTGCGCGAACTCGACGCCGACGCCCGCGTGGTCGTCGTCTCGGCCGACATCCAGTCCTCGTCGCACGAATTGGCCCAGCAGGCCGGGGCGCGCGCGTTCATCAACAAGCCGTTCGATCGTGCGGAAATCCTGGCCGCGCTCGAAACCGCCCTCGCGGGAGCCCGCTAGTGGATCTGACCCCCGTCCAGCACGACGCGCTGATCGAACTCATCAACATCGGTTTTGGCCGCGCCGCCGCGGCGCTTTCGAAGCTGACCGGACACCGCGTGCAGCTCGAAGTGCCGCAGGTGACGATGTGCCCCATCGACGAGATCGCCAAGACGCTCAGGCCGCTCGTCGACAACGAACTCGCGACCGTGCACCAGATTTTTTCGGGCCCCGTGGAAGGCGACGCGTTGCTCGTGCTCGACCAGAAGAGCGCAGCCATTCTCAAGGAGCTGCTGACGAGCGAGCCCGCGCTGCCGCTGGCGATCGATCGATCCGCCCGCGAGGTCGTGACCGAAATCGGGAACATCCTGCTCAATGCGTGCCTGGGCACGTTTGGCAATCTGCTGAAGGTGCAGGTCTCGTTCGCGGTGCCGCATCTGACCCTGGAAACGCTCGAGACCGTCGTCGGATCAATCGCGGTGGATCGCCAGGGCCTGCGGTATGCGCTGATCGTCCACTCCTCGTTCCGCCTGCGCGACAGCAGCCTGACGGGGTATCTCGTGATCGTCCTGGGCGTCGCGTCGATCGAGCGGCTGATTCGCGCGCTGGACCAGTGGGAGCACGACCTGCGATGACGCCGTCAGAATCCCTCGTGGACGTGGCGTCGGTGCAGGCCGCGTTGTCGCGCTGGTTCGCGGGCGACGCGCGGCAGGGGCTCTTTGCCACCGACACCCAGTTCCGGATCGTGATCTGGAACCGGTGGATGGAAATCCACTCGGGCCAGCTGGCCTCGGCCGTAATCGGCCGGTCGCTCTTCGACGTCTGCCCCGACACGGTCGAACGGGGCGTGAAGGACTATTACCAGTCCGCCCTCGACGGACGCGTCACGGTGATCTCGCACGGACTCCACCGCTTCCTGCTGTCGCTCCCGCCCACGAGCGGCGACTTCGCGTTCGAGCAGATGCCGCAGAGCGGGCACATCGCGCCGTTGGTCGACGGCGACCGTGTCGTGGGGACCGTCACGGTCCTCGAGGACGTGAGCGATCGGGTCGGCAGCGAAGCGAACCTGCGCACGCAGATCGAGGCGCAGCAGCAGGCGCGCGCCACCGCAGAACTGGCGCTGCGCTCGAAGGACGAGTTTCTGTCCACGCTGTCCCATGAGATTCGCACCCCGCTCAGCGCCGTGCTGGGCTGGTCGCGCATCCTGCTCGCGCGCGACACGATCGAGCCCGAGCTGCTGCAGCGGGCGCTGACCGTCATCGAACGGAATGCCGCCACCCAGGCCAAGATGATCGACGACATGCTCGACATGGCGCGGATCGTGGCCGGCAAACTGCGCCTGGAACTGCGGCCGGTTGACCTGCTGAGCGTCGTGATCGCGGCCGTGGATGTCGTCACGCCGTCGGCCAGCGCCAAGCGCATCATGATTCGTCCCTCGTTTGCCGCGGCCAGCCCGCAGGTGCTCGGCGATCACGATCGCCTCCAGCAGGTGGTCTGGAACCTGCTGTCGAACGCGGTCAAATTCACGCCCTCGGGCGGCGTCATCGACGTCCGGCTGGACGTGATGGCCAACACGGCGCGTGTCGTCGTGCGCGACACCGGCCAGGGCATCAGCGAGGAGTTCCTGCCGCACGTCTTCGAGCGCTTCCGGCAGGACGACGCGTCGAGCACGCGGCGGTTCGGCGGCCTCGGGCTCGGGCTGGCACTGGTGCGGGATTTGATCAGCGTTCACGGCGGCACCGTGAGCGCCGTCAGCGCGGGCGAGAATCGCGGCTCGACCTTCACGATCGAACTGCCCATGATGCCCGCGTCGGCCGCGGGTGACGAGCCGGATCGTCATCGCCTGGGCACCATCACGGCGCCGTTGCTCCACGGTGTGCGCGTGCTCGTCGTCGATGACGAGGCGGACGCCCGGGACCTTGCGGTCGCGGTGCTCCAGCAGTGCGGCGCGCATGTCAGCGCGTGCACGTCCAGTTCTGATGCGATGTCGGTGCTGGTCGCCGCGCGGCCGGACGCGCTGCCACACGTCATCGTCTGCGACATCGGCATGCCGCAGGAGGATGGATACCATCTCATCCGGAAGGTCCGGTCCCTGCAACCGGAGCGGGGCGGCCGGATTCCTGCCGTCACACTCACGGGCTATGTCTCGGCTGACGACGTCACGCGAGCGCTGACCGCCGGGTATCAGCTGCACGTGGCCAAGCCGCTCGACCCGGCTGCGCTCGTGGCCGCCGTGGCCGGCCTGGCGGGTGTCGAAGCCCGGCGTGTCAACCGGTAGCGCAGTCGTCCCCGGCGTGCCATCGAAGGTGACCTCCGCTGACGTGAGGGAACGGCTTGTGCTGGCGGGCTTCGTCGTCGTGATGGCGGCGGCGTACGCGACGGTCGGCCTCTTCAAGCATTGGCACTTCGACTCGAGCCGCGACCTCGGCATCTTTGAGCAGGCCCTCTGGCACCTGAGCCGGTTCGAGGAGCCGGGCAGCACCATCAGGGGCGTTCAGAACCTGCTCGCCGACCACTTCCATCCCATCGTGTCGCTGCTGGTCGTGCCGTACTGGATCGTGCCGGCCGCGGAGACCCTGCTGGTGATGCAGGCGGTGCTGATCGCGGCGTCGATCGTGCCCGTCTACGCCTTCATGCGACGGCGCTTCGAGCGCCCGCTGGCATTCGGGATGGTGGTGGCCTACGCCTTTTTCTGGGGGCTGCAGAAAACCATCAACTTCGACTTTCATGAGGCGGCGTTCGCGCCGCTCCTGATCGCGGGCGCCGTGCTGGCGCTCGATACCAGGCGCTGGGCGTGGTTATGGATCACGTGCATCCTGCTCGTCTGCACCAAGGAGGACCTCATCCCCCTGGTGGCCGCGCTCGGTGCGTACGTCTACCTGCAGGGCGATCTCCGGCATGGGCTGGGGCTGATGGCCTTCGGCGTGGTGGCCTTCTTCGTGGTCATGAAGATGGTCATCCCGGCATTTGGTGACGGATGGAGTTACGGCGGGGCGTATCAGGCAGTGTGGGATCGCCCGTGGGCGGCGCTGGCGGTGATGGTGACCCCATCGCAGAAACTCGTGACCATCGTGTACTGGCTGGCGCCGTTCTGCTTCCTGTCCCTCCGATCGCCGCTCGCATGGCTCATGGTTCCCATCGCGGCCGAACGGCTGCTGTCGTCCGTGAGCAGCCACTACGGATGGATCGGCCACTACACGGCGCCGCTCGCGCCCTTGCTCGCCATGAGCGCCGGAGATGGATTGAGTCGATTGATGCGCGGCCGCGCGAGGAACGCCGCATGGCGCCGCTTCCCGGCGATTGCTGTCGGGCTGTGCGTGATCCTGGCCATTCTGATTCCCGGCCACCAGCCGATCTTGCGGCTGTTCAACGCCGGGCACTATCGCATCAGTGTCGGCCGCGGACCGTCGGCACGGGCACTGGCGGCCATTCCGCCTGACGCGTCGGTCGTGGCGCAGGTCGCGTTGCTGGCGCACCTGAGTCAGCGAGCCACGATCTACGGCCTGGAGCCGGAGGCCCCTGACGCGGACTACCTGATCGCGTCGATGGTCCTGAGCCCGTGGCCGATGCCGGGCCCGGCCGAGCTCGCCGGCGAGATCGAACGGCGCCGCGCTCGTGGCTACGTGACGGTCTTCGAGGAAGCGGGCTGGCTGGTGCTGAAAGGCCCAAACGCGCCGCGCTGATCTGGCGCGATCACATGCACACGGCGGCTGTGAATCCGTCGTAGCCTTTCACCCCAACCGTCTGTACGGCGGTCGCCGACACGCGCGGGTCGGCCGCGAGCGCGGCATTGAATCGACGGACGCCATCCACCATCTCGTCGCCGGTCGTCGGATCCGTGACCGCGCCGTCGCGGATCACGTTGTCGGCAATGATCAGGCTGCCCGGGTGCGACAACCGGATGGCCCAGTCCAGGTACTGCGTGTAGCTGACTTTGTCGGCGTCGATGAAGGTGAGATCGAACGCGCCGGCGGCTTCGGCGGCCAGGCGCGGGAGGATGTCGAGCGCGCGCCCCACACGAATGTCCACGCGGTCGGCCACGCCCGCGCGTTCGAGGTTCGCGCGGGCGACTTCGGCGTGGGCCGGTTCCAATTCGATCGTGATCAAGCGGCCGCCGGCCGGCAGCGCACGGGCCAGCCAGATCGCGCTGTAGCCGGCCAGCGTGCCGATTTCGAGAATGCGGCGCGCGCCCAGGGCTCGGGCGATCACGTGCAACAGCTTGCCTTGCGTGGCCGACACCTGAATCGGCGGAAGGCCCGCCGCACCTGCGGAATCGAGGGCGGCCTGCAGCGTCGCGTCGGCCGGCGTGAACAGGTCCTCCAGATAGTCATCCACGCGGGTCCATCGTGGATCCGTCGTCCGGCCGTCGCGCATGTCGACCGCGAGAGGCCTGTACACCCGTACGTCCGACGGTTGGGCCAGAAGGCCGTTCAGCTTCGCCCCAAGCGCCACGACGTAGGGCGCCGCCGCGTGACTGGCCAGCGCCGCGTCGGTCGCGAACGTCTCGATGAACGTAAAGTCCGTCGGGTCCGCGTCGTTCTGAAAGAGTTCGTACTTCAAGCACCCCGGTTCGGCACGCGAGAGTGGAATGAGGGCAGTCAGGACCTCGTGAACCTCGCGCACCTTCTCAGGTCTGGCGAAGTGACGCGCGACGACGTGTACGGCGTTGCTCACGGCCGTCGATAGTAACGGTTTGCCGCACCAGGCGTGGCAACCGCGGTGGTCACGCGCGTCCCGACGGCGTGCGCCTTGGTCAACGCGGTGGTCAGCGTGAGGCCGGTGCCGGCGACTTGCGCACCAACCGCGTGCGCGGCCGTGAGCGGGGCGGTGACGGTGACAGTCGCCGACGTGGGGGCCGCGCCGCCTCTGCCGCCGCCGCCGGCGGCCGTCGACGCGACGATCGCGGTCTCGGCGATCGCGCCGCTGTCGATCGTGATCGGCTGGCCTGCGACGAAGCCGGCGATGCTGGCGACGGGAATGACCGTGGCGCCCGCGGCCGTGGCCGTCCCGATCGTGGTGCCGCCGGCCGTGCCGACCGTTCCAATCACGGCCCTCTCCATGTTCGATCCCGCGTCGATCATGACCGTCTGGCCCGCGGCAAACTCGCCAACGTTCGCCACCTTGATATTGGTGACGCCGGCCGCCGAATCGACGGGCACTGTCGTGGACGTCTGCAGCAGGAAGTCGTTGCAGTTGCTGTCGGTGTCGAGGCCATCGGGAAAACGTCCCGCGCTTCGATCGGTCGCATTGCCGGCCGGGACCGCCGGGCCACCCTGGCCTGCGGGACCGCCGCCGCGGCCGCCTCCGCCTGGCGCCGTCACGCGACACCCACTCGTGCCGGCGCCGGACACGCCGTGATAACCCTCGGCCGCCCAGGGATCGACGAGGCTGCCGTAATTGAGGCTGTCCACGACAAGGCCCGTCGCGTTGCGCAGGATCATCGTGCCTGCATTGGCGAGGGCCGGGCCGCCGAACCATTGATTCGGAGGAAGTCCCGCCGAAGCGTCCGCTGAGGCGGACGGTCCCTGATAACCGGCCGTGGTGACGACCGCGTCACGCACCACCGCGTCGATCGCGTGGTCAGCGGTCAACGGCCGGTCGAGCGTGAGGCCGGTGCCCAGCGGCTGCACCGGCTCATTGCTCGAGTGCACCATGGTCGTCGCCGGCGTGAAGCTGATGCCCGTGCCCCGGGCGCTGAACGGCAGGTTGGCGGCGTGATTGAATTTCAGCGGTGCCGCCAGGTCGAGTCCGGTGCCCAGTTCCGTATCCCGCAGCGGGCCGTTGAAACTGTTGCGGGTGGATTGCGTGCCGACGCGCGTGACCGTGACGGTCTCGATGCCGTGTCCGACACTGTCGATATCCAGCCTGATCTTGTCGCCGACTGAAATGTTGGCGACCGACGAGACCTTGATGTTCGTGTCGCCGGTCTTCGCGTCCGCAGAGAGCCATGCTTGCGTGCCGGGTTTGCCGACCGCGGTCACCGTGACTACTTCGTATTTCTCGATCGCCTTCGCGACGGTCGGATATGTGGCGCCGTAGCCCACGCCGATCTTCTGGCCGACTTCGAAGCCGGCCACGCTGGCAACCGGCACATTCGTGGAGCCGACGGGGATCGTCATCACCGGACCGTCGGGGAGCGGCTGCCACAGCGTCGTGCTGTTGCCGGCCGGCGTCCCCAGTGCCGTGATCTTGCGCGTCTCGACCGCTGCGCCCGTACCGATATCAATGGAGTCGCCAACCGACATGCCGGTCGTGCTCCGTACGTGGATGACGCTGTCGCCCTTTCGCGACGGTACGGCCAAGCCGGAGTTGGACAGGCCGAACATGTAAAAGCCCTTGGCGGCCAACTGCTGCCCGGCGGGGATCGTGATCGTCGAGAAGATCGCCTGCTGCGCCGCGTGAATCGTCAGCGTCCAGTTGGACAGGTCCACCGGACGGCTGCCGGCACCGCCGGCGTTGTAGATCTCAATGAACGAATTCGTCGAGTTATTCGCGGAGCCGCCGCTGACGCGAAATTCATTGATCGAGATCGGGCTGACGTTCCGGACCTTCTCGGCCATCGCCTCGCCATGCCGCGCGCCGGCCGGCCCGATCCACCTCGCGTTGGCGACCAGGTCGCCGTTGAAGGCGATCAGCCCTGACGTGATCGTGAACGTCGCGCTCGCACTCGCGCCCGGCGCGAGGGCGGGAATCGTGGCAGACGCCGTCGTCGTCCCCGCGACGACAGCGGTCCATCCGCGAGGGGCGGAAAGGCTCAACTCCAGGCCCGTCACGGCTGCGCCCGTCGTGTTGATGAATGTCACGGTCGTGTCTTGCGACGCGCCAGGCGAAAAGGTCTGCAATCCGGGCGGAGAAATTGCGGCAGTGGCCGGGGCCAGGTGCAGGCGTGCCACGTCGTACTTCGCCGCCACGACGTTCGCTTGCACTTTCTGATTGGTCTCCGCCGTCGGGAACGTGCCGGGCGCCGTCATCGCCCCTTCATAGAAGGTGCCCTGCGATCCGTTGCTGTTGTCGCCGCCGTTGCCGAGAAGAATCGCGCCCTGCTTGCGCATCGGATCGTAGCTGGCGTTGATGCGCGGCCCGTCGAACATGACCTTGAGGTCGCCCCGTTGCGCGTCACCGCCCATCGATCGCCAGTGATGCGGCTCGCCATCGGCTGTGGCCATGACGAATCGCCAGGTGATGGTGGGGAGGTCCGCGCAGAGTCTCGACGGACTGCCCGGGTTGACGCAGCCGACCAGATTGTTCTCCTGGTCGGTCATGATCCACGGCCCGGGCGGCTGGCCGCGGTACCAGCCGGTCGCGTTGCCGTAGTACGTCGTTTCCATCGTGCCGTTGCCGTCGTCGCGGCTGTCGATCTCGGCGTTGCCGTAGTCGAAGCAGCAGCCGGAGTTGTAGTGCAGGCCGTTGATGACCCAGTACTGTCCCTCCGCCTGATCATCGACCGCCGTGCCGACCGGATCGTCGTCGCGCAGGCCCATGCCCGGCTCGATGAACACGCCGTAGACCTTGTGGCCCATGACCGTCACGGGCGCCATGTCCGCGATCGGGACGTTGTTGAACCCGCCCATCGCCGGCCCGCTGAATCCGCCGCGGGGCGCCTGCGTCAGGTCGTTGTGTTTCGGGGACTGGTCGTAGATCTTGATGATCCAGCAGTACGTGTTGGCGCAGAACGTGTCTTGCGCCGGCGCGTTGGCGTAACCACCCGGGTCGGCCACAGGCACCGCGACGGGCGCAACGATGCCCACGTCGAGCGTGCGGCCATCCGACTGGCGCAACACCTGATAGAGCGGGCCGTTGTAGGCCGCGTAGAGCGCGCGCGTCGTGCTGTGCGCGGCCACGCACGGATTTCCCGCGGCGGCGTACACGTCACACGGGCCTGGAGGCCTGGGTGGGGCAGCCGGTCGTGCCGCGCCGGATTGCCGGGCCGCCAGCGTGCCGCCCGTCACCAGGAGCAACAGCGCGAGGATTCGTAGGAGCGTGATTCGTGTCTTCATGGGTTACCGTCCGGGCCACAGTCAGTCAGGGCTGACCGGCAGCGTAACCGAGAACGTCGCGCCACCGTCAGCGTTGTTCGTTGCCGATATCGTCCCGCCGTGGCGTTCGACGATGGAGCGGCAAATCGACAGGCCCATGCCGAGTCCGTCCGGCTTGCTGGTGATGAACGGATCGAAGATCGACTCGAGCTTGTCCGCGGCGATGCCCGTGCCATTGTCCCGCACGTCGATCAGGACCGTCGATTCCTCAACCAGCCGGGAGCGCACGGCCAGGCGCCGGGCACCGCCGGAGCCAGGTCCGTTCATGGCGCTGAAGGCGTTGACCATCAGGTTCAGGACGACCTGCTGGAGCTGAACGCTGTCGCCTTTGACCGGTCGGACATCGGGCGACAAGTCGAGATGGACGGCGACCTTGTGGAGATTCGCATCGCCGCGCGCAAGACGGTCCACGAGGCGGATCACGTCATTGACGTCGACATTGAGCACGGCCGTGCCGGTGCTGTCGCGCTTGAGCATGGTCCGCAGCCCTCCGATGACATCGCCGGCGCGCTCGGTGATCTCGCGGATGTCGGCGAGCGTGCGGCGGACTTCGGGCAGATCGGGTTCCGGTGCGTCCAGCAGCCGGCCGGCGACGCGGGAATGGGTGAGGATCGCGCCGAGGGGCTGCTTGAGTTCGTGCGTCAGGGTGGCGGTCAGTTCGCCGATCGTGGCCACCCGAGCGACGTGTTCGAGGTCCGAACGTTGTTGCGCGACTGACGCCTCCGCCTGTTTGCGCGCCGACACGTCCATCGACACCCCGAACAGCTTCGGATGGCTGCCTTCCTCGGGTGCCACGTATCGGCCGCGGCCATAGATCCAGCGGATCGTGCCGTCCGCGCGCTGCACGCGATACTCCATGTCGTATTCGCCGCGCGTCTGGAGGGCCCGGTTGATCGCGTGGTCGCGTGCGGCGCGATCCTCGGGATGCACGCGGTCGAACGTGGCCGCAAAGTCCAGGCGCTGGTCCGGCGTGAGGCCAAAGAGCGAACGTCCGCGTTCGGTCATCCACACGTCGTTGCCGGACACATCCCACACCCACATCGCCAGGTTGCCGGCCTCTACCGCAAGGCCCATCAAGTTCGCGCTTTCACGCAGCGCCTCTTTCGAGCGTCGCTCCTCTTCGATGACGACGGCGAGGAGCATCAACGGTGCAGCGGTCACCAGCAGAAACAGCTGAAGCGCCAGCGCATTGTCGATGGGACTCTGGTCCAGAAACGGACCGTGGCCGCGCATGGTGCCCCAGATCGCCTGGGACGTGATGATCAGCATCGAGACGCTGATACCACCCAGGCCGAACCGGAGAGCCGCCCAGATCAGCAGGGGAATGGGCGCATACAGCAGCGCGGGTGACGTGTTGGGCCCCGCGGCCGTATTGTCGAACACGAAGGTGCCCAACGCGATCGTGAACGCCGCGACGAGAGCCGCTTCGACGAGGCGCGCCGGGGACGGCAGTCTCGGCCGTCTGACGGTGAGATAGTGCGCACCCAGCAGGAAGATCGGCGTCAGGACGACGGTCGTGACCGCGTTCGAGATGCCGAGATTGCGCCATTCGATCCAATAGCTGGTGCCGAACCCCCAGGCGATCGTGAAGGACGCGCCCCAGAACGCGGTCCCGAACGGCACGAGCACGACGGCCAGCAGCACGAACAGCACGGCGTCACGAAGGGTGATCGCACTGACGGGAGACCTGATGAACCGGCGAAGGGCGCCGGCGGCCAGCACGCACTTCACTCCGTCGAAGACCTCGCAGGTCAGTGCGTACAGCGGCGGCCAGTGCTCCTGCTGCGTGGCGAAAAAATGCGCGCTGACGGCCGCCAGCACATAGGCCCACCAGTGCCGGGTGGGGACGAGCAGTAGCACGCCCAGGAGCACCGCATGCGGGGGGAAGAAGAGCGAGACCTTGCTGTCGGGGAAACACAGCAGCCAGGCGATGCGCGTCGCGACGTAGTAGGCCGCTGTACTCGCGAGGACGCCGAAAACCACGCGTACAGGTTTCAAATGTGGAGGAAAGTTATCACAACTAATTGAGACGCCTCCCCCGGTCGCTCATGCGGGATTGGCCGTTCGGCGCCAGTGGTTTGGCCGCACAATGTGGGCATGATGAAGATGTCACGGCTCGTCCTGGGGATGGCGATGGTTGGCGCAGGCGTGTTCAGTTCCGCCGCCGGCGGGGGCATGGTGTCTGCCCAGGCGATGAACCCGTGCTCACTGCTCACGACCTCCGATATTCAGCCGCTCGCGGCGAAGGCGACGATCGCCGACGGTGTCCCGAACGCACAGCCTGCCATCGGCGCCGTGTCCTGCCGCTATACGTCTGGCGTCGGCGTCAACCGGCTCATCGTCAACATCACCGTGACCGAGTCGTCGCGAATGTATCCGGGCCTGAGTCCAGATCAGGTCAAGCAGAAGCTGTTGGAATCCGTCAAAGCCGGCACGGCTGATGCGGTGATCGCGGACGTCGGCCAGGGCGCGGTGTTCAAGGCCGAGTCGCCGTACCATTCGACCGCGACGGCGTCGGTGAAGGGCCGCATCCTCGAGGTGCAGGTGGACGGAGCCGTGGCGCGGGAGAAGAAGGATCAGGTGATCGCGCTGTTGAAGACCGCGGCGGGAAAGCTTTAGGACCTACGCGCGTCCATGAACGCCTCCGCTTTACGCGACCGGCGTGAAGCGCAAACAACCCTGACGGTCGACGTCTCCGATTGGCCGTTGTAGAAAACGCGCCGGTCCCCGATACTGCTGGCATGAAACGACTGGCCATTGCGGCGGTTCTGGTGGTGTCCGGCTTGACGGGGTTCCCGCGGGCGCAGGCGCCGCTGCGCGTGACGACGCCGATGCAGGAGTTCGGTCACAACTTCGGCGATGACTACTTCCTCGCCACCTACCGGCAAATCGCGGCCTACTGGCAGAAGCTCGATCGCGAATCCGACCGCATCACCGTCCAGTCGATCGGCAAAACCGCCGAAGGCCGCGACCAACTCATGGCCATCGTCACGGCCCCGTCCAACCGGAAGAAGCTCGATCGCTACAAGGACATCTCACGCCGGCTGGCGCTGGCGGAAGGCCTGACCGACAACGATGCCCGCGAGCTGGCGCGCGAAGGAAAGGCGGTGGTCTGGATCGATGGCGGCCTGCACGCCAATGAATCGCTGGGTGCGCAGCAGCTCGGCGAGATGGTTTACCGCATGGTGAGCGCCACCGACGCGGAGACGCTGCGGATTCTGGACGACGTCGTGATCCTGTTCGTCCACGCGAATCCGGACGGCAACGATCTCGTGGCCGACTGGTACATGCGCAATCCCGAGCCCACGCAACGGTCGCTCGGCAATCTGCCGCGCCTCTACCAGAAGTACATCGGCCACGATAACAACCGCGACTTTTTCGGATCGACGCAGGCCGAGACGGAAAACATGAATCGCGTGCTCTATCGCCAGTGGTTTCCGCAGGTCCTCTACAACCACCACCAGAGCGGACCGTCCGGAACCGTGCTGTGGTCGCCGCCGCTGCGCGATCCGTTCAACTTCAACCAGGACCCGATGATTCCGCTCGGCATTCAGGCGCTCGGGGTCGCCTTGCACACGCGGCTGGCGGCCGAAGGCAAGCCGGGCGCGACGTCCCGGTCCGGCGGGCCGTACGACGGCTGGTGGAACGGCGGCATTCGCAACACGGCCGCGTTTCACAACACGATCGCGATTCTCACGGAGATGATCGGCAGTCCGACACCGATGCGGGTGAGCCTGGCGCTCGATCGGCAGATTCCGTCGAGCGACTCCGCGTACCCGGTGCCGCCGCAGGAATGGCGGTTCCGGCAGTCCATCGACTATTCGGTGGCGTGCAACCTGGCTATCCTCGATCTGTCGTCGAAGATGAAGGAGAACTTTTTATTCAATCGTTATGTGATGGGGAAGCGCTCCATCGAGCGGGGCAGCACGGATACGTGGACACCCGCCCCTCACCGATATGCCGCGATTCAGGCTGAACTGGGGGCCGCCTCCGCGTCCGCCTCCGCGACTGGCGCCGCTTTGACGGGACAAGCCGGTGCCAGTGGCGCCGCTGGTGCCGGGGGCGCCGGTGGTGGACGCGGCGGACGTGGCGGCGTGAATGAAGCGGCGCTGTGGGCGGCGCTGCATCGACCGGCCGATCGCGATCCGCGCGCCTACATCCTCTCTTCGGCGCAGCCCGACTTCGCCACCGCCGCGCGCTTTATCGACGCGTTGCTCGAAACCGGGATCCGCGTGCATCGCGCCACGAAGGCGTTTGCTGCCGGCGGTAACACCTATCCCGCCGGCTCGTACGTCGTGCTCACGGCGCAGGCGTTCCGGCCCCACGTCATCGACATGTTCGAGCCGCAGGATCATCCGGACAACTTCGCGTATAACGGCGCGCCGCCGACGCGGCCGTACGACAACGCCGGGTGGACACTGGCGTTCCAGATGGGCGTCGAATTCGATCGCATTCAAGACCCGGTCACGGGACCGTTCGAAGTCGTCACCGACTGGAACGTGCCGCTGCCGTCAGCGACCGTTCAATCGTCGGAAACCGGCGTCTACACGATGTCTCCCGTGCAGATCGATGCGTTCGTGGCGGCCAATCGGCTGATCGCCGCCGGGGAAGAACTGAGTCGAGGCGCGGACGGCGCGTTCTACATCCGTGCCGGCGCCGGGACGCTGCCGCGGCTGACGAAGATCGCCGACGAGCGTGGCGTGAAGTTCAGCTCGTCGCCGCAGGATGTCGCGACGGGTGCCAGGTTGACGCCGCGTCGCATCGGCCTGTGGGATCAGTACGGTGGATCCATCGATGCCGGATGGGCTCGCTGGATTCTCGAGCAGTTCGAGTTCCCGTTCTCACGCGTGTTCGCGCCGGAACTCGACGCCGGCAATCTGAATGACAGGTACGACACGCTGATCTTCGTCGACGGGGGCATTCCTGCCGGCGGTGGCGGTGGCGGTGGAATCGGAGGCGTCGGCGGGCGGGGTGGCGGTGCCGGCGCCGGGGGCGGCGGCGCGACGCCCAATCTTCCTGAGGAGTACCGCGGTCAGCAGGGCAGCGTGTCGGTGGATCGGACCATCCCGCAGCTGCGCGCCTTCATCGAGCAAGGCGGCACGGTCGTCGCCATTGGCGGGTCCGCGACGAACCTGGCGCGGCACCTGGGCCTGCCGGTTGAGAGTCAGCTCATGGAAAACGGCCAGCCGCTGGCGCAGCAGAAGTACTACGTGCCCGGCTCCGTGCTGCGAGCCCGCGTGGATGACCCGCACGGGCTCGCGGCCGGCATGAATCCGCAGACGGACTTTTTCTTCGACAACAGTCCGGTGTGGAAGCCCGGGCCCATCGCGGCCGCGCCGTTCATGAAGACCGTGGCCTGGTTCGATTCAAAGACGCCACTGCGCAGCGGATGGGCCTGGGGCCAGCAGTATCTGGATGGCGGCGTCATCGTCGCGACGGCGGCCATCGGGAAGGGCCGCGTGGTCTTGTTCGCACCCGAGATCCTTCAACGCGGCCAGCCGCACGCCACGTTCAAGTTGTTGTTCAATGCGATCTACTTGCGCTGACGACGCCCGGTCGCGGTCTCGAGCGCCGCGGTCAGCGTGTCCGCATCCCAGCTCTCGGTGTACTTGGCGCCATTGATGAAGAACGTCGGCGTGCCTCTGACGCCGCTCTCGATGCCGCTCGTCACGTCTTCCTGCACCCGCGCGGCGTGGACGTGCGCCGCCATCTCACGCTGAAACTGTTCGCCATCAAGCCCCACCGCCTTGGCGTATTCGGCGAGGTGCCGATCGAGGAGCTTGCGCTGACGCTCGTACAGCATGTCGTGCATGGGCCAGAAGTGACCCTGGGCCGCCGCGGCTTCTGCCGCCTCGGCCGCATGGACCGCGTGCGGATGACTGTCCGGGATCGGAAAGTTCCTGAACACGAAGCGTAGGTGCTTGCCCAGGCGCCGTTGCACCTCTTTGACGATGGGGTAGGCCATGCCGCAGTGCGGGCATTCGTAGTCGCCGTATTCCACCAGTGTGACGGGCGCGTCGGCCGGGCCCTTGGTGTGGTCACGCGGCCCAGCCGGCGGCGTCAGCGTGTGTCCTTTGTCGGCAGCCATGCGCCAGTGAAAGTAGCACACGACGACCGAGCCGGGTCCGTCTGCACTGTAAGTACTGAATGACAACCACGGCAGAGCCTTGGATCATGCTTGGCGGCAAGTAAGATGGTGCAGTGACCGCCTCTCAAGTCGCGAAAATACCCGGAAGCAGCAACGGGCGCGCCCGGGCGCGACGGCTGTCCGCGGCCGAACGTGCGCGGATAGCGGCGCAGGGCGGCGCCGCTCGTGCCGAATCACTGCGCGCGGCCCGGCGGATCCTGGACAACCTCCGCTATCTAGCCGCAGCGGACCAGTTGAAGCCGCCGCCACTGATCGTCCGCCTGCGCACGTGTCCGGATCCGTTGCCGGGAGTGGACCGCGGGCAACGGTAGGGATGGGCAAGCCGGGTGACGCCGAAGACCTCGCCTTTCTGGAATCGAGGTCCCGCGTGCCCCCGCGCACCAGGTAGCGCGTTTTCGACGAGTGTGTCGTGCGTTGCAGGCCGAATCTGCCGCAGCGCGCCCGAGGGTTCATTCGCCCGGAGGGTGCGCGAGCGTGCGGCTGAGGCCGGCAACGTACGACACACTCGTCGAAAACGCGGTGGTCCTATCGTTCCACGATAGCCTTCAACGCTTCCAGATCGAATCCAAACAGATCCCGCTCGCAGGACGCACGCACCATGGCCACGGTGCCGCCGCCGGATCGTTGCACCTCATAGCGGAGGTACCCGGACGTGCCCCCGCCGATGTTGAGCCGTAGCACATGCGGAAAGTGGAACCGCTCGACGACCGTCGTCCAGGCCACGTCGGCGCCGTCGACCGTACTCGTCCGTTTCACCTCAGCGCCAGGCTGGATGCCTGGCGTCTGTGGAACGGACGAGGTGACCGCCTTCATCCATTCCGGCTCGCGTGCCGGGTCGAACATCACGCCGGCCGTGTCGGCCGGATCGCCGGCGATCAGGATCTGTTTGGCAAATTCCATGGGCTATTTCATCTCGGTCCAAATCGTGTTGCGGTGCGTTTCCTTCAGCAGGAACGATCCTACGACGAACGTGATCGCCGCGACACCGATGGGATAGTACAGGCCGGCGTAGATATTGCCGGTGCGGGCGATGACCGACAGGCCGATGAGGGGCAGCAGCCCACCGAATACACCATTGCCAATATGGTACGGCAGCGACATCGCGGTATATCGAATCCGCGCCGGGAACGCCTCCACCAGGTAGGCCGCGATGGGACCGTAGACCATCGTCACGAGCACGACCTGCAGAAAGACAAGTCCGACCAGCATCCACGCCGACCGGCTCGACGCCAGGTGGCCGATGCCCTGGTACGTCAGCACTTCCGGCGCCGGCGTCAGCACGCCTCCGGACATGGTCTGGGGCGTCAGGCTGATGGCGCCGGTCACGGGGTTGCGCTGCGAGATCGCCGTGACCACGCCCGACCCGGCGGCGCGTTGCATCGCGTGGTAAATCGGCAGGTAGGACACCACCGCGAGCAGGCATCCGGCCATCATCAGGCGCTTGCGGCCGATGCGATCCGACAGCGCGCCCATCACGACGAACAACGGCATGCCGAGCAGCAGCGCCGTCGCGATGATGTAGTTGGCGGATGTCGGGTGGACCTTGAGAATCGTCTGCAGATAGAAGAGCGCATAGAACTGACCGGTGTACCAGATGACGCCCTGGCCGGCCGTCGCGCCGAACAAGGAGATCAGCACGCGCCGAAGATTGGTCCACTCGGTGAACGCTTCCTTGAGCGGCTTGGCCGACGTCAGGCCGGCCGACTTGATGTGCTGGAAGATCGGCGACTCGTGCATGCGCAGCCGGATGTAGAGCGAGATGCCGACGAGCCCGATCGAAATGAGGAAGGGAACCCGCCAGCCCCACGACCGGAAGTCCTCCGGGGTCATCGCATTCTGCACGGCCAGGATCACGGCGAGCGAGCAGAACAAACCCAGCGTCGCCGTGATTTGAATGAAACTCGTATAGAACCCGCGCCGGCCATCGGGCACGTGTTCGGCGACATAGACGGCGGCGCCGCCGTACTCGCCGCCGAGCGCCAGCCCCTGCACGATACGGATCACGAGCAGGGCCACGGGCGCGGCCAGGCCGATGGTCGCGTAGGTGGGGAGCACGCCCACGATCGCCGTCGCCCCGCCCATCAGCACGAGCGTGACCAGGAACGCGTACTTGCGCCCGACCCGGTCGCCGATCCGGCCAAAGATCAGCGCGCCGAAGGGCCGGACGACGAACCCGACGGCGAACGTCGAGAGATACGCGATGAGCGCGAGCGAGTCATTGCCCTTGGGGTAGAACAACGGCGATATGACGGTGGCCAGACTGCCGAAAATGTAGAAGTCGTACCACTCGATCATGGTGCCGACCGAGGACGCGGCGATCACGCGCCAGATTGAGTAGGGAGGCGTCACACTTCTGGGCCGGCCGCGCGCCGGCCTACTTGGCGGGGCCTTCGGGTGCCTTGGGCTTCGGCGCGTCCTTGATCACCACCATCGTCTCGCCGGGCTTGCCGAGGCGGAGGTCGCGGCGGGCGGCCTCTTCGAGAGCGGCCGGGTCGGTCTTCAGCCGGTGGATGCGGTCCTGAATGTCCTGGTTCTCTTCCCGCAGGTGCCGCAGCTGGGCGCGCAGCTCGTCGGACTCGCGGTTTGCCCGCATCGTCGCGAGGTAGCCGTTCTCGCCGACCAGCGCGTTGACGACCAGCACGAAGGCGATCGTCGTGACCGCATAGCCGATCACGCGCCGGCGCCACTGGCGGGCCTCGACGGCCGTGCGGAACCGCTTGCGCGGACGGGTCCGTCGCGCGGCAGTCGGCGCGGAAACGGGCTCGGCGTCCGGAAGATCGGCCATCGCGACCTCTTGTATCAAATTTTTCAGAGGATGTACAGGGATAACATCACTGCATGAGGGAAGTGGTAATTGCCTTGACGACATTGCCCGCCGATTTGGACGCGGCACCGATCGCCAAGGAGCTCGTCGGGTCAGGCCTGGCCGCGTGTGTGAACATCGTGCCGGGGATCAGCTCTGTCTACACGTGGAAAGGAGTGCCCCAGGTGGAGACCGAGCAGCAACTGCTCATCAAGACCACCGCGGACCGCGTCGATGCCCTGTGGGACGCCCTCCGCGCACGCCATCCCTACGACAACCCGGAATTCGTCGTCGTGCCCGTCGTCGGCGGCAGCGAGGATTATCTGGATTGGGTGGAGGAGAGCGTGGTGCCGAGGAAAGAGAGCTAGGCGGGTACGACAGGTACGACAGGTACGGCGGGTACGACAGGTGCGAGGAACGACGCTTCGCCGTGCCAACCGTTTTGTTGAAAAACCAAGAAAACCAGATGACCAGCGTCAGTACGGTTCCGCGTACCTGTCGCACCCGCCGTACCTGTCGTACCCGTCGTACCCTTCCTACGACCGCTTCCGCCCTCTCATGAGCCCAATCGCCACCGGGATCATCGATACCGCGACAATGCCGATCGTCACGAGCGAGAAGTTGTTCTTGACGAACGGGATGTTGCCGAAGAGCGACCCGGCGCCGACACAGAGCACGACCCAGGCGGCGGCGCCGACGGCGTTGTAGAAGGCGAACGTCGGCGCCGTCATCTGGGCCGCGCCGGCGACGAAGGGCACGAACGTCCGGACAATCGGCACGAACCGGCCCAGGATCACGGCCATGCCGCCGTGCTGTTCGAAGAAGGCGTGCGCGCGGGTGAGGTAGTCCCGATTGAGCAGCCGATGCTTCCAGCCGGTCCGGTCGGTCGCGGCAAAGACCTTCGGGCCAATCCAGCGGCCCATTGAATAGTTCACCGCGTTACCGGTGAAGGCCGCGAGAAAGAGCAGCACGATCGAGAGCCAGGGATTGAGCGCGCCCGTGCCGGCCGCCAGCGCGCCTACCGCGAATAGCAGCGAATCACCCGGCAGGAACGGCGTGATCACCAGCCCGGTTTCCGCGAACACGATGCCGAAAAGCAGGCCGTAGACCCAGTTGCCGTGCGCCCGGACGAACTCAAGTAGATGGACGTCGAAGTGCAGAACGAAATCGATCAGTGCTGACACGCCGGAACCCCGATCAGGCGTGCGCCAGCGCCTGGTCGAGGTCCTCTTTGAGATCCTCGATGTCCTCGATGCCGGCCGAAATGCGGATCAGGCTGTCGCTGAGGCCGATCGCCGCGCGGCGATCCGCCGGGACCGACGCATGCGTCATGGTGGCCGGGTGGCAGACGAGGGTCTCGACGCCGCCGAGGCTTTCCGCCAGCGACATCAGCCGGAAACGCCTGAGAACGGACTTCGCCGCTTCGAACGAAGCGACCTCGAACGACAACATGCCGCCGCAACCGTGCGGCATCTGACGTTGGGCCAGCGCATGCTGCGGGTGGCTGGCCAGGCCGGGGTAGATGACCTTGGTCACCTTCGGATGGCGCTCCAGAAAATGCGCGAGCGCCAGCCCGTTGGCGGTGTGCTGGACCATGCGCAACGGCAGTGTCTTCGTTCCACGCAGCACGAGCCAGCTGTCGAACGGGCTGAGAATCGCGCCGGCGCCGTTCTGGATAAACCGGAGCCACTCGATGTCCTCATCCCGCTGCGCGATCACCACGCCACCGATCGAGTCGCTGTGCCCGTTCAGGTACTTGGTCGTGCTGTGCATGACCAGGTCCGCCCCGAGCGATAGCGGCTTCTGGAGACAGGGGCTCGCAAACGTGTTGTCGACCGAGAGAATGGCGCCGTGGCGGTGCGCGATCTCGGCGACGGCGGCGATGTCCGTGAGCCTGAGCACTGGGTTGGTCGGCGTCTCGATGAACACCAGCTTCGTGCGCGGCGTCATCGCCCGCTCGACGGCTGCCAGGTCCGACGTGTCCACGTAGCTGAACTGCAGGCCGTATCGCGTCAGCACCTTGTCGAACAGCCGGAACGTGCCGCCGTAGGTATTGTCCGTGACGACGACGTGATCGCCGGACGAGAGGCGCGCGGCAATCGCATTCGTCGCTGACATGCCCGACGCGTAGGCGAACGCTGCCTTGCCGCCTTCGATCGCCGCCAGATTCGCTTCGAGCGTCGCGCGGGTCGGGTTCTGTGTGCGGCCGTACTCGAAACCCTTGTGCTTGCCGACCTCCTCCTGCACGTAGGTCGAGGTCTGGAAGATCGGCGTGATAATCGCGCCCGTGGACGGGTCGGGCTCCTGGCCGGCGTGAATGCAAACCGTGGAAAATCTGGCGTGTGATGGGAGTTTCATGACTAAGCGACGATACCTTAGTCTGTTATCATGCGCTTTGCAATTTGCCGAATGCCGTGACGACGCCTCCTGCGCCCCGTGCTCGACTCTTCCGCACGCTTCCGGGGCGGCTGTTCATCCTTTCGTCAGCGCTGCTCGCCGCCCTGCTGGTGACGCAGTTCTTCACGCCGCTCCCGGACCTGCTGATCGCGTTTCGCAAAGTCCTCGGGCTCGCCTGGGCTGTCTCCTCGGTTTCGCTCAGCGTCATGGCGATCGCCCGCAACCGCCGCCGGTTCCTGTGGCGTGTGCGCCAGAGGCTGATCCTGTCGTACGTCTTTCTGGGATTCGTCCCGGTACTGCTCGTCGTCTTGATGGCTATGGCCAGCGCCCTCATCCTGTACATGGACGTCGCGGGCTACATGTTCCACGAGGGGTTTTCGGACATCAGCGAGGACATTCAACAGGTCGCTGAAACGACCGCCGCCGAGATCGGGCGCACGCCGTCGGCCGCGAGCGACGCGCTGACGCGGCGGTCCCAGAACCTGTCCTCGCGGTATCCATCGTTGTCGCTGGCCGTGATTTCGCTGACCGACAGTCCGCTGGCCGGGCCCCCGGTGGTGGCGGGACCCTGGCGGCACGTCACCGCACCCGTGGACGCACCGGCATGGCTGTCGGGGTCGGCTCAGGGCTTCAACGGGGTCATTGCCGTCCCAGCGGCCGGCGCGCCGGGCGACTGGGAGTTGGTCATCCGATCCGTCGTGCCCACCCGCGACCACTCACGCGCCGTCGTGGCCGATTTGCCCGTCGACGCGCAGGTGGCTACCGAGATCGAGGCGCGGACGGATACGCGCATGGGCGCGATCACCGTGCCGCTCGAGTGCGATGGCCCTGGCGTGAGTCCGACCGAACAGGCGACCAGTGCCCTGTCGACGCTCTTCCGCAAGACGGTCGGGTTCATCGACTGCACGGGTTGGCAGTCCGGGCGATCCAAGCAGGTCACCGTCAGCATCGATGCGCCGCTGACGCGGGTGTACGGCCGCATGGCCGCCCTCACGGTCAGCACACGCGAGGCGTTCGTCCTGCTCCTCGGCCTGATCGGCGTGTTGTTCCTGGTGGTGCAGGGCGTCGCGCTGGTCATGGGCTGGTTGCTGGCCCGCTCGATCACGTACGCGGTCCACGAACTGTTCGTCGGCACCGAGCGCATCCAGAAGGGGGAATTCAGCCACCGCATCCGGATCGACTCCGGCGACCAGTTGGGCGATCTCGCGACGTCGTTCAACCGGATGAGTTCCGGCATGGAACACTTCATGCACGTCCAGCGCGAGAAGCAGCGCCTCGACGACGAGTTGCGGATTGCGCGCGAGATTCAGAAGTCGCTGCTGCCGACGGCCCCGCCGATCATCGCGGGCATGACAATCGCCGACTTGTGCGAGCCGGCGCGTGAAGTGGGCGGCGACTATTACGACTTTTTCGATCTCGGCGACGGGCGCCTCGGCGTCATGGTGGCGGACGTGTCCGGGAAAGGAACATCAGCCGCGCTGTACATGGCCGAGCTCAAGGGCCTGATGCTCGCGCTGACCCGTGAAGAGGAGTCGCCACGCCGGCTGCTGATCGAAGCCAACCGTCTGCTGGCCAACCACCTCGACAACCGCAACTTCATCACGATGACCTACGCCATCGTGGATCTCGACGCGCGCACACTGACGTGTGCCCGTGCCGGCCACACGCCGCTCATCGTTGTCTCCGGTGGCGAGGCCGACGTCATCGCGCCGTCCGGCATGGTGCTCGGCCTCCGGCTGCCAGGCGCCGCCGAACGCTTTACCGAAGTGCTCGAGGAATATACGCGGCCGATCGCGTCGGGTGACGTGATCGTGCTCTACACTGACGGCATCACGGAAGCGATGAACGAGTCCGGAGATTTCTTCTCCGACGAGGCACTGGCGCAGGTCGTCGTCGGCCAGCACGAGCTCGACGCCGCCGGCATCCGCGAGCGCGTCGTGCGCGAAGTCCGGTCGTTCGTCGGTGCCGCCGAACCGCATGACGACATGACGATGATCGTCCTGAAACTGGGCGTGCTGGAAGCAGGCCGATCGCACGCGCGGCCCGAGCACGACGTCGCGCCGGTGTCCCCGCGATGACGACGCGGCCGGCGCCGGTCGAAGTGTTCCGGTCGCATTCGTCGATCGAAGCCGAGGTCGTGCGCGGTCTGCTCGACGCGCATGACATCGACACCAGCGTCGGCGCGCCGATCTCGCGCTCCCTCTTTCCCGTGCGGTTCGGGCAGACCGAGTTCAGTATTTTTGTCGCGAAGGATCACGCGGTCCGCGCGCGCGAACTCATCGCCGGGCACCTGGACGAAGCCGCGGCCAGCGAGGTGCGCCGCATCAGCGAAACGCTGGGACCTCTCGAGGCCAGAATCGGCTACCGGTTTCGCGACCTCGGCCTGCTCGAACACGCGCTCACGCATCGATCGCGGGCGCATGAGGATGCCTCGGGCGGCGTCATCGACAACGAGTCGATGGAGTTTCTCGGCGACGCGGTGCTCGGGTTCGTCATCGCCGACCTGCTGTTTGGCAAGTTCCCGACGCACAGCGAAGGCTACAAGTCGAAGGTCAAGGCCGGCATCGTCTCATCGGCCGCCCTGGCGCGCCTCGCGGAAGAGATCGGCCTCGGCGGGTACGTGCTGCTCGGGCGCGGGGAAGAGAAGACCGGCGGCCGCCAGAAGCAGGCCATCCTGGCCGACGGATTCGAAGCGCTGATCGCCGCGGTGTATCTCGACGGCGGGATCGAACCGGCCCGCCAGTTCATCCTCTCGCTGTTCGGGCCCCTGGTCGCCTCGGCGGGCGACCGCGCGGCCGATGCCAGCTTTACCGACGACTGGAAGTCCGCGTTCCAGGAATGGTCGCAGGCCAGCGGCCGTGGGCTGCCGCATTACCGGCTCGCGTCCGTCGAAGGGCCGGATCACCGCAAGCGATTCAACGTCGAAGTGCTGGTGGGTGGGGAAGTCGTCGCACAGGCGTCAGGGCGATCGAAAAAGGAAGCGGAACAACAGGCGGCCAAGGCCGCGCTCAATCGATCTCAATGATGCCGGACACGCCGCCGCCCGCCTCGGCCACGCGCTCGACGGCGGCCGTGACTGGCACGGCCGACGGCGCAACGGCCTGCGGCAGTCGCGCCTGCGCATAGGCGCGCACTTCACGGACCACATCCGCGTCGGTCGGAGGCACCGGCCTGACGTGCAACCGGACGTACAGCCGCAGCAGCGAATCCTCGAACGAGTACCGCTTGCCGTGCATGCCGACCAGGTCCACATCCTCGAGCCACGACAGATAGTCCTTCGTCGATCCCGGCGTGCGATGCAGGCGCTGCGCGATCTCGGTGAGGTTCTGGGGCTCGTGCTCGGCCAGAATGCCGAGAATCGCCTTGAGCGCGCCGAAGCCGCGCGCGCGATTGAGCCGATGGTCGTAACTCTCACGGCACCGCGCGGTCAGCCGGCCCTCCGGCGCACACAGCGCGGCGAGCGCCGCCGTCGGGTCGGTTGACGGCCCCTGCGACGCCAGCGTGTCCATCAGCAGATGGGTATAGGTCGCGCGCGAACCGACGAGCGCGGCGATCGTCCCGGCGTGGTGGGCGAGGTCGCGGCGGCTGCCATCGAAGCGGGCCGCCATCGCCTGGACCTCGGCGGCAACGAGCGGCGGAATGTGGATCACTTCGAATCGCGCCGGTGCGTCGCGCAACAGCCGATGGGCGCGTTCAGTGAACCGGGACGCGAGGACGAAGCGCGCGGGACTCGCAGTGAGCCGCGCCATGAAATCGCGCTGAACGTGACGCAGCCCGGGAAAATTCTCGAACGTGCGGATGTCGAGGGCTTCATCGATTAGAAACGCCGGGGCCACGGCGTGGCCCGGCGCGGCGGCGTGATCGAACAGCGCCATCAGCATGTCGAACGCGGCGCGCGGCGACGCTGGTGTGTCGGCCGGAATGCGGGCCGGGCGAAAGCGGCTGGCAGAGGCGACCGAGGCGAGCGCCCGTTCGGGCGTCGTCATGGCCGCGCTGAAATCGAGATATTGCCCGCGCTCGCCGAGCGCGCGCTCGACCCGGAGCAGCAGCGACGTGCGGCCCGAGCCGCACCCGCCGAGGACGACCGGGATGCGGCCCGCCTCCAGCGACCCGAGTACGCGACGCTCGAGCGCAGGCCGCTCGGCGATCATCGACCCGGCTCCGTTCCGAACTCGCGCATGGGCAGGCGAATGCCGTGCCGGTCTGCGGCGGCGATGGCCTCGGGATAGCCCGCGTCGGCATGGCGCATGACGCCGCTGGCCGGATCGACCGTCAGCACCCGCTCGAGCTTCTCATCAGCCTCACGCGTACCGTCGGCCACGACGACCATCCCCGCGTGCAGCGAGTAGCCGATACCGACACCGCCGCCGTGATGGACCGAGACCCACGTGGCGCCGCTCGAGGTGTTGAGCAACGCGTTGAGGACCGGCCAGTCGGCGATCGCGTCGCTGCCGTCGCGCATGCCTTCCGTTTCGCGGTTGGGTGACGCGACCGATCCGGTGTCGAGGTGGTCGCGCCCGATGACGATGGGCGCAGAGACGACGCCTTTGCGGACGAGATCGTTCAGGGCGAGACCGAATCGCGCGCGGTCGCCCTGGCCGAGCCAGAAAATGCGCGCGGGCAGGCCCTGGAACGCCACGCGTTCGTTCGCCATGTGGATCCAGCGGCAGAGCGCGGCATCATGCGCGAACATTTCGAGGGCCAGCTTGTCGGTGGCATGGATGTCGGCGGGATCGCCCGAGAGGGCGGCCCAGCGGAAGGGACCCTTGCCTTCGCAGAACAGCGGCCGCACGTACTCGGGCACGAACCCGGGAATGTCGAACGCGCGATCCACGCCTGCCTGCTTCGCCTGCGCGCGGATGTTGTTGCCGTAATCGAATGTGACCGCGCCGCGCGCCTGCAGCTCGAGCATCGCGGTGACATGCACCGCCATCGCGTCCATCGAGCGCCGAATGTACTCGTCGGGATTCGCGCGCCTGAGCGCGCCGGCCTCCGCCAGCGTGAGTCCGTTCGGGACGTAGCCGTCGAGCGCATCGTGGGCCGACGTCTGATCGGTGAGCACGTCGGGCGTCAGGCCACGCGCGACGAGCGCGGGCAGGACATCCGCGGCGTTGGCTTCGAGCCCGATGGACCGCGCGATGCCGCGCCGCGTGTAATCCGCGGCGCGTTCCAGCGCCTCGTCGAGCGACCCGGCCGCCTCGTCGAGATACTTCGTCGCCAGGCGCCGCGCGATGCGGGCGGCATCGACCTCGATGACCAGCGCGACACCTTCGTTCATCGTGACGGCCAGCGGCTGCGCGCCCCCCATGCCGCCGAGGCCTGCGGTCACGGTCAGCGTGCCACGCAAACTGCCGGAAAAACGCTTCCGCGCGACAGCGGCGAGCGTTTCGTAGGTGCCCTGCAGGATGCCCTGCGTGCCGATATAAATCCACGATCCGGCCGTCATCTGGCCGTACATCGTGAGCCCGCGGTCTTCGAGATCGCGGAACGTGCTCCAGTTCGCCCAGGCCGGCACCAGCAGGGCATTGGCGATCAGCACGCGCGGCGCCCACGGGTGCGTGCGGAAAATGCCCACGGGCTTGCCCGACTGCACGAGCAGCGTTTCGTCGTGCTCGAGCGACTGCAGGGATCGCACGATCGCGTCGAACGCCGGCCAGCTCCGCGCGGCGCGGCCCGATCCGCCATACACGACGAGATCCTCGGGCCGCTCGGCCACGTCGGGATCCAGATTGTTCATCAACATCCGCAACGCGGCTTCCTGCGGCCATCCTTTGCACGACAGCGTCGTGCCTCGTGGTGCGCGAATGGTTCGAGTGGCCAGCGGCATGCGTGAATCTCAGTATTGATCCAATGACGGATCGATCCGGCGATCTATTTCTGCGGGCGACGCACCAGAATTCGCACTGTAGGAAACGTGCGAGGCGCTGTCAATACGACTTCAGTCAAGATTCTCGTCGCGACGGAACGGAAATGTCAGGCGAGTTCGCCGGCCGCCTCGTCGATCGCGCCCGACGCGATGAGTCTGGCGATCTCGGCGATGTCGGGCGCCGGCGGGCGATCGGTCTGCAGCCGCGGGACGCGCGCGCGCACCACTTGGTGAACGTTTTGCAGTCGTGGCGACGACCGCAGCGGCGCCAGCAGATCGACGCCCTGGCATGCCGACAGCAACTCGATGGCAATGACGTGCGTGGCCAGGTCGAGCGCGCGCCAGGCCTTGAGGGCGGCCCACATGCTCATGCTCACGTGGTCTTCACGGCCGGCTGATGTCGGGATCGAGTCGGCCGACGCGGGATGGGCCAGCGTCTTGAGTTCTGACGTCAGCGCCGCGGCGGTGACGTGCGCCATCATGAGTCCGGAGTTCAGGCCGGAGTCCGGCACCAGGAAGGCGGGCAGTCCGCTCTCGGCCGGCGTCATGAGTCGATCGGTTCGCCGTTCGCTGATCGAGGCCAACTGGACGAGCCCGATGGCCAGGGTGTCGGCGGCGAGCGCGACCGGCGCGCCATGGAAGTTGCCGCCGGAGATGATGTCGCCCGTGTCGGCGAAGACCATCGGGTTATCCGTGGCGGAGTTGGCTTCAATCGAGGCCAGGCGGTGCGCGAAGGCGATGGCTTCGCGCGCCGACCCGTGGACCTGGGGGGCACAGCGCAGCGCGTACGCGTCCTGTACCTTGCCGCAGTTCTGGTGCGAGGCGTTGATCGCGCTGCCCGTGCCGAGCGCCGCCAGGTTCGCGGCCGAGGCGGCCTGGCCGGGCACCGGCCGGGCCGCGTGGACCCGCGCCTCGAAGGGATGAAAGGACCCGCGCAGGGCGTCAATGGACATGGCAGCGGCCGCGTCGGCGGCGCGCGCCAGGCGCGCGGCGCCGAGGACGGTCAGGGCCAGCACGGCAGCGCTGGCCTGCGTGCCATTGATCAGGGCCAGACCCTCTTTGGCCGCGAGCGCGACCGGCCGGAGGCCGGCGCGCGCGAGCGCGTCGGCGCCCGGCAAGCGGGCGCCGTCGTAGTCGGCGTCGCCCTCGCCCACGAGCACGAGCGCGAGATGCGCGAGCGGCGCCAGGTCGCCGCTCGCGCCGACCGATCCGCGCGAGGGCACGACCGGATGGACGCGCGCGTTGAGCAGGGCGATCAGGGCGTCCAGCGTCTCCGGCCGGATACCCGAGAAGCCCTTGGCCAGGACGTTCGCGCGCAGCGCCATGAGCGCGCGCACGGCGGGGACCGGGAGCGGCTCGCCGACGCCGGCCGCATGGCTGCGCAGCAGATTCAACTGCAGCGCGGACAATTGATCGGCCGGGATGGCGACCTCGGCGAGCGCGCCGAATCCGGTATTGACGCCGTAGACGGGCACGCCGCGTGCGGCGTGCTCGTCGACGACCCGGCGCGAGGCGGCGACGCGCGCACGCGCGTCGGCCGTGAGGCCGACGGGCGCGGCGTCGTGCGCGACGCGCGCGAGCGCGTCGAGCGTCAGTGTCGATCCATCCAACAGAATCATGTGAGGCGCACCGCGCGGGCCGCGGCACAGGGTATCATTCTACCGGCATGAATCTGTGCGTGCTCGGCGCCCAGTGGGGCGATGAAGGCAAAGGCAAGATCGTCGATCTGCTGACGCCGCATTTCTCCATCGTGGCGCGCTACCAGGGCGGGCACAACGCCGGCCACACCGTGTACGTCAAAGGCCGCAAGTTCGTGCTGCACTTGATTCCCTCGGGCATCCTGCATCCGGGTGTCGCGTGCATCATCGGCAATGGCGTGGTCGTCGATCCCGTCGCGTTGTTTGCCGAGCTCGACGAACTGGCCGGCATGGGCATCGACGTCACCGGCCGCTTGTTCGTGAGCGACAAGGCGCATCTCATCCTGCCGTATCACCGCGAGCTGGACGTCCTGGCGGAAGCCCGCCGCGGCGAGCAGAAGATCGGCACGACGTCACGCGGCATCGGCCCCGCCTACGAGGACAAGATCGCGCGGCGGGGCATTCGCGTGGGCGATCTCGCCGATCAGTCCAGCGACGGCGCGCTGGCGACCGCGGTGCGCGAGAACGTGGCCGCGCGCAACCGGCTGGTCGGCAACATGGAAATGGACTGGTCCGAGGTCCTCGGCGCGCTGCGCCGCGCCTGGCCGCGCCTGAAACCGCTCGTCACGGACGCGTCGCTCCATTTGTCGCGCGCGATGGCCAAGGGCGATCGCGTGATGTTCGAAGGCGCGCAAGGCACGCTCCTCGATATCGATCACGGCACCTATCCCTTCGTCACGTCGTCGAACTCGACGGCCGGCGGCGCCGCCACGGGGCTGGGCGTTGGCCCAGGCGCGATCGGCGCCGTACTCGGCGTCGCGAAGGCCTACACGACCCGCGTCGGCGGCGGTCCGCTGCCAACCGAGTTGTTCGGAGAGATCGGTGAGCGGCTGCGTGAAACCGGCCAGGAATATGGCGCGTCAACCGGCCGTCCGCGCCGCTGCGGATGGTACGACGCCGTCGCCGTGCGCTACGCCGCGCGCGTCAACGGCCTGAGCGCGCTCGCGATTACGAAGCTCGACGTGCTCGATGGCCTCGAGACGCTCGATCTGTGCACCGCGTATCGGTGCGGCACCGAGACGCTGACCGAAATGCCAAGCGACGTCGCGCAGCTGGCCGCCTGCGAGCCGATCTACGAAACGCTGCCGGGTTGGACCGAACCCACCCGCGGCATCACGGAATTCGCGAAACTGCCGGCCAACGCCAAGGACTACATCCGCCGCCTCGAAGAGACGAGCGGCGTGAAGGCGGCGATCGTCTCAACGGGCTCGGACCGCGAGCACACGATTCTTCGCGAAGAACTCGTGGCCGCCAGCAACTTCCAACTGACAACTAACAGGTAACCTGTCGCCCGCTGATTGAGCACCGCGATCCGGCCTCCACGAAGATTGGCCGGGAAATCGCGCCTGCGTCCGTTCGGATTGCGCCCCGACGGCCTCGCGCGATTGCTAGCGCAAGTCGCGCTCGCACTCCTCACTGCCTTCGGCGCGATTTCGTCCTGCGCCGTCGGCCAATTTCGAGTCGGCCGGCTCGCGGTGCTCAATCAGCGGACGACAGTTCTGGTGGCAGGGTGCCGGCAAGCGGGGATTGGAGGTTGCGATCCGGTCGACTCGAACTGGCCCGGGTGCGTCAGGGTGAAATCGGCGCCGGAGGCAGCGAGCGATTTCGAGCGCGACTTGCGCTAGCAATCGCGCGAGGGCGTCAGGGCGAAATCCGAGCGCACGTAGGCGCCGATTTCCCGGGCCACGTTTGCGGAGACCGGAGCGCAACCTCCAAGCCCCGCTTGTCGGGTCAGAGGCCTGGGCGCGGTCCTCAAGCAGCGGACGACAGGTCCGGACGGATCTACGCTCGCGGACCGGAGCGCAGCCTCCAATCCCGCTTGACGAATCTAGTGCGTCGCGGTTTCGGTGGCGCAGTACTTGTCGAAGGCCATCGTCAGCAGGTCGGCGATACCTTCGGCCGAGCGCTGTTCGATGTCGCGGCGTTCGACCATGTAGACGAGCTTGCCGTCCTGGAAGAGCGCAATCGACGGCGACGAGGGCGGGAAGCCCGTCATCGCGGCGCGCGCGCGGTCGGTGGCGTCGATGTCGGCGCCCGCGAACACGGTGGCGACGGTGCTCGGCTTGTGTTCGTGCTGCAACGCCTTCGCAATGCCCGGGCGGGCCTTGCCGGCGGCGCAGCCGCAGACCGAGTTCACGATCATCATCGTCACGCCCGGCTTCTTCAGCACGTCGTCGACGTCAGCAGACGTGCGGCACTCGCGCGCACCCACCTGAACGAGTTCCTGTCGCATTGGCGCCACGAGATATTCCGGATACGGCATACGATCATTATATGCCGGTCCGGGGCGTTCTGTTCGATTTGGACGACACGCTGTTCGATCACAACTTCGCCACCATCCAGGCGCTCGACGGCCTGTGCGTCGAGGAACCGGCGTTCACCTGCTGGCCGGTCGCCGAACTGCGCGCCCGGTACAGCGTGTTGCTCGAGGAATTGCACGCCGGCGTGCTCTCCGGGCGCGTTTCGATCCCGGATGCCCGCTACGAACGCTTCCGGCGCCTGTTGTCGGATGCGACGAACGCGCCGGTCTCCGGCGACCGGCCAACACATTTGTCCGCGTTCTACCGCGCGGCGTACGAAGGCGCGTGGCGCGCCGTGCCGGGGGCCATCCCACTGCTCACGGCCCTTCGTGATCGCGGCCTGGCGATCGCGATCGTCACGAACAACCTGACCTCTGAGCAGCGGCAGAAACTCGAGCGCTGCGGCATGAACGCCCTGATCGATGTGCTGATCACGTCCGAGGACATCGGTACGGCCAAACCGGACCCCGCCATCTTCCGCGCGGCCCTCGACCGCATCGCCCTGCGGGCGGAGGACGTCGTCATGGTCGGCGACGCGTGGGCGACGGACATCGTCGGCGCGCAGAACGCGGGTGTGAAAGCGATTTGGTTCAATTGGCGAGGGAGCGCGAGTCCCGATGCAGCCGTCGCCGAAGTGCGATCGCTGCAGCCTACCGATCGCTTGACGGCGACAATTCTGGAAGCGTGAGCGATACGACTATCGTTTCATTTGTTTCAGGTGGCCAATGACCTCTGTTAACAGTGGCCATTGACCTCTTGCCGGCCAATTAGCCCGGCGCTGCGTGCGATCTCGTATGAAATCCCGCCGCCTCGAGTTCGTGCCGTAGGTCTTCGAACACTTGCCGGCACGGGGTCTCGCCGCGTTTCTTCAGCAGGCGATCGACCGTGTGCATCCGGAAGCGGATCGCTTCCATGTGAAAGGCGGCGATGGCCCGCCGAAGGGCCTCGGCGGCTTCGTTCATTTCGCTGGAGTCTGGCGCTTCCGGCAACGCCTTCAGCAGCGGAAGCAGTTCATCAATCTTGGCCAGGGCGGCCGCGGTCTTCTCGGACATCGGGGAACAAGATAACGCAAAACCGGCCGTTCTGCGCCCCTGAGCTGGAGTGGGCCGCTATTTGGGCCGCAGGCTCAGCGCGACGCCGCTGCCGACGAGCAGAGCCGAGACCAGCAGGCGGGTCGTAATCGACTCGCCCAGGAACAGCGCGGCGCCAATTCCGGTCAGGACGGGCACCGTCAGTTGGACGAGGGCCGCGCGCCACGCGCCGAGCGTCGGTAGCACCGAGTACCACACGGTATAGCCCAGGCCCGATGCGATGGCGCCAGAGGTCGCAGCCAGGAGCACGCCGGTTGCGGTCAGGTGGCCCCGGGTCGCGAGATAGCCGAGCGCGACGGACGCGAGGAGCGACCCGCGCCAGAAGTTACCCGCCGTCGCGGCCATCGGATCGCGGCTCCGGCGGCCGGCGATCGAATAGGCGCCCCAGCAGATGCCGGCGACCATCATCAGCACGGCGCCGACCGGGTCTGGCCGGTTGGCGCCGTAGAGCGTGAGCCACGACAGCCCGGTCATCGCGAGCGACAAGCCGATCCAATCGGTCATGCGGGGCCGCTCGCCGCCCACGAGGCCCGCGATGATCATCGTCGCCTGCACCGCTCCGAACAGGAGCAGCGCGCCAACGCCGGCGCCAATCATCGTGTAGGCCACGGTGAAGGCCACCGCATAGCCGGCCAACCAGGCGCCGGATGCCCACGAACCGCCGTCGAGCGCCGTTGAACTCGACGCAGCTCTTCGCGCCTGCAGCAGCAACGCGAGCACGATGGCACCCGTGCTCAGACGAATCAGCGTGAACGATGGCGCATCAATCAGGTTGTGACCGAGCGCGCCCCGCGTGAGCAAGCTGTTGCTCGCAAACGCGACCATGGTGAGTGCGGTGAGCAGAACTATGCGCACAGGTGCTGCGGGTGCTTTGGGTCCTGCGGGCGCTGCGGGTCCTGCGGGCTTGCCCGCCGTAGCGTTGGAGAAGACATCACTTAATCGGAGGCGCGGAGGCGGGCGCGCGGCGGTGTTTCGTCGCCTGCTCGTACGCGAAACCGAGCTTGATCAAGCGTGCCTCATCCCAGGCGCGGCCCAGTAACGTGATACCGATCGGCAACTGATTGTCGCGGGTGTAGCCCATCGGCACGTTGATGGCGGGGAAGCCCGAGGTGGGCGAATAGATCTGGCTGTTGTCGCCGCCTGGCGACGTGAGGTCGCCGATCGGGCGCGGCGGGTTGCTCCAGGTTGGATAGACGAGCGCATCCAGCCGGTCTTCGTCCATCGCCTTGGTGATGGCCGCCCCAAACGCTTCGCGGTAGGCCTGATCGGCCTTGCAGGCGTCGCTGTCGGGTCCCTGTCCCGCTGGTGCCGTCGGCGCCGGCAAACGGCTCTTGACCGACGGATCGAATTTGCCCGACGCGACGATCTCATCCACGTTGTGGACGGGCGCCTTTTGCCCGCGCGTCGCCAGGTACTCATTCATGTCGTACTTGAACCCTCGGCAGGTGCCCGCGCCCTGCTGGCGGCGAACTTGTTCGATCGTGATGCCGTCCACGATTTCGGCCCCGGCTTTTCTCATGTCCTCGAGCGCCTGCATGAAGATCTTGACGACCTCGTCATCGGCGTTCTGTCGTTCGTAGGCCTGGCGCAGAATCCCGACGCGCGTGCCTTTGAGTCCGCTCGCGAGCAGCGAGGACTTGTACGTCGGAATCGCCCGGCCCCGGCTGCGCGCCGTCATCGCATCTTCGGGATCCTCGCCGACGATGACCTGGAACACCGCCACCGCGTCGGCCATCGTCCTGGCCATCGGACCGGCAATATCCGCGAGATAACTGAGCGGCGCCACTCCCGCGCGGCTCGTCCGGCCCATCGTCGAGCGGATGCCGACGAGCGCGGTGTGCGACGAGGGTCCGCGGATGGAATTGCCGGTGTCGCTGCCGAGCCCGACGGTCGCAAAGCTTGCCGCAACTGCTGCGGCTGTCCCACCGCTGGATCCGGCCGGCACGCGGTCGAGTGCGTACGGGTTCTTCGTGTGGCCCTGCAGTGAGCTCAGCGTTTCGTTCGGGCTGAACGCGAACTCGGCCATGTTGGTCTTGGCAATGACGATGGCGCCGGCGGCTTTGACGCGAGCGACGAGGAACGCGTCCTTGTCGGAGACGAAGCCTTCGAGGGATTTCGATCCATCCGCGCTCTGCAGGCCAATCGTCTCGAAGTTGTCTTTCACGACCATCGGAATGCACTGCAGCGGCTGCGTCAGGCCCTTCTGCTGGAACTGCTTGTCCTTCGCCTGCGCTTCTTTTTTGGCGTTGGGATTGACGACGACGACCGCGTTGAGCGCGGGGCCTTTCTTGTCATAGGCCGCGATGCGCGCGAGATAGGCCTCGACGAGGGCGGTGCATGTCAGGGTCTTCGCCTTGAACGCCGCGTGGATCTGCGCGATGGTCGCTTCGACGACTTCGAACTTGGGTGCCGCCGAGACGTTCGTCCCTTGGTTCAGGGCAAAGGGCAGAGGGCAGAGGGCAAAGGTAAGTAGAAGGACACAGGTCAACAGGGAAGGCGAAGGGCCGATGGCCGCGGGTCGATGCGATGGGCGCATGACGCGTCATGTTATCGTTATTGGATGGTTCTGAGGGCTTCGCCCTCAGCACCGCACTCGCTCGCGACCTGACCGGTCGCTGCACCGTGTGTCCCCATCGTCCAGCGGTCAGGACGCGGCCCTTTCAAGGCCGAGACCCGGGTTCGATTCCCGGTGGGGACGCTAATCCTTCGGAAAGTTAAAGGTCAGAGGGGCTTTGCCTATAAAGCCTGCCTATTAAGCCTGTTCTTGGGCAGCGCCCTGCTTATTTGGGCAGGTTGTTCAAGCAACCTTTGGGCTAGCAGTTCGAGTTTCGTCGTATCGCGTCCATTTGAAGGTGTCGGTGGCGAAAATCCATTCAGCTCCAATCTGAAGCGCGGTCTGGTGTCCAAAGACGTCGTAATAGGTCACCACTGCGAACACCAAGAGTTTTCTGGATCGGTTCTCTATCAGGGCGATTTCGTCATCTCCGAATACGGTCTCAAGGATATCGAACGCCACGCCGCTCTCTTGTCCGCTGCCCAGAGAGATGGGAAGTTCGCCGCCCTTATCAACAAGGGGCGAGTCATCCAAGCCCATAAACGACTTCACGGTCACATTTCTAGCGTTCGACCTGCCGTAGTTCTTGAACAGAATCTGAACTCTGGCCGAGTGCAAGGCTCGCCCAAAGGCGGCCTCCGAACTTGGCGTCATGCCGATGTGTTTCACCTGAACGCTCGCGCCCTCCAGGTTGGCCGTGATGTCGGCTTGACCCTTGATCAGTCGGTTTTGTTGTCTCGCAATATAAGCCTGAAAGCCGATAGCGACCAGTTGCAGAAGACTCAAGACACTGGCAAGAACAACTCCCCTGACAGCCCAAGTAAGGGCCGTGGCGTCGCGCTGTTGCTCAGATTTTTCTTTGGCGGCTTCTTCGTCAGTCTTCGCGGCTGGCTGCACCTTGACGACAAGCGGCATTTGGTTTGTGCCGCGTGGATCGGGTCCGGGCTTGGTCTCAGTTGCCTTGCTTTGTGCGTCTGGCTGACTGGCTACTTGGATGGTGGCCGGTGATGCCAGCAGTAGGAGCAACAACGCTGTTTTCATGGGGACCGGCAATTCTAGGCCGTAAAGGCTACCGGTGCGCCCGTTTCGTGCATCTCGTGAATCAGGCACACAAGGTTGTGGCAAAGGCACTTCAGAAGGACTTCGTTCGTCTGCGAGACCGGCGTCTTGGAGCGCACGGCGTCCGAGAACTTGCGCTTCATGCTCGAAAACACGGATTCAGCATTGCTGCGCTTGTGATAGGTCGCCGAGAACTCCGCGCGGTTCATGTGGGAGAAGTGGAACAGCCGATTCCACAGCGGCGAGTCCGAATCGCCGCGATGACCTCACTTCGATTGGCCCGCCGCGCGTCGGCTGCAGCGGCTGGTAGGCCGCACGCCTAGCACTGAATCACCGAGGACTTGCCTATCTTCCAGCCGCCCGCCACGCGTGCCAACTCGATCAGATATCCGGTGCCGCAGTTGAGGTTGGGTGGCCCCGCCGGCACAGGCCCCGCCGTGCCCTCAAAGCTCGCAACGTTTCCAGTAACGGTAAACGAGTAGACCAGAAAGTACCCGGCCGGCAGCCCCGCTGCGCTCTTCGGCGACAAGCCGGCCACCTCGCCCACTTCGACGATTGGTCGGACCGTGCGCAGGGCCCGGCGAGTCGCATCACTTAGACCGGAACCGGCGACGAACCTCGTGGAGCCGCCACCGCCCAACTGGGACAGGACCACTGTGAACGCTGCGGCCACGTCGCGCTCTTCCGCCGACACAGGTTGCGCAGGTTGCGGTGGCAGAGTTCTGCAACTGGTGGCCGCCAACAGGATGCAGACGAGAACAGCGCTTCTCATAGCTCGGTCACGATCGTGCGCCCGACTAACGCTAAGCCGCAAGGGAATCTTACCGACAAGACCTCGGGCGGCGCCAACAAGTCCGTAGAACTCATTGGTCAGCGGAGTTACCGTGGCCTTCGGGTCGGGGTGGGGACGCCAGATTCCTGCGTTTCCATTCCTGACACTAAAGCTCAACGGGGTTCAATTCGTCGCTGACGACGTAGGATACAGAGTATGAACAGCGCAGCCCTCTATTTCGCGCTTCTGGCTCTCACCGTATCAGCGCAGGACAAGTCCACGACGCCAGTCAGCGACATCTTCGACTGTGTCCGGCAGAAGACCTGCAAGAACGCGACGCCTTCGACGACGGTGTGGGCCGACATGGGCGGCATTTCCGTTCAGACGTTCACCGACGGCAAGTCGTCGTATGCACTGGCTATCGCCCGTGATGGCTCGTTGAACATCTATGTGACGCTTCCAGGTGAGACCAAGGCTGGCCGGTTGATCAATCTCGGTGGTAACGGTCGCGTCTTGAGTGCAGAGCTTGGCCGTCAGCCTGGCGAGAACTTTCCGATGCAGAAGACACCTGAACAAACCGCGCAACAGCGGGAACTGCGGAAGGCATACCGTTCGAGCGAGAAGGCATCTGCGGGGACCTGGGGCGAACAGCACAAGTCCTTCTGGCAGGAGCAAGCGGACGCTGCGGTTGCGGCGATCCGTCGGCAGATGGCTCGGTCTTCCATCTGGGTTCCAAGCACGCTGGGAGTTCGACGGCAGTCCTTTCTGGCCTCAGATGACATGTCATGCCGTCGAATTCAGACGGCAGCTTCGCCCGAATCGACTGTTGCTAAGCCGGCCAGTGGCTTACTTGCACCCCAAGTTCCTTGAGCACAGCCTCGACGGCCGCTACCCGCTGACGGCTCACCTGTTCGTCTCCAGGAATGCCGAGCGAACATTCCTGCAACCCGACGATTCGGCCATATGGCCACGCCTCGGGAGGCAACTTGATCAGCGCGGCCCGCAAGCCGGCAATGCTGACGAGCGACTTGGTCTTGACCGACGCGACGGTTAGATCGACGCCCTGGGCGCAAACAGACAAGTAGGGATTGAGCCAGTCCTTCGCGTCTCGAATGATCTGATGCTTCTCTGGGTCCGCGCGTCCGATGCGTGAGTCCAGTTGAACTGTTGTTTGATCCGGCTGACGCCCCCGCAGCAAGGTCACAACCGCTGGGCGATTGTTCCGTGTCGCCAACGACAAGGCGGTATCGCCGGCCTTCGTGGTGATGCGCGCGTCCGCGCCGCTATCAAGTAACGCCCGGACATTTTCGACGTACCCCTCGGCTGCGGCCTGAATCAGGGGTGTGAGACCCGCGATGTCCTGCGCATTGACGAGCGCGCCTTTCGACACGAGGAGTGTGATCATTGTGGCCTTGTTCGGTGAACCTGCCGTCCACTTAAGCGCCGTCTCCCCGTGGTCATCGGTCGCATTCACGTTGGCCCCGAACGCAAGCAGGACCTTGACGACCTCGACGTAACCGTACTGAGCGGCCCGCATCAGGATGGTCATGTGGTACGTCTGTTTGGCGAAACCGTTGGCATTGGCTCCATGTTCGAGCAGCAACTGAACGGTGTCGCTCTTGTTCGTGTACGCCGCCGCTGCGAGCGCCAACTCCCCGCGGATGTCCCTGACCGCGGCACCTCTGTTCAGCAGTTCCTGCACATACGCTCCGCCTCCGACTCGGCGCACCGCCGCGAGCAGCACGGTCGTGCCGTCACTGGCCTCGGCATTCACGTCCGCGCCGGCGTCGAGTAACAGGCGCGCCATCGCCAGCCCGGCAGGCCCATCGCCAACCATCATTAATGCCGTCCTGGATGTGCCGTCGGGGGCGTTCGGGTTCGCTCCAGCCCGGAGCAACACCTGGGCAATGTCCGCTCTTTCGAGGGCGACGCGGAGAACCGGCACGCCTGCGTCGCCTCCCACCCGCCCTCGCGTATTCACGTCGGCATGGGCGTCAACCAAAGCCCTGACAATGGTCACGTCTCGACGCGCACGCACGACACCGAATAGAGGCGTCTCGCCGTCGTTATCGATGGCGTTAACGTCGGCTCGATTGGCAAGCAGGAACGTCGTGTTGGAGAGCTTGCCGGCAAAGACTGCGGACCACCACAGCGCCGTCCTGCCGAGCGCGTCCCGGCCATTGACCGCCGCGCCGTACGCCAAGAGGAGCTTCATAACCGGAAGGTCGTCTCTCTTCAGATCCGGCAGATCCTGCGGGAAGGAATTTGCGGAAAGGCTCGGGTCCTTCCCGGGGCTCGGTCGAGAACGACTTCCGCTGGCGGCGGCCATGAGGGGAGTGATGCCATTCGGCCAATTGCCGATGTCATCAGCCCTGGCGCCTTGCTGGAGCAACACCGCAACCGCGGCTGCATCGTTCGCCAAAACAGCCGCCATCAGGCGCTCGTTCAGCGCCGGCAACTGTAACTGGGTGGCGCCAACTCCGCTGAAGTTGATCAGCAACAAGACCAACACGCAAACATGGCGCTTCACAAGGTTATTCTAGGCCCGGACGCGAGGTCCGTCGGCGATGGGTTATTCGGGGACTAGCGCCAATGCCACCAACCGCGAAACAAGAACAAAAGCGCTAGGACGAAAAAGAGATAGAAGGTCTGCCTTCTCGTCGGCCAGTCAGCCACGGAGGTACTTTAGCCTTTGACCTTGGGTTTGTGGTCGCCATCATCACCGAAGTCAAAGGTCAAAAAGTGGTCCGTCGGCCCACGATGCGACTCTGAGCCGAACCCGCTCGACTTCGCGCCTTACCCCAGTGGAGGCCAGCATGACCCACACGCTCGCGCCCGTACGGCGCATCGCGGCTCTCTCGGTCGCCATCTGTCTGTTCGCCGTGCCACTTGCATCGGCGCAATCACCCGAGGCCGTTTCCGCGGTCGCGTCCCCAGCGAAGACGGCGTTGCTCAGTCCAGCGGCGTTCGCCCGCCTGATGCAGGCCCAGCGCACGGACGTTTCGCCGGCGCCAAGCCTGATCATTCCACCGCGGGTGGATCTCGTCCGTAGCGCTATCGCCACACCGACTGGAGAACGCTTCAGGCTGAAGGCCTCCGCAACATCGACAAACTGGGTAAAGCGACACAAGGTCCTGGCGGGCGTCCTCATCGGAGTCGGCGCTTTCTTCGGTGCCGTCCTGATCTGCTTCGCCGCCTGCGAGGAATAGGATCGGGAACGGGCCGCGTTCAGCCCCGCCTCAGCGCGGCGTGACTCGGAATCGAAAGCCCGTACCAGAACAGGCGCCAAGGTTTCCGTTGGACGGGAATGCCGCGCGCACCGGGAACCGCGAGTCCCAGAGCATGATGTCGCCGTTGAGCGTGCCGTCCAGGCCGGCGGCGGTGCCCGTCGTCGTCGCGACTCCTTCAACGACGAGATACGTGTCGCCGCCCAGGCGCTCCACAAGGTTCGGGTATTGGTAGTTGTCGAGGTATCCGGAGCCGTACCATTCCAGTGTGAACGTGGCGCCGCCGTTGACGACGCGTCCCTGGAAGCGGCTGCCTCGGCCGTTCGCGTCCAATCGGAATCGCGGTTCAGTCAGCACGACGTCGACCAATGTTCCCGTCGTCGTCAGGATGGCGTCGTAGCTGCGATGGTGCAGCCCAGCATTGAGGCTGCATGGCGACGCAACATCCACGGAAATCGTATAGGGCCCGTTGATCACCAGGTGCGGGCCGTTGACGTTGAGTCCAAAGTCTCGCGTCACATTCGCTGTGACTTCGAGAGGCTGATCGAGCGTGTGGTAGCCAGGGGCATCGATGCGGATGGTCGACTGCGGCGAGACGCCATAGAGAAGGTAGTGACCGGTCGAATCGGTCACGGCGCTATTGGATTCGGGAAGCACTTCGACGCGGGCGCCGACGACCGGTACCGTCGGGGCGTCCGCCTCGTGAACCAGGCCGGCAACCCGATAGGTTCCCGCGGGCTGGCCCAGGACCTCCCGCGAGCCACGAACGGCCGGCTGGTCTGACAGGTCGGCCGTAATCACTGCTTCGCCGCGGGCTGATGGCGAGGCAGTCACCACGCCGCTGGTGGTCACCGAGAGAATTGACGGCTTCGAGCTCGACCATCTCAGGGTCTGGAGGCCGCCCGCCGGCTTCGTGGTGCCATCGGCCAGGCGGATGGACGCGACAAACTGCGCGGATTGGCCGGACGCCACCGAGTCCGGGCCCGTCACCTCGATGCTGACGATCTGGCTGGCACTGGCGACCGAAGGCTGGGTGGGCAAGGGCTTCTCACCGCAGGCCCCGAGAAGCGCGATCGCGGCGATCGTCAACGTAAGAGAGCGAGCAGCATGTCTCATACCCGCATGTGTAACGACCGGCCTTGCCGTTACACATAGACTGTGCGCGTGGACGCTGAAGCGGCAGATTCGGAATTGGTGCGGCGGATCGGCCGCGGGCGTGACGGCGAGGCCGAAGCCGAGCTGTGCCGCCGGATGGCGCCGCGCATCCGGCTCTACGGCTTGCGTCACTTGCGAGACGCGCAAGCGTCGGAGGACCTGACGCAGCACGTACTCATCGTGACGCTGGCCGCGCTCCGGGCCGGCCGCCTGCACGACCCGGAGAAGCTCGCACCCTTCGTGCTGGGCACGTGCCGGATGACGGTGCTTGACCTGCGACGCGGCGCCCAACGGAAGCAGCGTCTGCTCGATCAGTTCGGGGCGGCGGCGCTGACACCGGCCCCTTCTTCCGGGCCGGACCTCGACCATGACCGGCTCACGCGTTGTGTCGAGACCCTGAAAGAGCGGGAGCGCACCGTGATTGTCATGAGTTTCTACGACGAGCGGGTCTGCGCGGACGTCGCGGGCTTCCTGGGCGTGTCGCAGGCCAACGTGCGCGTGATTCGCCATCGGGCCATTCGCCAGTTGCGGGACTGCATGGGCGGGGCGGTATGAACGGCGTGCACCCGATCGACGCGACCGTCCTGGCCGACTATTGGCTCGCCGCGCTGCCAGGTCCCGAGGAGGACGCCGTCGACGAGCATCTGCTTGGCTGTGATGAGTGCGGAGCGCGGCTCCGCGAAGTCATCGCGCTGGCCGACGGGATCCGCCAGCTGGCGCGCGGTGGATCGCTACGCCTGGTCGTCAGCGAGGTATTTCTTCAACGCGTCCAGGAGGACGGCTTGCGTGTCCGCGAACACGTTCCGCCGCCGGGCGGCAGCGTCCAGTGCACGGTGCATGCCGAAGACGACCTGCTGATCGTGCGCCTGGCGGCCAGCGTGAGTGGAGCGGCACGAGTGGATCTGTGCGTCTGTGACGAGCATGGCGTCGAACGGGCCCGCTATCGGGACATCCCCGTTCATGCCGACGCGGGCAGCATTGCCTATCAGGAGTCGATCGTCGCCCAGAAGGCCGCGCCTTCGTACACCCTGATCGCGCGCCTGGTCGCCTTCGACGATGCCGGGGGCGAGCGCCTGATCGGCGAATACACCTTTCACCATACCCGCTCGCCCTCGTTGCCCGGCTGACCACGTTGACTTCAAACGCTCGCTGCGAGCCGAACCTGCCCGCCTTCGCGCATTACCAAGCGGAGGTCGGCATGACACGTGGCTTCGTTCGCCTGCGGCGCATCGCGGTAATCTCGGGCGCCCTCTGTGTGCTCGCATCGGCAGTCGCGTCAGGGCAGACGACAGCACCTGCCTCGCCCTGCGGCCAGACGACTGAGACCACACTGCTCAGCAGCCCCGCGTTCGCGCGTCAGGTCCTCCGAAAGAACGTCTGGCTCACGACGTCCGACTGCGTGCGTCGCAAGGGCCGCGTGAAGGCCCTGACCCCGGCGGGCATGACCGTGGCCGGCCTTACAGACGGGCCGGTACCGCTCGATCGGATCGTGCGCGTGGAGAAGGTCACGCATCGGGTGAGGAACGGCGCGATCGTCGGGTTCGTCGTCGCGTTCCTGCCCGGCCTGGCCGCCGTGTCCGCGGGCTACTGTGAAGACGTGGGGTGCAGCGGGGGAGGCCAGGTCGCAGGTCTTGCCAGCCTGTACGGGTTGATCGGAGCCGCCACCGGCGCGGCGATTGGGGGCGCTCTGAACGCCCACAAACGGGAGCGCGACATCCTGTACGACGCGCGACGCCGAACGACGACGGTCTCGCTCGCGCCGATCCTGTCGCCGACGCGCAAGGGGCTGGCCTTTTCCATGACCTGGCGGTGAGGAGGCGCACCACAGGTAGCCGAGCGGCGTGGAGGACTAGGCCGGTCGATCGGACCTGTCCTTCAGCACGGCGACAATCATCTGCATCGACTCCGCCGCGCTCGCCCGCGCCGTGTCGATGACGGTCCTTTCGGAGTCCCACGCCCGGTAGTCGCGCGCAAGGACCTCCGCCCATGCCGGCACGCGATGTCCCGGAATGTCCGCCATGCGCGACTCCACCCGGCGTCGATGCTCATCGAGATCGCTGCACACGACTTCGACTTCGACCGCACGCACGCCGGCGCGTGCGGCGACGGCGCGCCACGCCGCTCGCGTCACCGGCCACGGGTTGACGCAATCGGCGATCACCGTGTGCCCGAGACGGAGATTGTCTTCAGCGATGGCATGGGCCGCCACATAGCCCTCAGCCTCAACCTCGCGCCCGATGTTCCGCAGCGCCTGTTCGATCGAATCGATGCGCAGGTGAACCGCGCCGATGGCCGTCGCGAGCAGGCGGGCGAGCGTGGTCTTGCCCGTGCCGGGACGTCCGCTGAGGATCACAAGCACGACACGAGTCTAGCGGAATCGCGGTCTAACGCTTGATGCTGTACCAGTCCAAAAACGGCAGCACGCGCGCGCCGCGGCGGGTCACCTTGATTTCGATGTGGCGCCGTGCTTTCAACGGGTCCGGGTTGTTCGATTCGTAACCGAGGATGTAGTAGTCGCTCATCTCATTGTCGAGCGCCTGCAGCCCCGCCTTGATGTCATTGTTGCCACAGATACACGTGCCGCCGGTCCCGGCCGCCACCGCCTGCAGCGAACTGAGCGTCGTGTTCAGGAAGTCGTGCTGCTCCTGGGCCGAGATCGTCTGGCTCAGGCTGGCATCGAGTCCGGCGTCGAGTCCGCGCGGGTCAACCGGATAGAACGTGACGTTGGCGCGGCGGGCGCGCAGGATCAACTCCCAGAGCGCCCGCGCCAGATCCGCCTGCGAGAACTGCAGCCCATTCATCTCAAATGGATTGCGAGACAGGCCGACGCCGGTCGAGGTCGGCGGTCGGCCCTGATCGCCCGCGGGCGGCTGCGACCGCGCGGACAAATCCTGAATGGACTGATAGCGCGCGCCAGGAAACGGATTGAAGTCGTAGCCGCTGCTCACATAGATGAAGGCCTTGCGGCGGTCGGTGACCTTTTCAGCCTGCGCGAGAATGTCGTACGCGACCTTGAACGCCGTGTACGCATCGGCGCGCAAACCGGCCGGGCCTTCGGCGGTTTGGGCCGTGTTGATGATCTCGGAGGGCGTCTTTCCCGCGCCCATCACCTTTTCGATGGCTTCATTCATCCGGAGATGTTGCGTGTCCGGACTCAGATCGACCGCAATCGATGAGTAGCCGCTCGAGACGATGCCGACGAGGTCGTCGTCGTGCAGGACGGTGTCGCGGATCTGCCGCAAGACCTGCTTCGCCTTGTTGGTGTCGAGCGGTTGCAGGTGCAGGTCGTCGATGAAAATGATGAAAATGCGGCCCGGGCTGGCAGGCCGCGTGCTCGGCGGTGGCAGGATCAAGCCCTCACGCAGGGGCGCATCAGCAGTCTTGACCACTTCCGCCATGACGCGGCCGCCGACGACGGGCGCGAAATGCGAGATGGTCTGGAGCACGCCGTCCTCACGAACCTCGAAGTCCTTGATTTGGAGATCCGGAATGAACCGGCCGGACGCGTCCTGGACGCGAACATGCGTCGAGACGACGTCGGTCGCCGAGCGGAAGGTCGGCACCTGCTGTTTTGGCGGCGTCTGGGACTTCGGGGGAGGGGGCTGTTGCGCGGACAGCAGAAAAGCGCACACCGCCACGACGTGAGGCAGTCCTTTCATCGGTCCCCCTTGCCGGCCGTTTAGACGACCCGGTCGGGCGGTTGGCTCTGGATCGGGACGCGGGCGGGTGAGGCCACGGCCTGTGACCACACGTGGTTTACGGGTGACCGTATGTGGTGATCGCATGGACCTGGGCGATGGTTCTGCCTGATCTGTGGCCGGCGAAGCTGGCGTGCACTTTGCTCCGAGCGCTGCCGGTGGCGCGGACGCCACCGCATCATCACCAGGAGAATCACCTGTGCGTCACATCCTCGCGCTCATGCTCGGCACGTGCCTGATTGCCGTATCCACGACGGCCTCTGGCGTGGCCCAGCAGACCCGGACGGCCCCCGACTCCGCGACCATCGACAAGGCCCTGCAGGCCTTCCGTGCCGATCTCCAGGGGGAGCGGTCGGACCTCATCGCGAAGAACGTCACGCTGACCGCCGCCCAGGCGGCGAAGTTCTGGCCGCAGTTCGAGGCGTACCAGAAGGAACAGAACCTCATCATCGACGATCAGATGAAGGGGATTCAGCGCTACGTCGAAGGCTACGAGTCGCTCGACGATGCGGGCGCGCTCGCGTTGATCAATGCGAACTTCGATCGCGACGACAAGATGAACGCGCTGCGCAAGAAGTGGCTGGGCGAATTCCAGAAGACCGTCGGCACGAAGGTCGCGGTGCGCGTGATGCAGATCGATCGCCAGCTCTCGATGGCACATCAGCTCGCGTTCGCGACGAAGATTCCGTTGGTACGGTGACGAATTGACAACTAGCAACTAACAACTAACAACTAACAGGTAGGGACGAAGGCCGGTAGCTTCCAAACTTGTTAGTTGTTAGTTGTCAGTTGTTAGTTTCTTTCAAGGTTTCGCCCACGCACTGCCGACCTGAATGTAGAAGGCGTGGCCAGCGGGGCCGTACGCGAAGTCCGCGCCGACGTGGATGCCATAGGCGCGGGCCAGTTCGTAGCGGAAACCAAGCCCGCCGGCCGCGGCCTGATCCGATCGATCGCGGTCGGAGCCGGCCCAGGTCTTCCCGCCACCCGCAAAGACCACCGCGCTGATCCGTTTCCAGAACTGCCAGCGGACCTCCGTTTCGATCTGCACCAGGTGGTCGCCCTGGTACCGCATCGCGGGAACGCCGCGCTGGTAGATGAACGGGCGCAGATAGAACGGCGCGTCGCCGAACGTGGCCGCGGCCTCGCCGCGGATGCCGAGGAACACCCGGCGCGGCAGCGGCACGAACTGCATCCCGACGGCGCGCAGCCGCTGGAAGTCATCGTCGCCGCCAAGGTTCGCGCTGAAGATGTCCGCGCGGCCTTCTACGTACGTCCCGCGCGTCGGCGTGAACATGTTGTCGCGCGTGTCCACGGTGAGGCTGGGCGTGAGACCGCCGACGTTCGACTCGCGCGTAATGGCCGGCCGCCCGGGCGTGCCCTCGGGCGCGTCGAACCGGACGCTGGTCTGCGCGTAGGCGTAACTGGCGCCCACCCACACGGACGACATCCCCAGGCGGAGCTTGGTTTCGAAGCTGGCGCCGGTCGGTTCGAGGTTGTAGCGCAACGGGTTGTCCGCCAGCACGCTGTCGTGACCAATCCCGTAGAAGTCGAGACTCACCGAGGCATAGACGACTTTGGCGATCGTTTGCACGCGATGGTCGCGCCAGTAACGGATGTCGCCGGCGAAGGCGCCCTTGGTCCCGTTCTCGGTGCCGAGCCCGCCGATCCCCGTGATGTTCGGACGCCCGCTGGCCATGGGCGCGCTCATGAATGCAAGCCCAGCGGCCACGCCGAGACCCACGGCCGGCTCGGTGATCGGCGACGCGATCGGCAGGAACCCATAGCGACTGGCCAGGAAACCACTGAGATCAATCCAGCCGTCGTCGGGCGATGTGAATTTCGACGGCGCCGGCTGCGGCGCGGCAGCCGGCTGGGCGAGCGCGGCGGGCGCCGTGGCCAGGAGAAACGACAGGCCGACCAGGTGCATCACGAGGGCTTTGGGGACGGACAAGGGGGCCTTTCCGATAAGACTGACAAAGCATTCTCACACACGACGCTGATCGATGGCGGGTCTCAGACCCGCAGGCGTAAGATCCGGACATGATGCCCCGGACCTTGGCCGGTAGCGCGCTCCTGACGGTCGTCATCAGTGCCGCACTTCAGGCGCAGAAGCCGCCCGTCATTCCGGAACCGTCACCGTATTCGCGAGTCGCCGCCGCGCGTTTTGCCATCCAGAACGGCTGGCAGTTTCCCAAGACCAACATCGTCGTCGCCATCGACGCGTTTTTTGGCGCCGTCGACGGCCATCCCGTGCGGCAATCGATCGCCGACGAGGAAAAGGAAGCGCTGGAAATCGCGAAGCTGCTCGGGCCCGACGTCAAGACCGCGCGTGCCGCGTCGGTACTTGATTGCCCGACGGGCCGGGGCCGCCCACCTTGCTACGCGAAGGACGTGACCGTCGTCATCGTCGGTGGGCTCTGGGAAGGGAACACGCCGGGCTCGGGCGTTCAGATGCACTCACCAGGTTCGATGACGCAGGCGGTGATCGACCTCGAGCGTCGCGACGGCGGCTGGGTCGGCACGCGCTATCGACTGGGACCCACCACGCTGAACCGGCGGTGATAGGCGCGAACGACAACTGCCGCAGAAGGTCCAGTTAAGACGGTCTCGGCAAGCGGGGATTGGAGGTTGCGCTCCGGTCTCCGCGAACGTGGCCCGGCCGCTTGCCGGCAGACGGCTACCGCGCCTTGGTGAATGTCATCAATAGTCCGGCTTCGAACGTCACGTCCACCGTGGGGCCGCCCGCGGCTCCGTCGAGTACAAGCTTGCCGGCCACTTTCGTCGGCGTATTCGTGGATGCCACGAGCGCGTCCCGTTTCGCGGTGCCCGAGTACTGCACCAGCTGACCGTTCAGCGTGAGCCAGTAGTTGTAGCGCGGACCCTCAACGAGGTCGAATTCCAGGCCGTCGCCCATCGCGGTGCTGGCGCAGTTCATGGTCGTGCACGCCTTGAGCCTGGCCTCGACGTCGGCGCTCGTGAAGAGCAGGCGCCGGATGATGACTTTCGGTTCGACGGCGTCCGGCCCGACGATGAGGTAGGCGTGCGCGAGCGACAACGTCAGGGGTTTGCCCTTGCTCATGTAGGTGAGCGTCCCCTTGGCGTCGCCAGCTGCCGCCACCGCGGACAATGCGACGACAACCAGCCCGATCGTTCGAAGGATCTTTTTCATGAGGGCCCCAAACGACAACTGGCAACCCGGAACGTCAGTCCCAGGTTGCCAGCGTCGAACTTCCTGACTTGTTAGTTGCTAATTGTCAGTTGTTAGTTTCGACTTACTTCGCCAGATCCGTCACCGCCGTCACCAGCATCTTCACCTTCGCCGCATCGCTCGAGCTCGCGGCGTCAGCGTTCAACGAGGTCGCCAGTGTCGTGAGCGCCGTGCGACGTGCGCCGCCGGACGCCTTCTCGGCGTTGGCCAGGGCCTCGCGCACCGCGGTGATCCGCGCCGCAGACAGGCCCTTCGAGCGTTCGAGCTGATCGACGAACGCGCGCGCCATCGCGAACGACGGCGGCCACACGAACTTGCGCTGTTGCTGCGTGTTCCAGTAGTCCATCGTCACCGTCTTGGCGGCGTCGATCTCGTTCTGCGAGATGAGCGGGCTCGCGACGAGTTCGAAGACGTCCAGGCCCCGTTTGATTTCGGAACTGACGATGACGCCGTTGTACCAGTAGACCGACCACGAGCCGGCGCTGTCGAGGCGCGTGCCGTTCAGCGGTCCGCGGTCGTGATAGGCCACTTCGAACGGCTGCGCGGGATCCGTCCAGTCGAACGCCGACACGCCGCCCTGATACCAGGCCTGGATCATGACTTCGCGGCCGGGGATCGGAATCGGCGAGCCGTTGTGGGCTACGCAGTTTTCGAAATCGGTCTGCGCCGCCGGCATCTTGTAGTAGCTCTTGAAGACGAGCTTGTTGCGTTCGATCGCGAAGATCGCGTCAGCGCCCCACTCGGGCTTGTCCGTGGCCCGGCACTTCGGCCCGCCGCCGCCGCCCCACTCATCGGAGAAGAGCACGCGCGTGCCGTCGTTGCTGAACGTGGCCGAGTGCCAGAACGACATGTTCGGGTCGGCGGCGAAGTCGATGCGGATTGGATGCGCCGCTTCACGGATGTCGAGCAGCAGGCCGAGGCCCGCGCACGCGCCGCCGGCCAGGCCGACGTCCGGGTAGACGGTGATGTCGTGACACTGATTCGGACCGGTCGGCGGACCAGCCGCGCGTCCGCCTCCACGACCGGCAGGCGCCCCACCTGCGGCGGCCGTCGCCCCGGCGCCAGCTGCGCCAGCCGCGCCCGCACCGGCGCCCGTCGTCGTGGTGCCCGCCGCGCCACCGCCGGCCGCTCCGCCGCCCGCGGCACCGCCTGATCCGGCCGCACCAGCCGCGGCGCCACCGCCGCCGCCCGCGCCACCACCGCGTCGCCCGGCCGCGTCGAGGGCCGCGCGCTCGTCGTTACGCGGAGCGGGTGGCAGCGCCGTGAAGATACGCGGCGAACTCACGATGGCCGCCGTCTGCGGCGCCTTGAGCGGGACCTTGATGACTTCCAGCCGGAACCGCGCCGTATTCGGGTCATCGGCGCCGCCGTCGGCGCAGCCCGGCACTTCGTCCGCCGAACGGACGCCGGCCGTGCCCGACACGTAGATGTAGATGTTGTCGTTATCGCCGGGCTGCGTGACCACGGTATGCGTGTGCGATCCCCGGCACGTCTGCACGCTCGCCACGAGCTTGGGCTTGCGGACATCGGCGATGTCGAACACGCGGATGCCGCGGAACCGCTCCTTGCTGATCGGTTCCGGGATGTTGCCGAAGCTGCAGTCCATGCGGCTGTTGGTCGCTTCCGACGACATGAACACGAGGTTCTTGTAGACCGAGACGTCATTCTGCGACGCGGGACAGAAGTAGGTCTGCACGAGCTGCGGCTTCACGGGGTTTGAAATGTCGAAAATCTCGAAGCCGTTGTAGTTGCCCTGGATGACGTACTTGCCCGTGAACGCCAGGTCGGAATGCGTGGTCGTCAGGTTCTGTTCGATCGGCGCCGTCGTGGACAGGCGCTTCATGTTCCAGAGCGCTTCGCCGGCGTCCCAGTACCCCGCTTTGAGGCCGACGCGCGGATCGGGCATGGGCTTCGTGCCGGAGATGATCGGCGCGGGCGCCGCAGGCATCACGGCCGGAGGCGCGGGTGGCGGTGCGGCCGCGGCGCGGCCGCCGCCGGCACGGCCGGCCGGGGCGTCCGCCGCGGTGCCGGCACCCCCGGCGCGAGCGGCCGGAGCGTTAGCCGCTGCAGCCAGCGTCGGGGCCACCGCCGGCGTCGGGGCCGGTGCTGGTGCCGGTCCCGTGGCCGGCGCAGGTTTCGGTTCAGGCGCGCTCTTGGCCGCAGGCGCAGCCGCCGGCTTGGTCCCACTCGACTTGCACGAACTCGCCGCCACGGCCAGCGCCGTCGACGACAACACGATGGCGGCGACCCTCACGCCCGTTCGCCGAACGATGACATTCAACATGGTGCGCTCCATTACTCCGACCCGAACCCGCAAGTTGTGAGTTGCTAGTTGTCAGTTGTCAGTTGTTAGTTAAGGCTTTTTCCGTTCAACATCTGCTGCATGCGGTCGATCTCGATCGACTGATCCGCAAACACGTCGGACGCAAACTTGTACACGGTCTCGTCCTGCCCGCCGCCCGACGATCCGAACAGCACGTTCACCATGTCGATCGCGCCCTGATGGTGACGGATCATGCCGAGGAGGAAGAGGCGATCCCATTCCGGCCCGCGCGCCTTGTCGAGCGCGGCCATCTCGTCGTCGGTCATCATGCCCGGCATGAGCATGTCGTGTTCCATGCCGTTCATCACCATGCGGTGGCGCGTGGACGCGGCGTCCGGCACGGTCTGGCCGCGATCGGCCAGCCACTGCTGCATGAGCTTGATCTCGTCGCGCTGGCCGACCACGATGCGCTCGCACAGGATGCGGACGTCGGTGCGCGCGCCATGCGACGCCGCCCAGCCGGCCATCAACACGGCCTGCGCATGATGCGGAATCATCCCTGACATGAACTCGATGTCCGCCGGGTTGGGCGTGTGGTCCACGGGTTTCGGACGCGACCCGTTCATCGCCGGCCCGGGCTGCGCCGCCGGCGCCTTGGCCGGCCCGCAGGCCGACAGGCACAGCCCCGCGGCGACAGACACCAGCAGGGCTCGGGCGAACACGCGTTTCATGAATGGAGAATTGTAAAACTAACACGAGCAACTAACAACTAACAGGTAAGGCCGAAGGCGCGCCCTTCCCCCTCACTTGTTAGTTGTTAGTTGTCAGTTGTTAGTTTATTTACTCTTCACCACATATTCCTTGAACAAACTCACGCTGTCGCTCTTCGACCACAGCCCCACCTTGCCGGCCACGGGCGGCTGGAGGACGGGATTGTTGGCCGGCATCAACTCCGGATTGGGCGGGGCACCGTTGCGGCCCGGACCCGGCGGCGTGCCGAGGACGTAGTCGAGCGCGGGCTTGCCGTCCATGTCAGCGTGCAGATTGGCGCCATCGACCGTGAGCGTGAGTTCGTGCCAGGCCGCGCGATCGAGCATCCAGGCCCGCTCCGGCCCGCGCTTCACCGATCGGCGGACGCCATTGTGGAATTCCCACAGCACGACGTTGTTCTCGGTGTCGTTGTACCGCATCGTGAGCCAATCTCCGTTGGGCTTGACGTTGAAGAGAATGCCGGAACAGCGGTCAGCGTCGCCGCCGACGGTCTTGAATTTCACGCTGATGGTGCCGTTCGAGAAATTCGACACGCCCTTGAGCACCGCGATGGGATAAACGGCGAACTGTTTCGCGTTGTCCATGAGTTCTTCGTTCGACGTCCCGTAAAACCGGCGCGCGTTCTGGAACAGCGCCTGGGCCGGGCCGGTCTGCGCCGCCTTGTACGCAGCGCCGTCAACTTTGACGACCTTGTCCTTGCCGTCCAGCGCGACGACCCAGGTGCCGACCATCGGCTCGAACGCCGCCGGTGTCTTGCCGGCGGTCTCTTTGGACAAGTTGACGTTCGTCGTTTGCGAACTGATCCCCACCGCGCCCAGCATCACGGCCACGAGTGTGAGTAACGGCCATCGCTTCATACATGTCTCCTCGAGGTGAACAACCAGAGCCCGCCGATGCCGATCGGCCAGGCGATGAAAAAGAGGACCGGTGCATACGCGGGTGTTGCCGCCAGCGGCCGGCCGGGATAAAAAGTTTCCTGTTCGTCGGCGATCGTCACACCGGCCAGCGCGACGATCGATTCCGCCACCGACTCGTCGGTCACTGCGCGGGTCTCGATCGTGCGGCCGCCGAGCGAATACCGGATTTCTCCGTAGCCAGGGTCGGCTTGCTCATACAGCCCGGTCGCCGTGCGCGCGACGTACGTCACGGTGGTGTCGGGCCGGATGCGGCGGAGCTTCGCCAGCGGGCCGCGGTCGAACCCGCCGCGCCGTGAATCCTGCGGCGCCAGATGGACTTCCACGGTGATCGTCCCGGGGACCGTCTCGAGTGCTTCCTCGACAGGTTCCGGAAATGAGTTCACCCGCGTCTCCGACGCATCCCAACTTCCGGGAACGCGGGACGCGGCGAGCGCGCCGGCCATCGCGACGGCGACGATGACCAACGTGCGCGTCAACCGCGCGCGAACCCGCTGACCCGGACGCAGCCAGACGGTGGCCGCTTCCACTGTCGCGATCGCGACGAGGGCGGCGACGAGCAGGGCATTCACCTGCACGAGTCCGTGCTGGAACGCCGACACGAATGCCGCCGGCGTGTACTGCGCCAGTCGCTCCCAGACGCCGCCGTAGACGGCGGCGGCGAAATCGATCATCCACGTGCCGATCGTGATCCCGAGCGCAACAATGGCCGCGGTGGACGGATGGTCGGTCATGGCCGCGATGGCCAGCGCGACGACGATCGTCAGTCCGGCGACGAGCGCGTGACCGAGCGCGACGACCAGGAGCTCGGGCCAGGCGACGGCGCCGCCGTAACTCAGCCACAGCGCGACCGCGACGGCCCCGGCCAGAAACGCGCAGAGCCAACCGGCGAAGATCACCGCCGCTTTGATGGCGACGCGTCCGGCCAGCGGGAACGGGCGCTGCAGTTCGAGGGCCAGGGCGCCGCTCTGGCGGTCGCCGGCGAGCGATCGGATCGCGACGAAGGGCAGCAGGAAAATGGCGACGAGTTCGAACGCGCCGAACGTCGGCGCCCAGATGCCGAGCAGCGGCGAGCAGACGATGCCGCAGCCGGTATCGGCGCTGATGTCCGCATACGTGCGGACGGCGTTCGCGAACGCGACGCCGATGATCGGGCCCGTGGCGAGCAGCATCGCCCACCACGCGCGCGAGGCGAGCAGCTCGCGCCACTCCTTGCGGATCAACCAGCGCACCGGGCCGCTAACCTCAGGTGAGGGCAAGGAAGACCTCAGGCAAGGCGCCGGGCCCGGCCGGGATGCCGGCGAGGACGGCCAGTTCATCGAGCGTGCCTTCGCCGCAGACGCGGCCGCCGCTGAGGAGCACGAACCGATCGCAGACGCCGGCGGCATCCGCGATCTGATGGATCGAGAGCACGAACGTGCGGCCGGCCGCGGCGAGTCGGCGGAGCATCGCGGCGACGTCACGGGTCTGCCGGAGATCGAGCCCGTCAAATGGCTCGTCGAAGACGAGCACCGGTTGCGGCGTCAGCAGGCCGATCGCGAGGAGCGCGCGCTTGCGCTGGCCCTTGGAGAGCGTGCCGATGGTTTGATCGAGAAATGGCGCGAGGGACAGATCGCGAATCGTGCCGGGCAATGCGTCCGCCCGGCCGTTCATGAAGCCGATCACGAACGCGAGCGCCCAGCGCACGGTTTGCGCCGGCCACGGGGCAATGGCGTCGGGCACGTAGAACGCGGCAGATGCCGGGCCGTGCGTGAGCGTGCCGCCGTCGGCCGCGATCTGGCCGACCAGGCATTCGAGCAGCGTGGTTTTGCCCGCGCCGTTGGGACCGATGATGCCGAGAATCTCGCCAGGCTTGACGTGAAAGGACACGTCGTCGAGCGCGACCAGGCGGCCGTAGCGCTTCGTGAGGCCAGCGACGAGGAGGCCGGGGCTCATTTTTGCGAGCATCACACAAAAATGAGCCCCGGCCTCTTAAAGTCCGCTTCTAAAAGATGTACCGGATCTGGAACTGGAACATCCGGGGAGGATCGATGTTCGCGAAAGCGGGCAGCGCGTTCGTCGCGGAGCCGGCGCTGACGAGCTGCCCGAACGACGAACTCGCGGTATCCGCGTCGCCGTAGATCGTCTGGCCACGGCCCAGGTAGTTGCCGTGGTTGACGAGGTTGAAGCCTTCCAGGCGGAACAGCACCGTCTGGGCATGCATCCTCAGCCGGTATTCCACGAAGGCGCTGACGTCCTGTGTCCCCGTGCCGCGGAACGCCGACTTGCCGAGCACGACGCCGTTGACCACCGGCCGATCGTTGTTGGAGCCGTCGCCGTTGTTGTCCACGCCCGTCGTGGCGTTGAACGGCCGCGCGGACGCGAACATCGACACCGTGCCGGCCGAGATGTTCCACGGGAACTGGTACGAGAACGAGATCACCGCGCGATGGCGCTGATCGACCACGCTCGGCCCGCGCTCGACTTCGCCGAGCTGGTCCATGCTCGGCTGGTTCGCGCCGATACCGTTGCCGTCCGGCTCGAACGTGTTCGTGGCCTTCGACAGCGTGTAGCTGATGTTCAGATAGATCTTCGAATTGCCGCGGTAGTTGATCTGCGTCTGCAGGCCGTCGTAGTCAGCGATGCCGAGATTCATCAGCACGTTGACCTGACGGACACCGCCGTTGACGGGGAGGATCGGCCGGGTGGCGTTGGCGGCGGTGACGTTTGCCGTATTCACGAGGCTGTTGCTCAGGTTGCAGATCGGGCTCGCCGGCGTGGACAGGCGGCATTGTCCGGCGAACGTGCGGTCGAACGTCGAGGGCGCGTTCAGATCGACCGACCGATCGAGATTCGTCCAGTGCTGGTGCACGTAGTCCGCGCCGATGAACAGGCCTTGAATCACTTCGCGCTCGGCGCCAATGGACGTCACCTGGCTGCGCGGGTTCACCAGCTTGTCCGGATAGTTCGGCAACAGATCGAAGTTCAGGCCGTAGGCGGCGAACTGCTGCCGATAGAAGTCGCGCTGACCCGCCTGAATCGTGATGTCCCGCGCGGGCAACTGCGACGGCGCCAGCGTCTTGACGTCGAACTCCAGTGGCAGGCAGGACCCGGTGAGGCACGTCGGGAAGCCGAGCTGACCCGACGTCGCGGTGTAGGTCGTCAGGCCGTCGAGGCCGTTGACCAGGTAGCCGGCCACGGCGTTCGTGCGGATCTGCGTGTAGTACATGCCGTACCCGCCGCGCACCGAGAGCCGCGGATCGCCGTTCGGATGCCAGCCAAACCCGAGACGCGGCGCGAAGTTCGTGGTCGCATCCGTGATCGACTGCCGGTCGTACCGCAGGCCGAGGTCCACCGTCAGGTCGCTGCGCAGCCGGATGCTGTCCTGGACGAAGCCCGTGTAGAGCCACTGCGTGAGCTTGTAGCTGTCGATGCCGAAATCGATCGGCTGCGTGTACGACTGGACGTCCACCAGCCCCAGCACGCCGGGACAGCTGACCTCGCACGTCGGATCGAACGGCAACGTCGTGTTGTTCCTGAACGTGAACGTACCCAGAATCGCCGTCCCGGGTTCGCTGCCGGTGCCACCCGACACATGGTGGATGACGCTGCCGCCGAAGCGGACGTAGTGCATGCCCTTCGACCAGGACAGCGTGTCCGAGAACTGCGTCTGGTGGCCATACAGGTCCGATGACCGGGACTGGCCGTACGTGAACGGCACGTTGCCGGCGCGCGTGTACGCGGTCGACAGATCGTGCGCTTCCCACAGCGTCACCGGATCGCCGTGCAGGTAAGCGATGCGCGCTTCGTTCAGCAACGTCGGACTGATCACGTCGGTATGGTTCACCTGCGCCGTCCATGATGAGCGCGAGTACTTGCGGGCGACGCTCGGGGCATTCGTGCCGCCGACGGCGTCCTGCGGGTTGTCGTCGTAGAACGTATCCACGTTCACGCGCACCATCAGGTTCTGGTTGTTGTTGATCTTGTGATCGACGCGCCCGTTGAACAATCCCTGCCGGTAATGACCCGTCCACTCGAGATTGCCGTCAGCGGGCAGCACGAACGCCGGCAGGGTGGACGAGAGGAACGTCGTCCGGTCCTGTCGCGTGTAGTCCGCGGACACGAAGAGGAACGTCTTGCTCTTCACAATCGGTGCGCCGAGGGAGAACGACACCTGCCCAAGCTGGTCCGGGATGTCGACGGGATTGATGGCCGCGAGCGTGGACGGCGTCGTGCACGTCGCGACGGAGGGTGGGCAGAATCCCTTGGTCGAGAACGTCTTCGCCTGCATGCTGCCGCCAGGACGCGTCAGGTACAAGCCCTCGCCGCGCACGCTGTTCGTGCCCGACTTCGTGACGATGTTGATGGCGGGCCCCGCGGTCCATCCAAACTCGGACGAGAACGCATTCGAGAGCACGGTCATTTCCTGCACCGCGCCCAGCGGCACCGTGGCGATCGCCGTCTGGCGGCCCCACGCTTCGTCGTTGTTCGCGCCGTCGAGCGTGAACGTCGTCGTACGCCGCGAGCCCGCGCCGGTCGTGAAATAGGTCGCGTTGACGAACAGGTCGCCCGTGCCCTTCGCCTGGCGGAAGGCCGCGTTGAAAAGCGGGACGGACGTGACCTTACGGCCGAGAATCGGCGTCTCGTCGATCCGCTCGCTGTCGATGGACCGGCCGATTTGCGGATCGGCGCGCACGCCCTGCCAGGTGCCGAACACCGTCACCTCGCTCTTGCCGCCGGCGGCGACCAGCTTCACTTTGACCGTGGCGGTTTCGCCCGCTCGCAAGACCAGCCCGGGTGCCTGCTCGGCGTTGAACCCGGCCTTGCTGACGCTCACTTTGTACTGACCCGTCAGCGCGAGCGCGGGAATGGTCACCGTCCCATCGGCACCAGACATGACGTCGCGGACCGCCCCTGTCGCGGCGTTGAGCACTGAAACCTTCGCATCCTTCACGACCGCACCGGTTTGATCGACCACGGTGACGACCAGGGTGCCGGTATTGGGGGTCTGGGCCGCGGCCCGGGCGGCCAGCGCCAAGGCCAGGGCCCAGACGACGAGTACGAACCTGTTGTTCATTGGTAGTAGGTCTCCGAAAAGGGAGCGAAACTCCCGAAAAAAGAGACTGTATGTGGGGGGAGAAAGTACTACCAGTACTCGTTGACGAGGCCCTTGGAGCCCCGGGTCTTCAGACCCGGGGTTAGTCGGCCCTGGGTCTGAAGACCCAGGGCTCCATCAAGAACCGTGAATGGGCGTTCTATCGTCCAAGTACTCTCGCCGGCAGGAAGATCACGCTGCGGATGAACGCGAACACGCCTTCGACGACGATGCCGAGGAGGCGGAAGGGGAGCAGGAGCAGCCAGACGACCGGGTAGAGGACGAGCGCCAGGATGGCGACCGGCCAGCAAATGACCAGTAAGACTACCCAGAGGAAGAACTTAGTCATATTCGTAAATACGGTGTTGTCGCCGGATCGGGTTCCGAGGCTGTCAACCATTTTTCACATTGGCGAGTCTTAGCTTAAGGTAGGCTTTTACCACCGAGGATTTCCATGGCACCCAGGTCTGATCGCGGCTTTACGCTCATCGAATTGCTCATCGTCGTCGCCATCATCAGCATCATCGCGGCCTTCGCGATTCCGGGGCTGTTGCGGACGCGGATGACCGGCAACGAAACGTCGGCCGTGGTCTCGATGAAGGCTATCGGCGTCGCCGAAGTGGCCTATTCGACGGGCTGCGGTGGCGGTGGCTTCGCCCCGTCGCTCCCCGTGCTCTACGCGCCTCCGGGCGGCGCGGGCCAGGGCTACATCGACGCGTCGCTGGGCCTGTCGGCGACGCCGATGAAGGCTGGTTATAACTTCGTGCTGACCAATGGCGCGGGCGCCGGTGCGGGTCCGACCGACTGCAACGGCACGGCATCGACGACCACGTTCTACGCCACGGGCATTCCGGTGACGTTCGGCACGTCCGGCACCCGGTCGTTCGCGACGAACCAGGAAAACACCGTGTGGCAGATCACCGGACCTGCGGCACCGACCGAACCGTTCGGCGCACCCGCGCAACCGGTTCAATAGGTTTGGTCCCCGGGGTCTGAAGACCCCGGGCTCCAGCGTTCATTCGACCCGGGCTCCAGTCCGGCCACCAGCTGCCGCCTGCGGTCTAATCACCGCAGTCGGCTATGATTCCTTCAATGCGTTCGGCCGTTCTTCCCTCTGTTCGCGCGGCCGCTCGGGGCCTCGCGGTGGTCTTCACCGTCGCGACCATCGGCACGTCCTGCACGAGCCCGACGTCGCCTGCCTATAAAGCTTCGTTTACGACCACCGACCTCACGGTCGGCACCGGCACCGAGGCGGCCAGCGGGATGACGCTGCTCGTCAATTACACCGGCTGGCTGTACGACGAAACGAAGGCCGATAAGAAGGGCTTCCAATTCGACGCGTCGCCGGCCGGACAGCCGTTCGTGTTCAAGCTCGGTGTCGGCCAGGTGATTCAAGGCTGGGACCTGGGTGTGGTCGGCGAGAAGGTCGGCGGACTCCGGCGGCTCGTCGTGCCGGCCCATTTGGCGTACGGCCGCGAGGGCGCCGGCTCGAGCATTCCGCCCAACGCCACGCTGGTGTTCGAAATCGAACTGCTCAGCGTCGTCGGCGGATGAAGGTCGTCGTCGGATGAAAATAGAGGAGTTCCTGCTCGAACGCTGGATGACGCGTCACGAGACGCACGTCCGGTTCGACATCGCGGAAAGCGGCATCCTGCCGCTCTCAACCAACGACCTCCTCGCCTTTGAACCGGCGGACCGGCGGGACGCGACGCTCGCGAGGCTTCTGGCGCTGCCGCTCGGCTACAGCGAGGCGTGTGGAACCAGGGCGCTGCGCGACCTGCTGGCGGCGACGTACGAGCAAGCCGACGCCGATTCGATTCTGGTCACCACCGGCGCCATCGAGGCGAACTTTCTCTTATTCAACGTGCTGCTCGACGCGGGCGATCACATGATCGCGCCGTACCCGGCCTATCAGCAGCTCTACAGCGTGCCGCGTGCGATCGGCTGTGACGTGTCGCTGTGGCACGTAGGGCCCGAGACCAACTACCAGTACGACGTCGACGCGCTCGCGCGGCTCGTCACGCCGAAAACGAAGGTCATCGTCGTCAACACGCCGCACAATCCGACGGGTGCCATGCTGTCGCCCGCGGACGCGGCGCGCGTGTACGCGCTGGCGGACTCAGTCGGGGCGACGGTCATCGGAGATGAGGCGTATCGCTGGCTGGCCGTTCCGGACGGCGCTCCGTTCGCGCCGCCGTTCGTCGATCTTGGGGCGCGGGGCGTCAGCGTCGGCACCCTGTCGAAGCCGTTCGGCCTGCCGGGCCTTCGCATCGGCTGGATCGCCGGCCCGCCGGATCTGATTCGCCGCTGCTGGAGTTATCGGGACTACGTGTCGCTCAGCCCCGGCAAGTTGAACGACGCGCTGGCGCAACTGGCGATGACGCACCGCGAGCGCATCATTGCGCGCAACCACGCGATCATCACGGCCAATCTCGCGACGGCGCGTGCGTGGATGGCGGATCGGCGGGACTTCCTTTCATGGACACCGCCCCGCGGCGGCCTGCTCGCGCTCATTAAATATGACCTGCCGATCGACTCACTGACGCTGGCCGATCGCCTTGCGCTCGACTACAGCGTCATGCTGGCGCCGGGCTCCGCGTTCGGCTACGAAGGCCATCTGCGGCTGGGCATTGGGCAGGAGCCGGGGATCTTTGCGCAAGGCCTCAGCGAGGCGGGAAAGTGCTTTGAGGAACTTCGAAGTTCGAAGCCAGCGCACGATAGAATCCCAACCGGGGGCCGCTAGCTCAGGGGTAGAGCACCTGGCTTTTAACCAGAGGGTCGCAGGTTCGATTCCTGCGCGGCCCACCAATAAAAACCGCTCCACGCGCTATTTCACACGCCCCAGCGCGATCACGATGCCGGTAGAGGCGCGGCCGAGGACGTAGAGTTCGTCGTCCGCACTCACGGTCAGGGAAACCCCGGCTTGCACGGCAATTCGCTTGCCGAGCCTGTACTGAACCGCGATGCCGCCGGTCGGGTAAATCGGCGGTTCCGCGGAGGACCCCGAATAGGCTGGGATGTTGTAAGTCGTCGCCGGCACGTCGAACTTCTGACCGTTGATGGTGTAGGTGTAGGCCATTGACGTGTAGGTGTAGGCGGCGCTCTGGTACCACTCGAGCGTGCCCAGGAGGCCGGCCGTCAGGAAGACTCGTGTCTTCGTGGAGTTGAGCGGCAGGGAATAGCGGTACTGCACCGTATAGAACACCTGGGTGGACGACGAGTGCTCGTAGTGGTCGGTCCCGATGTCGGCGGTGGCCATTACGGCGTGGCGCGGGGCGAAATTGAACGCGACTTCGGGGCCGAAGTGGAAACTGTAGTCGCTGAACGCCGTGATGTTGGCGGCAACCTCCACGCGCGACGGCGCCGCGCCGTTTTGCGCCATCGCCGGCGTCGCGGCCAGCCCGACAAGTCCCGCCAGCGTCATCGTCATCAGGTGGTTGCGCATGTCCTCAATCCTTTCGAAGCCAACGGGCTTCAATCGGTAGTGCGCAAACAGCAGGGAAACTGGCTCAGGTGGGCGCCGCGGTAACGGAGGAAAACCGGGGGGCTTTTTCTCGCAGAACGGACCGACCGCTACCACCTTCCTGTCAGATTATTCCTTGTCCAAACGCTGAGCACACCAACTCGACCGCCAGCGTCGCGGTCTGATTCTGGGAATCGAGGATCGGGTTTACCTCGACAAGGTCGACCGCCATCAGCCGGCCGGAGTCGGCGATCATTTCCATTACCATGTGCGCTTCGCGGTAGTCGAGGCCGCCTTTGACCGGCGTGCCGACGCCGGGCGCAATCACGGGATCGCAGACATCCAGATCGAACGACACGTGAATACCGTGCGTTCCATTTCCGGCGATCGTCAGCGCACGTTCCATGACGCTGGCGATGCCGTGGCGATCGATGTCCTTCATCGTAAAGACATGAATCCCCGAGTTGCGGACCTGCTCGCGCTCGCTCGGGTCAAGATTGCGCACACCGATCAGGACCGTCTTCTCAGCGCGGACTTTCGGAGACCGCGTGCCAATCTTCGACAGTTCGGCGGGCTCCGGGCCCAGCAGAGCCGCGAGCGGCATGCCGTGCACATTACCGCTGGTCGTCGAGGCGGGCGTGTTCATGTCGCCGTGGGCATCGATCCAGAGCAGGCCGATCTCGCTGTCGCGGGTCGCGGCAAAATCCGCCGACGCCCCGACCGACCCGGCCGCCAGCGAATGGTCCCCGCCGAGAACAACCGGGAGTGCGCCTTCGCCGTACGCGTCGAAGACCCGTTGATACAGCTTCTGGCAAACGCGGGCGATCTCACGCACGTACTTCTTGCGCGGGTCGCGCTCTGCCTGGGTCTCGGGAATCGGCGCATCGAGGTCGCCCTTGTCGACGACCACGCAGCCCATGGCGCTGAGGCGCTCACCGATGCCGGCGATCCGCAACGCCGACGGCCCCATGTCGACCCCACGGCGCCCGCCGCCCAGGTCGAGGGGCACCCCCAGAATGTGGACCAGCCGCGAGGTCGTCACGACTCGATCTCGGGTGACCGGGCGGTGGTTGACCCTAGAATGTGCTCGGTCAGCGTGGCCAGGTCCTCGATGCGGATCGGCTTGTAGCGGACCGTGGCGCCCAGGGTCGCCAGCTCCTGGAGGACGCTTTCCCCCAGAAAATAGTCGCCCGTGATAACGCCGACGGGCAGGAACTCGAGCGTGGCCTCGGCGCGGAGCCGGCGCAGGAACTCCAGACCACCCATTTCCGGCATCTTCATGTCGAGAATCAGGGCGTCGGGCGGGGAGGCCAGGGCCTGCTCGAAGCCCCGCTCGGCGGACTCGATCCGGGTGACCTGGTGCCCGCAGAATTCGAGCATCCGGGCCAGGGTCACGCTGACCGCCGGGTCGTCGTCGATCAGCAGGAGGCGCGCCACGCCGGGATTATCGCACTCGACCGCCGCGCGCTACAGCCTGAAACTCGTCCGAAGAATGCTAGGATGTCCCAGCGGGAGGCTGAGTGTCGCCCATTTTTGTCCGGCCGGTTCGGGAACAACTCGAACATGACCGCCTGATACGGTTCCTTCAAGTTCGATACAAGCGAAAGTTCGAGGCCGCCATTAACGTCGGGGACGAGCGCGTCGTCCCGGTCAAAATTGGCGCTGGGACGTTCTTCCCCGATCTCATTTTGACAGCGGGGAAGAAGCTGGCAGGGCTCGTGGAGGTGGAGACCGGCGAGTCGGTCAACAACCTCGAAGCCATGGCGCAATGGACGCATTTTTCCAGGGCGCGCGTGCCGTTTCACCTGTACGTGCCGGTGTCCGGCTTCGACGCGGCGCGCCGGCTGTGCGATGCCAACGGGGCGCGTCCGTCCGAGATCTGGACCTATCGTCCGACCCATGATGGCTTCGACCTCGTGCGGAGCTTTCAGGACGCGAGTTCAGCCAGAGCCGCGGCCAACGAGAATGGCCCGGCGGCGCGGCCCGCCGCCAAATCTGCGGCGGCCAAGCCGGCGAAGCCCGCGAAATCGAAGCCCGAGCCGAAGCCGAAACCAGACGCGAAGCCCAAACCTGACGCGAAGGCAAAGCGTCCGGTGGCCAAGGCCAAGCCCGCAGCCAAGCCGGCGCGCCGAAAGTAGGCGCCGGTGCCCTACATCCGGCAGACGCGCGACAAGCGGGGATTCGAGCAGACCTATGTGATGCACGCGTATCACCAGGGTCAGGGCGGGCCGGGCCGCGCGCGTGTCCTTTATTTGTTTCGGTCGCCCGCCAATCTTCGGATCGGACGCACGGCGCTCGACGCCGAGGTGATGGAGGCGCTCGAGCACACTCACCCGGATCTCAGTTTTGACTGGGGCTCGATCTCGCGCGAAGTGGCGCCGCCGCCACGATCTGAGCCGTCGAACGATCGGCACGTCCGGCGTCCCGGACCGCGAGGATCGGACCGGCCCCCCGCCCGGCCTGTCGCGAGCGCGCCCGCGCCGTCGGTTGAGGCTGCGCCGCCGCCCGTGCCCGCTGACGACAGCCTGCTCGGCCGCACCCTCGGCGCAGCGGTGGCCGCGCGGCTCCGCCAGCGCTACCGGGAGCTCGCCGATCGCGTCAGTCGCCGCGCCCGAACCCCCGAGGAGCGTGACCGGCTGTTGGAACGGCTGGGGCGTCTGAACCCGGAAAGCTGGCCAGACGAACCGGCGATGCGCACCCAGTCGGCGTCCGTGGATGCCGCGTGGAACGCCATCGCGGCCGAGTTGCCCTCGCGGCGTCGTGGGCGGCGCGGCGGGCGCCGGCGCCCGGAAGGCGACCGACAGCCGTCTGGCATAATGGCCGGAGAGACGGAAACCGACCCAGGCGGCGAGGATGGTCATGCAACGGATCAAGACGCGACGCTGGACGCTTCCCCTGGGAGTGGCTCTGGCGGCAACGACGGTGATGCTCTCGGCCCAGCAGCGGCCGCCGGCGACCACGACCAAGCCCCAGACGCCGCAGACCCCAAAGTTCCGCTCGGCGACTGACGTCGTTTCCACCGACGTCCACGTCAACGACGCGACCGGGCGGTTCATCCCGGACCTGACCATCAAAGATTTCGAGGTGCGTGAGGACGGCGTCCTCCAGACGATCTCGAACTTTGTCCGCATGGTGGGCGGCCGCGCGATGACCGAGATCGTCAGGGCTGAGGAGCCCGTTCGCGAGGGCCTGGTCCTTCCGCGGGTCAGCAAGGCGCCCGTGACGACCGGACGCATTTTCATCATCTTTATTGACGACCTGCACCTGCAGCCGCTTGACTCGAGCAAGGCGAAGCAGGTGCTCAAGCAGATCCGCGACAACCTGCTGCACGAAGACGACCTGGTCGGCATCGTGTCCAGTGGCTATTCGTCGATCTCGTTCGATTTGAATCCCGACGCCCACCATCTGCGCATGAACGCGGCGATTGACAAGCTGATGGGCGCGGGCATGACGCCGCTCGAGATCATCCAGACCACGCAGACGGCCGAAGGCCCGGCGGGATTGCGCGCCAACGCGTATACGGCATTCAAGCTGGCGTACGAGATTCTCGAGCAGGCCGAAAAAGTCGCGGACCGCCGCAAGGCGTTCATCTACATCAGCAGCGGCTACGACTTCAATCCGTTTACCGACTCGCGGTACCAGGCGCTGCAGGATCTTTATTCGCAGCCGCCGCCTCCGGTCGATCAGGGCCGGCCGGTCAATCAATCCGAGCAAGCCAGCACGGTCTATCGGAACCCGTTCGAGATGAACGGGATGCAATTCTCGGACGCGATTCTGGCCGCATCGCTCAGCGAACTGGTCAACCGGGCGCGCCGTGCCAATGTCGTCTTCTATCCCATCGATCCGCGCGGCCTGGACCCGGGCGGCGACGCCGGCTCGAAGGTGTCCGCGGAGGAGTGGCACCGGTTCATGAACAATTCGTTGAGTTCACTGGATGTCATCGCCAATGAGACCGGCGGCGAGTGCGTGTGCCGGACCAACGACTTCAAGAAGCCGCTCCAGGCGATCGACAATGAAATGAGCGACTACTACATCATCGGGTACGAGTCGAACAATCCGGACCCGTTCAAGATCAACCGGAAGATCCAGATCAAGGTCAATCGTCCGGGCGCGCAGCTGATTTATAAGGACTGGTACCGGATCACGCGCTAGGCGTGGTCGTGAGACGCGAGCGCCTTGACGCGCTTGACGGCTTCTTTCAGGTAGTGCTCGTCCATCTCGATCCCGACGAAATCGACGCCCAGGCGCGCCGCCGCGATGGCGCTCGAGCCCAGACCGAGGAAGGGGTCGAGCATCACGCCCGTGCGGCCGAGGCCGTGCAGGCGCAGGCATTGCTCGGGGATCTTCGGGGGAAATGATGCCGGGTGCGGCCGGTCGCGGTCCCGCCGCTGAATCGTCTCGTACGGAATGAACCAGGTATTGCCGCGGCAGCGCAGCCCTGCGCCGGCCTTGGCCCAGCGTTTGATGTTCGACGGATCCTGGTAGGGGACACCGACGGCGCGGCGGTCGAGCCGATTCTTGCCGCCCGGTGAAAAGTGAAAAATGTATTCGTGACAGTCGTTCACGAACCGTTCGCTGTTGATCGGTTTGTAATGCCCGACGGCCACGTCGCGATCGAGCCGGCTCGAGGCCCCGGCGGCCTGACGGTCGATCGCGATGGATTTGACCCAGTGAATGGTGTTCTGAAGTTTCAGGTGCTTGCGCGCGACCTGGGCCACTTCGAGCGGAATCCAGGGGTCAGTCGGCTTGGCGCCCACGTTCATGAAGAGCGAGCCCGAGGGCGTCAGCGTGCGGGTCACCGCGCGAATCCAGCGATCCGTCCACGCCAGGTATTCGCCGCGGGGCAGGTCGTCCTCGTAGCTTCGATACTTGATGCCGAGGTTGTAGGGAGGTGACGTGACCACCACGCCGACGGTCGCGGGCTCGAACTCTGCCAAAACTGAAAGACAGTCGCCGTGAAAAAAGCGGAGCGTTGATCGGCCCACGGTGAATTCGAACCGAGGCTGGAACGGCCGATGGGACACGATGGCCAATGCCATGCCTCCCAAGTGTCGGCCGGAGGGCGCAAAAAGTACAGTTTGAGGGGGCGGTCTAACGAGATTGACGGCCGGGCGTCAGGAGACGCGGGCGATGTCGGCGACCGCCGTGAACCCGTGGGCCACGCGATCCGCGCTGAGCGGCTGATTGCGTTGATGGGCTGAAAAGGCGCAGCCGGTGCCTTTTTCCTCGATGTACGTCACTTCCCGCGTGCTGGCCATGTCGCGGTACCGGCCAGACACACAGCCACAGGTGAGGGTTCGAAATCCAAGAAGGCGCACCAGACTCATGTCAATCCCCACCGAGTCTCTTGCAATCGTCGTACCTGCTTGGCGATTTCCGTGGCCGGTGCGCCCGCAGCCGAATGCCCAGTGAAAGCGGGAGGGAGGTTGTGTCCGGACCGCCGCCCCTGTGTCAGAAGTGACGCTCTGATGGATTCATGACATCAAAACTTTGGATCCACGCTGGTCGTCTGGCGGGCCTCGCTACGAAGGCGTTCGAATTCCTTGAGATCCCGCGGCCGCTGCGCCGCCGCGAAGCGGACGGCCAGCAGGACGCGTATGTAGAAGAGGGTATGGAGCGCCACGAACGGGACCCACTCGGCCGGCGACTGCACCGAAGTCGCGTCGATGACGTCTAACTGAAGGAGGGTCCCAAGCGCGAGATTCATCAAACCGGCCGCCAGGAACAACACGGGCAGCAGGGGATGGCTGCCGCTCCCCGGAGCCGAAAATCGCATGGCCGCGTGTTCCCAGGTCGCGGCCCCTTCAGTGGCCGGTTCGTGGTGCACCTGAAGGTAGCGACCGATACGTTCGACGCCAACGTGGAGGGCGAAGACGATCTCGAAGCCGGCGGACAGAACGATCAGGGGCACGAGGCCGACGAGCGGAATAGAGGATAGGGCCGTGACTGTCAAGATCGCAGCGGCCCAAGCCGAAAATGTAAGGGCGGCGACGAGGACCCGAATCGTGCCCCGCTGGCGGATGGTTTCGCGGAGCGCGCGGTACTCTTCGAGGCGCAACGAATCGGGCAGGTTAGTCACAGGGCCTCCGGGGACGGCACTTGACACGGGTTTTGCACAATGTGAAGGCCGGCGAGTCGATGTTGGGCCATTCCGGGCGGTTTAGGCCTGGGAAGACGAGGGAAGCGGCGTGACGAGAACAGCCGCTACCCATTGCCTGCCAAGGACTTGTGGTGATACTATCGCACATCTTTTTGCCGGTCGTGTGCAGGCAGGCTGATTTCAGTTCTGGGAGGCACGGTGCAAGTTCGTAGATTCATTGCACGGGTAGGGGTCGCCGCGATGGCGTCCCTGATGTTGGTTGGCCCCAGCACTGGCTGGGCCCAGACCACATCCACGTCGAAGCCTGCCCCGAAACCGACGCCCAAGATTACGAGTGCGCCGCCGAAGACGGCCTCGGTCAAGCCGGCCGGGACGACGACGCGCACCAGTCTGGCGCAGGCCCGGGCGAACGCGGCTGAGCGCTCGCGGCGCGCGGCGGCGGCACGGGCGCGTGTGGCGCAGCTCGAACGCGAGCGCGTCGAGCGCGACGCGATGACGCCGCACTACCGGCGCGACGGGCTGGGCAACCAGGTGCCCGACGTGCGCGCGGCCGCGGCGATTGTGTTCGACCCGCAGACGAACGCGGTCCTCTGGGAACAGAACGGCCACGAGCGTCGCTCGATTGCGAGCATCACGAAACTCATGACCGCGCTGACCTTCGTGTCCGACGAGCCTGATCTCAATCAGGTCGTCGTCGTGACCGCCGCCGACATGCGCAATGCGTCCACGACGTACCTGCGCACGGGCGATCGGCTGAGCTACCGCGACTTACTGCACCTGGCGCTGATCCCGTCCGACAACGCGGCCGCCCGAGTGCTGGCGCGCACGTCGGAAGGCGGCACGGCGGCCTTCGTCGTGCGCATGAACGAAATGGCCGCCAGCCTCGGTCTGACCAATTCCACCTACGCCGATCCCTCCGGTCTTGACGCGGGCAACATGGCGTCGGCCTACGACACGTCGCATCTGATCGCCTTCGTGGCCGCCGACCCCGTGCTGGGCCCGATCGTCCGCACGCAGGAATACACGGCGCAGAGCAAGACGCGCGCGATTGCGATTCACAGCACCAACAAGCTGCTGGGCGACACGATGCTCGCGAGCGGCATCGACGTGATTGGTGCGAAGACTGGTTTCATCTCGAAGGCCGGCTACTGCCTGGCCACGCTGCTGCGGATGCCGCAGGGACCGCAGGTCGCCGTCGTCGTCCTCGGCGCGTCGAACAGCACGATTCGCTTCTGGGAAGCGCGCCACCTGTTCAATTGGGTCGTCGGACGCAACGCCGGTCTGATTGGTGGCGACGAGCTTCAATAGCCGGCCGTTCTGATCGCTGACCCTTCATCTCCACATTCCCGTTTCAACCGGCGTCCGCGCGTGCGCGTCCTGATGGTCGCGTCGGAAGCGACGCCCTGGGCCAAGACCGGCGGCCTCGCGGACGTCGTGTCGGCGCTGCCGGCTGCGCTCGAGGATCTGGGATACGACCTCACGCTCGTCCTACCGAAGTACCGCGGCGTCGACACCTCGGGCGCCGACGTGCGTCCGCACCGGCTTCGGCAAGGCATCGCGACACGCGCCATCGCGTGGCACGTACAGCCCGTGTCGGCGAATCGTCGCCTCGTGTTCGTCGAGGCGCCCGAGTGGTTCGATCGTCCGGGGATCTACGGCGAGGGCGGCATCGACTACGCGGACAATGCCACGCGCTTCGATCTGCTGGCGCTTGCGGCGCTCGAGTTTGCCGCCCTCAATAATCCCGCGTCGTGGGACGTCGTCCACGCGCACGACTGGCAGGCCAGCCTCGTGCTGCTGCGCCTGGCCACCGAAGCACGTTGGGCATTGCTCGCGCGCGCGGCGCGCGTCCTGACGATCCACAATCTCGCCTATCAAGGCGTGTTTCCCAGGGAAACCGTGCCCGCGCTCGGCCTGCCGTGGGACGCCTTTCGGATGGACCGGGGCGAATTCTGGGGCAACTTCAGCTTTCTCAAGGCGGGCATCACGTCCGCGGACATCGCCACTACGGTGAGTCCCACGTATGCGGCAGAGACGCGGGCGAAAGTCCAGGGAGCGGGCCTTGATGGCGTGCTGCGCGCGCTGGGCGACCGTTACGTCGGGATCCTGAACGGCATCGACACGGCGGTCTGGGATCCGGCGACGGATCCGCATCTGCCCGCGCATTTCACGGTGGACGATCTCGCCGGCAAACGCGAATGCAAGCGCGCGCTGCTGGCGGCGATGGATCTGCCGCAGGGTGATGACGCGCTCGATCGGCCGCTCGCCGGCATGGTTTCGCGGCTCGTGGCGCAGAAGGGGCTCGACCTCATCGACGGCGCGAGCGGTGACCTGACGGCGCTCGACGCGAACTATGTGTTTCTCGGCGCCGGCGATCCCGTCTACGAAGCGAAGTTGCGCGCGCTCGCGGCGGCGCATCCTGCCCGGGTCGCCGTGCGAATCGGTTTCGACGAACGTCTGGCGCACCTGATCGAAGCCGGCGCGGACATGTTTCTGATGCCGTCGCAGTTCGAGCCGTGTGGCCTGAATCAGATGTACAGCCTCCGTTATGGCACCGTGCCCATCGTCACGGCCGTTGGCGGCTTGCATGACACCATTCAGCCGTACACGGCGCGCGCCCGGCATGCCAACGGCTTCAAGTTCGTGGAGCAAAGTCCCGACGCCTTCGCCCGCGTCGTCCAGCGGGCGGTGCGCCTGTATCACGATACGGAGGTCTGGCGGACCCTGATGCGCAACGGGATGACAGCGGACCACTCATGGCGCGCGTCGGCCACGGAGTATGGCAAAGTGTATAGACGGGCTCGCGCTGCTGGGGAGGCGCGAGAAGGCAAATAGCAACTAGCAACTAACAACTAGCAAGTAACAATTAACAATTAACAAGTTTACGAACGACCACACAACTCGCAGGTGACGATCGAATGGCATCCGAATTCGTGCAGACCTATGGTGACGGCAACTTCGACGCGGACGTGCTGAAAGCCTCCACGCCGGTCCTGGTCGACTTCTGGGCGGAATGGTGCGGCCCGTGCCGGGCGATGGAGCCGGCGATCAACGCGCTGGCCGCCGACTATCAGGGCAAAGTGGCCGTCGGCAAGCTCAACGTCGACGACAACCCGAGCGTGACGATGCGCTACATGGTGCGCGGCATTCCGACCGTCATGCTGTTCAAGGGCGGAGAAATCGTCGATCAGATCGTGGGCCTGGCCGACAAGGGCGTGCTCAAGCAGATGCTCGATCGCCACCTGTAAGATCCAGCTGCATGTCCTCGCGTCGAAACGTCGTCATCATCGGATCGGGGCCGGCCGGTCTGACGGCTGCGCTCTACGCGGCCCGCGCCAACCTCACGCCGCTCGTCATCGAAGGTCTCGAGGCCGGCGGCCAGTTGATGCTGACGACGGCCGTCGAGAACTTTCCCGGATTCACGGACGGCATTATGGGCCCGGATCTGATGGCCGCCATGCGCGGCCAGGCCGAGCGCTTTGGCGCCGAACTGATTCGCGGCAACGTGACGGCGGTGGACTTTTCGAAGTCGCCGTTCACGGTACAGACCGACGAGGCGTTGTTCTCGGCGCGCTCCGCGATCATCGCGACCGGGGCGTCGGCCAAGCTGCTCGGCCTGCCCGCTGAGCGGCGGCTCATGGGCCGTGGCGTGTCGACGTGTGCGACGTGTGACGGTTTTTTCTTCCGGGGCAAACCGATCGCCGTCATCGGCGGCGGCGACTCGGCTGTCGAGGAGGCCACGTTCCTGACGCGGTTCGCCTCGCACGTCACGGTGATCCACCGGCGCGATTCACTGCGCGCGTCGAAGATCATGCAGGACAAGGCCTTCGCCAACCCAAAGATCTCGTTCGCGTGGGACACGGAAGTACTGGACGTGCAGGATTCCGGCAGCGGCGCCGTCACCGGCCTCGCGCTCAAGAGCCTGAAAACCGGCGCCGAGTCGACGCTGTCCGTCGAGGGCGTGTTCGTGGCGATCGGCCACACCCCCAACACGTCGCTGTTCAAGGGTCAGGTCGAAATGGACGCCGCCGGCTATCTGGTCACGCGCGACGGCTCACGGACGAACGTCCCGGGCGTCTTCGCGTGCGGCGACGTGCAGGATCACGTCTACCGCCAGGCGATTACCGCGGCGGGATCTGGGTGCATGGCGGCGATTGATGCGGAAAAGTACCTGGAGCATCTGGGGCACTGATGCCTAGGGGCTTTAGGTAAGAGGTGAGAGGTCAGAGGTCAGAAGTAAGTAGTAGGAATGAGAGGGGATGAAGGGGCGGGGCTAGACGAGATCGGGGTCAGATAGTGGCTTGCGGAGCTTCTTGACCGAGACCGTCAGCATTGCGATGAACTCATCGGTTTCCTGAATGACCCACTGCAAGTCCTTCGACCACTGCTGATCTGTCGCGAGTAATCGCGCCCAGAACTTCCCCTCGCGGGATTCGCGCAGCGAGATCGAATGCTTCGACGCCATGTCTCGGCGGCTCGAAGGAGCCGCGCCCTCTTCCAGATTGGCGCCGATTGATGACGTCGCCCGAAGAAGCTGCCGGGCGACGTACGCATGCGCGGCACTCGAGGCCGCGATTTTGGGGTAAAGCCGAAAAACATACGCCGCCAGCCGCAGCGCGCGCTCGTGAAGATCTTGTCGGTTCGCCATGCCCTGGCAATTGCGCGAACCGTGCCATAGCGCGAGGTCAATTGCCGCGCAAAACGTCAGCTCGCACTGCGGCACATTGCAATTTTTGCAACCTGCTGCCCGGCCTGATCGCAGAATTTCCGATCCTCGCCGTATCCGTCTTCCCCTTCCTTCCTCCCTTCCTCTAATTTACTTCTGACCTCTGACCTCTCACCTCCGACCTAAGGACTCCGTCAGTCAATCCACCCTCCCCCCACACATTCCTCGCCGTCATAAAACACCACCGCCTGGCCCGGCGTAATCGCCATTTGCGGCGAAGCGAACTCCACGCACGCATTCGTCCCGCCGTCGGGGGTGACGGTGGCGGGTGCGTCGTGATGGCGGTGGCGGATGCGCGCGGTCAGTGGGCGAGGGCCGGGCGGCGGCGCGCCGGCGATCCAGTTGACCTGGCTGGCCGTGAGATCGCGACGGCCGAGTTCGTCGCGCGGTCCGACGGTGACGCGTGACTCGGCCGGATCCAGCTTGAGCACGTACATCGGTGTGCCCGTCGAGAGGCCGAGGCCCTTGCGCTGGCCAATGGTGAGGCGGTGCACGCCGCGATGCTGGCCGACGACGCGGCCGCTCGAGTCGACGATGTCCCCGGATCGATCGGCGACGGGCAGCTGCCGTTCCACGAAGCCCGCGGTGTCGCCGTCGGGGATGAAGCAAATCTCGTGGCTGTCCGGCTTGCCGGCCACGCCGAGGCCGAGACGTGTGGCGTGCGCGCGCACGTCGGCTTTCGAGAGATGGCCGACGGGGAACAACGCGTGCGCCAGCTGATCCTGCGTGAGTGAAAACAGGAAGTACGACTGGTCCTTGTCCGCGTCGACACCGCGCAAGAGTCGGTATCGTCGGCCGTCCTCGTCGAACACCACGCGGGCATAGTGTCCGGTCGCCACGGCTGCGGCGCCGAAACCCTCGGCGCGTTCGGCCAGTGTCTGGAACTTCAGGTCGCTGTTGCACTGCACGCAGGGAATGGGCGTGCGGCCCGACGCGTACTCCGACACGAACCGATCGACGACCGTCGCGCGAAACTCACGCTCGAAGTTGAGGATGTAGTGGGGGAACCCGAGCGCGAGCGCCACCCGGCGCGCATCCTGCAAGTCGTCGAGGCTGCAGCACGATCCAAACGCTTCCGGCGAGGCACGCTGGTCGTACAGCTGCATCGACAGACCGACCACGTCATGCCCGGCTTCCGCGAGCAGGCCCGCGGCCACCGAAGAATCGACGCCGCCCGACATCGCTACGACGACGCGCATATCAATACCTCAGGGTCGGAGTGCGGCGGCCGTGCGGCCGAGGCGGCGCAACTTGGAGACGAGGCGGGGCAGCACATCGAGGACGAACGCGATCTCCGCGGCGGTGGTGGACGGCCCGAGGCTGAATCGCAGGGAATTGCGTGCAAACGCCTGCGGCAGGCCCATCGCCTTGAGGACGTGCGACGGCTCGAGCGTGCCGGATGAACACGCCGATCCCGTCGACACGGCGACGCCCTCGAGGTCGAGTGCAATCAGCAGGGACTCCGCCTCGATGCCATCGAAACTGATGTTCGTGGTGTTCGGTACGCGTCCATCCGCGGCGCCGTTGACGACCGTTCCCTCAATCGTCTCGAGCACGCCGGCCTCGAGCCGATCGCGCAATACACGCATTGCGTCGAGGTGGCCGCCGCTGAGGGCCTCGCGCGCGAGGCGCGAGGCCACACCCATCCCGGCGATCGCCGGCACGTTCTCGGTCCCGCCGCGGCGATTGCGTTCCTGCCGGCCTCCGGTCGCCTGCGAGATCAGCCGCACGCCCCGGCGAATCCAGATCGCGCCGACGCCCTTCGGGCCGCTGAACTTGTGCGCCGACATCGCGAGCAGGTCGACGCCGAGCGCGCGGACGGAAACAGGGATCTTGCCCACGGCCTGTACGGCGTCGGTGTGCAGGAGCGCGCCGTGCTGGCGGCACTGGGCGGCGATCACATCGACCGGCTGGATCGTGCCCACTTCATTGTTGGCGAGCATCAACGACACCAGCGCCGTTTCGGGCGTGATGGCGGCGGTCAGAGCTTCGATGTCCACGACCCCGTCGCGGCCTGCCGGCACGGTCACGACGTCAGCCCCGCGGGCGGCGAGGGCCTTGACGGTGTTGAGGACGGCCTCGTGTTCGATCCCGGTCGTCACGATGCGGCGGCTGCCGGCGGGGGCGAGGGTCTCGAACGCGCCCCGGATCGCAAAGTTATCGGATTCGGTGCCGCCGGAGGTGAAGACGATCTCTGCGGGGTCGGCGCCAATCAGGGCGGCGACCTGGCCGCGGGCCTCGTCGAGGGCGGCCTTGGCCTGCTGGCCGAACGCGTGCACGGACGACGGGTTGCCAAAGTCCTCGCGCATCGCGCGGGCCACGGCGTCCTGGACCTCGGGCGCGGCGGGGGCCGTCGCGTTGTAATCGAGGTAAATCCGCACAGTTCTTCACATGCTAGCACTGGGTAAAAAAAGGCCGGGGCTCGTTTTTCGGAGCCCTCGACGCGAAAAACGAGTCCCGGCCTTCTGTCCCCGGGAAAAAGGCCGATACTAGAGGGGAGCACGTCCGAGCGAGACACCGCAGTTTTGGAGTAACACAATGTGGAAACGTGAAGAACCTGTCCGTCCGTCCCAGCCGGCCAGCCCGCCCACGCCCGCGCCTCCGGCGCCGACGGTCGCAGCTGCGCCACCTACCCCGCGTGTCGAACCCGTTCGCCAGGAGAAGAATGCCGTGAACATTGGAAAAAGCGTCGTCATCAAGGGCGAGTTGAGCGGAAGCGAAGACCTGACGATCGAAGGCCAGGTCGAAGGCAAGATCGAGCTCCGCCAGAACCTGCTGACCATCGGCCCGAACGCGAAGATCAAGGCGCAGGTCTTCGCCAAGACCGTCGTGGTCGAGGGTCAGGTGCACGGCAACATCAGCGCCGGCGAGCGCATTGACATTCGCGACAAGGGCGTCGTCGAAGGCAATCTGGCCGCGCCGCGCGTGGCGATCGCCGACGGCGCACACTTCCGCGGCAGCATCGACATGCAGGGCGGCGGCGCGAAGGCGGGCGACAGCACGGCCGAGGCGCGGCCGGCATCGACGCCGACGCCAATCAGCGCCGGGCCCACGGCGGTCGCGCGATAGTCGCGCGTCCGGCTCCAGGGCCGGTGCGGAGGCAGGGTGTCTCCCTTGTTTCATTGGGCGGCGAAAAAAGGTGATGGCGCGGCGCCGGAACGTCCGGCGTCGCTGATTACCGAATCACTGTCGACGTCGCGGGCGCTGCCGAAATTCATCGCGGCGCTGTCGCACCAGAGTGCCCCTGTGCTCCTCGATCTCGGCCCCGTCGTCGGGACGAACGTGTCGTTTTTCGGCGATCGCCTCGGTTGCAAGATGCTCATCGAGGATCTGCACGAGGAGATCGAAGCGTCGATTCGCGAGCGCGCACCGGAATCGCTGGCCGGCCGCCTGAAAGATCGCATCGCCGGCGTCGCGGCCTCGCCGGTCGACGGCATTCTGTGCTGGGACCTGTTCAACTACCTCGATCGCACGGCCGCGCGTGAACTCGCGGCCAGCCTGCGCGCCATTCTGCGGCCCAAGGGCGTGCTGCACGGCCTGTTCGGCACCGTGGCTCAGCCTGGCGCGACCCGGACGCGCTTCATCGTGCAGTCAGATACCGCCATGAAGTGCCGGACGGAGCCCTGGGTGCCCGTGACGCGTCAGGCGTTCCAGACGGGCGAGATCACACGCATGTTCGAGGGCCTGACCGTGGTCGAATCGGTGCTCCTGCAGAGCAAGACGCGAGAGACCCTCTTGCGCAAGCCGTAGGGCACTTTTCGCCGCTACGCCGGACCGAGAACGGCTCTAGCGGTAAACTACCGGACTGTCATGGTCCGGCCGATTATTGCCCTTCTGACCGATTTCGGGACGCGCGATCACTATTCGGGCGTCATGAAGGGCGTCGTGCTGGGCATCTGCCCGGACGTCACGCTCGTTGACCTGTCCCACGATCTCCCGCCCCACGACATTGCGCTGGCCGCCCATGAGCTGGCGGCGACGTACAAGTACTTTCCGCCCGGAACGATTTTTCTCGTGGTCGTCGATCCCGGCGTCGGCACCGCGCGGCGCGGGCTGGCGGCTGAAGCCGCCGACCGGAAGTTCGTGGCGCCCGACAACGGCGTGCTGACCGCCGTCTTCCAGGAGGCGCCGCCCAAGCGCGTGGTCGAGCTGACCGAGCGGCGTTATGCGCGGCCGACGGTGAGCCGTACGTTCGAGGGACGCGATCGCTTTGCGCCGGCCGCGGCATTTCTCGCGAAGGGCATCCACCTCGAAGCGTTCGGGCGCACCGTAACCGACTACCACTTACTGGATCTGTCGCCGCCCGAACTGGACGGCTCGACGCTGCGCGGCCGGGTGATTCGCGTGGATCGGTTCGGCAACGTCGTCACGAATCTCGATCGCAAGTCGTGCGAGCGGCTCACCGGCGGGTCCGGAGGCCTGCAGCTCAGCGTCGCCGGTAAGACCATCGATCGCATCGTGTCCACGTACGGCGACCTCGCGATCGGCGAGATCGGCGCCGTGTTCGGCAGTACCGATCATCTCGAGTGTTCGGCCCAGTCGGCCAATGCCGCCGAGCGCCTGGGCGTGTCCGTGGGCGATCCGGTCGAGCTCCGCCGGATCTGAGGGCCGTCCGATGCAGAAGCCACCCGTGCGAGAAGAAACCGTCGACCTGTCGCTCGAGCTCTTGCGTGTCGTCGAGCAGGCGGCGATCGCCTGTGCCCACACGATGGGGAAGGGCGATCGCGAGGGCGCCGATCAGGCGGCGGTCGAGGCGATGCGCCGCACGCTCGACGACACGCGCATCGACGGCACGATCGTCATCGGCGAAGGCGAGCGCGACGAAGCGCCGATGCTGTACATCGGCGAGCGCGTGGGGCTGGGCGCCAAGGGCGTCGCCGATCTGCCGCAGGTCGATATCGCGGTCGATCCGCTGGAGGGTACGAATCTCTGCGCCACGGGCGCGCCCAATGCCATCGCGGTGCTGGCGGCCTCCGATCGCGGCGGGCTGTTGCACGCGCCTGACCTGTACATGGAGAAGCTGGTCGTCGGGCCGCGCGCCAAGCATGCCGTGAGCCTGGATCGGCCGGTGAAGCAGAACCTGAAATCGATTGCCAAGGCGCTCGAGCGCAAGGTCGAAGACCTTGTCGTCATGGTGCTCGAGCGCGATCGGCACGAGAAGCTCATCGCGGACATCCGCGCCGCCGGCGCGCGCATCCGCCTGATCGGAGACGGCGACTTGTCGGCGGGCATTGCCGCGGCCGTGGATGGTTCGGGTGTGCACGCCGTGATGGGCACCGGCGGGGCGCCTGAAGGCGTGCTGACGGCCGCCGCGATGCGGTGCCTGGGCGGCGAGATTTACGCGCGACTCGTCGTGTCGAAGCCGGAGCACGAAGAGCGATGCCGGGCGATGGGCATTACGGACTTCAAGCGGATCTACTCGGCTTCTGAATTGGCGTCCGGCCAAACCGTCACCTTCGTCGCCACCGGCGTCACTGACGGCGCGTTGATGAAGGGCGTCCGGTTTTTCGGCGGTGGCATCCGGACCAGTTCGATCGTCATGCAGAGCGCGCCGCATCTGATCCGGTTCATCGACACGATCCACGTCCGCCGGACAGACGATGATTTGCGGATACGGTTCTGAGGGGGACGGGCCTGTCATGCACAGGTTTTCCACATTCCTGGACTCTGCGATGCAGGCGTGGAAAACCTGTGCATGACAGGCCCGTCCCCGACTAGTTCGCCTGCGGTCACGAACTGGCGCCGGAATCAGGCTGCCGTTACGGGCGCGACGTTCATCGGCTTCACCGGCTTCACGCTCGTGATGCCGTTCCTGCCGCTGTATTTCGGCCAGCTCGGTGTGACCGACGCGTCGCGCGTCGCGGTGTGGTCCGGCGTCAGTCTCGGCGTGACGCCCGCCGTGACGGCGGCCATGGCGCCGGTCTGGGCGCGTATGGCGGATCGATTCGGCCGCAAGCTGATGGTCGTCCGTTCGCTCGGCAGCTTCGTCATCATCATGGCGCTGATGGGGTTCGTGACGCAGCCCTGGCAGGTACTCGCGCTGCGGGCCATTCAAGGCTTCTTCGCCGGCTACGGACCGATTGCGTTGACGATGGCGGCCGAGTCGGCGCCGCCGGATCAGATCGCGACGGCGATCGGATTCGTGCAGACGGCGCAGCGCCTGGGGCCGGCGCTGGGGCCGGCGATCGGCGGCAGTCTCGCCCAGGCGGTCGGCATCCGTTACTCATTCTTCGCGTCGGCCGCGGTGTACTTGCTGGCGCTTCTGCTGGTGGTCGTCGGCTATCGGGAGCCACGCGCGTCGCGCGCCGCGCATCCCGCTGACGCGCCGCCGCGGATCACATTCGCGACGCTCGCCGCGGTGCCGAACTTCGTGCTGCTGATGTTCACGGTCTTCGGACTTCAGCTTGTCGATCGCAGTCTCGGTCCCATTCTTCCGCTCTATCTCGGGCAAGTGGGCGTCGAGGCCAGCCGCGTGCCGTTGCTGGCGGGCATTCTGTTCACGACCGTGGCCGCGGCCGCCGCCGTCGGAAACCAGGTCAGCCCGCCATGGCTGCGTCGGCGATCCGCGGCAGAACTCGTTCCGCTGATGGCCGCCATGGGCGCCTGTGCGGCGGTGGTGTTCGGGTGGTCCGCGCCATGGGCGGTCTTACTCGCCGCGGGCGCGGTGTTCGGCTTCGCGTTGGGTGTGGCGACCACGTGCACGTACACGGCGGCCACGCACAGTCTGCCGGCGACTTCGCGTGGCGTCGCGTTCGGATATCTCACGTCTGCCTATCTCATCGGTCTCGCGGTGAGCCCGGTGCTTGCCGGACTGGTGGGTGCGCAGAGCATGCGCGCCGTCTTTCTGGTCGATGCCGCGGCGCTCGCGGCGATGGCGTTCGCCGTTCGACGGGGAATGACTCGTGCTCCGCGTTGATCGCGCCACCTGTAGTCCACGGGATCTCGCCCCGGCCGCCGCGTGGCTCCGCAGTGGAGGCATCGTGGCCTTTCCGACGGACACGCTCTACGGCCTCGCGGTTGACGCGACATCGGCCGACGCGGTTGCCGCCCTGTTCGAGTTGAAGGGCCGCGGCGCCGACTCGGCGCTGCCGTTCGTGGCGGCATCACGCCGGCAGGTCGAGCAGTGGTGCGGATTGAGCGACCAGGACGCCCGGCTGGCCGACGCGTTCTGGCCCGGGCCGCTCGCGTTGATTCGGCCGGCGCCGGCGGCCGTCGTGGCGGGCGCGCACGCCGGGCTGGGCACCGTGGCCGTTCGGGTCCCGGATCACCCGATTGCCCGCGCCCTCGCCGAGGCGTGGGGCGCGCCGGTCACGGCGACCAGCGCGAATCGCAGCGGCGATCGACCGGCGGCGCGCGTGGTCGATCTTGGATCGCTCGTCTCGCCACGACTGCTGATCATCGATGGCGGCGATGCCCCTGGCGGATCGCCGTCGACGATCGTCGACGCGCGCGAGCAGCCGGCGCGCCTGGTGCGGGCCGGCGCGATCGCGTGGGAGCGCGTGCTAGACTCGGTGCCACGATGAAAGTTCGCGGCTCGGTCTCCAACCAGCCGCCGGTGGAACGCGCCGCGCTGGTGGGCGTGGTCACTCGTCGGTCCCGGGCGGTCGACCCTGATCAACAACTGGACGAACTGGCGGGCCTGGCGGAAGCCGCCGGCGCCTCCGTCGTGCTGCGCGTGGTGCAGGAACGCGCGGGTATCGACCCGGCCACGGTGATCGGCAAGGGCAAGGTCCAGCAGTTGACGCGCGGGTGCGAAGAGACCAACGCGAATCTGGTCATCTTCGATCATGACCTCACGCCCGGTCAGGCCCGGAATCTCGAGAGCGCCTGCGGCCGTCGCGTGGTCGATCGGACGGAACTGATTCTCGACATTTTTGCGCGTCGCGCCCGGACGCGCGAAGGCCAACTCCAGGTCGAACTCGCGCAACTCGACTACGCGCTCCCGCGACTCGCGGGGTCGAGTGATGCGCTGTCGCGTCTGGGCGGCGGCATCGGCACGCGGGGGCCCGGTGAAACGAAGCTCGAGACGGATCGCCGCCGAATCCGCAAGCGCATCTCGGTGCTGAAGGACGAGATTGCCGCGGTCGGCGAGCGGCGCGGCTACTTGCGCAACCGCCGCAAGCGGAGCGATGTGCCGACCGTCGCGCTGGTCGGGTACACGAACGCCGGCAAGACGACCTTGTTCAACCAGCTCACGGGCGCACACGCGGTTGCCTCCGACGCGCTGTTCGTGACGCTCGATCCGCTCGCGCGACGGATGAAGCTGCCTGACGCGCGCCAGATTCTCCTCTTCGACACCGTCGGGTTCATCGAGCGCCTGCCGCACCAGCTGGTCGCGGCGTTCCGCGCCACGCTCGAGGAAGTCGCCGCGGCCGAACTGCTCGTGCACGTGATCGATGCCGCGGCCGGCGATCACGAAGCCCGCATGGACGCGGTCCAGTCGGTGCTCCGGGAGGTCGGCGCGGCGGAACTGCCGGTGCTCGAGGTGTTCAATAAGATCGACCTCATGACCAACGCCGAACTCGAACGGATGCGCGCCCTGCACCCCTCCGCACTGTTTGTCTCGGCGACCAAGGCCGGCACGCGGGCGGCGGTGGGTTCGGCGATTGCGGCGAAGCTGGCGATGGACTCGGAACGGATATGCGTCGCGCTGGATGGATCGCAGGAGCGCGATCGCCGGCTGCTCGCGGACCTGTACCGGCACGCGCGCGTCGTCAGTCACGTCGCCGACGATCGGGGGATTGCGGTCGAGGCCGACGTGCCTCGACGGATGATCGCGCGGTTCCGCCGCGCGCGGGTGCCGGCATGACGACTCGCTGGGTGCGTGCATGGGTGGTCTCGACGGCGGTCGTCGTCGGTGCGTCGTGTGCCTCGGTGCCGAAGGCTCCCGTCGTGGCCGGGGCGCCGGCGTTCGCGGACTTGCCCGTTCCGGATATTCCCGCGAGTCTTCGCGCCGCACCGGCCGATCGCGATCAGCACGCCACGGCGTGGCGAAAGCTCCAGGCGAACGATCTGAAAGGCGCGTCACGTGACTACACGGAGATTCTGCGCCGGTCGCCAGGCTTTTATCCCGCGGATGCCGGGCTCGGGTTCGTGGCGCTGGCGGATCGGGACTTCAAGCCGGCCGTGACGCATTTTCGTGCGGCGCTGACGCGGGACAACCGGTACTTACCGGCCTGGCGTGGCCTGGTCGAGGCGGAACTCGGCGCGGGTGACGACGACGAGGCGATCGCGGCACTCGAGCGTCTGCTTGCGATTGACGGATCGCGTGAGAGCGACCGGAACCGGCTGGAACTCCTGCGGCTGAAACAGGTGCAGGCGCTCATCCAGAGCGGCACGCGTGCCCGCGAGGCGGGCCGGTTCGACGAGGCCGACGGGCTTCTCACGCGCGCGCTGGCGCTCTCACCATCGAGCGTGTCGATCCTGTACGAGCTCACTCGAGTCGAGATCGCCAAGCATGATTTCGACGACGCGGATGTGCATGCCCGGCGCGCCATCGCCGTCGATGGCGGAGACGCCCAGGCCCATGCGGCGATGGCCCTGGTGCACGAGGCGGGCGGCCGCCCGCGGGAGGCCGCCGCCGAATGGGCCAAGGCGGCGGCAATCGATCCGGCCGCCTGGCGGGATCGTGCGAGCACGTCGAGCGCGAAAGTCGAGGGCGCCAGCGTGCCGCCGGAACTGCGCGACGTGGCGTCGTCGCCGACACTGACGCGCGGCCAACTGGCCGCGATCATCGGCACGCGTCTGGAGAGCGTGATCTCGAAGGCGCCACGACGCGCGCCGGAAGTCGCGACCGACACGCGTGGACACTGGGCCGGCGCGCAGATCCTGGCGGTCACCCAGGCGGGCGTGATGGACGTGTTCCCCAATCACACGTTCCAACCCGGCGGCGTCGTGCGGCGCGCTGACGTGGCGGCCGCCGTGGCGGCGCTCGCGGCGCTGGTCGTCAAACCCGATCAACTGGCGCGCTGGCAGGCGGCGCGACCCGCCTTCGCGGACGTGCCCGCCGCCAATCTCTTCTATCGTCCGGCCGCGCTGGCCCTGACGTGCGGCGCCATGACGGCGGACGCGGCCGGCCGCTTCGAGCCGACGCGCGCCGCGACCGGGGCCGAGGTGCTGGCGGCGATCGCCCGAATCGAGCAGTTGATCGGTAAGCCGCCCGTCCCCGCGTGGTAGCCTGACGAGCCGGCGACGCGCGGTGCATCCGCGTCGTCCGATCCGGGAACCCAAGCCGATCATGTCCGTCCTGACGCCCGCCAATCAGCTGACGTTGCTGCGGCTCCTGCTGGTGCCCGTGTTTGCGCTGTGCCTGATCTACGGCCGTCCGGGCTGGGCCCTGGTCACCTTCGCGGTGGCCAGCGGAACCGATGCGCTCGACGGTTATCTGGCGCGTCGAAGCGGACCGACGACGCTTGGGGCGTGGCTCGATCCGATGGCCGACAAACTGCTGCTGGCCACGATGTTCGTCATGCTCACGTTGCCCGGCCTCGGGCTCGTCGCCCGCATCCCGCTCTGGCTCACTGTTATCGTGATCAGCCGCGACATCGCCATCGTGCTGACCGTGGCCGTCTTCAACCTGGCCGTCGCCCGCCGCACGTTCCGTCCGTCCCTGCTCGGCAAGGTTGCGACGGTGACGTATGTCGTCACCGGTGTCGTCACGCTGTACGCAAACTACGACACGCGTGTGTTACCGCTCGTCGACGTCGCCGTGTACGCGACGCTCGCGATCACGCTGGTTTCCGCGGCGGAGTACCTGTACCGCATGCGACGGCATCCTCAATCAGAGAGTTAGAAAGTCAGAAGTCAGGCGTGCGGTCGCTCGGATTTCGAGGTGACGTTTACACGGAAGCACGGAAGTCGCACGGAGGGCACGGGGGAAGCTTGGGTTGGGGAACGAGTGCGTTTGTCCCAAACCCAAGAGGTCTTCCGTGCCTCCGTGCCTCCGTGCGCTCCGTGTAAACGTCAGGTCGCAATCCGAACGGACGCAGGCGCGATTTTCCGGGCCACGTTGGCGGAAACCGGAGCCAAGCCTCTAATCCACGCTTGACGGGCTAGGCGCGGAACCTACACGCCGATCTTTAGTTTGAAATACTCGATCGTCGACGTCAGGCCTTCTTCCAACCCGACTTTCGGTTCCCAGTTGAGCAGTGTGCGGGCGCGGGTGATATCGGGCTTGCGGACCTGGGGGTCGTCGACCGGCAGGGGCTTGAACACGATTCGGCTCTTCGAGCCCGTCATCCGGATGATCAGATTCGCCATGTCCGCAATCGACAGTTCGTGCGGGTTGCCGATGTTGACCGGATCGTTTTGCGTGGACGCCATCAGCGCCAGGATGCCGCGGACGAGGTCGCTGATGTAGCAGAAGCTCCGCGTCTGCTGACCGGAGCCGAAAATGGTCACATCCTCGTTCTTCAGCGCCTGCGCAATGAAGTTGGGGACGGCGCGGCCGTCGCGGACGCGCATGCGCGGGCCGTAGGTGTTGAAGATCCGCACGATCTTCGTGTCGACGCCGTGATACCGGTGATAGGCCATCGTGATGGCCTCCGCGAACCGCTTGGCTTCGTCATAGACACCGCGCGGGCCGATCGGATTGACGTTGCCCCAGTACGTCTCCTTCTGCGGATGTTCGAGCGGATCGCCATAGACCTCGGACGTCGAGGCCAGCACGAAACGCGCGCCCTTGGCCTTGGCGAGGCCCAGCGCGTTGTGCGTGCCGAGCGCGCCCACTTTCAGCGTGGGAATCGGCCACTCGAGATAGTCAATCGGGCTGGCGGGGCTCGCCCAGTGGAAAACGCAGTCCACCGGGCCGTCAACGTTGATGTAGTTCGTCACGTCATGACGGACGAGCACGAAATCGCGGCCGGACAGATGGGCGATGTTGGCCAGATCGCCCGTCAGCAGGTTGTCGATGCCGATGACGGAGTGTCCGGAACCGAGCAGGGCGTCCGAGAGATGCGATCCGATGAACCCGGCGGCGCCGGTGACGACGATCCTCATGGATGGAGCAGGCGCCGATCAGACACGGTTGAGACCTCGCAGGACGGTGAGCCACATGATCTTGAAATCCAGCGAGAGCGACCAGTGTTCGATGTAGTAGAGGTCGAATTCGATGCGCTTCTCGAGCGACGTGTTCCCGCGCCAGCCGTTGATCTGCGCCCAGCCGGTGATGCCGGCCTTCACCTTGTGCCGCAGCATGTACTGCGGGATGCGGTGCTTGAACTGCTCGACGAAGAACGGCCGTTCCGGCCGCGGCCCGACGATCGACATGTCGCCGCGCAGGACGTTCCAGAACTGCGGCAGTTCGTCGAGGTCGTACCGGCGGAGCCATCGGCCGATGGTCGTCGCGCGCGGATCGTCATCACGGGCCCAAATCGGCCCGCTGACGTCCTCGGCGTCCAGCGGCATCGAACGGAATTTGTAGACCGTGAACGCCTTGCCATCGAGCCCCATGCGTTCCTGCGTGTAGAAAATCGGCCCGGGCGAACTGCGCTTGATCAGCGCGGCGACGATGAGCCCCGGGATGGCGCCGACGGCCACGACGAACAGGGACAGGGCCATGTCGACGAGCCGCTTGAGGACGCTGTTGAAGCCACGGAGCGGAACGTCGTTGATGCCGATGATCGGGAGGCCATCCAGGTCTTCGAGCCGCGCCCGAAGGGCGATGAACTGAAGCAGGTCGGGCACGACGTGAATGTTGATGCACTCACGGCTGGCGAACTCGACGACGGAGAGCATCTTCAGGTGCTCGTCGAGCGGCAAGGCGACGTAGATCTCGTCGATGCCCTCGCTCTGGCAGATCGGCGCCGTCTCTGAAATCGGCCCGAGCACCGGCAATCCGCGATAGCCGATGTTGTCCGTGGCCGACGCCGCATCGTCGACGAAGCCCATGAGGCGGAAGCCGAGTTCGCCGTGATCGAGGATGCGATCGGCGACCATGCGGCCGAGGTCGCCGGCGCCGACAATCAGGACGTGCTTGAGGCCGAGCCCGGCCTGCCAGCGGCGCCGCAGGAGGTCGCGGACGACTTCGCGCGACGTGTACGTAAAGAGCACGGTCATGGCCAGGAAGAGCAGCCAGACGACGCGGGAGATCGGGTGGAACTCGCTCAGCGACGGGTAGTACGCCGTGGCATAGAGCGACACTGCGACGCCGGCCAGCACGGCCAGGATGCTGCCGACGAGGACCGCGAAGAAATCGTCGACGCGCGTGCGGCCGCGGCGCAGGCGGTACAGGCCCTGAATCTGGAACGACAGGGGTACGAGCAGCGCGATGACCGGCAGACTCAGCAGGTACTGCGAGAACGGTGGCTGCGACTTCGTCACCGGGACGAGGTTGACGAACCAGGAATCGAACCGGATGAGGTACGCGAGCAGGAACGCCGTCGCGGCCGACAGCAGGTCGGCTGTCACGTAGCACGCCACGAGCAGGCGGTTGTAGCGCCTCAGCATGCGGCCCCCCTGGTGAATGTCGCGAGCGTGGCCGCAACCGCGTCGGCAAAGCCGGCCTCGAACCGTGACGTCGCGAACCGTTCGGCGTGGGCGCGGATCGTCGTTGGGTTGTAGGCGGCGTCGTCAAAATGGCGCAGCGCGTCCGCGAACGCGTCCACGCCGGGCGCCACCAGGAGGCCCGTGACGCCTGGCACGACCGTTTCGGTTGCCCCGCCCGTCCCGAGCGCAATGACCGGCCGGCCGCACGCCATCGCCTCGACCGGCACGATGCCAAAGTCCTCTTCGCCGGGCAGCAGCACGGCGCGCGCCTGGCGGTACCGGTCGCGAAGGGCCGGCCCTTCGAGCGTGCCGGCGAAGGTCACCGTCGCGCCTGCGCGGGCGCGCAAGCGCGCTTCGTCAGGGCCCGAGCCGACGATCGTCAGCGGCGCACCCACGCGGGTCGCCGCGTCGATGGCGATGTCGAGACGCTTGTACGGCACCAAGGCGGATACCACCAGAAACTCCGGCGTCGGCGCGACACCGTTCGGCGTGAAGAAGTCTGTATCGACCGGTGGGTGCAAGACCGTGGCCTGACGATTATAGTACCGCGCGATTCGACCGGCAACGTAGTGAGAGTTGGCGAGGTAGGTATCCACGCGGTGGGCCGTATCGCGATCCCAGCGCGCCAGCCAGGCCATGACGCGGCGCGCCAGGGCACTCGGCAGGCTGCCGAGCCGGTCCGGTCCGAAGTAGGCGTCGAACTGATCCCACGCGTAGCGCATCGGCGAATGGCAGTAGCACAAGTGCACCGCGCGACCTGTTCTCACCACCGACTTGGCGGCGCAGTGGCTGGTCGAGACGATCAAGTCCACGCGGTCGAAATCGAATTGCTCGATCGCGATGGGGAAGAGCGGCAGGTAATGCCGATATCGCCGGGCGGCCTGGGGCAGCCGTTGGATCAGCGACGTGTGGATCGGACGCCCTTCGATCAGACGGGACACGGACGCGCGGTCGTGGACCAGCGTGTACAGCGGGGCGTCCGGAAACAGCCGGCAGATGGACTCGAGCACTTTTTCGCCGCCGCGCATGCCGGTGAGCCAGTCGTGCACGAGTGCGACGCGCAGGCCGGTCCAGGGCCGGAGCGGGGCGTCAGCCATGCGCGGATGCCCGGGCGACTTCGCCGTAGACCTGCCGCACGCGGGCGACAGAACGTGCCCACGAGAACGCCTTGACGCGCTCGCGGCCGCGCCGGATCAGGTCCTGGCGGAGTGCCGGATCGCCCAGGACCTGCGCCATGGCCTGGGCGATCGCGCCGGCGTCCATGGGGTCGATCAGAATCGCGGCGTCGCCGACCACTTCGGGCAGCGACGAGACGTTCGACGTGATGACCGGCGCGCCGGCGGCCATGGCTTCGAGCGGCGGGAGGCCGAAGCCTTCGTAGAGGGACGGAAACACGAACACCGAGGCGAGCCGATAGAGCACCGACAGGGTCGCGTCCGGAACGAAGCCGAGGAACCGCACGTGCTGATGGAGCTGAAAGCGATGCACGAGCCGGCGGAGGTTCGGGTACTTCGAGATCTCGTCCCCGATAATCAGCAGTTTCACGTCCTGAGCACTGCGCTGCCGCAGAATCGAAAACGCTTCGATCAACCGATCCACGTTCTTGTGCGGCTTGATGTTGCCCGTGTACAGCACGAAGGGGGCCGTGAGCAGGAACCGCTCGCGGACCCGCGCGACCTCCTCCTGCGTCGGCTCGCCGGCCAGCCGCATGTCGATCGCGTTGTAAATCACTTCCACCTTTTCGGCGGGCACGTGCAGGTAGTGCAGGATGTCGTCCTTCGACGCCTGCGACACGGTCAGCACGCGCCGCGAGCGCTTGGCGGCCACCGACATCATGGCGCGCGCGTAGTACAGGGCGGCACGGCTCGGCAGGTACTGCGGGAACCGCAGGTGAATGCAGTCGTGAATCGTCACGACGACCGGCGCCGTCGTCAGCGGGGGCACCACGTAGTGGGGCGCGTGGAACAGATCCACGCGGGACCGCGCCAACGCCCACGGCACGGCCCACTGCTCGCGCACGCTGTAGTTGCCCGCGCGCACGACGCATGGCAGGAACCGCGGCCCCAGCGCGCGGATCGCTTCGACGTCCGACGGCGCGCACAGCAGGGAATACTCCGCATCGTCATCCTGCCTGGCGAGTTCGGTGATGAGATTTCGGACGTACGTCCCGATGCCGAAGTCGTGCAGCTTGCGGGCGTCGATCCCTACGCGCACAGCATTCCCGCGCTGATTCTATCTATTCCCGGGGTCTGAAGACCCCGGGCTCCAGAGCGCGCTCCGGTGGAGCCCTGGGTCTTCAGACCCAGGGAGACCGTTACACGCGTCCGCGCCAACTCAGCCAGCGCCGCAGCCACGGCGTCCAGAACGGCGCGTGCTTCTCGTAGAACGCCAGGTGACTGCGGTCGTAATGGGAAGGGCCGGGAAGGGCGCCGGATGTCCGACTCACCGATCGTCCGCGCAGATGCACCACCTGCGTCAGCGGCGTGAAAAGAATGGACCCGCCGCGGGCGCGGAGCGCGGCGCACAGGTCCACGTCCTCCTCGTAGAGAAAGTAACGTTCGTCGAATCCGCCGACGGCGAGTGCGGATTCCCGGTGCACGAGCAGGCACGCGCCTGAGACCCAATCGACCTGCCGTTCCTTCGCCAGGCGTCGGTTGATGTACCACCGGCCGATGGCGCTGTTTCCACCCGCCAGCCGGACCCGGATGCGCTGCAGCATTTCGCTGGCGGGCGTGAGCATGGATCCGAACGACACTTCCGGCCGTCCCGTCCCGTCGACCAGTTTCGGCCCGGCCGCGACCGCGCGCCACGCCTCGAGCCTTGCGTAGAGTTGATCGATCGACCCGGCGGGCACCACGGTGTCGCTGTTCAGAAACAGCACGTATTCGGGTTGCGCGCGTCTCAGGGCCACGTTGTTCGCCGCGCCAAACCCGCGGTTCTGGTCCAGGGCGATGATCGCGACCTTCGGATACCGCTCGCGCACGCGCTCGACCGTGCCGTCGGTGGATGCGTTGTCGACGACCACGATACTGTCGACGGTCGCCGGCCATGCCTCGTGCAGCGACGCCAGGCACGCGAGCAATTCGTCGCGCGTGTTGTGGTTGACGATGATGATTTGGATGCGCGGCGTCATCGCGCCGCCTCTTCGAGCGCCCGCGTGATGACCGCCGCGGATCGCGCCCACGAATAGGCCGACAGGCGCGCGCGTCCGGCGGCCACGGCGGCGGCATGTGCGCCGTCATCGGTGAGCAGGCGCCGTGTCGCGGCGGCGATGTCGGCGGGATCGGCGGAGACGCCGATTGCGCCCTCAGCGTAGACTTCGCGGCTCACCGGCGTGTCGAGCACGACGGCCGGGACGCCGTGGGCGAAGGCCTCGAGCGGCGGGATGCCGAATCCTTCGTAGTCCGAGAGAAACAGGAACACGCGTGCGGACCGGTACAGGTCGCGCAACTCCGCGTCGGTCGCGTAGGCGCGCCATTCGACCTGCTGGGCGACGCCACACTCGCGTGCAATGGCCTGGGGATCCTGGCGGGGCGACGTACGGTTGTCGCCAACGAGGACAAGTTTCGCCGATGGCAGGTCGGGCGCGATTCTCGCGAAGGCCTGGATCATGCCGAGCACGTGCCGCCGATTGAACAACGAGCCCACGTACAACACGAGCGGCGGGCGGGCCGTGGGCGGCGTCGTCTCAGCGATGGGCGCACCCGCCGGCGCGAGCGCGATACGGTGAGAAGGGACGCCAAGGTATCGCTCGATCTCCGATTGGGAGAACGCCGAAACGGTGATCACCGTCCGAGCACGCCGCGCCGTGTGCCGTGTGACGAATCGCCGCCTCACCCCTTCGCGCCAGCGGAACCACTCGGGGTGTGCGAAGAAGGAGACGTCGTGGATGACAACGACGACCGGCGGCGTTGGGCGGAGCGGCGCGGTGTAGGCCGGCGCAAAGAGGACGTCCGGGGCGATGCGGCCCAACGCGCGTGGCAGGTGCACCTGTTCCCACCACGTGCCGGCGACGTCTGCCGGCACGACGAGCCACGTGAATCGCTCGCCGAGACTTCGCAGGGCCGGCGGCGGCTCGGCCGGCACCACCACGGTGTAGCGATGCGGCGAGCCGGCGGCCCACTGCGTCATCATGCCGTGCACATACCGGCCGACCCCGGTTGGTTTGCCCACCAACTCGCGGCCATCGATCGCGATGTGCAGGGACCGGTCAGCCATGCGAGGCCTTGTGCGCGATCGCGCGTTGCCACGCGGCCTTGAGTTGCTGCGCGGAGGCGCGCCACGAAAACCGCTCGGCCTGTCGCCAGCCGGCGTCCCGCATCTGATCGCGGGCGGTGCGATCGCTCAGGAGTTGGACGAGGATCTCGGCGAGTTGATCGGCGGACCCCGGGTCGAAGTGCCGTCCCACGCCGGCCGGCGCGACTTCCAGCAGAGCCCCGCGTTCGGCAACCACGACGGGTACGCCCACGGTCATGGCCTCGAGCACGGGCATGCCGAAGCCTTCCGTGTGCGACGGCATCACGAACACCAGCGCGCGGCGATACAGCGCCTGCCGTGTGGCGTCGTCAACATAGCCCGGCATCTCGACGTGGCCGGCGAGGGCGCCCTGCGAGGCGCGCGCCAGAATCGTGCGCGTGTCGTCCGTGTGCTTGCCCGCCAGTACGAGGGGTGGAGCCTGGCCCACGCGCGCGAGAACGCGCTCATAGGCCTCGAGCAGCACGTCGAGATTCTTGCGCGCGTCGAGCGTTCCCAGAAACAGCACGCAGCCGCGAGCCGGCTCGTCGACGCGGCGCACCCACTCCGGCGCGCCCGGCGTGCAGACGGTGATGCGGTCGAGCGGGACGCCCAGTCGTTCGTGCGTCTCCCGCGCGGTCGTTTCGGAAATCGCCACGACGTGGTCCGCGCGCCGGGCATGTGCCGCGGCGAGCGTCGGGTAATCGCGTCGAATCTCGCGCACTGTCCGTTCCGGATGATCCAGGAAGTCCAAATCGGCAATGGTGACGACCTGTGCGGCGCGCCGGGTCGGAATCAGCAACGGATGACAGGAGTGGACGACGTCGAAGTGCCCTCGCGCGAGCAGTTCGACCGGTGGCCAGCCGAGCCGGTGCCAGGCGAGGTTCAGCGCCTGGTTGGGGATGACGCGATCGACGACGTGGGCTCCCGGAATCACGTGGGGATCGAGACGATCTTTCCACGACGAGGAAAACAGAACGAGGTCTGTGCGGGTGTCGGGGACGGACGTGGCACTCGCGACCACCGCCCGCGCCAGTTCGTGGGCGTACTCGCCGATGCCGGTTCGCTGCCGAAGCGCGGGCCGATAGTCCAGCAGGATTCGCACGGGCGAGGCTTCGCGGATGCTATCACGTCCGTTTCGGCGGCTTGCCGTGCGCCGCAAGTCCTTTGATTGCAATCGGTAGACAGCTTTTTGGGGCGCGTGTTACTGTGAGGAGTTTCGTTGGGGATAAGGAGCCTCGCGTCGCATGAAGCTGGCGATTATTGGGACGGGTTACGTGGGTCTGGTCGTCGGGGCCTGCTTTGCGGAAACAGGCAACGACGTCGTCTGCGTGGACCGCGACGCGAGCAAGATCCGCATGCTCAATCGCGGCAAGATCCCCATCTATGAGCCCGGACTGGAAGAGCTGGTCAGGGCCAACCGTCGAGAAAAACGGCTGAATTTTTCGACCACGCTGCGGGACGCCGTGAGGCGCTCGGACGTCGTGATCATCGCGGTGGGCACGCCGACCGGCGAAGACGGCTCGGCCGACCTGCAACATGTGCTCGCGGCGGCCGGGGAGGTCGGGCGCGCGATGAATGGCTACAAGGTCATCGTCGACAAGAGCACGGTGCCGGCCGGCACCGCCCGTCTGGTGCGCGCGGCGGTCCGGAAGCACACCAAACATAAGTTCAGCGTCGTCAGTAATCCCGAGTTCCTCAAGCAAGGCGGAGCCGTCGACGACTTTCTCAAACCCGATCGCGTGGTGATTGGCGCCGACGACGCCCGGGCGGCCGGCGTGATGCGAGATCTGTATCGTCCGTTCACCCGCACCGGCGCGCCGATCATGGTGATGGACACCACCAGCGCGGAACTCTGCAAGTACGCCGCAAACGCGATGTTGGCGACGCGCATTTCCTTCATGAACGAAATCGCGAATGTCTGCGATCGGTTCGGCGCCAACGCCGACAAGGTCCGGCAGGCGATCGCCTCAGACCGGCGGATCGGTCCGGCCTTCCTGTTTCCGGGCGTCGGCTACGGCGGCAGCTGCTTTCCGAAGGACGTCAAGGCCATCATCAAGTTTTCCGCGGACAAGCAGTACCGCTTCCGCATCCTCGAAGCCGTCGAAGCCGTGAACGATTCGCAGAAGGGCCGCCTGCTCGAGCGGCTCGATGCGCAGTTCGGGAAGGGGCTCAAGGGCAAGACGATTGCGCTCTGGGGTCTGTCGTTCAAGCCGCGCACGGATGACATGCGCGAAGCACCGGCCATCCCCATTATCGAAGGCATTCTGGCGCGCGGCGGACGCGTCCGGGCGTTCGACCCGGCGGCGCGTTCGGTCGCCCGGGGGATCTTCGGCCGGCGCATCGAGTACGCCGAGAACGCCTACGACGCGGTCAAAGGTGCGGACGCGCTGCTGCTCGTGACCGAGTGGAATGAATTCCGCGATCCGGACTTCCTGAAGGTCAAGCGCTTGATGAAGAAGCCCGTCCTGTTCGACGGGCGCAACCTGTACGACCCGGCGCAACTGCGCGGGCTCGGCTTTACCTACGCGTCCATCGGCCGTCCATGAGCACGGTGCTCGTGACGGGCGGCGCGGGCTACGTCGGTAGCCACGCGGTCAAGGCGCTTGCGGCGGCCGGGTTCGACGTCGTCGTGTACGACGACTTGTCGGCCGGCCACGCCGAAGCCGTCGGCCGGATTGCCGCGGCGTTTCCCGCGCGGCGCGTCACGCTGGCGCAGGGCGACATTCTCGATTCGGCGGCGCTCGTCGGGGTGATGCGCGAGGCCGGTGTCAGCGCGGTCATGCATTTTGCCGCGCGGTTGCTCGTGGGGGAGTCCGTCACCGAACCGATCGGCTATTACCGGACCAATGTGACCGGCACGCTGAATCTTCTGGAATCCATGGCGACGTGCGGCGTCAGCCGTTTCGTATTTTCGTCAACGGCGGCGACGTTCGGCGAACCGATCGCCACGCCGATCGACGAGGCGCATCCGCAGCGTCCGATTAATCCCTACGGCGAGTCCAAGCTGGCGATCGAACGCGCGTTGCCGCACATCGAGCGCGCGACCGGCATCCGTTCCATCACATTGCGCTACTTCAATGCGGCGGGCGCGGATCCGGACGGATTGGTGGGGGAGGATCACGATCCCGAGGAGCACCTCATCCCGCTGGCCATCGCGGCTGTGCGCGGCGGCCGGCCGCTGACGGTCTTCGGCCGCGATTACGACACTCCAGACGGGACCTGCCTGCGCGACTATGTCCACGTGTCCGATCTGGCTGAGGCCCATTTGGCATCCCTCCGGCGGCTGGAGTCACAGGCGCCCTCAGCCTCGTACAATCTCGGCAATGGCGTCGGGATGTCCGTCCTGCAGGTGATCGAGACGGTCGGCCGCATGGCCGGGCGGACCGTGCCGCACACCATCGGTCCGCGCCGTGCCGGCGACCCGGCGCGGCTGGTGGCGTCGAACGCGCGTGCGCGCCAGGATCTGGGCTGGACGCCGCGCCTGGGCGATCTGGACTCGATCGTCCGCACCGCGTGGGCGTGGCATGAGCACGCGCCCCGGGGCTATTCGGACTGACCGCCGCCTATGTCTCGCCTCGAAGGCATTCTCAAAGATCCGCTGCTGTCGGTCGTCATGCCGGCGTACAACGAGCGGGCGACGATCGAAGAGATCATCGGTCGCGTCCTCGCCGTGCCGGTGCGCATCGAGTTGATCGTCGTCGACGACGGATCGACGGATGGCACGCGCGAAATCCTGCAGCGGCTGGCCACCGAAAAGCCATTCAAGCTGGTGCTCCAGCCGAAGAACGCCGGGAAGGGCGCGGCGCTGCAGCGGGGATTTCAAGAGGTCTCTGGCGACCTGGTCGTGATTCAGGATGCGGACCTCGAATACTCGCCTGAAGAACTGCCGGACCTGATTTCGCTCATCTGCGAGGGCCGCGCGGATGTGGTGTACGGATCGCGGTTTCTGGGCCGGCACCGCGTGTTCCTTTTCACGCACTACGCGGGCAATCGCCTGCTGACCTTCCTCACCAACGTGCTCTACAACACGATGCTGACCGACATGGAGACCTGCTACAAGGTCATGCGGACGGGCGTCCTGCGGTCGTTTCAGATCAAGTCGAAAGGGTTCGGGATCGAGCCGGAGATGACGGCGAAGATCTTCAAGCGCGGCTATCGCGTGTACGAGGTGCCGATTACCTACGACGGGCGCGGCTACGAGGACGGCAAGAAGATTACCTGGCGCGATGGCGTCGTCGCGTTGTGGGTGCTGATTAAATACCGGTTCACCGAGTGAACGAGTTCCAGCGGCTTCTGCAGTACGCGCGGCCGTATCGCGGCCGGTTCATCGTCGCGCTGGTGGCGATGGTGGTGTACGCAGCAGGCACGGCTGGACTCTCGATGGTCATTCAGGTGATTTTCGACCGCGTCCTCACCGGCACCGAGGGCGTGAGCCTGGTGGCGGGCTTGATCCTGCTCGCGTACTCCGCGAAGGGCGTGGGGGGATACGTCTCCGGCTATCTGATGGCGGACGTGGGACAGCGCGTCGTACGGGATCTCCGTAACCAGTTATTCCGCCACACGCTCGATCAGTCCGCAGCCTTCTTCTCCCGGCGCACGACCGGCCAACTCGTGTCGCGCATCACAAACGACGTCAATCAGGTGCAGAACGTCGTGGCCGAAACGGTCGCGGACCTGATTCGCGAATCGCTCTCGGTCGTGGGCTTCGTCGCCGTCATGTTCTGGTTCGACTGGCGCCTGGCGCTCGTGTGCCTGACGGCCGCGCCGCTCGTGGTCTACCCGCTGATCCGTCTCGGACAACGCGTGCGCCAGACCTCGCGCAGCGGCCAGGAGCAGCTCGCGGACGTCACCCACATCGCCACCGAGGGGCTGGCGGGACATCGCATCGTCAAGGCCTTCGGCGCCGAGGCCCGCGAAGCGGAGCGATTCGGCCGCGCCACGCACTTGCTCTACCGGACGAATATGCGCATTACGGGTGCGCTGTCCGCACTGCCGCCGATCATGGAATCGCTGGGCGGCGTGGCGGCTGTGGCGGCGATTTGGTGGGGAGCCAAGCGCATTCGTGACGGCTCGCTCTCGCCGGGCGACTTCGTGGCCTTCCTGACCGCCGCCTTCATGATGTATCAGCCCATCAAGAAGCTGAGCCGCGTGAACGCGTCCATTCAGCAGGCCATCGCGGCGGCGCATCGCATTTTCGAAATGCTGGATACCCACAGCGAGGTCAAGGACCTGCCGTCCGCGCCGGTGCTGGCGCCTGTCCGGTCGGTGGTGGAGTTCCGCGACGTTGGGTTTGCCTACGACGATGAGCCGGACCGGTTCATCCTGCGGCACGTGTCGTTCTCGGTGCGCGCCGGACAGGTCGTGGCGATCGTCGGGCTGAGCGGTGCGGGCAAAACCACGCTGGTGAATCTGATTCCGCGTTTCTACGACGTCACCGAGGGCGGCGTCTTCGTCGACGGCATCGATATCCGGACGGTGTCACTCAAATCGTTACGCGGACAGACGGCGCTGGTGACCCAGGAGACGGTGCTGTTCGACGATACCGTCGCCGCCAACATCGCCTACGGGTTCCCGCAAGCCGATCGCGCGCGGGTCGAGGCCGCGGCCCGGGCCGCGCACGCCGAGGAGTTCATCGCACAACTGCCGGGGCGATATGATGCCCGGATTGGCGAGCGCGGGCAGCGCCTTTCCGGAGGCCAGCGTCAGCGGCTGGCGATCGCGCGGGCGATCCTGAAAGACTCGCCGCTGCTGGTCCTCGACGAGGCCACTTCCGCGCTCGACGCCGAATCAGAGTTGCTGGTGCAGGACGCCCTGGCGAACCTCATGCAGAACCGGACGACGTTCGTCATCGCGCATCGGCTCTCGACGGTCCGCCGGGCTGATCTGATCGTCGCCCTCGAGAAAGGGCGCGTGGCCGAAATCGGCAACCACGACGAGTTGGTGAATCGGCCCGAGGGTGTTTACGCGAAGCTGTACGCGCTGCAGGCCTTTGATGATCGGGATGAGGCGAGGCTCTAGGGTGGTGCGATTGTGATTCGGTCCATGACTGGCTTTGCCTCCGTCAGCCGTGAAGACCACGGCGAGCGGGTCAATGTCACCGTCAAGTCGGTGAATCATCGCTTTCTGGACAGCCAGATCAAGGCGCCCCAGGCGTTGGCGTCCATCGACTCGCGCGTGCGGTCCATTCTGCAGCGCAAGCTCACGCGCGGACGCGTCGAAGTGGCCCTGAACGTGGAGCACACCGCGCTGCCGGCGCGCGAGGTCGTCCTCGATGAGCGCCTGCTCGATCAAGTGTCATCCGTCGTCGCCGCCGCACGCGCGCGTGGTCTGGTGACGGGCGGCCTCACCGTGTCCGACATCCTGCGCATTCCCCAGGTCATGGAGATTCGCGCGAAGGCGGACGCGACGGGCCTCTCGGAAGGACTGGCCGCGCTGGTCGAGTCCGTCCTCGAAGACGCGATTGATGCGCTCGTCGTGATGCGCGCGACCGAGGGCCGCTTTCTCGAAGCGGATTTGCAGACACGCCTCTCCACCATCGCCTCGTTCGTGGACGAACTCGAGCGGTTGGCGGAGGCAGGGCAGGCCACCGTGGCCGATCGGCTGCGCGAGCGACTGGCGCTGCTGCCCACAGACGTCGCGGGCGACCCGGCGGCCGTGGCGCAGGAGATCGTCCGTTTCGTGTCGCGGTCGGATGTCGCCGAAGAAATCGCGCGGATGCGCGGCCACCTCGAACACTGGGACTCGCTGGCGAAAGGCCCCGAGCCCTGCGGACGCAAGCTCGATTTCCTGCTGCAGGAGATGAACCGCGAGATCAATACGATCGGATCGAAGGTTGACGCGTTGCGCGCGACGGAGACGGTGATCGCCGCCAAGGCGGAGCTCGAGCGGCTGCGCGAGCAGGTCCAGAATGTCGAATAGCCCCGCCCGCGGCCTGCTGGTCGTCATCTCCGCCCCGTCAGGCACCGGCAAGACGACCGTGGTGGAGCGGCTGGTCGAAACCTGCCCGAATCTCGCACGTTCCAGGTCCTACACGTCGCGCAAGGCCCGCGCTGGGGAGCGGAACGGGGTCGACTATAATTTTATTGAGCGCGCCGCATTCGAGGCCATGGCCGCCGAGGGCGGGTTTCTCGAATGGGCCGACGTCTTCGGCAACCTGTACGGGACGAGTCGGGCGGATACCGAGGCGCTGCTGGCCCACGGAGACGACGTGGTGCTGGTCATCGATGTTCAGGGCGCGCGGCAGGTGCGGGCGCGGGCACCGGAGGCGGTGGGCGTATTTCTGCTGCCGCCGTCGTTCGACGCGCTCGAGTTTCGCCTGCGGGGCCGGTGCCAGGACGAAGAGGCGGCCATCCGGCGCCGGCTGGCCACGGCGAGAGCCGAGGTCGGTGCCGTCGGCGAATACGACTACGTGGTCATCAACGACGAGCTGACGCGCTGCGTCGGCGAGTTGTGCGCCATCGTCACCGCAGAACGGGCGAGACGGTTGCGGCGCTGGCCTGGGGTTGAACCCATCGTGCAGACATTTCGAGGACAGGGAGTAGAAGGATGACGGAACGATCAAAAGCGACCGTGCGGCCGGACAACTCGTTTGAATTCGTGACGCTCGCGGCGGCGCGTGCGCGTCAGTTGCTGCGGGGCTGCCTCCCGCGCGTCGAGGGCTCGCTCAAGCCGGCCCGGCGCGCGCTGCAGGAAGTCTCGAGCGGCGCCATCAACCGCGCTGCCGACCGGCCGTCGACGAAGTAGCGCGGCCATGGCCTTCGTCGGTCTCGGGGTGTCCGGTGGCATCGGCGCCTACAAGGCGGTCGAGGTGGCGCGCCTGCTCCAGAAGCGCGGGCATCGCGTGCGCGCGATCCTCACGCGCAATGCCGCGCGATTCGTCGGGCCGCTGACCTTCGAGGCCATCACGCGTGAGCCCGTCATCACCTCGCAGTTCAAGGCGGGGATGAACGCCGACATCGAGCACATCGCACTCGCGACGGGTCTCGATCTGCTGCTGGTCGCTCCGGCCACGGCCAACGTGATTGCCAAGTTCGCCCAGGGCCTCGCCGACGATTTTCTGTCCGCGCTTTACCTTGCGACCAAAGCGCCGGTCCTGATGGCGCCGGCCATGAACACCAACATGTGGGACCATCCGGCCACGGCCGCCAACGTCGCCGCGCTTTCCGCGCGCGGCGTCCGCTTCGTGGATCCCGGTGACGGGTACCTGGCGTGCGGGTGGGTCGGCAAGGGCCGCCTCGCCGAGCCGGAGGCGATTGTCGAGGCCGCCGAGCGCGTGCTGACGTCATCGGCGTCGCTGGCCGGCCGCCACGTCGTGGTGACCGCGGGGCCGACGCTCGAGGACATCGACCCGGTCAGGTTTCTTGGTAACCGCTCGAGCGGCCGGATGGGCGTGGCCCTGGCTGCCGAAGCGGCGCGCCGGGGCGCGACCGTCACCCTCATCGCCGGCCCGACGACCGTCGCGCTGCCCGACGTGACTGAACGGATTTCGGTGCGCACCGCGCGCGAGATGCACGCGGCGGTGCTCACGGCGGCTGAGCGCGCCGACGTCGTCATCATGGCCGCGGCGGTAGCGGACTTCATGCTCAAAGCCGGCGCGGCGGCCGAGAAGATCGATCATCGCGAACACCTCACGCTCGAACTCGAGCGGACGCCCGACATTCTGGGCGACCTTGGCGCGCGGCGCGGCAGCCGGCCCGCGCCCGTGCTCGTCGGCTTCGCCGCGCAGACCGGGGATCCGGTGCCCGGGGCCAGGCGCAAGCTCGCGCAGAAACAGGTCGATCTGATTGTGGCCAACGACGTGACGGCGCCCGGCGCGGGATTCGACGTCGACACCAATATCGTCACACTGGTCAGCGCGGACGCGGTCGAGCCGCTCGAGCTCATGTCCAAGGCGGCCGTCGCCGCGGTCGTGATCGATCGCGTCGAGCGACTTCTGCAACCCCGCGCCCGCCTCGCCGCGTCGCGATGATTCCACGGCGCGACCTCGCCGACCATCTGCGGTTCTTCGAGGAACTGGGTGTGCGCGGCATTTCGCGCGATCCCCGCTGGCGCGAACGCGGCGCTTCGGCATCGGCGGATCAACCGGCCGTACCTGCCGTACCCGTCGTACCCGTCGTACCTGTCGAACCCGTCGTACCTGACACCGACTCCCTCCCGGCGATTCGCGAGACCATCGGGGACTGCACGCGTTGCAAGCTGCATGCGCTCGGCCGGACGCAGATCGTCTTCGGCGCGGGCAATCCGCAGGCGCGCCTCATGTTCGTCGGCGAGGCGCCCGGCGCCGACGAAGACGTGCAAGGCGAGCCCTTCGTCGGGCGGGCCGGGCAACTGCTCACCAAGATCATCGAGTCGATCGGTCTCGAGCGGTCGGATGTGTACATCGCGAACGTCATCAAGTGCCGGCCGCCGGGCAACCGCAATCCGGAGCCCGACGAAGTGGCACAGTGCCAGCCGTTCCTGTTCCGGCAGATCGACACGATTCGTCCCCGCGTGATCGTCGCGCTCGGCACGTTTGCCGCGCACCTGCTGATCGGGACGGACGTGCCCATCTCGCGGCTGCGGGGCCGCGTCCATCCGTTCCGTCACGACTCCCAGCTCATCCCGACCTTCCATCCCGCGTACCTGCTTCGGAGTCCCGAACGCAAGCGCGAGGTGTGGGAGGACATGAAGAAGGTGCGTGAACTCCTCGCCAACGCGCCCTGAGCGCACCGTCAGCGTGGCCGTGCCCGTGCCGGGCCTGGGCCTGCTGAGCTACCTCGCACCGTCGGACGCCGTGTTGCACAAGGGCGCGCGTGTCCGCGTGCCGCTCGGCTCGCGATCCGTCATCGGGTGCATCGTCGATCCGCAGGCGACCGGTCCGGCCGGCACGGAGCTGAAGGAGATCGGCGAGATCATCGATCTCGATCCCTTCATTCCGGCCGATGTCATTGACCTCGCGCTGTGGGTGGGGGAGTACTACGCCAGCGGTCCGGGCACGGCGGTCGCGCTGGCCATGCCGCCGGCCGCGCGCTCGGGCGCGCGCGATTCGTTTCGGACCACGCGCGTCTATCAGTCCGGCGAGGCTCCGGCCGCAGGCGCGAAAATCACGGCTCGCCAACAGGCCGCGATCGACGTCCTGACGGCCCACCCGGCCGGCATTTCGAGCGCGGCCGTGACCAAGCTGGGCATCAGCGCCGCGACGCTGCGTACCGTCGTCGGCCGCGGCTGGGCGCGCGTGCGGGACGACGTGGTGATGCGGGACCCGTTTGGCGATGGCGCCGGACCCTGGTCTGTGACCGGCACCGGCGCGTCGCCGCCGGTCCTGACGATGGAACAGACGGACGCGTACCGCCGGCTCGAGGAGCTGGCCGCCGCGCAGACGTTCCGCACGGTGCTCCTGCACGGCGTGACGGGCAGTGGCAAGACGGAGCTGTACCTGCGCCTGGCGGGGCAGGTGATCGCCTCAGGCCGCCGTGTCCTGGTGCTCGTGCCGGAGATCGGCCTGACGCCGTCCGCCGCGGGGTTGTTCCGCGCCCGGTTCGGGGATCGCGTCGCGATTCAGCACAGCGGACTGTCGGAAGGCGAGCGTCACGACCAGTGGCATCGCATCCGGCGTGGCGACATCGACGTCGTCGTGGGCACGAGGAGCGCCGTGTTCGCGCCACTGGATCGGATCGGCCTCGTGGTCGTCGACGAGGAGCACGATGGCGCGTACAAGCAGGACGAATCGCCGCGGTACCACGGTCGCGATGTCGCCATCGTCCGCGCGCGGTCGCATGGCGCGCTGGTCGTGCTCGGGTCGGCGACGCCGTCGCTGGAGTCCGCGGCCAATGCGCGCGCCGGGCGTTATGCGATCGTGCGGCTGACCCGTCGGATCCTCGATCGGCCGCTGGCCACCGTTCGCGTGGTGAACATGCGCGAGGAATATGCGATCCAGGGCGCCGACGTCGCACTCAGCGGCCCGCTGTTGCTCGCCGTGCGCGAACGGCTGGCGCGGGGCGAGCAGGCGCTGATCCTGTTGAACCGGCGCGGATTCGCCGTCGTGGTCTTCTGCCGGCAGTGCGGTGCGTCGCTCGAATGCCCGCACTGCAGCGTCGCATTGACGTACCACAAGGCCCAGCGGCGGGTGCGGTGTCATTACTGCAATTACGCGGCGGCCGTGCCGCGCCGGTGCGGCGCGTGCAGCGGCGAGTACCTGGAGCAAGCCGGTTTCGGCACCGAACGGCTCGAAGCGGATTTGCGCGCGCATTTTCCCGGAGCGCGGATCAGCCGTGTCGACCGCGACACGGTTCGGCGCCGCGGATCGATGGCGCGGGTGCTGCGCGCCGTGGCCGACGGGGCCATCGACATCCTGGTCGGCACGCAGATGATTGCGAAGGGGCACGATTTTCCCGCCGTCACGCTGGTCGGCGTCGTCTCTGCTGACGTCGGGCTCGGCCTCGCGGACTTTCGGGCCGCCGAGCGGACGTTTCAACTCCTCACGCAGGTCGTCGGCCGGGCCGGACGCGGTGAAACGGCGGGCGAAGCCATCGTCCAGACGCTCTATCCCGAGCACTACGCGATCCAGGCCGCCGCCGCGCAGGATTACGAGACGTTTTATACGCGGGAGATGGAATTCCGCGCGAGCCTGCGCTATCCGCCCACCGTCGCGATGATCAATGTGATGGTGCGTGCCCGCACGCCGGAGGGCGCCATGAGCGACGCGCACGATCTGGTGACGCGCACGCGCCACCGCCATGCGCATGGCCAGGTCATCGGGCCGGCGCCAGCGGCACTCGCGAAATTGAACGACGAATATCGGGCGCAGTTCTTCATCAAGGGGCCGCAGCGCCGGCCGATGCGGGTGGCTCTGATGGCCGCGCTCGACGAGCGCCCGGAACTCAAGCGGCGCGTCATTGTCGACGTGGATCCGATGTCTGTTCTGTAGGCCTCTTACTTACTAAAGAACGTCTGAATCGGGACCGGCGTAAAGCACAGGATGAAGATTACGAGCGCGGCGAGCGCCACCATCCGCCGGCGCGCGTCGAGCGGCTCATGGTCATCGACCAGGCGCGGGTGCCCCAGCCCGAGGAACCAGGCCATCGCCAGCATAATGATGGCCATCGACAGCCAGGACCACGATTCGAAGATCAGGAGCACGATCGTGACCATGAGCGTGCCGAGCGACACGATCCAGGACCGCCGTCCGAGAACGGCGTACGAAATGTGCCCGCCGTCCAGCTGGCCGAACGGCAGCAGGTTCATGGCCGTCGCCAGCATGCCGAACCAGGCGGCGAACGCCATCGGATGAATGAACACGTCCTTCCCGTGGAGCGGTCCGAAATGCAGGTAGGTGAACGCTTTGAACAGGAGCGGCTCGCCGAAGTAGATGACGTCCGCGTTCGGCGGGAGCTGGCCGACGCGGGACATCGTGATGCCCCAGTAGAGGAACGGCAACAGCGCAATGAACCCCCCAATCGGGCCCGCGACGCCGATGTCGAAGAGCGCGCGCTTCGAGGGAAACGCCTCCCGGATGCGGATGACGGCGCCGAACGTGCCGGTCAGCAGAAAGGGCGGCGCGGGCAGAAAGAACGGCAGCGTTGCATCGACGTTGTGTTTGCGGCAGTACCAGTAGTGCCCGAACTCGTGGCAGCCGAGGATGATGAGGATCGGCAGCGAATAGCTGAGTCCCATCATCAGTGCGGAGAACTGCCGCGGAAACCTTTCCGTGCCGGCGCCCGACCATGTCGTCGTGATGAGGGTGAGCAGGAACCACGCGAGATGCACCCAGTACCGGTGCTGGAACTTTCGGCGGGGCTCGAACAGGACTGGCGGAACGTCGAACGGCTCAGCCGCCAATATTCTGGAGTTCCTTCCCGGGCTTGAAACGAATCGTCCGGCCCGGTGGGATGCGGACTTCCTTGCCGGTCCGGGGGTTGCGGCCGATGCCGCGTTTGCGGGGCTTGACCTGGAACACGCCGAAGCCACGCAGCTCGATGCGTTCACCACGCATCATGGAGGCCCGCATGGCGTCGAATACGGCATCGACGGCCACTTCGGCCTTCACCTTCGTGATGTCGGCGAGCTTGGAAACCTCGGCAACGATGTCGACTTTGATCATGCGTGACCGGCACTTAGCCGGAGATGATTACCCGTAAGTGACAATAAACAATGCCACTTAGGGTGTCAAGTGACGGGCTAAGTGCGCAGCGAAATGGCCGTTCCCCTATACTCGTCACTGTGAATGTGGACGGTCCGGCCGTAGTCCTCGTCGGTCGTCCCAATGTGGGGAAGTCCACCCTCTTCAATCGCATCACCGGCACCCGGCGATCCATCGTCGCGCCCGTCGCGGGCACGACGCGCGACACTCTGGCGGCCCCAGCCGAGTGGGCGCAGCGCGGGTTCACGCTGGTCGATACCGGCGGCTTGTTCGGCCACACCGAGGACCCGCTGCACGAGCTCGTCGTCCATCACGGGCTCAAGGCGCTCGAACGCGCGGATATCGTGGTGCTCGTCGTCGATGGCCGCGAGGGACTCGTGCCGGGCGACGAGGAAATCGCGCGTCGCATCCGGCCGCTGGGCGTGCCCGTGCTGCTCGCGGTCAACAAGACGGATGACAAGCGCGGACGCGCCAGAGTGAATGAGTTCCACGCGCTCGGCATCGAACCGGTGATCGAGGTCGCGGCCGAGCACGGCGACGGCGTCGCGGATCTGCTCGATGACGTGGTCGCGCGCCTGCCGGCGCAGAAGGACGCCGTGCCGGCCGAGGCCGAGACGCGCGTAGCGATCGTCGGCCGGCCCAATGTCGGCAAGTCGTCGCTGGTCAATCGGCTGCTCCGCGAGGAGCGCGTGATGGTCAGCGAGATGCCCGGCACCACGCGCGACACGGTGGACGTCGTGTTGCAGTGGTACGGGCGCCGGTTTCGGCTGGTGGATACCGCCGGTATGCGACGACCCGGCAAGGTCGCCAACGCCGGCCAGGTTGAAGGCGTCAGCGTCGTCCTGGCCAAGCGCGCAATGACGCGGGCGGACGTCGTTGTGCTTGTCGTCGACGCGACGGAAGGCGCCGGCGATCGCGAAGCGGCCATCGCGGGCGAAGCGGAAGCGCTCGGGTGCGGCCTCGTCATTGCGGTGAACAAGTGGGATCTGATGAAGGGGAGCGAGGAGGACTTCGCGAAGAAGTTCGACGACAAGCTCCGCTTTCAGCTGAAATTCCTGGACTACGTGCCCGTGATCCGGATGTCGGCGCTGACCGGCGATCGCACCGGCAAGTTGCTGGAGGTCGTCGAACGGGTGGCGGCCGCCCGGCAGCGCCGCGTGAGCACGTCCGAGGTGAACAAATTTCTCGAGTCGGCCACCGCCGCGCATAAGCCCGTCAGCAAGGCGCGGCGGGACGTGCGGATTCTCTACGGCCTGCAGACGGCGGTTGCGCCGCCGACCTTCGTGCTGTTCACGAACGTCGCATCAGAACTCCACTTTTCCTACGAACGCTACCTGGCCAACCAGCTGCGCGAGCACTTCGGATTCGAAGGGACGCCGATCCGGCTGACGATTCGGCGGAGGCAGAGATCGGAAGAGGGCAAAGGGCAGAGGGCAAAGGGCAAAGGGAGGGCGGAGGGAAAAGGGAAGAGGGACGGGAAAGGTGCGGGAAAGGGAAAGGGTTCGGGAAGAGGCAAAGGTCCAGGAAAAGGAAAAGGTCCAGGGGGAAAAGGTGGACGGCCGGATTACAGGCGACGGGATTAGAGCAACAGGGGAAACGGGTATACTTTCCCCGCATCAAAGCTGATTTGTGATGGGCGTAGCGATTCCAAATCGGTCGTTGTTCAAAGCGCAGGACGTCTGCGACATCGCGCAGGTACAGCCCTACGTGCTGCGGAGCTGGGAGGCCGAATTCCCGGACCTGGGCGTGTCCAAGACGGCTGACGGTCCGCGGCTTTATCGACGGGCTGATGTGGAACTGGTCCTGCGGCTCAGGGATCTGCTGTTCGTCGACGGATTGACGCTCGCCGGCGCGCGCCGGCAACTGCTCGAGGAAGGCGTCACGACGGCGACCGATCGCGAGCAGGCCGAGACGATTACAGACGAGGACGTGGTCGCGCTGGTCGACAAGCAGACCCGCAAGGGGCTGCATGATGTGCGCGAAGGCCTCGGCTGGATTCTTCAGGTGCTCGAAGGTGGCGCGACTGCGCGAAGCACGCGGTCGGCAAAACCAGTAAGATCGAAGGGGAAGACGGTGAAGCGGGTGAAGAAAGTGAAGGGGCGCGCCCCAGCGCCGAAGCCCAAGCCGAAGAGCCGTTCCATCGGCCGCAAGAAGCGATAGACAATCGACCTGTATCGGGATGTAGCGCAGTCTGGTAGCGCACCTGACTGGGGGTCAGGGGGTCGTGGGTTCGAATCCCGCCATCCCGACTTTTTATTAATGCGGGGGGCTTGCATCCCCGCCCGCCTCCGCCAAGGCTTCGGCGGGGCTCGCCGAAGCGCCAACAGGCGCGAAGGCGGCCGCACCCCCCGACGCCATCGCTGAGCGCGTCGCACCTGCGGCGCGACGTGACTGCGCGCTGGCGGCTCGCTCGCGAGAAGAGAGACGAGTGCGCTCGAGCGAGTGCCATTGTCTGAGCCCAATCCGACGAAAGTCTTCCGCCGGAATGTCATCGTGGCGTCCGCGCGGGATTGTTCTAACCCTTTACTGGGCACGACTATTGCTAAGCATCCCCCGACACTCTGATCGATAACTCACGGAGGTTTGGATGGATTCACGAATCGTGCGCGCGTCGATGTATGGGCTCGGACTGACCCTGATGGTCGGGTCAATGAGCACCAGCCTGTTCGCGGCGTTGGTTGCCGTGCCGGAGATCGACGGCGGCACTATCTCGACCGGCCTTGCCGGCCTGGCCTCCGCGATCCTGATCCTGCGGGCGCGGCGTCGCTCGAAGTAACGGTCTGTCACGGACACCGAGGGACAACACAAATGCGCTCGAACATTGTTCAGGTCTGTCTTTACGGCGCCGGCCTCGTGCTCGTGGTCATCGCGACGGCCGTTCCCGCGTTCGCGGGGGGGCCGACAGCCGTGCCAGAAATCGACGGGAGCGCGATTGGGGCAGGCCTCGCCGGCCTGTCCGCCGCCGCGCTGATTCTGCGATCGCGTCGTCGTGCGAACTAGCAAGCTGAATAGGCACTGAAGAGGAGAGAGTCCCCCATGCGTTCAATCATTACCCGCGTCAGTCTGTTCGGCCTCGGCATCGCGCTCATGGTGTGCGCCATGGAAGGGCACGCCCTGGCCAGTGTGGCCGTCGTCCCGGAAATCGACGGCGGGACGCTCATGGCCGGCATGGCCGCCGCGACGTCGGCGGTCTTGATCCTGCGATCGCGCCGACGGACCAAATAGCCCGGAGGACATGATCATGGGTGTACTCCTCGAGCACGCCGGGGAGGTGTACACCCTTGTGTACTTCGGCACGCTGATCGGCGTGTCCATGCTGGAGTGGGCCGCGCCGCTCCGGCCACCCAACGACGCGATGCGGCTGCGGTGGCTGAGCAACGTCGGGATCTCGATTCTCAACTTCTTCATCGTCAAAGCGCTCTTTCCCGTCCTTGCGGTCGGCTGGGCTGCGTACTGCGCGGAGCGCGGCTGGGGACTCTTTCATCACGTGGACTGGCCGGCCTGGCTGACCATCGTGATCAGCATGGCCTGGCTTGATTTCCTGTTCTACGTGCAACACGTCGCGATGCACCGCATCCCGCTGCTCTGGCGCGCCCATCGCACGCATCACACCGATCACGACTTCGATTTCACGACCGGTCTGCGGGCGCACCCGAGCGAAATGCTCCTGACAAACGTCGTCACGTTCGCCGGCATCCTGGCGGCTGGCGCGTCGCCGCTGGCCGTCTTCCTCGCCCAGTTGGTGACGATCGCGCTCGCATTCATCGGCCATTCCAACCTGCGCGTGCCGCGCGCGATCGATCGCGTGTTGCGAGTCGTCATCGTGACGCCCGACATGCACCGGGTGCATCACTCCGTCGATGTGCGCGAGGGCCAGTCGAACTTCTCGAATATTTTCCCGTGGTGGGACTACCTGTTCGGCAGTTATCTAGATCAACCGGCCGCCGGTCACACGACCATGGCGTTCGGCGTGCACGGATTTGAGGCGCGCAAGCATCTCTCGCTGCCGTGGATGCTCGCGCAGCCGTTCCTGCGTCCGGACCGGCCGGACAAAGAGTGAGCACGTCGAGTCTGGCACCCACGGCAACCGTGCAACGGTTTCCGTTCGCGCGGCAGGTGGCGCTGCTGGCGCTGCTGATCGGCGAAGTCCTGTACCTCACCATCAGTTTCGACACCAAAACCCTCGATCGCATACCGGGCGAGTGGGCTCGAGTCATCGGCTGGACGCCACACCTCTTGCGGTTGTCGATCGCGGTGGCCGGCGTGACGCTGCTCGTGGCCGGCAAAAAGCTCTGGAGCGTCCTCGAGCGGAATGCCAGCCTGAATCCGCGATGGCCGTACTTGCTGTCCGGCCACCTGGTGGCCGCCGCGTTGTTTGCGCGCGTGACCGCGATCGTGATGAGCCCCGCATTCCCGACGACGCCCCACCAGGGTACGTGGGCGCTGGGCTGGTTGCTGGCCGGCGTGCTGACGCTTGTGATGTGGGCGTTGACGATGTGGCCACCGTCCGTCTGGTTCGAGGCAGCAAACGAAAGCCGGTGGGGACTTCTCTGGGGCGGCGTGATCGGAACCGCCGCGTGGGCCAGCGGGTTCGTCACCGAGGAATTCTGGCGGCCGCTGGCTGGCTACACCTTCACCGTCGTCCGGTGGATGGTCGGTCTCATCTACACCAAAACGTTTGCCGACCCGGCGCGGCTCGAAGTCGGCACGCCGACGTTCAGCGTCGGCATCACGCCGCAATGTTCGGGCTACGAGGGCATCGGCCTGATCGTGGCATTTCTTGGCGTGTACCTGTGGCTGGCACGCAAGACGCTGCGATTCCCCAATGCCTTGATCCTGTTGCCGATTGGCGCCATCGCCGTGTGGATTCTCAATTCGGTGAGGATCGCGACCTTGATCGTGATCGGCACGTCCGGCTGGCCGCAGATCGCGCTGGGCGGCTTTCACTCGCAGGCGGGATGGCTGGCGTTCAATGCTGTGGGCCTTGGCCTTGTCGCGATTACGATCCGCGGCCGCTATTTTGCGACGACCCCGGTGCGTGAAGAGGCGGTCTCCGGCGAGCCCGATCCCACGGCGGCGTACCTCGGTCCGTTCCTCGCGATCGTCGCGGCATCGATGATCACCGGCGCCATGTCGGCCGGGTTCGATTGGCTCTATCCCGTGCGCGTGATCGCCGCGGCGGCCGTGTTGTGGACGTGCCGGCACCGATACACGTCCATGCGGTGGTCCTGGTCGTGGCCGTCGATCGCGATTGGCGCGGTGACGTTCATCATCTGGCTCGCGCTCATGCCGGCGGGCTCGGACACGAAAGCAGGTTGGCCCGCGACACTCGGTGCCATCAACCCCGTGTGGGCCGGCATCTGGCTCGCCATTCGCGTGCTGGGCTATGTGGTGACGGTGCCTCTGGCCGAAGAACTGGCGTTCCGCGGTTTTGCGCTCGCGCGCCTGCAACGCGTGGACTTCGAGAACGCGGCGGGCGACTTCGCGTGGGTGCCATGGATCGTCTCGTCGGTGCTCTTCGGCGCGATGCACGGCAGCATGTGGCTCGCTGGCAGCATCGCGGGGCTGCTGTTCGGCCTCGCGCTCTTCCGCCGACGCTCGCTCGGCGATGCCGTGCAGGCGCACGCCACGACGAACCTGCTGCTCGTGATCTATGCGGTGACGACGGGCCGATGGTCGGCCTGGAGTTGATGGGCTACGCGTCGGCGATGGGCAAGACAATCGGGCCGGGGAGGGCGATTTGTCCCAGCTGCAGGCAGTGGGGACACCGGTAGACGTTTTTCCGCTCGCGTCCCTGGAATGCGTAGGAAACCTGGAGGGGGCGCTGGCAGTCACCGCAGGGAAGTTGAATTGCGATGGTGGAGAGGTCACCCATGGAAGGGTGGTTCGACGGGTCCGGCACGGCGAGAGTGTAGGCTAAATCTCACCGTACGTGGGGTTGACTTTCATTAAAAAAGTGGCCTGTCCCTCATTTCTAATCGTTCGATATGGATTCGGCCCGCGTGAAATAATCTCCACTGACATTCATGAGCCCTGGAACGCTGCGGGAGCACCGCTGGTCTGTCGATCGTCCTAACGTTCTTGTCATTGCCTGCTCTGATGGGCGGCTGCAGGAGGTGACCGACGATTTCCTGTCCAACGCGCTCGGCATCACGCGCTACGACCGGTTCTATGCGCCCGGCGGTGCGGGCGCGCTGGCCGCGACTGGTCGCGATTTCAGCCGCGCGCGGCACATGCGCGAGGAGTGTCGCTACCTGATCGAACTCCATCAGATCGCCCGCGTCGTGCTCTTGTTTCACGGTCCCGCGGAGACCGGGCCGCCGACGGCCGTCTGCGCGGACTATCGACGCAAGCTGCCCTATGCCTCGGCATCAGCGGTGCGCGACCGGCAGAACGAAGACGCGCATGAGTTGTCGCGAAGCGCGCGCGAGTTCGCGGGCGACGCCTCCATTCACTTCTACCGCTGCGAGGTCGACGAGACCGGCCGGGCCACGTTCGTGGATTTGGACTAGCCGTCCGGGGGACTCCTGGCGCGCGAGGCTCACTCGCTTTCGCTCGTTCGCGCTACACTCGTCCGTGCCAGCCCTCGAGGAGCGGTTCATGAAGGCCCAGTCCCAGCGATACGCGCTCGTCGTGGCGTGTGCGATCGCCTGCACCGTCCTCTCGGGCAGCGGCCCCAAGGCGCAGACCGGCACGGCATCGGCGCCGCCACAGCAGCAGCCCCCGGCGTTCCGCACCGCCATCAACTTCGTCCAGGTCGACGTCTATCCAACGAAAGACGGCACGATTGTCGAGGGCTTGAGCGCCAAGGACTTTCAGGTGCTCGAGGACGGCAAACCGCAGGCGGTCGAGTCGTTCGAGTTCATCCGCATCGAGCCCAACACGCCCGAGGCGATGCGGCGCGATCCGAACACGCAGGATGAAGGCAATCGGCTGGCCGCCGATCCCCGCAATCGCGTGTTCGTCCTGTTCCTGGATCACTATCACGCGAGTCTCTCCGGCTCGCGCTCGATCATCCAGCCGGTCGTCGCCATGCTCAACCGGCTGCTCACGGCTGGCGATCTGTTCGGCGTCGCCACGGCCGTGATGCGGCCGCGCGACCTCATCCTCGGCCGTCAGACAACGACGATTGAGGATCAGTTGACGCGCAACTGGACGTGGGGCCTGCAGAGCGGCGCCATCGCGCTCGACCCGGAGGAGCAGGAACTCGTCAAGTGTTACGGCCAGGCCGTCGCCGTCGAAATCTCCGAGCGGCTTCGCGAAGAGAAAACGATTCGGAGCCTGATGGACTGGGTTGGCTATCTCGGGCGGCTGCGCGAGGCCCGGAAAGCCATGATCGTCTTTGGTATCGGCTGGAACCTGTACCGGCCGGATCTTGGACGACTGAACGTGCTGCTCGACCTCAACCACTTCGCGTCGAGACCGCTCGTCGGTGTCACGCAGGCCGGCACCCTGTCGACGACACCCGGTGATCCGGCGATGGCCAGTTGGACCAAGTGTGGGGAAATGGCGTCGCGGGCGTTCCAGGTCGATGACGAGCGGAAGTTCCGCGATCTGATCGACGAAGCCAACCGCTACAACGTCGCGTTCTATCCCGTGAACGTCGACGGTCTCTCCCTGGGTGGGCGCGCGGATACGCTGCGCACGCTGGCGGAAAACACCGACGGCGTCATCAGCAACACCAATGATTTCAGCGCGGCGCTTCGCCGCGTGTCCGACGACGTGTCGGCGTACTACCTGATGGGGTATTCGTCGACCAACACCAGGCAGGACGGCACGTTCCGGAAGATCGAGGTCAAGACGACGTCGCCCGGGCTGCGAGTGAAGGCCCGGCGGGGTTACTTCGCCCCGACGCCGGAGACACGCTCGATGAGCAACGCGCCGCCGAAGTCCGAAGCGGCGTCGGCCGTGGCCCTGGCGCTCACGACGCTGTCGCGGCTTCGGCCGTCGGCGGAGTTGTTTACGTACGGTGTGCCCACGCCCACCGAGCTGGCGGTCGTCGTCGAATTGCCTGGCTCCGCCGTGATCGATTCGCCGTGGAGCCGCGGCGCGGACGTGCAGATCAGCCCCGGCGCACCGGCCGCGCCCGTGACGGCGCGGATCGAGGCGGGGCAGCGCAGCGTGCTCGTCCGCCTTCCGAAGCCCGAAGGGCCCGGTCCGTACAGGCTGACGGTGCGACTGACAGGCAGTGGCACGGCCCTCACCGAGCGGATGGAGATCGCCGAAAGCCGATCGACGGTCGTCGGCGAGCCGCTGATCTTCCGCGCGACGCCGGCGGCGCAATCGCCGCTGCGGCCCGCGGCGGATGCCCAGTTCTATCGGACCGAGCGCCTGCACGTCGAGTGGCCCATCCTGCTCCCGATCGATCAGCGCACCGCCCGGTTGCTCGGCCGCGACGGTCGCGCCCTGGCGGTGCCGGTCAATCTGACGGAGCGCGACCAGGCCGGCCAGCGCGTCATCGCCGCCGATCTCAATCTGGCGCCGCTGGCCCCGGGCGACTACGTGGTCGAACTCGTCGTCGGCGCCGGCGCCAGCGAAGCGCGGCGCTATCTTCCCCTTCGAGTCAGGTAGTGCCGGGCCAGGACACCAACCCGCAGATCTTCGCGGACGCCGACTTTCCCGCGCTGTTCCTGGCGGCGGATCATGCGTCGCGGTCCACGCAGCGTCGCTACTCGGCGATGACCGGCGTCATTCTCGGCGGCCTCGTCGCCGGGGCTGCGTTGTCGGGCCTGTCGCGCATGTTTCCGGACGCGGCGCGCGGCGTCGCGTTCGCGACGGCGGGCATCACGTCGCTGAGCTTCATGCTCACCACGATCCGCTGGGCGCTCAAACCCGAGAAGCACTGGTACGCCGCCCGCGCCGTCGCGGAGAAGGTCAGGAGCCTGACCTGGTTGTTCGTGACCGACGCGGACCCGTACGTGCCGTCGCTCACCGGTGACGAAGCCTCGACCCAGTTTCTCGGCGATCTTCGCCGGACGATTCAGGACCAGGGGCATGCGGCGCTGGGCTTCGGCAGCGAGTTCACCGAACATCCGCAGATCACCGCGCGCATGCGGGCGATCCGCGCGGGTTCGCTCGAAGCGCGTCGGGATCTGTACCTGACCGCGCGGCTGCGGGATCAGCGGCGTTGGTACGGGTCGCGGGCGCGCCGCAACCAGGTGGCCGGCACGCGCTCCTACATCCTGATCCAGTTCAGCCAGGCCGGCGCGCTCGCGTCAAGCGTGCTGCTCGTCTCGCCCTATATGTCCGGCTGGGATTTCGCCGGCCTGTTCTCGGCCGTGGCCAGCGCGCTCATCGGCTGGATGCACCTGCGCCAGTACCAGGAACTCGCGCACGCCTACGCGATGGCCGCGCTCGACCTCGGCCTTATCGAAGAGCGCGCGTCGATGATCAAGACGGAGACTGATCTCGCCGCCTTCGTCGCCGAGGCGGAAGCCGCGATCGGACGGGAACGCACGATGTGGACGGCGAAGAGACAGTAGAGAGAAGAGGATCGATGGAGCGCACTTCAGAATATCCATCCTCCATGTCTCGACCCGATCACCGGAATGCTCAGGCTGATTGAGGGCTGCCAGACCTTGAACCAGCCGTCGATGCCAATCACCTGCGAGACCGCGGTGGCGGCGTTGATGTTGAGCGTGGCGAGACCGAGGCCGTAGACCGGAATCGAGAGCCGGAGCACCGCCACGGCACTCTGCTTTTCAGCCAGCGTCGTCATGTTCGGCCCGATGAAGCGGCGGTATGACGTGGCCAGCGACAGGTCCAGGGTCTTGCCGGGAAACGGGATCTTGAATTTGGGCGTGGCGTCCACCTGGACGCGTGACCGCAGCAGCCGTTGGTCGACAAAGGCATAACTCGCGTCGGCTGACAGGTTCGGGTGCGTGGCGAAGTACGCATTGAGCACACCGGTCACGCCGGATTTCTGGAGCGCGGCCAGGCCCTGCCGTTCGCCGTTGATGGCGATGTCCACGTGCTCGTTGATTGAATTGCCGATCTGCGCGCTGATGATCAGGGGATCGAGCGACAGCCAGCGCGCGAACTGCGGGCGCTGCAGCTCGAAGCCGGCGTTGAGGTACCGGTAGTCGCGGCGCTGCGTGATGAGCGGGAGCGTCGGGCCGGTGACGCCCTTCGAGGTCGGCGTGACATTCGTGACCTGGTCGCTGAATTGCGATTCCCAGTACAGGCCTGCGAAGAACCGGCCGCGCGCGCTCCATTTTCTGTCCATGCGAAACGCCGCCAGCCAGGCGTTGGGATCAATGGACGACTGGCCGTTGACGGTCGCATTGCCGTAACCGATCTTGCCGAGCGCCCGTAGCGCCCACGCCCGTGTATCCACGAAGCCGACGTCGATGCCGAGCAGCAGGTTGCTGCGCCGGCTCGGTCTCGCGCCGTTGCTGGGAACCGGCAGCTTGTTGAACAGGCCCTCGCCGCCCGGCGGCTCGGTGATTTGCGTGCCGCTGAACGAGAACTCCGCGGGCTTGATGTAAAGGTACGGGCTGTTCTCCGAGGCGCGGGCGTGCTCCAGGGCCTGCGCGAGCGACTGCGGTCTGGCGGCGGCGCGCGCGGCGGCGCTCGCGGGCGCCTCTCCTGCCGGGCGCCGTGCACCCGCGACTGCGGGCGCGGGAGCGGCGCAGCTGTCGGGGGCCGATCCGGCCGCCGGCGCGAAGACCTTGTTCATGACGTCGACCAGATCCTCCTCGCGGTCGCCAAAGCGCGTCAGGCGGTTCTCGAGCGCGACGCTTTCAGGCATCGCGACCGTGTAGTACCGGTTCTCGTCGACGCGCCGTTGATTGAGCAGGGCGGTGTCGCCCGGGGCCCGCCCGCTGCAGCCCGTCACCCCGAATCCGCTGATGCAATATGTCGTCGCGGAGTTGCGGCCTGCGTCGTAGATGGCCGTCAACTTCCGGTACACGTCCGCCGCGGGCACGCGCACGGTGACGATGGTGCCGGCGCGAAAGAGCAGGCGCTCGAGCAGCACGCGCGAGAGGAAGTTGCGCGGCGCGTACGGGTCGTCGCGCAGATACGTGAACCAGTTGTCGTCGATCGCGTTGCCCGGCAGCAGCGCGAAGTCGGTGTTGAACGCGCGCCGCATCGCGTCGAGGGCCACGGCGGCGAAGCTGTCGAGCGACGTCCACAAGTCGCCTTGCAGGTACCGGCCCTCTGGGTCGTAGGTGCGGTCCGGGGCGATCGGCACGTAGCGGTACGGCGCGCTGCCGGCCTCAACGACCGCGACGTCATCGTCGAACACCGTGCGATCGCCCTCGAGGTGCCACGCCTTGAGGAAGTAGGTGACGCCGTTACCGACCGGCGCGGATCGGGCGCAGAGCGCACGCCCCTTCACCGAGTACGCCACGTGCTCGGGCCGCAGGATCTCTCCGGGCTGACTGGGCGCGATGTCGGCTTCGATCACGTGGATCGCCTCGGCAAACCACTCGGGCCGGCTCCAGATCTGCGTCACGGCGGGGGTGCCGGGGTTGAGGATCGCGCCGTACCCGAGATCTCCGGAGTACGGCCCGCCGCCAGCGCCGCCCGCGCGGCCGCCACTCGTCTTGGCCGCGGCTCGGCCGAGCAGGCCGGAGTCAGGCGGCAACACCACGTAGCGGATGCGCTGATGGCGCTGCAGCAGCGCGGAGGTGTCCTTGTCTTCCAGTTGCGACAGCAGCAGGATGGGCCGCGTCGGGTCCGCGGACGCCTCAAAACTCATCACTTGATCGAGCGCGTCGGTGGGGGGCAGCAGCACGATCTCGCAGTCCGCCACCGAGCATTTGGCGTCCTGTCCGCTGTTCGCCCACTGCCACTTCTCACGCGCCAGGATGTCGCGAACATGAGGGTCGACCAGCGCCACGATGAGCGGCAACTCGGGCCGGCCAGGCTCGATCACCGTGCGATTCGTCAGCCGCTCGTCCGTGCGCACTGAAAACGACGCCAGCGTCGATTCGCCTGCGACGACCTGAATCGTGTACTCGAGTGCTGGCTGCAACCAGGACTGCAGCCTGGCGCTCGCCGTACAGTCCCTCTCGCTCAGGCGAAGCGGCGCCTGGCCCGTCGCGCGATCGCTGCGGCCATCTGTTCGCTGAAGCCTGAGCGTGGCGGTGGCTATGGCCTGCCGCTGCCGGCACGGGAAGGTGAACGACAGCTCACGAATCCAGTTCACGCTTCGATCGCGATCGACGGACAGGCGGAATCCGCGGTCAGCGACGTGGTTCAGCCCGGCCTCCATGAGGCGGACCGCGGCATTGGAGACGAGAAAGGGCAGCGGCGCTTCGCGCATACGCGTCACGAGCAGGCCGCCGGTGCGCGGCTCGTCGCGGGCGCGTGGCGGCTTGAGGCGATGGCCGGGCCGCGGCGGATCGGTCTGACGAAGGCCGCGTTTACCGTCGAGGCCCCGCAGAAAGTCCTCGACGCCGAGCGCGATCGCGTCCGGCTTGAGCTTGCCGAACTGCTGGAAGAACTTCACGACATCTCCCGCATCGGCATCGGTGCGGCTGACCTCTCGCGGCAGGTTGTTCGCGGTGATCAGCATGAGATCGTGCGGCTCGTCGTTCGCGACCCAATCGATCAGCCCCTGCAGGCCGCCGTACGGACGCAGGCCCGGCCCGACTTCGGTGTCGTAGGCGCCGCCCGGATACTCCGGCATCCCGTCGTACTGCCCAAGCATGCCGCCGGCGGCCAGGATGCGAATGTGCTTCACGGCCGGCGCCGCCGGCTGCTGCGCCTTGGTGCTCACGCGCAGCGTCGGAAAGCAGAGAAATAGGATGACCAGAGGAATCAGTCGGCGCATGGGTTGGGGGGATTCTAGACCAACGAACGGGAACGAACGGGAACGAACGTGAGCGAACGGGAGCGAACGCGAGCGACGTTGGGAGCTGGGGAGCGAGACAACGAGGAAGGGGGGATCCTAGAGATCCGGCGAGGCGAGCGAGCCCACCATTGCCCGCTTCGGCGCGGCACGCATAGGGGGCGAAGCCCCCAGGTTAATGAACAAACAGCGGGCTACGGGAATCGAACCCGTCTAGCTGGCTTGGGAAGCCAGAACATTACCACTATGCTAAGCCCGCAAAAGGCGTCGATCGATCGCGTCCAATATTACTGTCAGGCCCTGATCAGCGCCAACACCTCGTCCCGTTTCTGCTCCATCAACTCGGGCGTCAGGGCCTCGAGGTTCAGGCGCAGCAGGGGTTCGGTGTTCGAGCCGCGCACGTTGAAGTGCCAGTCGGGGTACTCGGCTGAGAATCCGTCGAGCGTATACGTGTGCGCGTCCCGGTAGCGGTCCGCCAGCGCGCGCAGGCGATCAGTGACGCGGGAGACGTCGGCGACCTTCGTGTTGATCTCGCCCGAGATGAAATACTTCGCCCGCAGCGGCTCGAGCAGGTCGCGGAGGGTCATGTTCTTCTTCGACATCAGCTCGAGGATGAGCAGCGCCGGAATGAAGCCATTGTCCGCGTAGAAGAAATCGCGGAAGTAGTAATGGCCCGTCACTTCGCCGCCGAAGGCCGCGTCTTCTTCGCGCATGCGGCGCTTGATGAAGGCGTGGCCGACGCGGTTCATCAGCGCGGTGCCGCCGTGCGCGGACACGATGTCCTTGACGGCGTAGCTGGCGCGCACGTCGTACACGATCTTCGAGCCTGGCGACTTCAGGAGCGCGGCTTCAGCCAGCAGGGCGGTCACGAAGTCGCCGGCGATGAACTCTCCGCTGCCGTCGATGAAGAAGCACCGGTCGGCGTCGCCGTCCCACGCGATGCCGATGTCCGCGCCTTCGGCGACGACGCGCTCGACGATGTCGCGGCGGTTCTCTTCGATCAACGGGTTGGCTTCGTGATTCGGGAACGTGCCATCCACCTCGAAACACAACCGCGTCGTCTTGCACGGCAGGTGATCGAAGAGGCGAGGCGCGACGACCCCGGCCATGCCGCTGCCGGCATCGAGCACGACGTTGAAGGGCTTGATGGCGGTCGGGTCGATGAACGACATGACCTTCTCGATGTAGGCGGGGAGCAGGTCGCGCATTTCCACCCGGCCGGGGTGCTTGGCCGGCGCCGGCAGCGTGCCGGCCGCGATCATGTCGCGGATGTCGCCGATGCCCGCGTCGCCCGAGAGGGGGAACGCGCCCTGCCGCACCATCTTGATGCCGTTATAGCCCTTGGGGTTGTGCGAGGCCGTGATCTGCGCGCCGCCGTCGAGGCCATCGCGCGCGACCGCGAAGTAGATCATGTCCGTCCCGCAGAGCCCGTAGTCGACCACGTCGGCCCCCTGCGCGCGGGCGCCGTCGATGAACGCGGCCGCGATGGACGGCGACGACAGCCGCATGTCGCGCGACACGCCGATGCGGCGCGCCCCAAGGTAGGCGACAAATGCCTGGCCGATATCGCGCGCGGCGGTCTCGTCGATCTCCGACGGATAAAGGCCGCGAACGTCGTACGCTTTGAAAATCGTGGGGTTGATGGGCATGGTCAGCGCTCAGGCGCGGGAGAAATCTGTGACGACCGACTTGTCGCCAAAGAGCCCGCCGCCAATCTCCACGTTACGCCCGAAATGGCAATGACGGCCAGCGATGGCCGCACCGACATGCGCTTCGGAGTCGACCCAGGTATTGGCCCAGAGAATGGCCCCCTCGACGACAGCCTTCTCGGCGATGTGGCAGTGCCGGCCGATGACCGAGTAGGGGCCCACGCGCGCGCCGGCCTTCACGATGGCGCCGGCATCGACGAAACAGGGCGCCTCGATGATCGCGCCTTCCTCGATGCGGGCGTCAGGCGAGATGTGGGCCGCGCCCGGCGTGGCGGCAAAGGGCGGCGCCAGAAAGCGGCCGTCCATGATGTCCCGGTGCGCCTGGCGGTACTTCTCCGGCGTGCCGATGTCGATCCAGTACCCGCGGTAGACGTAGGCGACGAACGTCTCCTGCTGCGCGACCAGCGACGGGAAGTAGCCGCGCTCGATGGAATAGACCGTGTCCTTCGGGATGCGATCGAAGGTATCCGGCTCGAGTACGTAGATCCCCGCATTGATCGTGTCGCAGCGGATTTGATCCGCGGTCGGCTTCTCGACGAAGCGCGCGACGTTCCCCTGGGCGTCCGTTTCGACCAGGCCGTAGGCCGTCGGGTTGTCCACGGGCGTGAGGACGATGGTCGCGCGCGCCTTCCGTTCGCGGTGCAGCGCGAGCACCGCCGGCAAATCGACCGACGTGAACACGTCGCCGTTGAACACGACGACCGGCTCGCCGCGCGTGTCCCCGGCGGCAAACTTGATCGCGCCGCCTGTGCCGAGCGGCGTCGGCTCGACGACGTAGCGGAGCTGGATGCCGAGGTCGGAACCGTCGCCGAAGACCTCCTCAATCCGCCGCGGCTGGTAATTGAGGCTGAGCACGATTTCGTCGATCTCGGGCACCTGTCGCAGCAGATCGATCTGGTACTGCAGGAACGGGCGATCGAAGATCGGCACGATCGGCTTGGGCGTATGGAGCGTGAGCGGCCGGAGGCGGGAGCCTTTGCCACCGGCGAGGAGGATGGCCTTCATGACAACCGCTGATGATACACCGAGTGCCCTGTGCGGGACATTTTCCTCTAGAATACCCGTGGGACTTCCGTGAACCTTCCCAATGCCATCACGATCGGGCGCATCTTCCTCGTGCCTTTGCTCGTCGTGGTGCTGCTGACCAACCCCAAAGACCCGCAGATCCTCGGGTTCAGCAAGGAAATCCTCGGCGCCCTGATCTTCGCGGTGGCCTCGCTGACGGACTGGGTCGACGGCTATCTGGCCCGCCGCCGCAACCAAATCACCGGGTTCGGGCAGTGGATGGATCCCCTCGCCGACAAGCTGCTGGTGACGGCGGCGTTTCTGTCGCTGCTCTACCTGGGCCTGGCGCCCGCCTGGATGGTGTTCGTCATCCTCGGCCGCGAGTTCCTCGTCACCGTGCTTCGCACGCTGGCCTACGCCCGGGGCCAGACGCTGCCGGCCTCACCGCTCGGCAAGGTCAAGATGGTCGCGCAGGTGGCCGCGATTCTGATTCTGATTCTGGGCCAGGGGCACCTGGCGGGGTTCTTCGTGCTCGGCCAGGTGGCGTTGTGGATCGCCACCCTGTCGGCCCTGGTGTCGGGGGCTGACTACGCCCGCCGCATCAACGTCATCATGGCGTCCCCGCCCGAGCCGATCGTCGTCGCGCCGCCCGAGGCGCCGCCTGCGGTCGGGCCCACGCGCACGCCATCCCGCGATCGCATCAGCGCCTAGCTACTTGCCGGCCTGGGCCTTGGCCTCGGCCTTGGCCATCTGATCGAGCCGTCTCTTGGATCGCTTGGCGAACCGGCTCTTGGGATAGTCCGCGATGGTCTTCTCGTAATAGAGCACCGCCTGCGCCTTGAGGTTGCTGCCCTTTACGCAGGTCTCCGCCATGTAATAGAACAGCTCGTCCCGTTTGGAATACTGCGGATCTTCGCTGATGAGCTGCGAGAAACGTCCAATCGCGCCGGCGTAGCCCTTGATGCGGAAATAGAGCATCCCGACGCGGAACTCCGACTCGGACAGGCGTTCGCGCGCCAGCCGGTAAATCTGGTCGACCTCGGGCATGTATTTGCTGGTCGGATGGACCTCTTTGAACCGCTGCACTTCCGCGAGCGTTTCGTGGGTCGCGGTCTGGTCGCGTTCGGCACTCAGCATCTGCTTCGAGTGGGCGAGCGCCAGGTGGAACTGGGCGTAGTCGGCCTTGTCGCTGAGCGGAAAGAACTGCAGGAACTCCCGGTATTCGTTCACCGCGAGAATCAGGCTGTCGGTCTGCTTCTGGCCCAGGTAGGAGTCGGCGACGCCCAGCTTGGCGTCCGACCGGTACGGGCTCCCGGGATAACTGTCGACGATCCGCTTGAAGTACTCGCGGGCGGTAATCCAGTTTTTCTTGGCCAGTAACGCCGTGCCCCGGTCGTACAGGAACTTGTCAGCGTCGACCGCGCCCTGGGGCGGCTCCTTCGGCTTCCGGAGACCGCCACAGCCGACGACGGTCAGTACGAGCGCGACCGTCAGGGTGGCTCGTAAATTCACACGCAAATCGAACGGCACGCAACGTCCTTTCCTGACAATCCCTAGACCCCCGACAGCCAGGCGCATTCGGCCGCGAGTCCCTGTTCGAGCGTGTGGGTGGGCGCAAAGCCCAGGTCGGCGCGGGCTCGAGAGGTATCAGCGAAAGTATCCCGCATGTCGCCCTTCTGTGTCGCTTCCCGCCGCACGTCCAGTTTGCGGCCGGTCAGCCGCTCAACCAGGGCCAGGACGTCGAGTAGAGACACCCGGCTCCCGCCGCCGATGTTATAGACGGCGCCGGGGGTGCCCCGGTCGCCCGCCGCGAGGTTCGCGGCCACGATGTCCGCGATATAGGTGAAATCGCGCGTTTGACCGCCGTCGCCATAGAGGCTAATCGGCCGTCCCTCCAGCGCGGCGCGGATGAACTTGTGGAACGCCATGTCGGGCCGTTGCCGTGGCCCGTACACGGTGAAAAACCTCAACGAGACGGTCGGTACGCCGAAGTTGGCCCAGTAGAGGTGGCACAGGTGCTCGGCGGCCAGCTTTGTGACGCCGTAGGGGGACAGCGGCTGCAGGTACGCGTCCTCCCGCATGGGAATCGCGGCCACGTCGCCATAGACGGATGAACTCGACGCGTAGACGAACCGGTGAATCCGGCGGTCCTTGACGGCTTCCAACAGCCGCTGGGTCACGTCCACGTTGTGCGAGGTGTAGACGCGGAAGTCATCGCCCCAACTCTTGCGCACGCCGGCCTGGGCGGCCAGATGGTAGATCTGCGTGACCCCATCGAGCAGCGGCTCGAGTGGCGCGGTCTGCAGCGCGTCTTCGACGAATCGGAACCCTGGCCGTCCCTTGAGGCCGGCGAGGTTCCGCTCTTTGATGTCGCGGGCGTAATAGTCCGTAAAGCAGTCCACGCCCACTACGTCGGCGCCGGCCGAGACGAGCGCCTCGCAGACGTGAGACCCGACGAACCCGGCAGCGCCGGTAACCAGTGCCTTCAACGAAATACCCCCTGAATGCGTTCGGGAAGCCGAACCGGACGGCCATCACGTCCCGTGGCGGCGTGCGTCGTCCGGCCATGGGCCGCGATTTCGGCCTTCGTGCCGATTCGGACTTCGTACGTAAACGCGACACGCACCCGAGACAGCAGCCGCCCCACCGTTCGGATCTCCACTTCGTCATCGTACCGTGCCGGGGCGCGGTACTCGCAATGCGCCTCAATCACGGGAAGCAGAATGCCGGACGCCTCCATGTCGCGATAGGTCCAGCCGAGCGACCGCAGCCAGTCCGTGCGCGCGACTTCGAACCACACGAGATAGTTCGCGTAATAGACGACCCCCATCTGATCCGTCTCGGCGTAGCGCACGCGCAAGCGAGTGATGGATTCGGCCGGCACGGCCTCAGCGGACGCCAAGCGACGCCTGACGCAGGCCGCGCGTGGCGGCCGCGGGATCCGGCTTGCCAAAAATCGACACGCCAGCCACCAGCATCGACGCCCCAGCGCTTACCAGCCTGGCCGCATTGGTCTCGTCGACGCCGCCGTCCACCTCGACGTCCCCGGGGTTCCGGGCTTCCGAGAGCAGGGCTCGGGCGAGCGTGATCTTCTCGTATGTGTGCTCGATGAACGTCTGCCCGCCGAACCCGGGGTTCACGGACATCACCAGCAGCACGTCGATGTGATCGACGACGTCGCGCAGTGAGGCAACGGGCGTGGCTGGATTGATGGCCACGCCAGCCCGGGCCTTCAGTTGCCGGATTCGTGTCAGCGTCCGGTGCAGATGCGTCGCAGCCTCGGCGTGCACCGTGATGATGCTGGCGCCCGCGGCCGCGAAGGCGTCGATGTAGCGATCGGGTTCCTGAATCATCAAGTGGACGTCAAGCGGCAGCGTCGTCGCTTTCCGCAGCGACGCGACGACCGGGACGCCGACGGTGATGTTCGGGACAAAATGGCCGTCCATGACGTCGACATGGATCTGATCGGCGCCGGCCGCTTCCACCATCTGAATGGCGTCGGCCAGGCGGGCGAAGTCGGCAGCCAGAATCGACGGCGCGATCTTGACCGTCATCGGCTGACCTCGAGCGTGATGGTCTCGGTCTGCTGGATGCGATACCCGGCCTGCGGCGTCTGGCGCACGACGACGCCCGGCGGCATGCCGGGGTACGGCACTTCGGCGCTGATGGACACTCGAAAGCTCTGGCTCCGCAGCACCTCGGTCGCTTTCGACGCCAGGCTGCCAATCAGGTCGGGCACGACATACCCCGCATTCGACTCTCCGCGATTGATCAACACGTTGACGGTCGCCGACCGCTGGCCGCCGTCCGGGTCCTGAGCGACGACCGTACCGGACGCATACGTCGCGGTGTGGATTTCGGCGCGATAGCCCATGGCGATCTGGGCGGCCGACAGCGTGTCCACCGCCGTGTGCTCCGGCAACCGCGAAACGACCGGAATCAAGGGTTCGCGCTGGCCGTCGCTGACCCTGACCCGCACGGCCCGCGCTTTTCGGACGACGAAACCGGGTTCGGGATCCTGGGTCAGCACATGGTCGGCCGGGACGCTCTTGTCGGCGCGGCGCGGTTCGTCCACACGCAGCACCAGGCCGAGTTCGGCGAGCGCGCTGTTCGCCTCGGTAACGGATTTACCGCGAAGGTCAGGTACGGGCACTTCGCGCGCGCGCGTGGTCACGCGCAGGCCGGCCAGGAAAAAGATGCCGAACGTCGCGGTCAGGGCGCCGAGCAGCACCAGAAAACGCCCGACGTTCCAGACGCGTCGCCGGGCGGTGTTTTTCCTGGGCGCGGATCGCATCGGGCGCAAAAAGTGTACTACGCGCGCTCACGCCGGACCAACACGGCGGCAAAGAAGGCATCGAGTCCCTGCGCTGGTGAACTATGCAACATGCCGCGCGGGTCGATGACCAAGGCCGCGCCCGGTAAGGCGGCGTGCATCGCAAGGCGACCGAGCTCGAATTCGGGCGCGACTGCGAGGAACGCATCGACGACCCTCTCGTTCTCTTCGGGCTCGCTCGAGCAGGTGGCGTAAACCACGGTGCCGCCGGGGCGGACGATCGCCGCTGCCTGGGCGAGCATCCGAAGCTGGCCGCCGGCCAGCGACGGCAGGTCCTCGGGACGCCGATGCCACTTGATGTCCGGATCACGACGGAGCGTGCCGAGTCCGGAGCAGGGCGCGTCGAGCAGCACGCGATCGAACACCGGCTCGAAGGGCAACGGCTGGGTCGCGTCGAGCGCCACGACGCGCGCCGGGCGACCGGCGCGCACGAGTGTCGAGCGGAGCAGTGCAACGCGTGCCGGCCTGATGTCTGCGGCAATGACCAGACCGCCAGGTCCGGCGGCGTCATCCAGAATGAGCGTCTTGCCGCCCGGCGCGGCGCACACGTCGAGCACGCGCTCGCCCGGTGCCGCGCCGGCCAGGCATGCGACCAGCTGGGAACCCTCGTCCTGCACCGTCACCAGTTGGCGTGTTTCGGCCGAGAGCCTTCCGAGACCGCCAGCCGGCAGCCTGATGGCGCTGGGCACGTAGACGCTCGGCTGGCTCTCGACGTCCTCTCGCTGGAGCCGCTGGAGAAGTTCGTCGTAATGTCCGTCAGCGGCTCGTACCGAGATCTCCGGCGAGGCATTGTTGAAGCGACACCATTGCTCACAGGCCTCGAAGCCGACGCGGGCGAGCCAGCGCGTCACGAGCCAGCGTGGATGCGAGAGCGTGACAGAGAGATAGTCCAGCGCTGCTTCGGTGTCGCGCGGATCGGCCGGTCTCACAGGCAATTTCGCCGGCCCGCCTCGTCCCCGCACCATGTTGCGCAGGACAGCGTTGACGAAACCGGTCGCGCGTTCGTGGCGGAGGGCTCGCGCGATCTCGACGGATTCGTGCACGAGCGCGTGTTCAGGAATCCGCTCCAGGTGGTGGAGCTGGTAGGCCGCCACGCGCAGCACGGCCCGCACCTCCGGCGCCAACTCCTCGACAGGGCGGTTCGAAAACACTCCGATAAGGGCGTCAAGTTCCGCGCGCCACCGCGTCACGCCGGCCGCAAGTTCCAGAAAGAGCGCTTGATCGCGCCGATCGGGCAGGTCTGGTCGTTCGCGCTCCACTTCCGCCGACATCGTCGTGCGTCCCTTGTCCAACGCGATCAGGACCCGGACCGCGGCCAGGCGGGACGAAGTCATGGAGTAGGGGACAACGGCAGGAACCGGCTCCCCGGCCGCACGTCGTGTCCATTCAGAAAGTCGCGGACCGAGACGACCGGCCGTCCGTCGAGTTGAAGGCGGCGCAGGGCGATGGCGCCGCGCCCGGTCGAAACGATCAAGGCGTCCGGTTCGATGCGGATAACGGTTCCGGGCGGCGCCGCCGACGACGAGGGTTCATCGGGGGCGAGGATTGACTCCAGAAACCTCACGCGCCGGTCATCCAGCAGAGCCGAGGCCAATGGCCAGGGCTGAAGGCCGCGAATCGTGTTGTGCACGTCGGCGGCGGGTCGGCTCAGGTCGATGGCGCTCTCGCCCTTGCTGAGTCGCGCCGCATACGTGACCTTGGCTTCGTCTTGCGGCGCCTCGGCGACGGGTCCGTGCTCCATATCGTCGATCACGTTCACCAGCAGGTCGGCCCCCAGGCTCGCGAGTCGAGATTCGACCGAGGCGCTCGTTTCGTTGGGATCGATTGGTGTCTCGACGACGCGCAACATCGGACCCGCGTCCAGCGCCTGGACCACGCGCATGATCGTGACTCCCGTCACCGTGTCGCCGGCCAGGATGGCGCGATGGATAGGCGCCGCGCCACGCCAGCGTGGCAGCAACGACGCGTGCACATTGATCAGACCGAGGCGGGGCAGTGAGAGAACGTCGGGCGGCAGAATCTTGCCGTACGCAGCCACGACGCCCAAGTCGGGCGAAAGGTTCCGCAGTTCATCGAGAAAACCGCTATCCCGCAGCCGATCCGGCTGCAGCACCGGAATCCCGCGCGCGGCCGCGGCGTGCTTGACCGGTGAGGGCGTGACCTTCTGCCCACGTCCGCGCGGTTTGTCCGGCTGCGTCACGACACCCGCGACCACATGGCGCGAGTCGATCAGCGCCTGCAACGACGGCACGGCGAAGGCCGGCGTGCCAAAAAAGACCACGCGCACGCGCTACCACTTTCCCGTGCGCTGAAGTTTTCGGATGCGGCGCGCGATCATGTCGCGTTTCAGCCCGCGCAGCCGGTTGAGGAACAGCAGGCCGTCGAGGTGGTCGATTTCGTGCTGGAAGGCGCGCGCCAGCAGTCCCGTTGCCTCGATCACGCGCGGCTGTCCGGTGCGATCGAGCGCCCGGACGACGGCGCGCTGCGGGCGGGGCACGATGGCATTGAAGCCCGGGAGGCTGAGGCACCCTTCGTCCTCGAGCTGCATGCCCTCGCGCTCCAGAAATTCCGGATTGATGAGCGTGAGCAGCTCGCCGCCCTTCTTGCCGACGCTCAGGTCGATGACGCACACACGAAGGCCGACGCCGATCTGCGGCGCGGCCAGGCCGATACCAGGGGCCGCATACATCGTGTCCACCATGTCATCGAGCAGACGGTCGAGCGAGGCGTCGAATGTCGTGACGGGCACCGCCGCCTGTTGAAGGACGGCATCCCCGTAGCGGACGATGGGCCGCAGCACTAGGGCTTGCCTCCACCGAGCCTCGTCTCCAGGCTGGCGGTGTAGTGCTGCCACGCGGCCCGGAGGTCGGCCACGGTGTCGCCGCCGAACTTCTCGAGCACCGCTTCGGCCAGCGTGATGGCAAGCATGGCCTCGCCCACGACCGCGGCTGCCGGAACGGCACAGACGTCGCTGCGCTCGATGGCGGCGGGGGACTCCGTCATGGACGCCAAATCCACGGAGCGCAGGGGCTTCATCAATGTCGAAATCGGTTTCATCCACGCCGTGACGCGCACATCCTGCCCGTTGGTCACGCCGCCCTCGAGACCGCCTGCCCGGTTAGTGGGCCGCGAAATACCCGGCACCGTGCCCTCGTCCGACTCGTCTCGCGGACGATTCCCGTCTCGCGGACGATTCCCGGAATCGATTCCCGGAATCGATTCCCGGAGTCGAATTTCGTCGTGCACCTGCGAGCCGGGCAGATGGCCGACCTCGGTGCCCAGCCCCAGGCCGACGGCCTTGATCGCGGGAATGGACATCATCGCCTGCGCGATGCGTCCGTCGAGCTTGCGATCCCACTGCACGTGACTGCCCAGGCCGGCCGGGACGTTGTGGGCCACGACCTCGAACGCACCCCCGATGGTGTCGCCCGCATCCCGCGCCCGGTCGATCGCGCGTTTCATGCGTTCTGCACACCCCGCCTCCACACACCTGACGTCGTCTTGATCCCCGAGGCTCGCGATGGCGGAGAAGGGCACCACGTCGGTTGAGGAGAGAGACGCCTCGCCGATGGTGGTGACGTGGCTGGCGATCTCGATCCCGATCTCGCGCAGGATCATTTTTGCAATCGCCCCGACGGCGACGCGCGCGGCGGTTTCGCGCGCGCTGGCTCGCTCGAGCACATCGCGCAAGTCCGTGCGCCCGTATTTCAGGCCCGCTGACAAATCTGCATGGCCGGGGCGCGGACGCGTGACGTCGGGCCGATGAGCGCCGCCCACATCAGTCGGCGGATTGGCGTCCACGCTCATCGTGTACTGCCAATTGGTCCAGTCGCGATTGTGAATCAGGAGGGCGATAGGACTGCCGATGGCCTCGCCGCGCCGGACGCCGGACAGAATTTCCGCGGCATCCTGCTCGATCGCCATCCGCCGCCCGCGTCCGTATCCGAGTTGCCGACGGCCGAGGTCACGCGCGAGATCGGCGGCCGACAACTTCAGGCCGGCCGGGGTGCCGTCGACGATCGCGACCAGCGCACGGCCGTGCGATTCACCGGCTGTAAGAAATCGAAACACGGCCACGGCATTCTATCGAATTTTTTGCGATCGTCCCGCAAGGAACACGCGCGAATACGCGTCGCCGTTGAGGATCGGGTTTTGCACAACCGAGGCGGCGTGCATCTTCAACTCGAGTGTCTGCGGCAGGCCGCGGCCCAATCCGGCGGTGGCGCGCACGTCGTGCACGTGCCGGCCTGCGATCCGGTCGGGCTCTTTCAGGCCGCGGTGCAGATGCTTCCGCATACCGGGTTTGTTCCCGTGCTCGCCGAGCGCGGCAGCCTTCCGGTTCTGCCCGAACGCCTGCGGACGCGACACGCGTTGATCATCTGTGCCGACGCGGCTGGGCAGCAGGCGGCGATCGCCTGGACGCGCGCGCTCTCGCAGGCGAGCCCACGGCGGCACCTTGTCGTGCTGTTCCAGGACCGAGTGCGGCCGGGCCCCGCCGCGGAGCCTGTCACGCGATGCGGCGATCGATCCGTGTTCGTGCGGGTCGATCGGGCGGAGCGCTGGCATCGGCGTGGGCGCTGGAAGGCGGCCGATCGCTGGTTGCTGGCGGCGGTGCTGGCGGCTCGTCGGCGTGGTGACGAAGCGCTGGCCGATCGACTCGAGGTTGAGAGGGCGCGTTGGCTGGTTGATCGCGATGAGCTCGACGAGGCCGACCTGATGTTGCGCCGGTTGCTGGCGGCGGACCTGGATTGGTCCAGCTATGTCGCCGCGGGCTCGGCACGCGCAGACGTATGTGTCGCGAGAGGCGAGTGTGCGAACGCGCGCGCCTGGGTGGCCAGCCTGGCGGCGGAAGCCACCATGCGAGGGGTCGCCCTTCCGGCCGTTGGCCTGGCGCGGCTTGCCGAGTTGCGGTTCTGGGAGGGGCGCACGCTTCAGCCCGCCGAGGTTCGGGACAATCGCGACGATACCGATGCCGATGCGATGGGCTGGCGGGCGTTGTCCGCCTGGAGTTCGGGAAACCTGCCGGCCGTGACGATACTGGGCAGCCGGCTGGCGACGGAAGGCCGATCAGGCCCATCGCCGGCCGCGTGGTGGGCGGCGCTGATCCGCGTGTTGTTTGCCGGTGGCTCGGGAAACGACGAACTTCCGGATCGTGTGCGGGCGCTGACGGATCTCGGATTCATTCAGCCCCGATTTCGCCTTCGTCGCCTGGCGCACACGATCGCAGCGCGGGCGTTCGCGGAGCGAGGGCAGACAGCCGACGCGCTCGCCGCGATCGCGTCCGTCACGGGACCTGGCCCAGAGGCACTGGCGGCTGCGCGGCTTCGTCTTTCTCTCGGCGCCTGCGCGACCGCGGCGCCACTGACACGCGCGCGACATTACCCCACCATGCCCGGGATTGATTTCCTGGGATTACGGAGCACGTCGATGGAACTGGTCAACGGACTGTCGGGCTTGCTGTCAATCGTTGAGGATTCGGAAGACGACGTGGCGTTGCTGGCGGGAGGGTGCCGATGGGTGTGCCGGCAGGCTCGCGCGAGGGCGGTGGCCGTCGTGTCCGCGGACCGTGGCACGCTGGTCGCCGCCGAAGGGTGGAAACGATCCGATCTGGGTGGCGAGATCGCGTCCACGATGGCGGCAATCACTGCAGGCGGCCATTCGCCGCTGGTTCGGGCGGAGACGGCCCCTGCCGTTGGCGTGCACGTACCCGTGCGATATGGCGGGGTCACCATCGGTCACGTGGTGGCGAAGGGGGAGACTGGAGAGCGGGCCGAACTTCAGCAGGCGTTGCAGGCATTTGCCGCGCTCTCGGGGCCGGCGCTGCGCGCCCGGCTTGACGCGCTGGCGGCGCCGGCGAGGATTCGGGATCTGATCCCCGAAATCGTCGGGGACAGTCCCCTGGTGCAGTCGGTGCGCGATGCTATCGCGCGGGCGGCGGCCGCGCCGTTTCCGGTGCTGATTGAGGGCGAGAGCGGCACGGGGAAGGAACTCGTTGCCCGCGCGCTCCATCGGCTGGGGCCACGGCGGGATCGGCGGCTGTGCGCCGTCAACTGCGCGGCGCTGACCGACGACCTCGTCGAAGCCGAGCTCTTCGGCCACACCCGCGGCGCGTTCACCGGCGCCATCGGGCCACGAACCGGGTTATTCGAGGAGGCGAGCGGCGGCACGCTGTTTTTCGACGAGGTCGCCGAACTCTCGCCGCGCGCGCAGGCCAAGTTATTGCGCGCGCTGCAGGAGCGTGAGATTCGGCGTGTCGGCGAGAACACCGGCCGCGCCGTGGACGTGCGCGTGATCGCCGCGACCAACACCGAACTGGCCGGCGCCGTGGCCGCGGGCCGGTTCCGGGACGATCTCCGCTTTCGCCTGGCGGTCGTGCGTGTCCGGATTCCGCCGCTGCGCGATCGCGTCGAAGATGTGGCCACGCTCGCGCGCGTCTTCTGGCGGCGCGCTGCGGCCGAGGCCGGCACGCGGGCCGAGCTGGGGCCGGACGCCGTCGCGCGCCTGACGCGACATCACTGGCCGGGGAACGTCCGCGAACTCCAGAACGTGATCTCGAGCCTTGTGGTTTCACTGCCGGGGCGCGGACGGATCGGCGCCAGGCACGTGGACCAGGTCCTCAGTCACGCGGCGTCAGGAGACGACCCGGTCGTGCATCTCGAGACGGCGCGCCGCACGTTCGAGCGCCGCGTGATCGCCGCCGCGCTGGTGCGGCACGCCGGCAGGCGAGGCGCGGCCGCAAGCGAGCTGGGCTTGACGCGCCAGGGGTTGGCGAAAGCGCTGCGGCGGCTCGGCCTCGCGTGTGAGCCACTCGAGGAGGCGACGATAAGACAAGTCGCGGACGCGACCATAAGAGAAGACGCGGCCGGAGTTGCCTGACACGAGCCGTTCGGCCATCATCGGCCGAGCCGGATGCTGAAGTACGCGCTGCGTCGAATTGCCCTGACGATTCCCGTGCTCATCGGCGTGGCGACGCTTGTCTTCCTGTTGATCCATCTGGTGCCCGGCGACCCGGCACAGGCGATGCTCGGTGACACCGCCGCCGGTAGCGACGTCGAGGATCTGCGCGCACGCCTCGGGCTCGATCGCCCCTTGCTCGTGCAGTACGAGCGATTTCTTCGCGGTCTGGTCGCCGGCGATCTCGGCACGTCGTTCCGGTACCAAACACCCGTGGCGCGCGAGATTGGACAGCGGCTCGTGCCCACGGCGCAACTGGCGGCGGCGGCCGTCCTGGTGTCGATGGTCATCGCGCTGCCGCTCGGCGTGCTCGGCGCCCTGTTTCGCGGGCGCGCGCTCGATCGTGTGGCCACGACGATGTCGCTGGTGGGCGTGTCGATGCCGAATTTCTGGCTGGGGCCGCTGCTCGCGATTCTGCTGGCGGTGAAACTCGGCTGGTTGCCGGTCTCTGGCAGCGGGACGCTCGCGCATTTCGTCCTGCCGGCCGCGACATTGGGCGCAGCGCTGGCCGCCATGCTGGCGCGGATGACCCGCGCCACCCTGATCGACGAACTGCGAGAGCTGTACGTCACCTCGGCGCGGGCGCGCGGCCTCTCCCGCACCCGTACGGTCGTCGCACATGCCTTACGTAACAGCCTGATCCCCGTCATCACCATCGTCGGACTGCAGTTGGGTGCCGTACTGACCGGGACGATCATCACGGAGACGATCTTCGCGTGGCCGGGCGTCGGCCGCCTGCTGATCCAGGCCATCAACTTTCGCGACTATCCCCTCGTGCAGGGCTGCATCCTGCTGATCGCGGTGACGTACGTCACCGTGAATCTCCTGGTCGATCTCGCGTACGCGTGGCTCGACCCGAGGATTCGATACCAATGAGGGGCCGTGCCGGACTGGTGTTCGTGATTGTCGTGGTCGTTCTGGCGGCGGCGGGGCCCTGGTTGATTCCCTACGACCCGATCAAGCAGGACCTCCCGATGCGTTTGGCCGGACCATCGTGGCAGCACTGGCTCGGTTTGGACGAGCTCGGTCGGGATCTGCTCGCCCGCCTGGCGCTTGGTGCGCGGGTGTCGTTGTTCGTCGGGATTGCGGTGGTCTCCGTGTCTGCCGTGGTCGGAACGCTCGTCGGCGCCATCGCCGGATATCTGGGTGGCGTCGTCGATCTTTCGCTCGGGCGCGTGATGGACGTGCTGCTCGCGTTTCCGGGCATCCTGCTCGCGATAGCGCTCGTGGCCGTGCTCGGTCCGAGCCTCGGAAACGTCGTGCTGGCGCTCGTCATCATCGGCTGGGTCGGCTACGCGCGCCTGGTCAGAGGCCAGGTCCTGAAAGTGCGGGAGCTCGAGTACGTGCAGGCGGCGCGCGCGATCGGCGCACCGGTGACTCGCGTTCTGGGGCGGCACGTCATTCCCGCGACGTTCTCGACGGTCAGCGTGCAGGCCACGCTCGGCATGGCCGGCGCCATCGTGGCCGAGGCCTCGCTGAGTTTTCTGGGATTGGGCGTGCAGCCTCCGACGCCCAGTTGGGGCACGATGCTCGACGCGGGACGGTCGCATCTGTTCGATGCGCCGCATTTGACGATCGTGCCGGGCGTGGCGATCGCCCTGCTGGTGCTGGGGTTCAATTTCGCCGGCGACTCCCTGCGGGACCGCCTCGACCCGCGCGGGTGAGACGGTCGGGGCGACGCGACGTTTCACGTTCAGTGTTCAGCGAATCAACTTGGCGGCACGCTGCAGGCGCGGATTGCGGGGGTCGGCCGCCAGTGCCTTGGCCAGCAGCGCCCTGGCCGCCTCGACGTCCCCCATTCGCCAACGCGCTTCGGCCAGCAGCCCCAGCGTCAGGGCATCGTCTGGCTGCGTATCGGCGGCGCGCCCGAGCCACTGCGCGGCGAGCCGATAATCGCCGGCTCTCAGCGACAAATCTCCGATGCGTTGGGCTCGCTCCAGCCGGACGGTCGCGGTCGCGGTGTCGCCCTCGAGGGCGTCGAGATTGATGAGCGCGTCGCGCGCGGTCATGTCGTGGCTCATGCGCTCGGCCGCGTCCGCCAGAAACCCGAAGGCCTCCGGATCGACCGGCGACGTGGCGACCGCGTCGCGCAGGATGCGCTCGGCTTCGGGATAGTTGCCGGTGAGATAGAGCACCCGCCCGTAGAGCGCGAGTCCCTCGCTCCGGCGGGCCGTCCCGCCCAGCGCCTGTTCGAGCGCACTCGTCGCGCGCTGGATCGAGTCGGCGTCGTGCGAGCGCTCAGCGCGCGCCAGATACACTCGTCCGATTGCGAGCAGGAGCCGCGAGTCATTCGGCGCGTCGGCGAGCGCGTGCGTCAGCGTCCCGATGGCGGCATCGAGTTGTCCCTGCCTGGCCTCCGCCTGGCCGATCGCGATGCGCCGGACGACGTCCCCGCCCTTGGCCAGCATTTGCAGTTGCGCCATCTCGTCGACCGGCCGGCCCATGGCGCGGTGAACGTCGGCCAGTTCCTCGCGAGCCGCCGTCAGACCGGGCGCAAGCGTGAGCGCCGCTTCGAGTTCCTGCACGGCGCGCGCGAGCGTGTTGGTGTCCCGATAAAGCAGGGCGAGCAGGTAATGGGCCTCGGCTGTGGCATCGCTGCGGCCGGCGGCCCGGGCCAGCGGCTCGATCGCGGCCCCTGGCGCACCCGATCGATACCGGGCGAGGGCGAGCCGGTAGAGCAGGGACGGGTCTTCGTCCTTGAGGCGTTCCACCGCCTGTTCGTACCAGGCCGCGGCCTGGCCGAAATCGCCACGGGCATCAAACAGGTCGCCCAGTTCGATGAGCGGTTGCGGCGCGTCCGGCGCGAGACGCGTCGCTTCCCGCCAGTCCCGGATGGCCTCTTCGTCGCGCCCCTGCGCGCGCGAGGCCTCGCCTCGCCGCAGATACGCCACCATCGACTGGGGCCTGAAAGCCAAGGCGCCGCTGAAGGCCTGGACCGCGCGATAGTTCTCGCCGGCGGCCAGCAGCTTGTCGCCGTCCGCGAGCAGGCGCTGGTATTCGCGATCGGCGCTGAAGCGCTGGTAGAACAGCGCCGCCGCGACCGCCGCCGCCAGCAGTACCAGCGCCGGCACCAGGCGCGTCCAGGGGCGCGTCACCGCCACAGTGTACGCGGAACAACCGGCGGCGGCCGGGGTCTAAGCATGTAACGGTCGGTGCTTACGGCTGGGTTGGCCGCCGGGTGTACCATGGCAGCAGAGGCCGGTGTGAAGCCGATAAAGGTTCTTGCATGGTCTGACGCCGCGACTGCCGACTGGGCATTGGTCCAGGAGTGTGTCGCCGCCGACGAGGACGCCTGCACCCGGCTGGTCACCGATCACCAGCGCATGGTCTATCAGCTGGCGCTGCACCTGCTGGGTGATCCGCAGGAGGCGCTCGACCTGTCGCAGGAAGTGTTCCTCAAAGTCTTCCGCACTCTCGCCCAGTTCCGCGGCCAGTCCACGCTTCGCACCTGGATCTACCGCATCGTCGTCAATCAAGCCTCGAACCGGCAGCGATGGTGGCGGCGGCGTCACCGGTCGCAGCAGGTCCGGATCGAAGACCTCACAGCGACGAAGGGGGAACTCAAGGAGAACCACGGCTCGAGCATGCCCGACCGGGTGCTGCAGCAGCGTGAGACCAGCGACCGCGTCTGGGCCGCGCTCAAGCGCCTGCCGTTCGACCAGCGCGCGGTGATCGTCCTGCGTGAGATCGATGGCCTGAGCTACGAAGAAATCGCCACGTCCCTCGATGTGGCGGTCGGCACGGTGAAGTCGCGCCTGGCGCGCGCCCGCGAGGGCCTGCGCCTCGCGCTGGGAGCCCAATGATTACCGCTGATTGCGACGCCATTCGCGACGACCTCGACGCCTTCGTCGACGGTGAATTGCGCGGGGCTGAGCTGCGGTACGTGGCCGCGCACCTCGAGGCGTGCCGCCGGTGCGGCGAGGAAGTGGACACCCGGCGGACGCTGGGCGGGTTGATCCGCGAGTCCGTCGCCGACGGCTATCACCATCCGATTCCGGGCGGTCTGTCGGCGGGCGTGGTGGCCCGGGTCCGCGCGGAGTCGTACTTTTCGTGGCGGGGAGTGCTGGCGCGCGGATTCGACGATTGGCACTGGTTGATGGTCGGCGGCGGCGCCGTGTGCGCGACGTTCCTCTCGATGCTGTTGTGTTCCGCGATGCTGCTCCTCGGCACCACGAGACCGCAAGCCGGCTCGCTCTCGTCACTCGGCACGGCCCTGCTCGCGTCGTCGGGCTCGCTCTACGCCGAGGTCTCGCAGGGCGCAGGGAATGCACTGATTCTGGTCCAGCTCGATCGGGGAGCGGGGTCCGCGATGCCGCTGCCGTCCGGCTGGGGCGACTCGGCCGAGCAACAGTTGGTCGAGGCGCTCGGGCAGGTGTTGGTGCGCCGCGGCAACCTCGTGGAGCTGGCGTCGATGCCGGAGCAGGAACGGCGCTATGCGGAGTGGCTGCTCGATCGCATCGCGGAAGCACGTCGATCCGCGCCGGCGGTGAGCCCGATGGGCCCGCTCACGGTTTACCGGCTGCACCTCATCACGAACACAGACGTCAAGGCGCTCGACTAATCGCCCGGACGACGCCTCTATCGGGCGCCGTTGGCTGACGATACGTTCTGAAACTGATCCGTCGCGCGCAACACCACGCGCGAGGTGTCTGTCCCGGCCGGCACGGCAATCTCGTACCGTTCATCGGGCGAGTCCGCGAGGCCATCGGCTGGATAGACGACAAGCCAGTTCCCGCCGCCAATCGAATATTCGAGCCGCTGAATCGGACTGCGCGCATCCTGAACGCGCACGTTCAGCCGGACGGCCGCGCCAGTGCGAGCGACGACGCTCGTGATTTGCGGCGGCGTGTTGTCCACATCCACGACGTCACTGTCGCGATCACCGGCGAGCGCCCGCTCGGCCGGATTCGAGGGACTGTCCGAGGCCGTGACGCGGATGACGTACCGGCCGTCGGCGACCGACGACGTGTCCCAGACGAAGAGTGGATCCGTCACACCGCTTCGCAGGTCGTGCCAGGTCGTCTCGCCTTCCGCGCGGTACTGCAGCGTGTACGTCAGGCGATCGCCGTCGGCGTCGTCGGCCTTCCACGCCAGCGTCTGCAGGCCCTTTTGAAACATGCGGCGGCCGGGTGAGGGCGACGGTGGTCCAGGATCGCCAGGCGGGCGTCTCGCGTCAGCGGTCATGTCGTCCATGCCGGCAATCGCCCCCTCCTCGGCTGAAAAGGGCCGTTGAAACACGACGCCGGGCGGATGAATGGTCACGGAGGAGAGCACGGGCCGTGTGTTGCGGGCCAGGTAGGCGATGGTGACGGAGGTCAGTTGCGCAACGGTGCCGTCGGCCGGCCGCGCGATCACGGTCTTCCATTGAATGAATCGTGCGGCGGGACTCTTGATGGCCTCGCCCTGACGAGCCGCGTACGGCGCACTCCAGTCGCTCCACGAGTCGTCGGGGATCTCGGTGTTCCCGGACCGCGTAAAGAGCGTCACCGGCCCGGTGGCTTCCCAGCGCAGGAGCCCCCACGCGGCAATGCTCTTTGAATCGCGCACCGGTGACGTGTAGGTCGCGGTTGTCTGATCGCCCGTGCCGGGAGTCATCACGCGGCCGGGATTGGCCGTGGCGAAGGCCGGCACGCGGGATCCGGCGCGGGCGCGTCCCGCAAAGCGCGTGATCTGTTTCGCGTCCACGCCGGTCACCAGGACGACGTCGCGCGAACGGCCGACGCGATAGAGCCGTCCGCTTGGACCGGTAGCCACTAGAACGCCGCCGTCATCCTGGGCCGACACGTCGTAGATCAAGTCGGTCGTTTCCCAGATCGATTCCCATGACCCGTTCGCATCAATTCGATACAACTGCGATCGTCGCGATGTGGGGGGTGGCGTCGGGGTCGCCGGCGTCGCGGGCGGCATGGCCAGCACGATGGACGCCGAGGCGGCGTCAGTGCTCGACGAGTCGTCGCCGCGATTGAGGGCGGCCGCGAACACGACGCCGTCCGGACCGGCGGAGACCGCGCGGAGTTCGGTCAGCCCGGAGTCGAGCAGCGCAAAGGGACGATCGTCACTTCCGAATCGGTACAGCCGGCCCGGCGATTCGGTTCCGGCGAGCATGCGGCCATCCGCGTCTCTGGCGAGCGTCACGACGTGACCCGCCGGCGGCCGGTACATCACTTTGGATGTGCCGTCCTGTTCCACGCGGTAGACCGCGGCGGGCGATCCCGCGCCGACCCAGAGCCGTCCGGTCGCGTCCACGGTGAGTGCCCAGATGTACTTCTCCGCGGGATCGAAAAATGGCCGCGCGGGCGAGGTGCCATCGATGACGTAGACGCGGCCATCCGGAGAGCTGGCGGCGTACACGCGGGTGCCGGAGGACGCGACGGCGAAGACGTTGGGCTCGTCGGCGTCGAACACGGTCTCGTCAGGTTGCCCAGGCCGCAGGCGCACGACGCGGCCGTCGCCGCCCGTGCCGGCCCAGATGGTCCCGTCCGGTGCTTCGGCCAGGCTCCAGACCTGCGGGGGCGCCGCGCGGAGTCGATTCGTCAGCGGCGGCCCGGCTGTCAGCGTGCCCAGCGAACTGACGGAGACGCCGTCGGATGTCCCGCGCAGAAAATCCGCGGCCGTTGCGACGGTCCAGAAAGACGGGCCGCCGGCCACGGTCACGGAAACCGCGGCGGACACGATCACGGCCAAGAGCGTGGCCCGCATACGGGCCCTGGTGGTGTGGGGCATGAGGTATCAGTGATCAGTGATCAGCGATTAGCGGGCGGCCACGACGGTGATCGTTAGTTCGCGCGAGCCGCGCACGACGCGTGTCAGGCGTTGTTCCCACGACCCGGCCACCATCTTGGTCACCGGTGTCGCGCTTGCGGTCTTGTCGTCGTCGAACACGGTGCGCACCGACGCGGGCAGACCGGGCAGGGGAGTACCGGCGATGACCGTGCCGGGGCCGGCGGTGATCAGCCGGACGTACACGCGGTTGTTGCGGCGGGCTGCGTTCATCCGATTCAGCAAGTCCGGCCATGACGTCGCACGGCCCGGGCGCAGTTCGCGATCTTCCAGCGAGACGAGCGTTGGCGCATCGGAGATGAGCAGCGTCACCGTGCCTGGTTGCGACGGCATGGTGATCGGCATCGCAATCGTTTCCGTCGCACCGCGATAGTCGCGCAGCAGCACTTGCAGCGTGCAGGTCGCGCCGGCCATCGGACGAGTCGTATCCAGCCAGGCCCGTTCGATGGTGGTGGCCTCGACACGTTCGGACGCGCGGACGGTCAGGTCGATTCGTTGCGCGAGCGCCATCTTGAATTCATTGGTGGCGGCCATGCCCACCGAGGCCGTCGCTCCAGCCGCCGCGGCTCCTGCCGCGCCATCGCCGGTAAAGATGTCGTCGATGGTCACCGACGCATCGCCGAACGAGACTTGGCCGGACGTTTCGATGGTGAGGGCGCCCGACTGGCGCTCGTACGACGTGATGGCATTGAGCAGGCCGACGTACGTGAACAGCGGCGTCAGCGCCTGATCGTGCAGCACTTTGAACTGCACCTTTCGCTCCGGCGCGTGGCTGGAGGCGAGTGTCAGATTGACGATGAGTTCAGACGGTCCGGCACCGAGCACGCCGCCGACTGCGGTGGCGCGATCCTGGGTCATCGTGCCGATGACGGGGCCCAGCGACGCGATCTTGAGCGACGAATCGAGGCTGGGCACGACCGTGTACACGTGCGCCTTCGTCATGGCGAGCGACGTGGGCCCCAGATTCAGGAACGGATGACCAAACGCGTACACGCGCCCGCCTTCGACGCTGGTCACCGTGCCGGTCGCACCCATCTCGAGGTCGCCGCGAATCAAGGCCATGCCAATGGGGTCGCCCGGACGCAGTCCGGTGCTCGTGCCATTCGCGCCGGTGGTAGCTCCAGGCGTTTGGGCGGATGCGGCAGCACCCAGCGTGCCGCGCAGATCGCGAGCGACGTCGGGATCAAAACCACTGAACACCATCGCCGCGCCGATCGGTCGCAGCGACGGCGCGAGGTCGGCCAGCGACGCCGCGCCTTGAAGGCGCGATCCCGGAGCCAGCCGGCCGAGCGGCGCCGCCGCGCGTTCCGCCAGCCGGCCGATCGCGGCCAGGACTTCGACAGGAGCCGCCGGCCACTGCAAGGCGAGATCGCCGGTGGTGCCGCGCGGGGCCGTCGAGTTGACCGCGGCTGTCATCTCGGCGATGGGCGTGATGCCGGCGATCGGTTCCTTGGGAAACGATCCGAGCGCGTACGACACCGCGCCAAGCAGGCGACCGTCGATGTACACCGGGCTGCCACTCATGCCCTGAATGACGCCGGTCTTCGCCAGCGGACCCCCTTCGAGCCGGGCCAGCACGAGATCCCGACTCGCCCCTGTCACGTTACTCACGACGCCGAGAATGTGCACTTGAAAGTCTTCGATGGTGTCGCCGGCGAAGACCGTTCGTCCGATCCCGACCATGCCGGGGCGGACATCCGCGACCGGAAAAATCGCCGGTGCCTGTGGCGCGGCGGCCAGGATCGCACCCGCACCGCACGCGGCCACGATCGCAAACATGAACATGCGGCGCATCTGGGTATTATGTCTTTTTTGATCTGGGGGCTTCGCCCCCAGACCCCCTGCGCGCTCACTCGCGAAATCCGTCGCATGGACCGGCTGCGACAGATTTCGGCTCGTTTCGCGCGGCTCGCTCGCGCGGCTCGCTCGCGGGTGGGGGTGGAGTCCGTGCGCGAGGGCGCGAACCCCCGAGCGTCGCGAGGGCGCTGAGCGTCCGGGCGAGCGGCGGGCGCCGCGAGCCGCGCGTGGGGTGGAGCCACGCTGCGCGAGCCCGCGAAGCCCCGAGCGTCGCGAGGGCGCTGAGCGTCCGGGCGAGCGGCGGGCGCCGCGAGCCGCGCGTGGGGGTGGGGCCCCACGCGCAACTAACTAATAGATCGACGCCTCTTGTGGTAGGCTCGCCAGTCTCGTGACCACCTTCGCCGCCCGCGCGTCCGCTCTTACCACCTGGTCGTGGTGGTGGTACGCCTGCGGCACTGAAGGGGTCAGCGCGCTCTAGCTCGAACCAGCGCGCACGGATTTGATGGCCTCTTCAGCTCACGCTGAAGAGGCTTTTTTCGTTTCAGGAGCCCATGACACGCGTCTGCGAAACGGTCACCGGAACGACAACGGCTGTGCTGCGAACCGCGCGCGACCGCGCGGCGCAGGACGCCGATCTGGTCGAACTGCGGCTGGACGGGGTCGGGGATCTCGACGTCGCCGCGGCGCTCGCGGGTCGCACGCGTCCGGTGATTGTGACGTGCCGGGCGGCCTGGGAAGGCGGCGCGTTCCGCGGAAGCGAGACCGATCGAATCGGCATCCTCAACGAGGCCGCGAAGCTCGGCGCTGAATTTGTGGACGTGGAATGGCGCGCTGACAGATCCGCGCTGCATCTGGGGGAGCGCGCGCGGCTGGTGCTCTCGCATCATGACCATCACGGCATGCCCGCTGACCTCGCCGAGCGCGTCCGAGCGATGCGCGCCGAGGCCGGTTCGGGCATCGTCAAGATTGCCGTCACGACCGCGACCTTTGCCGACTGCCGGCGCCTGCGCGACGTCGTCGTCGACGGCGCCGAACAGGTCGTGATCGGTATGGGGCACGCCGGAACGGTGACGCGGGTCTGTCCGTGGCTCTACGGATCGCTGTGGACCTACTGCGGGACCGCGGCGCCAGGGCAGTTGTCATTCACTGAGCTCGTCGAGGACTACCGGGTGAAGCAGACCGGTTCGCGCACCCGCGTTTACGGCATCGTCGGGGCGCCACTGGCACATTCGGCGTCTCCGGCCATGCACAATGCGGCGTTTGCGGCGACGGGGTTCGATGGCGTCTACGTGCCGATCGAGACCACGGATGCGAGCGAGTTCCTGTCGGCGGCAGATGCGTTCGGGTTCGCGGGCGCGAGCGTCACGGCGCCGCTCAAGACGCGATGGGCGTCGCTTGGCGTGCGGGTGGATGCCGCCGCCACGCAAATCGGCGCGGTGAACACGCTGGCCCGTACCGCCCGCGGCGATTGGGAAGGCCGCAACTTCGACGTCGATGGCTTTGTGATGCCCCTGGCGCGCCGGGGCCTGCAAATGACGGGGCAACGCGTCGTCGTGCTGGGCGCCGGCGGCGGCGCTCGCGCGGCGGTGTGGGCGCTGGCGCGACAGGGCGCGCAAATCGAAGTTGCGGCGCGGCGCATGGATGCCGCCACGCGACTCGCCGCGGACCTGGGCGCCACCGCTGTCCTATGGCCGCCGCGTGCGAATTGGGACCTGCTCGTGAACGCGACGCCGGTCGGCACGTGGCCCGCCGCCGACGTGTCGCCACTGCCGCGGGAGTTGGTGCGCGGACGCATTGTCTACGACCTGGTGTACAACCCGCCGGCCACGACGCTGATGAGACTCGCGCGGGATGCCGGCGCGGAGGTCATCGGTGGCCTCGAAATGCTGGTGGGCCAGGCCCGCGCGCAATTCGAGTACTGGACCGGACTGACGGCGCCGGAGAGCGCCATGGAACAAGCGGCGGTGGCGTTCCTGGCCCGCCGCGTGGAGTGACCGATGAAGCAAACGACCTTTGAGGAATTCGTCGAGTTGGGCACGCGCGGCACGTTCGTGCCGGTCTGGCGCGAAATCATGGCGGACCTGCTGACGCCGGTGTCGGCGTTCCTCAAGATCGCCGAACACTCCGACTATGCCTTCCTGCTTGAAAGCGTGGAAGGCGGAGAGCAGGTCGGCCGCTATTCCTTTCTCGGCAAGGATCCGTTCCTCATCCTGCGCGGGCGTGAAGGCGAAACGAGCATCGAACAGACGGGCGAGCGCACGCGGCGCGACGAACCGTGCCTCGACGTGCTCCGGCAGTTGATGGCGGAGTTCTCGGCGCCCATCGTGCCGGACCTGCCGAGATTTACCGGCGGCGCGGTGGGCTACCTCGACTACGACGCGGCGGAATGGTTCGAATCGGCCGTGCGGCTGCCGAAGCCGCAGGCGGATCGCGACACCGCCGGCTTCATGGTGTTCGATACGGTGCTGGCGTTCGACCACGTCAAGCACCGGATTCTGGCGATCGCCAACGCGCGCCTGCGGCCGGGCGAAGACGCCCGCGCGCTCTACGACTTCGCGTGCGCGAAGCTGGACTTTCTGGAAGGGGAACTGGAACGGCCGCTGTCAAAGCCCCAGCGCCCGGATGCACCCGGCGTGACGGTGGCCGCGAATCAGACGCGCGACGAATTCCTCGGCAGCGTGCGCGCGATCCAGGAGCAGATCAGCGCCGGCGAGGTGTATCAGGCCGTGATCTCGCAGCGGTTCGAGACGGAAGTGGCGGCACCGCCGTTCGACGTGTATCGCGCGCTGCGCCACATCAATCCCTCGCCGTACATGTTCTTCATCCGCATGGGCCGCGAGGCCATCATCGGCGCGTCGCCCGAAATGCTCGTGCGCGTCGAAGGGCGGCACGTCGAAACGCATCCGATTGCCGGCACCCGGCGCCGCGGCGCCACGCCGGACGAAGATCAGCAACTCGCCGATGAACTGCGCCGCAGTGAGAAGGAACGGGCTGAGCACGTGATGCTGGTGGACCTGGGCCGCAATGACATCGGCCGCATCGCGGACGTCGGGACCGTGCGCGTGCCGCAATACATGACGCTCGAGCGGTACTCGCACGTCATGCACCTGGTCTCACGCGTGGAAGGGCAACTCGCGCCGGATCGGGATCGTCTCGATGCGCTGGTCGCCACGTTCCCCGCGGGCACGCTCACCGGCGCGCCCAAGATCCGCGCGATGCAAATCATCGGCGGCCTGGAACCCACGCGCCGCGGGCTGTACGGCGGTGCGGTCGGGTACCTGGATTTTGCGGGCAATCTCGATTTCTGCATCGCGATCCGCACCATCACCATGCGCGACGGCCACGCCGAGATTCAGGCCGGCGCGGGAATCGTGGCCGATTCACAGCCGGAGGCGGAATACCAGGAGACGATCGACAAGGCCAAGGCCCTGATTCAAGCGCTCGAAATGGCCAATCGGGGGATGTGAGCCCGGTGATTCTCCTCGTCGACAACTACGATTCGTTCACGTGGAACCTGGCACACCGGCTGGGTGAGCTGGGTGCCGGCGTCCGTGTCGTCCGCAACGACGCGCTAACGCTCGACGACGTGGCGAGCATGGCGCCGGAACGGATCGTGATTTCCCCAGGCCCGGGCCGGCCGGAGACCGCCGGCATTTCCGTGGACCTGTTGCGGCGATTTGCCGGTCAGGTGCCGATCCTCGGCGTGTGCCTGGGGCATCAGGCGCTGGCCGTCGCCTTCGGCGGGCGCGTCGAACGGGCGGCCACACCGATGCACGGAAAGACGTCGCGCGTGGCGCACGACGCGACGCACTTGTTTGCCGGTCTCTCCGAGTCGTTCGAGGTCGGGCGGTACCATTCGCTGATCATTCCGGCCGACGCGCTGCCCGACGGTTTCGTGCGGACAGCCTGGGCGATGGACGACAACGCGGTCATGGGCATCCGGCACGAGCATTGGCCGGTGTTCGGCGTCCAGTTCCACCCGGAATCCGTGCTGACGCCGGCAGGTCATCGGATCCTGCAAAATTTTCTGGAGATGCGCTGATGTTCGTGTCATTGCTCGAGCGGCTCCGCCGCCATCAGGATCTGACGACCGACGATGCATCAGCGGCCATGGGCACGATCATGGACGGCGAGGCGCAGCCGTCGCAGATCGCGGCGTTGTTGATCGGCCTCGCGCTCAAAGGCGAGCGGCCGAGCGAGATGATCGGGTTCGCGCGCGCGATGCGCGAGCGCGCGGTCAAGCCGCCGAGGGCCGTCGGTGACGCGTTCGACACCTGCGGGACCGGCGGCGATGGGGCGCACACCTTCAACGTCTCGACGGCGGCGGCCATCGTCCTGGCCGGGGCCGGCGTGCGTGTGGCGAAGCACGGCAACCGGGCGGCGTCGAGCCGATCGGGCAGTGCCGACGTCTTCGAGGCGCTCGGCGTCAATCTGGAGGCGCCGCCTGAGGCCGTCCTGTCGGCGCTCGACCAGGCCAACCTGGGGTTCTTCTTCGCACCGATGTGGCACCCGTCGATGAAGCACGCGGGACCGACGCGACGGGAACTCGGGGTACGGACGGCGTTCAATCTGCTGGGACCGCTGACGAATCCGGCCGGCGTGACGCGCCAATTGATTGGCGTCTCACGACCTGAACATACCGAGTTGCTGGCCAGGTCGCTCAAGGCGTTGGGCGTCGAACGTGCGTGGGTCGTGCATGGCGCCGGCGGCCTCGATGAGTTGTCCACGCTGGGTCATACGAAGGTGTCGGAACTTCGCGCGGGAGCGGTGAACACGTTCTACGTCCATCCGGCGGACGCCGGGCTGCCGATCGCCGAGCGGTCGGGGCTGGCAGGCGCGGCGGCGTCCGACAATGCCGACATGGTGCGTCGCCTGCTCGAGGGTGAGACCGGTGCTCGGCGGGACATCGTGCTGTTCAATGCGGCGGCGGCGCTGCTCATTGCGGGCCGTGCCGCGAGCCTGCGGGAGGGCGTCGGCATGGCCGCCGAGAGTATCGACAGCGGCCGTGCCCGCGGCGCACTCGCGCGCGTGCTCGAGGTTTGCGGGCGATGACGACGAGCGTGCTGGACGCCATCATGGCGGGCGCGCGCCGGAGCGCGTCCGAGCGCGCGCGCGTCAGCCGTCGGGCCGTTGAACGTCAGGCCGCGTCGGCATCGCCCCGCGGCGCGGAATTCGTCGCAGCCCTGGCCCGGCCCGGCATGCAGATCATCGCGGAGTGCAAGCGCCGTTCGCCGTCGAAGGGCGTGCTGAAGCGGGACTATGATCCGGCGCGGATCGCCTCGGGCTATGCGAGCGCCGGTGCGGCCGCGATTTCCGTCCTGACGGAACCGTCGTTCTTTGACGGCCACCTCGATCACCTTCGCGCGGTGCGCGCGGCCGTGCGCGTGCCGCTGCTGCGCAAAGACTTCCTGGCCAGCGAGTTTCAACTGGTGGAAGCCAGAGCCGCGGGAGCCGACGCGGTGCTGCTGATCGTCGCGGCGCTGGAGCCAGCCGACCTGGCGTCGCTGATGGCTGGCGCGGCGCGATATGGGCTCGCAGCCCTGGTCGAAGTGCACACGGCCGGCGAGGCTCGCATCGCCCTGGACCACGGCGCGACCCTCATGGGCGTCAACAGCCGCGATCTGCAAACCCTGGCCGTCTCACTGGTGGCGTTCGAGCAGATTGCCCCTTTGATTCCAGCCGGCGTCATTCGCGTGGCGGAAAGCGGAATCTCGACACCCGCCGACATCCGGCATGCGCAGCAACTGGGTTTCGATGCGGTGCTGATGGGCGAGCGGTTCGTGGTGACGGATGATCCTGGCGCTGCGCTCCGTGACTTCAGCGCCGCGACGACTGGAGCGGCGTCGTGAGGACGCGGGTCAAGATCTGCGGAATTACGCGCGTGCAGGATGCGATGGCCGCCGTGGACGCGGGCGCGGACGCGCTCGGGTTTGTGATGTGGCCGGGCAGCCCACGCCAGGTGACACCGGCGCAGGCGGGCAACATCGCGCGTAACGTCCCGGCCCTGGTGACGCGAATCGGCGTGTTTGTGAACGCGACCCCGCGAGCCGTCACCGCAGCGGTGCGTGCGGCTGGTCTGAACGCCGTGCAGTTGCACGGCGACGAGGATCCCGAGCGCTATCGGTCCTGCGGCGCCGCACTGATCAAGGCCGTGTCGCTGGCCGACCGCACTGATGTGGCACGGGCGCGGCGCTATGCGGACGACGTCACGCTGCTGGTTGACGCACGCGACCTCGTGAAGCGGGGCGGCACCGGTCGCCTCGCGAACTGGTCGCTGGCGCGCACGCTGGCGCGGGCGCGACCGATTCTCCTGGCTGGAGGACTCGACGCGGGGAATGTCGGCTCGGCGATTCGCGCCGTGCGGCCGTGGGGCGTGGACGTGTCATCGGGCGTGGAGACGACGCCGGGCCGGAAGAGCGCCACAAAAATCGTGGCGTTGATCGCGCGAATCACGCGAGCGGATCGGGAGGGGCAGTGAGCGAGGCACGCAGGCAGAGCGAATCACCGGGACCCGTGTTCGGGCGGCGCGATCCGGACGGGCGCGGGTATTTCGGCGAGTTCGGCGGCCGCTTTGTGCCCGAAACTCTCGTCGCGCCGGTCGAGGCGCTCGAGGCGGCGTATTTCGAGGCGCGCGCAGACGCGGTGTTTGTCGGCGAACTGCGGCGTCTGCTGACGACCTACGTTGGACGGCCCACGCCGTTGCAGGAGGCGCGTCGGGCCGCCGACGGCAGCCGGACACGCCTGTTTCTCAAACGTGAGGACCTCGCGCACACCGGCGCGCACAAGATCAACAACGCGATCGGTCAGGCACTGCTCGCCGCCCGCATGGGCAAGTCGCGCATCGTCGCGGAAACCGGGGCCGGGCAGCATGGCGTGGCCACGGCGACCGCGTGCGCGCTGCTGGGCCTCGAGTGCGTGGTCTACATGGGCGCCGACGACATGGCGCGGCAGGCGCTCAATGTCTTTCGCATGAAGGTGCTGGGCGCCACCGTCGAGCGCGTCGATAGCGGGAGCCGGACGCTGAAAGATGCCATCAACGAGGCGATGCGCGACTGGGTGGCGCATGCCGATTCGACGTACTACCTGCTGGGATCCGTACTGGGTCCGCATCCATATCCGCTGATGGTGCGCGAGTTTCAATCGGTGATTGGGCAGGAAGCGCGCGCACAAATCCTCGACGCGACCGGCAGCCTGCCGGATGTTGTGGTGGCGTGCGTCGGCGGCGGCAGCAATTCGATGGGCATCTTCGACGCGTTCATCGACGATGCCCGCGTCCGGCTGGTCGGCGTCGAAGCCGGCGGCCGGGGGATTCAGCCGGGTGATCATGCGGCGCGATTCGCGGGCGGCGTCGCTGGCGTGCTGCACGGGACGCGCAGCCTCCTGTTGCAGGATGACGCGGGGAACATTCTGCCGACGCAGTCGGTGTCGGCGGGGCTCGACTATCCGTCGATTGGGCCCGAGCACGCGCACCTCGCTTCACTGGGCCGAACGCAGTACGCGTGGATCGATGACACCGCCGCGCTCGAGGGGTTCGAGTGGCTGGCGAAGCGCGAAGGCATTCTGCCGGCGCTCGAGTCGTCGCACGCGATCGCCTGGGCGGCGCGCGAGTTACCGTCGATGCCCGACGGCACGGTGATGGTGGTCAACCTGTCGGGCCGCGGGGACAAGGACGTGGACACGGTGCGGCGCCTGCTGGCCGCGCGCCAGTCTGCAGGAGGGCGCGCATGAGTCGCATCGAGGCTTGCTTTCAGGCGTTGCGAGCGGCTGGCGGCCCTGCGCTCGTCGCCTACGTCACGGGCGGCGATCCCAGCCATGAGACGTCACGCGACATTCTGCTGGCGCTCGAACGCGGCGGCGCCGACCTGGTGGAGGTCGGCGTTCCATTTTCAGATCCGATTGCGGACGGTCCGGCCATCCAGCGCGCCACGGAACGGGCGCTGGCCGCCGGCGGGACGCTCGGCCGTTCACTGGACCTGGTCGCCGACGTTCGTTCGGCCATGGCGGCGCCCATCGTGCTGTTCACGTACGTGAATCCCGTGCTGCGGATGGGTGTGGATCGGTTTGTCGATCGCGCCGCTGAGGCGGGCGTGGACGGCGTGTTGCTGCTCGACCTGCCGATTGAGGAATCGTCAGCGACGAGCCAGGCGTTGCGCGCGCGCGGGCTCGATCAGATCTTTCTGGTGAGTCCGACGACGAGCGATCGACGGCTGGCGGAGGCGGGCGCCTACGGTCGCGGGTTCCTGTATGCGATTTCGCGCCTGGGCGTGACCGGCGCGCGGGATGCGGTGGCGGCCTCGGCGGCGCCACTGGTCGCGCGACTTCGCGCCGCCACGTCGCTGCCGATCGCGCTGGGCTTCGGGATCAGTCGTCCGGAACACGTGCGCGCGGTGTGCGAGTACGCCGACGCTGCGGTCGTGGGGAGCGCCATCGTCCAGGTGATCGCGGAGGAAGCGGCGGCGGGACGAGCGCCGGCGCCAAAAGTCGAGCAGTTCGTCCGGTGGCTGAAGACCGGCGCGCAGTCACAGTAAAATTGACGGGCGCGCGTATCGCGTGCCCGGAATGGCAGGCACACTGACATGGTTATCGTGATGAAAGAGCGGGCGACCGAGGGGCAGATTGACGCCGTCGTCGCGCAGTTGGTCGAGATGGGATTCGACATCCATCGCTCGCAGGGACGGTCGCACACGGTGATTGGCGCCGTCGGCACCGGCACCGTCGACACAGAACTGATCGCCATTCAGGACGGCGTGAAGGAAGTCTTGCGCATCTCGGAACCGTACAAGCTGGCGAGCCGCACGTTCCGGCCGGACAACACCGTCGTGACGATCGGCGACGTGCGCATCGGCGCCGAGGAGGTCGTCGTCATGGCCGGACCGTGTTCGGCGGAGTCCGAAGAGCAGGTGGAGGCCTCGGCGGCGGCGGTCAAACGCGCGGGCGCGAAGATTCTCCGCGGCGGAGCGTTCAAGCCGCGCAGTTCGCCCTACAGCTTTCAGGGGCTGGGCGAAGCGGGCCTGCGAATGTTGCGCGCGGCGGCTGATCGGCACGATCTCAAACTCATCACCGAGGTCATGGAGATCAGCCAGATCGAATTGGTCGAGGGCTACGCGGACATCCTGCAGGTCGGCGCCCGCAACATGCAGAACTATTCGTTGTTGCGGGAACTCGGTCGGGCGAGCAAGCCCGTACTCCTCAAGCGGGGCATCTCGGCCACGATCGAAGAGTGGCTGCTGTCGGCCGAATACGTGCTGGCCGGTGGCAACAAGAACGTCATTCTCTGCGAGCGCGGGATCCGCACGTTCGAGAGTTACACGCGCAACACCCTGGACATCTCGGCCATTCCCGTCGTCCAGCAGCTCAGTCATCTGCCGGTGATCGCCGACCCGAGCCACGGCACGGGCCGGCGCGACAAGGTGGCGCCGATGGCGCGCGCGGCCGTCGCCGCCGGCGCCGACGGGCTCATCATTGAAGTGCATTGCGACCCCGACCATGCGCGGTCGGATGGCGCGCAATCGATGTTCCCGGCGCAATTCGAGCGCCTGATGGCCGAATTGAAGGTCATCGCACCGGCGATCGGGCGCAGCATCTGCGTGGAGCCCGTCGCGCGGCGTGGCTGGAGTAGATAGGGAAGTTTGGATCCCCTCTGGATACCCGGCGCCGATCGCGTACGCGCGTCGCGACTGACAGCCTTTCAAGTCCACCTCGAGGATCGCAGCCGGTCCGAGAGCGGCAGCTACGCTTCGCTGCATCAATGGTCGGTCGAGCACGCGCCGGAGTTCTGGCGTGAGGTCTGGGAATTCTGTGGGGTGGCCGGCGATGCGGGTGAGCGGGCCGCGGTCGATCTCGATCGCATGCCGGGCGCGCAGTTCTTTCCCGACGGCCGTCTGAACTTCACCGAGAACCTGCTGCGTCAACGCGGCTCCGGCCCCGCCATCCTCGCAACCACTGAAGACGGCCGCGAGCGCACGATGTCGCACGACGAATTGCACGACGCGGTGGCGCGGGCGTCGGCGGCGCTACGGGCGGCGGGAGTTCGTGCCGGCGACCGTGTCGCGGCCATCGTGGCCAACGTGCCCGAAACGATCGTGGCGTCCCTGGGCGCGGCCGCGATCGGAGCGGTGTGGTCGTCCTGCTCGCCCGATTTCGGCGTGCAGGGGGTGCTCGACCGGTTCGGGCAGATCCAGCCGACGGTGCTGGTTGCGGTCGACGGGTATCACTACGCCGGCAAATCGATTGATTGCCTGCCGAAGCTCGCGCCCATCGTTCAGGCGCTGCCGTCGGTGACGCGAGTGGTGGTCATACCGTTGCTCAACGCGCGTCCGAACCTCGAGGGACTGCCATCCGCCGTGCTCTGGGATGACTGGCTGGCCGGCGCCCGGGCGGATGAGTCTGAGTTCGAGCGGTTTCCGTTCAACCATCCGCTCTACATCCTGTATTCCTCCGGCACCACCGGCGTGCCGAAGTGCATCGTGCACGGCGCGGGTGGCACGCTGCTCCAGCATCTCAAGGAGCACCAGCTGCATTGCGACATCCAGCCCGGCGATCGCGTGTTCTATTTCACGACGTGCGGCTGGATGATGTGGAACTGGCTCGTGACGGTACTGGCGTCGAACGCGACGCTCGTGTTGTATGACGGGTCGCCGTTCCAGCCCGACGGGCGGCGGTTGTTCGACCTGATCGATCGCCACCGCATCACGCTGTTCGGCGTCTCGGCGAAGTACATCGACGCCGTGCACAAAGCGGGCATCCGGCCGTGCGAGACCCACGACCTGGGATCGGTGCGCACCATCACGTCGACCGGCTCGCCGCTCGCGCCCGAGAGCTTCGATTTCGTCTACGACGCCATCAAATCCGACGTCCATCTCGCCTCGATCTCCGGCGGCACGGACATCGTGAGTTGCTTCGTCGGCGGCAATCCGAACGCGCCGGTCTGGCGTGGCGAAATTCAGTGCGCGGCGCTTGGCATGGACGTCGACGTGTTCGACGACGCGGGCCGGCCGACGGGCCTCGAGGCCGGAGAGTTGGTCTGCCGCCGGCCGTTTCCGTCGATGCCGGTGTCGTTCTGGAACGACCCGACGGGCGCGAAATACCGGGCGGCGTACTTCGAGCGATTTCCGGGCGTCTGGTGCCACGGTGACTGGATTCGGCGAACCGAGCACGACGGCTTCATCATTTTCGGCCGCTCGGATGCGACGTTGAATCCGGGCGGTGTGCGAATCGGGACGGCGGAGATTTACCGCCAGGTGGAGCAACTGCCCGAAGTCCTCGAGAGCGTTGCCATCGGTCAGTCCTGGGACGGCGATGAGCGCATCGTGCTCTTCGTCCGGCTCGCCGAGGGGCAGGCGCTCGACAGCGCGCTGCGTCAGCGCATCGTCGACCGCATCCGCCAACAGACGTCGCCGCGCCACGTGCCCGCGAAGATCATTCAGGTCGGGGACATCCCGCGCACGAAGAGCGGCAAGATTGTCGAGATCGCGGTGCGCCACGTCATCCACGGCCGCGCCGTCGCCAATCGCGAGGCGCTGGCGAATCCAGACGCGCTGGAGCTGTTCAAGGATCTGCCTGAGTTGCGCACGTGACCCGCGGGCGCAGCGCCTCGCTGTCACAGACCGTGCGGCAGACGATGGTCGCGCACGCGCGCGCGGCCGCACCGGACGAGTGCTGCGGTCTGCTCGTGGGGGTTGGCAGGCGCGTGGATTTCGCCATTCCGCTGTCCAACACCGATCCCAGGCCGGAGACCGGGTTTCGCGTCGACCCGGCCGAACACATCGCCGTGCGTCGCATCCTGCGGCGTGTCGTGCCCGCGCGCGCCATCGTCGGTGTCTATCACTCGCATCCGCGCGGCCCCGCCACGCCGTCGCCTCGGGATATCGCCGAGTGTCACTACCCGGACTGGATGTTCGTCATCGTCGGCCGGGCAGGCCGCTCGATTCGGGCGTATCAGCTGCGCGCCCGCGGACCGCTGCGGACGCCGATCGTGTGGCGCCGTCCGGCGCGGGCCCGCCGCTCACGCTGAGTTATCATGCGTGGTTTCTGCTGGTGTTGTGAGGGGAGCCGGGACCGTGTCTGATCCGTCAAAAGCGAGGGCGAGCGCGTTTCAAGGTGTGGCGACGGGTGCGGCCGAAGCGGCCGTCGATGTGCTGTTCGTGCCCGTCACGGGGCCCGACGACCGGTTGAGTGACGTGTCGTGGATCGATGGCGCGACCCGCGGCGAGATCGGCCGCGCGCGATCGACGGGGGAGTTCCGCGCCCGCCTGTTCGACGTGTTCGCGGCGCCCGCAACCGGCGAGGGGAGCCGCGCGAAGCGAGTGGCCCTGGTCGGCGGCGGCGATCCCGCCGAGCGCTCGCCGGAGCGGTGGCGACGACTCGGGGCGACATGCGCCTACGCCGCGCGGCGGTTCCGCGCCGAGTCCTGCGCCGTCCTGGCGCGCGGGGCCGACGATGTCGCGAGTGCCGCGCAGCATCTGGCCGATGGTTTGTCGGCGCCGGATTTCGACGGCGGCGTCTACAAGGAGTCCCGGCACGAGGCGGGTCAGCGGCCGCCAGCGCGTGTGCTGGTGATCGCACCGGGCGCCGATGCCGCGAAGGTGTCGGAGGCGGTGCAACGCGGCCGGGCGATCGGGGAGTCCGCGAATTTCACGCGCAGCCTCGCCAACGAACCCGCCAACGTCCTGACGCCGGAGGAATTCGCCGAACGCGTGCAGCGTGCGGCGACCGCGGTCGGACTCTCGGTTGACGTGCTAGACGAGCCGCGCATCCGCGAGCTGGGCATGCGCCTGCTGCTCTCGGTATCGCAAGGCAGCGCACTGCCACCGCGCGTGATCGTGCTGCGGCACGAGCCGAAGTCCGCGCCGGCGTCGCCGGTTCTTGCCCTCATCGGCAAAGGCATTACGTTCGACACGGGCGGCGTGTCGATCAAACCCGCGGACGGCATGGAGCGGATGAAAGATGACATGGCCGGCGGCGCGGCAGTCGCGGGCGCGATGCTGGCGCTGGCACGGCTGAACGCGCCGCACCGCATAATCGGCATCATCCCCACGTGCGAGAACATGGTGGGTGGACGCGCCACGCGGCCCGGCGACGTGATCAAAGGCGCCAGCGGCAAGACCGTTGAAATCATCAACACCGACGCCGAAGGCCGCCTGATTCTCGGTGACGCACTGTGGTACGCGCAGCAACTGGGCGCCACGCACATGGTCGACGTGGCCACGCTGACCGGCGCCTGCATGGTCGCCCTCGGCCGGCACGTGTCCGGATTGTTCGGCCAGCCCGACGCGTGGGTCGACACGGTGCGCCGCGCGGGCGAGGCCGGCGGGGATCGCCTGTGGCCGATGCCAATCTACGAGGAAGCGAAAGAGCAACTCCGCAGTGAGATCGCCGACATGATCAATTCGGCCGGGCGGCCCGGTGGCGCAGTGACGGCCGCCGCGTTCCTGCGCGAGTTCGCGGGCGATCTGCCCTGGGCGCATCTCGATATCGCCGGCACGGCGTGGGCCGAGTCGAAGGAGAACTATCAGCCGAAAGGCGCGACGGGCGTCGCGCTCAGGACGCTGGTCGAACTCGGGATGACGGGGGGACGTCAATCGTCGTAAGTGACGGCGCGACAGGCGGCATCGGCCGCCACTGGCGCGGACGCAACCGGTTCCACAGCACCAGCACGCAGCCGACGACCGCGCCAAGCAGCAAGGCGATCAGGAGCATGGCGCCGGCCAGGCCCAGCGACCCGACAATCAGGTCGCCCACGGTCATCTCGCGCACGGGCGGCCGGATGACCGTGACCATGAACGCGTCCGGTTTCTGCACGACAGATCTAGTGTAAACCCGGCAGCGGCCGGTCAGTCCTTGCGCGTCTGCGCCACCGGATTGCCGGCGCGCTTGAGCGAATCCTGGTATTTGACGAGGGCGTCGCGCAACGCCTGCGCGATCTGCTGGCGGTAGGCCGGCTGCTTGAGCAGGCCGGCGTCGGTCTTGTTCGTCAGGAACGCGATTTCGGTCAGCACACTGGGCATCTGGGCGCCGATCAGCACCACGAACGGCGCCTGTTTCACGCCGAGATTGCGCGTCACGCTCGTCTGCGATCGGGACTTGCGCGTGAGCGACGCCTGGAGCTGAATCGCCAGCTCGCGCGACTCCTCGAGCTTGTTGTTCAGCGCGATCGTCTTGAGGATCGTCGGCAGCGTGCCCATCGTCTGGACGCTGGCCGCGTTCTCGCGTGCCGCCACCGCTTCGGCTTCCGGATTGTTGGCGAAGTTGAGAAAGTACGTCTCGATGCCGCTGACCGCCGCCTGGCGGTGCGAGTTCGCGTGGATCGACAAGAACAGATCCGCGTGCTCGCGATTGGCGATCGCGGTTCGCTCCTCCAGCGGAATGAACTCGTTGGTCCGCCGTGTCAGGACGACTTCCACGCCCGGGGTCTGCTCGAGCAGCGTGGCCAGCCGAAGGGCGATGTCGAGCACGAGCTCCGATTCCGTGACGCCGTTGGCCATCGCGCCGGGGTCGTGCCCGCCGTGGCCGGGGTCGATCACGATCTTTGCCACGCGAAGTCCGAGTTGACGGGCGAGCGAGTAGTCGCCCTTCCCCGTGCTCGACGGCGCGAGCGGTGATGGTGTGGGATCGACGGCCGCCGTCTCCGCCGCGGGCCTCACCGGTCTCGTCGGGGCCGGCGTCGCCACCGGCGTCGGCCGCGGAATCGCCGCGGGGACTGGCGGGGGAGCGAGCTTGACGTTCGCGGCAGGTCCAGGCGGTGAAGCGATGGGCGTGGCTGCCGGCGTCGTTACGGGTGCAGCCGGCACGCTCGTGCCTTCGACGTCGATGACCAGACGGAACGGGTTGTAGAGCAGAAAGGCCGAGTGGCGCGGTGAGCCGTTGAGCTCCATGACGACGCGCGTGACGCCCTTCGTCGGCGAACCGACGCGGACGGCCTTAATCAGCGGTGTGCTGACGTGCCTGAGCTGATCAGCGGCGGCCGGCGCGACGACCGCATTGGAAAAGTCGAAGAACACACGGTCCGGGTTGGCGACGCGGTCGGAGTGATACGGCGCCTCGTCACTCAACTCGACGGTGATCCGATCGCCGCGCGGCAAGGCCGAGCGTGTGACCGCTTTCACGGTGATCGCTGGAGGACGTGTTGATGCGACTGGTGTTTGCGCCGCCGGATCGGCGGCGACCGTGTCCGGTCCGGCTGCCGGGGACGCAAGCGACGGCGGCGTGGTGGCTGCGGGTCCGGCCGGCTGCGCCGTGAGCGTCGCCACATGCGTCGCGGACTGCCGCGCGAGCGCGCCAGGATAACTGCTGGACAGCCACGTAAAGACGCGGACCGCCTCGTCGCGATCTTTCGGCTGGCCGTATCGCTGCCACGTCTGCTCGAGCAGTAGCCCCGCGTCCCAGAGCGCGTTGTCGCAATAGGTGCTCGTGGGGAACTGGCGGACGATCGCTGCGTAGCTGCGGGCCACGCGCCGCGCGGCTTCCGCGGTGGCGGTTCCGCTGAGCTGCTGCTGATCAGCCTGCGCGCGCGCGTACAACTCGGCCGCGGTCTGCGCCTGCACCGGCCGCGCGCACACCAGGAGCAGGATCGCCGCGATCGTGGCGATGCCGGCGCGTGAGGGGCGCGGACGATGCGAGAGCAGGGCAGCGGGCATCATGCGGTCACTTCAACTGCGCGTCCACTTCGACAAAGTAGTTCTGATCGACGAGGACCTCGCGCTTGCCGCCGGCGGCCGGCGACACGACGCCGTCCATCTCCATCATGTCGATGAGCCGCGCCGCCCGGCTGAAGCCGATGCGCAGGCGACGCTGCAGGTACGAGATCGACGCCTGGCCCGTCGACACGACGATGCGTGCCGCTTCGTCGTAGAGATCGTCCTTCTCGAATTCGATCTTCTCCGTCGGCTTGTCCTCGGCCGTCACGCTCCGGTCGTAGGTCGGCTTGCCCTGCTTGCGCAGGAAGCTGCAGAGCCGCGCCGTTTCCTGTTCGGAAATGTAGGGGCCGTGCACGCGCACGAACCGCGACGACGCGGGCGGCAGGTAGAGCATGTCGCCCTTGCCGAGCAACTGCTCGGCGCCGTTGCCGTCGAGAATCGTCCGCGAATCCACCTTCGACGCCACGCGGAACGCGATGCGGGCGGGGAGGTTGGCTTTGATGAGGCCCGTGATGACGTCCACCGACGGACGCTGCGTCGCCAGAATCAGGTGGATGCCAACCGCGCGCGCCATCTGGGCGATGCGCGAGATCGATTCCTCCACTTCCTTGCCGGCGGCCATCATCAGGTCCGCCAGCTCGTCGATGATGACGACGATATAGGGCATCGTCTTCAGTTCTTTACCGTCGGGGCCCGCGGCCTGCTGCTCGGCCATCGCGGCTTTCACGTTGCGGTTGAACTGCTCGATGTTCCTCACGCCGTGGGCCGCGAGCGTCTTGTAGCGCTCTTCCATTTCGCGCACGCCCCAGCGCAACGCGTTCGACGCCTGCTTGGGGTCTACGACCACCGGCGTCAGCAGATGCGGGATGTCCTCGTACATGCCGAGTTCGAGCCGCTTCGGATCGATCATGATGAAGCGGACGTCCTCCGGCGTGCAGCGGAACAGGATGCTGCTGATCATGCCGTTGACGCTGACCGACTTGCCGGCGCCGGTCGATCCGGCGATGAGCAGATGCGGCATCGTCGCCATGTCGCTGATGAACGGTTCGCCGTGAATCGTCTTGCCCAGCGCCATGGTCAGGCGCGCGGTCGCGCGGGTGTAGGCGTCTGACTCCAGCAGCTCGCGCAGCGTGATGGTTTCGCGATGCGGATTGGGAATCTGGATGCCCACCGTGGACTTGCCCGGGATGCGATCGATCAGCACCGACTCGGCCCGCATGGCCAGGCAGAGATCGTCGGCCAGGCCGGTGATGCGGCTGTATTTCACGCCGGCGTCGGGCTTGAATTCATACGTCGTGACGACCGGGCCCGGGTGGATCTGGACGACCGTGCCTTCGACGGAGAACTCGCGGCATTTCTCTTCGAGCAGCCGCGCGGCGTCCATCAGATCGCGCTCGTCGATCTTGCTCTGTTCCTTCGCCGCGTCGAGCAGCGTCACCGGCGGCAGGATGTAAGCGCCCTTGCGGCGCTCGGCCGGTGCCTTCGACTCCGCCGCTTCGAGCGGCAGGGGTTGCGGCGCGGGAAGCGCGCGCTTGATCGCGGGTGGGGCGATGGCCGCCGGGCGCACCGGTTTGGCCACGACTTCGTCGTCGTCGTCCTCGTCGTCGATCGGCTTGGCCCGCGCGGACTTCAGACGGGCGGCCGCTTCGGCTGCCTTGGTCGCGATCTCCGGCGCACGGTCGGCCCCGGCCTTCTTCACATGCTTCTGGACGATCTGTTGGCGTTCCTGATCGCGCCGGCGATTCTCGCGCCACGCCCGATACCAATCGAACAGGCCGCCGCGCTTGCGAACCCGATCCGCCACGCCCGCTGCCGCGTGCCCGAACGAAAACTGCGTCGAGAGAATGATTGAAAACGCGACCAGCGTGAGCAACAGGATCGCGGCGCCCGTGGTGTTCAGGTAGTTCGAGAAGAGCGTGGCCAGCGCGTGCCCGACGACGCCGCCCGCCTGGAAATGCCGGCTCGAGGTTTCGATGGCGCCAATGCTCAAGGAGAGCAGGGCCGCCAGGCTGGCCGTGAGCATGCCCGCGCCGACCAGCTTCGTATATTCCGCGTCGATCTTGAGGCACCAGAAGTAGTGCCATGCGAGATAGCCGAGAAAGACCGGAATCAGCCAGGCGGCATAGCCGACGAGCTGGAACGCGGCTTCCGCCATGAACGCCCCGATGCGGCCCGCGAAATTCGCCGGGTCGCCGGTGCTCACGTTGTTGAAGAACCACGCGGGGTCGCTCGCGGAATAGCTGACCAGCGCGACCAGCCACAGGACAGCCGCCGCAAACAGGGCTACGCCCGCGAATTCGCTCAAACGACGAGACACGGCAGACTGGGCCACTCAGCAGCTCCTGATTACCCGCGGTCAACTCAGTGAGTTGCCGCTCAGACTTCCATCACGACGGGAAGAACGAACGGCCGTCGCCCCGCCCGCTTGCGAAACAACCGTTGCAACTCGATCCGAATCCGTTCCTTCAGCAAGCCCGGGTCCGACCGCTCCTCGAGCGGCGCGGCCCGAATCGCCTGGGCCAGCAGATCGGGCGCTTCCCTCAACATCGCCTCGTGCCGGACGTCGTTCGCCAGGCCCCGGGTAATCAGCGCCGGCTCCTGCTCGACCTCGCCCGTCTGGGCGTTGATGGCGACAATCGCCACCACAAGCCCGTCGCCCGCCAGATGGCGCCGGTCCCTCAACACCTCGTCGCCGATCTCGCCCGTCCGGGTGCCGTCGATCAGGACCCGTCCGGCCGGAACCCGGTCTGCCACCCGGGCCGTCCCGCCCTCAAAGCGCAGGACGTCACCGTCCTGGAGCATCATCACGGAGGCCTCGGGACAGACGGCCTGGGCCATCCGCGCGTGCCTGGCAAGTTGCCGGTACTCCCCATGTATCGGCACGAAGAACCTGGGCTTGACGAGCGACACCACCAGTTTCAGTTCTTCGGCGCTGGCATGGCCGGACACGTGGATGTGCTTGTCGGCGCTGGTAATGACCTCGGCGCCCCTCCGGGCCACGTGATTCATCACCCGGCCGATGGCTTTCTCATTGCCGGGGATGTTCCGGGCCGAAAAGGCCACGACATCACCCGGCGCCAGATGGACGTAGCGGTGATCGTCAATCGCGATGCGGGGGAGGGCCGCCAGGGCCTCCCCCTGCGACCCCGTGCACAGGCACAGCACGTCGGACGCCGGATAGTCGTGAACCTCGGAATCGCGAATCTGGATGCCGGGTGGAACCTTCAGCGCGCCGAGGCGCTGGGCGACCTCCGAGTTTTGCTGCATGCCCCGGCCGATGAACGCGACCTTGCGGTCGAACTGCTCAGCCATGTCCGCGAGCAACTGCAGCCGGTAGATCGAGGACGAAAACGTGGCGACGAGGATCTTGCCGGGCGCGCTGCTGAAGATTTCCTCGAACCCGTCGATGACCTCGCGCTCCGAGCCGGTGACGCCCTTCCGGTCGGCGTTGGTGCTGTCGGACAGCAGCGCCAGAACGCCGGCCGATCCGAGCTCGGCGAACCGGTGCAGGTCAAAATGCTGGCCGTCCGTCGGGGTCTGGTCGATCTTGAAGTCGCCGGTGTGCACGATGACGCCGGCGGGCGTGTGAATGGCCACCGCGAGGCAGTCGGGGATGCTGTGTGTCACGCGCAGGAACTCGAGCGTGAACGAGCCCACGGGCACGCGCTGCCGGGGCGCCACGGGCACCAGCCGGTCGTCGACATCGATGTTGTGTTCCTGCAGTTTGGGCTCGACGAGCGCGAGGGTAAACGGCGAGCCGAACACCGGGCCGTCTATGCGCGCGATCACGTGGGCGATCGCGCCGATGTGGTCTTCGTGCCCGTGCGTCAGCACCAGGGCCTTGATCCGGCCGCGATAGGCGTCGAGGGCCGACATGTCGGGGATGACGAGGTCCACCCCGAACAGTTCAGGTTCAGGGAACATCACGCCCGCATCGATCAGGATGGCCGTGTCGCCCGACGCGACGAGCAGCATGTTCATGCCGAACTCGCCGACGCCGCCGATGGGGATCACGTCCACCGCGTCCGCCCGTGAGGCGGACGAGTCAGCACTCTGCAAAAGTCGACCTCATCCCGCCGGACAATGGGGTCAGACGAGGGTCAGACCGGGGTCAGACGAGGGTCAGACATGTGTCTGACCCCGGTCTGACCCTCGTCTGACCCCGGTCCGTCCGCTCCGTCGATCTCTTCGCGGGCGCGAGCCGATCGACGTCGATGTCCGGCCCATTGGGGTCGCTGGGAAGACCCAAAACAGGCTGGAAAACTGCGGCGAACTATAGCACAGGGGGTTTTGAAGTACCAGCGATTTGGTCGACAAGGGCCGCCACCTCCGCGAGGTCGAGTGTCTCGGGCCGGCGGCCCGGGTCGATGCCGGCGGCCGCGAGAACCGCCCGTGGGTCTGGGACCAGACCGGCTATCGCGTTCGACAGCGTCTTGCGCCGTTGGCCGAAGGCGCGCTTGACCACGCGCTCGAGGAGGGCGGGGTCATTCACGCGGACCGGCGACGGCCGGAACTCGAGCCGCACCACCGCCGACCGCACCTTGGGGGCCGGCTTGAAGGCGCCCGGCGGCAGGTCGAGCAATCGGGTGATCCGGGCGTGCAGACCGAGCAGGATCGTGAGGACGCCGTACGCCTTCGTCCCGGGCACGGCGACCAGCCGATCGGCCACCTCGCGCTGGAGCATGACCGTGGCATCGGCGAAGGCCGCGTGCTGGTGCTGCAGTTCGACGAGGCGAAAGAGGATGGGCGTGGACAGGTTGTAGGGCAGGTTGCCAATCACGCGGAACCGGCGGCGCGCGCGGCCCATCTCGGCGGCGGCCGGCGTGCGCTGGGGCTCGAGTCCGCTCAGATAGGGCAGGACATCGGTCTTCAAAATGTTGCCGCTGACGATCGTCACGTTCTTCGGCGCCCGCGCGGCCAGGTCGGCCACGAGATCGCGATCGATTTCGACGCCGAGGATGGGCACGCCCGTCTCGGCCAGCGGCAGCGTGAGCGCGCCGGCGCCCGGACCGATTTCCAGGAACACGTCACCCGGCTGCGGCGCGATGGCCTTGACGACTTTGGCGGCCCACTGCGGGGCCAGAAAGTGCTGCCCGAATCGCTTACGCGGCCGATGGGACTGTGACGGTGAACTTGGCCTCATCGGTTGCCCGGCTCGGTGTCATCGTCGTCATCTTCGCCGCCATCGTCGGCGTTCCAGTAGTTCTCCTCGATGTCTTCAATCTCTTCTTCGGATAGTCCGAAATAATGACCGACTTCGTGGATCAATGTCTCCGCGATCGCGACGATCGTGTCTTCCCGATCTTCCGACGCGTCCTCAATCGGGCCCTGAAAGAGCGTGATCTTGTCTGGCAGCGCGTTGCCGTGCGCCCACTGGCGCTCGGTGAGCGGCGTGCCCTCATAGAGCCCGAGCAGCGTGTCTGGCGGCACCAGGTCAACCTCGGCGAGCGCGCGAGCCGAGGGCTCATCCTCGACCACGATCGCGATGTTCTGCATCGCCTCGCGGAAGTTCTGGGGAATCAGCAGGAGGGCCTCGTCGACCAGCGCGCGGAACTCGTCGCGCGTCATCGTGGTTTCTTTCCGGCGTGTTTGGTGGTGCGTTTGCGTGTCGCGACGGGACCGAGATTTCGGAAGTACGCGCAATCGCTCCGCACGTTGCAGCGATCGCAGAGCGGTTTCGGTTTGCAGATGCGGCGCCCGTGCAGGATCAACGTGTCGGACGCGCGCGTCCATCGCGCGGGCGGGAGACCGGCGCACAAATCCGCCTCCACCTTTTCCGCGTCGTCGGAATGCACCAGGCCGATGCGATTCGTCACCCGCAACACGTGGCGATCGACCGGCAGGCCGGGCAGGCCGAAGGCGTGGCCGCGCACGACATTGGCCGTTTTGCGCCCGACGCCCTTGAGTTCGACCAGGTCGGCCATGTCCTTCGGGATCTCTCCGCCGTGGTGTTCGACGACCGCCTGCGCCATGCCGAGCAGGCTGCGGCTCTTGGCGCGGAAGAATCCGGTGGGCTGCACCAGCGGTTCGAGATCGTCCGTCGTGGCGCGCGCCATGGCGGTCGCATCCGGGTAGCGCGCGAAGAGCGATGGCGTAACCTGATTGACGCGTGCGTCAGTGCACTGCGCCGAGAGAATGGTCGCGGCCAGCAATTCGTACGGCGTCGAAAAGCGCAGCTCAGTCCAGGCGTCTGGATGCTGTGCCTCGAGGCGGTCGAGGATCTTTTTGAAGAACGGGCGCGTCGGCACGTCCTTTTAGTGCAGCGGTCCCTTCGGCCATGACGAAGGGTCCGCGGCCGTCTGCGCGGTCTGGACGGCGCGCATCTGTTCCTGCAGGGCGGCGATGAGTCCCGGCACCACGCCAAACGGCAACGCCAGCCTGGCCACGATCGGTGCCTTGACGGTCTGCGATTGCTCGGCGCTCTTCAAGTCCTGCTCCGACAGCGGCTGCACATCGCAAAACGTCAACGTCAGGTCGAACGGCGTGTGGGCGACGGCGCAGAAGTTCGCATACTCCCGCGTCGCGTGACCGGATTCGGCCGGTTCGTCCGGCACGATCGTGAAGTTGATCTGCTTGTTGGTCATGACCGTCAGTATTTTCGCATGACGCCGACGACCACGCCTTGAATCTGCACCTGCGACGGATCCAGATAAATCGGCTGCATGGCCGGGTTCGCCGGCTGCAGGCGGATGCGGCCCGGCTCGCGATACAGTTTTTTCAACGTCACGTCCGTGCCGCCGACGAGGGCGATGACCATCTCGCCGTTATCGGCCGTCTTGCGATCCTCGACGACGACGAAATCCCCGTCGCGGATTTGTTCGTCGACCATCGAATCGCCGCGGACGCGCAGCACGTAGGAGTCTTTTTTTCCGACCAGGTCCTGGGGCACCGCGATCGTCTCGTCGGTCGCCACCGCCTCGATGGGCGCGCCTGCGGCCACGAAACCGAGCAGCGGCAGTTCGACGGCCCGATTACCGGTGCGCGCGGACAACAATTCGACCGATCGGCTGCGGTTCCAGGACCGCCGGATGCAGCCCTTCTCCTGCAGATTGGTCAGGTGTTTGTGGACGGTCGCCAGTGAGGACAGCCCGAACCGCCGGCCGATTTCCTCGAGGCTCGGCGCGTAGCCCTGCTGCTGGATGAAGTCCCGGAGGTAGTCCAGGATCTCCCGTTGGCGTTTGGTGAGTGGCTGCACGTGTCGCTCCCGGAAAAGTGGGCGGAACTGGGCTGCGACTATACACAAAGAAAAGGCGAAAATCCATCACGTCGGGGAATTGGTCCTTTCGCACACAGGTGCGAAGCACCCAATTGCCGCCGTTCAGGCCAACCAGCCCTGGCGGGCGTATTACTGAGTGGATAGAGTACGTTCCAATCAGCCTCGGGAGGCTTCATGCCAGCACGGTCTACCGTCTCGGCCTTCGCCCTTGCCCTCTTGCTCCCCGCAGTCGCCGGTGCCCAAACTCAGTTGTCGCCAGACGTGCAGCGCATGGTCGATGCGCAACTGGCCACACCGAAGCTCAATCCAAGCGCCACCGTCACGGTCGATCTCGCGGCCACCCCAGTCCGGGACGTTCTTGCCGCCATCGCGAAGGCGGGCGGCATTACGGTGCGGTACCATTCCGGCGTCACCAATCTGGACGCGCCAACGTCGGCGAAGCTGGCAAACGCCACCATTGAGGACTCGCTGCAATTGGTCCTGGGATCGAGAGGACTCGCCTTCAAGGTGACGGGATCAAAGTCGGTATTCATCTATCGGGACACGCCGGAGAATCGCGAAAAGTACTCTGAGACCCGCCGCACGTTCTCAATCGTCAATGCCGATGTCGCGATCGTGGGGCAGACCCTGAATAATGTTTTCTATGTTGTCGGACCCGACGACGTCCGGCCCGCGATGGTGACCGACAGGGAATCGCGGACCATCACCGTGCGCGCGACCGCCGACATGATGACCAAGGTTGCGAAACTCATCGCGGACGCCGACAAGCGCTGACCCACGACATCGGCTCTTCGGCCTATGCTCTTCGGCGATGGCTGGAGAGTCCGCATGAAACTGGGCCGCACGCTTCGCCCGCCGGCGTCGGCGTCGGCCGACTTTGCGGCGCTGGGCGAGAACAGCCTCGACACGCTGGTGGTCAGCGCGGGCCCCGGGCACGCGGGGAAACAGACCGCGACTGCGCTCGTTGAACTGCCGGGCGGGCAAGCGGCGACAGCGGCGGTGGCGGTGGCCCGTCTTGGATGGCGGAGCCGCTACATCGGCGTCGTCGGAGACGACGCCGCCGGGGAGATCCTGACGCGAGCGTTGAAGGAGGCTCACGTTGACGCCGTCGTGAGCATTCGCGCCGGCATCCAGACGCGCCGCGCCGTCATTGTCGTAGATGAAGTGAACGGCGATCGCCGTGTCTACGAACACCGCGACGCGGCACTCGCGCTTTCAGACAGCGAACCTCCAGACCAGGCCTTCTCGGACTCGCGCATCCTGCTGATCGATCTCACCGATCCCGCCGCCGCCCTGCGCGCCGCGCGCATCGCTCGCGCGGCAGGCGTGCGCACGCTGGTTGACGTCGATCGTGCCGATCCCGCCCTGGCTGTGTTGTTCAATCTCGTCGATCTCATCGTCGTGCCGGAAGGCGCGCTCGGGGCGATCGCGGGCACCAGTGAGGTTGGACGCGCCCTGACTCACCTGGCGGGGGAGTCAAACGCGGCGGCCATCATCGTCACGCTGGGCCCGGACGGCGCCATCGCGGTCTGTCAGGGCCGCGAACTGCGGGCGGCCGCCCACACCGTTTCGATCGTCGACACCACGGGCGCCGGGGATGCGTTTCGGGCGGGCCTGGCGGCCGGATGGCTCTCCCGGGGGACCGAGGACCCCGATTTGGCCGACCTCCTGGCGGACGCCAATCTTGTGGCCGGCCTCAATTGTCGGGCGTTGGGGGCCCAAACGGCTCTGCCACAAGCACTTGAGGTCCCCAGCCACCTCCGCGGACGGGTGTAACGATGGCGTGCCTTCGCCAGTCTAAGCATTCAGGGCACGGCGCGCCGCGAGGGCGGGTTCGGGAGCCCGGAGACCAGCATGCGATTTGGGGACGCCGCCATTCATACGATGGGTTGGACGGGACGGCCGGTGACTTCCGGAATGAGCACGCCCGAGACGGCCGCTGATCCGGTGCGCGCCGCGGCCCTCGCTGAGGCCGACGACCGGGCGCTGGTCATGGCGTTTCAGTCCGGCGAGCGCCTGGCGTTCGACGTCATCGTCGTGCGGCATCGCCGGCCGGTCTACCAAATCTGCTATCGCTTCATGAACAATCACGAAGACGCGTCCGACCTCGCGCAGGACGTGTTCGTGCGTGCGTTCAAGGGGCTGACGAATTTCAAGGGCGACGCGTCGCTCGCGACGTGGCTCTATCGCGTGGCGGTAAACACATGCCTGAACCGTGTGGCCGCGAAGAAGCCGGTGACCGCGCCGCTCGAGGTGGCCACACAGGTCGATGGACACGCCGTGAGCCCCCTCGAAGAGGTGCTGCGGCATGAACGCGCCGGTAAAGTGCGGGCGGCGATCGAGCAGCTGCCGCCCAAGCAAAAGGCGACGCTGATGTTGCGCGTGTACCAGGAATGCTCGCACGAAGAAATCGCCACGGCGCTCGGCAGTTCGGTCGGCGCCGTCAAAGCCAACTTCTTTCACGCGCTCAAAAACCTGAAGCGCGCGCTGGAACGATCATGACAGACCATCTTCGTCCCGAAGAATTCGTGGAAGCACTTGACGGCCTCGCCGAGGCGCCCGCGCGTGCGCATCTGGCGGCATGCGCGGAGTGCCGCGCGCAAGTCGATGAGCTGCGCGAGGTCATCCGTGAGTCGGCCGGCGTCGAATCGCCCGCGCCGTCGCCGCTCTTCTGGGATCACTTCAGCGATCGCGTGCGCCACGCCACGGCGATATTGCCCGCGCGCGCGCCGTGGTGGCAGGGCGTGTGGCGCCCGGCCGCAGTCTTCGCGGCCGCCGCCGGCGCGGTGGCGCTCATCGTCGCACTGCAGCCTCGCGCAACGGACGCGCCGGCTCTCGTCGTGTCACAGGCGCCTGCCGCCCCGGTCGCCGAACTGGCGGAGATGCCAGACGACGGATCGTGGAGCTTCGTGGTGGGGCTGGCGTCCGAACTGGATTACGCCGACGTGAAGCAACTCGCCGAGCCGCGTGCGGGAATCGCCGACGGCATGATCGAAGAATTGACTCCAGCGCAACGTGTCGAACTGGCGCGGCTGCTGGAGAAAGAAATGGGTGTCCAGTAATGAGCCGCACGCGCCAGCTGGTGATCGCAGCCGTCGTCATCGCCGCGACGATGACGACAGGGACGGCCTTCGGTCAGGTGCCGCCGCCCCCGGGCGGCCGCGGCCCGGGACGCGCCGCGCGGGCGGGACTCCCGGCCGTGACCCCGAACATGAATCCGCAGCAACTGCAGAACCTGATGGATGCCTGGGCCGCGATCGAGGCACAAAAGGCCTTGCAGTTGAGCGACGAGCAGTACCCGAATTTTGTGGCGCGGTTGCAGCGTCTCCAGATGGTGCGCCGGCGCCACACGATGGAACGGCGTCGGATCATGGGCGAACTGATCGGGTTGCTGAATGCCAATCCAGCGGCTCGTGGCGAAGACATCGACGCGCGCGTCAAGGCGTTGGGCGACGTGGATGACACGCAGGCCGTCGAGGTGAAGAAGGCATACCTGGATCTCGACGCTGTGCTCACGCCCTGGCAGCGGGGGAGATTCCGCCAGTTCGAGGAACAGGTCGAGCGCATGAAGATCGATTTGCTCGGCAAGATCAGGCCGCAGGCCCGCGGCGGGGCGCCCAACGGCCCGGGTCGGTTTGGAGCCCCGGGTCTTTAGACCCGGGGTTTGGCCCCGGGGTCTGAAGACCCCGGGCTCCATAAGCAAGACCCGCGCTAACATGAGTTCATGCGCCGGCGAGTCACTGCAACGATCGCCCTGTGTCTGCTTGGGGCGGCCCTGGTATCTGCCGCGGCCCAGGCGCTGACCAAACGGGACGCCGACAGCCTCGAATCGAAGCTCAACGCCATTCTGCGCCGCGGTGCGGCCACGGGCCGGGCTGCACGTCCGCTCAGCACCTCAGTCACCGATCGGGAGTTCAACGCATATTTCAAATTTCAGGGCGCGGCGCGCCTGCCGGTCGGTGTCGTGAATCCGATGCTGCAGATTCTCGATGGCGGCCGCCTCATCGGTGTGGTGACCGTCAATCTGGATGCGGTACGCCGATCCAAGGAACGTGGCTGGACGGATCCCCTGGCCTACATGAGCGGGTCGGTCGAGGCCCGCATCGTCGGCGTGCTGCGGGCCGCGAACGGCAAAGGCAAGCTCGACCTCGAATCGGCCACGCTGGGCGGCGTGCCGGTGCCGATCGTGCTGCTGCAGGAACTGATCACGTATTACACGAAGACACCCGAGTCGCCGGCCGGGTTTTCCCTCGACCAGCCCTTCACCCTCCCTCAACAAATCCGACAGGTGGACTTCCTTCAGCGCGGCTCGGCCGTCATCGTGCAGTGAGCGCGGCGCGGACGGACTGGCTGTCCACGCCCCTGCAGTTCATCAAGGGCGTCGGTCCGCGGCGTGCGAGCGATCTCGCGCGCGTGGGTCTGTCCACCGTCGAGGACTTTCTGCTGCGGTTTCCCCTGCGCTACGAAGATCGCGCCCGATTGACGACGGTCGCGAAGCTCAGGCCGGGCACCACGGCGACGGTCGTGGCCGAAGTCCTGTCGTGCGGGCTGCGGGCAACGCGCCGGCCCGGCTTTCGCCTGTTCGAGCTCATTCTCAAGGACGACACCGGACCGGTGCGGGTCGTGTTTCCGAACCAGGCCTTTTTGCGCGACGTCTTTCATGCGGGCCAGCAACTGGTGCTGTACGGGCCGCTGGAATTCCGGGGCACGGGAGGGTTGCAGTTCACGAACCCGGAATACGAAATCATCCGCGGTGACGCCGAGGAAGAGGACACCACGGTCCATACCGGGCGCATCGTGCCGATCTACGAAAAGATCGGCTCGCTCACGCCCCGAGTGCAGCGCACGCTCGTGCATCAGCTACTCGCGGACATGCCGGCGACCCTGGGCGACCCGGTGCCGGGGTCGATTTTGGCGCAGCACCGGTTTCCCGATCGACGAACGGCGATCGCCGGCATTCACTTTCCGCCTGCCGCCGAGGATGTCGAGGCGCTGAATGCGCGGGCCACGGACGCGCAACGCCGGCTGATCTTCGAGGAGTTCTTTCTCTTTCAGGCCGGGCTCGTGCTGCGCAAGCGGCGGCAGTCAGCCGATCGCAAGCCCGTCACGATCGCCGTCGACGATCGCATCCGCGAATCCGCGCGCCGCGCGCTGCCGTTCAAGCTGACGGCGGGGCAGAAGGACGCGCTGCGCGAAATCGTCGCCGACCTGCAACGGCCGCAGCCGATGAATCGCCTCTTGCAGGGCGACGTGGGCGCGGGCAAGACGGTCGTGGCGCTGATCGCGGCGGTCGTCGCGATGGAAAACGGCCTGCAGGTCGCGTTCATGGCGCCGACGGAAATCCTCGCGGATCAGCACTACCTGACATTGCGCCGGATGCTCGACCAATCACGGTTTCGCGTCGCGCAGCTGACCGGCAGCACCGGCGCCGTGCGCCGGCGTGAGGTGCTCGCCGAACTGGCCAGCGGGACGATTCACCTTGTCGTCGGCACGCATGCGCTCGCCGAAGACGCCGTCGGGTTCCGCGCGCTCGGGCTGGTCGTGATCGACGAGCAGCATCGCTTTGGCGTCGAGCAGCGTGCGACGCTGCGCGCCAAAGGCCTGCGGCCAGACGTGCTCGTGATGACGGCGACGCCGATCCCGCGGACGCTCGCCCTGACCGTGTTCGGCGATCTGGACGTGTCGGTGATTCGCGACCTGCCGCCGGGCCGGCAGCCCATCACCACGCTGGCCAAGCCGGAATCGCGGCGCGAAGAGGTGTACCGTCTCGCCCGGCGCGAGTTGGAGGCCGGCCGCCAGGTCTACGTCATCTATCCCCTCGTCGAAGAGTCTGAGAAGGTCGATCTGCGCGCCGCCACCGGGATGTCCGACCATCTTCGACTGGAAGTCTTTCCTGAATACACGGTGGCCCTGCTGCACGGACGCCTGAAGTCGGACGAGAAGGACCGCGTGATGTCGGCGTTCGCGCGCGGAGATGTGCACGTCCTGGTGAGCACCACCGTCGTCGAGGTCGGCGTGGACGTGCCGAACGCCACAATCATGATCGTCGAGCACGCCGAACGGTTCGGGTTGTCGCAGCTGCACCAGCTGCGCGGACGCGTGGGCCGGGGCACGCATCCGTCGACGTGTGTGCTGCTGTACCAGCCGCCACTGGGCGAGGCGGGCCGCGCCAGGCTGGACGCGCTCGTGGACACGACCGATGGCTTCGTCATTGCCGAGCGGGACCTCGAGCTGCGGGGCCCGGGCGATTTCTTCGGCACCCGGCAGTCTGGACTCCCCACGCTGCGCGTGGGCGACCTGCAGCGCGACCATGCCTTGATGGAGCAGGCGCGCCGCGACGCCATCGCGTGGCTCGACGAGCCGGCCTCGGCGCCCATCGTCGAGTACCTGTCGCGCACCTGGGCCGATCGCTTCGGCTTGGCCGGGGTCGGATAGCGATGCGCATCATTGCGGGGCGCCTCAAAGGGCGCCGGCTCAAAGCCCCGGCCGGCAGCAGCGTGCGTCCCACATCGGACTCGCTGCGGGAAACCCTCTTCAATGTGCTCGGTCCGCTCGATGGCCTCGGGGTGCTCGATGGGTTTGCGGGGACCGGCGCGCTCGGGCTCGAGGCCTATTCGCGCGGCGCCTCGTCAATCGCCTTCATCGAGCACGACGCGGCGGCGCTCCGCGTCCTGCGTGAGAACGTCGCGCACTGCGGCGTTGAGGATGCGTGTGCTATCATCCGCGGCGATTTCATGAACGCGCGCGTGGACGCGCAACGTTTCGATCTCGTGCTCCTCGACCCGCCGTACACCATGGCGAATATCCCGGATGTTCTGACCCGCGCCGCCGCGCTTCTCGCGCCGGCCGGCCGGCTCGTCTTCGAGCACAGCCGCCGGACGGCTGCGCCCGATGCCATTCCCGGCGCGGCGCGCTACCGCACCATCACCGCCGGCGACAGTGCGTTGTCCCTGTACGCGCCAGTGGCCTGACCGTTTCGGAAATCACCATGGCTGATTCGCCGCGCATCGCCGTGTTCCCCGGATCGTTCGATCCGCTCACGAACGGGCACGTCGATCTGATCGAGCGCGCCGCGCGCCTCGTGGACCGCGTGATTGTCGGCGTGCTGCGGAACGCCAGCAAGCAACCGTTGTTCGGCGTGGACGATCGGGTGGCGATGATCCGCGAGGTCTTCTCGGGCAGGGCGGACGTCGCCGTTGACGCCTTTTCCGGCTTGTTGATGGACTACGCCCGTGTGCACGGCGCGTCGGTCGTGATCCGCGGCGTACGCAGCGCCGCCGATCTCGACTACGAACGCCAGATGGCGCTGACCAACCGGCACCTCAACCCGGACGTCGATACCGTGCTGCTGCTGCCTTCCGCAGGCGTCGGGCACATCAGTTCATCGTTGGTCCGGGAGATTGCGGCGCTCGGCGGCTCGGTGCGCGGCATGGTGCCGCCGGCCGTGGAAACGTGGATCGCCCGCCGCGGCCCGGACGCACGGACACAACCCGTATGAGCGATTCCCTTCGCCTCGCCGACCGCATGGATCACATCGCCATGTCCCCGACGATGAAGGGGACGGTGGAGGCGGAGAAGCTGCGACGGGCCGGCGTTGACGTCGTCGATCTCGGCGCCGGCGAGCCGGACTTCCCGACGCCGCCGCACGTGACGGCCGCGGCGATCCAGGCCATCGAACGGCAGTTCACGAAATACACCGCCAACATGGGCATCGTGGAATTGCGCGAGGCGGTCGGCACGCGGTACCAGCAGGATTACGGCGTCACCTACAAGGCCGACGAGGTGATCATCACCGCCGGGGGTAAGCAGGCGCTGTACCACGCCGCGCTGGCGCTGTTCGCGCCCGGTGACGAAGTGATCACGCACGCGCCGGGCTGGCCGACACTCGTCGAACAGATCAAGCTCGCCGGCGCGACGCCGGTCGTCGTGCGAACGCACGCTGAAGACGGCTTCGCGTTGACCGCGGATCTGTTTCTGTCGGCAGTGACGCCGCGCACGCGCGCGATTGTCCTCAACTCTCCGGGCAATCCGACCGGGGCGCTGCTGTCGGAAGCTGAAGCGCAGACGCTTGCGCGCGAGGCCGGACGGCTCGGACTCTGGGTCGTGATCGATCTCTGTTACGAGCGCCTCATCTATGACGGCGTGGCGCACAATCTGCCGCGGATCTTCGGCGAGGCCATGCGCGACCGGCTCGTGCTCGCGGGATCGACGTCCAAGAGTTACGCGATGACCGGCTGGCGCTGCGGCTGGCTGGCTGGGCCCAAGGCCGTCGCGTCAGGCGCGAACGCGCTGCAGAGTCACGAAACGTCGAACGTGAACTCGATCACGCAGCGGGCCGCGGTCGCCGCGCTGACGGGATCGCAGACCTGCGTCGACGACATGCTGACCGAATACAAACAGCGCCGCGATCAGGTCCTGACCTGGCTGGCGGCCGAGCCTCGCATCCGCTGCGCCGTTCCGCAGGGTGCCTTCTACGTGTTCCCGGATATTTCGGACTTCCTCGATCCGGCGCGCGTGCGGACCTCGATGGACTTTGCCGACGGTCTGCTCCGTGACGAGCACGTCGTCACGACCGCGGGCGAGGCCTTCGACGCGCCCGGGTTCATCCGGCTGTCCTACGCGACCTCGCTCGACCGCCTGCACGAAGGCCTCACGCGCCTGCTGCGGTACGCGCGCGCGGCCGCGGCCTGACGCTCACGCGCGTGGCTCTGGATCCGTCCATCGTCGACCGCCTGCGCGCCGTCGTCGGGGCGGCATTCGTGCGGACCGACGCGGAGACCTGCGCCGCATACGGCGTCGACGCGCTCAAGCGCGGCCATCCGGCTGACGCCGTCGTGACGCCGGCCAGCACCGACGAGATCGCGAAGGTGGCGCGCATCTGCTCGGACACGCGGACGCCGCTCGTGCCGCGCGGAGCCGGCACGGGGTATACCGGCGGCGCGGTGCCGATCCAGGGCGGCGTCGTGCTCAGCCTCGAACGTCTGAACCGGATTCTCGAGATCGATCAAGAGAATCTGCTCGCCGTCGTCGAGCCGAACGTCGTGACGGGCGATCTGCAGGACGCCGTCGAGCGCGTCGGCCTGTTTTATCCGCCGGACCCGGCGAGCCTGCGGCAGTCCGTGATCGGCGGCAATGTGGCGGAAAACGCGGGCGGCCCGCGGGCCTTCAAGTACGGGGTGACGCGGCAGTACGTGCTGGGGCTCGAGGCCGTGCTCGCCAGCGGCGACGTGATCCGCACGGGCGGCAAAGTCGTAAAGAACGTCGTCGGCTACGACCTGACGCAACTCCTGACCGGTTCGGAGGGCACGCTCGCGATCATCACGCGGATCACGCTGCGGCTGATTCCGAAGCCGCCGGCCCGCGCGACGCTGCGCGCGACGTTTGCGGATGTCACGGCCGCGGTCGACGCGGTGACGCGATTGATCGGGCACCGGGTCATTCCAGCGACGCTCGAACTCATCGATGCCGAAAGTCTGCTGGCCGTGTCGACGTATCTGAACGGACGCGCCCTGGCCCCGCCGGGCACCGGCGCGCTCCTGTTGATTGAGGTCGATGGCCTGCCGGAGCTGGTCGCCGCCGAAGCGCTGCGCGTAGCGGAGGCCTGCCGCGATTCTGGTGCGACGGAGATTCTTCGCGCGGCCGACGAGCGCGAGCGGGACGAGTTGTGGGCGGTGCGCCGGGAAATCTCGCCGTCACTTCGCGTGATTACGTCGCTGAAGTTCAACCACGACGTCGTGGTGCCACGGGCGCGCATTCCGCAGCTGTTCGCCTTGATCGAGACGATGCGGCGGACGTTTTCGCTCAGGATTCCGTGTTTCGGCCACGTCGGCGACGGCAACATCCACGTGAACATCATGGTGTCGCCCGACGATCCGGCGGAGATTGCGCGGGCCCACGAGGCGGAGCGGGCCCTGTTCGAGGGCGTCATCAGCCTCGAGGGATCCATCAGCGGCGAGCATGGGATTGGCTTCTCGAAAGCCCCTTTTCTGTCGCTCGAACTGTCGCCCCCGACCATCGCGGCCATGCGGGCCGTCAAACAGGCATTTGATCCGCTCGGGATTCTCAATCCGGGAAAAATCTTTTGAAGAAGGAGGGGGACGTACCTGTTTCCCACAGGCGTTCATTTGCCAGCCTGTGGAAAACAGGTACGTCCCCGTGCTATACTTTCTCAGTCAGTCCACCTCGGGCGGCCATTCAGGGCCGCGAGTTCCGTAACAGTCTCGACCAAACCCAATCGTCAACAACTTAACGTGCACCGATTCAACCCCTATGGCCAATCAACCGAAGCGCTCCTCAGGGCGTCAGCCTAGCGATCCGTCCGCGGCCGACGCGCAGACCCCCGAAACCGTCGAGACGACTACCGCAGCCGCCGTGGACAACGGCGAGTCGGCCCCCGAGTCCGTCCCAACCGTCAATCCAGACGCGCCCCGGCAGCCGAAACCGGCGCCGACCCTCAATATCAATGACCTGAAGGACATGAGCATTCAGAAGCTCACCCAGGTCGCCAAAGACCTCAACGTCGCGGGCGCCACCGGCATGCGCAAGCAGGACCTGATTTTCCAGATCCTCAAGGCGCAGACGGAGCTCAGCGGGTTCATGTTTTCCGAGGGTGTCCTCGAGGTGCTGCCGGACGGCTTCGGCTTCCTGCGCGCGCCCGATTACAACTACCTGCCGGGGCCTGACGACATCTACGTGTCGCCCTCGCAGATTCGGAAGTTCGATCTGCAGACCGGCGACACCGTGTCCGGCCAGGTGCGGCCGCCGAAGGACGGCGAGCGCTACTTCGCGCTGATCAAGGTCGAGGCCGTCAATTTCGAGTCGCCGGACCAGGCGCGCAACAAGCTCTTTTTCGAAAATCTGACGCCCCTCTATCCGCAGGAACGCCTGCGGCTCGAGACCACGTCGGAGAGCCTGTCCGGTCGCGTGATGGACCTGATGACGCCGATTGGCAAGGGCCAGCGCGGCCTGATCGTCGCGCCGCCGCGCACCGGCAAGACCATGCTGCTGCAGAGTATCGCGCAGTCGATCACGACGAATCACCCCGAGGTGTATTTGATCGTGCTGCTCATCGACGAGCGGCCGGAAGAAGTCACCGACATGCAGCGATCGGTGCGGGGCGAAGTCATTTCGTCCACGTTCGACGAGCCGGCGCAGCGGCACGTGCAGGTCGCGGAGATGGTGATCGAAAAAGCCAAGCGCCTGGTCGAGCACAAGAAGGACGTCGTCATTCTGCTCGACTCGGTCACGCGCCTCGCGCGCGCCTACAACACCGTCGCGCCGCCCTCGGGCAAAGTGCTCTCAGGCGGTCTCGACTCGAACGCGCTCCAGAAGCCGAAGCGCTTCTTCGGCGCGGCCCGCAACATTGAAGAGGGCGGCTCCATCACGATCATGTCCACCGCGCTGATCGACACCGGTTCGCGCATGGACGACGTGATCTTCGAGGAGTTCAAGGGCACCGGCAACATGGAAATCCACCTCGACCGCAAGCTGGTGGACAAGCGCGTGTTCCCGGCGATCGACATCATCAAGAGCGGCACCCGCAAGGAAGAGCTGCTGATCCCGAAGGACGACCTCAACCGCATCTGGGTGCTGCGCAAGGTGCTCACGCCGCTGTCGCCGGTCGAGGCGATGGAACTGCTGCTCGACAAGCTCGGGAAGACCAAGTCGAACGCGGACTTCCTGGCGGCGATGCAAAAAATGGGGTAGTGAGCGCACCAGGGATAACCGTGAAGCAGTAGAGGAGTGAAGGTTGTGTTGGGGTAAGCCAAACCCCAAGGCCAGCGCTTCTTTGCCGCTTCCCGTCAACTCCTCCACTCCCTCACTACTTCACGGTTTGCTCTTCGTGAGGGCAGCGAACCGGGGTCACGGCCAGCTGTGATAAAGTTCGCCACCTTATTCACTGCATGGTGCCAGGCCTGCGGACCCTTCGACGCCCCGGGCATGGCTGCCTTCAGCCGCGATTCCTCGCGGCGCTCGTTTCACTGAGCATCGTGTTTGGCGGGGCGGCGTCGGCTGCGCTAGTCGCCGCGAGTTCCGCGCCGCCTGATCCCGACAAGACCTCGACTGTCGGCCAGTCCGTCAACAACCCCGTTACGAGTTCGACGACCACCGTAAGCGCATTGATCGTCGATCCGGTCGGCACGCCGACGGCCGGCGCGACGGCGTTTGTCCGGACGGCCGATGGCTACATCTTCCTCGTCAAGGCGGTGGGCGAAAAGGTCTACAACGGCGACAACCCGCCGATCGCATTCACCATCCTCAGCAAGAACACCACCACGCACACCGTGCAGATTCAGGCGCCTGGACAGTTGTCGGCGCTGGCGTTGCCCTATCAAGTGCTGCTCACGAACGCCACGATTCAGCAGTTGTTGTTTCCCCCGTCTGGCACACCTGGTTCGACCACGCCGCCCTCGGTTCTGAACGGGGCGAGTGGCGTGCAGGAGGTCCACTACGGGCAGAACGGCTCGAACGGCCGCGATGGCGCGCTCGTCGTGTCGCCGGACAGCGGCGGTAACGGCGCAACCGGGCCCACGGTCACCTACACCACCACGTTCAACATCAGTACGACGAATCAGATCGGCATCGAGGCCGGCAGCGTCGGCGGCTCGGGTGGCGAAGGCGGCGATTCGTACGCCAGTTTCTGGGACGGCGCCGGTGGCGGGGGCGGCGGCGCGGGCGGGCCGGTGACCATCACGAACTCGGGGTCGCGCCAGATCGCGACGACCGGCGACAACATGCACGGCATCTTTGCCTTCAGCAAGGGCGGAGTGGCCGGCGAGGGCGGGTCCGGCTACGGCGCGCCCGGCGGTGGACCCGGTGGCCATTCGAGCGACGGCGGCACGGTCACTGTGACCAACAACGGCACGATCATTACGACCGGGAAGGCCGCGTTCGGCATCTACGGGTTGAGTCAGAGCAACAACGGCGGCAACGGCGGCAGCCAGTGGGGCCTCGTCGGCGGCGGCGGCAGCGCGGGCTCGGGCGGCAACGGCGGCACGGTCACGATCACGAATGGCGTGAACGGCGTCATCGACACATCCGGCGACTACGGCCACGGCATCCTCGCGCAGAGCATCGGCGGCTCGGGTGGGTCGGACGGATCGTCGGGCAATCTCCTGGTGTCTCTCGCCGGCAGCCCGGACAACGGCGGCAATGGCGGCCAGGTCTTCGTCTACAACCACGGCGCGATCACGACGCGCAACGACGACGCGCGCGGCATTTACGCGCAGAGCATCGGCGGCGGCGGCGGTTCGGGCAGCAGCAGCGGCGGGTTGATCGCGCTCGGCGGTTCCGGGTCGAGCGGCGGCAGCGGTGCCGCAGTAGCCGTGATCAACTACGGGACCGCGACGATCAACACCAAGGGCCTGCGGTCCGACGCCATCTTCGCGCAATCGGTTGGCGGCAGCGGCGGCAGCGGCTCGAACGCCGGTGGCCTGGTCGCGGTGGGCGGCAGCGGGGCGAATGCCGGCAGCGGCGGCGCGGTGTCGGCCTCCAACTTCGGCACCATCGTCACCGAAAAGAATTACTCGCGCGGCATCGTCGCGCAGAGCATCGGCGGCGGCGGCGGAGACGGCGGATCGTCGGGCGGCATGGTGTCGGTCGGGGGCAGCGGCGCGGGCGGCGGCTCGAGCGGACTCGTGACGGTGACGAATGGCGGCAGCATCACGACGTTGGGCGCCGATGCCAAGGGCATCCTGGTCCAATCGATCGGCGGCGGCGGCGGCAACGGCGGCAGCGCGGGTTCGATTGGCGTCTTCGCTGGCGTCGCCGTCGGCGGCACGGGCGCTGGCGGCGGCCCGGGCGGCGACGTCACCGTCACACTCCAGGGGCAGGGCGACGGCTCCGCGTCTCTCATCCATACCATCGGCGCCCGCTCGACCGGCCTCTTCGCCCAGTCCGTTGGCGGTGGCGGCGGCTCAGGCGGCGGCGCCGTTCAGGTCACGGGAGGGTTTGGCGGCGCGGCCTCGTTCGCCGTCGGCGGCAATGGCGGCGCGGGTGGCGACGGCGGCGTCGTAACGCTGGCGAATGGCGGCGGGTTGAGCAACATCCAGACGGCCGGTGCTGACGCCACCGGGGTGTTCCTGCAGAGCGTCGGCGGTGGCGGAGGTAACGGAGGCTATGCCGTTTCCCTCGCGGTGTCTGGCGGCCCGGCCTCTGGTTCGATCAGTGCCGCCGTTGGCGGTGATGGCGGCACGGCGGGTGAGGGCGGCACGGTCGTCGCGGGGTCGTTCAACGGCTCGGGCAATCTCCTCGCTGCGGGATTCAACGGCAGCATTCTGACGACCGGTGATCGCTCGACCGGCTTCTTTGCGCAGAGCGTCGGCGGCGGCGGTGGCAATGGCGGCCTGGCCGTGTCGAGTGCCGGCAGCGCCTCGGTGTTAGTCAGCGGTTCGATCTCGCTGGGGATCGGTGGCAATGGTGGCGCGGGCGGCGCGGGCGGTACCGTCTCTATCGGCTTCTCCGGCAATATCGCGACGACCGGCAAGAACTCGACCGCGCTCCTGGCGCAAAGTGTTGGCGGCGGCGGAGGGAACGGCGGCGGATCCATTGCGGCGCCGCTTGCCGCATCCGGAGGCGGCGCGGGCACGATTGGCGTCGCGATCGGAGGCGAAGCCGGCAGCGGCAGCTACGGCGGCTCGGTCACGCTCGCCACGCGCAACGGCACGATCAGCACAGAGAAAGAGAACTCGACGGCCATCGTCGCGCAATCGATCGGTGGCAGCGGCGGCAACGGCGGCTACTCGGTGTCAGCCGGAGGATCGGGCGGCGGTGTGGGGGCGGCCTCCGTCAATCTTGGCCTCGGCGGCAAGGGCGGGAGCGGCGGCGATGGCGGAACGGTCAACGCGAATCTTCAATCGACCGTCACGACCGATGGGCAGAACTCGGGCGGAATTCTGGTGCAGTCGGTGGGCGGAGGCGGCGGTAACGGGGGCTTCAACATCTCTGCGGCCGTCTCGGGTGCCGGCGCCGGCAGCGGTGCGGTAGCGGTCGGACTCGGTGGCAGCGGTGGAGTCGCGGGTGACGGCGGCACGGTCAGGGCCACGTCGACCGGTGCGATCGCGACGACCGGCGACCGGTCGTCGGCGTTTGTGGCGCAGTCGATCGGCGGCGGCGGTGGCAGCGGCGGCTACAACGTGTCCGCGGCTATCGCGGCTGCTGGCGTCGGCAGCGGCGCCGTCGGTGTCGGCCTCGGGGGCAAGGGCAATTCTGGCGGCGCCGGCGGCAATGTGATCGCGACGACCTCGACCGGCGCGATCTCGACGATTGGCGACGGCTCGACCGGAGTACTCGCCCAGAGCGTGGGCGGTGGCGGCGGCAACGGCGGTTTCAACGTGACCGGCACCGGCGCCGGCGCGGGCGTCGGCAGCGGCGCGGTTTCTGTCGGTCTTGGCGGCGCAGGCGGTGCGGGCGGTGACGCGGGCACCGTCACGCTGAGCGTGACCAACAACGTGAGCACCGGTGGCGAGCGATCGGCGGCGGTCGTGGCGCAGTCGATTGGCGGCGGCGGTGGCAACGGGGGCTTCAACGTGTCTGGCGCGCTGGCCGGTGCGGGCGTCGGCAGCGGATCCGTTTCAGTGGGCCTCGGCGGAAATGGCGCGACGGGCGGAGACGCCGGCGTGGTGAACGCCACCGTTGCCGGAAATATCAGTACAGCGAAGGAGAGTTCGGTCGGCATCCTCGCGCAGGCGGTTGGCGGCGGCGGCGGCAATGGCGGATTCAACGTGTCTGGAGCCTTGTCGGGCGCCGGCGTTGGCAGCGGCGCGGTGTCCGTGGGACTCGGCGGCAAGGGCGCAACGGCCGGCGACGGCGGTGCCAGTACCCTGTCTGCGACTGCCTACGCCGTTACGCTGAACACGTCGGGGACGGTTCTCACGTCAGGCACGAGTTCCGGCGGCATCGTCGCGCAGTCGATCGGCGGTGGTGGCGGCAGCGGTGGTTTCAATGTGTCGGCGTCGCTTTCCGGCGCCGGCGTCGGCAGCGGCGCGGTGTCCGTGGGACTCGGCGGCGGTGGCGGCAGCGGCGGCGCCGGGAAGAACGTGTTCTCGTCGGTGGCCTCGAGTGTCCAGACGCTCGGCACCGATTCGATCGGGGTCCTGACGCAGTCGGTCGGCGGCGGCGGCGGCAACGGCGGATTCAACGTCTCTGGCAGTTTGTCCGGCGCTGGCATCGGCAGCGGTGGCATCGCGGTCGGCCTGGGTGGCAGCGGCGGCGCCGGCGGCAGCGGCGGCATCGTCACCGCGACGGCCACGGGCAGCATCATTACTCTCCTGGATCGATCGTCGGCGTTCGTCGCGCAGTCGATCGGCGGTGGCGGCGGCAACGGCGGCTTCAATGTTGCCGGCAGTTTGTCGGGCGCCGGGACGGGGAGCGGCGCCGTCAGCGTTGGCCTTGGTGGCACCGGCGGTACCGGCAAGAACGGCGGCGCGGTCACGGCGACCACCAGCGGCGGAATCTGGACGTTCGGCAATTCATCGACGGGCATCCTCGCTCAGTCGGTCGGCGGCGGCGGTGGCAACGGCGGCTTCAATATCACGGCGGGCGCGTCGGGCGCCGGCGTTGGAAGTGGCTCGGTAGGCGTGGGGCTTGGCGGTGCCGGCGGCAGCGGTGGCACGGGGGGCGCAGTGACGCTCACCGTGAACAACACGGTCTTCACGCAAGGTGACAATTCTTTTGGCGTCATCGCGCAATCGATCGGCGGCAGCGGCGGCGTCGGCGGTTTCAACGTGACCGCGCTCGCATCGGGAGCGGGCACCGGAAGCGGCACGGTGAGCGTCGGCCTCGGAGGTACGGGCGGCGCGGGATCGAACGCCGGCGCGGTCGTCCTCAAAACGTTCGCCGATATTCTGACGGTCGGTTCGAGGTCGGGCGGCATCCTCGCGCAATCGGTGGGCGGCGGCGGCGGTAACGGCGGCTTCAGTGTCACCGTGGCCGGGTCCGGTGCGGGCACGGGCAGCGGCGCGGTCGGCGTCGGGCTTGGCGGCAACGGCGCGGGCGGCGGCAACGGCTCGAGCGTTGATCTCACGGTTCGCAACAACGTGCAGACCGCTCAATCGAGCTCCTCGGCCATCGTCGCGCAGTCGGTGGGCGGCGGCGGGGGCAACGGCGGTTTCAACGTCACCGTCGCGGGGTCCGGTGCGGGCACGGGCAGCGGCGCGGCGAGCGTCGGCCTCGGCGGCAGCGCGGGCACGGGAGGGACGGCGAGTTGGGTGCTCTCCTCCGTCATCGGCAACGTGCAGACGACGGGCGACAACTCGATGGGGCTTCTTGCGCAGAGCGTGGGCGGCGGCGGCGGCAACGGCGGCTTCAACGTGAGCGCGTCCATCTCTGGCGCGGGCACGGGCAGCGGCGCTGCGGCGGTGGGCATCGGAGGATCGGGCGGCAGCGGGGGCGGCGCGGACTTCGTGACGTCCGCCTACACCGGCACGCTCACGACAACTGGACAGAACGCGTCGGGCATCATCGCGCAGTCGCTTGGCGGCGGCGGCGGCAACGGCGGTCTGAATGTTGCGGCGACGGTGTCGGTTGCGAAGACCGGTGCGGGTGCGGTCGGTGTCGGGATTGGGGGATCGGGCGGCGGCGGCGGTGGCGCCGGAGTGGTGACGAACACGGTCATCGGCTATGTCCAGACGACGGGCGACAGCGCGACGGGCATTCTCGCGCAGTCGGCAGGCGGCGGCGGCGGCAGCGGCGGCATCAACGTGACGGGCGTCATTACGGCCTCGGCCGACGGCAGCGGCGGCGCGTCGATCGGCATCGGCGGATTCGGCGGCAGCGGTGGCAACGGCAACACCGTCTCGAGCACCGTCACCGGCGGCGTGCTGACCACAGGCGCGCACTCAGATGCGATCGTGGCGCAGTCGCTCGGCGGCGGCGGTGGAAACGGCGCGATCAACGTCACCGGCGCAGTCAACATCAGCAAGAACCAGGGCGGCACGCTGGGCGTGGGCGTGGGCGGCTTCGGCGGCGGCGGCGGCACGGGCGGGAACGTCACGGTGACGGTCGCGACGACGGTCGCTAATCCGGTGATTCAAACGACGGACGATTTCTCGTCGGCGGTTGTCGCACAGTCGCTCGGCGGCGGTGGTGGCAACGGCGGCCTCAACGTCACAGGCGCGGTCAATTTAACGGGCCAGGGCGGCGCGGCGATTGGCGTCGGCGTCGGCGGCTTCGGCGGATCGGGCGGCCGATCGGGTGATGTGACGGGTACGATCACGGGCAGCGTCCTGACTGGTGGCGCCAACTCGACGGCCATCATCGTGGAGAGCATTGGTGGCGGCGGCGGCAATGGCGGCCTCAACGTCACTGGCGGTGTGAGTGTGTCGGCTCAGGGCAGCACGGGCCAGGCGTCCATTGGTCTCGGCGGCTTCGGTGGATCGGGCGGTGCTTCGGGCAAGGCGACGCTGGTGCGAACCGGCGACACGACAACGTCCGGCGCGAACTCGGGAGCCATCCTCGTGCAAAGTGTGGCCGGTGGTGGCGGCAACGGCGGCATCAACGTGTCGGGCGGGCTCGCGCTGTCGTCGACCAACAACGCGTCGATCAACATTGGCGTCGGCGGATTCGGCGGCGGCGGCGCCAGTGCGGACGCGGTGAGCGCGACCATCATCGGCAATGTGTCGGCCCTCGGGTTGGGCGCGGGCTCGGCCGATCCGCTGTTCACCGGCGCGGTCGTGGCCCAGAGCGTCGGCGGCGGCGGTGGCGCCGGCGGACTGAATGTGAGCGGCGGGATCAGTCTGGCCAAGTCCGGATCGACCGGGAATGCCGCCGCGATTGGCATTGGCGGGTTCGGTGGTGGCGGTGGCAATGCTGGAACCGTCACGCTCGACATTCACGCGCCCGGTGCCTCAACAGTGTCTGTGGCGACGGCGGGCGACAACCGCGCGGCGGTGGTGGCGCAATCGCTCGGCGGCGGCGGCGGCATTGGCGGCATCAATGTGTCGGGCGGCATCTCGACGAACAACACGCTGGCCTTCGGGATGGGTGGCTTTGGCGGTACCGGCGGCACGGCCGCGACCGTGACGGCCAGCGTCACGGCCGACATCCAGGCGAATGGCGACGGCAGCCGCGGCATCCTCGCGCAGTCCCTCGGCGGCGGCGGCGGCGCGGGCGGCATCAACGTGTCGGGCACGATTAACATCAACAGCAACAACGACACGTCGGTGACCTTCGGCATGGGCGGTTTCGGCGGCGCCGGCAACATCAGTGGCGCGGTCAACGTCACCCAGCGCGGCACCGTGAACGTCCAGGGCGAGAACGCGTTCGGCATTCTCGCGCAGAGCGTCGCGGGCGGCGGCGGTGACGGCGGGCTGAACGTCTCGGCCAACATCGCGAACGCGAGCGCCGGCAAGTCCACCAACCGCGTGGTCGCTGGTGTGGGCGGCACGGCTGGCGCCGGGGCCAACGCGGGCGCCGTGACGCTCACGAGCGTCGGCGCGATCTCGGTGATCGGACCAACCAGCGCGTCCACGCCCACCGATCCCGGCACCGGGACGACGGCGTTTACGGCGGGCGGCATTCTTGCGCAATCGATTGGCGGTGGCGGCGGCACGGGCGGCATGAACATCTCGGCGTCTGTCGCGCGAAACGCCGGCAACACGCTCCAGTTTGGGATGGGCGGTTCCGGCGGTGCCGGCGGGAACGCCGGCGCGGTGACGGTTACGCGCGGCTATGTGACGTCAGGCGGCCTGCAGGTGGCGACGCCGACGCTGTTGTCCACCGTCGGCGATTTCAACAACGGGCTCGTCGCGCAGAGCGTCGGTGGCGGCGGCGGCATGGCCGGCATGAACTTCAACTTCGCCTACAACAAGGAATCGAGTTCGAACCCGGAGGAGAAGAAGTACACCGCCGCGATCATCTCGGTGGGCGGATCCGGTGCCGATGCGGGCCACGCGGCCGCGGTGACGGTCATCGAGAACGGTCAAATCACGACCCACGGCGCGTACGCGAACGGCCTGGTGGCGCAGGCGATCGGCGGCGGCGGCGGGTCGTCGAACATCAATCTCGGCGCGGGCGCGCTCGGAGACAAGACCAAGGGCATCAATCTGGGCGTCGGCGGCGCGAACGGTGCGGCCGGCAACGGCGCCGCGGTCACGGTGGACAACGTGGGCACGATCACCACGCTCGGATACGCGTCGGTCGGGCTGAAGGCGCAGAGCATCGGCGGCGGCGGCGGGTCGGCCAACAGCATCAACCAGTACGTCGATCCGATCCTGGATTTCTTCACAGGCCAGCTCGACAGCGCGTCGCTGGCCATCAATATCGGACGCGCCGGCGGCACGGGCGGCACGGGCGGAACGGTGACCGTCAGTTCCAACGGCGTGATTCAGACGTTCGGGAGCCAGTCGATTGGCCTGTTCGCGCAGAGCGTCGGCGGCGGAGGCGGAGACAGCGGCACCACGACCGTCGGCGGCGACTTCTCCTCAAAATCCGGCAGCTACGGCGGCAACGTCGCGATTGGCCTCGACGGCGGCGTGGGCGCAACCGGTGGCGTCGTCACCGTCACGACTCGCGGACAGATCGTGACGGCGGGTGAGCGGTCGCACACGATCTTTGCGCAGAGTCTGGGTGGCGGCGGCGGCATGGGCGGCACGGTCGGCGACAAGCTCGCGCTCAGCTCCGTGGACGACGACGTGCAGAGCACGACGACGGCCGACGTGAACATCGGCGGCAAGGGCGGCAGCGGGTCGTTCTCATCGCAAGTGACCGTCACCAATTCGGCGCTGCTGCAGACGAGTGGCGACCGGTCGAGCGGCATCTGGGCCCAATCGGTCGGCGGCAGCGGCGGTGCCGGCGGCGATTACCTGCAGGCCAACATCCAGAGCGTCGCGGCGGGAAAGACCTCGCGCTCGTTCTCGGTGAACGTTGGCGGCACCGGCGGCACCGGCGCGACGGGCGGCGGCGTGACGGTCACCAATAGCGCCCGCATCCAGACGCTGGGGCTGCAGTCGTTCGGCATTCGCGCGGACAGCGTGGGGGGCGGCGGCGGGGACGGCGGCGCCGTGTCGCAGGGGACGCTGACGCTGGGCACCGGCAGCACGCAGTCGGTCAACATCAACGTCGGCGGAAGTGGCGGCACGGGCGGCGCGGGCGGCGCGGTGAGTGTCGCGAACACCGGAACGATTCTCACGACTGGTTACGGCGCGGAAGGCATCCGCGCGACAAGCACCGGTGGCGGCGGCGGCAACGCGGGCGTGATGATCAGTGCGCTGTTGCGCCTGACCGGCGGTGAATCGCAAACGCAGAACGTCACATTCAATTACGGCGGGAGCGGCGGCACGGGCGGCACCGGCGGAGCCGTCACGGTTTCCAACACCAGGACGGGCGCGCTCGAATCCGGCGTCATCCAGACGGCGGGGGACTACGCGCACGGCATTTTCGCCCAAAGCCTCGGCGGCGGTGGCGGCAACGGCTCGTCCATTATTTCGATGACCGGGCTCGCGGGCGGCAAGGCGGCGGTGTCCGTTGGCCTGAACTTCGGCGGCAGCGGCGGCAGCGGTAACACGGGCGGCACCGTTGGCGTGTTGAGCGACGGTTCGATCACGACGACCGGTCAGCGGGCGTACGGGATTCTGGCGCAGTCGGTCGGCGGCGGCGGCGGCAACGGGGGCCTCGTGCTCGCCGTGGCTGCGGCGTTCGGAGAAAAGGGAAGCGCGCCGCTTCTCTCGATCGGCGGCTTCGGCGGTACCGGCGGGAACGGCGGGGCCGTCACGGTCACCAACACCGGCTCGATCGTGACCACGGGCGTTGAGAGCCACGGCATTGTGGCGCAATCGATCGGCGGCGGCGGCGGGAACGCGGGCGTCGCGATTTCGGCCACGAACGACGCGGCGACGTTCTTCGTCTCGAATGTGATTTCGCTCATCGCCGGCGCGTTGGGCGGCGGCACCGGCGGCATCGGCGGCACCGTCAATGTCGTCCAGAACGGCAGCGTGACCGTGACCGGCGCCGGGGCGCAGGCGATTGTCGCCGAAATCATCAACGGTGGCGGCGGCCATCTGTCGTTCGACCTCAGCGGCGTCGCCGGGATGCCCGGCTTCTCGTTGAAGAGCCAGTTTGCCGACGTCTTCGGCATCGCGAGCACTGACGGCGTGAGCGATCCCGTGATCGCCATGCGTCTGGGCGGCGGCGGGTCGAGCAACATGAACGCGGGTAAGGTGACGATTACGTCGGCTGGCAGCTTTGCCGCGACAGGCCGGAACGGCGTCGCGAGCGCCGATCAGTCGATTGGCGGCGGCGGCGGGACGCTCTACGTGACGGCGGATCAGGCCCCGTCGCAGACCGCGATTGTCTATACGGTGGCGCTCGGCGGATCCGCCCTCTCAAACAGTTCCGGCGCCGGCATCGACAACACGCACAGCGGGCTGATCATGACGACCGGCTTCAACGCGCTGGGAATTCTGTCGCAGAGCATCGGCGGCGGTGGCGGACACGCGATTGTCGACGTCAACACCCAGGCTGACGCGATCGTCGGACCGTTCACGCTGTCGCTGGGCGGATCGAGCGGGACGAACGTGAGCGGCGGCAACGTTCGCAGGGAACAGGCCGGCGGCATCGTGACGACGCAGGATTTGTCGATTGGCGCGATGATCCAGAGCATCGGCGGCGGCGGTGGAGCCGGTGCGCTCATCACGCATGGCCCCGGCGTGATCCCGGGCAGTTCGTCGACGGGCGCGGGCGCGGACAGCCAGACTGGCTTCAATGTCCGCGGAGGCGCCGCAGGTTCCGGGTCGTCTGCGGCCGACGTGGCGCCGTCCATGGCGTCGAATCTGACGCTCGGGGCTTCGGGCGGATCGGCTCAGAACGGCGGCAATATCGCATCGGCGTTCTCGGGCGGAGTGTTCACGACAGGCCATTACGCGCTCGGGATCGTCGCGCAGTCGATTGGCGCCGGCGGCGGCGAAGTGCAGGTCAGCGGCGGGGGCGCGGTGAGCGTCGCGCTCGGCGGGAAGAACAACGCGGCGGGCGACGGTGGCAACATCGCGCTCACCAACGTCGGCGACGTCCAGACGCAGGGGACACGCGCGCACGGAGTGTTCCTGCAGTCGGTGGGCGGCGGCGGGGGTGCGGTCTTCACCGACTCGGCCACGGGGTTTGTGGCGTACACGCTCAATGCCGGCAACTCCGGTAACGGCGGCGCCATTGAGTTCAGCCAGACCGGCAACGTGCTCGTCCACGGCGACGGGGCGATCGGCATCCTGGCGCAGAGCGTCGGTGGCGGCGGCGGTGTCGTCGATCGGGTGTTTGCGGATCGGGCGGGCGGCACGGGCTCGTCGGGCGGGATCACGCTCGCGGTGAACGGCAGCGTGGTGGCCGACGGGGCGAACGCCGTCGGCATCTTCGCGCAATCGCGCGGGTCCTCAGGCCAGGGCAACCTGTCGATCGACCTGGCGGCCGGTCAGCTGATCTACACGGGCGCCAATGGCGTCGGCGTGAAGTTTTCCGGCGGGGCGGCCAACCTGTTCACGAACGCCGGTATCGTGATCGGATCGGCCGGCGTCAAGGGATGGGCGCTCATCGGCGAGGAAGGCAACGAGCGTATCGAGAACACCGGCCGCATCGCGGGCCAGGTCGATCTGGGCACTGGCGTCAACACGTTCGTGAATCACGCGGGTGCGACGCTGATGTCCGGCGCGGCGTTCCTTCTCGGCGGCGCAGGCAATCAACTGGTCAACTCCGGCCTCGTCTCTCCGGGCGCGATCAACCGCGACGTCACCACGACCCTGACCGGAAGTCTCGTGCAGACGGCCAGCGGCACGTACATCGTCGACCTCGATCTGGTGGGCGTGACGGCCGATCGGATCAGCGCGACGGGGACCGCGTCGGTCGGTGGCACGGTGGTGGTCAATCTGCCGAACCTGTTCGCGTCGGTGGCGCACACCACGTCGGGGACGCGCGATCTGCGGATTGTCTCCGCCGCTCAGGGCGTCACCCAGCAGGCGATTGATCTCAAGGCGCTTCAGACGGCGGTGATCTCGCACGCGATCGTTTATCCCAACGCCACGGACATCGTGCTGCGGCAAGTGATCAACTTCGCCGGCCCCGCGTCGCTGTCCCAGAACCAAATCTCGGTGGGGAACGCGATCAACACCATTCAGCTGCAGCAGCAGTCGCCGGCGTTTGCGCCGGTCGCGCTGGCGCTGTTCTTCGAGACCGATCCGGAAGTGCTGGCCCGGACGTACGACCTTCTTGGCGGATCGGCCGGCGCCGGTGTCGCGCAGCTGTCGTTCCTCTCGGGCGACAAGTTCATGTCAGCCGTCGGACGGCAGACGTCCTCGCGTGTCGGTCTCGACGCGGAGCATGTCCTCGCGCGTGAGAACGCGGCGCGGGCGGCCAGGGCCGGGTATGCGTTCTTGTCAACCAGACCACCGGCGCCCGCCCGGCGGTGGAGCGGATGGATCAGCGGTGTGAACGACGCCTCGAGCCTCGCGGGCAGCTTGCAGGTCGGTTCAACCGACTCGAGCCAGCGCGGCAACGGCCTGGCCGCTGGGGTCGACATCCGCCGTCGCCCCGATCTCCGCATCGGATTTGCGACCGGCTTCGCCACCTACACGTTCGACGCGGACGGGTTTGCGACCAACGGGAAGACGACCGCGCAGCATGTGGCGGGCTACATCGCCACCGAGCGCGGTCCCTACTACGCGACCGGCACCTTCGGCATGGGTTTCTACGACAACTCCGTCGGGCGTAGTGCCGTGCTGCCGTCGACGATCGTGCCCGTGCAGCCGGGCGACGCGCCCGGTTCGGTCCCCTACATGGCGTTCGGCGCCGGGGAGAATCTGACGGCGCGGTTCGACAGCCGCTCGATCGACGGGTCCGCTGAAGTCGGGCGCCGGGGCCGCCTTTGGTCGCTCGACCTGATTCCATTCGGCGGCGTCCAGTTCAGCCACCTGCACGCGGACGCGTACACGGATTCACCCGACTCGGGGACGAGTCTCATCGGTCTCTCCCATCAAGCCCACAACACGTGGTCGGTCCCTGCGGTGGCGGGCATTCAGCTCGGCGGCGCCGCCGAGATCACCCGCAAACTGCGCCTCTCGCTCTTCACACGCCTGGCGTGGCGCCACGAGTTCAGAACCGACCGTACGGTCGAGAACGCCTTCATCACGGCGCCTGATGTCACGTTTCTGGTGCACGGCGCCGAGCCGAGGGAGGACGTCGTCCGCGCCAACTTCGATCTGCGAGGCGTGATTGTCGGGCGCGTGTCCATCTACGTGAACGTTCAGGCCGATGCCTCGCGCGGGGCAAAGACCGACATCGCCCGATCGTTCGGGCTCAGCATGGTGTGGTAAAAGGAGCGGTGATGACTCTAAGCATGCCGGCGGTGCTGCTGACGTCTGCGTTGCTGCTGGGGCAGGGCACATCGCCGCCCACCGGACGCATCGGCGCGCCGCAGAAGGACGCCGGGCCGGATACGACGACCGCGACGTACGGGGATTGGATTCTGAAGTGCCAGCCCGCGGCGGGCAAGCCCGGGCAGCGCACCTGCGAAGTCCTTCAGAGCATCGTCATTCAGGGCCAGACGGGGCCGATCGCGCAGCTCGCCTTCGGCCGCATGGCGCCGGGTGAGGCGCTGTATCTCACGGCCGTGCTGCCCACCAACATTACGTTGCCGAGTGTCGTGCGGCTCTCCATCGACGAGAAAGACGCGCAGGGCGCCGATCTTCCGTGGACCCGGTGCCTGCAAACGGGCTGTTATGCCACGCTGCCGATGACGGACGCGATGCTCGCGCGCTGGCGCGCGCAGGACGGGCCGGGGCGACTGCTGTTCAAGAGCGGCGCGGGCCAGGACACGGTTCTGCCGATGTCGTTCCGCGGCCTGGCGCGCGCGCTCGACGCGCTCGGGAAAGACTAACCTCGCCGCGCGTCAGCGACCCTCGTGCGGATGCGCGATCTCGGTCTCAACCGGGGTTGCCGGCGGCACTTCGCCGAGCATCTGCCTGAGTTCGTCGCCCTCGACGACTTCCTGGGCCAGCAGCAGATCTGACAGCTTGACGAGAAGGTCGCGGCGATCCTCGAGGATCTTGCGCGCGGCCGCTTCCGCCGTCATCACGATGCGGCGGATCTCTTCGTCGATCTTCTGCGCCGTCTGTTCGGCGTGCAGTCCGCGTTCGGGCGGGTAGGGCGATTCCAGGAACGTGTTGCGGCGGCGGCCTTCGTGGTTGATTGGGCCGACCTCGGCGCTCATGCCGAACTCGGTCACCATGGCGCGCGCGATGTCGGTGGCGCGCAGCAGGTCGTTTTGCGCGCCGGTCGAGAACTCGTTGAACTCGAGCAGCTCCGCCGTCCGTCCGGCCAGCAGCACCGCGAGCTGGTTCTCGAGTTCCGTCTTCGTCAGCAGATACCGATCCTCGAGCGGCAGCTGCATCGTGTAGCCCAGGGCGCCGAAGCCGCGGGCGACAATCGACACCTTGTGCACCGGATCGCCGCCCGGCAGGACCGTGGCCACGATCGCGTGGCCGGACTCGTGGACAGCGACGATGCGCCGCACGCGGGGATTCATCGCGCGTTTCTTCTCGAGGCCCGCGATGACCCGATCGATCGCCTCGTCGAAGTCGCGGCGATCCGCCGCGGGCTTCTCGCGCCGCGCCGCGAGCAGTGCCGCTTCGTTCACGAGGTTGGCGAGATCGGCGCCCGCAAACCCGGCCGTGCGCGCCGCAATCACCGCCAGGTCCACGTCGCTGGCGAGCTTGACGGTGCGTGCGTGGATCCGGAGGATCTGCTCCCGTCCCTTGACGTCAGGCTTGTCGACGAGCACCTGGCGATCGAAACGCCCGGGCCGCATCAGCGCCGGGTCGAGCACTTCGGGCCGGTTCGTCGCGGCCATTACGATGACGCCCTTCCGGCCGTCGAACCCGTCCATTTCCGACAGCAGCTGATTCAGCGTCTGCTCGCGCTCTTCGTGGCCGCCCATGGGCGACTGCATGCGGACCTTGCCGAGCGCATCGAGCTCGTCGATGAAGACGATGCACGGCGCCTTCGCTTCGGCCTGCTTGAACAGATCGCGCACCCGCGCGGCGCCGACGCCGACGAACATCTCGACGAAATCCGACCCGCTCAGGCTGAAGAACGGCACGTGCGCTTCGCCGGCCACCGCGCGCGCGAGCAGCGTCTTGCCGGTGCCGGGAGGGCCGACGAGCAGGACGCCTTTGGGAATGCGCCCGCCGATGATCGTGTATTTCTTCGGGTTCTTCAGGAACTCGACGATCTCACGCAGCTCATCCGCGGCTTCGTCGACACCGGCCACATCCGTGAAGCTGACCTTGACCTCTTCTTCCGAAAAAATCTTGGCCCGGCTGCGCCCGAACGACATGATGCCGCCCTCGGCGCCGCCCATCCGCCGGGTAAAGAAGACCCACACGCCGACGATCAGGAGCAGCGGCAGCACCCACGACAGGATTTCCCCGACCCAGCGGTTCTCGGCGGTCGCCTTGTAGGGGACGTTCTTCGCATCCAGCAGCTCGAGGAGTTTCGGGTCCTCGATGCGCACGGTGGAGAAGGGCACCACGGTATTGGTGGGGCTCTGATACTCGCCGCGAATCCGGTCGGCCGTGATGACGATGCTCGAGACGCGTCCTTCGTTGACGAGCGTCTTGAAGTGGGAGTACTGAATGTCGCCCGCCTCGCTGACGACGTTGATGATGCCGGTCGCGATGACCATCAGCATCAGCACGCCGCCCATCAACCAGAACGGGGAAAAGGCGCGGGCGGGCTGGCGTTTGGGTCCGCCGGGGCGGCGATCCTGCTCGGAAGGCGTCATCGAGTCCTGTGTCCTGCGGTAACAGCGCGTTGCAGCGTAAGGCCGTCCGCGCCGGCGTCTACCGTCACGGTATCACCCTCGCCGAATTGCCCGCCCAGGACGCCCAGCGCCAGCGGGTCGAGAATGCGTCGCTGGAGCGTGCGCTTGAGCGGCCGGGCACCGTAAACGGGGTCGTATCCTTCTTCGATAATGACGTCGCGCGCGCGATCGGTCAACTCGAGATGGATCTTGCGATCCTCGAGCCTTCGGAGCAGCGTCCGTAGCTGGATGTCGATGATGTGGCGAATCTCGCCCCGCCCGAGGGCGTGGAAAAAGATGATGTCGTCGACGCGGTTGAGGAACTCGGGCTTGAAATGCTGGCGCAGCGCGTCCTGCAGCTGGCGGCGCATGCCCTCGTCGATGGTGGTTTCGCCGCGAGCGGCCTGTTCGGCGATCAAATGACTGCCGGTATTCGACGTCATGATGACCACCGAGTTCTTGAAGTCCACCGTGCGCCCCCGCCCATCGGTCAGCCGGCCGTCGTCGAGCAGCTGCAACAGGACGTTGAGCACGTCGGGGTGCGCCTTTTCGATCTCGTCGAACAGCACGACCGCGTACGGCCGCCGGCGCACGGCCTCGGTCAGCTGGCCGGCTTCCTCATAGCCCACGTAGCCAGGCGGGGCGCCAATCAGGCGCGACACGGCGTGCTTCTCCTGGTACTCGGACATGTCGATCCGGACGATCGCCTGCTCGTCGTCGAACAGGAACTCCGCCAGCGCGCGCGCCAGTTCCGTCTTGCCGACTCCCGTCGGTCCCAGAAAAATAAAGCTGCCGAGCGGGCGGTTCGGGTCCTGCAAGCCGGCGCGGGCGCGGCGAATCGCATTGGCCACGGCCGCAATCGCCTCGTCCTGGCCCACCACGCGGTGGTGCAGGCGCGTTTCCATGTGGATGAGCTTCTGGACTTCGCCCTCCATGAGCTTGGACACCGGAATGTGCGTCCAGCGGGCGACGACCTCGGCGATGTCCTCCTCGTCGACTTGCTCTTTCAGTAACGGCGCCTGGCCGGCGCCTCCCGACAGCCCCGCCTGTCCGGCGACATTGGATTCGTGTTCCTCGATGCGCCGCTGAAGTTCGGGCACGCGCCCGTACTGCAGTTCCGACGCCTTGGCATAGTCACCGCTCCGGCGAGCGCGTTCTTCCTCCGCGCGCAGTTGCTCGAGTTCTTCTTTCTGCAGGCGCACCGCCTGGATGGCGTCCTTCTCCTTCTGCCACTGGGCAGACAGCCGCGTCTGGCTCTCCTTGAGATCGGCCAGCTCCTTCTCGAGACGCTGCAACCGTTCGCGTGAAGCCTTGTCAGACTCCTTGCGCAGCGCCTCGCGCTCGATCTCGAGCTGCATGATGCGGCGCGATACCTCATCGAGTTCCGCCGGCATCGAATCGATCTCCATGCGGAGACGCGAGGCGGCCTCGTCGACGAGATCGATGGCCTTGTCGGGCAGGAAGCGATCGGCGATGTAGCGGTGAGACAGCACGGCGGCGGCAACCAAGGCGGCGTCCTTGATCTTCACCCCGTGATGAATCTCGTACCGGTCCCGCAAGCCGCGAAGAATGCTGATGGTGTCTTCGACCGTCGGTTCCCCGACGAGCACCGGCTGGAACCGCCGCTCGAGGGCCGCGTCCTTCTCGATGTACTTGCGATACTCGTCGAGCGTCGTCGCGCCGATCGTGTGCAGTTCGCCCCGCGCGAGCATGGGCTTGAGCAGATTGGACGCGTCGATCGATCCTTCCGCCGCGCCCGCGCCCACCACGGTGTGCAATTCGTCGATGAACAGCACAATCTGGCCCTGCGCGTCCGCAATCTCCTTGAGGACCGCTTTCAGGCGCTCCTCGAACTCTCCGCGGTACTTGGCGCCGGCGACGAGGGCGCCCATGTCGAGCGCCACGATCTTCTTGTTGCGCAGGCCTTCGGGAATGTCGCCCCGCACAATGCGCTGCGCGAGCCCCTCGACAATCGCAGTCTTGCCGACGCCGGGCTCGCCAATCAGCACGGGGTTGTTCTTGGTGCGCCGGGCCAGCACCTGGATGACGCGGCGGATTTCGTCGTCGCGGCCGATGACCGGATCGAGTTTGCCCTTGCGCGCGATCTCCGTCAGATCGCGGCCGTACCGCTCCAGCGCCTGATACTTGCCCTCGGGATTCTGATCGGTCACGCGCTGCGAGCCGCGGACCGCGGCCAGCGCCTGGAAGATCGTGTCCCGGGTCACGCCCTGCGTCTTGAGCAGTTGTGAAACGGGGGAGCGCCCGGCTTCGGCCGCCAGCGCCAGAAAGATGTGCTCGGTGCTCGTGAACTCATCCTTGAGCGCCGCGGCCTCGCCCTCGGCCGCTTCGAGGACTTTTCGCAGGCGCGCCGACAGGCCTGGTTGCGCGCCGCCGTGGACCTTGGGCAGCTGGTTCACCAGGGCCTGGGCTTCGCGGCCGAGGAGCGCGGCGTCCACTTTCATCTTGCCAAGCACGGCCGGCACGATGCCGTCCGACTGCGCGAGGAGCGCGAGAAACACGTGTTCGGGCTGCGCCTCGGCATGCCCGGAACGTTCGGCCATCTGCTGCGCGCCGACGACGGCCTCCTGGGCTTTTTCCGTATAGCGATTGAGATTCATGTCGGTGTCACCTTCTCCCTGTCGAGGGCCTGCAGCGCTTCATAGTGGCGCCGCTCCTCGGGCGAGAGCGTCGGGGGAATCTGGATCTCGGCCGTAACGTACAGGTCGCCGCGCTCGGCCGGCTTGCCCACGACCGGCATGCCGTGTCCGCGCAAACGGAACACGCGGCCTGACGACGTGAGTTCGGGAATCTTCAGGCGCAACGTCGAGCCGGAGAGCGTCGTCACGGAGACCTCGCCGCCCAGCACGGCCGTCGTCACCGGCACCGGCGCGCGCGTGTACAGATCCTGCTCGCGCCGTTCAAAGCGCGCGTGCGCCGGCACTTCGACCCTCAGGAACAAGTCGCCGGCTGACGCGTCCTGGGCCGTCTTCGCGCCCTCGCCGGCCGCCCGAATCCTCGCGCCGTCCTTGATGCCGGCAGGAATGCGCACTTCGACCGTGCGGTCCTTTCCGTCGCGATTCACGCCGATGCGGCGCGTGGTGCCCGCGAACGCCTCCTCGAGGGTCAGTTCCGCGACGGCTTCGATGTCCTGACCCTTGCGGGGGCGCGCGGGTCGGCCACGCCGGCCGGCGGACGGCGGCGGTCCACTGCCGCCAAAGAACGTCGAGAAGAAATCGGAGAACGACGCTTCCTGCCCGAACAGGTTCTCCATTTCCTCGGGCGTCACCGTTCGATAGCCGCCCTGGCCGCCGGCCCTGAAGCCTGGCGGCGCACCCTGCGGCGGCTGCTGCTCGTACTGCCGCCAGTTGGCGCCGAGCTCGTCGTATTTGCGGCGCTTCTCGGGATCGCCCAGGACCTCGTTGGCCTCGTTGATGTCCTTGAACTTCGCCTCGGCGGACTTGTCGCCGGGATTCAGATCCGGATGGTGCGTGCGCGCGAGCTTCCGGTACGCTTTCTTGATTTCGTCATCGGTCGCCGTCTTGGGCACGCCGAGCACGCCGTAGTAGTCCTCGAATTCCATCTAGCGCACGTCCTCCAATCCCAGCAGGCGGAACAGCTCCTGCACGTCGCGCATGAGCTGGTCGCGATCTGCAGGCCGCCGGCGTGGCCGCTTCACGACCGACCGCATCCGGTGCGCGACGTCCGCGATGGACAAGAGCCGTCGCACACCCGCGAGATTGATGCCGGCGCCGTCGACGAGGGTCTTGATGAGCCGCAGCCGATCCAGGTCCGGGCGCGAGTACACGCGCATGCTCCCGACCGTGCGCGGCGGGCTGACGAGGCCGAGCCGCTCGTACTTCCGCAGCGTCTGCGGATGCATCTCGAGCATTTCCGCGGCGACGCTGATGAAGATCCAGTCGGACGCCCGGCGGTCCATGATCTCGAATATAGGGGTTGATACGGACCGTGTCAAGCCTGTTTGGCCCATACTGGGCGCTCATGTTCGACGTGCACGCCACCGACTTCGTCACGATCGGCCTGCTGGTCCTGCTCGAAGGACTGTTGAGCGCCGACAACGCGCTGGTCCTCGCGATCCTCGTAATGGGCCTGCCCCGCGCGGAGCAGAACCGCGCGCTGCGCTACGGGCTCGTCGCGGCCTTCGGTTTCCGCTTTCTCGCCGTCGCGCTCGCCACCTTCCTGATTCGCGCCGCCTGGATCAAACTCGCCGGCGGCGGGTATCTGCTGTACCTCGCCGGGATGCATTTTGCGCGGCCCTCGCGGAACGACTCTGGCCGCGCGGTGCCCGAGGCCAGGCCGGGTTGGGGGTTGTCCGCGTTCTGGGCGACCGTCGTCCGCGTCGAATTGATCAACATCGCGTTTTCTGTCGACTCGATTCTTGTCGCGGTCGCGATGTCGCCGAAGCTCTGGGTCGTGATGACCGGGGGCATCGTCGGCATCATTGCGATGCGGGTCGTCGCGGGGGAGTTGATCGCGCTGTTGCGCCACTATCCGGCGATCGTGGACGGCGCCTTCGCGATCATCGGGTGGGTCGGCATCAAGCTGTTGCTGGAGTACGCGCACGCGATGGCGTGGGTCGCGTGGGAAATTCCGAAGGCCTTTTCGCTCGGGCTGATCGCCGTGATCTTCCTGGTGTCGTACGTGGCGGCCCGACGCAAGGGCGCCGCACCCGACGAAGAGTCGGCCGATCACGACCGCGGCTAAGGCCGGGCGGACCTTACAGAACCGTCAGGTCACACGCATTTCAGTGCCCGTTTTCCGGCGGGTCATTCAGCCCCGTCGGCGCATCTGCATTCGACGCCTGTATCAGGGGTGTATCCAAGACGATACGGAGCAACTACTTAGCGCGAGCACGCCCAAAAGTGTCCGCAGTACTTACGGTTGGCGCCACTCTGGTACGCAGGTTGCCTCACCCAGGGCCTGATGGCCGTCAATCCTCAATCGCTTCTGCGGAGCGTTCGCTCCGCCCACCTCGAACCTCCGCAGGGCGCAAACGAACCAGCCGCGCCCGTCCTGTACCTTCCGGCGGCCTCCCGGGATCGCGCCGGGGTGCGCGATCGACTGTCGCGCAGTGGTGCGCCGATCAGTCTGGCAGCCGACGTGCCGGACGCCCTGCAAATGCTGGGTACGCGCCGGTTCAGCCTGGTGATTGTGGACCTGGCGAGCGAACGCACGTCGCTGGCGGCCGTGCGATTGCTGCGGGCGCAGTTCCCGACGATCCCGGTCGTCGGCGTGATTGATCCGACGCAGCCGCTCGTCGCGAGCGACGCCATTTACGCTGGCGCCACAGACCTGCTGCCCTGGCCGTTCGACGAACGCGACATCGCGGCGGTCCTCGCCGGCGCGCGCGATGTGATGCCGGTCGATCCGTCCGCGCAGCGTTCCGATCTGACCGACCGGCTCTTCGAACACTCGCCGTCGATGCGTGCGGTCGCCGACGCCATGCGCCTGGCTGCGCCACGCAAGACTGCAGTCCTTATTAGCGGCGAGCCCGGTTCTGGCCGGCAGCTGGTCGCCCGCACGTTGCACGAACGCGATCATGAATTCGTCAATCGACCGTTCGTCGTGGTGGACTGCAGCGCCGACGGCGCTGCGGATCTCGAGAAGCGGCTGTTTGGCTCGGCGGGGGAGCCGCTCGATCCGGCGAAGGCTGGCGGGGCCGAGCGTGTCGCGCGAGGGAGCGCGATCGTCGCCGCGCAGGGGGGCTCGCTCTATTTGACGAATCTGCTCGATGCACCGGGTCGCGTCCAGGCCCGGCTCGCCCGGCTCCTGCGCGACCGCGAAGCCATCTCCGGCGATCAGCAGGATGTGATTGCGCTCGACTTCAGGCCGATGGCCTCCATCGGACCGGACGGCGAGAACGAGGTCTCTGACGGACGGCTGCGCCGCGATCTGATGGAGCGGCTGGGGCAGGTGCGCATCGCCATGCCGCCGCTCCGGCGCCGCCGGCAGGATCTGCCGCTGCTGGCCGCGCATTTCCTGCGTCGCGCCTGCGAGGCGCAGGGCTGCGGCCCGAAGCGATTCAGCCGCGCCGCGTTGACGCTCTTGTCGGCGCTGCCGTGGGCCGGCAACGGGCGCGAGCTTCAGGAAGTCGTCACGGCGACTGTCGAAGGCACGCGCGAATCGATCATCCAGCTCGACGATGTCCTGCGGCATGCGGCGCTCGAAAGCGCGAGTGCCGGTTCCGCGTCTGCCGGGCTCACGCTGCGCGAAGCGAGAGCCAGCTTCGAGCGCGAATGCATCAGCGCGACGCTGGTGCGCTGCCACGGCCGAGTCGGCGACGCCGCGAAGGTCCTGGGCATCCAGCGGACCAATCTTTATCGAAAGGTGCGACAGCTCAACGTCCCCCGGACGCTGCTGTCCGCGCGGAAATGACCCCGACCCGACTCCGCGACGGCTCGGGCTATCTGCGCATTCTCTACAGGCGGCGCTGGCTGGCCGGCGGTGTGTTCATTCTCGTCTTCGTCTATCTGGCGACATCGAGTCTTCGCAAGACGCCGCTGTACGAGGCGACGACTCAGGTGCTGGTCGAGCAGGAGGCGAGCCCCGCATCCTGGTACGACGCGGACTTCTATGACGCGCAGAGTCGCGCGTTGCGGAGCCGCGCGCTGGCGTGGCGCACGCTGGAATCGGTGGGCCTGGCGAACGCGCCCGCTGACACTTCGCGTCCCGCGGCCGCGGTGCAACGGCGCGATAGCAGCTGGCTCGGAACGCTCGCGACCTGGCTGGGCGCGCCCAAGGCGATTCTGCCGTCGGCCGGTGACGAGACGGTGTGGCAGTCGGCGCGCATCGACTGGTTCTTGAGCGGCCTGACGGTGTCGCCGGTGAGGAACAGCCGGCTTGTGAGTGTGCGGTACGTGACGGCCGACCCGGTGTTTGCCGCGCGAGCCACTCATGCGCTGGTCGAGGCCTACATCAGCCAGGGGCTCAGCTTTCGCGCCGTCGCCACGGAGAAGGCCCACGCAGTTCTGGCGGCGCAGCTCGCCGAGCAGCGCCAGAAACTGGAGATCAGTGAACGGGCGTTGCAGGACTACAGCGCGAAGCACGACGCGATCGCGCCAACCGACCCGGCGAACAACACCGGCGTCCGCAAGCTCGCCGACGTCGGCGCCGAACTGACGCGGGCACGCAGTGGGCGGCTGGCGACCGAGCAGATCTTTCAGACGCTGAGCGCGCTGCGTCACGATCCGGCGGCGCTCGCGTCGTTTCCAGCCGTGCAGGCGAACGCGGCGATCGGGTCCCTGACGCGCGAGATCGCGGATTTGAGGAGCCAGGACGCCGGCCTGGCGGCCGACTTCGGCGAGCACTACCAGAAGCGCAAGGACATCGCGGCCCAGCTCGTGGCCAAGCACGCGGAGTTGCAGTCGCACATCGACAGAGTCGTTGAATCGATCGGCGCCGACTACGAGGCGGCGAAAGCGCGGGAGGCCACGCTGGCCGCGCAGCTGGAGGCGCAGAAGACCGAATCGCTGGCACAGGATAACGGCGCCATGGCCTACGTGGCGCTCGACCGCGACGTCGTCGGCAACCGGCAGCTCTACGCGGACCTGCTGGCGCGCGCCAGCATGACGGGCGTCACCGGCGAGTACCGGCGGACGAACGCCCAGATCATCGAGCGTGCGGAGATTCCGCGCGTGCCGATTCTGCCGAATCACGAGCGGGACGTGCTGGTCGCGTTGCTGACCGGCCTGCTGCTCGCGCTGGGCCTGGCGTTCGGGCTCGACTTCGTCGACAGCCGCATCAAGACGCCCGACGACATCAAGAATCATCTGGGCGTGCCGTTTCTCGGGCTCATTCCCGCCGTCCGCACCAGGGACGTCAAGGGCTCGTCGCCGTTGCTCGATCGCGGCGTGCCGCCGGCGTTTTCAGAGGCCGTGCGCGGCATCCGGACGTCGGTGATGTTCTCGACTGCGACAGAAGGCGCCCGCACCATCATGGTGACCAGCACGGTGCCGGGCGAAGGGAAGACGGTGGTCGCGGCCAATCTCGGCGACGCGCTGGCGCAAGCCGAGCAGCGGACGCTCATCATCGACGGCGATTTGCGGCGCCCCCGCGTGCACGACGTGTTCGGGTGCACCCAGGAGCCGGGCTTGTCGAATGTGCTGGTTGGCGCGGCTGAGTTGAAGGCCGCGATCAGACAGACCGGTAATCCGATGCTGTCTGTCCTGCCGGCCGGCCTGATTCCGCCCAACCCGGCGGAACTCTTGAGCTCCGATCGGTACCGCCGTCTGCTCGAAGCGCTCGGGCAGGAGTACGACTGGATTGTCGTGGATGCGCCGCCAGTCATGGCGGTGACCGATGCGGCGGTGATCGCCAATGGCGTCGGCGGGGTCTTGTTCGTGGTGGGATCCGAGATGACGCCGCGGCGGAACGCGCAGGTGGCACTCGAGCAGCTGGTCGCCGCGCGCGGCCGGCTGATCGGCGCGGTCCTCAATCGCGTCCAGCTCGAACGCCATGCGTACTTCTACGCGCCGTACCATCGCAAAGACTACGCGCAGGCTTACGCCCGGTCGCGGTAAAGTCTCTGTGGAGTTGTTGGGAGCCGATGCGCATCGCGTTTGACATGGACGGCGTCGTCGCCGACCTGCACGCGTCCTACGTCCGGACCGCGCTGAATCTCTTTCCGCAACTGGACCGGGCGGCCATCGCCCCGGCCGACGTCGGAGCCTCGCCCCCCGATGACGCCACCCAGCCAGGTTCTGAAGTGCCCGATGTGAGTCAGGCCTTTGCCGTCACGCGCCGCCAGTCGGAGGCGATCTGGCGCGAACTCTGTGCGGTCGAAAACTTCTGGGAAACCCTGCCGGAGGTCGAATCGGGCGCCCTGGCGCGGGTCGCGGCTGTTGCGGAAGAGCGCCGCTGGGACATCCTGTTCATCACGAGCCGGCCCTCGGCGGCCGGGCGCACAACGCAGCGCCAGAGCCAGCGCTGGCTGCAGAAGATGGGTTTTCCGCTGCCGAGCGTCTTCGTGGTGCACGGATCGCGCGGCCGGGTGGCGCAGGCGCTCGATCTCGACGTCGTCATTGACGACCGTCCGGACAATTGCCTCGACGTCGCGCTCGAGTCCACGGCCGCGGCCATCCTGCTGTGGCGGGGTCATCAGGACGCCGTGCCGGCGTCAGCGCGGCGGCTGGGCATCGCGGTCGCGCCGAGCGTGCCGGCGTGCCTGGAGGCGCTCATCGAGGCGGAGAAGACCGCGGAAGGTACGCTGCTCGACCGTGTCCGCAAGCTGTTCGGTCTGCGCACCCGGTCGGCCGCCACCGTGCTTCGGCGCCAGGGGTCTTCAGGGTAGGGTCGCAAGCGATACAGGTTGTATCAAAAACGATACACACCGCCTGACCGCCGCGTTTCGTAGACGAATCTGTCAGCCCGGCGCAGGATCGTGGAGGCGCATCGAGCCTGATCCCAGCCGGCCGGCCACATTCCTGAGGAAAATCGCCACCTCCAGCCTTTCAGTTCTGGCATCCCGCTTGCCTCTGTGCGGGGTGATGGCGAACCCCGCCGACCGCCGGCGATCCACACGCGTTGAAGTGCTGGGACGAATTCAGGGACAAGTCGTGTCGCTGAACGTGCAGGTCCTGGTGCGTGAGATCAGCCTGGGCGGTATGAGTGTCGAAACCCCCGAAGCCTTCGAGGTGGGGTCGGTCAATACGTTCATGCTGACGCTCGGCGACGGTGCCGGCATCGACGTGGCCGGGCGCGTGGTCTACAGCCGTCCCTCGGTGGACAGCGATCGAAGCTTCTTCGTCAGCGGCATCCAGTTTGTCGATCTCGACGACCTGAATCCTGACACCCAGGTCGGCGGACTCATCAAGCACGTCAACTGACGATCCACGAACCACAAACCGTGAAGTAGTAAAGCAGTGGAGCGTGCTTGGGTGTTTCCCAAACGCTCTCCACTCCTTTACTTCTTCACGGTTTGTTTTGTTTTAGAACGCGGCGAGCACGAAGTACGTCAGGCTGCTCGCCACCAGCCCCAGGAAGTGCGGGGGCGCCCAGCCCCAGCCGGCGCCGCCGGTGGCGATTGAGGTCGTGATCATCGTGCCCACGCCGACGAGCATGGCCGCGAGTGCGCTCCAGCGGCCCGCGCGGGGCAACAGCAGCCCGCCAAGAATCGGCGCGAACAACGTCACGATCATGATTTGGTAGAAGAGCGTGATGGCCCCGACGACGCTGTCGAGATAGAAGGTCAGGACGAATCCCGCAAGCGCGCTCACTCCTGCAAGAATCCGGGCCACGCGAAGCACTTCTTCATCGGTCGCGGCCGGGCGCAGGATGCCGCGATAGAAGTCGCGCGCTCCCGATGTGGCCAGCATGAACAGCACGGCGTCCGCCGAACTGAGCTCCGCGGATAAAACGGCTGCCAGCGCGAGCGAACCAACGGCGAGCGGCACGTTCAACGCCAGCACCGCGGGCAGCGCCATCTCGCGGTTGACGAGATCCGGCTGGAGTTCTCGTGCCGCCATGCCCAGCAGGACGGGCAGCACCGCAAAGGCCACCAACGCCACGCCGTTCCACGCCACGCCGCGTGTCAGCGCTTGTGCGCTCCGCGCGCCGTAGGCTTTCTGCAACAGACCGGGCGACAGAAAGAACGCGGGGCCCAACAGCAACAGGCTCTGCCAGCCCACGCCGGTGCCGGTCCAGAAGCTGGAGTCCACGCCCGACACGAACGCGCCGCCGGCCGCGCGCGCGGCGAACGGCGCGGCCACGGCGAAGCCGGCGAGGATGACGATCAACTGAATGCCGTTTACCCAGGCCGCACTCTTCAGACCGCCCATCATGAAGTACGCGACCGTGGCGATGGACGCCAGCAGTGCGCCCATTCCCAGCGACAGGCCGGACGCCCGTTCGAGCACGAGGGCCGCGCCCTTGAGTTGGCCGCACAGAATGAACAGGCTGCCCAGCCAGATAGCCACGGCGGCGAACCCACGTACGCCCCGGCCGAAATGATGCTCGAGGAAATCGCCGACGGTCAGCAGGTTGTGTTCCTTGGCCTGCTTCCACATGCGCGGGCCGATCCAGAAGGCGAGCACGAGCGATCCGAGGCCGGCGCTGCCGTTCCACCACCAGGCGGCCAGGCCATCGCGATAGGCATGTCCCGTGGCGCCGACCGTCGAACTGGCGCCGATGTTGGCGGCGAGAAACGTCGCGAAGATCAGGCCGGGCCCGAGCGATCGGCCGGCGACGAAATAATCCTCGCTGCGCCGGACGGCGCGGCCGGCCCACCAGCCGACGCCGATCAGGCCGAGCGAGTAGACGATCAGGAGAACGGTGAGCAGATTCAACGGCCGGCTCAGCGAATCTCGCCAGCCGCTGGATAGCCAGGGAGGCTCTTGGCGGCGCGCACTGCGCGAAGAATGGCGTCGCTGACCGCTTCGGCCGCCAGCGCACCGATGGTGCCGACGTTCGGATCGCCGGGGCGCTCGCCAGTCGCGAGCACGAACAGCGTGTCACCGTCCGATGGCGTGTGCGAAGGCATGATGGTTCGGGCCATGCCGTCGTGCGCCATCTGCGCGACCTTGCGAGCCTGGGCCTTGGTGAGTCGTGCGTTGGTCGCGACGACGCCGATCGTAGTGTTCTCACCCCCGCGCGCTGGTCCCTGCTGCAGGACGCCACGACGGACGAGGGCGAACGGATCGTCGAGCCCGCGTCCGTCGGCGGTCCGCACACCGGCGACGGCTCGGCCCGTCCTCGGATCGAAGACCGAACCGACGGCGTTGACCGCGACAATGGCGCCGACGATCAATCCCTCGGTCGTCTGCAGCGCCGTCGATCCAATGCCGCCCTTCATCGCGCGGGCGCCGCCCATCATCTTGCCCACGGTCGCACCGGCGCCTGCGCCCGCGTTGCCTTCGGCGATCGGCCCGGCCTTCGCCGCGGCCGCCGCCCTGGCCCCGCAATCGGCGCCCGGACGAATCTCGGGGCGACCGCCGATATTCAAGTCGTACAGAATCGCGCCCGGGACGATGGGCACCGGTCCGGCGCCCGTGGCGTATCCAATCTTTTTGTCCGCAAGAAATGTGACGACGCCGTCGCGCGTCGCGAGGCCGAACGCGCTGCCGCCAGAGAGAAACACCGCGTTGACGCGCTCGACGGTATTCTCCGGCGCCAGGAGATCGGTCTCAACGGTTCCGGGAGCACCGCCACGAACATCCACACCGCCAACGGCGCCGTTGGCGGCGAGGATCACCGTGCATCCGGTCGGCCGCTCGCTCAAGGTGTATTGACCAACGGTGATGCCCGGCACGGCGGTGATGTTCAGCGCCGGTGCCGGCGTTTGCGTCACGGCAAGCGTCGCGGTGGCGCCCGCGGCGAGCGCGACGGCCACGAGCGCGATCGATCGACGGCGCCCCGCAGAGCTCTGTGACATGAGGGGATTATACGGGCGGCCTTCGCCGTTGGCCGGAATCAACCTGATACTATTTGGCTGTTCATGCGAACGATTCTGGTTACGAACGACGACGGATACTTTTCACCGGGTCTTGCGGCGCTGGCCGCGGCATTCCAGCCGCTGGGCGAGGTGGTGATCGTGGCCCCGCAGACGGAAGCGAGCGCGGTCGGCCACGCGCTGACGCTCCGGCGCCCGCTGCGTTGCGAACTGGTCGCGCCGAACACATACGCCGTGGACGGCACGCCCACCGACTGCGTCAACATCGCGATCGACGAAGTGCTCACGCGCAAGCCTGCGCTCATCGTGTCCGGGATCAACAAGGGGCTGAACGTCGGTGACGACGTCACGTATTCCGGGACGGTGGCGGCGGCGCTCGAGGGTGCGCTCCTTGGATACCAGGCGATCGCCGTGTCGATGGCGTTCACGCGAGGGGAGTGGGACTACACGCCGGCGGCGACCCTGGCGGCAACGCTCGGGGCGTCCCTGCTCGAACACCCGCTGCCGGTGCGGACGTTTCTCAACATCAACGTGCCCCAACCGCCCATGCACGGCGTGCGCGTCACCGTGCAGGCCCGGCGCAACCACATTACCAAGGTCGATCAGCGCCTCGACCCCCGGCAACGTGCGTACTACTGGATCGAGGAAGCCCAGGACGACTGGGAACCGGATGCGCGGTCCGATCGGCAGGCCATTCTGGACGGCTACGCGTCGGTGACCCCGCTGCAGCCGGACCTGACGGATCACGCGTCGCTGGGGTTGATCGAGGAATTGACCCGCGGAGTTGGTGCAGTAAGATAGGTAGGTTGTCGGGGCGTGGCTCAGCCTGGTAGAGCACTCGGTTCGGGACCGAGGGGTCGGAGGTTCGAATCCTCTCGCCCCGACTTTTGATTAGCCTGGGGGCTTCGCCCCCAGACCCCCTACACGCTCACTCGCGAAACGCGTCCGCTCGGAAAAGCAGGCCGACACGTTTCGGCTCGTTCGCGTGGCTCGCTCGCTGACCGCGAGCTCGCTTGACCCACGCTCTCCGCCGATCCCGTTCGGGTTCAACCTGGCTGCGCCGGGTGCGCTAGACTTCCTCTTGCCAGCCTTCCTGCCTCACCCGGAGGAGTCGGACAGATGTCTGCACGACGAGTGGCCGACCCGTCCATCGGATTGCTTGGTCGAGCATCGAGAATTGCTCTGTTCGGAGTTACCTTCGCGTGGGCGCTAGCACTCTGCCAGGCGTCTGATCAGTTCGGCGGTCCTCAGGCCTCCGCGAATACTGTCTGGATTCATGCGACGGTGACCGATGCCAAAGGTCAGCTTGTCACCACCCTTCGCCAGGAAGACTTTATTGTCGTCAGCAATGGCAAACCGCAGGCGCTGAGCGTGTTCAGCACCGAGCAGGTGCCCGTCAGCGTCGCCTTGATGCTGGACATGAGCGGCAGCATGGCCGGCGTCGTGCCCAACATCAGCCGGGCGACCGAGGCGTTGGTGACGCAGTTCAAGCGCGGCGACCGCATCAATATCGGCACATTCAAAAGTGACGTGCTGGTCAGTTCGCGGTTCACTTCCAATCGCGACAGCATTCTTCACGGTGTCGATCGCATGATTGTCGGCGCGGATATTCCGTGCGCGCCACCGAGCAAGACTCTGACGTCGGGACCGGTGCCAACGAGGCGGGGCGGCTCGGCGATCTGGGATGGCGTCGAATGCAGCATCTGGGCGCTCGATCGTGACGCCGAAGCCTTCCGGCGCGTCGCACTGCTCGTCACCGATGGCGACGACAACGCCAGCTACGGCAACGTGGTCACCGCCACGAACTTCGCGAACCGGACGGGCGTGATCATCTATGCGATCGGTCTGTCACGTGGCATGACGGCGACCGACCTGTCGCACCTCGCCAGCGCGACCGGCGGATCCTATTTTTCCCTGGACCGGCGTGCCGATTTCACGGAAGCGTTCCGGCAGGTCGGCGAGGAGATTCACGCGCAGTACATCCTGGGATTCGAACCGGCGCAGCCTGGAAGCGTCGGCAGCCTGAAAGTCACAACCCGAAACCCGGGGTTGACGGTCCGCGCGCGTCATGGCTACGCCCCCAAGTAGGAGATGACGCGATGATGCTTCCAGCGGTCAGGGGCGCGATGACGATCGCGCTCGCGCTGTTGACGGTCGTGGGCCAGCAGCGCACATTTCGATCAGGCGTCAATACCGTCGAGGTCTATGCCACCGTGACGGACCGGACGGGCCGCTTGGTGCCCGATCTGGCCGAAACGGATTTCGAGATTCTCGACAACGGGAAGGTGCAACCCATCACGGTGTTCGACCGAGGCACGCAGCCCATCACGATCGCGATCATGCTCGATGAGAGCCCAAGTCTGTTCGATGTCTCGGCCCGGGTGACGTCGGCTGTTCAGACGTTCGCCAAGAACCTCTTGCCTGGCGATCGCGCGGTGCTTGGTGCGTTCAGTCACCTGGTACGACTGAATCCCGAATTCACCGCGGACTTCGCGAAGCTGGTGGAGCGGCTTCCGCTCGGCCGACCACGATTTCCCGCCGGAACCGCCATGTGGGACGGGCTTGACGCTGCTGCGGCCGCGCTCGAGGCCGAGGGTGGGCGTCGGGTCACACTGGTCCTCACGGACGCGGACGACAATTGCAGCGAGACCGACCCGCGACAAGTGGCCGCGCGGATCGAGCGCCAGGGGGCGATGGTCTATGCGGTCGGCGTCAAGGGTGGCAACGGTCTCCCGTATGGCGATCTCAAGAACCTGACTCGCGATTCGGGCGGATATTTCTTCGAACTGAAGCCCGCTGACGACATCGCCTCCACGTTCGCGCGGGTCGCTGACGAACTGCACCGCCAGTATCTGATTGGATTCTCGGCGCCGATTCTCGACGGCAAGTCACATCAGATTACGCTGCGGGCCAAAGGCTCGGGCCTCACCGTCAGGGCGCGTCGGACGTATGTCGCGCCGAAGGCCGGGTAGATTCAACCGCCGAGACGGGTGCCGCTAGCCGCGTGCCTTTAACGCCAGCCGGAGCGGGTGTGTCTCATCCGCGAGCGACAGGAGTTTCAACAGCTGCGCTTCGATAGAACGCGCATCGCGCTCGCGCCCAGTGAGGCGATAGAGCTCCGCCAGATGCGCTCGAGCCCGCATCCAGCTGTAACCACTCGAGACGTTCAGTGCCGCTTCGCCTTTTGGGCCGAGTCTCTGTTCCAGTATCGAGATGGCCTGGCTCAGCTTTGTCTGCCGCTGCCACGCGGACGCCAGGCCATTGACGGCGTCCAGAGTGTCCGAATACCGGGTGCCGAGACCCCGACGGGTGTCGAGATCAATGGCACGCTCGAAATGCGCGACGGCCTCATTCGGGTGGCCCTCCGCGAGCGCCAGTTGACCGCGCACTGCGAACATCCAGGTCATCTCAGTATCGCTGAGAGATGACCGTGCTTCGTCGAGCAGTCCAGACGGCACGAACAACAGCTGAACGACCGGGCCGCGGCGGCTCCCGACCAACTGGTAGGACGCCCGAAGGAAATCAGTCAGCGCCTGCCGGTCGCCGCGTTCGGACAACACGAGCGCCTGCTCGCGCTTTTGGCTCCCCGGATCGAGCGCGGAGGCCATACCGCTGGCGGCGTCGAGACGTCCCAGCGCGACGTACATCCTGGAAGCCATCAATGCCACATTCCCACGCTGCTGTGCCTCATCGATGGACGGAAGGTCTGCGACGACCCGATCAGTGTGCGCCAGGGCGCCGGCTACGTCGGATCGCACCCACGCAGCATGGGCCTCAAACATTCGGAGAAGCGCTTCGGTCCATGCCTTGTTCCGGTCGCGATCGGGTGCGTTGGCAGCCCTGGCCGCGTAGATCGAGGCGCGGCGTGTATCATCGCGCCCTAAAAAGAATTGCGCGGCCATCCATGCCGGACCAAATTGATCAGGCCGGTCATCAGACACGGCGACGGCCATCTCACCGTACTCCATGAAGAGATTCAGGCCGACGTAGGTGTTGGCCAAATTGTGCTGAACCCATCTGTGGTTGGGTGCCAGGCGCCGCAGCCCTTCGTACGCTCGCCGAGCACGCTGATACTCCTCGACCCGGATCTCTGGCGTCGCAGCGGTCATCGCTTTGATTTCGTGCGCGCTCCCATTGATGAAGTACTGCTCGACCGTACTGGCGTTGGCAGCCAGTCGTACCGCCTTGTTGGCGTGATCAAGCATTCGGACCAGGTCAGGGTCTCGATTCGGCGGTGACCAGGGCGAAAAGTTCCAGATTGGCGCCCGATTCGCGATCGTCCAGGCGATGAGGATGTGAGCTGACGCGAACGAGGGGTCCTCGTTGAGCGCGGCTTTGAGGATCTTCTCGGCGGCGGTGTTGTTCCACGGCCGCGGTCCATTCATGACGTCGGCCGCCTCGCGATAGAGTTCTCGCGCCCGACTCGATGCGGATGTCACGCGCGGTAGATCGTCAGTCGCAGGACTCGACGTCGCGCCACCGCTGGCGGCTGTGGCCACGGATGCGTCATTGATTGAGGCTGCGGGCGCCTCGGGCGCCGACGCGATCGTTGTCGAAGGTGCGGCGGACGATCCTGACGACTGACGCCACAGCCACGCCGTGATTATCATCGCACCGACGACCACCGCGGCTGACCCGAACAACGCCAGTCGATACCGAAAGCGATGCGTGGCGGCTGACAGGTCGTCAAGGATGGCCTCGGCATCGCGGTAGCGCTTGGCCGGATCTGGATCGATCAGTTTGTCGATTACCGACGTCAGCTTGGAGGACAGGCCCGAGGCCGCATCTTTAAGGCGCGTGCGGTTCCCGTTCGAATGCCCCTGTGAAAGTTCCTGAAGTGTTTTTCCCTGCACGGGGAAGGATCCCGTCGCCAGGTGATAGGCAAGGACGCCAAGACTGTAGAGATCTGCCGAGACTGAAGGCGGACTCCCGGTGAACAGCTCGGGTGCAAGATAAAGAGGGCTGCCTGCGACCGCGGGACTCGTCGGGTCAGCGAAGTCGGTGGATTCGACTGGCCGGCCCGTTCCGAAGTCTGTCAGAAGCAAACGTCCGTCCGGCGCGCGCATCACGTTCTGGGCTTTGACGTCGCCGTGAACCAGGCCCGACTGATGAACGGCGCGCAGGGCCTGCGCGATCTGGACCAGCGCGATGCGTACGTCCTCCTCGCCGAAGGGACCACGCGTCACGAGTTCGGCCTCGAGGGTGGGTCCATCGATGAATTCCATCCACAGGCCGACGCGGCCATCGATCCGGTCGGCACCGAAGACCGCCGTGACGTTGGGGTGACGCACCTGTGCCATGAGGCGCGCTTCGTCGATCACGTGGGAGGCGTCGACGGCTTCGGAATACTTATGGCGCAACAACTTCAGGGCTACATCGCGGCCGACCCGACCGTCTCGCGCCCGATAGACGTCGCCAAAGCTGCCTTGGCCCACCTTATCGATGATCGTCAGCGGACCCCATCGGACAACCGGCGCGTCGGATCCGGCGCCGTCGCCCGCTTCGTGCCTGATCGAATCATGGAGGTCGTCGCGGGCACGAACATCCGGCGAGTGCGTATGGTAGTCGCTTATGCGCGCGAGGCGTGCAAGCTTGCGGACCTCCTCACGAATCGCCGGCGTGGTGGCGCCAGCTTCGGCAGCGAGCCAATCGATCGGAGTACCGTCGGCGACGGCGCCCGCGAGTTCTTCGAGCGCGGATTCATCGACTCTCACGGCTTCATTTCCGCAGCCAGCCGAACCAGGGCGCGCGTCACGGCGAGCCTGGCCGCGCCGGCCGTCGGCTTGTTGAGCGCCTGTGCCATCTGGTCATAGGTCATGCCGAGCTCCACGCGCGCGATGATGGCTTCGCGATCGCCTTCCGACAGCCGCTGCAGCGCATCGTCGTACTGCTGTAGCGCTTCGCGGCCGACAACTGCCTCGAGCGGCGAGGTGTCATCGTTCGCGAATGCCTCGATACCGGCGTCGTCCACGGCGTCGTGGACGGGGCGCCGATCCGCGCGCCGAATCTCGTTGCGCAACCGGTTCATCAACGCCTGGCGCAGATAGGCCTGAAACGCACCTTCACCCCGGTAGTCGAAGCCGTCAATCTTCTTAAACACCTGAAGCAGGGTGTCCTGTACAAGGTCCTGGGTTTCGGCCAGATCGCGGGCCCATTGAGGCAGGCGGCCGCTGGCCCACCGGCGGAGTGGCGGAAGGTAGCGCGCAAAGAGTCTCTCGAGGGCCTCGAGATCTCCCTCACGTGCCCGCGTGAGCAGGTAGATCGTGGAGTCGGCACGGACTTCAGAGTGGTCGTCCATGGATTGCCGTCGATGATACGCCTCACGCAGTCAGGTGTACCGGTTTGCGTTCGTCGGTGTTTCAGAGGGTGAGGGAGATCCACCCACATGACACTGGGACGTCGCTCGACTCATGTCGCCGTCAGTGCCGCCGTCCTTGCGATCGCGGCGTGCGGACCGCACAGCCCGACGGAGCCGAGCCCGACACCGACGCCGGCAACCCTGTCACTGGTTCGTGTGACTGGCCCTGTGGGACTCGGTCTGCCTGGAGAAGGCTTCCCGATGACAGCCACCGCCGTCTATTCAGATGCCAGCACGCGCCTCGTCACCACCGACGCGACCTGGACATCGGCGAATCCGGTTGTCGCGTCTGTCGCCGCATCGGGTCTGGTGAGCTTTCTCGGCGGCGGAACCGCCAGAATCTCTGCTGCATACCAGGGGCTGAGTGGATCCTGGGACGTCACGGTGATTGCCATCGATCCAACTGATGCATTGACGGTGGTGTCGATGACGCCATCGCCCGGTTCGAACCTGACGCGCGGAGCCACAATCGACTTCACAGCGCAGCTGCAATACACCCTCGCCGAGGCGACCGGCCGGCTCGCCGCGGTCGCTGAAGTTAACAACAACCCGGTCAACGTGTTCGCAAACATTACGCCGCCGGTCAACGTCACCCTTTCGCCTGGCAACACCACCCTGGACGTGGCGGGACGATTCACGATCCCACCAACGGCCGGGCAGAACGTCCGAATCTTCTTTCAACTGTTTCCAGCCGGCGCATCGCGAACGAATGTGTTGGCGATCGTCACATTCCCACTTCAATAAGGAGAACAATCGATGGCTATTTCTCGAATTCCTCGCCTTGCCATCTTCTCAATCGTCGCAGTGATGCTCGCATCGGCCATCGCAGCCTCTGCCCGAGGCCAGCAGGTTCGCGAAATCCCGCTGTCCGTCGGTTCGGATGGATTCGGTGTGTATTTTGTGACGGACACCAGCGGCGGTCAGGTCTCGCCTGTGGTCCACGGCTCGAGCCGTGTCTTCGCAGTGCTGCGGAACGAGATCAATGTGTTTGTCAATCTCGGCTCGTCGAACGGCAAGACCGGGAGCCCCCTGAACATGTGCGTCGACTTGACGATGCCGATCACCGGCGCGGCGCGTGGCGTGTACTGCGACGACCTCCAGTCGAACACCTCGGACTCACAGAGTCTCCTGGCGTTGGCTGACGGCCAGACGATCTCGAAGCGGTTTCAGATCACCTGGCAGGACGGGACGGGCACCTACTGGCTCCGCTTCGGAAGCGAGGGCGACACAGATGACGTCGCGCTTACGTGCACCGAAGCCGATGGCGCCGGCTGTCTGGTCTGGAGAGTCGAACCGGAGGGCGGAACGGCCGGGTCAGCCGCACGGCTCTGGCACCTGCCGTCCGCGAAGCGGTCAACGACAATGGATCTGGGCACCTATCACGTGCCGTTTGGGTGGACCGTGCAACGGAACTAGGCCTCTTCCATGGAGGTACACCTTCAGGAAGCGGGGGATTGACGTGACACACCTTCTTGACTTGTTCTACTACTGAATAGTAGATTCAACCATCTCATAGGAGGCTGCTGAAATGGCGTCGACCCGCTTCACCCGTCTCGAACTCCAGATCCTCGAGGCGCTCTGGTCGCAGGGCAAGGCGTCCATCCGTGAGATCCAGGAGGCCTTCCCCGAGCCTCGACCGGCCTACACGACCATTCAGACGACCGTCTATCGTCTCGAAAAGAAGAAGGCCCTGCGCCGGGTTCGCAAGATCAGCAACGCCCACATCTTTGAGCCCATCGTCGCGCGCGATGTGACACGGCACGGGCTCCTCGATGACATCCTCAGCTTCTTCGGCGGCCGGGCCCAGCCGATGATGGCGCAATTGGCTGAAGCCGGAAAACTGACCCGCGACGACATCCGTGAGCTCGAGCGGGTGGTCGACGAGTGCGATCGGCAAGGCCAGGGCGACAAGCGACGGAGGGCGAAGTGATCACCGGCCTCGCGAACCATCTGTGGCAATCGACACTGTTCACCCTCGCGGCTGCCGCATTGGCCGCCACGCTGCGCGAAAACCGCGCGCCCGTTCGGCACTGGATCTGGGTGATCGCGTCGGTGAAGTGGTTGGTTCCATTCGCCTGGCTGATCGCGGCCGGCAGCGCGATCTCGGCCATGTGGCCGGACACGGGGGTCGGCGCACTACCGGTTCAAACTCCACCAGCTTTCTCCATCGTTGTTCTTCAATTCACCGAACCATTTACAGCTGTCGATTTCCTTGCGCCGACTCCGTCCACCGTCTCGAACGGCTGGCTGATGACGGTGCTGCTCGCATTGTGGTTGGGCGGAGTACTCGCGATGGTGACGACGCGGCTTCGCGGCTGGCGCAGCGTCCGCGCGGCCATTCGCCACAGCGAGCCGGCATCTTTCGAATGGAGCCCGGGGTCTTTAGACCCCGGGACTGATCTCGGGGATGCACGTATCAACGTGCGCACCGCACCCGGTCTGCGCGAGCCAGGAGTCGTCGGGATCTGGCGACCCGTCCTCCTGATGCCCGCGAGTATTCGGGATCAGTTGTCACCCGCACACCTGGCATCGGTCGTCGCGCACGAGCGATGCCACGTCCGGCGCCGCGACAATCTGACGGCGGCGGTCCACATGGTGGTGGAATCGGTGTTCTGGTTTCATCCGCTCGTCTGGTGGATTGGCGCGCGGATGATCGAGGAACGCGAACGGGCCTGCGATGAAGACGTGCTGCGTCGCGGCGCGCACCCGCGAGACTATGCTGAGGGCATTCTCAGGGTCTGCCAGCTCTACGTCGAATCACCGCTCGCCTGCGTGTCCGGTGTTACCGGATCGAATCTGAAGCGGAGAATCGAGGAGATCATGATGAACCGCGTGGGTCGTCCATTGAGTCTCAGCCGAAGAGTCCTGTTGACCGGGACTGCCGCGCTCGCGCTGGCGGCGCCCGTGGTTGTCGGCGCCATGACGCCGCCATCTCGCGAACAGTCAGCGCCTCCGGCCGCACCAGCCGCAGGCTCGCAGAAACCGGCGGTCGGCGACCTCGAGGCTGTGTTGAAGGTCATGCGCGATCCCGCCGCGACGACTGCCGACAAGGAACGCCTGATTGGAAAAACCTACTCCGGCGTCGTCGTGGTTGACTCCGTGCGACTCTACCCAAAAGGGGCAATCGTGATGGCGGTCACGACTGAAGTTGCGGCGGGTGACAACAAGACGCCAATGGTCGCCTTCCAATTCAACGGTCAAACGGACGACGAGAGGCTGAATCTGCTCCGCAAACGCGAGAGCGCCAGACTGCGTGGAACCCTCACCAGGTTCTGGACGGAAGGAAGAATCACATGGCTGGCCTTTTCGGACCTCGTCATCGAAGAGAAGCGCCCATGACGAAGCGAATCCTGGCCGTCGCAGTTATTGGTTTCGTGTGCGCCGTCGGATCAACAACACTCGCCAGCCAGACGCGCCAGGCCGCGCCACCGCCGCCACCCGCGGCGCAGGTCGGAACGGGCGTCATCTCAGGCACGCTCACGAGTGCCGATGCGGCCCAGCCCGTGCGCAAGGCAACGGTCCGTCTCACGAGCGCGGCGCCGCGCCTCAGTCTCGTCGCAACCACGGACGGGGACGGACGATTCGAATTCACGAAAGTTCCGGCCGGTGAGTTCACGCTCTCGGCGTCGCGCCCAGGCTACGTGGACACGGTGCTGGGCGCGCGCCGGCCGGGTGCGACGAGTCCCGGCACGCTCGTGCGTCTGGCCGCTGGACAGAAACTTGAAAATGTCTCTTGGACGCTTGCGCGCGCGGGCCTGATCGCGGGAACCGTCGTCGATGAGTTCGGCGATCCGGCGTTCAACTTGCAGGTCCGCACGGTGCGCTTTGTCTACACCAACGGGTTCGCGCAGTTGATCAACGCGGGATCTGCCACGACCGATGACCGCGGCATGTATCGGGTCGCGGGCCTGATGCCGGGCGAGTACCTGGTGAGCGCGGTGCCGCGCGAGACGGTGATGGCGATGGCGGATCAGGCTGAATTTGTTCGAGACCGCATCGCCCAGACTCAGGCGGCCACCGCGGCGGCCGGCCGAGAGTCGAACACGGTCCCCCCACCGCCTCCACCCAGTCCAATTGGATACGTCGCGATTTACCACCCGGCCGCGCCAAGTGGCGCGCTGGCTCAGCGGGTCCAGGTGGGCCCGAGTCAGGAAGTTCACGGCATCGACATCCGATTGCAATTGGTCCGAACGGTGACCGTGACCGGCGCGATTACGAGCAGCGAGGCTTTGCCACAGACACGCCTTCAGCTCATCGACGCGAGCATGCCGATGTCGGGCGTCGGAGTCTGGTTCCGCGATGCTAAAGCCGACGGCACATTCGCGTTTCCCGGCGTCGTGCCGGGGCAGTACATCTTGAAAGGATTCGGCACGCCCGGCGGCCAGCCCGGCACGGCCGGAGGCGAGATGTGGGGCAGCGTCGAGGTAAGCGTCAGCGAAACCGGCACCAGTCCGGTGTCGTTGCGGATGCGTCGCGGAGTCACGGTCACGGGATCGATGAATCTGGAAGGCCTGCCCGCGTCGTTTGTCGCCACGCGCGCGCGGGTGTCGTTGGTACCGGTGGCATCTGCGACCGACTGGGAAATGGCATCGGTCCCGATGACGCCAGCGGAGTCGGGGCAGTTCAGCGCACGAAATGTGCTCCCGGGCATGTACCGCGTCAGCGTCACGGGCCTGCCCGACGGCTTTACATTGGCCTCGGCCGTGTTCGACGGTCGCGATGCTGCCGATCATCACCTGCGCATCGACGGCAGCGACGACGTTACGAACGGGCGCCTGACGTTCACCACCAAGACCGGCAGCATCAGCGGCGGCGTGACCAATACGTCAGGGGCACCGGTGGCGGATCGCGCCGTGGTGCTGTTTCCTTCGGACCGCGCGCTCTGGTTGCCGCAGTCACGCCGGATCCACCTGGTGCTCCCGTCGCCGGATGGCCGCTACTCATTCCGCGGACTGCCGCCCGGCGAGTACCATCTCGCGCTCGTGCTCGATCCCGACCCCGGCCGGTTGCCGGATCCCGAGTGGCTGAAACTACTCGTGCCCGGTTCAGAGTCCATCAAGCTCGGCGAAGGCGAAACACGCGCGCAGGATCTGCGGGTGAGGTAGTTCCGCCAAGAACTCAGAACCCGGAACCCCGGCACCTGAACCCGGCACCACGGAACCCGAACCCAGACACCTCGGCAAGGCGAAGCGGATACACTTACCCGGCATGCCGGCACGCATGAAATCGAGGCGTGCCACCCAATTGGGTTCAGCGAACGAGCGCCAGCGAGTGAGCCTCGCGAACGGAGTGCGACTTGGCGGAACGCTTTGCGTGAGCGGCCGAGTCGCACGAGTGAGCGAGCCGGGGGTCCGGGGGCGAAGCCCCCGGATATACTAAACAGATGCTCACCGCCCGCCGGTTCGTGCTGAGCGGTCGTGTACAGGGGGTGGGCTTCCGGTGGTTCGTCCAGGAGCTGGCCGCCATCGAAGGGGTGACCGGCTGGGTGCAGAATCGCCCGGATGGGTCTGTCGAACTGGTCGTGCAGGGCGACGCCGAGTCGGTCCAGCGGATCGACGGCAAGGTTCGCCGGGGTCCGCCGGGCGCCAGGGTCGATCACGTCGAGGTGGCGGATGAGCCGCCGCTCGACAGCCTGCAATCGTTCTCGATTCGGAGTTGACGCATGGAAGCGCTGAAGAAACGCATTCGCCACGTCCCGGACTTTCCCAAGCCCGGCATCCTGTTCTACGACGTGACGACCTTGCTGAAAGACCGCGAAGGCTTCGGGATGGCGATTGACGCGATGGCCCGGTCCTACAAGCCCGGCTCCATCGATCTCGTCGTCGGCATCGAGAGCCGCGGGTTCATTTTTGGCGCGGCGATCGCCGACCGCCTCAAGGCGGGGTTCGCGCCCGTGCGCAAGCTCGGCAAGCTGCCGTCCACGACGCGCCGGGCCTCGTACTCGCTCGAGTACGGCAATGACGCGCTCGAGATTCACGAAGACGCGACGAAAGACGCGCGGCGCGTGCTCGTCGTCGACGATTTGCTCGCGACCGGCGGCACGGCGTCGGCGACGGTCGGCTTGATTCGCGACCTCGGCGCCGATGTCGTGGCCGTCCAGTTCCTCATCGAACTGGTCGGACTCGACGGCCGCCAGAAGCTCGCGGGTGAAAAGGTCAATTCGGTACTGAAGTACTGACGCAGAGTTTGCGCCCGTAGCTCAGATGGATAGAGCACCGGTTTCCTAAACCGGGGGTCGCCTGTTCGAATCAGGCCGGGCGCGCCAGGCTATTGCGGGTTTTCGGAGGAACGGGATGAAGGCGCAGGAACGACATCACTTGAAAGAAAACGAGTTCGCGGTACGCGCGGCGTGGGTCGCCGAGCAGGTGACGACCCACCGCTCACGGCTCTTCACCATCGTCGGCATCGTGATCGCAATCGGTGTCATCGTTCTGGGCTATTTCTACGTCCAGCGCCGGGCCGCGGATCGCGCCAACACCATGCTGGGCTCGGCGTTCATGATCACGCAGTCCCCGCTGGTGCCGGCGTCGACGATGCCGGGCGCGACGCAGCCGCCGGGCACGTTCCCGACGGAAGCGGCGCGTGGGGAAGCCGCCATCGCGGCCCTGCAGAAGGTGGTCGACGCCTATCCCTCGACCGAGACGGGCACGGCCGCCCGGTACTACCTGGGAGCGACGCTCCTCTCCATCGGCCGCGCCCCCGACGCCGAGCGCGCCTTCGCCGACGCCATCGCGAAGGGCGGATCCTCGCTGTATGCGGAAATGGCGAAGCTGGGCCAGGTCGAGGCGCTCGCCGCGCTGCAGCGATACGACGACGCGATCAAGGTGCTGACTGACCTGTCCGCGCAGCGCACGTCGCGGCTGCCGATCGACGGCGTGTTGATGGAACTGGCGCGCGTGTGCCGCAAGGCGGGCAAGACGCAGGAGGCGCGGGCCGCCTTCAAGCGCGTGGTCGATGAATTTCCCGAGTCGACCTACGCCAACGAGGCCCGCACGCAGCTGTCCACGATGGGCTGACCGTACATGGAGCCGGGGGCCTTCAGGCCCCGGGTCGCCCCGCGCCAAGTCCGAATTTATAGGTCAGCAGCTTGTAGACCAGGCGCGCCGCCACGAAGTTGGGCGACGCCATTCCGGGAATCGGGCACAATTCCACGACATCGCACGCGACCACGCGACGGGTCTCGAACGTCCGTCGCAGCAGCGTCGTGAGTTCGCGCCAGGAGAGTCCGCCGGGTTCGGGCGTGCCCACCGCGGGCATGAGTCCCGGCTCGATGCCGTCGAGATCGATCGTGATGTACACGGTATCCGAGAGCGCCGCGACGGCCTTCTCGATCCAGTTCGGGTCGGTCCGCATATTCCAGTCGTAGAAGATCGTCGTGCGCAAGCCGGGCAGGGCGCGCGCCTCCTCCTCCGACATGTTCCGGATTCCGACCTGCACGAGCGGCGCGTGGTCGAGCGTGCGCCGCATCGCGCACGCATGGCTGTGAGGCTCGTCCAGGTAGCTGTCGCGCAGGTCGGCGTGCGCGTCAATCTGCAGCACCGACAACCCGGCGTGCCGGGCGGCGGCGGCGCCGACGATGGGCGACGTGATGGAGTGCTCGCCCCCGAGCGTGAGCAGAAACTTTCCGTCGTCGAGCAGCCGGCCGGCCACGCTCGCGAGGCTGTCCATCGCCTCCTCGAGGCCCTGAGCCGACAAATCCATTTCTGGCAGCGTGAACATCCCGTGGGGATGCACGTCGACGCCCAGTTCCTCGTCCCACAGCTCGACCTGTGACGAGGCGAGCAGCAATTCGCGCGGCCCATGATTCGTGCCCTGGCCGTACGACGTCGTGCGATCGAACGGGACCGGCAGGATCACCGCTTTCGATTCGGCGAGCGTGCGCGGCGAGGGCAGCACGCCACCAAACTGATGCGGTTGTGTGCGGTCGTAGTCGAGCGGATCCATTAACTCATCTCCGTAGGCGGCATTATCGCGCCCAATGCACCTGGCGCAGAAAACTGAAGTCGGCGGTGGGCGAGAGCGTCACCCCTTGCAGGTTCTTCTGCGCGATCGCCACGTTTGTCTTGGCCCACAGGCTGACGTACGGCAGGTCGGCCGCCACCAGTTGCTGCACGCGACGGTAGAGATCGCGGCGCGTGGGTTCGTCGAGCGCGCGGCCGGCCTGATCGATCAAGGCATCCACCTCGGGGTTTTCGTAGTGGCCGCGATTGAACCCCGCGGGCGGCGCCTGTGTCGACGAGAACGCGCGTCGCAGCATGTCCGGATCGGTCACGCCGACGAATTGCAGCGTGTAGAGCTGCACGTTGCCGCGAACCACATCGGCCATCAGGGTCGCGAACTCGTACGAACGGATCTCCAGGGCAATGCCGACGTCCGCGAGGTTTTGTTGGATGACCGCCGCCTGCAGCCGGTAGCGCTCATCGGTGGAGGTCTTGAGCGTCACCCGCATGCGCGGCTGGCCGCCGGGCCCGTCCGAGTCTCGAAAGCCCGCCTCGTCCAGCAACCGGCGCGCCGCCTCAGGATCGTAGGGAAACTGCGGCACGTCGCTCTCGTGGGCCCACGACATCGACGGCACGATTCCTGTCGCAGGCCGGGCGTACCCGCGGCGCAGGTATTCCACGATGGCGGCCGTGTTGATCGCGGAACTGATCGCGCGCCGGACGCGCACATCGCGCAGCAGAGGGTCGCGCAGATTGAACCCCATGTACGCGTAATCGGTGCCTGGCGCGGACACGACCGAGACCGCGCCGGTCTGCTCGAGCCCGTGGATGACATCCGGCGACAGATCGTTGATGACGAGATCCACGCTGCGATTGCGCAACTCAAGGCCGCGCATCGTCTCGTCGGGGACCACCTTGAACACCAGGCCGCCGTTCGCGGGCGCCCCGCCGTACGCGTCAGGGAACGGCGCGAGGGCCACGTGATCGTCCGGTACGAACTCGACAAGCCGGTAGGGGCCGCTGCCCACCGGGCGACGGGCCGCCTCCGCGCCGGTACCGGCCGGCACAATCCCCATGATGAGATTGATCGGGAACGCCGCCGACGGCGACTTCAGCCGGAACAGGACGCGGTACCGATCGAGCACGTCCACGCCCGCGAGGGCGCTGTAGGCGCCCTTGCGGCCGGAGACGAACTTGGGATCGAGAAACCGCCGGAACGTGTACGCGACGTCGTCCGCCGTCATCTCGCGGCCGTCGTGGAACCTGACGCCTGGCGGAATCTCCGCGAGGTAGTTGATCGAGTCTTCCGTCTCGAACCGCTGGGCCAGGTCGGGGACCACGCGTAACTGGTCATCGGTCTTGAGCAACGACCGGTAGATCAGCTGGTGCATCTTTTGCGAGGCCTCGTCGAGCCCGATCGCCGGATCGAGGTTGGTCGGCGAATTGGCCAAGGCGACGACAATCGTGTCGTGCGGAGCGGCGGTGGCCTGGCACGCGACGCTCCCGGCCAGGACTAACAGCGCGAGCGCCCGTCTGTACCGGGCCCTCGTCACTCGCCAGCCTCTCGCTTGAGCGACGCCAGCAGGGTGAGGGCGTCGAGCGGGGTCAATCGATCGACGTCGAGCCGGCGAAGCCGATCCACCAGCGGGTGATCGACGACCGGCTGGAACAGAGCCAGTTGGCGTTGCTCAGCCGCGGGCGCGCCGCTCAGGCTGGGGCGCCCGCCGCGCTGCAACTCGTCCTGCTCGAGCGCCTGGAGAATCGCCGTGGCGCGCGCGACGACCGAGGGCGGCAGGCCGGCCAGCCGAGCGACCTGGATGCCGTAACTCCGGTCCGACCGGCCCGGCACGATCTTGTGCAGAAAGATGATCTCGTCCTTGAACTCGCGCGCGGCGACGTGCAGGTTGACGACGCCCGCGATGGCGTCGGCCAGATCCGTGAGCTCGTGGTAGTGCGTGGCGAACAGCGTTTTCGGACGCGCGCGCGATCCGGACGCCAGGTGCTCGGCGACGGCCCACGCCAGGCTCATGCCGTCGAACGTGGCGGTGCCGCGGCCGATCTCGTCGAGAATCACCAGGCTCCGGTCGGTGGCGGCGTGCAGGATCGTCGCCGTCTCCTGCATCTCCACCATGAAAGTGGACTGGCCGCGCGCGATGTTGTCCGACGCGCCGACGCGCGCGAACACGCGATCGACAATCGCGAGCTTCGCCGATCGGGCCGGCACGAATGATCCGGCCTGCGCCATCACCGCCAGCAGGGCCACCTGGCGCAGATAGGTCGACTTGCCGCCCATGTTCGGGCCGGTGAGGATCGCCAGTTGCGCCCCGGCGCGGTCCAGGTGCACGTCGTTCGGGACGAACGCGTTGGTGACGTGCCGCTCGACGATCGCGTGCCGGGCCTCGGCCGCCGTGAATTCCGCGCCCTCATGCACGTGAGGTTTGGTGTAGTTGGCGGCCGTGGCGACGTCAGCCAGCCCGGCCATCACATCGAGCGCGGCGACGGCGCGGGCGGTGTCGAGGACCCGTGCCGCTTCGGCGGCGACGGCGGCCCGCAAGGTTTCAAACAGCGCCAGTTCGCGCGTGGCGATCTGCTCCTCGGCGCCGAGGACGCGCGCCTCGAACTCCTTGAGAGCGGGCGTCGTGAAGCGTTCGCCGCCAGCGATGGTCTGCTTGCGCTCGTAATCGGCCGGGACGGCGCCCAGATTGGACCGCGAGATTTCGAGGTAGTACCCGAACACGCGATTGAAACGGATCTTGAGCGACCCGATGCCGGTTCGCGCGCGCTCGGTCTCCTCCATGGCCGCGATCGCGGACTTGCCGCCGCGGCTGATGTCGCGAAGGGCATCAAGATCCACGTCGACGCCGTCGCGGATCACGCCGGGGTCGCGCGCGAGCACCGGCGGATCGCTGGCAATCGTGTGCTCGATGCGGTCGCGTACGTCGGCAAGATCGTCGATCTCGGCGACGAGGCTGCGCACGAGCGGGGCCTGCAAACCCGAAACGATCGCGCGGGCGCGTGGCAGGAGCGCGAGTGACTGGCCGAGCGCGAGCAAATCGCGCGGACCCGCCGTGCTGAGCGACACGCGCGCCACCAGCCGCTCCAAGTCGTGCATCTGCTTCAAAAGATCGAGCAGCTTGCCGCGTTCGGTGGTGCGGAACGCAAAGTCCTCCACGGCGTCGAGCCGATCCTGAATGCGCGCCAGGTTCACGAGCGGCCGCAGGAGCCACTGCCGGAGCATGCGCGCGCCCATCGGGGTCGCGGTGCGGTCGAGCACGTCGAGCAGCGATCCGGCGCGGCCGCCTTCGGAGCCTTCGACGACGTTGAGATGGCGGACGGTGACGGGATCGACCAGCAGCGCCTCGGCCGGCCGGCGGAGCGCGATGTCCCGGACGTGGGCGATCTCGGTGCGTTGCGTCTCGCGCAGATAGAGCACGGTCGCGCCGGCGGCGGCGGTAGCCGCGGTCGAACCGTCCAGGCCGTGCCCGGCCAGCGAGGCGACGTGCAATTGTTCGCACAGCGCCTGGTGGGCCCGAGCGGGCTCGAACGTCCACGCATCGACGCGGGTTAGCCGCGGCGGATTCGACACCGGCAGCGCAAAGTCCGCGACAGCCTCGGAGGCGAGGAGCAGTTCCCGCGGCCGCAACACGGCGAGTTCGGCCGCGAGCGCCTCGCGCGCGCCCTCGCCCGAAAATTCAGCCGCCGCGAATTCGCCAGTCGAGACGTCAAGGAACGCCAGGCCCCACGATCCGTCCATTCCAGCCGGGACCGCGATCGCCGCGAGAAACGCGGGCTCCCGCGCGTCGAGATACGACGGATCGGTGAACGTACCCGGCGACAGCACGCGCGTGACTTCGCGTTTGACGAGGCCCTTGGCCTTGCGCGCATCTTCGGTCTGCTCGCACACGGCGACGCGATAGCCTTTTTTGACGAGCCGCGCGATGTAGACCTCGGAGGCGTGGTGGGGCACGCCGCACATCGGAATGGCGCCGCCCGAACCATCTTTCGCGCGCGAGGTCAGCGTCAGTTCGAGCACGCGCGAGGCCGTCAGCGCGTCCTCGTAGAACATCTCGTAGAAATCGCCCATCCGGAAGAACACGATCGCATCGCGATGCTGCCGCTTGACGTCGAGGTACTGCCGCATCGCCGGAGTGGCCGTCGACGAGGCGGGTGAAGCGGGAAGGGTGGTCACCGAAGGAACTGCGTGGGATTCGCGCGAACGCGCCCGGACATGCGCGAGTATAACATTGCCGCCATGATCATCCTGGCGCTCGAGACGGCCACCCGCGCCGGCAGTCTGGCGTTGATGGTCGACGGCGAGCTGTCGCGCGCGATGGCCGGTGACGCCACACGCCCGCACGGCGCCAGGTTGCCCGGCGAACTCCAGCAATTCGCCGCGGTGGACGGACGGACACTGCGCGACGTGGATGTGTTCGCGGTCGTGACCGGTCCGGGATCGTTTACCGGACTTCGGGTCGGCATCGCGGCCGTGCAAGGCCTCGCGCTCGCCGGCGCGCGTCCGGTGATCGGCATTCCGACGCTCGACGCGATGGCGTCCGGATGGATGGAGACCCACGCGGGCGAGGTGGACTGCGTGGCGGCGTGCCTCGACGGGGCGCGCGACGATGTGTTCTACGCGATGTACGACGCACGCGTCAGACGCGAGGATGGATCGCTGCCGCCCCTGTTCGAGGCGCGCGTCGCGACGGCGACGATGGCGGCGAGTGACATTGCGGCCTGGCCCGGTGGGGGACGTCTGGCCGTGATCGGGAATGCCGGCGAGCGGTTCGCTGCGGTCTTCCGCGACGCGCTTCCGGATGCGCACGTCGACTGGACCATGCCGAATCTGGCGGCCGCCGCGGCCACCCTCGCGGCCGGTCGCCTCGCGTCGGCCGCCAATCCCCACGCGCTCCGGCCGCTCTACGTCCGTCGTCCTGACGCCGAACTGGCTCGCGAGCGGCAGCAGCGGCGGGCCGCCGAGTTCTTCGAAGTCACGGCACCGGCTGATGTGGGCGAAGTCGCCTCGCTCCAGGCGCGAGCGTTCGGCAATGCGTGGGGCGCCGAGTCGCTCGGCGGCAGCCAGGCGCAGGAGTCCGTCGCGCGGCTGTATGCGATCCGGTTGCCGTCGGGCGACATCGCCGCGTATTGCGCGGCCTGGAGAATTCTCGACGAGTTGCACATCAACAGCCTGGCCGTCGATCCCCGGTATCGCCGGCAAGGGCTCGCGCGCCGGCTGCTCGAACAGGTGCTCGCAGCCTCGGCCGCCGCGGGCGCCGCCAGCGCGACCCTCGAGGTCCGTCAGTCGAACGAGGCCGGCAGAGCGCTCTATGAGGGGCTGGGATTCCGGGTCGAGGGTGTTCGGCCGGGGTATTACCAGGACCCGCGGGAGGATGCGTTAATACTTTGGAAAAGACGATTGGATGAAGGGCAGAGGGCAGAGGGCAAAGGGCAAAGGGAGGGGAAAGGTTAAGGAGGGCCCTCTGCCCTTTGCCCTTCAACTGTGCTACTTTGCCCTCGGCCGGCTGGTCATATTCGGCCGGGCGAAAGGAGGCGGAGCATGGCAGATGCGCAGCTCCGGCTGGACGAGACAAAGGGCGATGCGCTCCGCGGCGGCGACGAGTTGCAGCAACTGGTCGCGGAGCATCACGAACTCGACGCACGAATCCACAGCCTCTCGAGCAATTCCTACCTGACGGACCAACAGCAGTACGAGGAAGTTCAACTCAAGAAACGCAAACTCGCGTTGAAGGATCGGATCGAAGCGCTCATGCGCGGCGGGCGGCACGCGCCAGCCGCCGCTGAATCCTCCGCGTGAATTGTGCGATGGCCCGGCGGCGCCGGCACGCCCGGCGCTGCCGTCCCGTCGCATTCGCCCCACGGTACTCGTGAAAATTGATATTGCCGGCTTGCCGTTTATCGCCCTCGCAGCTGTCCCGGCTGCCGTGTCGGCGTCGTTCGGGGCGTTTGGCGTGGCCCTCGCGCTCCTGCTAATCCCGGTGGCCGTCGCGCTGTTCTTTCGCGATCCGGAACGCACCGTTCCGCAGGAGGCGGCGCTCGTCCTGTCGCCGGCCGACGGCCGTGTCGTGCACGCCGGCCCGGCCCGGCCCGGCGAGGCTCCCGCCGGCGCGTGGAAGCAGGTCACGATCTTCCTGTCGTTGCTCGACGTGCACATCAATCGGACGCCGGTCGGCGGCCTCGTCACGAAGGTGGACTATCAGCCGGGCCGATTCGTGGCGGCGTACAAGCCGGAGGCCCACCAGAACGAGCGGACGGAAATCTGGCTCGACCACGGCGGTGTGCCCGTCGTCGCGCGCCAGGTCGTCGGCGTCCTGGCGCGGCGCGTCGTCTGTCGCGTGCGCGCCGGGGACCGGCTCGAGCCGGGTGCGAGAATAGGGCTGATGAAATTTGGATCGCGGATGGATGTCTTCGTGCCCGAGTCCGCCGAGTTGCGCGTGCACCAGGGCGAGCAGGTGCGCGGCGGCGTCACCGTCATTGCGGTCCTCGATCGGCCGGGCCAGTAATGGCCACGTTGTTCGATCGGCCCCTCGAGGGCCCGGCTCGTCCTCCGCGCCGGCGGCGCGGCGTCTTCCTGCTGCCGAGTCTCTTCACGGTCGGCAACATGTTTTGCGGCTACGCCTGCATCGTGTATTCGATGAGCGGGAAACTCGAGCAGGCGGCGCCGTATATCGGCATCGCGATCGTGCTCGACATGCTCGACGGCCGCATCGCGCGGCTCACGAACACGACCAGTGCGTTCGGCGTGGAGTTCGACTCGCTGGCCGACGTGATTTCGTTCGGCGTGGCACCCGCGGTGCTGGCGTTCGGCTGGGGGCTGAACGGCCTGGGACAAATCGGCTGGGCCGCCGGGTTCATCTACATGAGCGCCGCCGCGATGCGGCTGGCGCGGTTCAATATCCAGACATCCACGCAGGTGGACAAGCGGTATTTCATCGGCATGCCGACCCCGGCCGCCGCGGGGCTCGTCGCGGCGACGATCTATGCGTCGCCCGTCCCGCACGAAGGGCAGTCGCAGGCGATTGCCGCGGTGGTGGTGATGCTGTTGCCGGCCCTTTTGATGGTCAGCGCGGTTCGGTTTCGGAGTTTCAAGACCATCAACTTCGGATGGGGCCCGTCGTACGGGCCGCTCTGGATCTTCATCCTCTTCGTGGCCTACATCGCGACCGGGCCGCGCATCTCGCTGCTGATTCTGGCCTACGTCTATCTGCTTTCCGGATTCGTCGAGTGGATCGTCACGCGCGTGCGCGCTCGACGCGAGGCGCGACCGGTAGCCGCACGGTAACCGTCGTGCCCTCGCGCGGCCGGCTGGTCAGCGTGACCGTGCCGCCGCACAACTCGATGTTCCGCTTCGCGTTGGCGAGCCCGAGTCCGGACCCGGCGGTCTTGGTCGAGAAATACGGTTCGAACGCCCGGCGGACGTTCTCGTCGTCCATGCCCACGCCGGTATCGATCACGTGGATCTCCACGACGTCCGCATCAGCTCCGGCCTCGACGCGCAACAGCCCGCCGTCGGGCATGGCCTGGATCGCGTTTTCCACGAGATTCGTGAGGGCCCTGGCCAGCAGCGTACGGTCGGCCTGAATCAGCGGCAGGTCCGCCGCCAGCAGCGTCCGGATCTCGGTTCGCTCAGGCAGCGAGGCGAGATACGGCTCCACCACGCGGTTGATGACGGCCTCGACGTCGAGCGATTCGATGCGCGCGATGGGCGCGCCGGCGAACGTCGAGAACTCCGAGGCAATCTGTCGCAGCAGCCGCACCTGCTTCAGCACGGTGGTCAGGCACTGATCGACCACCGGGCCCAGCGGACGCTGCGCATCGGCGTGCACGCGTTGCAGGTGCTCGGCCGCCAGTTGAATCGGCGTCAGCGGGTTCTTGATCTCGTGCGCGACCTGGCGCGCCATTTCGGCCCACGCTTTCAACTGGTTCGTCCGCGCGAGTTCGTCGCGCTGGGCCGCCAGCATGCGCGTCATGGTGTTGAAGTCGTCGACGAGGCGGCCGAGTTCATCGGCCGTGTCGGCGGTGAGGCGCTCGTCGAAGCGGCCGGCGGCGACCAGTCGCGTCGCGCGCGTGAGGCGCGCCACGGGATCGGAGACACGCGCGGCCACCGAGGCGCCGAGCGCGGCGGCGAACAGGACGAGAAACACGGCGCCGGTCAGCACGCCCTGCGTCAGCTCGTCGATCTGCCGTTCGATGTCCCGCTGACGCGAGGCCAGGGGCACGGTGATCAAGGTGTCCCGCCCGAGGGCCGGAACAGGCGCGGCCGCCACCTGGTAGCTCAGGGTGCCCAGCCGATCCTCGGCGACGAAGACCGGCCTGCGGGCGAGCGCAATCTGGCGGTAGACCGAGGCGGGCGTGCGCGTCGGGAGAAAGCCAGAGTCGAACAGGTCGCGCTGGCTCGTGGCGCGCAGCCCGGGACCTTCGAAGAGGTTGACGTCCTGATCAACCACCTGGCGAATCCAGACCATGGTGTTGTCGTCGGGCGTCGGCCGCGTCTGTCCGATCGGCGTCTGTTGCGCGCCGAGTTCGTCGAGGACGCGCCGCGCCATGAGCACCACGCTGCTCGCCTCGGATTCGACGTCCGCGCGCAGCCGGTCGGTCATGTAGGTGCCGAAGGCGATCGCAAAGAGGACGACGGGACCGATGGCGGCCACGACAAAGAATAGAAAAAGCTTGCGATAGAAGCTGGCGCGAATCTCCGCGAACAGGCGGCCGAGCGGCGCGACCCGGGGATGCAGCAGCGGCGCCAGCACGACGGTCGCCGTCAGGTACAGCACGAACACCAGCATGAGCATCGCCGCCGACTCGGCCAGGCGCGTCGCGTGCTGCAAGGGCGTCCGGGCCGGATAGCCGACGGCATAAATGCCACCCCGATCGCTCCGGAAGTGGATGTGGTACCTCCGCCCGTCGTCGAGCGTGCGTTCGGCCCAGAACGGCTCTCGCGAATGCTCGAGGCGTCCGGCAATCTCGTCGTCGAGCGGCCAGATCACACGTCCGGACGCAAAGAGCGGTTGCAAGCTCCATCCATAGACGACGACCTGCAGCTCTGGAATTTCCCGGCTGAGCCGGTTCGAGGCGCCGCCGCCCAGCGCTTCATAGTAGGGATTGGCGGACGTCACAAACGGCAGCGTGCGGTAATCGGGAATCAGGCGAATGACGACGGCGCCGAGGAACTCGCCGGCTGTGCCGCACAACTCGCGCTCAGCGTGCAGCATGATCCGTTCCCCCGCGCCGAACCGCGCCACTTCGCCGAACGCATACCAGTCGCACCCGGTGCCGCGCCACGTTTGGTCGCCCGACTGTGGCAGCAAGCCGAACTCCGGAACATTGAGCGCAAACTTGCTGATCAACGACCGGTGCGGCCCGTACAGCTCGATTTGCGACGTGATCCGATCCCGCTGGAGCACGGTCCGATTCCAGATGCGGAAGGCCAGCGGATTGCCGATCACCGACGTGCCGGCCTCGCGGAGGAGATCGGCCAGATCGCCGATGGCGTCGATGTCGGAACGGGCCGCGGTCAGGCTGGCTGACAGCGCGTCGGGTTGCTGCGCGTCTTGCGTTGCCGTCGAGTAGTCGCGCTCGATGACCTGGCGCGTCGCCTGATCGACCGAGGCGAGTGGATAGATGGCGAGCACGGGCGCCAGCAGCGCGCAGAATTGCAGCACGAGCCGGCGGGCCTCGCTCGTGTGGCGGTAGTGGCGGCGGATGTCGCTGGCCGCCAGGCCAAAGCCTGCCGCGCTCAGCCCGGCGGCGAGCGCACCGGTGGCGGGCGAGATGCTGGCGTCCTGGCCGAGCAGAAAGATCGCGGCCGTCCCGGATGCGAACCACAACGCGAACGCGCCCCATGCGTCGAGCCGGCGCCACGACAGCCGCCAGCGGGCCCCGAGAAAACCGAGCACGGAGGCGCCGGCCCAGGCGACGGCCACCTGCACGAGCAACAGCGACGCGAGGCCGGCGGCGGTGCCGAAACTCGCCGGGATGACCGTGAGGTGCGTCGAGTCCATGGCCAGGGGACTCATGGGATGGCGCGAGAGCCAGGCGACGGTGACGAAGGCGGCCGCCAGCACGACGCCGCCGAGGATGTGCTCGGCCACAAACGCGAGCACACGCCGCCGGCGCCGCGGAAGCGGTCGCACGGATCGCCACGCCACGCCGGGCAGCAGCGCCGCCAGGCCGAGCGCGGCCGCCGACGCTAACAGCCTGACCCACGCGTTGTCGAGGGAAGCCCGTGACAGCAGCCATGCCAATGCGCCGGTCACCGCCACGAGTTCGACGGCCATGACGAGCGACCACGACACCGCGCCGCGAGCCGACGACGCGGCGGCGCGCCGATCGGCGAGCCGGGACATCAGCGCCAGCCAGACGACGAGCCACGGCGCGAGCGCGACGAGCGCGATGCGCCAGCGGAACACCTGACGCGACTGCGCGATCTGTTCCGAAGACACGCGCACCCAGACGAGCGGCGATCCGTCCGGGGCATCGATCGCGATTTGATCAGGATCGGTCGGCGTGCCGTCCTCGGCCTGGTCGAGATGGACCGGGCCCACGGGGGAGGCCATCATGAAACCCTGCCTCGAGAGCGTGGACGGAATCGACAGCAGGGTTTCGGCCGCGGCAAATCCGACGCGCGTGCCGTCCCGCTCGACGGGGCGGAGAAACATGAGGCGGAGGCCGCCGGCCCCAGGCACCGAGAGCAGGCCCGGCGCCTGGCTGATCTGCAAAGGCGTCAGGTCCTCGGCGGCGCCGTCGGTCCAGGCGAGTGCCCGGTAGCCGGATCCGGGGGCGATCGGCACCCAGATCGTGGCCGAGACCGACTCAGGCCCGGCGGCGATCGGATCATTCAGGCGGGAGAAGAGCTCGGGCAGCCGATCGCGCGACACGGCGGCGGCGGCGATCAGCGCGGCGTCTCGGGACACGCGCGTGGCGGTCGTTTCGACCGCGCGGGCGCGCTCCGCCACCCGGCGCGTGAGTTCAGCTTTGAGATGTGTGCGGACGTCGTCGCGCCACCCGAAGCGCGCGGCTTCCCAGCCCAAACCCCCGAGCGCCAGCACGATGGAGACGCCAGCTGCTATCGCAAACAGACGCGCGCGTGACACGGACACCCCTTACGGGAATCGGCAGGGCACGGCTGAGGATACCAAAATCGCGATGCTATACTCGCGCCGACAGTCGCCCCGCGTCTGTCCTCGCCATGTCCTCCGCGCTCACGATCCGAGCGGCCCTGACGCGCGGAGCCCTTGTCACCCTCGCCAACTGGCCGGTGGTCCTGATCGAATTCGTCGTGGAGACGGCCTACAAGGCCGCCCTCGGCGTGCCGATTCTTGGCGGCGCGTTCATGGTGGCGCTCCTCCTCGGCGTCGACGTGCGCTCGCTGGTGGGTGAAGGCCTCGTGTCGGCGGCCGATCAAATTCTCGTGCGCCTCGCCACGGCACCCGCCGCGCTCGCGGCGTTTCTGGCCGCGCTCGCCATCGTCGGTGTCGGCGGCGCGATGACGATGTACATCGTCAAGGCCGGGACGCTGGCGATGCTGGTGCGGGGCGAGCGGAAGATGGGCGAACTCTACCGCCGCCCAGGCGGCGTCGGCATCATGCGGGAAGCGGCCGCGTACTCACTGGCCGCGCTGTGGGACGCTGTGCGGCATTTCGAGCGGCGCGCGGCGACGCTGGCCTTCTGGCTCGGCCTGTCGTACGTGGTGATCGGCGGGGGCTATCTGCTGGTGGTCGGGTGGGGCGCGCGGCTGGCCGCTGATTCCGCCTGGTCTCCGGCCTGGCCGCTCCTGGTGCTCGTCGCCACGAGCGCCGCCGTGGTCGGCAAAACGGCGGCGGATCTCGTGTTCGATATCGCGCGCGTCATTGTCGCCACCGACGATTGCGGCGTGCGCGTGGCGCTGGGGCGCGTGCGGGCGTTCCTGCTCGAGGATGCGCGACAGGTGCTCGGCATTTTCGGCGCGATGGGCCTCATCCTGCTCCTGGCCACGGGCGGATCGATCGCGGCGACGGCGGGACTGGCGCTGGTGGCCTGGATTCCGCTGGCCGGGCTTCTGTTCGTTCCGTTGCAGGTGGCGTTCTGGATCGTCAGCAGGGTACTGTTTCAATACATGGGCCTGGTGATGATGTCGGCCTATCAGACGCAATATCGTCGGTTTGCCGCGCCGCCCGGCGCGCCCCTCGGAGTGCACGAAGGATGACCCACTACGATTCGTTCTTTTCACAATCGGCCGGCCACATGCGCGAGTCCGCGATTCGGCAGATGGGCACGGTGCTCGCCCAGTCGGTGGACATGATCTCGTTCGCGCCGGGCTATCCCGCCGAGGATCAGTTTCCGTGGCAGGCGCTGGGCGAGATCGCCGCGGACCTGCTGGGCGGCCGTGATGGCAGCGTGTTCCAGTACGGGCCGACGCGAGGCTATCGACCCTTGCGCGAGGCGACGATCGCCCTGATGCGAGTCCGGCACGTCACGAGCACCGCCGAGCAGATCGTGATCACGACGGGGTCGCAGCAGGGGCTCGATCTCGTCGGGCGCGTGCTGCTCGATCCGGGGGACGTCGCACTGATGGAACTGCCGTCGTACACGGGCGCGATCACCGCGTTTCGCAACGTCGGCGCGTCGCTGGTCGGTGTGCGCCAGGAAGCGGACGGTATCGATCTCGATCATCTCGAACACACGATCGTCCGTCTTCGCGCCGAGGGCCGGCGCGTGAAGTTGCTGTACGTCGTGCCCAACTTTCAGAACCCCACGGGATTGCTGCTCAGTCTGGCGAAGCGAACCGCGTTGCTGGACTGGGCCGAGCGGCACGATGTGCTGATCGTCGAGGACGATCCGTACCGCGACATTTACTTTCCCGACGTCTCGTCCGAAGCCGACACGCGGCCTATCGCCGCGGACGATCGATCCGGCCGGGTGGTGTATCTGAGCAGTTTTTCGAAGACGCTGGTGCCGGGTGTCCGCGTCGGCTGGGTCAGTGCGCCGCCGGCCGTGGCGACCAAACTCGAGCTCTGCAAGCAGGCCGCGGACCTGTGTACCGGCGGACTCGATCAGCGGATCGTGCATGAGGCCTGTCGCCGCGGGCTCCTCGATTCGCACGTGCCGCAACTGCGCGCGCATTACCAGCAGAAGCGCGACACGATGGTCGCCGCGATCCATCGGGAGATGCCCGATCAGGTGAGCTGGATCGCACCCCGCGGCGGATTCTTCCTCTGGGTCGCGCTCAGGCACGGCGTTACGAGCGCGGACGTGATGCCGCTGGCTCAGGCGCGCGGCGTGATTTTCGTGGAAGGCCACGCGTTCTTCGTGGACGGCACGGGCGCCGAGTTCATGCGCCTGTCGTTCTCGGCGCCGAGCCCCGCGCGCATCGACGAGGGCATCGCACGACTGGCGGCCGCGATTGGCGAGACTCGCAGCCGCCGCGCGGCTTCGGAACCCGCCGCGGCTCGTTAGGCCAGACCGGCGCTGACCAGCTACCTGATGGGGGGCGGTCCCCAGGCCGTGAGCAGGCGCTTCAGGTCCTCGGTCGTCGTGACGGTCAGGACTCTGCCGCGATCTCGCGTCAGCGCCGCCGACTGCAGGGACGGCGATGACGCCAGCTTCTGCGGCGTTGCGGGCAGCCGAATCCGGCCGTCCTTCCGCACTTCGGTCACGAGCCCGGATGCGAGGGGCACAATCACGCTGTCTTCGAGCACGAACGGGCCCGTCGCCGGCCGGTCCGCCAGCGGCGCATGCCATCGTTCCGATCCGCCACTTCGACCGAACGCGTACAGGATGTTGTCGAGCAGGGCGACGTAGACCGCTCGATCATCGGTCACGGGTTGCCCGATGGCCCGAATCGCGCGGATCTTCCCGTAATCCCACTCGAGCTTGGCTCCGCGGACCTTCCGGTGCGAGTACAGATGGCCGTTGGCCGCCGAGATGTAGAGGCGGTCGCCGCCGATGGCGAGCGACTCGGGCTTGGCTGCCAGCGCGACCCGCCACTGAATCGCGCCGGTGGCGATCTCGACTACGGCCAGAGACGCGTCATCGAGCCCGACGTAGGCCACACCGCCGTCCGTGACGAACGGCGTGGCGGGAGCGCCGCTGAGCGACGCCCGCCAGCCTGGCGCGCCGTGGGCGTCCCAGGTGGACAAGTTGCGACCGGTCGAGACGCCGACGCGGTCGCCGAGGGCAAAGAGGGTGGTGGGGGCCGCGTCGAGGGCCACGCGCCAGGCCACGTCATTGCGATCCTGCCGGACCGCGACCAGCGACGAGCCGGCAACGGTGACGACGACGTCGGCGACTGCGAGGGGCGGGAGTTCCGAGACGTGCGGCGACGACCAGAGCGGCGCCAGGTCCCCGCCCGCATCGAACGCCGTCAGGCCGACGTGTGCGCCCGCGAGGAAGGCGGCGGTGCTGCCAATGGTGAGCCAGGGCGCTTCGTCGGCGTCGGGCATGACGATCGCGCGCTGCGCCAGCACTTCGAATCCGGTGCGTTCGGGTGGCGGCGCGGGTTTCTGCGCGCGCGCGGTTCCGGCGGCGAGGCACGCCACAAAAATCGCGAGCCGCCCGCAGACGGCGCGGCGAGAAATCCGCACGCGTTTATAATAGCGGCTTCCCGTGACGCGAGGCCGAGTGGCGTCGCGCCATCCCGGTACCTGTGACACATCAAACCCTCGTCGTCATTGACTTCGGATCGCAGTACACGCAATTGATCGCGCGCCGGCTTCGCGAGCTGTCGGTCTACTGCGAGATCGTTCCGCCGCAGACCACGGCCGCCGACATCGGCGCGCGCCGACCGGTCGGCGTCATTTTGTCGGGTGGCCCGAGCAGCGTGGCCGACGCGGGGGCGCCGCACGTCGATCCCGCCATCTTCGCGCTGGGCGTGCCGACATTGGGCATCTGCTACGGGATGCAGTTGATGACGCACCTGCTCGGCGGGGAAGTCAGCCCGGCCGCGAGCCGGGAATACGGGCACGCCGTCATTCACCTGTCGCCGACCGCCCGACTGTTCAAGGACCTCCCGGAATCGGTGAAGGCGTGGGCCAGTCACGGGGACTATGTGGCGTCCGCGCCGCCGGGATTCCAGGTGACGGCCACGTCCGACAACGCGCCGGTGGCGGCCATGCAGAGCACCGAGCGTCAGCTCTACGGGCTCCTCTTTCACCCGGAAGTCGCGCATACCGAGCGGGGCGAGCAGATCCTCCGCAACTTCGCATTCGGCGTGTGCGCCTGTACCGGCGACTGGACGATGGCCTCGTTTGTCGACGAGAGCGTGGCGGCCATCCGGGCACGGGTGGGTGAGGGGCGGGTCGTCTGTGGCCTGTCCGGCGGCGTCGATTCGACGGTGGCGGCCATGCTCGTGCACCGGGCGATTGGCGACCGGCTGACGTGCATCTTCGTGGACAACGGACTGCTTCGGCAGGACGAGGCCGGCCAGGTCCGCCGGCGGTTCGAGCGCCTGCAGCTGCCGCTGGATTTTGTCGACGCCTCGGACGAGTTTCTCGATCAGCTGGCGGGCGTGACCGATCCCGAGCGGAAGCGCAAGATTATCGGCGCCGCGTTCATTGACGTGTTCGATCGCCGCGCGCGCGAACTCGGCGGCTTCGACTTTCTCGCGCAGGGCACGCTGTACCCGGACGTGATCGAGAGTGTCTCGGTCGTCGGGCCGTCTGCCGCGATCAAAAGTCACCACAACGTCGGCGGTCTGCCGGAGGGGATGCAGTTCAAGCTCGTCGAGCCGTTGCGCCTGCTCTTCAAGGACGAAGTCCGGGTCGTCGGCAAGACGCTGGGCCTCGATGACGAGTTCGTCTGGCGTCAGCCGTTTCCAGGTCCAGGCCTGGCCGTGCGCCTGCTGGGACCGATCACGCGCGACCGCCTGCAGTTGTTGCGGCTGGCCGACAGCATCATCGCGGACGAGATCCGGAAAGCGGGCTGGTACCGGCGGCTGTGGCAGTCGTTCGCGGTCCTGTTGCCGGTGCAGAGCGTCGGGGTCATGGGCGACGGACGCACGTACGAGCACACGGTCGCGCTGCGCGCCGTCGAAAGCCGCGACGGCATGACCGCCGACTGGGCGCGCCTGCCGCACGAGTTGCTCGGCCAGATCTCATCGCGCATCGTGAACGAAGTCCGTGGTATCAATCGAGTCGTGTACGACATCAGCTCGAAACCGCCCGCGACGATTGAGTGGGAATGACTAATAAATAGTCCGCGCGAGGTGCGAGCGTAGCGAGCCTCGAGCGCGGGCGTTTGGGGGTGGGGCCCCAAACGCAACTAATAAAAGTCCGCCCGAGGCGCGAGCCTCGAGCAACTAATAAAAGACCGCCGGTAATTAAGTAACGCCCATGAACGAGTTCGTCCACCTGCACCTGCACACGGAGTTTTCGCTGCTCGACGGCGCGTGCCGCGTCAACGAGCTGCTCGACCGTGCGGCGGCGCTGAAGATGCCGGCGGTCGCGGTGACCGAGCATGGCAACTTGTTCTCGGCGGTCACGTTTCACGATGCGGCCCGCAAGCGCGGCATTAACCCCATCCTCGGCTGCGAGGTCTACGTGGCGCCGGGTGAGCGCGGCGACAGATCCGGGACGCCCGGCGAAACGGCCAATCACCTGGTACTGCTGGCGGAGACGAACGAGGGCTTTCACAACCTCATCAAGCTGGTGTCGGCCGGCTACACCGAGGGCTTCTACTACAAGCCCCGCATCGACAAGGCCCTGCTGGCCGAGCATGCGCGCGGGTTGATCGGGCTCAGCAGTTGTCTCAAGGGCGAAGTGGCCACGGGCATTCGCACCGAGCAGATGGCCAAGGCGACCGCGGCCGCCGCGAGGTTTCGCGACATTCTCGGCGCGGGCAACTTCTTTCTCGAGATGCAGTACCAGGGCATCGAGGAACAGCTCACCGTGAATCGTGGACTGATTCCGATGGCGCGCGATCTCGGTCTGCCGCTGGTCTGCACCAACGACGTCCACTATCTCAATCAGACCGATCAGCATCCGCACGACGTGCTGCTGTGCATCGGCACGGGCAAGAGCCTGAGCGACGAGAAGCGGCTCCGCTATCACGGCGATCAGTTCTTTCTGAAAACGCCGGACGAAATGGCCGCGGTCTTCGGCGATTACCCGGAGGCCATGCGGAATACCATGGCCATCGCGGAGCGGTGCAACGTGGTGCTGCCGACGGGCGAGGCGCACCTGCCGGATTTTCCGGTGCCGCCGGGGTACACCGTCGAGTCGTACTTCGCGGAGATGGTCCGGGCCGGCTACGAAGAGCGGCTGCCGCGGCTGCGCGCGCTCGAGTCGCGCGGCGAATTGCGCCGGCCGCTCGCGGACTACGAGACGCGCCTGGCCTATGAGATCGCCATGATCCGCCGGATGAACTACGCCGGCTATTTCCTCATCGTCTGGGACTTCATCCGGTATGCGCGCAGCCGCGGCATCCCCGTCGGCCCCGGCCGCGGGTCGGCCGCCGGGAGCATCGTCGCCTATTGCCTCGGCATTACGGACGTCGATCCGCTGCACTTCGATCTCTACTTCGAGCGCTTCCTGAATCCCGAGCGCGTCTCCCTGCCCGATATCGATATCGATTTCTGCGAGCGCCGCCGCGGCGAGGTCATCTCCTACGTCACCACGAAATACGGCCGCGCGAACGTCGCGCAGATCATCACGTTCGGGACGATGAAGGCCCGCGCGGTGGTGCGCGACGTCGGCCGGGTCATGGAGATGTCGGTCTCCGAGGTCGATCGGGTCGCCAAGCTCATTCCCAACCAGCTCGAGATGACGCTCGAGGCGGCGCTCATCGAAAGTCCGCCGCTGGCCGAGGCGGAGCGGTCCGATGAACGCGTCAAACAGTTGATCGGCGTCGCCCGCCGGCTCGAAGGCATGACGCGCCACGCGTCGGTGCATGCCGCCGGTGTCGTGATCGCGCCCAAGCCGCTCACCGAGTTCGTCCCGCTCTACAAGAGCGCCAAGGACGAAATCACGACGCAGTGGGCGATGAAGGAAATCGAGCGCGTCGGCCTGCTGAAGATGGACTTCCTGGGCCTCAGCACGCTGACGCTCCTCGACGACGCCGTCAAGCACATCAAGGAGACGACGGGCCAGGACATCGATCTCGCCACGCTGCCGCAGGACGACGCGAAGACGTATCAGCTGTTCCAGAACGGCCAGACGCACGGCGTGTTCCAGTTCGAAAGTTCGGGGATGCGCGACGTCCTGCGCAAGGCCAAGCCCCAGGTGCTCGAAGACCTGATCGCGCTCAACGCGTTGTATCGGCCGGGCCCGCTGCGGGGCGGCGTCGTCGACGACTACATCAACCGGAAGCACGGGCGGGTCGAAATCCGTTACGAGCTGCCGCAGATGGAGTCCGTGCTCAAGGAAACGTACGGCGTCATCGCGTACCAGGAACAGGTCATGCGACTGGCCAGCGAGCTGGCCGGCTTTTCGCTGGGCCAGGCCGACGAGCTTCGCCGCGCGATGGGCAAGAAGGACGCCGCCAAGATGCAGGCGCAGCGCCAGGCCTTCATGGCCGGCTGCCGCGCGAACAGCATTCCGGAAAAGAAGGCGAGCAAGATTTTCGAATTCATCGAGTTCTTCGCCGGCTACGGCCTCAACAAGTCGCACTCGACCACGTACGCCCTGCTGGCGTACCAGACGGCGTACCTCAAGGCGAATTTCCCGCGGCATTTCATGGCCGCCCTGCTCACCATCGAATCGGAAGACACGGACAAGATTGCGCTGTACCTGGACGAGTGCCGCGAGCTGGGCGTGCCGGTGTTGCCGCCGGACATCAATCGCAGCGAGCTCCCGTTCACCGTGCAACCCGACGGCGTCCGCTTCGGGCTCGGGGCCGTGAAAGGCGCGGGGCAGGGCGCGATCCTGTCGGTGCTCGAGACGCGGCGCGCGCTGGGCGGCACGGTCGCGTCGCTCTTCGCCCTGGTCGAGCACGTCGATCTCCGGCTGGTGAACAAGAAGGTGCTCGACGCGCTGATCAAAGCCGGTGCCTTCGACGGCCTCTCGGCACGGGGCCGCGAGGACTACCTGGCCTGGCGCGCGCGCCTGGTCGCCGGCCTCGACCGCGTGCTCGATCACGGCAGCCGCCACCAGAAAGACAAGAGTCAGGGACAGGAACTGCTGTTTGGCGGGGGAGACGAGAGCCACGTGTCGGACGACGACGCGGCGATGCCGGCCGTGCGCCCGTGGTCCGAGACCGAGGCGCTGGCGGGCGAGAAGGAATCGCTCGGTCTGTACATGAGCGGCCATCCGTTGCAGCGCTACGCCGGCGCCCTCGAAATTGCCGGCGCCAAGCGGTTGAGTGCGCTGACGCAGCCGGAATCCGACGTGTCCATCGGCGGTGGCGTGTCGGGTCTCAGATTGTTGAAGACGCGTCGCGGCGACCGCATGGCGGTGTTCATGCTCGAGGCCGAAGACGGCAAGCTCGAAACGGTCGTCTATCCCGAGGCCTTCACCAAGTACGGGCATCTGATCGCCGCCGACGCGATGGTGCTGGTCCGCGGCAAATACGACCGCGACGACGAAACGAGCAAGCTGGTGGTCGCGGAAATCACGCCCCTCGAGGTCATCCGGGAACGCGCGGTGCGCGAGGTCGAGATCACGCTGTCCGGCAAGGGGCTCGGCAAAGAGGTCATGCGGCAGGTGGCGGCCGTGCTGGAACGCCATCCCGGCGATCGGCGGGTGTCGTTCGTCGTGCGCGTCAACGGTTCTGGCCCGCCCCTGCGCGTGCGCGCCGCCACGGCGCGGCGGATCAAGCCGACCGATCATTTCGTGCGGGAAGTCGAGGCCGTGTGCGGCGCCGGGTCGGTCCTCCTCAAGTGATCGGATCGCGGGATGGAACCGCAGCTTGCCCTCCGAAGCGCGAAGCGCGCAGGGTGGGCCGGGGTGAAACAATAAGCTGATGCCCTCCGAGACTCTGGATTTCGAAGAACCGGTCGCGCTGCTCCTCAAGGAAATCGAGGCGCTGCGGATGATGGCGCAGACGCCCGAGCGGATCGCGTCGATCGCCCGGCTCGAGGCGCGCGCGCAGGAGCTGCGCGAAGAGATTTTCGCGAAGCTGGCGCCATGGCAGATCGTGCAGGTGGCCCGGCACGCGAACCGCCCGTGCACGCTCGACTATGTCGAGCGGCTGATCACGGACTTCACCGAGGTGCACGGCGACCGCCGGTTCGCCGATGACAAGGCCATCATTGCGGGATTCGGCTTCTATCACGGGGAATCCGTGATGGTCGTCGGTCATCAGAAGGGCCGCGACACCAAACAGAAGATCTACCGGAATTTCGGGTATGCGAAGCCCGAGGGGTACCGCAAGGCCCTGCGCGTCATGCGCCTGGCGGAGAAGTTCCGCCGGCCGATCCTCGCCTTCATCGACACGCCGGCCGCCTACCCGGGCATCGAATCCGAAGAACGCGGCGTGGCGGAAGCGATTGCGTTCAACCTTCGCGAAATGTCGCAGCTCGACGTGCCGATCATCGTGACCGTCTGCGGCGAAGGGGGCAGCGGCGGGGCGCTGGGGATCGCGGTCGGCGATCGCGTCCTCATGCAGGAATTCAGCGTGTATAGCGTGATTCCGCCGGAAGGATGCGCGGCGATTCTCTGGCGCGACGCGAAGCGCAAGGTCGAGGCCGCCTCCGCGCTGAAGATTACGGCACCGGACCTGCTGGGCCTCGGGCTCGTCGACGAAATCATCAAGGAGCCGATCGGCGGCGCGCACCTCGACTATGCCGGGGCGGCCCGGCTGATGGACCTGGCGATCAACCGGCACCTGCGCGAGTTGTCGGCCCTCACGCCCGCCGATCGCCTCAACGGGCGGTACGACAAGTTCCGGGCGATGGGACGGCTTGGCCAGGCGTTCGTCGAGGCGCCCATTCCGACGCCGGTTCCGGGACGCGCGGACTGATGGTCAATCGCGTCTGGGTGGACGTGCCGGCGGAGGCGGCAGACGTTGTCGCGGCGTCCGCTTCGCTGGGTGTCCCGCCCGTCATCGCGCAGTTACTCTGCCAGCGCGGGTTCTCCGATCCCGAACGCGCCCGCGCCTTTCTGCATCCCGACCTCGGACAGCTGCACGATCCGATGCTCATGACGGGTGTCCGCGAGGCCTGCGCGCGCATCCTGCAAGCCACCGCCACGGGCGAGCGCATCGTGATTCACGGCGACTATGACGTCGACGGCATCACGTCGACCGTGATGCTGCGCCGCGGCATCGAGCTGCTGGGCGGCAACGTCGGCCACTTCGTGCCGGACCGGCACCGCGACGGCTATGGGCTGCAGCCGTCCACGATCGAACGGCTGCATGCCGACGGCGCCAGGCTCATTATTTCGGTCGACTGCGGGATTCGCGCGGTCGAGGCGGCCCGGCGCGCGAAGGAACTCGGCGTCGATCTCATCATCACGGACCATCACGAGCCCGAGGCCGAACTGCCGCCCGCCCTCGCAGTCCTGAACCCGAAGCGCGTGGACTGCGCGTATCCCGAGAAGAACCTCGCTGGCGTCGGTGTGGCGCTCAAGCTCGTGCAGGCGCTCATGACCCAGGCCGGCCGCGGCGCCGAAGCCCTGCCGCATTTCGTCAAGATCGCCGCCATCGGCACGCTGGCCGACGTCGTCCCGCTCGTCGGCGAGAACCGGGTGATCGCGCACATCGGCCTGGCGGCGCTGTCCCGAGGACCCAACGGCGCCGGCCTCGAGGCGCTGCTGCAGGAGTGCGGGCTCGCGGCCAAGGCGGTCGACAGCTTTCACATCGGCTTCATCATGGCGCCGCGGCTCAACGCCGCCGGGCGGATGGGATCGGCCGACGCCGCGCTCGAGTTGCTGCTGATGCGCGGGCGCGACGATGCGACACGCGCGGGGGCGCAGACGCTGGCGCGTCAGCTGAGCGAAGAGAACACCCGCCGCCAGACGGAAGAGGCCGCGATCGTCACCGAGGCGCGGCGCATTGTAGACGGCGACCCGGACGTCGGCGGGCACAACATGCTCGTGGTCGCCGGTTCCGGCTGGCATCGCGGCGTCATCGGCATCGTCGCGTCGAAGCTGACCGATGCCTACAACAAGCCGTCGCTGGTGCTGTCAGTCGCCGACGGCATCGCGCAGGGATCCGGGCGCAGCATTCCCGGCTTCCATCTGCTCGACGCGCTCGAATCGTGCCGCGACTTGTTCCTCAAGTTCGGCGGGCACAAGCAGGCCGCCGGCGTGACGCTCGAGGAGGCCAGAATTCCCGAGCTGCGCCGGCGCCTGACCGCATGGGCTGACGAGCGGCTCGAGCCCGACGATCTGGTGCCGCGCCTGCGCATCGACGCGCCGCTGGGCCTGCGCGATATTTCGATCGACGTGCTCGCGGGACTGACCCGGATGGGCCCGTTTGGCGCCGGCAATCCGAAGCCGGTGTTTCGCGCCAGTCCCATCGATCTGGTGAATCCGCCGCGCCGCATGAAGGATCGGCACTTGTCGATGCTCGTCCGGCAGGATGGCCGTGCGTTCCGCGCGGTGGCGTGGCGCGCCATCGACCGCGAGCCGTATCTGATCGCGAACCCAACCGGCCTCGAACTCGCGTACTCGCTCGAGCAGGGCGAGTATCGCGGCGAGCGCACGACCGAGCTCACTGTCGCCGACGTGCGCCTCCCGGTAGGTGTCCAGTGAGATGGCAGTGGCCGGCGCGGCTCGTCGTCGCCGCCATCGGCATTGGCGCCGCGGTGGCGATCGTCGTCTCGGCGAACCGCCGATCGCGACCGCCTGAACCGGTGACGTCGCTCCAGCAGATCAATCCGAATGTCGTCGCCAAGGGCGGCGCGGGTCGGACCCAGTTTCTGAGAGTGGGCAAGGCGCCCGTGAATCTGACCTCCCAGGGATCCGAGGAGGATCGCAGCGGCCATCGGTTCTTCACCGGTGTGCTGATCGAAGGCCTGGAGTCCGATCGTTTCACCATCAAGGGCGACCGGCTCGATCTCGACGGGCCCGAGGACAATCCCACGACGTTCAATGTGTCGGGTCATGTCGTGATCACGACCAGCGATGGCCTGCACCTGGAAACGGACAAGGCGAGTTACGACAACACGACGGGTCGCCTGAACATGCCCGTGAGCGTCACCTATACCAAGGGCCGCATTTCGGGCAGCGCGCTCGCGGCCGGCTACGACCGCGATCACGACGTCGTCACGCTGCTGGGCAGCGCGAAGGCGCGCATCGCGCCTGACGACACGGGGAAAGGCGCGGCCGATGCCACCGCCGCCCGCATGAGCCTGGCGCGCGGCCAGCACATGCTCGACATGGACGAGACCGCCCGGATCGTCGGCGACAACCAGGTGCTGACGGGCGACAAGGCGACCATGAAGTTCACGGAGGACGAACGAGCGATCACGGCTCTCGAGTTGCATGGCGCGGCGCGGGCGATGCCGAAGGCCGGCGCCGGCGGCGCGGCGGACCAGCCGGACATGACGGCCGACCACATCACGATGGCGTTTCGGCCCGACGGCGTGACGCTGCAGCGCGCGTCGTTGCTCGGCCGCTCGGGCCTGAAGCTGGCGGGCGCAAGCGCCCGCTCGATCCGGGCGAATGCGATTGATGTCGTCATGGCGCCGGATGGTCATACCCTGACGAGTCTCACCGCGGACGATCGCGTCGTCGTCGATCTGGCGGCCACGGCGACGTCGCGCGCCCGCACCATCTCGGCCGGCCACCTCGCGGCGAGCGGGGACGATGCGCACGGCCTGACATCGGCGAAATTCGAGGGAGAACCCGTGTTCAAAGAAGGCGCCGAGCCAGCGCCTGGCGGGGGAGCCGCCCCTGGCGCTCCGCTGAGCGGTTCCGGCACGGTGCTCGTGCTCACGCTCGCGGGACAGCTGGATGCCATCGAGACCGCCGAGTTTCAGCAGCACGCCGAGTTCAAGAGCGGCGAGGCGACGGCGCGGGGTGATATCGCGCGCTACGACCAGGCCCACGACGTCGTCCATTTTCTGCCGAACGAGCGCGAGCCGCGGCACAAGCCGCATGTCGAGAACCTCGACATCAGCGTCGACGCCTGGAGTATCGATCTCCATACCGTGTCGCAGGATCTCGTCGCGACCGACGGCGTGGCGACGCAGTCACGGTCGAAGCCGGGTTCGGCGGGATCGTCGGGGGCCGCGTTGTTCGATCCCACGAAGACCGTGTCGGGCTCGTCGGAGCGTCTCGAATACACCAAGAGCACCGGTGTCGCGACGTATCGTGGCGGGAAGGCACAGGCCAAGCTCTGGCAGGGGCCGTCGTTCATTCATGCCGACCGTATCGCCTACGCCGACGACAGCCGGAACCTGCAGGCGTGGGGCCGCGTGGATTCGACATGGCTGTTCGATGCCGGACCATCCGCGAAGCCGGCCACCTCGCCCGCGGCCAAACCGGACCAGGAGTCGTACCACGTCCAGGCCGAAACGCTTGATTATGACGATGCCGCGCGGGTGGCGACGTTCAAGGCCCCGGAGGTGACGCTGAAAACGGGAGACGGCGAGATCAGGTCGAGCGTGCTGAAGTTGCGCCTGGCGGCCGCGTCTCGAGCGCTCGAGGAATTGCGCGCGGAGGGCCGTGCCTGGTCCCAGCTGTCCGGCGACTATGAGTCCGTGAGCGACACGCTTGTGTACCGGGTCGACGAAGATCTGTACGTGCTGAGGGGAAAGGCGGACAGCCTCGCGCAGGTGAAGTCACCCAAGAAGAAGGATGCGTCCAAACCGGACCCCGCCCAACCCGCGTCGCCTCCGATGTGCACCGTGGCGACCGGGCTTCTGATCGAGGTGCGCCGCAAGAGCGAGAGCGTCGAGCAACCCGGCGCCAGCCAGGCCCGGCGCATCACCAAAGAACAACAGTGCGCCGTGCCGCTGCCGCGCCCGGGAAAATAATGGCGCTGCTTCGGACAGAACGACTCACCAAGTCGTACAGCGGCCGTGTGGTCGTCAAGGATATCGACCTCGAAATCGCCTCGGGGGAGGTCGTCGGGCTGCTCGGCCCGAACGGCGCGGGCAAGACCACGACGTTCGGGATGGTCGTGGGGCTGACGGCGCCCGACCACGGACGCGTCCTGCTCGATGGGCACGATCTGACCCGGGATCCGATGTACGTGCGCGCGCGCAAGGGCATCGGCTACCTGCCCCAGGAGGCCTCGATTTTCCGCGGCCTCACGGTCGAGCAGAATATTCTGGCGATTCTGGAAACGATGAAGATCGACGCGGCGACGCGGCGGGCGAGGCTCGCGGAACTGCTGGCCGAGCTGAATCTCGCCCCGCTGGCGCGGGCGAAGGCCTACACGCTGTCCGGGGGCGAGCGGCGCCGCGTCGAAATTACGCGCGCGCTCGTGAATCGCCCGAAATTCATGCTGCTTGATGAGCCGTTTGCCGGCATCGACCCCATTGCCGTGGCGGACATCCAGGGGATCATCTTCCACCTGAAGGCGCGGGGCATCGGCGTGCTGGTGACCGACCACAACGTGCGTGAAACGTTGCGGATTACGGACCGCGCCTACATCGTACACGATGGCGCGATCTTCCACAGCGGCACCCCGGCGAGCCTGGCGGCCGATGCGGAGGTCAAACGAATCTATCTCGGCAATGACTTCCGGCTCGACTGATCCGCGCTGGTGCGGATCTTGCGTGTAAGATTGGCCTAGCACCGTCACCGATGGGAATTCACCAGAAGCTCCACGCCCGGCTCGTCCAGAAGCTCATTCTGACGCCGTCATTGCAGCAGGCCATCAAGCTGCTGCCGATGACGACGCTCGAACTGGCGGAGCTCTTGAACCAGGAGATGGTGGAGAACCCCCTGCTCGAGGAAGTGCCGACCGAAGAGCAGACGCCCGAGCAGGCCGCCGCCGCGGAAGCGGAAAAGAAGCCCGAGACGGAAAAAGAAAAAGAAACCTGGGACGACGCCGACTACGAGTATTTCTTCGGCGAGTACCTCGACGAGGGCTACCGTCCCCGGCAGCCGCAGGAAGTCAAAGAACTGCCGCCGATCGAGAACACGCTGTCGTCCAAGAGTTCGCTCGCCGACCACCTGATGTGGCAGCTGACCCTGCAGACCAGCGACCAGAAGCTCCGCGACATCGGCGCGGCCATCGTCGGCAATATCGACAACGACGGGTATCTGGTGGCCTCGGTCGACGAAATCGCAGGGCTCGGCACCTGGGACATCGCCGAGGTTGAGCGCGCGCTGGACCACGTGCAGCATTTCGACCCGATTGGGGTCGCCGCGCGTGATTTGCAGGAGTGCCTGCTGCTGCAGCTGCGGCACATGGGCCTGACCGGCACGCCGACCGAAGTCCTGGTCCGCGATCACCTGCGCCTGCTGCAGAACTCCAAGATTCCCGACCTTGCCAAGCAACTCGGGATCGAGCCCGAAGAGGTCAAGGCGCACATCGAGTTCATCAAGCATCTCGACCCCAAGCCCGGCTCGCGGTACAGCCCGACGGAATCGCAGTATGTGATTCCGGACGTGTACATCATCAAGACCGACGAGGGTTACAAGGCCGTCCTGAACGAGGACGGGTTGCCGCAGCTGCGGATCAGCCCGGTGTACCGGCGGCTGCTCGACAAGGGCGGCGATTCCAGCGACGAGACCCGTGCCTACGTGAAGGACAAGTTCCGATCGGCGCTGTGGCTCCTCAAGTCCGTCGACCAGCGGCAGAAGACCATCATCAAGGTCGCGACGAGCATCATCAATTTCCAGAACGCCTTCCTCGATCAGGGCATCGAGCACCTGCGGCCCCTCGTCCTGCGCGACGTGGCCAATGACATCGGGATGCACGAGTCCACCGTGTCGCGCGTGGTCAACAACAAGTACATGCACACGCCGCAGGGCGTGTACGAGATGAAGTACTTCTTCCACAGCGGCATCAACAGCTCATTCGGCGAGAGCGTGTCGTCGGTGACGATCAAGCAGCGCATCAAGAAGATCATCGAAGCCGAGGACCAGCGCCGGCCGCTGAGCGACTCGAAGATCATGAACATCCTCCAGAAGGAGGGGCTGGCGCTGGCCCGCCGCACGATCGCGAAGTACCGCGAAGAGCTCCGCATCCCGACGTCCAACCAGCGCAAGGTGCTGTACTGATCGCGAGGACCTGACGTGTCGACGGGGGTGACGGTCGGCGCACTGCTCGGCGCCCGGGGCGCCTCGGGCGGCCTCCATCTGGACCTGCTGGCCGGCGCCGCCGGTCTCGACCGCCGCATCACGCTGCCGTACGTCCAGAAGACCGGGCTGGCCCTGGCCGGCTACGACGAATACCTCCGCGCCGGGCGCGTCCTGATTTTTGGCGAGAGCGAGATCCGGTTTCTCGAGCGGCTCGACGCCTCCGCACGCGCCCACAACCTGCGACGCCTGTTCGCGCGGGACTTTCCGTGCGTGATGATCACGATGGGGCTCGACAGCCCCGCTGAGCTGTCGGCCGAAGCCGAGCGCGTCGGCGTGCCCGTGCTGCGAACGGCTCTGCCGACGCCGGTCGCGATCGCCCGCCTCACGACGATCCTCGAGGACAAGATGGCGCCGCGCGAAGTCCGCCATGGCGTGCTCCTCGACATCCTGGGCCTGGGCGTGCTGATCACGGGCGAGAGCGGGATCGGCAAGAGCGAGTGCGCGCTCGATCTCGTCGGGCGCGGTCACCGGCTCGTCGCCGATGACACGGTCGAGATCCGGTGTCGCGGCGAGGCGATTCTCATCGGCACCTGCCCCGAACTCACGCGCCATCACGTCGAGATTCGCGGCCTGGGTCTCATCAATGTCACGGATTTGTTCGGCGTGTCGTCCACGCGCGCCTCGAAACGCGTCGAGCTCATCGTGCACCTCGAGCGGTGGGAAGTCGGGCGCGAGTACGATCGGCTCGGCCTCGATGTGACGACCACCGAGATTCTCGGTATCGCCGTGCCGCTGGTGGTGATGCCGGTCGCGCCCGGACGGAACATCGCGATGCTGGTCGAAGTCGCCGCGCGCAATCAGGTGCTCAGGCTGCGCGGTCGCCATGCCGCCCGCGAACTCGCCGATCGCCTGGAGCGTCGGCTGGAGCAACTGGCCGATCGGGGCGGCGAGGACCTGGAGGAGGACCTGTGAGCAAGCGCGCGCCCCGTCCAGTCCCGCGTCCGGCGAAGCCGCCGCGCCTGGGCGCCCAGGCCGCCCGGTTCGTCGTCGTGACGGGGTTGTCGGGGGCGGGAAAGTCCCACGCCGTGCGGGCGCTCGAAGACCTTGGGTACTTCTGCGTGGACAACCTGCCGGTGACGCTGATTCCGGCCTTTGCGAATCTCGTGCTCGGGCGCCGCCGCCAGATTCTGCGCGCCGCTGTGGTCGTCGACGTGCGAGAGGGCCGCGAGCTGGCGCGGTTTCCGGCGGTGTTCCGCCGGCTGGCCGCTGAGTACGGCCGCCGCATCAAGCTCGTCTTTCTCGAAGCGAACGACGCGACGATCCTCCGCCGGTTCAGCGAAACGCGGCGGCCGCACCCGCTCGGCGCGGCGCGTCCGATCGCCGTCGGCGTCGGCCACGAACGCCGGCTGCTGCAGCCGCTCCGGCAACTGGCCGCGCAGGTGATCGACACGAGCCGGCTCACGGTACACGACCTTCGCCGCGTCGTGACGAAGGCCGCGGCCGGGACGCCGCGCATGGCGCCGCTGCTGGTCAACATCACGAGCTTCGGCTTCCGCAGCGGCACGCCGCCGGAAGCGGATCTGGTGTTCGACGTCCGCTTTTTGCCGAACCCGCACTTCGTGAGCGCGTTGCGGCCGCGATCCGGCAAGAACCCCACCGTCGCGCGCTACGTGCTGCAGGCGCCGGGTGCGGCGCGCTTCCTCGCGCTCACGACGCGGCTGCTGCGCTTCCTCGTGCCGCAGTACATCTCGGAAGGGAAGGCCTATCTGACGATTGGCATCGGATGCACCGGCGGCCGGCACCGATCGGTTGCCATCGCGGAAGCGATGGGCCGGCGCCTGGCGGGCATGCGGGGCACCGACGTGCACGTCCGTCACCGCGACGTGGCCAACAGCTGAGGACTTCGGAGGACTGCATGGCGCCAAGGGGATCGATCGGGGTCGTGGTCGTCACGCACGGCCAGCTGGCGACGGAGCTGCTGAATGCCGCGGAAATGATCGTGGGCGACCTGCCGGGATTTCAGGCCGTCTCGATCGGCTGGCATGACGACGTCACGGTGGCGCGCGCGGCTATTGCCGCGGCTATTTCTCGCGTGGGCAGCGAGGCCGGCGTGCTGGTGCTGACCGACATGTTCGGCGGCACGCCGTCGAACCTGGGGCTCGCGTTTCTCGAGGCCGGCCGCGTCGAAGTCGTCACGGGCGTGAATCTGGCCATGCTGATCCACCTGGCGAAGGCGTCGGATGAACCGGACCTGCTCGTGCGGGCACGGCGCCTATGCGATCACGGGCGCACGGCGATCCGCGTCGCCTCCGATCTGCTGCGCGCGGACCGCGAGCCGGCGTCCCGAACGGAAAGCTGAGTGATGGTGACGCGGGAGGTGCCCGTGGTGAACGCGCTGGGGCTCCACGCGCGTGCCGCCGCCCGGTTCGTGAAGCTGGCCTCGACGTTTCGCAGCCAGATTCGTGTGACGCGGGGCAGCCGGACCACGGACGGCAAAAGCATCCTCGGGCTGTTGCTGCTGGCCGCCGCGCGCGGCGCCACGCTGGGCATCAGCGCGGACGGCCCCGACGAACAGGACGCCGTGGACGCGCTCTGCGGCCTCACGGCCGTCGGGTTCGAAGACGCATGACGCGGCTCACCGGCCGCGGCGTGTCGCCGGGCGTTGCCATCGGGCGCGCCCTCGTCGCGGTCCGCGAGGCCCGTCAGGTCCGCTACCGGCTCGCCTCCGGGCGGGTCGATCGCGAACGCCAGCGCCTGCGCGGCGCCCGCGACCGGACGCGGCAGGAGCTCGAAGAAATTTCCCAGCGCGTGGCCCGGACGGTGGGGCCCGCGCAAGCCGCGATCTTTGCCGCGCAGCTGCTGATGCTCGACGATCCGCTGCTCACCCGGCGCGCCGACGAGCTCATCCGCACCGAACGCATCAACGCCGACTGGGCGCTCGAGCGCGCGATCGAGGAACTGCACGACCTGTTCGCGCGCGAGGGCGACGCCTGGCTGCGCGAGCGCGTCGGCGACCTGACGGACGTCGGTGGCCGGCTGCAGCGCAACCTGCGACCGGCGCGCGACCCGCTCATCGATCTTGTGCAGGAGCTCGAACCGCCGATCATTCTGGTGGCTGACGAGCTATCCCCCTCGGTCGCCGCGCAAATCGACTGGACGCGGGTGCGCGGCCTCGTCTCGGACGTCGGCGCGCCGACGCATCACACGGTGATTCTCGTCCGCTCGCTCGCCATCCCGGCCGTCGTCGGGCTCGGCGGCGCGACCGGGCTGATCGCGCCGGGGCAGATCCTCGCGATCGACGGCACCACCGGCGAGGTCATCGTCGATCCGCCCGATGTGGTCGTCGAGCGGTGGCGCCAGCAGGCCGAGGCGTCGGCGGCCGCGGCGCGCGTCCTCGACGAACTGCGCGACCAGCCCGCCGTGACCGCCGACGGCGTCCGTATCACGCTCGAGGCCAACCTGGAGATCGCCGACGAAGTGCACCGGGTCATCGACGCGGGCGCCGAGGGCATCGGCTTGTTCCGATCGGAATTTCTGCTCGATCCGAGCACCGCCGTCGCGGGCTCCGAGGACCAGCAGTCCGAGATTTACCGGCGCCTGCTGGAAGCGATGCGGCCGCGCCCGGTCACGATCCGCACATTCGATGCCGAGGAGGAACATGATCCGGCGGTCCGCGGGAGCGGCCATCGCGACCGGTTCGGCCTGCGCGGCATCCGGGCCGCGCTGCACCACGACGAACGGTTTCTGACCCAGATCCGCGCGCTGCTGCGCGCCGCCGCCCACGGACCGCTGCGCATCCTGCTGCCGTTCGTGACCTCGGGGGAGGAGCTGCGCCTGATGCGCGGCGCAATCGACGACGCGGCACAGCAGATGGGCGGCGTCACGGTCCCGCCGATCGGCGCGATGATCGAGGTGCCGGCCGCGGCGCTCACGGTCGATCATCTCGCGCGCCACGCGGACTTTCTCAGCGTCGGCACGAACGACCTGATTCAGTACACGCTGGCCGTCGATCGCACCGACGAGCGGCTCGCGGCCCACTACGAGCCGACCGCGCCCGCCGTCCTGCGGCTGCTGCGCCACATCGTCGTCCGGGCCGGACGCGCGCGCTGCCCCTTGTCGGTGTGCGGCGAGATGGCCGCGGAACCGGCGCTCGTCGGCCTGCTGGTGGGCCTCGGCTTTCGATCGTTCAGCATGACGACGGCCGCGATTCCGGCCGTCAAGCGGGGCCTGGGCGGGCTCGACAGCCGCGACGCGGCGCGCATGGCCAAGGCAGCGCTGCGGGCGACGTCGGCGGATGGCGTGCGCACGCTGGTCGACCCGCTCGCCGCATCGATGCGCGGCGCCGGTTAGAATCTGTCAGGAGCGTTCATGTCAGTGGCACGAGTCGAGAAGCCCTGGGGCTACGAGTTGCACTGGGCAAAAACGGATCGCTACGTCGGCAAGCTCATCCACATCAACAAGGGGCACGCGCTGAGCCTGCAGTACCACAACCTGAAAGACGAGACGATCTACCTGCAGAGCGGCCGGCTGCTGTTCGAGATCGAGGAAGGCGGCAAGCTCGTCGGCCGGGAAATGCAGCCGGGCGAGTGCGTCCACGTCACGCCCAAGACCGTGCATCGGATGACGGCGATCGAAGACACGGATGTCTTTGAGGTGTCGACACCGGAGCTGCATGACGTCGTCAGGCTTGAAGATCGGTACGGGAGAGCGGATAAGACCTGACGGTCCTCAGGTCAGAGGTGAGAGGGCAGAGGTCAGAAGTAGGTTGGGAGGAATGCGCCGTCCTCTAACTTACTTCTGACCTCTGACCTCTCACCTCCGACTTAAACCACCGTCAGGCTAGAACGGGATATCGTCGTCGTGCGGCGCATCCACCGGCGTCATGTCGGGGGCGTCGAAGCTCTCGCCCTGGGACCGTCCGCCGGTCCGCGGCCCGCTGCGTTCTCCGCCGCCGCCACCGCCGCCCAGCAGGACGATCCGGTCAGCGCGAATTTCCGTCGTCTTGACCGGTTTGCCTTCCTTGTCCGTCCACTCGCGCGTCTGGATCTTGCCTTCGACGTAAATCTGTTTGCCCTTGGTCAGATACTCGTGCAGTGACTGCGCCGTCTTGCCCCAGATGACGATGCGATGCCACTGCGTGTCTTCCCGCTTCTGGCCGTCCTTGTCGGTGAACTTCTCGGTAGTGGCCATGCTCACGGTCGCGACCGGCGTGCCGCCGGCGGTGAACCGCATTTCGGCATCGCGGCCGAGGTTGCCGACGAGAATTGCCTTGTTGACGCTGCCCATGTGACGCCCTTCCTGAATGAACCGAGGGGCTCCGCTCCCGCGGGCACCCCGACGACCTCGCGGCGCACCGGTACGGCGCGTGCGCGATGCGCGCAGGCGGCCGGACAGGGGCCGAGTGAAACCGGATTAGTCTACTTGATGCCCAGGCGCTTGAGCGCCGTGCCGGAGAGAATCGCGGCCGAGCTGTTCGGAAAGAGGCGCACGCAGTCCTGGTAGCTCTTGACCGCGTTGTCCTTCTGGTTCATCTTTTCGTACACCTGACCCTGTTTGTAGTACGCGTCCGACACGCGGTCGGGATCGGTGTAGCTCTTAATCACGAGTGCGTAGGCCGCCAGCGCGTCCTGGTTGTGGCCCAGCGCGTCGTGCGATTCGCCGATCAGGTACTGGGCGAGCGGCGCTTCCGGCGAGTCCGGGAAGCGCTTGATGGCGTCCGCGAGCAGCTGAATCGCGGTGTTGTAGTCGGTGTCGTAGAAGTATTTCTTGGCGTTGGCGTAGACCCCGCTCGGCGACGGGGGAATGGAGGTCGACACCGGCGTCCGCACCGGTGTGGCGCCGGGGTCGGTGCTGCCGGTGCCGCCGCCCGCGCCGCCGGTCGATTGCAGCTGATTGAGAATCTCATTCAGGACCGTCTGCTGTTTCTCGAGGCCGGTCCGGATCGCCTGAATCTCGCTCGACAGCTGCAGGATTCGCAGGGCCGAATCGTTCTCGGAATTGTTGAGGCTGCGCTGCTGGGCGGCCAGCGACTCGATCTGCGACTTCTGCTCCGTGAAGCCGCGGAGCATCGCATTGGCCTGCTCCTCGATCCGGGTATCCGTCCCCTTGAGCTTCTCGGCGAGCGTATTGATCGCCAGCGTCAGTTGCTGCACCTGCGCTTGCAGGACCCGCATGTCCAGCGTGATCTGCGTTTCCATGCGGCTCTGCGCCCAGGCCGGCGTCGCGAGCGAGCAGAGCAGGGCGACACCAAGACTGAATTGACGGAATCTCATACGTTTCACGCTCCGGGCGGTGTTACTTCGCGGTCAGCATGAAGTGCCCGCGGCGGTTCTCCGACCAGGACTTCTCGTCGTGCCCCGGCGCGAACGGAAACTCGCTGCCGTAACTGACGGTCTTCAGCCGATCGGCCGGGACGCCAAGCGACACCATGTAATTCTTCACGGCCTGCGCGCGGCGATCCCCCAAAGCCAGATTGTATTCCGCGGTTCCGCGCTCGTCGCAATGACCTTCGACGGTCACGACCCACGTGCCGTACTTCCGGAGCACATCGGCATTGGCCGACATGGTCGCCCGGGCGGCGTCGTCGAGCGCGTCGCTGTCGTAGGCGAAAAACACGGCCCGCAGCGGCGAGTCCTTGTTGATGTCGACGACCGACGCGTTGTTCAGCGGGTTCGATGACAGGGCCGTCACGGACGGGTCCATGGGAATGACGACGGGCGGCGGTGGCACCTCTCCGGACACGGGAGTGGCGCTGCCGCGCGTCGAGGCCGACCCGGGGAACAGGCTCGGGGCCGGGGCCGGCGTGTTCGCCGGCTTCGTGGACTTGACGCAGCCGGAGATGGCGGCGGCGGTGCCGAGAACCAGTAGGAGTGCGTGCAGTCGTTTCATCATGTCCTCTTTGTGCTCACTTGCCGCCGGGTGACGGCGACCAGTTCGGGTACGTGTTATTGCCCTGTGTCGTTAATTGTCGGATGAACTTGCCATCGGGATAGTCGATGGACGCGAGATGTTCCTTGCCGCCCCAGCGCGTCGTCACGAACACGATGTGCCGGCCGTTGGGCGCGGCCGTCGGCTGGCGGCACGAGCCGACGCCATCGGTCAGGACGCGCGGCTCGCCCCTGGCAAGGTCGAGCACCGCAATGTCGTGCCCGCCCGCGCGCTCGAGCGTGTACGCGATGTAGCCCAGCTTGGACCAGGTGGGCCGGTCCGCCTTGCCGGCGAAGGTCCTGCGCTCCAGGCCGGTCCCATCGGCGTTCATGATGAACACCTGGTTGGTGCCCGTCCGGTCGGAGGTCAACGCGAGCCTGGTGCCATCAGGCGACCAGGTCGGCGCTCCCTCACTCGATCGATCCGTGCCGGGGGTGACGTTGTGCAGGTTAGACCCATCGCGATTGACGACCCACACGTCGTAATAGCCGCTGCTGCCGCCGCGGGTCGATGTGAAGGCGATCTTCGTGCCGTCGGGTGAGAGGACGGGCGTGGTGTTGCTGATGAAGTCGGTGCCCTGAGCCGGGCGCGTGAGCGGGCGACCGTCGAGCGTCGCCAGGAAGATGTCCGGCATCGGCGCATACGACGCGAACACCAGACTGCGCGCATCGGGCCCCCAGGTGGGCGCGATGCTGAGCCGGCGGAGACGCGTGTACCGCTGGTCGCCGGCGCCGTCATAGTCCATCAGGTGGATTTCCTTGCCGGACGCCGCGTTGTCGATGGGGCGGCCGACCGACGTTTCGCCGTCACGATCGGACGTGTAGGCGAGTTTCGTCCGCGCGACGCCCTCGAGGTTGCGCAACTGCTTGTGCATGTCGTCGGCAATCGAGTGCGCACAGTAGCGGATGCTGGCCGCCGTGCAGCCGCCGTAGCTGAACTCGCGCACACCGCCGCCAGCGGATTTCACACTGACGAGCTTCACCTGGACCTCGACCTTGCCGCCGCCCGCGTCGCGCAGCGAGCCCATCATCACGAGGTCCGCGCCGATGTCGGTCCATTGCGCGAAGGGCAGGGTCTGGGGCGTTGACGCGACCGGAATCCCCGCGGACGCTTTGCGCGCAATGATGTAGAACTCACGCTCGTATTCGAGGTCGGCCGCCAGCACCTCCGCGATGGTCGTCGCGGCGTCGGCCAGCGCGGGGGCCCCGGCGGCGAACGGCTGAAAACCAATCTTCGGGTGCGATCCGGGGTTGTTGAGCAGGACGCTCAACTCGGTCGGGTTTTGGCGCGGCGGCGTCTGCGGGTCCTGCAGCGCATAGACGTCCGAGTCAGGCTGAGCCGGCGCGGCCGAGATCAGAACAGATGCGGCCATCAGGCCAGCGACGGCAACGAACCCACGCGTCATCAATTACCTCACGTACGGAAACGTCAAATGAATCTTCAGCCGCTCGCCGGGGTATTCCTTCGGCAAGCGGTCGAGTCGCAGCAACTGGAACGGTTTGAGCGACGCGAAATCGAGAATGCGATCAGTCGATCGCTCAATCTGCGGTGCGGTGAACGTGCCGTCCTTCAGAATCTCGAAGACGACCGTCACGGACCCGGTGACGGGTTGATCTTTCGGCCAGTTGACGACGATCCGCCGCCGCATTTCCTCGATGTAATCCGGGCAGCAGAACGTCGTGTCGAGATTCACGGACGCGTCGCCGGCGGTCTTGCCGCCGAACGTGAGGCCCGTGGTCTGCGAGACCGCCCCGGTTTCTGCCGCCGCGGTGCCCGGCCGTGTTTGCGCCCCGGTCGTGGGCGGACGCGTCGCCGGGGATGGCGTCGATGAGGGCACGGGCGGAGCCTTCGCCGGCGCCTTCGCCGACAGATTGACGGACGCCGCTTTCGGCGGCGTGGCCGGCGGGATCGGCTCCGACCGCTTGGGCGGGGGAGCCACCTGTTCGACCGGTCGGGCGCCGGCGGCCACCATGCCGCCCGATCGGTCGCCGCCAGACCCGGACAGGCTGATCGTCATGGGCGTCGTCTTGGGCTGCTCGCGCGCCCAGAAGTTCTTCGGAATCACCAGGAGCAGCAGGACCGTGCCGAAGTGAATCGCCATCGACGCGGACAACGCGCGATTCAGGCCGGCGGGGTCCACCCGCCGTCTCGCGATCACGTCGTCTACGTCTTCGTGCATGGTTCTGCTCGTTTCTTCTCGCGTCTTATCGGGCGATAGGCGGTTGCGACTGCAGGCCCAGGTTCTTCACGCCGCCGGCGGCCAGCTGGTCGGCCACGGCAAACAGTTCCTGCAACGTAATGCCGCCGTCCCCGGCGAGAATGACGCCCTGCTGGGTCTGGCCTACCAGCGCCTGCTTGATTCGCTCCGGCACAGCCGCCAGCGGAACCGAGTCGCCCCCAATGCGGACGCGCCGGTCCTGGCGGAACGTCAGCGGCACGGTCACGGTCACGGGTTCGCTGATCGCGCGCGACTGCTTCGACTGCGGCAGCTGCACGGCGAAGCCCTGCTTGATCATCGGGGCCGCCACCATGAAGATGACGAGCAGCACCAGCATGACGTCGACGAGCGGCACGACGTTGATCTCTGCGAGCGACGTCGACACCCGCATCGCCCGGGCGCGCCGGCCGCCGGATCGACTGGGAGGCTGCTGGATCGGTTCGAGCTTGGGCATTACGTAAAGTTGCGTTCCGCGATCGTCAGAAACTCGAGCGAGAAGTCTTCCATTTCGTTCGCGAAGGCTTTCACGCGGCTCGTCAGATCATTGTAGAAATACACGGCCGGAATCGCGGCGAAGAGTCCCATGGCGGTCGCAACCAGGGCTTCCGCGATGGGCGGCGCGACGACGCCGAGGCTGGTGGACCCCGCGGACCCAATCGCCTGGAACGCCGTCATGATGCCCCACACCGTGCCGAAGAGGCCGATGTACGGCGTGATGGATGCGGTCGTCGCCAGAAATGCGATGCGGTGCTCCAGTCGCGCAATTTCCGTCGTCGACGCACGCAGCAGGGCGCGATCGACGGCCTCGAGGCTCCGGAGGGTTGGACGTCCGCCGCCCTCGACCGGCCGGTCTGCCGCCTGCGTCCGCATCTGCGCGGTCAACTCCGCATAGCCGGACTGAAACAAGCCGACGAGCGGACTCAGCGGCAGGCTCCCGCAACTCGCTTGAACCTCCGAGAACCGACTGCTCTTGCGGAACACCGTCAGAAACGCCGCGTTCTGTCGCGCGGCGCGCCGCAGGTAACTGCTCTTGAACGCGATGATGCCCCACGACGCGGCGGAGAAGAGCAGCAGAATCGCGAGCACGACCTTCACGACCAGGCCCGCGTGCAACACGAGCGAGATAATGTCGGTAGACGCGGGAAGCGGGGAGCCGGTGGGATCCTGAAGAGCCAGGATCAGGACGCCAGACGCGCGCAAAGACACCTCCACTGCTGAAGTGGTGATGCGCCGCTGGGACAGCGCGAAGACCTCACACTAGCACGCGATCGGATCGCTGTCAAAGCTCTGATACGATGGCAGTTCCGGTTTTCTCCATGTTGCGGTTCCTGAGCGTGCGCCACCTGGCCGTGATCGACCGCGTCGAAGTGGAGTTCGAGCCTGGGCTCAACGTCCTGACGGGCGAAACCGGCGCCGGCAAGTCCATTCTGGTCGAAGCGATCGACCTGCTCATGGGCGGCCGGGCGAGCGCGGATCTCGTCCGCACCGGCGAAGACCACGCCACCATTCAAGCCATCTTCGACCTGCCCGCCTCGCCGCGCCGAAGCGCGGAACGCGAAGGCGGCCGGGAAGTCATCGTGCGGCGCGAGATTTCTGCGCAGGGCCGCAGCCGCGCGTTCATCGACGATGCGCTGGCGACTGCCGGCGCGTTGAAGGACTTTGGCGCATCCGCCCTCAGCCTGCACGGCCAGCACGAACATCAGTCGCTGTTCGATCCCGCCGATCATGCCGACCTCCTCGATGCGTTTGCCGGCCATGCCGAGTGCTGCGAGCAGGCGGCGTCGGCGTATGACGAATGGCGATCGGCCGCCGACGGCCTGCAGCGCACGCAACTGAGTGATCGCGAGAAGCGCGCCCGCGTGGACATCGCCGCGTTTCAAATCGATGAGATCGATCGCGTCGCGCCACAGGCGGGCGAGGACGACGCGCTCGGCGCCGAGCGGCAGATGCTGGCCAATGCTGATCGGCTGAGCCGGTTGTCGAGCGAGGCCTACACCGCGCTCTACGAAGGCGACGCCGCCGCGCTGAGCACGCTCGCGGGGGTCTGGAAGCGCGTCCAGGAACTCGGCACCCTCGACGGCCGCGCCGCGGCCTATCTCGACGCGCGCGACGACATCACGACGCGGCTCGAGGACCTGGCGTTCTTTCTGCGCGACTATCGCGCGCGTCTGGACGCGTCGCCCGCGCGGCTGCAGGCTGTTGAAGATCGGCTCGCCGCGCTCGAGCGCGTCAAGCGGCGCTACGGCCCGGCGCTGGAGGACGTGCTCGTGCGCCGGCGGAGCTTGCAGGACGAACTCGACGAGCTGGGCGCGAGTGACGAACGCGCGGCGCAACTGGCCGAGACGGAACGGCAGTCGCGCGCGCGATTTGTCGACGCCGCCGCGGCGCTCACCGCCTCGCGCGTGGCGGCCGCGCGCACGCTGGGCGCGGCGCTCGCGCGGGATCTGGTCGAACTGGCGATGCCCAGCTGCCGCGTGGACGTGCGCGTGTCGCCCGTCGCGGATCCGGCCCGCTGGAGCCGGAAGGGAACGGATGACGTCGAGTTTTTCTTTTCCCCGAATCCCGGCGAAGACCTGCGGCCGCTGGCGCGCATCGCGTCGGGCGGAGAGTTGTCGCGCTTCATGCTTGCGCTGCGCCTGCTGACGCGTCGCGACGCCGCCGGGCAGACGCTGATCTTCGACGAAGTCGACGCCGGCATCGGCGGGGCGGCGGCCGACGCGGTCGGCGCCCGCCTCCAGGCGCTCGGGCGCTTTCAGCAGGTGCTCTGCGTCACACATCTGGCGCCCATCGCCGCGCGCGCCGACGTGCAGTTCGAAATTGCCAAGCACGTCAAAGGCGGGCGCACGCACACCTCGGTGTCCAAACTCGATGCGGACGGGCGCGAGCGGGAAGTCGCGCGCATGATCGCGGGCGCGGCCGTGTCGCCTGCGGTGCTGGCCTCGGCGCGTGAGATGCTGGCGGAACGACGCCGTGACGAACAAAAAGCGAAACACGCCGAATCCCCCGCACGCAAGCCGCGAGGCGGCCGCCGTGGCGCGTAAGTACTTCGTCGAGACGTTCGGCTGTCAGATGAACTATCACGACAGCGAGCGCATCGCGGGCCTGCTCGAGCGCGACGGCCTCGAACTGTCAGGCTCGGCGGCCGAGGCCGACATCCTCGTCATCAACACCTGCAGCGTCCGCGAGCGCGCCGAGGACAAGCTGTACACGCGGCTCGGCGAAGTGCGTGAGCTGGCGAGGGAGACCGGACACGATCCGATCGTCGTGGTCGCCGGCTGCGTCGCGCAGCAGGAAGGCGAGCGCCTGCTCAAGCGTGACTCGTCGATCGACGTCATCGTCGGCACGCAGAGCCTCAAGCAACTCCCGGCATTGGTCGCGCAGGTGACCGAGCGCCGGCGGGCGGTCGTGGATGTGCAGCCGTACGACGACGTCTCGTTTCCACTGGGCGTCGCGCGCCCGTCTGACGCGACGCGTGCCTGGATCACGATCATCGAGGGCTGTAACGAGTTCTGCTCGTTCTGCGTGGTGCCGTATACGCGCGGGCACGAGCGCATGCGCCCGGTCGCCGACATCCTGGCGGAAGCGGAACAGGCGGCGGCGTCAGGGCGATGCGAAGTGCAGCTGCTCGGACAGATCGTCAATCACTATCAGGCGCCGGACGATCCGGAGTGTGACTTCGCTGAACTCTTGAGACGCGTGGCCGCCATCCAGGGCGTGCGGCGTGTGCGCTTCGCGAGTCCGCATCCGCGGCACGTGACGGACCGGTTGATCGACGCGATGCGCGACGTGCCGGGCGTCTGCCGGCACCTGCATATGCCCGTCCAGTCCGGCTCCAACCGGATCCTCAAGTCGATGCGGCGCCGCTATACGCGCGAGGAATACCTGGCGCTCGTCGCGGATTTGCGCGCGCGCGTGCCCGGCATCGCGCTGTCGACGGACATGATTGTCGGGTTTCCCGGTGAGACGGACGCTGACTTCGATCTCACGCTGGACCTCGTGCGTCAGGCGCGGTATCACTCGATGTATTCGTTCAAGTACTCAGCCAGGCCGGGCACGCTGGCGGGCAAGCGGTATGCGGACGACGTGCCGGAATCGGTCAAGACGGCGCGAATTGTCGCGTTGCAGCGGCTGCAGGGCGACCTGCAGATGGGAGTGTTTGCGGAGATGGTGGGCGAGGTGCACGACGTGCTGATTGACGGGGTCTCGCGGCGTCGCGCGTCGGAAGTCACGGGCCGGACCGGCGGCAATAGCGTCGTCAACGTGCCGGGCTCGCCGGAGTGGATTGGCCGAATCCTGCCGGTGCGCATCACGGGGTACGGCCCGAACAGCCTGCGCGGTGAAGTCGCGCTCGTGCGTCACGAGGAGCCCGTTCATGCTGGTTGAAATGCAGATCAAGGGGTTGATGCTCGACCCCATCACCAACGTGCCCATCGTGATCCTGCGCGACGCCGATGGCCAGCGCGTGCTGCCGATCTTCGTGGGGCCTGCCGAGGCCAATGCGATCGCGCTCCAAATCGAGAATCTCGCCCCGCCGCGGCCGATGACGCACGACCTGCTGCGCGACGTTGTCGGGGCCCTCGGCGTGACGGTCTCGCGCGTCATCATTTCGGACCTGAAGGCCGGCACGTACTATGCGTATCTGGAATTGCGGCAGGGCGACGATGTCGTGCTGGTGGATGCGCGGCCGAGCGATGCGCTCGCGCTGGCGGCCCGGACGCGGGCACCGATTTTTGTCCGCTCGGAAGTGCTCGACCAGGAGAAAGCCGTCGATGTCGCGACCGATCAGGCCGATCAGGACCGGTTACAGCGGTGGCTGGAGAGCCTCGATCCGGACGACATGGGCTACAAGATGTAGTGGTGTTCTTGACAGGGACACATCCGCAATCCAGAATGGCTGGGTTCGGGTCCCACAGGCATGATCATCGCAATAGCCAACCAGAAGGGCGGCGTCGGCAAGACCACGAAGGCGATTAACCTGGCCGCCGGCTTCGCACTCCGCAAAAAGCGCACGCTGCTCATCGATCTCGATCCCCAGGCCAACAGTTCGATGTCGTATCTGGACGCGACGGTCGTGGAGAAGTCCATGTACGACGTGTTCGTCGACAGCGCGCTCGCGCTGCGGGACGTGATCAAACCCTCGACGCAGCCCAACCTCTGGGTGGCGCCTTCGCGCATCGCCCTGGCGAAGCTCGAAGCGCGGTTGGTGGGGGAGTTGGACGCGCATTTCAAGCTGAAGGATCGGCTTTCGGCGGTCCTGCCGGACTTCGACGTCGTGGTCATCGACTGCCCTCCGGCGCTGGGGCTGCTCACCGTGAACGCGCTCGTCGCCGCCACGCACCTGTTGATTCCCATTCAGTCGTCATATTTCGCGCTCGAGGGCACCGACGACCTGCTCGAGACCATCGAAAAGGTGCGCAGCCGGGCCAATCCGACACTGCGGATCCTGGGCGTGCTCATCACGATGCACGACAAGCGGACGTCGCTGGCCCGCGACATTCGCGAACAGATCGACAAGGTGTTCGGCAAGAAGGTTTTCCGGACCGTGATTACGAAGAGCGTGCGGCTGGAAGAGAGCCCGGCCTACAAAGAGTCCATTTTCCAGTTCGCGCCGGACTCGTCGGGGGCCAGTGAGTATTACCGGCTGTGTGAGGAGGTCATCGATCGTGTCTAAACGCGGACTTCCGGTGTCTCTGAAGATGCGCCACGACGCCCACTATGTCGAGGCGCTGGCCAGTTCGGCGGGGAGCCCGATTGGGCGGCTCATTGCCATCGAACTGATTGACCCGAACCCCGATCAGCCGCGGCAGGTCATGGGCGACCTTTCGGAGCTCAAAGCCTCGATCTCCGAGAAGGGCATCATCGAGCCGCTGATCGTCCGGCAGCGCGGCGCCCGGTATCAAATCATCGCTGGCGAGCGGCGTTATCAGGCGGCCAGCCAGGTGGGTCTTCGCGAGCTTCCGGTCGTCATTCGCGACGTCGATGACACGGAGATTATCGAGGTCGCGCTGATTGAGAATATCCAGCGCAAGGACCTCGGTGCGTTCGAAGAAGCCGAGGCGATGCTCTCGCTTGCCAGGCGATGCGCCTATACGCACGAGGACCTCGCCAAGCGCCTGGGGAAGTCGCGAACATCTGTCACGGAAGCCCTGGCCATCGCCGAAATGCCTGTCGAGGTCAGAAAGCTCTGTCGGCTGGCCGACATTTCCTCTAAGTCATTGCTTCTTCAGATAGTTAGGCAACAGACGCCTGAGAAAATGATCGCGTTAGTCGAGCAATTGACCCGTGAGGGCCAAGGCGGCATCACGCGGGAACAGGCGCGGAAAGCGGCCGCCAAATCAGCGCCGAAACTCGGACGGCCGAAGGCGTTTGTCTTCCAGTACAAGCCCCCGACGAAGACCTTCAACTTGCGCCTGCAGTTCCGCAAAAGCGAAGTGGACCGGACCGAGGTCATCGCGGCGCTCGAGGCGATCATCAGCGAACTCAGACGGGGCAAGTAGTCCGCCGAATCGCGGGGCCTCGTCGGCACCAGGCGCTGCCAAATTCCGACGCCCGGGTCAGCGAACCGGCCCGTGGGCCAGCGGCCCTAGTGGACCTTGGGGCTCAAAGCGAGACCCGAACGGGACGAGCGCCGAGACCAGGCTACCGGACGGCCAAGCCACCGGGCGACCTAGCCACCGGACGACCCAGATAGAGCCCTGGGCCAGCGGCCCACGCCGGGGTTCAGTGAACCGGCGGTCTCTCGAAAAGGCAACTCACCTCCGAGCGAAAGCGAAAGCCGTGCGCGGCGTTGTTGGGGCGAAAGCGAAAGGCAAAAAGCTTTACGAGGGCGCGGAGGTGATTGCCGGAGGGCGCGCGGAGCGGAGGGCGCGGAGGCGCGCCGCGGCGGTGACCGTTGGGCTCAGCGAGTGGGGCCTGGACAGTGGCGAGGGCCGGGCCAGTTCGGACCCGCCTGAGGCCCCCTGTAGTCCCAATAGTTAACATAATATATGTTATCAGACGTTAGCGATTTGGCTCGTAGAAGGCCCCTGTGGATGAATTGTGCGGTGGCTGGCGCGGCCACCCGGCGGCCTGAAGGCCACGTGCTATCGTCCTGATTCAGTCGTGTCCATCCTCGACCGCTACGTCCTCCGGCTGACGATTCCGCCGTTCCTCATCGCCTTGGGCGTGTTCACCTTTGTCCTGGGCGTCGAGCCCATCCTCGACAGGGCCAAAGACCTCCTCGCCAAAGGCGTATCGATCCCGACCGCCGCCTGGCTCCTGTCGTGCCTGCTGCCGTCCGCCCTGGCCCTGACGATTCCCATGGCGCTCCTGACCGGCATCCTGATCGCCCTCGGGCGCCTGTCCGGCGACCGCGAGTCGGTGGCCCTGGTGGCGTGCGGCGTCAGCCCGTTCCGGCTCCTGCGGCCCGTGCTGCTCATTGGACTCGTGGCCGGCGCCCTCGACATGTACGTGCTCATCTGGGCGGTCCCGGACGCCAACCAGACCTTCAACAACATCGCGTTCCAGACCCTGACCGAACAGACCGCCGCCGACATCAAACCCCGGGTGTTCTACGACCGGTTCCCAGGCAAGGTCCTCTACATCCACGACATCAGGTCCGACGGCCGCTGGTCCGGCGTCCTGGTGGCCGATTCGACGAACCCGCAGCACCCCTCGGTCACGATGGCCGACGAGGGCACGCTGGTCATCGACCGCGAGCGCCGGGCGGTGCAGATGGTCTTGCACGGCCAGACGACCTACGCCGCCGGCCGCAACGACCCGAAGGTCTACGTGGTGTCGTCCAACGACGACCTCGTGACGACGATCTCCGCCGAGTCGGTGTTTGGCAACGCCCACGTCATGCCGGGGCTCCACGACATGACGCGCGCGCAGCTCTACGCCGCGATGGACGCCCACCGCGCCAAGGGCGAGCCGGCGCATGCCGAGATCATCCAGCTGCAGCAGATGTTCTCGTTTCCGGTGGCCTGTCTGGTCTTTGCGGTAGTGGGCCTGGGTGTCGGCCTGAACACGCGCAAGGAGGGCCGGCTCGCCGGCCTGACGCTGGGGCTGGGCATCATCATGGTCTATTACGCCGCGATGGGCCTGGCGGAGGCCTGGACCAAGGGCGCAGCCAGAACCGCCTTACCCGCCGACATGATGGCCGGCGGCCGTGTGGACCTCATCGCGACCTGGGCGCGCTGGGTTCCCAATATTCTCGTCGGCCTGGTGGGTGCGCTGGCGCTCTGGCGGCAGGCCAGGCCGAACGGTCTCAACCTGCCCATCCGTCCGCCACGGTGGTGGATCGACTGGCGCGCGAGAGCCGCCGCCGCGCCACGTCGTGGCCGCGCCATCGGCCTGGCGCGCCTGCCCCGCTGGCTTCCCATGCCCCGGCTGCTGGACCGCTACGTCGGCCAGTATTTCGTCCGGATCGGCGCGCTCGCCTTCCTGGGGCTCCTGGCCCTCTATTACATCGGCGCGTTCGTTGACCTGGCCGACAAGATCAAGCGCCCCGGCGATGGCGCGATCTTTCTGAACTTTCTGATCACCTCCACGCCGCAGTTCCTGATCTTCGTCATCCCGATCGCCACGCTGATTGCCGTCCTGGGTGCGATTGGCGGCCTGACGCGATCCGGCGAACTGATCGTCATGCGCGCCTGCGGGGTCAGCCTGTATCGCGCGTCCGCGCCGCTGCTGGTCATGGCCCTGGTGTTCAGCGGCGTCCTGCTGCTCGTGGAAGAACGCGTGCTGGGTGAGGCGAACCGGACCGCGTCCACGCTCCGCAACCAGTTCCGCGATCACCGGCCGGACCAGCCGACGCTCGGGGTGAGCTTCCGCAACCATTCCTGGCTCATGGGCGACGACGGCCGCGTGTATCACTTTGCCCTGTTCACGCCGGCCGATCTGGGCAACGCCGGCCGGCCCACGATTCAGGATCTGTCCGTCTTCGACGTCGAGCGCAACCCGTACCGGCTGCGAGCGCACCTGTACGCGGCGCGCGCCCGGTTCGACGGCGCGGCCTGGCAGCTCGAGGGTGGCTGGACGCAGGAGTTCGGTCGCGACACGGCGACGCGGCGCGACTTCGAGCGCCTGACGCTGACGATGGCCAACATCGCGGAGTTCCAGAACGCCAGCACCGATCCCAACACGATGGGATATTTGTCGGCCCGCGCCTACGTTGCGCGGCTGGGCGCGAGCGGCTTCAACGTGACCGAAGAGCGAGTCAACCTGCATCGCCGCCTGGCGTTTCCGCTGGTGACGGTCGTGATGACCCTGCTCGCGATTCCGTTCGGCGTGACCATCGGGCGCAAGGGCGCGCTCTACGGGATCGGCCTCGCCACGATTCTGGCGGGCTCGTATTTCCTGCTGATGACCTTCTTCGTGGCGTTCGGGTCCGCCGGGCTCCTGCCGCCGATGCTGGCGGCCTGGGGCGCGAACATCCTGTTCGCCGCTGGCGCGACCTACCTGATGCTCACCGTCAGAACCTGACGCGGCCGTCCCCCGAGGGGCGCGAGCTTTGTCCAGCCGCGACAAAATCCAGATCGCGAAACACGACGTCCCCACTCGCGCCCGGCCGTGCGTTCAGCGTGTCAATCACGAGCAGGAAGGACTGGATGCGCGCGGCGATGGGCCGCAGCGATCGCGCTTCGACCGGTTCCATCGTCGCGAGCGGCACGCGGATGCGCTGTTCCGAGCCGTCGATGTACACCGACCGCTGCCAGCGCTGGCCGTTCACGCCTCCTGGCAGCCGGATCTGCACCGACACGCGCATCGGGCGCGGGCTGGACGCCGTGAACGCGATCGCTTCGACCGGCGTGGCCCCGGTCGCGCCGCACGCCAGCGCGACGTACTGGCCGGCCGGTGCGCCGCCGCCGAGCTGGTACCGGAGCCGCACGTCGGTGCGGTCCAGTGCGATCGTAGCGGTCGACGATCGATCGGATTCGATGGTCCAGCACGCGGGCTCAATTGGCGTGAGCATGGCGCTGGAAACCCGCTCCGGCAACGGCGCCATCGGCGGCGCCATGCCGATCCGGATCACATTCGACACGATCCAGGGCACGGCCCGATCGGCGAGCCGCGCTTCGACGCGGTACGCGCCGTCCCGCTCAACCCGGAAATCGAGCGTGTCGATGCCGGACGCCACTTCCCTGCCGTCGTGCATCATCGCCAGCCGGGCCCGGCTGCCTGGCGGAACGGCCGCATGGATGACGGCATCGCCGGCAAACGGCAGCGCGCCCGCATAGTCCACACGGCCCGATGCGTCGGAGGCCCAGAACTGGAGCGCAGCCGGCGCGTCAATGAACGCCCGCACGACGGAGAACGATCGGCCGGCCCCAATCGCGCCGAGCACCGCTGCGGCGTCGCTCGTCGCCTCGCCCGACAGGGGACGCTCCAGTTTTACCGTCTGGGCCATCGTCCTGAACATCGTCGTGTAACCCGGGAACTGGATCGCGACCGACCGGGACGTGCTGCCGCCATCGGGGTCCTGGCCGGCCCTGGCGTGGGCGTCGACGGCTGCAAGCGTGAACACCGGGTGCGGCGCGGACATGGTGTCGAGCCGGGCCAGTGATGGCGCCGGCCCGTGAAACAGCGTGGCCACCGATTCGGGGGCGCGGAAGATCGCCCGTAGCGCCGCGGCGGCCAGCGCCGGGAGTTCGTGCCCGCGCCACTCGGAATCGACGTTAAACCACTCGAGGCCGTCGAGGCCCTGCGCGCCGCCACGCCAGCGGAGGTCCTGCCGCGGGGAATCCGGATGCGCAGCGACCGTCCATCCGCCCTGGCGATGGATGTCCTCGATGACATCGCGCACATCTCCCGCGAGCGGGTATGGCGAAGCGCCGTGCAGGTTCAGCGCGACGACATGACCGCCCCGCGTGTTGATTTCGACCGCGTCGATGACGAGGACACCGTGCCGATACGACGGCGGATCCGGCGCGCGCGTCGCGTCGCCGTGATCGGTGAGGATGACAAAGCGGAGGCCGGCGCGCTCGGCCGCGGCGGCGATGTCATCGACCGACCCGCTGCCGTCCGATCGCGACGAATGGATGTGGTACGCGCCGGTGACGAGATCGGGCGGCGCGGGGCTGTTGGCCGGCCGCGTGGCCGCCGGGGGCAGCGTCGCGAGCACCCAGACAAGAACGGCGGCCACGAGGGCCGCCGTCAAGCCGATGAGTTTGAGGAGGAGGCGACGCATGCTGCGTGTCCGCCCTCAGGCGTATGGTCTTTACGCCGTCGCGTTTCGCAACGTTTCTGCCTTGTCCGTCCGCTCCCAGGTGAACTCGGGCTCGGTGCGGCCGAAGTGGCCGAACGCCGCGGTCTTGCGGTAAATCGGCCGCCGCAGGTCCAGCGACTCCATGATGCCGCGCGGTGTCAGCTGGAAGTTCGCGCGCACCAGTTCGACGATCTTTTCGTCCTCGATCTTGCCGGTGCCCTGCGTGTCGACCAGGACCGAGACGGGATCCGCGACGCCGATGGCATACGCCAACTGCACCATCGCGCGGTCGGCCAGGCCGGCCGCGACGACGTTCTTCGCGATGTACCGCGCCATGTAGCACGCGGACCGATCCACCTTCGTCGGATCTTTTCCGGAGAACGCGCCGCCGCCATGCGGTGCGGCGCCGCCGTAGGTGTCGACGATGATCTTGCGTCCGGTGACGCCGGCGTCGCCGTGCGGGCCGCCGACGACGAATCGTCCGGTCGGGTTCACGTAGATCTTCGTGTTCTTGTCCATCATGGCCGCGGGCACAATCTTCCTGATGATGTGCTCGGTCAGATCCTTCGTGATGGTGTCGTGCGAGGCGGCCTCGCTGTGCTGGGTGGACAGCACCACGGCGTCGACGCGGATCGCCTTGTCGCCGTCGTATTCAATCGTGACCTGCGATTTGCCGTCCGGGCGGAGATAGTTGAGGACGCCGTTCTTGCGCGCTTCCGACAGGCCGCGTACGAGCTTGTGCGCCAGCATGATCGGGAGCGGCATCAGCTCCGGTGTTTCCGTGCAGGCGTAGCCGAACATCAGGCCCTGGTCGCCGGCGCCGCCGGTGTCCACGCCCTGGCCGATGTCGCGCGACTGCTCATGAATCGCCGAGAGCACCGAGCAGGTCTCGTAGTCGAACCCGTATTTCGCGCGGGTGTAGCCGACGTCCTTGATCACGTTGCGGACGACCTTCTGGAAGTCCACATAGCAGTTGGTCGTGATCTCGCCGGCGATCACCGCCAGGCCGGTCGTGACCAGCGTTTCACACGCGACGCGCGCGACCGGATCCTGCGCCAGGATCGCGTCCAGCACGCCATCGGAAATCTGGTCGGCGATCTTGTCGGGATGTCCTTCGGTGACGGATTCAGATGTAAACAGGTGGCGGCCGCGAGCCATGCACGTTCTCCAGCTTCACACGGACAGGTCACTTCCCGCCCGATAAACAGCTAAGCGTACCACAGCGGGACTGGGTGGCCAAACGGCGGCTCCACGCGGCACCGTTCGGCGCGCCACTCAGGCTCTCGGGTGAAACTTATCGTAGACCTGCCGCAACCGCGCTTCGAGGACGTGCGTGTAAATCTGCGTCGTCGACAGGTCGGCGTGGCCCAGCATGGCTTGAATCGCACGGAGATCGGCGCCGCGTTCGAGCAGGTGCGTCGCGAAGGAATGCCGGAGCACATGCGGCGACAGATGGCTGCGCACGCCGGCCTGCCGGCCGTAGGCGCGCAGCAGCTTCCAGAATCCGGTGCGCGTGAGCGGGCGGGGCCGCGTGCTGCCTTTGGCCCGCCAACCGCTCAGAAACACCTCACCGGTTTCGCGCCCGTGCGCGAGCGTCGGGCGTGCGTCGCGCAGATAGCGATCGACCCAATCGCGCGCCGTCTCCCCCACCGGGACGATCCGTTCCTTGTTGCCTTTGCCGGTGAACTGCAGATACCCGCCCTCACGCTGAATTTCCGTCAGCCGCAGCTTGACCAGTTCCGACACGCGCAGGCCTGTGGCGTACAGCACTTCGAGCAGCGCGCGGTCGCGCAATCCCCGCGGCGTGGCGACATCGGGCGCGCGCAGGAGCGCGTCGACTTCCTCAGCCGACAGGAATCGCGGCAGGGACTTGTCGGCGCGCGGCGGTTTCAGATCGTCCGACGGATCGGTGGCGAGGCGTCCACCCACGCGCAGATACCGGTAGAAACCCCGCACGCCCGAGACGAGCCGCGCTGTCGAGGAGGCGGACCGGCCTTCGATCATCGACGCGCGCACGAGCGCCTCGAGATCGTCGCGCGTGAGCTGGTCGACGGCGACCTCCCGGCCGGCGGCAAACGCCGCGAGCCGCGCGAGGTCGCGGGCGTAGGCCAGCCGGGTGTTCGCCGGCAGGCGGCGCTCGACCTCGAGATGGCGCAGATAGGTCTCGATGAGTTCTGGCAGCGCCACGTTGGGCGATTGTACCGCGTCGATTGCGGCCCGCGCGGCGTCGGGAGTAGGCTACGAGTTTGGCGCGCGACGCCCCGCGGCGCCTGCCACACGGCGGGCGCGCAGGCACGACGAACGAGGCTTATGACGTATCACTCGAAGTGGCAGGATCTGCCGACCGAAGCGATCAATCCCGCGACGCTGGCCATCGACACGATGGCCGTCGCGGACATCGTCGACCTCATCACGGCCGAGGACAAGCGGGTGGTGACCGCGGTGCACCGCGAGCGCGAGCGCATCGCGCTCGGCGTCGAGATTCTCGTGACGGCCCTGAAGAAGGGCGGCCGGATCTTTCTGGTCGGCGCCGGGACCAGCGGACGGCTCGGGATCGTTGAAGCGGCCGAGATGCCGCCGACGTTCGGCACTCCGCCGACGCTGGTGCAGGCGATTATGGCCGGCGGCCAGGAGGCCGTGTTCCGGGCCCGCGAGGGCGTCGAGGACAATTTCGAGGAAGGCGCGCGCAGCATCGCGCGGCTGCGCGTCACCAAGCGCGACGTGATCATCGGCGTGTCGGCGAGCGGGATTACCCAATTCGTGCGCGGCGCGCTCACGGGCGGCCGGAAGAAGGGCACGCGGATTATTTTCGTGACGTGCTGGCCCGGAACCGAACTCCAGAATTATGTGGACCTGATCATCGCGCCCGTCGTCGGGCCTGAAGTGATCGCGGGTTCGACGCGACTCAAGGCCGGCACCGCCACGAAGATGGTGCTCAACATGTTGACCACGATCTCGATGATTCGCGTCGGCAAGACGTACGGCAATCTGATGGTGGACGTGCAGACGGGGTCCGAGAAGCTCAAGGACCGCGCGCGCCGCATCGTCTCGATCGTCACCGGCGTTGATCCCGAGGCGGCGGGAGATCTGCTGCAGCGCGCGAAGTGGAACGTGAAGGCCGCCATCGTCATGAAGCGCGGCGATATGACGCTGGCGCAGGCGCTGCGCAAGCTGAAAAGCGCCGACGATTCGATTCGCCAGGCGTTGGGAGAGGATCTCGAGCCGAGGCTGCGAAAGCTGCTCGCGGCGCCGGAAGAAGCCGAGTGACGCGAGACTACCGCGTCTTCTTGTACACGCTGCGCAGGGCGACCGGCGGGGCCTGCCTGGGACCATTGGGCCGGGGCATCATGCCGATGGAAACGCGGTCAACGACCAGAGCGCCATCGGGATCGAGCGAGAGGGCGATCCGCGTCACACTCGTCAGCTGACCCGCGACCGATCCGCCACGGGCGCCGGCGGTCTTGTTGGATTCGACAATCACGAGCTGTCCGGTGGTCCATGCCGCGCGGTAACTCCGCGTCTCATTCACCATGACCTTCACGCCCGCAGGAGCCGTGGGCGGGGACAGTTCGTGTTCCGCGCCGTCCGTCGTGTAGCTCTCGGTCGATGTGATCGATCGGGGCGCCTGGGTGGTCGTGGCGAACGGGGCGGGCTGATCCCGGTTGACCGCGCCTGGGACCGCTTGAACCTGACGCACAAACGCAATCGACGTGGGTTGCTGGGTAATCTCGAACGCCCCACCAAACGCGCCTTTGGAGCCCTCCGGCGAGGTGCGTTCCACCACGAGCTTCCATTGTCCGGCCAACCTCGGAGGATCTTGCGCCTGGGCGCCGAGCAGCGCGGATCCAAGAAGGACAGCTCCGAAGGCAAGGGACAAGGACCGCAACATGTGGGTTCTCCAGTCAGCCACCCTTATACACCGGTCTAATCCTCGTACCGCGGCAATCGCAACTCCCCTGTCACGGCCTTGCTGGCCAGCCTCACCGCCCCGATCGCGGGCTCTGCCTGTAACGGCGTCGGCTCAATGCCGGGGAGGCGCTTGCGGATCTCGGTCATCACCTCATGGCGCAGTCGATGGAAGCCGCTCAGGACGCCGCCGGTCAGCAGCATCGGACTCGTGTTGAGACCGAGCCGTCGAATGACCGACTCCGCAGCGGCGGCCAGTTCGCGCGCAGCGGCCGCAACGAGCTGCAAGGCCACCGGGTCGCCGTCATCGGCGGCTGTGCCCACGAGGGGGGCGAGGCCCGCGACGGAGGCAGGCCGCGCGCCATGACCGGACATTTGTCGGACGAGTTCCCTGGGGCTGCCGAGTCCGTAATGCTCGAGCACGAGCGGCGCGAGTGCGGTGCGCGGCCCGCGACCGTCAGCGCCACGCACCACCGCACGCAGGGCCTGCCGTCCGAGCCAATAGCCACTCCCCTCGTCGCCCAGGACGTAACCCCATCCGCCGGCACGGGCCGCTCGGCCGGCGTCGTCCCGGCCGTAGGCGATGGATCCCGTTCCCGCGATGAGGACCGAGCCGGCCGCACCGGGCGCGCCGGCCTCGAGTGCGATCAGCGCGTCGTTGACGATCACCAGACGGGCGTCGGGGGCGATGCGGGTGAGCACGGCGCGAACCGCCGCGAAGTCGTCGGCGCGATCGACGCCGGCCATGCCCACGCAGATCGCCGCCGGTGACGTCGCGGCGTCCATCACGGCGCCGATGGCGTCGCGCAGCACGCGCTCGATGCCCACGTCGCCTTCCGACTGCAGGTTCGCGCCCGTCCCGCGCCACTCGCGGACGACGCGTCCGGCCGAGTCCGCTCGCAGGCACACGGTGCGCGTGCCACCTGCATTGATGCCGATGACGCTTCCGTCCACGCGAATGACAGCGTACCCTAAACGTCGCACATGATGAGTTCCGATCCCTTCGCGGCCGCGCGCCACGTTCTCGAACAGGGCCTGGCCGATCGCGCGTTTCCGGCGGCCGTCGTCGACGTCGGTGGTCGCGAGGGCGCGCGATTCCAGGCCGCGTTCGGCCGGCTGACGTACGACGAGGCTGCGCCGGCCTGCACGGCCGAGACGATCTTCGATCTCGCGTCATTGACGAAGGTGATCGCCACGTCGTCGATCGCGATGGCGCACGTCAATGGTGGCCGCCTTGGCCTCGACTCGCCCGTCAGCGAATTCATGACCGGCTGGGCCGACGGCGATCGCGCCGAGGTCACGATTCGTCATCTCCTCGATCATTCGTCCGGTCTTCCGGCTCACCTGCGCGCCTGGAACGAGGCGAGCGGCCGCGCGCAGTACGAACCACTGATCGCCGCGACGCCGCTCGAACGGGCCGTTGGCGCCTCGGCTGTCTATTCGGACGTCGGATTCATCCTGCTCGGGCTGCTGCTGGAAAAGGTCGGTGGGGCCACGCTTGATCGGCAGTTCGCGACGATCTTCGGCCGCGCGCTCGATCCCATCCAGTTCCGCCCGCAGCCCAGCGTCTACGAGCGCACCGCACCGACGGAACTCGATCCCTGGCGCGGCCGGATGCTGTGCGGCGAGGTGCATGACGAAAACGCCGCCGCGATCGGCGGCGTCGCCGGTCATGCCGGACTCTTTGGCACCGCCGCTGCGGTCGGACGCTTCGCGCGGCTGGTCCTCGAAACGTTTCGCACACGCACCGTCCTGGGCAGGCCTGAGATCATGCACACGTTCGCCCGCCGCTCCGTCGTGCCTGGCAGCTCGCGCGCACTGGGCTGGGACACGGCGCTGCCGACGTCTTCATGCGGACGGCACGTGAGCGCGTCCGCGATCGGGCACACCGGGTTTACGGGAACGTCGCTCTGGATTGATTGGGAACGCGATCGCTACGCCGTGTTGCTGACGAACCGTGTGCATCCCACGCGCGCGAATCAAAAGCTGGTCGCGCTACGTCCGGCCTTTCACGACGCGCTCTGGAAGCAGGGATAACAGGGTTAGTGCGGCACTGCGTCTGACCGGATCCACTCGTTGTGTCCGAAGACGGCATAGTGGGTTCCCGACGCGCAGAAATCGGGGATCTCGACAATCCTGGCGAAATCTCCCTGCTGCTTGCGCCGGGTCTCGAGGACCAGCGTGAAGTCTGAAGCCAGGCCGGCCTGCTGGCTTTCTGGGCAGAACGACCGCGCCAACTCGAAGTGCACGAGCGGGTCGCAGGCAATTCGCGGATACACGTAACGCGGAACAAGAGGCAACTTCTCCGGTGTCGCGCCGGCGGACGTCACGATCCGAAACGCGCGGCATTCGAGCGGCGCGTCGAACATGTGCAACGCCAGGTAGCGGCCCTCTCCGGTAATCGTGGAGTCACCTCCGTAGGTGGCGGGTACCAGCTGGCAGAGTGAGAAGGCCCCGACCACGCACGCCGCCGCCCATCTTGCCCGGGCGCCCGCCCCCGCATCCATGGACGGTGCCGCCGGCGCCCACCGGCACAGTGGAAACACGGAAAGGATCAGGAACATGAGCAGCGGATAGAACCATCCGACCACCCAGAATGACGAGATCTGGAACAGCACGAACTGCGCGAACGCGAACCAGAACAGCCAGCGGCGCCGGCTGAGCAGGCCGAAGACGATCAGGAGTTCCAGAATAATCACGTACACGCAGGCTGCGGGAATGAGTGCCTCGGGAAGCCCGAGAGGGCGTCTGCCGTAGAGTCCGATGCCGGCGACCCAGTCCCAGTTCAGCTTCAGAACGCCCGCCCAGAAGTAGAACGCCGCGACCAGCGTCTGAGTCACGATCCGCTTGTGCGGCGCCAGCGCGAACGCCGCCGTGATCCAGAGCGCCATGTAGTGCTGGTTATGGATGAGCCTGTAGTCCTGCAGTACCACGGCATATTTCAGCGCCGCGAGGAGAAGCAGGAGCACGTAGCCGGCCTTGACCCTTCCCTCGATGAAGAGGGCGACATTCAGGAGTCCGCCGAGGAGAAGCGTGCCGATGATGCCGAGGATTCCGGCCGGAGGCACCAGCCGCCAGTCGGCGCATTGGCGAAAAAACGGCCAGCACACTGGCGGCTCGCCCGGGGCCAGGATCTGATCGACCGGCTCGATCGCCAGCCAGAATGCCGCGGTGAGGACACTGATGCCCGCGAGAGCCGCGCCGAAGGCGGCGAGGGCCTTGTCGTCGGAGATCTCGTCTATCTGACGACGGAAGAACCGGATAATCGACAGATTGGGCACGCGCTCGCCGGCACGCTACTGCCCGTTTGCCTGCGCCAGCAGCGCGTCCAGGGCCTTTCGAAAATCGGCGATCGTGGACATTCCCGACATGCGCTGCTTCGCTTCGACACGGCCGTCGGGAAGCATCAGGCCGAACACGAACGTGGGTGTGCCTCGGACCGGCAGGGCCTCGCCGGCCTTGAAATCCTGCTCGATCAGCGCCGGCGGCGGTGCGGCCATGCAGGTTTCGAAGTCTGCCGGCTTGGGAAGGAGGCTGTTGGCCTGCTTGAAAATCTCCGCCTTGTCGAGCCGCGTGGAATTGTCGAACAGGTAGGCCGACATTTCCCAGAATTTTCCCTGTGTCGCGGCGCATTCGCTGGCCTGCGCGGCGTCGCGGGCCATCGGGTGGTTCGGGAGCGGGAAATGCCGGAAGGCGAACTGCACCTTCCCTGTCTGCACGTAGTCCCGTTCGATCTCCGGCAGCAGCGTCTTTCTGAACGTCGAGCACACGCCGCACTGGAAGTCGGCGAACTCCAGCATCACCACTTTGGCGGTGGGCGAACCCTGGCGGTTCGCGCCGAGCGCCTGCGGCTCAGACGGCAGCGCCGGCTCGGGCCGCGGACCTCTGGACGGCGTGGAGGACCGGCCGCCAAGGACCTGGATCGCGACGAGCACGGCAACGCCGATCACCGCAAGCGTCGCAACCGTGTCGAGGATGGAGCGGATACCCTTCTTCTCAGAATCCATGGCACGCCTTTCTCTCACCGCGATTGTGCGAATCCCCGGGGCGCCTGGCGCCGCCGGGGATGTCACAGTACAGGTCAGCGCCCAACGAGGACGCCGGGCTAGTCAGGGATCTCGTTCCAGTCGCACTGCCACACGAAGTTGGGCCAGTACGTGCCCGAGCAGCCGCCGAACTGGATCCATGACAGGTGCAACCCGTCCTCGACACAGCACAGGACCCATTCCCATTCTTCCCACGTCATGTTGTAGCCCGTCTCGCAGTCAATGACGGCGGAGCGATAGCACATCTGTTCGGGGCTGGCCGCGGCGCGGGCCGGCTGCCCGACCAACAACCACAGTGCACAGACGGTGACAAACAAGAGTTTGATGTGTAGTTTCACGGAACGACCTCCCTTGTGTTGACCAAACAAGACAACGTCGCGATGCGGGGTCTTCTGGTGGAGCGCCGGCATGATAAGAGGCGCTGATCGCAGCGTCAATCCGTACGCGTACCGAAAATGACGCGTGGTCGAACGAGGGCCGGCGCGCTATCGGGAAGGACTCTGGGGGCTGACGAGAAAACTGAGAGAGGCTGCGCGAGCGCCGGTGCGAATCCCCGGGGGCGCCTGGCGCCTCCGGGGATGTCACATTACAGGTCAGCGCCCAACGAGGACGCCGGGCTAGTCAGGGATAACGTCCCAGTCGCACTGATACACGAAGCCGGGCCAGTACGTCCCAGAGCAGCCGGCGTAATACATCCATGACAGGTGCAACCCGTCCTCGACACAGCACAGGACCCATTCCCATTCTTCCCACGTCATGTTGTAGCCCGTCTCGCACGAAATACTCACGGGCGGGCGATTGCACATCTGTTCGGGGCTGGCCGCGGCGCGGGCCGGCTGCCCGACCAACAACCAGAGTGCGCAGACGGTAACAAACAAGAGTTTGATGTGTAGTTTCACGGAACGACCTCCCTTGTGGTGACGAAACAAGACAACGTCGCGATGCGGGGTCTTCTGGTGGAGCGCCGGCATGATAGGAGGCGCTGATCGCAGCGTCAATTCGTACGCGTACGGAAAATGACGCGCGGTCGGACAAGCCGCCGGGCTATCGGGGAAGGAGTCTGGGGACCGACGAGAAAAGTGAGAGAGGCTGCGCGAGCGCCGGTCTCTACGCTCTACGGGTGGGACTCTCCTCGTCCACGCCCGCCGACTGGGACCGCTGGCGGAGAACTGGGAGCGCCGCGGCCTGGGCCGACTGGCTGCAACCCGCCTGGCGCACCGCGTGCGCCGCCGGGACCCGTGTCGCGGCCGCCGCCCTGACGGCCGTTATTCTGGCCATTGCCGGTGGGGGCCTGCGCCATCCCGTGCAGGATGCGGTACGTGGCGGCGTCGAACTGCCACAGATTGTGCTGCTGCTGGTTGTTGTAAATCTTGATGGACGTCGCGGTACTGGTGCTTCGCACGCCGGTGATGCCCGGCTGCTGGCTGGTCGCATTAATGGGGCTGGTCGGTTGTGGCTGCGAGGCCTGCCCCGGCGTGGTCGTCGTCTGCGAAATGATCCCCGGACCGACCAGCACGAAGTCCTTGCCAGTCATCGGGTCCTTCCACTTCTTGCGCAGGTAGTGCTGTGAGACCAGCGTGTCAATGTCCGGCGGCGGCAGGCCGCGGTTCTTGTTCTGGTACAACACGATCGCCCGCGCGTATTGCTCACCGCGAAAGACGAGGTCGTCTTCCTTCTCGCGTTGCGCCTGCTGGCCCCACTTTGGCAGGACCGCCGCCATCCAGATCGCCGCGATGCTCATGGCCACGAGCAGCGCGACCATCAGGAAGCCAGCGTCGGATGGGGGCCTTCTGGTCATTTGTCCGCCAATCGCATCCCGTCGAGCGCCATCCCGTCGGAACCGCTATGGACATCATAGATCCCGGCCGCCGCGGACGTACTGCCGGGCTCGGGCTCGGCTGCCACGGTCTGCCAGGTGTCTTTCGAGTTCGTGAACGGATCGACCGGAAGGTCGCGCAGGTACTGTTCAGAGACGAGCGCCTGCAGCGAGTCCGGGTATTTGCCCTTGTCGGCGTAGTACTGGTCGATGGCGTCACGCATGATGAAGAGCTGGCTGCCCAGCGTGGCTTCCTTGGCGTACGTAATCGAATTGCGATACTGCACGAGCGACATGGACGCCAGCAGCATGATGAGCGCGATGACGACCATCAGCTCGATCAGCGTCCAGCCCTCCTCGCGTGCCCGCTGCCGCATGAGGCGTGGAATTGTGGCCATAGCCGTCACCAGTCCCTGTACTTCGTCCCGTTGAGCGCCTTGTTTTCAGACTTCGTGTAGATATCGTAGAGACTCGACCCGCCCCACACCTTGGCGTCGGGAGCATCGCTCGCCGACCGCTTGCCCCAGTCCGTCGTTCCCGTAATCGGGTCGAACGGGATCTTCCGGAGGAACTTCCGGCGCTTCCCCGATGGGTCGTTCGCCATCGTGACGCCCTCGACCAGTTGCTCGAGCGAGGTCGGGTAGCAGTCGGCGCCGAACGTGATCTCCGTCGCCGCGATTTGCTGCGCGTCGCAATAATCCTTGAACTTGTCGATCGCGGCGCGCACCGTTTTAAGCGTGTAGCGATAGTCCACTTCCCGCTGCCGCTTGATCGACACGCGGACCATCGGCAGCGCGCCCATCGCCAGAATCATGATGATGGCCGTCACCACAAGGAGTTCAAGAAATGTGAACCCCTGTGATGACGACGAGAAGAGCTTACGCATGGCCGGCCTGTACTCAGTGGTGACGATTACTTCACGATTACCGTTCCAGGCGGCGGCAACTGCAACGCAATCGGTTTCGATTCAGGCGTCATGGCCGTGCCGGTGACGGTGATCTTGGACGTGCCGGCGCCGATGGCCTGGAACGCGACCCCAATGAGCACGTTGGTGCCGTTGGCGCCCGGATTCGTCGCCCCGCGCGAGATCGCGACGTCCACGCGGCCGGTCGCCTCGTCGATCTTCGGCACGAAAATCGGCGTGACGTTGCCCTGGCTCATGAACGTCCCCTGGGACACGGCCGTGGCCTTCAGCACCTTCGGGTCGTAGGTAATCGTCAGGGTCACGGCGCTCAGCTGGGACACGTTCGAGATGCTGATCGGCATCGTGTAGGGCGCGCCGTCCTTTTGCAGCTCTGCCGACGGCACCTGCATCAGGATCTGCGCACCGCCTGCCGGCGGCTGCGACGTGGGCGCGGTGTTGGCCGGTTCAATCGCGACGGCGCGCGGAGGCGGTGTCGTCGCTGGCGTCGGGTTCGGTGTCGCGATTGGCGTCGGCACCGGCGAGCCCGGAATCGGGGAACCTGGAATCGGCGTGCCGGTCGGCGCAGGTCCCGGCGGCGGTGCCTGTGACATCAGGCCAGGTGCCGAAGCCGCACCGAGGTTGTTCGACGTGCCGACGTAGAACGGCTTCAGGTCCTCGGCGGTGATGTCGCGCGACCGGATGATGTGCGGCGTGACGATCATCACGACGTCGCTTTGATCATTGGTCGTGTCGGTGTTGCCGAAAATGGACCGAAGAATCGGGATGTGCAGGATGCCGGGAATGCTCCGCGCCGTCTCCCGGTCTTCCTGGAGCACGAGGCCCGCCAGCAGGTTCGATTCACCATCACGCAGGCGCATCGACACCGTGGCCGTGCGCTTGATGAACGACTGCAGCGACTGCCCGCCCGTGATGACGTTCGGCCCGATGGCGCTCTTGTCCACCGTGATCGGCTCGAGAATGATCTCGTCCTGATAGGTCACTTTGGGCGTAATCGAGAGGTTCACGCCGATGGATCGATACGTGTACTGCGCCTGTGGGACGGTCGCGACGCCGCCCGTGGCGATCGATCCGATGGTGGTCGTAATGATGGGCACGTCCTGGCCGAGGTTGAGGATCAGCTGCGCGCCTTCGCGGCCGCGCAACTGCGGCTTCGCCAGCAGGCGCGTCTTCTGATCGGACTCGAGAATGTTGATGATCGCGCTCGGCAGGGCCGCGTACACGTTGTTCTTGTTGAACGCGTTCGTCACGCCGCCGACCTGGATGGGGGGCGCCGGACCCACGGCCGGCGGGCCGCTCGGCGAAAACGACAACGTGATCGCGTAGGTGCTCAGGTCGAGGCCGAGGTTCTTCAGGCTGCTGCGCGACACCTCGAGAATCGTGACGTCGATGAGCACTTCCGCCTTCGGCTTGTCGGCGCCGTCGATGATGTTTTTGATCACGCCGAGCATCGGCGCGCTCGCGCGCACGACGATGGCGTTGGCGCCCTTGTTCTGGGTGACGACCGGACGATTGCCCGCGGTGGTGGTCGTCAGCATCTGATTGAGAATCTGCGAGACCTCGCCGACTTCCCCATGTGACAGGTAGAAGGTCTGCTGGTAGACGTCCTCGTACTTGGCGCGATTGCCCTGGTTGTCGAGGTAGATGAAGATCGTCTTCGAGTCGAGAATCTTGAACGCCAGCGTGTTCTGCGAGAGCACCATGTTGAACGCGCTCTCGAGGGAGTGGCCGCTGAGGTCGATCGAGAACGGCCGGCCGACGGTGCCTTCAAGGCCCTGGTCGTACTGGACGCCGATGCCGGTGGCGGTGCCGATCGCGTTGAGCACGTCGCGCACGGCGTTGTTCGTGAACCGGAGTGCCGGCAGCGGCGCGCGCGGGTCGAGGCGCGGGATGGGCGAGGTCGCCTGGGCCTGGGCGCGCATCTGGTCGAGGCGCGACTGCGGGCGCGAGGCTTCAATCTGTTCGCGGATTCGGCGCTCCACGTCGAGCGCGCGCGTCAGCGCCAGCGAGTTGCTGGGGTCGAACTCGATCGCGCGCCGGTATTCGGCGGCCGCCGCCGACAGCTGATCCTGCGACTCGAGCTCGCGCCCGCGCGCCAGATGCTGCGCCGAGGCCTGTCTGGTCGCGCGCTCCAGCTCAATCTGCAGCTCGATCTTCTTGGGATCGCTGTCGAGCGCCTGACGGTAGTACGCCACGGCGGCGTCCCACTCGCCACGCTTGGCCGCCGCGGCGCCATGCTTGGCCGAGCTGCCAGTCGCGCATCCGGTCAGCACGAGTGCCAACAACCCGAGCGCGCTCCAACGAAGTCCCACCGTACGTATGCTCATAAGTCTCTCTGCTCGTGTCGTGTCTGATCCACGATGTCCGATCTATCCCCCGCGGTAGATGACCTTCTGCCCCGTCCCGTCGAGATAGGTCACAACCACGGAATCCGTGCCAACTCGCAATAACTTGTATCGGCCGTCGATGATGTCGCCTTCGACGCCCTCGAACTTCGTCCCGCCCTTATCGTGCAAGTACGCCCGCGACTTCCCCGGCGGCTCGGCCGGAATGATCGTCGTGAGCACCAGCGGAATCGAGGGCACACTTGGGGCCGCTGCCGGCGTGGGGTCAACCGGCGGCGTGTGGCCGCACTGAACCAGCGCGACCGCGAGAATCGCCACCGCGGCCATTCGCACAGCCGTGCCGTACGTCCGTCGCTGCTTATCCGCCACGGTAAATCACCTTCTGGCCGGAGCCGTCGAGATACGTCATCACGACGGAATCCAGGCCGACCCGAAGCAACTTGTAGCGCCCGTCGATGATGTCGCCTTCGACCCCTTCGAATGTCGCGCCGTTCTTGTCGTGCAGGTACGCGCGCGGCTTGCCCGGCGGCTCGATGGGAATCACCGTCGTCAGGAGCAACGGAATCGGCGGAATCGGCGGCGGTCCTGGTGGCGGCGGTGGCGGCGGCGGTGTGTAGATCGGTGTCGGTGTTGGCGTCGGCTTCGGTGTCGGCCGCATCCCGAAGCGGAAGAGATCGCGTCCCGCTTGCGGTTCGTCCGGGACGTATTCCATCTCCCGGAGCCGCAGCTTCTGCGGCGCCACCGGTCCCTGTTTCGCCGTTCGACTGCTCGACGCGCGTCCGGTCACCTGAGGTTTGGACGTCGGCGCGGGTCCGGTTGTCTGCGGGATCACATACGTCGGTCCGCCGCCATACATGTAATAGAGGCCGCCGAGCACGGCGACCGTCATGACCATCAGCAGCAAACGACGACGCGCGGCGGCTTCCGTCGGGAGCAGTTTCATTTCGCCGCTCCTGACGGGCCGCCCGTGACGAAGTACGTCGCCACGGAGAGCGCCACTTCGAGCTGCGCCGTGCCTTGCGCGGCGTTGGGCTGTGAGAGTTGCACTTTCTCGATGATGATGAATTCCTGCGACGTCTCGAGCTCGTAGAGGAAGCGTCGCACGTTCGCGTACTCACCCGAGAGCGTGATCTCACCGGTGACCTTGGTCAGCAGGCTGTCGCGGACCTGATCTTGATCGTACGATCCGGCGCGGTAGCTGACGCGGGCGGTCGCCGCGACTTTGCCGAGCCAGAAGTTGAGAATGTTGATGGAACTCGCCAGGTTCTTCGGCAGGACTTCGCCGTAGAACTTGCGGAGTTCGACTTCGGCCAGTTCCTTGCTGCCCTTCTGGCCTTCCGAGTCCTTCAAGTTCTTGCGCGCCAGCGTCAAGTTGGCAAGCGCCTGGTCGCGTGACGCCTGCGCGGCGTCCATGCTCTGCTGCAGCCAGAAGACGTAGCCCACGCCGGCCACATTGGCCAGCAGGAACACCAGCAGCGGCACGATCACGCGCCGCCGCTCGCGGAAGATGCGCCCGGTCAGGCTCATGGGCGGCCTCCGTTCGGCGTGCCTTTGCCTTTGGGCGCCGGCTTGTCCGGCTGCGGCGCCTGCGGCGCGACATAGCTGCCCGTCACCGTCTCGGTCAGCGTCCCGTCGTCATTCGTCTGCGCGGCCGCGGTGTAGACGTCATAGAACGACCCGGTCTGCTGCAGCGCATCGAGGAACGCCGAGATGTCCGAGGCGGTCTTGCCATTGACGATGAGGTCGATGCGAAGCGTGCCGCGTTCGTCACGCGGCGCCACCGCGATCAGGCGCGCGTCGAGGGGCAGCGTGTTCTCCATCAGCCCGAAGAACACCGTCCAGGAAAAGCGGCGTTCGTCGATCTTCGAGTTCGCCTCCTGTGTCTGGAAGCCGAGCATCTGAAAGGCCGACTGATTGACGCTCTTCTTCTGGCGTTCGGCATCCGCGTTGATCGTCGCGGCTTCGGCCACGGCGGTGTCGCGGACCTTCGTGAAGGTCGCACGCTCCTCGGAGAGGGCGCTCGCGCGCGTCACGTTGAACACCGTGAGCGCGACGCCCGCGACCGCCGCGATCGCGAGCAGCGCATTGACGAGGCCTTCGTTGTAGAACGGACGGGTCGAGAGGTTGCCCTTCAGCATCAGGCCGCCTTGCGATCCCGCAGGAGCACGCCCAGTGGCGCCGCCAGCGCATCGAGCACATCCGTCGAGGCGCCCACGCGTCCGCCGAGGTCGGCGGCCGCACGGACATCGACGGCTTCGACGGGGACACCCAGGCGTGTGTTGATCTCGGCCCGCACGAGGTCCGCCTCGCGGCCGATGCCTCCCCCGCACAACCAGACGCGGCTGAACTTCGTCCCGCCCAGCCGGTCCTCGTGGTACATCGCCGTCTGGTGCACGAGCGCGCTCAACGGTTCTTCATCGACCGTGGCACGCTGCCGGTAGAACATCAAATCGGACCCGCGCCCGATCGCCAGCGTCGTCGCTTCCGGCGCCAGGGTGACCAGCAGCCAGTCCGACGGCGACGCCGCATTGGCGGCGATGACCGCGTTCATCACGTTGAGGCTCGCGAGATCGACGAGGCCCGCATGCACGCCCAGGCTGGTGGCGACCGACTCGTATTCCGCGACGATGTCCCGGCGCGAAATCACGGCCGCCAGCACCGTGGCGGACGCGGTGCGATGCGCGATGGTCCAGGAGAGCTGCGCCTCTTCGATCGGATACGGCGTGGCTTTCTTCATCTGCCAGCGAATCAACTGATCGACATCGCTGGCCTTGGCCGGCACCTGCTCCAGCGTGATCAGGGAGAGGCGCGCGGCCGAGTCCGGCATGATCACCGCAGCGCGCTTGGTCGAGCGCACGCCGGCGCGTTCGAGCGCCTTGCCGAGCGCTTCGGACACGATGGCCGGATTCGGGATGTTGGGCGCGGTGGCCGACGGGATGATGGCGTTGGGCGGCAGCGGTTCGCTCGCGTAGCCCACGACCGACACGCCCTTGGACCCGCGGCCGACTTCCACAACCGTGACGCGGCGGCTCGCCAGTTCGATGGCGACCGATGGCGGAGGCGGCGCGAAGATGGATGAAACGGCTGACACGTCTGTATCTACTCCACGAAGGTAACTTTGTTTATCTCGCGCAGCGTCGTCGTACCGTCCATCACGAGCTGCACGGCGCACTCGCGAAGGAACGTCATGCCGTCGGCCTTGGCGGCCTTCTTGATTTCCGACGTCGGCCGGCGCTCGAGGATCATGTCGCGAATACGATCGGACAGGTCCATCAGTTCGCAGATCGCGGTCCGGCCCTTGAAGCCGGTGCCGCCGCACTCGATACAGCCCTCACCCTCGTAGAAGATCTGGGTATCAGCCAGGTTCGGGTCGAGGGCGGATTCGACCAGCAACTCGCGCGTGACCTTCACCGGGTGTTTGCAGTCCTTGCAGATCCGGCGCACGAGCCGCTGCGCCAGCACGCAATTGAGGGCCGAGACGAACTGATAGGCCTCGACGCCCATGTTGAGGAAGCGGCCGAGGACGTCGATGACGTTGTTCGCGTGGACGGTCGTGAACACGAGGTGGCCCGTCAGCGCCGACTGAATCGCGATCTGCGCCGTTTCGGGGTCGCGGATCTCGCCCACCATGATCTTGTCCGGGTCGTGGCGCAGAATCGATCGCAGGCCGCGCGCAAACGTCAGGCCCTTCTTCTCGTTGATCGGAATCTGCGTGATGCCGGCCAGCTGGTATTCGACCGGGTCTTCAATCGTGATGATCTTGTCTTCGATCGTCTTGATCTCCGACAGCGCCGCATAGAGCGTCGTCGTCTTGCCCGATCCGGTCGGGCCGGTCACGAGCACCATGCCGTACGGCTCGCGGATGTACTTGCGGAACCGCTTCATCTCGATTTCGGGCCAGCCCAGGATGTCGAGGCGCAGTTCCGTGAACTGCTCGCTCATCGATTCTTTGTCCAGGATGCGGATGACGGCGTCCTCGCCGTGCACGCTCGGCATGATCGACACGCGGAAGTCGATCGTCTTGCCGCGCAGCCGCAGCCGGAAGCGGCCGTCCTGCGGCACGCGCTTCTCGGCGATGTCCAGTTCGGCCATGACCTTGATGCGCGAAATGATCGTGCTGTGATGGCGCTTGTCGATCGGGTTCATCGCCTTCTGCAGCACGCCGTCGATGCGGTACTTGAAGTGCACCGCGTCGTCCTGCGTCTCGATGTGGATGTCCGAGGCGCGGCGCTGGAGCGCCGTGAACAGCGTCGAGTCCACGAGGCGGATGACCGGGCTGGCGTCCGACGTCAGCTTGTCAACGGTCAGGTTCTCGTCGCCGATCTCTTCGTCGCGGAGGATCTGCATCTGGAAGCCTTCGGTGGCTTCCTCGAGGACGCGCTGCGAGCTTTCGCTCTTCTTCAGAATCGACTGAATCGCCGTCGGCGTGCCCACGCAGACCCGAATCGGCACGCTCAGATGCACGCCGATTTCGTCAATCGTGTGGAGATCGCTCGGGTCGGAGACGACGATCAGCAGCGCCTGCCCGTCGCGCCGGTACGGCACGAAGCCGTACCGCAGCATCACGTCGGCCGGAATACTGCGGAACAGGTCGTGATCCGGGTGAAAGTGCTGGAGGTCGACGTATTCGATTTGATAGCGCGACGCCAGGAACCGCGCGCGGACTTCTTCGGCCGCGTGGTCCGCCTGACCCGCTTCCGGCTCGATATAGAGCGAATCGCTCTCGGTCGTGGTGGTGTTCGCCATGACTAGCTGGTTCTCATTAGCTGGTCCGAAGGGTGGACAGGTTGAACAGCGGCATATACAGCGACATCAGCAGGAACGCGATGACGATGCCCATGACAATCAGGAGCACGGGCTGGATCAGGTTGGAGAACCGCGCCAGTGTGGTGCTGTTTTCCTCGTCATAGAAATCCGCCACGCTGTTCAGCATGTCCGCCAGCGCGCCCGTCGATTCGCCGACCTCGACCATCTCCACCGCGACGTGTGGAAAGATGTGCTGCTTCGTGAGCGACGTGCCCAGGCTGCCACCTTCGCGCACGTCCTTGGCCACCGTGAGCAGGCCGTGTGCCACCGCTTTGTTGCCGACGGACTTCGCGGAAATGTCGAGGGCGTTGACCAGCGGAATGCCGCCGGCCAGCAGCGTCGCCATCGTCCGCGAGACCTGCGCCGTCGCCAGCTTGCGCGCCAGCGGGCCGAAAAACGGCAGCCGCAGGATCCCCGCGTGAAAGCGCCGCCGCTCGTTCGGCTGCCGGAGCCACGCGAGCGCAAACAGCACCGCGCCGAAGATCGCCGCCAGGAGGACCGGCCCCCAGCTCAGCAAACCACCCGAAATCCCGACCACGATGCGCGTCGAGATGGGCAGGAGCGCACCCTCGCCGTACTGCTTGTAGAACTCGGCGAACTCCGGCACGACCTTGAACACAATCAGACTGACGACGGCGACGGACAAAAGGATGAGCACCGCCGGGTAGACCAGGGCGGAGATGACCTGGGCGCGAACGCCGGACATCACTTTCATGTGCGTGACGTAGCGGCGGATGACCTGTTCGAGGCTGCCGCTCTTCTCCCCGGCCATCAGCGACGCGGTGTACACGCCGGAGAACAGGTTCTGCGCCTCGAAGGCCTCGGACAGGGACGTGCCCGATCGCACCTTGTCATAGATGTCGTCGAGTGCGGCCTTGAAGATCGGGTTCGGCGCACGGCGGCGCAGGATGTCGAGGGACTGGACGAGCGGAAGGCCGGCACGCAGCAGCGTCGCCAGTTCCTGGTTGAAGACCAGGAACTCGGACATGGGCAGTTTGCGGCGCTTGGGCAGCCGAATCTGCAGGCCGCCGACGGTGACGCCGCCCTTGCCCTGCACCGACAGCACGAACAGGCCCTTGTCGGCGAGTTCGGACCGCAGGCGCGCTTCATTTTCCGCGACGTAGGTGGCCTCGGTGATCTGGCCACCGGCTGTCGCGACGCGACAGTGGAATTCCACGAGAGCAGGCGCCTCCTTAATTAGCCCGAACGCGCTTGACGTGCCGTGGTCGATGGCTTGCGAAATACCACGGCACGTCAAGCGGTTCGGGCGATGCCGTCATCAGCATCGATCTGTCCGTCTGGCTACGGACTCAGCTCATTAGACCCCGGCCAGGTCGCTGGGGCCGGGGTTGCCACAGATATTTAACAAGTTCACGCGCGGATCCCCGCCCCAATACGGAGATATCGTCCGCGCGCCGCGATGACGTTAAAGGGGTTCGTGGATTTACCGGGGCTCAACAGCCGCGTGATACACGCGAATACCCAGTTCGCGGAGATCTGTGCCGGCGTTGAAGGCCCGGGAGGGCACGAAGGTGCGGTCGACGTCGATGCGGAACTCGGCGACGTCGCCAGTGCCAAGCTGTGCAACGGTGACCGGAATGCGCAGCAGGGTGACGTCCCGGCCCGTCGCCGGGAACGTCATGAGCTTGGTGTCCCCCACCGAGACCGTCACCTGCTGCGGCTGCGCGCCGAACACGTCGCTCCGCGCGTCGTACTCCAGATAGAAGGTCACGTCGTGCTTCGGGTTCTTGACCGTCAGGACCGCCAGTTTCTGCGTCCACTGCCAATCCACCGTCGGGTCTTCCGGCGCGAACTCGACCCCATGCCAGCCGCTCAGCCGCGCCACCTGGATCGTTTCCGACCGGGGCAACAGATCGATCGTGTTGACCTTGTAGGCCTTGGCCGCTGAGTCGGTGTCCGACGCCTGTGGCCCCTCGAGCGCCAGGCGCTCGTCTTCGCGGTAGAGCCCCATCTCGAGCGTGGCCGGCCCGACGTACGAGACCATCGGCATGAATCGCGTTCGCATGTATTCGATCGTCTGGCCGGGCTGCCACGCCGACGTCTTGAACTGCGCCGGCAGCTCGTGATCGTCATTCCAGATCATCGTGCCGTCCTCGCGGTTGAGATGCACGAAGACCCGGTAGTCACCGTCAATCTTGGTGTCGGGCGCGACCACGAACTTATACGTCAGGTCGATCACACTGCCGAGCGCGACGGCCTTCTTGCTCGGCTCGAGTGAAACCCTGGCGACCGGCTTGGCGGTGTCGGCCTTGCCGCAGCCGGCTGCGCCGGCACTGGCGAAAAGCAGCGCCAGGGACAAGCCGGACGTGACGGCGCGTCGAGAAACATGAGGAATTGGCATGAGCGCGCCATCGTACCTGTATTGCCGCATGGTGTTCAATATGTTAGCCTTGCGCCGTTTCCTGATCGGCCCGCCATGACAACAGACGCACTCGGCATGATTGAAACCCGCGGCCTCATCGGCGCCATCGAGGCCGCCGATGCGATGGTCAAAGCGGCCAATGTCGTCGTGATCGGCAAGGAGTACATCGGCGCCGGCTACGTGACGGTGCTGGCGCGCGGCGACGTCGGCGCGGTCAAGGCCGCGACGGACGCCGGGGCCGCGGCGGCGCGCCGGGTCGGCGAGCTCGTGTCCGTGCACGTGATTCCGCGCCCCCATGCGGATGTCGATCGTGTGCTGCCGCGCGCGTCCGGCGCGGCCAAGGGCTAACCCATCGGCACGACCATGGCCGAGAGCGCGCTGACCGACCGCGACCTCGCATCGGCCCAGGAAGCCCGGCGGCTGGCGCAGCGAGCCAAACAGGCGGCCCCGCACCTCGCGGAACTCTCCCAGAACCAAATCGACCGCATTGTGGATGCGATGGCCGCCGCCGTCCGTCCGCACGCCGAGTCGCTGGCCCGGCTCGCGGTCGAGGAGACGACCTTCGGTGTCGTCGCCGACAAGGTCCAGAAAAACCTCTTCGCCTGCGACCGCATCTACGAGTTCATCCGGCCCATGAAGACCGTCGGCGTCATCGGCCGGGACGACGCACGCAAGATCGTCGAAATCGCGGAGCCGTTTGGGGTCGTGGCGGCCATCGTCCCGTCGACCAATCCCACATCCACGGCCATCTACAAGATCCTGATCGCCCTGAAAGCCCGCTGCCCCATCGTCATCAGTCCGCACCCGTCGGCGGCCCGGTGCATCACGCGGGTGGCCGAGATCATGGCCGAGGCCGCGGCCGGCGCCGGCGCGCCGGCGGGCTCGATCAATTGGATGACGACGGTGTCCCTCGAAGGCACACAAGAATTGATGAAGCACCGCGACGTCGCGGTGATTCTGGCGACCGGAGGCATGGGGCTCGTCCGGGCGGCGTATTCGGCCGGCAAGCCCGCGTATGGCGTCGGCCCCGGCAACGCGCCGTGCTACATCGAGCAATCGGCAGACTTGGCCAAGGCGGCGGCCGACATCGTCCTCGGAAAGTCGTTCGACAGCGGCGTCCTCTGTTCGTCTCCGAATTCCGTGGTGGTCGATCGCGCGGTGGCTGACGAGGCCAAGCGCCAATTCATCAAGCAGGGGGCGCACTTCCTGTCGCCGGCGGAGGCCGATCGGCTGGCCGGCGCGCTGGTGACGCCCCAGCGGCTGCCAAATCCCAAGTTCGTCGGCAAGACCGCGCAGTACATTGCCGGGCAAATCGGCATCACGGTGCCTCCGGACACCCGCGTGCTCGTGGCCGAACTCAAGGGCGTCGGCCGCGATTTCCCGCTTTCGATCGAGAAGCTCTGCCCGGTCCTGTCGTACTACGTGGTGGCCGATTGGCGCGAGGGGTGTGAACGTTGCATCCAGATCCTCCGATATGGAGGGATGGGGCACACGATGTCCATCCATTCGCAGAACGAAGATGTAATCCTGCAGTTCGGCCTCAAGAAGCCGGCGTTCCGGATTGTCGTCAATACACCGACGACGCACGGGTCGATCGGGCTGACGACGGGGCTGGACCCGGCGATGACGCTCGGCTGCGGCGGGTGGGGCGGCAACATCACATCGGACAACATTTCGCCGCGACATCTGCTTAATGTGAAACGCCTGGCGTACGAGATCCGGCCGGCGATTCCGTCGTCCAGGAGCACGGCGCCCGAGTCTAAAGACTCGGGGCTCCAGTTGGGTTCATGGAGCCCCGGGTCTTCAGACCCGGGGAAAACACTCCCCCGCGTGCCAGCGCCGCCTGCTCCCGGCGGTCTGGATGCGCGCGCGATGGCGTCGCAGGTCGAGTCGCTCTATCGCAGCGGCGCGGGGCCCTCGAACGCGGCGTCGAGCGGCGGCACGGACGCGGCGCTGGCCATTGTGGATTTCGTCTGCGAAGAGGACGTGCGGCAGGCGCTGCGGCTGTCGCGCAAAATCATGATCGGCGAGCGCACCATCGTGACGCCCGCGGCGCGCGACCTCGCCGACGCCCATCGCGTGTTCGTGACCGCGGCGTGGCCGAGATCGTAGGTGGCGTCACATGCTACGCTGCCCTATCGTGCTGGAGACGCGACCCTAAACCGATGACAGCGTTCCGAACCGGGGTGCTCGTCGTGTCGCTGACCGCCCTGCTCTCGGGTTGCGCGACCGTGCGCCCGCCTTCGCCCATCGCTACGCCGTCGCCGACTCCCCCGCCGCCGCCCCTGCCAATCGTCACCGCGCCGACCCCTGCCCCGATGCCCACGTCCGAACCGATTCTGAAGCTCGATCGCATCTCCGAGACGATCGCGCGGGCAGAAGCCGAGTTCCACGCCGGCCGGGTGGAGTTCGATCGCCAGCACCTGGTCGCGGCGCGCGAGCATTTCGATCGCGCCATCGACATCCTCTTGAAGGAGCCCGGCGGCACGCACGCCGACGCGCGGTTGCAGACGGCGTTCGACGGCCTGGTCGAGCGCATCACGGCGCTCGACGTGCTGGCCTTGCGCGACGCGGACGGCATTACCGAAGCCAAATCGGCGCCCGCCGCGATTGATGAAGTGTTGAACGCCGCGGTCGGGACGCCGGCGCCCAAGGCGACGACCGCCGAAACCGTGGCCGACGACCTGGCGCGCCTGCCGCGCGACGTGCCGATCGTCCAGAACGCCAAAGTCCTTTCGTACGTCGAGCTGTTCCAGGGCCGGCTGCGCGAGTTTTTCCAGGCAGGACTGGACCGCAGCCAGCGCTACGTCCCGATGATTCAGAGCGTGTTCAAGTCCGAAGGCGTCCCGCTGGACCTCGCGTACATTCCGCTGGTCGAAAGCGCGTTCAAGAACAACGCCCTCTCGAGGGTCAGCGCGCGCGGCATGTGGCAGTTCATGCTGCCGACCGCGAAGGAACACGGCCTCGATCAGGATTGGTTCGTTGACGAGCGGGCGGATCCGGAGAAGGCCACGCGTGCGGCCGCCCAGTATCTGAAGACGCTGAACGGCATGTTCGACGGCGACTGGGAGTTTGCACTCGCCAGCTACAACGGCGGCCCCGGCCGCCTGGCGCGCGCCGCCAGGCTGTCGAAGAAAAGCGACTTCTGGGACATCGCCGCCACCTCCCGTTACCTGCCCCGGGAAACGCGCGAATACGTGCCGATGATCATGGCCGCGATCATCATCGCGAAAAATCCCGAGCTGTACGGCTTCCGTGTCACGTCCGCCGCGCCGCTGGCCTACGAGACCATCAGTATTCCCGGCGCACTGGACTTGAAGTTCATCGCGGAGTGGGCCAACGTGACCGTCGAGGAACTGCAGGATCTGAATCCTGAGTTGCGTCGGACGACGACGCCGATGGCCACACACCTGCTCAAGGTGCCGGTGGGCACCGCGGCGCCGATCGAAATCGGGCTGGCCAAAGCCGATGCCCTGTTCCGCACCTTCCGCTTTCACACCGTGAAGAAAGGCGAGACCGTCGCGATTGTCGCGCGCAAGTACGGCGTTTCTTCGGCCGCCCTCCGCGACGCGAATGGCCTGTCGGACAAGGCACGCATTTCAGTTCGGCAGACACTGGCGATCCCCGCGTCGTCGACCAGCGCGCTGCCGGCAGCCCCCTCGTCGAAGCCGAGCACGACGGTGGCCAAGGCGGCCACGACCAAGGCGCCCGCCGGCGCTCCGCGGGTCTACCGCGTGCGGTCCGGCGACACGCTCTTCAGCATCGCCCGCCAGTTTTCGACGACCGTCGCGCAGCTCAAGCAGATGAACGGCCTGGCCGGCGACGGCATCAGGGTCGGCGATCAGCTGAAAGTCCCCCGCTAGGCCGCCTGGCAATTTTTTCAATCTTCCCGACGCCGGACTCGCAGAAATTGCACGGTCAGCCCGGCGAAGCTGTCGCCTGCCTACACCCTGCGATGGCGTGAACCTTGCTGGCCTCAGAGGCGTGCTCGCCCGCATCTCTGCCGCCGCGGTGATCGGTATCGAGGCCGTGCCCGTTGTGGTCGAGGTCGATGTGTCCTCCGGTGGACTGCCGGGCGTCACGATGGTCGGCCACCTCGATGCGACGGTGCGCGAGAGCCGCGATCGGGTACGGACGGCGATCCGCAACTCCGGCTTTCCGTTTCCGACGACACGCGTCACCGTGAGCCTCGCGCCCGCGGATCTCCGCAAGGCGGGCGCCGCATTCGACCTGCCCGTGGCGATGGGCGTGCTCGCCGCCGGCGGCGCCATTCCGCATGCTGATCCGCGCAGCCTCTGTATCGTCGGTGGCGTGTCGCTCGACGGCAGCGTACCGGCGATGCGCGGGCTGCTGCCGATCGCCGCGGCGGCGCGGCGTGCGGGAGCGGGCCTGATGTTTCCGGCCGCCAATCTCCCCGAGGCGGCCATCGTCACCGATCTCGCCCTGTTTCCGGTTCGCTCGCTGATGGAAGCCGCGCGCGTCTTCGTGTCGCCGGCGCCGACGCCCGCCGACCGGCCGCCCCCCGCCGCCGTTCCGTCGAGCAGTGCCAGCGACGATTTGACGGACGTGCGCGGACAGCTCGTCGGCCGGAGGGCCATCGAGATCGCGGCCGCCGGCGCGCACCATTTGCTGCTCAGCGGCCCGCCTGGTGCCGGCAAGACGATGCTGGCGCGCCGGCTGCCTGGGCTTCTGCCGCCGCTCCAGTTTGAAGAAGCGCTGACGGTAACGACGATTCACTCGGTGGCGGGCACCTTGCCTGCCGGCGCGGGGCTTCTCGTGGAGCGGCCCTTTCGCGCGCCGCATCACACGTGCTCCGAAGTGGCGCTCATCGGCGGCGGCTCGATCCCGCGGCCTGGTGAACTCAGCCTGGCGCACCAGGGTGTCCTGTTCCTCGATGAACTGCCGGAGTTCTCCCGGCGGGCGCTCGAGACGCTCAGGCAGCCGCTCGAGCATCGGACGGTCCACATCGCGCGTGCGGCCCGATCTACCGCATTCCCGGCGTCAGTGATGCTCGTGGCGGCCATGAACCCCTGTCCCTGCGGGTTCCACGGCAGCCAGGCGCCCAAGTGCCAGTGCCTGGCGTCTACAGTCGACCGGTACCGGCGCAAGCTGTCCGGGCCGCTGCTCGATCGTTTCGATTTGCAACTCGAGTTGCCTGCCGTGCCGTGGTCCGACCTCGAGAACCCGGACGTGCAGATGGAAGGCAGCGGGCCCGTTCGCGCGCGGGTCTGCGCGTCCCGGAGCCGCCAGCTTGGTCGCCAGGGGCGCCTGAACAGCGAGCTGGAGGGGGCGGAATTGCGCGCGCGCTGCTATCCGTCAGACGTCAGCGGCCGGCGCATTCTCCGGCAGGCCGTGGACCGTCTTCAGCTAAGCGTTCGCGGCGTGTCGCGCGTATTAAAAGTAGCCCGGACGATCGCGGATCTGGCCGGGGTGGACTGCGTCCAAACGCCCCACCTGGCAGAGGCCTTGCAGTTCAGACTGCCCAGTTCCTCGGAACGCGCGGCGACTTACGAAATTGGCTGACTTGAGTGTGACGCTGTGATAGATTTCCAAGGTTTCCGGGGCAATTCGAGTTGCCCTGGGGGACCCTCAGGAGCGTAATGCGATCTCCACGTTACACAATTCTCATCGCGAACCGAAAAACGGGGGTCGTTCGACGCCTGACCGTTTCACGCCGCATTCTGGGATTTGTGTTTGCGGGCATGGTCGGAATTCCGGGCGTCCTGTGGCTGGGGTCCAAAGGCGCGGATCAGGCCCAGGTTGAGGCCCTCCAGGCGGCCAACGAAAGCCTGCAGGTTGAGAACCAGAGCTACCGCCAGGCCACTGGCGAACTCACCGAGCAGATCGAAGCCATCCAGACGGCGATGACCACCCTGGGCGATCAGGCCCAGCTGGACCCGACGACCAAGCGGGCCCTCGAACAGCTCCAGAAGACCGGCAAGATGCTGGCGATTGGCGGTCCGAGTTCCGCGGATCTCTCCGCCATGCCTGTCGCGTCGGCCGCGCCGGAAAGCACCTTCGGCATCCTCCGTGACCTGTTGAGTTCGCTCACCAGCCGCCTGGAGTCCGTCAAGTCGCGCATCGCTACGCAACAGGCCCAGGGGCGCGCGGTGCCCTCAGTCTGGCCGCTGGTCGGCCGGTACTCCTCGCCATACGGCGAGCGCAAGGACCCTTTTACCGGGCAGCCTGACTTCCACCCCGGGATGGACATTTCGGCGGATCAGGGCGTTCCCGTCCACGCCACCGCGGACGGTGTCGTCGACCAGGCCACCTACGACGGGAGCTACGGCAACGCCGTGGTGCTCGCGCATGGTTTCGGGATCAGCACACGCTACGGCCATCTGTCGCAGTTCGCCGTCCGGCCCGGCCAGCAGGTCAAGCGCGGCGACGTCATCGGCTACGTCGGCGCGACCGGCCGTGTGACGGGCGCGCATTTGCACTACGAGGTGCTGATCCGCGGCACCCGGATCAATCCGCTTACGCTCCTCAGCCGGTAGCGAAACACGAGGCCTGGACCCGTTTTTTGCGCCACACGCACCTGAGCAGCGGTGCAGCAGATACCGAGCCCTCTCCTCATTTAGTTGACGCCACTCAGCGCCGTTCCCTAGAATCGATGGATTACCCTGTCGTCAGAACACGGTGCCTAGTCGCACTGTCTCTGCTGACGTGACGGTAGTGAGATGCTCAACACCCTCCTAGCGAAGGTCATAGGGACACAAAACGAACGAGAGTTGAAACGGCTGCGCCCGATCGTGGCGCAGATCAACGAACTCGAAGCCGGCATCCGGGCGCTCTCGGATCCGGATCTCAAGGCCAAAACCGCCCAGTTCCGCGCACGCGTGACGGCCGGCGAGGCGCTCGACGCGTTGCTGCCCGAGGCCTTCGCCGTCGTGCGCGAGGCGGGCCGGCGCGTGCTGAACATGCGGCACTTCGATGTGCAGCTGATCGGCGGCATGGTCCTGCACCAGGGCCGGATCGCGGAAATGAAGACCGGCGAGGGCAAGACCCTCGTCGCGACGCTGCCGGCGTACCTGAACGCACTCGGCGGCCGCGGCGTGCACGTCGTCACGGTCAACGACTATCTCGCGCGGCGCGATTCCGAGTGGATGGGGCGCATCTATCGGTACCTCGAAATGTCGGTCGGCGTCATCCAGCACGAATTGAACGACGCGGAGCGGCAGGTCGCGTACGGCTCCGACCTGACCTACGGCACGAACAACGAATTCGGCTTCGACTACCTCCGCGACAACATGAAGTTCGATCTCGCGAACTACGTGCAGCGCGGCCACCACTACGCCATCGTCGACGAAGTGGACAGCATTCTCATTGACGAGGCCCGGACGCCGCTCATCATTTCAGGCCCGGCCGAGGAGTCCACCGACCTGTACTACGAGGTCGACCGCATCATTCCGAAGCTCAAGCCCGGCGAAGTGACGCAGGGCAACGTCAAGGCGGAAGACCGCGAGCGGCTCGAGACGACCGGCGACTACCTGGTCGACGAAAAGCACAAGACGGCGCAGCTCACGGAAAGCGGCATGGCCCAGGCCGAGCAGTTGCTGACCCATCGCCTGGTGGCCGGCTCGGCGGGCCTGTACGACCCGGCGAACATGCCGCTGCTCCACCACATTCATCAGGCGCTGCGCGCGCATTCGCTGTTCAAGAACGATGTTGACTACATGATCAAAGACGGTCAGGTGGTCATCGTCGACGAATTCACCGGCCGCCTGATGCCGGGCCGGCGCTGGAGCGACGGGCTGCACCAGGCGGTGGAAGCCAAGGAAAAGGTCAAGATCGAGCGCGAAAACCAGACGCTCGCGACGATCACGTTCCAGAACTACTTCCGCAAGTACAAGAAGTTGTCCGGCATGACCGGCACGGCCGAGACCGAGGCCGAGGAATTCGCCAAGATCTACAACCTCGACGTCATCGTCGCGCCGCCGAACCGCAAGCTCGCGCGCGTCGAAGTGCCCGATTCCGTCTACCGTACCGAGAAGGAAAAATACGACGCGATCATCAACGACATCGCCGAGCAGCAGACGAGCGGACGGCCGACGCTGGTCGGCACCGTGTCGATCGAGAAGTCCGAGCGGCTGTCCGGCATGCTCAAGCGGCGCGGCGTCAAGCACGTCGTGTTGAACGCGAAGTATCACGCGCAGGAAGCCGAGATCGTCGCGCAGGCCGGGCGGCGCGATGCGGTCACGATCGCGACGAACATGGCGGGCCGCGGCACGGACATCCTGCTCGGCGGCAACGCCGAGTTCATGGCGCGACAGCAATCCCTGGCCGATCAGATCGCCGAGCGGCTGCCGAAGGGCCAGGAAAAGTTCATCGACGACGAGGAGTTCGTCTATTTCTTCCATCTGGACAGCTTCTATCGCGTGCCGCGGGCCGCGTATGAAAGCCTGTTCAATGCGTTGCGCGAGCAGACGTCCGCCGAGCACGAGGAAGTGGTGAACCTCGGCGGCCTGCACATCATCGGCACGGAACGGCACGAGGCGCGGCGCATCGACAATCAGCTGCGCGGCCGTGCCGGCCGGCAGGGCGACCCCGGATCGTCGCACTTCTATCTCTCGCTCGAAGACGACCTCATGCGCATCTTCGGCTCGGGCCGCATCGCCGGCATGATGCAGACGCTTGGCATGGAAGAAGGCGTGCCGATCGAGCACGGCATGGTCACCAAGGCCATCGCGCGCGCGCAGAAGCAGGTGGAAGCGCAGAACTTCGGCACCCGCAAACACCTGCTCGAGTACGACGACGTCATGAACAAGCAGCGCGAGAACGTCTACGCGCTGCGCCGCGAATTGCTCGAGGGCAAGATCACGCTGGCGGAAGACGAGATCGTCGACTCCCGCGGCTACGTGATGGCCGTGGCCGAAGAGCTGGTGGACGACCTGGTCCAGACGCATGCCAGCAAGGACCTCGACCCGTCTGAATGGGACATGGGCGGGCTCGAACGCGCCGCCATTGATTTGCTCGGCCTCGACGCGGAGGCCATCGCCACGCTGAACCTCGCCGAGGTGCCGCAGGACGAGATGGCCGACCGCATCGTCGAACTCGCGGTGGCCAGGTTCGACGAGAAGGAAAAGACACTCGGCATCGATCCCGCGCTGCTCCGCCGCATCGAGCGCGACATCATGCTCCAGATCGTCGACGCGCAGTGGAAGGACCATCTCTACAGCCTCGATCACCTGAAGGAAGGCATCGGCCTGCGCGGCTACGGCCAGCGCGATCCGCTCGTCGAGTACAAGAAAGAAAGCTTCGCGCTGTTCCAGGCGATGAAGGCGCGCATCGACGAAGAGATGGTTCGGTACCTGTGGCGGCTGCGCCCGGTCTTCTCGCCCGCCGGGGACGCGCCAGAGGCCGTGCCGGTCATCAAGGCGCCGCCCCGCAAGCAGGCGCCGCTCACCCTGTCAGGCGGCTCGCTGGGCTCGCCCACCGGGCCTGCCGGCGGACCGCCGCGCCCGGCGCGAATCGGGGGCGACGACGCCCCGGTCAAGCAGGTGAAGCGCGACGAACCGAAAATCGGCCGCAACGACCCGTGTTACTGCGGCAGCGGGAAAAAGTACAAGAAGTGCCACGGGGCATGAGGCGGGCGGGCGAACCAGCGGAAACGAGTAGCAACCCATCACCAAGGTGCGGATCTCAATGACTGATCGACTGAACGCGGCGGCGCAGGTCGCCGCGGGACTTCCGGAAGCCCTCACCTTCGATGACATCCTTCTTCTGCCGCGCCACTCGCGCGTGCTTCCCAGCCAGGTCGACATCTCGTCGCGCTTCACGCGCGGGATCAAGCTCAATGTGCCGATCCTCAGCGCGGCCATGGATACCGTCACCGAGAGCCGGCTGGCCATCGCGATGGCGCAGCAGGGCGGCCTCGGCGTCATCCACAAGAACCTCAGCATCGAGGAGCAGGCGTCCGAAGTCGATCGCGTGAAGCGATCGGAGAGCGGCATGATCGTGAATCCGATCACGCTGTCCCCCACCCATAAGGTCTTCGAGGCGCTGGAACTGATGAAGCGCTACCGCATCAGCGGCGTGCCGATTACCGAAGACGGCAGCAAAGAAGGCCGGCTCGTTGGCATCCTGACCAACCGCGATTTGCGGTTCGAGACGCGGGTCGATCGGCCGATTTCCGACATCATGACGCGCGAAAATCTCGTCACGGTGCCGGTCGGGACCACACTGGACCAGGCGCGGGAGCGGTTTCATCGGCACAAGATCGAAAAGCTGCTGGTGGTGGACGCGGACTTTCGCCTGAAGGGCCTGATCACCGTCAAGGACATTCAGAAGCTCGTCAAATATCCCAACGCCTGCAAGGATTCGCTGGGCCGGTTGCGCGTCGGTGCGGCCGTCGGCGTCAGCAAGGACACGCTCGACCGGGCCGCCGCCCTGGTGGCGGCGCACGTGGACGTGCTCGTGATCGACACGGCGCACGGGCACTCGCAAGGCGTGCTCGACATGGTGGCCACGATTCGCGACCGGCACACCGACGTGCAGGTCGTCGCCGGTAATGTCGCGACGGCTGCGGCGACCATCGCCCTGATCGATCGCGGTGTGGATGCCGTGAAGGTCGGGATCGGCGCCGGGTCGATCTGCACCACGCGCGTCGTCGCGGGCATCGGCGTGCCGATGATTACGGCCATCGCGGCCTGCGCCACGGCCGCGGCCGATCGCGATACGCCGATCATCGCCGATGGCGGCATTCGCTACTCGGGCGACATTACGAAGGCCCTGGCCGTCGGCGCCAGCAGCGCGATGATCGGGAGCCTGTTTGCAGGCACGGATGAAAGCCCGGGCGAGATCATCCTGTTCCAGGGCCGCAGCTTCAAGGAGTACCGCGGCATGGGGTCGCTCGGCGCGATGCGCCGCGGCAGCCGCGATCGCTACTTCCAGGATGAATTCGATCTGGAGTCAGGCGACGGGACGGAAAAGCTCGTGCCCGAAGGCATCGAAGGCCGCGTCGCCCACAAGGGCAGCGTGGCGGCGATGATCCATCAACTCGTGGGCGGCATCCGCGCCGGCATGGGCTACTGCGGCTGCGCCACCATCACAGATCTCCAGCGCGACGCACAACTGCTGCGCACGACGGCCGCGGGCGTGCGCGAGGGTCATGTGCACGACGTGATCATCACGAAGGAAGCGCCGAATTATCGCGTTGAGTAACAACTAACAAGTTACAACTAACAACTAACAAGTGTGGGGGTCGGCTGCGCCGACGTCGTGTGATTGGGAAATACGGACACCGACCTCGGCGCGCGCACAAGCCCTACCTGTTACTTGTCAGTTGTTAGTTGTTAGTTTCCACACTAACCCGCCGCGTCTCGGCGCCGGTAATGTCCAACGACACGCGAATCGCCGCCGGCGGCGGATCGTGCCAGCGATCCGGCCACTCGACGGCCAGCACGGCGCCGGCCATAAGTTCCTCGAGTCCCAAATCCGCGACCTCGGAAGGCCCCAGACGGTACAGATCAACGTGCTCCAGGGTCACCGGCCCCGGGTATTCCTGAATGATCGTGAAGGTCGGGCTCGAGACCGCGTCGGGATCGCAGCCGAGGCCTTCGGCCAGCCCGCGCACGAACGCGGTCTTGCCCGCGCCGAGCGATCCGGACAGGAGCAGCACGGCGCCCGGGGCGAGCGTCCGGCCCAGGTCACGTCCCGCTGCGACCGTTTCCGCTTCCGAGGCCGTGGTGCGGACGAGGCTCACGTGGACGCGGGTAGCGCCTTCTTGCGGCGCGCAGTGAGTTCGAGCGCGGCATCGCCCAGCCGGTCGGCGATGTCCCCGGCAATCATGCCGACGTCGCCCTCGTCGGCCTCAGCGAGGTCGCCCGCCAGCCCGTGGAGATAGACGGCCAGCTTGCAGGCGCCTTCCACGTCGAGCAACTGGCCGGCCCACGCAGCAACGGCGCCTGTCAGCACGTCCCCGGCACCCGCTGTCGCCATGCCCGCGTTGCCGGTGCTGTTGATGAATGACCGCCCTTCAGGCGTCGCGACGATGGTGCGATGCCCTTTGAGGATGAGATGCACGTGATGGCTGGCCGCGAATTCCCGCGCCAGCGTCAGCCGCTGAGCCTGCACATGATCAATCGGCAGGCCGAGGAGCGTGGCGAACTCCCCCGGGTGCGGCGTGAGAATCACCTCCGCGCCTTCGCGCGCGACCAGCGCGTCTGCGTCACCGGCAAACGCCACGATGGCGTCGGCATCCATGACCAGCGGCACGGTGCAGTGTTCGAACAGCGCGCGCACGAACGTCCCGACGCCCGGCGTGCGGCCAAGTCCCGGCCCGACCGCGATGACGTCGGCGTCGAACGCCAGGACCTCGTCAATGGCCTCCGGCGCGACGCACCCATCGTCGCCCTCTGGCAACGCCAGGGTCATGAATTCCGCGCCGAGCGCCGACACCAGCGCCACGCAGCCGGCTGGTGTGGCGATGGTGACGCGTCCGGCGCCGGACCGCAGGGCGCCGATGCCCGCGAGGGCGGCCGCGCCGGTCTTGCCGGGCGACCCCGCGATGACGAGCACGTGCCCGTAGTCGCCCTTGTGCGAGTCCTGGGCGCGCGGCTGCATGAGCGCGCGCATGGACGTCCGGGTGAGCAACTCGACCCAGGGCCCGTCGAGCGCCCCGATCACCACGGCCGGAATGCCGATGTCGGCGACGATGAGCGACCCGGCGACGGTCTCACCGGGCGGCAGGACCAGCGCCAGCTTGGGCGCCGCCAGCGTGACCGTGACGGCCGCGTCCACGACGGGACCGATGGGTTCCGGTGAATCGGCCGAGAGGCCGCTTGGGAGATCGATGGACAGGACCGGCGTGGCGCACGCGTTCACGTCTTCGACCACGGTCTGCATCAATCCGGACAGCGGTGCGCGCAACCCCGTGCCGACCAGCGCGTCGATGATGAGGTCGGCGTCGAGGATGCCGCTGCCATGCAGTTCCCAGGCGCCCGCGTCGGCAATCTCAATCACATCGACCTCGAGGGCGCGCAACACATCGAGATTCGTCCGCGCCTCTCCGGTGACCTGCGACGATTGCCCGACGAGCACGACCGTCGTGGTCACATCGCGATCCATCAATGTTCGGGCGACGACGAATCCGTCGCCGCCGTTGTTGCCGCGCCCGCACAAGACGGTGACGCGCATCGATGACAACGAGTCGAAGGTCGACTCCATCGCGGCCACGACCTGGCGGCCGGCGTTTTCCATGAGGACGCTGGCGGGCAGGCCGATGTCTTCGGTGGTGCGCCGGTCAGCGTCGCGCATCTGCTGCGTGTTGAGAACGCGCATGAACGGCCGAGCGTATCGCGGGCGCGGAACCGCCGCAACCGGACGCGCCTCCACGGCCCGTTGTCATCCGCCCGGGGCGCGCGCGGAGGCGAAAAACCCGGTACAATGCGCGGCTGCTGAGGTTCACAAGCATGAACGTGTCCACTATCGTGAAACGTCTGGCGCTGGGAGTGATGTTGTCCGTGGGACCGGCCGTCCTCGTGACGGCACAGGCGCCACAAGCCACGCCGCCGGCGACCAAATCCACGCCGCAAGCGCCAAAACCGAAGTCCCCGCCGTCCAAGCCGATGACCGAGCAGGAACTGGCGATGGCCAAGCCGGGGCCGGATCCGAATCAGGCCATCGACGAGGAATACACGAAAAAGATCAAGGAGTACACCACCGAGACGTACTTCCTGTCGCCGATCGTGGACTACATGCCCGCGTCGAAGACCGTGCCGACGCCGACGGCCGTGCTCGGTGACATCGCCGGCGCGCCGGGCAAACTGCCGTATTCGAAGGAAGTGTACGAATACATGCGGCTGCTCGAGAAGTCGACGCCGCGCGTGAAGGTGTTCAGCATCGGCACGACCGAAGAGGGTCGCGAAATGATCGCGGTCGCCATCGCGTCCGACGCCCTGATGGCCAAGCTCGACCAGAACCGGGCGGACCTGGCGAAGCTCGCGGACCCGCGATCGATTCAGATGAACGACGCGCTCGCCGACGAAATCGCCAAGCGCGCGGCGCCGGTCTACTACATCACCGGGACGATTCACTCGACCGAAGCCGGCGCGCCGACGGCGCTGATGGAGATGGCCTATCGCCTGGCCGTCGACGAGAGCCCGTACATCCGCAACATCCGCGAGCACCTGATTACGCTGATCACGCCGATTGTCGAAGTCGACGGCCGCGATCGCATCGTCGACCTGTACGAGTACCGCAAGAAGCACCCGGGCCAGCCGGTGCCGGATGCGATCTACTGGGGCCACTACGTGCGGCACGACAACAACCGTGACGCGATGGCGCTGACGCTGAAATTGTCACAGAACGTGCTCGACGCGAATCTCGGCAAGAGCGTGCCCACCGGACCCGCGCAGGTGCTCCACGACCTGCACGAATCGGTCGCCTTGCTCTACGACAACACGATTGGCGACGGTCCGTACAACGCCTGGCTGGATCCGATCCTCACCAACGAGTGGCAGATGATCGGCTGGAACAACGTGAACGAGATGACGCGCTGGGGCATGCCCGGCGTGTTCGCCTTCGGCACGTTCGACACGTGGTCGCCGGGCTACCTGATGTTCATGGCGGCCACGCACAACGGCATCAGCCGGCTCTACGAGACGTTCGGCAACGGCGCCTCGGCGGACACGCAGGACCGCACGCTGTCGGCCAACGACACGTCGCGTACGTGGTACCGGCAGAACCCGGCGCCCCCGCGCGTCCGGTGGTCGCTGCGCAACAACAACAACTACGAAATGACCGGCATTCTCCTCTCGGAGAATTACTTCGCGAACAACCGTGTCTATTTCCTCCGCAACTTCTACGAGAAGAGCAAGCGCTCGATCCTCAAGGCGAAGACGGAGGGGCCGGCGGCGTACGTGTTCCCGGCGAGCGATCCGCGCCTGGGTTCGCAGGCCGAACTGCTGCGCGTGCTGCAGAAACAGGGCGTCGAGATTTCGCGCGCCACTTCGGCGTTCACCGTGAATCTGCCGGTCCGTCAGCCGGCCGCCGGCGCGGGCGGCGCGGCCGGAGGCCGTGGAGCGGGACGCGGAGGCGCGGGCGCAGCGGGAGGCGCCGCGGCGGCCACGGGCGGCGCGGGCGGTGGAGCCGGGACCGCCGGTGCCGCGACCGGGGCGACGGGTGCCGGAGGCGGTGCCGGCGCAGCAGGCGCCGCGCCACCCCAGACAGGCCGGGCCACGGGCGGCGCTGGTGCCAGCAACTCCGCGCCGATGCCTGTGCAGCGCGAATTCCCGGCCGGCAGCTACATCGTGCGCATGGATCAGCCGTACTCGCGTATCGCGGATGCCCTGCTCGACTACCAGTACTGGTCGCCCACCGATCCGCAGCGGCGGCCGTACGACGACACCGGATGGACCTTCCCGGAAGGCTTCGGCGTGCAGGCCGTTCGCATCACGGACGCGAAGGTGCTCGAAGCGCCGATGGCCATGGTGCAGGGCACGGTCAAGGCCGAATCGGGCACGCACGGCACGGGCTCCATCTTCGCCATCAAGCACAACGCCGACAACGCGCTGATCACGCTGCGGTACCGGCTCAAAGACGCCGACATGCAGCTCGCGGAAGAGCCGTTCGAGGCGGCCGGGCAGAATTTCGGGCGCGGCGCGTTCGTCATCAAGGGCGTCACGCAGGCGGACATGGATAAGGCCGCCACCGACCTCGGGCTCCGCGCCTACGCGCTCGATGCCGAGCCGACGGTCAAGATGCACCCGGCACGCGCGGCGCGCGTCGCCATCCTCCACGCGTGGAGCAACACCCAGAGCGAAGGCTGGTGGCGGCAGGCGTTCGACGTCTACGGCATCCCGTACGACTACATCGATCCGGAAACCATCGGCAAGACCGCGGATCTCAAGTCGCGATGGGACGTGATCGTCTCCGGCCCAGGCCTGGGCGTGAACATCATCGACGGGCAGCCCATGTGGAATCCGGCCGCAACCCCGTACCGGAACTCGCCTGACATGCCGAACGTCGGCACCTGGGCGCAAACCGAGGACATCCGCCCCGGCATGCAACTCGAGGGCGTGATGCATCTGCGCGACTTCGTCCGGAACGGCGGCCTCATCGTGGCGCCGACCTCGAGCGCGGACACGATCCTGGGGCTCGGCATTGTGCGCGGCGTCACCATCCAGCAGTCCCCGGCCACCTCGCGCGTGGTCGGTTCCCTGCTTCGGACGACGACGCCCGACGAAACAAGCCCGATCATGTACGGACTGCCGGCGAACCTCGCCGTGTACAGCGACCGCGGCGATTTCCTGAATGCCGGTGGTGGGGGCGGTGGCCGTGCCGGCGGTGCGGGCGCACCCGCGGCGGGTGCTCCGGCGGGCGGTGGCGCGGCAACCGGCGGCGGGCGTGGCGGCGGTCCGGCCCAGCGGCCGACAGGTCGCGGCACGATCGATGATCCAGACATCGTTCAGGGCCGGCTGTTCGGCGAGGGTACGCAGCCGCCGGCGACTCCCCTGCCTGATGCCGGGGCCGGCCGCGCCGGAGGCGCCAATAACCAGCCGCCGCTCGAGGCGCGCCCACGCGTGCTGCTGCGGTTCGCCGCGCAGGACCAGTTGCTGGTGTCCGGCCTCCTCGACGGCGGCTCGGAAATGGCCAACCAGGCCGTGGCTGTCGACGTGCCCCTCCAGAAGGGCCACATCGTCGTCTTCGCCAACAACCCGATCTACCGGGGCGAGACGCTGGGCAGCTACTTCATGGTGTTCAACAGCATCCTGAGCTTCGACAACCTCGGCGCTGGACGAAAGTAACGGCGTGAACGCGACGGTTTCGGTCAATGGCCGCATCACGGATGCGGCAGGCGCATCCGTATCCGTTTTTGATCACGGCTTCGTGTACGGCGAGGGCGTGTACGAGACGCTGCGGACGTACGACGGCGAGCCGTTCCTGTTCGAGCGGCACGCACGCCGGCTGCGCCATTCGTCGGCGCTGATGGCGTTGCCCGTGCCGTTCGAGGATGCGGCGCTGCTGGCGGACATCCGGAAGACGATCGCGGCCCACCCCGGCGGACTGGCCGAGTCGTACATCCGCGTGCTGCTGACGCGCGGCGTCGGCGAACTGACCTACAACCTGTCGGCCACGCCCGTCCCGACGGTCGTGATCATCGTCAAACCGTTTCCCGCCCCGCCGGAGCGCACGTTCACGGAAGGCATCCGGCTGTCGCTCGTCAGCGTCCGGCGCAATCACCCGCTCGCGCTGAACCCGATGATCAAGAGCAACAACCTCCTGAACAACGCGCTGGCGATGCAGGAAGCGCTCAAGACCGGGGCTGACGAAGCGCTGATGCGGAACCAGGCTGGCGAGATCGTCGAATGCTCGCAGTCGAATTTCTTCATCGTCCGCGAGGGCGCGCTGCGCACGCCGCCGCTCACCGCTGGCCTGCTGCCCGGCATCACACGCGAGTTCGTGCTGGAACTTGCCGCCGGGCTCGGCATTCCTGCCCATGAAGCCGCCCTGACCCCAGACGACCTGCGCACAGCGGACGAGGCGTTCATTACGGGGACGACACGCGAAGTGACGCCAGTGGTGCGTGTGGACGATCTGACGATCGGCACGGGCCGGCCCGGAGAGATTGCCAAGCGCCTGCAGGTCAGGTTTCGCGAGGTGGCGAAGGGAACTAGCAACTAGCAACTAACAACTAACAAGTGTGGTGGTCGCCTGCGGCGACGACGTCGTTAGGCTTCGAACTCAAGACGGGCCCTACCTGTTAGTTGCAAGTTGTTAGTTGTTAGTTTCCGCATACTCCTCAATCGGCGGACACATACACATCAGATTCCGATCGCCGTACGGGTCGTCGATGCGCGACACCGTCGGCCAGAACTTGTGCGCGCGCAGGGTGGGCACCGGGTAGGCGGCCTGTTCGCGCGTGTACGGATGCGTCCACTCGTTCGCGGACACGTCTTCGGCGGTGTGCGGCGCGTTCTTCAGGACGTTGTCCTTCGCGTCGGCGCGCCCGTCGGCGACCGCGTCGATCTCGCCGCGAATGGCGATCATCGCTTCGCAGAACCGATCGAGTTCCTCGAGCGGCTCGCTTTCGGTTGGCTCGACCATTAGGGTGCCGGCTACCGGAAATGACACCGTCGGCGCATGGAATCCGTAGTCCATCAGCCGCTTGGCCACGTCCTGTTCGTCGATGCCGGTGCGTTGCTTGAGCGGCCGCAGGTCGAAGATCAGTTCGTGCGCGACGCGCCCGGACCGGCCGGCATACAGCACCGGGTAGTGCGCTTCGAGCCTCGCCTTGATGTAGTTGGCGTTGAGCATCGCGTATTCGGTCGCGGCCGTCACGCCGTGCGCGCCCAACATCCGGATGTAGCCGTACGAAATCAGCAGGATGCTGGCACTGCCCCACGGCGCGGCCGACACAGCCCGTTCCGTCCGGCCTTCCTTGACCTGGACGACCGCATGGCCGGGCAGGAACGGCGCGAGGTGGGCCGCGACCGCGATCGGGCCCATGCCCGGCCCGCCGCCACCGTGCGGGATGGCGAACGTCTTGTGCAGATTCAAATGGCAGACGTCGGCGCCAATCGCAGCAGGGCTCGTGAGCCCGACCTGCGCGTTCATGTTGGCGCCGTCCATGTACACCTGGCCGCCGCACTCATGCACGATCGCGCAGATCTCGCGGATGCGGTCCTCGAACACGCCGTGCGTGCTCGGGTACGTGACCATCAGGCACGACAGGTTCTCGCGATACCCGTCGGCTTTCGTCTTCAGATCCGTCACGTCGATATTGCCCCGCTCATCGCAGGCGACGATGACGATGACCATGCCGGCGAGACTGGCGCTGGCGGGATTCGTGCCGTGCGCCGACTGCGGGATGAGCACGACGTTCCGGTGCACGTCGCCGCGCGCGTGGTGATACGCACGGATGGCCAGCAGGCCGGCGTACTCGCCCTGTGCGCCTGAATTCGGCTGCAGGGACACGGCGGCGAACCCGGTGATTTCGGCCAGCGCCGCTTCCAGTTCCCGGAAAATCTGCTGGTAGCCCTCGGCTTGCGCGACGGGGACGAACGGATGCAGGCGCGAGAACTCCGGCCAGCCGACCGGCATCATCTCCGCCGCGGCGTTGAGCTTCATCGTGCACGAGCCCAGCGGAATCATCGCCGTGTCGAGGCCGATGTCCTTCCGCTCGAGCCCACGGATGTAGCGCATCATCTCGGTCTCTGACTGGTGCTTGTTAAAGACGGGATGCGTCAGGAACGCCGACTGCCGGCGCAGGCTGTCGGAGAAACCGTCGCCCGCGCTGGCCGGAAGGCGCGGCGGTTCAGTCCGAACGCGCTCGGCAAATGCCGAGACGAGGTTGCAGAGATCATCCTCGGTCACCGTTTCATCGAGCGAAACCTGGATCACGCCTTTGGACGGGTACCGGAGATTGATATGCCGGCGTTCGGCGGCGGCTCGAACTGCCGACACGTGAGCGGAGTCGCCCTCGAGGCGGATCGTGTCGAAGTACGCGGCGTTCGTCTGTCGCCAGCCGAGCCCCGAGAGCGCTGCCGCCAGGCGCGTGGCCTGATCGTGCACGCGCGTGCCGATGTCGCGCAGGCCGGCGGGCCCGTGATAAATCGCGTAGAACGCCGCCATGTTCGCGAGCAGCGCCTGCGCGGTGCAGATGTTCGACGTCGCCTTCTCGCGCCGGATGTGCTGCTCGCGCGTCTGCAGCGCCATGCGGTACGCGCGGCGCTTGCGGCTGTCCACCGAGACGCCGATGATTCGGCCGGGCGCCTGGCGCACGAACGCTTCGCGCGTGGCGAAGAACGCGGCATGCGGGCCGCCGTACCCCAGTGGGACGCCGAACCGCTGCGCGTTGCCGACCACCACGTCCGCGCCCATGTCTCCGGGCGGCGTCAGGATGGTCAGCGCCAGCAGGTCCGTGCCCACCGTGACGAGCGCACCGGCTTCGTGGACCCGCGCGATGAGCGCGCGTAAGTCGGTCACCTCGCCGTGATCGTCCGGCGACTGAAGGTAGACGCCAAAGACATCCGGGCCGATCTCGGCCGCGCGCACGTCGCCGACGCGGACGATGATGCCGAGCGGTTCGGCGCGCGCCAGGATGACGTCGAGGACGTGCGGGAAGGTGCGTTCGGAGACCAGCAGCGTGTTCGCCGTCGAGGACTTGTGCACGCGCACCATCAGCGTCATCGCCTCGGCGGCCGCCGTGGCCTCGTCGAGCAAGGACGCGTTGGCCACGTCCATCCCCGTCAACTCCGTGACCATCGTCTGGAAATTGAGGAGGGACTCGAGGCGGCCCTGGGCGATCTCGGCCTGGTAGGGCGTGTAGGGCGTGTACCAGCCCGGGTTCTCGAACACGTTGCGCACGATCACGGGCGGCGTGATCGTGTCGGCGTAGCCCTGGCCCAGGTAGGTGCGCCAGAGGCCGTTTCGCGCGGCGATGGTCCGCAGGCGCTGGTGATAGCCAAACTCCGTATCCGCGTCGGGCAGATTGAGCGTGCCCGACCGGCGGATGTCGCGCGGGACGATTTCGTCCATCAGCGCGTCGATGGAGGGTGCGCCGATCACCTGGAGCATTCGCCGAAGGTCCTGCGGGCGCGGACCCAGATGCCTTGCCTCAAACCTGTCTGTCACGGTGCGATCCTTCTTCGGCCGGCGATCGTCTGTCGCCGCCGGCACGAGGGCTATTTGACGAGTGCGGTGTACGCCGAGGCATCGAGCAACCCGGACAACTCCGCCGGATTGGACGGCTTCATCCGAATCATCCAGGCCTCGTGCGGCCGCGCATTCACGGCTTCGGGGTGCGACCCGAGGTCCGGGTTGACGGCGAGCACTTCACCCGACACGGGCGCAAACAGCTCCGAGACCGCCTTCACCGATTCGATGGTCCCGAATGCTTCGCCCTGCTTGAGCTGCCGGCCCACGTCCGGCAATTCGACAAAGACGACGTCGCCGAGCTGACGCTGGGCGAAATCGGTGATGCCGACCGTGGCGCCCTGGTCATCGACCTTCAGCCACTCGTGGTCTTGGGTGTACTTCAACTCGCTCGGGTACATCGGTCTCTCCGTTGACACGTCACTGTTTGCCGGGCCGCTTGTAAAACGGCTCGGGCACAACTTCTGCCGGCACCACGCGGCCCCGGATCTGGATGTCGAGTTTGGTGCCGGTACCGGCCAGGTCGACTGGCACCATGGCCAGCCCGATGGACTTCTTGAGGAACGGCGTCTGGGTGCCGCTGGTCACGACGCCGACCGTCTCTTCGCTGCGGACAACCGGATAGCCGTGCCGGGCAATGGCGCGATCGCGGATCTCGAAGGCCACGAGCTTGCGGCTCAATTCGCCGGCCTTCTGGCGTCGCAGCACGTCGGCGCCGAGGAACGTGTCTTTCTTCCAGCCGACGATCCAGCTGAGGCCGGCTTCAACGACCGTGGTGTGCTCGTCCATGTCGCTGCCGCACAGCCGCATGGAGGCTTCGAGGCGCAGCGTGTCGCGGGCGCCCAGTCCGCACGGCTTGATGTCGTGCGCCTTACCGGCCTGCAACAGCGCGTCCCAGACCCGCTCGGCCTGCGCCGGCGGCACGAAGACCTCGAACCCGTCCTCACCGGTATAGCCGGTGCGGGAGATCGTCGCGCGGACACTGGCGACTTCCCCCGTCGTGAACCAGTAGTACTTCACGGACGCGAGGTCGGCGGCCGTCAGTGTCTGCAGAATCTCTTCCGCGCGTGGCCCCTGGATGGCGATCAGCGCGTACCGCGAGCTGGCATTGACGATGGCCACGTCGCCGCCGCGGGCGCGGGCCTGCGCCACGATCCACTCGTGGTCTTTCATGATGTTGCCGGCGTTGACCACGAACAGATAGTGGTCGCTGGCCATCCGGTAGACCAGAATGTCATCAACGAACGTCCCCTCGGCCGTCGTCAAGGCTGAATACTGGATCTGGCCGACGCTGAGCTTCGCCGCGTCGTTACAGGTGAGCCACTGGACGACCGCGAGCGCGTCGGGCCCGGCCAGCTCGATCTGCCCCATGTGGCTGACGTCGAACAGGCCGGCGCGCGTGCGCACGGCGAGGTGCTCCTCGGTAATGCCGGAATACTCCACCGGCATGTCCCAGCCCCCGAACTCGACCATTCGGGCACCGAGCGCGCGATGCCGGGCGTTCAGCGGTGTCTTCTTGAGGGTGGCCGGAGGAGTCGCGGACAAATCCCGTACAAATTACTATCGCGCTCCCGGATGGTCAAGGCACGATCGCGACCGGCCTGCCGGCGTGCAGACCGGTCGCGTATCACTTTCGCTGGCGGAACGTGACGGCCAACACCGTGAGAAACGTCAGAAACACCGAGGCCGCGATAATCAGGCCGAGCCGGGGCCGGTCGCGCAGGGCCGAGGCGATGAGCGTCACCGACGCCATGACGGACGCCGTGAGGAACACGCTCAGCCCGACGACCGTGAGAAGGGTGCGAAACCGGCTCACCTGCTGGTCTCCCCGGTGGTCATCCCTCCCCTACTTCCCGATGATGCCGCCGAGGCTGACGCAGCCGGCGTACCACGTGAACGCCCCGATGATGCGCGTCTCGTAGACGATCGCGCAGCCGGTCTCGCCAAAGGGTGAGTACCAGTGGAGGTTCTTCACGCAGTCGATGTAGTCGATGTAGGCGTCCAGGATTTCATCCCCGTACGCCTTCCAGCAGTCGGTCGGCGTCCGCTGCTCGAGCGCCGTGCGCACGACCTGCGGCCGCTTCAGGTTGCGCATCCAGGCGCTGACTTCGCGCGCGCCGGTGTCATCGTGACGCGCCGCCAGCAGGAACGCGCGGGTCGTCAGCAGCAGCGGCTCGATGGCCGAATGCGACCCGAACCCAATCCGGCCGATCAGATCCGCGGCGCGCGCGGCCAGTGACGACTTGGCCACGAGTTGCCGGGCCCGCTCGAGTTGCGCCCGGTCGCTATGGCCCGCGACGACCCGCTGCGAGTTCGACACGACCGACACGGAGGTCGGCGCGAGGTCGATCACGAGCGTGTCCCCGCGCCCTTTGATGGTCGTCACGACACGGTCCTTCATGACCTGCTTCTGCAGGAGCAGCGCCGGTGATTGCATTTCGAGGCGCGGGCCGTGGTCGGTTGCGTACACGCGAAGCGCCGCCTTCGTTCCCGGATCGGTCGCCTCCTGAATCAGTCGATCCTGCGCCGCGGCCGGCGTGGCATGCGCCGCCGAGGTCAGGGCCAGAATCGCCAGTGCGAGCGTCAGCTTCTTCATCACAACGTTGTCCCGAATCTCCGGATTGCTCCGGTTCTTGCCCGGACGTGGATCCCGAAACCCCACGTTCCCCCGTCGTCTTTCGTCCCTGGCGTCACGCCTTACGACCTGGCGTCACTCGTCAACCGGTCCGTTCACACAGCGTGGCAGTCATGGCCGGCGCATGACTCCGTGCATCGAGCGGCGCGCGCGGCGGCGCCGGTTCCTGGTCGGGCGCGTAGTCGAGATAGGTGTTCAGCGTGTGGTACGTGATGTCGAGGATCTCGCACGCACGCCGCTTGTTGCCCTGACACTGGTCGAGGATCAGACGGGTGTAGCGGGCAATGCAGCCTCGCAAGGTCTGGTCGGTTGAACTGTCGCCGCCTCCCGCATGGCGGTACTGCCGCGAAATCTCCGCGGGGAGGTCGCCCAGGCTGATCTTCGGCCCTGGCGAAAGCGCCAGCGCGCGCTCAAGGACCCGTGCGAGCTGACGGACGTTGCCGGGCCAGTCGTGCGCGACGAGCGCCGACAGGGCCGTCGCATCGATCGGCAAGTGCCGAATGCGGCGATTGCGGCCGGCGAAGTAGTCGACCAGGAGTGGCACATCCTGCCGCCGCTCGCGCAAGGGCGGTACGACGAGCTCGACACCGGAGATACGGTAGTAGAGGTCTGCCCGAAATTGTCCCGCGTCGACGAGCGCGTGCAGACTGCGGTTGGTCGCCACGACCACGCGCGTATCCACGCGGTGGCCGGAGTGCCCGCCAACGCGCTCGACCGAGAAGTCCTGCAGGACTCGCAGAAGCTTGGCCTGCGCCGCCGCGGACAGGTCGCCCACCTCATCGAGAAACAGCGTGCCGTGATCGGCCAGCTCGAACTTGCCTCGCCGGCCGCGGACGCCCGTCGCCGTGCGCTCCTCGATGCCGAACAGTTCGGCCTCGAGAAGACTGTCCACGAGCGCCGCGCAATTGACGGGCACAAACGGTCCCCCGCGCCTGGGACTCATCTGATGAATCTCGTGGGCCACCAGCTCTTTGCCTGCCCCGCTCTCCCCTTCGATGAGGACCGTGAACTGCGTCGTGGCCAAACGTGTAATGCGCGCCCGCAACTCCCGCATCGCCACGCTCTGTCCGATCATCATGACGGGCACCCCCGGCTTCCTCGCCGCAAGAGTCAATCAACACCGATGCCAACCTCGCGGCTAGCGGTCGCCGAGGTTTTCGGCCGCCGGGTCGTGTGCGGCGGGTAGCCCGGGGCCCGTGGGCGCGTCCCACCGGCAGAAACCCCGATAGGTCGTCCCGTCACTACCCACGGCTCGAATCCACCACGACACCACCAAGGCCGGCCGGCAGGCCGCCCCGCGTGTCGTGGCGGCCGGCGACACCACGTGCACCATGAACCCCGGTCGCAGCCGGAGCCGGCTGACGACCTCGATCCCGCCCGTGGTCTCCCTGATGACCTCGGCATCGCGGCCCAGCACGAGCTGCCCGCGTGTCACTCGTCTTTCCAGCCGGCTTTCGGCGAGTCGTACCGCAAGACGCGAAGGCGGCCGGTGACACCTGCGATGCGCACCGCGAACTGTGCGCCGCCGGCCGACCGCAGAAACAACGAGCCGGCCGTGCACGACCCCAGCGGTGAGAAGCTGGCGATGTCCGACGCGCCGAACCGGACGGGGTCAGCATTCGGCGCTTCACCCGACGGGCCCTTGATCGTCGCGTCCACCGCGACGTTCACGTGCGGCACGACATCGCCGATCGCGTACGGACCGTCGACGCAGGGATCCGCGCCGCTTCCGATGTCCGCGCGCCGGATGCCGTTCCGGTTCCCATCCCGGCACACCCGCACGGACCATCCCGCGCCCTGCCGGTCGAACACGACGCCGACGTTGACGCCGCGGCCGAGTGCCTCCTGTCTGGCCAGCCGGAACCGCGAACTCACGAATGCCGCCGCGTGCCGCGCTCGACTGGTGTCCGTCACGCTCGCCGCGACCGGGGCGCCGATCGCGGTGAGCGTGGCCACGATCACGAGCGCCGCCAGTAGTTCAATCACGCTGAACCCGGAATCGCTCCGGCCCTGGCGCGCGCCATCTCCCGCTCTCACCGGTCGGTCGCCTTGATTGGCGTGACGATGAGGAGGGGCCGGAGTTTGAGGAAGGACTTCTCACCGATGCCCTGGATGTTCATCAGTTCTTCGATCTTCTTGAAGCTGCCGTTCTTCTGCCGGTAGTCGAGGATCCGCTGCGCCATCGACGGACCGATGCCGGGAAGCTTCTCGAGGTCGGCCTTCGTGGCCGTATTGAGATTGACCGGCGTCTGAGGCGCGGGATCGGTCTTCGGAGCGGGGGCTGGCGGCGGGGCCTGTTGAGCCAGTGCGGCTCCGGGCCCGGCGGCAATCATCAACGCAAGTAGGGCGGCGGCAACGGGACGATTCATGGGTGTACTCCGACGTGATGGCATCCGCCCACGCGCCGATCGAAGCGCGTCGCCAATGAAGCCGGGCCGATTGACCGGCGTGGGATCGGACGCCAGTGATTCGTTCCGGACTTCACTGGCCATCACTGCCAGAGCAAGCCCGGGACCGTCCGGCGATCGCGGCCGAGCCGTACGCACCAACCGGTTGATCAATCAGGAGTTGGGGTCGAGTCGTGCAGGTGAGCGCGTGGCAGTCGCCACGATCGGCGCCGGCGAACGACGCCTGCAGTTACTGAAAGCCGCGGCAGGACCGGGCCAGCGGAAACTGCAGTCGTGTCGGCTGCGGAAGCGGAGGGTTGTTCTTACGAGACCGCGGCGCGCGACTGGAACCAGGCGACGGTTTGGGCGAGCCCGTCTTCGAGCGAGACCGTCGGATCGAAGTCCAGGAGTTTCCGCGCCTTCGAGATGTCCGCCTGCGAGTCGCGCACGTCGCCCTCTCGCGTAGGGCCGAACGTCGGCGCGGCGTGCTGTTTCAGAATCGTCTGTAAGGTGCGAATTAAATCAAGCAGCGAGATCCGTCCGCCGGCCGCGACGTTGATCACCTCACCGGCCACCTTCGGCGCGTCGCAGCATCGCAGCACGCCGGAGACGACGTCGGAGACGAAGGTGAAGTCACGGGTCTGTTTGCCGTCGCCGTAAATCATGGGGGAACGGCCGGAGGCCAGCGCGTCGATAAACAGGGAAATGACGCCCGAGTACGGCGAGCCGGGCTGTTGGCGCGGCCCGAACACGTTGAAATACCGCGTCGTCACCGTCTCGAGCCCGTACAGCCGCGTGAACATCTGGCAGTACTGCTCGCCGATCAACTTCTGCAGCCCGTAGGGCGAGAGCGGATTCGGTCGCATATCCTCGCGCTTGGGCAGGACGGCCGCGTCGCCGTACACCGCCGACGAGCCGGCGAAGATCAGGCGCTTGACGCCGGCGTCACGCGCGGCGACCAGGAGGTTGAGCGTGCCATCGACATTGGCGCGGTTCGAGCCGACCGGGTCCTTCACCGATCGCGGGACCGACGGGATGGCCGCTTCGTGCAGCACGAACTGGCAGCCGGCGACGGCGCGTGTCGCCACCGCGGCGTCCGCGACGTCCCCCTCCAGCAGTTCGACGTTCGGATGTGCCGGCACGTTCTCGCGCTGGCCGCTCGAGAAGTCGTCCACGATGCGGACGCGGTCCCCGCGTCCGATCAGCCGTTCGACCAGGTGTGAACCGATGAATCCGGCGCCGCCGGAGACGAGATACAGGGACAAAGCAGGTGGCTCCTTCGCCGCGCGCGTGCTACTGCGGCCACCCTGTTTTCGGCAACCCGGGTAAAACCTTGAGGGCGTTCTGGTAATAGAGCTTCTTCAGCACCCCGTCCGGCAGGTCCATGCCGTACAGCTTCCAGAAGGCGTGGTAGCCGCGGTAGTAGTCGAAATACTCGTCCTTCGTTTCGAAGACGCGCCAGTAATAGGGGTACTCGCTTGGTTCGAACGCGTCCTTGCCGAACAGGATGCGATCCTGGTACTTCACGAAGAAGTCGTGGGCGGCCCGGGGTTGCCGGCCCAGGTCGTACAGGATGGCACCCACCTCGGTCACCACGTTCGGGAAGTCGTCGAGCATCTTGGCGGCGCGCTTCAGGTCATTGGCGTGCCAGCCGAAGTGGGCCGCGACGAACCGGGTCTTCGGGTGTTTGCGGAACAGGTTGTCGCGCTCGGTCATCAATTCGTCGAAGGTCACGCCGCCGGGCTGATTGTTCCGGCGATCGCCGTAGAGGGCCAGTTCCAGCCAGCGCTCGTTGGTCATGTCGATCGGCTGAAAGAACTCCTGCGGTTCGGCCGTGTGGATGAACACGGCCATGTTCAGCCGCGCGCACGCCTCCCACACCGGATCGAGTTCCGGGTCGTCTACATGCAGCCGGCTGCCGTCCGCTTTTCGCGTCCGCAGTCCGAACGACTTCGAGATCTCCCCGAGCCCGATGGCACCGGCTTTTACGTCAGCCTCGAGTTGGGCGATGGTGCGATCCGCCCACCCGGGTGTGCCGATGCCGGTAAAGCTGATGCCCGTCAGGACACGGACGCGGTCCTTGGCCGTGCTCTTCGACACGACGTCTATCGCGCGCGTGAGCCGATCACCAGAGAGCGTGTCCGCGCTGACCGACACCCGCACGTTCAGCGTGTCGAGAATCGTGGCGAGCTGCGCCACGCTTTCGGGCGTCGCGAGGTAGTTCGCGCCGCCGCCCGCAATGTGGCCGTGCAGGTCCACGACAGGAAACTTCGCTTTCGGCACCAGGTGCGCGTCCGTGACGAGCGTGGACTTGGGTTTGTAGTCGACGATGGTCGGGGGCGGGAACTCGGGAGCCTGACAAGAGCCCGGCCGGACCATGGTCGTGCCAGGGGGACACGGCTGCCCCGGCTGAACCTGCACGCCACCGCGCCCGCCGCCTTGCCCGCCACGCCCCTGGGGCGGCGTCTGCGCAAGGAGAGCGGTCGCTCCGGCCACGCAAACGACAGCAAGTGAGACGCGTGCATCCGTCAATCGCATAGCAATCAATTGTATGGTGATCGGCGGGCAGCCCGGAGCGAAGCCCGAGTCAAGCGAACGAGCGGCAGCGAGCGAGCCACGCGACGCGAGCCACAATCTGCCGCCGTCGAGCCATGCGGCGGATTATGCGAGCTAGCGTGTCGGGGGTCCGGGGGCGAAGCCCCCGGATTAATAAGCAAAACCGCCACAGCGGGCCGTAAGCCGAATTCTGTCCGCCTTCACTCGCCTTGCGGCGAGCTACGGCGGGACGATCATTCCTCTAGGCCCGGCATCACTGACGGGCTCCAGCAGCCTACCCGGAGGCTTCGGACGGGCCGTCCGCCTCCCTATTTGGCCTTGCTCCGTGCGGGGTTTGGCCTGCCATTTGCCTTGCGACAAACGCGGTGCGCTCTTACCGCACCTTTTCACCCTTACCCACCTCCGCTCACGGCGACTCGTCCAGTGAGCTACGGTGGGCAAGCCCTGCTCGGTGGAGCGGAGCCTGCCCGCCGTAGCTCGAGGCGCGAAGCGCCGAGAGCGAAGGCGGGCGGTATATTTTCTGTGCCACTTTCCTTCGGGTTGCCCCGACCGGGTGTTACCCGGCGCACTGCCCTGCGGAGTTCGGACTTTCCTCCCCCCGCCTCCGCGACCTTTCGGCCGCTTCGGCGTGGCGGCGATCATCTGTCCCGCTGCGGCGGAACCGTCAGGGTACCACGGACGACTCCGGGAATAGATTCCCGGTATCGATTCCCGGAGTCGTCCGTGAAATCTAGCCGTCTGATTCCTGGGAGATGGCGTACTGTTCGAGCTTTTTGTAGAGATTGCTCCGGGGCGTGTCGATCACGTCGGCCGTCTTGGAGATGTTCCACTCGTGCTCGCGCAGCTTCTCGACCAGGAACGCGCGCTCCGACCACTCCTTGAATTCCCGAAGCGTCGGCGGCTGCGCGCTCGCACCGGCCACGGCCCGCGCCGGGGCGGCACCCGCGCCATCCCCCCGCGCCACGCGCCGGACATCGTCGACCTCGATGCTGTCGCGGTCGGTCATGATGAGCAGGCGCTCGACGACATTGCGCAACTCGCGCACGTTGCCGCGCCACCGGGCCTGTTTCAACGCCTCGATCGCCGCCGGCGTGAACCGCGCCGGACGCCGGTTGTTCTCCTTCACGAATTGCGTCGCGAAATGCTGAACCAGCAGCGGGATGTCTTCCAACCGCTCGCGCAACGGGCTGACGTGAATCGGGATGACGCTCAGGCGGAAGAACAGGTCCTCACGAAACCGGCCCTGCGCGATCTCTTCTTCCAGGTCTTTGTTCGTCGCCGCGATGACACGCACGTCGACCTTGATCGTGCGCGACGAACCCAGGCGCTCGACCTCGCCCTCCTGCAGCACGCGCAGGACCTTGGCCTGCGTCTTGGCGCTCATGTCGCCGATCTCATCGAGAAAGATCGTGCCGCGGTCGGCCATCTCGAACTTGCCCGTCTGCTTCTCGGTCGCGCCGGTAAACGCGCCGCGCTCGTGGCCGAACAATTCCGACTCGATCAACTCCTCCGGAATCGCCGCGCAGTTGACTTGAATGAACCGCTCGCGGGCCCGGAGACTGGCGCGGTGAATCGCCCGCGCTACGAGTTCCTTGCCCACGCCGCTCTCGCCCAGGATCAGCACCGTCGCATTGGTGGGCGCGGCCCGGCGCACCTCGTCGAACACACGCGCCAGCACCTGACTGTCGCCGACGAGCTCGTGCCGGTGCTCGAGCGCCGTCTTGAGCTGCCGGTTTTCGCGGCGAAGGACGCCGAGCTCGAGGCCCTCGCGCGCCGCGTCCAGCACGTAGTCCTTCGACAACGGCTTTTCGATGAACCGGAACGCGCCCAACCGCCCCGCCTCGAGCGCCGTGTTCGCCGTGCCGTGCGCCGACACGATCACGACCGGCAGCGTGTCGCTGGAGGCGCGAATCCGGCCGAGCGTTTCAAGCCCGTCGAGGCCCGGCATCTTGATGTCGAGGAAGACCAGATCGGGCAACTCGCGCTCGATCGTCGCCAAGCCCTCCGTCCCGGACGAGGCGGTGAGGCACTCGTAGCCTTCATACTCGAGCGTCATCCTCATCGTCTCGCGGATGGCAGGCTCGTCGTCTATCACCAGAATCCGGGGTTTCATTCGTTCCTGTCCGGCACGATGGTCGCGAGGTACCGTTGTTCGGTAATCGGGTCGTAGATGAGCACGGCCACGGCCTTGCCGCCGGCGACGTGGGCCAGCGCGGCCTCGAAGTCGGCCGCCGTCGGCGTCGGCCGCCGGTTGATTTCCAGCACCAGCGCGCCTGGCCTGATCCGCGCCTGCCGGGCCGGGCCCGCCGCGTCGACCTCAACCACGACCACGCCCTGAATGGTGCTGGGCAGGCTCCGGCGCAAACCTGATCCGGGATCGAGGTCTCGGACCACCAATCCGAACGGTCCCTGTTCGCGAGCCACCGCGGGGCGCGCATCCTGCGCGCGCAATCGGCTTCTGAACGCTGCCGGAATCGGCCGGTCGCCCAGCTTGACGACCACCGTGCGCGCCGCCGCATCGTGAACCACGCGCAACGACACGATCGTGCCCGGCGACCGCAGCGTGATATGCCGTAGAAACGCCTCGTCCGTCTGCATCGGCTCGTCGTCGGCCGCCACAATCACGTCGTAGGGCTGCAGGCCCGCTCGCTCGGCCGCCGAATCCGGAGTGACCGTGTGAACCAGCGCGCCGTGGTCGACGGTCAGGCCCAGCGCCGAACCGAGCGCGGGCGTGATCCGCGTCACCCCCAGGCCCAGGTCGCCGCGCGATACCCGGCCGCGCTCGCGCAACTGGGGCAGCACGCTCAGCACCTGGCCAATGGGAATCGCGAACCCGATGTTTGCGGCCTGGGAACTGATCGCGGTCGTGATGCCGATGACGCGGCCGCCGGCATCGATGAGCGGGCCGCCACTGTTGCCGAGACTGATCGCCGCATCCGTCTGGATGTAGGCATCGAGCGTCTGATCGAACAATTTTCGGCCCAGGAAACTGACCACGCCGACGGTGACCGAGTGGACGTAGCCCAGCGGATTGCCGATCGCACAGACCCACTGCCCCACCTGCAGCCGGTTCGAGTCGCCGAGGACCGCTGTCGGAAAGCGCTCTCCGCTTCCAATCTTCAGCAGTGCGACATCCAGCGCCGGGTCAATCCCAATGACAGTGGCCCGGAACGCGCGGCCGTCGCTGAGCGTGACCGTCACGCGGTCCGCATCGTCGATGACGTGGTAATTCGTCAGAATGAAGCCGCTGGCGTCGATGAAAAACCCACTGCCCGTGCCCTCATGCGGCGTCGTGGCATCGTCTGCCAGGTCGCGGCGCCATTGAGACTGGGATGCGCGTCCCCGGCTGTCGCCGCGAGCGGCCGCGTCGACGTTGACGACCGATGCGTTGAGGCGCGCGGCAACGGCCGCGAAGTCCACGCCCGGGGTCGCCGGCGCGTCAGAAGACGCGGTCTGGACGACGAGCGGGGTGGTCTCGGTCTTGGCGGTTGGGGGGAGTAGCGGAAGCGATGACGGATCCGACCGCATCGCGACCAGCGCCAGCAGAAAACCCACCGTGCCGGTGAGCGCGGCGAGTGGCCAGGCGAGGCGGTTCATGAAGACGTTCTCATTATAAGCGCCAGAAACGCGGCCTCATCGAGGATCGGCACACCCGCCGCGGTCGCCTTCTCGAGTTTGCTTCCCGGCTCGGCGCCGGCAATGAGGCCGGATGTTTTCTTACTGACCGAACCGGAGACCTTCGCGCCGAGCGCCTGCAACGCCTCCGTCGCGGCCTCGCGCGACATCGCGCCAAGCGTGCCGGTGATGACGTAGGTCCTGCCCGCCAGGGGGCCAGGGCCCGCAGGGCGAGGCGTGTCGTCCTCCATCCTGACGCCGGCCGCCGCAAGCCGATCGAACAGCGCCGCGTTCCTCGGTTCGTCGAGAAAGCTGCGGACCGACCGCGCCATCACCGGTCCGACGTCCGGCACGGCCCCGAGCACCTCGACCGGCGCCTGACGAATGCCTGGAATGCTGCCAAATCCATTTGCCAGCGCGCGCGCGCCGCCTTCGCCCACATGTCGAATGCCGACGGCGTGCAACAGCCGCCAGATCTCGTTCCGACGGCTCGTGTCGATCGCTGCGACCAGGTTGGTCGCGGATTTCTGGCCCATGCGCTCGAGATTGGCCAGGGCCTCGACGTCCAGACGGTACAGGTCGGCGTAGTCGCGAACCAGCCCGCTGCCGACCAACTGATCGGCCAGCGACTCCCCCAGGCCCTCGATATCCATCGCCCGGCGCGCGGCAAAGTGCATCAGCCCGCGGCGCAGCCGGGCCGGGCACGAGGCATTCTCACAGCGCCAGACGACCTCGTCTTCCGGCTTGACCAGCGCGCTGCCGCAGGCCGGGCAGGTCTGCGGCATGACCCAGGGCACCGAATCGGCCGGGCGCTCGGAAAGGACCGGCCCGATCACTTTCGGAATAATCTCGCCGCCCTTTTCCACAATGACGAGGTCGCCATTGCGGACGTCGCGGCGGGCCACTTCCTGTTCGTTGTGCAACGTCGCGAGCTGCACCGTCGTGCCGCTGAGCCGCACGGGTTCGAGCACGGCAAACGGCGTCACGGCGCCGGTGCGGCCCACATTCACGTCGATGCGGATGAGGCGCGTGCGCGCCTGCTCGGCCGGAAACTTGAACGCCGTGGCCCATCGCGGGAATTTCGCGGTCGCCCCCAGGCGATCACGCAGCGGGAGTTCGTCCACTTTGATCACGACGCCGTCGGTGTCGAACGGCAAACCGTGGCGCTGCTCGCGCCACGTCTCGCAGAACTCGGCCACCGCGGCGATGCCACGGCAGCGGCGCCAGTGGCGTTCGACGGGACACCCCCACGCCGTCAGCCGCTCCAGTGTGTCGGCATGAGTCGCCGCCACCGGTGGCGCCCCCGCGCGTGTGAGGACCTGGTACGTGAATGCCCGCAGGCCGCGACTGGCGACCGCCGCAGGATCGAGCGTGCGGATGGCGCCGGCGGCGGCGTTCCGCGGGTTGGCGAACGCGGGCTCCTCGGCCTGTTCGCGCTCGTCGTTCATCTTCTGAAAGGCCGCACGGGGCAGGTAGACCTCGCCGCGAATCTCCACCGAACCGGCCGGCGGGTCGCGCAGCAGCAGCGGCACCGTCCGGATGACCCGGACGTTCTGTGTGACGTCTTCGCCGCGCACGCCGTCGCCGCGCGTCGCCGCCCGCACCAACCGCCCGTCCTCGTAGGTCAGCGCGATACTGAGACCGTCGATCTTGAGTTCCGCGACGTAGTCGACCGGCGAGTCCTCCGGAATCTCCAGGCCCCGGCACACGCGGCCGTGAAACTCGTGCAGTTCTTCCGCGCTGTAGGCGTTGTCGAGGCTGAGCATCGGCGCGAGGTGCGAGACGGTCTCGAAGCCTTCAGCGGGCCGCCCGCCGACCCGCGCGGTCGGCGACGAGGGGTCCTGGTGTTCGGGATGCGTGGCCTCGAGCGCAGCCAGTTCGCGCATCAGGCCGTCGAATTCGGCGTCCGTGATCTCCGGCGCGTCGTGAACGTAATAGCGCTCTTCGTGGTGGCGAATCTGGGCGCGCAGGCGCGCGAGGCGTTCCGCGATGGTCATACGGGTCGTGGAGCGATGGTATTACAGGCGGGTCCGGCCGGCCGGCGCGCGGTTAGCGATCGCGATTGACGACGTAGTCGGCGAGGGCGACGAGGCCGTCGCGCTCAGGCGATGTCGGGAAGGCCGTCAGCAGGTGCTGCTTGGCTCGGTTGGCAAATACCACCGCGCGGTCGAACGCGTCGTCGATGGCGCCCTCGCGGCTGAGGCGGTCCTTGATGGTGCGCCACGACTCAGGGTCGACTTCGCCGTCCGCAATGATCTTCCGGATCATGTCCGACACGTCCGAGCCGGTCCGCTGCAGCAGCAGGATCACGGGCAGCGTGACCTTGCCTTCGCGCAGGTCGCCGCCCAGGGGCTTGCCCAGCACCGTTTCGTCCGCGACGAAATCCAGCACGTCGTCGACGATCTGGAACGCAATGCCCAGGTCGAAGCCGTACTCGCGCAAGGCCGTCCGCTGTTCGGGATTGGCGACGCCCAGCGCCGCGCCGATCTCCGCGCACCCGGAGAACAGGTACGCCGTCTTGCGGCGGATGATCTCGAGGTGCTCCTCCTCGGTGATGTCGGGGTCGCCGGCCTTGGTCAACTGGAACAGCTCGCCTTCGATCATCCGCAAGGTGACGTCGCAGAGCAGGCGCACGACTTCCAGCGTGTCCTGCGTGAGCGCCATCGCCATCGATCGGATGTAGAGGTAGTCGCCGAGCAGGACCGTGATGTCACTGCCCCACCGGGAGTGGGCGGTCAGCCGGCCCCGGCGCGTTTCGGCGCCGTCGATGATGTCGTCGTGGACCAGCGTCGCCGTGTGGATGAACTCCACCACGGCCGCGTTCAGAATCGCGCGGTCGCCGGTGTAGCCGCACAGGCGCGCCGCCATGAGAAGCACGGCGGGCCGCACGCGCTTGCCGCCGCTCATCTGGACATACTTGCCCATCTGCGGGATGAGTTCGACGCGCGACTCCAGATGGCGGGTAAACTCGCGCTCCACACGCACGAGTTCGTCGCGTACCGGCTCGAAGATCTCGGCCAGGCCAGGAACTGATGCGGGAGTAGGAGTTACGAGAATCGGTCTGGCCTGCGCACTCACTAGTGAAAAAACCTGCGGAAATCAGACCATAGGACTCGCCGGGGTGTCAACGCAGGGACGCCGCTGTTTGCGCTACGGCGCGCCGACTGGCGGGCTCACCAGCGCGCGGACATTGGCGGTGACGTGCGCCGACATGGCGTCGAGACTCACGCCGTGCACGCCCGCAAGCGTTTCCAGCGTGACGCGGACCCAGGCCGGCTCGTTCCGCTTGCCCCGATACGGCACAGGCGCCAGAAATGGCGCGTCGGTTTCCACCAGCAGCCGATCGAGCGGCACCAGCCGCGCGACCTCGCGCAGGTCGGTCGCCTTCGGGAACGTCACGATGCCCGAGAGGGAGATGTAGAACCCCAGATCGAGCGCTTCGCGCGCCTCGGCGGCCGTGCCGCTGAAGCAGTGCATGACGCCCCGGACGCGGCCCTGGCCCGCGTCTCGCAGGACGGTCATCGTGTCCGGGCTCGCCAGACGCGTGTGGACCACCACCGGACGCGCGAGTTCGACCGCGAGCGCCACCTGGGCGGCGAACACCTCGCGCTGGACGTCGCGCGGCGCGAAGTCGTAGTGATAGTCGAGCCCGATTTCGCCGATGGCTGAGGCCCCCACGGCCGTCGCTGACGCGCGCGCGATGTCGGCCGCAGCCTGCGGCTGGCCGGCGTAGGCGCCGGCACGATGCGGATGAACGCCGGTGCTGAAGAGCACCGCAGACCACGCCTCGCGCACCACCGACGCGCGCGCGATCTCGGCTGGCTCATCAGCCGACAGGATGCACATCGCCGCCGTGACCCCCGCCGCCTGCGCCCTGGCGACGACCTCAGGCAAGTCCGAGGCGAACTTCTCGTCAGCGAGGTGGCAGTGGGAGTCGATTATTTGCGGGGGGACTTCGTCCCCGCCGCGCCCCCCTGACGCGCTCACTGGTGGGGCCCCGTGCGCCCCACTCCGTTCGCGCGGCTCGCTCGCGACGCTCGCTCGCGCATTACCTGACGCGCGTGCCGGGGGCCGGCGGGGTGTCGAACGCCACCAGCAACGGCTTGCCGCCGTCGGGGCTCGCGGCCAGGACCATGCCGTTGGATTCGATGCCCATGAGCTTCGCGGGTTTCAGGTTGGCGACAATCGCCACGTGCCGGCCCACCAGCGCGTCGGCCTCGTACGCCTCGGCGATGCCCGCCACCACCGTGCGCTGCTCGGTGCCCAGGTCAATCGACAGCTTCATCAGCTTCTTCGAGTTCGGCACCCGCTCGGCGGCCGTGACCCGCGCGACGCGCAGATCGATCTTCATGAACTCGTCGATGGAAATCCGGTTGTCGGCCGGCAGAGCGGCGGCCGGAGCCGCCGGCGCGGCCGGCGTGGTCGCCGGCACCGGCGGGTTCGGGTTGATCGGCTGGTCGGTCACGCTAGTCTCCTTTGTCGTCACGGTTACAGATGGTGCCGGCGGCGCTTCGGCCGGCTCGAGCCGCGGCCACAGCAACGATCCCTGCTGCAGCGATCGCTGCCCCTCGGCCTGCCACGGCGTGTCGGCCTCGAACCGCAACGACGCCGGATCGTGCGCCACGCCCAGTCGGCGGAGGATCTCGCCGCTCGACCCCGGCATGTACGGCGAGAGCAGGACGGCGGCGACGCGCAACGACTCAGCCGCATCCCAGAGCACGGCGTCGAGCGCCGCGTCGTTGCCGGCCTTGGCGAGCTTCCACGGCTCGCGCTGGGCGATCAGTTCATTGGCGCCATCCACAAGGCTCATCGCGGCCGCGGCTCCGCCCGTGAGATCGAGCCGCGTCAGAGCCGCCCAATACGCCCGCCGCGCGTCGTCTGCCCGACTGAGATCCGGGGCGACGCCGTGGCCCGTCAGCACGCCCCCGCGGTACCGGTGCGCCATCGACGTCACGCGATTGACCAGATTGCCGAGATTGTTGGCCAGGTCCGCGTTGTACGACTTCTCGAACAGTTCCCATGAGAAGTCGCCGTCCTGCCCAAACGCGACCTCGCGCGTCAGATACCAGCGCAACGGATCCGCGCCGAGGCGGTCGGCGGCCTCGAGCGGATCGACGCCCGTGCCGAGCGACTTGCTCATCTTCTCGCCCTTGAACGTCACCCACCCGTGCCCGAACACCTGGCGCGGCAGTTCGAGGCCCGCGCTCATCAGCATGGCCGGCCAGACGACGCAGTGGAAGCGCGTGATGTCCTTGCCGATGACGTGCAGATCGGCGGGCCACCAATCCGTATGATTCGCGGCCGGATACCCGGTCGCCGACACGTAGTTGATCAGCGCGTCGAACCAGACGTAGACGACACTTTTCGGATCGAAGGGCAACGGAATGCCCCAGGCCTGACCTGCGCGGCTCACCGAGATGTCCTCGAGCCCGCCTTCGACCAGCCGTCGAATCTCATTCCGTCTCGACTCGGGCTCGATGAATTCGGGATGGGCGTCGTAGTGCGCGATCAACCGGTCGCGGTACGCGGAAAGCCGGAAGAAGTAGTTCCGTTCCTTGATCCATTCCGGCTTGGTCTTGTGCACCGGACAGGCGCCGTCGATCAGCGTCTTTTCTGGCTTGAATTCCTCGCACGAGACGCAATACCAGCCCTCGTACTCGCCCTCGAAGATATCGCCGCGCTCGTGCGATCGGCGGACCATCTCCTGCACCGCGGCCCGGTGACGCGGTTCGGTGGTCCGGATGAAGTCGTCGAACGAGATGTCCAGCTTGGACCAGACCTGGCGGAACTCGCCTTCCATCTGGTCGCAATAGGCCAGCGGCTCCATGCCCAGTTGCCGCGCGCGCTTGAAGACGTTCTGCGAATGTTCGTCATTGCCCATGACGAACCGGACGTCGTCGCCGCGCAGGCGCCGGTAGCGCGCGATCACGTCGGCGCAGATCTTCTCGTAGGCCTGGCCGAGGTGCGGCCGGTTGTTGACGTAGTCAATCGCGGTTGTCAGGTAGAAACGGGCCATGGCTGGAATGCGGCCACCGCCGCAGCCGTTGATTCTACCCAATCAGCTGGGCCATCCGCATCGAGTAGTACGTCGAGTCCGCCAGGATGACGTGATCCACGAGCTCGATTCCGACAATTTCGCCCGCGTCCCACACCCGTCGCGTGAGCAGGACGTCGTCTGGGGACGGCATCGGATCGCCGGTCGGGTGGTTATGAAAGATGGCGACGGCTGAGGCGCCGGCGATGGCGGCTTCCCGAAACACGTCGCGCGGCAGGCCGATCGTCCGGTCGATCGTCCCTTCGGACACGATGTGCACCCGGATCAGGCGGTGCCGGGAGTCGAGCAGCACGACCCCGAGCCGCTCGACGGCATGGGCGCCGAAGCGTGGGAGCAGGTACTCGGCGATTTCCTGGGGCGAAAGGAATTGCAGCCGTTTGGCGGGCGGAACCATCAGCGTCCGCCGCCCGAGTTCGACGGCGGCCATCACGCGACTGGCCTGGACCGTCCCCACCCCCGCGGCCCGCGCGAAGCGGCTGATGCTCGTGCGCGCCAGCCCGTGGACGCCGCCGGCCTCGCGGAGCAGGTCGTCCGCGATCGTGCGTGCCGGACGTCCCGGAACGCCATGGCCCAGAATCACCGCAAGCAGTTCGGCGTCGGACAACGAGGCCACGCCGCCGCGCGCGAGCTTCTCGCGCGGACGGTCATCGGTGATGTGCGCGAGCGGTTTCGCCATGAGCCGGTGTCATGGCCTTCAAAGGCCACGCCAACGCCCAGGCGCGGATTGATGCGTGCGGCGCACAATCGGGCTCGCGGGAGATCGAAAAATTTGCGATCGGCTACGTGCGCCAGCGGACGTCGCCAACGACCTCCGCCCAGCCTGTCAGGCGCAGCCCGTCGGCGTGCCAGTCGACGTGCTGGCTGCCCCCGGGCGCAATGACGTCGACAGAACGATGCGCCCCGCCGAACGCTGCCGCGGCCACCGCCGCCGCGCAGGTGCCGGTGCCGGACGATTCCGTCGGTCCCACGCCCCGCTCCCAGATGAGAATGCGAACCTCGTTGGGGCTGACCACGTTGGCGAGTTCGACATTCGTGCCCTCGGCGAAATACTCGTGAGTGGCAAGGGCTCGCGCGATTGAGTGCAGGCGCTCAGGTGTGGCAGGACCCAGGACGACGCATTGTGGGTTCCCCACCCGGAGCACGACGGTTTGAACTGACGTGCCGGCGACGTCGAGAGTGACTTCGCGCAGTTCCGTCGGTGGCCCCATCTCAGCGGCAAACGTCAGCCGCTTGCCGTCCCGGCTCAGCAGTTCCAGGGGCTTCGGCCCGGCGTCGGTATCGACGACCACCCTGGCACCGACTGAGAGGTTTTGGTTCGTGGCCAGCATCGCGGCCACGCATCGAACGCCGTTCCCCGAGATCTCCGAATGGCTGCCGTCCGCGTTGAGCAGATCCATGCGCATGTCGTCACGAGACGGGCTCAGGATGATCAGGCCGTCTGCGCCGATGCCGTGATGTCGGTGGCAAACCAGCCGGGCGAACGCTGCACGGTCCCGGCCGACGCCGAGGTCGTCCACCGAGACGAGAAGAAAGTCGTTGCCGTAGGCGTGGGCCTTCGTCAGTTCGATCGACTCGCCCTTGGAGATGCCCCAGCCCACGAGGCGTTCAGCTTACTTAACGTCGAACGCCTTGAATACCCAGGTCGCGCCGAACGTCACGCCCCAGGAGGGGTCGCGGTCCGTGACGCCCAGCAGGAGGCCCGTGTCGAGGCGGACCGGTCCACGCGTAAACCGGCCTCCCACACGGATCATCATGCGGCTATCCGTGCCCACCGGAGGCTCGTCGGAACCCAGGTCCAGTCGGCCGTTGAATTCGGCGACGACCTCCGCCCCGGTTCGGACGGCTCGAGCGAAGGACATCCCGTACGTGAGCAACTCGTTGTGGCGATCGCCCTCGACCGGGTCGCCCATGATGCCCACCCCGACGTTGGCAGCCACACGTGTTGAGCGGACGGTCTTGGCCACCAACAGCCCGACGTTGAAGTCCGTCGTGCCGGTCCCGAGTCCGGTGTCGGTGCCGACCAGCGGCAGCTTCGTGGCAAATCGGAACGCAAATGCCGGACGACTCTCAGTTTCAGAGGCGAACCGCACCTTGGCGCCCACGACCATGTCTTCGAAGCCGGCAGTCGCATCGACACTGCCCGTGTAGCGCGACGCCAGCGGGGCGCCTGGATCAATCGCCGTGATGCCCAACCGGTTGGCAAGCCCGCCATCGACTTGGATCTCCGCGATCGAGCTGACCCCGAAGCTGAGGCCGAACGTCCCGATTCTGGTGAGGTTCCCCTTCAGGCCGGTCACGGGGTACGGCACGCCGTACAGAAAATCCAGACCGGCCTCGAGCAGGATGTACCCCGCCGGGACGGTCTCCGGATCTTCGGTCACGAGCGGCCTCGACTGGGCGCGGGCAGGTGCCGCCACGCCGGCGCAGATGCCAGCCACGATCACAGCACACAACAACTTCTTCACGTTCACGGAGCCTCCTCAAAACAGCCGGCGACTGTCGAGCAAGACGGTCACCGGGCCTTCGTTGATCAGTTCAACCCGCATATCGGCCTGAAACACACCGGCCTCTATCGGAAGATTGCACTTTTTTAGCTCGTTGATCAGCGATTCGTAGGTCGCGCGCGCCGTGTCGGGCCGCTCGGCCGCATCAAAGGCCGGACGCCGCCCCTTTCGCAGGTCACCCATCACGGTGAACTGCGACACGACGAGCACGCTGCCGCCGATTTCCTGGACGGATCGATTCATGCGCCCGCTGTCGTCGGGAAACACACGGGCTTCAACGATCTTGGACGCCAGGTAGGTCACGTCGGCCGGGCCATCAGCCCGTTCGACGCCGACCAGTACCAGCAGTCCCCGGCCGATCTCCCCCACGACCCGGTCGGCGACGGTGACGGAAGCCCGGCTGACCCGTTGAAGGACGGCACGCATCGCGGGCTGGTCTGACGGCGCGTCAGCTGAGCGTCGCCGCCATCTCGCGCACGGGCTGCAGGCGCTGATCCAGCAGATGGCGCGGCGCGACGTTGCTGAGCGCCTTGATCATCGAATTCTTGATCTCCGGGTGCTCGACTTCCAACTCGGCCAGGAGACGCTTGATGCGCTGACGCTTCAGACTGAGGTCGCCACAGGCCGGGCAGCAGCAGCCGATGACCGGCAGCCCCGCTTCCTGCGTGTAGTTGCGCGCTTCCGCCTCGGTGACGAACACCAGAGGCCGGATGACGATGTGGCGCTTGTTGTCGGAGACGAGGCGCGCGGGCATCGCCTTGAGCGAGCCCTGGAAGAACAGATTCAACAGCGCCGTCTCGACGAAGTCGTCCATGTGATGGCCGAGCGCAATCTTCGTCGCCCCGACGTCGGCCGCCAGCCGGTACAGCACGCCGCGCCGCAACCGTGCGCATAGCGAGCACGGCGTGTCGCCATCGTCGAGAATATCGTCCATCACCGCGCCGATCGTGGTGTGCTCGACGCGACATTCCCAGCCGCGGGCCGCGCAGGCCTCGGTCACCAGGTCGTGGCGGAAGCGTTCGTACCCGGAATTGACGTTGACGGCGACGAGCGAAAAGGAAATCGGCGCCCGCTTGCGGAGCACGTCGAGGATCTGGAACAGCGCCCAGCTGTCCTTGCCTCCCGACAACCCGACCATCACGCGGTCCCCGTCTTCGATCAAGCCGTACTCGACAATGGCGCGCGTGACCTTTTTGGCGAGACGGGTTTCGAGCGGCGTGGCGTAACTCACGAGACCTCGACAGACAGGCTACACGATTACGAGCCGCCGGACGACGTTCTCCCAGGTCAGCCCGGCGATATCGCGCTGCCCCTGCTGGCCGCGCCGTTCCGCCGTGCCGGGGCCGGCCATGGCTTCGGCGAGCGCGCGGGCCAGGTCCGCGGGCGTGGGCGCGGTGACCCAGCCGTTGGATCCGTCGCGCACCAGTTCGAGCGGCCCGCCGCTGTCCTGGCAAGTGATCACCGGCTTGGCCGACGCGAACGCCTCGACGGTGACAAAGCCATAGTCTTCGTCGTGCGGGACGAACACCACGGCACGACAGCGGGCCAGGTGATCGACGAGCGCGGCTTCGTCGAGCCGCCCGGTGAAGCTGACGCGCGAGTCGAGGCCGAGCGTCCGGCTGAGGCGGACCAGCCGGTCAGTCTCTTCGCCTTCGCCGGCAATCACGCACCGGATGCCTGCCGCTTCGGGTTGTGCCAGCGCCTGCAGGACGAGGTCGAGGCGCTTCAGGGGCGAGAGCCGCGAGGGCGCGAACAGGAAGTCGCCGTAGCCCTCACACCGATAGTCGCGCTGAGGAGGCGGCGGGTGCAGGACCTCTGCCGGGACACCATTCCATCTGGCCACCCGGTCCCGCACCGCACCCGAGATCGTCAAGAGCTGCGTCACGTGATGCTTGAAGCAGTAGGTGTCGGCGGCCCGCACCAGCGTCCGCCGCGCCCGTTCTTTGATCCGCCCCTGCGGGGACAGCCCGGCCGAGAAGCGATCCCACAGGTCGTAGTACTCGCGCATCGTGTGCACGAGCCAGCAGACATGCTTCGGATGCCGGACGGCGTAGCTCGGGAATCGCATCGACACGATCTGATCGACGCGCTCGCCGGAGCCGGTGACGCCGACATCGGTGAGCCAGTTCGCGAGGTACGCGGGTCCCTGCCGGCCGAAGCGGTTGGACGGGGTGGTCACGATGCCGGCGTGATGACCGGCGTCGCGCAGGGCGCGTTCGAGCGATCGCGCCAGCACCAGGTGGCCGCCTTCGACGAGCGGCGGTGCCGACGTCACGATCGTGACCACAGCCATTCGGAACCGGCATGGTACACTACCGCCCTGTTGCGTCGATCTTCGCGGCGCGCGCGATATGCCCACTGACACGCCGGCATCCTCGCCCTCCGCTCGTCGCGAGGCGCTGCTGTGGATCGTCAAGATCGCAGTCAGCGCCGGCCTGCTCTACATCCTGTTTACGCGCATCGACGTCGCCATCGTGTGGGAACACATGCGCGGCGCCTCGCCCGGCTGGATCCTGTTGGCGCTCGCCATCTACCTCGTCATGCTGCTCGTCAGCACCATGCGCTGGCAGATGCTCCTGCGGACCCAGCACGTCAACATTCCGTTCGGCCGGCTGGTGAACTCGTACCTGGCGGCGACGTTCGCCAACAACTTCCTGCCGTCCAACATCGGGGGCGACGTCATCCGCATCGCGGACACCGGCCGCGCGGCGAAATCCAAGACCCTGGCCGCGGCGGTCGTCCTGGCCGACCGTGGCATTGGCGTGGTGGGCCTGGCGTTCATCGCGGCCTGCGGATCGACGATCGCCGCGCATCGAAGCGAAGCGATCGGCCCGATTGGTCCCGCGCTGTTCTGGCTCGGGCTGGCCGCCGCCGTGGCGGCCGGCGTCCTCGTCATCGCGCGGCCCCAGCGCCTGCAGACCCTGGCACGGCCGCTCCACGTGTTCCACGCCGAATGGGTCGGCCGCCGCATGGCCACGATCACCGAGGCCCTGCAGAAGTTTCGACAGGCGCCCGCCACGCTGGTCGTCGCCTTCCTGGCGTCGATTGTCGTGCAGGCCCTGCTCGTCGGGTTCTACGCGGCGGTCGCGACCGCGCTCGGCGTCTCGGTCCCCATCGGGCACCTGGCCATGCTCGTGCCCGTGTCGTTCCTGGTGCAGATGCTGCCGATCTCCGTCAACGGCTTCGGCGTGCGCGAGGGCACCTTCGTCGGGTACCTGGCGCAGATCGGGATCTCCAAGGAATCCGCGGTCACGCTCTCGCTGATCGGCGCTGTGCTGGTGATGCTGTTCTCAATGTCCGGCGCCGCGGCCTACCTGGCGCGCCGGAAGAAAACTACCGACTAGCGGAGGCCGAGTTCACACGGAGACACAGAGGCAGCACGGAGACGCGGAGAGAAGCCTGCTTCGGGAAGCCGAGAGGACCTAGCGCGGCCTGGCGGCCGCCTTTGGCGGCCGGCGCATGGGAGAAACGGCCGCGCGCACAAGAGCGAGCGCAAGATCAGTGCAGCTCTTGTGCCCGCGGCCGTTTTTCCCATGCGCTACGCCCGGCGAAGCCGGGCTACCAGGCCGGACATCTGAATTCCTGGTCCACAAAGGTTTCCTCGCCGTCTCCGTGATTCCTCCGTGTCTCCGTGTGAACCGACCAGCAGAATCAGTCTCCCAGCGTCTGTCGAATCACGTACGTCGGCGTGCCCTGCGTTTCGTGGACCGCGCGGGCCTGGAGTTCCGCCAGCAGACCCAGCGTCACCAATTGCACGCCGGTGAACAGCAGCAGAATGCCGAACAGCGTCAGCGGCATCCGCCGCGTGATTTCCTCGTGAAAGAAGATCCTGAGCGTGCCGAGATAGCCGAGGATGATCGCGCCGGCCAATCCCATGCTGCCGCCAACCAGCCCGAAGATCCGCAGCGGCCGCGTCGAATAGCTCAGCAGAAACTTGACGGTCAGCAGGTCGAGGAGCACGCGCACCGTGCGTGACAACCCGTACTTCGACACACCGTGCTGCCGCGCGCGATGGTTGACGGGTAGTTCGACGATCGACACACCGTACTCGCTGGCCAGCGCCGGCAGGAACCGATGCATTTCGCCCCGCAGCTTCAGGGGCTTGATGACCTCGGCGCGAAAGACCTTGAGCGAACACCCGTAGTCGTTCAGGTGCACGCCGGTCGCCCAGGAGATCAGCCGGTTGGCGACCTGCGACGGCAGGCGGCGCGTCAGGAACGGATCCTTCCGATCCCGGCGCCAGCCGCAGACGATGTCGGCGCCGTTGGCCACGGCGGCCAGCATGGCCGGAATGTCGTGCGGGTCGTTCTGGAGATCGGCGTCCGCCGTGATGATGAGCGACCCGCGCGCGGCCGCGAAGCCGGCCGCGAATGCCGCCGTCTGGCCGAAGTTGCGGCGGAACTGGATCACGCGCGTGTGCCGGTCGCCGGCCTGCAGGCCTTTCAGAATCTCGAACGACCGATCGGTACTGCCGTCGTCAACCAGGATGATTTCGTAGGGCCGGCCGACGCCGGCCAGCACCTCGCTGAGTTCACGATGAAGCGGTTCGAGATTCGGGGCTTCGTTGCAGACCGGAACGACAACCGACAACTCGGGTGGCACGACGCGGGCTATTCTACGTCGGCTGGTGGGCCGCCTGAGACCGGGCGACGCCGGAACCGCCGCCACGCCCACCAGATCACACCGACGGCCACGATCGTCAGCAGCGTCGGCCAGAACAGCCCAGGCACGCGCTCCTGCATGAAGCGGGCTGCCTCATCGCCGTACTTGCGCGCCAGCCACGCTTCTCCGCCGTATCGGAGCCCGCGCCCCACGATGACCGCGATGATGAAGGGGCCGGAGCGCAGGCCGCAGACGCCCGCGAGCAGGACGAACAGCTTGAGGGGCATCGGCGGCGGCAGAATCGCCGGGACGATCAACACCAGGGCGCCGTGCCGCCGGAACCAGTCAAGTACGCGATCGATGTGCCGCTCGTGAAACCCGCGGCGCACGAGCGCTTCGCCGCCCTTGCGGCCGAGGATGAACAACGCATAACACCCGACCGTCGACCCGAGCGTCGTCATCGCGGCGAAATAGAGCCATTTGTCGGGCTCGCGGATGGTGTAGATCACGACCAGAAAGTCGGCGACTTCCGGCAGCGTGAAAAATGAGGAATCGACGAAGGCAATGGCCGCGAGGCCCGGCGCGCCCCAACTCTCGGCCAGGTGCTCGATGCCGGCGACGATCTGGTGAAAAAACGCGCTCAGACTTTCCATCAACGGCCCACACAAAGTACAACTAACCGCGGCCCACGAGAAGGCCGCGGGTGTGTGGGGGTCAGTAGCGGATCAGAAACGTGAAGTTGACCGATCCGCCGCTGAGATCGATCTTGGGTCCGAGAAAGCCGTTGGCGAGGCCGCCCGTGTTGCCGTTGCCGAAGAGATACCGGCCCTCGACGTTGAGCGCATACACATCGCCCTTGATCGGCATCCGGATGCCGCCAAGCAGGATGGCGCCGAATGCGGTGCCCGACGCCTTGTACTGGTCGCTGAAGATGTCGAGCGTGACGGTGTCCACGAACTCGCCGGTTTCGGTGTACTTGAAATTGACCGCCGAGACGCCCGCACCGGCATACGGCTGAAAGTGCCCCACCCGCCCGCCGAGCACACGCACGACCGCGTTGATCGGAATGGTCTTGAGCCGCAGATCCTGCCGGATCTCCGAACCGTCCGAGTCCGTCAGATCCTGGTAGACACTGTGAACCAGGCTGTTCTGATACGAGGCCCCGACACCGACTTCGACGTGATTGCCAAAGCCGATGTGCCACTCGCCCATCAACGGCCACGCGTCAAACTTGCCGATGTCGAACAAGAGCGACCCGGTCGATGGCGGAAAGGTGCCCGGGATGATCGGCTGGGTCAGATCTTCGACCTGCACGTCGCCCTGGATCCGGCTGTCGAACGCCCGAGGCCAGAAGTAGCCGAAGCCAAAACTCACCGAATGGACGACCTGCGCCGACGCCGGCACGGCCAACGCCATCACACCCAGGGCCAGTGTGCCCGCTCGAAACCACGTGCGTCTCATATTGAATCTCCCGCGTTGCATCCACCGGGGAACGACACCCGCAGCAACAGACCTTGTGCCAGCAGATTCGGTGCCAACGCTCTCCGGCAAGGTTTATCGGTAGTGAGCCCCGATGACCTGTAGGACCTCGTCGTGCAAACGCCCGTTGGACGCGACGATCTGGCCGCGAAAGAGGTCGACGTGTCCGGCGTCGTACCCGGTGACCCGGCCACCGGCCTCAGCGACGATCAAGGCGCCGGCGGCGATGTCCCAGGCGTGGAGGTGGTCTTCCCAGAAGGCGTCGAATCGTCCCGCAGCCACGTAGCAAAGATCGAGCGCGGCGGACCCCAGCCGCCGCACGGCCCGAGCCTGGCCGAGGAACGCGGCAAAAATCTCCACCTGTGTTTCACGGCGTTCCTGGATGGAGTACGGGAACCCGGTGCAGAGGAGCCCGTCGATGAGGCGGGCGCTCGCTGAGACGTGGATCGGGTGACCATTCAGCCGCGCGCCGCCGCCACGCTCGGCTGTGAACAACTCCCCCGCCATGGGGTCGAACACGACGCCGAGTTCGACACGCCCGTCGATTTCGAGCGCAATCGACACGCAAAACACAGCGAGGCCATGGGCGAAGTTCGTCGTCCCGTCCAGCGGATCGATGATCCAGCGGCAGCGCTGACCCGACGCGCCGCCAGCCGCCTGCTCCTCGCCGAGCACGCCGTGATCCGGCCACTCGCGAGCGATCAACACACGAAACTCCCGTTCAACTTCCAAGTCGGCGGCAGTCACGAGATCGATCGGGCCCTTCTTGTGGATCGTGGGATTGGCGCGAAAGTATCGGGCGTGGACGCGGCCCGCCGCGAGCGCCCCCCGGATGGCGGTGGAGAGATAGGCCGGGTCGAGCGGCACTTCTATTGACCGGAACGTTCTTGACACGGTGTCGTTGATGTACGACGCCGTATCAAGGCGTTCCTCAGGCCAGCTTCTTGCTCATGCGGACGGACATGCCGCCCCCGGGACGCCGCGCGATCGTGACGTCGTCCATGAAGCTCTTCATGAAGAAGATGCCGCGCCCGCTCGACTTGAGCACGTTCTCGGCCTCGAGCGGATTGGCGACGAACTCCGGATCGAACCCGGCGCCCTCGTCGAGGACCTCGACGACGAATTCCTCCGGCTTGGCGCGCGGGCTCAGCAGGAATTCGACCGTCACGTGCTTGTCGCGATCTTCCTTGTTGCCGTGTTTGATCGCGTTGATGACGGATTCGCGTACCGCGACGCTCACCCAATGCATCGAATCGTCACCCAGCCCGGCGAGCGTCGTCATGCGATCGCTGACGATCTGAACCAGGTCGAGCAGTTCGAAGGAACTGGGCAATTCGATGCGCACCACGTGCCGGTCAGCCAACATGCCGCGGACTAAGTAACATATATCCCCACGTGGTTCAAGGACGCAGCCTCGCCGTCGAGCCCGCGCGCTACGTCCGTGGGACGTTGCGTGTGCCGGGCGACAAGTCCATTTCGCATCGCTACGTCATGCTGGGAGCCATTGCGCGCGGCTTGAGCGTGCTCAATAATCTGGCGCCCGGCGCCGACGTGGCCTCGACGATCGCCTGTTTCCAGCGCCTCGGCGTCACGATTACACGTTTGAAACCACACACCATTCAGGTCACCGGCGGGGGCTGGGCAGGGCTGGCGGAACCGGTTGACGTGCTGGACGCCGGGAACTCTGGCACCACACTCAGGCTGCTGACCGGCTTGCTGGCCGGCCGCCCGTTTCGCACGTCATTGACTGGCGACGCCTCGCTGCGTCGGCGGCCCATGGCTCGCGTCGTGACGCCGTTGGCCGCCATGGGTGCGCGGATTCAGTCGGACGCCGGGCGGGCGCCGCTGACGATTGACGGCACCTCGCTGAACGGCATTTCGTGGCGGGCTGAAGTCCCGAGCGCCCAAGTCAAGAGCGCCATCATGCTGGCCGGCCTGTCAGCGGCCGGCCCGACCGTCATTACGGAACCCACGCCGACCCGCGACCATTCGGAGCGCGCATTTCCGGTATTCGGGCTGCAGATCGAGGTCACCGGCGGGAAGGTCACTGTGCCCGGCGGCCAGAATGCGGTCGCACCCGACACTCCCCTGCATGTACCTGGCGACCCGTCATCGGCCGCCGTGTGGGCCGCGGCTGCGGCAGGCTTGCCCGGCTCAGCGGTCCAGCTTGACGGCGTGCTTCTGAACCCACGGCGACTGGGGTTTCTGGGGGCGCTGCGCCGTATGGGTGCGAGCGTGGCCATCGTCGGGGCGGACGTGTCGGCCAGCGAGCCCGTCGGGTCCATTCACATTCGCCATAACGGGCACGGCGATGGCGTGATTGGCGGGGCCGAGGTTCCCGACTTGATCGACGAGTTGCCGGTGCTGGCCGCCCGCGCGGCGTTAGGCGGTTCGCTCGATGTCAGCGGGGCGTCCGAGCTGCGCGTCAAGGAAAGCGATCGGATCACGGCCCTGGTCCGAGGGCTCCGTGCGCTCGGGGTTACCGCCGAGGAACGGACGGACGGGTTCGTGATTGACGGGTCGCGACGCCCGACCGGCGGCACGGCCGACGCGGCCGGCGACCACCGGCTCGTGATGGCGTTCGCGCTGGTCGGCCTGGGCGCCAGCGGCCCGACTCGCATCGAAGGCGCCGACGCCGTCAGCGTGTCGTACCCGGACTTCGCACGCGATCTCGCGGCGCTGACGTCATGACGCCCGACAAGATCTACCTCGTCGGATTCATGGCGAGCGGCAAGAGCACCATCGCGCGGGCACTGGCGGCCCGGCTGGGCTGGCGGAGCGAGGATGTCGACGAGCTCATCGAACAGCGCGAGCGCCGGACGATTTCCGAGATCTTCGCGCAGCAGGGCGAGGGGTATTTTCGTGCGGTCGAACGGGACATCCTGCGGCTGCTCCAGCCGCTGCGGCACGTCGTGGTGGCGACCGGCGGCGGCACGTTCATGGATCCGGACAATCGAGCCTTGATTGGACTCGACGGTGTGTCAGTCTGGATCGACGTGCCTCTCGTCGATCTGATTCCGCGAATTCCGCTGGATGGCCGGCGGCCCCTGGCGGCCAATCGTGCGGACCTCGAACGGCTGTACGCTGCGCGCGTGGATACCTACCGGCTGGCGCACGTCCGCGTGACCGGCCAGGCGGCAGTGCCTGCGACGGTCGAGAGCGTGCTTGAAGCCCTTCAGCACCTGCCGCCCATCGTCGCGCCCGGCCAGTCGAGTTCCTGACGATCATGCGCTACTTGATCCTGAGTGATTTGCACGCCAACCTCCCCGCGCTCGACGCCGTGCTCGCTGACGCGTTAACGGTGCAGTACGACGAGATCCTCGTGCTCGGCGATCTCGTCGGCTACGGCGGCGATCCGGCGGCGGTCATCGATCGCACCGTGGCGATGTCGCCCCGGGCAATGATTCGCGGCAATCACGACAAGGTGTGCGCGGGCATCGAGCCGCCGGTGCTTTTCAATGACGTCGCGCGCGTCGCGGCCGAATGGACGCACGATATCCTCGGACCCGATCACCTCGCGATGCTGGCGAATCTGCCCCAGGGTCCGGTGGCGGTGACGCCGAACCTCGAGATCTGTCACGGCGCCCCGTTCGACGAGGACTTCTATCTGTTCGAGGAAGCTGACGCCGCACGGGCGATCGCCTCGTCGGACGCGCGAATCTGCCTCTTCGGCCACACCCACGTGCCCACGCTCTTCGCCAAAGCCGATGACCCGTTCGGCAACCAGACGGGAACCCAGGAGGAATACCGGCTGCCCGCGGCGGGACCGGCGTTGATCAACGTGGGATCGGTCGGACAGCCGCGCGATCGGGATCCACGCGCGGCCTACGGCGTGCTGGATACCGACCGCAACACCATCCTGCTGCGACGCGTGGCGTACGACATCGCGGCGGCGCAGGCCAGCATCATGTCTGCCGGGCTGCCGGCCTGGCTGGCGCTGCGGCTCGAACGGGGACAGTAGGCGGCCGTGGGCGCGCCACGATGACCCCCACCCGATGGCGCGTGGCCGTCACCCGCGATGAGGGCGAGTCGGGACCACTCAGTGCGGCGCTGCGTGCGGAAGGATTCGACGCGCGGCTGTGCCCGGTGTTTGACGAACGCCCGCCAACCAATTTGTCTCCCCTGCTGAACGCGGCCGCGCACCTCGACGAGTTCGACTGGGTCATCTGTGCGAGCGCCCGCGCGGTGCGCGCGATCGTGGAGACGCGGCAGCGGCCGTGGCCCTCGGCCGTGCGCACGGCTGCCGTCGGCGGCGGCACGGCCACCGCGCTCGCGGACGCCGGCGCTGTGCGCCCGTTTGTCGCGGGCGACGCCGGCGCACGCGCCTTGTGGGCCGCGCTCGCCACCGAGGATCGCTGGATGGGACGCCGTGTCCTGATTCCCACCGTCAAGGGCGGCCGTGAGGAACTCATCGACGGCCTGAGGGCGGCTGGCGCCGCGGTCACCGTCGTCGAGGCTTACGCCATGGAGCCACGAGCAATCGGGGAGATCGCCGCAACCTGGCAGGCAATCGAGCCGCGCGGCGCCATCGTCGTCAGTCCTTCGGTCGCGAGCCGATTGACGGAGGCCGTCGGCACGGCGGCGTTGCAAACGCTCGACACGGTCGTGGCCATGGGTGCGACGACGGCCGCCTCGCTCGGCACGCTGGGTGTGCGGTGCACGATGCCGCCCGCGGCCGACTTCCCGTCGATCGCCAGACACCTGGCGGCCATCCGGGCGTCGCGCGTCGGTATGTGATGATGCTGCGACATGGATGAGGCCGCTCGTCAGACACTCGACCGCACGTTCGTCGAGTGCAGCGCGCTGGGCTTCCAGGCCGTGCTCACGACGGTGCTGGCGGTGGCCTGCTACGTCCTGTGGAAGCGCTCGCGCGGCGCGCATTTTCTGACTTGGACCGTCGCGTGGGCCGTGTACGTCGCGCGGCTCGCGTGCATGTCCACGTTTCTGGTCCAGCGTGATTACGTCTGGCTCTTCCTGCATCAGACCGCGACGGCCATCAGCTCGCTGCTCCTGCTGGCGGCCGCGCTGCAGGCTTCGCGCGGCTTCGTCTTCCGGCTCTGGCACGCGAGCCTGGTGCCGCTCGCGATCCTGGGCGCCTGGCTGACGATTTACGGCGTCCGCAGCATGTTGATCGGCGGCATCGCGTCCAGCGTGCTGCTGGCCTCGGTGACGATCGGCACGGGCGTTATTTTCTGGCGGGCGCGGCCCCGCATCTCGAGCCGAGCCGCCCCGGTGCTCGCCTGGACGTTCGTCCTCTGGGGTATTCATCATCTTGATTACCCGCTGCTGCGGCGGTTCGGCGCGAGCGTGCTGTACGGCGTGTTCGCCGATGTCCTGTTTCTGTTCGCGATCGGCCTCGGCATGTTGTTCATCGTGCTCGGGGATGAAAGCCGCAAGCTGGCCACGCGCACGACTCAACTGGAAGACCTGACCCGTTTGCTGCTCCGCGCCCAGGAGGATGAGCGGCGGCGCATTGCGCGCGAGTTGCACGACGAAGCGGGCCAGGTGCTGACCGCGGTCAAGATCGAACTCGACCTCGAAGGCCGTGCTGACGCCGGTGCGCTGGTGGGCCGCGCGCTGGCACAGGTGCGCGATCTCAGCAACCTGCTGCGGCCGTCTGTGCTCGACGACCTGGGCCTTGGCGCCGCCCTCAAGGCTCTGGCGGATGATTTCTCGGCGAGAACACGCATCGGCTCCGCGCTCGATCTGCAGGGTGCCGCGCGGCGGCTGGCCCCGGATCTCGAGGTGGTCATCTATCGCGTGATCCAGGAAGCGCTCACGAATATCGCGCGCCACGCGCACGCGACGATGGCGTTTGTTCACCTGGCGATTGACGAACGACGCGCGCTGCTGACCGTGGAGGACAACGGACGCGGTCTCGCGCTCGCGCCCGGACAGGATTCACGCGCGCATATGGGATGGCTGGGCATGCGCGAGCGTGTGACGGCCGTCGGCGGTACCTTGAGCATCGAGCCGGGATCACGAGGCGGCGTGTGCATTCGGGCGGACATTCCAGTGGGAGTCACGGCATGACGGCCGCGCCGATTCGCGTAATCCTCGCCGACGATCACACGCTGGTGCGCAGCGGCATCCGCCGAATCCTCGAGAACCAGCCTGGGCTCGTGGTCGTCGAAGAGGCCGCGGACGGCCGCGCGGCTCTCGCGGCGGCGCGCCGGCTTGACGCCGACGTCCTCGTTCTCGACCTCAAGATGGCCGGGTCCGACGGGATCGAGGTCCTGAAGGCTATCAAGGCCGACAAGCCGGAACTCAAAGTGCTGATTCTCACCATGCACGCCGGTCGCGAATACGTGGCGCGAGCGGTCCAGGAAGGGGCCGATGCGTATCTGCTGAAGGATTCGGCCGTTCAGGACCTGGTCGCGGCCATCGAAGCCGTCATGGCGGGCCGCTCCTACTACAGTCCCTCGATCCAGCAGTCGATTTCCGAGTTGCTGCGCGAAGGCGGCAAGCCGGCGCACGGCGTACAGGGGCTGACCGACCGCGAGCGCGAGGTGCTCACGCTGCTCGCACGCGGGCTCTCCTCCAGGGACATCGCGTCGGCGCTCGACATCAGCGTGCGGACTGTCGATACACACCGCGCCAATCTCATGCGCAAGCTGGGTGTGAAATCGGTCGCACTGCTGACGCAGGTGGCCATTCGCGAGGGGATTCTGGACTAAGAACCCGGCCGCCTAGGTAGTTCTACCGATCCCGTGTCCGCAGTCCTGCGAATTGTCCGGCCCACGGCACCACCTTACTCTTGCGAACTGGAATGGAGCCGTTCTCCGGTGGACTGGCCGGCCTGCGCGCACTGACGGTCAACCTTCACAACGCCGGCTTGGCGGGTCTGCAGGATCTATCCCTGGACGCCGAGCGCTCCGCCAACCTGCATCGGCAACTCTTCGATCACCAACTCGAGTCCGTCGTCGTGCGCACGTGCAACCGCACGGAAATCTACTGGCGCTCTCGCATGGCAGGCGACGATGCCCTGGCCGCGGCGGCCTTTGCCGCAACGTTGAACGTGGAGGTCGCGGTTCTGAACGCGATGTCCACGCCGCTGGCCGGCGACGCGGCGGCCGGCCATCTCTTCCGCGTCTGCTGCGGCCTTGAATCGCTCGTGCTTGGCGAGGCCGAAATTCTCGGCCAGGTGCGGTCGGCCCTCGAGGCGTCGCCGCACGCGGGTCCGTTCCTGACCGGTGTCGTGCGCGCCGCTGTCCGCGCAGCGGGATTGGCGCGGGCGGAGACCGCGATTGGCGTCGGCGCCATATCGGTCGCGTCGCTGGCGATGCACTGGCTCAATGATGTGCTGCCGCTCACGGGCCGCCGTGTGCTCGTGGTCGGGGCCGGCGAGACAGGCCGGAAGGTCGCTCGTCTGCTGCGATCGATGCAGGTCGGCCACCTCGTCGTGGCCAACCGCACAATCGCGCGCGCCACCGCGGTCGCCACGCCGGTTGGGGCCGCGGCCGTCGATCTCCAATCGCTCGCGGCGGAGATTGGCCTGGCCGATGCCGTCGTCTGCGCGGCCGGCGCCGGGGATTGGCTGGTGCGTCTCGACGACCTGCGTGCGCCGTCGGCCAGGCAGGCGCGCCTCGTCGTCGTCGACCTCGCCATGCCGGCCGGCATCGAGCCGGGAGATGTCCCCGGCGTGGTGCGGATGGACCTTGCACGTCTCCAGTCGCTCGTCGGTGATCATCGCCGGCAGCGGCTGGCTGAAATTCCGCGTGTCGAGGCCGTGATCACACGGGAGATCGAGTGGCTGCGGAACTGGGCGCGCCATCAGGCGCTGCGCCCGCGGCTGTCTGAACTGCGACGACTGATTTCGCTGGAGAGGTCGTGAGGCGCACCGCGCGATTGGGCACGCGTGGCAGCGCGCTGGCGCGGTGGCAGAGCGAGTTCGTGGCGGCACAGATCCGGGCTGTCGTGCCGGACTTGCAGATCGACATCGTCGAGATCATCTCCACCGGAGATCAGATTACCGACCAGCCCCTGTGGCAGGTGGAAGGCACCGGGTTCTTCACCGCGACGATCGAACGAGCGCTGTCCGACGGCGACGTAGACATTGCCGTGCATAGCTACAAAGACCTGCCGGTCGAGGCGACGCCTGGATTAGCCGTGGCCGCGGTTCCGCCGCGTGCGCCCGTCGAAGATGTGCTCTGCGCCCAAGCCGGTGCCCGACTGGCTGACCTGCCGGCGGGCGCGCGGGTCGGGACCTGTAGTGCGCGCCGCACCGCCCAACTGCGGACGCTGCGGCCGGATCTGGAACTCGTGCCGTTGCGCGGGAACGTGCCGACGCGTGTCGCGCGCGTCACCGCTGGCGAGCTCGACGCGGTCGTGCTCGCACGCGCGGGACTGGTGCGGCTGGGCCTGGATCACCACATCACCGAAATCTTCCCCGTCGATCGCATGTTGCCCGCGCCCGGACAGGGCGCCCTGGCGATTCAGTGTCGCGAGGGCGACTTGTGGATTCTCGAGCGCCTGCGCCCGCTCGACGATCCGGCGACGCGTCGGGCGGTCACCGCGGAACGCGCGGTGCTGCACGCGCTCGGCGGAGGATGTTCCGTCCCGGTCGGCGCGGTCGCCACGGCGCTCGACGGCGGCGTCCTGGGGCTGACAGCCGGCGTCTTCAGCCTCGATGGGCTGTCGTCGTCGTGGGCGAATGTCATCGGTGACGAACCCGTCGCGCTGGGCGATGTGGCCGCGAGGCAGTTGCTGTCCGCGGGCGCCAGAACGATTCTTGCGGCCTTCGAAAAAGTCGCCCGCCTTGAAACCACGCAGATGACCGGAGGACCTTTATGAGTTTTCCCGCACAACGTGGGCGGCGCCTCCGGCGAACCGCAGGACTGCGCGCGTCAGTCGCCGAGACGCGGCTGTCAGCCGATCAACTCGTCGCGCCGTTGTTCGTGCGCGAGGGCTATGGCGTGCGCGAACCGATCGCGTCAATGCCGGGTCACGCCCGGCTGTCGCCCGACCTCGCGGCCGAAGAAGCCGCCTCGCTCGCCGCGGTCGGCGTTCACGCGGTACTCCTGTTCGGGATTCCGTCACGCAAGGACGCCGACGGGAGCGGCGCCTGGGATGCCGCGGGTCCGGTGCCGCAGGCGATTCGGCGAATCAAAGAGATCGTGCCCGCGGTATCGATCTGGGCGGATGTGTGCCTGTGCGAGTACACCGATCACGGGCACTGCGGCGTGCTCGACGAGCAGGGCGTGAATCCCGAGGTAAACAACGACGAGACGCTGCCGCTGCTGGCGCGCGCCGCGCTGGCGTATGCACACGCGGGCGCGGACGTGATTGCGCCGTCGGACATGATGGACGGGCGCGTCGCCTATCTCCGGGCCGCACTCGATCGCGCCGGGCACGAAGACATTGCGATGGTCTCGTACGCCGTGAAATATGCATCGGCGTTCTACGGCCCGTTCCGAGAGGCCGCCGGATCGGTCCCGCGCCACGGCGATCGCAAGGCGTACCAGATGGATCCGCCGAACGTGCGTGAAGCGATTCGCGAGGCGGTGGCTGACGTCGACGAGGGCGCGGACATGGTCATGGTCAAGCCGGGCCTGCCGTACCTTGACGTGATCCGCGCCGTGCGCGAGCGCGTGGACGTGCCGGTCGTCGGGTACCAGGTCTCCGGCGAGTTCGCGATGCTCCACGCCGCCGCCGACCGCGGCTGGATCGATCTGCCGCGCGCCATGCAGGAAACGGCGATCGCCATTCGGCGAGCCGGCGCAGATCTGCTGATCACCTACTTCGCGCGCCAACTCGCCACGGGTCTGGCCGCCGCGCACTTCCACACGGCGGTCGCCGCTTCTGATGGAGCCCTGGCGGCCCCTCCTGGAGCCCTGGGTCTTCAGACCCAGGGATCATGATGCCCGTCACTGACAGTCTCGCCCCGACGTCCTGGCTTGAACGCGCCGCACGCGTGACCCCGGGCGGCGTGCACTCCCCTGTCCGCGCATTCAAGGCGATGGGCATGCCACCACTCGCCGTCGTCGAGGCGCGAGGCGCCCACGTAGTCGACGGCGACGGGCGCCGTTACATCGATTGGATCGGCGCGTGGGGGCCGGCCTTGCTGGGGCACAACCATCCGGCGATCGAAGAAGCTGTGATCTCGACCGCCCGCCGCGGCCTGCTGTTTGGCCTCGCCTCGCCGCGCGAAGTCGATCTCGCCGAGCGCCTCGTCGCGCGCCTGCCGGGCTGCGACATGGTCCGGTTCGTCGTGACCGGCACCGAGGCGACGATGAGCGCCGTGCGCGTGGCGCGCGCCGCGACGAAGCGCGCGACCATCATCAAGTTCGCGGGCGCGTATCACGGCCATGCGGACATGTTCCTCGTCCGCGCCGGCTCAGGCGCCGCGACGTTCGGTACGCCGGACTCTCCTGGCGTGACGCCTGGTGCGGCCCAGGACACGGCCATCGCCCGATTCAATGATTTGCACAGTGTGGATGCCGCGTTCGAGCGGGCCGCCCGAGAGGTCGCGGCGCTGATCGTCGAGCCGGTGGTCGGCAACATCGGCTGCGTGCCGCCCGAACCGGGCTTCCTGCAGGGCCTACGCGACCGCTGCACGCGCCACGGATCCGTCCTGATTTTCGACGAGGTCATGAGCGGCTTCCGCGTCTCGGCGGGCGGCGCGGCGGCCCTCTACGGCGTGACGCCGGACATGATCACGTTCGGCAAGATCGCCGGCGGCGGCCTGCCGCTGGCTGGGTTCGGCGGATCGCGCGCGTTGATGGAACTCGTCGCCCCGGCCGGGCCGGTGTATCAGGCGGGCACCTATGCCGCGAGCCCCCTCGCAATTGCGGCCGGTCTGGCGGCCTTCGATGTCATCGACGGCCATCCGCATCTCTATCGCCTGCTGGACGACCGTACCGCGCGGCTGGCGACGGCCTTGACCGATGCCGCGCGCGCATCGGGCGTGCCGGTACAGGTTCAACGCGTCGGTTCGATGTGGACGGTGTTCTTTTCAGGCCGACCCGTCCGTTCCTGGGATGATGCAGACGCCGTTGATCGCGATGCGTACGCGCGATTCTTCCGCGGCATGATCTCCCGCGGCGTGCTCCTGCCGCCCTCGGCGTTCGAGTCCGCGTTTCTGTCGCTGGCCCACGACGACGCGATCATCGGCGAGACGGTCGAAGCCGCCCGGGCCGCGTTCGCGGAGGTGCGGTCGTGAGCGGCATGGCGGATCGCTTTCTGCGGGCGTGCCGGCGCGAGCCGGTCGATCGGACGCCAATCTGGATCATGCGGCAAGCCGGTCGCTACCTGCCCGAGTACCGCGAACTGCGTCAGCGTGTCGACTTCCTCACGTTGTGCCGCACGCCCGAGTTGGCTGTCGAAGCCACACTGCAGCCGCTGCGGCGATTTCCGTTCGACGCCGCGATTCTCTTCTCAGACATCCTGCTGCCGCTCCAGGCGCTGGGCGTGCAGATGGCCTTCACGCCGGGACCGACGATTGCCGACCCGATTCGCACGCGCGCGCAGGTCGATGCGCTCGCCCTTCGACCGGCGGCTGAAGCCGTGCCCTTCGTCGCCGAGGCCGTGCGGCTGTTGCGGCGTGAACTCGATGGGCGGACCCCGCTCATCGGTTTCTGCGGCGCGCCGTTTACGCTCGCGGCCTATCTCATCCAGGGCCGCGGCAAAGAAGGCTTCGGCCTGGCGAAGACGATGCTCTACCAGGATCCCGCGACGCTCGAACATCTGCTCGCGACGCTCGCCGCCGCCATGACCGACTACCTCAGCCTGCAGATTCAGGCCGGCGCGCAGGCGGTTCAGATTTTCGATTCCTGGGCGGGCATTCTCGGGCTCGAGGAGTACCGCCGGTTTGCCCTGCCCTACGTCAAGACGATCGTCGAAGGCGTGCGGCCGCTGGGCGTGCCGATCATCTACTTCGTGAACGACGGGCCGCACCTGCACGCAGCGGCCGCCGGCGCGGGCGCCGACGTGCTCGGTGTGTGCTGGCGCTCGCCGCTCGACGAGGTCGCACGCCGCGTGGGGCCGCACATGGCGCTGCAAGGCAACCTGGATCCGCACGTGCTGTTCGCAAGCGCGGACATCGTCGCGCGCCAGACTGACGCCGTGCTCGACCGCGTCGCTGGCCGCCCAGGCCACATCATGAATCTGGGACATGGCATCCTGCCGGACACGCCGATCGCGAGCGTCGAGGCGTTGATCGCCGCCGTGCACGACTACGACGCGAAGAGTGCGGACATCGCCCTGACGCCATGACCCACGTAATGACGGCGCCCGTCCTCGATCTGCTCGATCGCTACGATCGGCCGGGGCCGCGCTACACCTCCTATCCCACGGCGGTCGAATTCCACGAACACGTCGGCGAGGCCGCCTACCGCGACGCCCTGGCCCGCGCCAATGCGATGCCGGCCGAGCCGCTGTCCGTCTACGTGCACCTGCCGTTCTGCGAAGCGCGCTGCTCCTACTGCGGCTGCAACGTCGTCATCACGCGGCACCGGGATGTCGCGCATCGGTATCTCGACTATCTCGACAAGGAAATCGATCTCCTGGCGGCCCACGTCCCCGATCGTCGGCAGATCTCACAGATGCACTGGGGCGGCGGCACGCCCACGTATCACACGGCCGGCGAACTGGCCCGCGTGTTCGAGGGCATTCGGCGGCATTTCACGTTTACGCCGGATGCAGAGATCGGCCTCGAGATCGACCCGCGCGTGACGTCCGTTGAACAGCTGACGACGTTGCGGGCGCTGGGCTTCAACCGGTTGTCGCTGGGCGTTCAGGACTTCGATCACCGGGTACAGGAAGCGGTCAATCGCGTGCAGAGCTACGAGCTGACGCGCGATTGCGTGGCCGCGGGACGCGCGCTCGGGTATCGATCAACCAATCTCGACCTGATTTATGGACTGCCGTATCAAACGGTCGAGGGGTTCGGACGGACACTCGAGCAGGTACTGACCATTCGCCCGGACCGCGTGGCCGTGTATTCGTTCGCGTTCGTGCCGTGGATCCGCGCGCACATGAAACACCTGCCGGCCGATTCGCTGCCGGAACCGCGCGTGAAGCTTGCGCTGCTGGCCCTGGCCATCGAAGCGTTCGGCGCCGCCGGGTATCAGCAGATCGGCATGGACCACTTCGCGTTGCCCGACGATGAGCTCGCCCGCGCAATAGACAGCCGTTCGCTGCACCGAAACTTCATGGGCTATACCGTGCAGTCCGCGCGCGACATGGTCGCGCTCGGGGTGTCGGGCATCGGCGATCTCCAGGGGACGTTCGTGCAGAACGCCAAGAAACTCCCGGAGTACTACGCGGCGCTCGAACACGGCCGGTTTCCGATCGACCGCGGGTATGCACTCGATGCGGACGACCTCATCCGGCGGCACGTCATCAGCGAGCTGATGTGCAACGCGCATCTCGACATCGCCCGCGTCGAACGGCACTTCGGTATCCGCTTCTCGGAGTATTTCGCCGCCGAACTCGGCGAACTGACCGGCGACCACTCGCCCGCGACCGACGGGCTCGTCCGGCTCACCTCGGAGGCCATCGAGGTCACACCCGCCGGGCGTCTGTTCATTCGCAACGTCTGCATGGTGTTCGATCGGTACCTGCGGGGACGCATGACCGCGGCGCAACCGGTCTTCAGCCGCACGGTATGACCGGTCCTCCGCGTGTGGTGATTGTCGGCGGCGGCGCGACCGGGCTGTCGGCCGCCTTTACCCTCACGCAGGCGGCGTCCGCTCAAGGCCGGCCCGTTCACGTGACGGTGCTCGAGGCCGGCGCTGCGGGCGGTCATGCGCAGACGGTGGACGAGGATGGATATCTGGTCGAGAGCGGGCCGAACGGATTCCTGAATCGCGAGCCTGCCACGCTCGATCTCGTGAGGGCGCTCGGGCTCGAGTCGCGGCTCGTCACCGCGCGCCCGGACGCGAAGCGGCGTTTCATCGTCCGAAATGGCCGTCTGTGCCGCGCGCCTGAGTCGCCGCAGACGCTGCTCACTACGCGCGCCTTGTCCCTGCCAGGAAAGCTGCGGCTGCTGGGCGAACCGTTCGCGCGCGGACCACAACCCGGCGTGGACGAGACTGTCTTCGACTTTGCGGCCCGGCGCATCGGGGCGGAAGCGGCGGAGATGCTGGTGGACGCCGCGGTGTCCGGCATCTCGGCCGGCGACAGCCGCCTCTTGTCGGTGGCGGCCCAGTTTCCCACGATGGTCGCGATGGAGCGCGAGCATGGCAGTCTCGTGCGCGCCCTGTTTGCACGCCGGACGCGCGGCGGCGCCCCCTCGACACTGATGAGTTTCGACCGCGGCATGGCGACGCTCGTGGAGGCGCTGACAGACCAACTCGGGAACGCGGTCCGGCCACGCACCCGCGTCACCAGCATTGAGCGCAGCGAGTCTGCCTGGCATGTTCGTACCGATCGTGGCGCCGCACTCCAAGCCGACGCGGTCGTACTCGCGGTACCGGCGCGTCAGGCCGCCCCGATGGTGTCGCGCCTGGATGCGCCGATGGCGTCCACGCTGGCCGCCATCCCGTTCTCCGGGCTCCATGTCGTGGCGCTGGCCTATCGCGTGTCGGATGTACCCCGCCCGCTCGATGGCTACGGCTATCTCGTCACGCGGCCGGAGCGCCTGGCCACGCTCGGCGTGGTGTGGGAGTCCTCGCTGTTTCCTGGTCGCGCGCCGGACGGGATGGTGCTCGTGCGCGCGTTCCTCGGCGGCACCCGGCGTCCCGACCTGGCGTCGTCCGGCGCAGCCGCGGCGATCACTCACGCGCGCGCCGACCTCGAGCGCGTGCTGCGCATCACCGCGCCGCCCGCGCGCACGTGGACCTTCGCGTGGCCTGACGCGATTGCTCAATACACCGTCGGTCACCTGGATCGCGTGGCGACGGTTCGCCACCGTGTCGCGCGTCATCCCGGGCTCACGCTGTGCGGCACGTCGTACGACGGCACGTCGTTCAATCACGCGATCGCGGCCGGCATGCGCGCGGGCCGCGAACTGGCCGGCCAGTTGGCAGCCGATGGGTGGTCGGCAGGGCGCGCGTCATCGGCCGAGCCCGCGCTCGTCTCGCGCTGAGTCTTCGAATGCCAGCATCGGCCGCGCCCACCCGTCACGTCGTCCTCGTCACTTATGGAGAGCCGCCTGCGTCGCGGTTCACCGATCAGCTGCGGTATTCCTGGCGGATTCTTCTCGGGCTGACGCGCACGATCGCGCCGATTCCGCGCGCGCTCCTGCCGATCATCGCGATCTCGCGGGGCCGCTCGCGCGCCAGAACCTGGCGCGACGAGCGCTATTCGTCTCCGCTCGAGCCGATCACGGAGCGCCAGGCCCGCGCGCTCGCGTGGGAACTGGCGGACCGCGACGCGACGTGCGGCTGGCGCGTGCACGTCGCGTATGAGTTCCGGACGCCGTTGGTCGCCGATGTGCTCGCTACGATTCCCGTGGACGAGCCGGTCGATCTCATTCCCATGTACGCGGCCGATTCCGCGTTTACCCACGCGCTCACGCGCGCGACGATCGCCACGCTTGCCCACGCACGGCCCTCGGCGACTCGCGCGCAGGTGCTGGCCGCCTTCCCGGCCGACACGCTGGGCGAAATCGCCGCGTCATTCGTGCTCGACTGCGTCGCCTCCCGGCCCGAGTGGCGCGGCCCCGATGTGGCCGTCGTGCTCGCCGGCCACGGCACGCTGCTCGAGCCCACGCGCCCCGTCGACACCGGGCTCGCGGCCACTCAACGCCTCATCGACGCCATCCAGTCGCGCCTCTCGACCGAGTTCGGCCTGGTCGTGAACGGCTGGCTGAACCACACGCGAGGCGGACGCTGGACCGAGCCGGCCATGGATGACGCCCTGCAGGGCGTGGTGGACGCCGGCTTTACGAAGGCGATCTACTTTCCGTTCGGGTTTCTGGCGGACAACGCCGAGACTGAACTCGAAGGCCGGATGGCGTTGCGCAAGCAACCGCGCCTGCGAGCGCTCCATCTGCCGTGCCTGAATGATTCGGCGGGCCTGATCGCGGCGCTGGCGTCCGCGATCGTGGGGGTCAGGGACTACGCCGGTCAACGCTGAATGTAAGAGCGGCGCCGGGTCTAAAGACCCGGCCTCCTGGATTTCTCCCGCTCTTCGCGCCGTCTCAATTCCGCCGCATACGCGTCCTTCGCGGCACGCGATCCCAGAATCCAGCCAATCACGACGCCGAGCAGCAGGACCGCCGGAATGAAGATGAAGTGACCGGATGTCACCGGGTGCCTATCGCCGCGCCGCGAGCCGCGCCGTGACGTCGGCGAGTTCGCGTTCGACCTTGCCGAGCCGCTGCCAGAGCAGGAACACGTAGACGACCAGGGCGATCCAGACGAAGCCGTAGGCGCCGTAGACCAGCGGCGAGGCGGCCAGCGTTTCCCTGGCGGCGTCGGGAATGTCGCCTATGGGCTGGAATCCCTGCTGCGGCGTTTGACCGGCCCACGCGACTGTGCCGAGCAGCCACACCGTCAGGGCCGATCCCCAACCAGCCAGGCGGGCGACGAGCCGAACGTCAGTCCTCGAGCGCGACATAGGCCTCCTCGAGCGCCACCCGACTGGATTCGAGACGAATCCGCACGATGAGCAGCGCGATAAAGAAAAACAGGAACGTGAAAATGGACCAGGCAAACGGCGCCGCCATCTCAGGCGGCAGCGTTCGCACGACCGTCGGCGGCGGATGATTGGTTCGCCAGTAGATCGTCGACACGTAGACAAACGGCACCAGTGCGGTGCCAAAGACCCCGACCGCGGCGGCCAGCATCTCCGATCCTGGCCCGCCAAACCGGCGCAGCAGCAGATACGCGACGAACACCATCCACATGACGAGCGTCATCGTCAGGCGCGGGTCCCAGACCCACCACACGCCCCAGGCCTTGCGTGCCCACAGCGGGCCGGTCACCAGCACGATCAGGCCGAACACGACCGCGAGTTCGGCGGCGGCGACAGCGACCTGATCGGCGAATCGACTGCGACGGAACAGATACACCGCGCTCGCCAGGCCGCACACGAAGGCGGCCACAAACGTCAGCATGGCGGCCGGCACGTGGTAATAAAAAATCTTCTGCACGACGCCCATCGTCGACTCGATCGGCGCGGCCTGAATCATGAAGGGCGCGCGCGCGTACATCAGCGCGGCGACGATCAGCAGGGGTGGAACCAGCCGGTTGGCTATGCGCATGGGTCCTTCATTCGCTCATGACGGGATCGAACACCCAGAGCGAGAGCACGACGAAAACCGCGTCAAAGAATATCAGGATCGACAGCCACGCCAGCGCCGCATCCAGATTCGGTTCGGTCGCGAAGATCGCCGCCGTACCGCGCACGCCTGCGATGAGCACCGGCACGGTGATCGGGTACAGCAGCAGCGGCAGCAGCACATCGCGCGAGTGCGCCCGAACCAGCATCGCGGCGAACAGCGTCCCGACGCCGGCAAAGCCCAGCGTGCCGGCCGCCAGGAGGCCGGCAAGCAACCAGGGCGCCCGCAGGATGGGCGCGTCGAACAACAACCCGACAATCGGCACGAGCACCAGCTCGACACCGATCATCAGCGCCAGCAGGCCGATCAGCTTGCCCAGATAGACGGCCGCTCGCTCGCTCGGGGCGAGCAAGAGCGCACGCAACGTTTCGGACTGCCGTTCGCGCTCGAACGCGCGGCTCAGGGCCAGCGTGCCGGAGAACGCCACGGCGACCCAGAGAATGCCCGACGACGCCCCCTCGATCGCTTTTCCCTCCTGTACGAAGGCGAAGGAAAACACGAGCACGCACGCGAGTGCGAAGAAGACCGTCGTGTAGGCGAGCTCGCGGCTGCGCGCCTCGACCACGAGATCCTTGCGCGCGATGAGCCAGGCCGTCCGCAGCAGGCTCACGACCAGGCCTCCGCCATCGTGCGCCGGTACTGCTCGCGCAAGCTGCCGCGGCCGGCGTCGATCTCGCGAACGCGCCCGGCCTTCAGACAGATCACGCGATCGACCAGCCCGTCGGCGCTCTCGAAGTCGTGCGTCGCCATCAGGACGATGGCGCCGGCCTCGCGCAAGCCGCGGAGCCGCGCCGTCAGCAGACCGGCCGATTCATCGTCGAGCCCCGTGAACGGCTCGTCGAGCAGGACGAGACGCGGCTGGTGAATCAGCGCGCGCTCGAGGGCCAGCCGCTGCCGGAGGCCGCGCGAGAAGGCGGCGACGCGATCGTTGGCACGGTCTTCCAGGCGCGCGTGCGTAAGCGCCTGCGCCACGCGCTCGGGCACGTTCCGCAGCCCATACAGGCGGGCGAAGAACTCGAGATTCTCGCGGGCTGAGAGGTCACCGTAGAGAAAGAGATCGTGGCCGAGCACGCCGATGCGGCCGCGCAGTTCGTCGCCCAGCACCGCCGCGGTCTGGCCCCCGTAGCGCACCTCGCCGGCCGTCGGCCTGACGAGCGTGGACAGCACGCCGAGCAGCGTGGACTTGCCTGCCCCATTCGGACCAAACAACCCGGCCACGGAGCCGGCGGTGAACGTCAGCGACGTCTTCGCGAGCGCGCGCCTGCGCCCGAAGTGCCGGGAGACGTCGACGACTTCGACGGTGGAAAAATCGCAGGCGGGCCCGGACGCCACGAGATCGATCAGGCGGTGCGCGTCCGCCGCGCGCCGCCGTAGGCGCCCAACAAGCCCGCGGCGATGATCGCGCCCACCAGCGCCAGCGCGAGATTGCGCGGCCACTCCGGACGGTGCGGCAGGCCTGAGATTTCGAGGGTGAGCGCCTGACCGGCGGCCAGGCCCGGGCCGGTGCCCAGGATCAGCGCCTGGCCCTGATCGTTGATGTCACGCGTCGCGGTGAACTGCGATGACGCAATCGACAGACCGCCAATCTGCTGGACCATCACGGTCAACTGCTGAAGCGCCGCCGGCCAGGTCTGCGTCAGCCGCGCGGTCGGGCCGCTGTAGGGCAACTCGTAGGCGGCCTGCACGGGCGTGACGCCCGGCGCAAACGGGCCGAGCACGGTGATGCGAGGACCGTTGGCGGTCGCCGTGGGCGTCGACTCTTCGAGCACGGTGGAGCCGCGCGCTTCGCGCGGCAGCTCGAAAATCAGCGGCCCGCCGATATCGACCGGCGTCCGCGCCGAGTTCACGATCTGCAGCAGGTAGTAAATGCTCAGCCGGTCGCCGGACATTTCAGCGATGACGCGCGACTCCGGCCCGAGGACCACCGTCCCGGCGGCCGCGGGACCGGCAGCGAGCCGCCGATCCTCCTCTTCGCGCTTGACCTGTTCCGGATCGGTCGCGACGAGCACGATGCGCAGGCCGCTCTCGACAATGGTCGCGTCCTGCGACTCGAGGCGCTCACCGTCCACCGTCGCGACGGCCTTGATCTTCGCGCCCTTGGCGAGGCCGCTGAACGAAGCACGGCCGTCGGCGCCGGTCGTCGCGGTCCGCCGCTTGCCATCGACCAGCAGGTCGGCGACGTGCCCGACGATGTTCTTGTCGCCGCGCATGACGCGGACGGTGACCGTGCCGACCGGGACATCGGGCACCGGCAGCACACGGCCGGACATCTCTTTGGCAGTCGGCATCTGAACTTGTGCGGCGGCGTGATGTGCAGCCGCCACGAACATCGCCATCGTCAAGGCAAGGGCCGCGAGCGTTCTCATCGCGCCCCCGCGAGCTTCGCGCCGCAGGATTTGCAGAATCGCGCGTCCGCGTCATTTGCCGTCTCGCACGCCTCACAGACGCCCGGGACCCTGGCCGGCGCGGCTTTCGGCAATTCCACCGGCGTCCGCTCGAGGTCCTGCATCACGCTCAGCGCGCGGGTTCGAAGACGCGTGGCGATCGCATGGAAGTCGGCTTCGCTCACCTTTCCCATCGCCCTGTCGAATTCGAGTTCCTTGATGGAGCGCAGGACGAGCGCCTTCTGCCGTTCCATGTCCGCGCGCGAACGCCCCGTGACCGGACCCGGCTCGACACCCGCGTTGAAGAAGCCCGCGACCGCGCGGCTCAACGCCACGCCCACGAATCCGGCGGAGACGACCGCCGCGCTCAACAGCAACAGCGCGGCCGGATGCGTCTCACGGGAGACCATCACGACGACGGTGGCGCCGATCATCGACAGGAGCGTGAAGAAGTGCCAGGCCTGAAAGCCTGACGATGCGGGCTGCCGGCGCGCTTTAGTCGAGGTCGCGGAGTTCGTCATCAAGCTGGCTTTCGAGTCTCGGATCGACGGGCGGCCTGGCGACGGCGGGCTCCTCGCCCTGACGGCGCGACCAGCGGAACGCCATGCGGCCGACAACGACAACGCCCACCAGGCCAAGCCCGTACGGCAGCAGCCAGGCGAGGCGGTTGAAGCCCTGATCGATCGGCGAGGACAGCACTTCCTGGCTGCCGTACTTCTTGACGAAGTGCTCGATGATCTGGTCGTTGGTCATGCCCTTGGCCACGAGGCCGGCCAGTTCCACGCGCATGCCTTCGGCCGTCGAACACGTGCAGTCGGAAATGCGTTGGCGCCCGCACGTGCCGCACATGCAGACGATCTTGGCTTGCGCATCTTTTTCGATCTTCGAGGTGGGCGCCACGATGACGAGCCCGGAGTTCGGTTGATGTTGGGCGCGCAGGCCCGCGGAGCCGATCCCGAACAGGAGCAGCAGGACGAGCGTGGTCGTCGCCGCGCCTTCGGGCACGGTGGACCCGGCGAAGGCGAAGGCGCGGGCCGGCAGCAGCGCCACCAACGTGCCGATGGCCATGATCCCGACGCCCATCCAGATCCAGTTGACGAGCGGATTGACCTTGACCTTCATCTTCGCCGACTGCCCGCCCGCTTCGTAGCCGGCCAGCACGACGTAGAGGTCATCGGCAAACCCGCGGCGCAAGGCGACCTCGGTCGTCGGTTCGTCGGTCCGGCCGTTGAAGAACCACCGCGCCGGATACATCTTGCCGATCGGCTCGCCGTACTTGAACGTCTCGACGACGGCCGTCACCATCTGTTTCTGCGCGTCGGTCGTGACCGACAGCGCCACGAACTTCACGGTGTACGGCGCGACCTCGATTTGCTGGCCCGGCGTCAGCACGGCTTCTTCTTCCCGTTCGAATCCACCACCAGCGAACCCGAGAAACACGAGCACGATGCCGATGTGCACGACGTAGCCGCCGTAACGCCGACGCTCCCGGCCGACAAGGCCGACCATCGCGGTGAACACGTCCGTCCCGGTGGCCTGCCGGCGCACGAGCCCGGCCCGCCAGAACTCCTGCAGGATGGTGATGGTCACGAAACCGCAGAGCGCAAAGCACAGGCCTGACGACCAGAACGGCACGCCCAGCAGCCCGACCCCGACGCCCGTGACCGTCGCGCCGACCGTGGGCCACAGGAACTGGTTGAACATGCTGCTGATCGTGGACTTGCGCCACGCCAGGAGCGGGCCGACGCCCGTCAGGAACAACAGCACGAGGCCAACCGGCGTCAGCCATTTATTGAAGAACGGCGCCGCGACGGTCTTGCGGCCCTGCCCCAGCGCCTCGCTCAGCGTCGGGAACATCGTCGAAAACAGCACGAAGAACGCGGCGAACAGCAGCACCCAGTTGTTGGCCAGGAACGCCGCCTCGCGCGAGGTCCACGAATCGAGTTCATTGCGCGCCCGCAGCATCGGCAGCCGGTAGATGACGAGGCCGAAACTGATGATGAGCGTCGACACCATGAAGCCCGTGAACAACCAGGCCAGTTCCTGGTTCTCGCCGAACGAGTGCACGGACTGCACCACGCCGGACCGCGTCATGAACGTGCCAAAAATCGTCAGGAAGAACGTCACGATCACGAGCGCGACGTTCCAGACTTTCAGCATGCCGCGCCGTTCCTGCACGATCACCGAATGCAGAAGGGCGGTGCTGGTGAACCATGGCAGCAACCCGGCGTTCTCGACCGGGTCCCAGCCCCAATAGCCGCCCCAGCCCAACTCCTCGTAGGCCCACAGCGCGCCGAGCGAGAGACCGACGGTCAGGAAGAGCCACGCCATCATCGTCCACGTGCGAATCGCGCGGAGCCATCCGTCGTCGAGCTGACCGGATGCGAGTGCCGCGATACCGAACGCGAAGGGAATCGTCATGCCCACGAAGCCGAGGTACAGCAACGGGGGATGAATCGCCATGTAGAAGTTCTGGAGCAGCGGGCTCAGCCCCGCTCCCGCCGCCGGCGTCGCGGTGAGATACGTGTCGAACGGGTTGTTGTGCACCACCATCAGAAAGAGGAAGAACATCTCGACGGTGGAAATCACGGCGACCACCCACGGGATGAGCAGGCGGTGGCGCGTGCGATTGATGGCGATCGCGACGCTGCCGAACGCGGCGAGCAGCGTCACCCAGAACATCAGCGACCCATCCAACCCGCCCCAGTACGACGCCAGCTTGTAGAACAGCGGCTGCGAGGCGTCCGAGTAGCGCTGGACGTACTTGATGCTGAAGTCGCCCACGACGAAGGCATGGACGATGACGGCCGACAGCACCGCCATGATGGCCGTCACCGAGTGGAAGAGCCCGACCCCTCCCTCAATGAGCGACCGGCTGCCACGCCGGGCGCCCGCGATGGACGCAGCAAACGCCCCGCTCGCCAGGACGAACGCGACGAGAATGAACACCGATCCGAGTGACGCCATGGGTGGCCTAGCGGCCGATCTTCGGGGACTTGAGGGCTTCGGCCTCGTACTTCGACGGACACTTGGCCGTCATGTCTTTAGCCTGAAAGCCCTGCGCGCCGAGCGTCCCAGTCAGCACGAGTTCGGCGCCGTCCTTAAACGAGTCCGGAACCAGTCCCGTGTACGTGGCGACAACGCTGTAGTCACCCGTGCGAATCTTGAACCGGTAGTCCATCGAATTGGGCCGCATTTCGATCGACTTGTCGACGACATAGCCGTGCAGCTGCATCGACTTGCCGTACCACTGCTCGGGACTGTTCATGACTTCGTCCACGTGCTTGTAGTACTCCGCGCCCGAGGACACGGTCGTATACAGGAGCAGGACCAACGCGCCGAGCACGACGACTGCGGAGAAGATCGCGCGGGTCTGCTTTTGTGACATCTCAGTGAACTCCGTCCGGCATGCCCCGTAGGCGTAGGGCCCTGAACCCTTAAAGGATACGGCCCGTTCTGATGGGAATCAACCGACGGCGCGGCCCCCTTCGACCGCTGGCCCGTATCGCGGCTGCAATTCGAGCCCGGTTTCCTGAAGGAATTGCCAGACGACGGCCACCGGCAACCCGACGACATTGGAGTACGAGCCTTCGATGCGGGTCACGAACCTCGACGCCAGCCCTTGAATCGCGTACGCGCCGGCCTTGTCCATGGGCTCGCCGGAATCCACATACCAGCGGATCTGGCCGGCGTCGAGGGGGGCGAACCAGACCTGGGTCCGTTCCACGTGGGCGCGCGCCCCGTCGGGCCATTCGACCGCGACCCCCGTCAGCACCTCGTGCATCCGGCCGGAGAGTTGCGCAAGCATCGCGGCGGCCTCATCCGGCGTCGCCGGCTTGGCAAGCACCCGGTCGCCGACGAGGACGATCGTGTCCGCGGCAAGAACCACGTCGGCCGGATGGCGTTGCCGGCCCGTCTGCGCTTTTTCCACCGCGACGCGCCGGGCGTACTCCTCGGGCGCCTCGCCTGGATGCCGCCGCTCGTCGATGTCCGCCGGGTCGACGACGAACGCCAGGCCTGCCGCCGTGAGCAGTTCGCGCCGGCGTGCGGAAGCTGACGCGAGAACGAGGCGCATCGCGCTCAGATCATATAGGCAGCACTCGTCTTGAATGCGCGTGGCCGTGATGTGATGATGGGACGTTTGGAAGCCCTCCGTTCATCCGAAACTGAGGCGCTGCGGCGCCTGCTCGAGGCCCAACCGACCAGTTCGGCGAAGATCGGCTTTGCCTGGCGCATGGCCGCCGGTCCGGCCCTGGCGAATGCCGCGGATGTGGAGTGGCGCGATGACGGCGTGCTCGTGGTGCGGGCGAAGACGTCCAACTGGCTGAAGGAACTGCGGCACGCACGGCCGATCCTGACGACGCGCCTCTCCGCTCTTCTGGGCCAGGGAGTCGTCAGCAAGTTCGTGATTGAGTGAGCGCCCCGTCGCGGGCGTGCACAAGGCAAGCAAAGGGGAACGTGAATGCGTGAAACGGTCATTGTCAGTGCAGTTCGGACGCCGACCGGCAAGTTTCTTGGCGGCCTGAAAGACTTCAAGGCCACGGAACTGGGCGCGCTCGTCGTGCGCGAGGCCGTGAAGCGCGCGGGCATCGATCCCGCGACGGTTGACGAATGCATCATGGGCAACGTCGTCGGTGCCGGCGCCGGACAGGCTCCCGCACGGCAGGCGGCGCTGAACGGCGGCCTGGCCAACGGCGTGGGCGCGTTGACGATCAACAAAGTGTGCGGATCCGGACTCAAGGCCGTGATGCTGGCCGCGCAGGGCATTGCGCTGGGCGACATCGACATCGCGGTCGCCGGCGGCATGGAATCCATGAGCAACTGCCCGTACCTGCTGACACGGGTCCGCGAGGGCCTGCGCATGGGCGACGGCACGATCATCGACTCGATGATTCATGACGGCTTGTGGGATTCCTTCAACAACATCCACATGGGCCTGACCGGCGAGCACGTGTCGGAGACGTACAAGGTCTCGCGCGACGATCAGGATCGCTACGCGGTCGACAGTCACCGGAAGGCCGCGGCCGCGACGAAGCAGGGGTTCTTCCGCGACGAAATCCTGACCGTGTCGATTCCGCAAAAGAAGGGCGACCCCATCGTCGTCGCGCATGACGAATCGATTCGCGAGGACACGACGCCCGAGTCGCTGGCGCGGCTCAAGCCGGCGTTCAAGAAGGACGGCACGGTCACGGCCGGCAATGCGCCGGGCGTCAACGACGGCGCGGCCGCGGTGGTCGTGATGGGTGCGGACGTCGCTGCCCGGCTCAACCTGACGCCCATCGCGCGCGTGGTCGGCTACGCGACGGCGGGCCTCGAGCCCAAGCTTGTGATGATGACGCCGGTCGAGGCCGTGCGAAAACTGAACAAGAAGACGGGCTGGCAGATGGGCGACGCGGATCTGATCGAACTCAACGAAGCCTTCGCCGTGCAGGCCGTGGCGGTGACGCGTGAACTCGGTCTCGACCCCGCGCGCGTCAACGTGCAGGGCGGCGCGGTCGCACTCGGCCACCCCATCGGCGCCAGCGGCGCGCGCATTCTGACGACGCTGCTCTACTCACTCAAGCGCCAGGGCAAGAAGCGCGGGATCGCGACGCTGTGCCTGGGTGGCGGGAATGGGGTGGCAATGGGGATTGAGATATTGGACTAACTAACAACTAACAACTAGCAACTAACAAGTGAGGAGTTCCGCACCTCCGTTCCTTAACTTGTTAGTTGTTAGTTGCTAGTTGTTCGTTAATCCACGGAGCGCTTTTATGATCAAATCCATCGCCGTTATCGGCGCCGGCACCATGGACAATGGCATTGCGCAGGTCTTTGCGCAGGGCGGCTTCGGCGTAAAACTCCACGACGCGTCGGCGGCCGCGATCGACAAGGCGCGGGCGTCGATCGACAAGAGTCTCGGCAAGTTCGTCGAGAAGGGCAAGCTGACGGCGGCCGATCGCGATGCGGCGCTCGGCAGACTGACAGCGGCGCCATCCATTGATGACCTGGCGACGGTGGACTACGTCGTCGAGGCCATCTACGAGAACCTCGAGGCCAAGCGCAACGTGCTGTCGAAGCTGGACGCGATCACGCGGCCGGACGTGATTCTCAGCACCAACACGTCGTCGATTTCCATCACCCTGCTCGGCGCGGCCACGAAGCGGCCCGACAAAGTGCTGGGCATGCACTTCATGAACCCGGTGCCGCTGATGACGCTGGTCGAACTCGTGCGCGCGCAGGCGACGTCGGACGCGTCGATGCAGACCGCCGTCGATCTCTGCAAGGCGCTCGGCAAGACGCCGGTTGAAGCGGCCGACTACCCCGGCTTCATTTCGAATCGCATCCTGATGCCGATGATCAATGAAGCCATCTTCGCCGTGATGGACGGCGTCGGCACGCCCGACGCGATCGACACGGTGATGAAACTCGGCATGAACCACCCGATGGGCCCGCTGACGCTCGCCGACTTCATCGGCCTCGACGTCTGCCTGGCCATCATGCAGGTGCTGCACGACGGCCTCGGCGATCCCAAGTACCGTGCCTGTCCCCTGCTCAAGCGCATGGTCGCGGCCGGCCAGCTGGGACGGAAAAGCGGAAAAGGCTTTTATACCTACGGCTCTTGAGTCAGAGGTCAAGGGTCAGGGTAATCATCGCGATCAGAAACCCAAGTGATTGTCCTGCGGGGCTATAGTTCCCGCTGGAGCAGCCCATGACTCGATCCAGGTTCGGCCTCATCAGCGTGACCGTTGCGTCGGGATTATTGTTGGCCGCGACGCCGCGCGCCCATCAGCAGGGCGCGGTTCGGCCAACCGGGGCGAGCATCCAGGTCCCGTCCATTCCCGTGCCGCAAGCGACGGTGCCGCAGGGCGACGCCGCAGTCACCACACCGTCGCGCGGACACCAGAGCGTGCTGGACTCCGCCATCACCGCCATCGACCAATCCATCACGGCGGACTTCGCGGGAGATGGAATCGGCGGGCTTTCGATCGGCATCGTTTCCGGCAACCAACTGCTGTGGTCGAAGCATTACGGCTACGCTGACCCGGACGCGAAGCGCCGGCCCGACAACAATACGGACTATCGCATCGGATCGATCACCAAGCAGTTCACGGCGCTGGCGATGCTGCAGTTGGTGGAACAGGGCCGGATGCGCCTCACCGATCCGATCGAAACGTATGTGCCGGAAGTGCAATACGTCAAGGACCCACGGGTGGGCACGCCTCCGATCACGCTGCTCCAGGTGGCGACGATGCACGCGGGGCTGGCGCGGGAACCGGAGTGTGCGATTCCCTCGATCAGCCCGGTCTCCGCGTGGCAGCAGACCGTCCTCGACTGCCTGCCGCAGACCCGCTACGTCAACGAACCCGGCACCACGTATCTGTATTCGAACTTCGGGTACGCGACGCTCGGGCTGGCCATCGAGCGTGCCGGGCAGCAGCCGTTCATCGACCAGGTGGATGAACGGATCCTCGCACCGCTGGGCATGGCGCGATCAGTGATGGACGCCACGCCGCGCATCCTCGAGAACGTCGCGTACGGATACCAGCGGGCTGCCAACGGCACCGCCAGCCGGGCAGCCGGCGGTCACGAACTCGAGGGTCGCGGCTATCGCGTGCCCAGCGGCGCGCTGTTCAGCACCATCACCGACCTGGCGAAGTTCGCGGCGTGGGAGCTCGGCGAAGGGCCTGCCGGCCTCCTGAAGAAGGAAACTCAGGATGCCAACTACGGCCGCGCGTTCTTCTACAACGCCACCATGACGGCAGCCTACGGTGTGGGCTTCTTCGTCCAGCGGCGCGGCGACATCGTCATGCTCGGCCACGACGGAGGGGTCGCGGGCTTTCAGTCGGCGCTGTACGTCCACCGCCCGTCGCGCGTCGGCGTGATCGTGCTGCGGAACTGCGACTCGTGCCCGGTCGGTTCGGGGGCGGTCGCAACGCGGGCGCTCGAGCAACTGGTGACCGCCAAAGCCAAGTAGCCATCGCGCCCGCTCTCACCTCTTGCCTCCCGAAGGGTCTGTCCTTCTCTGTCACGCCTGGATCGCAAAATCTTCAATATCAGCCGGGCTTAGTTGGCAAATTTTGCCAGGTCACCGGCAGAGGGGCGAAAGTGGCACTAGCCACTAAGCCATTTGTAAATAGGGAGATACAGGCCTATGTCGAACCGTTTTCGCTTGACAGGCGGCTGGCACGAACCTATCATCGCGTTCGGTCCGGCGCGAATCGCCCCTTTTTCAGGCACAGCGCTGAGGAGTCCCATGGCAGCAGCACCCGACCGTTCAGAAAAAGTCGAAAGAATTGACCGTATGGATCGTGACGACAAGGAACGCGCCAAGGCCGTCGAACTGGCCGTCGGCCAGATCGAAAAGCAATTCGGCAAGGGTTCAATCATGCGGTTGGGTGGCAAGGAGGCGATTGCGCCGATTCCCGCCATCTCAACCGGGTCGATCAGTCTGGATTGGGCGCTCGGCGTCGGCGGACTGCCGCGCGGCCGCGTGATCGAGATCTTCGGGCCGGAGTCGTCGGGCAAGACGACGCTGGCGCTGCAGACGATTGCGCAGGCGCAGAAGCTCGGCGGCGTGGCGGCGTTCGTCGACGCCGAACATGCCCTCGACGCCGCGTACTCGCAGAAGCTGGGCGTCGACCTCGAGAACCTGCTCGTATCGCAGCCGGACAACGGCGAGCAGGCGCTCGAAATCGTCGAAGTGCTCATCCGGTCCAACGGCGTGGACGTCGTCGTCGTCGACTCGGTCGCGGCGCTCGTGCCGCGGGCTGAAATCGAAGGCGAGATGGGCGACGCGCAGATGGGCCTGCAAGCCCGGCTGATGTCGCAGGCGCTCCGCAAGCTGACGGGCGTCGTGTCGAAGTCCAAGACGTGCCTGATCTTCATCAACCAGCTCCGCGAGAAGATCGGCGTCATGTTCGGCAACCCGGAAACGACCACCGGCGGCCGCGCGCTGAAGTTCTACTCGTCGGTGCGCGTGGACATCCGCCGCATCGGCGCCATCAAGGACGGCGAAACGATGGTCGGCGGCCGGACGCGCGCGAAGGTCGTCAAGAACAAGGTCGCACCGCCCTTCCGTGAGGCCGAATTCGACATGATGTACGGCGAAGGCATTTCGCGCGAGGGCGACCTGCTCGATCAGGCCGTCGAACGCAACATCATCGAGAAGAGCGGCACGTGGTTCTCCTACAACGGCGAACGCATGGGCCAGGGCCGCGAGAACGCCAAGGCCTACTTGAAGCAGAACAAGGAAGTGGCCGCGGCGCTCGAACAGAAACTGCGCAAGGCGATGGGATTGCCCTCGACCGACGCGTAGATCGCTCCACCACATGAAGGCGTGAAGCCATGAAGTATTCTTTGGGCTTGCCCAAGGAACTTCATGGTTTTGGCCTTCGTGCGGTGCACCCGTGAAACCCATCAACGTCGCTGATTTCGAAGCCCTTGCGCGCGAGCGCATGACCGCGTCGGCGTACGACTACTATGCCGGCGGCGCCGAAGACGAAGTCACGCTCAGGGCCAACCGCGGGTCGTTCCAACGCATCGCGCTGCGTCCACGCGTCCTGACCGGAACGGGTCACGTCTCGACGGCCACGCAGGTACTCGGCCTTCCGCTGGCCCTGCCTGTGGCCCTGGCCCCAACCGCGTTCAACAAGCTGGGCCATGCCTCCGGCGAGGCCGCCGCCGCGCGGGCAGCCGGGCGCGCCGGGACGCTGATGTGCTGCAGCACGATCAGCTCCACGCCGATCGAAGACGTCGCGGCGGCCGCCACGGGGCCGCTGTGGTTTCAGCTGTATGTGTATCGCGACCGCGAGGTCACAAAAGATCTCGTCACACGGGCTGAGGCCGCCGGGTGCCGTGCGCTTGTGCTCACGGTCGATACCGCCCGACTCGGCCGACGTGAACGCGACATGCGCGGCGGGTTCTCATTGCCCGACGGCGTGACGATCGCCAATCTCGAACGATACGGTACGCCCGACGCGCTTCGCTGGGCCGGCACATCCACGTTCACGGAATACGTCCACCGGCTCGTCGACGACTCGCTCACCTGGGAGTCGTTTGACTGGCTCAAGACAGTGACGTCCCTACCAATCCTCATCAAGGGCGTCCTGACTGCCGAGGATGCCGTGCTCGCCATCGCTCATGGGGCCGATGGCATCGTCGTCTCGAACCATGGCGGCCGGCAACTCGATGGCGCGATCGCGACGATCGACGCGTTGCCTGAGGTGGTCGCAGCCGCCGCCGGTCGCGTCCCGATTTTGATGGACGGCGGGATCCGGCGCGGCACGGACGTGTTCAAGGCGCTGGCCCTCGGCGCCGCGGCCGTCTGCATTGGCCGCGCGTACCTCTGGGGCCTCGCGGCCGACGGCGAGACCGGCGTCGCCAGAGTCCTCGACATGCTGCGCGACGAACTGGAATTGACGATGGCGCTGGCGGGCTGCGCCACGGTCGGCGCCATCACGCCGGCGCACGTCCGCGTTGGGGACGTACCTGTTTTCCACAGGTCCTGACGGCGTGCTCACGGACCTGTGGAAAACAGGTACGTCCCCAAATTGAACTTAGTAAACACTCGCTAGCCTGTCACGGTAGTATCTATCGTTCGATATGGCATCGCTGACCTCTGTCCGTTCCCGGCTTCCCGCTCCAGCCGCCCGTCCCGCGCGCGCCCGCAGAACTCCGCCGGGCCGCCGCCTGCCGACGGCCGCGCGCCGGCAGCAGATCATCGACACGGCGCGCACCGTCTTTGCCACCTGCGGTTTTCGCGGGACCACGACGCGCGCCATCGCCGAGGCCGCCGGCGTCACTGAGGCCGTGATCTTTCAGCACTTCGCCGACAAATCGGCGCTCTACGCCGCGATCCTCGAGCAGAAGGCCACCGATCCGGCCGACGAGCGCTGGTTCGCGGCACTCGAAGCCGCCCGGCAGACCGGCGACGACACCGAGACCTTGCGCGTCTTGTTCGCCGGCATCCTGCAGCAGCACCGCGCCGACCCTGCGCACATGCGGCTGATGGCCTATGCCTCGCTGGAGGGCCATCCTGTGGCGCCACGACTGCTCGCGCGCGGCCGTCGGCTCTACAACTTCCTCGAAGACTGGATCACGGACCGTCAGCGGAGCGGACGGTTCCGATGCGCCTCCCCTGCCCTGCTCGTCCGCGCCACGCTGGCCCTGCCCATCTACTACGTACTCCAGCGTCAGCTCTTCAAGACGCCCTGGCCGTCCGTCGATCCGCAGGTAGTCATCGCCGACGGCGTCGAGGTCGCACTTGCCGGTCTCGTGGCGCCCGCAGCGGGAGCCGCGTCGTGACGGCGCGCGTTTCTTCCTGTTTGGTGCTGGCCGCCGTGCTCACGGTCGCGGCGTGCCGCGCCGGCGCACCGCCCGAACCCGCCGTTCAGAACCAGCCGATTGCCGTCGCCGTCGCGCCTGTGCAGGGAGTTGATCAGCCCGTCGCGATTGAAGCGACCGGCGGATTCGAAGCCGCCGAAGCGTCGGACGTCGCGCCCGAGACGTCCGGGACGGTGACCGCGACGCTCGTCGATATCGGCGACCGCGTGAAAGCCGGTGACGTGCTCGTGCGCGTGCAAGGTGTCAATGCGGGACTGCGCCTCGACGAAGCCCGCGCTGCGGCCTCGCGCGCCGAATCCAACGTGAAGTTCGCCGAAGCGCAGAGCGACCTCGCGCAGACCACCGCCGCCCGGTACGCGGCGCTCGTCGCCACCGGTGACGTGTCCCGCACCGTCGCCGACCAGGCCAAGACGCAAGCGGAAACCGCCATCCAGAGCGTCAACACCGCGCGCGCATCGCTCGCCGAAGCGAGGGCGCAGCTCGCGCTCGCCGAAAAGGCCGTTGCCGACGTCGTCATCGCCGCGCCATTTGCCGGCTACATCGCGGAGCGCAAGGTCTCGAAGGGCGAATACGTGCAGCCTTCGACCGCGGTAGTGCGGCTCGTCAGCCTCGATCCGCTTCGCCTCAAGCTCACGGTGCCCGGCGCGCAGGCCGGCCAGGTGAAGGTCGGCCAGACGACGCAGTGCACCGTCGATGCCTTTCCGGGCCGTGTCTTTACCGGCCGGATCACCGCCATCAACCCGGCGCTCGTCGCCGAGTCGCGCACGATGGGCGTCGAGGCGCGCGTGCCCAACGCCGATGCGGCGCTGAAGCCCGGCATGTTCGCGGTGGCGCGGATCGAAACCGGCACGACCGAGCGCGCCATGCTCGTGCCCCGCCGCGCGCTCATCGAAGACGCCAACACCAACTCGTACCGCGTGTTCGTGATCGACAAAGAGAACCGCGCGCACCTGCGCGTGGTGCAACTCGCCGCCCGCCAGTTGCAGGACGCCGTGCGCATTACGGCCGGCGTGGCCGAGGGCGAACGCGTGGCGACGACGCACCTGGCTGATTTGTACGACGGCGCGACCGTGACCGTGTCGGCCGAAGGCGCGGCCGGCGGAAAGGACTGACCGATGCAGAAGCTCGCGGAACTCTGCGTGCGCCGGCCGGTCTTTGCCACGATGTTAATCGCCGCGCTGACGGTCGTCGGCGCCGTTTCGCTCTTCTCGCTCGGCGTCGATCGCTACCCCCGCATCGAAACGCCCGTCGTGTCGGTCACCACTGTCAATCGCGGCGCCACGCCCGAGAGCGTCGAAACCGAACTGACGGACCGCATCGAGGCGGCGGTGAACACGGTCGCGGGTATCGACGAACTGCGGTCGACCTCCAGCGAGGGCCAGTCGCGCGTCACGATTACGTTCGATCTCAGCAAGAACGCGGACGTCGCGGCCCAGGAAGTCCGCGCGAAGGTCGACCCGCTGACACGCAATCTCCCGGAGACCGCGGATCCGCCGGTCGTCCAGAAACAGGACCCCGATTCGACGCCGATCATGATGTTCTCGATCTCCGCCCCCATGCAGGCGGTCGAGCTGACGACCTACATCGAACAGAACGTCCAGAAGCGGATCGAGTCCGTCAACGGCGTCGGCGAAGTCGTGCTGTACGGCGCCAGGCGCCGGGAGCTCGACGTCAAAGTCGATCCCGATCGCCTGAGCGCCTACGGCCTGTCCACCGGCGACGTCGCCGCGGCGCTACGCGCGCAGAATCTCGAACTGCCGGGCGGCCGGCTCGAACAGGGCTTGCGCGACCTGTCCGTGCGCACGGTCGGGCGCCTGTCCCGGCCGGAAGACTTCCAGGACGTCGTCATCGCCACGCGCGGCAGCATCCCCATCCGGGTGCGCGACGTGGGCACCGTCGAAGACACCGGAGAGCCAGCCACGTCGCTCGCGATCCTGAACGGCAAGTCCGCCGTGTGCGTCGCCATCCGGAAACAGAGCGGCACCAACACCGTCGCTCTCGCCGAGGCCCTGCGCGCGCGCATGGCCGAGGTGCAGAAGCTGCTGCCCCCGACGTTTGACGTCCGCCTGATTCGCGACGACTCGGAATTCATTCGCGCCTCGATGGACGCGATTCAGGAGCACCTGATTCTCGGCGGCATCCTCGCGGCGCTCGTCGTGCTGGTCTTCCTCCGGAACCTGCGCTCCACGATCATCACGGCCATCGCGATCCCCACGTCCATCATCGGCGCGTTCTCGCTGATGGCCGCCCTCGGATTCACCCTGAACCAGATGACGATGCTGGCGCTGACGCTGATGGTCGGCATCGTCATCGACGACGCGATCGTCGTGCTCGAGAATATCTATCGCTTCATCGAGGAGAAGGGCATGTCGCCAATGCGCGCGGCTGTCGAAGCCACGCGCGAAATCGGCCTGGCGGTGACGGCCACGACGATGGCCTTGCTGGCCGTCTTCGTGCCCGTGGGCTTTCTCGGGGGCATTGTCGGCCGTTTCATGTCGTCGTTCGGCCTGACGTCGGCGGCCGCCATCGCGATCAGCCTGCTCGTCTCGTTCACGCTGACGCCCATGCTCGCCGCTCGATGGATCAAACCCAAGCACCCGGCGTCGGCGCCAGGCACTGAACCGGCGCACGACAAGCCTTACCTCGAAGCGTCACGCAGCGGGTTCTACCACTACATCGATGCGGCCTACACCGCGATGCTTCGCTGGTCGATGGCCCACCGCCTCATCATCGTCGGCATCTGCCTCCTCGTGATGGCGTCGCTGGTGCCGCTGTTCCGGGTGTCGGGCGTGAATTTCACGCCGGACGAAGACGAGTCGCGATTCCAGATCAGCGCAAGGCTCCCCGTGGGCTCGAGCCTGTCGGCGACGCAGACGCTGCTCGACCGTATCGCGCGCGACGTCAAGGCGAATCTGCCGGGAGTCACTGACACGCTGGCGCTCGTCGGCTTTGGCGGCGGGTCCAGCAGTCCGAACGCCGGCGTGATTTACATCCGCCTGACGCCGATCCGGGACCGGCAGTACTCCCAACAGGCGCTCGTGATCCAGACGCGCAAGCTCGTGCAGCCGTACCGCAAGGGCGCGGTGATCTCGATCCAGAGCGCCGGCGGTATTCAGGCCCTGAGCGGGCGCGGCGCGGCGATTCAGTACGCGCTGGTCGGCCCCAACCTGCAAAAGCTCGACGAATACACGGCCAAGGCCGTGCCCCTGCTGCAGGCGTCGTCGAAGCTGGTCGACGCGGACCGCAGCTATCTGCCCGGCCGTCCCGAGATTCGCATTTCCGTCGATCGCAACCGCGCGGCCGATCTCGGCGTGCGCGTCGATGCCGTGTCGCAGACCGTCAATGCCCTGCTCGCCGGGCAGGACGTGACCACGTTCAACTCCGCCAGCGACCAGTACAACGTCGTGTTGAAGGCGCAGGACTCCTTCCGACGAACGCCCGACTCCATCGCGGCGGCGACGGTCCGAACGGGGAGCGGCCAGCTTGTCGAGCTGCGCACCCTGGCGACCCTCAGCGATGCGGCAGGGCCGGCGTCGATCGATCGGCTGAATCGCCAGCGTCAGATCACGCTGACCGCCAATCCCGCGCCAGGCGTTTCGCAGGCTGAGGGTCAGACCGAGTTGCAGAAGGTCTTCGCGGGGCTCGACATGGAACCGGGCTACGCCCTGGTGCCGAGCGGCCAGTCCCGCGAACTCGGCCGCGCGGCGTTCTACTTTGCCATCGCGTTCGCGCTGTCGTTCGCGTTCATGTACATGGTGCTGGCCGCGCAATTCGAGTCGTTCATTCACCCCATCACGATTCTCGTGACGCTGCCGATCGCCGTGCCTTTCGGCCTGCTCGCGTCGCTGCTGTTCGGCCAGCAATTGAATATCTACTCGGCGCTTGGCGTGCTCCTGCTGTTTGGCATCGTCAAGAAGAACGCCATTCTGCAGGTCGATCACACCATCGGCCTGCGCGCCAAGGGCCTGCCGCGTGATGCGGCCATCATCATGGCGAATCGCGATCGCCTGCGTCCGATCCTGATGACGACGCTCGCGCTTCTGGCGGGCATGCTTCCGCTATGCCTGGGTTCGGGGCCGGGGGCGGAAACCAATCGTTCGATTGGCCTGCTCGTGGTCGGCGGCCAGACGCTGTGTCTACTGCTGACGTTGCTCGCCGTGCCGGTGTTCTACTCGCTGTTCGACGACGCCGCGACGTCACCGGTGTGGGAACGCATCGGCGCAAGGTTCCGGCGCCGGGAACTCGTCCCGGCCAAGCAATCGGTGGATCGATGACCACGGCACTTCTCCTTGCCCTGCTTGGCGCCGCGGTCCCTCAGGCCGCGCCGCAGACACCACTTCCGCCGACGACCACGCCTCCGACATCGGCGCAGGCAGCGGGCTCGCGCGTGGGCGTCGATGCCCCCGCGCTGCCGGTGACGCTGGACGACGTCATCCGCCGGGCGCTCGAGAACAACGCCGACGTGGCGATCGCGCGAATCGAGACCCGGATCGCGGCCGAGAACATCCTCGCGGCGAAGGGCGCCTACGACCCTCGCCTGCTGCCGCTCGTCTCGTTTCAACGCGCCGTCAATGCCAGCGCGTCGGCACTCGGCGGCGCCGTCGACGGGCGCGTGGAAACGAATCAGTCCGTCATCAGCGCGCAGGTCGTCGGGCTCACGCCGTGGGCGGGCGGCCGTTTCAGCGTCGACTTTACCGAGACGCGGAACTCCACCAGCAATCAGTTCGCCAAACTCAATCCGCAGTTTCCGGCGACGTTCGGGTTCAGCTACACACAGCCGCTCTGGCGCGATCGTTCGATCGACGCCGAGCGTCGCGCGATTCTGCTCTCACAGCGCGCCGACGATCTGACGCATGCGCAATTGACGCAATCGCTCATGGACCAGCTGATGCTGGTCGAGCAGGCGTATTGGGAGCTCGTCTTCGCGGTGCGGAACCTGGACGTGCAGAACGTGGCGCTCGGGCAGGCCCGGGAGCAGGTCGCGAGCAACGAGCGGCAAGCGAGCGCGGGCACGCTCGCGCCGATTGACGTCATCGAGGCGGCCACGCAGGTGGAGAATTTCCGCCAGACCGTCGCGCTCTCGCAGCAGGCGCTGACGGAGGCCGAGAACCGGCTCAAGCAGCTGATGCTGACGAACCGCGCCGCGCCGGAATGGAAGCAGCCGGTCGTGCCCGTGAATCCCGTCGATCGGGACACGCCGCCGCTCAGTGTCGACGAGGCCGTCGCGCTGGCGCTCAAGCGGCGGCCCGAGCTCACGGCCAGCGACACGGCCCGCGCGCAGAATGACATCGATCGCCGCTTCTACGACGATCAGACGCGGCCGCAGGTGGATCTCGTCGGGGGCGCGACGCTGGCGGGGCTGTCAGGCGGCCGCGTCACCTCGACGGACGCGACGATTCCCAGTTTTCTCATCGGGACTTACGGCACCTCGCTCGGGAACCTCTTTGCGAGCCGCTTCCCGACCGCGGTGATCCAGATCCAGATGGACGTGCCGCTGCGGAATACGGGGGCTCGCGCCAACGTCGCGCGCACGGAGTTGACCGCGGCGCGCCTGGTCCGCGAGCGCGAGCAGCTCGAGCAGGCCATTGAGGCGGAGGTCCGGAACGCGCTGCAGGCCGTGCAGTCAACGCGCGACCGGCTCGACGCGGCCGCGTCAGCCAGCCGGAACGCGCTCGAGCAATACAACAGCGAGCGCCGGCGTTTCGATTCCGGCCTCGGCACGGTGTTTCTCGTGCTGCAGCGCCAGTCCGCGCTCGTGGCCGCCCAGGCCCGCGAAGCGCGCGCCCGCGCGGATCTGAATCAGGCCGTGGCCCTGCTCGACCGCGCCGTCGGCGGCACGCTCGAGCGGTACGGCGTCAGCGTGCGGTAATACGACGGACGCCCACATGAAGGCGTAAAGAGCGTGAAGAACGGCGATCGGTAAGACCGGTCGGAAATGGGTGGCGTGTTATGATTTCGGCTTCTGCCGGTCGTCGGGCGCCCCACCGTGCCGAGGTAGCTCAGTTGGTAGAGCACGTGACTGAAAATCACGGTGTCGCCAGTTCGATTCTGGCCCTCGGCACCAATATTAATCCGAGGGACTTCGTCCCTCGGACTCCCTGACACACTCGCTCGCGCGACTCGCCGCTGCTCGATCGTCCGCGGCAAGTCGTGCTGCGCTCGTGTGGCTCGTTCGCTGACCGCGAACTCGCTGACTAGATGAGGGGCTTCGCCCCTCACACTCCCCGACACGGCCTGCCCCGCCGAAGCGCGAACAGCGCGAAGGCGGGCTCTCTCGCACGACGCGCCATCCTGAATTGCACTCAGGCACGTCGCGCTGCGCTCGCGTGGCTCGTTCGCTGACCGCGAACTCGCTGACTAGATGAGGGGACTCTCGCGGTCTCCCTCACGCCGCCTGGCACTCCGATGATCACCCCGCTTTGCACGCATTGAACTGCGACAAGGCCTTCGTCACCTTCAGCAGCCATTCCTTGGCCAGGCGCAGCGCTTCGGGTTTCAGGCGCTCCTGCTCCTTGCTGAATTCGGCCGGGTTCTCACCTTGGTTGAACCCGCGGTCGGATTCGGCGATGGCGCTGAGATCGATCATGATGAGGCCGCAGCGAGCCGCGGCCTGGGCCTTGCCCTTCGGATAGCGAAGCCCCTGCGTCGGATAGAGAAGGATTCGGCTCGTTCTGACGGACGCCTTCTCCTCGGTCCCGACTTCGACATCGCCCTGAATCTGGCCGCCGAATTTCTTCGCAATCGCGGCATCATCCTCGATGGTGGCGACGACGCGAATGAGGGCATCGGTCGAGGCGCCTTTGCTCGCGCCCGACGTGCCGGTCACTTCATCCAGGGGCGGCTTCGCGTAGTCGGGGTTGGGAGAATTGGCGAAGGACACCGCAAGACCGAGACTCTGCAGCGCGTCAGCGACGCTGCTTCGCATCGAGCCGGTGGTCGGCGCCGTGACCGTCTCGTCCGTCGATCGGCGCGTGAGGGTCACCGTCTTGTCGAAGGCCTTCTTCACGCCGCTCTTCGAATCGAGATACCGAACCTCGATATTGACCTTCCCCACCGGCACCGTCGTGAAATTCAACAGCTCGACACTGCCGTTGAGCGGGCCGAACGCGCTCGTGTTCTTGCTGTCGATGACGTACGGCTGCTCGCCGTTTTGTGACGGCACGCTGTTGACCCGGACTTCGATCTGGAACGGCGCCACCTCGGTCTTGTTGGTCACGGCCACGTCGCTGACCCGAACGCGGAGGTCCGCATACAACAGGTGCCGGCCATCCGTGTCGACGAACGCGGCGCCTGAGGAGCCCGAGTTCCTGACGAGGTCGAACGACCATATCTTCTTCTCGTCGTGCTCGAGGGGAAACGCGGGCACGGCTTCGGCGCCAAGTTGCTTGAGGGCGGCCGTGAAGATCTTTTCGGCGGCAGGAAGCCTTGGGCCGTCGGCCTGCTGGCCGTATTTCGCCTCATCTTCGGGTGTGCCCAGTTCATGTTTGCCGTGCTTCGCCTGAAGCATCTTCGTCCTGATGACATCTTCCATGCTGAGCAGCCCAACGGGACCGACATTGGCCTGCCGGAGATCGGTCAGGAACGCCTGGACGTTCCTGGCCACTTGCACGGGATTGTTGTTGACCGGCTTCTGGCGTCCGCCCGAAGCCTTGTTCATGAAATCGATCATGAACGCTGCCGTCTCGCGAATCATGTCGAGGTTCGAGGCTTCGCTGCGGTACGACATCCAGTCGGTCGTGCTGCCCGCGGCCATGCTCCCCTTCTTGTCGTAGGTCGCGGACTTGGACCAGAAATCGGTCCACTCGGGAATGGCCTCCCCCGCGGCGCCCCGCTTCCAGCGCAGCGTCTGCTCCCATTCCTCGGGCAGCAGGACCCAATGGCCTCCAGCCGTCACATAGCCGTGGTGGGGAACCTCGTCCTGAAAGAAATGGAGAAAGACGCCCGGGTTCTTCGCGGCGAGGCCTTCCGCGAGCAGCACGTTGCGCTGCTCGAGAATGGCGGCGTCGGCAGCCAGCGACTGCTGTTGCTCTTCCGGCGTCGGGTACGGCGGCCCGTCGACCTTGCCCAGGGGAAACCGCAACACGTCCCTGAACGCGTGGAACTTCCACTGCGCTTCGAAGACGCCCTTGAAGCTTTCCTCCTGCGCGAGGTCGGCCACGGCCTTTGGCAGCTGTTCGATGCGCTTCCTGATGTCATCAGGGTTGGTGATGCCATTCTGGATGAAGAGCGTCGCGATATTTCCCACGAGCAGGTGGTTAGCCATTTCAACCGGTGAGTGGACCAGATTGGTCACGGCGTTTTCGAGTTGCGTCGGCTCCGTGGCGGGCGCGTAGTCGACGGAGACTGCGCCTTCGCCAGTCGGTAGGCCTGCTCCGGCGTGAAGCCGATGACGCGCGCGATGTAGTAGTTCAGGTAGTAGTGGACGTCGTCGTAGAACGCGACGGCCGGCGGCGCCGGGTAGAGGAACACCAGCGTCACGACGAGCAGGGCAAACGCCGTCGCTTTTGTCAGGGGCTTCATGGGTCGGAATTATAGCCGTGCCCTCAGCGAATTCTCTGTCCCCGCGTTAGTCCCTGCCGATCCTCACATCCTGTGTCTTCTGCTCGCCTTCGCCGATCGTGACCGGTACGCCGCCAACGACGAGTGAACGCAGAAAGGCGGGATCTCGCCACGCGTCTGGCTCCATGTCGGTGACGGCGGCCAGGACATAATCACCCGCGGGCAGATCGACGAACGAGTACTTCCCGTCGGTGCCCGGTCGCTGGACGCGCACGCGACGTGACGTCTCACCCCACCACGCGGGATTCGTCGGAAACACGAGCACAGTGATCGCGGATGTCGCACGGCCGGTGGCATCCTGGAACACGCCCGACAGCGACGAGTGCCGATCCGTCAGCGTGAGCACCACCGTCGGCACCGGGGCTGACGGATCGAGCGTGTAGGGGTCGTCGAGAATGTCCTTGCCGTCGATGGTCGCGGACCGCAGCCACCAGCCCCGCTCAGGCGTACTCGACGGCAGCGTGCACGTGAACGAGTACGTCGCCGGCGGCAGGTTCGCGAGATCAAATGCACCGTCCGGGCCGACCGCAATCGGAAACCGCACGTCCATCGCGAGTTTGGCATTCGCCGCACTGCCCCGGCCCGGCCGCGTCGCCGTGATGCCGACGCGTGCGGTGCCCACATCGGGCCGGCGCTGTCCTGCGGTGCTGTCGATTGCGACGCGACCATGCATACGAAGCCCAGGCGCAAGCACGAGCGCCACGCCAGTGATATCAGTCCCCCTCGTTACAACGGTCTCCGTGGCCCACAGGTAGTCAGCACGCGGGGGCACGGATCCTTGCGCGCGGAGATCGGCCGCCATTTGCGAAGCAATCCCTGCGGATAGCGTTTCCGCGACGACCAAGTACGTTCCCGGTGTGACACTCCCATAGCGGAATCGGCCGCCATTCTCGCGAGACGGCGACTCGATCAAGGCCGGTGCGACGACGCCCACGCTCGCGGGATACAGACTAACCGTGACGTTCGCGGGCCAGTCACGGCCGGCCGGCGGCAAGACGGCGCCCTCGAGCGTCGTCACCGGAATCAGCCGCATCGTGATGTCGGCGCCGGTGCGTTCCTCTCCCGTTTGGAGCGAGATCGGCGTCGCGCCCTCGCTCGACGTCGCGCCCGGGTACCAGACGGGGGTCATCGCGACCGAGCGCTCGCTCGCCGCCATTGACAGCGGCTGTCTCAGGTCCCCGCCGCCTCTGCCTCCCCGGGCGAGCGCCTGCAAGGCGCGATCGATCTCCTCAGACGACGCGACTTGCAGGGGGCCGGACACACCTATCGGGATCTCTGTCCGCGCGACGACGAAGTATTCACCGGCAGCCAGGCCGAAAAAGCGATAGCCCCCGCGATCGTCGGTTTCAACAGTGAGAGGCAGCGTCACGAGATCCGGGCCGCGCCGCCGCGCCAGCCTCATGAGCGCGCCCGGCGTGGGTTCGCCGTCGGTGTCACGCACGGTCCCCGCGATGGCGGCGCCGCGCGCAAGCAGCAGGCGGATCCCTGTCAATCGCTGTCCCGCCTCCACGACGAGAGGCACGCCGGCGCGTCCTGGCGCCGACGCGCCGTACGCGATCGTCACGTAGCTCGATCTCGACGCAGATATCGTGAAACGCCCCGCAGGCACGTCCTGGATCTCGAATCGGCCGTCATCGTCGGTGATGGCGTTCAGCGAAAGCGCCAAGGGCCCACCTGAGATCGCGACAATGGCCCGCCGCACAGGTTGCGGTGTCGCGTCGGTCGTGACCACGACGCCGGCGATCCGGCCGAGCTCGGCCGACCGTCCAGAGACACTCGGTGCCAGCGCCAACACACCTGCGACACAAACCGCCAGCACGCGCGCGGTCATTTCACCTGCACCCGCGACAGCGACAGATCGATCGTGACGGGCTCCTCCCACTTGAGCGTCACGCGCGTCGCGACGCGCGAGGCCGCCTCGAGCCACGCGGGATCGCGCCACGCACCGGCGAACGCTGAATCGACGGCGACCACGAAATACTCCCCAGGCGGCAAGCCCGTCAGCGTGTAACGCGGGCCAACGAACAATGCGGTCTTAATCGTGAGCGGCGTAAGCCCATATCGCGACCACTGGCGCTTCTCGACGGGAAACGCGATGACGCTCGTCTGGTGGCCGGGTCCCGTCGCGTCGCGCACGCTCCCGGAGATTGTGGTCACCTTGGTTGTCATCGTGACGACCACGCCGCTGATGTCGCCGGACGACGTGTCGATCGTCCCCGTCGTCACATCCTGACCGTTGGCGACGATGCGCACGACCGTCGCGGCAGGGGCGCCAGGGACGGCTGCAGGGCGGAACACGTACTCGCCGAAGCGCAGGCCCGCCACCGAGAACACCTGCTTGGTTGCCGGAAAACCACTCGGCGGCGTTGGAAACAACCGTGCGTCGCCGGCTGCGGGTTCGATATCGATATACGGGAACCGCGGTCCGGGCGGGCCGTCCCAGACGACTTGGCCACTGACGGTGACCGTAGGTCGCAACGTGACGCTCAAGCCCGTCACATCGTCAGCGCCGACATCGATCGGCAACGCGGCCCACTCGCGATCGATGACGTCGGCGCGCCTCGCAACAAGTCCGACATGGTCCGACGCGGACGGCACCGATACGGGCCTGAACTCCGGATCGATCATGCCCGGCGTAAAGGGCACCCGATTCGAGTAGCCGGTGCTGAACTGCGTCACGTTCAGCCCCGCGTCGATGGTGTAGCTGCCGGATGGGACGCCAAGAAACGTGAAGGCGCCCGACGCCGAAACCAGCGCGGTCGCTTGCTCGCTGGCGATGCCCAGGCTCTCGCTCCCGCGCGGCAGGAGTCGCAGCACGAAGTTCGGATCGAGCGCGCCGGCGCTGATGACCGTGCCTGACACGCGCACGACGGGCACGGGCTGGAGCGCAAAATCGACGCCGCCCATCTCCTGGCCTGGCGCGAGATCGATCGGCGTCGCGCTCGTGAGCAGTCGCCCGCCGGGATAGAACACGGTCGGATAGGCCATCAGGCGATTCGTCGCGGGGGGAGGGGTAACGTAATTGCCAATCACCAAACGGTCATGACCCATGTTCAGGCCCGCGCCGTTGGGCAGCGGCGGTTCGTTGGGCGCCGCATTTGTGTGTCGGCCGGCCAGTGTGCGCGCTGACGTGGACACCGGTGCCGACGACTGCACCGACGGCACATTGACGAGGTACTTGCCAGGCGGCAGCGACGCGATGCGATACATGCCGCGGTCGTCCGTTGTCCCGACCGGTCCAGCGGCCACGTGAGGCATGCCGGCGGCCAGGATCACCCGGAGCGCACGAACCGGAATCCCGACGACCGGCTCGTTCAATTCGTCCACGACCCGGCCGCTGATGCCGCCGTTCCGCCACAGCGTCAGCGTGACATTCGGCACCCACTCGCTTTCCTTCAGGGCCATGGCGCCTTCGCCGAAACTGAACCTGGGATCGAGCCCGCCATCCGCGTAGCCGCTCTTCGAGGCGTAGAGGTTGCAGCCGTCGGTCCGAGGCAGGTGCAGGAACACGAATCGGCCCTTCGGGTCCGTTAGCATGCTCTGCGGGTATGACCGAGGGTCCTGCGAATCAAACGACCAGAACGAGACAGTGGCGCCGGCGATCGGCTTGCCGGTCGCGCCATCCATCACAACACCGCTAATGGCCCCCGTGGTCGGCGCCGGCGGTGGCGGGACCTGCTGGCGCGTCGCGACGCGCCCGGCGACTAGGCCGAGGACGAGTAGACCGACGCCGAATGAGCGGCGCACCGCTGGGACCATCACGACGACGACGTTAGGACGGCCGACGCCCTTCACGGGTCTGATTCTGGCACCATGTCGCGTCAGGCGGGCGGCGCCGGCCAGGCCTCAAACAAACATCTTTCGCCCTTCCACCGTCTTAGACCTCATAGCCCTCCGCGTGGATGGCACCTGATTCGCGGCTTCGGAGCAAGCGGGGTCTGGCCATGTCGAAGCTCGCGCTTCAGCCATCGGAGATCAAGTACCGCCTCCTCCTCGACATTTCGCAGCAGATCAGCCGGACGATGGACCTGCAGGACGTGGTCGCGGGGCTGCTGGGGTCCGTTCGGTCGGTTGTCGACTACGACGCGGCGGGCATTTTCGTCCTCCATCGCAACGTGCCGTTCAGCCCGGCGGCGGGAACCAACGTGATCGCCGCCATGGCCTCCGTCGGGTTCGGCCACATCGCCGAAGGCCGAGACCCCATGCTCCGCACGGGCAAGGGCATCGTCGGCCACGTCATCCGCACGGGCGAGACCGTGGTGGCCCCGGATGTCAGCTGTGACCCGCACTACATCGAGGGACGAGTGGAGACGCGATCCGAGATCGCGGTACCGATCGTGAGCAACGCCGAAGTGATCGGCGCGCTCAACCTCGAGAGCAACGACCTCGACGCGTTTTCCGTCGCGGACGCGGAACTGCTGGAAGCGTTTGCGGTCGCCGCGGCGATTTGCATCGAGAAGACGGTGCTGCACCGCCAGGTCGTCGAGAAGCGCCTGATGGAACAGCATCTGAAGATTGCGCGAGAGGTGCAGGCGAGCTTGTTGCCGGCCGTGGCGCCGCTCCTCGACGGGTACGACATCGCCGGCCTCAATCTGCAGGCGTGGGACATCGGCGGCGATTACTTCGACTACTTCCCTCTCGACGACGGGCGGCTCGGGCTGGTCATCGCCGACGTCTCCGGCAAGGGCGTGTCCGCGGCGTTGCTCATGGCGACGTTCCGTGCCGCGCTCCGCACCGAGGTGCGGCGGAACCAGCCGATCCCTGTCGTGATCGAGGAAGTGCACCGGACGCTTGTCGAGTCGATGGACACGTCCCGGTTTGTCACGGCTGTCTACGGCATCCTCGACCCCGGGCTCGGCACGTTCACGTACACCAACTGCGGCCACAACCCGCCCGTCCTCTTGCGCCGCCAGGGCGCGCAGGAATTCCTTCGGACTGGCAGGCGGGCCGTGGGCATGCTCGACAGCCAGCCGACGCCGACGTGCCTGGTGACGCTGGCGCCCGGCGATACGCTGGTCTTCTATACCGATGGCGTGATCGAGGTCGGCGATGCCGGCGAAGCGGAGTTCGGAACGGCGGGCCTGGCGCGCGTGCTTGCCGAATCCGCGGCCGAAACCGCCGACGGCGTCGTCCACGCCGTGGTCGATGCGACGCGAGCTCACGCCGGCACGGATCACTATGCCGACGACTTCACGATCCTGGTGGTGAAGCGCCGGGACTGACCGGTCCGCCCTTCAGATACTCTGCGACACCGGCTTGATCCGGGTTCCGGACGCCGCCACGAGCAACTGCTGCAGGACGGCGTGTTTCAGTTCGCCGACGTTGCCGGGCCATTCCGCGCGCGCCAGCGCATCGCGGACGGCGCTCGAAATCTCAGGCGCGATCTTCGGCGCCGCCACCTGAAACGGTACCGATCTCCCCACGAACTGCCGGACGAAATGATCGACCAGCGATGGAATGTCGTCGCGCCGCTCGCGCAGCGGCGGCACCGTCAGTGACACGGTCGCGAGCCGCCGATGCAGCGCCCCCAGGAACGATCCCGCCGCCACACGCACCCCCAGATCCGCGGTCGTCGACGCAATCACGCGGACGTTGGGCGCGGTCTGGATGCTGTCGCCGCCGACCGGCAGATACTGGCCGGTTTCGAAGAATCGAAGCAGCAGCGCCTGCATGCCTTCACTGAGCGCGCCGACTTCGTCGATCAAGATCGTCCCGCCAGGCACCGCATTCAGCAGCCCGGACTTGTTGCGATAGGCGCCCGGAAAGCTGTTGCGGGCGTGCCCGAACAGTTCGGACTCGAACAGCAGATCCGGCAGGCCTTCGCAATTGATGATCGCGAACCCGTGCGGCGCCCGGTCGCTGCGCTCGTGGATGAATCGCGCGACGACGCCCTTGCCCACGCCGCGTTCGCCGGCGATCAGCACATGCGCGCTGCTCCGCGCGGCCAGGAGCGCCTCGCGCTCGACGCGTCGCATCGCGGCACTGCTGCCGATGACGCGCATGCGGTGAACTTCCTGAAATAGCGACACGGTGTCCTCCAGTTGGGTGATCATTTACAGTCCTATTGGACGGCGGGCAGACGCCGGGCTCCGTGACTCCAGCGGCCAAAGAGTTGACATTGCAGGCCAGCGCGCCACAGGGTTAAGGGCCATGGACGCCGCCGACGAGGCTCAGCCGCTGGGTTCGATGGACCGTCGCCGGGGATCCGTCCTGGGATGGGTCGTTCCGTTGCTGGCGGCCTACGTCAAAGAACAGGGCCACGACGGCGCCCCCATCCTCCAGTTGCCCGGGATTCGCGGGCGTGATCTGAGCGATCCGGACGTGCGCGTGCCCGAGGCCGCCTCTCGCGAGGCCTGGCGGCTCGCGATGGCGATGACCGCCGACGAGGCGATCGGGTTGCACATCGCCCAGTGGCTGCCGCGCGGCGCGCTGGACCTGGTCGAATACGCCTTCAGGACCAGCGCCACGCTCGCCGACGGACTCGATCGACTGGCGCGCTATGGCCGACTCATCAACGACCGGCTGGCCGGGCATGTGTTGCACGCGGGATCTGGCGTCCGATTCCTGATGGGGGTCGCGGACGCCCACCCGCTGCATCCGCAGCGGGCCGAGTTCACCATCGCCCTGGCCCTGCGCCTGGCCCGCGACGCCACGGCGACGCCGCTCATTCCTGTCGAAGTGCTGTTCGCCCACGCGGCGCCGAAGGACGCGTCCGAACAACAGGCGTTTTTCAGGTCACCGGTCCACTATTCCAGCGGCGTCAACGGCATGGTCTTTCTGGACGCCGACGGCAAGAGCGGGCTCAAGGCTGCGGACGCGGCACTGGGCGCGATCATCCGCCGGCGGCTCGACCGGGCGATTGAGCAGCTCGACAAGCTCGACCGGCCCGAGAGCGCGTCAACCGCGGCGCGCGTGCGCCGGATGCTGATTGACGGCATGGGACAGGACCAGCAGTCGGCTCAGACGATCTCGAGGGAAATGGGGCTGAGTGCGCGAACCCTGAGCCGGCGCCTGGGCGAGGAAGGGACCTCGTTCAGCGCCATTCAGGACGAGGCACGCCACCAGCTGGCCGTGGCGTTGCTCGGCGACCCCAGCGTGAGCATCGCGGAGATTGCTTTCTTCCTCGGCTACGCCGAACCGGCGCCGTTCCACCGCTCCTTCAAGCGGTGGACAGGCACGACGCCGCAGGCACATCGCCGCGCGTTGCCGGCCGGCTGAGCGACGCCGGCGTATTTCGGCCGCGTACGGCCGTCGCGCGACGCCCAATTTCCGCTATGCTGGACTCCCATTTTCGACCTGGAGGTTCCCACGTGTCTGATTCCAAGACTTCGACCGGTGACTTCACAACGACTGCGGCGGAAGTTGTCGGCCGCACCCTCGGCACCATCGTCGGCACGGTCGATCGCCTCAAGGCCGAGCATCCGCATCCGATTGACGAAGCGCAGGAAGTGATTGCGCAGGGGCAGGCGCAGGTCGCGCATGTGGCGGCGGGCGTCGGCGAGCGCGCCGCGGCCGTGGTCCGGGTCGCGAAGGCGGGCGTGACGACCGTCACCAAGGCTGTGAAGAGGACCGGGCGCGCGGTCGCGAAACAGCGCAAGAAGATTGCGTCACGGGCGAAGCCTGCCGTGAAGAAGTCCCCTGCGAAGAAGGCCGCCGCCAAGCGGACCGCGAAACCGGCGAAAAAGACGGCCGCAAAGAAGGCCACGAAGAAGGCGAAGCCGGCGCGTTCATCAAAGCGCCCGAAAAAGGCGGCTCGCAAGGCTCGCGGCAAATCACGACGGTAGGCACCGACATGGCACGACCGAAACCGACAGCGAAGCCCACACAGAAACCGACCAGTCCGCGGCGCCCCGCGGATGGCGCGCGTCCGCCCGGCGATTCGGCACCGGTTGAACATGAGGGCGCCACCGAGGCGCAAACTGGTGACCGGACGGGCCCGGGCGCCGGCTTTGACCTCGAGCCGGAGCAGGTCAAGGACAAGGGCGGCGTGAGTTAGGCGTGAGTTAGAAGAGGCTGGCGGCGGCCTTGAGCGCCGCCGTCACCCACGGCTGCGGATACGCGCCCATCACGACGACGCCGACGGCGCAGAGGCCGATGGCGAGCAACACCGCCGGCGACGTCCGGATGGGCTCCGGCTTCACCGGCGCGTCGATGTACATCCGGCGCGCGACGACCAGGTAGTAATAGAGCGCGATGACGGTCGCGACCGCGCCGAGGAACGCCAGCCAGTACATCCCCTTCTCGACCACCGCGAAGAAGATGAACAGCTTCGCCCAGAACCCCGCCAGAAACGGAATGCCGCCGAGCGACAGCAGGAACAGCAACAGGCACAGCGCGAGCACCGGTGATCGGCGCGCCAGGCCGCGATAGGCGTCGAGCGTGTCGGACTCCTCCGAATCGGCGACCGCCTGCACGACGAAAAACGCTCCCATGTTCCCGAAGAGATACGCCACCAGATAGAAGAGCATCATGCCGACGCCCGCGGTGGACATCGCGGCCAGGCCCATCAACAGATAGCCGATGTGCGCGATGCCGGAATAGGCCAGCAGCCGTTTGATGTTCTGCTGCGGGATCGCCATCAGGTTGCCGGCAAGAATGGTCACGCTCGCGATCGCGGCCGCAGCAGGCACCCACACGAGGGCGCCCTCGCCGACGCCTTCGACGTACAGGCGGAAGATCGCGACGAACCCCGCGGCTTTGGGCGCCACCGAAAGCCAGGCAACAAACGGGGTGCCCGCGGCTTCGTAGGTGTCGGGCACCCACATATGAAACGGCACCGCCGCGATCTTGAAGCCGAGCCCGGCGAGCATCAGGCCGAGGCCAAGCATCGCAATCGTGTTGCCCGCCGACAGCGGCGCCGGAATCGCGGACATGGCGGTGCTGCCGGTCGCGCCATACACGAACGACAAACCGTAGAGCACAATCGCGGATGACACGCTGCCGACGAGGAAGAACTTCAACGCGCCTTCGGGCGCGCGGCCGTCCTGCTTCTGAAACCCGGTCAGAAAATACAGCGGGATGGACATCAACTCGAATGCGACAAAGAACAGCACCAGCTCGCGGGCCGACGCGAGCACGAGCATGCCCAGCAGCGACGCGAGCAGGGCCACGTGATATTCGGTCGATCGGCGCGACAGGGCGGACGCGCGCAGACCGGTCGCCGCCAGCACGCTGAGGGCTGCGGACACGAGGAACAGGCGCTTCGCAAACACCGCGAGGTCGTCGACCACGAACGTGCCGCCGAGCGCGGACGAGCCCGACTTCATCGTGAACGCGATCACGCACAGGCCGACGAGACCGGTGAGCGTTACGCCGGCGGCCATACGGCCGGCCTCGGCTCGCGCGACGAGTCCAATCACGAGTACGACGATCAGCAGCCCGAAGACGCCGCCTTCGAGCGCCAGCGGCCCGGACAGCGTGTCGTAGATCGCGCGCCCCAACGTGTCCATCAGAGCGCCCCCAGACGGACGAGCAGCGGAATCGTCGCGCGGCCAATCGGTTCAATCGCCAAGCCCGGCAGCACGCCAAAGAGCACAATCACGAAGACCAGCAGCACCAACGCCACCCACTCGGTGCCCACGGCGTCGGGCAGGTGCTGAAAGTGCGGGTCCTCACTCTTCGGCCCCCAGAAAATCGCCCGCACGACGCGCAGCACGTAGAGCGACGTCAGGAACGCGCCAATGACGGCCGGATAGAGCCACCAGGCGTGCGCCGACGACCACGCGCCGAGGAACGTCAGGAACTCGGCCACGAACCCGGACGTGGCCGGCAGCCCCAGCGATGACAGGCCGCCAATCGTGAAGGCCACGGCGATGCCTGGCATCATCGTGGCGAAGCCGCCCATCTTGAAGATGTCGCGCGAGTGGGCTTTCTCGTACACCAGTCCGACCAGCGCGAAGAACAGGCCGGTCATGGCGCCGTGCGCAAACATCTGGAAGACCGCGCCGTTCAACCCGCTTTCGGTGAGCGTGGCCGCGCCGAGCATGACCAGGCCCATGTGGGACACAGACGAGTACGCGACGACGTACTTCAGATCGGTCTGGGACATGGCGCTCAGGGCGCCCCAGACGATGTTGATGCAGGCCACCGCGCCCACGAGCCACGCCCATTCGTGCGTCGCCTCTGGCAACAGGCCCATCCCCAGCCGAATCACCCCGTAGGCGCCAAGCTTCATCAACACGCCCGCGTGCAGCATCGAGACGGCCGTGGGCGCGGACGCGTGGCCGTCCGGTGACCAGGTGTGGAAGGGAAAGATCGCGGCCAGGATGCCGAAGCCGACGTAGAACGCCAGGAACACCCACGATTGCAGCGCCGGCGTAAACCGGAACGCTTCCATCGTATGCAGCGAGAATGACGTCGAGCCGGCGGCGACGTACAGGGCCAGGATGCCGACCAGGATGAACGCCGATCCCAGCAGCAGGTACAGCGTGAGTTTCATCGCCGCGTACTCTTTGCTGCCGACGCCCGTGCGCCGATAGGCCCACCCGAAGATGCCGCGTGGCGGCACGTGCCCCGACGATCCCCAGATCCCGATGAGCAGATACATCGGCAGGACGGCGATTTCGTAGAACAGGAAGAAGACGAACAGATCCAGGGACACGAACACGCCAAACACGCCGGTGACGAGCAGCAGGAGCAGCGCGTAGAACTCCTGATCGCGTGTCTTGACCGTCCACGACGCGAACACGCCGGCCAGAATGATGATCGCGGTCAGCAGGACGAGCACGACGCTGATGCCGTCCACGCCCAGCTCATACGCGATGCCGAAGGACGGCACGAGCGCCAGCGTTTCGCCGAACTGGTAGCCCGCGAGGCCCTGGTCATACTGCGCGACAACCCACAACGCGCCGGCGGTCGAGACGATCGCCGCGATGGCCGACGCCCAGCGCACCAGCAACGGGCGCGTGCGCCCAAACGCCATGATGACGAGCGCGGCCGCGAACGGCGCCCACGTGATGATCGAGAGCACCGGCACGCGGTTCATAGCGTGCCTCCGAGCCACCAGAGCACGACCAGCACGCCGACGGCGACGCCAAACACGTAGTCCTGGACCCGGCCGGTCTGCACCTGCCGCAGCCGCTCGCCGGCCATCACCGTCCAGGCGCTCACGACATTGACGAGCCCGTCCACGAGGTACCGATCGGTCCAGCCGACGACCCGCGCGAACGCCAGCACGCCGAAGCGATAGCCCACCATGAACACGTCATCAACCCAGAATCCCCGCAACGCCGCGGCGCGAACGGGCCCGAACGCCGACGCCAGCGCGTCGGCGCTGATCGCCCGGCGCTGGTACGTGAGCCACGCGAGCAGGATGCCGCCCAGGCCCAACCCGACGGCCAGCGGCGTCAGCCAGGCGGGGCTCGCCAACTCCGCGTGAGCCGCGTCGATCGGTAATTCGCGATGCCAGGTGAAATACACGCCAATCGTCATCGCCAGCAGCGCCAGTACCCAGAGCGGCAAGGTCATGACTGCCGGCGCGTCATGTGCCGGGCCGTGGCTCTGAAGTGCGCTGCCCGAGGAGGCGGAGGGGGCGGAGTGCTCGGAGCGGGGGTTCTCGGAGGGCCCATAGAACGCCAGAATCACCACCCGGAACATATAGAAGGCCGTCAGGAACGCGGCCACGGCGAGCATCACGAAGGGCACGACGAGCCCGCCCGCCCAGACCGATCCGAGAATCTCTTCCTTCGAGAGGAACCCGGCGAACAACGGCACGCCGGCCAGCGACAGCGTGCCGATGATGAAGACGATCGCCGTCTGCGGCATGCGCTTCGCCAGACCGCCCATGTGCGACAGGTCGTTGCTGCCGACGGCGTGAATCACCGCGCCAGCGCCGAGGAACAGCAGCGCCTTGAAGACGCCGTGTGTGAGCAGATGGAAAAAGCCTGCCGACGCGAAGCCGGCGCCGATCGCCGTCATCATGTAGCCGAGCTGCGACACCGTCGAAAACGCGAGCACGCGCTTGATGTCCGACTGCACGCACGCGAGCACCGCGGCCATCAGCGCCGTGAAGGCGCCGACCCAGGCCACGATCTGCAGCACATCCGGGGTCAGTGCGAAGAGGAACGCCGTGCGCGTCAGCAGATACACGCCGGCGGTCACCATCGTCGCGGCATGAATCAGCGCGGAGACCGGCGTTGGCCCCTCCATCGCATCGGGCAGCCAGATGTGGAGTGGAAACTGCGCGGACTTCCCCATCGCACCCAGATAGATGCAGAACGTCATGACGCCGAGCCCGGCCGTCGCGATCTGCCCACCCGTCGCCATCGTCTGCAGCTCGCCGAAATCGAACGTGCCCGTGTGCCGCCACAGCAGCACGATGCCGATGAGCAGCCCCACGTCGCCCAGCTTCGTCGTCCAGAACGCCTTGACGGCCGCCCGCGCCGCCGAGGGTTTCTGGTACCAGAAGCCGATGAGCAGGTACGAGCACAGCCCCACCAGCTCCCAGCAGATGAACAGCTGCACGAAGTTCGGCGCCAGGACGAGCCCAAGCATCGAGAAGGCGAACAAAGACTGATACAGGTAATACCGCCCGAGCGCCGGTTTCGGCTCGTCGCTCAGGTAGCCGAGCGAGTACACCTGCACGAGCAGCGCCACCAGCGTCACGAGCAGCAGCATCAGCGTGGACTTCTCGTCCACGAGCACCCCGACGGTCGCGAGCGGCCCCTGATCGGCGGGCAGCCAGGTCCACAGGCACCGAAGCGGTTCCGTCATGCCGTGGAAGCCGCGCCACGCCAGAATCGCCGCGACCAGGGCTGCGAAGGCGCCGAGAATCGATATCAGCGCTGCCGGGCGCCCCGATCGGCGCAGGGGCGCGACGATCGCCAAGAGCAGGAACACGGCGGCCGGCAGCAGGAGCGCGGTGAGGGCGAGAATGTCGGGACCGGCGCTCATCCCTTGAGCCAATCGATGTGGTCCGCGAGCGCCGTGCGCCGGGTCCGGAACAGAAGAATGACGAGCGCGAGCCCGATCGAAATCTCCGCCACCGTGATGCAGATCGCAAACACGGTCAGGACCATGCCCGAGACGTCCGCATTGAACCGGCTGAATGCGACGAGATTGATGTTGACCGCATTGAGCATCAGCTCGACGCCGAGCAGGATGCCGACGGTGTTCCGGCGCGTGATGACGCCGAACAGCCCGATCGAGAAGATCACCGCCGCGAGGATGAGATACGCCTGAAGGCCCACCTTAGTCCTCCGGCCTGGCGAAGTAGCTCGCCGCAAGTAAGGCCACGAGCAACAGAACCCCGACCAGCTCGAACGGCAGCACATAGCGGGTCAGCACTGCGGTGCCGATCGCGCGCGTGACGTCGCCGTGCATGTCCACGCGCCCGACGGGCAGCGGCGTGCGGCTGATCCACGTAATCACGCCGAAGGCAAAGGCCGTGGCGGCCAGGGCGCCGCCGAACAGATTGCGGCTCGTGTGGGACAGCTTCGTCCCCACCAGCCGTTCCGTCACGACGATCGCGAAGACGACGACCGTGACGACGCCGCCGGCGTAGAGCAGAATCTGGACACCGGCGATGAACTCAGCTTCGAGCATCAGAAAGATGCCGGCGGTGCCGGTCAGCGCCAACGCCAGCCACAGCACCGAGTGAAACAGGTTCTTGCCCAAGACGACGGCGAGCGCAGAGCCCGTCAGCACGATCGCAAGCGCCCAGAAGCCGGCGACTTCGACCGTCATGGTTCGACCCCGCCTGTTTTGGGCTCGATCTTGGGCTCGGCTCCGGTCACCACCGGCGCCGCGGCGGGTTTCTCGTGCGCCGGCTTCTCGCCCGCTACTTTCTTCGGCGGCGCCTGCATGTCGCGCAGGCGGTTGCCGGTGGCCCACGATGGCTGAAACTGCTGGCCGAGGGCGTGCAAGCGATCCTTGTCGAGCAGCAACTCGCGTCGGTCGGCGGTGGCCAGATCGAACGACTTCGTCATGATGATGGCGTCGGTCGGGCACACCTGCACGCACAACTCGCAGAACTCGCACGCGTACAGCTCGAGCGTGAACGTTTTCGCGTAGTTGCGCTTCTCGCCCTTGAGCATCTCCACCTGGATGACGGCGGGCGGACACACAAACTCACAGAGGCGGCAGCCGATGCACGCTTCCTCGCCGGTATCCGGCTCGTAGACCAGCGCCAGCAGGCCTCGATACCGGTCGGGGTACGCGCGCGGCTTGTCCGGGTAGTGGACCGTCACCGGTTTGCGAATGAACGACACGGCCGTAATCCGCATCGCCCGCGCGACGGCGAAGACGAGCTGCCACGTCTCGGCGAAAAACCCGCCAGGCCGCACGCCACGCATGTCAGCCCCCATGCGGACCTCGCAGCACAATCACGATCGCGGTCACCATCACGAGCAGAACGGTGAGGGGCAGCAGGAGCTTCCAGGAGATCTGCAGGATCTGATCGACGCGGATGCGGATGAAGCTCCAGCGGATCCACGTGATCAGCACGAACACTCCGAGCGCCTTGAGCAGGAACCAGACGGCGCCCAGCCATTCCGGCCCGGGACCGGACCAGGCGCCGAGGAAGAGCAACGCGGCCAGAAACGACGTCCCAATCACGTGCGCGTATTCCGAGAGCGTGATCATCGCGAACTTCATGCCCGAGTACTCCACGCGGAACCCGGCGACGAGTTCCGACTCCGCCTCGAGGATGTCGAACGGCACGCGGTTCTCCGCGGCGACGCTGGCGACGATGAACGCGATGAACCCGATCTGGCCGATCACCGGATAAAACACGAACCACAGGCCGCCCTGCTGAGCCATGGCGATGTCCGAGAGCCGCAGCGACCCGGCCAGCAAGACCGGCACCATCGCGGCCATCAGGAACGGCAGGTCGTACGAAATGATCTGGTTGACCGCGCGCATGGCCGAGAGCAGCGCGTATTTGTTGTTCGAACTCCAGCCCGCCATGAACAGGCCGACGATTTCCATCGACGACACGGCCAGAAAAAACAGGACGCCGATGCTCACGTCGGCCACGCCGAGGCCCGGCGCAAAGGGAATCGTCGCGTAAATCAGGAAACACGGCACCAGGAACACCACCGGTGCCAGGTTGAACACCGTGCGGTCGGCACTGGCCGGCACCAGATCTTCCTTGAGCAGGAGCTTCACGCCGTCGGCGATCGGCTGCAGCAGTCCGTGCGGCCCGACGCGATAGGGCCCGATCCGCGACTGCAGGCGCGCCGCGAACTTCCGCTCGAGCAACGTCACGTACGCGAGCAGGCCCAGCAGGGCGCCGAGCACCCCGCCGCCCATCAGCAGCGCGGACAGCGCCGGTGACAGGTCCGTCATCGGTCCACCTCACCGAAGACGGGGTCGACCGATCCCATGATCGCGACGACGTCGGCGACCGAATGGCCCGGAATAATGTGCGGCAGCACGGCCAGGTTCGAGAAGGACGCGCCGCGCCACTTCATGCGGTACGGCTTCGGACCACCTTCGCCGATCAGATAACAGCCGACTTCGCCGCGCGGGCCTTCGACGCGCGTGTAGATCTCGCCCTTCGGCACGCGCACCTGCGCCACGGACTTCACGCCGGGCCGCGACGAAATCGGGCCCTCCGGCAGGCCATCCAGAATCTGCCGGATGATCCGGATCGACTGCCGGAACTCGACCATCCGCACCTCGTAGCGCGCGTAACAGTCGCCCGCCGGCTGCACGGGGATGTCGAACTGAAAATCCTCATACGAGGAGTACGGATGCGCCCGCCGCAGGTCGTATGCCACACCGGAGCCCCGCAGCAGCGGACCGCTGAGGCCGACGTCTTCCGCCAGCTCACGCGAAATCACGCCGACGCCCTTCGTGCGCATCTGGAAGAATGCGTTCTCGACCAGCAGGCCCTCGTATTCGACGAGCCGCTGTTCGATCAGGTCCACGGTCTGCCGGCACTGCGCGCTCCAGCCGTCCGGCACGTCGTAGCGCACGCCGCCGATCTGATGGAAGCCGTACAGCAACCGCGCGCCGGTCAATGACTCGAACAGGTCGAGCACGAGTTCCCGTTCGCGGATGCAGTAGAGAAATACCGTCGCGCCGCCGCCCAGCGCGCCGCCCATGTCCATGCACCAGGTGCCCAGCCACAGGCAGTGGGACGCGATCCGCTGCAGTTCCGCCACCAGCACGCGCAGGTACTGCGCGCGCTTCGGGACCTCGATCTTCGCGAGCCCTTCGGTCGCCATCACGTAGGCGAGCTCGCTCGTCATCGCGGCGACGTAATCGGTCTTCGACGCAATCGACGGGTACTGGACGTACGTCAGGTTCTCGGCGAGTTTCTCGTGGCACCGGTGCAGGTACCCGATCACGGCGTCCACGCCGACGACCCGCTCCCCTTCCAGTTCCAGAATCGCGCGAAACACACCATGGGCCGATGGATGCTGCGGGCCCATGTTCATCGTCAGCCGCTCACTCCCGGTGTAATCCAGGGTTCTGACGGCGCGCGCGGGAGTCTCAGGCATCATCGTATCGGGCACGGTCACGCGAAAATCTCGATTACCGGTACGGCGGATACGGCGTGTCGACGGCGTACGATTTCAGGAGCGGATGGCCGACCCAGTCGTCGGGCAGCAGCATCCGGCGCAGATCCGGATGCCCGTCGAAGACGACCCCGAACATGTCGAAGCACTCGCGCTCCATCCAGTTGGCCCCGCGATAGACGGACACGAGTGACGGACACGCCGTCTGCCCCGGACCCAGCTTCGTCTTGAGCAACAGATTGAAGTGCTCGTCGGTGTTTTCCACCCACGCGATCACCTCGAGGCCTTCGTCCTTCCAGTCGACCGCGCTGAGGAACGAGAACCACCGGCACGCGAGCGCGCCTTTCGCGAATTGCGCGAACGCAAGCCACTGCGACACCGGCACCGTAATCGTGAGCGCCGACCCGCCGGGGGTCACGACAACGTCCGGAAATTCGGCCGCGATGCGGGCGCCGGCGTCAGTGTCCGTCACGATCAGTCCACCTTCTCGTTGGCCGGTCCGCGCTGGCCGGTGCGGCGGAAGTGCGAAATCTGCTCCTGCAGGAGCAGCAAGCCGTTCAGCAGCGACTCTGGCGGTGGCGGACAGCCCGGAACGTAGACGTCGACCGGAATGACGCGATCGACACCCTTGACGACGTGATAACCGTGGCGGAACGGGCCGCCGGAATTCGCGCACGATCCCATCGAGACGGCCCATTTGGGATCGGGCATCTGGTCGTAGATGCGGAGCAGCATCGGCGCCATCTTGATCGTGACGGTGCCGGAAATAATCATCAGGTCGGAGTGCCGGGGCGATGCCCACGGCACCATGCCCAGGCGTTCGACGTCGAAGCGCGACGCGAACGTCGCCATCATTTCAATGGCGCAGCACGCGAGGCCGAACGTCACCGGCCACACGGACGACTTGCGCGCCCAGTTCAAGAACGCGTCGGCCGGCGCGGTCACCAGAAAACCGCCGGGGAACGCGTGAATGCCTTCCGTCAGCGATTCGAACGCGGACGAGTAGGTGTCGCCACGCGCGGGTCGGGACTGATGGAGCGCTTCCCACTCCTGCAAATCCTTAAACGTGCGCCACACCGGCGCCGGCACGACGGGCACTGGACCTTTTATTTCCATTCCAGAATCCCCTCGCGATACGCGTAGAGCCATCCCAGGCTGACTAGCCCGACGAACAGCCCCATGCCGGCCAGGGCCGTCACGCCCAGTTGCCTGAGCACGAGCGCCCACGGAAACAGGAACACGGCCAGCGCATCGCAGACGATGAAGACGAGCGCGACCAGGTAAAAGCCGACCGGAAACTGAACCCAGGCGCCGCCGATGGGCTCGGCGCCGCACTCATAGTTCTCTGATTTGACAGCGAATGGGCGGCGCGGCCGGACGAATTTGGCCGCCAATAACGAACCGACCGCAAATGCGAGGATGAGCGCGAGAAAGATTGCTACGGGCAGGTAACCGGTCACTCTGGAGTTCGTCCGTCCCGAACGCGCGCGAAGTATAGCATGCGGACTCGGGCGCCCGTCTCACTCAGGAGGCCGACGCGGGAGCTGGCGATGGCGAATGCCAGGCCGACGATCAGGATGCTCGCCGGCACGAGCAGCGGCCACGCCTCAAACTGCCGCACGGTCAGCTGGACCGTAATCCAGACGGCGACGCCGAACAGCATCACGGCCCATCCGGCAATCCACAGATCGCGCGCGGCGGCGGCGCGCTCGCGATCGACGAGCCCGGCCACGGTCAGATCCTCGAGGACGGCGCGACGGAACTCCCCACGGTCGACTCCGGCGAGCGCCGTGGCGATCGCGACCGGGGGCTGGGGCTGCGTCGGCAGCGCCTCGAGCAGCACGGCCTCGTGCGCTCCGACGGCCGACGTGGTCGCGACGGTCGTCGCGCCATCGGCGTCGACCATCGCCAATCCGCTCGCGACGAGGCCCGACAAGGCCGCCGTCATCTCGGCGCGGTCGCCGCGCGGCCGCCCGCGCATCAGCGCAAGGCGCATAGCCGGCGTCACCGAGAGCGCGTCGGCCGCCGCGGTCTCGGTGGCGCCAGCGACCGGATTCCGCCACGCCGGGTGTTTGACGCGCAACATGGCGAGAATGCCGGCGCCGGTCACCAGTATGAAGAGCGCCGCCGCGATGAAGGCCGGGACGAACTCCTCGGTGAAGGCGCGGTCGGCTTGCCATTGCGGCATCGAGGGCCGCATGCCGTCGATCGTGAACTCCACTCCGACCGTCGCGGATTCAAAGGATTTGACGTTCGACCGGGTAGCCGTCAAACCGTGGGGCAACCGCGTGACGGTCCAGCCAAGCTCCTCGACCCACGGATCCTGCAGCAGGATCGCACTCTCCGGGAGATCGAGGCTTATGCTCGCTGCTGTGACGTCCCAACTTCGTCCTGGCGGGAGCGCGAGCCACGACACCAGGCCCCGGATGCCGGAAAGATTCACGACGTTCGTGGCCGTGTAGGACAGGGTGAACGTGTGCGTTTCGTAGACGATGGGATCGAACATCCAATCCACATCGAGCGCAGGCCCGCTTGCGATCCGCACGTGTCCTGGGCCGTCGCCGGGCGCGAACGCCTTGCCATCCATCGCGGCGACCACGTCGGCGATCCCGTCGTGCCGCCAGACCGGCGCCTCGAGACGAAAGTGCGAGAACGAGGCGTCCCCAAAATGCACAGTGAGACGCTCGTCGACCCGGAGAGAGCCGTCGGCACGCACGGCCAGCGCCAGGTCCAGGCGCTCGACGACGGTGCCCTCATTCAGAACGGAATTCAGACCGGAACCGCACGCCGAGGCTAGGAGCAGGAAGAAAAGGACGCCGGGCGTCGTCGAACGAAGGGAATAATGCCCGGCGTCGTTTCCCACCAGAAGTAGCGTACGTCACGGACGCGAGAGCCACCAATAGCGAGACAGGACGCCGGGCGTCTGGAAGACGCCCGGCGTCCTACAGCGTCTCCCAGCGGCGGGCGAAGAGCCGGGCGACGATGAAGAAGACGGCGCCGAGGCCGACGAGCACGGCGACCTGGGGCCAGAGCGAGACGACCGGCGCATTGCGCCAGAATACTTTGATGTAGCCATCCAACGCCCACGCGTTGAACGTGACGAGCCCCATCTGCTGCATGCCCTCGGACATCAGGAACCGCGGGAACATGCTGCCGCCGATCGCGGACATCGCGAGAATGACAATCGTGGAAATGCCCGACAGCTGCGCGCGCGATCGCGAGATGGTGGCCAGCACCAGCCCGAACGCGGCCGCCGCGGACGCCGTGGCGATCGTCATCACGAAGAACCCCGGCAGATGGTCCAGCAGCGGCAGGTGGAACACCAGCATGCCCCACGTGAACATGACCGTCAGTTGCAGAATCCCCAGCAGCGTAATGGCCAGCCACTTGCCGACGAGGACGCCCGTCATGCCGGCACGCGACCCCACGAGCCGGCCGAGCGTGCCACTCTCCTCTTCGTCCAGCAGCGCGCCGCCTGCCCCGGACGCCGAGAACAGCAGGAACATCACACCAATGCCGGCCGCGTAGAACGAGACGATGCCGACGTTCCCGTAGCCCGGCTGCATCACGTTGACGATTTCAATCGCCGGGCCGATGTTCGCCGCGATCGACGAGCCGCTCGAATCCCCCGCCGCCAGCAGGCGCTGCCACTCCTCCATCGACGCGCGCTGCGTCGGCGTCAACGGCCCGCCGTACTGCTCGAGCATGCCCATACCCTCGGCCGCGAGCACGGCAGGCGCCGCTGTGAAACTCACCTTCTGCAACAGGCCCTGCACCATCTGTGGCGCAATCGGATCCGAGACGTCGGCCAGCACCTGCAGTTTCGGCGCCGTCTCGTCGCGCGCGAAAAAGCGCCCGCCGGTGCCAAATCCCTTCGGCACCACGACCGCCACCGGCAGCGTGCCCTTCTTGACCAGCGCTTCCGCCTTGTCGCGATCGAGCGCGGCGCCAGTCCCGTCATCGTTCTCCGTCGTGCGCACCTGCAGCCCGCCCTCGGCGGCCAGCGCGCGAACCAGCCTCTTCGAATAATCGGTCTGGTCCAGATCCGCCACGGCAACGCGGATCTTCGACGTCGAATCCCGCTGATTGCCGAAGACCGTCGCGAAGATCGAAAAGAACATCACCGGCAGCAGGAACACCATCGCGAGCACGACCCGATCGCGCCGGACGTTCAGCATGGCGGTGCGCAGCAGCGGACCCAGCGTGCTCATTCGCGCAGCTCCCGCCCCGTCAGGGCAATGAATACTTCATGCAGGGTGGAACCCGTCAGTTTGATGTCCGTGACGCTCCGCCCGGCGCGGCCGACGTCGTCGATGAGCCGCGCCAGGCTCCCGCCGAGATCGGGCAGGTCTGCGTGGATCGATCGTCCGTTCTCGCCCACGCGCGCACCGGCCGGCACCGCGACACCAGCCGGCCACGCGCTGTCCACCGTCAGATTTACGGCCCGCGCGCTGCCGAGCGTCGAGCGCACCAGTTCCTCGAGCGTGCCGCTCGCGACAATTCTGCCGTGGTCGATGATCAGGATCCGCTCGCACCGCTGCTCGGCTTCCTCGAGATGGTGCGTCGTGAGCACCACCGACACGCCGCGCTTCTGCAGTGCCGCAAGCATCTCGTAGATGCGCTCGCGGCTCTGCGGATCGACGCCGACCGTCGGTTCATCGAGCAGGACGATCTTCGGATCGTGCAGGAGGCTGCACGCAATGTTCAGGCGACGCCGCATGCCGCCGGAGTATTTCTGCGTGATCTCATCGGCGCGGTCCTTGAGGTCTGACCACTCCAGCGCCCAGTCCACGCGCGTCTTCAAGGTGGCGCGCCCGACGCCATTCAGGGCGCCAAAGACCTCGAGGTTTTCGCGGGCCGTGAGTTTGGCATAGACGGCGAGTTCCTGCGGTACCACGCCGATCTCGGGCCGCGAATCGCGCGGTGCCAGTGCGCGGCCGAACAGGTGCACCTGGCCGCCGTCGAGTGCGACCCGCCCGGCGATCGCCTTGATCGCCGTCGTCTTGCCCGCGCCATTCGGCCCGAGCAGGCCCACCAGTTCTCCGGGCCGCACGTCGAACGACACGCCGGCCAGCGCCGTGACCTTGCCGTATCGCTTCTGGGCGTTTTCAATGCGGAGTGGCGCGTCGACCGCGGTGGCTACCATGGGTGACCCATTGCGGACGATAGACGAGCGTCCGTGGCGGCCGTTCACGGCAATCGGCCAACCGACGCGGCCCCCCGGTGAGGCGCGCCGTCAGTGCTTGCGGGCCTTCTCAATCCGCTGCTGTTCCAGGTCGGCCTGCTCGCTGCGCAGTTTCAGGTAATTCTCGTACCGCTCGGCGGGCAGCGTGCCCTCGACCACGGCCGCTTTCACGGCGCAGCCAGGCTCCTGGTCATGGCTGCAGTCGCGGAAGCGGCATCCGGCCGACAGCGTCTCGATCTCCGCGAACGTCTCGGCCAGTTCTTCTTCGCTGTCCCAGAGCTGCAGCTCCCGCATCCCGGGTGTGTCCACGATCAGCCCGCCCCCCGGGCGAACGACCAGCTGGCGATGCACGCTCGTGTGGCGCCCGCGCTGATCCCAGTCGCGGACCTCGCCGGTTGGGAGCCGATCCTCGCCGACCAGCGCGTTGACGAGGGTGGACTTGCCGACGCCTGAGGGCCCCAGAAACACGAGCGTACGCCCCGCGGCGAGATAGCCCGACAGGGGGTCCAGGCCGCCGGGCTGCCGGGCACTGACCGCGTGGACGGGCGTCGCCCCCGCGACGGCCTCGGCGTCGCGAACGGCCTCCGCCACTGCGTCAGTCACATCGGCCTTGTTCAGCAGCACGACCGACCGGGCGCGGCTCCGGCTCGCGACGGAGAGATAGCGCTCAATGGCGCGCGGGTTGACGGGCTTGTCCAGCCCAAAGACCAGCAGGGCGACGTCAACGTTGGCTGCGATGACCTGCTCATGGGTGTCCCGGCCGGCCGCTTTGCGCGAGAACCAGGTGCGCCGCTCGAGAATCGACGAAATCCGCGCTCGCCCGCCGGCGGTTTCCAATTCGAGCGCCACCCAGTCGCCGACGGCCGGCATCTCGCGCCGCTCGCTGGCCCGGTGCCGGATCCGCCCCGCCGCCTCCGCCAGGAGTTCGGCGTCGGCAGTCAGAACCCGGTAAATGTGGTTATGTTCGAGGCTGATGCGCCCCGGGACCAGCCCCTTCGCCGCGAAGGGCTGGAACTCCGCCTCCCTGCCCGCATCCCACCCCAATGCCTCGAGTGCCGCCACGTTTACCGGCCTCAGTAAACTCTTGGACGGCTTTTTCCGTCCAAGTGCAGAACGGTACAAGCGTTAGCGGATCTCCGCCCTGGCTCGTCGGGAGCGGCTAGAATAAAGGGTCCTGCGAGCGACCGGTTCAAATACCCATGGCAATGGACGTTCAACGCGATCCCTCGATTCTGAAGAAGAAGAAACTGCGCCGCATCGTGCTCGGTGCGCTGGGCGTGGTGGCCATTATCGCCGTTTCCTACTACATTTCGCGGCTTCCGCAGGCGGCGCCAACCGTCGCGGCCAACTCCCTCTACTTCGGCGTCGTCAAACGGGGGGACATTGTGCGCGACGTTCGGGGCGCCGGCCAGCTCGTGCCGGAAGACGTGCGGCAGATCACGACGACGGCCAACGGGCGCGTCGAGAAGATCGTGCTGCGGCCGGGGGCTGAGGTGAAGCCGGGAACCGTTATTCTCGAGCTCAGCAACCCTGACCTCAAGCAGCAGGTCGGCGACGCCGACCTTGCCGTCAAAGCGGCCGTGGCGCAGCTCGGCAATGCCAGGGCGAACCTGAAGATCAACCGGACGCAGCTCGAATTCGCCGTGAATAACGCCCAGGGCGCCTACGACCTCGCGACAACGGACCTTGAAGCCAACCGCACACTGGCGACTCAGGGAATCGTCGCGAGCCAGGTCATCAAGACGAAGGAAGCGGCCGTCAATTCGGCCAAGAACGCCCTTGAGCTGGCCAAGCGGCAGCTTGCGAGTTCGAAAGAGACCGAAGCAGACCAGCTCGCGCCGCAGGAAGCATCCGTGAGCCAGGCGAAAGCCCGCTACGACCAACTGGCTCGCCAGCTCGACGGTTTGTTCGTGCGCTCAGATATGTCGGGCAGGCTCCAGGCGGTGAGCGTCGAGCGCGGCCAGCAGGTCGGGCCCGGCACGAACCTGGCGCGCGTGTCCGACCCGACGCGGCTCAAAGCCGAAATCCGCGTCTCCGAAACGCAGACGCGCGATCTCGCCATCGGGCAGGCCGCCAAAATCGACACGCGCAACGGCATCGTCACCGGCCACGTGACGCGCATCGATCCGGCGTCGGTGGGCGGCACGGTCGGCGTGGACGTGACGATCGATGATCCGCTGCCGCCGGGCGCCCGTCCTGACCAGAGCGTCGACGGCGTCGTCGAACTGCAGCGCATGCTCAACGTGCTCTACGTCGAGAGCCCGACGTTCGGCCAGGAGAACGCCCCCATCTCGTTGTTCAAGATGGAGGGGACCAGCGAGGCCGTTCGGACGACGGTAAAGCTAGGACGGCGCACGGTGCAGTATGTGGAAGTGCTCTCGGGCCTGAACGAAGGCGACCGCGTCATTCTGGCGGACATGTCCGCCTACGACAGCCACTCGCGGGTACGACTGAACTAGATTTCGTTTCGCACTGTTTTCAAGAGACCGTGCTTTCAAGGAGACCGTCATGACCGAGATGGGCCAGCCCGTTATCACGCTGACCGGCGTCACCAAAGTGTTCTACACGGACGAAGTCGAGACGCACGCGTTGGCCGGCATCCACCTCGAGATTCCGCGCGGCCAGTACATTTCGATTGCCGGGCCGTCGGGCTGCGGCAAGTCCACGCTGCTCTCGATTCTCGGCCTGCTCGACACGTCGAGCCAGGGCAGTTACGTGCTGAACGGCCGATCCGTGGCCGACCTGCCGCTTGCCGAGCGCGCGCGCGTGCGCAATCGCGAGATCGGGTTCATCTTCCAGAGCTTCAACCTGATTGGCGACCTCACGGTGTACGAGAACGTCGAACTGCCGCTCACCTATCGCGGCATGAACAAGACGGAGCGCAAGGAACGCGTCATGGCCGCGCTCGAGAAGGTCGAGATGTCGCACCGCGCGAAGCACCTCCCCAGCCAACTGTCCGGCGGTCAGCAGCAGCGCGTGGCCGTCGCGCGCGCGGTCTGCGGCTCGCCGTCCATCCTGCTGGCGGACGAGCCGACCGGTAACCTCGACTCGAAGAACGGCGAGTCCGTGATGACGCTGCTCCAGGAACTGCACCGCGAGGGCGCGACCATCTGCATGGTCACGCACGACCCGCGTTACGCGCGACACGCCCAGCGGTCCATCCATCTGTTCGACGGCCGCATCGTCGAGGAAAACCGGACGGCCGAAGGCGTCCGCGAAATGGAAGAGAGCGGGTTCCATATCGGGAACTGAGGGACGGAAGATTGATATATCGATCCATGTAGACATCGATCCATCGATCCATTTGAGGTGGGCGCGTGTGAGAGGCGCTCGGCGCCGACTGATGATTAGTTAGAGGAAGAGAACCGTCCGCACGCTAGACCTTGAGCCTCTGGTCCTCCCGGGCCGGGGGCTTTTTCTTTTAACCAAACAATCCAACGGCGCTCAGCGCCCTTCAGTCGCCCCCACCTCAAATGGATCGATGGATCGATGTCCAAATGGATCGATAGACGCAGTCAGTATTTTCCCGCGCTCTCTTCCCCAGCCAGTATCTTGACCCCCGCGCTCGCTCCCACTCGCGACGCTCCGGCCGCGACCATCGCCTTCAGGCTCTCGAGATCGCGGACGCCGCCCGCGGCTTTCACGCCCATGTCGGCGCCGACGACGCGGCGCATCAGCGCGACATCGGCGACCGTGGCGCCGCCCGGTCCGAAGCCCGTTGACGTTTTCACGAAATCGGCGCCGGCGGCCTTTGCCAGCGAGCAGGCGCTGATCTTTTCGTCGTCGGTCAGGTACGCCGCCTCGATGATGACCTTGCTGAGCGCGCCGCTCGACCGGCAGGGGCCGGTGACGGCCTCAATGTCGCGCTCGACCGTCCGCAGGTCGCCGGACTTGAGCGCGCCGATGTTGATGACCATGTCCACTTCGCGCGCGCCGTCGCCGATGACGCGCTGCGCCTCGAAGTGCTTCACGTCGCTCAGGGTCGCGCCCAGGGGAAAGCCCACCACCGAACACACGCCGACGGCTGTGCCCCGCAGACGCGCGGCGCACGTCGCGACCCAGACCGGATTCACGCACACGGTGGCGAAGCCGTGCTCGGCGGCCTCGCGGCACAAGGTGTCAATCTCCTGGCGCGTGGCATCCGGCTTCAGCAGCGTGTGATCGATCAGACTGGCGACGCCGCCGACGCCCGCCGGCGCGGCCAGGTAGCCCAGGCGCGTGGCTCCCGCGTCGATGACGGACTGCAGCCGCGTCGGACAGCAGTCCTCGCGCACGGCGTGGCACCCGCACGTGCTCGCAGGCCGGCGCGACGAGGCCATGACCTCTTCGGCCACGATGGCGATGAGCCGCGCGAGATCGACCGAGCGCGCGTCCATCAGCCCGACTCCTCGATCCGCCGAATCTTGAGCAGCCGGCGGATGTACCGGGCCTCGCGCATCGGCGTCGACAGCCACGTGTCGACGATCTCCGCCGCGGCCGCCGCATCGATCAGCGACGCGCCCAGCGCCAGCACATTCGCGCCGTTGTGTTCGCGCGAGTATCGCGCGAGCGTCGGCGTCGTGCACATCGCGGCGCGAACGCCGCGTACCTTGTTCGCGGCAATCGCCGACCCGAGGCCGGCGCCGTCGATGACGATGCCCGCGTCCGCTTGCTGCCGGGCCACGGCGCGGGCCACCGCGAGCGCCGTGTCCGGATAGTCCACGGGTTCCGTCCCCGCCGTGCCGAAGTCCTCGACCGCCAGTCCCCGCTTGCGCAGCCGATCGAGCAGCGCGGCTTTGAGCGCCACGCCTGAATGGTCGGATCCAATCGCCACGCGCCGGATGTCGGCCACGGGCGCGAGATCCGGCGGCAACGTGGGATCAACGGTCCCGGCCGGCACCACGGTGACGCGCCGGTCCCGCAGCGTGTCCCAGGCGAGCGGCGTCACGTGCCCGCCGCGTTCGAGTTCCACGGTCGTCCCCGGCTCGATCTGCCGGGCCTCGGCCTCGCTGATGAGCGAAAAACGGCGCGCGGCCATTAACCGGCGCCTTCGATGACACAGATGTCGCGCAAGTGCCGGTATCGCTCGTCGACGTCAAGCCCGTACCCGACCACGAACCGATCGTCTATCGTGAACCCGACGTAATCCACCGACACGTCCACTTTGCGGCGCGACGGCTTGCTCAGCAGGCACGCCGTCCGCAGGAGATGTGGCTCGCGCGCGCGCAGGATGTCCTGGAGGTACGACAGCGTCAGCCCCGTATCCACGATGTCCTCGATGATGACGACGTCCCGGCCTTCGAGGCCGCGATCGAGGTCCTTGAGCAGTCGCACTTCGCCGGACGACTTCGTGCCCGCGCCATAACTCGACAGCGCGATGAAGTCACACGTCACGTCGCCCTTCATCTCCCGCATCAGGTCCGCCAGGAACACGAACGCGCCCTTGAGGACGGCGACGAAGTGAATCGGGGTGCCGGGACCATGGTCGGCCCGGATCTCGGCGGCCAGTTCGCTGACGCGCGCCTGAATCTGCGCCTCGCTGATCAGGATCTCACTGGCCATCTTTTTTGCCATTCGGGGCTCCCGCCGCAGCCTGCGACACCGCCGCCCGCACGCGCTCGGCCATCGCGCGCGCGTCTCTCAGCACATCCGCCGATTTGAGGGACAGGACGCGGCCATTCTCCATCAGAATCCGGCCGGCCACGATGGTCGTCCGGACGTCGTCGCCGCGAGTGACGTACACCAGGTGCGACACGGGCTCGAACATCGGCGTCTGCCGGGCGCCGTCCACGGCCACCGTAATGAGGTCCGCTTGCTTGCCCGGTTCGAGGCTGCCGATGCGATCGCCCATCCCCAACGCCTCGGCGCCGCGGCGCGTCGCCAGTTCCAGCGCCTGGCGCGCCGGCAGCGCGCGCGGGTCCATCGTGGTCACCTTGTGCAACAGCGCCGCCACTCGCATCGCCTCGAACATGTCGAGATCGTTATTGCTGGCGGCGCCGTCCGTGCCCAGACCCGCCCGCAGCCCCTTCGCGATCCACTGCGGGACGGCCGCGACGCCGCTCGCCAGCTTCATGTTGCTTTCGGGATTGTGCGCGAGCCCGACGCCGCGATCGTGCAGCACCTGCATATCGCTCTCGTCGAGCCAGACCGCGTGCGCGGCCAGCGATCGGCCATTCCAGACGCCCAGGCCGTCCAGATATTTCGCCGGCGTCGTGTGGTGCGAGTCCGCCACCGTCTTGATCTCGTCCTTGGTTTCCGCCAGGTGAATCAGCAGCGGCATACCGTACTTGTTCGCGAGCGCACGCGCGGCCTGCAGTGTGGGGCCCTGGACCGTATACGGCGCATGCGGCGCCACCGCCGGCGTGATGAGCGGGTCGTCCTTCCATCGGGCGAGAAAGGCCTCAGCCCGCGCCAATGCGGCCTCAGGCGTCGGCGCATCGGCGACAGGAAACTGGATCACGGACTGGCCGAGCACCCCGCGCAGGCCGGCGGCCTTCGTCTCGTCCGCGATGTCATCCTCGAAGTAATACATGTCGGCGAACGTCGTCGTGCCCGACTGAATCATTTCCAGCGCCGCCAGACGCGTGCCGATGCGGACGAAGTCCGGCGAGACGGTCGCCTTCTCCGCCGGGAAGATGTACTTCGTCAGCCAATCCATCAGCGCGAGGTCGTCCGCCAGGCCGCGGTACAGCACCATGGGCGCGTGGGTGTGCGTGTTGATGAGACCGGGCATGATGATCTGCCCGCCCACGTCGATCGTCCGTGCCGCGGAGAAACGGGCCCGCAGGTCGCCGCTCGATCCGACGGCGACGATGGACGTCCCGTTGATGGCCACCGCGCCATCATCCACGACGGTACCGGCGGCGTCCATCGTCACGACGCTGCCACCGGTCACCAGCAGGCTGATGCGTTGGCCGGCGCCCTGGCCGCGGCTCACGGCGATGACGGCGACGACGGCCGCCAGTGCGACCACGATGACGCCGGCACGCATTCCTCGCATGGACGGAGATTCTATAGCGTCGTGTATAGTTCGGGCGTGCCCGTTCATCTGGTACAGCACCCGATTGCGCAGGACGCCCTCATCTGCCTGCGCGACAAATCGACGTCGTCGTCGGACTTCCGGCGGCTGACCCACCGGCTCAGCCTGGTCGTCGCCATGGAAGCGACACGGAAGCTGCCGATGAACCTGGCGCGTGTCGATACCCCGCTCGAAATGACCCAGGGCGAGGTGATCGAGGCGGAGGTGGTCGTCGTCCCGGTGCTTCGCGCCGGCCTCGGCATGGTTGACGCCGTGCTGGAATTGCTGCCGGCGGCCCGTGTCGGGCACATCGGGCTGCAGCGCGACGAAGCGACCGCGCTGGCCTCGCGCTACTACGAACGGCTGCCGGCGAACCTCGCGAACGCCACCGTGTTAATCGTGGATCCCATGCTGGCCACCGGCGGCAGCGCGCTGGCGGCGATCGATCTCGTCCAGCGCGCCGGCGCACGCGACATCCGGCTCCTGTGCGTCGTGGCGGCCCCTGAAGGCATCGCCGCGATCGAGGCCAGGCACCCGGCGCTGCCCATCTACACGCCGGTCGTTGACCGCGAACTCAACGCGCAGAAGTTCATCCTGCCGGGTCTCGGTGACTTTGGAGATCGCCTCTATGGCACCACCTAAACGCTCCGGGAAGTTCGCGAAGGGCCCCTGGACGACGAACCTGACGTCGATCGCCCCGAACCAGATTCTGGTTCGCGGCTATCGACTCGACGATCTGATGGGCCGGGTTGGTTTCGGTGAGGCGATCTATCTGCTGCTCACCGGGGACCTGCCGTCGCCGTCCGTCGGCAAGCTCATGGACGCGATGCTGGTGTCGTTCATCGACCACGGCGCGACGCCGCCCTCGACGCTGGCGGCGCTCAATACGGCGACGACCGGCGCCTCGATTCGAGGCGCGGTGGCCTCTGGAGTCCTCGGGTTCGGCCGCTATCACGGTGGCGATGCGCTCGCGTGCCGCGAGCTGCTCGAACAAGGCCTGGAGCTGTCCCGGAGCGGCAAGTCGATGGCCGCGGCGGCGGAGGAACTGGTGGTGCGGCTCGTCGAGGCCGACGACATTCCGCCGCCCGGCTTCGGTCACCGCTTTCACACGATCGATCCGCGCGCGACGCGCCTGCTGCAGATCGCGCACGAACTCGAAGCCGATCACGGGTACACGCAGTGCCTGCGCGCGCTCGAGATGGCGCTGAAGGAGCACGAGTCGCTGAAGGAACACTCGCTGCCGGTGAACGTGGACGGCGCGATCGCCGCGGTCTGCGGCGACCTCGGCCTGCCGACGGAAGTGGCCGACGCGTTGCTGATTATTTCGCGCGTCCCCGGACTCGCCGCGCACGTGCTCGAGGAGCAGCGGCGCGAATCGCCGATGCGGCAGATCGATCCGTCGAACCATCAGTACGACGGTCCGCCGGAGCGAAGACTGCCCGAAAGAAGGAAATAGGCGGCTGAAGATTGGTGGGCGCTACTGGACTCGAACCAGTGACCCCCGCCGTGTGAAGGCGATGCTCTACCAACTGAGCCAAGCGCCCAATCGAACCGCTCCGTCAGCTTACCGCACGTCTCCGATCGGCGCCACTCCGCTGCTCTTTTTCAACTCGGTCATCACCGCGTCGAGCAGCGAACAATATTTCTTGTCGGCGTCGGAGAAGATCTTCGTATAGGCGTCGAGCGCCATGCGCTTGTCGTTTTTCTTCTTCGGATCGGCGAACCCCTCGAGCAACTGCTTCGCGCCGCCCATCGTGACCGTATCGGCGACGCCCGGTTTGACCGGCACCGCCATCAGGCCGTCGCCCAGAATGTCCTGGACGTAGAACCGCTCGGTCGCCATGGTGCCGGAGACCAGATCGCCGTAGGCGTGCGCGTAGTCCTTCTGGTAGATCCAGTATTCGATGTCCGTCGGCCGCGAGTACAGGGCGCTCACCGCGAGCGTCTGCACATCGGGGCTCACCATCACGGCGAGGAAACGATTTTCGAACAGCGACTCGCGCATCGCGAACGCTTCGAGCTTCTTCGCCTTCATCAGCGCGGTCAGCTCTTTGACCTTCGCCGCCGACATGGACGCCGGCGCCTGCGCCGACACCATCGACGCGCCGGCCAGCATCGCGGCCACCAGCGCAACTCTCGTCATGACGCGAACGGCATCTCTCATCAGTGCTGCCCCATTACCCCACAAACAACGGATCTTCGTCGTCGCGCGACGTCGTGCTGCGCCCCTGCCAGGCGCGCACCGCGGCGACGCCGGCGCGGATCGCCGACAGAATCGCCGTGCCCTGCCGAATCGGCTCGATGACGGCCGTCTGGAGCACGCCGAACGTTTCGTCCACGCGCGCCGTGGTCTGCTGGATCAACGCGTCGATGCGCTCGGCCTGCACGACCGCCAGGGCGCTGACCCGCCCGGCGTCGTCGGCGATTCGATTCGCCTTGACCATCAGCGGCTGCACGTCGCGCTTCAGATCGTCAATCGCGGTGACGACATGTTTGACGGATCGGGCCAGGGCGATCGCGACGGCCGCCTGCGCGACCGCCATCAGGACGAGCGCGCCGGCCATCACGCCGAGAAAAATCACCTGCCAGTCGGTCACGCCAACTCCTTGCGCGCCTGGTCATACGCCTCGCGGCCCCGCTCGACCACCGCCTCGAGGGTATCCCGGCCTTCGCGGGCTTTCTGCGCCAGCTTGCGCCGCGTGTCGGTGCCGGCCGCAGGAGCATATAACAAGGCGACCGCCGCGCCCGCCAGCGCCCCCACCGCGAACGCCAGCAGCAACGATCCGCCCGATGTTCCGTGATTCGACATGAGCCCTTTCCTAGAAAATACTGACGCGCACGTTGAGGTATTTTTTCGGGTCCTTGCGGATATCCGAAAGCAGGTCGCGCAGTTCGACGACGGCCCGATTCATGTTCTCATAAAGCTGCTGGTCGTGGAGGAGCCTCCCGGCCGTGCCTTCCGTCGTATTCAGCCCCGCCGCGAGAGTATCGAGCCGGCCGGCCATCGACGTCAGCCGGTCGTACAGTTCCCGTTCCGTCAGCAGCTTGCCGACCGTTCCCTCGCCGCGGTTCAGCCGTCCGGTTGTCTCGTCCAGGTTGCGGAGCGTATTCGACAGCGCCTTGCCGGTGGCCTCGTCATTCAGGAACCGTCCGAGCGCGCCCTCACTGCTGTTCAGGCGCGCCGTGGCCGCCTGCAGGTTCTCGAGCGAGGCCTTCAAGGAATTCCACACCGCGGGGTCGTTGACCAGGCGCCCCACCGTGCCTTGGCCCGCCTTCAACTTGTCAGCCAGATCCGCGGCCGATCCTACGAACTGCTGCAGTTCCCTGTAGAGCGCATCGTCGGTGATGATCTTGCCCAACGTGCCCTTGCCCGCGCGCACGTCGGCCAGCAGCTCGCCGGCCTCCTTGAGGCTCGCCGATGCCGTGGTCGTGAGATCCGCGAGCGTCCCGCTGTCGCCGGTCGGCACGTATCCCCAGTCAGGAATCGGCGGCCCGCTCCGGCCCGACTTCAGGTCGAGCAGCGATTCGCCGAGCAGGCTCGTGGAGCCGAGCTTGCTGCTGGACCCGTCAGTAATCAGCGGCCTCACCGACTTCGACACTTCGAAGCTGACGTCGATCAACCCGTCGGCGAACTCGACGGCCGTGACGCGCCCGACATCTTTGCCCGACAGCCTGACCACCGCGCCGGGCTTCAGCCCCTGCGCGTCAGCAAACCGGGCCTTGAGCGGATAGCGTTGCCAGAAGAAGCCACCCTGCCCGCCGACCGCCACGATAATCATGATCGTCAAGGTCGCGGCGACGAGGCCGACGAGGCCGAGCTTGAGCTCGGACCAGGCGATGGATCGGGTGCGTGGCATGGCGTCTCCTCAGGACAGGAACGCGCGCAGGTACGGATCCGTCGATGCGCGCAACTCGGCGGCGGTTCCCTCGAACCCGATCCCGCCGTCTCTCAACATGATGAATTCAGTTTCGTGCGCCTCGGCCGCCGGCACGGCCTCGAAGTCCACGCGATCGCCCGCGCGAACCGCGCGATGCGTCGCCACATAAAACGCGTCCCGCAGCTGGTGGGTCACGATGATCGAACTGACCTGTTCGAGATCGCGCAGCTTGATGATCTCGGCATCGATCGTCAGCGCCGTGATCGGATCCAGCCCCGTCGTCGGCTCGTCATACAGCAGCGTCTTCGGACGGGCCGTCAGCGCCCGTGCGATCGCCACGCGCCGGCGCTGGCCGCCGGAGATCTCGGACGGCATGCGCTCGCCGAACTCGGTCAGGCCGACAAACCCCAGCACCTCCCGGACGCGCACGTCGATTTCCTCGATCGACTGTCGCGTCTCTTCGAAGAGCCGATACCCCACGTTCTCGCGCACGGTCAGCGAGTCGAACAGCGCGCCCTCCTGAAACACCATGCCCAGATCCGCGCGCACGGGCATCAACTCGGCCTCGGAGAGCTGATCCACGCGCCGGCCGTGAACCCAGACGGCGCCGGCATCCGGGCGCAGCAGCCCGAGGATCAGCCGCAGAATCGTCGACTTGCCCGCGCCGCTCGCGCCGAGACAAATCTTCATGCGTCCAGGCAGCAGCGCGAAGCTGACGTTGTTCAACACCACCTTGTCGTCGAAGGCGAGCGAGACGCCATCGAACGCGATCACCGGTGTCTCGCCGTTGATTGCCATGGGCCCGTCGGATGCGGCAAGCGTCTGATTCGCCATGATCAATACATCAACGTGATCAGCATCTTCGTCAGCAGAAAGTCCATGCCGAGGACGCCAATCGATCCGACCACCACCGACGTCGTGGTCGCGCGGCCGACGCCCTGCGTGCCGCCCCGCGCACGGAGACCGACATGACACGCGACCGTCGTGATCACGAACCCGAGCACGACCGGCTTGATGAGGCCCATCCAGATGTCCTGGATGTACAGACCCGAGACCACACTGTTCCAGTACACGGTCGACGGGACATTGAGCTCCAGGGCCGAGATAATCGCGCCGCCAAAGATGCCCACGGCCACGGACAAGGCCGTCAACACCGGCAGCATCAGCGTGCCGGCCAGCACACGGGGGATCACGAGCTTGCGGACGGGGTCCGTGCCCAGCGCGCGCAGCGCGGCGATCTGGTCGGTCACCATCATCGAGCCCAGTTCTGCGGCGATGCCGGACCCGACGCGGCCCGCGACGATGAGCGCCGTCAGTACGGGACCGAGCTCCTTGACCATCGACGCGCTGACGAGGCTCCCGACGGTCTGGCGCACGCCGAAACGATCGAGCGTCATTCCGGACTGCAGCGCCAGCACCATCCCGGTGAACAACCCCGTGAGGATCGTCACCATCAGCGACCCCACGCCAATCGCGTCGAATTGTTCGATCGTGTCCCGCACGTAAACCGGACGCGTGACCAGTCCCCGCGCAATCCGGCCGATCAGGCGCAGGTACTCCTGCACCTCGAGGACCGCGCGCTTGACGCCGCCGAACGCGTCCCCGGCCACGCTACCCGGGCCTCTGCCCCGCCGATCCGGCGGGACTGCGCAATCGCTTGATGCGGTCGCGCAACGCCGCGGCGCGTTCGAAGTCCATGTTCCCGGCGGCCGTCCGCATGTCGGCGTCGAGCTTGGTCAGGTGCGCCTCCAGGTCGGCCTGGCTCTTGAACTGATCGCGTTCGTCCGGGGCCACGGCGACCGTCACGTAGTCACGCTCGTACACGCTCGACAGCACACCTTCGATGTCCCTGACGATCGACTCCGGGGTGATGTTGTGCTCGACGTTATAGGCCTCCTGCACGCGCTTGCGGCGTTCCGTCTCGGCCATGGCGGCGCGCATCGAGTCGGTCTCGCGGTCGGCATACAGAATCGCGCGCCCGCGCACGTTGCGCGCCGCGCGGCCCATCGTCTGGATCAACGCGCCGGCCGACCGGAGAAAGCCTTCCTTGTCCGCATCCAGAATCGCGACGAGCGAGACTTCCGGCAGGTCGAGGCCCTCGCGCAGCAGGTTGATGCCGACCAGCACATCGAACGCGCCAAGCCGCAGGTCGCGCAGAATCTGCGTCCGCTCGAGCGTGTCGATGTCCGAGTGCAGGTACCGGACGCGGACGCCGAGCTCCTGGTAGTACTGCGTCAGGTCCTCGGCCATGCGCTTGGTCAGCGTGGTCACGAGCACGCGCTCGCCGCGCGCGGCCACCTCGCGGATCTCCCCGAGCAGGTCATCGATCTGCCCCTTGACCGGCCGCACCTCGATGGCGGGATCGACCAGGCCCGTCGGCCGGATGATCTGTTCGACGATCACGCCGCCCGCTTCCCTCAACTCGTACGCGCCCGGCGTCGCGCTCACGAACACGACCTGCCGGACGCGCTGTTCCCACTCCTTGAAATTCAACGGGCGGTTGTCGAGCGCCGAGGGCAGCCGGAAGCCATGCTCCACCAGCACCTCCTTGCGCGCGCGGTCGCCGGCATACATACCGCGGACTTGCGGCACGCTCTGGTGGCTCTCGTCCACGATGAGCAGCACGTCCTCAGGCAGGTAATCGAGGAGCGTCGGCGGCGGGTCGCCCGGGCTCCGGCCCGAGAGATGCCGTGAGTAATTCTCGATGCCGTGGCAGTAGCCGATCTCGCGGATCATCTCCAGATCGAACATCGTCCGCTGATGCAGACGTTGCGCCTCGAGCACCCGGCCCGCCCCTTCGAGATCCTTCAGGCGCAGGTCGAGCTCGGCCTTGATGCTTTCGAGCGCCTGCTTGGTCCGCGCGCGCGGGGCGACGAAGTGCGATTTCGGATACACGGCGATGGTTTCATGCCGCCGGACGTCCCGGCCCGTGAGCGGGTCGAACGACACGAGGTCATCGATCTCATCCCCGAACATGCTGATGCGCAGCCCGACGTCGTCGTAGGACGGATAGACCTCGACCGTATCGCCACGCACCCGGAACGTGCCGCGCGAAAACTCGTGGTCGTTGCGCTCGTACTGGATTTCGACGAACTTGCGCAGCAGTTCGTCCCGTTCGATGGTCAGGCCGCGCGCCAGCGGCACCAGCAGGCCGTAGTACTGCTCCGGGGAGCCGAGACCGTAGATGCACGAGACGCTGGCGACGATGATGACGTCGCGGCGCTCGAAGAGGGAGCGGGTGGCCGACAGCCGAAGCCGGTCAAGCTCCTCGTTGATGATGGCTTCTTTCTCGATGTACGAGTCGGTGGCCGGCATGTAGGCCTCCGGCTGGTAGTAGTCGTAGTAGCTGACGAAGAACTCGACCGCGTTCGTCGGAAAGAAGCGCTTGAATTCCTGGTAGAGCTGCGCGGCCAGCGTCTTGTTGTGCACCATCACGAGCGCCGGCCGGTTCACGGCGGCCAGCACCTGCGCCATCGTGAACGTCTTGCCGGAGCCGGTGACGCCCAGCAGCACTTGCGCACGGTCACCCCGGCGCAGCCCCTCGGTGAGCTGCGCGATCGCGCGCGGCTGATCGCCGCGCAATTCGAACGGACTGTCGAGCCTGAAGCGATCGATCTCGGACGGCATCGTCAGGGCCTTCCCCAACCCCCGATGCTACCAAGGTTGGGGTCAGACCGGGGTCAGACGGGGGTCAAACCTTGGTCTGACCCCCGTCTGACCCCGGTCTGACCCCGGCTCTACCGTTTCCCAGACGCCAGATACCCGGATCGGGTGCGAATCTTGACGTCTTTCGCCGATGGTGCAGTTAGCCGCACCTGAATCTTGTGGAACCGTCCGTCGGCGCGGGCGGCTGAGGGCTCGTAGCCAATCGTGTAGCGCGAGCCCAGCTCATCAAGAATCTTCGCGTACGCCGTCTGCAGATCGCGCTTGCTGCCCGGGAAGAACGCCTCGCCGCCGGTCTCGCGGGTCAGCATCGTCAGTCGCGATTGCTGCACGACGCGCTGGCTGCTGGCCTGGTTGTCCAGATATCCAATCGCGTAGACGAGCACATTGCTGAATCGCAGAGCGTCAACCACCTGCGCGAAGCTCAGGCGGCTGCGGCTGTCGCCACCGTCGGTATAGAGGAGGAGCACGTGCTGCCCCGGCCGGGCGCTGGCGGTTTCGAGATACACGCCGATCGCATCGTGCAGGGCCGTTTCGCCGTCAGCCTTCCGGTTGCGAATCCGCTCGAACAGGCTGGGATAGCTATCGCGCGAAAACCGTCCGAGGCGGATGGTCGCGGCGAAGTCCACGAGCGTCACGTCCGTGGCTTCGTCGAGCGCGGTGACGAACTGGACCGCGGCGTTCGCGGCGTCCCGTAAATCCAGTTCCATGCTGCCGCTGACGTCGAGCAGCAGGCCCAGATGCAGGGGCAGTTCCTCGCCCGGCGCTCCCTCGGCAAACGCGACGATGGGCTGTTTGACCCCGTCCTCGAGGACTTCGAAGTCCGTGGCCGTCAGGCCCCGCGTGAGCAGGCCGCCCTTCCCGCTGACGACGACCGGCACCCGCACCAAATCCACGCCAGATTTGAACGTTTGCTGGGCGCGCGCCTGTTCCAACCCGGCCGAGCAGGCCAGCGCCATGGCGATCAGCCCACACCACGCCCGGAGCGTGCGCATGCGGGCATTATCGCCCGTCCGCGGCTGGCCGATATAATCCCCTGTTGTGCGTGCGCTGGCCGTCTCAGATGACGAGCTGATCATTCGAACCCTGCACCGCGTGCTCGCCGGCACGTTCGATCTCGAATTTCTCGTCGAAAGCCGGCCGCTGGCGCGCCGCCTCGTCGACGACGGCATTCCCGCCACGGTCGCCGACCCCAAACGCGTCGATTCCTACGTGCGCGCCGATCTCAGCCCGAACACCTGCGTCATTGTCGAAGACACCGGGCGCCGGAGCCTGAAGAAGGTCGTCACGGCGATCCGCGACGCCGGCGGCAGTCTGCTGTACGTGCTGCACGTGAACGGCGTCGAAAAGGGCCGGAACCAGGATGAGCTGCGCGCGGTCGTGCCCGAGATCTCCCACCTCGACCTCGCGGAGCTGCTGGCGCCGACGCTGCAGACCGAGCTCGGCCGATCGCTGACCCGCGCGCGGGTCCAGCAGTACCAGCGCTACTTCGCCGACGCGGACCGCGTGTTGATTCTGCTGCACAACGAACCGGACCCCGACGCACTGGCCGCCGGCCTCGCGCTGCGCAACGTGCTCCGCCGGACGCGCACCACCGCCATCATCGGCGCGCTGCAGGGCGTCAGCCGGCCCGAGAACCTGCGGATGGCCGACCTGCTCGATATTCAAGTGGAGACGCTCAAGCCGGACGACTTTGCCGGGTTCGACCGGATCGCCACCGTGGACGTCCAGCCGCATTATTTTGGCGGCCGGCTGCCGAAGGTGGACCTGGTCGTCGACCACCATCCCGAGCAGCCCGGCTATACCGCGGTGTTCAAGGACATCCGCGCCGACTACGGCTCCACCTGCACCATCCTCACCGAACACCTCCGCGCCGTCGACGTGAACATCTCCGAGCGCACCGCCACCGCGATGCTCTACGCCATCAAGTCGGACACGCTGTTCTTCGCCCGTCAGACCAACCGCGTCGATCTCGAGGCGTTCTCGTTTCTGTATCCGCTGGCGGATCCGGCCCTCATCCGCAAGATGGAGGGCGCGGAAATCACGCTCGAGCGGCTCGACCACGTCACGCGCGCGCTCGGGGCCAGCCGGCTTCGGGACCAGGTGTTCTCGGCCTTTCTCGGCGAGACGACCCGTGAGGACTTCATCCCGTATACGGCCGACTTTCTGCTGCAGGTCGAGGACGTGAAGTGGACGATCGTCTCCGGCATCGTCGGCGGGCAGCTCATCGTCAGCGTCCGCAACCTGGGGTATTCGAAGAACGCCGGTGAGTTCGTGAAATCGAATTTTGCCGACATCGGCAGCGCAGGCGGCCATCGGTCCATGGCCAAGGCCGTCGTCCCCATCGAACGCTTCCGCGAAAAATTTGGTGACCTGTCGGGCGTCGGGATCGCCGCGCGGATTGGCGACCTCGCGGAGCAGTTCCTCAAAGAACACTCGTAGCGAGGGTTGGCATGGAGCCCGGGGTCTTCAGACCCCGGGGCCTGCATCCCGGCAAGCGGGGATTGGAGACTGCGCTCCGGTCTCCACAAACGTGGCCCGGGAAATCACCGCCTGCGTCCGCTCGGATTTCGGCCTGACGCCGTCGCGCGATTGCTGGCGCAAGTCGCGCTCGAAATCCTCGTGGACTCCGGCGGTGATTTCGACCTGCGCACCCGGGCCAGTTCGAGTCGACCGGATCGCAGTCTCCAATCCCCGCTTGCCGGCCGTCGGGCCCCGTTTCCAGAGACGCTGAACTGTCGTTCGCTGATTGAGGACCGCGAGCCGGCCGACTCGAAATTGGCCGACGGCAATGGTCGACATCGCGCCGAAGGTAGTGAGGAGTGCGAGCGCGACTTGCGCCAGCAATCGCGCGTTGAGCGTCAGGGCGCAATCCGAACGGACGCAGGTGCGATTTCCCGGCCAATCTTCGTGGAGGCCGGATCGCGGTCCTCAATCAGCGGACGACAGGTGTCGAAGTCAATTCAGCGCCTGCTCCAGGTCGGCGATCAGATCCTCGACGTGCTCGAGACCGACCGACAGCCGGATCATGCCGCGCGTGACGCCGGCGGCCTCGAGCTGTGCGTCGGTCAATCCAAACTGCGACGTCAGCACCGGCAGGCTGCAGAGGCTTTCGACGCCGCCGAGGCTGGCCGCGCGCTTGATGATCTGCAGGCGATCGAACACGCGGCGGGCGGCCTCATAGCTGCCCACGTCGAAGCACACCATGCCGCCGAACCCGGACATCTGCCGGCGGGCAATCGCATGATCCGGATGCGACGCGAGGCCGGGGTAGAAGACGCGCGTCACACACCGGTTCTCCGACAACCAGCCCGCCACGCGCTGCGCCGACTCGTTCTGCCTGGCCACGCGCACATGAATCGTCTTCATGCCGCGCGCGAGCGCGTAGGCGGACGCCGGCTCGAGCACGCCGCCGAACAATTTGCGTGCGGATTCCAGTTGGTCGAGAACAGCCGCCGAACCCGCCAGGGCGCCGGCGGTGACATCACTATGCCCGTTCAGGTATTTCGTGGCCGAGTGCATGACGAGGTCGACGCCAAGCGCCAGCGGCTGCTGATTGACGGGGCTGGCAAACGTATTGTCGATGGCACTCAGCACGCCCCTGGCGCGGCACGCGTCGGCAAGCTTCCGGATGTCGACGCATCGCAACGTGGGATTGATCGGAGACTCGAACCACAACAGTTTCGTCGCCGGTGTGAACAGGGATTCGGGCTTCGCCAGTTCCTCGAGCGACGCAAAGCGGGAACGGATGCCTCCACGCTCGAGAAAGCTTGCGATGAGCTGCAACGTGCCGCCGTAGATCGCCGCGCTGCAGATCACCTCGTCGCCGGCCTTGAGCAGTCCGAACAACGCCGTCGCCGTCGCCGCCATGCCCGACGAGGTCACCATGGCCCGTTCGGCGCCCTCGAGCCGCGCCAGCTTCGCCTCAACCGCCTGCACTGACGGGTTGGCGTAGCGCGAATAGATGTACTGGTTGCCCTCGCCCTGCTGATAGGCCTCGAGCTCGGCCGCGTTCGCAAACACGAACGTCGTCGTCGAGTAGACCGGCGTGGTCAGGGGCGTCGCGTCAGGCCGCGCGCCGTCGCCGATGTGAATCACGTCAGTTTCGGGTCGATGCGCCATGTGTAATCCCGCGTGCTCCGATCAGCCCCTGAACTCCCCCAGCTCGACCCGCTCACCGGCCGCGACGTACGGATCGATGAAGGCCCGGTAGGCGTCGTCGTAGCCCTGCTGGAGCAGTTCGTTCACCGAGCGCTCGCGATCGGAGGCCTCGTCGTAGATGCCGCGAAAGTCGAACGGCCCGATGGGATTGTGGACGGGGCGAATCGCGAACACCCCGGCGAAGTTGCGGGCGGCCAGCGCACAGACGTCGTCGACAGCCGCCGTCTCAACCGATCGGACGTGCTCGCCGATGCGCCCGCGCAGCGTACCCGCGCGCGGCCGCAGTCCATGCGGCGCGGCCGGCTGGGGCGCCGGGCTGATCACAATGACCTGCTCAACGCCGAGGGCGGCCACCTCGGCCAGCAGCCGCGCGCCGAGTTCCGGGCGATCGCAGATGTGATGCAGTTCGCCGCGCCAATAGCTGTCGGTCGGGAACCGCATGGGCCAGGCCGCGGTGGCGACCGGCAGGCGCAACGCGCCGCTCAGGAAATCCACGACCAGGTCCCGGTGCGCGCCCGCGAAATCCACGATCTCGGCTTCGCGGGGACCAGCCGACGGACGCCGCTCGTCAAAGCGGGCGCGCCGGCTGCCGCCGATCATGGCGCCGATCAGATCGCGGCGTGAGTCGATGTCATGCACCGCGACGATCACTTCGCGAAACCCCGGCTGGCCCAGGTTCTCGGCCAGCACGTCCACATATCGGCGGCTGAGTTCCGCGGGATCGGGCATCTGCGCGCCCGACGCGCCGCGCACGAGCTTCCACAACGCCGCGGTCAGCGTGTGCGCCGGCTCTTCGGGGGTCAGCGGTGCGCCCAGCAGTCGCCACCAGAAGGCGCCCCGCACACTGCGCCGGCTCCCGTCCCGAAACAGCGCGCGCCAGGCCGCCAGGCCGAGAACCGCGACGACCAGCAGCATCGCCAGCACCACCGCGCGCGGCATGACCGTCGGCAGAATCGGCGGCGTGAACAGGAACTCGAACAACCGCTGATACTGCGCCATCAGCCACGCCGGCGCATTGGGCAGGTTCAGCAGGCCCGCAATCGCACTGGCGCCGTACAGCAGGGCCGCCACGACCAGAATCAGCAACGGCGACAGCAGCAGCGCGACGGCCAGCCAGATTCCGATCGCCGCTATCCGCAGCGCCGCGCGCCAGCGGTACGCGCGCGCCAGGCCTGCCCCGCTCCACGGCCCGGCGTCATCCCAGAGACGCGAGTCCCCGTCGATCGCCGCGCACAGGGCATTGGCCACGCCGGGGCCGTGCCCCGCGACCACATCGATTTTGATCCCCGCCTCAGCCAGGGCGCGCAGGACACCGGCCTGGTAGAACCCCGCGGTCCCGGTTCCACACAGCAGGACGGCTGTGCGAAGGCGCGGGGAGTACGCCGGTTCGGTCACGCAGACTCTTCGTCGTGGATAGTGACGAGCTTGAGGATTTCGAATCGGCGCACGCCCGCGGGGGTCGGCGCGGTGACCTCGTCGCCCTCTTCTTTACCCACGAGGGCGCGTCCGATCGGCGACGCGAGGGAAATCAGCCCCTTCTCGGGATCCGAATCCTCGGGCATCACGAGTTCGAGGGTCGCGGTCACGCCGTTCTCGCGAATGATCAGTTTCGATCCGAAACCGGCGCGGTCATGCGGGATGCGCCCGAGATCCATCAATTGGATTTCCGCGACGCGCTGCCGCAGCATGGACACACGCGTTTCGACGAACCGCTGGCGCTCTTTGGCGGCGTGGTACTCGGCGTTCTCGCGCAGGTCGCCGTGCTCGCGCGCGCGCTGGATTTCCTTGGGCAGCTCATGCGTGAGTTCGTGGTCGAGGACCGCGATTTCGCTCTCGAACCGTTTGATTAGCGCCGCTTTCACGTTAGCCAGTGAGGCTAACATAGAATCATCGTGCCCGTGCCCACTGCGACGCGATTGACCAGCCGGCAACACGCGATCGTGCGCCGCTGCCGGGCCGCGGCGTCGGGCGACGACCACGATGCGGTGCTGCTCGATGGCGAGCATCTGCTCACCGAGGCACTCGACGCCGGGGTCCCGATCGCACTGGTCCTCACCGATGGCCGCGCGCCGGCGCTGGTCGCGCGCGCGCACGCGACGGGCGCCGCCGTGTACGAAGGCACCGCCAGCGTCCTCGCGGCCGCGAGCCCAGTCCGCTCTCCCAGCGGCGTCGTGGCGCTCGCCCAATGGCACACGACCCGCGTCGTCGATGCCATGGCGGCACCAGACGCGTGCTGTCTGGGTCTTGTTGGCGTGCAGGACCCTGGCAACGTCGGTAGCGCCATTCGCGCCGTCGACGCGCTCGGCGCCACGGGAGCGCTCATCCTCGATGGCACGGCTGATCCGCGCGCGTGGAAGACGCTGCGGGGCTCGATGGGCAGCGTGTTTCACGTGCCGGTCGGCGAGGGCACGACCGCCGAGGCGCTTGCCGAAGCCCGCCACGCCGGACTCACCGTGATTGCCGCGGTCGCCCGGAACGGGACGCCGTTGATGAACGTCGACCTCGTGGGACCGTGCCTGATTCTCGTCGGCAGTGAAGGCGCCGGTCTCGCACCTGACGTCGTCGATCGCGCCGATGCGCGCGTCACCATTCCCATGCGCGGTGGCGTGGACTCGCTGAACGTGGCCGTCACCGCCGGGATCGTGCTCTACGAGGCGAGGCGGCAGCGGGAGGAGTCGGGCGGGGCGACGGCTACGACGGGTACGGGGCGATGACGGGCTCGCTGTTTCCAGACGATGAGCGGCACACGCTGCCGGGCACGCCCTTGGCGGAGCGGATGCGGCCGCAGACGCTCGATGACTTCGTCGGGCAGGCGCAGCTTTTAGGATCCGGCCGTCCACTCCGCCAGGCGCTCGATCACGGCGCGCTGCATTCGCTGATTTTCTGGGGTCCGCCCGGGACGGGTAAGACGACATTGGCGCGCCTGCTGGCCACGGTCGCCGGCGCCGAGTTCGTACCGGTGAGCGCCGTCACGACCGGCATCAAGGAAGTGAAAGCCATCATTGCGGACGCCGAGCGGCGGCGATCGATGCGTGGCACCCGCACCGTCCTGTTTGTCGACGAGATCCATCGTTTCAACAAGGCCCAGCAGGACGCGTTCCTGCCGCACGTCGAGGGCGGCACGATCATTCTCATTGGCGCGACGACCGAAAACCCGTCGTTTGAAGTGAACTCGGCGCTGCTGTCGCGCGCCAAGGTCTACGTCCTGCAACCGCTCGAGACCCAGGACATCGTCCACATTCTCAGGCGGGCGATCTCGGACGACGCTCGCGGCCTTGGCGGCCTTCACGTGGAGGCCGACGACGCCGCGCTGACGGCGCTGGCTGTGCACGCCAACGGCGACGCCCGCGTGGGACTCAATCTGCTCGACCAGGCTGCGGCCGCGCTCGCGCCCGCTGCCGATGGCCGGCGCCGGCTCGATTCGGCCGCGCTGGCGGGCCTGATCGAGCGCCGCGCGCTGCTGTACGACAAAGCCGGCGAAGAGCACTACAACATCATTTCCGCGCTCCACAAGTCCATGCGGAACAGCGATGCGGACGCCGCCATCTACTGGCTGGCGCGCATGCTCGAAGCGGGCGAAGATCCGATGTATGTGGCGCGCCGGATTGTACGGTTCGCGTCCGAAGACGTCGGTAACGCCGATCCGCGCGCCCTCGAGATCACACTGGCCGCCAAGGACGCCGTTCATTTTCTGGGAATGCCCGAGGCCAACACGGCCCTGGCGCAGGCGGTCGTGTATCTGGCTGCCGCACCCAAGAGCAATGCGGTCTATGTCGCCTACGGGCGTGCGGCCGAGGACGCGACGCACGACGTCGCGTCGCCGGTGCCGCTCCACCTGCGGAACGCGCCCACCGGCCTCATGAAGGAACTCGGGTACGGGAAGGGCTATCAGTACGCCCATGATGAAGCCGAGGGCGTCGCCGCGATGTCGTGCCTGCCGCAGCATCTCGAGGGCCGGACGTACTACACGCCAACCGACCGCGGCATCGAAGCACGGCTCAAAGACGCGCTCGAGCGCGCGCGCCAATTGCGGCGAAGCCCTCACGGGAGATGATCGAAGGCCATCGTGTTCACAGCCATCAACGGGAGTCCTGTATGTCGTCCTCGAGAATCGGTGAAGCCTTTGCGGCCGTCCTTATCGTGGGAGCAACGATGATGAGCACCGAAGGCTGCAGCCAGCCCACGCCCCAGCCTGAGTCGTCGTCGGCCAGGCCGAACCCCTTGCTGGCCCCCAGCACGCTGCCCTTTCAGGCGCCGCCGTGGGATCAGATCAAGAGCACGGATTTCGCGCCGGCGTTCGACGAGGGCATTACGCAGCACGCGAAGGAGATCGCGGCGATCGCCGCCGACCCGGCCGCGCCGACATTCGACAACGTCTTCGTCGCGCTCGAAAAGAGCGGACAGACCCTGAGCCGGGTCCAACTCGCGTTCAACGTTGTCGCCGGCGCCAACACCGACGATACGCTGCAGGCGCTCGAAGAAGCGGTGGCGCCGAAGCTCGCCGCACACCAGGACTCGATCACCTTGAACGCGGCCTTGTTCGCGCGGATCGACGCCATTTACAAGGCGCTCGACCAGCTCAAGCTCGATCCGGAATCGCGGCGACTGGTCGAGTACGAGCATCAGCAATTCGTGATGGCCGGCGCCCAGCTGTCCGACGCCGACAAGGCGACGTTGAAAGCGCTGAATGCCGAGGAGGCCGGCCTGTCGGCCAAGTTCACGAACGCCCTGCGCGCCGCGACCAAAGAGGCGGCCCTCGTCGTTTCGGACAAGGCGGAGCTGGCCGGCTTGTCCGACGCCCAGATCACCGCCGCGGCCGGTAACGCCAAGGAACGCGGCCTGGACGGCAAGTGGCTGATTCCCCTCATCAACACGACGCAGCAACCGATGCTGCAGTCGCTCACGAATCGGGCGACGCGTGAAAAGCTCTTCAAGGCGAGCTGGCTGCGTGCCGAACGGGGCGACGCCAATGACACGCGCGCGATCCTTTCGCGGCTCGCCGAGCTGCGCGCCACCCGGACGAAGCTCCTCGGCCAGCCGAACTTTTCAGCCTGGCGCCTGCAGGACCAGATGGCCAAGGTGCCGGCGCATGTGCAGACATTTCTGACCGACCTCGTGCCGGCGGCCACCGCGAAGGCGAAGGGCGAGGCCGCGGACATTCAGGCGCTGATCGACCAGCAACGTGGCGGCTTCGCGCTCGAACCGTGGGACTGGGACTTCTATGCGGACCAGGTGCGGAAGGCCAGGTTCGATCTGGACGCCGAAGAGGTCAAGCCGTATTTCGAGCTGAACCGCGTGCTCACGGACGGCGTGTTCTTCGCCGCGCACGAACTGTACGGATTGACGTTCAAGGAGCGAAAGGACATTCCGGTCTATCACCCTGACGTCCGCGTCTTCGAAGTCTTCGATGACGGCGGCAAGCACCTCGCGCTCTTCTACAGCGACTATTTCAAGCGCGACAACAAGAACGGCGGCGCCTGGGACGACGTGATGGTGCGCCAGTCGAAGCTGCTCAACGAGCAGCCCGTGATCTACAACGTCGGCAATTTCCCCAAGCCTGCCGCGGGCCAGCCCGCGCTGATCTCATTCGACGACGTGACGACGCTGTTCCACGAATTCGGCCATGCCCTGCACGACATCTTCGCGGACCAGCGCTACGAGACGCTCTCGGGAGCCACGTCCGTGCCCCGCGACTTCGTCGAGTTCCCGTCGCAGTTCAACGAACACTGGTCACTCGACCCGAAGGTGTTCGCCAACTATGCCAAACACCATCAGACGGGTCAGCCGATGCCGCAGGCGCTGGTGGACAAGATCAAGAAGGCGTCGAAGTTCAACCAGGGTTACGCGCTCACCGAACTGCTGGCGGCCGCCTCCCTTGACCTGGCCTGGCACACGCTGCCGCCCGGGACGCCGAAGCAGGAAGCGGATGCCTTCGAAACCGCCGCACTGAAGAAGGCGCACCTCGACCTGCCGCAGGTGCCGTCACGATATCGCTCGAGTTACTTTCTGCACATCTGGGCCAACGGCTACGCGTCCGGCTACTACGCCTATCTCTGGGCCGAGATGATCGATCACGACGCGTACAGCTGGTTCGAAGAACACGGCGGCCTGACGCGCGCCAACGGCCAGCGGTTCAAGGACATGGTCCTCTCGCGCGGCAACTCCGAGGACCTGGCAACCGTGTTCAGGAAGTTCCGCGGCCGCGATCCGAAGATCGATGCGCTGCTCGTGCAGCGGGGGTTGAAAGAGCGTTAGAGCGGTACCCCACATGAAGGCACGAAGACGATGAAGCTTCTTGGGTGGGAGTACACCAAACACGGCTTCACGAACTGCGTGCCTTCATGTGGGGGAACTCGTTAGCGCGCGCCGCTGAAGCAGTACAGCGTGCCGCGCGTGCGCACGAACAGGCGGCCGTCGAACAGCGCGGGCGTCGCGTGGATCTCGTCGCCCAGGTCGTTGACGCTGAGCACTTCCCACTGCCCTCCTGCCTTCAGCACGCTGACCTTGCCTTCGTTGCTCGCAATAAACACCTTGCCGTCGGCCGCGACCGGCGACGCGTAGTACTCGCCCAGCGCGCCGGGGCTGCGCCCTTCCTTGAGGAGCCGGCCGGTGGCAGGGTCGAGTGACGTGACGATGCCGCCGGTTTTCACCAGGTAGAAGACGTCCTGATACACGAGCGGCGCTGGAATATAGGGAATGTTCTTCTTGAAGCGCCAACTGACGGCGCTCGCCGGCAACTGGCCCTGGGCCTGGTTCAAGCGGACGGCAATCGCGCCGTACTCACCGATGTAGACCGAGCTCGCCGCATTCCACTCGTCAGCGACAATGAACGCGTCGCCGTTCGTGTCGATCCAGCCGAAATGCTCCCCGGCATCCTTGTCGTCCTTGAACTCGACGAGCGACAAGCGTCCGTCCTTGTCGGCGTCGTACTTGGCCAGCGATGACGCGAACGACGGCAGACCGGGTTCGCTGCTGCCGAGCGTCGAGGCCCAGAGTGTGTCGCCGACGATGAGCGGCGTGCCGAGCGCATCGCCGGATCCAATCGGCATCCACCAGTGCACCGCGCCCGTTGTCACTTCGTACGCGTCGAGCCGCGTGCCGCCCATCACGATGACGTCGGTGTGGTCGGCCGACGGGCGATACACAATCGGCGTGGACCACCCGATGCGCACGCTAGGCCGGTCGGTCTTCCAGGCCTGCCGTCCCGTCGCGCGATCGAGCGCGATCACAAACGCACCCGGCCGCTGATCACAGACCAGGACGACCGTTCCGCCCGCGATGATCGGCGAGCCCGCCATGCCGTAGAAGTTCCTGAACGGTCCCAGGTGCACGGTCCAGCGGAGTTGACCGTCCGGGCCGTACGCGACGATCCCCAGGTCCGGAAAGAACGCGACGACGCCGTTCTCGTCCGCAGCCGGCGTCGGCGACGCCGGGTCGTTCACGTGAAACGCCTCCGACGGCCGGTCTTTCTTCACCTCGCGGCGCCACAGTTCCTTGCCGGTACGCGAATCCAGGCATAGCGTGATCAACCGGTCGCCTTCGCTGGCCGTGAGATACACCCGCGTGCCGACGATCACCGGCGAGGACTGGCCGTAGGGCACGGCGGCCTTCCACGCGACGTTTTTCGTCGGGGAGAACTCGGCCGGATATCCCGACCCCAGACCGACGCCAGACCCGTTCGGGCCGCGGAACTGGCTCCATTGGGCGTGGGCGGGGGTGGCGACGAGCAGGGCGACGAAAATGGCGGACAGCGTCAGACAGGTGCGCTCGGGGTTCATAAGGTGGGAGGATTATGACGGGTCACGCTGTGGCGTGCTTTCTGAACCCGGCCATCGTCGGCGTCATCCTGACGGGCATCGCGCGCCTGCCCGCCGCGCCGGATATCCCGCTGATTGGTCCCCCGACCAGAATTGACGCGACACGGCCAGCGTCGGCTCCGCCCGCAGCCCCGCCGGCGCCTGCCGTGCCGGTGGCCGAGGCCATCCGCCTTGATGAGTACCTGGGCCGGCTTGATGCCTGGCGCAATGAAGGCCGCATTACCGCGACGGAATCAGCGCGCGCGCGGCGTTTGCTGAACGCGGCGCTGGTCGGCGGCGATCGCAGCGTCCACGTGCCGCTCGACGCCAGTGGCCGCATCGACCTGCTGGCGCTCGCTCGCGGTCACACCGGCTCGTCGACCAGTTCCATCAAGCCTGAGGAGCGGCTGGTCGCGCGCGTCCTGGACGAATTCGACATCCGCATGCGCGTGAAGGCCCGCGACATGGCTACTCCCGCCAATCTGACGCTGTTCGCAGCCGCGCCCGCCTACGCCGCCGTTCCCGCGCGCGACCTCGGCCGCATCGTTACGGGCGCGCTGGAAACCACGCCGGTCGGCGAATTGCCCGGCGGCGCGCGGCTTGTGAATGCCCTCAGCGTCTTGCCCAATACGGCCGGCCTCAATGCCGGCCAGACGTTTCGGGAGATCAGCGCACTCGTCAGCGATCGGCAGCGCGACTGGATGGAGTCGCGCGTCGGCCGGTTTGCAGAGGGCCACAAGATCGAGGCCGGCCTGCTCGCATTTGGCGCGATCACGGGGCTGAGAATGGCCAGCCCAGGCGCCGCGCGCTTCATGGACGGTCTGGGGATCCGGTTGCGGATCTGGCGCACGTCAACACCGGACGCGCGACGCTACACGACCGGCCGTCTCGTCTATCGCAACGGCCATGTGTTGCCGGAGCTCGACATCGAGAGCGGCGCGCGGCGTGCCGTCGGCCCGACGACGATGCGCGTGACCGCGGCGGCGGCCGTGGGCGCGGAGGCGGTAGACCACGCGCGCGGCCGTGTTGCCCTGGGAGCCCGATGGGAGCGCAGCCGGCTGTTTGCCGACACCAGCGCGACCTACGCCTATCCCGAGAATCTGGCGCGGACCGAATTGCGGAGCGGCTATCTCGCGGAGACCGGGTTCGCCATCTCGGGCGCCCTGGCGGCGACGTTCGGCAACGGCTCAGGCGCCGTTGGCGCTGCGGCCGGCCGGCTCGATTTCGCGCTTGACGTAACGAAGGCGCTGCTCATCGCGGGCGCCGCCGGCGAGACGAGCCTGTTCATCAGCACGGGCGCCGACAGCGACTTCAACCACGGCTACTGGCGCGGCGGTTTGGTGTTGCGGTTGCGATTTTGATGCCGGCTACGGCGTATCGAGCTCTTTCAGCAACGCCTCCAGCCGCTGTCTGCGCGGCAACAGCTCCCGCTTGACTGAGCGGCGCATCGCCCAGCGGCCGGCCAGCCAGATGACGGAAAAATACAGCACCAGACGGACGATCGCAGGCCAGCCCGTGAAGGGATCGTTGGGCTCCATGTTCACCCGCCTGCCGGCGACGGCCATCGCCACGCCGCAGACGAAGATCGCGAGGAGGGCCACCCTCCCGAGCCTGCGCCCCGTCGTGACCACGTCGTCGAGCTGCGCGATGCGCCGGCCGATCTGATCGCGAAGGGACTCTCCAAAGCGTTGCTCACGCCGCATCTGGCCCCTTCGGATCACATACACATGGACGCCCATGAGGAGCGCGGCGGCGGCGCCGACCAGCGGAACGGCGACATCCCAGCCGGTGATCACGTCGTCGTCGTTGAAGAACAACATCCCGAAGATCAGCACCACGAACCACGCCATCACAACGAGGAGCACGGCGCTCACGGTGTAGATAATCCACTGGTCCCTCCGCCGCCGCGCCTGCAACCTCGCCTCATCCTGGCGCAGCGCCACCCGGAGCAGCGTTTCGTTGACGCCATGGAACGGAGAGGCGTCCTGCGATCGCCAGACAGCCATCAAGTCATCGAGATTCATGATTCCAGTTCCTCCGCGCGCTTCCCGGCCAGCGCCGATTTGATTCGATTGATCCTGACGCCGACGTTGCTCTCGGTGATGCCCACGATGCCGGCGATGTCCTTGTAGCTGAAGCCGTCGAGCAGCAGCAGCGCGATGGAGCGATCGACGTCCCTGAGCAGTGCGATTTGTTGATACAGCCATGCGACGCGCGGATCGCCGGTATCCGAAGCCGCCGTGGTCAGCAGGCTTTCCACAACCGCAAGCGGTTGCTTGCCCTGCTGATGGCGGCCCTCCTTGCGCGTCCACGCGATCGCCGTGTTCAGCGCCACGCGGTACATCCATGTGGGGACCGACGATTCGCCACGGAACGCGCCGACCGAGCGCCAGACCTGAATGACGATTTCCTGAAAGAGGTCCTGGCGGTCAGCGTGCTCAAACGCGTACGCGTGAACGACTTTGAACAGGATGCCCTTGTGGCCTGCCAGCCAGTCGTTGAAGATGCGATCCCGCTCACTGTCGAGCACAGTCCTCCTTTCCGGCGTGTTCGGAACCGTTAGTCGCGCGGCGTGTGTCGTTTCTTACGCGCCCTACCGCTGTACCCTGCTGTTGGACGCCGTTTCAGAGTCACTGTAAACTGTTGAATCCACTCAATGGAGAGATGTCCGAGTGGTTGAAGGAGCACGCTTGGAAAGCGTGTGTAGGGGAAACTCTACCGTGGGTTCGAATCCCACTCTCTCCGCCAACCTTGCTCAGCCGGGCTGAGCGCGGTTGGCGTCGCGACTGAATTCAGGCGTCGCGCGGCGCTCGCCACGCTCGGCACGAATCCCACTCTCTCCGCCAATTCCAAGAACATGATCGTGGGCCGACGCCCGCGACCCCAACGACTTTGATCTACACTCGGCCCGGCATGCCCCTGGCTTCCGGCTCCCGCATTGGGCACTACGAGATCGTTGGGTCCTTAGGCGCCGGCGGCATGGGCGAAGTGTACCGCGCGCTCGATTCAACGCTCGGCCGCCACGTCGCGCTGAAGCTCCTGCCCCAGGATCTGGCCCGCGACCCGGCGCGGATCGATCGGTTTCGGCGCGAAGCGCGAACCGTCGCGTCGCTCAACCATCCGCACATCGTCACGATCTATTCCGTCGAGCAGGACGCCGACACAGGTGCCCACTTTCTGACGATGGAACTCGTGGAAGGCGCGTCCCTGGATCGACAACTGCCAGCCGATGGCATGCCGGTCGCGAAGCTGCTCGACCTGTCCTGGGCGCTCGCCGATGCGCTCGCCGCCGCGCATGACAAGGGCATCGTCCACCGCGATCTGAAACCGGGCAACGTCATGGTGACGGCCGATGGCCGCGTCAAAGTGCTCGACTTCGGGCTCGCGAAGGCGACCGAGCCGGAAGGCGCCGCCGGCGCGAACGCCGACGCCGAGACGATCGTTCGTACGAGCGAGGGCGTCGTCATGGGCACGGTGCCGTACATGTCCCCGGAACAAGTCGAAGCGCGGAGCGTCGACGCGCGGTCCGACGTGTTCTCGCTTGGCGTGGTCCTGCACGAAGCGGCGACCGGATCGCGACCGTTCCAGGGCGCGAGCTCGGCGGCGCTGCTTTCCTCGATCCTGAGAGATCCGCCGCCACCGGTTGACGCGCGCCGTGGGGACCTGCCCGGCGCGTTCGGCCGCCTCGTCGCGCGGTGCCTCGAGAAAGACCGCGACCGCCGCGTCCAGACGGCGAAGGACGTCCGTCACGAGATTGAGGCGATTCGGCGCGAATCGACGTCAGCCGTTCGACCCGCGTCGGGGCCCGCGACTGCCGGCACCGCGCCCCCGTCGCGCCATCGCCTCGACGAAGGCCGACGCGATCGCAGATCGATCGTCGTGTTGCCCTTCACGAACCTGAGCCCTGATGCCGACAACGCCTATTTCAGCGACGGCCTCACCGAAGAGCTGATCGCCGACCTGGCGAAGGTCAACGCGCTGTCGGTGATTTCCCGCAGTTCGTCGATGCAGCTGAAGGGCACGACCAAGAGCGTGCGTGCGATCGGCGAGGAACTCGGCGTGCAGTACGTCCTCGACGGCAGCGTCCGGAAGGCCGGCAATAGCCTGCGGATTACCGCACAGCTCGTCGACGTCGCCACCGATGCGCCGCTCTGGTCAGACAAATACAGCGGGACGATGGATGACGTGTTCGAAGTGCAGGAGCGGGTGTCACGTGAAATCGTCAAGGCGCTGGGCCTGCGCTTGACGACCGACGAGAGCCGCCGGCTCTCTGAGCGGCCGATCGCGGATCCGCGGGCGTTCGAGTTGTACCTGCAAGCGCGCCAGGAAATCCGGCGGTACGCGATTCCACGCGCCGTTCCGTTGATCGAGGAGGCTATTCGCATCGAAGGAGAAACGGCGCCGCTCAGAGCGTTGCGCGCGTTGGCGACGTTGTGGCAGGTGCGGCTGGGGATGGCGCCGGACCAGTCCCCGCTGGATGAGGCCGAGCGCGCGGCGCAATCGCTGATCACGGAACGGCCGGACGCCTCATACGTCCATGCGCTGATCGGGAATCTCAACTACGAACGCGGCAACCTCCTCGAGGCACTGCGCCACTTACGGCGTGCGGTCGAGCTCGAACCCAACGACTCGGATTCGCTCGTGATGATGGTATTCACGCTGGTGGGCGCCGGCCAGGACGACGAGGCTCAGGCTCTGGCGCCCCGGCTTGTCCAGAGCGATCCGCTGTCGGCCGCCACCTGGATGGCCGCCGGCGGTCCGTTGTGGTTCGTAGGCCGCGCTGCCGAAGGTCTTCCGATCATGAAGCGCGGACTCGAAATCGATCCGAACAACTTCATCGTTCACTGGACGAGGGGCTATGCCTGCGCGGTCGCCGGACGGCTCGACGAGGCGAAAGGGCACGCCGCGGCGCTGCGGCGGCTCTTCGACGGCGGGCCGTACACCCGCCAGCTTCTTGCGCTCATCGACGGTCTCGAAGGTCGACACACGGCTGCGCGGGAGTGGCTCGCTCCGATCAACATCGCCATCCTGGATCCGCACCAGCAGTTCCATCTCGCGGAATCCTTCCTCGTCGCCGGCGATCTGGAGGGCGGGCTCGAACTCCTCGAGCGATCGAATTTCGGCTTCCATCCGTACGTCTACATGGCTCATCACTGCCGCTTCCTCGATCCTGTTCGGGACACGCCGAGGTTTCAGGCGTTGCTCGCCCGGGCGAAAGAGCGGACGGAAGCGTTCACACGCGCGGCGGGATAGTGTCATGTGACTGGCCAGAATCGTAACGGTCGCCGCAGCCGCACTCGTTCCAGGGCCCTCGACCGGTTGGGCCGGGTTACAATCCCACAAGGCGCTGCAGGGCGCTGCCAGCGGTTTTCGCGGGAACAGCCACCCGGCAAGCATCGCGAGATCCTGTTCGTGAACACCGCGGCGATGCGACTGTTGGGCGGCTAGTCGGCGCGGGCAACCGTTACTGTGCGCCGCGGGATTTCAGGAAACCCGCGATGTCGGTGAGCGCGTGTTTCGTCGCCCACATCAGGGGCGTCTCGCCGTCCTTGTCCTTCGGCGATATATCCGCGCCGAATTCCAAGAGCGTCGCCGCACACTCCGTCCGATGCTCCATCGTCCGCCCGCGGATGTCCTTGCGGCACAGTTCGTGGAGCAGCGTGACTCCTTCAGCCGTCGGATAATTCGGGTCGAGGCCGCCGCGCGTCAGCAACTCTCGCAGCATATCGGGCCGCTCGAGCAGATAGGAATGGCAGCCGCCCGCCTGCGGGTGCACCTTGAAACCGGCATCGAGCAATTTGTGCATCAGTTGGCGTCGCCCGCAGGTCACGACGGCCGTGAACACGCCGCCGCACCCGGCCAGCGCCGTCTCGGGCCGTTCGGTCACGATCCGCATGACCTCGTCATCTTCGCCCTTCCACACCAGGTCGTACGGATCAAGAAAGCCGCCATGCGCCTCGAGCAGTCGGCGAATCGCCGGTGTCCTCGCGGCACACACGGCATTGCCGCCGGCGTTGACGAAACCGTTGGGATCGGCATGGTGTTTCAGCAGCAACTCGACCATCTCCCGGTCGCCACGCCGGGCTGCGGCATGCAAGGCCGCGCCACGTTCGGACGACTCGGCGTCTGGCCACGTCGGATCGGCGCCGCGTTCCAGCAGCAGGTGGACGATTTCGAGACGGCCGAAGTCGGCGGCCGCATAGAGCGGACGACGATCGTCGGGACGCTGCTCGGCGATGCGTGACGGCGCGGCGTCGAGCATCGATCGCACGGCGGCGAGATCGTTCAAGGCGGAGGCGATCGTCAGGTCGTAGGTCGCGCCGCGTGAGATCAGCAGGCGAGCCAGTGGCACATGACACGGCGACACGCGGCCGTCCGGCCGCCAACGATCCCACAGGCGCCACTTGAGCACGCCGAGCAGGCGGCGCCAGTTCGAGGGCGACACTTGCCACGGGCCACCCCAGATGGCCAGGTCGATCGGCTGCATATCCTGCGGCGCATAGCCTGTCACCGACCCGACGCCGGCGCCGTGAATCGCGTGAATATCGGCGCCACGATCGAGCAGCAGCGTCACCACCCTGGCCCGCCCGCCGATCACCGCGCGATGCAGCGGATGGCCGCCGGAGCGATTGACGTCATGGACGAGCGACGGCTCCTGATCGAGGAAGGCGCGCACGCGCCCCAAGTCCCCGGATTCGGCGGCGCTATGGATCGGGTGATCCGCGGGCGCGGTCGACGGCACGAGCCGTTGCGACGGATCACTCATGGGCAGCACCCAGAACAGTAACCGTTCGTCGAGGTTCGATCTACTGCAATAGTCGGTGCCACCGAAGGAAGCGCGGTGGATAGTCTCGCGGACGACGCCCTTGCTGCACGGCCGCCTCGACGCAGGCGCGAGAGCGAACGAGCGATCAGCGAGTGAGCCTCGCGAACGGAGTGCGACTTGTCAAAGCGCACTTCACGGGAGACGAGTCGCACGAGAGAGCGAGTCAGGGGTCCGGGGACGAAGTCCCCGGACTGAATAACGACACGGACTAGAATCGTGCGCGGATGGTCATGACGCAACGGAACCGCCGACTCTGGCTGGAAGCGGCGATCATCTTCGCAGCCTGGACGGTCTTCGGATTGCTCGTGGCCAACCAGAGCAGCATGCTGTCGTCCCTGGGCGGGCGGCCGATGCCCTGGGTGGTTGCCCTGCGGCCCGCCATGCTGGAAGCGGCCCTGTGGGCGGTGACCACCCTCGCCATCTTCTGGCTGGCCCGCCGCGTTCCCCTCGAGCGCGGGCGCGTGCTCAGAGGGGTCGCGGTGCACCTCGTCGCGGCCGTTATCATCGCGCTCGCGCGCACCGGCGTCATGGTCGTGCTGGGCTGGTACGTGACGTGGTTCCGCGTGCGCACGTTCGGGGCTCAGTTCTGGGGATCGTCCAGCCAGAACGCCCTCTTCTATGCGCTCCTCCTCGGCATCGCACACCTCGTCGTCTACTACCGGCGCTATCGCGAACGCGAGCAGGCCGCGGAGCAGTTGGCCAGGGGCCTGACCGAAGCGCGGTTGCAGGCGCTCAAGATGCAACTGCAACCGCACTTCCTCTTCAACACGCTGAACGCGATCTCGGCCCTCATCCCCGCTGACGCGAAGCCCGCCAGGCGAATGGTCGCCCGCCTGGGCGACCTCCTGCGCAGCACCCTCGAACACGAGGAGACCCAGGAGGTCACGCTGCGCGAGGAGCTGGCCTTTCTCGAGCCGTACCTCGAGATCGAGCAGGCGCGACTGGAGGACCGGCTGACGGTCGTCATGACGATCGCGCCGGAGACGCTCGATGCCCGCGTGCCCCATCTGCTCTTGCAGCCGTTGGTCGAGAATGCCGTGCGCCACGGCATCGCGGCACGCATCGAGCCCGGGCGCGTGGAGATCTCCGCGTCTCGTGGACCGGATGATCGCTTCCTGCACCTGGAAATACGGGACGATGGCCGGGGCCTGAATCCGGACGACAACCGGGACGCCGACGGCAGGACCCGCAGGGGCGTCGGACTGACCAACATCCGCGCCCGGCTCGAACAGCTCTACGGCGCCGATCATCGCTTCACGTTCGAGAATCACGCCGGGGGCGGGGTGCGTGTGCGGATCAGTCTTCCTTTTCGCCTTGAAGAGAAAGCCTACCGCCGCGCTGAGAAACGCGAGAAGCCCGCCAGATGACGATTCGCGCCGCGATCGTCGACGACGAGCCGCTGGCGCGCCGCCGCATCCGCAATCTGCTCCTGGAAGCGCCGGATGTCGACATCATCGCCGAATGCGCGAACGGCAAGGACGCGATCGAAACGCTCGACGCGTCACCGCCGGATTTGCTCTTCCTGGACATCCAGATGCCCGAGATCGACGGCTTCGATGTGCTGCAGGCGTTAGGCGTCGGCCGTGTGCCCGCGGTGATCTTCGTGACCGCGTACGATCAGTTCGCTCTGCGCGCGTTCGAAGCGCAGGCGCTGGACTACCTGCTGAAGCCATTCGACGACGAACGCTTCGCGGCGGCCCTGCAGCGCGCGCGAGAGCGGATCCGTCAGCAGCTGGGAGGCGATTTGGACCGTCGCCTGCAAGCCTTACTGGAGAATGTGCGTGGTGATAAGGGCTACCTGCGACGGCTTGTCGTGCCCTCGGGCCACCGCAACATCTTTGTCCGGACGGAGCACATCGACTGGATTGAGGCCGAGCGCAACTACATCCGTCTGCACGTTGACGGGCGGGGTGGTCGAGCCTACCTGTTGCGCGAGAACCTGACCCGGATCGCGTCCGCACTGGATCCGGCGATGTTCTGCCGGATCCACCGCTCCACCATCGTGAACGTCGAACGGATCCAGAGCGTCGAGCCGCTCTTCCATGGCGAGTATCTGGTGGTGCTTCAGGATGGGACGAAGCTGACGTCGGGCCGCAGCTACCGCCGCAGCCTGCACGCCATCATGGGAAAGAAGAAGTGAACTGAATGTCGGGACTCCCTCCTCCAGTGTTTGTCACCGATGCCGCGACGCTGTCGGAACTGGTGACCGACCTGACCGCCAGCACGACCGTCGCCGTGGATACGGAATCCAACAGCCTCCACGCCTATCGCGAGCGGGTGTGCCTCCTGCAGTTCTCCACAGCCACCGCCGACTACATCGTCGATCCACTCGCGCTTCGCAACCTGGACGCCCTTGCGCCATTCTTCGCGAGTCCGGCACACGAGAAGATCTTTCATGCGGCGGAGGGTGACCTGCTGGGCCTGGGGCGTGACTTCCACTTCTCGTTCGCCAACATCTTTGACACGATGTCGGCCGCGCGCACGCTAGGTTGGCCGCACGTGGGCCTGGCGGCAGTGCTCAAGGCCGAGTTCGATGTCACCCTGAGCAAGATCCATCAGCGCGCCGACTGGGGACGACGCCCGCTGAGGGCCGACATGCTCGACTACGCGCGGCTGGACACACACTACCTGCCGCCGCTCCGCGATCGGTTGTACGCCGCCCTCACCCTGAGCGGCCACTGGGCCGAGGCGCAGGAAGACTTCGAGCGACTTGCCAGAACGCAACCGCCCGCCGTGAGTCCGACGCCGGACCCGCAGGCGTTCTGGCGCGTGAAGGGCGCCCGCGATTTGACGCCTCAGCAAGCGGCGGTCCTACGGGCGGTGTTCGCGTACCGTGACACCGAATCATCGCGAACGAATCAGCCGCCCTTCAAGGTCATCGGGGAGCCGACACTGTTCGCCATCGCACAGCGCGCGCCACACACCCTCGATGATTTGAAGGGCATCGTCGCGATGACTCCGGGCCAGATTCATCGGCATGGTCCCGGGCTGCTGCGCGCCGTTGAAGAGGGTCGTGGCGCTGCACCCCCAGCCTGGCCCGTCGTGGAGCGGTTGCCAGACGCTGTGCGGGACCGGTACCAGCGGCTGCATCACTGGCGCAAGACCCGGGCGGAGGCTCGCGGCGTCGAATCGGATGTCATTCTGCCGCGCACAACGTTGTGGGATCTCACGCACCGGCCGCCTCGCACGCTCGCCGACCTGGCCGGCATCGTCGACTTCGGGCCGACCAGGCGCGCCCTGTACGGCCAGGAGATTCTCACGGTGATTGGCGCCGGGTAGATTGGACCGCTCTGGCGTCGTTCGTACCCGCTCTCGCGCCATTGGTCCCAATCTCGTTATTCAGCGCCGCTGGATTCCGTCTATATGCGTTATGCAGTCAGGCAGGTTCAACCGTCGCGAGTTTCTTGGAGCGACCCTCGGCGCCGGCGCGGCGCTGGCGCTCACGCCTGAGTGGCTCCGCGCATTTCAGCAGCCGGGCGGCACGCTGATCCAGCGGGCCATTCCGTCTACGGGCGAGATGCTCCCGGCCCTGGGACTCTCGTTCAGCAACCACCCGGGGTGCGCGGATCACGCCGCGCTCACGCAGGTCCTCAAGGCGTTTGCCGACGCGGGCGGCAGAGTCTACGACGCGATGCACGTGAGCCCGGCATCGGAACAGTTCCACATCACGGCGGCCAACGACCTCGGGATTCAGAACAAGCTCTTCTGGTCGACGCGAGGGACCCCTGGCAACGTCGCGCTGCAGGCCGACCTCATAAACACGCACATCGATTCGTTGCTGACGAGGCTCAAGGTGTCCAAGATCGACTTGGTCATGCTGCCCGCCACGGCCGATGCGGCGGCGCTCACGGCCCTGAAGGAACAGAAGAAGGCGGGGCGCGTGCGGTACATCGCCGTGCAGACGATCGTGGTGAAATCGCAGGCCGCGCAAGTGGAGGCGATCATGCGAAACGAGCCGATCGACTTCATCGGCGTCGACTACGACGTGAGCAATCGCTTCGCCGAGGACACACTTCTGCCGCTCGCCCAGGAGCGGAAGATCGGCGTGATGGCGTTCTTCCCCCTTAGCAACTCCTACGGCATGAGTTGCGCGGGCAGCACGCAATTGTTCGCGCGCGCTGGCACCAGAGCCCTTCCGGAGTGGGCCGCGGATTTTGACGCGAAGACATGGGCGCAGTTCTTCCTCAAGTACGTCATCAGCCATCCGGCCGTCACGGTGGCCCGCCCGGGAACGACCAAGCCGGCGCACATGCTCGAGAACATCGGTGGCGGCATCGGCCGGCTGCCGAATGAGGCGACGCGGAAGCGGATGGCCGAGTTCATCGATGCCCTGCCCCCGGCTCCGCCACCGCCGGCCGGACCGCCCCCGCTGCCGCCCGGGATTGCACTGCCCGTCGCGGTGATCGAGCGGTACGTCGGCGAGTACACGGCGGCGTCCGGATTCACCGCAACCTTCCGCCGTGAGGGGGACAAACTGCTGGTGAAGCCGGGCAACAACCCCGAGGTGCCACTCCTCGCCCGATCCGAAACGCGCTTCCAGGACCCGCGGGGCCCGTTCTTCGAATTCCAGCTCGACGCGCAGGGCAAGGTGACCGGTGCCGTTCTTGAACAGCAAGGTGCGCAGGGTGTGCAGAAGATCCCGCTGATGCGCAAGTAACCGCGAGCCCGAGCGCGTAGCGCGAGCGGCGAGCGTCCGGAAGACAAGCGCGTGGGGGTGGGGCCCCACGCGAACTTAAAGAAAGATGGACACCATGATCAACCGTCGCGACTTTCTCGGAATCACTGCCGGCGCCGGCGCTGCGCTGGCGCTCACGCCTGAGTGGCTCCGCGCATTTGAGCAGTCGGGCCCTTCGGCTTCGCTCAGGGCAGGCGGCTCGCTCATTCAGCGAGCCATCCCATCATCCGGTGAGATGCTCCCGGTCATCAGCTTCGCGCCGCGGTCGCTGGGTGGCGCGGCGATGTCGTCGCAGCCCGCGGATGTTGCCGCGATCAAAGCGGTTCTGAACACATTTCTCGACAACGGCGGCAAAGTCGTCGACGTGATGCACGCCGGGCCTGCGGGGGAGCAGAGCGCCCGCGCCGCCGCCGCAGAGCTCGGGATTCAGAACAAGCTTTTCTCGACGGCACCCCTCACCGGAGCGCCCCCTGCGCCCGGCGGCCCGCCGAAGGCCGACCCCGCCGCACTGAGGGCGGCGATGGAAGAGAAGTTCACGACGTTCAAGCTGAACAAGCTCGAGCTGGTTATGGTGAGTTCCAGCGCCGACATGCCGACCTACCTCGGCGTCCTGAGGGAGTTGAAGAAGCAAGGGCGCGTCCGTTACATTGGCGTGCATCACCTCGCCTTCCCACCGGGCGCCTCGATGCCGTTCGGCCCGCTCGAATCGGTCATGCGCAACGAGCAGGTCGATTTCGTCGCCACCGACTACTCCGCGGGCGATCGCCGCGTCGAGGAAACGATCCTGCCGCTCGCACTGGAGCGGAAGATTGCCTTCATGTCGTATTTCTCCTTCGATCGCGGCCGTATCTTCAAGCGTCTCGGGACGACTCCCCTTCCGCCGTGGGCGGCGGAGTTTGACGCGAGGACCTGGGCGCAGTTCTGTCTCAAGTATGTTCTCAGCCACCCGGCCGTGGTGGTCGCCCGCGCGGGAACGACGAACCCGGCGCACGTGCTGGACAACATCGGCGGCGGTATCGGGCGACTGCCGAACGAGGCGATGCGAAGGCGGATGGCGGAGTTCGTGGATGCACTCCCCGCAACACCGCCCGGACCGCTGAAGGCAGTCGAGCTGTCCGCGGCCATTCTCGACCGCTATGTCGGTGAGTACACGACTCCGGCCGGTGCCATCGTCACCTTCCGCCGCGAGGGGACGACGCTGTTCGTGAAGCTGCCGGGCTCGAATCCGGAAGTCCCACTCGGCGCGCGCTCCGAAATCCGTTTCGGCGACCCGCAAGGGCGAGTCTTCGAGTTCCATGTCGACAGCCAGGGAAAGGTGACCGGCGCGCTCATGGAGCAAGGACCACAACCTCTCAAGCTCCTCCGGAAGTAAACCGCGAACCCGAGCGCGTAGCGCGAGCGGTGAGCGTCCGAAAACAGCGCGCATGGGGGTGGGGCCCCATGCGCAACTAATTAAAGTCCGCGTAGCGCGAGTGGTGAGCGTCCGGAAGACAAGCCGCGGGGGTGGGGCCCCGCGGAACTTAAGGAAAGAAGATCATGGTGGGGTCAGACATCCGCAACGCTCTGCGCGCGCTGCGCGCGGCTCCTGGATTCACGACAACGGCGCTCATCGTACTCGCGCTCGGCATCGGCGCCAGCACCGCGATCTTCTCGGTGGTCGACGCGATCGTCCTGCGCGGGCTGCCGTTCGACGACGCACATCGGCTTGTCTCGGTGTCGGAGACGAACAAGGCACGGGCGGGGGTGCCAGGCGGCAGCTCCGCCCCGCAGAATTTCCTCGAATGGCGCGCACGGCAGGATGTGTTCGAAGCCATCGGCGCCAGCTTCGGAACCAGCGGGTTCACGATCCGTGGAGACGGCCCGCCGGAAGATCTACGCGCGCTGCGAACGACGGCTAACCTGTTCTCGATTCTGCGCGTCCGTCCGGCCATCGGTCAGCCGTATTCGGAAGCCAATGAAGTCACCGGCAACCACCAGGTCATGCTGATCAGCGACGGGTTGTGGCGGCGCCGCTTCAAGGCCGACCCGGACGTTGTCGGCAAGACGATGACGTTCGAGAGCGGCACCTGGCAGGTGGTTGGTGTGATGCCGGCTGAGTTTCGTTACCCGATTGGACCGGCGCGGGCGACCGATCTGTGGGTGCCGTATGTCCCCGCGGAACGTGACAAGGTGCGCGGGCCGGGCCGGAGCTATTTCCTCAACGTTGTAGCGCGGCTGAAGCCGGGCGCCACACTCGAGCAGGCGCGGGTGCGGATGGAACAGATCACGGCCGGTCTGGCCACGGCACACCCGACGTGGTTCACGGATCGAGGCATCGCCACCGTGACGCTGCACGATTACATCGTCGGCGCCAACGTCACGTCGTGGATGCTGATGCTGCTCGGCGCCGTCGGGGTCCTGCTGCTCATCGCCTGCGTCAACGTCGCCAATCTGATGCTGGCCCGCGCCAGCGCCCGAGGCCGCGACATCAGCATTCGCGCCGCGCTCGGCGCCTCGCGCTGGCAGCTCGCGCGCGGCCTGCTGGTCGAAAGCCTCGTCTTGTCGTGTGCGGGGACGCTCCTCGGCGTGGCGATCGCGTACTGGGCGGTCGAAGTCCTCCGTGCCTCCCTGCCCGCGACGCTGCCGCGCTTGTCGCTTGTCGCCATCGACGTTCGAGTGCTCGCGATTGCGGCGATCGTATCGGTCGTCACCGCGCTGCTGTTCGGCATCGTGCCGGCGTTGCAGGCATCGCGCCCGATCCTGTCGACGACGCTGCGCGAGGGCGGCCGGTCGGGCACCGCGAGCCTGCTGCGGCAGCAGCTGCGGTCGCTGCTCGTGGCGGCCGAGGTGGCCCTCGCGGTCGTGCTGCTCATCGGCGCCGGCCTGTTCGTGGCCAGCTTCGCGCGCCTGATGAGCGTGGAGATCGGGCTCGATTACCGCAACGTCGTCACGCTTCCGATCTGGCCGAGGAACACCGCCAAAGATGCTGACGCGAGAAAGCTCATCATCGAACAGAACTCGACGCGCGTTGCCGAGCTGATGACCAGAATGCAGACCCTGCCGGGGGTCGAGTCGGCATCGCTGTCTTTCGGGGGATTGCCGCTATCGGGCAGCATGACTCGCGCCATCGTCAAGGTGCCCGCACAGCAGAAAGAATTCGGCGGCGACGACGCCGTGGATCTCCGTTCTGTCACGCCGCCATACATGCACGTGATCCGCCAGCCTTTGATCAAAGGGCGTGTCTTCAATGACGCGGACCTGCTCGATCCCGGCGCCTCGATCCTGCTGAATCAGGCGGCCGAACGGCTGTATTTCGCAGGCACGGACGCGCTCGGTCAGGAGATTGACATCTCCACCAAGCGGAGGGTGGTCGGGGTCGTCGCGGACATCCGTCTCGAAGGCCCGGAAAAAGAAGCGCGTCCGCAAGCGTTCATACCGATGTCGAGGAGCATGTCCGGTCAGGGAGTGGACCTCGTCCTGCGCACCACCGGCGATCCGCGGTCCGTCATTCCGAGCTTGCGCAGCGCCGTTCAGCAGGCCTTCCCCGATGTCGTCGTCCCCGAAGCGCAGACGTTCGAAGACATGTTCAACACGCTCATTGCGCAGCGGAAGTTCAACATGCTGTTGCTGAGCCTGTTTGGCGTCCTCGGCGTCGTGATTGCGGCGGTCGGCATCTATGGCGTGATGGCGTTCGTCGTCGATCAGCGTACGACCGAATTCGGCATTCGCATGGCGCTCGGCGCACGGCGCAGCGGCATTGTCGGGATGGTGCTGCGGCGCGCGGCCCTCTACGTCGGAGCCGGGCTGGTCGTGGGCATGGGGATCGCGATCGGGATGTCGAGGATCGTGAAAAGCTTCCTCTTCAACGTGGCGCCGACCGAACCGCTCGTCTATATCGCCATTGCGGTGTTGCTGATTGTGGTGGCGCTCGTGGCGGCGCTCCTGCCTGCCCTGCGCGCCTCGCGAGTCGATCCGATCGTGGCGTTGAGATCGTCGTAAGCCAGAAGCGCCGCGCAGTCCGCTCTGTGGGCGCAAGCACTGACGAAACGCTGGGAGACGACGGTCGGCGCCGGGCATGCCTCGCCGGTGGTGTCCGGCAATCGGGTGGTGGTGATCGCGCGTGAGGGCGATCAAGACATTGTGCGCGCCCTCGATGCAGCGTCGGGCACGGAGATCTGGCGCGCGGCGTATCCGGCGCCATACACCGTCAATTCGGCTGCGTGGGCGCACGGTGCCGGCCCGAAGTCCACGCCGGCCATTGCCGGCGGCCGCGTGTTCACGCTCGGGATCGGCGGCATTCTGTCGGCGTTCGATCTCGCGAGCGGCACGCTCATCTGGCGATTACCGGCGCCCGGCGTGCTGCCTCAGTACGGATCGGCCACATCGCCGCTGGTTGATGGCACCAGCGTCATTGTCCATATCGGCGGAGTTGGCAACGGCGCGCTCACGTCATGTGACGCCGCAACCGGAAAACCGCGCTGGCAGTGGAACGGCGACGGACCCGGATCCGGATCACCAATCATCGCGACGTTCGGCGGCGTTCGTCAGGTCGTTGCGCAGACGCAGAAGCTCCTGGTCGGTCTGAATGCCTCGACGGGCGCATTGTTGTGGCAGCTGTCGTCCACGGATGACTTTGATCAGAACGCATTCACACCGATCGTCTTTCAGGATCTGCTCATCAACGCCGGCATCGACCAGCCCCTCACTGCCATCCGGCCGAAGCTCGTCGGTGGCACGTGGATCGCCGAGACGGTCTGGACCAATCCGCAAACACCGATGTTCATGAGCTCGCCGGTGCTCATCGGCGGGACGATCGATGGATTGACCCAGCGGAGCCGCGGCCAGTTCGTCGCGATCGACGCCAAGAGCGGCAAGACGCTCTGGAACACACAGGGTCGCGAGGGCGAGAACGCATCAATGCTGGGCAACCGTTCGTGGCTGCTCGCCTCAACTACGGACGGCAACCTGATCGTCGCGCGAGCGAACCCGCAGAAATACGAAGAAGTGCGCCGGTACCAGATCGCGCAATCCGCAGTGTGGGCGCATCCCGCAATCACCGGCCGGTCGATCATCGTCAAGGACGTCGGCAAGGTGATTTGCTGGGGGTTGTGATACCTACGCCTGCCGCCGCCGGCGCATCATGGCGCTGCCGCACAAGCCGAGGGCCACGAGCGCCCAGGTGCCAGGCTCGGGAACCACGCTGGCTTCCTCACCCACTCGACGGTTGTTGACCAACCAGGTGCCGGCGTTGGCGGTGACGCCGGCCGGCAGGACGAACGCATCTATACCGATTGGGATTTGGAAGCTGTTGCTGAAAAGGGACGATGCGGATTCCGGAAAGCTGCTGCCGCCGACGCCGGCAAACGTCGACAGCTGCAGTGTCATGAGCAGGGGTGTATTGACGGGCGCCAGAAATGTTCCGGTGTTGAGCAGGGCGTTGCTCGACGTCGCCGACACGCTGCCATTCACGACAGCGAAGTCATTTCGAGCGACGCCATTGTTGGTGTTGGCGGCAAAGATGAAACCGGAGGTCGCGCCGGACAGGCTATAGGCGAGATCCACCGAGGCGCCGGCGAAGGCCGTCGCGTTCATCGTGCCGGAATAGGCCAGGTTCGCCGAGAAGAGCACGGACGTGACAGTGGGATCGAGAGAGGTGAAGGTCACAAAGTCTGTGAAAGTGCTTTGGGTGCCGATTCCGAAGGACGTGCCGACGTAGCCGGAACCCACCGCAGCCCTCGTACTGCCGCCGACGTATCCGAATGTCACGGCCGCGCCGCCGTCGAGCAGCGATGCGCCGCCGATCGGAGAGCACACCAGGCTGTCCGATACCGGAGACGATCCGTTTTCGCTGACGCTGCCGCAGGAGGGCGTGCCGACCGGCGATCCGATACTCAGAATGAAGGACGATGCGTCCGCTGGCGCGGCGACAGCCATCACGGCGAGGACGAACACGGAGAGTTGCCAGACGAATGGGCGTTGCGTTGTGCTTGTGGTTCTCACGGCTACCTCCACGGCGGTCACGCCATAGGGCCCACAAATGGGCTTCTACCAGTACGTGGCGCAGTGGAGGGGGAAAACGGCTCAGTTAGGTCAAGGTTTGCATCGACGCAGTTCCGCGACCGCGGTTGTCAGGTGCGACGCGTACTCCGGTCGATTGGCGAGGCCATCTGCAGCGATGCGAAACGCGCGACAGGCGGGCCCCGTCCGGCCGCCTGCCTTCTCCGCCAGCCCAAGCTGGAACCAGGCAAAGCCCAGGCGTCCTGGCAGTTCACCGGCCATTCCTCCCAGCGATTCGAGGATGTGGACCGACTCGTCAGCCGACCGCCGCGCACTTCCGATGTCTCCGGCATTCAGCTGAACGTTGGCGAGGTTGCTTAACGTCACGGCAAGGCGCTCGCGCGCGAGGACGTCGGCTGGATCGGAGTCCGACAACGAGCGTCGAATCCCGACACTTCGCTGCAGCAACGCGAGCGCTTCGGCGCCTTTGCCGCGCATCTCTGAAATGCTCGCCAGGCCGGCGATCGAAATCGCGGTATCAAACTGAGCCTGGCGATTCGCCGGGTTGGCGGTCAGCCGCCGTTCGTCCAGTTCCACGGCACGCCGCCAGTGTGGTTCCGCCTCGTCGACCGGCAGCAGGTCGGCCAGATACTTCTCGGCCAAGGCAACATTACGCTGGCTCTGGGCGGAGTCGGGCTGTTCGGCCAGAAGCTGGTCGTAGTGCGCCAGTGTCTCGCGCCATCTGGACGGTCGCTCGGCCGCGGGAGCGTTCCAGGCCGCGTCGAACGTCGCGGCTGCGAGAGTCTGAAGCGCGCGGCGTTCGTCGGGATGTCTCGCGCGGTACGCGCTCGCGGCTTCAACGGCCTCCGTGGTAATCGCTTGTGCTTTCGCACTCTCGCCGCGCAAGCCGAGAATCGTCGCCATCCAGCCACTGGCCCATGTGAACTCGCGCACGGCGTCGTACCGCGCGGTCTCGGCCGCGACCATCGGATGCAGGATCGATCGCGCGCGCTCATATTGCCGAAGCGCGCCATCGCGATCGCCAAGGTTCGCGGCCTGCGGTCCACCCAGAATCGCCGCGATCTGGCGATAGGCCGCCGCGAGCTCCAGCCGCAACGTCTCATCCCCGGCGCCGGCGTCGGCTTCAAGCCGCTCGAGGTAGGACAACGCTGAATCGACAATCGTGCGTCTGACTGGCGTGGAGCCGGCGAGTGGCGCAACGGCGTCATGAATCTTGAAGATGAGCGTGTTCGCCAGTTCGCGCGTGTCGCTGAAGCGCGTTTCTGCGCGCACCTGCTCGCGTCGTGCGGTGCGCCATCCCCAGGCTGCGACGCCTGCCGCCGCGATCACTCCGGCGAGACCGACCGCGCTCACCAGAACGAGTGGCTTGTGCCGGGCTGCAAGGCGCCGCAGCACATAGCCGGCCGAAGGTGTCCGGGCGAGTACCGGTTCGCGCGCGAGGTATCGACCGATATCAGCGCCAAACTCGGCTGCGGAGTTATAGCGCTCCCCAGGCGTCTTCCGCAGCGCTTTCATGACCATCGCGTCGATGTCGCCGCGGAGATACGCGCGGCCGGAGGCGACACTCGGCCGCGGGGGATCGGTGAGGACGACGAGGTCCACGACGCGGTCGAGCGGCTGCGTGGCGGCATCGTAGGGCCGCGCGTCGGCGACGAGCTCGTAGAGCAGCACGCCAAGCGAATAGACGTCTGACGCGCTGGTGACGGCGGTGCCGCGCACTTGTTCGGGGCTCGCATAGTTCGGCGTCAACGGGCCCGCCACGGATTCGCGGGTCAGCGCATCCGCCGGATCCGCGTGGAGCACCTTCGCGACGCCGAAGTCGAGCACTTTCAGCCGGCCATCGATGTCGACGAAGATGTTGCCGGGCTTGAGGTCCCTATGCACGACCCCGTGCTGGTGCGCATAGTGGACGGCGTCGCAGAGCTGCCGGAATAGACGCAGCCGTTCCTCGAGCGAAAGGCTCCGGTCGCGGCAGTACTGATCGATTGGCACCCCACTCACGAATTCCATCACCAGATAACCGTGGCCACCTGGAGTGGTGCCTCCGTCCAGGAGCGTGACGATGTTCGGGTGCTGGAGAGAAGCGAGGACCTGCCGTTCGATCGTGAGCCGTTGGCGACGCTCGGCGGTGATCAGCGTGCCGCGAATGACCTTGACGGCCGCCACCGATGCGAATTCACCATCGGCCCGCTCCGCGCGGAACACGGTGCCCATGCCGCCATCGCTGACACGCTCCACGAGCCGGAACGCGCCAAGCTGATCGCCCACGTCAGGCACGGCGGCGGCGGTCGATGCGGAGATGTCGCCGGAGCTCAGGCGATCGTGCGCCGTCAGGAGCGCGGCGAGTTCCCTCCTGAGATCGGGACGGTTCGCGCAGCATTGCTCGAGTGCGCGAGCCCGGTCTCCTGGAAGCAGACCCACCATCTCCGAGAAGAGCGCTTCGAGTTGGGCGAAATCACCGTCCCTCATTCGCCCCCGAGTTCTCGATAGAGCCAGGCGCGTGCAAACGTCCAGTAGCGCTTCACAGTGGCGGGAGACAACTCCATGGCCTCGGCGGTTTCGTCGATCGACAATCCGCCAAAGTACCGAAGCTCCACGACACGCGCTTTTTCTGGCGCCAGCGCACGCAGCGAACCCAGCGCCTCGTCGACGCGCACGAAATCCACACGCACATCCAGCGGCAAGTTCAGAGCGGTCTCGAGGGGTACGTGCACGACGTCGCCGCCGCCGCGCTTTTCCGCGGTCCGCTGCCGCGCGTAGTCCACCAGAATCCGGCGCATCGCCTCCGCGGCAACACCGTAGAAGTGACGCCGGCTGGTCACCGGCATCTCGCGCAGCCCCGCCAGCCGGAGATATGCCTCATGTACGAGCGCCGTCGGCTGGAGTGTGTGACCGGGCCGCTCCCGGCGGAGTTGCCCGGCCGCGAGAATACGCAACTCGCCATGCACCACGCCAATAAGTTCCTTGAGCGCATCCTCATCGCCGGCATTCCAGCGATCAAGCAACGTCGTCACATCACTCATCTGCGGAGCCTTCGGACTCTGCCCTGACCTTACCCCTGGCGCCGTGCGCGAACATGCAGTCAGCCAGCCGGGGACGCTTACTTCACCGCTGCCTTCACCTCGTCGAGCCAGTTCAGGACGACGTTGAGGATCGCGCGCGGCTGGTCTTTGATCATCAGGAAGTTGTTGCCGTCTGGCATCACCGCAAAGTTCGCCAGCGTGAGGCCGCCGCCGAAACTGTAGCGGCCGGTGAACAGCTTCTCGGGCGGGGCCAGGAGCGGGCCGGCCGCACCGAACGTCACGCGCACCGACATCATGTCGTCGCCGCGCCGGTAAAAGATCTCGCCACCCTTGGGATTCCACGCAGGATGGATGCCGCCCGTCGACGACACCTGGATGCGACGAGCGGGCGCCGGGTACGCCTGGAGGAAGATCTCGTTCTGGCCAAGTTCGTTCGACACGTACACGATCCACTTGCCGTCCGGCGACACCTGCGCGCCACCTTCGTACGCGTTGGTCTTGACGACCGCGCGCGGCGTTCCGCCCTCAATTGGAATTTCGTAGATATCGCCGGACGTGACCGGATCGATGTAGATGTACAGCACCGTCGCGCCGTCTGGCGTGACCGACGTCGGCATCTGATTCGCTCCGGAACCCGCGATCGGTACCGCCCGCGTGCTTCCATCGAGGGGCTGGCGCATCAGGGCGGAGGTCGCTCGATAGATCACCTCTCGCCCGCCGTGGCCGAAGATCGGAAATGACGCCATGAGCGAACGGTCGGTCATCCTGGATTCAATCCGGCGCTCGGGGTCGAACAGCCAGAGGCCCTGGCCGATGCCTTCGGTGAGCATCTGCCGCCCGTCCGTTGAGAGGCGTGGGTTCCCGGCCGGTCGATCCATCCGAAGCAGCACTTGCTCAGATCCCCGGCGAGAGAGGCTGACCAGCTCGCTCTGGGTGGTGGCCGCCGCCGAGTAGACGAGCGTGCCATTGGCCGCGACCGTCATCATCGGCGCCGCGCCACGGGTACGGATGATCGTGAGCCCGGCCAGCACACGCACCGGATCGCCGACGGTCTCCAGCTTTCCCGCATCGAATCGCACCGCGAACACGTCGTCGTCTCGGATGAACAGCAGGTGTCCCGTGCTCGTGAAGATCGGCCCAAACCCGCGCTCGACGATGGGCTTGCGCGTGCCCTCGTCGAGCGTCAGGACTTCGATGCGCATGGTGTCGAGCGACTCCGTCTGGCCGGAGACAAACGCGATGGCATTCGCGCCGGGCACGTAAACCGGATTCATTTCGACGGACGGTGAGCCGGCCGTGGGCTGCGTCAGTTGTTTAGGTTCGGCGTCGGACTTGGCCCCGGTCAAGAACAGCCGGCCGCCGGTTGCATAGGCGACGCGCCCGTCGGCGAGAAAGCCGCCGACGTACGCGCTGGCCGTCTTCGCCGCGATCGTCATGAACCCGTCCGCCAGCCGAATTCGGCGGAGGGATGTATCCGACGCGCCGACGAGCACCTCGCGGCCATCCGGCGAGACCACGACCGACACCGCGCCGTCGCTCCCCCGGACCGGCGTGACGTCATCCGAGTCGAATCGCCGGATGAAGGCCTGGCGCACGCCGCCGCGAATGCCCACGAATGCGAGCATCTGCCCGTCGGGCGAGAGGCTGAAGGCGGACCCTACGGCCGAGTACATATCGACGCCGGACGGCAGGGCGATCTGCAGTCGCGTCGGGCCCGACGCGGCGCCCGAAGTTGCGGTGCCGCGCGACGCTGACGTGGGGCCAAACCACGCCACACCCGCAAGCGCCACACTGATCGCGGCGACAGCCCACGGCAGCGCGCGCACGAGCCCAGATGGTTGCGACGCCGGCGCGAGTGCATGTACCGGCATCGATCCGGACGACGTCGGAGTCGTGGCGGCTTCATCGAGAAGGATGCGCGCCTCGCCGATGTCACGCAGACGCAGCTTCGGATCCTTCATCAGACAGCGCGCGATGAGCTTCCGCACGTCTGCCGACGTCGAGGCGGGCAGTTTCGACAGATCCGGTTCGCGCTCGATGACCTTGGCCAGCACTTCCGTGATGTCGTCACCCTTGAATGCCCGCTCGCCGGTGAGCATTTCCGTGAGCACGACGCCGAAGGACCAGATGTCCGCGCGCCGATCGACAACCTTGCCGCGCGCTTGTTCCGGCGCCATGTAGGCGGCGGTGCCGAGAATCAGACCGAGTTCCGTCGCGCGAGCCGTGAGCGTCGGCGAGTTCATCGCAGCGTCGCCGGCCACACCGGCGTTCGATCCGCCGGCAGGCCCCATCGCCTTGGCCAATCCGAAGTCCAGCACCTTCACCGTGCCGTCGTCTTTGACTTTGATGTTGGCGGGCTTCAGGTCGCGATGGATGATGCCCTGCTCGTGCGCCGTCTCAAGCGCGAGTGCCATTTGCCGCGCGATGGACAAGGCGTCGGCGACCGGCACGGGTCCGCGCGCAAGGCGCTGGGACAAGTCGTCGCCTTCGATGTACTCCATGACCAGCGCGCGGCCGCCGCCGGCGTCGGCCGGCACATCTTCGAGGCCATGCACCTGTGCGATGTTGGGATGGTTGAGTGCCGCGAGCGTCCGCGCCTCGCGCTCGAACCGCTGCATCCGCTCGTCGTCATGTGCGAACAGCGCCGGGAGCACTTTGATGGCGACGTCGCGGCCGAGTCTGGTGTCGCGAGCGCGGAACACCTCTCCCATCCCGCCTGCGCCGAGCTTGGAGACGACTTCGTAGGGACCGAGACGCGTGCCGGGAGTCAGGGACAAGGTGGCGTGATTATAGGGGCGCCTTCGGCCGTGACCTATTTCCTGGTCATCAGCGCATCCAGCCCCTGCAGAAAGAGCAGCGGCTCGGGACGATCGGGGACGTTGAGAAGAAATCGCTGGCCGTCCGACGTCACGCCGTACGGCGGAAACCACTCGCTCGTAATGTCGTTCAAAGGGATGCGGAAAAGGGTCCGAGGCTTGCCGGGTTCCGCGGCGGTGCCGCGTTCATTGAAACTGGCCGCCATCATCGAGCCATCCGCGGCCAGAAAGAACAGTTCCTGGCCGTCGCCACGCCAGGCGGGATGCTTGCCGCCCTGCGCCGACACGGCCACCGGCGCCGTCGCTCCCTGCAGCGGCTTCACCCAGACCTGCGTCTGCCCGCCTTCGTCGGACATGTACGCCACCCACTTCCCATTTGGCGAACACCTCGCGCTCCGTTCATCCGCGCTGGTCACAAACCACGGCTTCAGCGTCTTTGCGGCGAGGTCGTACACGTGAATATCACTCACCGACTGGCCAAACGTGACAAGCAAGAACGATCCGTCTCGTGACCAGTCACTCACGACGCCGTTGAGGTTCTCCAGCGGCTGAGCCGTCTCGCCTGCGCCGAGACGCTGCCGGGCCGCGCTGCTGATCGACGAGGAGAAGATCAGCTCGGATCCGTCGGCCTTCCAGATCGGATTCCAGCCCCCGGTGCTCGTGATGCGCACCCGGCCGCCTGACGGACTGAGCAGCAGCAGCTCCGATCCAACCGACACGGCGGCCTGTTTCTCATCAGGCGCGAGCGCCATCGTCCAGTAGCGACCGGGCTGGCCCAACGTGTCGACCTGTTCGCCGTCGCGGTTGACCCAGATCAGTCGGGCGATGGGATCGCCGGCACTTCCCGAGTCCGGCGTGGACCGCGCGAACGCCGCGACGCGACCGGCCGAGGAAGACACGGCAAACCATGTATTCGGATCGCCCGCCAGTCCGGCAACGGTCACCACCGGTCCGACGAGCGTGGCGGTCACCTCGTCGAAGCGCTGAGCCGTCAGCACATCGTTCTGGTTGACGAATACGTAGCCAGAACCGTAGGTGAATCGGAACTCCCCGACCTTCCGGATGAACGACGAAGTGCCCCCGTCGATGGACGCGACGCGAATGCCCCATTCCTTGTCAGACCCACCGACGTACAGAAACCGTTTGCCGTCTCGCAGCCAGAACGGCCGCATGGCGCTGCCGAGGTCGGTCAACTCGGTCATCGCGCCACTCGATACAGTCACCTTGCGCAATCTGGGCTTCCGATCGTGGAAGCTCGCGAACAAGATGACGCCGGTCGGACCCCACGACCCCGTGGCGAAGAGTCCGGGCGCATCGCAGATCTTGAGCGCCGGTCCGCCCGACGCGACGACGCGTTTGAGCTTGCCCTCGACAAAGAACGCAATCTCACCGCCATCTGGAGACCACATCGGTTGCGTGCCGCCCTCGCCGCCACGCAACAGCTGCGCGTCCAGCGAGCCGAGATGCCGCGTCCAGATCTGTCGCGCCCCGGCTCGATCGCGCAACGTGAACGCCAGCGTTTCACCGTCCGGGGACAGCGCGAATCCTTCATGGAATGCCGAGAGGGCGGCATCGGGCGCGGCGATGGCCGAATACACGATCGCACTCGTTGGCGCCGAGTCCGCCGGACCTGGCCAGACTTTCGACACACCCCAGCCGACGACGATGCCGGCCAGCACCAATACGGGAAACAGGATCGCGTATCGGCGCGCGGTGGCGGCGGGAGCTGGCACGGACGCCGCCGTTCCGCTCTCCGGATCCTCGAGATCGAGGCGCACGGCCGACATCGAGTCCAGGCGCTGTCGCTTTTCCTTGACCAGACAGCGCGCCAGCAACCGACGGATTGCCGGCGGCGTCGATGCGGGCAACGCGGCCAGATCCGGCTGGTGCGTCAGCACCGCCGCGAGCGTGTCCGACACCTCGTCACGCGCGAATAGTTTGCGACCGGCGACCATCTCGTAGAGCACCACACCGAGCGCCCAGACATCCGCCCGTCGATCGACGGGCTTGCCGCGCGCCTGCTCGGGCGACATATAGGCCGCTGTGCCGAGGATGACGCCGAGTTGAGTCATGGCCGGCGAGGTCACGGTCGCTCCGTTCTCTCCGTCCTTCCGATCCGCACCTCCGCTGACCCCCGTGACCTCCGAAAACGCTTTTGCCAGCCCGAAGTCGAGGACTTTCACCGTGCCGTCGTCTCTGACCTTGACGTTCGCCGGCTTCAGATCACGGTGAATGATGCCGGCCTCGTGCGCGGCCTCGAGTCCGGCGGCAATCTGCCGCGCGATGGCGATGGCGTCCGGAATTGGCATCGGGCCTCGCGCCATGAATGCGGCCAGATCCTCACCGTCCACCAATTCCATGGCGATGTAGACCACAGAGCCCTCACGGCCGGTGTCGTAGACGTGCGCGATATTTGGATGATTGAGTGACGCCAGAGCTTTGGCTTCGCGCTCGAACCTCGTCAGGCGATCGGCGTCGCTGGCGAACGCGGCAGGCAGAATCTTCAGTGCCACGTCGCGGCCGAGGCGCGTGTCGCGAGCCCTGAAGACCTCGCCCATGCCGCCTGCTCCGAGGGGCGCGACGATTTCATAAGGCCCGAGCCTGGTGCCCGGAGTCAGGGACATGCCGGAGTAGTGTACGACTAAGAAGGATATCTAATGCGCAGCCGCTTTAGACCCGCGGCGAGGTCGCTCGTGATCCACTGGTTCTTGTTGTTGCTCACGTGATGCTCAGCGGCGCCATCGCTCGACCCGACGTCCACGCCGCCGTACTTCGTGCTGAACGGGAACATCTTGAACGTATTTTCAAAACCCGACAGCTTGGTGGTCAGCGTGATGTCGAACGCGTTTCCATCGACGCTATTCACTCTGTACCGTGCATTCCTGCCCATCAAGGTCGGACCGCGGTAAATCAAATGGGCCATCCCGTAGTGATTGCCCTTAATCGCGGCCTTGAGCCGGATGATGCCGTCGGTATCGGCCAGATCCACGGGGTTGATCTTGAACTCCTTCGTCTTGAAACGCGCGAGCTTGCCGGCGGCCGCGTACGTTTTGCCGTTCAGTGCGATCTGAAAGTCTTCCGTCACGTCGCTGGTCTGTGCCCGCTTGATGCTGAAGTACGACACGTCGAAGTCCGTGGCGTCGCCGAATTCGAGGCTCCCCTGGATGAACCACGCCATGTCGTCGTTGGGCGCCGTATACGTGCCCGTGACGGTTTCCTCTTTGGTTCCGAAGGTATGCGCAATCACGTCGCGTGCGCTTCCGGCGAGCGTGCTGTACTGGGATTTCGTCCCCCAATCGCTGCAGCTCATCGTCAGCTTGAACGTGCCGTTTCCCGATTTCGCTTTCGCCTTCATCGTCACGGTATAAGAACCGCCCGGCGCGGCGGCGGGTGTCGTGCCCACTGCGAACATCCGGTACGGCGGACCACCGTGCCCGTCATGGCAATAGCGGTCCCACTCGGTCTTGGGCGGGAACGTGACCGTGTGAGGCCCTTTCACGGTCATGCCCGGCGTATTCGCCGTCACCTTGGTCGTGAGGTCGTTGTCGAATCCGAGAATGTTCTCGTTCGTGTGAATGCCCTTCGTCTCGAACCTGGAATCGTAGAAGAGCTCCACCGGACCGGTGCCGACCAGTTGAAGCGTGGTGTTCGCGGACAACACCTTCATGTCCGTCTGCTGGGTTTCCCCGTCCTGAATGAGGAACGGAAAGCTGTACCAATCCTCGGCCTTCGGGTCGAACGTCGTTGGAACCACCCACGTCTGATCGAATCCGGCGCACCACTTGCCTCGGGTCCCATCCTGCTTCCACGCCTTCGACGTGATGAACCGCGAAGAGATCGTGAAGATGACCGTCGCGTCGACGAGGTTGTAGTCGGTGATCCAGCTCATCCCTGGAAACGGAGACGCGAAGACCATCTCGTGGCCGAATTTCTGCACGGGCCGGCTGAACCCGCTGCTCTCGCTACCCTGATACCAGCCAGCCATGTGGTTGTGGCCGTGGAGAAACATCTTGATCTGCGGATTGCGCTGAAACAGGCTCGCCCACCAGCCTTGATCCTGTTGACCGCGATAGGAATCCTGCGCGCCATCGGCGGGCGTCGTGTCCTCGATGGCCTGATGCGACAGGATGACGGTGGTCGCGTCGTGATAGTGCGTTGTCATGAACTCCAGCCATTCACACGTCGCCGGCCGCGTCCACGGTTCGGCATCCATTTCCGGCACCGCCAGAAACAGGATGCCGTTGCGCATCATCGCGTAGGGATAGTTGTTGAGTTCGGTTTCATTGATGTACGTCTTCATCAGCACGAACGGATCGTTGTCATGCCCCGGCAGGCCAGGGCCGTGGCTGTAATCTGTCAGGTCGATGTTGCCGCCGACGTAGTGAAGCGGCAGATTCACGTGACTGATCAGGAAGGCCTTGAGATTGTTCTTGTAGTTGGACTTCAGATTATCTGGTAGCCCGACACCATTGACGAACGCGGTGGCGTTGAATGCGCCGTCGCCAAGATGGACGACGAAATCGCAGGGCAGCGTACGCTCCATGATGTCGTCAGCCAGCTTGTCGAGATGCTGCGCGTAGTCCCAATTTGGCGAGCGATACGACTGCCCGACATGCGTGTCCGTGAACGCGGCAAAGTTCATCGACGGCTCTGACGCCGGCACCGGGTCTAAATTCCGTTTGAACTGTGACGCCGGCCTCGGCACGGGTGGCGTCTGCGCCGGCTGCCCTTGTGCGGGCGGCGTCTGCGCGGGCGGCGCCTGCCCGGCGTCGCCGGGCGTCTCTGTGCCGGGCGCGGCCTTCGCCTGTCCGGCGGCGCCCGCCGCGAGCGCTGCGGCGCCTAGCGTCCCGAGTCTGAGAAATGTCCTGCGACCGAGCCGGCGCTGGTTCTCTTCTTCGTCGCTCGAGCGGCTCATCAGGTTCTCCTTGAGAACGATCGAACCCGGCAACCGTGGCCGGACCGGTCGCAATTATAGGGGGCGGGCTCGCGCGATAGCGCTCACGTCAGTCTTGCCGGTGCGATGTTGAACGTGGATCGGAACAGGTTCTCCGGATTGTATTTCGCCTTGACTGCCTGCGGCTGCTCGTAGGACGAGCCGTACGCGCTCCCACACCGGCCTAATGGATGCCGCTCTTGACGAGTTGGCGGGCGTCGAAACCGTTGGCCTCGGCCGTCTCGACGGCGCGCGCGAATGTCGCCGGATCGAGCCGCGAGGTCCGCGCAAGGATCCAGAGGTATTTCCGGTCCGGCGAGCCCACCACGGCCCAGCTGTAATCACCGGCCAGACCGATAATCCAATAGTCTCCCCAGACGAACGGAAGGAATGACAGCACCGCGGGTGCGAAGCGCACCTGCAGCTTCGCGCGCGTGCCGGGGTCAACCACCCGCGCCACGCCGCGGGCCTCGGTGACCGACCCATCCGCCTTGCCGCAGCGATTGACCACGTCGATGTCGCCGTCGATACGGCGCGCGTACGACGCCCGCACCTCACCGGTGCACTTGCGCTCGAACCAGTTGGGATAGCGAGCGACTTCGAACCAGTCGCCCGCGTACCGATCGAGATCCACCGCCGGAACGGTGCGAACGGTCGCGGGCGCCTGGACCAGTGTGGTCGCCAGCAGAGACGCGATGAGCAGGGGTCGGACCATTCCCGTCTCTGCCCTTCTCTTACTTGGCCGACGGGATCAGGACGGTGTCAATGACGTGAATGACGCCATTGCTGGTCGCGATATCGGTCTTGACCACCGTCGATCCGTTCACCTTCACGCCGGCGGCCGAGGTGCTGATCGACACCACGTCGCCGCTGACCGTCTTCGCCGACTTCAGCTTGACGACATCGGCGGCCATCACGGTGCCCGAGACGACGTGATAGGTAAGGATACGGCGGAGCTGCGCCTTGTTTTCCGGCTTCAGCAGGTTCTCGAGCGTGCCAGCCGGCAGCTTCGCGAACGCCTCGTCGGTCGGCGCGAACACGGTAAACGGTCCTGCCCCCTTCAAGGTCCCCACCAGATCCGCCGCCACCAGCGCCTTCGCCAGCGTCTTGAACGATCCGGCCGCCACGGCCGTGTCGACGATGTCCTTCGACTGCACCGCCGCAGTGATCTTCTCTGCACCAACAGTCATCACGGACGCCGCTGCGATACCCAACACCAATTGCTTCAACATGCCTGTGTTCCTCTTGCCTTCTGTGGCGCCTCTCGGCGGCGCGTCCATCGCGTCGCTGTGAGGCACCGTGGATTTGAGTCTAGTGCACAACAATATGCGTTACAGTCAAATCCACACGGCGTCGCAAGATCGTGTGCACCACAGGAACACAACCGGTCGATTTGTGACTGTGAATCACAACCGGGCTCACGCGCACCCGCAGGCCCTCGCCCCTGGTCGCCCCTGAAGGAGTTGAGATGCTGTCACCGACGTTGAAGAAAGGCCTGACCGAGTACGGGATCGGCGAACGCCTCCGGACGCTGCGGCTCAAAAAGAAGATGGGCCTCGTCGAACTCGGCAGGCACACCGGGCTCTCCCCCGCTCTGCTGTCCAAACTCGAGCGGGGACGACTCTTCCCGACGTTGCCGACGCTCCTGCGGATCGCGCTGGTCTTCAGCGTCGGGCTCGAATTCTTTTTCGCCGGTGCGCGCGAGAAACCGCTGCTGGCCATCGTGCGCAAGAAGGAACGCGTGCAGCTGCCGGACCGGCCGGGGCCTGGCACGGTCATGTACCGGTTCGAGTCGCTCGATTTCGCCGCCACCGAGCGCCGGTTCAACTCCTATGTCGCGACGTTTCTGCCGGCCGCCATCGACAAACTCCGGCCCCATACCCACCCCGGCGTCGAATTCATCCTCGTGCTACAGGGATCGCTCGGCCTGCACGTGGGACCAGAGACGTTCATTCTGGACGCCGGCGATTCCGTCTATTTCGAGAGCAGCGTGCCTCATGCCTACCGCCGCGCCGCCGGTCGCAGTTGCACCGCAGTCGTCGTGACGGCACCATGAGGCCGGGGCGGGCCATCCGGCCAGAAAATAGATCCTGCGAGCGTGTCGATCCGGCCTCGCCTCGTTCGACGTCATGTTGAGGGGACAGACTATGCGAGTGATGGTGATGGTCAAGGCGACGAAGAACTCTGAGGCCGGTATCCTGCCCGGCGATCCCGGGGCTCCGGCTGGCTTCGACACACTGATCGAGGAGATGGGCGCGTTCAACGACGCACTCGTCAAGGCCGGCGTTCTGCTGGCGGCTGATGGCCTCCACCGCAGCAGCAAGGGCAAGCGCGTGCGGTTTCCCGGGTCGGGCCCGAAGAGAACCGTCGTCGACGGGCCGTTCACCGAGACCAAGGAACTCGTGGCGGGCTTCTGGATATGGCAGGTCAAGTCGATCGCGGAGGCTGTGGCGTGGGTCCGTCGCTGCCCCCATCCGATGCCCGGAGAGGAAACGGAAATCGAGATTCGCCCGATCATCGAGGCTGAGGAGTTCGGGAAGGCGTTCGCACGCGCCAAAGCCAAACGGGTGCGCGCGGTCCAGCGACGAACACGCTCAGGCCGGGGTGTGCAGGCGAAACGACTCCCGAGGTCTTAGAATCACCCGAAGGACCGCGACCATGAGCATCCTGACCGATCTGAAATTCGCCATTCGCTCGTTGTTTCGGGCCAAGGGGCTCGCACTGACCATCGTGCTGACCCTGGCCCTGGGCATTGGCGCCAACGCGGCCATTTTCAGCGTCGTCCGGGGCGTTTTGATCCGGCCGCTCGTGAATCGAGACCAGGACCGGCTGATCTACATCCGGCAGAGCGCGCCGGGGCTCAATACCGAAAATGCGAACTTCTCGGTGCCCGAAATCCGGGATCTGCAAGCCAGCGTGAAATCGCTCTCGGCGTTCGGCGACTTCTCGACGATCGGCTTCACGATGCTTGGCCTTGGCGATCCCCGCACCGTGCGCGCGGGAGTCGTCGGCGGCTCGTACTTTGACGTCATGGGCTTGCGGGCGGTCAAGGGCCGACTGATCGGTCCGGGCGATGACGGACCGAAAGCGGACGGGGTCGCGGTGCTGACCTACCGGTTCTGGACAAGTGCCTTCAAGAGCGATCCCACCGTCATCGGCCGGACGATCACGCTCAGCGATCGGCCGGCGACGATCGTCGGCGTCCTCGAACCGTCGGTCCCCTACCCGCAGGAAACCGAAATCATCGCCAACGTCGTCACAAGCCCGCACCATCTCGACGCCACGATGGTCGACGGTCGCGTGCATCGGATGACGGAGCTCTTTGGTCGTCTCGCCCCCGGGGCCACTCTGGAGGGCGCCCGCGCGGAGCTGCAGACCGTGCACGCCGCCATGGTCAGCGCCCATCCGGAGGCGTATCAAAAGCAGGCGCATTTCCGGATCGACGCGAAGAGTCTTCGCGACGAGATCATCTCGCCGGCGCGGACGATTCTGCTCGTGCTGCTGGCTGCGTCCGGATTGGTTTTCATCGTCGCGTGTTCGAACGTCGCCAATTTGATTCTGGCGCGCTCGGTGCGCCGCGAAAGTGAACTCGCGGTGCGCGCGGCACTCGGCGCGAGCCGGGCGGCCCTGCGGCGCACGCTGCTCGCGGAGAGCGTGGTTCTCTGCCTGGCCGGTGCGCTCCTCGCCGTCGCGCTGGCGCGACCGATGGTGGCCGTGCTGGCGCAATATGCGGCGCGCTTCTCGGTGCGTGCGCACGACGTGACGGTCGACGCGACGTTGCTGTGGGTCGGTGGCGGGCTCGCCGTCCTCGTCGCGGTTGTGCTCGCGTTTGTGCCCCGACTGCCGTCGGCCGAGTCGTCGAACGGCATCGGCCTCGGGGCCCGGGGCCTGCGGGTCACGGCGGGTACGAACCGCCGGCTGCGGGTCTTCGCCGTGACGCAAATCGCGGCATCCTTCGTGCTGGTCGCCGGCGCCGGCATGCTCATCACGACGCTCTTCGCGCTGCAGCGGCAGCAGACCGGCTTCACCGGCAATGTCCTGGCGGTGAACGTCCCGGTCGTGTCCTACGAGCGGAAGCCGGCGGAGGTGAGCGCGTTCTACAAGGAAGCGCTGCGTCGCATCGGTGAATTGCCCGGCGTCGAGCAGGTCGCGGTAGGCACCGTGGTGCCGTGGCGCGATCCCGGCTTTTTTTCCGCGCAGTTCACGGTCGAAGGCTATCGCAGGGCCAACGGCGAAGAGGACCCGCGGGCGCGCTTCCGGACGGTGTCACCAGGATTCTTCTCGGCACTGGGCGTCAGAATGATCGCCGGACGCGACTTCACTGACGGCGATCGGCGCGATGGCGAGCGCGTGGTCATCGTCAGTGAGAGCGTCGCGAAGCGGATGTTCCCCAACATGGACGCGGTCGATCGCAAACTGCTGTGGACCGACCCGGTCACCGAGTTCATCGGAGTAAACAAACACCCGCGTCGCATCGTCGGCGTGGCAGCCGATATCGACGACGAGAATCTGGTGCCGGAGCCGGCGATGACAGTGTATCACCCGATGGACCAGGAGATGAACGGCGGACGGCTGTTCATTCACGCCAAGGTCGATCCGTACTCATTGGTGCCGGCGGTCACGAAGGTCATCCGCGGGCTGGCGGCCGATCAGCCTGTGGAACTGCCGGCCACGCTCGACGACATTCGCGCCGAAGTGCTGGCGCCGAATCGAGTCAATGCGCTCGTGTTCACCGGGTTCGCCGGCGTCGCGCTGCTGATCGCGGTGGTGGGCGTGGCCGGCGTGCTGGCGTTCTCCGTGAGCGCACGGACGCGCGAGTTCGGCGTGCGCCTGGCCATCGGCTCGACGCCCGGGCATCTGCTGACGGGCGTGCTGAAGGAGGGCGCGGCCATCGGCGTCCTCGGCATCCTCGCCGGCGCCGTCGGCGGCGTGCTGCTCGCGCGCGTCGTCAGCCGTTTCGTGTCCGACGTGCAGATTCCCGGCCCCGTGCCGATCGCCGCCGCGGCCGCCGTCCTCGTCGCCGCGGCCATTCTCGCCTCCGTGACGCCGGCGGCGCGGGCGGCGCGCGTGGACGTCGTGCGCGCGCTGCGATCGGACTAGCGGGGCCTTTTACTTCGGGAGGCAACGCTGGCAAGCCACAGCCCCCGCTTCATTTCTGCCTCTTGACCACGAGCCACGTATTCTTCGGCCCGGCCACCGCGCGCAATTGGTGCGGTTCGAGCACGTCGTCGAGGATCTTCCGAGGCGTCGTCGACGTCGGTTCCGATGCCACGCGCATGTCGGGCCGCACGAGCTCCGAACTGAATACCACATCCAGGCCGCGCGCCTGGAGATCGCGGAGCACGTCGGCGAGCGGCCGGCCGGCATACCGGCCGGCGGCTGGCGGAATGACCGCCGTCGCCTTCGCGTCGAAGTATTCCTTGCGGCCGCGAGCCACATAGTCGGGATTCGTCATGCGGATGCGGACGCGGTGCCACTGGCCGTCTTTCGCCGGACGGTTCGGGTAGTAGCCAATGCTGTATTGGCTGCGGAGCTCCGCCGCAATCGTGTCGAGCACCGCGTCCATGTTCTTGCCGAATGCCGCTTCAGAGATTTCCCAGGCCCTGCCGCCGCTCGCGTCGCCGAACTGGTTCAGCACCTTCATATCGACGGTGGTGTTGATCGGTCTGCTCGATCCGGGGGTCCCGGACAGCGGCTCGGCCGCCAGGTCGAATACCGGCGCTCCCTTGATCCCGATGCTGTAGACCAGCATGTCGGCCTCGCGGATGTATTGCAGCGCCTTGTCGAAGCGCGTCATGCTCGTGGTGTCTTCCCCGTCCGTGACGACCAGGACCGCCTTCTTCTGATAGCGGCCCTGTTGCACCTTCTGCAGCCCCTGAGACAGCGAGTCGTACAGCGAGGTGCCGCCGGCGACGTTCACCCCGGTCAGCAGTGCGTTCCTGAGTGTCGTCCGATCGGAGGTGAAGTCGGCGATGACCGACGCCCGCATCGCGAAGGTCATCAGGAAGATCTCATCGTCCTTGTGAATCATCGTCAGGAAACGGTCGACTGCGCGCTGCGCCGTGCGGATCTTGGACTCCATGCTCTTGCTGGCATCGAGCACGACGCCGATGCTGATGGGCAGATCCGCCGATGGCAAGAGGAGGTTGATCGCCTGGGGCTGACCGTCTTCTTCAATGATGAAGTCGTCGGCGGTGAGATTCGGGATCGTCCGGCCCTTCCCGTCGACGACGGTCGCGACCACGTTGATCAGCAGCACGTCGCTCTTGAATCGCTGCGCGCAGATCAGCGCGCTCACGAACAGGAGGACGGCCGTGGTCGACACGATGCGCATCGTCAGAAGATATAGCGCAGGGTGAACCGGGCGACGGTACCGCCGAGGTAGGTCAGCGGCTGATGCAGCGCACCGGTGAGCGTGTTGACGCCGGTCACGGTCTCGGCGTCGGTGATGTTGAAGAGGTTGAGCATCAGATGAACCCTCTGGGTGCCCTTGAGGGCGAATTCCTTCTGCACGCGCACGCTCAACACATTGACGGCGGGCAGATAGTACGTCCCGGCCTTCTCGGCCTGGATGGTCAGGTTGCCCTGAACCAGCGGAGTCGTCCGATTCGGATCCGCCAGGGTCAGGTACTGCTCAGTGACGGTCAACACGCGGCCGTACGGCTCGCCCCTCATGGCGTTGTACCAGAAGGCGATCATCCAGCCCCGGTTGAACAGATAGCTTCCCGACGCTTTGAGCGTCCAGCTGGTCGTCTGGGTGTCGTTCGAGTTCCAGAACACGGTGTTCGGATCCTCGGAAAACAACGACGAGAGGTTCCGTTTCGTCCAGTCGAAGCCGCCAGTCAGCTGCCAGTGGCCGCCCATGCGTTTCGTCGCGCCGAATTCGATCGTACTGTAGTCGTCGCCGATCGGCTTGTTGGTCACATAGTAGTCGGTCGTGCCCGGAGGCACGGTGGTTTCCCAGACCGTGATGGTCCGGTCGTCGGCGGTGTGGAGGATGCCGTCAGGGCCGGGATCGAGGGCCGGAACCGGGGTGTACGCGGCAACAGTTCGAAGGCGGTCATATCTGCCAAACAAGTTTCTCTGCACCTTGCGAACAAAGACCCCATAGACCCGGAGGTTGTCCACGACCTCCCGCTCAATCCCCACCGTATATTCATCCGTGTACGAGTTCTTCAACTTGGGATCGACCTCGGCTGGCGTCAGTTGCGCGCCGCCGTTGATCGGCTGAAGGGTCGCGACATACGCCGGCGTGATTCGCGTGGCGCCGACGCCGGGATCGGCCGTCAGGTCGTTGTTGTTCCACGCGTACTTGGTGGTGATGAGGTCGATCGGATTCACGAGGTCCGAGATGATCTCCGCCGGATTGGTCGCGTATCTGTTCCAGCTGGCCTTGAGGGCCGTTTTCCCATTGCCGGAGAGGTCGTAGATGACGGCCACCCTCGGGACGAGCGTGTTGAACGTCACGACGTCACGCGCCGGCGTGACCGTCCTGACCGCAAACGGGCCGAGGTCGCAGCCCGCATCCTCGACGCACGGCCCGTTGCCGCTCAGGCCGAACCTCTGCTCAGGGTAGGAGCTCTGGTACTGATCGAAGCGCACGCCGTAGTTGAGCGTCAGTTTCGGCGTGACCTGAAACTTGTCCTGAAAGAACAGCGCGTGGTTCTGGAGGCCATTCACGCTCGACACGGGCCCGTTGTCCGTGTAGAACGACGTCGGCACGCCGTTGGTCGTCCCGATGTAAAAGTGGCCGACAGTTCCGGCCGGACCCGGAGCGCCATACGCCGTGTACCGCGGTGCGTACCACTGATACATGTAGCCGATCTTCATGTCGTGGTGATTGGCGTAGAGGTTGAGGTTCGTGTTGTAGTGCCAGCGCCGATCTTCCGTGAAGCCGGGCGTATTGTAGGCGCCGCTCCGGGCGAACGTGACATCGTCGATGACCGGCGTCTTGTCCGTGCGCGCGGCGAGCGGAAACTGGGAGGCGAAGACATTGAGCGAGGTGTCCAGCATCGCCCGGTTGTTGATCACCCGCGTGTAGACCACGTTGCCGATTTCAGTCCAACTATTCTGATGCGCCGTCGCTTCGACCAGGTAGAGCGTTGCGGCGGCACCCGAACCACCTCGATACGGTTGAACTTTGCGGCCCCACTGCGTCATGAACGTCAACGTGCTGTCGCGGCTCAATTGATAGTTCAGCTTGAGGGTGTAGTCCGTCGTTGCGGTGGTGAACAGCTGACCTTGTGTGCCGCCTTGCGCCGGAGGCTTGTCGAACATACCGGTGATGGACGAGGTCTGCTGGCCGCGAAGTGACAGGAAGTACCAGAGCTTGTCTTTGATGAGTGGGCCACCGAGCTGGCCATTGATGTCGAGATACCGCAGGAACCTCTCCGCACCGGAGTATTCCTTGCTCCCGGAGGGTTTGAAGTCGGTGAAGAACTCGCCGTGATGGGTGTTGCTGCCGCTCTTGATGACGGTGGTCACCGCGGCGCCCGCGACGGCCACGTCTGCACCGTTTCCGGCTGCAGAGACCTGGGCTTCAGCCATCGCGCCGTAGTCGATATAGGCGCCGATTCCGCCGGAGCCCACGGTGATGTTGACGCCGTCGACGGTCGTGATGGACTGGCCGGCTAACCCGTATGCGCGGAACGCCGACGGCGTGCCGGCCGTATTGCCGCCGAAGTCCACACGCGGCAGCGAGATACCGGGACTGGCGGCCAGCAGGGCGAAGATGTCGCGCTGGTTGGGGATATCGCTCAGGAACGACACGCCGAATGTCGTGCCGACGACCGCGCTCCGCACATCGACGGTCGGAGAGCTGCCCGTGACGACCACCGTGGCTGCGACGTCCGCGATCTCCATCGTCACGTTCATCGTGAGGGTCTTGTTGACCTCGACCCTGGCGCCTTCATGGACGACCGTCTTGAATTTGGACTTCTCAAACGTGACTCGATACTCACCGGGCGGCAGATTCAGGAAGCGATACGAGCCATTCGCTTCCGACACCGCCGCGCGCTGGCCCTGGATGGCCGGTCCTTCGACCGTGATCGCCACGCCAGACAGCGGCGCGTTCGACGAGTCCACGATTCGACCGTAGATGCCGCCGGTGAACTCCTGTGCGGAGGCGTCGCTGCCAACGGCCAGGAGGCACGCTGTGATCAGGACGAGAAGCCATCTGGAGTCCCGGGTCCTTAGACCCGGGGGCTGAAGACCCCGGGCTCCACGGCGCGGCTGCCGTGTCATTTGGTCGCTTCCGCGCCGAGTTGAGGGGCGATTACGACTCGGAGACCGTCAATCCGGTGACGAAGCCCGCAGGTCTTCAAGACGACGTCGAGCGCTTCAGCCAGCGTCAATCCCTTCAGCAGGTCCGGTCTACCGTGCAGCACGGTCGTGCGCGCGGCTTCAGACACCGTCTCACTGGCGAACGTGACCGTCCAGGCGCCTTCACGGCCCACCCAGTCGAGAAAGGCTCCCAGGGTCTGTCCATCCACGTTGAATGCGAGCGCCGCGCGTTCCGCCCACGCCCACTCGCTTCCGGTGACGGCAATGGGGCGGCGCGTGATGGACCGTTCCAGTCCGTCCCGCCACAACAGCTCCTCGCCCGCGTCCGCCCGTACCTCCATGCCGTTCGCATCGGTGACACGCACCTGGCCCTTGCGCACGCGCGTGCGTATGCCAACTCCCGCCAGCCGAACCTCGAACTGCGTGCCGATGTCGCGCACAATTCCCGACGTGGTGTGAATGCTGATCGGTGACGCCCCCGGCGGGCCGGGATGCGCGTCAGCCGAGTCCACGTACACGGCGCCCCGCTCGATCGTGACGTCCGTGGCTGACTCCACGCGGACAATCGTCGAGGCGTCCAGCCTGAGATGCACGCCGCTCGTGAACGTCATGGCCAGCGTGCCGTCGGACGTCGTGACCGTCGAACCCGACATCACCGCGCCGCCGGCTCCGACTGGGGCGGGCGACCCCGAGGCCTGCCCCATGATTTGGTCGACGTGCGCCACCACCACCGGTGCCGGAATGGCGGCCGGGCGCCAGAGCGCAAACGCGATGACGCTCGACGCCGCCGCGAACAGCGGCAGGGCCACCAGCAACCAGCGGCGCCGCGCCATCACCCGGCGGGCGACGTACTCGTCGCGCCACACGCCATGAACCGCCCTGCGCACACGTGCGACCCGGACCTCGTCGGGCGCGCCCATCGAACTGTTCGCGTCGGCCAACCGCACGAGACGGGCCACCTCGTCATTTATTATTTCGGGGGGCTTCGCCCCCGCGAACCCCCCGACGCCGTCGCTCGCTTGCCTGATGGCTGCGCTCCGCTCCGGCGGGCTCGCTCGCTTGGCTCGCTCGCCATTCTCCATGCCCTCGGGGCTCCCGGCACCCCGGTGATCATCTGTTGTCATGATCGCGCTCCCGCGAGCGTGTGAAAGCCGTCGCGAAACGCCACGCGGGCGCGCGTGAGCATGGATTCGGCCGCCTTGGCCGTGGACCCCAGGCGTTCGGATATTTCGACGACCGAAAGACCCTCGAAGTACTTCCATGTGAGCACGTCGCCATACGGGCGAGGCAGATGATCGAGTGTGATGCGGACAAGCTCGGACAGGTCGTGTCGCTCGATTTCCGCGTGCGGACCAAGCCCCTCGCGCGCGAGTGATTCAATCTGCGCACGAATGTCGGGATCGTCAAGGGGGAGGGTGACCGGCTGCCGGCCCGTGCGGGCCCAGTACGCCGACAGTTCGTGGCGGCAGATCGTGCAGAGCCAGGTAAAGAGCGCCGCTTCGCCGCGCCACGTGCCAATCTTCCGCATGGCGATGACGAGCGCCGCCTGGACGACGTCCTCGGCAGCGTCTTCATTGCCAAGGCGTCGCACCGCGAAGCGGAACAGGCGCGGGAAGTACGCGCCAAAGAACTCATCGAACGCGTGCTCCTCGCCGGATCGCATGCGCTGGACGAGCCGAATGTCTTCCATATCAGGGCGTGGCAGTCTAGCCTACCGCTCTATTAGAGCGGCCGGCCGGGCAGAATCCTTCGCGGCCACTGACCCCGGTGTGTCGTTTCGTGCCTCAGGACGTCCGCCGAGGAAAGGACTACCTCGTCGCCTCGTTCGGCTGCATGACGCGAATGAAGAACATCGCGTCGAGCACATTCGGCCAGACGGCGCGCATGCCCTGGTTAGCGAGCGGCCGGCTGACGATCGGGGCCGTGAGCCAGGCCCCCGCGCCGGAGGCCTTCCGGAAATTCAGGAGCGCATAGTCGAAGCGTGCGGCATTGAGGATTTCCTCCAGCTCGATGGACGGATCCTGATCGCTCGTGATCGGGCTGCGAAAGCCCTGCTCATCGCCGGGCGCGCCAATCCCGTTCACCCCTTCGTAGCACGTGAATCCAATCGAGAACATCCGCGACCCGGCGCGCCGCCAGACCTCGGCGCCCATCGGCACCATGCCCCGGTACGACCGCCGGGGATCTTTCGGGTCGATCGTGGCCTCGATGCTTCCGGCGTTCCGGACGATGTGCATTGTCGCGCCCCAGACGATGATCTTCTTGCCACGATACGCGTGATCGGCCAGCCACATGACGTTGTCGGCGTTCTGCTTGTCGCGCATGTTGAACGACACCCATTCCGGATCCGCGGCCATGCCGTGGTCGACATCGAACCATTTGAGCTCGCCATAGGACTTCAAGCTGCTCAACACTATCTGCCGCCAGTAGTCCACGTCGGCCCGTGTGGCGGCAGTCGCCGCGGCAGCCAATCGGGTTCGCAGCAGCTCGAGGTCGTCATAGAACTGTTGCCTTGTTGCGGCATCCGGCGCCGGCAGCCCCTTTTGCGCATACTTGAATCCCGTCAGGTTTTCAGCCAGCTCCCGCAGGGGCGATCCCGGAGTGGTGACCTCCGACGTCACGCCCAGGCGGCCGGCGAACGCGTCCAGTTCACCGAGCAACATGTCGCGCGTAAGCAGACTCGGCTGCAGGTCGAATCCGGAGAGCGCGAGCGGCCGGGATGACCGGGCGGATCGCCCGACGTAGTGAAGCAACTCGGCTACTTGCGGACTATGCGACCACACGGGCGTCAGTGAACGCTGTACCGCCTCGACAGGTTCCTTGCCCTGTTGGATGGCCTTCCAGGACTGGGACATGTCATACAGGCCGCTTTCAAACACGACGACGTCGAAGTTCATCTGCTGGTGGAGGAACTTCACCAGGCGAGATTTGGCGAGCATCGTGGTGCCGTCGCCATGGCTGATTTCGCCGAGCATCACGATCTGCGCGTTGCCGATGACGGCCTTTAGCGGCTGAAGATCCCGGAAATCCTCGTCGCGCGGATCCACGGTTCGCACGCGCACTGCGGACTTCTCGGCCCAGTGGACGCGCGGGTCGTCAGCAAGAGCCGGCGCCGAGGCCGGTTTGGACGCCGGAATCTGGCCGGGGAACGCCGATACGAGCGACACTAATACCGACGCGACGTACCTCGTCATCATGTTCGTCATTCAGGCTTTCGGCTAGGCGCTGTTGTGGCGGTCGAGCCAGTTCAGGCTTTGCGTGATGCGGCCCTTCCCCATCGCGACGCCGGTGGGCGGGTCGTTTGCGATCCGGGCGTTGAATCCGATCTATGCTCCCAGTGGAGGCATCACATGGTTGGGAAGGTCACCGAGATTACGTCGACGTCAAAGAAGGGCTTTGAGGACGCCATCGCCAGCGGTTTGGCTCGGGCGAACAAGACGATCCGGAACATCAAGAGTGCGTGGGTCAAGGAACAGACCGTGCGCGTCGACAAGGGAAAGGTTGTCGAGTACCAAGTCAACATGCTGATCACGTTCGTGCTGGACGAGTAGCGCGGCTTCACGTCTGGTGACCGTTCGGGCGCGTTCACGCGCGATCGGCTGGTAACGTAAAACGAAAGGTGGTGCCGTGCCCTTCGCGGCTCTCGACGGCAATGACGCCGCCATGAGCTTCGACGAAGGTCTTGACGATGGCGAGGCCAAGGCCCCATCCGGCATCGTTGTGCTGATCGCTTTCGAACTTGTCGAACACTTTGTCGACCAGGGCCGCAGGAATCCCAGCGCCGCCATCGGTGACCCGGCATTCCACCGCTCCGTCCAGGCCGATGCCGCCGGCGCCGATGATCACCGTGCCACGCGGGGTGTATGTGATGGCGTTCGCGATGAGATTCTGGAAGATGCGCCGCACCAGCGAGGCATCAGCGAAGATCGTCAAATCCTCGGGAATCTCGTTGACCAACTGCGTGCTCGCGGTTCCCGCAATGGGATGCACGTCGTGGATCAGCGCTTCGACGAGCGGCCACAGGTCGAGGTGCCTGCGCGCCAGCTTCACGCCGACTTCCGTTTCCAGATTGGCGTTCTCCTCCATGACTTTCGTCACCAGGGACTCGAGTTGACGAACATTCCGGCGCAACGCGTTCAGCACGCGCGGCGTCTCGGCGCCATGGCCCTCGGGCCGAAACGCGCGGTCCAGGATGGTCGTCGCCAGCGCGATCGCATTGAGGGGTGTCCGAAGGTCATGCATCACGAACGCGAGGTACTCCTCCCGGCGCTGCTGGACTTCGAGCGCGCGCGCGGTGGCGTACGTCTGCACGGCGGTGCCGATCGCCCGGTCAAGGGCACGATTCAAAATGTGAAACGGCGGGCCCTGGAGACTCACCCCATGCACGGCGGCGAGGTCGTGAATGCAGCCTCGCAGGATGTTGTACTCGGCCACGACTTCTTCAAGGTCGAAGCCGTCTTTCAGGCGTTGCAGACCGTGCGCGGGTGGACTGCCTTCCGCCAGCGCCTCCGCGATCGTTTCATTCGACCCCGACTTGAGGGCGGAGACGAGTTCATCGAGCAGTGCCGGCACGTGGTCATTCAGCGTCGGCACGTCCAGATGGCGGGCTGACGGCAGGGCTCGTATTTCCTGACGCCACCGGAGCAGCAGCGCATCGCGGTCCCGGTGGATGACCTCAGCCAGCGGATCGAGGCCGTCAATAATCATGGGCATCATGGGTCGATTCAACTCGGCCGATCGGGGGTCCGACTTACGCGGAAGCTGTGATGGTCCCACGCAGGCGTGCAGAGGTCAAATCACCGGACACGACGTTCGAGGCCCTGTGGTGCTTGTGGCTCACCAAGAATGACCTCAACGTTGTGCGTCCCGCCGTCATTCACCAGAACAATCGTCCGGTGATCGGCGGCGGCGCCATCGACGGTCGCGCTCATCACGCCACGGCACCGTCGCTGCGGATTCGAGACGACGATGCGGTAGGTCGTGTCGAGATACTTCCAGACAATCTCGTAGGACGGCCATCCACTGGGAATGCACGGATCGACCCCGAACGTCGCACCCGCTCGACGCAATCCGAGCAGACTCTCGATGCCTGCGCGATACAGCCACCCGGCCGACCCCGTATACCAACTCCACCCGCCTCGCCCCGGGTGCTGCGGATGGCTGTAGACGTCGCCCGCGACCACGTACGGCTCAATCTGGTACCGGGCCAGGCCGGCGGCGTCTCGCGCATGGTTCACGGGATTCAGCATGTGAAACACCTCGGCCGCCTCGTCGCCGCTGCCCAATCGAGCGAGCGCCATCACGATCCAGACGGCCGCGTGGGTGTACTGCCCGCCATTTTCCCGAATGCCGGGCGGATACCCTTTGATATAGCCGGGGTCCTGCTGCGATTGGTCAAACGGCGGGGACAGGAGTTGCAGCACGCCGAGGCCGCGCGCGATCAGGAACGTGCGCACGCTGTCCATGGCCCGGTCCGCGAATTTCGGCGGCGCGGCGCCGGACAGCACGGCCCAGGACTGCGAGAGTGAATCGATGCGGCATTCGTCGCTCTGTGCCGATCCGAGCGGCGATCCGTCGTCGTAGTACCCCCGGCGATACCACTCGCCGTCCCACGATCGCGCGAGGGCGTCCGCCAGGCGCGCGATTTCCCGGCGATAGCGGTCAGCGCGTGGGCCGTCGCCGTTCGCGGCGACCAGTGGCGCACACGCGGTCAGCACGGCAGACAAGAAGAATCCGAGCCAGCAGCTTTCACCTCGCCCGAGAATCCCGACGCGATTCATGCCGTCGTTCCAGTCGCCGCTTCCCATCAAGGGCAGGCCGTGCGGGCCCGTCGTCAGTCCACGATCGATCGCGCGCGTGCAATGGTCGAGCAGCGTTCCGACTTCGGTCGAGACGGTCGGCTGGCCGTAGGCCTGCTGCTCCGCTGGCTCGAGCAGCCGCCACTCGATGAACGGGATGCGTTCATCGAGAACGGCGCGATCTCCGGTCGTCGCGACATACTCCGCGACCACGAACGGCAGCCACAGCAGGTCGTCGGAACATCGGGATCGGAGGCCCTGACCGCCGGGTTCATGCCACCAGTGCTGGACGTCGCCTTCCTTGAATTGACGCGCCGCCGCGCGGAGGATGTGCGCCCGCGCGAGGTCCGGACGGGACCATAGCAGCGCCATGACGTCCTGGAGCTGGTCGCGAAATCCGTACGCGCCTCCAGGCTGGTAATACCCGGATCGCGTCCAGATCCGGCAGCTCAGGTTCTGATAAATCAGCCAGCGGTTGATGAGGACGTCGAACGAATCATCCGGCGTGCGAACCTGGATGGTCCCGAGCGTGCGATCCCAATCCGTGTCGACTCGTTCGCGCGCGGCCGTTGCGGCGTCCACCCGCCCGTGACGGGCGATCAACGCTCGCGCGTCTTCCTCATCACGGCCCTGTCCGACCAACAACACGATCCGATGTGAGGCGCCGGGGGCCAGCGCGACTTCCACGTGAAGCGCGGCGCACGGATCGACGCCCGCGCCAAAGCGCGCGGGCAGTTCCGGAGTCAACAGCCCCCCGGGATTCGAGAGGGAGCCGTTACGGCCGATGAAGGCCCCCCGATCGCCGGTCGCGGAACGCAGCGGATCGCTGACGCAGGCGAATGCCACTCGACCGGCGAATTCCGAATTCCAGGCATTGGCGGCCAGGATCGCGCCTGTCGCCTCATCGTGCCGGGTGACGACATGGGCGGCTTCACCTTCGCGCGGCGGGCCCAGCACCCAGTCGTTGTAGGCCACCAGACTCAGACGCCTGACCGCCGTACTGCGGTTCGTCACGGTGAGGACCGAGAATTTGACGGGATCCGTCACATCGACGAAGACCTCGAGTTCATGGGCGATCCCGCGATAGACGCGGGAGAATCGCGTGAAGCCTGCGGCATGGCGAATGACGAACCGGCCGCTCGCCTGGTCGCGCCGGACGGGCCCTGGGGTTGGCGACCACAGCTCAGCCGACTCGTCGTCTCGTACGAACCACGCTTCAGCGGTCGGATCGGACACCGGATCGTTCGCGAACGACGTGAGGCGATTCTCTCTGCTGTTTCCGGCCCACGTGCACGCGGCGCCCGATGCCGTCACGATCGTGCCAAATCCGGGATTCGCGATCACATTCGCCCACGGTGCCGGCGTCTCCTGGGTGCCTTCGAGTCCGATCACGTACTCGCGGCCGTCGTCGGAGAAACCGCCAAGGCCGTTGTCGAGTCTGAGCGGCGGTATGGGAACGGGCTCCTCGAGGCTGCCCGGGGCGATGAAATCGTTGGCCATCGCCCTGGCGGTCATCGATGGCAGCGGCGCGATCTCCAGGTACGGACGATCGAGCTGCGCGCGTAGATCTCCGGCGTCGCTTCGGAGGACCGCGCGCGCCACGGACTCGAGCAGCGTGTGCTCCGCGTCCGCGATCTCGTCATTGCGGATCAGGAAGACGCCGCCGGGCCGGTGCAGCCATGCGCGCCACGGTCCGGCATCCAGCAACGCGGTGAGGTGCGTCTGCGCGTCGGCGAGATACCCCGGTGGCTCCTCGTTGAGAATCACGACGTCGGCACGCAGGCTCTTCAGGCGCCAGTACTCCTGCGCCTGCAGCACTTCACGCACCAGCCCCAGCGCGTCCGGGCCGCTCGCGCGGACGAGCAGGATCGGCAGGTCTCCCGAAATCGAATGCCGCCACAAGGCCGCCTGGCCAAGATGATTCCGCTCGATCACATTCCGGCGGCCGAGCAGCGAGCTGTCCAGAAACAGCACGCGCGACGCGAGCCGTTCGAAGAGGAGCGCCTCCTCGCTCGTAATCGCCAGATGATGCAGCGTGCTCTGCTGGTGGGCCAGGGCCAGGGCAAAGGCCCGCATCGCGGCGACCGGATCGCGGTATTTCTGGGCCAGCGCGTGCGCGGCGTCCCGATCGTCGGCGATGCCCGTGGCGAACGACATCCGCACGGTGGCGCCGGGGACCAGCCGGATGCGCTGGCGGAGGCTGAAGATCGGATCGAGGACAACGCCGGCCGTTTCAGACAGCCGTCGGCCATCGAGGGCCGCCGGTGAGCGGAGATCCCGCCCGCGGCCCACGAACCGCGCGCGGTCCGTCTCCCACTCGATGGGCCCCTGGGTCCGGCCTTCGAGACTCAGGACATGAAACATCCACAGGGGTGGATCGGTCGAGGCGCGGGACCGGCGATGACAGAGGAGGGCCGAGCTCGCGGGCACGAATTCCGTTTCGACGAACAGCTTGCCGAAGGCCGGGTGCGCGAGATCGGCCGCCTGCGCGGCGAGGGCCAGCTCCACATAGCTCGTGACATCGAGCTCACGGGCGTCGGAGCCCTGATTGGTGATCGACACACGACGGACTTCGACGTCGTCTTCTGTGGAGACCGCGATGTCGAGCTGGCTGACAATCGTTTGATCGCGCCGCCGGATCATCGCGCGGTCCGGCCGGAACGTCGCCAGATACTCGTCCGGCTCCACGCCGGTCGGTTGGTAGGTGGCCGACCACACCGCCCCACGCCACGCGTCCCGGAGATAGATGGCGGTGCTGCCCGGATCGAGCGTGGGATCCCGACGCGATCGCGTCACCGCCACGTCGTCGCGCAGCAGACATCCGCCGCCGGCGTTTGTCACGACGGAGACGAGCCGCCCGTTCGAGAGCGTCTGCGTGTGCGGGAACACGGTGTGCGGTGTGCGATAGCGCCGGACAGGCAGCGGCGGCGGCGCCGAGACGTGCACGTCATCGGCCGGCGCGTGACGAGGGGCCGGCACGTCTCGCGGGCGCCGCTCCTGCAGCAGCAACTCGGTCGCCTGCACGCGAGGATCCAGGTGGAACCGTTCGACCATGCGGTCGTCGAGCAGCGCGTTCGCGAGGGCGACGATGGTCATGCCCTGATGATGGGCCATGAAGGTTCGCACGACGGTTGGCGCCGCGGGACCGGGCAGCACATCGGCGCCTTCCGCACGGCTCGTGAAATCGACGGCGTCGAAGAATCCGTACGCGCCTTCGAGGCCCATCGCCGACAGGCGCCGGAGATTCGCCGCACTCTGCGCGGGCACGAGCATGGCGGCCAATGCCGACGCGTATGGCGCGACGACCACTTCCTCGCCGATGCCGCGCTTGAGCGCGAGCCCCGGAACCCCGAAGGCCTTGTACTGATAGGTCCCGTGCCGGTCAACGGCGCTATAGGCGGCCTCCGAGTTGCCCCACGGTACGCGCCGTTCCGCGCCGAACTCGACCTGGCAACGAATCGCCATGCGGCAGGATTGCTCCAGCAGCGTGTCCGGATAGACGCGCGTCAGGAGGAGCGGCATGAGGTACTCGAACATCGTCGCCGTCCATGACATCAGGACTGGCGTTCCATGGACGGCGGTCGCCGTGCGGCCGAGGTGGAACCAGTGGGATTTCGGAACGTCACCCTTGCTGATCGCGAGGAAACTCGCAAGGCGCGCCTCCGATCCGAGCAAATCGTACCGCGAGACATCCAGGCGGGCCTCCCCCGCCGCATCGGACACCCGGAGACCGACGCCGAACAACTCCCGCCGCGCGTCATACAGCGGCCGGAAGTCCATCTGGTCGAACAAGGCGCCCGCGCGGACGCCGACGTCGCGCAGGCGTGCGGCGGTCTCGGCCGAGACGGTGTCGGCGGCGGCCAGGCGCGGGAGTCCCGCCGCAAGGGTCAGGAACGCGCCGGCAAGGTTTCCGCTGTCCACCGTTGACACATAGCGCGGAGACAACGGCGCAAGGGTGGCGGAGTCGTACCAGTTCAGGAGATGGCCGTGAACACGCTCGAGGCCTTCAACCGTCCTGAGGGTCGCATCCAGGCGCGTCGCCATGTCATCGAGACTGATGAAGCCAAGGTCGTGCGCAGCCACGGTGGCAAGGAGCCCCATCGCGATATTTGTGGGCGACGTGCGGTGTGCCACGCGGCAGGCATCCGAGTCGGGTTCTAACTGCACATTGTCGGGAGGCAGCGCGTGATCGGCGGGACCGACGAAGGTCTCGAAGTAACGCCAGGTCTTCAAGGCGACGTCTCGCAGGTACGCGCGATCGGCGTCCGTCAGGGCCTCTCGCCGTGGCGCGACAGGCCGGCTGATCAGGTACGCGATCAGCGGAGCCGCCAGCCAGAGGATCAGGACGGGCGCCGCGACGGCGAGCGCTTGCCGGCGAGCGAAGAACAGTACCAGCAGCATGACCCCCGCCAGCAGGGGGCTGGCCATCATGCGCGTGGCAAAGGCGCCGAAGCGCAGCGTCCGGTTGCGACGCGCGGCGGCCGCGGCCGTCTCCCATTCCAGGAACCGCTCGTGCGTGACCCCGATGCGCACGAGCGTCACGCCGATCGCATGCAGCCGTTCGTACGCGTCACTCGCGAGAAACGCGACCTGAAGCACGGCCCGTGACGCCGCCAGGCGCACGTCGTCCGTCGCTGCACGCCATCGCGCCCGGTGCCACAGCGTGCCGACCATGGTCACCAGTTGATCGGCGAGCGGAAACGCGGTCGCCCCGAGGGCGATCGCCGTCCAGGCGAGCGGTGAGCCGGGCAGGACGGTCCATCCCGCGATGAGCAGGGTCACGATCGCCGGGGCCATCAGACTGCGGCGGAGATTGTCGAAGATCTTCCATCGTGCGATCAGGGGCAACTGATTGCGGACCCATCCATCACGTGACGGCACCGCAGGAAGCAGCCAGAAGAGGATCTGCCAGTCGCCTCGCACCCAGCGGTGCTGGCGCCTGGCGTGCGCGAGCACGCTCGACGGATAGTCATCCACGAGTTCGACGTCGGTCACGAGCCCGGTGCGCGCGTAGAGCCCTTCGAAGAGATCGTGCGACAGGAGGGTATTTTCCGGCACCCGATGTCCGAGCGCGGCGACAAAGGCGTCCACGTCGTACAGGCCTTTGCCCGTGTAGATGCCTTCGTCGAACAGATCCTGGTAAGTATCGGACACGGCGGTGGTGTACGGATCCACGCCCGTGTCTCCGGCATACAGCCGCGCGAAGAGCGAACCGGCGGCGCTGGCCATGGTGACGCTCACGCGCGGCTGCAGGATCGCGTAGCCCTCGGTCACCCGGCCGGCCGCGGGATCGACGTGGGCGCGATTCAGCGGATGCAGGATGATGCCGATCAGCGACTTCGCGGCATCGCGCGGCAGCAGCGTGTCGGTGTCCAGTGTGATGCAGTAGCGGATCTGCGAAAGCCTGTCGAGGTCACCGACCTGGGTCACGAAGGTGGTGTCGGTGGCGCCGCGCAGCAGTCGGTTGAATTCGTCGATCTTCCCGCGCTTGCGCTCCCACCCCATCCAGACGCGCTCGCGCGGGTTCCAGCGCCGCTCGCGATGAAACAGGTAGAAACGGTCCGCATGGCCCTCGCCGAACCGCAGGTTCAGATCGAGGATGCCTTCAGACGCGGCGGCGAGAATCACGTCGTCGTCCTCATGTGTCGGGGTCACGGCGTCGGTAAAGTCCCCGAGAATCGCGAAGTGGATGCACGGATCGAGATTCCCCTGCGCCAGAACCTCCAGATGCCCGAGCAGGCTCTCGACCGCTCGGGTACTGCCGAGCAGCGTCGGTACGACGACCATCGTCCGGCCGTCGTCGGGCACGCCATCGGTGAGGTCCAGCCGCGGCAGTCGACGCGGCCCGACCCGCCAGGCCACCAGCCGCTGAATAAGGGCGATTGCGACGTCAAGTGCGGGCAGCAGCAGCAGGGAGAGGACCACGACCGAGGTGAGCCGCGACCGGTCTGCTCCGGGCAGTTGCGACCCGGCGAGGAGCGCGGCGGCCGTGACCAAGGCAATCGATCCCAGATACATGACCGTGGGATGCCCCAGCACGAACCGCCGTAACCGCAGCGCCGCCGGCGGCCGATAGGCGACGTCGCGCTCGAGGTCGCGGCGTCCGGGACCGACCAGGTGGAAGCCCACATGCGTCGCGCCCTCCATCGCCGTTCCCGTCCCCGCCGCTTCGCGCGCACTCTCGATGGCCCGCATGGCGATCTGGATCTGCGCCTCGGCCGTCCGCGCCGCCAGCTGTTCCACCGCCCGGCGCTGCTCGTCGCGACTGAGAAAGTCCATGCGGCTGTAGATACCGGCCGGATCCCGGCGCAACGCCCGCTCGACCAGACTGACGCTCTCGACGTAGTCGCGCCAGTCGATCTCCGAGCACAGACGCAGGGTCGTGATGGCATTCGCGACGGACACCTGGGTCATGCCCTGCCGCTGATGCTCAGCGCGGATCGCCTCCTCTGCGCTCGTCTGGCGCGCATCGAGATCCGTCTGAAGCGCGCGTTGCAAGAGCGGAACGGTGCGGCCGTACTCACGCGTGCGCAGCAGCAATTGCACCGTGGCGGCGAGGTCGACGCCGACAGGCCACGCCACGGGCTCATTCGTTTCCAGACGAGCCAGGAAGGTGTCGGCCAGATCGCGCGCCGCGCGTGCCCGCAGGATTTCGTCGGCAAGGCGGCGCAGATTTTCGACGAGCGCCAGGGTGAGCATGCTCGGCCACGCCCACAGTTCGCCGATGGTGAGCGGGGCGACGCGCTGATACGAATGGAGGAACGCCTCGAGGCGCGGCAGGTCGATCCGGCTGTCGCTGTGGCGGACCAGTTCGATCGCCATCGCATAGACACGCGCCCGCCCGAGGTGTTCACGCGAGGCCAGCGCCGGCAGGTGCCGGTAATACGTCCGCGGCAGGTTGCGCCGCACATCCACGATCTGCGACGTGAGCAGATGAAAGTTGTCGAGCAGCCACTCGGAGGCCGCCGTGATGTAGCGGCCGGCGCGGATGTCGCCGGCCAGCGTGTGGTGTGCTCGCCTCAGGGCTCGTGCGTTGTCGTGAAATCGGGGCAGGATGCTGCTTGGACGCGAGCGCGGATCAATGGTGAACCTCGCGGCAAGCGCAAGCGCACGATCGTCAAGGCGATCGGCGCCCAGCATGTCGTCCCGAAGGGCACGGTCATCCTCTGCGGATCGGCTTCGTCGAAAACGGTCGAACAGTTCACGCACGCTGGAATTGCTTCCATCCTATCTCGCCCGGCAGATTTTGGGGTCCCCGCGGGTCCTCGGCGATGCAGACGTACCTCAACCATTCCGCCGAAGTGTTGACGGAATGACGGCGCGAGGAAGCGTTGCGATAGCGCTCGGAGCGCCTTCCGTGATAACCGCGTCGCGCGAGTGAGCGAGCCGGAGGTCTGGGGGCGAAGCCCCCAGACCACTCACAGGCCTACTTCACTTCCGCGTTGCGCTTCTGAATCGTGGTCGCTGCGGCTCGCATCCGCGCAGCGTCAAGCCCCATGACTTTGGCGGCATCCTTGGCCAGCTCGGCGGCCAGGGCATCCAGCTTCGTGACGGCCGCCCGCCGGGTGGCCGCGCTCGCGCTTTCGACGTCCTTCATCGCGGCGTTGAGCGCATCGGCCCGGTCCTGCGCCAGCGCCTTGGAGCGCGTGAGCTGATCCAGGTACGCACGCGCGACCACGTAGCTGTTGGGCCACACGTAATGCGCCTGGCACTGCGGGTTGTGATCGTTGGTGTTGCCGCAGCCCTCGCGCGTCGCCAGCTTCGCCGCGTCGATCTCGTTCTGCGAGAGAAACTCGCTGGGCGTCAGCTGGAAGATGTCGAGGCCGCGCGCAATCTCGGAGCCGTAGAGGAACCCGTTGTAGTAGTACACCGACCAGTAGCCGCCGATGACCATCTGATTCGCGTCGATCGGGCCGCGGTCGAAGTATGCGATTTCCTTGACGCGGGCGGAGTCGGTGAAATCGAAGACCGTCGCGCCACCCTGATAGAAGGCCTGGGCCATGATGTCGCGCCCCGGCACCGGCACGAGGCTGCCGTTGTGCGCGACGCAGTTCTCCTGCGCGGTCTGCCACGCCGCCGGCTTGAAGTAGCCGCCGAAGCGCAGATGGCGTCCGTCGCCCGTGCCCTGGATGTCGAAGATCGCGTTGCCGCCCCACAGGGGTGGATGGATGGACTGGCAATTCGGCGACGTGCCGCCGCCCCATTCGTCGGAGAAGAGCAGCTTGGTGGCGTCGTTGTTGAACGTCGCGGAGTGCCAGAACGCGAACGCGGGGTCGGCGACGTCATCCAATCGCTTGGGCTTCGTCACGATTTTTGTGTCGAGCAGCAGTCCGTTACCGGAACAGGCCCCACCGAGCAGCTGAGCCCACGGATAGCTGGTGACGTCGTGGCACCCGGCGGTCGGGTTCGGGCTCGGTTCGCCCGTGCCCTGGCGACGGCCGCGGAGGCTCGCGAGCTGGCCGGTATTGTCATCCGCAAAGATGTAGGCATGGCTCACGACGGCCGCCTGCTCCGGGTGCGCGAGCGGGACTTTGATGACGTCGATGCCGTAGGTCGACGTGTTCGGCGCGTTCGGGTCGGACACGCAGCCGGCCTTTTCCTCGGGCGAGCGAATACCCGACGTGCCCGAGACGTAGATGTAGATGTTGGCCTTGTCGTTGGGATCCGTGACGATGGAATGCGTGTGTGAACCGCGGCAGGTCTGCACGCCGGCGACCTGGCGGGGCTTGCGCGGATCACTGATGTCAAAAATCCGGACGCCATACATCCGGTCCGGATTGGCCTGCGCAGCACCGCGTCCGCCGCCCGCGCCCGCAGCCGGCTGATTGGCCGCGCCGGCCGCCGGAGGCGTGGCCGCAGCGCCCGCTGGTGCCCCCGCACCGCGACCGGTGGCCGGCGTCGGCGGCGCGCAATCGAGCCGTCCAGCACCTTCGACGGACATGAACGCGAGGTTCCCCCAGACCGACACGTCGCCCTGCCCGCCCGGACACGACACGATCGTCTGCAGCGAGGCCTTCGCGGGGTCCTCGATACTGTAAAAAATCAGCCCGTGGAAGTTGCCTTGCAGCGCCAGCCGGCCGTTCAGGCCGAACGCGAGATCGGAGTTGGCGTAATCGAGGCTGCGCGCGTTCGTGGCATTCGGATCGAACATGCCGTCGGGCTGGCGCAGGGTGGTGACGAGCTTCATGTTGAGCGCGGCCTCGCCGGCGTCGTACTTGCCGGCCTTCAGGCCTTCGCGCGGATCGGGCATGTGACAGGGCGCGCCGCCGCCGCCGCGACCGCCGCGGCCGCCGGCCCCACCAGGTTGACCCGCCGCGGGTGGCGCTTGAGCGGCCGCAATCTGCTCGGGCGTGCAGGGCAGCGGGATGGGGATCGCTCCCACCGTCGCTCTTCCCTGCTGGGCCTGCTGGGCCTGCTGCGGCGCCGCGGCACCGGCCGCCTGCGGCGGTGGGGGCGGATTCTGCGCGAAGACCGTGGTGACTGCCAGACACACGGTGGCGCCAAGAGTACTGAAAATGCGCGCGTTCATGACCATTCCACGGGCCTCCCTAAAAGTCCGTACATGCGAACGATTTCCATCCGCTGATCGTTGTCGACGCCGTTCAGGAAGTCGCCGATGTTCGGCTCCTTCCCTCCGCCGGCTTCGCGCAGCTCGGCGACCATCTTCAGCGCACCTTTGTGGTGCTTGATCATGCCGGTCAGGAACAGCTCATCGAATGCGGCGCCGCGCGCCTTGTCGAGCGCTTTCATCTGCTCGGCCGAGAGCATGCCCGGCATCGCGCCCATGTCCATCTTGTGGCCGGCCATGCCCGCCATTTCCATCTGAGCGGAACCATCGGCCGTGATGGTCGGCACCGCCTGCTTTCGGCTGGTGAGCCACGCCGTCATCGCCTGCATCTCGCTGCTTTGCGAGAGCTGGATCTTCTGGCCCATCGCCATCAACTCCGGCGTCTTGGTGTGCGTGGCGATCATCGCCGCCATCAGGAGCGCCTGATTGTGATGATGGATCATGCCCTGCATGAACTTCACGTCCGCGTCGATGTAGTTGTTGTCGTGAAACGTCGGGACGCTCGACACGACCGCGGAGGCCTGCCCGGGCGCGCCCGGCTGAACGATAGCCGGGGCCTGAGCAGCGGCCGCTGACGCCGCCTGACCGGCGCCCTGATCAGCGGCGTCCTGACAGGCCGACAGGCCGACGACAGCCGTGAGCGCGAGGCTGGCAATCGGCAGAAATCTCGTCATCTTGATCTGGCTCCGCCCGAAAGTCACCAAGGGCGGCAGCATACACCGAGGCGGGGCAGAAATAACGCCGGGAGTCGTTTCGCGGCCGATCGGAAACTGGTCGTTTTTACGGTATAAACCACTCCATGGGTCTCACCAACGACGTCATTGCCGCCTGGGCCCTCGCCCTGGTTGGTCCGGCCGTCCTCTTCGTGACGGCACTGCTCATCCGCCGGGTGCCACCCCCGGAATCCAGACCGGCGCGAACCGCTGACCGCATCGTCACGTGGTACGCGGCCCACCCGCAGTTCGCGCTCTGGGTCCTCCTCTTCCTGTTACCGCTCTCGGCGTTCATCCTGGGCGGCGCGGCGTTGCTGCGGACGTGGGGCGACAATCCCCAGCTCCGGCAGTACGCGTGGCGCGCCCTGGCGGAAATTCCGGAACATTGGGCGGCCGTGTCCATCGGCGGGGCGACGCTCCTGGCCGCGGGCGTGCTGGTCATGATCACCGCGCATCTCATGGCCGGACAGGCGCATGGCCGTCGGCCCGTCTCGCACTAACGCCATCGCGTTCATCGGCGTCGCCACGCTGCTCATCACCGGCTGCCGTGCGTCGGACGACAGCATCCTGCTCAGCCTGCACGAACAGTTGCAGCGCCATCCGGCGATGCAAGTCGAGGACGTCTACAAACTCACTCACCAGGCGGCGTTCGGCAATGAACATCTGGTGACCGATGACGTCATGGCCCGGCAGTATCTGTTGTCGGAACTCGACGGTGTAAAGGCGGACGACGGGGAGCCGCTCATCGAAAGGGTCAACGGGAACGCGACGGTGATGCGCGTCAATCTCCGGCCGTTCAAGGCGCGCCATCTCGATCCGCAGCGCCTGGTCGAGGCGATGCTGGCGTCCGCACGGGCCTTCCATCCGGATCCCAGCGTGTTCGAACGATCGTGGCAGGACATCGTCCGGTCAGCCGAGTCAGGGAGCCTGCCGTGGCCCGCGGATGCGTTGCGGGCGTTCGCGGCCACACGGAAAACCGAGGGCTATCCCGCGGTTCATCATTCCGACATCTACACTGTCCGGTATCAGCCGGCCTATCGCGTGCTGACATCGGTCGAGGCCGAAAAGGCCTGCCGCTGAAACCGCGCCTCGATCCACGCCGTCACGATGTCGAGGACCACCGGCGACATCGTCTCTTCAAGATCCGCGTACTCCCCGATCGCGCCCGTGCGGGCCGTCTGGAACAGATGATTGAGGCCGGCGAGCTTTCGGACAGTAACGTCCGTGTTCCGGGTGAGCGCGGCCGTGATGGCCGCGAGGTTCTCATCGGCCGGCACCTGGCGGTCGAGCGTGCCGTTCAGGGCGAGCACCGGCACGCGAATCCGAGACAGGAATGCCGCGGGCTTGTATTGCAGGAGGTAGCGGGTCCAATCGCTCGCCATCTGCAGCAGCAGCTGGTCCCGTCGCGCCTCGGACGCCTTCAGGATCGTCAGCGCCTCAGGCGTCAGCCGCGCGCGCACGCGAGCCCGCGCGTCCTCGGCGCTCGATGAGGTCGCCACGGCCGTATAGATATCGGTCATCACCGGCTGCATGCGCGCGAGATCCGTCTCCGACTGGCCTTGAGACACGCCCAACAGACGCTGCTGTGATTGCACCAACTGCATCATGTCCGTGCCTGGCGCCGCCAGCAGGATGATGAACGCGACGTCGCGATCGCTGACGCCGGCGATTTGGGCCACCATCCCGCCCTCGCTGTGGCCGATGAACCCGATGGCCTCGCGACGAATGTCCGGCCGTGTCCGCAGAAACCGGACGGCGGCGCTCGCGTCCGTGGCGAAGTCCGCCGACGTCGCCGTGGCGAAATCTCCCGTGGATTGGCCCACGCCTCGATCGTCGTAGCGCAGCACCGCCACGCCGTGGCGGGTCAGATGGTCGGCGAGCACGGCAAAGGTCTTGTGGCCAAGCCAGGTCTGATCGCGATCCTGTGGGCCTGAACCGGTGATCAACACCGCGGCAGGAAACGGGCCGGCACCTTCAGGCAGCGTCAGGGTACCGGCCAGCGTGACCGCACCGGCAACCGGATTCCTGAACGTCACGTCTTCGGCCCGGTACGGCAGCGGCGGACTCGGCGTCTGAGGACGGACCGGTGTCTCGCGCTCGGCGGAGGTTCGAGTACGAACGAACGCGAGTGCGGTCTCCGGCTGGGCAGGAACCGTCCAACTCCCCTTCAGGCTCGTGGCGTCATCCGACAGCCTTCCGGCAAACCGGGCGCCCGACGCCGGCACCGAGAACGCAACCGCCTGCCCTTGTCGCGAGAATCCGGCGACCGGCAAACCGACCACTCCAAGATCAGGTGAATCGAACGTGACGATTGTGCCTCGCGCATCCGTCGCGATTCGCAGCGCCAGTCGAAGACTGACGCCGTTGCGGGTGACGACGCCCTGCCAGAGGCCGTCGAGTCCCGCAATCACTGGCCGTGTCGGAGGCAAGCCGCGCCGGAAGGTCAAGGGGATCTTCCCGCCCTGCGTGAACACACCAGAAAATGACTGCTCGGCCTCGATCCACTCCCCTTCGTACGAGATCTGCGCGGCTTTCACGGTAAACGCCAGATGGCCGGCCGTCAGGCTCACGGTGGTGAGCGGCATCTTGCCGGGTCCCTGGTCCGGGCTCGCCATGTCGCCGCGTAGCGCGCCCTGGCCGTCTTCGCTAATGGTCACGATCAGCGTGACGGGCCCCACCGGTGACTGGAGTACGCCGTGCCAGTCGCCGACGACCTTGACCTGCGCGGCTGCGGGCAGGGCGACGGCCAGCAGCGCAAATCCTCCTGCGATCCACCGTGTCAGTGTCATCACCAGCTCCCTTGGAGACAGATCTCCCCTGAGCGGACGCTCGCGAGTATTCGCCGGCGTCCGTGTGCGACGATCGATTCGACTTATGGAATCAGGCCGTTGTGCGTTTTGAACGGCAGGCGAGGAGCGTCCATCCGCCGTAGCCCATCGTGATCAACATCGCCACGGCGACCACGACCATGGATGCGATGTTGGCGAAGCTCATAGGCGCAAACGCCCAGAGGCCGGCGTAGGCCAGGCCGGCCAGTGTCATCGACCAGCCGCTCACTCTCAGGGCTGATTGGGTTCGTGCGGCCGCCACCGCGGACGCCCGCCACCGGCCGACATCCTTCGGCATCAGGTTGGCGTACGCCGCCAGCATCAGACCCACGATCACCTGCGTCGTTCGCCTGGCCGTGTCAGGTCCTATGAATCCCACGCTCTCGGCGTACTTCAGCGCGGCGACCGTCGCGAGGAACAGCACGGCGACCACGATGGCCATGGATGTGCGTTTGAGAATCATTTGGTTGAGGCCTTTCTGAGTGTGGCCGGCCGCGCGTGCTTGTCGGCGCGGTGTGACAGATCCAATCCGAGCAGTCCCGAAAACTCCAGCAACGCTTCCTCGAGCACGGACATCTTGAGGCGGTACATGAGCGTCTTGCCCTGCTTGTCGCTGTCGACGAGCCCGGCCTCCCGCAGCACCGCAAAGTGCGCGGACATCGTCGGTTTGGAAACCGGGAAGTGGTCCGCCAGATCGCCGGCGGATTTCGGCCCTTGCCGAAGCAGCTGCAGCACCTGTCGGCGGGTTGGGTCGGCGAGGGCTTTGAACACCGCGGTCACATTTAGATGATTAGCTAAATGTCTATTCTTGTCAAGCGCGAATCCCTGGCCGCCGATCCGGCATCGATCGGCGGCGCGGACCGGTTCTTGCAGCGGTAAACGAAACGAGCCGAATGCCGGCTCGCCACTCGAGCGTGTTGTCATCAACGACACCAGATACGCCGTGCGACGACACAGAACCTGCAGTCGTCGGCACGCTGGTGCCATGTGAAAGGCGGGGCCGTGGGACCACTCTTCTGGCTGCTTCTGGTCGCGATCATCGTCGCACTGGCGGCCATCACCGGCGTCAAGCCCAGGGAGGGCCGTCACGTCGCGCGAACTCGTCTGATGGGTGTCGCACGCGTCGTCCTGATCCTGATGGCCCTGATCGTGGCCTACGTCGCGTTTCGTTCGTAAGTTTCGAAGCGCTTCCCCGTTTCATCGTAGACTTCTGCGGACCGCCGGCGTCCGGCCGGTCGCACGTCCAGGGAGTTTGCCATGAGAGTTTTCGGTACCATCGCCGTCTGTTGCGCCGTTCTCACCGCCGCCGTGGCCGCCCGATCGCAGACACCCGCCGCGCCTCAGCCCCGGCCGTTGCCGACGCTCGTGGTCGAGGTGCAGACGATTTTCAACAACATCAAGACCAATATGACCAAGGCCGCGGACCAGTTCCCGGAAGACAAGTACGGCTGGTCGCCGACACCTGACGTCCGGACCTGGGGCGGATTGCTGTCGCACATCATCGACGACAACAACGGCGCATGCTTTCTGCTGGCCGGCGAAGCGGCCGCGCAGCCGCGGCTCGACAGCGGCGGCAAACCGACCGATGCCGGCAAGGGCATGACGAAGGCGGCGATCGTGGCGGCCCTGGCCGATTCATTCGCGCGCTGTGACAAGGCGTTTGCCGCCGTGACGACGGAGAACATGCTCGAGCGCAACGGCACGGGCAACCGGTCGAAGATCGGCGCGTTGATCTACGACACGCAGCACATCAACGAACACTACGGCAACATCGTGACCTACATGCGCCTGCAGGGGATGGTGCCGCCGTCGTCCGCGCCGAGGGGTGGCGGGGACTAACGGTCCCCGACTTCCCCTTGTCGTGCGGCACGGTGACGACCACCGTGGCCGAGGCGTGCGTGTCTGCTATTACTTCGAACAGTCCGGCTGCGGCGCGCGATGCGTCAGCTTCGCGTTGGTGGCGCCGAGTAGCGCATCGATCGCCGTCGCGGGCCGGCTGGGCAACGGGGCCGGCGCCAACCGCGGCTCCCTCGTGCGGGGCGAGGCGGTGTACAGCAGTCCTTCGAGATGCTGTCCGGATTCAGGCGCCTTGAAATACCCGTTGATGCGCCCGCGCTCGAGAATCATTTCGTCATCCGGTTCGAGCACCGTGATGACGGGATAGCCGCCGAACTTGAGCGATCCGGCGATGGCGTCCGTCCCTTTGTCTTCGCCGACGAATCCATAGGCGAACACCCCGTCCCCGGCAAAGCGCTCGACTGCCGCGCACCGCACCACGTTCGCGATCTGTTTCGCGCACCAGTGGCACCAGTTCGTGCCGACGAACAGCACGAGCGCCTTCCTGGTTTCAATCGCCTCGCGAAATGCGTCCACGCTCTGGTTCACGTACCAGCCGATGCGGATGTGATTGACCTGTTCCGATCGGGCCGGCAGCAACTGCAGCGTTTGCGCGTGCTCTTCGCGCGTTTTAGCCTGGAGCTCCTCGTCGCTCTGACCCGGCCGGTTGACGAGTTCAGACGCGTGGCTGCCGGAGGCCGGCGCGGGCTGGCCGGTCGCACGCTCGAACATCGCGGAAACGGATTCGGGCGCCGGCTTCGGGCCGAGGCCGGCTGCGGACGGGTCGATCGGCTTGAGAGGCGCAGGCGGCGGCTCGGCACTGCCGCACGCCATGGCTGCGCACGCCAGGGCGACAACGATGAGCTGTCTCATGCGGAAACCTTACAACAGATGTCCGCGCGCGTGGCGACGGCGCTGCTCGCGAGCCGCGCCGGCTACCGGGCGTCTTCCGTAACCGTCCAGCCCTTGCCTGGGTCGTACTTCGCCATCGCGGACGCTATCTTCACGGTGTCGGGGCCCAGGTCCTGTTCGAAGACGATGCCGGCGCTGCCGACAATGAAGGTCTTCACACCGGTTGCGCGGTACTGCGCCGGCCAGGCGACGAGCGCGAAGCCGCCGATCATGTGTCCGCGCACCATGAAGTCCATCGCGCCCAGCGGGGCGGACGCACCCTGCGACGTCAGGACCTTGAAGTAATAGCCGTGATAGGGCTGCGGTGTTTTATCAGCGCTGTAACCCTGTGCGATCGCGCGAGCGACGGCGTCGCCGATGGGGCTCTCCGGACCGCCGGCTTCGGGCGCCCAAAAGAGCCCATCGTGCTTCCCGGGACTGCTCATGATCCGCTGCGCGTACTGGCGAACGCCCGTCTTGTCGGGGTCGAGGGCGGCGTACAGCCACTGTGCTTCCACAAAGCCCCGGCACACCGTGATGGCGTCGAGTTCATTCGCGCCGACGCGCCGTAGCAGCAGTTCGTAGCGGCCTTCGGCGACGTCCCAGAGCCATCGCCCGTTCTTGCGGACGAGTGGAATGGCGGTGGGAAATCCGTCCGCACCAATCAGGACCGTGACGCGGTTCGGATCGGCCGGGTCCTTCGCGAACGTCGTCTTCTCGGTCGCGAGCCGGACGAAGTCGGCGCGTTCCTTCTGGTCAGCCACGGCGTCGCTGGAGGACACGAGGTCCTTCGCGTCCGGCCCCAGCAGGGCCAGCATGGCCTCCGGCCCGGTCCCGGCCGCCTTCACGGCCGCGGCCATGGCTTCTTCTGGTGTGGCGAATGTCAGGCCGGTCGCCACAGCGGCCGGCTTCTGAGCAGGCGCCGCCTTCGCGGCCTGGGATTGACGCGCGGCCGGATGCGCGGCCCAGACGCCGATGATGGCAATCGCGAGCGCGGCCGTCAGTGACTGAATCGTGTGCTTCTGCATTGTTACCTCCGGCCTCCGCCGCCCATACTGCCGCCGCCCCGCGCACTGGATGCTCCAGCTCTGGAGGCGCCACCAGACATGCCGCCGAAACCCCCGCTCGTTCGCGACGAGGTTGTCGGCACGCTTCGACTGCCGACGCGGTCGCCGCCGGTCGTCGGACGGCTGGAACTGCTGGAACCGAGCCCCCCCGGGCGACTCGCGCTCGTGCTGCCCGCGCCAACGCCGCTTCCGCTTCGGTTGGCACCGGTCGACGTCGCACCTGGTCGGGTGCCTCCGCCTGCGCCCGCACCCGTCCGGCCCGTGCTGCCGCCAAACTTGCTGGCGCTGTTCTGGCTGGCATACGGCGCGCCGCCGCGGTGACTCGGGTTGTGGTTCCAGTTGCTATTGCCGCCGATGGCCCCGGTGTTCCCGGTCCGGATGTTGTTCGTCTTGATGAAGTTGTTGTTGTGGTTGATGTAGACGTTGTTGCCGCCGCCACCCCAGCCGCAGCCCCAGCCCCAGCCGCCGCTGATGCCGATGCCGACCGCGATGCCCACGCCGAAGCCCAGCCACGCGCCGCCGTAGTACGGCGGGTAATAGATCGGCGGGTACGGGTAGTACATCGGCGGACCCCAGATCACGGTCGGGCTGTAGGTCGGGACATAGACGACCGTCGTGCTCGTCGGCTGAATCTCGATGACGGTCTGGCTCTCAACGACCTTCGTCTCGACCTTCTGCTGTTCCGTGTTGTCGAGCTTGCCGGCATCCTTGGCTTTTTTCCTGAGGCGCTGGACCGCCGCCATGACCTCCGACTGCTGCTCGAGGAACGCGTTGCCGAGATTGTGCGTCCACGTGATGTCTTCGGTCAGGCGCTTCAAGAGGTCGGGCACGACCGCCGTGGCCTGCACGCTCGGGTCCCAATCCTGCTTTTCAACCGCCTTGGTCAGCTCGTCGCCCTTGAGCTTCGGGTTCTTTTCGAGCCACTGCTGCGCCTGAATCAACTCGAGCGGATAGGTGGACGCGACCAGCGATTGCGACAGGAGCGGATCGGGATAGAGCGCCACGGGCGCGACGAGCGAGTCGAGTTGATCGGCCGTCAGCTTCGGCGCGTCCTTGTCGGCCGCCGCCGGCGTCTGCGCCGGTTTCGCGGTGGCGGTCGGCGTCGGCGTCTGCGCGATGACCGCCACGGTGTTCACCGGGACGACCATCACGACGGCCAGCGCGACCGCGATGCCGCGAATCGCCGTTCGGCCCCCATGCATCGGTTGGAAACTCGTCATCATTCGTTCTCCCTGATCACCAAAAGCCTGACCAGCCTTCGGGTGCGTCGCTGCACGTCTTGTGCCGAGTGCCGTGCGAATCGCCGTGCTGGCGAACGCATCGCAGCGTCCTGAATTTACCGCGGAATGTTGGGATCCCGGTGACGAACGGACTCGTCAGGCGACAGCGTGGCGCGACTCGATCGCGACGATCCGCGGTCGCGCGATCACGATATGTTGAGATCGCACCTGACAGGTGCCGATGGGCCAAGACCCCGAAGCGTCAGGAATCCTCTTCGCACACGCACTGGACGGCCGACAGCAGATCGCCGTCGGTGGCCACCTTGCACACAAAAGCGGCCGCGCCGAGTTCAAAGGCGCGCTGCCGAAGACTGGGATCGTTCATCGCCGTGAACACGATCACCTTCGCCGCCGGGTTCACTTGTCTAATCTGGCGACAGGCCTCGAAGCCGCTGACCGTCGGCAGGTTCAGATCGACGACGGTCACGTCGGGCTGCAGTCGCTGCACGGCCTCGAGCACGGCGCCGCCATCCGCGACGGTTCCGACCACGTCACAGTCCAAGGCGAGCAGCCGGCAGATGGCCTTCACCATGTCGGGATGATCGTCGGCGACGAGGACGCGCGGCCGTCGGCGTGCTTGGATGGTCATGCCGCGCCTGCTGGCGCCGTCTGCATCGACGGCACGGCGTGTCGTCTCAACGTCACCGTGAACGTCGCGCCGCCTGCGGAATTGTTGAACGCGGAAATGGATCCGCCATGCGCATCGACAATCGTCCGGACGATCGTCAGGCCGATCCCGAGCCCCTGGGATTTTGTCGTGACGAACGGCGCGAACAGTTTGCCGTCGAGTTCCTCGGGCAGGCCTGTTCCCCTGTCGGCGACCGAGATGCGAACATCGTCGGGTCGGACCTCGCCGCGCACCGTGACACGGCGCCGTGCCGGTGGCGCCGCGGCCATCGCGTCGATGGCATTCATCACCAGATTGACGATCACCTGCTGCAAGAGCACCTGATCCCCGCTCACGACGCACGGCTCGGGCGGCAGATCGATGACGGCGTCGATCGCTCGCAGTCGCAGGTCGTGGCCGACCAGCGCCAGGCTCTCGCGGACGACCACGCACAGATCGACGGGTTTGGGGTCGAGCTCGCGCGTGCGGAGCATGGTGCGATGCCGCTCGATGATCTGGGTGGCCTGCACGCCCTGGGCCTGAATATCTCCGAGGATCTCACTGATCGTTTCGGCGGGCGCCCGGTCGGCCGCGATCATCAGCTGAAGCGCCTGCGCATTGTGAATCATCGAACTCAGCGGCTGCCCAAGCTCATGGGTGATCGAATTGGTCAACGCGGACATCATCTGCCGGCGGCTGGCGTCGGCGGCGAGCACCAGGTGCCGCCGGCTCGCCAGTTCCGCCCGCTGCCGGGCGCGGCGGTGATACAGAAGCCCGACGATCAGGAACGATTGCACCATCAGGACGCCCGCCGCGATGAACACCGTGTTCCGGTATTCGCTCCAGGGACTGGGCGCCTTGAAACGCACGACGCTCCCCTCTGGCAGCCGGCTTTCGGCGATGCCCCACCGCTGGAGTTCACGCCAATCATAGATGGGCGGCCCCTTCTCCTGTGGCTGTAATCGCACGCGATTCGGCGACTCTCCGTTCAGCAGGCGAATGGCAATCTCGGCCGTGGTGCGGCTGAGGTCATCGACCCGCACCATGGGCCCTCCCACGACGCCGTGGCCGAGGTACACGTTCTGCGCCGCAAACAAAGGGACGGAGGCCGCCGCGTGCAGATCGGCGATGACCCGGTCGTCCGCATACGCGGCTCCTGCGGCATCCGTGCCGAACACGATGTAGAGAATCGCAGCATCGGGTGGGAGGGTTGCGCAGCGGTCCAGAATTTCTGCGAATGACAAATTGTCGGACCAGATGAATGTCAGTCGATCGCCAAAACGTTTAAATTCTGTCTCGAGCTGCTGGTGCCAGAACTGTCCCAGTTGCCCCGAGCCCATGACCAGAAATAGCTGCCGGGTCTGCGGCCGCACCTGAAGGATGCCCTCGACGACGTGAGGGTAGTCATTAAGGATCGTCACAGCCGTCTCGGTGTCCAACAGCGGCGCATCGTCCAGAAAACGCTGATCCACAGACGCGAACAGGAGCGGCACCTCGGGGAACAGCTGCTGCCGATACTTGCGGGCGAACACCGCCGCCGGGCCGCCCGCGGACACCATGAGGTCGGGCTTGGGCCGATCGGCGAATGTGGAACGAATGAACTCCACAATCGCCTGTTCAGGCGCGCCGACAAAACCTGTCGGTCCCACGACGACCTGAATGAGGTTGACGGGCCGCCCGGCCTGCTGGTCCAACTCGACGCGGAAGTTGCCGGTGAACTGATCCAGGGAGAGATTGCCGCGATCCAGGGATTGCAGCATCAGCACATTCCGGACCGGGAGCTGCGCCTCGCTCGGCGAGACACCCAGCAGCAGCACTGCCAGGATCGCCCACCGGTAGCCCGGACCGGGACGTCTCAACTTCCGGGCGCCGCGGTGCGATTTCGCCATCATCAACCATCGGGCCGATGGCCCACGGTGATGATATATCCCCGCGATGCGAGGACCCGGGCCGGGGCCTCAGCTGATCGATAACGGGTCCGGCGTCGTTCGTCTCCCGGCGGCGCCGAACATGGCCGCCACCCGGTGAAGCACCGGTGAGGCGATCAGCACCACGGCCAACGCGAATAGAGGCCAGTTGAAGGTCGTCGGCAACACCTGCAGGACTGCGTCGCGGCCATCCGGCAGCGCCCGCGCCGCGTCCGTCATGAAGACGGCGAGAGCCAGCACGATTCCGGCGCACGCGAGCGCCCTCGTCCACCGCGCGTCAACCACCCGATCGTCCGACTGCGTGGCCAGCGTGCCCCAGACAATCATCACCAGCGCAATCGTGACCGGCGCGAGCACCGGTCCCCACCACGGCAGCGGCAGCAGGAACAGGATGTCCCAGTCGACCAGCGTCTGCGGCCAGCCGGTCATCAGGCGTAGAAACACGTAATAGAAGATGTCCCAGACGCCGAACGCCAGCGCCGCATACCCGGCGCGCCGCCACCAGGTGCGCCCGGCGAGCAGCCCGACGGTGGCCAGCATCACGAGCGTCGCGGCCTCGCGCCACAATTCGACGTTACCCAGCGGGCCGCTGATCGGCAGCGGATTGGCCTGATACGGCTCGATGCGATCGACGAGCGCGCGAATGTAGAGCACACTGGCCGCCTCGACCCACGCCATCGCAATCGCAAAGACGATCACGATCGCCCAACGCCCCCGCTCCGACAACTGCCCGCTCATGACCATGCCTCGTATTTGCGAATCCGGGCCTCGACGCGGTCGATGACGTCATCCGGCGTCGAGGTGCCGGCCGTGAGCCCGACGACCCCGGCAGCCTCGAACCATTCGGCGCGCACGTCCGCGTCGGTTTCCACGTGGTGCACGCGGGCGCAGTGCTGCCCGCACGTCCGCACCAGTTCGCGGGTGTTGTTACTCGACCGGCCGCCGACCACGATGACGACATCCGCCTGGCGTGCCATCTCGACGGCCGCAGATTGCCGGTCCTTCGTCGGTTTGCACACCGTGTCGATGACGCGCACGGTTGAGTGCGGAAAGCGCCGCTGGATGAGGCCGACGACGTGCCGCACCTTCTCAATCGACTGCGTCGTCTGGGCCGCGATGCCGAACCGTGGGTACTCTTCGAGCGCGAGGACGTCGACGTCCTGGAGCACGACGTCGAAGTCGGACGGTTCGAGGTCGCCCGTCAGGCCGCGCACTTCGACATGGTCGCGTTGTCCGACGATGACGACGTGATACCCGTCGCGCGCGAGCGTCGCGACGGCGCGGTGCGCGACGTGGACGAGCGGGCACGTCGCTTCGACCACCGCGAGCCCGAGCGCGCGTGTGTGCGCGAGCGTGCGCTCCGACGTGCCGTGCGCGGTCACCATGACGGTCGGCGTTCGGACGTGGGTGACGTCCTGCGCGATGGCGATGCCCTTGGCCTCGAGCGCGTCGAGCACCGTGGGGTTGTGGACGAGATCACCCAGGATCGTCAGCGGCCCGGCGTCGGCGTGTTCGAGGGCGAGCGCGATGGCGTCACGCACGCCGAAACACATGCCGAGGCTGTTGGCCCGGAGGATGCGCATGCCGAGGATATTGCCACAGAGGACTTTGCAATGTAAAGTATCCCTGTGGGCCGCACCCGATGACGCCCGGACGGCGACACGTCCGACACTCGGCGCTACAACGCGAGTTCCCGCAGCCGGCGCTCGAAGAATCGTCGCTCCGGTCCTTGCCGTGTCAGTTCGATCGCCTGAGCGTAGGCGGCCGCGGCCTCCCCCACCCGACCCAGGCGGCGACACAAATCGGCGCGCGCCGCATGCGCGGGCCCGTACGTCGCCAGGTCTCCGCGCGCCAGGATCGCATCGACCAACGCCAGCCCCGCGGCCGGTCCGGTGCTCATCGCCACGGCGACCGCGCGATTGAGTTAGGCCACCGGCGACGGATCCACCCGCAGCAGCACGTCGTACAGGCCCACGATCTGCCGCCAGTCCGTTGCGGAAGCCGTCGCCGCTTCGGCATGGACGGCCGCGATCGCCCCCTGCAGCGTGTAGGGGCCGAATCGGCGCGAATACAGCGCGCGCTCGACGAGCGACAGCCCTTCTGCGATCTGCGCCTGACGCCAGAGCGATCGATCCTGCTCGTCGAGCAGAATCAGCTCGCCGGACGCCGACGTGCGGGCGCTCCGCCGCGCGTCGTGCAGCAGCATCAGCGCGAGAAGTCCCATCGCCTCGGGCTCCGGCAGCAGTTCGACCAGCACGCGCCCCAGACGGACCGCCTCGTCGCAGAGGTCGTGCCGGACGATCGATTCACCGGACGATGCGGAGTAGCCCTCGTTGAAGACGAGATAGATCACATGGAGGACCGCGTCCAGCCGATCTGGCAATTCGTCGCGGCCCGGCACCTGGTACGGAATTCTGGCGTCCCGGATCTTTCCCTTCGCGCGCACGATGCGCTGGGCAATGGTGGGCGCGGGCGCCAGAAAGGCGCGTGCGATTTCTTCGGTCGCCAGCCCGCACACCTCACGCAACGTCAGCGCGACGCGCGCGTCCGGCTGGATCGCGGGATGACAGCACGTAAAGATCAGCCGGAGCCGGTCGTCTTCAACCGGCTCGGCCTCGTCCCCGCCATGCGGCGGCACCGCGGCCTCGAGCTGTTCGGCGATCGCTCCGCGGGCCGCGTCGAACCGCGCCGCACGACGCAGCTTGTCGATCGCCTTGAATCGCCCCGTCGACACGAGCCAGGCGCGCGGATTGTCAGGGATCCCCTCGCGGCTCCACACGTCGAGCGCGGCGGTGAAGGCGTCGTGGAGCGCCTCCTCCGCGCGGTCGAAATCGCCGAGCAGGCGGATGAGCGTCGCGAGCACGCGCCGGGAGTCGGATCGATACAGCTGATCGATCCGCTCCCGCACGTCCATGTGTCAGTTGAACTCCTGGATGGGGCGGATCTCGATCGAGCCGATGCGCGACGACGGAATCTTCGCGGCGACCGCGATCGCGTCATTCAGGTCTTTGGCGTTGATCAGGTAATAGCCGCCGAGGTGTTCCTTGGTTTCGGCGAACGGGCCGTCGGTCGTCGAGATCTTGCCGCCGCGCACCCGCACCGTGGTCGCCGTTTGCGTGGGCTGCAGCGCCTCGCCGCCCACGTAGTGGCCGCTCTGCTTGATCCCTTCGGTAAAGGCGAAGTACTCGCCCATCATCGCCTCGGCCTGTTCCTTCGGCATCGTGCCCCACTTGCTCTCTTCGTCATAAATCAGACACAGATAACGCACTTGGTCTCCTTTTCAGGGGCATTGTGCCCCGTTTCACCAGATAGTCGTTCGGGAGCCAGCCAGATCGACACCGGGCGCCGCGCGCGGGCAGATAAATGATAAAGCTCAGGCACAGTCATGGAGGCTAGGTGACGAAGAAGCGAACGGAGAACTGGCTCGCGGTCATCGCGGTGGCCGTGGGCCTTCCAGTCGCCGCGATCGTCGGATTCATGGCGTACCTGGCCGCGATCAAGGCGCCGCCGCTGCACCCCAACCCGAACGACATTCCCGCGGTGACGCTGTCGGTCCCCTCGCCCGGGTGGGCGCCCGCCGCGGATCGGGGACGGCAGGCTGTTCGCGCGCTGATGACTGCACAGAACCTTCCTGGAGTCTCGGTGGCGGTCGGTATGGGTGGCGAGATCGTATGGGCCGAGGGCTTCGGCTGGGCGAACATCGAAAGCCAGGTGCCGGTCGCGCCGGGCATGCGCTTCAGAATCGGACACGTGTCCAAGGCGCTGACCTCGGCCGCCGTCGGCCTGCTGCTCGACAGAGGCCGGCTGCACCTCGGTGACGAGATTCAGAGGTATGTGCCCACGTTCCCCAGGAAACAATGGCCCGTCACCCTGCGACAGTTAATGGCGCACACGGCGGGCTTCAAGCACTACACCGGTGAATATGCCGACGTGCCGTCCGGGCATTGCGATCGCGCTTCTGAAGGATTGGAGAGTTTCGCGGATGGTCCGTTGCTGTTCGAGCCGGACACCAAGTCGCGCTATTCCACGTACGGATGGGTCCTGGTGAGCGCAGCGGTGGAAGCGGCGGCGGGCGAGCCGTTTTTCACGTTCATGCGCACGCAGATCTTCACGCCGCTCGGGATGACCGCGACCGGGCCGGAGTCCGCGGCCGAACCGATGGCCGATCAGGCGACCTTCTACTTCTCGAAATTCACCGGCGACAATAAATTCGGACACAACGTGGCACAGCCCGTCGACTACTCCTGTTTTGCGGGGGCCGGTGCGTTCCTGTCCACTCCCTCAGATCTGGTGCGGTTCGGGATGGCAATAACCGCTGGAAAACTGGTCCAGACCTCAACGATCAGGACGCTCCAGTCCCCGCAGGAACTGCCGTCGGGCAAGGAGACCGGCTTCGGCCTCGGTTGGACAGTTGAAACGACATCGCTCGCCGGCGAAGCCACCCGGCTCGTGGGCGATGCCAGCAAGAGCTTGATCGGCGGATCCACGTCATTCCTGGTTTTTCCCGATCGTGGAATTGTCGTGGCCGTCATGACGAATACGTCGTACGCGGACCCGCGGTCGATGGCCCTGAGCATCGCGCAGGCCTTCGCGGAACAGAAAAAGAGTCCGGCGGCCAAATAGAGACCGGCTCCCCTTGGGCAGGTCATTTGGGGGAGGACTTGAGGTAAATCAACGTCTGAATCGCCCGGGCGGACCCTCGGCCTGGCCCAACTGCTGAGGGACCGGCCATCGGCCGAGAAGGTGTCCGTGCATACCGGCGCGGACAGCATCCCGGCCGCCTACCTCGAGCGCTACCCGGAGGCGGGAGGCCCCGCCGAACGCATTCCCCTCTGGAAACTGCCGTTCATCATCGGCCGGTCGGAAACGGCCGATCACACGGTCTATTCCGGCAAGGTCTCGAAGGAGCACGCGACGATCGAGGTCACCGAAGGCCGGTATGCCGTCCGCGATCTCGAGAGTACCAATGGGACGTTCGTCAACGGGCAGCGCGCCACGGCCCGCTTCCTCGAAGACGGGGACATCGTCCATGTCGCGCACATCGAGTTCTGCTTCCGCCACGTACGCGCGTCAGCGGAGGCCGACGGCGCCGACAGCGAACGGCTGGTCGAGCAAACGCAACTCGTGGTCGCCGACGAGCCGCACAGCCTCATCCGCGGATCCGAACTGCTCCGCGAACTCATCGACACCCGCGCGGTGGAGATGCTCTTTCAGCCGATCGTCGACCTGCGCACGCGCACGGCCATAGCCTATGAGGCCCTGGCCCGCGGCACGCATCCCGAGTTGAGCGCCAATCCGGCGACGCTGCTCGCGCTGGCTGATCAGTGCGACCTGGCGGTTGAACTGAGCCGCATGTTCGCCAAGCGCGCGGTCATTGCCAGCGCGCGACTGCCGCCCGGCGTCAAGGTCTTCGTGAACGTGCACGCGCGAGAGCTGGCGCATCCAGATCTCATCGAGTCGCTGGCCGAACTCGCCGCGCTGGCGTCGCCCGCGCATCCGGTGGTGCTCGAGATCGCCGAAGCGAGCGTGACGGACGTGGGCGCGATGATCAAGAACAAGGAAGCCTTCACCAGGCTCGGCCTCCAGTTCGCCTACGACGACTTCGGCGCCGGACAGGCGCGGTTGATTGAGCTGGCGGATATTCCGCCGGACTATCTGAAATTCGACAAGGGGATGATCGAGGGCATCGAGGCCGCGACGCCGCGCCAGGAAATGGTGTCCGCGTTGCTGCGCGTCGTCCGGCGCCTCGGCGTGCGCGTGATTGCGGAAGGCGTGGAAACGGAACTCGTGGCCGCGATCTGTCAGCGGCTCGGGTGCGACCTCGGACAGGGATTCCTGTTCGGCCGCCCGGCCTGAACTCAGCCGGGGTTCTTCACCGTCGCAGGCCGATCGATGACCATGCGGGCGCGGTCCTCGAAGGCTCTCATGATCTCGAGCCAGTTGTCCCCATCGAGCCGCAGAATGACGTAGCCGTCCGCCCCCTGCAGCACCAGCCAGTGCCGCGAACGCCCGAGGATGCCCGGCACGTCGATCTTCTCGCCAGGTCCGCTGAGCGCCGCATCCCACTTCGGATCGCGTCCGTGCGTATACGTCGCTTTCACGATGTGCTGATACGGCAGCGTCGCAGACGCCGTCTTGCTGTTCGCCGGCTGAATGGTCACGTCCGCGCCGGCGAGTTGAACCACGGCATCCAGGGTGGAGGTTCGGGTGCCATTCACGGCGAGCAGCTTCACGTTGCTGAACGACACCGGCGGAAGGACGCCCGCCTCGCCCGAAAGGGGCGGCTTCGCGGTCTTGGACGCGCCGCCGGCAGAAACATTCGTCGAAGAGAAAGACGCCGGCGCGAGAACGGCACGATCGCCCGGTAAGACAGGACGGGTGTCTGGTGCGGAACTGCCCGACGACATCGTCGGCGTCGTCGTGGATTCCGTCAACGCGAGGCTCGGAGCCGTGGGCGCATCCGACGACGCGGAATTGCCGGATGTGGACAACCACACCGCGCCGGCAAGCGCCGCCACGGTGCCTGCGCTCAGCCATGCGGTGCGCAGCCTGCGCTCGGGCCTGGCTTGAACGCCGGCCGCTTTCGGCGGTGCGTCCGGCCGCGGCGCGGCGGCGGGCGCGGCCATGTCGGGCCGCACCATCACCTCGGTGACTTCAACCACACTGGCCGCGATCGGCTCGGGCGTGCTCGCGCATGCGAGTGCGAGCGCCTCATGGAACGCCATCGCCGATTGAAACCGGTCGGCGGGTTTCTTCGCGAGGACGCGCGTCAGGATCGCGTCCACCCACTCCGGAAGATCCGGCCGCACGTCGCGCGCCTGTGCCGGCGGATCGTTGACCTGCGCCTGCGCCATGTCGAACGGCGTCTCGGCTTTGAACGGCAGCGCCGCGGTCACCAGACGGAAAAAGACCACGCCCATCGCGTACAGATCGGCGCGCGCATCCACGGGGTGGCCGAGCACCTGCTCCGGCGCCATGTACGCGGGCGTCCCGAGCATGGCGCCCGCGCTCGTCAGATTGACGGCGCCTTCGAGACGCGCGATCCCGAAGTCCATGATCTTGATGGATCCGTTTTCCGTCAGCATCAGGTTGCCGGGCTTCAGATCGCGATGGACAACGCCCGCAGCGTGGGCGTGCTCCAAGGCAGCCAGCGCCTGCATGCAGAGTTCTGCGGCACGCCGCGGCGAGAAGGCGCCCACCTGTTCGAGGATTTGCTGCAGGCTCTGGCCCCGCACGTATTCCATCGCCATCACGAGGTGCCCGCCGTCTTCGACGAGCTCGTAGACGGCGGCGATGCCCGGATGGCTCAGCCGTGCCAGCGCGGCGGCCTCGGCGCGAAACCTGGCCGTGGACCGCTCCATGGTGGTGTCGAGGATCTTGAGGGCGACGTCGCGTCCGAGGGTCTCATCGGCGGCCCGATAGACGCTGCCCATGCCGCCTCGCCCGAGGCGCTCCAAAATACGGTATTGGCCGAAGTTCTGCCCTAACACCCGGTTCCCACCGCCCGCCTTATCGGCGGGGGGAACGGGGGGCTTCAGCCCGAAATGCGCCGGAATTCGGCGAATCGCTTCATCATTTCCCCGGCAAATGCGGCGGATTCCGCCGCCGAGGCCCCCGACGCGTCAAAGGCCTGGCGCACCTGCCGATCGGTCAGCTGGGACAGCAGCGTGGCGAACCATCGGGCATGTTCGAGGTCAATGCTCAAAGGCGCGTTCCCCAGCAGCGGATGACGAAACTGCACGCGTTTCATGGCGACGCCGCTGAGGGGTTTTTCAGCGATGAAGGCGGCCAGATTCCACCGGTTCGGCGCCTGGTTCGATCCACCGCGCATCCGCCCGAACGTCGAGCCGAGATCCGAGACCAGATAGCGTTCCTCCACGTCCCCGGTGGGCAACGGCACGCGGAGGACGATCGCATTGCCCTCGGTGTAGTCCCAGTTGCCAATCAGCATCATCAACGAGTGAAGACCGGACAGTTCGCGTGTGCCCTTGAAGCGGTTGTCTTCGATGTGCCAATTCCCCGCCGGCTGCGCCCCTGCCGGCCGGCGCTCGAATCGAGCGCGCTGAAACGTCCCGTCCGCTCCGACGACGCCGGCCGCGCGCTTGAGATCTTTCACGCCGTCGACGCGGCCGGTGGCGACGAAATAGTTCTCATCGACGAAGTAGCCCAACGCCCACACCAGACGCGTGGCGGCGATCTCGGCGTGCACTTCATTTTGCCCCGGCTCAGCAGTCGCGAGTTTCACCGACCAGGTCACGCCCGCAGCGTCTTTGACGTCGAGTTTGGGCTTCGTGCCGGACACGTCCTCGGCGACGAACATGAATGGCGGCTTCGGCGCGCGGGCCTCATTGCCCACACCCCAGGACAGATCGCGCTCCCCTATCCGACCGGGGTCTTTCCACAGCAGTTGGATGGTGCTGTTGCGACCGGTCGCGTCGAGCGTTCCGGCTGGCACGAGCGCCAGACACACCACGGCGCACATCACGGCGAGGATTGGCCTCATGAGTTCTCTCCGCCGCTCTCTAAGTGCAAGAACCGAGCCTGATCGGACGGACCAGCCCGGCGAGGCGCGCGGGCGGTCAATATCCAAGGGTGCGGGGATTGTGGGAAGCCGACGGGCCAGCCCCGCCCCTCACCGGGCCGGAGGGGACGGGCGTACGACGAACGTGCGGGGCTGCGGATTCGGCGGGGGTAATTCCGGGACCTTGGCCATGGCCGTTTCAAACGCGCGGTTCACCTGATTGCCGGAGACGTCTTCCAGCGCCGGCTGCGTCACGAATTGATGGGGGCCGGCCGCCCAGGCCGACGTGGGCACGAAGATCCAGCGGCAGTCACCCGCTTCGATTTCCGCCCGGCCTTCGACCTTCCGGCCGTCGGGTCCTGTGATCACAAACGCGCGCGCCGCAATTCCGCGATCGATCGGCCAGGGAAACGTCACCGCCAGCGGCGCGGTGCCGCCGGCCACCACATCCGAAAATTGCCAGTCCTCGACCCGCAACGGCGACTCGATGGCTGGCCCCGCCTGGAACTCGCGGCGGAAGTCCGCCGCGAGCGGACGCATCCGCGCATCAGTCCAGGTCGCGGAAATTTCCAGCACGTAGCGCCGGCCCGGCACGAGCGCGCGGCCGAACTGCCGGTTCGGCAGGATGCCGCGCTTGACCCGGCCGGGATCGAAGAAGAGCGTGTAGCGCGTGCGTTCCTGATTGAAGTAATCGGCTTCGATCGGCACAAACGCCGCCGCGACTTCCGCGCCCTGCGCGTCGCGCAGCGTGATCTTGCCGACGCCAGTCTCCAGGCCCATGGCATTCGAAAAATGGATATAGATGCGCAGAATATTCGCCGGCCAGACGTCCGCCGTCGGATCGACCGACAGCACGCGTGTGAGCGGTGTCTCGGCCTCGCCCGGCAGCGCCAGGGTTTGCGACATCACGCTCGGCTCTCGCGGACGCTGCAGCCGCGCGGTAAACAGTTCGAGCGTATAACGGCGGCCACGGTCGAACGGAAACGACGGCGTGAAGTCGATGCGCCCGTCGGTGATGGCATACCGGCCGCTAATCGCCACGTCCGCGTCGGGCAGACGGACGCGCAGGACCTGAGCCAGTTCGGTGTGGGAGAGGTTCGCATCGCGCAGGGCCGCACTCTCGGCGGACGACAGTCCGGTGACGGAGGCCCGCTCCGGCGACTCGAGGGCCAGCACGATCGGCCCGCCGGCCCGCGATCCGCAGGCCGGAAGACAAAAGGCCGACGCCGCGATGAAGAACGCGGCGCCGGCCGTAAAGGATCGCGGAACGTGCACGCCGAGCTACGGCAGAATCACGATTTGCAGGTTGCGCACGCCATCCGCGCCCTTGACGATGACGATCGAACGGGTGGCGTCGAGCAGGTCGAGCTGTTCGACCCCCGTCAGGGTGGCGATTTTTTCGTATTTCACACCGGCCGTCTCGGTTGGAACCGGGGCGGTGATAGGCGTCTCGCTGCCGAACGTTGCGGTCGGAATCTTCATGACGCCGCGCGAGGTGTTCGACATCAGCAGGAATTCCTTGCCGTCCTTCTTGTAGACAACCATGTCGATCGGGCGATTCTGGTTGCCCAACTCGGCGATCGTCGTCCCCAGCAGTTTGGCGCCGGTCGTAAGCGCATCGACCGGAATCCGAACGAGCGGCGTGCAGAGGTAGCCGGCAATCAGCATGGGCTTGCCGTCGACCGTGTAGGGCACGAAGGAATAGATCGGCGATCGCGTTTCCAGTCGGCCGTGATTGCCGTGGAAGATTTCGATGCTGGTGCCACGGTCAACCGCGGAGAACGGATAGGCAATTGACCAGAGCTTCGAGGCGAACTCCTCGTTCGAGAGTCCCGCGACGAAGATGCGGCCGTTCGACACGGCGATGTCCGTGATCGCCTCCCGGCGCGCGCGGTTCGCGGCATCCGGCGCGTTGGGCAGCGTGACTTTCGAGAACTTCAGCGTGTCGGTCGCGACCAGTGTGAGATCGCCCTTGCCGTCCAGCCTGAGCAGCGCCGGCTTGGCCGCCGCGCCCACGCCGCGCATGACGGAGAGATAGGACTGATGCGTCTTCGGATGGACGGCCAGATCGGTGATCGCGATTTCCGCCGGGACCGTGCCGAGCAGGGCCGCGATTTTCTGGTCGATGCCCGCGACGGCCACGGACCCTTCGGCGCCACCGGTGCCCGCGGCGCCGAGGTCGACGGCCACAATGGCCGCTGAGGCGGTGTCGCCGGCGTAGAGCGTGCCGTCAGGCGCAAACGTGAGCGGGCCGATCGATGCGAACGCGGGACCGACACCCTGTTCGACTGGCGCGAACGAGGGCGCGGCGGTCGGACTCGAAGCCGTCGACATACCCGCCACGAGCAGCGTGGCGAGCGCAATCAGAGAACGTCGCATGGGGTGCCTCCAGGGCTTTGAACGGAACAGGCTCAATTTAGCGCAGTTCTCCGCCGCGCAGCAACGAAAATGGCGCCGTCTCGCGCTAGGATCGCGGCATGCGCCTCTTGATGCCGGCCGTTATCGTCCTCAGTGTCTGCACCGCGGCGGTCCACGCCGACAACTGGCCCCACTGGCGCGGGCCGTCCGCGTCCGGCGTGTCGTCGGAGACCGGGTTGCCGTCCACCTGGAGCGAATCCGCCGGGGTGGCGTGGAAAGCGAAGATTCGCGGCCTCGGCGTCTCCTCCCCCATCGTCTGGGGCGATCGCGTCATCGTGACCTCGCAACTCGGCAGCAGCGGGTCGCGACAGGGGCCTCGCCTGGCGCAAGGCGCTGATGCGGCGGCGGGCGGCGAACGGTCTCTTGGAGGTTCACTCGCGACCAGCAGTGCCGACGGGGTCACGTTTCTGGTCACGGCCTTTAATCGCCTGACCGGCGCGCAGCTCTGGGAGGCACCGATCAAGGCGCAGGGCACGCTGCCGTCGGTGCACGACAAGCACAATCTCGCGTCATCCAGTCCCGCGACCGATGGCGAACGCATCTATGCGTGGTTCGGCAGCGGGCAGGTTGTCGCGCTCGACATGAATGGCAAGGTGGTCTGGACGAAGAATCCTGGCGCCGACTACGGCCCGTTCGAGATCAACTGGGGCCACGCGAGTTCACTCACGGTGCACGACGGCGCGCTCTTTCTCATCTGCTACCACGATCGCGCGTCGTATCTGCTCGCGCTGGACGCGCGAACCGGCGCCGTGCGCTGGAAGGCCGACCAGGCGCCAGGCGTGACGTCCTACAGCACGCCGCTCGTCGTCAAGAACGCCGCGGGCGTGTCCGAGGTCGTCGTCAATTCGAGCCTGGGGCTTGCCGGCCACAGCGTGGCGACCGGCGAACGTCTGTGGACATTTGATGAAGCCAACCGATTCCCGGTGCCGATGCCGGCCGTGCACGACGGCATCATTTACACGACCCGCGGATATCGCAGCAGCCCGTTCATGGCGATCAGACCCGGCGGCAAGGGCGATGTCGCGAACACGCACGTCGTCTGGCGCGTCCCCTCTGGTGGGCCCTATATCTCGTCGCTGGTGCACTACGAGGGGCTCATTTACATGGCCGGCGACGTTGGCGTCCTCAGCGTCATCGACGCAAAGAACGGTGAGCGTCTCCACCAATCCCGCATCGGCGGTGTGTATAGCGCGTCGCCCGTCGCGGCCGACGGCAAGATTTATCTGCTCAGCGAAGACGGTGAGACGATTGTGATCTCGGCGGGCAAGACGCCGGCGATTCTCTCGCGCAACAAGCTCGACGCGCGCCAGCTCGCGTCACCCGCCATCTCGGGCGGCCGTCTCTTCATTCGATCGGACGACGCGCTGTACGCGATCGGCAAGTAGCCGGCGTCACCCGCCACCGTGCTCCTGATCGGGCCGTGGCGTGCGGAGCTGGTCGAGGCGGAGTTGCCGCTCCTGAATGGCCCGCGCGGCATCACTCTTTGTGCGCGCGTCGCACGCGCCTTGCAGCACCTGCTGAAGCCGGGCGATTTGGTTGCGTAGCTCGGTTGCCTCCTGCGTCATCGCCGGCGCGCCTACTTCAGCGCGTTGAAGGCCTTGAGGATTTCCAACAGGTCCGGGCTCGTATAGGTGTACTCGCCCTGCGCGACACGCTTCACGCCGGGATACGGCGGGCGCTCGGCCGTCACTTTCAGCGTCATCGTGTACGGGCCTGGCAGTGTGTAGACCCTGGCTTGGGCCCGGTTGCGCACAGCCTTCTCGACGCCCTGCTGAATGGAGATCTCCGCCTGCGCCGGTGACATCCCGAGCGACGCGTCGCCGATGTCCTCCTTCACGGCCACGGCCTCGATCGGCCCGAGCAGGCCGCGCACTTGATCGACGACGGCTTTGTCGCCGGCGATGAAGACGACCGGCACGCTGGAGAGACCGGCCACGAGCGCGTTGTAGCCCGCCTCGGGCATGGACACGCGGTTGATCGAGAAATCGATCACGTTGCCGGTGGACGTGTGCTCGAGAATGGCGTTCGGCGTGCCGGCTTTCGCGTGGAAGCCGATGAAGACCACCGCGCCAAAGCTCTCGTCGATGCCCTCCATCATGTTCTTGGGACCTGTCCCCTGGCCCCGGAGCAAGCGCGCGCGCTTGTCGACGTCGCCTGGCAGCAGATTCTGTTTGCTTCCGTGCGAATCCCGGACGAGGACCTCGGTCGCGCCCGCACGAAACGCACCTTCGACGGCGGCATTTGTCTCCAGCGCCATGATCTTGCGGAAGTGGGCGTAGTCCGGTCCGGTGGGGCTCACGTCGCTCCCCGCCACGACACCGGACAGCCCTTCCATGTCGACCGAGATGAACACCTTCAGCGGTCGCGCCTGCTGAGCCAGCAAGCCCGCCGAGAGGGCGGCCAGCACGCACGTGATTCGGAGCAGTGTCTTCATCATGGAATCTCCCCGCCGCGTATCGCCACGTACGCCTTGCGAGCCCGCACGGTGACGCCCGGCCGTTTCACTCGCACCTGGATCTCGTGGCGTCGACCATCAAATGAGGCGGGCACGAAGCCGATCAGGTACTGCAGATGCAGCTCGTCGGCGATGCTCTGGAACGCCGCCTGGAGGTGCTCAAATGAGCCGAGGCGCCGGTACTCGGCTCCGGTACGCTGCGAGAGAGTGACCAGCTTGTCGAGTCCCAATCCGTCCGGGGCCCCGACGGGCGGCACGCCCACGGTGTACACCATCATGCCGTCGCGCTCGATGCGCGTCAGCACATCGCCGAAGGAGCTTCGCTCTCCGGCCAGGGCACGCTGGCACGGCGCCGCCCAGGGTGGTGATGGCGCATTTGATGGCTTGGCGCCACCGGGCGCGTCATCGCCATCAGACAGAAGGAGGATCACCCGCCGCCCGGCCTCCGTGGCCAGCGACGACACCGCGGAGTCCGTCGCCGACCACACCGGCGAGCTCTCGTCGGGCGGGATGAACCGTCGCAGGGCCGTGATCAGCGCAAGCCTGTCACTCGTGAACGCCATGCAGTCCCAGGTGAGCGTCCGGATCGACGCGCGATCGGCATTCAGGAGTCGGCCGACAAAGACCTGCGCTGCCAGACGGACGGCGTCGAAATTCTTGGCGGTGCTCCCGCTGCGGTCCAGAACCAACGCGACGGATAACGGCTGCTCGCTACGCGAGAAGACCGAGATCTCCCGCGGTGTGCCGTCGTCGAACAGTTCAAAGTCGTCCCGCCCCAGATCGCGCGCGATGGTGCCGTCCTTGAGCTTGACAGTCGCGTAGACCTCGACGACATCGGTCCCCGAACGAAACGGCGTTTGACGGGCGAGGATTGGCCCGCTCGCGCACAATGCCGTGGCGCCCGCGAGGACGCCCGCGCGAACCAGCAGCGGCACCCGCTGTGTGAGCTGTCTTTTCTCGGCAGCCCCGGTCCGCTGAACCCCAGGTTGGGCCACCGACCCAGCGGGCCACTGGCCCACGGCCTGGTCCGCTGGCCCGGGGGATCCGACCACGACACCCTCGCCCAGGGGGTCTACCGGCTCGCGCGACGCGATCGCCACCGGACGCGTCATGGTTACTGACCGCCAGACCCCCGGCGATTGACCACCACGTCCAGCTTGGCCCGATCGATGACCTGGCCTTCCTTAATCACTAGCTCGATCCGTTTGGCGTTGTTGATATCAACGGTCGGATCGGCCGTGAGCAGCACCAGATCCGCGAGTTTGCCGGCGTCGATCGTGCCGATGTCGTCGAGCTTGCCAAGAAACCTGGCGGCGTTCCGCGTGCAGATGACGATCGCGTCCGCCGGCGAGATGCCGCCGCCGACGATCAACTCGAGTTCTCGATGGACATCTGCGCCCGACGACCGGTCGGTGCCGCACGCGACGATGTCCTTGCCGACGGCGTTCAGGCGTTTGAGGTTGTCCTGCGCGACCGGCGTCATGACCTTCATCCACTGGGCCCAGCGATCCTCTTTCATCCGCGCCGACTCCGTCGTCTTGAGCCGCTGAATGTCCGCCGCTTCCATCGTGTCGCGGTACAGCGGCTGGTCGAGGTACTCGGGATGGTCGGCCAGCCGGCTGTAGCTTTCACCGATCGTCAGCGTCGACGCCGTCGGCACGCGTTTCACGCGCATCATGTTCACGTAGTTGGCGCTCACGGGCGACTGAATGACCGGGTGCGCGAGCGTATCGACGCCGGCATAGATCGCCTCGACCGCATTGTGCTCGTTGGAAATGTGAATCGTCGATCGAATGCCTTTCGAATGGTAGTAGCGAATGATCGTCTCGAGCAGATCGTCCGGCAACTGCGTGATCAGCGGCCGCGTGCCCCAGCCGTGCTCGTCCTGGCCGATCTTCACCATGTCGGGTTTGCCCGCCAGATGCTGATCGAGAATCGCGCGATCCTGCGGCCACGCTTCGATGTAGAACGGCCCGCCATGGCCGCCTGGGCTCGCCACCGTGCCGCCGGTGGCGAAGATGCGCGGACTCACGATGCCGCCGGCCCGCGCCTTCTCACGCAGGCCAAAGATGAACGTGCCCTGGTTGCCCGCGTCGAAAATCGTGGTCACGCCCGCGTAGAGGAACGTGTGGAGCGCGCGCACCCCGGTCAACTCCTGCTGCGGCGTGATCGGCTGCGTGTTGGCGCGATTGCCGCTGCCGCCGGCCAGGTGCACGTGCACGTCGATCAAGCCAGGCATCAGGAACTTGCCGCGCCCGTCGATCACCTGCGCACCCGACGGCGTCGCGGCAGGCCCTGGGCCCACGGACGTGATGCGCGTGCCTTCGACCACGACCGTCGCATTCGCCAGCGCCGCGCCGCCGTGGCCGTCGATGACCGTGACGCCCCGAATGATGATCGCGGAGGGCGATTGTTGGGCCGCCGGGGGGGCCGGCCAGGCAAGAATGGAGAACAGCAGCAGGGCCAGACCGGTGCGTGGGCGCATCGCCAGAGGATACGACGTTGGTACCTATCCTGCTTTTGAAATCAGGAGACTCGAATCGGCATGGAGGGGTGTATGTCCAGAACTGATCGGATCGCGGCGTCTGCGTTCGTGGTGGCGACGCTCGTGGCCGCCGGGGGCGTCACATTCGCCCAACGGTCGCACGTGGCTCCGCCGGCGTGGGCCGGGGACCTGAATGCGGCCCAATTGGTCGAAGTGCGCGACCGGGCCGGCAACGTGCTCCTGCACGGCGCGTTGGCGACCACGAAAGACTCGCCGAAGGAGACCGAGCGCGAAGCCGACCTCGCGAGCCCGTCCGGCCAGGCCGGCAAGGGCGAAATCGAGATCGAAATCGAACGCAAGAACGGACTCGTGACGGAGAACGAAATCGAGGTCGAAGCCGAGAAGCTCCCGGCCCTGACGGACTGCGAGGTCTTCATCGACGGCCGCTCGATCGGCGCACTCGTCACCTCGAAGAAGGGCAAAGCCGAACTGAAGCTGGAGTGGAAGATCGCGCCAGGCCGCTAGCGCGATCCGCCACGCCCTCCCCGGCCCGCACCGGCCGGTCCGGACGGAATCACGTAGTCGCGTGGGGGATCCACGTCGAGCAGGTACTTCACGAAGTAGTCCCACCGCCGGCGCATGACGTAGTTGCCCGGCGTGTAGCCGTGCCCGGAATTCGGGACTAACAGGAGATCGAACTCCTTGTTCGCCTTGATCAGGGCATCGGCGACCAGCAGCGTGTTGTAGGGCGGCACGTTGTTGTCCATCGTGCCGTGAATCAGGAACAGATGCCCCTTGAGCCCGGCCGCCTGCGTCTGCGTGGCCTCGATGGAGTAATTGTCCGTGCCGTCCGCATTCTTGACGAGCGGGCCCTGATACCGTTCACCCCAGTCGTCTTCGTACTGGCGCTGATCGTGGTTCCCTGACTCGGCGATGCCGACCTTGAAGAACTCGTTGTAGGGCGCGCGAAGCAGCGCGTCCGCGGTGATGAAGCCGCCGCCCGAGTGGCCCCACATCGCCGCCTTGTCGATGTCGATCCACGGGTACTTCTTCGCCAGTTCCTTCATCCCCGCGATCTGATCCGGAATCGTGTTGTGCCGGCCCATCGCGCCGTAATACGCGTCGGTAAACGCTTTCGACCGGTTCGGCGTGCCGGTGCCGTCGATGCTGACGACGACGAAGCCGAGTTCAGCAAGGGCTTGCTTGTCCCCACGCGCGGCGGTGAACGCGCGCGAGCCGACGCTGCCCGACTGCGGGCCCGGATACGCCTGATTGATGATCGGATACTTCCGGGCCGGATCGAAATTCGTCGGCCTGAACAGCATCCCGTAGATCTCGTACTTGCCGTCGGCCGACATCATCTTGATCTGCATCGGCGGCTTCCAGCCGGTCGCGAGCAGCTTCGAGATGTCGGCTTTTTCGAGCGGCATGATGAGCGCGCCGGTCGTGCCATCGCGCAGCGTCGTCTCCGGCGCCACATCGGGCTGCGAGAACGTGTCGATCACATACTTGCCGTCGGGCGAGATCTGCGTCGAGTGCGTGCCGTTATCGGGCGTGAGTGACACGACGTTCCGGCCGTCGAGCCCGATTCTGTAGAGATGCGTGAAATACGGGTCCTGCCCTTTTTCCTTCCCGACCGCATCGAACCACATCGTGCGCGTGGTCCTGTCGATCCGGGCGATCCGGGTGATGGGGCCGACGCCGCTGGTGATGGGGTTCTTCAGCCGGCCGCTGGCGAGATCGTAGAGGTACATCTGCGCCGTGCCGTCGCGCTGCGAATACCACAGCACCTCATTCGTCTCCCACAGGATCTGCCACTGCACGCGCGTCTGCACATGCGTCTGTTCGGTCTCGGTGAACAGCGTCCGCACTTCGCCCGTCGCCGTGTCGGCCAGCTTGGCGATGGAGTTCTTGTGAAAGCGATCCGTCGACACAAATCCGAGACGCGTGCCGTCCGGGCTCCAGAGGTATTCGCCCATGTCGATGTTGTCTTCCGACATCGCGCGATGGAAATCGGGCGCCATGAGGAGTTTCGTGACCTTGCCCGTGTTCACGTCGATGATCACGCGCGTGATCATCGCCACGACCGGATCGCCGGGGAGCGGATACTTCCACGCGCGCAGCACCGGATGGCCGCCATTGACGGGCGTCTCGACGAGATACATGTCACCGACGTGCCGCTCGTCCTGCTGTTGCGTGGCGATCTTCTGCCCGTCCGGCGACCACGAGAGCGAGGCGCCCGCGCTCGTCACCCACCCGGCGTTGCTCGTCGCATAGCCGAAATCCTTCGCGCCGTCGGTCGTGAGCTGACGCTCCTGCCCGGTGGCGACGTCCTTGACCCACAGATTCCAATCGCAGATGAAGAGGGCTTTGGTTCCGTCGGGCGACATCGACGCCGGAGGCGCTCCCGTCGTGCCCGTGACATTCGGCCCGCAGGTCTTCGTGATGGTCACGCCGCCGCGTCCGCCGCCTCGCCCGCCCGCGCCACCACCACCCGCGCGGCCGCCCCGGCCGCCGGCCGCCCCGCCCGGCGCAGGGCCGCCCGCCGGCGGCGTCGCAACCACTTCTGTGGTCTTCTTCACGGGGTCCACGACCACGTTTTCCGTACCCGCCGCCGTCGTCCGCACATACCAGAAGCGGCCATCGGGCAGCCACGTGGCGTCCGCGGTGCCGCCGACCACCAGTCCGTTGAGGCTGGGCGCGAGCATCCGAACCGCGCGATCGTAATCGGCGGTCGTGAGTGCACGCCGGTTTTGCGCGAGAACGACTGAGGCGCCCAGAACGAGGGCAAGGGCCACCACACGGGCAACAGCACGGGTCATAAGGTCTGCTCCTGAAAACACGCCGACGTGCGCCGCCTGATAGTGAGGCATGAGGGTCGCATGAGGCAATGGCAGGGGCAGGGCTGGCGTGAACCGCCGCGCTGCTAGAATCTTCGGCATCGTGACAAAACACACATTGTTTGCCGCCTGTGTCTTTTCCGCCGCCGTCGCCGGGGCCGGCGCGCAATCGCCATCAACCGGCCTGGCCGCCGAGGGCAACGCCTGGTGGGCGCATATTCAGGTACTGGCTGACGACACGCTCGAGGGCCGGAATGTCGGCACGCCCGGCTTCGCGAAGGCGGTCGAGTATGTCGAGCAGCAGTTCGCCGCCCTCGGCCTCAAGCCGGCCGGCACGAACGGGTTTCGGCAGGACGTCAAGCTCGACAGCCGGCTGCTGGTGCCGGAACAGTCGCACCTGGCGCTCGTGCGCGACGGAGCGGAAACGCCGCTCGCCATCGGGCAGGACGCCACGCTGAGTGCGCGCGCGGAACTCGACGGCAGCCTCGAAGCCCGCATGGTCTTCGTCGGCTACGGCCTGTCGATCCCCGAGGCGGGATGGGACGACTTCAAGGGCGTGAACCTCAAGGGACGTATCGCGGTCTACATCAACGCGTTTCCGCCCGTGACGGTCTCCGACAACGTCAAGTCGCACGTGAACACCGCGGATGAACGGTGGCTGGCGCTCAAGCGCGCGGGTGCGATTGGCGTCGCGACGATTGGCGCGCCGCGTGCGCCGGCGGCGACGGCGGGTGCTACTGGTGCTACGGGTGCTGCCGGTGCTGCGGGTGCTGCGGGTGTTGGACGTGGTGCGGCAGCGGCGGGCGCGCGGGGTGGTGCGGGAGCAGGGGCCACGGGTGGAGCCGCGGGGGCCGATCAGGGCCGAGGCGCCGCTGCGCCTGGCGCCGGCCGCGGCGGCACGCCGCAACCGACGATCGCGCTGCTCGACCGCGAGGTCAACGACGCCGCGGGCGAACAGATCGCGATGACGCTGACCGCGCGTGGCGCGGCGGCCGTACTGGCCGGCACCGGCCACACGCTCGAGGAACTCAACACACTGGTGCTCGACAAGCAGCCGCTGCCGCGTTTCGAGTTGCCGGGCACGCTCAAGGCGCACGCCCAGCTGAAGCACGAGACGATCGACTCGTGGAACGTCGCGGGCGTGGTCGAAGGCTCCGACCCGAAGCTGAAATCGGAGTACGTGATCATGTCCGCGCACCTCGATCACGTCGGCATCGGCCGCGCCGTCAACGGCGATGCGATTTACAACGGCGCAATGGACGACGCGTCGGGTGTCGCGTCGGTCATCGAAATCGCACGCCTGCTCAAAGCGTCGGGGGTGAAGACGAAGCGGTCCGTCCTGTTCCTGGCCGTCACGGGCGAGGAAAAGGGCTTGCTGGGATCGCAGTACTTCTCACACCGGCCGACCGTGCCGTTCAAGCAGATCGTGGCCGACATCAACCTGGACATGTTCCTGCCTCTGTACGCGCTGAAGGTCATCGAAGTACAGGGCCTGGCCGAGTCCTCGCTGGGCGAGTCGGTCCGCGCGGCCGCGCAGACGCTGGGGGTCGCCGTCCAGACCGATCGCGAGCCGGAACAGAACCGGTTCATTCGCAGCGATCAATACAGTTACATCCGGCGCGGCGTGCCGGCGCTGGCGTTCAAGTTCGGCTATGAAGCGGGCTCGCCCGACGAGACGACGCGCCGCGCCTGGGTCCGCGACATTTACCACAAGCCGGCCGACGACACGACGCAGCCGGTGAACCTCGAAGCCGCGGCCTTGTTCAACCGCGTGATCATGACGCTGCTGCAGCGCGTGGCCACCGACACGGCGCGGCCCACATGGAACGCGGATAGTTTTTTCAGGCGGTTCGCGAAATAGGTCACCCGGGGTCTGAAGACCCCGGGCTCCATTGGAGCGCCGGGTCTTTAGACATTGGAGCGCCGGGTCTTTAGACCCGGCGTAACTCGTTCCGCAGATCGCGCAGTTCGGCCATCAATCGCGAGACATCGGCTTCGACGTCGGCGCACAACGTGTCCGCCGTCGTGAGATCGCCGGCTCGGGCCCGCTCTTCGAGCCGCCGCGCACTGCGGTAGGCGGGGCCCTGCGAGAACAACCCGGCCGAGCCCTTGATCGCATGCGCCGTCGCCGCCAGGGCGGTGGCGTCACGGTTGCGGGCGGCGTCGCGCAGGCGAGCCAGCATCACGGGCCCGTCCTGCAGGAACACCTCCGCGACGTCCTGGACGAGTTTCGCGTCGCCGTTGAAGCCGGCCAGCAGCGCCGCGGCGTCGACACTGGGGGCCGGGGCGTCGGGGACCGGTCCGGCCGCCGTCGCACGGGGCGCGCACAGCGCGGCAATCGCGGCAAACAGTTCGTCAACCCGAAGCGGCTTCGCGACGTACGCATCCATGCCGGCGTCGAGACACCGGTTCCGATCGCCGGCCATCGCGCTGGCGGTCAGCGCCAGAATCGGCGTGCGCCGACCGGTGTTCCGCTCGCGCGCGCGGATGGCCGACGTCGCCTCGAGCCCGCCCATTTCCGGCATCTGGACGTCCATCAGGATGATGTCGAAGTCCTCCGCGGCGGCCCGCTCGAGCGCCTGCCGCCCGTTGACCGCCAGTGTCACGCGATGACCGCGCTGCCGCAGCAGCGCATCGATCAGTTTCTGATTGGTCAGATTGTCCTCGGCCACGAGCACGTTCAGCGGTCGCGCGGCCGGATCGGGCTGGCCGGCGACGCCGGGACGTGACGCCACATCGGCGCGAGGGACGGGTCCGGCAAAGGCGGTGACAATCGCGTCCAGCAGGTCGGACTGCTTGACGGGCTTCGTCAGCCTCGCGGCGAACCCATCGGCCGCCCCGTCGCCGTCACCCACGCCCGCCGACGTCAGCAGGATGACCTTGACCGACCGGAGTTGTTCGTCGCGCGCGATCTCACGCGCGAGCGTGAAGCCGTCGACGTCCGGCATGAGCGCATCGGTGAGCACGAGGTGAAACGGCCGGGCTCCGCGGGCCGCGTCGCGCAGGGCTTTCAGCGCGGCGCCGGCCCCGTTTTCGGCGGACGCGGCCATCTGCCAGCCGTTCAACATTTCCGACAGAATCAAACGGTTCGTCGCGTTGTCGTCCACGATGAGCGTCCGGATGTCGTGCAGCGCCTGGGTGTGCGGCGCCTGTCCCGGCGCCTCGTCGCGCAGCCGCGTAAATTGCGCGACGAAATAGAACCGGCTGCCCTGCCCCGGCTCGCTCTCGAGCCACAGCCGGCCCTCCATCATTTCCACGAGCTGCGTCGAGATGGTCAGTCCCAGTCCGGTGCCGCCGTAGCGCCGCGTCGTGGACGCATCCGCCTGCTCGAACGGCCCGAAGATCTTCCATTGCTTGTCGTGCGGGATGCCGATGCCCGTGTCCCGCACCAGGAAGCGCAGCCGGACGTCGTCGTCGGTCTGGCTGTCGACCGTGATGTTCACCACCACTTCGCCGGACTCGGTGAACTTGATGGCGTTGCCCACCAGGTTGAGGATGATCTGCCGCAGCCGCCCGGCGTCGCCGACGAGCGCGTCGGGCACGTCCGGCGCGATGCGACACGCCAGCTCCAGTCCTTTCTGCGCGGCCCGCGGCGCGAGCAGCCGGACGCCGTCCTCGACGGTGTCGCGGAAGTGGAACGGCGCGTGCTCGAGTGTCAGCCGCCGCGCTTCGATCTTCGAGACATCGAGGATGTCATTGATGATCGTCAGCAGCGACTCGGCCGAGTCTCGCGTCGTTTCCAGATATTCGCGCTGCTGACCCGTGACGCCGGTCTGCAGTGCCAGATCGGTCATGCCGATGATCGCGTTCATCGGCGTGCGGATCTCGTGACTCATGTTGGCCAGGAATTCGCCTTTGGCGTTCGTGGCCTGCTCGGCTTTCTCGCGCGCGATCTCGAGCTCCCGGACCAACTCCGTCAGGCGCGCTTCCGCCGCCTTGCGATCGCTGACGTCACGCGCGACGGCGTAGATCAGACCCTGCTCCGGGAAGGGCGCGCACGTCCACTGCAGCCATTTGTACGATCCCTGCTTCGCGCGGTACCGGTTCTCGAACCCGATGACCTGCTCGCCGGTGAGCAGCGCCGACATCGCCTCCGTGGTCGCGGCGCGATCGTCCGGGTGCACGAAGTCCATGAACGGCGACGTTCGCAGCTCGGCCTCCGACAATCCCAGCACCGTCTGCCACGCCGGGTTGACGCGCACGAAGTACCCATCGAACGTCGCGACGCAGAACAGATCCAGCGAGAGACGGAAGAAGCGATCGAGTTCCTCGCCGGCCCACTTGCGCTGCACGTAGAGCGCGATCTGACTGCAGACGGTCGTCATCATCGCCAGCAGGCTCGACGTCGGCTGAAGGATGTCGCGATTGAAGAACTCCATGACGCCCAACACCGTCGATCCCTGGAGGATGGGCATCCCGAAGGCGGCGTGCAGGCCCGCGCGCTGGGCCACGGCGGCGCGGGGAAAATTCGCGTCGAGCGTGACGTCCGGAATCCACACCGGCTCTTTGAGCGACCAGACGCGTCCGGGCAGGCCCACACCCGGCGCAAAGTGGGCTTGCAGGGTGGCGGCCGTGAATTCCTCGAAGGGGAATGTCGGCGAGTGCCAGGCGCCGGCGCACCGGATGACCGTCCTGGCCCGATCGACGACCCAGATGGCGCCGTGCTGCCAATCCAGCGCCTCGCAGATGGACCTGAGCATTCGCGGCGAGGCCGCTTCCAGCGAGTCGGATTCGGCGAGGGCTCGGGCTGTGGTGAACAGCACCTGCTCCAGCGGGCTTCCCGGGTCGGTGGATTTCGGGACGCCGGCCGGACGCATCACCATGAACCTCCATTACACTACGAGACTCGGGCGCCTCGCCTGCCCCCCATGACCGGCCGACACATTCTCCTCGTCGATGATGACCGGGGACTCCGGCATGTGCTGGCGGCCCTGCTCACGCCGGCGGGCCATGTGGTGACGGCCGTCGGCGACGGTCCGGAGGCCATCGCCGCACTCAACGGCGCAAGGTTCGACATCGTCCTGGTCGACATCGGACTGCCCAGCATGAGCGGGCTCGAGGTCCTGGCGCACGCGCGATCGCAGCCGGACCCGCCGCTCGTCATTGTGATGACCGCCGATGACACGCCCGAAACGCTGCTCCAGGCGGTCAAGCGCCAACCGTACCGGTACGTCCGGAAACCGTTCGCCCCGAACACCGTGGTGCAGATCATCGAGGATGCCGTCGCCAGCGCCTCGGCAGCCGCGCTGTCGTTCGAGGTCATCTCGGCGAAGCCGGAGTGGCTGGAGATCCTCGCGCCGTGTTCACTCGAGATGGCCGATCGGCTGCAGTCGTTCGTGATGCATCTCGAGGCCGACCTGCCGGCGGCGGTGCGCGAGTCGGTCGCGTTCGCGTTTCGCGAACTCCTGAACAACGCGATTGAGTGGGGCGGCAAGCTCGATCCGGCCCGCAAGGTACGGATTTCCTGCGTCCGGACCCGGCGGATGCTGATTTATCGCATCTCAGATCCCGGGGAAGGCTTCGACATCGATCGCCTGCGCCACGCCGCGACGTCGAACCCGGTTGGCGAGCCCATGCGGCATATGGACGTCCGGGAGGCGCAGGGCATCAGGCCCGGCGGGTACGGCCTCGCCCTGACGCGATCGCTCGTCGACGAACTGATCTACAACGAAGCCCGGAACGAAGTGATGTGCATCAAACATCTCGACTGACGTGAGGCGGTGAGCGGATGAGCGCGTTATTGGCGATCGAAGAACACCGCGTCGGCGACGTCACGGTGCTGCGGCTGTCCGGGCGGCTTGAACTCGACGCGGGAGACCTGGCCCTGCGGGCCTGGATCGATCGCCTGATCGGCGAGGACCGGACGCGCATCGTGCTGGACATGCAGGGCGTCACGCGCCTGGACAGCGCGGGCATCGGCATGCTGGTGGGCAAATTCCTCTCGGTCCGCCGTGGCGGCGGCATGATGAAACTGCTGCACCTGACCGCCCGCACGAACCGCCTGATGGACATCACGAAGCTCGTCACCGTGTTCGAGACGTATCAGGATGAGGACGAGGCGGTGAGGAGCTTCACGACGGGTTCGACGGGTGACGGCGGGTAACGACGAGTGACGGCGGGGACAGGGAACGACCTGACGCGCGCCATTGGTTGAGTCTGGGGGCTGGTCCGTCACCCGACGACATGCGGGCCGAAGACCAGCGCGCCGATGATCACCGCGCCGATGGCTGTCAGGAGCACGGCGCCGGCCGCGACGTCCTTGGCTTTGCCGGCTGTCGGATGAAACTGCGGAGACGCGACGTCGGTCAGGAATTCAATCGCGGTATTGAGCGCCTCGGCCGTCCACACGGCCATGGCCGCCAGCACAATCCAGCACCACTCGGCCACCGAGAGCCGCAGCATGAGGCCGGCCGCGACGACGATCACAGAGGCGACGGCGTGCAGCCACGCGTTGTGCTGCGACGCCAGCATGACGCGAATGCCGCGCCACGCCCAGCGCAGACTCCGCAGACGGCCGGTAAACGTCAGTGACTCGCGCTCGGCCATGCGTCCCTCGTCTGCCCTGACACTCCGCTGCTCTTAGATCCGTTCGAAATTCCGCTCGATCTCCCGCCGCGTCAGGCGCAGCACGACGGGCCGCCCATGCGGGCACACCGACGAGTGCGAGGTCCGGCGCAACTCGTCGAGCAGGTACTGCATCTTTTCACGTGTCAGCGGATCGTTCGCCTTGACCGCGGCGTGGCACGCCATCGTCGCGGCCATGCGTCGCAAGGCGTCGTGCACGCCGGCGCCCGGCGACAGACCGTCGAGATCGGCCGCGACCGCGCGCAGCGCCTCTTCGCACCGGCGCCAGTCGAGAATCGCCGGCGCGGCGCTGATCCGCAGGCTGCGACCGCCGAAATCCTCGAGGTCGAACCCGAACCGGCCCAGTTCCGCCGCGTGCGACACCAACGTCTGGTGCTCGCCCGGACTCACCTCCAGCACCACGGGACTGAGCAGCCGCTGCGACTCCAGAGCCCGGCTCGTCAAGCGCTCGGAAATCTGCTCGAACAGAATGCGCTCGTGCGCCACGTGCTGGTCGATGATCGCCACGCCCTCGTCGTCCATCGCGATGATGAACGTGTTGCGGAACTGGCCGAGCGGCGTCATCGGCTGAATCAGCGACGCGATGCCTTCGCGGCCGGCTTGCGTCGCCGCCCTGCCCTCCTCCGGCCATGTTGCCGGCGCAAAGGCCGGCGCCGCGCCGTCCGCTGACGGCACGGCCATCGCCGGCGGGCCTCCGCCATTGGCCGACTCCGCCTCGTTCAGCGGCCGACCCGCCCATGAAAAGGCACTCGCGAATCCCAACGGCAGCGGCGACGTCTGCGGCAGGCCGGCACCCTGGCCCATCGGCGACAGCACCAGTTCCGGCGCCGTCGTGGCCCCCAGCGCGTCGACAATCGCCCGCCGCAGCACCTCGTGCACCAGGCTCTGATCGAGGAACCTGACCTCGGCCTTCGTCGGATGCACGTTGACGTCGACACGGTCGGCGCCGAGCTCGATGAACAGATGGACCTCGGGGCTCCGCTCCTTGATCGTCGCGACACTGTAGGCCTGCGAAATCGCATGGGCGATGGTGCGATCGCGGACGATGCGCTGATTGACGAACACGTGCTGCGGTCCGCGCGCGGGACCCTGCTCGCCTAACGCGGCCACGAATCCGGCGACAGAAATACCAGCGGCCTGTTTCGACACCGGGACCAGGTCGGGCCGATCGCCGTACACCTGATAAAAGCGTTCCTCGAGCGAGCCGGCCGGCGGCGCCTCCAGCAGCAGGCGTGCGCCGCTTCTCAGCACGAAGCCGATGCCCGGATATCCGAGCGCCAGCTGCGTCACCAGCCGCGAGACCTGCGCGGCTTCGGCGGTATCGGCCTTCAGGAATTTGCGGCGCGCGGGCAGATTGAAAAACAGATCCGCCACCTCCACGAGCGTCCCCGTCGGGGCGCCGACCTCGCGCGACGACGTCAGCCGGCCGCCTTCGATGCGCAGTTCCGTGCCGGCCTCATCACCGGGCAGCCGCGTGCGCAGCCGGAACCGCGAGACCGACGCGATCGACGGCAGCGCTTCGCCGCGGAACCCCAGCGTCGAGATGGCACCGAGATCGCTGGCGCTGCGAATCTTGCTGGTCGCATGCCGTTCGACCGCGAGCGCGGCATCGGCCGCACTCATCCCCTGCCCGTCGTCCTCGACGGCGATCAGCTTCTTGCCGCCGAACTCGACGGTAATCGTGATGCGGCGCGCGCCGGCGTCCACGGCGTTTTCGACGAGTTCCTTGACGACCGACGCCGGGCGCTCCACCACCTCGCCGGCCGCGATCTGGTTGGCCAGCTCCGGTGGCAGGCGATGGATCCGGTTCACAGCCAGTCCATCCGCCGGAAGGCCCACAACATGCCGCCCGACGACGTCGCCATGATGCCGAGAATCCACCAGAACTGCGCCGCCTGTCCGCCCGGAAACGCAGGCAGCGGCACGTTCATGCCGTACATGCTGGTCAGCACCGTCAGCGGCATAAAGATCGTCGCGATAACGGTGAGGACCTTCATGACCTGATTGAGCCGATGCGATTGCGTCGAGACGTGCGCGTCGAGGAGGCCCGTGACGCGGTCCTGCAGGAAGATCGCCTCGTCGGCGAGCCGGACCAGATGATCGTGCACATCGCGGAAGCGGTACGACAGCGCGTCGGAGATCTGCGGAAACTCGCGCCGGGCCAGCCGGCTGACCACGTCGCGCTGCGGCAGGGTCACGCGACGCAGCGACGCGATGTCGCCCTTGAGTTCGAGAATCTTCTTGAGGGGATTGGCCCGGCTCGTCGAGAACACCTGATGCTCGAGCAGTTCGAGCCGGTCCTCGAGTCCGTCGACTTCGGGGGCGTAGTGATCGACCATCCGGTCGACGATGTGGTGCAGCAGGCTGACCGGGCCGTCGCCGAGCCGCGCGCCGTGCCGCAGCGTCACCGCATATTCTTCCGCGATCGACCGCGACATGTAGTGGTGCACCGTCACCAGGAAGTTGCGGCCGATAAAGAAGTCGATGTCGTGCGTCTCGACGCTCTTGTCACTGGCGCGCGCGACGATGCCGTGAAGAATCAGGTACAGGACGCCGTCGTAGGGTTCGACCTTCGGGTGGTGCGACTCGGCGAGCGCGTCCTCGATCGCCAGCTCGTGAAAGTGGAAGGTCTCGGTGAGGACCCGCTTGTCGGCCTCACCTGGGTGCTCGATGTCGACCCAGATCACCTCGGCGGCATCCGGCGCCAGCCAGCGTGGATCGACGGCGTCCGCCTCTCGCACCGCGCCGTTGGAGAAGACCAGTACCTTCATGACATTCAGATCAGTTCGCGCGTGTCCCCTGTTCCTGACCTCTGACCTAGTGACCTCTGACCTAATCCAGCGCCTTCTGCTCCAGCGCCGCCTGGGCGGCGGCGAGCCGCGCGACCGGAACGCGATACGGCGAGCAGCTCACGTAATCCAGCTTCGCCTTGTCGAAGAAGTGGATCGACGACGGGTCGCCCCCATGTTCGCCACAGACGCCGACCTTGAGGCCCGGCTTCGCGGCGCGGCCCTTCATCGTGCCCATGGCGACGAGCTGGCCGACGCCGACGGTGTCGAGCGAGGCGAACGGATCGCGTTCCAGAATCCGGCGGTCCTGATAGGCGCCCAGGAACTTCCCGATGTCGTCGCGCGAGAAACCATAGGTCAGCTGCGTCAGATCGTTCGTCCCAAACGAGAAGAAATCGGCTTCGAGGGCGATTTGATCCGCCGTGAGCGCGCCGCGTGGCACCTCGATCATCGTCCCGACGAGATACTTCACGGTGACGCCGCGCTCCTTCATGACCTGATCGGCCACGCGCACGACGACGGCCTTCTGATCCTTCAGCTCGCGGACGTCGCCGACGAGCGGAATCATGATCTCGGGCACGACCGGGATCTTTTCCTTCGCGAGCTGGCAGGCCGCCTCGATGATGGCGCGCGTCTGCATCTCCGTGATTTCCGGATAGCTGATGCCGAGGCGCACGCCGCGATGGCCGAGCATCGGATTGAACTCGTGGAGCTGCTCCACCCGGTGCAGCAGCCGCTTGGCATCCGCGTACTCGGCGCCGCCCGTCTGGCCGACGGCCTCGAGCCGCGCCAGCACGACCATCAGGTCCTCGCGCTTCGGCAGGAACTCGTGCAGCGGCGGGTCGATCGTCCGAATCGTCACCGGCGAGCCGCGCATTTCCTTGAACACGCCGTAGAAATCCTGCCGCTGCAACGGCAGCAGCTCGTCGAGCGCCGCGCGCCGGTCCTTCTCGTTGTCAGCCAGGATCATCTTCTGGACGATCGGAATCCGGCCTTCGCCGAAGAACATGTGCTCGGTCCGGCACAGGCCGATGCCTCGTGCGCCGAAGTTGTAGGCGATCTTGGCCTGGTCCGGCTGGTCGGCGTTGGCGCGCACGCCCAGCCGCCGCGCCGCGTCGGCCCACGACAGCAACTTCTCGAACCGGCGGTAGATGTCAGACTGCGCTGCCTTCATCTCGCCGTTGATGACCTGCAGAATCTCGCTCGGCTTCGACGCGACCTGGCCGACCTTGACTTCGCCGGACAACCCGTCGAACGAGAGCCAGTCGCCCTCTTTCAGCGTCGTGCCGCCGATCCGGAGCGTCTTGCCGCGCTCATCCACTTCGAGCGCGCCCGCGCCGACAATCGACGGCTTGCCCATCTGGCGGCCGACGACTGCGGCGTGCGACGTCATGCCGCCGGTCGCCGTCAGAATGCCTTGCGCGACGAACATCCCGTGAATGTCGTCCGGCACGGTTTCTTTGCGGACGAGCATCGCCTGCTTGCCCTGCCGCGTCCACTCGACCGCGTCATCGGCGGTGAAGACCACCTGTCCCGACGCCGCGCCCGGCGAGGCCGGCAGGCCTTTGGTGGCCACAGGCAGCGTTTTCCATTCCTTGGGATCGAAGATCGGCGAGAGCAACTGTGACAGCGACTCCGGCTCCACCATGAGCACGGCGTCTTTCGGCTTGATCAATTTCTCCGCCACCAGGTCGGTCGCGATCACGACGGCGGCATAGCCGGTCCGCTTGCCGTTCCGCGTCTGCAGCATGAACAGCTCGTCGTCCTGAATCGTGAACTCGAAGTCCTGAATGTCGCGATAGTGCTTCTCGAGCCGCGTCGTGATCTGCCGCAGCTGTTTGTAGGCGCGCGGCATCACCGACTCGAGTTCGCGGATCGGTTTCGGCGTCCGGATGCCGGCCACGACATCCTCGCCCTGCGCGTTGATCAGAAACTCGCCAAAGAACTCCTTGGCGCCCGTGGCCGGGTTCCGCGTGAACCCGACGCCCGTACCGGACCGGTCGCCGGTGTTGCCGAACACCATCGCCTGCACGTTGACGGCCGTGCCGATGTGATCGGGAATTTCGTAGATGCGCCGGTATTCCTTGGCGCGCGGGTTCTGCCACGACCGGAACACGGCATCACGGGCGCCACGCAGCTGCGCCAGCGGGTCCTGCGGAAAATCCTTGCCGCTCTTGGTCTTGACGACCTTCTTGTACCGCGTGACCACGTCGCGAAGCGCGGACTCATCGAGCTCCGTGTCCAGCTTCACCTTCTTAACTTTCTTCACGTCCTCGAATTCGTGCTCGAACTCGCTCTTCGGGATCTCGAGCACGACGTTCCCATACATCTGGATGAACCGGCGGTAGCTGTCGTACGCGAACCGCCCGTTCGACGTGCGGGCCTTGAGGCCCTCCACGGACGCATCGTTCAGGCCGAGGTTCAGGATCGTGTCCATCATGCCCGGCATCGAGAATTTCGCGCCGGAGCGGACCGAGACGAGCAACGGGTCTTTCGCCGCGCCCAGCTTCTTTTTGGCACTCGCCTCGAGGCGCTTCAGGTGCGCCAGCATTTCCTGTTCCACGGTCGCCGGGATGCGCCCGCGATTCGCGTAATACAACGTGCAGACCGAGGTCGCGACGGTGAACCCGGGCGGAACCGGGAGGCCGGCATTGGTCATTTCCGCGAGCCCGGAGCCCTTGCCTCCGAGCACGTCCTTCATCGTGCGATTGCCCTCCGCTTTACCGTTCCCGAAAAAATAGACGTGCTTGCCAGACTTCCCCGACTTCGACTGCTTAGCCATCAATTCACGACTCCGGTGCGACAATTTCTGAGATATCGCCTAGTTGCAGAATCAAACGTTCCAACCGCCTCAGCAGCTGGAGGCGGGCCTGGCGCAGACGCGGATCGTCGGCCATGACCAGAACATCCTTGAAGAACGTCGCCACGGCGGGCTCGAACCCGGCCGCCTCGGCGTAGGCCGCGCGATAGTCGCGGCGGGCGCCGATGGCCTCCGACATGATCTTCTCGCGGCGCTCGATGTCGTCGAGGAGCGCCATCTCCGCCGGCTCCTTGAGGTCGTGGCGCAGGTCGCCGGCCGGCGGCACATCGCCCAGTTCGCGCGCAATGTTCCGCACGCGTTTGAACGCTTCCGCCAGCTGCCGGAACGACGGCGTCTCGGAGAACTCGGCCAGCTCGCGGAGATTCCGTTCGAGATCGCCCGGACGCAGCTCGGCGAGCGGCCGCGCGCCGACGACCGCGCGGACATTTCGCGCCGCGGCGCCGCGCTGCTGAAGCGCATACCCGAGCCGCTCGCGCAGGAACGCCTCCAGCGCACTCATCGCGTCGTCACTCGCGGTGACGGCGTCGAGACCCTGTCGCGCTGTTTCCACCAGTTCGCCGATCGACGGGCTGGCGTCGCGGCCCGTCAGCGTTTTCAGGTCGAGCAGCACCCGCAGGACGCCGTGTGCCTGCCGCCGCAGTCCCAGCGGATCGCGCGATCCGGTCGGGCGTTCTCCGGCCAGGAACAGGCCGACGATCGTGTCCAGTTTGTCCGCCAGCGACACGGCCGCCCAGGTGACGGCCGCCTCGCCGAGCCACTCGCGCGAGGGCGCCGCATTGGACTCCACGGCGATGGGCAGGTACTGGTGGTAAATCGCTTTCCAGACCGGCTCGGGCTCGCCGGCTTCGCGGGCGTACACGCCGCCCATGACGCCTTGCAGTTCGGTGAACTCGCGGACCATGTCCGTCGCCAGGTCGGCCTTCGACAACCGCGCGGCGCGGCCCGTGGCCTCAGCCTGCTCAGGTGCTCCGAACACGTCGGCCACCAGATGGCGCGCCAGCTTTTCGACGCGCTCAGCTTTCTTGGCGTACGAGCCCAGTGCCTTGTGGAACAGGAGTCCTTCGAGACGCGGCAACCGCGCTTCGAGGCCCAGACGGCGATCGGCGTCCCAGAAGAACCGTGCGTCGCGCAGGCGCGCGCTGACGACGCGCTCGGCGTTCGTGGCGATGCCGCGATCGTTGGCCGACTGCGTGTTGGTGACGGCCAGAAACGCCGGCATCAACGCGCCGGTCGCCGACACCACCGGGAAAAAGTGCTGATGATGAATCAGCGTCGTCGTCAGCACTTCGGCCGGCAGGGTCAGGAACTCGGCCGAGAACGCGCCGCTGACGACGGCCGGGAACTCGACGAGATCCGGCACCTCCTCGAGCAGGGCCTGCGCCTGCGCGTGCTGGTGCAGCATGGCTCGCCCGCCGATGCGGCGGGCCTGGGCTTCGAGGTCGCGCAGGATGCGATCTTTCCGCTCGTTGCGGGACAGGATCACGAAGTTCTCCGCGAGCTTCTTGCGGTACTCGTCGAAGCTGCGGACTTTGATCGCGCGGCCCGCCCGGCCGCTGGTCGCGAGGAAGCGGTGGCCATACGTGACGGCCCCCGTGGACACGTCCTGCACGCGCGGACTCGACGCGAGGGCATGGCGGGCGATCGTGAAGGGCACGACGCGGCCGCCGTAGAGATAGAGCAGCCACCGGATGGGCCGGCCGAACGTGAACTCGGCCTTGTCGTCCTCCATCTGCGCGTCCCATCGCATGTGCTTCGGGAATTGCAGATCGCGCAGCACCTTACCCAGCACGCCCGGCAGCACGTCCACGGTGGCGCGGCCGCGAATGTGCTTGAGGTACGACAGGTACTCGCCCTTCGAGTTGGTCGTGCGCTGCAGCGCCTCGAAATCGACGTTGAGCTTGCGGGCGAACCCCAGGCCGGCGTTGGTCGGGTGCCCTTCGGCGTCGTACGAGGCCGCGACCGGCGGCCCCATGATGGTCTCGTCGCGGTCTTCCTGGCGATCCACCAGCTCGGGCTGGCACGCCGTCAGCCGGCGCGGCGTGGCGAACACTTCGACGTTCGATTTCGACGGCAGCGTCTCCTCGAGGAGGCGCGCCTTCAATCGCTCGGCGAGTTGCGTCGTCAACGCCGGCAACCACGAGGCCGGCATCTCTTCGACGCCAATTTCAATCAGCAGTTCACGATCCATGACGGGTCCCGGCGGTGGTGGGCTCGGCGGCGGCCGGCGTCTGCGCCTGCCAGGCCTGAGCGATGGAGACAGCGAGCTGACGCACGCGCAGAATGTAGGCCGTGCGTTCGGTCACGCCGATGCTCCCGCTGGCATCGAGCACGTTGAACAGGTGCGAACACTTCAGACAGTAGTCGAGCGCCGGCAACACGAGATTCGAGGCGAGCAGCGCCTTGGAAAAGTCGTAGCACCGGGTGAACATGTCGCGATGGAATTCGGCAAATTGCCCGTCCGGCATCGCCACCTGGCCGAACGCGTACTTCGACTGCTCCACCTCGTCGCGCAGGCGAACTTCGCGGTAGCTCACACCTGGGGCCCACTGCAGGTCGTAGATGTTGCTCACGCCCTGCAACGCCATCGCGAACCGCTCGAGCCCATATGTCAACTCGACGGAAATCGGCGACAGGTCGGAGCCGCCCGCCTGCTGAAAGTAGGTGAACTGCGTGATCTCGAGCCCGTCGTAGAGCACCTGCCAGCCGATGCCCCAGGCCCCGAGCGTCGGCGACTCCCAGTTGTCCTCTTCGAACCGCACGTCGTGTGACCGGAGGTCGATGCCGCACGCTTCGAGACTCTGCAGATACAGGTCCTGCACGTCGTCCGGCGCCGGCTTGAGCACCACCTGAAACTGGTGGTGCTTGAACAACCGGTTCGGATTCTCGCCGAACCGGCCGTCGGCAGGCCGGCGCGCGGGCTGCACGTAGGCGACATTCCACGCCTGCGGCCCGAGCACCCGCAGGAACGTCTCGGGATGCATCGTGCCGGCGCCCAGCTCGATATCCAGCGGCTGCTGAATCAGGCACCCCTGGCTCGACCAGTAATCAGACAGTTTGAGTATCAGGTCCTGGAACGTCACAACGCTGGCCTCAATTCCCGCACGACACGCGCAGAGCGCAATTCTTTTTCAAGATGCATGGCAATCAACCGATCGTGAGCGCGCTCGATCTCGGTGAGCGCGGCCGGAGCCGTCACGGACGCCGCGGCCACCGCCGGAGACTTCGAGCCGGCCTCGCGGAGAAACGCGATCGCGGCAGCCGACAGTGCCGGCCCGCCGTGTCCGCAGTCGCGACAGACGAACGTGCGTTCCGCCAGAACCACCACGGCGCCGTTCGCCAGTGTGGCCTCGCCGCAGCGAGGGCAGCGGTCCAGCGCGGGATACACGCCCTCGAGCCGCAGCAACCAGTACTCGAAATAGCGCGCCAGCGGATCGACGGCGCCACCGTCACACAACGCGTCCCCCACCGCCGCTCCCAGCCGGAACAGCCGCTCATTGGTGGCGTTGTCGGGCGCCCATTCGTCGAGCAGCTCGGCGAAATACGCCGCATGGCCGAGCACGTGGGCCGCCGCTTCCGCGGTCCGCCCGGTCGCCGCCCGCAGCGGTGACTGGCGCGTCTCGATGCGATCGAGCCGCACGAGCTCCCGGTTTTCGTGTTCCACGTAGGCCGCCTGCCCCCGCGACAACGACTCGAGTCCCCCGCCAAACCGCCGGCGCGACTTGGTGGCATTCTTGGCGACACCACGCTTCTTGCCGCGGTCTTCAGTCAGGAAGACGACAATCTGGTCCGCCTCGCCATAGCGGTAGGTGCGAAGCACGAGCGCGTCGGAAGTGTAGGACCGCATCAGATCGGACAGCCGCAGACAGGGGTCAACGGCTGGCGCACATCTTGCTAATGCTACCTTAAACCCCTCAGCCGTGGTGTAAGAACTGGATGAAGATCGTCGCCAGACCGAGGAACGACAGGAAGCCGACGACGTCGGTCAGCGTGGTGATGAAGACGGACGACGCGAGCGCCGGGTCCACCTTGAGCGCGCGGAGACCCAGCGGAATCAGCGTCCCCGCCGTGGCCGCCACGAACATGTTGATGACCATGGCCATGCCCAGGATCAGGCCGAGCACCCAGTCCTGCGTGAACAAGCCCACGACGACACCGCCGATCACGCCATTGACGATGCCGTTCCCCAGCCCGACCAGACCCTCTTTGATCAGCGCGTGCCTGGCGTTCGCCCACGTCAGTTCGCCGAGCGCGATGCCGCGCACGATGACGGCCAGCGTCTGCGTGGCCGCGTTGCCGCCCATGCCCGCGACGATGGGCTGAAAGACGGCCAGCATGATGACCTTTTCAATCGTGCCCTTGAACAGACCGACGACGGACGCGGCCAGAAACGCAGTGCCGAGATTCACGATGAGCCAGGGGAGACGCTTCCGCAGCGACTCACCCGGCGGGGTGTCGACGCCGTCGTCCTTCGAGACGCCGGCCAGGCGCAGGACGTCCTCGGTCGCTTCGTCCTTGATGACGTCGATGACGTCGTCGACCGTGATGACGCCGACGAGCTTGTTCTCCGCGTCGACGACGGGAATCGCCAGCAGGTTGTACGACGCGACCTGCCGCGCGACTTCTTCCTGGTCGGTGTCGACGCGCGCGCTGTAGATGTCCGCCGTCATGATGCGCTTGAGCGGCGTATCAGGCGCCACGAGCAGCAGCCGGCGCAGGGACACGACGCCGACGAGGTGGCGGCGTTCGTCCACGACGTAGAGGTAGAACACCATCTCGACGTCGCGGGCCGTCTGCAGCGCCGTAATCGCCTCCCCGGCCGTCAGCTCCTCCGCCAGGGCGAAGACGTTCGGGTTCATCAAGCGGCCGGCGGTCTGCTCTTCGTACTCGAGCAGCTCGCTGACGCCGCCGCCCGGCTTCGGACGGATCATGTTGAGGACGACGCTCGAGAGTTCTTCAGGGAGCTTGTCAAGCAGGACCGCCGCGTCGTCCGAGGGGATCTCCTGGACGAGCCGGGCGATGTCTTCAGCCGATCGCAGCGCCAGCAACTCGGCGCCGCGCTCGGGGCCCAGCTCGCTCAGCGTCTCCATGGCCAGCTTGCCGTTGCGCTCGACCAGGACGTTGAAGGTCGCGTGCCGCTCTCGCTCCGGGAGTTCCGAGAAGATTTGCGCCAGGTCGGCGGGGTGCTGCTTCTGGAGCAGGTTCAGCAGGTTCGGCGTCGCGCCCATGCGAAGCAGGCGCCTCACCGATTCGAGGATCAGATCGATTCTGCGCTGCGTCGCCATGCCGCGCTATTTGTAACACGGTACGGACGGACGAAGGACGAACCCCCACATGAAGGCACGATGCACATGAAGGCGCGGCCGGCGGCCGCCTTCGGCGGTCGGCGCGGAGCACGCACAGCGGCGTCGACAAGAGGGCGTGTGGGGGTATCTACCGTCGGTTTTTCATGCCCAGATCGTCGAGCAGCCGTTCGTCGTCGCGCCAGTCCTGACGGACCTTGACGTGGAGATCGAGGTGGACGCGGCCGTCGAGCAGGCGTTCCAGATCGTGCCGGGCCTCGGTGCCGATGCGCTTGATCATGTCGCCGCCCTTGCCGATCACGATCGGTTTCTGTGAGTCGTGGTCCACGAGGATCGACGCGAAAATCCGCGTCAGGCCGCCGGGCGTGGCCGGCTCCTCCCACTGGTCGATCGTCACGGCCGTCATGTACGGCAGTTCATCGCGCGTGTGCTGCAGCACCTTTTCACGCACCAGTTCCGCCGCAAGCCCCCGCTCCGTCTGATCGGTCAGGTAGTCCTCGGGATAGAGCGGCTCGCCCTCCGGGAGCGCCTGCACGACCTCCGACTCGAGCGCGTCCACGCCGTCCCCGGCCAGCGCCGAGATCGGTACGATGGCCAGGCAGGTCATGGCCTTCGCATAGTGATCGATGAGCGGCAGCAGCCGCTGTCTGGATACCTGATCGATCTTGTTCAGTGCGACGATGGGCTTGACCTCCGCCCGCGCGAACAAATCCACGACGAAGGCATCGCCCCCGCCCGCCTTGTTGGTCGCGTCGACGACCAGCACAACGACGTCGGATTGTTTGAGCGCGTCGATGGCGACGTCCACCATCCGGCGGTTCATGCGATGCAGCGGCTTGTGGATCCCCGGCGTGTCCACGAAGACCATCTGGCCGGCCGGTCCATTGCGCACGCCGACGATCCGGTGACGTGTTGTCTGCGGCTTGTCGGAGACTATGGCCACTTTTTCGCCGACCAGGCGGTTCAGGAGCGTCGACTTCCCCGCGTTTGGCCGGCCGACGAGCGCGACGAAGCCCGCTTTCATTCGGCGCCTTTGGGCGGTGCCAGGGCCAGGCGGCGGACGCGCACCTTGTGTATGCGCCGGCGCTCGGCCTCGAGGATCTCGACCTCGAGCCCGTCGAACGCAAACCGTTCGCCAACGGCCGGAACCCGTCCGACGCGGGACAGCACGTAGCCGCCAACCGTCTCGAACTCGCCGTCCTCGATCTCGATCTGCAGGCGATCGACGACATCGCTGATCGCGACCTTCGCGCTGAACACGTAGCGGTCGGCGCCCTCGCGGACGATGGGCTCCGCCTCCACGTCGTACTCGTCGCGAATCTCGCCGACCAGTTCCTCGACCACGTCCTCGACCGTCACCAGCCCGGCGGTGCCGCCATATTCATCGACGACGATCGCCAGCTGCACCCGCTTCTGCTGGAACTCCCGGAGCAGGTCCATGACGCGCTTCGTCTCCGGCACGAAGGAGGCCGGCCGCATGATCTCCGTCACCTGACGCGATCCGGCAAGCACGTCCTCGCGCTGGATCAGGTCCTTGACGATGACCAGGCCGACGATGTTGTCGAGGTTGTCGGCGAACACCGGCAGCCGCGAGTACTCCTGTTCCAGGACCAGCTGGCGCAGGCCTTCGATCGTCGCGTCGCTGCGAATCGCGACGATATCCGGCCGCGGCGTCATCACTTCGCGGACCAGGGTTTCGCCGAAGTCGACGACAGAGCGCAGCAGCCGGCTTTCGTCGGCCACCGGTCCGGGCGTCGAGCCGGCCGGCGTCGTCACCGGCACCCGGACGCCGTCGGGGCCGGACGGGTTCCGGAGTTCAAGCGTGCCGAGGACGCTGATGATCAGGGCAGTCAGCGGACTGATGAGATTGGCCACCACGCTGAATGCCGGCAGCAGCAGTGTCAGCACCCGCTCGGGATGCCGGCGCACGATCACGGCCGGCAGAAACTGGCCGACGCCGACCGCGATACCCAGGCCGCTGGCGAAGAGCACGCTGGTACTGACCAGGCCACGCTCCATCTGTTCAGCCAGCAGGACGATCGCGAGCACGAGCAGCGAGCCACGCATTAGACGGGCCGGGACGAAGAACCGGAGCGGGTCGTCGAGGTACGCCGCCAGCCCGTCGTCTTCGCTGACGCGCTCCGCCTCCAGCCGCTCGGGCAGCCGCATCAGCAACGTGAAGGCCATTTCGACGAGCGCAAAGAACAGCAGCCCGGTGGTGGCGAGCAGGAACAGGAACGGGATCATGCGGGCCGCGAACCTCCGGTGCGGGCGCGGCCGATCAATCCGCCGGGCAGACCCGCCCGGCGGCGCAGCCGCTCTTCGACCCGCGACATTTCTCCCTGGTCGGTTTCGTGATCGTACCCCAGGAGATGGAGGATGCCATGGAGGGCCAGGACGCGAAGTTCCGTCGAAACCGCGTGCCCGGCCGCGCGCGCCTGCCGCGCCGCCACGCCCGCGGCGATGGCAATGTCCCCGAGCGATCCGCCATCGGCCGGGAATGACAGGACATCGGTCGCGCGGTCCACGCCGCGGTGCCGGCGATTGAGCGTCCGCATCACCCGGTCAGACACCAGGGCAATCGCGACGCTGCCCCGTGCGCGCGAGGGCGCGGCTCCAGGTAACCACGTCGCGAGCCCCGCCGCGGGACCGCGCGCGATCCGGCGGCCGCGCGCGTCGGTCACCGACACGTCGAGCCCACGAAGCCGCCGGCGCGCGGCACTCATGCTCCGCTCTTCGTCTTGTCGGTCTTGCCGTACGACTCGTAGGCCTTGACGATCTGCTGAACAAGCGAGTGCCGGACCACATCGCGATCGTCGAAATAGACGACCCCGATGCCTTCAATGTCGACGACGACCTTGAGCGCTTCGATCAGGCCGGAGACCTTGCCCTGGGGCAGATCGATCTGGGTGATGTCTCCGGTCACCACGGCTTTCGAGCCGAATCCCAGCCGCGTCAGGAACATCTTCATCTGCTCGGACGTGGTGTTCTGGGCTTCATCGAGGATCACGAAGGCGTCGTTCAGCGTGCGCCCGCGCATGAACGCGATGGGCGCGACCTCGATCACGCCGCGCTCGAGCAGCCGCTCGACGCGCTCGCCCTCGAGCATGTCGTACAGCGCGTCGTAGAGCGGCCGCAGGTACGGGTTGACCTTCTCCTGCAGATCGCCCGGCAGAAACCCCAGCTTCTCGCCCGCCTCGACCGCCGGCCGCGCCAGCACGATGCGCGTCACGCGTTTCGCGAGCAGGTACGACACGGCCTGCGCCATGGCGAGATAGGTCTTGCCCGTGCCGGCAGGCCCGACGCCAAAGACGATGTCCTGCTTCTCGATCGCCTCGAGATACCGGCGCTGCATGATGCTCTTCGGCGTCACCTGCCGCCGGCCGGCCGCGCGGCTCGCGCCGCGCAGGAAGTAATCCTGCAGTTCGACGTTGGGATCCTGCGCCATGAGCTGGGCGGCCGTTTTCACGTCCCCGCGGGCGAACCGATATCCCTCGCGCAGGAGGCCGGCGAGCTGTCCCAGCGCCCGCTCCGCCGTGCTCACATCGTCGGCCGGGCCCTCGATGACGATGTCGTGCCCGCTGGTGCGCAGCGTCACACCCAGCGCCGACTCGAGGCTGCGCAGGTTTTCGTCGAAGGAGCCGAACAGGGTTTCGATGCCCTCGTCGGGCATCGCGATACGGCGGCTAGCTGGCGAAGGCATCTGCAATCAGCATAGCGGAACTCACCGCTCCCAGAGCCAGGCGGCGCCGCGGACGCCGCTGGCGTCGCCGAACCTCGCGGGCAGCAGGGGCGTGTCCACGCGATCCGAGAATACCCACGGCCCCCACGCGCGCGGAACGTCGTCATAGATGCGACGGACGCGCGACAGCCCGCCGCCCACGACGATCGCGTCCGGATCGAGCACATTGATGAGTGACGCAAGGGCTCGGGCCAGTCGCCCGGTCCAGGCGGCCATGGCCTCGACCGCGGCGGGCTCGGCGCGATCGGCGGCGGCGACGATGGCTTCGGCCGGCAGCGTTGTATTCGTGCGGCGCGCGTAGTCCGCCGAGAGCCCGGGCCCGGACAAGAACGTTTCGATACAGCCGCGGCGGCCGCAATAGCAGGGCGGACCGGGCAACTCGTCCGCCTCCGGAGACGGAAGCGGGTTATGCCCCCACTCGCCGGCGATGGCATTCCGGCCGATGACCGCGCGCCCGTCCACGGCGATGCCGCCGCCAGTGCCGGTGCCGAGAATCACGCCGAACACGACATGCGCGCCCTCCGCGGCCCCATCCGTCGCTTCAGAGACGGCCAGGCAGTTGGCGTCGTTGGCGAGCCGCACCTGGCGGCCCAGCCGAACTTCGAGATCGGAGTGGAGCGGACGGCCGTTGAGCCAGGTCGAGTTCGCATTTTTGACCAGCCCGGTCGCTGGCGAGACCGCTCCCGGCATGCCGATACCAACCGTGCACGGCCCGGCGGCCTGCTCGCCCTGTTCGACCAGCGACGCGATCGCGTCGAGCGTCGCGTCGTAGCGGTCCCGCGGCGTCGGCACCCGCGTCTCCCAGCGAGTCACGCCGGCATCGTCGAGCACGATGGCCGCGATCTTGGTGCCGCCGAGATCGATCCCGAGTCGCGCGCGGGTCGTCAGGGCTCGCCCCCCGGCTTCGTGGTGATCGAGATGCGCAACTCGCGCAACTGGCGGTCGTCCACGACCGACGGCGCGCCGGCCATCAGGTCCACGGCCTGCGCGGTCTTCGGGAAGGCGATGACCTCGCGGATCGACGCCTCGCCGCACATCAGGGCCACGATGCGATCGAGGCCGAACGCGATGCCGCCATGCGGCGGCGTGCCGTACTCGAGGGCGTCGAGGAAGAATCCAAACCGTGCGCGCGCGTCTTCGTCCGAGATGCCCAGCAGCGAAAAGATCCGCCGCTGCACATCCGCGCGATGAATCCGGATGCTGCCCCCGGCGATTTCCGATCCATTCAGCGCCAAATCGTAGGCCCGCGCCCGCGCGCGGTCCGGCGCCGACTGCAGCAGGCCTTCATCTTCGGGCCGCGGCGACGTGAACGGGTGATGCATCGAATCCCAGCGGTTCTCGTCCGCGTTCCATTCCAACAGCGGGAACTCGGTGACCCAGACGAACTTGAAGTCGTCGGGGGCGAGCAGTCCAGCCCCTTTGGCCACGTGCAGCCGCAGCCGTCCCAGCACATCCGCGACCTGAGTGGCCTTCCCCGCCATGAAGAGGAGGAGATCGCCCGCGCCTCCGCCGGCGGCGCCAATCGCCGTCTGCAGACGCTCCGCGCCGAAGATCTTGAGACCTGAACTCGTCACGCCCGCGTCGCCGATTCGCGCCCAGGCGATTCGGCCACCCAGGCTGGCTCCGGCGGCAACGAGGTCGTCGAGTTGTTTACGGGAATAGCTGCCCGCTCCCTTCACCACGAACCCGCGAATGGCGCGATCTGAGTCCGGGATCTCTTTCACGAAGTCAGGCAACGCGTCGGCAAACATCGGAAGGAGATCGCTGATCTCCATGCCGGGCCGAAGGTCCGGCTTGTCCGAACCGTACCGCAGCATCGCGTCGTCGTAGGAAATGCGCGGGAACGGCAGCGTCACCTCGACACCTGCGACGCGGAACATGGCAGCGATGGCGCCTTCGACGATGCCGTAGACGAGCGACTCGGTCGCAAACGACATCTCGACGTCGATCTGCGTGAACTCCGGCTGCCGATCGGCGCGCAGGTCCTCGTCGCGAAAGCACCGGCAGATCTGGAAGTACCGGTCCATGCCGGCAATCATCAGAATCTGCTTGAAGATTTGCGGCGACTGCGGGAGCGCGAAGAATTCTCCGGCGTGCACGCGACTCGGCACCAGGTAGTCCCGGGCCCCTTCGGGCGTCGACCGCGTGAGGATGGGCGTTTCGATCTCCAGAAACTGCTCGGCGTCGAAGTACTGGCGCGCAGCAAGCGCCACGCGATGGCGCAACAGCAGGTTGCGCTGCAGGTCCGGCCGGCGCAAATCGAGATACCGATAGCGCAGCCGCGTCTCTTCCGACACGGGCTTGTCGTCCGCGATGCCGAACGGCGGCGTCTTGGCGTCGTTCAGAATGTCCAGGCGGCTGGCGACGACTTCGATCTCCCCCGTCAGCATCTTCGGATTGACCGTGTCCGCCGATCGGGCTTCGACGATGCCTTCGACGGCGACGACGAACTCCGGACGGATCTTCTCCGCCGTCCCTTCGGCGCCGCTCCCCGTGCGAACGATGACCTGCGTCAGGCCGTGCCGATCGCGAAGATCGAAGAACACGAGACCGCCGAGGTTGCGCACACGATGCACCCAGCCCATGAGCACGGCCGGACGTCCGACGTCGCCGGCGCGCAGGGCCCCGCAGGTCTGGGTGCGATACGACCACTCTCCAGTTGCCGGCATCGATCAGCGTCCTTCCAGAATCGTGCGCGCGGCCTCGATCACGTCGGTCCGCCGGACCGGCCGCTGCTCGCTGCCGCGCATGTCCCGCAGCGTCACTTCGCCGCGCGCGAGTTCGTCGCCGCCGACGATGAGCGTCACGCGGGCGCCCAGGCGATCGGCGCGTTTCATTTGGGCCTTCATGCTGCGGCCCTCGAACTCCATGCTCGCGGCGAGCCCGGCCTGGCGGAGTTCCCTCAGGAGCTTCAACGCCTCGTCGCGCGCCTCGTCACCGATGGCCGCGACGAACGCGCGAGGCGTGGCGGCGATGCCGGCGCCTTCGGGCAGGGCCAGCACCAGCCGCTCGAGGCCGGCGGCAAAGCCGATGCCCGTGCGATCGGGGCCACCCAGTTGCTTGACGAGCCCGTCGTACCGGCCGCCGCCGAGCAGCGCATTCTGGGCGCCAAGCGTGCGACCGAGAATCTCGAACGTCGTGCGCGTGTAGTAGTCGAGGCCGCGAACCAGCCGATGCGATTGCGTCCACGGAATGCCCCAGGCGTCGAGGTGCCGCCGCACGGCCGAGAAATGTGTGGCGCACGCCTCGCACAGGTAATCGACGGAGTGCGGCAACCGGTCGATGATCGGCTGGTCAGCGGGGACCTTGCAGTCGTAGATGCGCAACGGGTTCGTGACGGCGCGCCGCTGGCAGTCCTGGCACAGCTTCGGCAAATCGTCGCCGAGCGCGGCCAGCAGCGCCGCCTGGAATCGCGGCCGGCACTCCGAGCACCCGACCGAGTTGATCACGAGCTCCGTTTGTTCGATCCCGAGATCCCGGACCAGGCTCCACGCCAGGTCGATGACCTCGGCGTCCACCGCGGCGTCTTCGAGCCCGAAGATCTCGACATCGAGCTGGTGAAATTGCCGGTAGCGGCCCTTCTGCGGCCGCTCGTACCGGAACATCGGCCCCATCGAGTACAGCTTGGCCGCCGGCAACGCGTGCTCGAGACTGTGCTCGACGAACGCGCGGACCATGCTCGGGGTCGCTTCCGGCCGCAGCGTGATGCGCTCGCCGCCCTTGTCCGTGAAGCTGTACATCTCTTTCTGCACGATATCCGTCGTCTCGCCGGTGCCCTTGGCGAAGAGTTCCTCGCGCTCGATCACCGGAGTACGCACCTCGACATAGCCGTAGCGATCGCACAACGAGCGTGCGACGCGTTCGACGTGCTGCCAGCGCTCGACCTCGCCCGGCAGGATGTCATGGGTGCCGCGAACGGCGGGAATCACTCTGTCTCCTTACTCATGTCTTGCATGTAGTCGAGCCGGTAGCTCACATAGCTCGACGCGTACGTCAGAATCGACGCCACCTCGGCATCCGTCAGCTCACGGCGCACCTTCGCAGGGCTGCCCATGGCCAGTACCCGCGACGGAATCGCGGCGCCTTCCGGCACCAGGCTGCCCGCGGCGACAATCGAGTCGGAGGCCACGCGGGCGCCGTTGAGCACGATCGCGCCCATCCCGATCAGCACGCGGTCCCCGATCGTGCAGCCGTGCACGACCGCCCCGTGCCCGATCGTCACATCGTCGCCGATCGACGTCGGGTGAATCCCGTGCATCACGTGCACGATGGACCCATCCTGCACGTTCGTGCGCCGGCCGATGCGGATGCGATTGACGTCGCCGCGCACGACGACGTTCATCCAGATACTGCTGTCGGCGCCGATTTCCACCTCGCCGATGACCTGGGCAGACGCGTCAACATACGCGGCGGGATCGACGACCGGCAACCGGCCGCGATACGGGCGAAGCATGCAGCAGTATCTTACTTTCTGATCACCGGGTACTTGATGCCCAGCTGCTCCAGATACGTCTTGTATTTCGTCGAGTCGAAGTACAGCGGCTTCATCTTCTCGCGGTACTTCGCCATGATCTCGCGGTTGATGTCGAGCGCCGGCTGATCCTCGGGACGAATCAGGGGCTCGTACTTCTGCGTGCGCGTCTGCACGTTCCGGAAGTAGTCCCACGCCGCCGTCATCACTTCCGGCTTCAGGACGAGATCGACGAGCGTCATCGCCTGCACTTTCGCGCCGGCCGTCACACCCTTGTGGGCGATCGGCGTCGCCATCGCCATGCCATCCGCCCAGTTGTGGCCGGGCAGGCCGGGCACGTTCGACGGATACCGGAGCGTCACGGTCGGCACGTTCCACGAGATGTCGCCGATGTCATCTGAGCCGCCGCCGGTATTGCTGGCCACATCGACGGGACCGCCCAAGTTACCGAGGCCGGTAGAGAGGCCGGTCTGATTCACGCCAATTTCCTTCTGCACGGCTCGCGCAAAGGCCTGGTCGTCTTCGGACCACTGCGGCATGCCGACCTTCTGGATGTTGGCCCAGGTGGTTTCGGCGATCGCGCGGTTGAAATGTTGCGGCCACGCGGAGCCCAGCACCCGCGTCGGCAGCAGCTTGACGTTGGCCATGGTCGCGGCGCCCTGCGCGACCTGATCGCCCGCCGCCCACATCTCCTTGATGCCCTGGTACGTGGTCTGACGGAAGTAGTACCAGACCGACGCCGTCGGCGGCACGACGTTGGGCTGATCGCCACCATCGGCAATCACGTAATGCGAACGCGACGACAGCGGCAGATGTTCACGCCGGAAGTTCCAGCCGACGTCCATGAGTTCGACCGCGTCGAGGGCGCTGCGTCCGCGCCACGGCGCGCCGGCGGCGTGCGCGCTCTCGCCCTGGAAGCTATACAGAACCGACACCAGGCCCGTGCCGCTGCTCGCGCCCCACGACACGCTCAGATCGCGGCCGACGTGCGTGAACAGGGCGACGTCGACGTCTTTGAAGAGCCCGGCACGGATGTAGTACGCCTTGGTGCCGACCAGTTCCTCGGCGACCCCCGGCCAGATCCGGATCGTGCCGGGAATCTTCTCGCGCTCCATGATCTTCTTGAGCACAATCGCGGCCGTGATGTTGACGGCCTGGCCGGAGTTGTGGCCTTCGCCGTGCCCCGGCGCGCCGTCCACCAGCGGCTCGCGATACGCGACGCCCGGTTTCTGTGAGGACTGCGGAATCCCGTCGATGTCCGATCCCATCGCGATGACCGGCTTGCCGGACCCCCACGTGGCGATGAACGCGGTCGGAATGCCCGCGACGTTCTCTTCGACGGTGAAGCCGTTCTTCTTCAGGAGGTTCACGAGGTACTTCGACGTCTCGAATTCCTGGAAGCCGAGTTCCCCGTAGCTGAAGAGCTGATCCACCATCTGCTGCGAGAAGTCCTTGAGCTTCTCGACTTCCGCGACCGCCTCGGTCTTCAGCTGCGTGATGCGTTCCGTATCCGGCGGCAGGTTCAGCGGCGGCCCGGCGGCGCCGCGCCCCTGGGCAACGACCAGTGCGCCGGTGCAGACAACGAGTGCGGCGATCAGATGAATCCGTTTCATACGCTTGAGGCTCCTGGTCTCCGAACGACTCCGCGAGCCCCTCATTATATGGAGGCCTGCGGTACACTGTCTTGGAATGCCCGTGCTGGACACGCATGGCCGCCCGATGCGGAGCCTGCGGCTGTCGGTGACTGACCGCTGCAACCTCCGCTGCCAGTACTGCATGCCGGAGGACGAATACCTCTGGCTGCCGCGCGAAGACGTCCTGGCGTACGAAGAAACCAGCCGAGTCGTTGACCTGTTCGGCGAGCTCGGCGTCGATCGCCTCAGGATTACGGGCGGCGAGCCGTTGCTGCGGCGCGACCTGCCGTCGCTCGTGGCGACGCTCGCCGCGAAACCCTGGGTGCGCGACCTGGCCCTGACGACCAATGGCGTACTCCTCGCCTCGGCGGCCGACGACCTCAGACGCGCGGGTCTCCACCGGCTCAGCGTGAGTCTCGACACGCTCCATCGTGATCGCTTCGAACGCCTCACCCGTATCGATGCCCTGCCGGCGGTACTGGCCGGCATCGAGGCGGCGCGCCGGGCCGGCTTCGGCCCGCTCAAACTCGACACCGTCGTGATGCGCGGCGCCAACGACGATGAGTTGCCGGCACTCGTGGAGTTTGCGCGGGAGATCGACGCGGAAATCCGTTTCATCGAATACATGGACGTCGGCGGCGCCACGAGCTGGCGGCCGGACGTCGTCGTTTCGCGGCGCGAGATCCTGGCGGTCCTGGCGGAACGGTACGGCAGCATCGAGCCGATCGACGAGACCTCGTCCGCCCCGGCCGCGCGCTTCCGGCTGCCGCACGGCCAGACCATCGGCATCATTTCGTCGACGACCCAGCCGTTTTGCCGCACCTGCGACCGCGCGCGCCTGACGGCCGATGGCGTGCTGCTCCTGTGTCTCTATGCCCAGCACGGAACCGACCTGCGGCGGCCGCTGCGCGCCGGCGCCTCGCGCGAAACGATGCTCAACCTGATCCAGGCCGTGTGGAGCGGCCGCGCGGATCGTGGCGCCGAGGAGCGCCTGTCCGTGCGGGCGCGCGGATCCTACATTCCCGTCAGCGTGCTGAAGCGGGACGCCCATCTCGAAATGCACACACGAGGAGGCTAGAGCCGTTTTCGATCCGGCCGCCTTCCGATGACCGACTCGACCCGCACGTCCTTCCGCATTCTCGTCGCTCTCAGCGTCTGCCACCTGCTGAACGATCTTTTGCAGGCGCTCCTGCCGGCGCTGTACCCAATCCTGAAGCAGGACTTCAATCTCAGCTTCACCCAGATTGGCCTGCTCACCCTGACGAATCAGGTCACGGCGTCCGTCCTGCAGCCGCTCGTCGGCACCTACACCGACCGGCGGCCGCTGCCGTACTCGCTGGTCTTCGGCATGACGATGACGCTCGCCGGCGTCGTGATGCTGACGCTGGCCCACCGCTTCGGCCTGCTGTTGCTGGCCGCGGCGCTCGTCGGCGTCGGCTCGTCGATTTTTCATCCGGAGTCGTCGCGGCTGGCGCGCGTCGCCTCGGGCGGCCGCCACGGATTCGCGCAATCGCTGTTTCAAACCGGCGGCAACTTCGGCTCGTCGCTGGGCCCCCTGCTGGCTGCTTTCATCGTCGTGCCGCGCGGACAGAGCAGCATTGGCTGGTTTTCGATCTGTGCCATCGTGGCCATGGTCCTGTTGTGGCGCGTCGGCCGGTGGTACGCACACCTGCACCTGCGCAAGGCCAGGCAGACGTCCGAACAGCCGGCGCGGCCGATGACGCCAGCGGTCAAGCGCACCATGGCCGTCCTCCTTGCGCTCGTCTTCTCGAAGTACGTGTACCTGATGAGCCTGTCGAGCTATTTCATGTTCTTTCTGATCGATCGGTTCCAGATCACGATTGAAAGCGCGCAGCTGTATCTCTTCGCGTTTCTCGCCGCGGTCGCGGCCGGCACGTTCGCCGGCGGGCCCATTGGCGATCGGTTCGGGCGCAAGTACGTGATCTGGGGATCGATTCTGGGCGTGCTGCCCTTCACACTCGCACTGCCCTACGCGTCGCTCTTCTGGACGGCGTGTCTGAGCGTGATCATCGGCCTCGTGCTCGCCTCAGCGTTTTCCGCGATTCTCGTGTACGCCCAGGAACTGCTCCCCGGCCGCGTCGGGTTCGTCGCCGGCCTGTTTTTCGGCTTTGCGTTCGGCATCGCCGGCCTGGGCGCGGCCGTCCTGGGCAAGTTCGCAGACTGGTACGGCATCGCGGCGGTGTACCACGCCTGCGCGTTCCTGCCGATCATCGGGCTGCTCGCCGTGTTCCTGCCCGAGCAACCGCACCACGCGCACCGGTGACGAACGAAAGATTGCTCCACCACATGAAGGCATAAAGGCCGGAAGGGTTAGTTGGGATGCCTCGGCCGCCTTCGGCGGCCGCCGGACTCAGGCGTTCGTTTCCCACAAACCCTTCCGGCCTTCACGCCTTCATGTGGTGGAGCGATCTTTTCGTGGAGAGTTTTTCTACTTTGTGATCGCAGCGAGCACCCGGCCGAAGAAACCATCCGGGTTCCGTCCGATCCATCGAACGACGACGACCAGGTCATGCTCCCAGTCGATATAGATCAGGTTCTCGCCGTTGCCTCGAAAGCACACGACGGATTCTGGCGCCGAGGGGTACATGCGGCGGCCGGGCTGACCGTTGGCGCCAGGCGGCGGCGTGACGTTCAGGAACCAGTTCATGAACCCGTAGACTTTGCTGCCGTTGTTGGTCCCGGTGCCCGGCGTTCTCGCCATGGCGATCCACTTCTCGGAAATAATCCGGCGGCCCGCCCAGGTCCCGTTCTGCAGAAACAGATAGCCGAAGCGCGCCATGTCCCAGGCGTTGATGAACATGCCGCCGCCGTGATGTCCCCCGCCAGGCACCGAAGGCATCCGTTCGCCCGCGATCGTCACGTAGGCGTTGTCGTACGGCTCCCAGTGCCAGCTGGTGGACGCGCCGATCGGGTCCATGACCGATTCCTTCAGGACCGCCGGCAGCGGACGTTTCATCACATGCAGCGTCGCCAGCGACAGGACGTTCACGCGCGTGTCGTTGTATTCGTAGTACGTGCCGGGCTGACGCAGGGCGCGCTTCTTCCAGTCTTCAGGTGTCGGGCCTCGACCCGTCGGCCGGTCCGCCCAGTCCGGCTTGCCCCACAACTCCCCGTACCAATCGCTGGTCTGTCGCAACAAGTTGTCCCAGGTGATCGGCGCGTTGTGCTCGGACGCAAACAGGTCGACGCCCGCGGGCATGTAGGGCGCGACGCGATCCTGGACGTCCTTGATGAGGCCGCGGTCGTACGCGAGCCCGACCACCGTCGACAGAAACGACTTCGTGACGCTGAACGTCATGTCGGCGCGGTCGATGTCGCCCCAGGCGGCCGCGACGCGACCGTGTCGAATCACGAGTCCGTTCATGCCCGCGCGCGGCTGCGTCGGGCCGATCAGATTGTTGTACGGGGCCTCGTTGGCAAATGTGGGCGGGATGTCGGCGGCCAGATCTTTCGTGCGCGTGCTCTCGTTCGCGATCGAAAACGCGATCGCCTCGTCGAGCTTCGCTTTGTCGAACCCGAGTTCGACCGGCTCGCGGGCGTCCCACGAGCCGCGGGCGGGAAAGTAGGCGGCGGCCGCCGGCGCCTGCTGGCGTCCGCCGGCCCAAAGGACCGCGGACGCTCCAATGATTACGACGATCGCCTGGAGCGTCCGCAGCCTTCGCATACCGCCTACATCGTCTGGCGCACGCGCTCGATGCCGTCGAGCAGCGTGTACGTGGCCGCAAGCGCCGTGGACGCCGCAGCCAGCGCCGCGCCCTCATGCCCCGCCCCGTGCGCGTCGATTAACGCCCGTTCGCCCGCGCTGTGCACCACGTCCATCGCCTCGTGCACTTCGAAATAGTCATGACCGGTCGTCACGCCGTACAGGTCGCGCAGGCCCTCGCGCTTCGTCTTCATGACCTCGGGCTGCTGCGACTCGTACGCGTAGAGCGCCGTCAATCCGGCGGCGGCCGGCTGGTCGCGGCAGACCCCCCGCATGGCGGCGAGGGCGGCGCGCGTCTCCGGCAGCAGGTCGGCCTTGCGCACGGCGTCGCGGTCCAGGCCAAGCGCGTCGCAGAAGCGCAGCCACAGCTCGGGATGGTTGTCCGGCCCCATCTCCTCGTCGTGCAGATTCGCGAGAATCTCCTGGCGCATCGCCAGATCGGTCGCGTTGGCGTGCGTCGCACTCAGCCAGGTCGGAAAGGCGTGCACCCAGTGGTAGTACTGCTCGGCGTACTTCTGCAGCACCTCGCGCGACAGCTCGCCCTTCGACCACGCCGTGTAGAACGGATGATCGAGCAACCGGCGCCCGCCAATGAGTTCGTGAACCTGTTCGACCAGACTTGCCATGAGAACCCCCTGTCCAAATCCTACACTGGCGGCACGCGTGATACGATTTTTTCCCGTTGAACGAGTACGACCTCATTGTGATCGGCAGCGGCTTCGGCGGCACGATGGCCGCCGCGCCGGCCGTCTTCGCGGGCAAACGCGTCCTCCTGCTTGAATCGGGCGACTGGATCACGCGCGGTCCAGACAACTGGGGCCCCACCGGACTCAGCGAGCGCACGCCGTACTACAGCCGCGCCGACGCGTTCGACGTCGTCGCCGGCGGGTATGGCAAGTCGCTGGGCACGTACGCCTGCGTGGGCGGCGCGTCGAACTTTTATGGCGGCGTCGCCCTTCGCATGCGCGAGTCCGACTTCCTGCCCGATCCGCTGATCGATCACGGCACCGGCGCGGCTTGGCCGTTTCGCTATGCGGACCTCGAGCCGTTCTACTCGCAGGCCGAACAATTACTGGAGGTCGCCGGCACGACGGGCGCCGATCCGACCGAGCCGCCGCGTTCGGCCCCCTATCCGCGGGTGCCTGGTCCGCTGGCGCCAATCTCCCAGCATCTCGCCGAGGCCGCGACGTCGCTCGGTCTGCATCCGTTTCGGCTGCCGCTGGCAATCAACTATCTGCCGGACGATGGCCGCACACCCTGCCCGGCGTGCGGGACGTGCGATGGCTTTGCCTGCGCGGTCCAGGCCAAGAACGATCTGTCGACCGTGCTGATTCCCAGATTGCAGCGCGCCGGTCTTGAACTGGCCGTCAATACCGCCGCTGTGCGGCTGGAACACGAGGGCGGCCGTGTCACGGGCGTTGTCTGCACCCAACGTGGCGCTGCCGACCCGGTGCGATTCCGGGGACGAGCCGTCGCCGTCGCCTGCGGCGCGCTGGCCACGCCGCGCCTGCTGCTGGCGTCCGGCCTCGATCGTCTCAATCCTGCGGGAGATGCGGTCGGCCGCTACCTCATGCGACACTGCAACGCCGTCGTCATGGGCCTCTTCCGATCGCGGCCCGCGCCGCACAGCGAGTTCCACAAGCAGATTGGCATCCACGACTACTATTTCGGCCACCCGTCGGTCGACCGACCTCGGGGGCGGCTTGGCTGCCTTCAGCAATTCGCCACCCCGGAGCCGGCGCTCGTCCGGTACAACCTGCCGCTGGGCCTGGGCGCCATCGTGGCTCCCATCGTTTCGCACACGACCGGGTTCATCGTGATGGCGGAAGATCGGCCGCGCGCGACCAACCGCGTGACGCTGGCGGGCGAGCCGGCGGCCCCGACGGGATTGCCGCGCGCCACGGTGACGCACGAGTACGACGCCCGCGATCTGGCGGCGCGTGCGGCGCTGGTCGGCGCGGCGCGAAAGATCCTGCGCAAGGCCGGCGCGCTCGTCACGTACTCGCACCCGATCAAGACGTTCTCGCATGCCCTCGGAACCGTGCGCCTGGGTGTGGACCCTGCGACCTCCCCACTCGATGCGTCGGGCCTCTTTCGCGGGACCGCCAACTTGTTCGTCACCGATGCGAGCGCCCTGCCGCGATCGTCAGGTGTGAATCCGTCGCTGACCATCGCCGCCAACGCCTTGCGCACCGGCACACAGTTGTTGAGTTCTCTCTAGCGATGCGCGTCGCCTTCCTCGGCACAGGACAGGCCGCCCGTCTGCACACGGGCACGATGAAAGCCGTCGCGCCACGCGTCGAGCGCTGGTATGCGAGCCGGGAGCCGGCGCGGGCCGAGCGTGCGCGCGTCGAGTTCAGCGGCGCGGGCGCGTTCGGTAGCTACGAAGAGGCGCTGGCGGATCCCGCGGTCGAGGCGGTGCTTGTCCTGGTGCCGCCCGCCTTTCACCTCGACTGGACGCTTCGGGCGTTGGCGGCCGGCAAGCACGTGATCCTCGAAAAGCCCCCGCTGCTGCAGTCGGCGGACTTCACGGCGGTGACAGATTCGGCGCATCGCGCGGGCCGGCAGGTGCTGGTCGCCGAGAACTACTTTTACAAGCCGCTCGCCGTCGCACTCCGACAGATGATCGCGCGCGGGGATTTTGGCGACCTGCGATTCATCCACCTCAATGCGTTGAAGCGGCAGACGACCGGCGACTGGCGCGACGACCCCGCGTTGTCCGGCCACGGCGCCTTGTTCGAAGGCGGCATCCATTGGATCAGCCTGCTCGCCAGCATCGGCCTTACCGTCTCGGGCGTGCGCGCGTCTCGTCCCGGACCGCGGACGGGCCTTGACCGCAGCATGGCCGTCACGCTGGATTATGCGGAGGGCGCGGTCGCGACGCTGGCGTACTCCTGGGAGATCGCCGGCTTCCCGTCCGGCGTCCGCTGGTCGGCCTGCTATGGCACGGCCGGGACGCTGCATTTTGAAACCAACGGTTTGATCGGGCTGCAGACCGGCCGGCGGCGGCGTCTGTTCGTGCCGGGTCTGGCTGATCTGCTAGGCTACCGGGCGATGCTGGCGGATTTCTTCGAGGCGATCCGCCACAATCGCCCGGCCGCCTACACGCTGGCCATGGCCGCGCGCGACCTGCAGCTGGTCGAACGCGCCTACCGATCGCTGGACGCCTGAGTTTGGATACTGCCGGAATGACCTTGGTACAGAACCTGTTGATCGCCGCGAGCCTCGGCTTCGCGGCCGGCCTGCACACCGCGACGTGGGGCATTTACAAAGACTCGATCCACGAGGGGTTCTTCTGGCCCCGCTATTTCCGCAGTCCGATCGTCGGCGCGGTCATGGGCATCATTGCGTACCTCATCGCGCGTCCGCACCTCGACTCGGCCGGCGGCGCGGTGGCCTTCTTCGGCGTGTGCTACGTGCTCGAACGCGGCGCCGTCGAACTGTGGAAGACATTTCTCCGCAACGAGGACCAGGGCAAGTACTTCATTCCGATGCAGTTCGCTGTCTTTGGCAAAGTGGTCCACAGTCAGGCCCGCCGCCTGGTGATCGGCGCCATCATGACCGCGGCGGTGTGCGGCACGTTCCTGCTCATCCATTACAACGCCAGCCGCCTGCCGCTCGAGAACTCGCCACTCACGGTGTTCCTCGTCGCGACAATCAGCGGATGGATTTCCGCGTTCCTCGGCGCCTGGAAGGACGCACCGGTCGAAGGGTTTCAGCCGCTCAAGTTCGTGCGCAGCCCGCTGTGGGCGGGCTTCTGGGGATTGATGGTCGCGCACTTTTCCACCAGCATGCTCGTGGTCATGATGGCCGGCCTCGGGTACACGATTTTCACGCTCGAGACGTACAAGACGTTCTTCTTTCCGTCCAAGCCGCGTGGAAAATTTGCCGGGAAGCCGATCCTCTATCCCGACATGCTGCGACGTCGCCAACATTTCGTTCCGCTCTATGCGGCGATCTGGCTCCTCGTACTCCTGGGCTTCTATCAGGCCCTGACCGGGCCGCACAGCGGGCTCGTGTCGATCCTCTAGTCCAGGCGGCCTCGTGACCGTCACGCTGCCCTCCGGCCCTGTTCGAGCGAGCTATCGCTGGGCCGCCATCGCCGCCCTCGCCGCCGCGCTGATTGTTGCCGGTGTGACTGCGATTGTCTGGCCGGACCAGCGCGGGCTCGTGCTGTACGGCCTATACGCGATTCCCGCCCACCTGCTGATCTCCGTCCTCGCGATGGAGCCGATGCTCTTCGCGACGGCGGCGTCCCACTCGTACGTCGCCGTGGCGGTCGTCGGCACGGCTGGATGCCTGGTGGCGATCATCCTCGACTATGCGCTGATCGGCTGGATCGTCACGCGCCGGCTGATTCGCGAGGAACTCGACGACTCGCGCGGATTTGTCAGGGCGCAGAAGTTCTTCGGCCGCGCGCCCTTCCTGTTCATCGTGGTGTCGGCCCTCGTGCCGGGGATGCCGTTCTATCCCGCAAAAATTCTGGCGATTTCGCGCGACTATTCGCTCCCGCGCTTCTGCCTCGCCATGGCTCTCGGTCGCCTGCCCCGGTTCTATTACCTGGCCGTCATTGCCCACAAGGTCCATGCCCCAAAATCAGCCCTGGTGTCGGCCGCCGTCGGGTTGACGGCCATCGCGGCCTGGGGCCTGTGGCGCACCTACCGGCGCAACAAAATGCGCACGCAGAACCGTGCACATTGACGCGGATCACCACTTACGGAAGTCTTACAAACACAAGGGCTTATCCCTGCTATCGTCAGGGACCATGTTCGTGACGAATGCCCCGGCCGGGGCCCCTTCCATCACCAAGACATCAGGCGGAACTGCCACGCTGGCCGGCGCGAAGCCCGGGCGATACGACCGCGTGTCGCTCATCACCGGGTTCTTCATGACGTGTTTCCACGTGGGCGCCATCTGGGCGCTGATCGACTTCACCTGGTCGGGCGTCATCGTGCTGCTCGCGACGTACTACGTGTCGCTCGCCTGGGGCATTGGCATGTCGTACCACCGGCTGCTGACGCACCGGTCGTACAAGACGCCGAAGTTCGTCGAATACTTCCTGACCCTCTGCGCCACGATCGCGCTCGAAGGCGGACCGATCTTCTGGGTCGCCACGCACCGCCAGCATCACCAGCATTCCGACGCCGACCCTGATCCGCATACGCCGCGCCACGGCGGCTTCTGGGCCCACATGGGCTGGATCATGTTCGGGAACATGGAACACAACGACATCGCGCGCACATCCAAGTACGCGCCCGACCTCGCCAAGGACGGCTTTCATCGCTGGATCAGCGTCTATCACTGGGTGCCGCTCACCACGCTGGGCATCGCGCTCTGGATCGCCGGCGGCTGGAACTGGGTGCTGTGGGGCGTGTTCCTGCGGACGACGATCGGGCTGCACGTGACGTGGCTCGTGAACTCGGCGACGCATCTCTGGGGCAAGCGCCGGTTTGCCACGCGCGACGACTCGCGCAACAACTGGTGGGTGGCGCTGCTGAGCTTCGGCGAGGGCTGGCACAACAATCATCACGCGCATCCCACGTCGGCCGCGCACGGCCTCGCGTGGTACGAGCTGGACCTCACCTACTGGCACATCCGCGCCCTCGAACTCGTGGGCCTCGCCTCGCATGTCCGCCGCGCGCGGATCAACGAAGCCGTCGAAGAAGCCGCCTAACCCCTCCGTCGCCTCCAGTGGATCGATAGATCGATTCGCCAATGGATCGATAGTACCCTGCTGCCATGCCCGGTCCGGGCCGTCGCGGCGCCATCGCCTTCTTTGTCATCTTCGGCGTGAGCCTCGTCGCGCTCGCGGCCGGCCTCAACGTCGGCTGGATCGTGATGACCTGGACGGAGGTCGGCACGCTCCTCCTCGGCGTCCTGGTATTCGCGGCCATCATTACCGGACTGATCCTGAACACGCTGTTTCTGGTCCGCGAGATCCGCCGGAACGAGCAGCACGACGCCTTCGTCAACGCCATGACGCACGAGCTCAAGACCCCGATCACGTCGATTCGCCTGCACCTGCAGACGCTCCTGGCCCGCGGCCCGACGCTGTCGGGCGAGAAACGCGACGAGTTCTACGGCGTGATGCTCGAGGACACGACGCGACTGCTCGAAACGGTCGAGCAGGTGCTTCATACCGGTCAGGCCGGGCGCACGCCGCTGCACGTCGAGCGGCACGACCTCGGCGCGCTGGCTGCCGAATGCGTCGCGTTCACACGGTCGCGTCTGCATCTGCCCGACTCGGCCGTCAAGCTGGCGCCCGCCGATGACCCCGTCGAAGTGCTCGGCGACCGCAACGAGCTGCGCGGCGCCATTGTGAACCTGCTCGACAATGCCGTGAAGTTTTCGGGCGACCACGTCGACGTCGACGTGAACGTCGCCCGGAACGGCGACCGAGCGTTGGTCAAGGTGCGCGACCACGGCCCCGGCCTGCCGACGAGCGAAGCGAAGCGGATCTTCAGGCGTTTCTACCGCGTGCCCGGTCCGTTGACGCAACGGGTCAAGGGCACGGGCCTGGGCTTGTTCATCGTGCAGAGCGCCGCCAAACGGCATGGCGGGCGCGCCTATGCCGAGAGCGGAGGACCGGGCGCCGGGTCCACGTTCTATCTCGAGCTGCCGACCGCACCGCCGGCCAAGCCCGCGTAATCCAGCCATGCCCTCCCTGCTGGTGGTCGAAGACGAGCCGCACATCGCGTCGGGCCTCCGCTTCAATCTGGAAGCGGAACATCACGAGGTCGATCTCGTCGAGACGGGTGAGCTCGCGCTCGAGCGGCTGGGGCAGGAACCCAATCGCTACGACTGCGTGGTGCTCGACGTCATGCTGCCGGGCGTCGATGGCTTCGCCGTGGCCCGCGCCGCGCGGGCTCGCGGCTGCCTGACGCCGATCTTGATGCTGACGGCGCGCGGCCGCGCCGAAGACGTCTTGCGCGGCTTCGAAGCGGGCGCCGACGACTACCTGCCAAAACCGTTCGAGCTGTCGATTCTGCTGGCGCGGATCAACGCGCTCGTCCGCCGGCACGCCTGGCACCGCGCGGGCGCCTCGGACGCCGAGGCCGCGGCGAGAACGCCCGATGTGTTTTCCTTCGCCGACAAGGTCGTCGACTTCGACGCCCAGGAGCTGCGCGTCAAGTCGGAGACCGTGCCGCTCACGCTGATGGAAACGAACCTGCTGCGCTACCTGGTGCAGCACGAGGGCCAGGTCGTCTCGCGCAAGGCCCTGCTCGAACACGTCTGGAACCTGCACGAAGACACCGACACCCGCGCCATCGACCACTTCATCGCGCGCCTGCGCAAATACCTCGAACGCGACCGCGGACGGCCGAAGCATTTGCTCACGGTGCGGGGCGTGGGATACAAGTTCGTCGCGAAACCGAGATAGGGGCGAGAGGGAGTCAATCGATCCATTGAGACATCGATCTATCGATCCATGTGAGGTGGGCGCGTTTGGAATGCGCGCGGCGCCGTTGGTTGGTTAGTTAGTGGCGAAGGAGCAGGCGTCGTCGCGCATCTCGCGCCACCCGCTTCCTAACTAATCAGATGGCGCCCCGCGCTTTTCACACGCGCCCACCTCAAATGGATCGATGGATCGATGGATCGATTTACGTCTTTTCACCACCTCTGCTCGTCCGCCGACGGTCCGTAGATCGCCGGCACGATCCGGTCGTTCAGACGTAAGTACACCGTCAGCTGCCCGCGGTGATGCGCCAGGTGGTTCAGCGTGTCGCGCAGGACCACGTGTCTCGGCATTTCCTGGACGACCTTCCCCGCCATCAGCAGTTTCCAATTGGTTGAGAGCAAGAACTCATCGTCAATTCTCGATAGCGACTCGCGCGCCTTGGCCAGGAGCGTGTCGTGCGCCGCGACCAGCTCGTTCGTGGCCGGCTGATGGTACTGGCCGCCGCCGGCCGCCGGCTTCAGGTCCAGCGAGTCCTGATCGATCGTGAGTGAAATCCACGACGGCATCGAGGCGACCAGACCGGCGAGCCGGCTGAGCGGCATCGACTTGGGATGCGGTTTCCAATCGTCGCGGTCGAGTGGCACCTGCTCGAGCGCACGCCGGGTTCGGGGCGCCTCGCGGTCCAGTTCAGCCAGGAACAGTTCAGTGAGTTTCATGAAGTCTCCTTGGGGACGTACCTGTTTTCCACAGGTTAACAACCTCTGCGGGTTTGTGGAAAACAGGTACGTCCCCCTCTGCTAGGATGCCCCGATGATGCTCTCCCGAGGTTCTGCCATTGGCGCCGTGGCCGCCGCGTGCGGCCTGCTCGCCTTCCCCACGCTGTCCGCCCAGACGGCCGCGGTCGGCAGCGCGACCGTCGTGCCGGTGCAGGTCACGGGCGACGACGCGTCGCGGTTCACGCTGGTCGTGCTCGCTGACGGCTACACGGCGGCGGACATGCCGGCGTTCCGGCGCGACCTCGACAAGCACCTCAACATCATGTGGAGCCTCGAGCCGTTTCGCAGCTACCGCAACTACTTCAACGTCTATGCCGTGGAGGCGGTCTCGCAGGATTCCGGCCTCACCTGCGATCCCGGTCTGCTCGAAGAGCCCGGTATGGATCCCGCGCTACGGCAGAAGTTGCAGCGACGCGACACGATCTTCGGTTTGAATTTCGGAGGCGGCTGCACGAACGTCAATGCGCGCGGGGTGACGCCAACGGGCGCACTGAATGCCAAGGTCCGCGAGTATGCGGCGAAGGCCACAGCGAACCCGGATCAGATTCTTGTCATTGGCAACAGCCGGACGTATGGCGGCATCGGCGGCGGGCTGGCGACGTCCACGGGCAGCAACGCGCTGAGCCCGCTCATCACGCCGCATGAAATCGGCCATTCGCTCGGCCGGCTGACCGACGAGTACACGTACAGCCAGCGCGGCGTGGCCGGCGGCACGTATCGCGGCAATGAGCCGAACAACGTGCACACGACGATCCTCACCGAAGATGACATGAAGGCGCAGCAGAAGAAGTGGTGGCGCTGGCTCGGCGAGCCGAGCGAATCGGGAGGCCTGATCGGCCGCTTCGAGGGCGGGTCGGGCAACACGAAAGGCATCTGGCGGCCGAGCAAGCATTCGATGATGATTTCGCTCGGCTACTTCTACGACCAGGTCAGCCTCGAGCAGATGATCCGCCAGATTTCCGCGCGCGTGGGGCTCATTGCGGCGTCAACGCCCACGGACAAGCCCGTCAATGCGGGTTCCACGATCTGGATCGATCCGGCGCACCCCGTTTTCCATGAACTGACGGTCGAATGGAAACTTGGCGACCGCGTGATTCCGAATCCCTTGAACCTTCCGTATGTGAGATTGTCGGCGCTGAAGCCGGAAGCTGGTCAACAGGTCTCGGTGAGCGTGGTTGACCCAACCGACTTCGTTCGAGATCCGGAGATTCGTAAGGCCGCCCTGACAGCAACCAGAACGTGGACCATCGCCCCGGAAGCCCCGGCGGCGGCTGAAGCCCTGATGGGCCCCGCCATTCAGAGCTCGACTCAAACCCAACGAGCCGTCAGCGCAAAAGAGGTCGTCTACATAAGTGGGTTCCCCGCGGCTATTGCGTGGCGCCTGGATAACGCGGTTGTGGCAGAGGCCGCGAATCACCTGCGGTTTTCTCTGGGGTCTCGGACGTTGTCGGCCGGCAATCACGCGCTGAGCGTCACGGTTGGATCGACCACGCGCCGCTGGACCGTCGACAACACCCTGCCGACTGTCGCGTACACACTGTCCAAGCCCGTCGCCACCTTGCCGATTGCCGCCGGCACCGAATCCCATGCCTTCATGCGCGACGAATTCACGATGAAGCTGGACCCGAAGGACGACCAGCCCGGCTACGTCGTCGCCGAGTTCCGCGTGAACGGCGACGGCTGGCATCACTATTACGGCTGGCCGGACGCGCCGCCCGGCACGCCGTTCAAGTTCACGGCGCGCGGCACGAACATCAAGGAACTGATTTACGGCAGCCTCAGCAGCGAGGGCCTCTCGCCACAGCCGTGGGAGCCGCGTGAGCCCGGCTGGGGCGCGCATCGCATCGAATACCGCGCTAAGGATGCCGCGGGCAACATTGGCCACGTCAACGCGTTTCGCGTGACCGTGATGCCAGCAACGACCTGCACCGCCACGGTCACCGGCACGCGCGCAGGCGCGTTGCGCGTTGACACCGGCGTCACGTGCCTCGACGGGGCCACGATCACGGGCGACGTGACGGTCGCTGCCGGGGCGTCGCTCGTGGCCACGCGCGCCACCATCACGGGATCGCTGACATCGACGGGCGCCGCCACGATTGAACTCGTCTCCACGTCCGTCACCGGCAAGATGACGATCACTGGCACGACAGACCGCCTGACGGTGTTCGGCGCCACAGCCGGGCAGGATTCGGTGTTTTCAGACAACCCGACGGCCAGGGCGCCCCTGATCATCGGCAGCACGTTCCGCGGCGGGCTCGCGTGCTCCGGAAACACCACGCCGCCCGGCAACGGCGGGACGAAGAACGTCGTGACACGCGGCGCGACGGGCCAGTGCGGGGGACTCTAGTCCGACCAACCACTCCCCTCCGGCGTCCAACCCGGCACATGTCCGTGGAGGGACCTTGACCCATCGGCCGCTCTTTGTCGCAGCACTCGCATTCTGCCTCTCACTGATCGCGGCGCACGCTGACGCGCAAACGAGCCCTGCAGCCACTCCTGCGTCCTCAGGAGCGTCTCACTCACTCACCCTGAGCGGAAGCTTCGGGTACTTGTTCGCCAAAACCACCGGCACTGGCGGAGACACGGCGCCTGCCGGCTGGCTCGTTGGACTGGAAGGTGTGTTCGACGGCAAGATCGCCGGCGTCGTCGAATTCGCCGGCAGCTACCAGAGCGCGCACACGTACCGGACCAATCTCGGCGGGGCGCGATTCATCTTCAAGCACGGCACCAAGGCCGCGCCCTTCGTGCAGGTACTCGCGGGAGTCGGCCGCAGTTCGGCGACAGGCGACGAAGTGAACGCCTTCACCCTGCAGCCCGGCGTCGGCGTTGATCTGTTCGGCTTACGCCACGTCGCCGTGCGGCTGCAGGGCGATTATGCCTGGCGCCACCGCGATACGGGTAACGTCAACGGGTTTCGTTTCGCGGCGAGTATTGTGATTCGCTGACGCTGGTCGGTGCAAGGGTGCAAAGTGCAACGGTGCCAGGGTGCTGCACCTTGGCACCATGGCACCCTTGCACCGTTGCACCTTATCTCTATCTCTACGCTGCGCTCGTCACCGCGCTGCCCTCGCACAACAGCCAACCGGCCGCTTGGAGCCGTTGCGCCATCTCGGCGTGCCACCGCATCGCTTCGCCCGCGCGCCGGAACATCTCGGTGACGTGATCTTGCGGTGCCCACAGCGGAAACAGCGTCGCCGCGTACTGGCCGTCGCTGCGCAAATCCACGTCGCAGCTGATCGCGTGCGTGCCCTTGATGAAGAGCAGGTGTTGCCACTGCACTCTCTGTGCGTTTGGTGGCGTTCGCGCCGTGGGTGGCCGTAAGGTCGTCATGCCCATCTTGATGGCAAGCTGGATGCCAAGTCCCAGGCGTCAAATTCCGACGATTTTTTAGGAAGTCAGCCTCTTGCGTCCGCGCCCGGCCACGGACGCTGTAGCTTCGCCGTGACAAGTTGACACGCCGCTGGACACCAAAGGCGCAACCTTCACCATTCACGGCACACCGCCGCCCCACCTGTTAGTTGTTAGTTGCTAGTTGTTAGTTAGGCCTGTCTGTCTGTCTATCTACTCTCCGCCCGATACGACTCTCTCGCCCGAATCGTCACGCCCGGCCGTTTGACGCGCACCGTGATGTCGTGGCGCTTGCCGTCGGCCTTCGGCGCAAAGCCGAGCAGGTATTGCAGGTGCAGCTCGTCAGCGATCACCTTGAACGCCGCCTTGAGCTGCGCGTAGTCGCTCAACTCGTTGACGGATCCGCCCGATCGCTTCGCAAGCTTGGCAAGATTAGCCCGCGGATCGCGTTCGAGGAGCGGCGGATTCGGCGATGTGGGACCAATCCCTCCCGAGGCCGCTCCGAACGCCACGCCGCCGGACGGGTCCATCCCGGGAACTTGCACCACATAGACCATCACCGTCTCGCGCTCCGCGCGATCCATGACGTCCTTCAGCGTGCGCAGCACGCTGATGTCGGCCTTCTTGCAGACCGCCGTCGCGGCGGCAGCGACTTCCCTGGCAGACGGTGGATGCGGCGGCGCGCCGAGAACCTCTTCCTGATTATCCGCGCCGTCTGACAACAGGACGATCACGCGGCGTCCGGACTCGGCGACGAGCGAGCCCATCGCCCGGTCGGTCGCCGACCAGATCGGGGACCCCGGATCTCGCGGCAGCTTCTTCTGCAACGCGTCCACGAGCGTGCCTCGGTCGTTCGTAAACGGCGCGCAATCCCAGCCGAGGGTGCTCATGCTCGCCCGATCTTCCTTGAACAGCCGGCCAATGAATTCCCCGGACGCCTGCAACACCTGCGTGAACTCGCCATCGGTGCTGCCGCTGTGATCGAGCACCAGCGCCACTGACAACGGCTGGACCATCGTCGAAAAGACCGTAATGTCCTGGCGCTTGCCGTCTTCGAAGAGCTCGAATTCGTCGCCGCGCAGATCGTGCACGCCGGCGCCATTCCGGCCGATGGCGGTCGCGTAGACCTCCACGACGTCGGACCGGGCGCGAAACTGGCCCGCCTGCGTGCCCTGGCTGCCGGCGCCCTGAGCAGCCGGAACCGTGGGTGACCACGCGAGCAGTACGCCGACGCCGACTGCCAGACAGAGCTGTCTCATGAACCCCGTAAGAATCTCATTATTCGACGTCGGTACACGCATTCCGGCCGGTTATTTCACCCGAAAGATCACATCCCGTGAGACCGACAGCGCACCCTTTCGGGCTTCAATCCTCAGACGATGGGGCCCGGGCTGCAGTTCCGACGCGGGCACGTCGATTCGCAGATCGGCGCTTCGGCCTTGGAGGAATCGACCGACGTCCAGCGTCTCGGCCAGGTTCAGGACAACGGCATTTCTTCCGTCCACGATCGTCGTCTCCACGGCAATCGGCCCCACCGGAGCTTTACCTCCCTGGTACACGCGTAGGTGTGCCCTCACAATCGCCGTCCGTCCGAACTCGCGGCTCGTCGTCGGCGTCACCGGCAACAGCGCCGGCAACGCCGCTGGCGTGGCCAATTCCGGCCTGGGCATCGACATAAGCAGCACGCCTGAGAGCGAGAGGGGCGCCGCCGCGAAGTCCGGCACGACGACATCCGTATACACGCTGCCAGACGTGCCGAGGCGCGCGCTGGACGCGCCGACCCTCAGTTCGTATGTGCCTGGTTTCAGGCGAAGCTCGGCGACGACGTCCACCAACTCGGCGTCTCCGCGAGTTCGCGGCAGCCGCGCATCGACCTGGGTGCGCATCGTCGCCCGCTGATCGCCGTGCGGAGTGAACGCGCGAATCTGAAGGTCCAGACGATCGAGCGATCGCGTGTCGCCGGCCGGTTCGGTCACGCCCACCGTCACGGCCACGAGCGCCTCGGACTGCCCCGGCACCGCGAATGGCGCCGCCGTCACTCGCAGCGGCAAGTCCGTCTTTGGTAGCACGCCGGCTAGCGCCGCAGACGACTCGGCTGGTGGGTTTCTTGTCGGCTTCGGCGGCGGCACGGTGATGTAGCCGCGGTGCGTCTTGATCGTGAGATTCGGCACCTTCACGCGCACTTCGAGGGACCGCAGGCCCCCAATTATGTTGTAGCCGGTGTCCTTTTTTGGGGGCGGCTCGTAGCCCAGCAAATAGTACGACCCTGTTTCGCGGAAGATCTGCGCCACGCCATCGGCGAATTCGCTTGGCCGCGACACGAGGAATCCGCCGGTCTCAGTGGCCAGTGATCGCGTCGGCGTTGAGAACCGGACCGTGCGATCGGATTCCGGCGCGTCGGGATCGTCTGGCGGTGCGTCTTTTAGGGACAGCAGCGACGTTGGATTGACGCCGTAGACAGTGATGCCCGCGCGCATCGCCGCCTGGAACGTCCTGACCATCTGATCGTCCACTAAATTCGCGGGCGGGCCTGCGGGCCGAGTCGGCAGATGGGGCGACACATAGACGATGGTCCGGCGCCGACTGTTCTGGCCCTGCAGGTACTTGGCGATACTCTCCGCCATGTTGCTGGAGACCTTGTAAGGACTGGGCATCCCCATGCCGGTCGGACTCTTCGGCATGAACTTGGCGACTGCCGCGCGAATCCTCCCGCGGTCACTCGTAAAGTCCAGATCGCAGCGGTCGTCATACACGCAGATCACCGCGGCCACATCGTCGGGCCCCATGCGGTTGATAAATTGCTCGGCGATGCGCTTGACCGCCGCGATCCGCTCCCCCGGCCGGACGTAGCCCGCACCCATCGTCATGAGGTACGGCACCTGCGCGTCATCCAAGAGAAACAGAAGGACTCGGCCTTGGATTGCGCTGCGCACATCCGTACCGGCGTCGCGCATCCACGGCGGCGCGTCATCGGCGTCCGGCAGATTGATTTCCGCAAAGCCCAGAATGGGCAGCCGCTCCCCGTCTTCGAACAGTTCGAAGTCGTCGATCGTCAGGCCATGAAACGGACGGCCGTCCGGCCCAAGCACGGTGACGTCGGTCTGGACGATGTTGATGCCGGCGCGAAAGATGGGCGGCTGCTGGCTCTGTGCGCCGAGCACGAGGCACACCCCGACGAGCATCAGCGCTAGCGCACCGAGACCGCTGCGAAGCCTCACAATCGGGAGCCCATGCAATTGTGCCTCACCGCCGCCATCGCCGTACCGTTCGCGTGAGCCGGATTCAACGCCGTTCGCGCATTCGTTGGCGGAGAATGCCGTGACGGACACGTTCTGGATCGCCATCGGCCTGCTCGGCCAAGCCTGTTTCTCTGCTCGCTTTCTCGTGCAGTGGCTCGCGTCTGAGCGACAACAACGCACCGTCGTTCCGCTGTCGTTCTGGTACTTCTCGATCGGCGGTGGCCTCGTGCTGCTTGCCTACGCGATCCATCGCAGGGACTTTGTGTTTGGTCTCGGCCAGGCGTCCGGCCTTCTCGTCTACGCGCGCAACCTCTCGTTTCGTCGTGAACCCACGCTCGAAGTGTGATGAGCCCACGCAACTGATTTCTTCGCCTTCCCAAGTGACATGGACACCTCACTTGGAAAAGCAGCACTCCCCGCCTCCACCGTCCGAACGTATGCGGACGAGTTCGATTTCGCGGCCGACGTGAGTCCCATCAAGGGCTGGCTTACGCGCGCCGAAGCCACCTTCCTGTTCAAGGCGGCGAAATGCATTCGGGCCCGCGCGACCATCGTGGAGATTGGCAGTTTCAAGGGCCGCTCGACGATTTGTCTCGCGAAGGGCAGCATGGCCGGCAACCGCCCGCGCGTGGTGGCCATCGATCCCCATCATGGGAATCCCGAACACCAGCGGCAATTCGGCGCCATCGACACGTTCGACGAGTTCAGGCAGAACCTGGCCAACGCCGGCGTCACGCATGCCGTCACGGCCGTCAAGGACACGTCGGTGCGCGTGGCGGTGGAATTTCGCGACCGGGTCTCGCTCCTCTTTGTCGATGGCGACCATCGCTTCGATGCGGTGCGACAGGACCTGCGGAGTTGGCTGCCGCGTGTTGACGAGGGCGGCGTCGTCGCCGTCCACGATTCGTGGCAGATCTGGGGCCCGCATGCGGTCACCGCCGCCCTGCTGTGGTCGTCCTGGACCATTCGGCATCCCCGATTGGTGGATACCCTGACGATCTTTGAAAAGACCGCACAGAACTCCCGGCTGGACCGGCTCCGCAATCGTGCGTTCGTGCTGTTCCGGCTGGTCTGGGGGTTCAAGGGCTTCGTGAACCTGAAGCTGCTGGGCAGCCGGACTCGCTAGATCAGCACGTCGGCACCGCCATCTGACGTAGGATCGACACGCCCGATGGCCCTGTCATCCACCGTCCATACGATCGACATCGATCTTGCTGACAGCGATCGCGGCGTCTACGAGACGCTTGCGCTGCGCGTCGCGCGACATCCGTCGGAGTCCGAGGAGTATCTCATCACGCGGGTGCTCGCCTACTGCTGCGAGTACGCGCCGGGCATCGAGTTTTCGCGCGGCGGACTCTCCGATCCCGACGATCCGCCCATCGCCATTCGCGATCGCACGGGCGCCATGCAGGCCTGGATCGACATCGGCACGCCGGCCGCCGACCGGCTGCATCGCGCCTCGAAAGCCACGCCGCGCGTCGCGGTGTACGTCCATCGCGAAGCCGCGCAGTGGCTCGCGGGCTTGGCCGGCGCGAAGATCCATCGCGCCGCGGATCTGCAATTGTTCGCGATCGATCGCAGCCTGATCGCGTCGTGTGCCGCACGACTCGATCGCCGCATGTCGCTGGCCGTGGCGATCAGCGGCGCCGAGCTATTCGTCTCGTTCGCGGAGGAGACCCTGTCCGGCGGAATCACGCGACTCACGCTCTAAGCGTTCAGTCATTTTTCAACGCCACCAACGGATCCACACGCAGCGCCCGTCTGGCGGGCCACATCGCCGCAAGGCCCACGGCGATAAGAAACACCGCGATCGCACCGACATACGCAATCGGGTCGATCGTGCTCAGGCCGTACAGCTCCCTCCGCAGCAGCTGGGCGAGTCCGGCCGCGCCGAGTACGCCACAAGCCAGTCCACCGAGGATGATCCACCGGAACTGGCGCGAGAGGCTCGTCAGGATGTGCCGGCGTTCGGCGCCCAACGCCAGTCGAATGCCGATTTCCTTCGTGCGCTGCGCGACCGAATACGCCACCAGCCCCACGACTCCCAGGCAGGCAACGGCCAGCGCCACGATGCCGAGCGCGCTGGCGGCCAGCGCGCCGCTGCGGATGTCGCGGAGGTTCTGCGCGAAGCGATCTTTCAGCAGACCGATCCGCGGCTTGAACGCCGGCTCCACGCTGTTCGCCGCCGCCGCGATCGCCGTGACCAGTCTCTCGGGAGGACCGGCGGTCCGAGCCACCAGGGCCAGACCTGGCAGGTCGCCCTCGCGAGCCAGGCGATAGAGCTCGACCGTGTCCGGGTCCCCGGGGCTCAGGGACCGCGCGCTGGCGGCCACGCCGACCACAGTCAGCGTGTCGTCGCCGATCTTGAAGAGCTGTCCCATCGGATCACTGCCCGGCCACTGCCGTCGTGCCAGTGACTCGCTCACGACCACGGATCGCTCGTCACGCTCTGACAGATTCTGGCCGCGGACGAGCGGGATCTTCATCGTCGACAAATACTGGGGATCCACTTGATGGATGTAGACCATGAACGCGCGCCCGTCGCGCTGCAGTGGCGCCATGACCTTCAGGCCGCTGAGCGGAGGCGTTGAGGTGACGCTCACCTCTTCAACCCCCGCGAGGTTTCGAATTCTGGCGCGCAGGTCCTGGATGTACGGTCGGGCGCGAGCCGGGTCGTAGCCGTGCTCGGCCAGCGACGGGTCCACCACCACCACGCGTTCGTACTCGAATCCCGGATCGCTCGACGCCGCGACGTTGGCCGTCCGCACGAGAAGGCCGGCGACAATCAACAGCACACAACTCGACGCCACCTGCACCCCGATCAGAATCGTGCGGCCGACGGTTGTCGTCTGTTTCAGATTCTTCTGACGCGCGATCTGAACGGCAGGTGTCAGTCCAAACAATAACGCCGACAGCATGCCGACCGCGACGGTGAACGCGGCCACTCGCCAATCGGGCGTCGAATCGAACCACGCGGGCGCGTCGGTCCACACCAACATCCCCTTGAGCGCCAATGACCCGAGCGCCAGCCCGCCGACGCACCCGGCCAGGGCCAGCACCAGACTCTCGGTGAACAACTGCCGGATGAGCCGCCCCGGACCCGCGCCAATAGCGCTGCGCAGGGCCATCTCGCGCTGACGTGAGGCGCCGCGGGCCAGCAGCAGGCTCCCGAGATTCCCGCACGCCACGGCGAGAATCAACAACACGAGGATGCCAACGAGCGTAAATACCTCCGTCACGCCCGTCATTTCCGCGCGGCCGCCCGGATGGCTTGTCAGGCGCTCGTTCTCCCAGATGTCCTTGGGATATTGCCGCCGAAGTTCCCCGGTCAGCGTCGCGAGTTCCGCTTCGGCACTCTCGGGCGTCGCCCCAGGGCTGAGGCGTCCCCACATCGCCACGCCGGAGAAATCGGTGAGCACCTGGCTGCCGTGCACGAAGTATCCGTGGTGCGGGAGCAATGCCCAGACATCCGGTGTGTCGCCCGCCAGGCCCGGAAACTCGCGAGCCACGATGCCAACGACGGTCGCGGATTTGCCGTTGAGCCGGATGGGCTTGCCGACGACGGACGGATCCGACCCAAAGTGGTTGATCCAGAACCCGTGGCCAAGGACCACCGCGGGCGCCGCTTCGGCTCGGTCGTCGCCGGCGCGGAAGAGCTGGCCGTGCGATGGTCTGGCGCCGAGTTCGTCGAAGAAGTTGGCCGTGACGAAGAAGGTGCTGGCCGACGTCTTGGCATCGTCCAGGCTCAGGCTCGATTCCGTTTGCGCCAGTACCGCCGACAGCGTGCGCGCATGCTCGCGATAGAACGCGACGGCCGGATACGGCACGTCGGAGGCCGACCGCTCGGGCGCGAGGCGCCCGAATCGAAGGATCGTCTGCGGATCGCGCACGGGCAGTGAACGCAGGGCCACGATGTTGAACGCGGAGAACACCGCCACCGTCGCGCCGATTCCGATCGCCAGCACGACGACAGCGGTCGCCGTGAACCCCGGCGATCCCCGCATCGCACGGAGCGCGTAGCGCACATCCTGGCCCAGGCGGTCTACCCACATGAAGCCCCACGCTTCGCGAGAGGCTTCGCGCAGGCGCAGTTCGTTGCCGAGACGCACTCCCCCGCCCTGCTCGGCCATGTCGCGATGAGCCGCCATCTCCTCCCGCAGCTCATCGTCGAAGCGGCGGCGGTTGAGGAGGTAGTGGAGGCGGCGCAGGAGTTCTCTCACGAGCGTCTTCCCTTTGGGGCTACGCGGTGCGCAGGATCGCCTGGATGGCTTTCGTCTGCCGGTCGAACTGGGATGCCTCGACCTCGAGCTGCTTCACGCCATCTTTCGTGATCCGGTAGAAGCGGACCTTGCGGTTGCTCTCCGACGTGCCCCAGGCCGCGGTGACCCAGCCCTTGAGCAGGATCTTCTGGAGGGCCGGATAGAGCGAGCCCTCCTCCACGCGAAGGGCATCCGACGACAGGCTGTGAATGCGCTGGGCGATCGCGTAACCGTGCAGCGGGCCGGACCGCAGCACGCGCAGAATCAGCAGCACGAGGGCGCCGGACGGCATGTCCGGTTTTGGCATAGACACGGTAGGCATAGATTATCTATGCCTATGCCCCGTGTCAAGGACGACTCACTCCGTCCGCATGGCAAGCACCGGATCGATCCGGCTCGCGCGTGTCGCCGGAATCAGGCCGGCCGCCGCGGAGACGAGGGTCAAGAGCACGACCGTCCAGATGGCCATGGCCGGATCGGCCGCATTGATCCCATAGAGCTGGGATGCCACGTACCGGCCCAGCGCCAGGGCGCACGGGATGCCCACCGCGAGCCCAATGGCCAACAGCAGCAGCACCTCGCGCATGATGAGCGCGACGACCACGCTGGGCCTGGCGCCCAGGGCGAGTCGAATGCCCAGTTCCTTGCGGCGCCGGGCCACGACGAAGGCCATGACGCCATACAGCCCGATCGCCGCCAGCAGCGTGGCCGCCGCCCCGAAGCCGGCCGAGAGCATCGCAATCAACCGATCGGTGAGGAGCGTCTCGTCGAGCTGCCCTTCCACCGCCTTCATTTCGTACACGGGCATGCCGGCGTCGAGCCGGCCGACTTCAGTCCTGACCGCCGCGTAGATATCGGATGAGGCCACATGTGTCCGCAGATAGAACGCCGCGCTGTTCTTGCCCCAGTTCGGCATGAAGACCTGCCGGTGCACGCCCTCGCGCGGCCCTTCATAGAGCGAGTCGGCCACGAGGCCCACGATCTCGATGTTCAGCTTGCTGCGCGGTCCGCCCCCGAACCCGAGCCGTTTACCAATCGGACTCTGGCCCTTGAAGTAATGCTCGGCGAACTTCCGGTTCACGATGGCCACGTAGTGCGCATCCGTCGTGGGGTCCAGATTCCTGGCCTCGCCGGGCTGAAAATCGCGGCCGGACAGCAGCGGAATCTTCATCGTGGCGAAATAGCCCGGCGACACCGCGTTCATGAACGCCTGATTGTCCTCACCGTCCGTGGCCGTGTGGCCCTCGACCGCCACCGAGCTGTCCCATTCACTGCCGGCCAGGATCGGCACGGTCGCCATCGCCGCCGCGCTGACGTTCGGCGTCGCGCGCAGGCGCTCCAGCAGCGTGGTGTAGAACGTCTGCGCCCGCTCGTCGTCATAGCCGCTGAGCGCGGGCGACAACTGGAACGACGCCAGGTTTTCGAGCGCCATCCCCGTTTCCGTCGTCTTCAGATTCTGGAGGCTCCGGACGAAGAGGCCCGCGCCGAACAGCAGCAGGAAACTGAGCGCGACCTGCGCGGCCACGAGCCCCTTGCGCAGCAGGAGTGACCCGCCTGAACCCGCAACCGCTGTCGCGGTGCCCTTGAGCGTTGTCCACGGATCGGGCCGGCTGGCGCGAAGGGCGGGCAGCAGGCCGAATACGAGACCGGTCAGGATCGTGAGGCCGGCGGTGAAGGCGAGAATACGCGGGTCCGGCTGTGCCGAAATCAACAGCGGCCCACCCTGCTGGGGCATGAACGCCAGCAGTGACCGCGTCAGCAAATAGGAGACGGCCAGGCCGAGCAAGCCTCCGGCCAGCGACAGGACAAGACTCTCGACGAGCAGCTGGCGCACCAGGCGGCCCCGCGAAGAGCCGAGTGACAGGCGCACCGCAATCTCCTTCTGGCGCGCAAATGCCCGGGCGATGAGTAGATTCGCCACGTTGGCGCAGGCGATCAGCAGCACCAACCCGACCATGCACATCAGTACGATGAGCGCCGTGGAGAAGTCGTTGCGCACCGGCGAGTATCCGAGGTCGGCGCGGTCCAGAACCAGGCGGCCCTTCATGAACTGTTCACGCGCGTAGGCCGACCAGTCTTTGGCGGCCGGCAGCGTCATCTCGTGCGCGCGCACCTGAGTGAACAGCGCCTGCACCGGCGCCTGCGCGGATTCCAGGCTCTGGCCAGGTTTCAGGCGCGCGAACACCTGCAGCCATCGCGCGCGCCGATCGTCCATCTTCAACCAGCTCCACTCCGGCGCCATCGCGGCCTTCATCTGGATGGGCACTCGAATCTGCGGCGATCGCGTCGGATCGACGCCGGTAAAGCCCGCGGCCGACACGCCGACGATTGTGATGGGATAGTTATTGACGAGGATCTTCGTGCCGACGACGCCGCGGTCGCCGCCAAATCGGCTCATCCAGTAGGCGTGACTCAGCACGGCGACGGGATGGCCGCCCTCGACTGGATTGATCGGCGGGGCTCCCTGCACCCCGCCTTCCTCGGTGGCGTCGAACACCCGGCCCGCCGCCGGCGCCACGCCGAGCATCGTGAAGAAGTTGCCGGAGACCATCTCGGCCTCGATGCGCTCGGTCTGATTGTCCACGCTCACCGACGCGTCGAACAGCCGCCGGCACACCACCGCCGAGAAGGGCTCGGCCCGCTGCTGGAGGTCCTGAAACAGCGGGTAGGAATGCATGCGCGAGCCCATGTTGCTGCCCATGTTCGAGCCCTGCTGATAGAGCATCACGAGCTGCTCCGGGTGGCTCACCGGCAACTTCCGGAGCAGCACTTGATCCATGAGGGTGAAGATGGCGCTGTTGGCGCCAATCCCCAGGGCCAGCGACAGGACGGCGATGACGGCGAACAGCGGGCTGCGGCGCAGGCCGCGGAGGGCGTAGCGCAGGTCGGCCCAGATGGTGCTCATAGGCCCTTTGACGAGAGTGGCGAGGCGACGGTTGTCTGGTCAGTCGGCTTGCGCAGGCCTGGCGCGATCCGGCTGCTCCGACCGGATCCAGCGCATCAGCTCCGGCAGGTTTGGCGCCTTGCCCTGCATGAGAATGCCGATCCGGAAGACGCGTGACGCGGCCCACACGACGCCACCCGTGGTCGCGATCAGGATCGCGATCGAGAGCAGCACCTGCCAGAGCGGCACGCCGGGCGGAATCGCCATCCGCAGAATCATCGTGAACGGCGCCATTGTCGGGAACAGCGACATCCCGATCGCCAGGCCGGAATCGGGCGCGCGCATCGCGACGAATGACCCGAGGTACCCGAGCAGCATCAGCGTCATGGCCGGCTGCAGCAGGCTTTGCGCGTCGCTGATGCTGGCGCAGGCCGAGCCCAGGGCCAGGAAGATCGCGCCGAACATGAGCGCGGCGCACACCAGGAACAGGAGGAACCAGAGCATCAGCGCCGGATGCAGCAGTTCCCAGCGGCCGCTCTGGAACACCGCGAACGTCGCGCCCGCGAAATAGACCAGGGCCAGCAGCACCGAAACCGCCGAGACGCCGATGAGCTTGCCCATGAGCAGTTGGAACGGCGAGACCGATCCGAGCAGCACCTCGCAGATGCGGCTCATCTTCTCTTCGATGATCGCGTTGAGCAGGTGCTGCGCGCTCGTCATCACGGTCATGAACATCAGCACCAGAAAGAAGATGGGCGGCCCGATGGCCGCGAGCTTGTCGATCTCCTTCGCTTCCGACACCGCGCCGTCGGTGCCGCGCGCGACCAGGCCGAACGTCGCCAGGTCCAGGCGCGATGTCAGCTTCAGCGCCGCCTCGCCTTCGATGCCGGCCGACGCGAATCGCCGTTTCGCGATCTCGTCGTTGAGCGTCGCGGTCAGCCAATCGGGCATGGCGTCGTACGCGATCGTCTCGGTGTAGTACTGAACCTCCCCTTTCTTCTCCAGGTCCTTGGCTTCCGGGGTCGTCTTGCCGGCCCAGCGCGCCCGACGCGCCTTCTCCCGCTGATCCCGCGCGGCCGAGGTGGCGGTGAGCGCCGTCGGCGGAATGATGACGAACGCAAACAGTTCCTTCTTCCGTACGCGGTCCGACATTTCGAGCCTCAGCTCGTTGAGGTCGCGGCTGCCCTGCTCGATCCGTTCGGTCAGAAAATGCGGGCCGGTGCGATCCGCGCCCTCGCCCGATTCCTTGTTGAACTCGACCGCAGCGGCTGCGAGTGGCTCGTACAACACACCGGTGCCATCGACGACGCCGAGGCGGCGGTCCTCGAGGTCCACGTGGCGCTCGGCATAGCGCGAAAACAGCATCATCACGCCGAACAGCACGGGCATCAGCAGGATGCCGATGAGGAATGCCTTGCTGCGCGCCAGTCGCAGGAACTCGGCGGTCGCGATCGTCAGGACGCGGGTCATGAAGCCTTTTCTCCAGCCTCGCGCAGATCCTCGGCGGTCGGCTTGGCGATGCGGACGAACAGATCGTGCAGCGAGGGCTTGGTGATCTCGAACTGCAGCACGGTGGTCTGCTGCACCAGCGTGCGCAGGAACGCCTGGGGATCGCCCGTCAGCCGGACGTCCTGGAAATTCCCGTGGTCAGTCAGCGACTCGATCCCCGCCAGACCGGCCAGCGCGGCGCGGCCACCGGCGGTGCGCAGACGGACCGTGTCCTGCCCGTACTTCTGCTGGATTTCGTCGAGCGTGCCGTCGAGCACTTTGCGTCCCTTGAAGATCATGAAAATGCGGTCGCACAGCCGCTCGGCCGCCGACATGTCGTGCGTGGAGAAGACGATCGTCGTGCCGGACCGCCGGAGCGCCAGCACCGCGTCACGCAAGGCATCGGCGTTCACCGGATCGAGCCCCGAAAAGGGTTCGTCCAGAATCAGCAGCCGTGGCATCGAGACGACGGCGGAGATGAACTGGACTTTCTGCGCCATGCCCTTCGAGAGCGCCTGCACGCGCTTGTCGACCCAGTCGGAGAGCTGCAGATCCGCCAGCCACTGCTTGATCATGGGATCGATCTCGGCGAGCGGCTTGCCCTTGAGCTGCCCGTAGTAGCGCAGCACCTGCCGGACGGTCATCCGCTTGTAGAGCCCGCGCTCTTCGGGCAGGTACCCGATCTGGTCCCGCACCGACGCCCGGCTGTGTCCATCGAACACGCGGATGTCTCCGGAATCAGGCCGGAGAATGTCCATGATCATGCGGATCGTCGTCGTCTTGCCTGATCCGTTCGGGCCGATGAAGCCGTAGATCGACCCTTCAGGGACGGCGAGGCTGAGCTGGTTGACGGCGACCACCGTACCGAACTGCTTGGTGACGTCGCGAATCTCGATAGCGTTCATGTGTGTTTCGACCTTCGACGTGACTACAGCCCGCCACCGAGCTTCAGGTCCAGCGTCCGCTTTTCCCCAGGCTTGAGCGTGATCTTAAACGACGCGGTCGCAAGCGACTCGAGAAAGGCGGTGTCTTTCAAATCGTTCGGCTCCGCATCGGTGACGGCGCACACGTAGTACTCGCCCGGCGGCAAACCGCTGATGGTGTATTTGCCGTTGCTGGCGGGCTGAACCTTCCGCACGCGCGCGCTGCCCGCCGACCAGTAGACGCGGTCCGCCGCGAACACCACGATCGGAAAGCCAGGCGTCGGACGGTTCAGGCTATCGAGGACGGTTCCGGAGACTTCGGTCGGCTGGTCGGTCATCGTCACGACCACGCCGGTCAAATCTTCGCCGGGATTGATCTGAATCGGTAAATCCGCGATGTCGCGCCCATTGGCCAGGACGGACTTGACCACCCAGGCGCGCACGCCAGGCACCGCCTCGGTCCCGAAGATGCTGGGCGGCGAGATGGAGAGTCGATACGTACCGGGGGCCGTGCCCTTGAGCACGAATGTGCCGTCCTTCTCCGTCGCCATGTTCCCGGCGCCCGAACCCACGTAGATGTCCTCCTGATGCGACCCACCCGGCAGCGTCGCGGACGACAGTGACACCCGGGTTCGCGTCGGATCCGGCAGCGGCGGCGTCGTTGAATCAAAGATGACCTTGCCGGACACGGTCATGCCCGGCTGGAGGCGCAGCACGATACCCGACAGATCCTGCCCGTTCACGTCGAACTCTGACGACGCCCACAGCGTCATCACCGGCGCCAGCATGGGGCCCGTCGGATTGGGAACACCAGCCGCTGGTGCGACGGGCGGCGCAGCCGGCGCGTCTGCCGCCCGCGCCGTCAGCACATAGCGCCCGGGCGGGACGCCCACGGCAGAAAACGATCCATCGGGACGCGTCATCACCGAAATGTAGGTGCCGAAGAGGGAATCAAATACGCCCGCGCTCTTCACCGCCAGGGTGAGACGCGCAATCTGCGGCGTCCGGCCATCCGCACCGATGAACGTTCCGCTGAGCCGCGCGGTCGGGACGAATTGGAGCGTGAAATCCACGCCCCCCCGCTCCTGTCCCGCGGTGACGGCAATGATCTGCGCCGCACTGACGTCGGTGGTGCCCGGAAAAAACACGGCGGCGAAGCTGACGTTGGGACCCGGGTCGGGTGGTGGCGGCGCCACGCCGGCCCCTGCCCCACCAGGCACGAACAGAGCCTGGGCCGCACTGATCTCCGCGCCCGTGATCCGTCGCATGTCCGTGCCGCTCGACCCCGCCGAGGCCTGGACGAGGTACTCGCCCGGCACCAGCCCGTAGATTCGATATTCGCCGCGGTCGTCAGTCGTGCCGATTCTGACGATGCCGGAGTAGGCGAGGTCATACTGCCGCTGACCGTTCACCATGTTCACGACGTTCGCCGAGACGCTCAGGCCGGCGACCGGCTTGCCTCCGGGCATCCGCACGACGCCCGTGATGACCGCGCCCCGCAGCATCTTCAGCGTCACATCCGGCACCCGCTGCCCCTCGGCGACGGAAATCGGAATCCCGGGCCCGCGGCCTGGCTTCTTCGCGCCGTAGAACGCGGTGACGTAGCCGACTCGCGCCGCCTGCAGCGTGTAGTTGCCCGGGCCGATCCCGACGAACGCGAACCGTCCGGCGTCGTCGGTGAGCGCCGATCGCGGCATCGGCAGTCCGCCGAGGTTCAGCGTCACTAGCACGCGCCGAAGTGGTCGCCCGTCCGCATCGTCAGAAAGTACCGTGCCCGCGATAACGCCCGTACCGGAGCGCGGCACCCCGGCGACGTCGCGCGCCGGCGACTGCAGGCCCAGGAGTACGCCGAGGAGCAGCCACATCATCGCTTCACCTTCACCAGAACCAGGTCCTGCGACTTCTTCTCGGTATCGCCAACCGTCATCCGCGTTGCCCCACGCGCCAGCGCGTCAAAGAACGCGGAATCCTGATTGTCGCTGACGTCGGCATCATCGACCGCGACGATCAAATAGTCGCCGGGCATGACCACCCCCGCCACGTACGCGCCCGTGCGAGATGCGGCGATGGTCTGCACCCGCCCGGACATCAGGCCGCTCGAAAGCAGCGCGCGATAGTCGGCGGGAAAGATGATGACCGTCGCCGTCCGCGCCGCCAGGGCATCGGGCCCGCGAACGGTTCCAGACACGGCGCCGAACCGGTCGGAGATTTTGATGACGACGTCGGTGATATCCGTGTCTTTCAGCTCGAGCGGCGTGTTCGTCATGTCGCGCCCGTTGGCCGTGATCGTTCTGATACCGGCCGACCCACGGCCACCGCCGCGCCCGAAGGTCACCGTGTACCGGTCTGGCGCCTGGCCCGGCGTCTTGAACCGCCCGTCGGCCTCCAGCATGACCGGCTCTGCGCCGAACATGCTGAGAATACCGGCCGGGCCGCCCAGCGGCACCAGGGTCACTCCGTTTCCGGTGGGCACCTGACTTGGAGCGGCCGACGTCTTCAACTCGAACTCCACGCGTCCACTGACCTTGGGGCCTTCGCGCATCAAGAGGGACACACCCGTGACGTCGGTGTCTGCCACCGTCACGGCCAGTTCGCCAAACAGCGTCGTCAACGTAGACGCGGTCGTCCCTGGTGCGCCGGGCGACGCCGAGCCGACCTCGCCTCTGATCATCCGCATCATCGACTCGCTCGGCGCGGGCCTGAGGGCCTTGATCACGTATTGGCCGGTGGGCACATTCACGAAGGTGAACGTGCCATCCGCGCGCGTGACCGCGGAGCCACCGTCGAGATCCGCGGCCGTCGCCAGCGGGTCTGCGGTGAAAGGCTGCAGGCGCACCGAAAGGTTGGCCATGGGCCCCGTCGCGCTCTGCACGATGCCGGACACGCGAAGCGTGTTGACCAGTGATAACTGCAGGTCGATACTCGCGCGCTCTTCGCCGGCCCGCACCGTGATCACGGCTGCCTGCGCCGACGAAGTCGCGGATGGATAGTACGTCGTTCGATAGCTGGTGGACGGGCCGCTCGCAGACGGCGGCGGCGTCCCGGCGAATGAGGCGGTCCACATCACGTCGCCGACGCGAGCCGGCGATCCCTGCATCGCCTGGGTTCCCCCCGACAGCATCAGATCAACGGCCCACGCGGGCGGCTTCACCGGATCAGCGATCACCGCCTGAATCAGCGCGTCGTAGGTCGCGGTTGGAAACGTGGATTGCGTCACCGGCACGACGACGACGTAGTCGCCGGGCGTCAGCCGGGTGATGCGATAGCGGCCGCGGTCATCGGTGCGCGCGGTCTGCGACGTGGACGCCACGAGCTGCGGCCGTCCGTCGATCGTCAGGCGTCGAAGGGCGCGTACGGTGAGGTCAGTCGCCGGCTCGCCTGCCTCATCCACCACCGTCCCCGTGATGACGCCGTACTTCCACACGCGAATGGTCGCGTCACCGATGCGCTCGCCCTCTGCGAGATCCAGCGCGCGATCCGGTCCACCGGGGCGGCCTTGCCCGACCATGCCCGAGACATAGCCCGGGACCGTGGCTCTCACGGCATACGGGCCCGGCGGAAGATTGCGGAAAACGAATCGCCCATCGGCGCCGGTGACGACGGGCTGAAAGACGTTCGCGGCGGGTGTGCCTGGCGCGGGCGTCGGACCGCCGCCGCGACCTGGCGACACCACGGCGTCGGCGATGGGTTCTCCTGACGTCCCTTCGATCACCTGGCCGAGGATCAGCCCCGTGCCGACTGGCGGCGGTGCAGGACCGCGGCCAGGCGCGGGCGTCTGGCCCTGTGGAGTTACGCCGCCTTGTGCCTGCCCGCCCTCAGGTCGTCCCGCCCACAACGCCGGCCCAGCCAGCGCGACGCCGAGCAGGACCAGGAACATGCCTCGCCTCACGACCAATGGACCCTCCGCGGAGCCAAGTGTATGCCCGCGGACCCTGCTCCACAGCGTCGAGGTGCGAACTTCGACGCCCCGCATCGTCCGCCGGGCTGCCCAGCGCCGTCGTCCCCCACGCCTCGACTTCCATCACGCGGCTCGAGCCGTTCAGCGCGGCGTTGATGAGCACCCGGATGGCCGTGGTGGTCACCGGCACGAACGTAAACCGGCGCCAGACGAGGTTGTTGATTCCGACGGACGCGCCGGGAATCGTCACCCAGCCCGAACCGTCCCAGTACTGGACCTCGAACGTGCGCAGGCCCCACGTCGTGAACGTCATCGTCGGCGTCGGCTCGGCCGGCGTGGTGAAGGCGTCCTGCATCGAAAAGACGCTGACCTCGTCGATCGTCTTGGGCTCATTGAACTGAATCGCCAGCCAGTCCGGGTACACGTTCAGCGTCGCATCATTCCATCCACCGCCCGAGCCAAAACCCAGACCGCGTCGATCGCCATTGATCGCTGCGGACGCCGGATAGTTGCCCTGGAGCGTTGACGACGCCGACGCCGCGCCGCCGTTGGCGGCCAGGGCCACGTTCATGCGAACGGGTGGCGTCACCGTTACCACGACCGCGTTCGACACCAGCGATGTCGCGCCCGCGTTGTCGATGGCAACCGCCGTCAGGGTATAGCTCCCGGGCGTCACGCTGCTCCAGGGCAACGTGAACGGGCTCGACGCATCCGAACCGATCGGGAGACCGTTGGCGTAGAACGACACCGACGTGACTGAGCCGTCCACATCGGTCGCGCTGGCGGCAAGTGTCAACGACACCGGTGCGGCAAACGACGCGCCCGTCGTCGGCGCGGTCAGCGTCACGGACGGCGGCACATTCGGCGGCACCACCACGATCGATACGCTCGGCGACGCCGCCGTCGCGTTCTGGTTATCTGTGGCCACGGCGGTCAGCACGTACGGCCCCACGCCGACCGGGCTCCACGCCATCGCGAACGGGTTGCTCGCGTCCGCGCCGATCGGCACACCGTTGGCGTAAAACGTGACGAACGACACGGTCCCATCCTCGTCGGCGGCCGTCGCACTCAGCGCGATCGTTGCCGGCGCTGTGAATGACGCGCCAGGCCCCGGGCTCGTCAGCGACACGGTCGGCGGGACATTTGGCTTCGCGACCGTCACCGGCACACCGGCGGACGTCGTCGTCGCGCCCTTGTTGTCCGTCGCCACCGCCGTCAGTGTGTAGTCGCCCGGATCCACCGGACTCCATGACAGCGCAAATGGGCTCGCCGCATCCATACCAACCGGCGCGCCGTTCGCGTAGAACGTCACGAACGACACGGACCCGTCAGCGTCGGTCGCTGTCGCGCTGAGTGGCACCGTCGCGGGAGCCACGAACGATGCGCCGGCGATCGGGCTCGTCAGCGACACCGCGGGTGGCACATTCGGCTTCGCGACGGTCACCGACACGCCGGCCGACGTTGCCGTGGCATCCAGATTGTCCGTGGCCACCGCGGTCAGCACGTAGGTCCCGACAGCGGTGGGGTTCCACGGGACACTGAATGGAGCGGCTGCCGCCGTACCGACCAGTGTGCCGTTGGCGTAAAAGGCCACCTGCTTCACCGTCCCGTTGGCGTCATCGCTGGCCATCGCATCAATCGTCACGTTCACCGGTGTCGTCAGGGCGTCGCCGTCCATCGGGTTCTGAATCGCGACGGTCGGCGGTTTGTTGGGGCCGATGCCGACGGCATTGGCGGCGCGAAAGAGGTTCAGGCGCCCGCCGGATGACACGCGGCCGGTCCATTGCGGCAACTGGTCCACGCTTCGAAGAAGAAGGACCTTGATGCCATCCGCCGACAACGTCGGATCGAGGCTCGCGAGAAGTGCCGCGGCGCCGGCGACGTGCGCAGCGGCCAGGCTCGTGCCCGACGCGGACGCGTAGCCCGACTGGTGGGTACTGAGAATGTCCTCACCCGGTGCCGCCAGGTCGACAGAAGCGACGCCGTAATTGCTGAACCCCGGCCGTCCATCGTTGCGGTCAGACGCCGCCACCGACACGATGCTCGACGATCCGAAACTGGCCGGGTCGAACGCCTCACGATCGGTGTCCCTGCCGTCGTTGCCGGCGCCGAAGATATTCAGGATGCCGGCCGCGCCGGCCGCCTCAATGGCGGCCTCGAGCGCACCTGCCGGCGCGCCGTCGTTCCGCGCGGCGCCCCATCCGTTGGACGAAACCCGGATGTTCACGCCGCGGTTGCGCAGCCCGACGATGTAGTTGAAACACTCGATGGCGCCGGCGTCGGTGCCAACGCCGTCCGCACCCAGGAACTTGCACGCGAGGAGCCTCGCGTTCCAGGTGACGCCAACGAGCCCGACGCTGTTGTTGCCCGCGGCCGCGATCGTCCCGGCGACCAGCGTGCCGTGGCCGTGATCGTCCAAAGGATTACCGGTGTGTGACCGGGCGTCGATCCCGAACACATCGTCGACGTACCCGTTGCCGTCATCGTCGACGCCGTTGCCGGCGATCTCCAGCGAGTTGCGCCACATGTTGGCCGCGAGATCGGGATGCCGGTAGTTGATGCCCGTGTCGAGAGTGGCGACGACCACCGTCTCGTCGCCCCGCGAGTAGGCGTTCCAGACCGGTTGGGCCTGGATGCGCTCGAGCCCCCACAACCGGCCCTCGAGCCAGAGGGGATCGTTCGGCGGCGCGCTCTGGATGGCATAGCGCAGGTAGTTCGGTTGTACCGACAGAACGCCGGACAGCGAGCGCAGACCGCCCGCGGCGGCCGCGACGGCGAGACCCGGCGGGACGCGGACCAGCTCGACGCCCAATGCATCGAAGCGACGCAGCCGTGCGAACTTCTTGGTCGAGAGAACGGCCTCGCGCTGCGAGGGGCTCAGCGCGCTGCTGAACTTCACCAACAGCTCGCCCTGCACAAATTCATCACCACGCCCTCGCGGCTGGTCCTTGTCGCGTTGCTGGCCTTCGACGCGAGCCAGCAGCGCGAGGGCCGCCAACACGAGAGCCACTGACCATTTCCTCACGGTCCGCTCCTGGTCCTGCGACTTACGCATTCGTGTACGAAATGGCTTACTGAACGCAGAGGTGGGTAGCACAGAGCGTGCCGGGGCAGCGACCGGCGTACGGCCGAGGAATTCTGAGGAGGGACGATCCTGTAACCGGTTTCTTGTGAGGCGGACTTCAGGATCGTGACGCGAACGCGCGCCCGGCGGGCGTCAGGATCGTGATCGCGTGTTACTTGAACACACCAGCCATGACGTCGATCACGATCCCGCCCTTCAGCGCGACGACGACTTCGCCGACGATCGCGAACGAGACGTCCTTCTCGACTCTCGGTCCGATGGCGACGAGTTCAGTCGGCACGGCCCGTTTCGCAATTCCAGGCGGCAGCGGCTTGCCACGCGCGACGTTCTTGGCGATGCCCGGCGGCAGAGGCTGTGCGACGATCTTGTGCGTGGCGAAATAATCGCGGTAGGTCACCCGGTCGCTGTCACGGAACACGACGCTGACAGACGCCGTTGTCGTCGTGGCCGTAGAACTGCCGCTTCGACCGCGTCCTTGCGACCCGCCTTGGGCAAGAGCGGATGGGGCGGCGAGCGCTGCGGTAAGGGTCATCGCCAGACACGCCGTCTGGGCATGTTTCGTCATCATGATGTGGACTCCATCCCCATCGTATCCCCAGCACAGACTTATCGTCTGGTTTTCGACGACACTATCGACGTGACGACTCCTTTGGCCTGTCCCGTGTGCGGCTCGGAACTCTCGGTTCGCGCGACTGACGCCGTCTGCCCCAACAGTCACGCCTTCGATCGCGCGCGCAGCGGCTACCTGAACCTGTTGCTGTCCAACAAGAAGCAGTCGGCGGAACCCGGCGACAGCGTGGCCATGCTGCAGAGCCGACGCGCATTTCTGCAGGCCGGCTTCTACGATCAGATGGCGGAGGCGGCGACGGCCGCCGTCGCGCCGCTGCTGGCTGGCCGGCGCGAGAGCCACGTCGCCGACCTCGGCTGCGGCGAGGGCTTCTTCACCGCCCGCCTCAGACGCGCGTTGGCGGCCTTGGAGCCGCCGGCGCCAACGATCTATGGCGTCGACGTCTCGCGTCCCGGCGTCCGGATGGCCACCTCCTACGATCGCGACATCACGTGGATCGTCGCGAGCCTGCATCGGAGCCCGTTTCTGCCGCAGTCGCTCGACGTGGCCCTGAGCCTGTTCGCGCCGATCGACGCGGCCGACGCGCGCCGCATTCTGCGAGACGACGGCGCGCTCGTGACGGTCACGCCGGGACCGGATCACCTCGACGCGCTCCGCATCATCATCTACAGCTCGGTGAAACCCCATCCGCAGACGCCCGCGGCGATGGCCGGCGACACGCTGTTCGAGCTGTCGACCTCCACGCGGGTGCGGTACCCCGTGGTGCTCGAATCGGCCACTGACATTTGGCATCTGCTCGCCATGACGCCGTACGCCTGGCACGTCAATCGGGACGCGAAGGCCCACATCGCGACACTGACGCGGCTGGAGCTGACGGTGGATGCGTATGTGAGCGTGTTCAGGCCGAAGACCGGATGACGCGCGTCCCGCCCCTCCGCGTCCGACCGACAGTGGCGCGATGCCCTCGCCATCGTCCGTGTGCAGGGCCGAAGCCTGGATCGAGAGTACCTTCGGCGCCACGCCGCCGCTCTGGCCGTGAGCGATTTGGTGACGCGGGCGCTCGGGGACGAGTAAGGCTCTACTTCTTCTTTTCGAGCACGATGCCGCGCACGAAGTCCTCAAACATCTTGTGGTCGGCGGGCGCGTACAGGGCCTTGGAGAGGTGCACGTCCGCCCAATACTCGTCCTGCACGAATTCGGCGTAGAGATTCTGTTGCTTGACCGGTTGACCTTGAAACGAAGGCAGGAAGTACTCGAACACACTCACGCCGCCGATGTCGCCAGAAGACACGTTCTCGGCGCCGGTGACCCGCGGCAGACTGGACGTACGGACCATGTCACGGCACGCCGCAGCATCTCGGCACTGGGCCGCCGGCTCGATATAGATTGATCCAATCAGTCCGGTCTTCTCACTCGAAAAGGCGAAGTAGGTCTGCCGGCCGTCGGGCGAGGCCTTCGTTTGTGTGATCTCGAAGTCTCCGGCTGGAATCGTCAAGGACCACGGCGCCTGCGGCGCGCTGAAATCGAGGCGGTCCGGGTGAAGGCGGCCGGCTTTGCGAATGTCGTCAAGCGCGGCCAGAAACGTCTTGTCCTTCATGAACCGCGCGAACGAATCGTCCGTCGCCGGATTCGGCATCGGCTCGCCGGCGTTCGCGTTCGCCTTGAGAGCGAACGCCTGCTTCAGCTCCGCGATGGCCTGGTCGCGATCCGCCATTTCGGCAAACGTGCAGGCCAGGTTGTAGTGGAACATCGGGTAACCGGGGTCCTTCGAGACGCCGTAGTCAAAGGTCGCCTTCGCACTCTTGAGGTCACCGGTGATGCCGTACGCCATGCCGAGGTTGTCGACCAGCACCCGCCACATCACAGACCGCTCGAAGCCCGGTTCGGCCTTCAACTCATCGAGCGCCGTTTTCAGTTCCGTCAGCGCCTTCTTGAGGTCTCGGTCGCGGAAGGCCAGCATGCCGTCGCGCAGATGCTGATTCGACGACACGGTCGCTGGTATCTGGGCCGCGGACGATCCGGACTGTGCCAAGCCGGCGACCGTGAGCGACATCACCAGCACGGCGGCGACGCCGATGCACTTGGTCATAGTCAACGAAACTACCCAAGTCTCGACCGCACCGTCAAGACCACCAGCGGCAACACCGCCGCGACGGCGACGATGAGGATGACTCGCACGCGCACGGCTCGGGGGGACATGGACAGCTGATCGAAGACCGTCGCATAGATGCCGCCAGCGGCCGCGCCAATGAGCATGGCGCACCAGAACCACGCCGTGGCCACCTGGCGTGGGGAAAGGAGTGCCTCAATCACGGCCTTGGCAATCCAGAATACCAGCCCCGGAACGACGGCCCCGAGGGCCGTTGTCAGCCAGAAGCCGCGCAGCCCAAGGCGCCGCGCCGCAGACAACACCGGCGCGCCGATTCCGGCGGCAGCCAGCGCGGCGATCACAGCCGCTGCCGCCGCCCACGCGAGAATCAGCGGCGTCATCACGATGAACGCCACCGCCGCGCTGATGAGCGTCAGCGGCACCCAGACCGGGTCCTCGTCACCTGACGGACCCGATGAACCCCAGAATCGCTTCACGACATTCATGCCTTCATGTAGCGCACAAAGACAAAGGGCCCGGCGGTTTCCCACCAGGCCCTCTGCATTTTCGTGCGTCAAATGGAGACTCGGGGTCTTAAGACCCCGGGCTCCTAGTGCGTCGTCGTTTCGGTCTGGACCTTCTTCTTCAGCCCCTGAATCTGCAGGCCGGTCGTCACTTCAGGCTTCGGTTCCTTCAGCACTTCCTGGCGGTAGAGCGCGGCCATCCGTTCGTGCTCGACCTGCGCCTTGCGCGCGCGCAGCTTCTCTTCGCGCGCGGTCTTGGCGATGCCCTGATCGTCGAGGTCGTGCTGAATGCCCTTGTTCACGTCCTCGGCCACCAGCGCCAGCGTGTGCTTGTTCGTGTCGAGCGCGACTTTCTTGCCGCCCGCGAAGATTTCGTGCCGGCCGTGCTCCTCGTACCACTTCGTGAGCGTGGCCGTCATGTGCATCTTCTCGATGATGTTCCGCCAGCCGACGCCCGTGTTGTAGGCGCAGAAGCTGATCTCGCCCTCCTGCGTCGCATACGGAATGATGCAGCGCTCGGTGCGGCGGAAGTCGTAGTTGAACAGGTCCTGGAACCACATGCCCGCGACGAACATGTAGTTGAACCGATCCGAACGGCGCTTCTCGATGTCCGCGATGGTGCGATCGCCCGTGACCTTGCCGTAATCGCGCCCGGTGGCGCTATAGGCCTTGTCGAAGCGGCGCAGCAGGTCGTACACCTTGAAGTGCTTCGGCGTCTTGAACGGGTCGTAGTTGCGCATCAGCGCGAGTGCCATGCCCATGACCGACAGGAACCGGCCGCGCGCCGCGTCGTTGACCTTCTGGATGTCCTTGGCCAGCTGCGGACCGTTCAGGAACGCCGTGATCGGCACGGCTTCCGACGTTTCCTTGTCGATGACCACCGCCATGCCCACGCCGCAGTTCGGGTGGCAGCCGCACGACAGCGCGCCCCAGTCGGCCGTCGGCCCGTGCACGAGGTCCGCCCAGTCGGCGAACGTGCTCATGAACGAAATCGGGAACCAGTCGCGCGTCGGCTCGCCGATGCCGGTCTGGTTCTTCACGTCGTGCGCCAGGTGCGACAGCGTGTAGCGCTGCGCGTGCCGGCGCTCGTCGGTAATCTCCTCGTCGCGGCCCGTGAACGACACGGGCTGGAACGACAGGAAGGAAATCTTCTTCGGGTTGTCGATGGCGAACTTGATGATGCGTCCGACCTGCTCGTTGTTCACGCCATTGACGATGGTCGTGACCGGCACGATGTCGACGCCGGCGCGCCACAGGTTCTCGATGGCGCGGAGCTTGACGTCAAACAGGTTGCCGACGAGGCGGTGCGAGTTGGCCGCGTTACCGATGCCGTCGAACTGCAGGTAGGCGTAGCGCAGACCCGCTTCGACCGCCGCGCGCGCGAAGTCCGGGCTCTTGGCGAACTCGATGCCGTTGGTCGCCGCCTGCACGCTGTTGTAACCGACCTTCTTCGCGTAGCGGCACGCGTCCAGGAAGTACGGCGACAGCGTCGGCTCACCACCGGAGAACTGCACCGACATCTGGCGCTTCGGCTTCAGCGTGATCGCGTTGTCGAGCAGCGTCTTGATCTCGTCCCAGCCGAGTTCGTGGACGAACCCGACCTGGTTCGCGTCCATGAAGCACGGGTCGCACATCATGTTGCAGCGGTTCGTCAGGTCGATCGTGAGCACCGAGCCGCGCCCGTACTTGATCGTCGACGAGCCGTGGTTGTGCAGCTTCTCGTCGGCATGCGACCGCATGTCGGACCCGGGGAACGTCTCCTCGAGGTGCTTGAAGAATTCGGTGTCCACCGCCATCACGTCCTCGAAGTGGCCGTGAATCGGGCAGTCCTTCACCATCAGGATCTTGCCCTCGCGCTCGATGATGGTGGCCTTGATCTCGCCGATCTTCTCGGTGAGCAATTCCTTGTAGTCGCGCTTGCCGTCGAGGATCTCCTGCCGGGCCTCGCGCACGCACGTCGGGCAGAGCGAGTCGGTCTCGCGCGGCCAGCCGAGCGGCGGCTTCACTTTCTGCCACGATTTGAGCAGCGGCTTCTCCGACCAGTTGGGGATGAAGCCTTCGTTGGGCTTGATGCTGTTCAGGGCGTCGAATACCTGCCAAGCGCCCTTGGCCATCAACGAAAACCCCTTCTCGACGAACTTGATCGGCTTATGCATGACGTGGAGAGTATCGTCCGGTCCGGGACATTACCGACAAAATTGTGGTCGGTGGGCCAAACGGCAGGGTGAGTGGGCATCCTGCAGGGGTGAATTGGCGGGCGATTTTGCCCCAAATCCCTGTATTTTCAAGCGGTTACGGGTCGTTGGACGGCCTTTCGACGCTTGACGAGGGCCCACCCGACCCGGAACAGCAGGAGTCCGGCCAGCCAGGCGGCCCAGCGGAGGGGCTCGGAAATGTCGGATTTCTGAATCCAGATGAAATGGATCACGGCCGCCCCGCCGGCGACGTAGACGAGCCGGTGCAGGCGCACCCAGTTCTTCTTGAGGCGCCGCACCCAGCCGGCTGTCGACGTGATGGCCAGGAGCAGCAGGCAGACAAACGCCAGCTGCCCCATGAAAATGAACGGCCGCTGCAACACGTCCTGCCAGATGGCCCGCCACTGGCACGTCTCAACTGAGTAGCAGAGTTGATCGAGCGTGAGGTAAATCGTCAGGTGTGCGAGCGCGTAGACGAATGTCCAGACGCCCACCATGCGCCGCACCCGCTGGATGCCATTGATGCCGAAGATGCGCCGGAAGGGCGTGATCGATAGCGTGATCAGCAGCAGCGTCAGCGCGGTGAGCCCCGTCTGATGCAGCAGCTCGCTTTTCGGATTCACGCCGAGCGCCGAAGGGTCCTTCCCCGTCCAGGCCAGATGGAACGCCCACGCCAGCCAGGCGAGCTTCGCCGCGCACGCGACAAAGACGAGGGGCTTGAAGAAGCGCCAGTTGATCACCGCCGCGAGCACGGCCGTGATCCGGCGCCACGCCGAGCGCATCAGAAGAACTTTCGCAGGTCCATGCCGTCGTAGAGTTTCGCCACCTGGTCCCCGTAGCCGTTGAACATCAGCGTCGAGCGATTGGCGGCGAATCCAGGCAGCCGCGTTTCCCGGGCCTGCGTCCAGCGCGGGTGATCGACCGTCGGGTTGACGTTGGCGTAGAAGCCGTACTCCGACGCCTTCTGCTCATTCCACGCCGTTTTGGGTTGCGTGTCGGTGAACCGGATGCGAACGATCGACTTGCCGCTCTTGAACCCGTACTTCCACGGGATGTGCACCCGCAGGGGTGCGCCGTTCTGATTCGGCAACACCTGCCCGTAGAGCCCCACCACCATCAAGGTCAGGGGATGTTTGGCTTCGTCCATGCGCAGGCCTTCGACGTACGGCCACGGCAGCACGCCCGGGCGAAGGCCCGGCATTTCAGACGGGCGATTGAGCGTCGTGAATTCGACAAATTGCGCCGACGACTGCGGCTGCACCTTGGCCATCACGCTCGACAGCGGGACGCCGATCCAGGGAATCACCATCGACCACGCCTCGACGCAGCGATGCCGATAGACACGCTCTTCGAGGTTCTTGAAGTCGATCAGGTCCTCGATGCCGTAGTCGCCCGGCTTGTCCACGAGGCCGTCCACCTTCACCGTCCACGGCTTCACGGTGAGCCGGCCGGCCGTGCGCGCCGGGTCGCCTTTGTTCGTGCCGAACTCGTAGTAGTTGTTATAGGTCGTGATCTGCTCGAGGGTGTTGAGCGGATCGGCCGCCGGATCGACGTTGATGGTTTTCTTCGCCGCCAGCGCGCCCTGCCCTGCCGCCGATGCCTCGGGACCGCATCCGACCACGCCGGCCGCCAGCGCGCCGATCGTGCCGGCCGCGGCGGTCTTGATGAAGTCGCGACGCGATCGATAAATGTTCTCGGGTGTGACCTCCGAGTAGGGCAAGTCGGCCGAGGTGCGGATCTTGATCAGCATGTATTTATTATGAGGCCGGGGCTCGTTTTCCGGATGATCCCCTGGAAAACGAGCCCCGGCCTCTTACCTCGGGACTCAGCGTGACTCCATGGCGAGAATGACAAGGTCGGGAGTCTGGGCAAACAGCACAGATCGCCAGGACCCCTCGAGGACTTGCCGGAGACCGGCCGATCCCGCCGCCAGCGCCTCCGCCAGTTCCTGCCCTTTGTCCGTCAACTGCAGAGCCGGCGTGGTGATGATGTAGTCGCACGTGTGGAGCGGCCCCGCCGCGCGCGCCGCCGCAATGTCGCGGCCCGCGTAATACACCTCGCTGCCAAACCCCGGCGGCTGCAACCCGAGCGGCTCGTCGAAACGCGTCAGCGAAAAGAATCGCCGGCGGTCGCACGAAATGCCTTCGGCCCGCTCCGCCACTCGCAGCGTCAGGAACGCCCGGCGCCAGATGTCCGGCGTCGGCGGCCCGGCGGCGAGCGCCGACGCCTCCTGGTCCAGGCGCGCCTGCCCCGCCGCCTGCGCCTGAGCATCGGCGCGCGAAATCATCGGCGCCCACCAGGCCAACGCGATGATCAGGAGCGCCGCCACCGCCAGCCTTCGACCGCCGCGCGTGCCAAGTACCGTCGTCAGCAGCGCGGCGACCACGAACCAGATCACGGTGATCCCAGGCGCGTACGTCAATGACTGCCCCGCTTCCTGCGGGTGAAGCGCCCGCCACCACAGCCACGCAACCGCGGCGATGAGTGCGAGACCGACCAACACCCGCGTGGCGCTTCGGGCGTACCAGTCGACGCTGAACGGAAAGCACCCGATGAACGCGAGCAGCGGCAGCAGCGCGGTGACCGGCAGAACGTAGCGCAACGTCAGGCCCCGGCTGCGCTCGAGCGCCGTCCACGGCGCCCCGACCAGCAGCCACACAAGCGCGGCGCTCACGACGATGGCGAGGACGAAGAACCCGACACGCGGCCACCACGCAGCCAGCGCGCGACGGCGCCGTGCCGACAGCGCTAAGTCGGCGAGCAGGATGGCGATGGGCCACAGCGCCGGCAGGTACCAGGTGCCAAACCACTGGTCGATAAAGAATCGCGCACGCGGCAGCAGGTGAAAGGCGTCGGTCTGCATCTCGCCCAGCACAGACAGGTAGGTCGTCTGCTGAAACGTTTCACCGGGAAAGATCGTGTAGCCGCCAATCGCGACCCCGGCCGGGGCCAGCGGCGACCCGTACTGGATCCAGTTGCGGATCAGCCAGATCGCGCCCGCGCCCACGCAGATGATTACAGCCGCCGCCACCGCCGCCCACTGACGGGACGGCCGTGCGTCGCGCGGACCGCCCGCCAGACGTCTGACCACGGACACCACAGCCGCCGCGGCCGCAATCAACACCGCGGCCGGCGCGCCCGTCGTTTTCGAGCCCACCAGCAATCCAACGGCGGCACCGGCCAGGACGACATCGAGCGCACGCCACCGCCCGATCGACCATGCGCGCACGATGGTCGCGACGAGCGCCACAAAAGCCGCGGCGAACCAGAGATCGGCGGCGCCCTGTGCGGTCGCGCGGAACATCGGCGTCGCAAACAGCGCCAACCCCAGCCATGACGCCCACGCCAGCCCCGAGCGCCCCGTCGCGCAGCGAAAGATGAGATTGAGCGACGCGATGAGCAACGCAAACGGCAGGGTCATCGCAAGATCGACGAGCAACGGAGTGCCGGTCGGCAGGATGAACCACGCGCTGATGACGCTGGCGGCCATCGGATAGAGATGCGGCGTGGCTGGTAGCGAGAACGGGCTGGCGCCGGCGGCGAAGTTGATCGCGTACGGCACGTGATAGTGCGCGGCGTCCGGACCGAGCACGTCCGCCGAGGCGGCCGCGAGGCCCACCCATGTTAGGAGTACAGCCGTAATCACGGCGGCAGCCAGCCGCTCCTGTGATGTGAATGGCGTCGGCGGGCTCTGCCGGCCTGCGAACGCGTCGTCGCGTCGGGCCGTCAGGCGGTCAAGGACGCCGTGCCACAGCGCGAGCGCGACGATCGCAGATACCAGCCCGATGCCGGTCGTCATCGCCGTCACGTGCAGGACGATCGACAGCGACCCGATGGCGGCCAGCACCGTCGCGAAGATTCGTTCGTCGAGCGACGCGACCGGCGCGGGCCAGGCGCGATGGATCGCCCGGGCTGTCAGCGCGACGTGGGCCAGTGTGGCGACGAGCCACAGGGCCACGGTCAGAATCACCGTGACATAATAATCGGCTGACGAATGGTGCCAACTGCCCCGACACAGGATCTGGCCCAGGCTCTCGAGCGAAAACTCACCGATCGGACCGCGCGCGTTGGCGTGATTGGCCTGGGCTATGTCGGCCTGCCGCTGGCGGTCGAGTTCGCTCGGGCAGGCTTTACGGCCGTCGGCGTGGAACTCGATGCGCGCAAGGTGGACGCGATCAATCGCGGCGAGTCCTACATTCCTGACGTCCCGAACAGTGACGTCCACGAATTCATGCACGCCGGGCGCCTGTCGGCCAGCGTCGACCCGGCCGTGATTCGCACGCTCGACACCATCAATATCTGCGTCCCGACGCCGCTGCGGAAGACGAAGGATCCGGATCTCTCGTATGTCATCTCAGCCGTAGAGATGGTCGCGGCCCATCTGCAGGCGGGCCAGCTCATCGTGCTGGAATCGACCACCTATCCTGGCACGACGGATGAGGTCGTCCGGCCTGTACTCGAACGCGGCGGCCTCGTCGCCGGCCGCGACTTCTTCCTCGCCTTCTCGCCTGAACGCGTCGACCCGGGCAACCCGACCTACACGACGCGCAACGTGCCCAAGGTCGTCGGCGGCACGACACCGACGTGCACGCGCCTGGCCAAAGCGCTATACAGCCCGTCGATCGAGCGCGTGGTCGAAGTCAGTTCGACGCGCGTGGCCGAGATGGTCAAGCTGCTCGAGAACACGTTTCGCGCGGTCAACATCGGCCTCGTCAACGAGCTGGCCCTGATGTGCGATCGGCTCGGGTTGAGCGTGTGGGAAGTGGTGGACGCGGCGGCGACCAAGCCGTTCGGGTTCATGCCCTTCTATCCGGGCCCCGGCCTCGGCGGCCACTGCATTCCGATCGATCCGTTCTATCTGTCGTGGAAGGTCAAGGAAGTCGGCTTCGAGGCGCGCTTCATCGAGCTGGCCGGCCACGTCAACGGCGCCATGCCCCACCACGTCGCCGACAAGATCACCGACGCGCTGAACAGCCACGCGAAAGCGGTGAACGGTTCGAAGATTCTCGTTCTGGGCATCGCCTACAAGCGCGATATCGACGACATCCGCGAGTCACCGGCCCTCGACGTGATGGCCGTGCTCGCGCAGAAGGGCGCGCGCGTCAGCTACCACGACCCGTTCGCGCCCCGCCTGGCCGCGCGCGACTGGCCCGGCGCCGTGGACCTGGCATCCGTGCCGCTCACCGACGCCGCGCTCACCGAGGCCGACTGCGTCGTCATCATCACGGACCACAAGACGTTCGACTACTCGCGCATCCTCAAACAGGCGCGCCTCATCGTCGACACGCGCAACGCGATCAAGCCGGCGGCCCCGCACGTCTTCAAGCTCGGGGCGCCTGGTGTGAAAAGCGCTGATAACTAGCAACCGGCAACTAACAACAGCCAGTAGATCGCTGCCGCGGAAAAGCCTCAACCGCTCGGGAGACACGGGAGGCGCGGAAGCCACGGAAGTGTTTGGGGTGAGTTTCCCGCATCCTGATCCGTGTTTTCCGCGGTTTCCGTGCCTTCCGCGTGATGTAACTCTTTTTGCGAAGTTGTTCGTGGTCAGTTGTTTGTTAGACCCATGAACTCCGCGCTTTCCGACCAAACTCTGTCTATCGATCCCGTCAATTGATGATCGTCGTCGAGCATGCGTAGCGTCACGTTCGGCTGGTGCTGGGCCCAGGACTCGACCATGTCGGGATTGACGGAAGCGTCGCGGCGGCCCTGGAAGACGAGCGTCGGCTTCGCGACTGTCAGCGTGAGTGCGTCGTAACGCGCGGCATCTTCGTAAAGCGCGTAACCGACATCACGCGGCGCGTTGAACGCGTAATGAAATACGGTCAGTCGGCCCTGCCGGCGCCACTCGTCGATCCCGTGCTCGCCCAGCTGCCGCAGACGATTGCCGCCAAAATCCAGCGCCGGCGCCAGCAGTACCAGGCGCTCGACCTTGCCGGTGCGATCGCGATCGGCCGCGTGCACCGCCACGAAGGCGCCGAGGCTCGACCCGACCAACGCGACGGATCCGCTCGCCGCCGCAACGGCCTCACGCGTCTGCTCGAGCATGCGCGTGACGGTCAGGGTCTCAAAGGCGGGTTCGTTGAAATCCGGACACGCGAACCCGATGCCCCGCGCGGCGCACTCGCGCGCGAACCGGCCGGCCTTCGACGAGCCGGGTGACGACGCGAATCCGTGGAGGTAGATGACGTGCACGACGTCCCCTATACTCCCACCATGCGCTACGCACTACTACTCGCGCTCGCTGCCGTCACCGCCGTGGCCGCGGGGGCCGGACAAACGCCTATGCCCTCAGACACCGTCACCATTCGCGCCGCCAGGCTGCTCGATGGCAAGGGCGGTAGCCGCACCAACGCCGTCATCGAGATCCGGGGATCGAAAATCGTCGCGATCGATCAGCGCAAGGGCGCCGTGACGCACGACCTTGGCGACGTGACGCTCATGCCCGGCATGATTGACGTGCACGTCCACCTGAACTGGTACTTCGGGCCCGGCGGAAAGTACGGCGAGCGCAATGTGCCGCCGGCGTACGTCGATCAGGCGATTCACGACAATGCAACGGCGACGGTGATGGCGGGCTTCACCACCGTGCAGTCGCTCGGCTGGAACGGCGACAAGCAATTACGCGACGCCATCACGGCGGGCCAGGTGGTCGGGCCCCGGATCCTCTCGTCGCTCGGTCAGATTCAGGGCCAGGCTCAGGGCGCCCCTGTCACTCCCGATGCCTTGCGAGACCGCGTGCGCCGCGACAAGGCGAATGGCGCCGACGGCATCAAATTCTTCGCGTCGGGCAGCATCCGTGACGGCGGCAAGATGAACGTCACACAGGAGCAGGTAGACGCCGTTTGCGCCGAAGCTAAAGCGCAGGGGCTCCGCTCGCTCGTGCACGCGCACGACCCGGCGTCGATCATCGCGTCGGTCAAGGCCGGGTGCAGCCAAATTGAGCACGGCCTGTTCGCCGACGACGCGGCCATCAAGGCGATGAAGGACGCGAACGTCTATTTCGATCCGAACATCGGACTGGTCCTGCAGAACTATCTCGAAAACAAGGACAAGTTCATAGGCAGCGGCAATTTCAACGCCGAGGGCTTCGCGTCGATGGAGGGCGCGCTGCCGCGCCTGAAGACCGTGTTCAAGATGGCCCTCGACGCCGGGCTCAAGATGCCCTTGGGCACGGACGCGGTCGCCGGCGCGCACGGCCAGAACGCGCGGGAAATCATTGCGCGCGTCGACGCGGGCCAGAAGCCGATGGACGCGATCGTCGGCGCCACTTCAGTGTCAGCCGATTCGCTCGGCCTCGGCAAGGTCATTGGCACGCTGGCGCCCGGCTACGAGGCCGACATCGTCGCGGTCTCCGGCGATCCGCTCAAGGACATCACGAAGCTGCGCAGTGTGGCCTTCGTGATGAAGGGCGGCAAGGTCGCGAAGAAGTAACCGGGCAGCTTCTTCAACGGGCCCGTACGGCCCATCGCAGTTTCGCTGATGACGCACGCCGGTTCGCTCGCGTCTCCTCCATCGATGACCGGATGACGTCCTTGGCGACGCTGGAGTACACCCCGTCGCGCGCACCCGCCTGAAACGATTTCTTCACGCGCCGATCCTCGCCGGAGTGGAACGTGAGGATCGCCACACGACCGCCTGGCAAGAGCACTCGCGGCAGCGCGCGCAGCAGCGCGTCCAGCGCCGAGAACTCGTCATTCACCGCCACCCGCAGCGCCTGCAGCGTGCGCCGTACCGACATCTTGAGGTCCGGTTTCCCCACATGCGAATGCGCGGCCGCGATACCCGTCCGCACCAGCCGGTCCAGTGCCTGGGTCGTCGTGATGGGCTTGCGCTTCAGCAGTTCGGCGATCAATTCCGCGTGCGGCTCGTCCGCGTTCTCGGTCAGCACTTGCGCGAGTTGCGCCTCCGTGAGCCGTCCGATCATCACGTGCGCGGGCTCGCCGCGCGTCGGATTCATCCGCAGATCGAGAGGGCCCGGCTCCTTGTAGGTGAATCCCCGTGCCGGATTGTCGAGCTGCATCGATGACACGCCGAGATCCACGACCATCACGTCAGCTCCCGGCACGCCCAGCTCGGCCAGCACGCGGTCAACCCCCGCAAAGTTGCCGTGGCGCACGATGAATACGTCGTCGTCGAATCCCCGGGCTCGCAACCGCGCTTCGGTCTTCGGCAATTCGATCGGATCGACGTCCAATCCAATCAGCCGTCCACCAGGCAGCAGACGATCCAGGAGACCCGACGCGTGGCCGCCACCGCCCAGCGTGCAATCGACAGCGGTCTCCCCCGCCGCCGGCCGCAGACAGTCAAGAACCTCCGCCAGCATGATCGGCCGATGCGACCCGACCGGCGTCTTGCCGGTCGCGGCGATGCGCTCCACATCGGTGGCGTAGCGCTCGGGATCGAGCTCTTTATATTTCTCGTGAAAACGACGCGGGTGCGTGCCGGCGTAGCGCGGGCGTCGCGGTGGCCGTGGCGGCGTGTCGGTCACGTCGGCTACTTCCCGCTGCTCGGCGGCGGCTTGAACAGCAGGCGGAACGCGGTCAACGCCGCCGGATGGTAGATCGTCGCATGCGTCTCGGCGGGCATCGCCGCGTAGTGCCACGTCATGGTCCGCGGCGCGGACTGGCGGAGCACCGCCGCCAGCTTCGCGATGGCATCATCGCGATCCCCGTCGCGGCTCGCCGCCAGATAGAGGGCTTTCGCTCCCGCCTTCCAGGCACGCAACCGATCCGGCGCCCGCGTGACGAGCGCACCGGAGTTCCACCACAGGCTCGGGTCAAAAGCGATGTAGGTGTCAAACAACTCCGGCTCGAGAAACAGCGTCTCGACGATGAAGAAGCCGGCAAGCGACTCGCCGACGATCGCCGTTTCGGCCGTGGTCCGGTACCGGCTCGTGATCGCCGGCATCAGTTCGGTGCGGATGAACCGTCTGAACGTCGCGGAACCCCCGACTTGCGGCGCTATCTTCCTGTCTTCGGGATTGTCGGTGGGCCCGCTCAGATCGCGACGCCGCTGGGTGTTTTCGATGCCCACCAGGACGAATGGCCGCATCGCGCCGTTGCCGACCGATACCTGCACCAAGCCGGCGACATGGATGAAATCCTCGGCCAGGCCGCCGTCGGGCATGTACAGCACGGGAAAGCGGCCGGCCGGCGCGTCGGCGTACCCGGGCGGCAGATAGACATTGATCCGCCGCGTCTCGCCGAGGGCGGCCGATGGCAGCGTGAACGTCTCGCCGACGGCAAGCGCCGACACGGCGCTCGTCGCGGGCGTCGTCTGCTGTGCCCACGCGACCGGCGAAATGGCGGCCACGGCGAAGATCCAGAGTAGCCGTCTCATCCTGCTCAAGCGACAGGATAACCCTGCAGCGGCCTCGACGAGCTACCGCGGGCGAATCGCGGCCGCGACCAACTCGGCCAGATGCGTCGCCTGGATTTCGTTCGCGAGGATGCGGCCGTCCCGGCCGATGAGGAAATGCGCGGGCCAGGACGTCACGCGAAACACGGTGTGCGCCGGTCCCTCGAACGGCTCTCGCGCCGTCAGGCCGCCGACGCGATACTGGTCGAGAAACGTGCGGATGTCCGCCGGCGGATCGTTCGGATTGATGCCGATGACCATGAAACCTTGCGGCTTGAACCGCGCGTAGACCTCGGCGATCGCCGGCGCCTCGGCGCGGCAGGGGCCGCACCAGACCGCCCAGAAGTCGAGGAGCACCACCTGCCCGCGAAAGTCCGCGAGCCGATGGCGGCCGCCATCGAGATCGGTGAACGCAAAGTCAGGCGCCGCGGTGCCGACCGCCAACGTTGGCCGGGGCGGCATTGGCCTGTCTGTGGCCGCGAGCGCCAGGCCCCGGCCGTAACGATCGACACGGAAGGCGTAGGTCACACCGGCAATCGAGACCTTGCCGTCCCTGACCAGGAATCTGTCCGGCGATTTGTCGTCGACGAGATCGATGCCCCGGCCTCGCAGATCGAACACGACCTCGCTGGACGGCTGGTCATAGATGCCGGCGTGCCCCATCAGCGCAAACGGAACGCGCGCGTTCGCCACCTGGACGGTTCCACGGCGAACAGTGGTGCCGCGCCGGCGAAGGACCGGAATGGGCTCGGTCTGACCGGGCGGAATCGCCGTATCCATCGTGAACGTCATCTCGACGGGATAGGTCTCCGTCACGCTGTTGAGGGATTCGGTGAGCCTCGACTGAAACCGGACGGTGTACTTCCCGTCGACTTTTGTCATCGGCAGCATTTCGTCGGCGGCCAATCGGCCATCGCCATTCGTGTCGCCATAGAACCGGTAGCCCGTCTCGTCAATGCCGTCCACGGCCAACGCGCGATTCCTGCCACCGAGGACGAAATTGACCCCGAACCGCGCCCGTTCCGACAAAGCCGGCCGCTCGGTGAGCACCACTTGCCGCGGCCCGGTGAGGTTTTTGGCGAGCGCCGCGTAGTCAGGCCAGGTCATCAAGGCGATGAGGCCTTCGGCGGACGCCAGCAGCTGGGGTTGTCCTGTGGGAAACCATTGCTCAGTCGACTGGCCCCCGGGCACAAACGCCAGGAAGGCCCAAAGCCACCAGACGGACTTCAGCGTGGTCATCGCCTCACATGAACCCTAAACCGGCGGCGCCGTGTCATCGATGGATGAGTGTTTTCGCGTCGCGCCACGCATACGCCCCGTTGAACTGCCCGCGATCGTCGCGGAGGCGCTCCCCGCCCATGCGGTCGTAGAAGCCCAGCGTCGGGTTGCTGAGTTCCGCAAAGAGGATGAACGAGTGGATGCCGCGCTCGATGAAGCGTCGCGCCGTCTCGGCCATCATTCGCCGGCCCAGGCCCAGGCCGTGGTATTCCCACCGCAGGTAGATCTTGCTCAATTCACCGTCGAAGTCGCCCTCATGCGGCTTGCCCCACGTGAACCCGATCAGACGTCCGTTCCTGTCCTCGACCACGACCACGAAGTCGCGGCGGTTGGTCTTCGCGAAGATCTGCTGCCACTGTGCGGTGCGCGTCGCAATCGTCGGGCCGCGCGCCGTGTTGTAGGTGGCGTTCCAGGTCGTGACGTGCAAGTCAGCCAGCGCCGGAATGTCGGCCGCGACCGCATCGCGAAACGTCAATGAGTCCAGCGACTCGCCGCGTTCGCGAAGCGTCCGCGCATTCCGCTCGCCGAGGGGACGCGTTCGCGCGGTCAGCCAGCGCTTCAGGGCCGCCACGCGCGGCACCAGCCGATCTTTCAGGGTCAGCGGCTTCGGCGAATAATCCTCCACCCGACCGACCTCGACCTCGCCCCGCATGTCGCCGAACTCATAGGTCAGCCGAAGCGTCCGGCCCTCGAGGCGCCCGGCGATGTGAAACGGCACGGTCGCTCCGTCAGGTCTGGCGTAGTCACCGTCCAGCGTCACCGCACCGGTGGCCGCGTCGAAGTGTCCCTGGCGAATCGGTGCGTTCTGCCGGCCTGGGTTGGCGACACCCCGGACTGACCCGTCGGTTTCCACGACCAGGTCCAGCAGCACTTCCGACGGCCTTCCCCATCGTCCTGTAATCGTCATCGCATGCCGTGACGGGTGTATCTTCGTTCAATCATGCGCCACGGCATCATGTTGTCGGTATCCCTGGCGGCGGCCTCGCATGGCCTGATGGCGGCCCCACCGCAGTCGGTGCCGGCTCCGTCCGCCACGATCATGGACGCACGGGTGCGCCTGCTTCCGTCCGACGCCACGTTTCGTGTTCCCGACCATGTGCGGACAGGACCGCAGACGAAGCAATTCTCGGTCTACACCACCCCGGCGGATCTCGCGCGAATCACACGGACGCCGGGCAACGAATGGGACGGGCCGTACAACGCCATCGCGAACGCGGCAGTTCCGCCTGACGCGTGCGTCATCCATATCGGCACTGAGCCGTTCGGATCGGCCGGGGGCTCCTCTGGCGACCTGCAATTCCGGGTCTGCGTGGCCGATGGCCCCGCCAGGCCGATCCTCGATCGCATTCTCAACGCGGGCCTTCGGCAGGCGAAGGATGTCGACCGATCGACCGACGCCACCGCGACGCTGCCGGGCTCGGCCGCGCCCTGGACGCTCGCCCGTATTGCGTACTCCATGCGCCGCGCTGACTACTCCGCGCCGGCCAGGCTCGACTTCTACGCCCGAGAGTTTGACCAGAAGACCGTCGTCTTCGTGTTCATGTATTCGCCGACCGCCGTCTCACAGTGGGAACCGGCGATCGCGCAGATCCTGGCGTCGTTCCTGTGGCCACGGACTGGATCGTCCACGGCGGCCAGGTAGACCACGCGCGGTTTATTTCCCCGACTTGCGGCGCTTGTCCAGCGCCACCATCCCGGCCACGTCCAGTTCGGTACAAGACGGCGTCATGTCGTACCCCACGTAGTAGTGGCCGCGCCAGCGCAGGCGGGCCTCAGCAGGCGAACCGGTCCAGATCAGGAAGTGCACGTTCTCGCTGCTGTTGCAGACGCGAAACGATTCCTTCGCGCCGTCGCCATCCAGATCCGCCTCGACGTGTCCGTCCCGAGCGGCGACCGGACCCGGCGGATCGAGAATCGCAAATACGATCCGGGTCGGCGGCGGCGTACCGTCGGCCGTGGCGATCTGGTAGAACGACGGGGCGACTCCCGCGTCGTTGGGATCGGCGAGTCCCTGATCGCACGGCTGCGACAACCGCTCGCCGACGCTGGCCGCTGTGACGCTCGGCGATTCGGGCGACTCAGGCTCGTCCACGAGCGCCACGCGCGTCCCCGGGGCCACCGACGGATTGAATACGGCCAGGCACCCGCGCTGCTCCCGCCAATTCGCCAGGCCCATGCGCGTCTCGTACACAAACGGCTGTGGCTTGTTCTGGTCGGCCGGTGGCGACGGGCGGGCGCAGCCGGCGCCGGCGCCGGCGGCCACCAGCGCCCACACGAACACGCGTCGCATCTGACGCCTGCGCCGCATGACGTATTGACGGCTCGCGGCGTCCGTCATCGGGCTCCTGAGGACTGAAACCCGAGAGACTTCAGAAACCGATCGGCTCGTGCGAGCGCATCGGCGGCTATCCCCGGATCGGGTTGCGGCTGGCCGTCATCGGGAATGCCGGCAGGCGTGAACAGATGTCCATATTGCTCGTACACGTGCATCTCACACCGATTCCTGGCGGCGACGAGTTGCTCGCAGAAGCGCCGGACACCTGGGAGCGGCGTCACCGTGTCGGTACTGCCCTGCAGGATGAGGGTCGGCGGCAGTCCCGCGCGCACATGCAGGTCCGGTGAAAAATCTCTGGCGTTGCCACGCGTGCCCAGCAGGCGCTGAAACCATTGATCGGACACGAGCGACACCGCGGGAGATACCAACACCAATGCATCGGGCCTCGCGCTGTCCTCGCCGGCCACCGTGTCGGCGAATATTGCGGCGGACGCGGCCAGGTGTGCGCCCGCCGACCACCCGTAGGCGGCAATGCGGCGCGGATCAATCTTTAGTGACGACGCCTGTGCGCGCATCCACCGAATCACCGCCCGCGCGTCGGCCATCGCTTCAATCGGCGTGATCGACTTCTGGTCCGAGAGCCGGTACTCGGCGGCGACGGCCACCATCCCCTGTTCCGCGAAGTGCCGCGCCCGCGTAAAGGCCCATGCTGGCTCGCCCTGGGCCCAGCCGCCGCCATAGAAGAGGACGATCGCCGGCCGCGGCACGCGACCATCGTCCGCGACGGGCGAAAAGACGTACGCCTTGAGATCGACGCCGCCGGGCGAGGCGAAGACATGCGCCTGTGGTTCGCCGACTGACGGCTTCACCTGGGCGCCGACGATCGACGCCTTCGCCTTGCCTAACTTCGTCAGGGCGATCTTGATGCGCTCGTCACTGCGGGGATCGGGTCCACGGCCGAACGACGACGTGGGATAGGCGCGCGCGATCACCAGGGTATCGGTCGGCTGCGTCGGACTGATCTGCGCGTCCGTCACGATGGCGGGTACGGCGAACGAATGGGATGAGAAAATCGTGATGAACAGGCCCAGGTAGATGCGCTGACCCTCGGCCACCACGACGAATGGCGTGCCGCCAACCGGTGGATGACGAATTCTGGCCACGGCCTCGCGCCGCAACTTCATCGCGTGCGTCGACCAGTCATAGCTGACGAGGTCATTGCCCGTGATCAGCGGTGACGACGCCAGCCGAAGGCGAGACCAATCGCCCTGGCCATAGCCGGTGATCCGTGGGTCCACCGGCTCTGCGAGCAGGTAGATGGCAAAGACGTCGGCGGGTGTGCCGCCTCCGGTTCGTTCCTGTGCCCCGGGGCAGGCAAGAAGGACTAACGCACACGCGAGGATCGCCATGGCTTCGAACCTCCCGGATCTGCTCTTTCAGAATTCTCCCATGGCTCGACGCCGCCTGACACGATCCGAAACGACGGGTGCGCAAGCGGGCGGCGCACCTTACTCAGCCTCCCCAGGGCTTGCGGATCGCGGACGGCCAGCTTGGCCATCAGGTGGCGCCACTCGTACAGCAGTTGCCCACGCGTGACGTCCATCGTTCCGGTGGTGCGCGCGCGACTGATCTTGGCCGCGGCGAATTCGTAGCCACGCTGCACGGCCTCCGCATGCACGCTGCGAAGATAGTCCGCGATCGCGCCGACCGGTGACGACTGCGCCTTGAAGCGGTGCAGCTGCGGATGATGCCGATAGCCGGTCGTGCGCCCCCTGAGCACCGCCTGCGCCAGAAGGCCTTCCCGCCACACGGCCACGAGGCCGCGCGTGTCGAGATATTTCGGATGCACGGACCACAGACGCACGTCAGCTCACCTGCTGTTCCTGGCCCGCCTTACGACGTGCCCCGTGTGGTCGTCCGTTCCCAGCGCCAGATCAGTCCGTCATGCGGATCGATGACCTCATCAACGCGCTCGAACCCGCATTTGGTCAGCACCCGCGTCGACGCGTTGGCTGCGGGCAGCGTATGCGCACGCACGCGTTCCACGCCCGACGCGCTGAGGGCGAATTGCGTAACCGCGGCCGCCGCTTCCGTGGCGTAGCCCTGGCCCTGAAATGCCGGCGCAAAGCCGTAGGCGATTTCGACGACGCCCTCCGGGGTCGGCGGCCCGGTGAAACCGATCGTGCCAATAATCACATTGGATTCGCGCGGCACGGCGAAGAAGCCCAGCCACGGATCCGGTCCCTTGGTAGCGCGAAGTGCCGCGACCCACGCGGGCGAGACCTCAGGGCCGATGAAACTGTCACGAAGCCCATCGGCCAGCGTGAAACCCACTCGCTTCGGGAACTGCTCGGGCTCATCGATGAGCGTGAGGATGTGCGCCGGAGACCACGGATGCAGCGTGAGTCGCGCGGTCTCGAGGTGGCGAGGGTGCTGACCCGGCGTATTCATCCTTCACCGCCCTTGCCCATCGCTCGCGCCCACGCCTTGACGATGCGACTCAGGGCCTGGCCGACGTCTTCAAGGTGCGCCTCATCGCGGATCGCGACGACCGCACGGTCCGGTCCCTTCCAGTCGAGAAGCCCGGCCGGCGCCGTGATGACGGTGCGCATGTCGAGATCGACGCGTGGCTTGGCGCCGAGGTGCAACACGAGTTGAACGCCGCGCCTGGCCCGCAAATTGAGGGTGGCGAAGTGTTCGGCCATCGCGAAACTGGGTGCGTTCCACTTCACCTGCTCGCGCGCCACCGGGGCCGCGGCCGAGATCAGGACGCGGACGGCATCGATGAGACGGCGCTCCGGGTGCTGGAGCGTGTCCAGGAGCGCGCCGACGGCATCAACTTTCGCGCCGGCGGTTCCCGTCGCCTTCTTCCTGACGCTGTTCGCCATGTGCTCTGAATCGCCGTCAATCTCTCAGCGCTTGTCGTTCTCGGCAATCAGCTTCGCGATGAGGGCCATCCGCTCCCCGCTGGCGCGGACGGGGAACCTCCAGAAGCGCCTCAACGGAACGCTGATTCGTGGATGGCATGGCCGGCGCAATCGGCACGTAGACGGTCGTGGTCGTGTACATCATCGGCCGTGTCGTCTGCGTCCCGACGCGAACGACCGTCAACTTCGGACCGTAGTCCAGCGAGTACACCTCCAGATCCTCCCAGGTCCCGATGGAGCTCACCGTTGTCGTCGTAATCAGCAACGCCGACCCCACCCACTTCGCCTGCGCGGTGAGTTGGCTGGTCGTCCCGCTATCCGACCGCCGTTCGAAACGGCTGTCGGATCCGTCGAGGTTGTAGGTTCTGGTTTCGCCACGGGTCGTGACGGTAAGGGTCCTGGCGTCCTGTTTGATGGTGAGCGAATCAGGCGCGCCCCAGGTGCCGGAGAAATCTGGTCGAGCCTGGGCGGCCACACTTCCGGTGAGGGCAAACACGAAGATGACGAGGATCCCGGCGAAACGGTGCATGTGCCCCTCCGTGCTCATGTGGTCGGCGGATACTTCCATCCGCGCAGCTTGTAATACTTTTCTTTCGGCTCGCCCGTCCATCCATTGATCCCGTGCTTCGGGAGCCACCACGCGTGAACGAAGACGACGCCGAGGCCCATGAGCCCCAGAAGGAGAAACGCCCAGCGGCGTCCGACCCCAGCCGAGATCGCGAGCGTCAGTCCGAGCGTCACCACGAACTTGAGAAGACGGCGCCAGACCGGGGTTTCTGCCGCCCAATGACCGAAGACGATATGACCGATGGCGAAGATGGTCGCGACGACGGCGACTTCCATCCACACGGTCAGGCCCACCCGATCGCCTGGAGGCCGGTCTCGACGATCGTTTCGACCAGGCTCTGCAGCATCGGTCACCTATCGTATGCGCGTCCCGGCCGATCACTCAGTCTTCTTGGGCACCGGCTCATCCGTCACGACGATGATGAAGGTGGCAATCGGCCCAAGCAAGAGCGACGCGAGAAACCACGCGAGCCGGCTTCGGCCCTTCGACTGGGCCAGGCCCGCGTTGATCACCGCCAGCGTGCCCCAACCGACCGCGTACCCGCGGTCAACCATCGTGACGTCCATGCAAAATCTCCTCTCGATGCCTACGGTGACGGAAACACAGACCACGAGAACGTCGTGCCGCTGCAGGTGTTCCCGATCGCGTCAGTCAGCGTGAGTGACCCGCTCCCGATGCCGTCGATTCCGTTTGACGCCGCGCCGAATGTACCGGCCACGAAAGCCACTCCCGTCAGCGATGTCGATGCGCCCCAGGTGGCCCGAAGCGCCCACGCGGGCCCGGCGAACAATTCGGGCATGTGAATGGCCGTGCCCGTGACCGTGCCGGCAACAGGCATGGAGCCGGCGATCACACTCTGACCAGACTCACGAAAGCGGATCTGCACGTCGCCAGCGGCAGCGCTGGCCGCCGTGGCCACCCACTCAGTCGAGTTCCTCACGACGTTGACGCGGGTGTGGACGTGCGGGATCACACCTGGACTCAGTTGCGTGCAGGGCGATTGAAACACAATGCGAAGCACCTGCGGGCCGGTCACGACGATGCTGGTCCCGCCGTTTGTCGGCGTCGTCGGTGTGGACTCGCACCCGCCGATGAACACGGCGAACGTCACGACCAGCAGAACGTGTTTCCGCCCCATGTGGGTGTCCTCGTGCAAAGGGTTGGAATCCCCGCGCGAAACAGGAAGTGTCTCACGCGGCCTCGGTCTTCCCGTCCCTCGTCGGCGGCAGCGGCGTGTCGGGCCGCCTGCGAAGTATCGCCAGTCCTATGAGTACCAGGATGGAAACCAGGGTTCCGACCGGGAGGTACCAAAGCGTCGCCACCGCCAGCCCCGCCAGGGCGCCGGTACTCCACCGTGCGCGAATCAGAAACCCCGCCGTGGCTGAGAGCCACGTGACACCGAAGATCACGAAGACTGTTTTCATCACCGCTGATCGCGGTTCAACACCCGCAGCGCTGACGACACCACTCCAGGGACCGAGTTGACCGGCGAACGGACCCGTCGTCGGTGTCACATAGTCTCCGACGACGAGCGCACGTAGCCCGTCGAAGGTCATGAAGATGCCCGGGGCGAGAGCGAGGAGAACGATGCAGCCCCTGAGTACGCGCATGTCAGATCGCCTGAGGAAGATATCGGTCTCACGTTCGCGACGCGCCGCGGCGCTCGATGTTCACTGGAGGATACCGCCGATAGCGCCGGCTGCCGTCAATGAAAATCATGCGACGGCTGCGCCGGCGTCTGGGCCTTGAGCGCCTCGATGCGCTCCGCCTTGACCGACACCGCCCCGTCCTGGTTCTGCAACGTGCCCTCTATCAATAGATACGGCTCGTCCACCACCGTCCGCTTGAACGTCGCATAGACGTCCGGCGTGATGATCGCGTTCGACAAGCCCGTCTCGTCCTCCATCGTCAGAAACACAAACCCCTTCGCGGTGCCCGGACGCTGCCGGACGATCACCGCCCCGGCAATGCGCACCCGCCGGCCGGCGCGCATCTTCGGCAAATCGATCGCCCGCGCCACCCCGCGCGTGGCCAGCGACGGGCGGATGATCGCCATCGGATGCGGACCAATCGTCAGGCCGGCACCGGCGTAGTCGGCGGAAATGCGTTCGGCGAGGGACATCACGGGCAGCGGTGAGTTCGACAGCGGAAGACCTTCACTTCCTTGACTCCCCTCACTTCCTTGCCTGTCACGCAGTAACGGTCCAGCTACGCGACTGGCCCTGTCTGCTTGCCAGAGGGCGGTCCTCCGATCCCCGCCGAATGCTGCGAGCGCTCCGATCTCCGCGAGCGTCCGCAGTTCCTCCTGGCGCAGTCCCGTGCGCGCCACGAGATCGTCGAGCGACTTGAACCGGCCCGCCTTCGCGCGCGCGATGGCGATCGCCTTGCCGGGCTCCTGCCGCAAGCCGTGCACGTGCATCAGCCCGAGCCGGATGCCGCCGTCCGGCTCGATCGCGCACGTCCAATCCGAAATCTGCACGTCGATCGAATGAAACCGCACACCGCGGCGCTGCGCGTCCTTCACGAGTGTCGCCGGGTGATAAAACCCCATCGGCTGATTGTTCAGCAGCGCCGTAAAAAATGCCGCCGGATAATGCGCCTTGAGATACGCGCTCGCATACACGAGCAGCGCGAAACTGGCCGCATGCGATTCCGGGAAGCCGTATAACGCGAACGACGTGATCGACAGCACGATCTGATCGGCCGCGGCGTCCGTAATGCCGTTCTTCGCCATGCCCTCGCGCAGCCGGCCTTCGATCTGCTGCATCCGCCGCGCCGATCGCTTGAACCCCATCGCGCGCCGCAGTTCTTCCGCCTCACCGCCGGAAAACCCCGCCACGACCATCGCCATCCGCAACAACTGCTCCTGAAACAGCGGCACCCCCAGCGTGCGCTTGAGCACCGGCTCGAGCAACGGATGCGCATACGTGACGGCCTCATCCCCGCGCCGCCGCGCCAGATACGGATGCACCATCTTGCCGACGATGGGCCCCGGGCGGATGATCGCGACTTCGACCACGAGATCGTAGAAATGCTCGGGCTTCATGCGCGGCAAAGTCGCCATCTGCGCGCGCGACTCGACCTGAAAGACCCCGACCGTGTCGGCCTCCTGCAGCATCCTGTAGACAGCGGGGTCGTCGGGCGGAAGATGGGCGAGATCGATTTCGCGACGCGCCCCCGGGTCTGAAGACCCGGGGCTCCACTGTTCTGAAGACCCGGGGCTCCATGAGGTCGTATCAGCGCCATTGATGATGACGAGCGCTTCCTCCAGCACCGCCATCATCCCGAGCCCGAGCAGATCGACCTTGACGATGCCGAGATCGGCGCAGTCGTCCTTGTCCCACTGCACGACGACGCGGCCGGGCATCGACGCATTTTCGAGTGGCACGACCTCATCGAGCCGGCCCTGACAGACGACCATGCCGCCCGAGTGCTGGCCGAGATGGCGCGGCAGGTCCTGAATCTCGCGCCACAGCTTCGCGAACTGGCGCGCGTTCGGGTCTTCGGGATCGAGCCCCGCCTCCTTCAGATGGCCGCCGATCGTCTCTTCCGGATCGACGAACTCGAAATGGCTCATCGTCCTGGCCATGCGGTCGATGTCCGTCTCGCCGAACCCGAGTACTTTGCCCACTTCGCGTGCCGCCGATCGCCCGCGATAGGTGATCACGTTGGCCGTCATCGCCGCACCGAGCTTGCCGTAGCGCTCGTACACGTATTGGATGACGCGCTCGCGGCGATCGCCGCTCGGCAGATCGAGATCGATGTCGGGCCACTCGCCGCGCTCTTCCGACAGAAACCGCTCGAAGAGCAATTCCATCCCCACCGGATCGACCGCCGTGATGCCGAGCGCGTAACAGACGGCGCTGTTGGCCGCCGACCCGCGGCCCTGCACGAGAATGCCCTGCTGCCGGCAGAAATTGACGAGGTCCCAGACGATGAGGAAATACCCGGCGAGGTCGAGCTTTTCGATCAGATCGAGCTCGCGCACGATCTGCGCGCGGGCCTTGTCGTGATACGGCCGGTACCGATCGCGTGCACCCACCTGCGCCAGCCGCCGCAGAAACGACGCCTGGGTCTCACCGGCCGGGACGGGGTAATCTGGAAACCGGTAGCCGAGATTGGCGAGCGTGAACTCGAGCCGCTCGGCCAGCGCTTCGGTCCCAGCCAGCGCCTGCGGCAGGTCGGCGAAGAGCCGCGCCATTCGATCGGGCGGTTTGAGAAACCGCTCGGCATTGGCCGTGAGCAGTCGTCCCGCGCGTTCGAGCGTCGTCTTGTGCCGAATGCACGTGAGGACGTCGAAGAGCGGCCGCGCTTCAGGCGCCGCGAACCGGACGCCGTTGGACGCCATCACCGGCAGCCGGAATGCCGCGGCGAGATCGATCAATGACTGCAGGGTCGACTGTTCGTCACGGCGGAAGTGGCGCTGCAGCTCGATCCAGACCTGGCCGCGCCCGAACACGGTCACCAGTTGCGTGACCAGTCCGCCCACGCCGTGCCGCTCGGCGTCGAGCACGGTCGCTCCCGCCAGCGCCAGCAGGCCGCCGGTATGCCCGACGAGATCCTCGAGCTGCAGATACGACTCGCCCTTGGGCGCTTTGAGCTTGGCGCGCGTGATCAGCCGGCAGAGATTGCGATAGCCCTCCACCGACTCGACCAGCACCGGCAACACCCAGGGCGCGGCCGTCGCCGGCCCGCGCGCCGCCTGCGCGCCAATCGTGAGCTCGGCGCCGACAATGGCCTTGAGGCCCGCGGCCTTGGCGGCGCGATACAACTGCGGCGCGCCGTACAAACCATCGCGATCGAGCAGCGCCACGGCGGGATAGCCCAACGCCGCCGCCCGCTCGACAAGCGTCGCCGGCAACGACGCGCCGTCGAGAAACGAAAACGCGGACGACGTATGTAGCTCGATGTACACAAAAACCTCGTCCACCACATGAAGGCACGAAGAACATGAAGAAAATTCGGGTTGTTCGGAAAAACAAAAACCACAAACTCTAAAAACATCAAACCCACAAATACTTCAGGTTCTTCGTGCCTTCATGTGGGGGTCTAAGCTCTTGGGTCTAATCAATCTCGCCCTCGATCTCCCAATTCCCCGTCTTTCGATCCCGCGCCAGTCGATAGCAGCCGCCGCCGGCCAGCTCGATATCCCACTCGTCGCGGTCCCAGTTCGTGCGATCGAGCGCCCACCAGCGCCCCGAGCTGTGCCACGGCCCCGCGCGGTTGACGATGTCGCTGGGCGGAATGGCGGACGACGACGCGACGACGCGCACGGGGCCGCCGCGTTCGACCTCTACGCGTGCGGCGATGGGCAACCGGAACCGGCGCACGACCGCGCGCGGGCCGGCGGCCGGCTCGGATGGATGCAGCGACGACGCGGACGATCGGCGCGGCGGTTCAGTCACGGCGAACGGCTGCATGCCGGCACCGCGCGCGTCGTGCGAATCGAGCACGGCCGGCGCGCCCACGCGCGACTCGCCCATCAGCGCCCGCAGGCGGGCCGTCAGCGTCGCGAGGTGTTCCGGCGCCGGCAGCGCGCGATCGAGCAGCGATCCCTGCACGATGCGGCCGGGCACGACCCCGACGGCGACCGTCACCACATCGATGCCCGCGCCCGGCGGATGCGATTCGAGATCGAGCACGATCAGCGTGCGCAACGTCTTCGACTCACGCATCGGTGCCGGCAGATTCAGCGTGCGCTGATGCGTGTCGCGCGACACCAGCCGCAGCGTCGTCGTCACCGTCACCGCGCCGCGATCGGCGCGCTCGAGCGACACGGACAACGCGTCGCAGATCCGCGCAAGCACGAACGTCAGCGGCTCGAGCCCCTCGATCGGCCATTCAAGCACCACGCGCTCGAAAAACGGCGCGGTGTCGCCGGCTGGCACGAGCGGATCGGCATCCTCGCCACACGCCGCCTGATGCAGCCGCACGCCCTCGTCGCCCAACCGCGTGCGCACGTCCGCGCGCGGCAACGCCGCCACTTGCCCGAGCGTGCGCAACCCCCAGCGCACGAGTGTCGTGATCGCATCGTCTTTCACGGCCGCCATCACCGCGCGGCTGCGCGCATGACTCACAGCCGCCGTCGCCAGGGCGCCGCGGCGACGGGCGCTTCCGGGCAGGCTCGCCAACGCGCCGGTCGGGAGCCCCGCCAGCGCGTTCGCCGCGGCCGTGGCGGTGCCCTCGATCACGGTCATGCCCGGCCGCTCGTGCGCCAGCAGCCACGCCGCCACGCGCGTCGGGGCGAGCGCGATCCGCACGGTCAATCCCTGTTCGGCGGCCAGCGCCTGCACCTCCCGCGCGATTTCCGGTGGCGCCCCAATCACCCGGCTCAACCCGCTCGCGTCGAACACCGCCGCGTGGTCGCCGTGCAACTCCACGCGCGGCGAACACGCGCGTGCAATCTCGGCCAGGCGCCCCTGACGCGCATCGGACGCCGATGCTTCGACAAGACAGCAGATCACGAAAACCCTCCACCACATGAAGGCGCGAAGCGCGTGAAGAACGTTGTTGGGAGCGCCCAAAGAGCGGCCTTCATGTGGTGGAGCAATCTCGACTAGCCGGCGGCGCGGAGGGTCCAGCCTGGCGTGGCGGCAATCGGGCGTTGCGCGTGTTCGATGTGGGCGCGGATGTCGAGGCCGGCAAGGCGGCGGCTTTGCGGGCTCGTGCCCGTCCATCGGCGCGCCGACGTCAATCGCACGGAGACCCCGCGCGCGCTCCGGCCCATCGGCGCATCCCCGACGAGCAACCCCGCCGAGGGCTGGCCGGCGATCGTGTGGGCGAGGCGCAGCCACGTCGCGGACGCCAGGCCCTGAAACGCCCGGGCCGGCGCTCCCGCCACGTCGAGCACGATGACGCCAAATCCGCCCGCGCGCACGATCAAATCGAGCGCGCGCACGGCCTGCGTGACGGCGGAGGCGACCATGGCCGGCCGTCCCGGCAGCGTCAGCGCCGGGCCACGCACCCACAACACGCGCGAAACATCGACGCCGGTGGCCGCCAGCGTGGCCGGATCGAGCCGATCGAACGCATCGACCACGCCCACGATTTCGCCGCGGGCCGTCGCGGCCGCCAGCGTGGCAAACACAACGCCGGTCCGGCCCGACGACGGGCCGCCGATGACTTCGGACACCTCGCCACGCCGCCATCCGCCATGCAGCACGTCATCGAGCGCGGCAATACCCGTCGGCGCCTGCGGCCCGGCCATGCGGACCGCATCGGCTTTGGCCACGGTGCCATCGAGCCTGCGGGCGGCCAACAAGGTTTCGAGTCTGGAGAGTGCGGCGGACGCCATTTTCGCTAAACTTTCGCCCCTATGGCCGTGAGTATAGAGGGGGAGAGGAGCGATGGCAACTGGGGAGCCTCCCCCGTTCCCCGGTTCCCCAATTCTCATTCCCCGGTTCCCCCGCTCCCCGGTTCCCCCGTTCCAACTAAGATCTCCCCACATGACCTTGGCTGACGGCAGCCCTCCAGAAGTCGAGGAGACTCGTGGCTGGCATCAGCGGCTGGGGGTGGCGCTCACCCACCGCAACTTTCGCATTCTCTGGTTCGCCGCGCTCGCGTCCACGATCGGCACGTGGATGCAGAGCTTCGCGCAGAGCTATCTCATCTACAGCCTGACGGCGTCGAACTTCTATCTGGGGCTCGACAGCTTTCTGGGCCAGCTGCCGATTCTGCTCTTCATGCTCATCGGCGGCGTCGTTGCCGATCGGCACGATCGCCGGCGGCTGCTGACGACGTCGCAGTACATCCAGGCGACGTCCGCGCTGTCGCTCGCGCTGCTCGTGGCGACCGGGCACGTGGGGATCACCGCCATTTTCATGCTGTCGTTCCTGTCCGGCTGCGGCCAGGCGTTCGGCGGGCCGGCGTATCAGGCGATGATTCCCTCGCTGGTGCCGCGGCGCGACCTGCCCAATGCGATCGCGCTCAATTCCACGCAGTTCAACCTGTCCCGCGTGCTGGGCCCGGTGGCCGGCGCCCTCGTGCTGAGCTGGATCGGCGTCGCCTGGTGCTTCACCCTGAACGGCCTGTCCTTCTTCATCGTCATCATCGCGCTGACGATGCTGCAACTGGCGCCGCACGTGCCGCACGTGAACCCCAAGCGGATTCGGGAAGAATTGAAGAGCGGCCTGCGCTTCGTCCGCGACACGCGCGTGCTCTCGACCTTGACGACCCTCGCCTTCGTCACGACGTTTCTGGCCGGCCCCATCGCCACGTTCTTCCCGTCCTTCGCGACGTCGGTGCTGACGAGCGGGCATTCGCCGGCGCAGCGGCTGTCGATGCTGATGGCGGCGCAGGGACTGGGCGCGATCGTCGGCGCGCTGATCATCGGATCGCTCGGCCGCTTCAAGCACATGGGCCGCGCCCTGCTCGGCGGCCAGGTGCTGCTCGGCGTGTTCGTCGCGTGCGTGGCGGCGTCGCGGTCGCTGCCGCTCAGCGTGCTGCTCGTCTTCTGCTACGGCATCTGCTCGATGGCCGTGTTCTCGATGAGCTTTTCGCTGATTCAGCTCACGGCGCCCGACGAGATGCGCGGGGGCATCCTGTCGATTTACATGGTGGCGCTGCGCGGCGGCTTCCCGCTCGGCGGCCTGGTGGCGGGCGCCTTCGCGGACCGGTTCGGCGCGCCGCGTGTGATGATGGTCAGCGCCATCATCCTGTCCGTGATCGCGGCCACGCTGCTGGTCCGTCGCCACAGCACGCTGTTTCAGTTATAGATCTGCCGTGTCCACAATCCAGATCGTCGAGGACAGCCCGGATATCGCCGAACTCATCCGGCATTACCTGAAGCGCGCCGGGTACGAGACCGTCGTCGTCGGATCCGGGCGTGACGCGCTGACGCAGGCGCGGCAATCGGCGCCCGACCTGGTCGTGCTCGACATCATGCTGCCGGATCTCGATGGCCTGCAGGTCTGCCAGGCGCTGCGCGGCGACCCGGCGACATCGAAGGTTCCCATCCTGATGCTGACGGCCAAGGGCGAAGAGGCCGACCGCGTGCGCGGCCTGGAACTGGGCGCCGACGACTACGTCACCAAGCCGTTCAGCCCGAAGGAACTCGTGGCGCGCGTGGGCGCCCTGCTGCGGCGCGCCGATCGGGCGCAACAGCCCGCGACGTCGCTGCGGTACGGCCCGCTCGTCATGAATCTCGATCGCCACGAAGTCCGCGTGGACGAGGGCGAAGTCAAACTGACGGCGAAAGAGTTCCTGCTCCTGCAGTATCTGCTCGAGCATCGCGGCCGCGTGCTCTCGCGCGATCGACTGCTCACGGACGTCTGGGGCTATCAATACACGGGCGGCACGCGGACGGTGGACGTACACGTCCGGCGCGTTCGCGAGAAGATTCCCCTGCTGGTCACCGCGCTCGAGACGGTCAAGCAATTCGGCTACAAGCTCGGCGACCTGCCCCCGCAGCCGTGACCTTCCGCACGCGCACGTTTCTCGCCGCGTTCGCCGCGACGTCGCTGGCGCTCCTGGTGTCGACCGTGCTGGTGGAACGTTCGGTCCGCGCCTATCTGCTCCGCGACATCGAGAAGGGCCTGATGAGCGAGGCGCGCCTGGGCGCCGAACTGCTGGCGCATCATGGCCCGCTCGTCGATCCCGACGCGGAAGCCGACGCGCTCGGCCGCGCCGTTGGCGCGCGCGTCACGCTGATTGCCGCGGACGGCAGCGTCCTCGGAGACTCCGAAGTCGCGGCGGCCGATCTGCCCGGGCTCGAGAATCACGCGACGCGCGACGAAATCCTGCAGGCCGGGCGCACGGGCGAAGGGACCGGCACCCGGTTCAGCCACACGACGACCGTCGACACGCTGTACGTCGCGGTCGCCGTTCGCGACAGCCCCGTCGCCTTCATGCGGATCGCGCTGCCGCTCGCGATCGTCGACGAGCGCATCGGCAACGTCCGGCGCCTGGCGTTCGTCGGCCTGCTGGCCGGCCTGGCCGTCGCGCTGGCGCTCACCTGGACGACGTCCGTGCTGCTCAACCGGCGCATTCGATCGGTGGCGGCCGCCGCCGCGCGCTATCGCGCCGGCGATTTCAGCAAGCCGGCGCGCGATCGCGGACGCGATGAAATCACCATCGTCGCCAACGCGCTGGACGAAACGTCGCGGGCGATGGGCGCCAAGCTGCTCGAACTGGCGCAGGACCGCGCGCACACCGACGCGATCCTGAACGGCATGGCCGAGGGCGTCCTGCTCGTGAACGCGTCGGGCCGGCTGGTGCAGACCAATCCGGCCGGGCGCGCGATGCTCGGGCTCCCCGATTCCGCGGCACAAACGCACTATCTCGAACTCGTCCGGCAACCCGACATCGCCGCGCTGCTGGCGAAGGCGCTCGGCGGCGAGCGGCCGAAGCCGGTCGAAGGCGAGCTCGATCCCGGGTCACGCCGGATTTTCGTGGCCGATGCCGTGCCCGTCGACGCGGTGCGTGGCGGCGGCGCGGTGCTCGTGCTGCGGGACATCACCGATCTGCGGCGCGCCGATCAGGTGCGGCGCGACTTCGTCGCCAACGTGTCGCACGAACTGCGCACGCCGCTCACGGCGATTCGGGGCTATGTGGAGGCGTTGCAGGATGGCTCGGTGTCGCCGCCGCAGGCGTCCGAGTTCCTGGCCATCATCGATCGGCAATCGCTGCGAATGGAGCGGCTCGTCCGCGATCTGCTCCGGCTCGCGCGGCTCGACGCCGGGCAGGAGTCGCTGGCGATTGCCGACGCGCCGGTGCGGGACGTGATCGAAGGCGTCTACACGGACCTGGAGGCCACGCTGCGCGGGCGCCATCAGCAGATCCGCGTCTCGGTCGATCCGGATGCGTCGCGCGTCCGCGCTGACCCGGCCAAGCTGTCCGACGCGCTCCGCAATCTGCTCGAGAACGCGAGCAACTACAGCCCGCATGGCAGCGCGATCGACATCGCCGCGCGCCGCGCGGACGGGCACATCCACATCACGATCGCGGACCGCGGCCCCGGGATTCCGGACACCGACTTGACCCGCGTGTTCGAGCGTTTCTATCGCGTGGATCGATCGCGCACGCGCGATCCGGGCGGCACGGGCCTGGGCCTCTCGATCGTGAAGCATCTGCTCGAGCTGCAGGCCGGCCGCGTCACCGCCGTCAACCGCGACGGCGGCGGCGCGGTGTTCGAAGTCGTGCTCCGGGCCGTCTAGCGCCGGCGGTTCGAAAGACCACGTTTCACACGGAGACGCGGAGGAACGGAGGCGCGGAGCATCCGACGCCAATCCGGTCGGCCGCTACGCGGCCGCGCGGAGGGGACATCGAGTCGCGCACACACACCAGAACGACCGGCTCCAGCTGGTGTGTGTGCGCGACTCGATGTCCCCTCCGCGTCCAGCCCGGCAAAGCCGGGCGGAACCGGATTGGCCTCCGTGTCTCAGTGTCTCCGTGTCTCCGTGTTCACGCTTTCCTGACGGGCGCGCGCTAGCCGAGGCGGGCGAACAGGCTCGTGAGCAGATACACCGTGGCGCCGATCGCGGCCGAGGCGGGAATCGTCAGGATCCAGGCCCAGACGATCTGGCTGGCGACGCCCCACCGCACCGCCGACAGCCGGCGTGTCGCGCCGACGCCGACAATCGCGCCCGTGATCGTGTGCGTGGTGCTGATCCCGATGCCGAGCTGCGTCGCGGTGAAGATGGCCACGGCCGCGCCCGTTTCCGCCGCAAATCCCCCCGCGGGCTGCAGCTTCGTGATCTTGCTCCCCATCGTCTTGATGATGCGCCAGCCGCCGCTCAGCGTGCCCAGGCCAATCGCCGTGTAGGACGCAATCTCGACCCACAGCGGCACTTCGAACTTCTGCAGGAACCCGCCCATGATGAGCGCGCCCGTGATGATGCCCATCGTCTTCTGCGCATCGTTGGCGCCGTGCATCATGCTGTAGGCGGCCGCGGACATCAGCTGCATGCGGCGAAACCAGCGATCGACGCGGCGCGGCGTGCTGTCGCGGAACAGCCAGTAGATCGCGGTCATCACCATCAGGCCGACCGTCATGCCGATCAGCGGGGCGAGCACCATGAACAGCAGGGTTTTCGCCCAGCCCGCGACGATGATCGCGCCGAAACCGGCCTTGGCGACGGCGGCGCCGCCGTACCCGCCAAACAGCGCGTGCGACGAGCTCGTCGGCAGGCCGAAGAACCACGTGATCAGATTCCACGTGATGGCGCCGATCAGCCCGGACAGGATCACGGCCGAGGTGACGACCGACAGGTCGACCATGCCCGACCCAACCGTCTTGGCCACCGTCGTCCCGAACACGAGGATGGCGATGACGTTGAAGAACGCGGCCATGCCGACCGCTTGAAGCGGGGTCAAGACGCGCGTCGAGACGACCGTGGCGATCGAGTTGGCGGCGTCGTGAAATCCGTTGATGTAGTCGAAAACGAGCGCAACGACGATGATCAGGCCCAGGGGGCTGAAGACGAATTCCACGCCGTTACCCGTGCTTCACGACGACGCCTTCGATCACGTTCGCGACGTCCTCACAGGCATCCGTGATTTCCTCGAGGCTGTCGAGCAGCTCCTTCCACTTGATGACCATGATCGGGTCGTGTTCGGTCTCGAACAGCGACTCGATCGCGATCTGGTAGGCGCGGTCGGCTTCGTTTTCGAGCCGGTTGATCTCCACGGCGTGCGGGTGGACCGGACGCTTGGCGGCCAGCGACTCGAGTGCCGTGTGGAGACGGTCGGCCGAGTTCAGCACCGTCCGCGCCAGCTCGCGCGCGCCGGGACGGATGGTCGTGATCTTGTACAGCCGCACCAGCGCCGCCGCGTGATCGATCGTGTCCATCACGTCATCGAGCGACGCCGCCAGCGCGTACAGATCCTCGCGATCGAAGGGCGTCACAAACGTGCGGTGCAGGCGCTGGATCGTGTCGTGCGTCAGCGCGTCGCACCGGTGCTCGGCGTCCTTGATCAGGGCGACCTTCGACGTGTCCGGGGGATCGGTCGAGAGCATCTCCTCGAGCAGCCGCGCGGCGACCTTGATTTCATCCGCCATTTCGTTGAAAAGGTCGAAAAACTGTTCGTCGCGGGGAATGAAACTGAATTTGAAGGCCACGGCACCTCGTCTTGGGCGAAATGAGAGCAAAGCCATTGTAACAGCCGTACGACGGCACGGGCGTCATCGACGTCACGACGTAACGCACATTTAACGCACCGGTCATGGCCGGGTAACGTGCAGTCCGTAGGCTCTTTACACGAATGGCTGCGGCAAGCGCGCGAATTCTGGTTGTTGAAGACGAAGCGGACGTCGCCCAACTCATCAAACACACGCTCGAGCGGGGCGGTGACGCCCGGGTCGAGACCGTCGGATCGGGCACGGCGGCCCTGACGGCCGTGGCGGCCTCCCCGCCGGATCTCGTGATCCTCGACCTCAACCTGCCCGGCCTCGACGGCCGCGAGGTCTGCCGGATCCTCCGAGCGCGGCCGGCGAGCGCGACGATCCCCATCATCATGCTCACCGCGCGCGTCGACGAGCAGGATCGCGTGCTCGGCCTCGACCTCGGGGCCGACGACTACATGACGAAGCCGTTCAGCCCGCGCGAGCTGGCCGCGCGCATTCGCGCCGTCCTCAGGCGCCGGACCGGCGCCACCGGATCGGTGTCGCTGTACCGTGGGCCGCACCTGGTCGCCGATTTCGACGCCGTGTCGGTGGCCGTCAACGGCGAGCCGCTCAAGCTGACCCGCCGCGAGTTCGAGCTGCTGCGCTGCCTGGTCGAGAACCGCAACCGCGTCCTGTCGCGCGATCGCCTCCTGGTCCGCGTCTGGGGCTACGACCAGTCCATCGAAACCCGCTCGGTCGACGTCCACGTCGGCCGCCTCCGCGCCAAACTGGGCCCCGCCGGCCACCAGATCGAAACCGTCGTCGGCCTGGGCTACCGATTCGTGGGATAAGAGGCCGGGCCTCATTTTCCGGTCGGCTCTCTCGGAAAATGAGACCCGGCCTCCTTGTACAATCCCCCCGATGAACGACGTCCTGACCATCGTCCTTGGCGGCGGCCGCGGTACGCGCCTGTTCCCGCTCACGCACCAGCGGTCGAAGCCGGCCGTGCCGATCGGCGGCAAGTACCGGCTGATCGACATCCCGCTGAGCAACTGCCTGCATGCCGGGTTGAAGCAGGTGTATGTCCTCACGCAGTTCAATTCCCGGTCGCTCAACCGGCACATCGCCAAGACGTACCAGCTCGATCAGTTCTCCGAGAGCTTCGTCGAGGTGCTCGCCGCCGAGCAGACACCTGAGGGCGAGCGCTGGTTCCAGGGGACGGCCGACGCCGTCCGCCAGGCGACGCGCCATTTTCGCGACACCGATGCCGAGTACTTCCTGATCCTCGCCGGCGATCACATCTACCGGATGGATTTCGCCGAGCTGATCGAGGCCCACATCGAACGCAACGCGGACATCACGATCGCCGCCCAGCCGGTGACGGCCGACGATGCGACGCAGATGGGGATTTTCCGGTTCGACGGCAGCGGGCACGTCAGCGGCTTCGAGGAGAAGCCGAAGGCGGATCGGTTGACGGAGATGGGGTCGAGCGCGCCGCGTCACTCCCCCATCGGTGACCTGGATCCCGACCGGCCCTTCGTCGCGTCAATGGGCATCTACGTGTTTTCGCGCGACGTCCTGTTCGAGGTGCTCGCCGGCAGCTCGGCGGTGGACTTCGGCCGCGAGATCATTCCGCAGTCACTGGCGACGCACCGCGTCTATCCGTTCCTGTACCGCGGCTTCTGGGCCGACGTCGGCACCGTCCAGTCGTTCTACGACGTCAACCTGATGCTCACGCGCCGGGGCGCGCCGTTCAACTTCTTCCATCCGAAGCGGCCGATCTATACCCACACGGGGTTTCTACCGGCCTCGCGGATCCACGACTGCCATCTCGACGAGGCGCTCATCGCCGAGGGCGGGTACCTGGATACCTGCGAGGTGCGCAGCAGCGTGGTCGGCATCCGCACGACGATCATGCGCGGCGCGAAGGTCACGCGATCGATCCTGATTGGGGCGGATTATTTCGACGAGACTCCGGGTGAGCTGCCGCTGGGCATCGGCCGCCATGCCGTGCTCGACCGCGTGATCGTGGACAAGAACGCCCGCATCGGACAGGGCGCGCGGCTGGTGAACGAACGCGGCATCCAGAATGCCGACGGCGACGGGTACTACATCCGCGGCGGCATCATCATCGTGCCCAAGGGCGGCGTTGTGAAACCCGGGACGGTTGTCTGAAAAAGAGCTTGAACCACCACATGAAGGCACGCAGACCGTGAAGAATGTTTTTGGGAGGGGACGGAGCGCAGAGAGCGTTTGACCCCACTCACACTCATTCCTTCATGAACTTCGTGCCTTCATGTGGTGGTTCAAGCTCTTGTCGGCGCTCTTCTTAGCGCATGGCCCGGAGCATCTTGGGCGTCGCCAGCCACACGAGCTGGCCGTCGCGGCCCGGCGGGAATGACGGGACGTCGATGCGCGCGATGCCGCCCTTCTTGAACACCAGCGGTTCGCGCGCGCCGATGAGCCAGGCGGCCAGCGCGCCGAGGTCGGGCTCGTGCCCCACCAGCGCGATGACGCGGCGGCCCCCGTGGCCGCTGATCCGGCCGGCGACGTCGGCCGGAGCGTTGCCGGGCGCCAGCGTGTCCAGGACCTCGAGCGCGGGCGCCGGTGACAGGCCGGCCATCAGGATGTCAGCCGTGTGCCGCGCGCGCACGAGCGGGCTGGTAAGCACCAGGTCGACGTCGGGCTCGAACTCACTGAACCCGCGGACCACCTGCCGCATCCGCGCGATCCCGTCGTGCGTCAGCGGCCGCTTGTCGTCGTCAGGGTATTTCTCGCCGCGCTCGGCCGCAATCGCGTGACGCACGAGGTAAAGGGTTCGCCTGGATCGCGGTTTCTTGCGCTCTTTCTTGTCCGTCTCGTCGTCCCTGTGCTTGTCCATCAGTTCCCCATTTCGAGACGGCGCACCGTTCGGCGCGTGCGCATGCGAGCCATCCGGCCGACGCGTCTGGGCGTCAGGCGCGCTTCGATCGCGGACGACAGGTCTTGCAACATTTTGATGACGGCCGGCCGCTCACGCAGGACCTGGCCGTGGAGCTGCCGGCACTGGACGTCGAGCGCCTGATCGAGTTCGGCGAGTTGTGCGGACAGGCCGGGCGTCACGTCCGGGTCATTTTGCGTGGCGCGCACGTAGCGCTGTGCCATCTGCAGATCGTGAACGTGGCCCAACCGCTCCTGAAATCGTTTCAGCCGGCGCCGGGCGCGGTCGTCGGCGCGGTCGAGCACGCCGTCGGCGGCTTCGAACGCGTATCGCAGCTTCTTGGTCGCGATCCTGACGGCGTGCAGCGGTTCGACGCCGTACACGGTACCGGCGCCGTCGATCGCGATCGTCAGCTGGCGCGATCGCTTGCGGACGGCGGCGTACACGACGGCGACGGCGCGCGCGTCCGGCGCATCGGCCTCCAGCCGATCGGCGACGACCTCCACGCGCTTCTCGAGCGCGCGGCCGCGCAGGTCGGAGAGCTTCTCGCGCATGGCCGTGCGCCGCTCGTCCCGCCGCGCGACGCAGGCGCGTTCGACGCGCGCGATCATGGACGGCAGCCAGTCCTGGCGTTCGGCGAGGTCGAGAATCAGATGGCGGACCACGTCGGCCTCGCGGACCTCGCCGAGCGCGCGTGTGACGCGTTTGAGATCGCGTGCCAGGTCGCGCGCGTTGAGCCGGCCCGCGTCGACTGCCAGCGGCAGCGCCGCGCGCAGGCGGCGTGTCGCGACGCGGACGCGATGGACTGCGCCGACGTCGCCGCGGCGCGCGCGACTGAAATCGCGCGCGAGCGCGTCGGCGTTGCGCCGCAGGGCCCGACACAAGGCCCGCACAACCTGCGTGGTAGCATGAGACATCGGCTGACCCCTTCAACGTAGCACATGCGCCTCGCAGCCATCGACGTCGGCAGCAACTCGATCCACATGATCGTCTGCAATGTGCGGCCTGACCTGTCGTTTGAAGTGATCGATCGCGAAAAAGACATGATTCGGCTGGGCGCCGGCCTGCAGCGCGGCCGCCTGCCCGATACCAATCTGGCCGCGGCGCTCGAGTCGCTGGCCAAATTCAAGCGCCTCGCGGAATCGCACCAGGTCGACGAGATCGTCGTCGCCGCGACGAGCGCCGTCCGCGAGGCCGACAACGGCACCGATCTGATCACGCAGGCGCGCCGGCACCTCGGGCTCCGCGTGCGCGTGATTTCCGGCGGCGAGGAAGCGCGCCTCATCCATCTCGCCGCCGCGTACGCCATCGGCAGCGGCAGCGAACGCGCCGTCACGATCGACATCGGCGGCGGCAGCACGGAGATCACGCTCGGCACCGCCGCGCGCATGGAAGCCGGGCGCAGTTTCCGCCTCGGCGTCATCCGCCTCGCCGAACGGTTTGCCAAACACGACCCGCTGACGCGCGACGACACGGAGCGGCTGGTCCGGCACATCCATCGCGACACGGCGGGGTTTCTCGCGCAGGTGCGACGCCGGCGCTTTCAGCGGGTGATCGGCACGTCCGGGACGATCCAGGCGCTCGGCGCGCTCGCGGGCGGCGCGCGCGCGGGCCAGGCGGCCGATGGCCGTCGCCGGGTGGTGTCGGCCAGTGCGCTGCGCCGGCTGCGCGAGAAGCTGGTGGACCTCACGCTGGAAGAGCGCCTGTCGCTGTCCGGCCTCGATCCGCGGCGCGCGGACCTGGCCCATGTCGGCGCCGTCCTGATCGACACCCTGCTCGATCGCCTCGGCGCCGACGAGCTGACACTCTGCGACTTCGCGCTGCGCGAGGGCATGGTCCTCGACTACATCAAACGCAACACGAAGCACATCCGGACCGCCGAGCGGTACCCGGACGTCCGCCGCCGCAGCGTGATTGAACTCGGCGAGCGGTGCGGCTACTGGGCCGAGCACTCCCAGCAGGTGGCGAAGCTGGCGCTCACGCTGTTCGACGCGACGAGCAAGCAGCACGGGCTCGGGGCGCAGGAACGCGAGTGGCTCGAGTACGGGGCGCTGCTCCACGACATCGGCACGCACATCAGCTACGACGCGCACCACAAACATTCCTACTATTTGATTCGCCACGGGGAATTGCGCGGGTTCGACCCCGACGAGGTGACGGTCATCGGCCTGGTCGCGCGGTATCATCGCCTCGCGACGCCGAAGCGCACGCACGAGGGCTATGGCACCCTCAAGCGATCGCTGCGGCAGACCGTCAAGTTCCTTGGTGCGTTCGTCCGGCTGGCCGAGGGTCTGGACCGCAGCCACGCCCAGGTCATCCGGGGCGTGCAGATTGCGCGCGGCGACAACGATCTCCGGATCCGGCTGAAGACGGCGGGTGACGCCGAGCTGGAACTCTGGGCCGCGGCGCGGCATGCGGCGCCGCTGGCACGGCTGCTCGACACGGACATCCATTTCGAATCCACCTCAGGCCCGCGGGCCTCCGGAAAGGTCAACGGATCGCATGCTCAACAGACTCGCCACGCCCCACACGTATCCCGGCCGGTTGTTCGTGGTCGAGGGCATCGACGGCTCGGGCAAGACCACGCAACTCGGCCTGCTCGCCAAGTGGCTCACCGCGCGCGGCCATCGGGTGTTCGTCACTGAATGGAACTCGTCGGCGCTGGTGAAAGCGGCGACCAAGGCCGGCAAGAAGAAGAACGCGCTGACGCCGATGACGTTCAGCCTCCTGCACGCGACCGATTTCGCGGACCGGCTGATGTACAAGATCATCCCGCCGCTCAAGGCCGGCATGATCGTCCTCGCCGATCGCTACACCTACACGGCGTTCGCGCGCGACGCGGCCCGCAATGTCGATCGGCAGTGGGTGCGCGACCTGTACGGCTTCGCGGTGCGGCCCGATCGCGCGGTCTACTTCCGCGTGCCGATCGACACCGCGCTCGATCGCCTGCTGGCGCGCCGCGTCAAACTCAAGTTCTATGAGGCGGGGATGGACCTCGGCTGGAGCGCGAATCCGACCGAGAGCTTCCGGCTCTTTCAGAGCAAAGTCCTCGAGGAATACGACCGCATCGTCCGCGAGCACGACCTGCACGTGATCGACGCGTCGGCCAGCATCACCGATCAGCAGCGCCTGTTTCGCGGCCTGATTTCCGACATCCTGGAGCAGAAGCCGGTATGAGCGACCACGACTCGGAACTCGGCGCGCACGGCGGCGTGACGCCAGGCCGGTTCTACGGGCACGGCCTGCCCTACGTCTCAATCAACGACTACCCCGGCAAGATCATCGCCATCGAGGGCACGGACGGCGTCGGCCGCTCCACGCAAATCGCGCTGCTGCGCGAGTGGCTCGAAGTGCGCGGCTACGGCGTGGTCGAAACCGGCTGGACGCGATCGGCGCTGATGCAGCCGACGATCACGCTCGCCAAGAGCAGCAATACGCTCAACAAGCTGACGTTCGTACTGCTCTACGCCTGCGACTTTGCCGATCGGCTCGAGAAGGAAATCATTCCCGCGCTCAAGGCGGGCTTCATCGTGCTGGCGGACCGGTACATCTTCACCGCCCTGGCGCGCGCAGGCGTGCGCGATGTCGATCGCGAGTGGATCCGGCAGCTGTACGGCTTCGCGATCGCGCCCCATCAGGTCTTCTACCTGAAGATCGACGCCGAGGCGCTGGCCCGCCGCGTGCTGCAGGCCGGCGGCATGGAGTACTGGGAGTCCGGCATGGACCTGAAGGCCGGCGACGACATCTACGACAATTTCCGGAACTACCAGCGCCAGCTGCTCAAGGAATACTCGGCGATGGCCGACGAGTTCGGGTTCCGCGTGATCGACGGCCGAAAGTCGATTGGCGCGATTCAGGAGGAACTGCGCCGGCAAATCGGCGAGTTCCTCGAGCCGCCGCCGATCGAAAAGCCGGCCGACGCGGTCGCGCAGGAGCCCGGCCCGGGTTCGCTATAGTTAACTGCAAGGAGTTCCCATGCCACGCGCGTTGATGACGGCTCTGCTGTGCACGGCGCTGCTCGGATGCCAGGCGACGAACGCCGCCGACGACCGGACCGCCACCCCGAAAGACCCGGTCGCCGAGCAGGCGGCTGCCGCCAAGCCCGCTGCGCCGGCCGCGGGCTTCGACAGCAGCCAGGCGTACGAGCACCTGCGCCAGATGGTCCTGCTGGGGCCCCGCCCCGCCGGCTCCGAGGCGCTCAAACAAACGCGCGCGTACATCAAGGCGCAGATGGCCGCGTTTGGCGTCGCCGTGGAAGAACAGGCCTGGACGGCCCAGACGCCGATTGGAGCGGTCAACATGGTGAACCTGGTGGCGCGGCTGCCGGGACGCCGGACGGATCGGATTCTGATCACGGGTCACTACGACACGAAGATCATCAAGACCTCGCGGTTCGTCGGGGCCAGTGACGGCGCCTCGAGCGCCGCGATGGTGATCGAACTCGCGCGCGCCCTCAAGACCCGCGCGCACGAGTACACGTACGAGTTCGTCTGGTTCGACGGCGAAGAAGCGTTCTGTCTCGACTGGGACGAATGCGGCAAGCCTGGCGCGCCCGACAACACCTACGGCAGCCGCTACTACGTCGATACCGCCAAGAAGTCAGGCACCCTGACGTCCGTCAAGGCAATGCTGCTGCTCGACATGGTGGGCGCCAAGGACCTCAAGCTGCGCAGGGACACGGACATCGCCGCCCCGTGGCTCAATGACATCTTCTGGAACATGGCGAAGAAGATGGGCCACGGCGCCACTTTCATCGACGATGCCGGCCCGGTCGGCGGCGACGACCACGACCCGTTTGCCAAGGCCGGTGTGCCGACGGTCGACTTGATCGACTTGCACGACTATCCGCAGTGGCACAACCAGGTGTGCTGCGACGACCTCGATCACGTCTCGGCGCGCAGCCTGCAGATTGTCGGGGATGTGTTTCTGGCGGCGCTGCCAGAGGTCGAGAAGCACTTGATGAGCGGCAAGTAAAGAAAGAGCCCCCACTACTTCACTGTTTGTTTTCGCCGTCGAGTAGCGCCCTGATCTCCGGCTCGGTCAGGACCCCTGACGAGCCCTTTGCTTTGGCGAAGATTCGATCCACGCGATCCTCGGTGGCTTCCACGCCTCGGCGCTCCAGCCAGTACACGACATTCGACCGGCCGGACATCGGCCCGACTTCGATCGCCTGCTCGCGCCCGACCAGGCTGGCTGGGACTCCCGCGTAAACGGCGTCGGCCAGTTCCGGGTCCTGCTTCTTATAGGCCTTGATGACGGCCGCGGCGTGCACGCCGGTGGCCGTCCGGTACGCGTCCCGGCCCGCCACCGGATAGTTCGCCGGCACGGGCACGCCGGTGGCCTCCGAGGCCGCTGCGCAGTACTCGGGCAGCTTCGTCAGGTCGGCGGTGCGGCACCCCATCAGCACCAGGTTCACGAGCAACACGTCCATCGGCGTGTTGCCGACGCGTTCGCCGAGGCCAATGGCCGCGCCGTGCAGCCGCGTCGCGCCGGCGCGCATGGCCGCCAGGCTGTTCTCGATCGCCAGATCGCGGTCGCGGTGGCCGTGCCAGTCGATGCCCACCCCGCCGCCGCACTCGTCCACGATCGATCGCACGAACCTGACAACGGCCGCCGCGCCCGCCGGCGTCGCATGCCCGACCGTATCGGCGATGCAGATCCGCTTCGCGCCTGCGCGGATCGCGGTCGAATAGAGCGCGCGTAGGGAGTCGGGATCGGCGCGCGTCGTGTCTTCGGTCACGTACATCACCTCGAGGCCCTGCCGGACCGCGAACCGCACGGCGTCGTCGGTCAGGCGCTGCAGGCGGTCGAGCGTCCAGTCCTCGGCGTACTGCCGGATGGGGCTGGACCCGATGAACGTACACGCCTCGATGGCGAGCCCGGTGCGGTGCGCGACTTCCGCGATCGGCACGATGTCGGCTTCGAGCGTGCGCGCCGCGCAATTGGCGCGCACGGCCAGTTTGGCCTCGACAATTTCGCGGGCGAGCCGCTCGACGTCGCGGACCACGTGCAGGCCGGCGCCGGGCAGGCCGATGTTGGCGGTCTCGATGCCCAGCGTGTCGATGAGATGGAGGATCCGGATCTTCTGTTCGATCGACGGCGTCCGCACGGACGGCGACTGCAGGCCATCGCGCAGCGTCTCGTCATCGAGCATGACGCCCGTCGGCTCGGCTGGCGCGCCGACGGTGTTCCAGTCGTAGATCAGCGGATGCATGCCCGCGGCGTCGTCAGGCGCCCGTGCCGACGTACCGGATCACCATGCAGGTGATGTCGTCACTCTGCGGCGCTCCGGTGGTGAAGACCTTCACGGCCGCGACGATGCGCTCGACGATGGTCTCCGAGGGCGCGTCCATCAGGGCCGCGGCGACCTCTTCGAGCCGCGCGTCGCCGAATTCCTCGCCGGCCGCGTTGAGCGCCTCGGACACACCGTCGCTGAACACGACGATGAGGTCGCCGGGATCGAGCGGCACGGTGTCCTGCGAAAACGGCGCGAACTCCAGCAGGCCGACCACGGGGCCGCCCTCCTCGAGCCGGCGGACGCCCGCCTTCCCCATCACGAATGGCGGGTTGTGGCCGGCGTTGCAGTACGTCAGTTTGCCGTCGTTGATGATGCCGAACATGAGCGTCACGAACCGCGACTCGAGACCGCGGCGGCACAGCGCCTTGTTCATGTGCGTGACGGCCGAGGCCGGGCCGTCGGCATACTGCGCCTGCGCCGCGAACATGCCCTGCATCAGTGCGCTCATCAGCGCGGCCGGCGGCCCTTTGCCGGCGACGTCCCCGAGCGTAAATCCGAACGTCGTGCCGGGCTCGTGAACGTAGTCGAAGAAGTCGCCCCCGATCGATCGGCACGGAATGCTGGCGGCATAGGCCTCGACGAATCCGAGGTTGACCCGCGGCTTCGGCAGCAGCGACTGCTGAATCTCAGCCGCGATCTGCATCTCGCGCTCCATCTTCGCCTTCTCGAGCTTGTCCCGGTACAGCCGGGCATTCTCGATCGCGACGGAGGCTTCGGCGGCCAGCGTCTCGAGCGCGCCGCGCGTGGTCTCGGAGAGCAGCGTGCCCTTCTCGCGGCTGTCGAGGTACAGCACGCCGATGCGCTGGTCGTCGCCGCGCGCTTCGTTCGACTCCACGTAGCGGACGAAATTGAGCGGGACGCAGACGACGTTGCGGATGCCCAGCGCGACGGTGCCCATGTGGGCATCGGCCAGTCCGCCGTCGAGCAGGTCGGCCACGGCCTTCGTCCGCCCGACGCGGAAGACCTCTTCCGGAATCTTCCGGCTGATCTTGAACGTGGCGTCGGTGAGCGACTGTTTCGATCGGCCGCGCGCGAGCTTGAACTCGAGCGCGCCATCGGCGCCGGCAAGCATGATGAACGCGCGCTCGGCCCCGGAAATCTCCACGGCCGCGTCGAGCACGAGTTCGAGCACTTCCTGGAGGACGCGGCCCGATCCCAGGGCGCGGAAACCCTCGAGCAGGGCCGTGATCTGGCGCAGGTCGTCGCGCGCGCCGGTCGTCGATCGCGTGTTCAGGCTGCGCTCTTCGTCACCCGACAGAAACAGCAGGTCGGCGCCGCCGCCGCGGCCGAGCCGAATCCGGTCGCCCGGGCGCAGCTCGCATTCGCTGGCCGGCTCGCCATTGACGAACGTCCCGTAGCGCGACGCCTTGTCGCGCAGGACGAACTTCCCGGCTTCCACCGCGATCTCGGCGTGCTCGCGCGAGACCTCGCTGCCGCCGAGGCGAAGGTCGTTGGTCTCCCGGCGGCCGATCGTGAACGGCAGCCGATCCATGCTGACGATGCGCTCACCGAGCACGTCGCGGACTTCCAGACGAGGTGTTGGCATTGCCGACCGAGCAGTTTATCGCAAGCCGCCCGAACTTTGAACCCGCGGGCGGGCTACCCCGGTCCCCCGGGCCACCAGACGAGGTACGCAACGGCCGCCGCCAGGATGACGATCACCGCCACCGTGAGCGCCACGGGCACACGGCGCGGTGCCCACCGCGAAGGCCGCGGCCGGGCCGCGCTGCTGTCGGCCGTCGGGGCACCGCAGCGGTAGCAAATGATGGCCTTGGCGTCGATGGTCGCGCCACACGATCGGCAGGTCACTGGCGGCTCCCCCTTGAACGTTCTATCTTAATAGGCCCGCGCTCACTTGACGTGACGTGGTGGATCGGAACCGCGCGCAATACCACGTCACGTCAAGCGAGCCGCGTTATAGTCCGCGCATGATTCCGCTTCGCGACGTGATCCCCTCGCGCACGACGCCGTGGGTCACGATGATCCTGATCGCCGCGAACGTGGTCATGTTCATCCGCCAGCTCACCCTGCCGGCCGGGTTCGAGGCGTCGGTGTTCCTGTACGGCCTCATCCCGGCGCACGCCTCGTGGTCATCCCTGCTGACGTCGATGTTCACCCACGCCGGCTGGCTGCACATCGGATCGAACATGTTGTGCCTCTGGATCTTCGGCGACAACGTCGAGGACCGGATGGGCCACATCCGCTATCTTCTCTTCTATCTGATTGCCGGCACGGCTGCGGCGGTCCTGCAGGTCCAGAGCGGCGGCTCCCCGCTCGTCCCGCTGGTCGGCGCGAGCGGCGCCATAGCCGGCGTGATGGGTGCCTACCTCTGCATGTACCCGCACTCGCGGATTCACGTGCTGATCTTCCTGCTGTTCTTCATCGACGTGATCGAAGTGCCGGCCGTGATCTTCCTCGGGATCTGGTTCGTGCTGCAGATTCTGGGCGGGGTCGGCCAGGTCGCCGACAGCCCGGGCGGCGTAGCATTCTGGGCGCATGTGGGCGGATTTGTGACGGGAGTGGTAGCGGCGATGTTTTTTAGAAAAGCGAGGTGGGAAGAAAGCTAGACGGGGTTCCGGGGTGCGTGCACGGAAACCACGGGAGTTCTTGGGGGAGTTCCGAAGCTCCCCTAGACGGATCCGTGTTTTCCGCGCCTTCCGTGCCTTCCATGTGGTGTAACGCTTCTGTCCAGAACCCGCCCTATTTCCCGTTCCGCCTGCGCACGTCGCGGGACACGGTCGCCAGTTCGATAATGAGTGCTTCGAACTGGCGATCGAAATCGATCGGCGCCATCGTCGGCCGCTGTCGGCGCAGGGCGTCGATCTGATCCGTCAACTGCTGCTGGCGGACGAGCAGCGCCTGCACGGCCGGATCGGACGCCTTTGGCGCGGCCACCACGTCAAGATAGGTCAGCCCCGCGACCACGCCATCGTCGCCCGTCTGCGCGGCGCTTCGGCCCTTGCCGTCGCCGTTGTCGTCGAACACAGCCGTTTCCGTCGACATGTAGCCCACCTGCTCGTAATGCAGCGCGACGAGACGCGAGGCGTACGTGAACGCCTCGAGCAGCGAGATGCGGCCGTTCTTGTCCGCGTCCGCATCACCGGCCGTCAATGCCTGAATGAACGCGTCAGGAAACACGGTGTGAAACCGCTGCGAATACGAGCCCGTGGCCGTGATCACCACGCGGTTCTTGCCCGAGAGTCCTGCCAGGAACGTAAAGCTCGAACTGGTACTGTCGACGACAGCCAATCGCGCGGCGATCGGCTGGAACAGCCCTGCCCATTCGACGGCCGTCAGGTCCGGTCCCACCAGATTGAACTTGGCGGCCGCGCCATCCCCGCTGCCGTGGCCGATCAACATGACGAACACCAGGTCGTCGGCCTTCGTGTCCTTCGCCACACGCGCGAGGGTGGCCTTGACGTTTTCAGCCGTGCTCTTGAGTTCGTTCGCGCGGGGTTCTTCGGTGAGCACCACCAGGTGCGCGGCGTCGAACCCCAGCTTGTCTCGCAGGACGCCGGCCAGGCCATCCACCCACGCGCGGTGCTGCGTCGCGTATTGCGGATCACCGGACGCGCCCTGAACGATCACGGCGTAGCGCGTCGTCTGAGCCGAGACCGGCCTGACGCCGATCGCGATGAGGGCGACGACGCCCAGCAACCAGAAAAGGCGCCGCATCAGTTGCGCCCCAGTATCGCGAGCAGGATGTCCTGCGCGCGGGCGTAGCTTGGCGCCTGCTCGAGCGACAGGATGATCTGCCGCTTGGCTTCGTCCTTGCGGCCGAGTTTGAAGTACGTCTCGCCAACGTCCGCGTAGGCCTCAGCCAGATTCGGCGGGCCGAGGGCGAGCGCGGCTCGGAACTCGATCAGCGCGGGCGCGAAGCTGTTTTGTGCGAACAGGCGGCGGCCCAGCGGCCCATGCACCGTGGCGTCGAACGGATCCAGATCGGCCACGAGCCTGAGGCTGTACTCGAGGTCAGCGACGGCGGCCGGATCGGTGCTGAGCGACACGAGCTTTCTGGCCGCGTCGACGTTTTCGTGGTTGTAAGTCAGCAACTGCCGCAACTCGCGGCGGGCGCGCGCGGTGTCGCCGGCCTGCTCGGCCAGCACCGCCAACACGGCATGGGGACTGGCTGGGCCACTGGCCTCGGGGGCCAGTTGCGCCGCGCGCTCGAGGGGCGCGCGCGCCTGATCGGGCTGGCCGGCTTTTACCAGCGCCAGACCGAGTGCGAGCTGGCTGGAGAAATTACCCGGTGCCTGCTCCGCGCGCTGGCGCAAGGCGGGCAGGTTGTCGGCGTCGACCTTGCTGGGCGGATCGGCCAGTGCCTTGCTCAGTGCGCCGTACCGGGCTTCAAGAAAACTCTTGAACGAAGCTTCGACGTCGTCAACGCTCTTGCCGAAGGCCTTGCTGAACGCGTCCGTGTCCTTCGCGCCATCGGCGTAAGCGAGCAGCAGCGTTCGCAGGCCCGCGTCGCCGATGAGTCCGACCAAGTGCTCGACGAGCAGTGACGCCTCGAAGTACGCGAGGGCGAGGCTCTCCGGGTTCTTGAACGCGTCGGGCAGCTTCTTGACGCCGAAGTTCTTGCCTCTGCCGTACGTCGCGGCGAACTCGAGCGTCAGCTCGCGTCCCCAGGCGGGTTGGCGCCGGTGTTCCTCGAACACGGAAATGCCCTCGGTCAGCCAGCGCGGCACCCGATATTGCGAGAGCTGCAGCGTGTAGACGTGCGCGAGTTCGTGCCAGAGCGTGGCCTGCCAGCTGAAGTCGTCAACGCCCGGAGCGCTGGGCGAATCCATGGCCACCACGCGTCCGAAACACGCGCCCAATGCGCCGACGAGACCGGGCAGGCCCAGCGTGCGCACCGCAAATGAATCGTGGACCGGAAAGATCTCGATGAGGATGGGGCCGGTCGGCGTGAACTTGTACCGGTCGGCGAACGTCTTCATCGCCTCGTCGGCCAGCGGAATCGCATACGTCCTGAGGACGGCGGCTTCCTTCCGATCGAACTTGAGAATGAGGTCTCCCGAGGTGACGGTCTCCATCGTGTCGATGTTGTCGAGCACGCGGAGCAGATTCTTGGTCACGGGGTTGCTGTCGTCGAGCTTCCATGATCGATCCAGCGCGGTTCGCGCCGCCGACTCGTCGCCCGTGCGCATGAGATACAGGCCGAGATCGAAGAACGCAAACGGATCGTCCGGATCGAGCCCCGTCGCCTTGCGCGCGAACCCGACGGCATCGTCGAATCGATAGTCGCGGGCCGATTGCTCGCCGATGCGCCGCAGACCGAGTGCGGACCGCACGTCGATCGCGGCCACGCGGGCCAGCGCGGCATCGACCGCCGCAGCATCCCGGCCGGCATACGCAATCGCCGCACGCAGCGCGAATTCGTCAACCGTGCCGGTGCGAGCGGCCGCCAGTTTGTCCAGCGATTCGGCCGCGGCCTTCTTGTCCTCGCGTTGAATCTGCCGCTCGGCCGCAAACAGCCAGAGATCGGGACTCCCCGGCGCAAGCTTCTGGGCTTGCGTCATCAGCGCATCAGCTTCTTCGGGACTCTCGTCCGCCAGCGCCCGCGCCAGCCCTACGAGGGCGGGCACCCACGCCGGATCGAGTTCGAGCGCCCGCCGATAGTCAGTGGCCGCGTCGCCCGGCTTGTGCCGCTGCAGAAACAGATCGCCGCGCGCCGCCTGGATGTCGGCGCGTGGAACCTGTTCGGTCTCGAAGTAGCAATCAGCCGCGAGCTTGTACTCGTGAATCCCACGAGCCGCCCGGGCCACGCGGAAGTAATCGTCGGGACCGGCAAACGTCCGCACGGCGGCGATCGGATCGAGCCGCTTCCATCCCTGGTCGCGCTGGCCGCGCCGAATCTCGAGCAGACCCAGCTCGAGCGCCGCGTCGCCGACGACATTCACGCGAGCCAGAGGCTCGAGTTTCGGCCGCGCGTCATCGTCCTTGCCCTCGAAGATGTCCACGAGCGCGGTACCGAGATCGCGGCCGGCAGCGCCCGGAATGGATCCGGCCAGGCGCCGGGCTTCGGCCACCTGGCCATGGCCCAACGCGATCCGTACCTGTTGAATCTGCCCCGCTTCGGACTGGGGCGTCGCGCCGCGTCCGGCCGTCGCCTGCCCGCCGAGTGTGGCCGCCGCCAGCGCCCAGACCATCATCAGTGACACGGCGCGTCGAGTGTTCTGACCGTTCATGCGTATTCCTTGAGCGCGCGGTCCTCGATTCGCGCCCGCATCCACAGCACGAGGCCGTACACGCAGACGCCGACCGAACCCGTAATGCGCGCTCCACACATCATAGCCGCGCCCGCCAGTTCTCCGATGACCGCGATGAAGTTCGGATGCGCGACAAATCGATACGGTCCGCGCGTGACGAGCGGTGCGCCGGGCAGGACGAGGATCCGGAACGTCCAGCGTTCGCCAAGCGCCCCAATCGCCCAGTACTTCAGCGCCTTGCTCGCCACGAACAGCAGCAGACCGGACGCGAACCACGCCGGCCCCTCGCTCGCCTGGAGCGGGGCGTGGCTGGCGCGCCACAGGCCCTCGAGGCCCATCGCGACCAGACTGGCGGGGTACAAGAGCGCCACGATCGGAAACCAATCACGGGCAGGGCCCACGGCCCCACGCGCGAGCAGCCGGCGTTCGTGTGCTCGGGACACGCGATGCTCGGCCAGCATCAGGCCGAGGCTGGCCGAGATGACCAGGGCGATCTGGGTCACGGTCGCGCGGTCCAGCTCATGCGCGCGCCAGAACGAGCGCGCTGTTCTTCGACCCGAAGCCCAGGCAATTGCACAACGCCGCCTCCACTTCGACTCGCCGCGCGACATTGGGGATGTAGTCCAGGTCGCACGACGGATCCGTCGTTGTCTGGTTGATCGTGGGCGGCAGCAGGCCGTCGCGCATGGCCAGCGCGGTGGCCACGACGCCCGCCGCGCCGCTGGCGCCCTGCGGGTGGCCAATCATCGATTTGATCGAGGATCCAGGCAGCGCGTCCGCATGCGACCCGAACATCTTTCGCACGCACTGGGATTCCACGCGATCGTTCAGCACGGTGGACGTCCCGTGATAGCTCACGTAGCCGATGGTCTCCCGCGCGCGCCCCGATCGCGCCACGGCCATTTCCATGCAGCGAACAATCTCGCGGCCTTCCGGATCCATCTGCACGCGGTGGTACGCGTCGCACGTCGAGGCGTAGCCTTCGACGGTCGCATAGACGCGCGCGCCACGTGCCCGCGCCCGATCGAGCCGCTCGACAATGACAATCCAGGCACCTTCGCCAAGGACGAACCCGTCGCGCTGCCCGTCGAACGGCCGCGAGGCCTCCGCCGGCCGATCGTTGAAGTGCGTGGAGGTCGCGCGCATGCGCCCGAACCCGAACAACATGCCCGTGGTCGCACACGCGTCGGCGCCGCCACTGACGACCACATCGGCCTCGCCCTGCCGGATGAGCCCGGCGGCGTAACCGATCGCGTCCGTTGAACTTGTGCAGCCCGTCGACAGCACATGGCTCTGGCCCCGAAGCCCGAGCGCGATGGACATCTCGCTCGACACGATGCCGACGATTGAGACTGGAATCGCATACGGCGAGACGCGATGGTAGTCCTGGGCGAAAAAATCGCCGTACTGGCGCTCCGCCACGTCGATGCCGCCCGCGCCGCTGCCCACGACGACGCCGATCTCGTCGGAGCCGGGCGACAGACCCGCGTCTTTGAGCGCCTCGCGCGCCGCGACGACGGCGATGCGCGAGACTTTTGCCGCGCGCCGATCGGATCGGCCCTCGGCGGCCCGATCCGCGGCTGTCAGTTCATCTTCCGCCGCCGCGAGCGCGTCGTCAGGCACGCGCGCCACGACACGCGTCGGCCAATGCTCGGGATCGACCCCGTCGACCGCCGTGATCCCGCTCTGCCCTGCCGTGATCGCCCGCCAGAACACCTCGCGTCCGACTCCGAACGGGGACACGACGCCGATGCCGGTGATCCCGACATCGATCCGCCCATGGTTCATAGCCTTCCTATAATACGCGTCGAGGATGAAGGGCTCTTCACAATCCGGGCGCGTACGCATCGTCACGATCGGCGGCGCCCTCATCTTCGTCGCGTCATTGATCACCGGCGGGTACGCGTATGCCGTGCCGTTTGGACAGCCGGCCTTGCTCGAACACTCAGCGCGATCGATCGCGATCGACGTGGTGCTGTTCGTGGCCTTTGGTCTGCATCACTCGCTGTTTGCGCGCGCGGGTCTCAAACGCAGGGTGCGAGCCTGGGTCGGTCCCGATCTCGACCGATCCGTCTATGTGTGGATCGCCAGCGTGCTCTTCGCCGCCATGATGTGGTGGTGGCAACCGGTCGCCGGCACGCTCTGGCGCGCCAGTGACGCGGTCGGCTGGCTGCTGGCGCTCGTGCAACTCGGTGGCGCCGTGCTGATGATCGTGGCCGGCAGACTCGCCGACGTAGGCGACCTCGCCGGCCTTCGTCACACGGCCGCGCCAGTCGGTGCCACGCCGCCCACCCCGATCAGCCGCGGTCCCTACGGGCTGGTCCGCCATCCGCTGTACCTCGCCTTCCTGCTGCTCGTCTGGCCGGTGCAGGTCATGACAGGAACCCGCTTCCTGTTTGCCGCGCTGTTCACGGCCTATGTTCTCGTCGCGATCCCCCTCGAAGAACGCGACCTGCGGCGGACGTTCGGTGCTGCCTACACGGAGTACGCGCGGCGGGTGCGAGCGCGGCTGGTGCCGGGGATTTACTGACGGGTGACGACAGGTAACGAGAGGTGACGACGGGTGACGTCGGGTCCGAGGAACCGAACTGACGCTGGCCATTAGTGTTTGTGCTAACCAATAAGTTGGCCAGGCGAAGCGTCGTTCCCTGCACCAGTCGTCACCCGCCGTCACCCGCCGTCACCCCTCGTCACCCGTCGTTACCTGTCGTAAGATCCCCTCCGTGATCAACGAACGCGATTGCTTCACCGAACGCACCGAAATGAAGCCGATGTCCCTGGCCTGTCCGCAGTGCCGGCATCGGGACGACTACCAGGTCAAGTGGTCGAAGCGCACCAAAAAAGAGCGGCCGCCGCAGGGCGCCGACGCCCGCGACCGGGCGCTCTTCGAGAAGCTGCGCGACCACCTCTTCCGGCTCGATGACTTCGTCAACTGCTCGAAGTGCCGCCGCCGGTTCGAGATCCCGTCGCACCAGACGATGGTCTTTCTCTAACGAGCCGTTGACCGTCGTCTTCTACATCTCCGGCCACGGCTTCGGCCACGCGTCACGCGACGTCGAAATCCTCCACGCACTGGCCGCGATCGTCCCCGGCCTCCGTCTCATCGTCCGCACCGCCGTCCAGCCCGCGCTGCTCGAACGCACGTTGCGCGTGCCTCACGACCTGCGCCCGGGTGCCTGCGACACCGGCATCATCCAGCGATCCAGCATCGAACAGGACGACCCGCGCACGATCGACGCGGCGATCGAGTTCTACACCGATTACGACGCGCGCGTGGCCGCCGAAGTGGCCGCACTGTCAGACGATCGGGTCTCGATCGTTGTCGGTGATATCGCGCCGATCGCGTTCGAGGTCGCGTCGCGCCTGGGCGTCCCGGGTGTGGCGGTCGGCAACTTCACGTGGGACTGGATCTACGACACGCATCCCGCGATGACCACGCGCGCGCCGTGGATCGCGCCGCTGCTGCGCGCGTCCTACGCCAAGGCGACGCTCGCCCTTCAGCTCCCCTTTGCCGGCGGATTCGAAGTGTTCCGCGACGTGCGGCCGATGCCACTGGTGGCCCGCCACCCGACACGAACCCGTGCCGAGACCCGGGCGCACTTTGGCCTGCCGGCGGATCGGCCGATCGTCCTGCTGTCATTTGGCGGCTACGGCCTGCCGGACCTCGACATCGGCGCGATCGACGCGCTCGATCGATGGAGCGTGGTCACCACCGATCGGATTCGGTCCGCGGCGACGGCGCCGCCGTCGCACGTGCATCTGATCCCGGAGCAGGCGTTCATCGCCACCGGATTCCGGTACGAAGATCTCGCCGGGGCGGTCGATGTGGTGCTGACGAAACCGGGATTCGGCATCACCGCCGAATGCATCTCGACCGGCACGGCGATGCTGTACACGTCGCGGGGGGAATTTCGGGAGTACGACGTGCTCGTGCGCGATCTGCCCCGCTACGTCCGCAGCCGCTTCTTGTCGAATGCCGACGTGCTGACGGGACGATGGCGAGCCGCGCTGGACGCGTTGCTGGCGCAGCCGGCCCCGCCGGAGCGCATGCCGGCGACGGGCGCGGCTGACGTCGCAACGGCGATCGTCAGCGCAGCGGCCGTGTCCAGCGCAGGATGAACGCGAGCGGGAAGTTTTTGACGACGAGCCGGCGCATGGGCTGACCACCCATCCGCTCGCTCATCTGACGCCTGAACGTCCGCCCCGGCCGCAACCCGTACCCGTGCAGATATTGGAACGTCGTGAACGTGCCGCCAGGGCGCAGCACATGTTCAATGGCATCCAGGATTTTGCGCGTCATGTCCATCGGGAGACTCGCAAAGGGCAGGCCCGAAACGATGTGATCGACCGGCGCCATGTGGCGCTGATTGACCAGCCGCTCCAGGTCCACGGCCGACGCGCGCACGATGTCGACCGACGGCAGTTTCTTGCGCACGCGGTCCACGAACGCCTGTTCGAGCTCGATCGCCAGGATGCGCGACCCGGGCGCGACGCGATTGACGATCGCCGTCGTGAACGCGCCGGTGCCGGGCCCGAGTTCGACGACAGAGACGGGGCGTTCCGTGGGAATGTTCGCCACCATCATCCGCGCCATCGCGCGCGAACTGGCGGAGACGGCCCCGACGGTACTCGGGCTCCGCAGGAAACGGCTCACCATGAGCATGTGCTCCCGCAGACCTGCACCCTGCGACGCATCAGACATTCCGGACCTCCTGCTGTATGCCGCGGGCGGCCAGGGCGCCCAGCAGACGCGCGGCCGTGCCAGGCGTGGCATGCCACGCCGTCACCTGCAGCCCGTCGACCCGCCCTCGCAGCCAGTCAGCAATCTCCATTGTCACCGCGAGCGCCTCGGCGCCTTCGTCCGCTGCGCGGCGCAGCCGCTCGAGGATCGACTCGGGAATCTTCACGCCCACGACTTCGCTCGCCAGAAACTCCGCATGCCGCAGTCCGTCGAGGACGGCCAGGCCCGCCAGAATCGGCAGGCCGGTCCCGCGCAGGCGATCGAGCAACGGGCCAAAGGCCTCGACGTCGAAGATGGGTGGCGTGACGAGGTACTCGGCACCCGCTTCGACCTTGTGCATGAGCCGGCGCCACTCCGCATCGACGTCCGGCGCAAACGGGTTGACGGCGACGCCCACGTGAAACTGCGTCGGCTCGCCAATCGCCTGACCACCGATATCGAGCCCGTGGTTGAGCCGCGTCACCATGTTGGCGAGACCGATCGCGTCGACGTCGAACACGGACGTCGCGTCGGCGATGGCCGTCTGCGGCGCCGGATTCCCGGTCGTGACCAGGATGTTGCGCAAACCCATTGCGTGGGCGCCGACCAGGTCCGACTGCATGCCGATGAGATTACGGTCGCGACAGGAATAATGCAGCAGTGTCTCGATGCCGTGCTGCTCGAGCACGACCGCCAGCGCGAGCGCGCTGGCGCGCGCGCCGGACTTCGGATAGTCGGGCACGTTGACGGCGACGGCGCCCGCGGCGCGATAGCGCGTCGCCTGGTCGAGCACCGACGTCAGATCGAGCCCGCGTGGCGCGGCGGCCTCGATCACGATCGCGAACTGCCCGTCCGCCAGTGCGCGCGCCAGCGCGGACTTCTCGCGCCGCTCCACCGCCACCACCGCGCCGGACTGACCGGCCACCGCGACCGGACGGGCCGGCCGCGCCGCCGCCGGCGCCATCGTGCGCACCGCCTGCGCGATCTGGCGGATGTGGTCCGGCGTCGTCCCGCAGCACCCGCCGACCAGCCGCGCACCAGCCGCGATGAACCGGCGGGCGTACGTCGCCATGTAATCGGGCGAGCACAAGTAGAGGTTGCGGCCTTCGACGTCGCGGGGCCGGCCCGCGTTGGGTTGGGCGGCCAATCGCGCGCTGCTGACGCGTGCGATGGCCTCGACCGTTTCGAGCATCGCCGCCGGGCCCACCGAACAGTTGACGCCAATCACGTCCGCGCCCGCCCGCTCGAGCGCCGGCGCAAACGTCGACGGCGGCGTGCCGTCCAGGCTGTTGCCGTCCACGTCCGTCGTCATCTGCGCGATGATCGGCAGCGCCGACACGCTCCGCAGGGCGTTCACGGCGGCGATCAGTTCGTTGAGATCGCGAAAGGTCTCGAGCATGAACAGATCGACGCCGCCCTCGACGAGCGCGGTCGCCTGTTCGCGGAACGCGTCCTCGGCTTCACCGGTGCTCGTGCGGCCCCACGGCTCGATGCGGACGCCGAGCGGGCCGATGGCGCCCGCCACGAAGACGCGGTCGCGGGCGGCCTGACGTGCGATGCGCGCGCCCTGCGTATTCAGTTGCCGGGTGGTGTCCGCCAGGCCGAAATTCGCCAGCTTGAATCGATTGGCGCCGAACGTGTTGGTTTCAATGACATCCGCACCGGCGCGGACGTACTCGCGGTGCACCTCGGCGACCAGATCCGGCTGGGCGACGTTCAACTCGTCGAAACAGCGGTTCAGAAAGATGCCCTTGCCGTAGAGCATCGTCCCCATGGCGCCGTCACAGACGAGCACGCGGGCGTCGATCGTGTCGAGGAATCCCGGCATGCCGGACGAAACTGGGCCTACTTCGAACTTCGAACTTCGACGTTCGAAGTTCCTCCAGCCGGGACGAGCATGTCTTCCTTGTCCCAGACGAAGTCCTTGTTGCTGTAGACCGCCAGTTCGTAATCCTTGCCCATGAAGACGGCGGAGACCGGACAGGCCTCTTCGCAATAGCCGCAGAAGATGCAGCGCGTCTTGTGGATCTGGTAGATGGAGGCGTACCGCGGACCGGCCTGCACGGAGCCGTCGTTCTCGGCCGGCTCCAGGTAGATCGCGTCGGCCGGACACGCGACGGCGCACAAGCCGCACGCCACGCATTTTTCGAGGCCGTCCTCGTCGCGCATCAGCACCTGTTTGCCCCGGTACTTCGGGAACATCGGGATTTTCTGGTCCGGATAGTTCACCGTGATGGGCTTCCGGAACATGTGCTTGAAGGTCGTGGCGAATCCGATCAGGAACGGGCGAATCATGTCTGTCATCATAACAAACCGGCAACTCCAGCGCAGTGCTATAGTTACCGCCGGGCGAGCCGGCCGCCGAGGCCGTGTTTTTCATCCCGATGCAAACAGACGGGCGAACCCTGACGGGCGAGCAACTCCTGCTCGTCACGCTCATTGTCAAACTGGCGGTGACGGCCGTCGTCGCGACGATGCTCGCGCGGTTCCGGCTCTTCCGCCGCATCCTGCTCACGGAGCGCCGCGCCTGGCCGGAACGGCTCGTCTTCGCCGCCGGATTTGGCATTCCGCTCACTGCCGGCGTCGCCGCGCGCATTCTCCTTGGTTACGAGGCGGCGGACCTGACGTTATCAGGCTCATTCCTGACCGGGCTGATCGCCGGGCCGTACTCCGGCGCGCTGGTGGGCGCCTCGGTCGCCATTCCCGCGATGATTCACCACGAGTGGGGTGCGCTGCCCTTCGCGGTCGGTTGCGGGTTTGCCGGCGGTGGGCTGCGCGAGATTTGCCCAAAACCCGAAATCTGGAAGTTCACGCCGTTCTTTTTCACCCGGATCTTCCAGTCGCTCTGGCGGCAGATCCGCACCGCGACGCTCGACTGGCAGCTGGTCCTCGTCACCGCGCCCGTGCTGCTCGAAGTCCTGCGCCTGACGATCGCCAATCGCTTCAACACCCCGCACGGCCAGGCGCGGCTCTTCGCCTTGCAGCCCACCCACCTGTGGCTCGAGATTGTCGTGCTGATGGTGTCGGTGATGGCGGTGGCGATCCCCATCAAGATTTGGAACAGCGCGCGGACCGAACACCGGCTCGCCGAGCAGGAACACCTGCTGATGGTCGCGCGCGTCGATGCGCTCGCCAACCAGATCAACCCGCACTTTCTCTTCAACACCCTGACGTCGATCTCCTCGCTGATCCGATCGCAGCCGGAAACGGCGCGCGTCCTGATCGTCAAGTTGTCCGCGCTGTTGCGCCGGCTGTTGCGCAGCCAGGAGCACTTCGTGACGCTGCGGGAGGAACTCGAGGCCGTCGACGAATATCTCGACATCGAGCGCATGCGCTTCGGCCCCAGCCTGGTCATCGACAAGCAGATCGACGACTCCAGCCTCGACGTCGTCGTGCCAAGCATGATTCTGCAGCCCCTGGTCGAGAACTCGATCAAGCACGGGCTCGGGCGCAAGCTGGGCGAGGGACGCATCACGATTCGCTCATCGCGATCGAACGGATCCATCCTCATCGAAGTGATCGACAACGGCGTCGGCCTGCCGCAGACGCGGATGGAAGCCGAATCCGAAGGCGGCATCGGTCTGCGCAACGTCAACGAGCGGTTGCGGGTCATCTACGGCGCCCCGTATCAGCTCCAGCTGCACAGCCTGCCCGGTGAAGGCACGTCGGCCAGGATCGAAATTCCCGAAACGGTCACGCCCGACCGCGCCACCGCCTGATCCCTTGATCCATGGCTGACATTCGCATCCTGGTCGTTGACGATGAACAGCTCGCGCGCGAGGAGTTGTGCTATCTGCTCGGGCAGGCCGGCGGCCTCGAGATCGCGGGCCAGGCCAAGGACGGCGTCGAGGCCCTGCGCCTGACGGGCGAACTGAAGCCGGATGTCGTGTTCCTCGACGTCCAGATGCCCGGGCTCACGGGCTTCGAAGTGGCGCGCCGGCTGCTCGTCCTCGACGCGCCGCCACAGCTCGTGTTCGTGACGGCGTTCGATCAGTACGCGGTCGATGCGTTTGGCGTCAACGCCGTCGACTACGTCCTCAAACCTGTCGATGCCGAGCGCCTGGAGCAGACGCTCGAGCGCGTGCGCCAGCGGATGGCGCCGGCGGCACCGGCCGCGCCGGCGCAGATGCCGTTGTCACCGGACGATCTGGAGAAGGTGATCGAGGCAATCCAGGCGCGCCAGGGCCGGCGCGACCAGCTCGCGATTCGCGTCGGGGAGCGATTCATCCTGGTGCAGGCGGAAGAAGTCGTGCACGCGTCGCTCGTCGATGAAGCGATCGTCGTGGCGACGCAGACGATGTCCGGGACGTCGAACTACCGGACGCTCGACGAACTGCAGACGCGGCTCGACCCGGCTATGTTCTGGCGGGTGCACCGATCGCATCTGGTGAACATCACGAAGATCCGCGAAATCGTTCCGTGGTTCAGCCGGAACTACCTGCTGAAAATGAAGGATGCGAAGTCGACGGAAATCCCCGTCAGCCGATCGCAGACGCGCCGGCTAAAAGAGCACCTGCAACTGTGACAATCAGATAGCCCGCGTCAGGTCGTTCCGAACCTCTGACCTCTGACCTCTGACCTCTGACCTCTGACCTTCACCAATGGTCGGTCCAGCCGGCCACTTCCAGCTCGCGCAGCTTCGCGCGCGCCGCCGATCGCGCGGAGCGTTCATTGGCGAACTCGATTGATGCGAGCGGCCGATCCTGTCTGAAGAACGTCAGCACGCACGGGTGAGAACCGCGATCGAGAATCGCGTCAATGTGCACGTGCCGGCGACGGGCGCGCCACAAGCGGATGCGGCCGCGATCCATGCGTCGATGATAGCTGCCCGGAGCGCCGTCGCTCCCCATATACTGTCCGGGTGGGCCAGCTGGGGACGTCAAGTCCCTTTGCAGTCGTTGGCATCGGTGCATCAGCTGGGGGGCTCACGCCGCTGAAGGAACTGCTATCGGCGCTGCCGCCGAAACCTGACGCGGCGTTCGTCGTCGTCCAGCACCTGGACCCGCACGCCGAGAGCCATCTGGCGGCGCTGCTGCAGCCGCATACGGCGATGCAGGTCGTCACCGCGACGCATGGCGCGCGCCTCGCCCCCAATCATCTATTCGTGATTCAGCCGAACACGTACCTGGCCATCGCCGACGGCACCCTGTCGATCACCCCGCGGCCGGAGGACCGGCGCCCCTACTACCCCATCGATCACTGTTTCCGGTCGCTGGCGCTCGCGCACGGGCCGCGCGGGATCGGTGTCGTGCTCTCCGGCACCGGCTCGGACGGCACGCTGGGCATCTGCGAGATCAAGGCCGCCGGCGGCGTCACGTTCGCGCAGGACGAGTCGGCCCAGCACGCCGGCATGCCCACGAGTGCCATCGAAAGCGGCGCGATCGACCTCGTCCTGTCGGCGCCGGAGATCGGCGCCCGCATCGCGGAATTGCCGCAGCATCCGCTGCTCTCGGGCCAGCAGACGCCGGAGCAGGCGGTCCAGGATGGCGAGGACTACCATCGCGTGATTGCCGCGCTGCGCAGCACGTCGGGCGTCGACTTCCGGCAGTACCGGGACACGACGATCAAACGCCGGACCGCGAGACGCATGCTGCTGCGCGGCCTGCAAACCCCGGCCGAGTACGCCCACATGCTGGAAACCGACAGGGCGGAAGCCGAAGCGCTGTATCGCGACGTGCTGATCAACGTCACGAGCTTCTTCCGCGACCCGGCCATGTTCGACGTGCTCAAACAGCGCGTCATTCCGGAGATCCTCAAGGCGATTCCCGACGGGCAGCCCGTGCGCGTCTGGGTGCCGGGCTGTTCGACCGGTCAGGAAGCCTACTCGCTCGCGATGGTGCTGATGGAATGCCTCGACGGCGGCCACTCCGGGCGGGCCGTTCAGGTCTTCGCCACCGACGTCGGCGACGCGGCCTCTCTGGATCACGCGCGCGCGGGCATCTATCCCGAGAATATCGAGGCGGAGGTGAGCCCCGAGCGGCTGCGCCGCTTCTTCGTCAAGGACGGCCGGCATTACCGGGTGCAGAAATTCCTCCGCGACTGCTGCGTGTTCGCCCGGCAGAACCTCACCGTCGACCCGCCCTTTTCGCGCGTCGATCTGGTGAGCTGCCGGAACGTCCTGATCTACATGTCGGCCGCGCTGCAGGACCGCCTGCTGCCGATCTTTCACTTCGCCCTCAATCGCCACGGCTTTCTCGTGCTCGGCATCGCCGAGAGCGTCGGGCGGTATGACGATCTGTTCGAGGCGTTCGATCGCCAGCACAAGATTTTTCAGCGCAAAGAGACGCCGAGACGCGCGCCGCTCACCTTCACCACCGGCGACTGGCTCGTGGAGCCACCGGGACGGCCGACGCGCGCGCCCCAGGCCTCGGCCAACGACTTTCAGCGCGAAGCCGACCGGCTGACGCTCGACGCCTACGCGCCGCCCAGCGTGCTCGTGAACGAGGACTTCGAGATCCAGCAGTTTCGCGGGCGCACGACGCCCTACCTCGAGACCCCGGCCGGGCAGCCGACCACCAACATCCTGCGCATGGTGCGCGAGGGGTTGTTGATGGAGTTGCGCAGCGCGCTGACCGAGGCCAAGGCGGCCCGGAAGACCGTGGTGCGCGAGGGCCTGCGCGTCCCGAATGGCGGCGCGGACGAGACGTTCACGCTCCGCATCCTGCCGGTCTCGCGGGCCGGCACCGACGAAAACCGGCTGCTCGTGATCTTCGAAGGCCCCGCCGGGGCGGCCGCCGCCGGCGCGCTGCCGGGCACCGCGTCGGACCACGACGTGGCGTGGCTGCGCCAGGAACTGGCCGCCACCAAGCTCTACCTGCAGGCCGTCATCGACGAGCAGGCGTCCGACAGTCAGGAACTCCGGGCGGCGCACGAGGAAGTGCTCTCGAGCAACGAGGAGTTGCAGAGCACCAATGAAGAGCTCGAAACCACCAAGGAAGAACTGCAGTCGGCCAACGAAGAACTCACGACGATCAACGAGCAGTTCGAGGCCCGCAATCAGGAACTCGACTCCCTCACCGACGACATCACCAACTTCATCAGCAGCGCCGACCTGCCGATGGCCACGGTCGGGCGGGACCTCCGCATCCGCCGCGTGACGCCCGCCGCGCAACGCGCGTTCAATCTGCTGCCGTCGGACATCGGCCGATCGATCGAGCACATCAAGTTCGCGTTCGATCTCGATCGCGTGGGCGCGATGGTCGGGCAGGTCATGACGTCGATGCGCCCGATCGATCAGGAGATCCGCGATCGGGCCGGGCGCTGGTGGCTGCTTCAGGTACGCCCGTTCGTGACGGCCGACAACCGAATCGACGGCGCGACGCTCGTCGCCATCGACGTGGATCTCGTCCGGCGCAGTCGCGAGCTGATGGAAGCGCGCGATTACGCGCTCGCCATCGTCCGAACGATCCGCGAACCGCTGGTCGTGCTCGACGCGGACTGTCGCATCGGCCTCGCAAACGAGGCGTACTACCGGCTGTTCGATGAAACGCCCGACGCCATCACCGGGCGGCTGCTCTGGGAAACCGGCCACGGGGTCTGGAACGACGCGGGCCTGCGCCGCGAACTGGAGGGCGCCTGCGAGGGACGCCTGAACCTCGAGAACTTCGAGATCAAGCGGACCGTTTCGGGCGCGGGCGAGCGCACGCTCGTGCTGAACGCGCAGGCGGTTCGCCGCGAGGATCGGTCGACCTTGCTCCTGCTCGCCGTCGCGGACGTGACCGATGCCCGGCAGGCCGAGGCGCTGCGCATCGACGCCGAAACGCTGCGGCTGATCAACCGGCGGAAGGACGAATTCCTCGGCATCCTCGCCCACGAATTGCGCAATCCCCTGGCGCCCATGCGGTTCGCGCTCGAGATTCTCAGCCAGTACGAGGCCGACCCCGTCGCTTCGAGCCGCGCGCGGCTGGTGCTCGACCGGCAGGTCGCCCACATGACGCGGATCGTCGACGACCTGCTGGACGTCTCGCGCATACGCAGGGCAAGGTCGAATTGCGGAGGGAACAGGTCGCGCTGGCCGAGATCGTGTCGGCGGCCGTCGAGTTCTGCGAGCCCGCAATCGAGGCGGCCCGGCACACGCTGACGGTGTCGCTGCCCGACACGCCGATCGTCCTCAACGGCGACGGCGTGCGGTTGACGCAGGTCCTGGTCAACGTCCTGAACAACGCCGTGAAATTCACGCCTCCGGTCGGCCATATCTGGCTGATCGCCGAGCACATCGGCGCGACCGACGCGAGCGTCGACCTGGTGCGCATCCGCGTGCGCGATACGGGGATTGGCATCGCGCCCGACATGCGGCACAAGGTCTTCGACATGTTCATGCAGGGCGATCGGTCGCTCGAACGCGGCCGGGGCGGGCTGGGCGTCGGCCTCACGCTGGTGCGCAATCTCGTCGCGCTCCACGGCGGCACGATTGAAGCCCGGAGCGAGGGCGTCGATCGGGGCAGCGAGTTCGTGATCACCCTGCCGGCCGAAGCACCCAAAAGCCCGGTGACGGCCGCCACGGCGGCCGCGCGGCCGGCGCGCGGGGAGTCGCTGACGGTGCTGCTGGCCGACGACGATGACGACGGGCGCGCCATGCTGGGCTACCTGCTGACGCAGGAAGGCCATCAGGTGACCGAAGCCCGCGATGGCCAGGAAGCGCTCGACATCGTCACGCGCCATGCGCCGGACGTGAGCGTGCTCGATCTCAGCATGCCGAAGCTGAACGGCTTCGAGCTCGCACGCCAGCTGCGCGCCTTGCCGGGCGGCGAGCGGCTGGTGCTGGTGGCGATGTCAGGTCTGGGCCAGGCGGCGGACAAGGCCCGGGCGATCGAAGCGGGGTTTGACCGGCATTTCACGAAGCCGGTCGATTTGGGCGACTTGCTGACGGCGATCCGGGAGAGAAGAGAACAGTTGAAGTAGGCGGGGGCTGGGGGCTCGGCGCCCGCACCCGGCCGGCCGGGACCACGATCCCTCCATATCGCTCCTCTTTCCCCTGGCCGAAACCCTTCTCAACACGTCGTAACTATTCCCGGCCGCCGGTCGTCTATAGTCTTAACCACCGAGGAGCACTCTCTGAGCGACCAACCTGAGGATCCCAGACTCGACACCCCGGAACCCTACGTGTTCCGGCCGGCGCAATTTACGCCGGCGGTGTTCATCCCGGCCCATCCCCCGCACCATGGCGAGGCACAGAGCACGCCGCCGCCGGGGTCCGCGCCGACGTTGACGATTAACGAGGTGCGCCGGGAACACGAGGGCGGCTGGGCCCGTCCGCTGGCGCGGCTCGGCGAAGAACTGGTCGCCTGGTTCAAGACCGTGGTGTCGGCCGCCGTGTACGCGACGCTGATCGTGACATTCGGTTTCCAGGTCGCCCGCGTCGAGGGCGAAAGCATGATCCCGACCCTCGAGAATCAGGATCGGCTAATCGTGAACAAGGCGGTCTATCGCCTGCACGATCCGCAGGTCGGCGACGTCGTCATGCTCTACTACCCTGAAGAGCCCGACAAATCATTCGTCAAGCGCGTCGTCGCCGAAGAGACCGACACCATCCGCAGCGAGAACGGCCACGTCTACCGCAACGATGTCCTGCTCAACGACGATTTCATCCCGGAGCAGAACCGGTCCTACGATTCGTGGGGGCCGTACGTCGTGAAGAAGGGCTACTACTTCGTGATGGGCGATCACCGGAACAACAGTTCCGACAGCCGCATCTGGGGCGAAGTGCCGAAGAAGTACATCATCGGCAAGGTCCAGTTCCGCTGGTGGCCGCTCGACCACATGAAGGTGTTTTAGTCCCCAATCACTCCACGTACATCGACTCGATCTCGGCGCGATACATCGTGTCGATGACCCGGCGCTTCACCTTGAGCGTCGGCGTCAGTTCTCCCGTCTCGAGACTGAACTCGCGCGGCAGCAGCCGGAACGCCTTGATCCGCTCGAACTGCCCCAGGCTCGCGTTCACGCCGTCGACTACGGCGGCGTAGAGCGCCTGCACGTCCGGCCGCGCCACCAGGGTCGCGTTCTCGGCGGCACCGGCGGGCGCCGCCACGTTCAGCTGCGCCGCGAGCGCGCGGAAATCGGGCACGAGCAGGACCGAGGGAAAGTGCCGCCGGTCGCCGATCAGGACAGCCTCACCGACAAGGTCGTGCCGGCGCAGCCGTTCCTCGATGGGTTGCGGCGCGATCTTCTTGCCGCCCGAGGTCACCAGCAGTTCCTTCTTGCGATCGGTGATGCACAAATAGCCGCGGTCATCGAGCTGGCCGATGTCGCCGGTGTAGAACCAGCCGTCCCGCAACGCCGCGGCGGTCTCCGCCGGGCGATTGTAGTACCCGATCATCACATTCGGCCCGCGCGTGAGCACTTCCCCATCGGCGGCGATCCGGACGTCGACGCCCGGCAATGGCGGGCCCACGGTGCCGAAGCGGATGCCGTTCAACGGCATCGCTGCCACGACCGGCGACGTTTCAGTGAGGCCGTAGCCCTCGACCAGCGGCAGTCCGATCCCGTAGAACCAGCGGCCGAGCGCCGCGCCGAGCGGCGCGCCGCCGGACACCGCGAACCGGAAGCGGCCGCCGAGGCGTTCGCGGATCGTCTGGAACACGAGCCGGTCGGCCAGCTTTGATTGGAGCGCGAGCAATGGCGACAGCCGCCGGCCGGCCGCCAGCACGTCGGCGCGGGCGATGGCGACGCCATCGGCCCAGTCGAAGATGCGCCGCTTGAGGCCGCCGGCGCTGCGCGCGGCCGCGACAATGCGCGCATGCAGCTTTTCGTAGAGCCGCGGCACGCCGGTCATGACGGTGGGACGGACCAGCGCGAGGTCGCGCGCCACGGTCTCGATGGACTCGGCGAAGATCATCGACACGCCGGTCGCCATGTAGACGTAGGCGATCATCCGCTCGAAGCCGTGGCAGAGCGGCAGGAACGACAACGCGACGTCGTCGGTGTCGGTATCGAAGACCGTCGTCAGGCCCGTCAGGTTCGCGATCAGATTCGCGTGCGACAGCATGACGCCCTTGGGTTCGCCCGTCGTGCCGGAGGTGTAGATGATCGTCGCGAGATCGGCGGGCTTCACCCGTTTGGCCCGATCGTGAAACTCGCGGGCGACGCCCCAGCCGTCGCGCATCGCGCGATGGCCGCGCTCGGCGACGTCCTGCAGCGTTTCGATCGGGATCGCCGCGGGCAGGCGCTGCGCCAATGCCGCGCGATCGACATCGGTCACGACAATCGCCCGCAGGTCACTCAACGACGGCAGCTGCGCGAGAATCTTGTCGAGCTGTTCGACGGTCGACGCGATCGCCAGGCTGGCGCCGCTGTCGCGCACCAGAAAGCCGACCTGCTCGGCCGCCAGCGTCGGGTACACCGGCACGGTGACGCCGCCGCTCGCGAGAATCGCGAAGTCGTTGATCAGCCATTGCGGGCGGCTCTCGGCCAGCAGCACCACGCGATGGCCGGGCGAGAGCCCCAGCGCCTGCAGGCCCAGGCCGACTTCCCGCACACGTTCGAGAAGTTCCCGTCCGCTGGTCTTCACGATCGCGCCGCCCTCGCACCGCCCGAGCAGATCGGGCTTGGGGAACCGGCCCGCGGCGAAGAACGGCAGTTCCGCGATCGTCGGCGGCAGCCTCTCGATCTCGTCGCTGTCCATCAATACCCGCCCGCGCGGTCGATCACGTTCAGCAGCGGCTCGCCCCGGCGAAACCGATCCATGTTCTGGAGAAAGAAATCGACGGCCGCTTCCCAATAGTCGCCGCCGAACGGCGCGGTATGCGGCGTGATCAGGACGTTCGGCAGCCGCCACAGCGGATCGCCGTCGGCCAGCGGTTCGCGCGTGAACGCATCAAGGCCGGCAGCCGCAATCACGCCGCGCTCCAGCGCGTCGACCAGCGCCGCGTCGTCGATCAACCGCCCGCGCGCGACGTTCACGAGCACGGCCGACGGGCGCATGGCGGCCAGTTCCTCGGCGCCAATCATGACGCGGGTTTCAGCCGTCTTTGGCGCGGCAAGCACGACCGCATCGGCGGTGGCCAACGCGGCTTTCAGCCCGTTCGGGCCCGTGACCTGTTCGACGCCGTCCGGTATGGGTTGATCGAGGCGCCGGCGGACGCCGGTCACGCGCATGCCGAGGCCGCGGGCCAATGCCGCGACGCGCGATCCAATGGCGCCGAGGCCGACGACGACCAGCCGCGATTCGGATAGCGCAGGCACTCGCACGTCCTGCAACTCCGTTTGCGCCCACGTCCGCGTGGCCTGGCGCGAAGCCGCGAGGTGCAACCGCCGCCGCAAGGCCAGCACCAGGGCGATCGCGTGCTCGGCGATCGTTTCACTGTGCACGCCGCGGACGTTCGTGATCACGACGTCGCGGGACGAGAGCAACGGCCCGAGCCATTCGACACCGACGGCGGTGCTCTGCACCCATTTCAGATTCCGGGCGACGGCGACCTCGTCTGCAGACATTCGCGCCGTGACGATGACATCCGCGTCAACGAACGCCGCAAGCCGTTCTTCCGGCGACCGCGCATCAACCACCTGATCTTCGGGCAACGCACTCGCAATGCGCCGCACCTGGGCCGCCGGAAGCGTCCAGACGGGCGGGTCATGCACGGCGGCAACAATGCGCATGGGGAGGTGCCGTTAGTCTAGGGCAAAGGGCAGAGGGCCCTCTCACTTCCCTTTGCCCTTTGCCCTCTGCCCTTTGCCCTCGCTTTTGTACACTCCCGATCGCCCCCCCCGCTTTTCAATCACCCGCACATCTCCGATCACCATCCCGCGATCAACGGCCTTTAACATGTCGTACAGCGTCAAGGCGGCCACCGTCACCGCCACGAGCGCTTCCATCTCGACGCCCGTGCGTCCGGACGTCCGCACGCGCGCGCGCAGGATGTAGCCGCGCGGCGTCGGTCGCAGGACGACATCGACGTGCGAGAGCTGCAGGGGATGGCACAGCGGAATCACGTCCGCCGTGCGCTTGGCGGCGAGAATGCCGGCCAGCCGCGCCGTCTGGAGCGGGTCGCCTTTCTTCACCTCACGGCGCCGAATCGCGCGGCGCGCCGCCGCGTTCATCGTGACGACGGCCTCGGCGACGGCTTCACGATCCGTCACCGGCTTGTCGGACACGTCCACCATCCGCACCTGTCCGCGTTCGTCGACGTGCGACAAGCGCGGCGCAGCCGGCCGGCGCGATCGCTCACGCATCGGAACCGCCCCGGGCCAGAAAGAACGACAGGCTCTCGAGCGAGACCGTCAGGTCCACGTTCTTCAGTTTCACGCGCGGCGGCACCTGGATCGCGCCCGGAGAAAAATTCAGAATCGCCTTGAGGCCGCAGTTCACCGCCAGATCGACGACGCTCTGCGCGGCGTCGCCGGGGACGGCGACGACGACGATGTCAATCTCGCCAGCGCACGCCATCGTCTTGAACTCATCCATGCGTCGAATCGGCACGGACTCGCGTGACTGGCGGCCGATGCGTTCCGGATCGGTATCGAAGAGCGCGACAATCGCGAAGCCCTCGAGGCGGAATCCCGGATAGTCCGCGAGCGCGCGGCCCAGGTTGCCGGCGCCGATGATGCCGACGCGCACGGGCCGTTCGAGGCCGAGAATGGCACGCAGATGGGTCTTGAGCTCGTCGACGTAGTACCCCACGCCCCGCACGCCGAACTCGCCGAAATAGGCGAGGTCTTTCCGAATCTGGGCGGCGTTGAGGTGGAAGCGCTGGGCCAGCGCACCGGAGGAAATCGTCTTGACCCCCGCGGCCTCCAGCGTCGTCAGGCACCGCAGGTACACGGACAACCGGCCGGCGGTGTGGTCGGACACCGGTTCGGTCGCCGAGCGCCCCTTGTTCCTCGATGGCACAAGCGAAGTGTAAGTGGGGACGGGCCTGTTTTCCACAGCGCGGCTGGCCAGGGCCTGTGGAAAACAGGCCCGTCCCCCCGAAAATCACGGCAGGCGGTCACCGATGGATCGGCGGACTCGTTCGACCAGCGCGTCACGCCCGTCCATCGCCAATCCGGCCGTGGGCACCGGCTCGCCGATGTCCACCGTGATGGTCGTGGGCCAGATAAGCGGGCTGCCCCGGCGCATCGCGTTCCGGCCTCCGGACACGGCGACGGGCACAATCGGGCACTGCGCCTTGATGGCCAGCAGAAACCCGCCCTTCTTGAACGGCAGCAACTCCCCCGTTCGGCTGCGGGTGCCTTCGGGAAAGATGACGAACGAGTTGCCGTCGCGGATGGCCTGGGCCGCGCGTTCGATGGCCGGCCGGCTCTGCTCAGGATTGCCGCGTTGAAGCGGCACGAACCCCGCCGCATCGAAGGCCCACACCAGAATGGGCAGCTTGCGCAGTTCAGCCTTGTAGATGACGCGGAGGCGCGGCGACAAGGGCTCGAGCGCGCGAAAAATGGCGGGGGGTTCGATGTTGCTGGCGTGATTGCACGCGTAGACCGCCGAGGCCTGCAGGCGCTCGGCGCCAATCACGCGCAGCCGGATGCCGGCGAGCGTAAAGCCCAGCCGGATGCCGAAGGCGCCGGCGCGATACATGGCGCGGGGATCATGGGAGACCGCCGTCCATAACAGGATCGGCGGCCCCACCAAGAGAATGTAGAGACTGACAGCGACGAGCGTGGCGAGCGTCCGCGCGGCCGCGACGAGCACGGCAGGTACAGACGATCAGGCGCGGGCGGCGCGACGCGGCGCGGTCTTCGTTCCGACGGATCGCGAAGCCGCCGCTCGTGGCGCCGGGGTCGGAATCGCCCGGGGCGCCGGTGCCGGAACCGCGCGAGGCGCCGCTACCGCACGTGCGGCCGGTGCCGCCACAGCGCGAGGGGCCGGCGCCGGAACCGCGCGCGGCGCGGGTGCGGGTGCCGGTGTGGCCACCTTCGACGTCACGCGCGGCGCGGGTGCCGCGACCGCGACCGATGCGCGCGCCGGTGAGGGCGCGGCCTTGGCCGCTGCGAGGTTCTTCGTCTTGGTCGCGAAACTGCGCTCGAGCGCCTTTTCGACGCGGCCCTCGACGACCGGCGTCTTCTCCGCCAGCACCTCCGTGATTTCCGACACGACGAGGAACTTCGCGCGGTCGAGCATGCGCTTCTCGCGGAACGACAGGCTCTTGGACTTCGACAGGAACGTCAGGCTCTTGAGGACTTCGACAACGTCATAGATCGAGCCGCTGCGCATGCGGTCCGAGTTGTCCTTGAAGCGGCCTTTCCAGTTCTGGTGGCTGTCGATCTTGCCGTCGCCGAGCAGGTTGAACAGACGCTGGACTTCTTCGTCCGTGATGGCGCGGCGCAGGCCGACGCCATCGACGTTATCGACTGGCACGAACACGGTCGTTTCCCCGGCCATCCGCAGCTGGTAGAACCCGCAGGTGGTGCCCATGATGGTCTTCGTCTCGATCCGTTCAATCACACCGAGACCATGATTCGGGTAAATGACCTTGTCGCCGATTTCAAACGCCACGTGTCCCCCGACTTTCTTTGCGTGTTGGCTCTGGCTGGCTTCCTGTGAGCAGGTACGTCCCGTGATTCTATGCGATTTTCGGCGCAAAATCAACGATTGAACGGAGCCCTGGGTCTTCAGACCCAGGGTAGTCAGAACGGAAACCGCATCCCGTCACGAGCGACGTCGGCCGCCCCCAGCTCCCGATTCGTGTGGTTTAGGTGAATAAACCACACTTTGGCGGGGGTCCCTTTCAGCAGTTCCCGGGTCGCGGAGATGAGGGGATGCGGGATGTCAGCCGTCGACCGGCCCGGGACCTCGTCGGCCGAACCGAAGGTGCCGTCCAGGAATGCGAGGTCTACGCCATCGATGACCTCGCGCACGTTTCGCTGCCACTTCGACCACTGGTCGATGTCGGGGATGAAGAGCACTTGGTGCCCGCCTCGTGCGATGAGATAGCCGACCGTGTCCGTGAACTCGTCCCGGTGCGGCACGGTCAGGGCCGTGACCTGAACGCCGTCGGCGAGCGACACGGGTTCGTCCGGCACGACCACGCGCAGGTCGATGTTCTTGCGCTCGACCAGCAGGCTCCACGGACCGTTGCCTGACAAATACGCCGACATGCGCGCCGTGCCGTAGACCGGAATGGCTTTCGCGTCGATCGACTCACGGCCGAGATACATCACGCCGGTGTAATGGCCGATGTGCCCGTGCGTGAGAAAGATGGCCGTCGGGGCGTGACCGCCATTCAGCGTGCCGAGCTGCGAGACGATGTCGGGCGTTGCATCAAACAGATAGGAGACGCCAAGACTCCGGTTGACGAGTCCGATACTGGACACGCGCTCGGGCTTGCGCTTCCCTTCGCGAATGGATTTGCAGGGATCGTGATCGCAACCGAGTTGTGGAATGCCGGCGTCCTGCGCGATGCCGAGGACGATCAATTCCCAATCGGTATGGGTCGCCGACGGCGTCCGACATGCCGAAAAGACCACGAGGCACGCAATGGCGGATATCGCCATCACCGTGCCTCGTGTCATCGAACCCAACTTCTGACTTTGAACTTCTGACTTCTAACTTCCCTACCGTCCGGCTCCCAGATCGTTCCAGTTCAACATCGCGTTGAACCAGAGGAAGTAGTTGCCGTGCGGTTCGTTGCGCCAGAACGGGCGATTGGCGAAGAGCACGACGTGGCCCTTGCCGAACGGGGCGTCGATCAGCACGGCGTTACCGGTGATGTTCTCGCCGCCGACCAATTCGCCTGACAGCAGCAGGTCGGCCGCGTCGTTCGGGAAAGACAAGAGCACGCGCGGACCCGCAGGCGCCGCGGCGCCCGCTCCGCCGGCCCGACCGCCCTGGCCGCCGCGTCCACCCTGAGCAGCCGCGGGCGGTGCACCCGCTGCGCCTGCCCCGCCGCCTGCACCGGCCCCACCGGCTACAACCGCGCCAGCACCGCCAGCGCGTCCGCCGCCAGCAGCGCCCGCGCCACCGCCCGCGCCCGCGGGACCGGCGCCGCCGCCGCCACGACCGGCACCAGCACCACCGGCGCCACGGCCTGACATCGTTCCGGGCGGTGCCGGCGCTGGCCCGCCATCAAGCGTCGTCAACTGCGCCGGAGCGGCCATCGGCTGCGTGTCTCCGCCGCCCACACCCGCCGGCAGCCCGCCGCCACCGCCGCGCCCGCCGCCGGCGCCGCCACGTCCGCCGCCGCCACCGGCACTCAGAATCGGCCCGCCCTTCATCAGCACGGCCAGCGCGTTCTGCTCGTAGCCATAGAGGATGGGGCTGGTCTTGTCGCCCAGCAGCGTCTTCATGACCGAACCCGGCATATAAAGGCCCGTCGTCTCCTCGACCGTGACGCCCGGCGCGGCCTTGTATTCCACGAAGGTCTGCGTCGTGCCGCCTTCGGTGATCAGCACGCCGCCTTCCTGCACGAACTTCTGCAACTCCATGAACCCGTCACGGCCCAGCCCGCCACGCCGATCTTCCGTGTGGTCAGGCGCGGTCGCCACGCTCTGTGCCGCCGCGGTGGCCTTGTAAGGCTGCGGCGCGCCGGTCGTCGGCATGCCGAATCCTTCCGCGCTCACGGTCGCGTCGGGATACAGAATCACGTCGTACTGCGCGCGCAGGTTGCCCTTCCGGACCTCGTTGTCGCCGAAGTACTTGTAGGGAATCTTGTACATGTCCAGGCCCATGCGCACCCAGCCCTCGTCCTGCGTGCTCTGCCAGCTGTGGATGTAGCCGATGCGCGGCACTTCGAGGTCGTGCATCGGCACGCTCGGCGCCGCGTCCGTCGCCCAGGCCTGCAGGCCGAGCTCGCGAATCTGCGGTTCGAGGGTCGCGCGATTGGCGTTCGGAATCACGAACGCACCGGCCGCAAAGTGGTGGCCGCCCATGTCAAACGCCTGCTCGGCCGCCGACATCTTCACCGTCGCGTTCGCCCACCGGAAGGTCGCGAGCTTGTTGTCGGTCGTGTGGTCGATGACGATCGTACTGCCGGTGCCCTGCACGCCGCCGGCAAACACGGCATTCGCGCCCATCACCGTCATCGCCGAGTCATCGAGAATCGCCTTGTCGTCGACCCGGTTCACCTTGATGTTGTGCAGCAGCGGAATCGACCAGCCCGCGTCGTCGTACGGCCGCGGATTGTTCGGGGGATACCACTGCAGCCCGAGATACATCTCGACGATGCCGCGGTAGGGCTGATCCATGCGGACGACGTAGTCGCCCTTCTTGACCTGCACGGCGCCGGCCGTCATGTCCTTCGAGGCCACGCTCACGTCCACGCCCTCGCGCCGGACGATGTTGATCAGATCGGCGATGTCAGACTTCTTCCGCTGATCGGCCGGGATCACGTAGGCGTGCGGCGCCGTCGTCTTGCCCAGATTGATCTGGCTCTTCATCTTGGCGTAGTAGTTCTCGAGGAAGGTTTCCTTGTTCTTGGCAACGTTGTTGAGCGTGATCAGCAGCGCGGACTGCTGCATGTTCACGTTCGCGCGCGGGCTCCACTGCACGCCCCCGGGATTCGGGTTCGGGCGATACCATTCGCGGCTCTGCGCGCCGGGCGAGCCTCCCCCGTAGCTCTGGGTCTCGTAGAACCGGCCGATCGCGTTGTGCGACACGCCGATCCAGAACAGATAGTTCGGCACCCAGCCGTCGTAGTAGTCGAAGGTCCACACGCCCGGGACGCCGCGCTTGGTCATCTCGAGGACTTCCGTCTGCGCCATCAACCACCATTCGTTCACCTGAATCGGGTCAACGATCGGGTTGTAGGGGCCGTGACCGGTCGAGACGTACAGCAGGTTCACCGACTCGTGCAGGTCGTGCAGGACGGTTGGATGCATCTCGAGGAAGGTCGCGAGCACCGCCTGCGACAGCTTGAGGCCCTTACCGATGCCGTCACGGTTGTTGTCGTGCTGGACGTACTTGCCCCAATAGACCATGCCCGGCGTGGGCTCGCCGGCGCGCTGCGCACGCTGGTTGTCCACCGCCCGGTCGTGCCCGTCGACTTCCGTCGTGGGCGTCAGCACGAAGATGACGTTGTTGCGAATCTGCTGGATGAACGGCGTCTCTTCGATCGCGAGCCGATACGCCAGTTCCATCAGCATCTCGACGCTGCCGTTTTCGCCGGAGTGGATGCTGCCCGTCGCCCAGTAGATCGGCTTGCCGGTAGCGATGAGCTGCTTGGCGGCCAGTTCAGGAGTCTTGCGCGGGTCGGTCAGGTCGGCCGTGATCTTCTTGTACTTGGCGAAGTCGCGAATGGTGGCCTCGTCGGCCACCGCGCAGGCACGCATGTCGCGGCCCTCTTCGGACTTGCCGATCGACCAGCAGCTCACGCGCGCCGAGGCCGCGTCGAGTGCGTCGAGGTACTTGTAGACATCAAAGCTGTAGGTGAGGTTGCCGTTTTCTCCCGGCACGTAGCCGAGGACCTTCAGCGGCGAGAGCACTTTCGGATCGGCCGGGAGCGGCATGTGATCGACCAGTTCGGTCAGAATCCGCTTGTCCGGCGTCAGGTCCAGAATTTTTTTGGTGTATTCCTCGTCCATCTTCGGCGCCGCGGCCACGCCCTTTGGGGCTGCGGGCTTCGCCTGCTGACGGGCGGAGAGGACCCCCGAACTCATCGTGAGCGCGATCGCTGCGCCTCCAACCACCACCGCCGCGAGCGTTCGCCGTACGACTTGCTTCGACATGAGAGCCTCCACCATCCAGCCACGAAAACCGGGCATCTGAACATGCGGTTATAGCACGGGAGGGGGTGGGAACGACCGGGAACGACCGGGAGCGACGAGCGCGAACGCGAGCGGCTGGGAACGACGGGACTGGTGAAAACCGGGGAGAGAACGGCGGGTCCGACACGTGCGAGCGGGACCGACAGTCGTTACCCGTCGTACAATGTGTCTCCCTCCCAGGCCGGAGTGGCGAAACTGGCAGACGCGCGGGACTCAAAATCCCGTTCGCTTAACGGCGAGTGTGGGTTCGATTCCCTCCTCCGGCATTTTTCGTTTGATCTGGGGGCTTCGCCCCGCAGACCCCCGGCACGCTCACTCGCCCGATTCGTCCGCTGGATCATGCCGGACAAATCGGGCTCCGTTCGCGTGGCTCGCGCGCTGACCGCGCGCTCGCTGTGACTCTGGGGGCTTCGCCCACAGCTCGTCCGCCGAAGCGGCTTCGCCGCGAAGGCGGAACCCCCGACTCCCTCGGGCGACTCGGCTCCTCTGAGAAGCGTTCGGGCAAGTCGTGGCTCGCGTCGCGAGGCTCGCGCGCTGACCGCGCGCTCGCTGCTTACTTTTGGGGCGGCTCCAGCGATATCCTCTTGCCTGTCAGCGAACTGCTAGTTGAGCAGGCGGAATTGCTGACCATCGATGCCTCCATACACGGAACAGTTCCCGGTGGGCAGTTCTGTCCGGATCGCGGACCGTAAAAGGCTTGGGGAGTTTCGACAGACCTGGCACTTCCATCATCCACTTGGTGATGATCAGCTCCCGTTCGCGGGGCAGCGCGCGGTCGTCCGACGTGTCGGCTTCTACCATGGCGGCGACGTCCTCTACGAGTTATCCGACGTGCCTGGCATTTGGCACGAGGGGTGTCTCGAACCATCTGCGGATAATTCGCGCATGACAACCCGGCAACGCATATTCGCAGCCTGCATCGGTATTGCGGTCTGTGTGTGGCCGCTGGCGGTCTACGCAATCATGTGGTCGCGGACTGTGCCGATCACTTTTCCGGTCGACCTGCGGGTCGGCTCGACGAGATCCCCAGAGTCCACGGTTCACGCCGCGACGGCATACCAGGTCGAACTGGAGGTTGACACGCCGGTGCCGGACGAGCTGCGTTGCCTTTTTCTTGGAACGCTCGACCGAGAATGCGCCGCCGATACCTCGCTCGACGTGTCATGGCAGATACTTCGGCAGGCGAAGGTCGTGGGTTCTGGAAGGTCACGCGCAGAACCCGGCGGCACGACGTCGGGTGGCGGTGCGGTTTCACGAGTCCTCGGCTGGCAACGTCTTGACCCAGGCGAGGGTTACACAGTCGAGCTATCGTCCACCCGCGATGCGTCTGCTCTTCAGTCGTTGAAGCCCAGAGTCCGCCTGGCGATGCGCGCAGGAGCAAAAGAGGAGTACCTCGAGATTCCGTCACTCGTGGCGTTTGTTGAACTCATCATCGGCGCCGTGTCAGCAGGTGGTGTGTTGCTCGTCGTACTTGTCAAACGGGCGGCGGCTTGACACGCGACGGCAACCCCCGAGCTGAAAGCATGTTTCGACGTCTTCCCGGATTGCCCGCGCACGGTCCAATGGCGCTGACGTTCCCGGCTAATTGGGGCCAAGGTGCTCGGGAGGGTCTGGTAGTTGAATTCCAACGCTCCAACGAATCAGTGTGGGTTGGCAACTTCGCTCCCGGACTTGGCGGCATCGATGAGGTGCTGGCGCATCCGAACGGTGCTGACGTCTTAGTGGTGTCCAGCGGCGACCTGTGGCGGGTCAACCCACGCACGCAAGACGCCATTTGGCTTGCATCTGCTGTGTTCGGCTCGTGGGTAATCTCTGGTCCGCCCCGTCTCGTCTTCAGCGATCAGGACGTCGCGTTTCTATGCGTCGGTGCCGAGGCTTTGCTGTGGGCCACGCCTCGTATCTCCTGGGACGGTTTCCGCGGCATTCAAGTCGATCATGAAGTCCTGAGGGGCGAAGCGTGGTCACCAGTTGACGACAATTGGTCGTTTTTTCGGGTGAAACTAGCGGACGGCAGCGTTGTCGGCGGAAGCTATACCGGACCGGAGATGACGTGGGACCTCGAGGACCTCAAGCGCAAGCTGGTCTGACTAGGCGACGAGGGCTGCGATGGCTTGGCTAATCGGGATTCTGGCCGCTGCGCTGATCGGCATCATCAGCCTCCAGTTTCGGGGCCGCCGCATCACCTCACTCGGTTCGCCGAAGCGTCTCTCCTCCGGAACCGGGCGCGAACGCTCCGTCGATCAGGAGCCGGACTTCGCGCTCGGTCGGGACGCGGAAAGCCTGCTTGCGCGTCTTCAGCGCGGTCGAGTGTGGCCACTGCGCGGTGGCACCCAACAAGAAGACCTCGACCTCCGACTGAGCGACATCGCGGCCTGGTGCCAGGCCCGCCTCAACACCGACAAGACGCCGGTGGCGCTACGGCCCGGAGGGGCCGAGCAGCCGAAGCTAACGGGCAATCGCTGGAGGGTCGTTGATGGTCTGGCGGATCGGCGCGGTCCGGTGTCTGATCCCGGTTCCGGCCACCCTTCGGGCCGGTTTCTGATCTACTTCCCTGACGAGAGCTTGTTTGACGGCGCAGCGGCGATGATGAGCGACGGATTCTTCGATGACGACAATGCGCCGCCATGGGGCACGTGGTTCGGCTACTTCCAGGACGGTCCGTTGGGTTCGACGTACTCGGGCTACCTCCTTGCCTGGGTTCCCGCTGCCTTCATCGGCGCGGTCCAAGCTGGCATTGATGTCAACCCCGAGCAGTGCATTCTCTGGCTGGCGGACAGCAGCGTTGAGCTACGTCGCGTCTTGCCGCTTGGGGTGGTTACTGTCCGGGCCGTGGCTCAGCCGCGTTCGTCAGCCGAGCAACATACTCGTAGCCTGACATGACCAAACATCCTGGGTTGCTTCGGGCTGTTGAGTTCCTTCGTGACCGGTTCGGACCTGACTTGGCGGTCGTGGACCATTGGGAGGGAGACCTGTTGGCAATTGGCATCACCCGAAAAGCTGTCGCGCAGAAACTCGCCTACCTAAGCCTGTACCCAGGGTCTAGAAACTCCCGGTTCTACGTTGCGCTGGAGAACCCAGCGAAGACCGGCTCGGACGGATCGTATCCGTACGAGCATGCCGGTAGTCACGACCATCTGAGCTTGAGCGAGGCTGCGGATGTGATCGGCAAGCACTTGGGTATGACAGAGATTCCCCAGGATATGATCGCCCGAATCTGTCATCTGCCTTCGGAGTTCCATGCTCGCGAGAACGTGTCAGAGATTCAGCTTGTCACTGAATCTGGGTACCGCGAGGCCCCGGAGTCACTCACCATGGCTGCTGTATCGACCTACCTTTCGCACCATCCCGACCTGATCGATGCATGGATCATGCACTCAGGAGACAAGCGGACTTCGTCCGGCTGGTACATCGAGCCGCGCTCAGACAACACATTCGAGGTCGGCTATTTCCCGGAGGGAGAGCGAATCGTGATCGCCGGTCGCGCCGATGCGTGCGCGGAGTTCATTGTTCGAGAGATTCAAGAGATTGCTGCCTTCAAAGGCCGTCGCAGATGAGCGGCACGAAGAGAGCGTACGCCTTGGCCGGGGCCTCCGGAAACGCGAGCAATTCCGTGCGCCACATTCGCAAAGCTTCGGCCATCACCCGCTCCTATCTCGTGGCTGCTCTGGTGCTGATTCTTGCGGCATGTGACGTCGACCTTTTCGGCGTCGACCGACAGTCGCTGGTCGGGCCGTATGGCATCTACGTCGCGGAGGGAAAGTTCTATCTCGTTCTCGACAGCGTCGAGAACGTCTGCGGGTTGGTCGACGGCGCCATCTCCCAGATTGGTTGGAGCGATGCCGTCATTCTCGTGCAGGTTGAACCCTGTGTGGAGAAGGGCCCCCCGTCCGGCTGGCGCGTCGTCGATGTCAAGACGCAGAAGGTCCAGACAATCGACGAGCAGACGATCAAGGCGCGGCCGGAACTCGCGCGTCTGAAGCTGATGTCGGCAGATCAGGCCTGGTCGAGCGGTCCCAGCCGACGAGCGGCGGCGGCCTCGAAGTAGGCTGGCGTCTTCGACGTTTGGGCAATACTGGGCAGGCCCCGTGACGAGGGCTGCCGAATCGGCCCATGCCTTCCCATCGACCGGCGACAGACCTCGGGTTCCTGCTGCACAAACACCCGGAGCACCTGCACACGCGCGAGTTCCCGTTCGGCAACCCGAGCTTCGCCGCCACGCGTTGGAAATCGCGCGCCGTCGCGCTAGGCATTCACGATCTCGGTCGTGTCGGCGGGCAGGTCTTTGCCCTGCTCCCGATACTCGGCGGCAATCAGTTCAAACACGCGCTGCAATTCGGCGAGTGCGGTCTCCCGCGACGGCATGAGCGCGTAGCATCCTGGGATGGACGGAATCTCGGCGACCCAGCCTTCGTCCTGCCGGTAGAGCACCAGTTTGTAACTGTCGAAGCTCATGCAGGTCAGTATAGCGCCGCTGATTGAGCGGCCTGCCGTGCAGGGTCGCGGGGGTATACTCAACTCCCTGCGACATCACATGCGATACGCCTTCGGACTGAGAACCGCCGCGGCAGTCGTTGTGGTGCTTCCCGCCGGCAAGGCCACCGACCGTTGCCCACTCGATGCCGACACATGCGGGTCGCTGTGCTGGTGAAATCATAACGAGTTGAGGTTGGAATGGCAGACGAAGATCTAAAGGCGGAACTGGAACGTCTCAAGGCTGAGAACGAACGCCTCAAAGGCCAGCGTGGCCGAAGCGTGAGCCTGAAGGTCAGCGAAAAAGGCGGGCTCTCTGTCTATGGCCTCGGCCGCTTCCCCGTGACCCTCTATAAAGAGCAGTGGACGAAACTCCTCGCCATGACGGAGGAGATTCGGACCTTTATCAAGGAACACGACGCCGAGTTGAAGACGAAGGGCGACACGTAGGCTGGCCGGCGGGGCTGCGTTCTGCCACTGCTGAGGAGAGAGAACATGTTGGGACGGCTCGGCATCGTCGCGGTGGCCGTCACGACAGGCGTGGCCGTGGCGGTGAGTGGCTGTAATACGTCGTCCATACCGACCGCCCCAACCAATGTGGTCACCCCGCCACAAACCCTCGACCGGGCGGCGGTGATCGAGGCCCTCGACTACTGGCGGTCGGCAGCAGGTCTCGACTACGTCTTGATTGAAACCAACACAGAGCCAAGGATTCTCATTCGTCCGGGCACGGACGGATTGCCATCCTACGGCGGCGGTCGCGGCGGCATTGACGGCACGTACCCGGGCGACAACCAGGCGCGCTCCGGCCTTGTGGTGATCGAGCCTGGCGGCGGGCAGTTCTGCCGCATCCCCGGGACAGTGTGCCGGGGCCTGTACCGCCACGAGGTCGGCCACGCGCTTGGCTTTCTAGCGCACAGCGAAATCGGCCTTATGAATTCCTCTCCGGATACGCTGCTGGAGCCGGAGAAGCAGATGATCCTGGCGCTCTATTCCCTGCCCCATGGGGCGCACGTCGAGCCGGATGGCAGTTGGTCCGTGCTGGCGACCGGCGCGTCGGGAAGGCTCGCCAACGTGCAAACCGCCAAGTCTGATCGCGTGGAATATGAACGCCACCGGCGGCGCGTCTTACCGTCAGCTCGGCGTGATCACGCGGTGGGAGCTGCCGGTGCGTGTGTACTTGCAGAATACGCAGTTCGCCGGCCAGTAGGTCGCTTCACTCGCCGCAACATGGCCGCCACGCCGATTTCCGAAAGGCCGGCTTGACACAGTCCCGACACGGCGCGACCGTGGTTGCCTCAGACCGAGCGAACGACAGCACCTCGTCGATCTCGTCGCGGGTGTCGGCCGCTGCGAACAGGACCATTCCGGCAGCGTTGACCCGTAGTTCCACCTTCCCAAATTCCCGCACGACCCCATAGCTCAGGCCCGGTTCGGAACGTTGCCAGATGACGGAATCTCCACCGTCAAGGCCGGACCCGACCACGCCGCTCGCCCACCGGATGACTCGCCCCCTGGTCGTCTCGACCGTTCCCCAGCACCAGTCGTGGTCGCACCCGCCGGCGTACACATTCCAACCGGCCGGCAAGACCAGGTACGGCTCGTGTGTCGAACCGTGTGTCGGCTGATATCGCAGGTAGGGTGGGAACCGGACTTTCTGGGGCGCGTCGGCACGGCCGGTCGAAATTCGGGCTTCGGGCAGGTCCCAGGAATGCGGAAGTCTCGGATCGAGTCTGGCGCACGAAGAGGTCACGACAGCGACGAGGAACAGTACACGCCAGGACACATTCCTAGAACGGCCGCCACCCAAAGACCTTGCGCCTCGACGCCGTTCGCCCGTGGTCAACGATCAGGGTGCGAGGCAGCCTCCAAACGGCGCCGCATAGAACTTCGTCGCGATCCATCCTGAGGGTTGTCGCTGGACTTCGACCCCGGCCATGCACATGCGTTTCCCGGGCGCATAGAACTTCATGTTGACGCCCATTTCGTTGTTCGGCAGCTCTTCGACGACAAACACTGAGACTCCCGTCGTCAGCGTGCACTCAGAGGAGTTTCGTGGGCACGCCAACAGTTCCCTGGCCCATCCTGTCTTGACATCGGGCCCCAGCAGCTTCGCAAGAGCCTCTGCATCGCGGAGCGTCTCTTCGAGGGGCAGCGTCGTCCGCCGATCTGTCGGCAGGCGTTTCACGTCATTGATGCCGCCATACGTGACCTCGTTGGCAACGGCAACGTTGGTGCGCGGGATGTTGTAACCGTTCCGAATGGCGAACGCGACCGCCGCGAGACGTGGCGACGGGTAAACCGTCGGGGCCTGGGGCGACTGGCCGATGACGGCGAAGAACACACCAGCAATCACGAGTCGTAGCACCATATCGGCGTCTCCTGGCACGGACCAGACGGACAATCGCGCGGTGATTCGATCACCGGGAGACTAGCCGACAGTGCCTAACGGGTCAATGAAGCGGTGCACATGGCGGCAAGCCGCGCGATGCCCACCCCTCTGCCGGCACGCTACCAAACGGCGCAACGTAACGTCTAATCGGAAAGCACATCGTCCATCTCGAATCGGAGGCAATTGCTATGGCGCGTCGCGGCACCCTGCTCATCGCTTGGGTTGCGTATTCAACCGCGTCGCTCGCGGGTCAGGCCCGGCCAACCGGCCCGGCCCCCGGCGTTCTGGTCGACGTAGGGGGCTATCGACTTCATATGCGCTGCACGGGTCCGACTTCCGCCGGCGCTCCCACAGTCGTGCTGGATGCGGGAGCGGGGGCGTTCTCAACGGCGTGGTCCGCTGTGCAACAGGCGCTCCCGGGTATCCGGACGTGTGCGTACGACAGAGCGGGTTGGGGTTGGAGCGATCCCGGGCCTGGTCCGCGGACCATCACGCAAGAGGTCTTCGAGCTGCACTCGCTGCTGAGAGCAACGGCCGTCTCCGGTCCTTACGTCCTGGTCGGACACTCCTACGGCGGTCTGCTTGCACGGCGGTACGCGGCGTTGCATGGAGCCGATGTTGTCGGAATTGTCCTCGTGGAGCCGGCACATGAAGAGAGCCGCCTCTTCTATACGAAGCAAGACGCGTGGCTGCGCGTCCGCCAACAGAGCGAGGGGCGCGTCGTGCCGCCGCCAAGGGCCCTCGCGCCTGGCGACAGCACGATGCGCTTCTACGACCCTGCACGGGACTATTGGGGTGAGGAATTTCAGGCGTTTCATGACGAGCGTCTCGGCAACCCGCGCATGCTTGGCGACATCCCTCTGGTCGTCCTGGCAGCAGGCAGGGAAGATCCGCCGCCTGGTGTGTCGCCAGAGTTGTGGGAGCAGCTTCGCACGGAACGTCGCTCGCAACTGGCGGACCTAACGGCCCTGTCGAGCCAGGCGCGCCTGATTCGGGATCCAACCAGCGGTCATGACATTCCGAAGGACAATCCGCAACTCATCGCAGCGTGCATCGCTAGTGTCGTCAAACTGGCAGCAGGAAAGGAAGTCGTCGACCCCGCGGCTCGATGTGTACAGGCCAGTAGTGGACGCTAAGTCCAGAGCCGAACCGTGCGAGCGCTGCGATGGAACTTTGACCCCACCCACGGGGTAGCCGTCAGTTATCGAATCGTGAAAAGCGCCCGGACCTTCGGGTCCGTGGTCGGATCGACAGGCATAACTGTCGTTGGCTGGAATCTGTATGAGTCGAACCCGGTTGGCGCTCCCGCACTGGCGTCGACTTGCAAGAAGACGGGGACATCACGATGTGCCGCAGAAGACTGGAAACGGAAATAGAGCCGAGTCACCTTGCCTTGCCTAACGGAACCAATGGCCGGTTGGCCAGTTGAGAATGAGAATATTCCCTGGAGGTCAGTTACCGCATCCGCTGGTGCGTACGCCCCTCCTCCTCCAACGAGCTTGGCTCCAGAAAACGCGATCTCTACCTGCGCGTCGTTGCCCGTGGGCCTAAGATCGCAGACGCAAATTAGGACCTCTCTTGCGGTCGACGCTCCAAAGCACCCTTTTAGTTCAATGCGCACGCCCTCGAGACTGACGGAGGACGACGTCCCATCAGGAATGGCATCGAAGAATTCCGTCAGCGGTGCTCCCGACGAATACATCGTCAGCGAAGGTTCGGCCTCCAGCCGGACCGCCTTTTCCTCCGTGTTTGGCGGCATCCGTTTCTTGAGATTCGACACAAGAAAGGCCGGTGCATAACCAGCTCCAACCCGCCTTGTGGTTGAGTCGGACCATAAAATATCGGCCGTCTTGGTGTCGAAGATTTTCAGGTGAATGTAAGCGCTCCCCCCAGGTGCTGACATCGCCATTCCGAAGCCCATGGCCACGGTGTATGAGAGTTCGCCACTCGACGTGAGGACCGCCACGACGTCTGCCTTGCTCTTGTCCTGGACGACGACAAATCGGCCCCACTTGCTCATCTCCTCGAAGAACTTGTCGAACGCCTTCAGGCTCCCGCTGTCATTTACGAGATAGACCGTCTTTGCGCGGATCAGTCTGTCTGGAACTGGCGCCCGCGTCTGGGGCGATGCCGGAGGCGCGACGACGGCAATCCACATGGTGAGAAGAACTGGCAGCATTCGCAATCTCCTGGTCTTTGGCACCCATTGGACCGCGGGTAGGCTTGAAGCTCTGTGACCGTGGCGGCCAAAGGCCTGACATTTCCCGCCAGAGTCCCAGGGCGGTGCAAGCTAAGGAAATCGCAAACACAAGGCATCTCCGCGGGGCTATGGATCTTTTCGCCGCCGCAGGCCGAGGTCGAACGTGTTGTTCGCCTCGCCGCGTTCCTGCCGGCCATAACCCAGAATTCGCCGTCGACGCTGTCGAAGCGGACGCGACGGTTGACGCAGTCGACCTCAATGATGGTCCCCCCACAGGGAGCTGACACGGCCGAAACGGTCCTTCCGGCTGGAGGACCGAGGTAGAGTGATTGTCAGACGTGACAAGCCGTTTATTGCTGCCTATCGCCCTGACGCTCGCACTCCTAGCGTCTGCCGCCAGTCAATCGATCGACCTATCGCATCCAGGTGGTCCGACTTGTCAGGTAAGTCGCTCCATTACGGTGAGCACGCGGACCTCGTTGGGCCGGCACCATCAAACGCGGTCCGGTCGGCGGCAATGCAAAAGAACCGCGCGCGACGTTCCGCAGGCGCACCTCAATTAGATCGATGGATCGATGCCCACATGGATCGATAGACCGATCCACTAAGATGTCCTCATGTCCGACCTGAAGTCGTCTTACGAACTGGCCATGGAGCGTCTCAAGAAGAAAGACGCGGATGCAGGGGTCGAGCGCCGGCCGGTGACGGACGCCCAGAAGGCCGAGATCGCCGAAATCCGCAATCGCTATGAAGCGAAGCTGGCGGAGCTCGACGTGCTCCACCAGCGCGAAGTCCGCGAGTTCCTCGATCCCGAGGCCCGCGCCACGGCCGATGACGAATACCGGCGCTCACGGGAACGCCTCACGGCCGAACGCGACGCCAAGGTCGACAAAATCCGCGACGCGACCTAATTATTCAAACGGGCCAGCCCGCTCTTCCGCCGGCCCACCTCGTTTCCCTACCCCTTCGTCACCGTCGTGTCGTGCCGCTTGAGCCAGTCATTCACCTGGCGGTGCGCCTCGTCCTTCGCCACGCCGTAGCGTTCCTGGATGCGGCCGATCAGCTGTTCCGATTCGCCGCGGACCACGTCGAGATCGTCGTTCGTCAGTTTGCCCCACTGCTCGCGGACCTTGCCCTTGAGCTGCGTCCACTGACCTTTGAGTGTGTCGTCATTCATTTTGGGTCCCTCCACTCCTTCTCTGTGCAAGATGACTGCCGCCACGCGGGGTCTGAAGACTCGTCGCTCCAGGGAATTCGGCGCGGCGCATTGCCACGTTTGGATCGTGAGTTGCACAGGCTGGAAGTGTTCGCTCCGAGGTAACCGGCAACAGGAGGGCATCATGGCGGCGCGATCCACGTGGAAGGGCTCGCTGAAACTCAGCCTGATCTCGATTCCGATTCGCGTCTTCCCCGCCACCAACCCCGCGGCCGATGTGTCGTTCCGCCAATTCCACGGGAAGTGCCACACGCCCATCCAGATGAAACGCTGGTGCCCGCACTGCGAAGAAGAAGTCGCCCTCGACGACATCGTCAAAGGCCATGAAAGCGCCAAGGGCCGGTACGTCATGGTCGAAAAGGAAGAGATCGAAAAGATCCGGCCCGAGTCGACCCGCACCGTCCACCTCTCACATGTGCTCGACGCGTCGGCCATCGACCCGATCTACATCGAACGGATCTACTTTCTGGCGCCGGAGAACAAGGCGGCCGGCTCGGCGTTTGCCGTGCTGCGCGAAGCGCTCGCCGGCAAGGCGGCGGTCGGCCGATTGGCCCTCCACGGACGCGAGTACCTCGCGGCGGTGCTGCCGCGTGACAAGGAATTGCTCCTCTATACCTTGCGGACCTCTGGAGAAGTCCGCGAGGCCGCCAGCATCGACGAACTGCGGTTCGCCACCGCCAAGCCCGGCGCCGCCGAAGTGAAGCTCGCCCGCCAGGTGCTGGGCAGCCTGAAAACGGCGCCCGACCTCTCGGCGTTCACGGATCACTATGAAGAAGCGCTCCGGGACATGCTGCGTGGCAAACACGCAGAGGCGGTCACCGACGGGGGCAAACCGGCCGGCGCGACGCCCGTCAACCTGATGGACGCGTTGCGAAAGAGCCTGGCTCAGGTTGCCACGGCCAAGAAGCGCCCGGCCCGAGCGGGCGCCTCTCGACGGAGCGCACGAGTCCTGCCCTACCGACACCGATCGGCTCGTTCTCCTGCCGGCTCCCGCCGGACCTCTCGCCGAGCCAGCTGAACCAGATGTGGGCACTCGGTTGCCCACACTTGGCAACTGCGGACGCACGCGCCGGCCGATTCCACTATTCGGAAGCGGCACGTCATGTGCAGGACTGTCGCGCGAGCGCGCTGCATGTTTAGAGCAGGCGCGTGCTCATTCTTGCGTCATGTCAAACACGAAGAACCAGGCGCCGCCAGCCGACGACGTCATCGAGGCGTCGGAAGAGTCGTTTCCGGCCAGCGACCCGCCGGCTTTCGTGTCGACCACGGGCTCGACGGTCAGGAAGACCGCGAAGACCACGGCGGAGACGCCGAAGCCGGCCGCGGGAAAGCCGGAGAGCCGCCGCGGCTCACGCAAGGGCCCGCGATGACCCGGACGGCCGGATCGCTCGCGCCTCGCACGCAAATGAAGTGGCAAGTCTCTGACGTACAGGAGCATGGGATCTCATGACTACAGCCCGCATCGCCATCGTCGACGACGACCCGTCATTCACCGAGTTCCTGCAGACGCTGCTGCAGACCCGCGGATACACGGTCGACGTCTTTCACAGCGGCCAGGCGCTCGTCGACAAGCTGGAGGCCGGCTCGTCGCCCAACCTGATTCTGCTCGACGTGCTGATGCCGGACCTCAACGGCATTGAGACACTGAGGGCCATCCGCCAGGCGCAGCCGTCCGCGCAGGTCATCATGCTGTCCGGGCGGCAGGCGCCCGCCACGATCATCGAAGCCGTGCGGCTCGGCGCCGCGGACTACGTGCTGAAGCCCGGCGACCCCGAAGGCGTGGGCGAAGCGGCGCTCGAAGGCGCCATCCGGAATGCGCTCGAGCGCCAGTCCCTCTCGGCGGAGGTCGCGCGCCTGGGCGCGCAGATCGCCGACGACCCCGAGGGCGCGCAGCCGTGCTGGAGTTCGGGTCCCTCGATGGAGCCCGTGCTGCAGATGGTCGATCGCGTGGCGGACAGCGACGTCACCGTCCTGCTCCGCGGCGAAAGCGGCGTCGGCAAGGAAGTCATCGCGCGCGAACTGCACCGGCGGTCGCGCCGGCGGACGAAGCCGTTCGTCAAGGTCAACTGCGCGGCCTTGCCGGCCGAGCTGCTCGAGAGTGAGTTGTTCGGGCACGAACGCGGCGCCTTCACAGGCGCGGGAGCTACACGAATCGGCAAGTTCGAGTTCGCCCAGCACGGCAGCATCATGCTGGACGAAATCAGCGAGATGCCGGCCTCACTGCAGGCCAAGCTGCTGCACGTGCTGCAGGACCAGCAATTCACGCGCCTCGGCAACAACCGGCCGATCGACGTCGACGTCCGCGTGATCGCCGCGTCGAACCAGAACCTCGAGAACATGATGCGCGCGGGGACGTTCCGAGAAGACCTGTACTACCGCCTGCAGGTCATCGAGCTGTCGATTCCGCCGCTCCGCGAGCGCCGCGAAGAGATTCCGGCGCTGGTCGAGTTCTTCCTCGGCAAGTACGCGCGGACGTACCGCCGGCCGGCCGTGCGATCCAGCGCGGCGCTGCGCGAGGCCATCCTGAACTATCAGTGGCCGGGGAACATCCGTGAACTCGAGAACATGATGAAGCGCTTCGTCGTGCTGCAGGACGAGCAGTTCATCATGTCCGAACTGGCCCGCCTGAGCGCGGCTGAGCCGCCCAGCCGGGCGGCGGCGCTCGTCGCGATGGCGCCGGCGCCGGCCGTCCGTCGATCGGACCCGATCCCGGTGATGCCGCCGCTCCCCGTGATTGTCGCGCGCGAATCCGATGGGCCGGACGCCGACACCGACGAGGCCGCGGGCGTCGACCTGCAGGGCCTGATCAAGGCCGCCTCGTTGCGAGTCGAGCGCGAGGCGATCGAGCAGGCCCTGTCGCGATTCCGATGGAACCGCCGCCGTGCGGCGACCTACCTGCAGGTGAGCTATAAGACCCTGCTCAACAAGATGAAGGAGTGCGGGATCAGCGATCCCGCGGCTTCGTAGTCCCTCCCCCGCGTCTGCCACACGTATGGCAGACGCGGGGACCTTTTAGGCAAGGCAGCCCGGCGCTGCCGGCCTTTCGCATCCCGAACACGGGCCGCAGTGTGGCAACGCTCTTGCAATTTTCTCCGGTGATCGCCCATCTCGTCGGGCGGCAAGAGGCCAGATCACATGCCGGAGTTCACACGCACGTTGCACCAGACCCTGCCTTCGCAGAGCAGCCCCCGGGGCAATGTCGGACGAGGCCCCAAGGGCTATCAGCGTCCTGACGACCGCATCCGCGAGGACGTCTCCGACCAGTTCACCGATGACGAGTGGCTCGACGCGAGCGAGCTGACCGTCCATGTGCGCCAGGGCGTCGTCATGCTCGGCGGCACGGTTCCCGATCGCCAGCAAATTCGCCGCGCCGAAAGCATCGCGTGTTCGGTCAGCGGCGTCCGCAGCGTCACGAACCATCTGCGCATCGCGAATCCGCGCATGGGCGCGGAGCGTGGCGCGATCGTGCCGCCGGGCACGCGCGAGGGATCGCTGTTTCAGCTGCCAGCGGCGTCGATCGTTCCAGAACCGCCTGCGCGCTCCCGGTAAGGGGCACAGGCTTCAACTCGTGTGCGTGTAGAAAACGGGAGACTCCGATGCTCATGACTATCTTCGTCATCCTCTTGATAATGTGGCTGCTCGGCATGGTGAGTGCCTACACCCTGGGCGGCTACATTCACCTGCTGCTGGTGATTGCCCTGGTGGTGGTCATCATCCGCGTGATTCAGGGACGCAATCCGGTCTAGGCGGCGCGATGAGCAAGGTCGCGCATCAACGGCTGGATACGACGCCGTACTGGTCGGCCGTCCGGCGGCGCGCCTTTCCTCCCCTGCGGCGCGATCTCGCCGTTGATGCCGTCGTCATCGGCGGCGGGATCACCGGCGTCACGGCGGCGTACCTGATCAAGCGCGCCGGACTGAGCGTGGCGCTGGTCGAGCGCCACCAGTGCGGCGACGGCGAGACCGGACACACGACAGCCCATCTGACCGCAGTCGCGGACCGGCCTTTTCCAGAACTGGTCCGGACGTTTGGCGCGGCGCACGCGCAGGCGGTGTGGGACGCCGGCTTCGCCGCGATGGCCGAGATCGAGGCCATCGTCCGCCGCGAGGACGTCGCGTGTGAGTTCCGTTGGGTGCCCGGCTACCTGACCACGGACCTCGTCGATCGGTCGGCCGGCGATCCGCGAGCCCTGCACACTCATGCGGAGGCCGCATCCGGAGCTGGATTCGACGCCGAGTTCGTGGAGGCCATTCCGGGCCTCGACGGCCCTGGCGTCAGGTTCGACGGACAGGCCAAGTTCCACCCGTTGAAGTATCTGTCCGCCGTTGCCAATGCCATTCCCGGAGACGGCGGCCACGTCTTCGAACAATCGAACGTCGACGAGGTCACGCGCCTCACAACTGGACACGCCAAGCCGGACGACCCCCGGTGGACGATCGTGGCCAACGGACATCAGATCAAGGCGCGATTCCTGGTGGTGGCCACGCACACGCCGCTCGCGGCGGGCCGGAGTTTTCTGGCCGCGACACTACTGCAGGCCGATCTGTATCCGTATTCCACCTACGCCATCGGCGCACGTGTCCCCAAGGGCCGGCTTCCGGAAGCCCTCTACTGGGATACCCAGGACCCGTATTCCTATCTGCGGATCGATCCCCACGGCACGTATGACTTCGCGGTCTTCGGCGGCGCGGATCACAAGACTGGCCAGGCCGACGACACGCGCGACGCGTTCGACGCGCTCGAGCGTCGTCTGATTCGCTTCATGCCGGAAGCCGCCATCACGCATCGGTGGTCAGGCCAGGTCATCGAATCCCGGGACGGCTTGCCCTACATCGGCGAAGCGGCGCCGCAGTTATTCGTCGCCAGCGGATTCTCCGGCAACGGCATGACGTTCGGCACGCTCGCGGCCGTGATGATCAGGGATGCCCTGACCGGCCAGCGCAACCCGTGGCGCGATCTGTTCAGCCCCACGCGCACCGAGTTGACGACCGGGCTCAGCGACTATGTCGCGGAGAACAAGGACTACCCGTACTACCTCGTCCGCGATCGGTTTGCCGGCGCCGACGGCAAATCCCTTCGGGCCGTACCGGCCGGCGGGGGCCGCCTGATCGAGTTGAACGGCCACAAGGTGGCCGCCTCTCGAGACGAAGACGGCCGCCTGACGCTGCTCTCGCCCGTCTGCACGCATCTGGGCTGTCTCGTCCGGTGGAACGCGGCCGAAACCTCGTGGGATTGCCCGTGTCACGGATCGCGCTTTACCGCCACCGGCGACGTGATGGCGGGGCCCGCCGAATCTCCGCTTGAACCCTTCCGGCCGCACGGCCGGTCTCACAACAACAAGGAGGCATCATGAAGACCAGACACCCGTGGAAATCGTTCATCGCGTTCGCCATCGCCGGTTTGCTGGCGCAATCGGCACTGGCCGGCGCAATCGTGCAGAAGCCGATCAAGGATCGGATTGAGTTCGGGATCGAAACGAGCTCCATCGTCCGCAAGTACGACGTCAAGGTGAAAGCCGAGAGCAGCGAGATCATTCTGACCGGCACCGTGGCCACGGAAGAGCAGAAGGCCGAAGTCGAACGGCTGGCCAAAGTCGCCGGGGCGGCCAGGATTCAAAATGCCATCGTCGTGAATGCCGACGAGGATCGGAACCTGGCCGAGCGCATCCGGACCGGGCTCAGCAAGGCCGGCGAAAAGATCAATGACGACTGGGTCTCGGCCAAGGTCAGCTGGTTCCTGATGAATGACGACCTGCTCACCGACAGCGCCATCAAGGTGGACGTCGACAATCGGATCGTGACGCTCAAGGGCGACGTGAGATCCACGCAGGCCCGCTCGCGCGCCGTGGCACTCGCGACCGACACCGAGGGCGTCAAGCGCGTGGTCGACAAGCTGACGATCGTCCGCTAGCGGATGGTCGGAATGAAGCAGCGTTAGCGGAGCGGCACGGCGAGGCACGTTTGCCGCGCGCGTGTCGTGGCAAACGGCGGAAGCGACAGCGAGGCGGCCCGGTCGGCCGCTTCGCGAAGGATGCGTGCTTCGCCGCGAATCGTGCCGGACGACGCGATAGTGTCAACGAGAAACGCGAGTCCGGGGTCAACCGCCAGCAGGCTCGAGCGAAACGCGTCCACGGTACCGGTCGTCATGGAGACTTCCCGCCACATGCGGCGCCCTGCCAGGGGCAGCGCCGACGCGACATGCGGGTAGCGTCCGAAGGTGTTCACGACCAGCGCCTCAGCGGCGTTCTCATTGGCGTCAGGCAATGAGCCGGCAACGACCAGGCGGCCGGGATGTTCCGACGCGACGTCGTAGGCGCGACCAAATGCCGGGCCGTAGTGCCCGAGCTGCGCCGCGTGCGCCAGCGACGGAAGAAAGCCCACGACCGCGTCGCGGTCGTCGCGGCGGATCCGCCCAAGAGCCAGGACCATTCCAGCCGCCACCCAGTGGGGCCGCTGGCCCCCTGACGCGTCGAACAACAGGCAGGTGCGCACATCAGCACTCCCGGCCTGCAAGCCGACCTTGTCTTCGATCAAGACCACATCGGGAAAACGCTCGTCGGGGCGCCACGAGCCAGGAAACTCGCCTGGCGCGATCGGATCCGGGCTCGCGACGATCACTGCCCAGCGCTGCCGTTGCCTGCCCCGCACTAGTGCGGAACAGTTCAAGGTGTGTACCAATCTACTCAGACTGTGAAATCGGCACCTCTTTGCGGGCGGCTGCCAGAAATGTCAGCAATACTGAGAAACGACTAACTACCTCTGTGTACCGGATTACCCCCGGGCGCGCCGGCGCCCTCGCCGAAATGCGCACCGGCGGCTCCGGTCAGCAGGTCGAGCAGCTTGGACTGCTCGAGCGGCTTGGTGAGGTAGTCGTTGAAACCCGCCGCGAAGGCCCGTGACCGGTGCTGGTCGTCGGCGTAGGCGCTGACCGCGATGGCCCTGAGGTCGCGGACGTAGGGCCGAGTGTCGTGGCGAATCGCCTCGATCAGGGCATAGCCGTCGTGATCGGGCATCGCGAGGTCTGACAACAGGAAATCGAAATGTTCGTGGTCGAGGGCATCGAGCGCCCCGTCCATGGATGCCACGACAGTGGCCTGCGCGCCGTACGTGCGCACCAGCGATCCCAGCAGTTCGCGAGCATCGGGATCGTCATCGATGACGAGCAGGCGCAGGCCATCGAGCGTCACCGCCGGAGCCGCGGGTATGAGTTCGGGCGCGCTCGTGGCCTCTGCCAGCGGCAGGCGGATGCGTAACGTCGCGCCCTGTCCCGAGCCGGCGCTTTCCGCCGTGATGTGACCGCCGTGCGCTTCGACGAGATGCTGGGCGACGGCGAGCCCGAGGCCCAGGCCGCCGTGGCGCCGCGTCGTTGTCGAGTCCGCCTGGCGGAAACGGTCGAAGACATGCGGCAGAAACTCGGCCGGGATGCCTTCGCCTGTGTCGGCGACGGAGATCTCCACGTCGCCGTTCTCCGATTCCACGGTGATCGTCACGGCACCGCCCTGCGGCGTGAACTTCAGGGCGTTCGAGACGACGTTCCAGAGCACTTGTTCCAGCCGGGACGCGTCGCCGGTCACAAGGGCCTGCCCGGTTCTGATGCGGGGAGTCACGCGGATGTTCCTGGCCGAAGCCTCGGGCCGCAGGCTGTCGATCACGCTCCCGACGATGGCGACGACGTCCACCCGTTCCTGCTGGATGGGCAGCTTGCCGTTCGCGAACCTCGACACGTCGAGCAGGTCGGTAATGAGCCGCATTTGCAGCCCGACGTTGCGATCGATGACCTCGAGGGCGCGTCGCAGCATCGATGGCCCCTCGGCCAGATGCCCGGCCGCCAGCCGTGCCCAGCCGTGGATCGCATTGAGCGGCGACCGGAGTTCGTGGGACAGCGTCGCGAGAAACTCGTCTTTCACGCGATTCGCGCGCTCGGCTTCCGTGCGTGCCTGTTCGGCGCGCACGAGCAACCGCTCGCGGTCGGCCTCGATCCGCTTCCGATCCGTCACGTCGCGCGCGATCTTGGAGGCGCCGACGACGCGTCCGCCGCTGTCACGGATCGGCGAAATCGTCAGCGAGACTTCCACGAACGTCCCGTCCTTCCGACGCCGCATGGTCTCGAAGTGATCGACCTGCTCGCCGCGGCGGATGCGCTCGATCACGACGTCCTCTTCGGACCGGCGATCGGACGGGATGATCAAGTGGATCGACCGGCCGATGGCTTCCTCGGCGGTGTAACCGAAGATCCGCTCCGCAGCCGCGTTCCAGGAGTTGATGCGGCCGTCCAGGTCTTTGCTGACGATCGCGTCTTCGGACGACGTCACGATGGCGCTGAGCCGGTCCGATGCTTCGGTGACGGCGCGCCACCGCGTCACGTCCCGAGTGAAGCATCGGTATCGGATCAACCGGCCGTCTTCCCACAGGCCGTTCGCATTGAGCAGCACCCGCCTGACCGAGCCGTCCTTGCATCGCACTTCGGATTCGAGATTCCGGACGGTTTCCCCGCGACCCAGCCGCCGCTGCATGTCGTCGATCCGCGTGGGATCGACGTGGAACGACGTGGCGGGTTGCCCGCAGTACTCGGCGCGCGCGTACCCAAAGATGTCGAGTTCCGCCTGGTTGGCCCAGAGGATGATGCCGTCCGGGCCCGCCGAGTGGAGGCCTTCGACCGCGTTTTCCACGAAGTCGCGCAGGTCCTCTTCGGCGCGGCGGCGCTCGGCGAGGGCTTCCTGCAGGCGTGCCTCCAGCTGGTGGCGGGCCGACTCGGAGTCTTCGGCGGGCCGTAGGCCGGCGTTTGGCGTGTCAGATTCCTTGCCCTCGACCATGCCTCCCCCAGGTACGTCAGCGGTTTACCAGGGAACTGCAAGTCCGGAACCATCCGGCTCCGGAGCGATCCGACACGTGGGCGCCCCCCGCCTGCCCAAGCACGGGCGTGCGATGCCATAGCGGTCCGGTCACATTCCTCCGCATTCCATTCGGCCCGTGTACCCGCTGGCTCCCCTCTTGCAAATCTCGATCGCGGGAGACGACACCATGCGACGAGTTCTGCACATCGTGGGCGTAGCGATCACCATCGCCTTCGGCGCCGCCTGCGATTCACCGACCAAACCGATGGGCAATCCGAATGCCCTGTCCGCGCAGCTGCTGGCGATCAGCGTCGTGCCGCCGGTCACCGACGTCGAAGCGATGGCCAGCGGCTTTGCCAACGTGACGTTACAAATCGAGCGCGACAGCGGCGGGACCATCGTCAGCGCCGCGGTCGACTTTCAAGTCTCGTTGAGCAACCTGCCGTCCGGAACGTCGCTCACCGAGGCGCACCTTCATCTCGGCGATGTCGGGGCTCTGGGTTCGATTGTGGTCGACACCGGGTTGGTCCCCGGCGAAGTGACGGCCTCAGCCGGCGGCGCGATCTTCACCCGTCAGGCCGTCCTCATCCCGACCACGGTGGCTCAAATGCTGCTGACGACACCGACCAGCTTCTATTTCGACGTCCACTCCGTTCGGAATCCATCGGGCATTGCGAGGGGTCAACTCTCCCGGTAATCGCCCGCGGCCGCGACGAGCCGGCGGGTTGGATCGAAGTCTGCATTGCACCGCGCCACGGGAGCGCAGCATGCATGCCAGCACGCGAATCGTCACGGCCCTCGAGCAATTCAAAGGTCTGTTCTTCGAGCAGCCCACCGCCCGCCTGTCCGTTGCGGAGGCGCGCGAATTCTCGGGACTTGACGAGGATATTTGCGATCAATTGCTGGGCGCCCTGGTTGACGTGCGGTTTCTGACGCAGGGAAAGGACGGCGCCTACCAGCGGCGCGTGACAGTACCCGGCGACGACGGACGAGCGTTCGGGCGCGGCGACGTGGTCCGCCGATACCCAACCATGGCAAACGTCAACCCTTCGCACGGCAGCAGTCTGGACACCCACGTCGGGTGAGCGCAGACCAGAGTCGATGGAACGCCACGCACTTTCGAGGTGACTGATGAACCTGATATCCACACCGCCGTCCGCCGACTTCGCTGAACCGTTCGCGACCGATGTGGGTGTCGACGACGGAGCGGACGCCAGCTTCGAGGCCACGCCAGAGCCGGAGGCCTCCCCGGAGGTCGCCTCGACCGACAGGCCAGCCCATTACGAGATCGCCGCAGAGGCCTACACCCGGTATCTGGAGCGAGGCGCCCGGGATGGCTACGCTGTCGAGGACTGGCTCGAGGCCGAGAAGACCGTGCGGGACCGTCGCGCTCGGGCTGCGGTCGCCCGTTAGGGGGCCGTGTCCCGGTTCGGCATGAGTTGAGCAACCAGGCACCCAACATTGGCACCGTGTTGCGCCGGCAACCGGTCGCAGAGGCCGTGGCCTGCGCAAATTGGGTGGAACGGCTCTTGGATCTACCCCGCCGACCCGTCCCGCCACGATGGGCCCAGGTGAATCAATGAAGAATGCTTCCGTCGCCGACGGACAGGCGACCGTCCCTCCGCCCCCGCTTTCAGAATTCGACGAACAGTTTTACCGGCAGCTCTTGTCGGCCATGGTGGCGTTTCGCGACGGCGACTTCACCGTGCGGATGCCTCCGGACCTGACCGGCGTGGCGGGCAAGGTCGCGGACGTGTTCAATGACGTCGTTTCGATCAGCGGCCGGCGGGCCGCGGAAGTCAGCCGCGTCTGCCGCGTGGTCGGCAAGGAAGGCCGCCTCAAGGAGCGGATGAACGTGCCGGGAGCCGCCGGCAGCCGGCTCGACGAAGTGGCGGCCATCAACACCCTCATTGACGACCTTGTATGGCCGACCGTCGAAGTGACGCGCGCCGTCGGCGCCGTGGCCAAGGGCGACCTCAGCCAGGCGATCGGCCTCGAGATCGACGGACGCCCGCTCGAGGGCGAGTTCCTCCGATCGGCCAAGCTCGTCAACAAGATGATCGATCAGCTGTCGGTCTTCACGTCTGAAGTCACGCGCGTGGCGCGCGAGGTCGGGACGGAAGGCAAGCTCGGCGGCCAGGCGCAGGTGCGCGGCGTGTCCGGCGTCTGGAAGGAATTGACGGAGTCGGTCAACCAGATGGCCGGCAACCTGACGGCGCAGGTGCGCAGCATCGCCGACGTGACGATCGCCGTGGCCAACGGCGACCTGTCGCGCAAGGTCACGGTCGACGTGCGCGGCGAGATCCTGCAGTTGAAAGAAGCCATCAACACGATGGTCGACCAGTTGCGATCGTTCGCCGCCGAAGTGACGCGCGTGGCGCGCGAAGTCGGCACCGACGGCAAGCTCGGCGGCCAGGCCGTCGTCCCCGGCGTCGCCGGCACGTGGAAGGACCTCACCGACTCGGTCAACGCGATGGCGTCGAACCTGACG